>Ga0247725_1000001_pt1 | contig 1539155 bp, 1883 predicted proteins | sample OKSTACKMCFT3sol_FD_183021 | JGI IMG/M metagenome (GOLD analysis project Ga0247725, IMG submission 183021) | Subsurface sediment microbial communities from gas well in Oklahoma, United States - OK STACK MC-FT3-sol | ecosystem: Environmental > Terrestrial > Deep subsurface > Rock core/Sediment...
ATGCAGACATTATAGAATCACGCACAGGTTCAGATATTATAAATGCAGGAAATGGTGGTGATAAAATAACAACAAGGGGTGCCCAATCATTTATAAATGCAGGAAATGACAATGATGAAATTTTATCGTATGGAGTTGGATCAATTATAAATGGTGATAATGGTAATGATATAATAACATATGCACATACGGGTATTTTTAATGGGGGTGATGGAGATGATACATTCCAACAAATTTCCTATAATACAAATGGTGCTATAGACCAAAATATTGTTACAACAATTAATGGTGCAAAAGGCAATGATAAAATTTATATAACATATGGAACAAATAATATAATCTACAATTCAAATGATGGAAAGGACACTATATATAATGGAAATGACACATATTCCAAAATATCAAAATTAATGATAAATGGATACTCGTTTAAAAATGAATATCTAAATATTGATGACAATGGTTCATCTTTAAAAATTAAATTTGATGATAACAACTCTATACTTCTATCAAACTTTATAAATAAAACATATATGAACGCTATTGATAAAATTTATTTTAATGGTTCTGAATATACAAATGAACAATTGATTGATTTAGTAACACAAAACATTACTGGTACAGAAAATGATGATATTTTGTATGACACTGTATTTAATGACATCTTTAATTTAATTGGTGGAAACGACAAAATATATATCAACAAAAACACTAAAAATATTATAAATACAAATACAAGTTCATCAAACATTGAAGTAAACACTACTGATAATATTTTTAATTTTGGTAATGGTGTAAATGAAATTTTATTAAAACAAGCAAAAAACACCTTAAACCTTAATGGTGGCGAGTTGTATATAAATCATTCATTAACAAGTTCAGCATATATAACTACTATAAATACTGGCGTTAACTTTAATCAAGCACAAATTGTTAACCAATTAAATGGATATATAACCTTCAAATTTGAAAATAGTTATTTAAATGTAAGAAATTTAACATATAATAACTTAGTATTTAATGACTTAAATACTAAAAATATTTTAGATTTTTATGATAAATTAATTGGGGATGAAAATAACAACACACTAAAAGCATTAGATAATAGAAATGTCACCATTCATGGTAATGGTGGTAATGACACTATAAATGGTGGCAGTGGAAATGATATATTATATGGTGGTAGTGGTGATGACTCATTAACTGGTGGTGCTGGAGCAGATTGGTTATATGGTGGAACAGGTAATGATACTCTCAATGGTAGCTCAAACGAGACTGACGTATTAATGGGAGAAGAGGGTAACGACACATACAATGCACGATTTGGTAATAATGTTATTGACTATTATGGTTCAAATACATTAAATATAGCTGAAAACATGTTTGGTAGATCTTACAAACTTGTAGGTACATCTAATGGATTCTCATTTGTAAGTAGTTCGGGTGTAATCAACTATACAGGTAATGCTTCAAGAGTTGAAGTTTCATCAACAAACCAATATGGCGTTAACACAAGATACTCCCTCATTAATGGTGAAATAAATAGATTGATTGAATTACAAGCGATGCTTGATGTTGAAGATGATTCTAATATCAGTACACAAATTAGAAATGATATGAATAATTTATGGAAATATGAATAATTAAAGCCCGAAAGGGCTTTTTTTTAATCTTTAAAATATTGTTCACTGTTTCTTTTAGGATCAATAATATATGCAAGATCAGCATGTTCAGAATACCCTAAAGGTCCAAACTCACAAATATCTAAATCATTTTTCAAAATTCCAATAATCTTTCTTTCAAATTTCTTTTCTTCATCTCTACGACCCACTCTTGAATGAACACTATGAATAAAATAGCCAGCATTAGCTCTTGAGCATATATTAACTTTTAAAATATCTTGAATACCAGAAATATCACATTCAACAATATAATAAGAAATCATATCTGATAACACTGTGTTATATGGCAACATAATGTATGTTTTATTATAATTAAGCAATTGTCTTTCAATTTGATTAAGGCTATTAAAACTTAGCTTTTTGTCTCTGGTTTTTTCTATCTTTTCAATATTAGCATAATTAGATAGTGCAAAATCTTTTTCTATTTTCTTAAAATAATCATACATTCATATTTCTCCTATCAAATATCTGTATTTTATTGATTCTTTAATTTTATTCAAGTCTCATATTGATGAAATATGCTTTTTTATTAGATATATACCAAATTATCCTATAGAAAACACATATTTAATTGACTTTTTTATGAAATAATGTAAAATTTTTATGTATTTTTAAGGAGATTTTATGAGTAATACTGAATTCCAAACACCTATGATGAGACAATACTGGGAAATTAAGAAGAAATATAAAAATGAACTAGTATTTTATAGATTAGGTGATTTCTATGAACTATTTATGGACGATGCAGAAATTGCTTCTAAAATATTAGATATTACTTTAACCAAAAGAAATAAAAGCAGTGACATCAAAATGGCTGGTATTCCACACCATGCTGCTGAAAGTTATATTTCCAGATTAGTTCAGAAAGGATATTCTGTTGTAATTTGTGAACAAGTTGGTGAAGTTGAGAAAGCTAAATTAGTAGAAAGAAAAGTTAGCCGAGTATTCACACCCGGAACAATTACTGATGAGAACATTATTGATCCTAAATCAGATAACGATTTAATTGCTGTAAATTTTGAAGACGAAAAATTTGGATTAGCTCGCATAAACGTTTCTACTGGTGATTTTGTTATTTATACTTTTGATACCATTGATGCTTTAATTATTGAAATTGAAAAAATAGAACCTGCCGAAATCTTGATTCCTGAAAATTTCTTTGTAAGAAGCCTGTTTGACAATAAGAAATCAGTAAAAGAACTACCAGAAGAGTGCTTTAATGTAAATACTGCAATAAAAGTATTAAAAGATAAAAAAATAATTTCAAAAGACTGTCAAAATAATAAAGAAATAAAAGCAGCAATCGGATCTTCACTTGCTGTCATAAAACATATTGAAAATACTCAAGGTAGATTTATTTCATATGCTAAAGAGATTTTATTAAACAATGAGAAAGATTTTTTAAAATTAGATTGGGTTACTCGTAAAAACCTTGATCTTATGAAATCATCTTATGACGATAATGAAGACAATTCATTGTTCTCAATTATTAATAATACAGAGACATCAATGGGATCTCGTCTTCTTAAAAGAATCATTAAAAATCCACTAACTGATAAATCTAAAATTAATAATAGACTTGATATAGTTGAAGAATTGTCTAAAACACAATTATTAAACAGTCAAATTAAAGAAAATCTGGCTGATATTTTTGATATTGAACGAATTGTAAATAGAATATCTATCAAGACGGCAAAACCAAGAGATCTTCACAACTTAAAAGAAAGCTTAATTGCTGTCAGAACTATGAAAGAAAATCTTTCTAACAAAGTCAATATTGAAATATTTGAAAGATTAGAAACAGCACCTGATATTGTCAGTTTTATTGAACGTGCCATTATTGATGAACCTCCTGTTTTAGTAAAAGATGGTGGTGTTGTAAAAGAAAAATACAATAAAGAACTAGACGATTTGAGATATTTGGCCGAAAACTCTCATGATTTACTCTTTGAGTTAGAAAAAAATGAACAAGAGAAAAATAATATGCCTAGTCTTAGAATAAGCTTTAATAAAGTATCTGGTTATTATATAGAACTGCCCAAAGGACAAGCAAAAAAAGCCCCTGAACATTTCATAAGAAAACAAACATTAAAAAATGTTGAACGATATACAACATCTGATTTAATGGACTTTGAACATAAAGCAATTACTGCAAAGGTTAAATCCATTGCTAAAGAAAAAGAGATATATGAAGAAATCGTTGAATTAATGGGAGACTATATTCAAAGACTTAAAATTATTTCTGATGTATTAGCTGAACTTGATATTATTACAAGCTTTGCTGAAAACGTTCAAAAGTTTAATCTTAAAAGACCTACATTTGGTTCACAATTGAAAATTGATGATGGTAGACATTTAGTTATTGAAGTCTTAAATGATAGAAACTTTACACCTAATAATTTAGATATGACTGAACATAATTTACTATTAGTTACAGGTCCAAACATGGGTGGTAAATCTACATATATGAGACAGAATGCATTAATAATTATTCTTGCTCATATAGGGTCATTTGTACCAGCCACATATTGTGAGATACCAGCAATAGACAGAATATTTTCTAGAATTGGTGCGTCTGACAATCTTGCAGAAGGTGTATCAACATTCATGATGGAAATGCAAGAAACATCAAATATTCTACAAAATGCTACAAAAAACAGTTTTGTTATTATTGATGAAATTGGTAGAGGTACAAGCACATATGATGGTTTATCATTAGCTTGGGCTATTGCAGAAGACTTAGAACGAATAGGCTGCAAAACTTTATTCTCTACTCATTATTTTGAATTAGTAGAATTAGCAGAATTGAAATCTAAAATTCACAATGTACATATGGACTCAGAAATAAAAAATGGAGAAATCATATTTATACACAAAGTTAAAGATGGAAGTGTAGATCAAAGTTATGGATTACACGTTGCAAAACTCGCCGGTATAGAAGCAAATGTATTGAAAAATGCAGAAAAAAAACTTAACGAGTTGAAAAGCATACATAACAATGATATAAAAGAAAGACTATCCGCTAAAATTATTGATTTAGGGAAAGAATTAAACAGTTTAACGCCTATAGAGGCATTAAATATTATTAATGAATTATTGAATTAGGAGACACAATGTCTAACAGTGAGAAAGAAGGCGTAACGCAACAGATAATTATACGAGATAGGAATTCTGGTATAATGGGTTTCTTTACATCTGCTATTAAAATAGGAGTGGCTGTAGGAGTATTTGCTCTTGTATTCTCTTCATTTAAAGGTGCTGATAGTAAAGATTCATCTGTAAGCTATGAAACAAAATATGAATCTTACAATGATTATTTTGCAACATTGAAACAAACAGAAAAGAAAGAGGCAGTAACAAAGTATGCAAAAAATATGTATTTGATAGACTTTGTTGGTAGTCCATCTGGTGAAGAAGTTGAAAGACTAAGAAGGGACATTGATTTTATCCTTCTAAATTCAAAGCCGGGAGAAGAAGTAGCTGTTAGGCTTACATCTCCGGGTGGTGCTGTAATAACTTATGGTCTTGCTGCTTCTGAATTATCAAGATTAAAAGCTGCTGGGCTTGTTGTTACTGTTATGGTAGATAAAGTTGCTGCTTCTGGTGGTTATATGATGGCTGTTGTATCTGATAAAATCATAGCTGCTCCATTTGCATTTGTTGGTTCTGTTGGTGTTGTTGCTCAAATGCCAATTTATGAAGATTTATTGAAGAACTTTGGAGTAGAATATAAGGTATATACTGCTGGCGATCATAAAAGAAGTGTAATATCTCAATTAAAGCCTACACCAGAAGATGAACTCAAATTAAGAGAAGACTTGGAAAAAATTCATGCTCAATTTAAAGCTCATGTTAAGAAAAATAGACCAACAATTGACATTGATAAAGTCTCTAACGGACAAGTGTTTAGTGGCCAAGAAGCTTTAGATTTAAAACTTATTGATGAAGTCTCAACAAGCAGTGACTATTTACTCAAACAATACAACAAAAATGTTGGTATTGTCTACGTCTATACTAATGAAATTAAAAACTCTGGTTCTATGGGTGGACTAAAAGCAAGTGTTGATGGAATTGTTGAACATTTTGCTGCAAGTTTATTAAATGAATACAAAAAAGAAGTATATAATCCATACCAGAATATCCAGTAATTAATTTGTAGGCTTATAAAAAAAGACTCTTAGGAGTCTTTTTTATTTGTTCTAAAATCAATCAATAAAAAACCACATTTCTCAATGTGGTTTCTTATTTCTCAATTTACTTATACAAAACCTAATATCACTTTTTTACTTTCATGGTTGACTCTAACAATCTTTACTTGAACCAAATCACCTAATTGATAAGTCTTTTTACTTGTCTTACCTTTTATCATGGCCTTTTCTTCCATGTATATGAAGTATTCAGGTAAATCAGCATAATATATAACGCCTTCCATCAAGAATTTTGAAAGCTCAACATAAACAGCACTCTTATTAATATAAGAAATTCGACCTTCGAAAGTCTCTGATATATGATCTTTCAAGAAATGACATTTTAATGCATCATAGACATCACGGCTAGCATCATCAGCCCTTCTTTCTGCCATTGAACAATGTTCACCTAACTCAATCATTTCTGATAAGGTATAAGGATATGCTTCAACTTGTTCTACTGGTAAATGCCCTGTTGGCTGCATAATATGTGTATGTTCTTTATTATCAAAGATCAAAGACTTAATTGCTCTATGTACTAACAAATCTGGATAGCGACGAATTGGTGATGTGAAATGTGTGTAACTTTCATAAGCCAAACCAAAATGCCCATTGTTATCTGGTTGATATTTTGCTTGAGCCATAGAACGCAACACTGTCATTTGAATTAAATCAAAATCAGCCCTATCAGATGTTTTTTCTAATAATCTCTTATAATGATGTGGTGTAATTTTTTCCTTTTCTTTACCTTTAAGTCCAAGACCTAAAGTTTTCAAGAACTCTTTTAATGCACCTAATTTTTCATCTTTTGGTTCATCATGTACACGGAATAAAGCAGGTACTTTTTTCTCATCAAGCAATTTTGCTGCACAAACGTTAGCTGCAAGCATACATTCCTCAATCACTTTATGAGAAACATTTCTTTCATAGAGGTAAACATCTTTAATACTGTTATCTTCATTAAAAGTAATTTTACTTTCTTTTTTATCGAAGTCTAATGCTCCACGATTTTCTCTGTGTTTTCTTAATACTTCATAAACCGCATGAAGATTTAATATATCTTGATGAATATGTGCATACTTTTTAATAGTATCTTCATCTTTATCTTCTAATATTTTACCAACGTTATTATAGGTCATTCTTTCTTTTGATTCTATAATGCTATTCATAAAGACATAATCTTTCATAGAACCAGATTTGGAAATCTTTATTTTTACAGTTAACGCATAACGTTCTTCTTTTGGATTAAGTGAACACAATCCATTAGAAAGCACAAATGGCAACATTGGGATTACAGTATTGGGGAAGTAAACAGATGTAGCTCGACTTAAAGCTTCATCATCAAGTTTAGTACCTTTAACTACATAATGTGATACGTCTGCAATAGCCACATATAAGTCGAAACCATCTTCTGTAGGCTCACAATAAACAGCATCGTCAAAGTCTCTTGAATCATCACCATCAATTGTAATAAAATTAAGCTTAGTCAAATCTACTCTAACTGCTCTTTCTTTTTTACTGATAGACAAGTCTACTGTTTTAAGTTCATCATCTACTTGTTTACTGAATTCATGTGGTAAATCATGATTTCTGATTGCAATAAGTGTTTCAAATTGCGGTATGTTACCATCACCAACGAATTCAATTACTTCACATTCATAGAAATTAGAATTAACGACACAAAGTTCTACAAGTGGCTTAATAACAACAACAGCACCTTCAAACAAATCTTGTGTTAAACTATAATTATTGATATTGAATAGACGATTAACGCCAGACACTTTAATTTGGAATTTTCCATCATGAGCATATGCTTTACCATAGTATTGAGATTTGAACTCAATGGTTTTAGGTTCTTTAGCATATTTATTATTGCTTTTCTTTTGAGATTCACCAGATATTGGCGGGTAAGTTACACCATTAAGTGTAATAACATCTTTTTTACTAATACTGATTATTTGTTCTTCTTTTAACGACTTCAATTCTTTTTTATAATCAACTATTGTCAGATTCTCATCTTTAATCTTATCAAACAACCTGAAAAAATGTGCAGGTTTATTGCTACTTTTTAAAACATCTAAAATTTTTTCTTTTAACATTTATATAAAACTCCTTTTACAAAAAAATAGGCAGTATCACACTGCCTTTCTAAAATTAACTATTAAATTTAATACCACATACACAATGAATATTGGTATCATACATTCTGCCATTGATAGACCAACAAAAGTCCAATCAACATCACTACAACTACCAGTAGCTGACAACAACTTTGGTAAAGCCTGTACAAGTGAACTATTTTCTAAAATATATTCATAACCCGGACCACATGATGCCATTGGATCTGGAAATCTTTGCATGTACATTTGCCTTAATGCCGCTGACAAACCAATTAACGCACCAACAATGAATACAAAGTTCCCTATAATTCGTGTATATATTTTTGTTGGGTTAATTAACATAACTAATGAACCTAAACCAATTGCCATGACAGATATCCTTTGCACTATACAAAGAAAACAAGGATTTAGTCCAACTACATGTTGAAAATAATATGCCATAGAGATTAAAAATAGACTACTTAAAAACATCAATGACCAAAAACTTCTATTATTTTTCAAAAAACTCATTAAAAACTCCATTTATTACTTTTAACATATACTACATCATATAGAAAAAAAGATCAACAAAAAAATCACTCGAAAGTGATTTTTTATATACAACAATTTATTCTAACTTATCTTGACAGCAAATATAACTATCAGCACCAGTTAAAGCAGCACAACTTGGAACCATTGTATTGAACAATGTTACATCACTTGGATTATTTGATGTAGACAATGCATTTATATCATAAACTTCTGGGTTTTGTGGGAAAGCCCCGTTTACAAAGTTTGCAATTGCACATGCTTTTGCATCTGAACCCAATGTTCTTCTCAATGTTTTATCATTATCGATATACCAGCCTTCCGCACCTTGTGGAATACCATTTAAATACTCTTTTTCAATTAATGGATTCAAACAACCACTAATATCACCACCAGCATTTGTAGTATCACACACAGCCTGATTTATTTCTATAGTACCTTGCTCAATTTTGTAAGCAGTAAAAGCACCTTTAATAAGCTCTGCTTGGTTAAGTATTTCTGCGGCTTTTGCTTTTGCATTGCCTTTATTAAATGAATCTCCACCATAGTATATTACTGCTGCTGCAAGTAATGCTACTAATAGTATTGATATTAAGACTATTATTAAACTAAACATATTCATTCCTTGATTATCATTAACTTTGTGAACATTAAAAACTTAATAGATCACTAATTAAATTAAATCACATTATAATGCTTTTGCAAGTCAAATACTTACGTCGTGTAAGATAATATATCTAACCATGATATCAACTTGGAAAAATTCAATATTATAAAACTTGATTATTGTTTAATTTTATATTATTTTGATAATAGTAATTAAAAAAAAGAGGAACACATGTTAAATGGAATTTTCCAAAAAGGTTTGCTAATTTCCGTATTAGCAATATTTTTTGCCAATGTTTCTATTGCAAGCGAATATACACCTAATGCTTTCAAAGTACCACCATCAAATGGTGAGGCTGCTCCACAAATCAAAAGAAGCATGAATACTGCAAGTTTACAAAATCAATTGCAAGCACAACAATTAAATCAAGTAAACAACCCAACTAATGAAGGCTTAAGCAATGTTAACAAAGCATTGGTTGATAAAGAAGAGCGTTCACAGAAAATACTTGATCAAGTTAATAAAAAAATGTTGAAATCTAAAAATGTTCCTGTAGAAAATTCAAGATATATCGGAATAATTAATGGAAAAAGAGTTTACCAAGATAACGTCACTTTAGAATATGTTAAAGTGGAATTAGATAAATAATTACAGGAATACGAATATGTTCAAGAAAACAATAATAAGTACAATAATAGCTTCCTTGTTAGGTTTATCGGGTTGCACTGGTCTTTCAATACCACAAGATACAGACTTAAAAGAAAAAGAATTAATACAACCAGCTTTAGATAAATTTCAAGCTGCTGAACCAGCAATTATTAAAAGAAAATCAAAACCAATAAAAGTGGTTCAACCAAATGATGTCCCTGATGAATTAATGAACAAAAGAATCAGTATCAGTTTATCAAATGACGCAAAAGTTGCTGACCTTCCAAGTGTTTTGGAAGAGTATGGAATTTATTTAGTGGCTACTGAAAACGTAGATTTAGAAAAATCAATTTATATCAATAATTTTAATGGTACTGTAGAAGATTTGTTCCAAGTTATTGGTTCAATATATAATCTTTCTTTCAACTATCAAAGAAACAATATAATTGCAATTGATACATCTAGTGAATATGTTATAGATATTCCACAAAACGCTGACATAATATCAGAGATGGAAACAGCAATAGCCCCACTTGGTGCTCAAGACATACAGAGTTCACTTGTTGGTGGTACTATTATGTATAAAGCAACATATACTGCTAACCAAAAAATAGAAAAGTATGTTAAAAGATTCTCAAAAAACGCTTCTGTAATCGGATTACAAGTTGCTGTAATTACTGTACAATTAGATAAAGAAGCTGAAAAAGGGTTTGATTGGAGTAAATTAAATGCTTCAATTGGTAATAGTGCAATCGCTTCTACCACTGATTCAACAACAACCACTGGTACAAGTGGAACGACTACAGGAACTACTGGCACAACAGGTACAACAGGTACAACTACTGACACAACATCAACTGCTCCGGTTGGTTCTGATTTTGGTACAAGCTTAAAGAACTTGCAAACATTAGGTACATTTACTGGTACTGCTGCAACATTAAGAGCATTGAATGGAACATTTGACATAACTGCTGTTATTAATTACCTAAGCACTTATGGACAAACTAAAACTAACCAGTCAGTATCTATGAAAACATTATCAGGTAAAGAAGTTACTTTAAAATCAGTGCAAACAATTCCATATGTTTCTGGTATTAACAATAACTATGGTGGAAGCTATGGTGGTTCAAGTAACAGTGGTTATAATGGAGTATCCTCTGGCACAGAGACTGACGAAGTTGAAATTGGTTTGACACTTGATATGACACCATACTATGACTCAGATAGCGGAATGGTCAGTGTTGAACTTGAATTAGAATTAAGTTCTTTAATTGCATTCTTGGAATTATCTGCTGGAGATCAGATTGGTAAATTAACACAACCACAAACTCAAGAACAAAACTTTACTAACTTCATGAAATTGAAAGCTGGTGAATCAAGTATCATTGGTGGTATAACTTATGAACAATTATCTGACAACAGAAACAGTATTTCATATGTTGAGACATCTAAAATTGCTTCACAAAATCAAAAGTTAACAAAAAACGCAGTATTTATTATGTTAAGACCAACAGTTACCATGTTTGGTGATTTTGACAAAGAAATAGAAATTATACAATAAGGGTGATAGAATGGGTTTTTTCAGAAATAAAAAAAATAAAAATGAAACACTCGAAGAATCTAATATCAACCAAGATATTGATAATTCAGTTATAGACTTAAATAAAGATGAAGTTGAAAACACAGATAATGATTCTATTATATCTGAGGATTCAACAAATGCTGAAAAAGATAATGTTGCTATATTAGAGCCACCATCTGCTATATTTGCACCATCAAGTTTTGTTGTTGGTTATTACGAAGGAATGACAGCAAAAGGATTAAGAGAATATATTAATGGATATGTTCATAAATATTTTGATGCTCCTAATACAACATATTATAGAATGTTGAAATATGATTCTGGATTTATCTTTGAAATTCATGATGGCGATTACAAGTTAAGTTATTTGAAAAAAATTATTGATAACTTTAATAATGGTGAAAATGTTGTATATGTGAAATTACAACATAGAGTTGCTAAGATTCAAAAAAACTATAACAGGATTGAAACTTATATTCTACCTGATGTAAATCCAGAAGATATTGAATCATATATATTACCTGATAAAATTAAAATGAAACCACTTATTTCAAGTGGATTTGGAGTTGTCTCATTAGGTATAGCTATTGCATTCATGGGCATAACTTCTTTATTCTTGAGTTCATTATTTAAAACTATTCTTGGTAAAGAAGAAACACAAGAATTACCATCATTTAATTTAGACTTGTTACCTTCTGAATATATTGAAAAACTACCAAAGGCTACTAAAACTAGTTTTGTAACAAAAGTTTGGTTAGAAAATGGTAAAGTATGGAAAAAAGAAGAACGTTCAATAAAAACACCAGAAATGATAGTAATAGAAAACAATGACAGATCTATTAATAAGATTACTACCTATCAAAACTTTACAATGAAATGTTTTACTAAAAGTGGAAGTTTTGATCAATGTAATGATGACAACATATTCTTTGATAAAGAAAACTTTAATGACAATATGAATGTTAAAAATGTAACAATGAAAAAAGGTTATATAAAAGTAGAACTAAATAATAATGATTTTATTAATTATGTTCCTACTGTTAACAATAAGATGTTAAATTGGAAAATAGAATGTTCTAAATTAAATCTTGCTTCTATTTGTCAGCAACCATCAACAATAATTATTGAAAATGAGATAAAAGAAAATCATGTAAAAGACAGTAAAAAAGATGAACCTGTGAAATCTGAAAAAGAAAATCAAATAGTGCCAACAATAAAAGAGACTGTACATAAAGATCTTGTTGAAAAAGCTGTTATACAACCAATAATCAAAGAAAAAGTTGAGCCAGCTAAAGAGCCTGAAACTGTAATAAAAGAAGAACCAAGTAAAACAAAGAAACCAGCTACGTTAGATACAAAAAAAGAACTTAAATCTTTAATACCTTCTAATTTAGACTTAGATAACTTACCTGACAATGTAATAGTGGAGTAAATATGAATACAAAAAAATATCACATGATAATAGGAACACTATTAGTATTATTTGGAGTGGTTTGTACAACTATATCAGTGTTCATCTATTTGAAACCTGAAATACAACCCGATTTAAATGGTCTTATAAATGCAAAAACACAGGAATGTTATAATTTAGCTGTTTCTTCTGGATTTAATGTAGAGACTGTAAAAACTGGAAATATCATAATGAATTTAAAAATAACAGCTAAAGAGCCTGATATATTAAATAATCCTATGCCTGTTGTTTATAAGTCTTCATTACTGATAAGTAAATGCAACAATTTAAAGATAAAGAATTATTGCTTAGGCCAAGATTGCATACAAGATTATCAAACATCATTTATACTAAGTTTTGACAGACCAAAATTATAAAAAAAGAGCTTCGAAGCTCTTTTCACATTTTATACTGTTTTTTGTTAGAATGTATAAAAACATCTCTTAATTCTTTTGCTGTATAATTTTTATTTTCTATAGACTTAAACTTATTATAGATATGACTAAATAAGTCGTCATCAAAAGCAAGATATTCACTCACCTGAGAAACAATATGAACTGGTCTTGTTTCAATTGTATTTTTAACATCATCAAAAAATAACATATCATCAACATTGCAGTTTAATTTATTTGCAATTTTATCAAATCTTTTTATTTGAAATCTTTTAAACCCTTCATATATAGTATCAACCGTTTCTACATCTATATACTTAGAATGAAATAACAATGGGTTTTCAAATCCTAAATTAGTTAAAATTTTAGAAGCATAATCCTTTGTTGCTCTTGTATAAAAGAAAAGATTATAATTTTTTTCTACATAATTCAATAATAGTTCAGCATTAGGTCTTGTATAAACCGAATACGCTAAATTACCATTATCATGATATATATTAAAGTCACAGTCCTCATATGGAATACCATCAGTTATCGCTTTTGAATGTATAATTGTTTCATCTATATCAAATCCTACATATATTTTTTTATTCATAAAATTCCCTTAAATACACTAAATTAAAATCATTATAACATATTTTAATAAAAAAATAAATTTTTTTTATAATATAAAATATCTATTATTTAAAAGATTTTTAATATATTTAACATATTTTATTAATTATAAATAACATTGTTTTAACATTATCATACTTGACAGCCTTATACATTATAGTATCTTGTAAATAGATGTACAATATTATGATATTGGAAGTCAAAGTTAATTTAATAAAGGAATAAAAAATATGTTTTCATTAATTATATCAATTATATCAATCGCATTAGTTGCCGCTCTTGCTGCTGCTACTGTGTACTTCGGTGGTGCTGCTTTCAACAAAGGTTCCGCTGGTGCTGACGCTTCTGCGTTCATCAATGCTGGTCAACAAATAGCTGGTGCTTTCACTCTTGCTGCTGCTGATGGTTATACTGCAACTACAGTTGCTTCATTACAAAATGCTAGTTTAGGAGCTACTTCTGCTGGTAATGACGGTCAAGTTTACCTTTCTCAAGTACCTGCTTACAAAGGTTCAAATTTAACTACATTAGCTACTTCTAGTAATAAATCATTCGTATCTGCTGTTGTTTCAGACCAAGTTTGTAGAGAAATTAATGACAGGGCTCTTGGTAAAGGTGCAACTGGTCCTTCTGGAATTGGGAACGTAGACTTGTTTGGTTGCGTAACTGAAACTGTTGATGGTACTTCTACATCAACTGCTTACTACAAAGTTAAGTAATTGGCTGACAATAAAAATGAACCTTTCGAGGTTCATTTTTTATTTAATTGACTTTAATAATTAAAGATATATTATATTTTTAATTAACTTAATAATTTTATATGTTTGCATTAATTATATCAATTATATCAATCACATTAGTTGCTACTCTTGCTGTGGCTACTTTATATTTCGGTTGTAGTGCTTTCAAAAATAAAGATAGCATCATAATAGCTGATAACTGTAAAACAATAAATAACAAAAATAAAAAAGGATGGAAGTATGGATTCAAAAAATATTGAAAAAATGAATAGTTTTAAAAATATATTAGTTAAACATAGTCATAAATTAGACTTACTATTTGGATTGGTTCTTATAGGACTGGGTATATACAAATATATTAATGATGAAAAATTTGCTCTTGGATTTGTTATAGCAGGTGTTATTAGTTTGATTTTTTCTATTTGGAAACCAGTGAAAAAAATGGATGCCTATATGAATAAAAAAATTATTGCAAAACAAAAAGATATGAGTTCAAACAAAAACGACTAGATGTCGTTTTTTTATACTTTTAATTAAATTGACTTTTAAAGAAAAAACAATAAAATGTTTATAATAAATAAAATTATAAATTATGTATTCAATTCTTATTGTTCTCATTGCTCTCGGTTTATTTGCTGCATTGTTATATGCTGGAACTAGTAGTCTTAAAATAGACAATTACCTTATAAAATCAAATAAAGGCATTATTGAATCTAATGCAATGTCGCTAGCAACACAATTTACAGCTTATGAAAATCTAAAAGGATACACTCTTCAAGAAGCCAATTGGGAAAGCGAAATATTCTCTCTTAATAGGTTTACAGCAAAAACCTTAGAAAATACATCATGGTCATATCACAATGATAATGATGGAGTTTATTTTTGTTTAAGCGGTCAAGTCAATGCTGTCAATTACAGTGCAATGAAACTTGCAGAACAATCAGCAACAGATATTGCCTATACTGGTATATCTTGTGGTAGTAAAGAAATAATAACTCACACTGGTAGTTTCCCAACAGAATTTTCTGTTACCTACTGGATAAGATAACAATATAAGGTGAACAAATGTTAGCTATAATAGTATTAATGATAATTGCAATAGTTTTAGGTGGTATAGCAGCCTACCAACTCTATTCAGTAACTCAAACACAAAATTTACTTATTCAATCACAAAAAAATATTTCAACAATAGCAATGTGGAAAACTATGCTTGTATCTAAAGCTAAAGCTGTGGGTTACAATAATGAAATAGTTTTACCATATGGTCAAAATAAAACTGGTTACCATACTGTTCCAAGTTGGATTTATTTCAATACAAAGAACCCTTGGGGTAAAGATATTATATATTGTCCATTTTCATCATATTCAGGTGGAACATCCAACGGAACTGTTACTACTCTAAATGGCTCTTATCAAGTAGAAGTAAAACAAGATTTTACAACTGCCTATACAGGTACACAAAGACCGTATGTTGTATCATCAGAAAACTTAGGTTATCCATCTGACATATTGGGGTTTTTAATATCTCCTATACCTACATCCAACAACAATTTACCTTCTTGTGCTGGATTAACTTATAATTCCTCAATACAGAATTATACATCTCCAAGTGGTTTAGTTGAAACTATTACAAAAGGTGATGTTGAAACATTTGCAAACCTTGCAATGTTATCTGGCCAACCAAACTCACCAATTCAATCTGCTGGAGTTTATAGAAATACAGTTTCAAATGATAGTGCCACTGATGGTAATACTTTAATTAATAACATTAACTACATTGTAGCTTCAAATGCTAACTATGCTTATTTAAAATTAGAAGGTGGTACTCATACATTACCAAATGGAATTTTAAGCAGTACAGAAGGTGATTTCCCTGTAAGAAAAACTTTAATCATTGAAGGTGATGATTCTGCTGTAACAACTATTACATCAAGTGGAACATCTGGATTGTCTCTCGATAATTATGATGTATACTTAAAGAATGTTAAATTGGGTAGTAATTTCAGATTTACTGCAATGAGTTCAAAAATAACCACTGAAAATGTAGAAATATCTAATTTCGTTGCTAATAATTCACAATGGATTGTTAATGACAATACTATAGTAGGATCGGGAATAACAAATACACCAGTCTCATTATTCTTAAGTTCATTGTATATAGCTCAAGGAAAAACATTAAGAATTAATGAAACGTCAGGTAACCGTTCAGGATTAGAAGCGGAATCTACTACTATCATCATGGATAAAGGTAGTAATATGAATATTTACAAAAATGGTGCATTAAGAAGTATACAGTTGCTTAATTCGACCTTGAAATTAGATGAATCCAATATAAATATAAATTCATCATCATCATATGATGTAGATTTATATATAGATGACACTTCAAAATTGATAAATGTACTTTCTACAATTAACTTATCTGGTAGAGCGACTTATGGTATTTATGTTAATGGAACAATGGATATAGCAGGTTCAAACATAATCACACAAACTGGTGGTAAAAATGCAATTAGACTATCAGAAGGTGCTACAGCCAATATTAGAGGATTAACTGAACGTGGAACAGTTATTGGTAATTCAACTGCTGCTAACAGACCAGCCGTTGCGATCTGGGATGATGGTGGGGCCAAAAGCGTATCAGGGAAAGGTGGCGTAACAATATATGCAGGAACAGATGGAAGTAATGCTACTTGTGCAAGAGGTAATATATTCATTTATTCATTTGAGACAGTAGGGACTGGATCTTCAACTGAAAATGATTATGATAGTATAAGTATTCAAGATGTAAAATTGTTAGCATCTAAAATAAATGGTTCTAATTGGACTTGTATAAAATAATAATAAAGGAAAAAATATAATGGAAACTGGCATTAAAGATTTTAAGCATTACAAATCGACTGACATACAACTTTACGAATATTTAATTGAACAAAAAACAGTTCCAATGGAAGCACTTAATGCTGCATTAATGGAAACAGCAATTAACAATGAAGCATTAAGTAATATCATTGTGAGGAATGGATTTATTTCTCAAAAACAAATTATTGATGTAATGATTACTATTGAACCTGACTATCTTGTTGATGAACAGGTGATCATTCCAACTATAGAACCTGAAACATTAAGAAAATTAAAAACAATGATTCATGCTGTTACTGCTCAAAAAGTGTATATTGCAACATTAAAAAACACAGATGAGGTTCGATCACATTTACAAAAATTCTTCCCTGAACACATTATTGAATTTATTCCTTGTAGTGCAGAGAAATTAGATACATATTTAGAAAAAGCTAATGCTATCTATCATGATGAGGGATCTATTGTTGAAAAAATTATTCGTAAGGCAATACAAAATGGTGTATCTGACATACACATCATGCCGCACTATGATACATACAGTATTTTATTCCGTTATTTAGGTATGAGATATGTTGAGGCTGTGAGTGATAAAGAAGAATATCTTTCACTAGTTGCTCGTATTAAAGACTTATCAAGAATTGACATGACAGAAAAACGTATTCCTCAAGACGGTGGTTTTCCTATTGACTATAACGGTCGTATGGTTGACTTACGTGTTGCAACAATTCCGGGTTCAGAAGGTGAAATTGTAGTAATTCGTATCTTGGACCCTGAAAAAGCTCAATTCTCTCTTGAAAAATTAGGTATATCTGAAATTAGAGAATGGCGTAAAGGTGCAAGTCGTGCAGATGGTCTTTGCCTTATATGTGGGCCAACTGGTTCTGGTAAAACTACAACATTGAACTCAACACTAAGAGAATTAGATAGATTTGGTAAAGCTATTTACACAATTGAAGATCCAGTAGAATATCGAATTCCATATATTGGACAGGTGACAATTAATAGTGCCGTTGGCCTTGACTTCGCAAGAGCAGTAAAAGCATTCATGCGAGCCGACCCAGACGTTATTGTAATTGGTGAGATTCGAGATTTAGAAACTGCTCGTAACGCAATTAAGGCTGCTGAAACTGGTCACTTGGTTTTTGCAACACTTCACACAGCTTCTATTCCAGGTGCAGTTAACAGATTAAGAGACTTGGGTATTGAACCTCACGAACTTAAATATGTATTACGTTCAGTAATGGCTCAACGCTTGATGAGAACTATTTGTACAGCTTGTGATGGAGATGGTTGCCCAGTATGTTTCGACAAAGGTTATTCTGGTCGTACAGTTGTATCGGAAATTAAGTATTTCTCATCCATGAAAGAAGTTGTAAATATTATTTCAACAAAAGAAAAAGATGTCAACATAAACTGGAGAACTATTCAGGATGATGCTTTCCAAAAAGTAAAAGATGGTTTATCATCTCCGGGTGAATTCATCAGAACATTTGGTGCGGAAGCGGAAGATATGTTGGTGAATGCTGGATTTGACTTATCAAGAATAAATGACAAAGGGATTTACAAATAATGGCTAACTTCATTGCACAAATAAAAACTAAAAAAGGAATCATTTCGACTGAAATTGAAGCCAACAATATAGAACAAGCAAAAATGCTTGCTCAAAGAAAAGGAACCCTAATGAATATCAAGAAAGGCAAGGGTGGTAGCCTTCTTGATCCAAAATTAACTGTAGTAGAAAGACAGATATTCTTACAACGTTTTGCTACAATGCTAAGATCACGAGTGGGTGCTTCTGCTGCATTAGATATTATAAGAACATCGTTTAGTGGAAATATTAAAAAGATTGCTGCAAGAATGTTAAAATTCATGGAAGCTGGTGATGATGTCATGGTAGCTATGAAAAAAATAGGACCACCAAATTTTCCAGAAAACGTACTTGCTCTTATTGAAGCAGGTTCTCGTTCAGGAGAGATATGGAAAGCTATTCTTGATGCAGTAGAATTTGAACGTGAAATGATTAGAGTTAAAAAAAGTGGTGGTGCTGGTATATTCATGGGTGTTGTAGGTTTCTTATCTGCTGCTGCCATTACATTGGGTACTAAATTTTATTTTGCTCCAAAAATGATGGAATCTGAATTCTTTAAAGGTATGGGCGATAAGATGGACTTAACCCTAATTGATATATTAACGAACGTTACTGGTTATTCTATGCTTATTATGGCTATTGTATTTTGTGTCTTAACATTCTTGAGTTCTATTGGTAAAAAGATTATGCCAACGGCATCTGATAAAATCATTATGAAGATACCTTTCTATAAAGACCTTGTACTTGCAAGAAACAACTATACTGTATTATATGGATTAAGCTTATTGGTAAAATCAGGAGTTTCAATGGAAAATGCATTACAGTTATCAGCTAATGCTGCTCCAAGAGGTTCTTTGAAAGATGACTTAATACGTGGTGTTAAAGCTGTAAAAAGAGGACTGCCTTGGTCACAAGACATGATAACACTACACCCCACAGACAAAGCTGCATTAGCGATTTCTGAAAGTAAAGAAGCTATTGCAAATACGTTGGACGCATTGGCATTCCAATATAGAGAAGCCTATGGTCGAGTTGTTGCATCTTTTGGTCCAACTCTTCAAGTTGTATCTGCGTTATTCCTTGTATTATCTGGTGGTATCCTATTCGGTTATACTATCCTTCCAATTCTGCAAGTATCTGCAAATGGTTTGGGTTAACACTAAAACAAAAAATAAAAGACACTAGATAGTGTCTTTTTTCATAATAGATTTTATCCAATCGCATGCTTCATTAACTTTGCCATTAATAAAATCAGAATTATTGCCATCTGACATTAATATTGTATTAAACATTTGATGGAACATAAACATATCTGATTTTTCAAATTCAATAATACTTTCTCTCCTGAACTTTATCATCCCTATATAGAATTTATCATCCACTGTGAAGAAAGAAATTTTTTCATTTTCATTTTTTTCAAAAACCAATCCATTAGGTACAATTTTTATCTTAGACATAAAAAACTCCTTTTTTGTCAATAAAATTTTAAAACTTTATAAAAAAAAGTCAATATTTATTTTTTTTTGAAAAAACAAACAAAGATGATATAATAATATTATCAACCTAAAGTGTTTTAATGAATAGCCCAATTAACAATTTCTTACAAAATAAAATAATCAAAGTAGAAAATGAAGAATTTAAAGACTTTATTCCAAGTTTCCTATTGACTGATGATACCATAATGGAAGAAATGAAAAAAATAGATAAAAATGAAATCACAGAAATGTTTGGTGCTGTTTTCTTGGCTCTCAATCAATTAGGAGAGCGTCTATTTGTTGTAACATCTAATAATACTGTCAGTGACGATTTTAAAGAAAAGCTTTTAACCTATAATCCAAGATCTAATGATTTTTTAAATAAAGTAAATGATCTTATATTTTCAGATATAATGACTGCTATTGAAAAAGAATATAAAGAAAAAGGTCTATCACCTTTTTATAACGAAAGATTTGATAATAAAAGTAGAAAATTTAGAAATATTAATTTTTAATAGTATGGCTTGAAATACACCATTCTTTTTGATACAATGCAAATTAATTAACATAGGGGACTTTATGAACACTTACATTTCTCGTGGTGTGGCGTTTAATTTGTCAAGTATTGGTGTGAACTTCATAAATAACTATCTTGATACCATAAAAGGCATCGAGAAAACTGATGAAGTTATATCCAATCAAAAACAAAGTGATTTTGATAAAGCAGTTGAACTTGCTGAGCATGTAGTAAAATACAACTCAGACTTGAGAGAAGACTATAAAAAAGATGAATGGGATTATATAGCTGATAATATTCAGAAAGAACTCTATAAACTCATTTCAAATAAAAGCCTATTATTAAAAGATAGAGTCATATGACTCTATTCTTTTTAGATGAAGTATGTAATAACACCAATTAATATTACTAAATCCAATACACCAGCAACGCCAAAAATAACTTTATCTCTAACATTAAAACCTAACATATGACCGTTAAGTCTTTTTTTGCATTCGCCATTAGTAATGAAGAAAACATCTTTAGCCTTTTTAACAGGTTTATCAGTAGTAAGCTTGTTATATACACCTGCTTTATTTCGTAAATAGCAGGCACCAAAAATCAGACCAAACATAAAACACTCCCCAAATCCCAAATGAAATAAATTACCCAAATTAATAAAACTTCTTGACAAAATTAAAAACATTCCCCAACATTTTTAATCTGTATAGATAATAAATATTAGAATTGTGTTTGTCAACTGTTTTTAACACTATATATAGATATTTTACATATTTTTTTAATTTAGGTAGTGATCTGAAGCAAAAAAAGACTCATTCTAGAGCCTTTTTGTGTTTTTTATGGATTTTTTACTATCGGATGAATGGTTTTTATATTTTGTATCTATTAACTCTATTTGTAGCTTCTTTCTTTACATCTTGTATTTTTGCATCTTTATCAAATGAATTTGTGAAAGATGAAGAATAATCAACTGAACCACCTTTAATATAAGCATCATATTGAGCATCCTTGTTAGCTGCTACAGTCAACTCTTGAATTTTAGCATTTTGATTTTTAGCATTATCACAACATTGTTCAATAAATGGTGATTTGATAACCTCACTTAATGCTCTTTTAAATTTACGTTCATCATAAAGATTAAAACTGAATAAGTGTGGTGTTTCAGTTTTCATTGTATTTATAGCCATACCAATCTGAACTGCTCCAACTTCTTGAATGCTAACTACACTCAATCCCTTAATCTTTTCTGGATTTTCTAAATTTTTAATTCCTTTCATCAATAAAACTAATGAAGGATTTTCAAATTCCATGCTATCTAAAATTCTTTGACTTTTAACAAGTTCATCTGCAATACACTTTTCTGCTGCGACTGATAACTGTGCAATTTCTTCATTTTTCTTCATTGCACCTTTAAGCATTGCAAAAATACCTTTTTGCTTAACAACGTTCATAACATTGGATAATGTATCTTTTTCTTCAAATTCTTTTTGAAGGGCTGCTTTCGTTGCTAATGTTGAAAATGGTGAGTGTAATTTCTTTTCATCTGCTCCAAATCTTATTTCAATATTATTAAGGCCATCATAATTTAAACCTTCCCTTGCAATAACATCATATTTTAAAGTTTTGTCACCAAATGTAATTGAAAGCAAACTTTCCAATGCTTTTTCTGAAATTTTATCTACTACCATATTCTTTTCTCTTTGTTCTTATTAATTCTATTATATCATAATGCTAAACACTTTCAAAGATATTTTAGAACTTTATGCCACAATGAGATACAATGATATTCATATAATCAACCAATTTTGAATTGTTCCTTGCATTGAAATAAAAGACAGTGTTTTTACCAAAATCTAAAATAGCTTGATTTGTTTTCAACAATTGATAAACAAACAATTGATTATCCTTCTCTTGATTGGTGCTTTTTGCTAAATAAAAGACATCGTTTCTGATAACTGGAATAAACTCATCTTTGTAAGATTTCTCTTTAAATGAAGTGATAACAGAGAATTTCTTACCTGTGTAATCTTTTCTATTTAGATTACCTACAAGAACATAGAAATCATCACTTTCTGTATTACAGCCAAGAATAAGATAAGGGGAATCATTGCCAGCACGCTGCTTGATTTTAATCTCACCTCTTACAGTGTCTTCATTAGTAATCATAAAACTTGTAATATCATTTGACGTTTGCTGTTTAGCTTCAGCTATGCCTACTAAAGTTATGCCTACAAAGAAAGTCATTATTTTTTTTACTATACTCATTTCTACTCCATATTACACTTAAAAAGTTACAAATGTTATAGTAACACCATTTGGCGTAGATTACAATAATTTCTAACTATTTACTATTGATAAGAATATGTTAAACTTTTTATATGAAATAATATTAAGGTCTTTATGAAAAAATTTTTCCCTTTAATGTTGCTTGCATTATCTATTCAGGTTGCTCATGCTGCACAACAAAACTCATTAGATTGTACAGATGAAGAAATTGCAAATTACGTTGATCAATCAAAATTCCAAAAAGGTAGAGGTTACAACACTGCTCCAAATACTGGAGAGTTTATCAATGCAGAAATGGAAAAAGCTAGAATAACCGAAGGTGAAGAAGCTGCTGAACAATGTAACACAATATTTAGTGAAGGTATCGATACATCATCTGCCTCTTCTGTTTTTGATAAGATTCAAGGCATCTTTGATGATCCTGTTGGTGCTGCTACTGAAGCTGGTAAAGCTGCACAAGAAAGAGTATCATCTATCTATGATGAAATGAGTTCTGAATTGAAGAAAGGTGTTTGTGAAAGATTATCTACTGACAATGTTAATAAAACAGTTGGCGATCAAGTAGAAACAGTTTATAGATCACAAACAGGTGATACTGTATTATCTGGAACAAGAATAGATACATCTGATATTGGGATTGGTGGAGCAATTACAAAAGATCCTTCTGATGTTGTAGGTAAAAACTTCACTTATAACATTATAAAAAACATGTTAGGTAAAAACTCTTCATCTATTGCAAAATTATTAGACTTTACAAACCCTAATCAGGCCAACGCTGTTATTGATTATGGTACAGATATAGCAAACGACCAAATTGATGCATTAGAAGAATCTATATTCGGAAGATAAGGAGAAGTAATGAAACTCTTGAAACCTATAATTAGTATACTTACATTGGGCATTTTTTTAGCTACAAATGTGCAAGCAGATGAGAAACTAAGTAAAGAAGATTTTAAAAAGAAAATTGAATCAATAATGAATGCTCCTAAAGTATTAAATATTGATACAGCAGAACAGTACATCTACAATTTAGATACTACACAATTTGTAAAAGGTCTAATGTATGAAACAAGCATAGTTTTGAGATTTTTGTCTGAGAACAGTAAATATAAACAAAAACTTGCCGAATTCAATAGAGAATTTACAACAAACTCTAAATGTTTTTCTATTGTAGTTGGTAATGCTGACAATCACTTTAAAACAATATTTGAGTTAACATTAAGAACACCAGAGGCAAAAGAAAACTTTAATGAAGCTTATTCATATATGGTTGATACATTACCACCCTATCAATTAGATAATGAATATGAACAACTTTGCAAGGAAGAAAAGATTAAAGCAAACAAATATTACGAAGAACATAAAAAAAGCTAACATCAGTTAGCTTTCTTTTTTTCTTCTTTTTCTTTTTTGAAGTCATCTTTTATCAAAAATATAAAGACGGCTACAAACATTAATACAATTAAATGATTTCTTAACCAATGATTCCATTCTACAATATAAGCTTTATCTTCTTTCTTATCATAAAGGACATCAATAATTTTGCCATCATAAGGATTACCTGAATAGATTGCACTAATCTCAGTTCCTTTCTCTTTACCACTATCATCTAATAATTTGACATAGCCATTCTGGAATACTGCTTTTTCTAAATCGTTATTAGCAAATAGATAAACTTGTTTACCTAATGCTATAAAAAAGATAGCCAAGAAAAATATTAACGCAACATATTTTATTTTCTTATACATGTATTCCATAGTAGTCACCTATAATAATTAATTTTGGATACCCATCAATTTTCTTGCAAAAGTCCAAGTCTCCTTAGATATATTTTTACCATCTCCAAGCATTCTTGCAACCTCTTGTACCCTATCATTATCAACAACTTCTAATATATTAGTATAAGTTATATCATTTTTAGTAGTTTTCTTCACTACAATATGATTTTGTCCTTTAGCTGCTACTTGAGGTAAATGTGTAATCACAAATAACTGATTGTTATCACCAATAGCTTGTAGCAGTTCACCAACTGCAACACCTGTTTCACCACCAATACCAGAATCCACTTCGTCAAATATCAATGTTGGAATGGCATTTCTTCTTGATGCAATAAGTTCCAACACCAAGCTTATACGTGATAACTCACCACCAGAAGCCGCTTTTGATAATAGTTGTTTATCTTGTCCAAGGTTTGGTTGAATATAGAAATCTATTCTATCAATACCATGCTCTTCAAACTGATCTTCTGAGTCATAATCATAAGCAGGATAGTTTGGCTCTATATTAATGGTAAATATATCTTCATTAAAGTTTAATTTTATCAATTCTGCATTGATTTCTTTTTCCAAACTTGGAATATTGTCAATACGAGATTGTCTCAATTCAAGTGCTGCCTGTAGATACTCTTCAATTAAATTCTTAATTTCTTTTTCAATGGCTTCCAAATCCATATCTTCACATGCCATATGTGATAAGCGTTCTTGTAATTCTTTATATAGAACACTTATTTTTTCTGGTTGGATTTTATGTTTTGCTGCAATAGTAAGAATTGCATCTAAACGATTAGTTGATTCTTCAAGTTTCTGAGGATCTATTTCGTAATCATTTGCATAACTCTCAATCATTGATACTGATTCTTTTAAATTAATAAGAGCACTTTCAATAGTTTCTCGAATCTCAGAGAATTTCTGGCCATTGTCATCAATACCATCTAAATGCTTCAATACTTGTCTTATTTGAGTGACTACATCATTATCATCGTTATCAAGAATATAACGTGCAGAACCAAGTTCTTGTAGATATTCACTGGCTTTAGATAACTTCTTAACTTCTTCTTCAAGTTCAGTTGCTTCATTTGGTTTCAAATCAAGTTCAGCAATCTCAGTAACCTGATAATTTAACAATTGATATAAAGCATTAGTTTCTTCAAAGTTATTTTTTAATTTAAACAATCTTTCTTTAGCTTTTTTAAGTTTTTGATAAAGAGACTTAACTTTAACAAGCTTTGATTCATTTCTGCAATAGTGATCTAACGTCTGCATTTGTCTTTTAGCTTTAATTAAATTTTGTTGTTGATTTTGATCATGAAATGTAACCAATAATTCAGCTAACTTCTTTAAATCTGATACTTTACAAATATTGCTATTGATGAAACATCTATTTTTCCCTTCTGATACAATTCTACGAATAACAAGTTCATCGTTATCATACCATTCAAACTCTTCAAGATGAGCCTTTACATTAGGTAAATCTTTAATATTAAAAATACTGGTAACTTCCAGCTTCTCAGCCCCATTTTTGATAAGGCTTGCGGGTGTAGGTTCACCCAAGGTAGAATTTATCGCTCCTATCAATACAGATTTACCTGCACCAGTTTCACCAGTGATGCATGTCATCCCATCTTTAAAGGACATTTCGAACGAATCTACAGTTAAATAATTTTTTATACTTATATATGTTAGCACCTTTGGCTCCTTATTGCGAAAATAGAAATACTTTAGATTATAGGAAGTTTAAAAATAAAATCAAGCATTAGCTTGATTTTTTTAAGATAATTTCAATATATGGTCGTAAGTATCTTTCTGTCGTTTAGTCATATTACTTATAACTTCATCGTGAGAATTAGATATTAGACGCTCTATAATATAATTGGGAATTTCCATATCAAATAGAATCATATTCCAGTGATATGAATTGATGGTATAAGATGGCATTACTGTTTTTTTGAATTCTTTTCTTAGTTCTTTATTAAAAAGTCCATTTGCTTTTAAAATAATGTGTGGTGAACTTCCCTTATAAATAATAGCAAAAATTTTACCATTGATTGAAAATTTAATATGTTGATTAAAATAAGTAATAGTTACATTTTTAAAATTTTCTTTTATATAGCTGATGGCTTTTTCAATACTATTCAAATTATATCATCCCTCTGTATTAGATTTACTAATAATTAAATATTAGCTTTATATTTTTAAAGATATCATATATATTATTTTTTTTCAAGAATTATTATTAGAAAAAAAGACGCTCGAAAGCGTCTTTTAAGATGTGATTACAAATCAAAGTCGTCAAAATCTTCACGATCAATGTTAGAATCAATAGCACCAATAAGATAAGAGACAAGTTCAGTTTCTTGTGGAGCTACTTGAACAGCATCACTGGACAACCATGCTTCAATCCATGGGATTGGGTTAAATTCTGGATTGGTATTAAACATTGAAGCAAAACCAATACTTCTCAATCTTACATCAGTAATATACTCTACATATTTGCAAAGAATATCTTTGTTCAAACCAATTACAGAACCTTTACTGAATAAGTATGATGCCCATTCTTTTTCTTGTTCTGCCACTTCTGCAAAGATGTCAATTACTTCATCACGGCAAGATTCAGCAATCTCTTGCATTTCTGGACCTTCAAATCCTTTATGCATGAGGTTAAGTATTTGTTGTGTACTATTTGCATGTAAAGCTTCATCTCTTGCAATGAAACGAATTACTTTAGCATTACCTTCCATTAACTTTCTTTCTGCGAATGAGAATGAACAAGCAAAGCTCACATAGAAACGAATAGCTTCAAGAGCAAAAACAGCTACAAGATTAAGATAAAGAAGTTTTTTCAATTCTTTCATTGAGACAACAACTTTTCTTTCTACACCATTTTCATTTTTAATGCTGAAAGTGCCTTCGCCTAACAAGTTATAATAACCTTGAAGTTCAATAAATTCATCATAGTATTTAGTAACACTTTTAGCTCTTTTAATAATTTCTTGGTTTTCAATAATAGAATCGAACACTTCACTTGGTTCAACAACAATATTTCTAATAATATGTGTATAACTTCTGCTATGAATAGTTTCATAAAATGCCCAAGTTTCAACCCAAGTTTCTAATTCAGGAATAGAAATAACTGGAAGGAAAGCAATGTTTGGTGAGCGACCTTGAACACTGTCAAGAAGAATCTGGTATTTCAAGTTTGATAAGAATATATGTTTTTCGTGTTCTTGTAATGATGCAAAGTCTTTTCTGTCCATGCTAAGATCGATTTCTTCTGGACGCCAGAAAAAGCTGATTTGCTTTTCAATTAGTTTTTCGAATACTGGATATTTTTGTATGTCATAACGTGCTATGTTTACACTTTGTCCAAAGAACATCGGTTCTTTCATAGTATCTATTTTATTCTGGTTAAAGCTTGTGTATTTCATTGTTCCTCCATCAAATTAGTATGTTTATATCTTATATTGTTTTTTTTGAAAATCAAGTAAATAAAGCAAAATTGAGAGCCTTATGGCTCCCAATAATGACTTTATAAATAATTAAAGTTTGCAAGCACCACTTTCACAACCATCATCACCTACATCTTCACCGTCGCCAGTTCTGGTGTTGTGGTAGTAAAGAGTTTTTACACCAAACTTGTAAGCATTAAGAAGATCTTTCAACATAGTGTTGATTGAAACCTTACCTGTATCACTTGCAGTTGGGTCATAATAAGTGTTTGCTGAAATTGATTGGTCTACGAATTTTTGCATAATACCAATGATTTGCAAGTAACCTAAGTTACCATTCATTTTCCAAGCAAGTTCATAGTAGTCTTTCAAAGTTTCAAACTCTGGTACTACTTGTTTCATTTGACCACCAGTCTTACTACCTTTAACAGTAATGAATGCACGAGCAGGTTCAATACCATTAGTTGAGTTACTGATCTGACTTGATGTTTCACAAGGCATCAAAGCACTCAATGTACTATTTCTAAGACCATGCTTCTTAATCAAAGCTCTCAATGCTTCCCAATCATAGTGAAGCTCTTCTGAACAGAACTTATCAACATCTTTTTTGTAAGTGTCGATTGGCAAGAGTCCTTGAGCATAGCTGGTTTCGTTAAACCATTCACAAGCACCTTTTTCTGCTGCAAGATTATTAGAAGCTTTCAATAAGTAGTATTGCATTGCTTCAAATGTTCTGTGAACCAAGTTATTAGCTGAGCCATCAGAATATTTAACACGATTTTTAGCAAAGTAGTAAGCTAAGTTAGTTACACCAACACCAAGAGTTCTTCTTTTCAAGCTAGCTCTCTCAGCTTCTTCAATAGGATAGTCCTGATAGCTAAGTAATGCATCAAGTGCTCTAACGATTAAGTCGGAAAGTCCTTCTAATTCGTCAAGATTCTCAAGGGCACCCAAGTTAAAGGCTGACAAAGTACAAAGAGCAACTTCACCGGCTTCTCTATCTCTTAACTTGACTGGTTTTGTTGGTAATGTAATTTCCATACAAAGGTTACTTTGTCTGATTGGAGCTACTTCTGGATTAAACGCACCATGTGTGTTACAGTGGTCAACGTTTTGTATATAAATACGGCCAGTGTTACTTCTTTCAGTAATTAACAATGTAAACAACTCTTTTGCTGGAACAACACTTTTTCTAATGCTTGGATCATTTTCATACTTTGTATAAAGTTCTTCGAATTTGTCTTGATCAGCAAAGAATGCTTCATAAAGACCCGGAACTTCATTAGGTGAGAACAATGTAATATTCTGATCTTTCAAGAATCTCTGATACATAGTTTTGTTAAGTTGAACACCATAGTCAAGGTGACGTACACGGTTTTCTTCAACACCCTTGTTATTCTTCAACACAAGCATGCTTTCTACTTCTAAGTGCCAGAATGGATAGAACAATGTTGCTGCACCACCTCTTAAACCACCCTGTGAGCAAGATTTAACTGCTGCTTGGAATAATTTGTAGAATGGAATAACACCAGTATGTTCTGCTTCACCATTTCTGATTTTACTTTTAATAGCACGAATAGCACCAGCGTTAACACCGATACCAGCACGTTTTGAAACGTAATCTACAATAGCTGCAGAAGTAGCATTAATACTATCAAGTTCATCACCAGCTTCTATAAGAACACAAGAAGAGAACTGTCTTGTTGGAGTTCTGATACCAGCCATGATTGGTGTTGGCAATGAAATTTTGAAAGTTGAAACAGCATTATAGAATCTTTCTACATACGCCATTCTTTTTGATGCACTTTCATTAGCAAATAATACAGCACCAATAAGAACATATGCAAATTGAGGGCTTTCAAATACTTCTTTACTTACTCTATCTTGAACAAGGTACTTACCTTCAAGTTGTTTTACTGCTGCATAAGAAAAACTCATATCTCTGAAATGGTCAATGAATGAATCCATTTGATTATACTCTTCTTCTGTATAGTAACTCAACAACTCTTTGTCGTAGAATCCTAGTTCTACCATTTTTACTACTTGTGAGTACAAGCTTGGAGGGGTGAAACCTTTGTAGGCTTTCTTTCTCAAATGGAATATAGCAAGTCTTGCCGCCATATATTGATAGTCTGGGAACTTTTCACTAATTAAGTCTGCTGCGGTTTTAATAAGAGTCTCATGTATATCTGAGGTTTTTATTTCATCGAAAAACTGTAACTGTGATTTTAACTCAACTTCTGAGACTGAAACATTCAATCCTTCTGCTGCCCAATTTAAAACTTTGTGTATCTTATCCAAGTCTAAAGGTTCTTGGCTACCATCTCTTTTATTCACTATTATTGTCATATTTATCTCCACTAAATTACTTTATTAACAGTCATATTTAATACGTTATGCCTGCTTCAACGGTAAGATAAATTGTAGCATTTTTTAAATCATAGTCAACGAAGTTTTTTTATTTAATTTCCAAATTGGCCTGAAGCTTGCTTATTTATTGGGCTTTCCAATTATAAAAAATACAATAGATAATATTAAAAAATAACACTAAGGATATCTTTCAAACTTATAATATTATTTTAAATCATTTTTTTTAATTTAATACATCATTATTTTTGATTTTACTGTTAAGTTGAAAGTAATTGTTGATTTTTTCTTTTTTTTATTCTATTATTTTCAATACCTTAGTTAAAAGGAGTGTTTATGACTAATCGTACTTATTATGTAAAACCAACCAACAACATGGCCTATCTATCTCAAAGTGATATTGAATTTTTAAGAGATAATAAAGATACTGACATATTCAAACTATTTAGAGATTGCTCTTTAGCTGTATTATCATGTGAAGATCATAATGATGACCCAGAACATCTACTGACAAAGTTCCATGACTTTGATATTGATCTTGTACAACTTAATAGTGGTGTAAAAATTAAACTTATAAATCCACCAATGAAAGGTTTTGTTCGAGACGAATTAATGAAAGGTGTAGCTGATTCATTATCTTCTGTATTAAGAGATATTCTTTATCTCCATACTAAAATAGGTGGTGGTAAATTAAGTTTTAATAATAAATCAGAAACAACAAACTCTATTTTCAAAATATTAAGAAATGCTGATACATTAACATCTAATGACATGAATCTTGTTGTCTGTTGGGGTGGGCATTCAATTCGCAGACCAGAATATGAGTACACTAAAAGAGTGGGTTATGAACTTGGTCTTTTAGATTATGACATTGGTACTGGTTGTGGCTTAGGTGCAATGAAAGGACCAATGAAAGGTGCAACTATTGCTCATGCAAAAACTAGAAATAAAAATGCACGTTATATTGGTATCTCTGAACCGGGTATCATTGCATCTGAGTCACCAAACCCTATTGTAAATAAATTAGTAATATTACCAGACATTGAAAAAAGACTTGAAGCATTCGTCAGAATGGCTCATGGTATTGTTATTTTTCCGGGCGGTGCTGGTACAGCCGAAGAGATTCTTTATTTAATTGCTGTTTTGATGCATCCAAAAAATAAAGATGTTCACCTGCCTGTTATCTTGACTGGCCCTTATGAAAGTAGAGCTTACATTGAGAAAATAGATGCCTTTATTGGTAACGTTCTTGGCAAAGAAGCTAGTCAATTCTACCACATATCTTACGATGAAAAAGAAGTTGCAACTATCATGGATAGAGAAATTCAGAAAGCACGTAAAGTGAGAGAGGAAAAAGAAGAATCAGCCTATTTCAACTGGGGTATTGAAATTCACAGAGAATTACAACTTCCATTTGATCTTAATTATGAAGCTGTAAAGAATCTTAAAATATCAATGGATATGCCTAAATATGAATTAGCTTGTAACTTGAGAAGAATTTTCTCTGCTATTGTAGCTGGTAATATTAAACCTGATGGTATTAAACTTATCAGAGAGCATGGGCCTTTTGAAATACACGGAGATCCTGTAATTATGAAGTTGCTTGATGAATTGTTAGCTGATTTTATTGAACAAGGAAGGATGAAACTTCCGGGTGGTTCTGCCTATGTGCCTTGTTATAAAGTAGTCTAAAAAATAAAGCCATCACGAGATGGCTTTTTTATTATCTTCATTTTAATGGAGTTACACATTCATCAATATAAGAATCTTTTGATTGCTCATTAATATCTGAGCATTTCACTTCCCAATTCATTTTATCTTCTTTAAAATTTGGAATAAGAACGACATCTATATTGTTTTTATTTTTATCTTTTGCTTCAAATCGAGATGTTATTACGCCTTTATTCACGTAAACATTTTCTATGTATACAAATTTATTGTCTTCTTGATTCAAATCACTTGGTATCCCATTTTTACCACTATCACAATCTTGTAAAGAATGCTGCTTTTTATAACACATTGATACAGCCATTCTATATATAGATAAACCATCAAATGCAGCTTCTGCTTTTTTATTTTGAGCATAATCATCATAAGCAGAATAACCTACTGCTGAAAATATTCCTATAATAGAAACTAAGATTAATAACTCTATAAAAGTGAAACCACTATTTTTACTTTTTAAATTGATATTTTTCATAATACGACTGTTCCTTAATCTATTAAATTTGATAATTTAACCATTATAGGTTTTTTATTATTTATTTCAAGAAATTCTAAAATATGATATGTAATTGTTTTTACAAATTTTAATTAATTTCATATAACAAATGACAATTAGTTTATATATTTTTGAACTTTATTTGAATATTATAAAATATTGGTTAGAATGGAAATATGTTTTTTAAAAGGAGTAAACATGAGTATAAAACAAACATTTAACAATGTGAGTGATTTTGTTAAAGCTGCAAATGATATCGTTCCACATCTAAAGAAACTCGTTAAGTCTATGGGCGATGATAAGATTAAAGAAGCTCTATCCACAGAAGAGAATATGGCAAAGTTCGCAGAAGATATGTATGCTAAAATGCCAAATCATGTAAAAATGAAATGTAGTTATGATACTTTCTTAAAAGTTATTGTTGAAAATAGAAACAAAATAATGAAAAAGAAATCTAACCAGAAAAAAGTGTATGGTAGGGTTATAAAAGAAAACGAAGAAAAAAGAGATTAATCTCTTTTTTTTTATTCTAAATATAGTTTAATAGTATTTAAGGACATAAACTGCCTTGCCAAGCACATCGGCAAAATCTTTCTGGATAAGTTATCAAAATCTGTTAAACAAAATAATTTTATTAACTCAGTGCTTAAAGTTAAGGAGAAAATCATGAGCAAATTAGATCAAGCTAAGAAGGAAGCTATTCGCCTATTTAAAATAGCTAAATCATCAGATAAAGAAAATCCAAATATAAATATTCGAAATCTCAGTCAAGCCAGAGAGTATATTTCTATACTTAATGGATACAAAAATTGGAATCAATATGAAAAAAGATTAAAAATAGATGACTTATCAGAAAGTAACATTCCAAAATCAATCGAATTAAAAAAGAAAAAAAATATTATTAACAATATTGACTATTTTGATACAATACCACCATTTGTTTTCAATAAGACTATAATTGACAATAAAGAACTGATTATTAAAAAAGATTCAAATTACACTCCTATAATAATTGGACACATAAAAAATAAAGAAAAATTTTCATTAAAAGGTGATCAAATAATCATTGATAATTTTCCATTACACGTTATAGGAAATACTGGTTCCGGGTTAACAGAAACAACACTAAGTACCGTTGACCAAATGATAAAAAACAATGAAGGAATTTTTTACGTAAGTGGCCGTGAAGATCATAGCCTATATGCAAGACTATTCTCATATGCAGACGAACATAGAAGATTAAAAGACTTATATTTTTTTAATTTTATGGCTGATAAAGATAATCAACAAGCTGTAAGATTATCAAATACCATTGACCCAATAAATCCTTTAATTGATTATCCTGAAAGTTTTGACATTTTATTTGGCAAAATATCTAAGCTACTGCATTCTTTATGTAATTCAGTTAAAATAAACTCTGGATTAGTTACTATAGAAAATTTTGAAGCATTTTTATCTTTAGACAATTTAGTTCAATTAAAAAATAATGAATTATTTGTACAATCTTTTGATATAATTGAAGATTATCTCATTGACATAAATTATTATAATGAAACAGAAAATGCAAAAAAACTACATGCAATAAATTGTATTGAAACATTAGACTTATTAGACGTTATGAAAAATAAATTTGTTTTTAATAGCCAACCAGATATATCTATTGATGATATATATAAGAACTCAAAGATTTGTCTAACATTGTTTCCATCATTAGAAAAGTCTCCAGAAATGTTATCTGGTATGACTTCTATATTACTATTACAGATGATCAATTCTGCTGAAAAGTATAATTCATATAATATATTACAAAATATACTGTTTTATGCAATGGACTATATGTTAAATGACAAGATATGGAATAAGTTATTGAATACTTTAAATACAAGTGCAAGACTACATTTTTATTCGGCATCATATATAAAAAAGAATAAGATATGTGAAAGAATATCTGAAATAGCTAATACTTCTGTTGTTATGAAATTGTATGAAGATATACCAGACACTCTAAAATTAAAAATATTTGACTATATTGACAATCCTCCACCATTATTAAGAAAAAAAGATATTTCAGGCCAAGGTCCGGGGGAGGCTGTTATCTTTACATCAACAAGAAAGCATCATGATGATAAAAAAATATTTAATAAAAAAAGAGGGTATTACCTTTTATCAATAAAAACTTTATATAAACCTTCAAAATCTGTAGACTATATATATCTACCAAACTAAAAAGAGCCTTATGGCTCTTTTTTAATCATGTACATATCTATCTCTTCCTTGATTTTTTGCTTTGTATAGCAATACATCTACTCGTTTAAACAATTGTTCCGTAGTCATGTCTTTTTCATAAGCTGTCATACCAATTGAAATTGTAAGTTTTAAGTCTGGATAATCTTTGAAACTTATGTTTTTAACATTATTCATAATTCTATTAACCACTTCTTTGGCTATATCCATATCAATATGTGATAATACCAATATAAACTCTTCACCACCAATTCGAGCAAAACAATCATCATGTCTTATCAAACCATTAATTTCTTGAGCAAATCTTTTTAAAACCACATCACCCACATCATGTCCATACGTATCATTTATCTTCTTGAAATGATCAATATCAATAATGCAAGTGATAAATTTATCAAGTCCTTTATCGGCTTTTAATTTTCTTGTAGCTATAAAGTCCATTACATATCTTCTATTATAAACACCTGTCAATTCATCTGTTATAGTTAATTTATGTATATCTGAAAATGCATTTAATATTTCTAATTTTTGGTCTTTCAATTTCTTTCTCAGCATGCTGATATTATTACATATGAAAGCGAATGAAATAGATGTCAATGAGAATACTGCCCATAATAAGAGTTCATTATAAACTTCATGATAATTTTGTTCAACATTTCTAATTGAGAACAATATAACAAAACCTAATGTAGAGATTGCAAAACCAGTTAAAATTATAAATTGTTTTAGATTTAATTTAAAGACTCCAAAAATAACAACTAAGAAGTAATTCATAACGAAAATACTACGCATTGTGCTTGTCATAAAATAAGTAGGAGCTAATATACAGAAAATCGACCAAATCATCATAGGCATAAATAGATCTGGTTCGTCAAATTTCAAGTTTAAATTTGTTTTGATAATTATATAATACAATAAATTACCAGACCACACGAATGTTAATAATGTTAAAAAACTAATTAAATCCATATTTAGAAGATTTAAAAAATAAGAAAACACTAAAAATATTGTGTAGATAGAATATCCTAATGCCAAATCTTTGAGCACATTAAGACGTGTTTTTTTCAATTCTTTCATTACTTTAATATTTAGTTCATAAAGATATAGTATCAATCAATATTAAAATATCAAGTTTTGTTATATATGAGAATTTTGTAAACCATTGTAGTTATTTAAATAAATCTAATTTTAATTTAGTAAAATCATCAATATTTACTTTGGTTTTGAGTGTTGTTTTTAAGTTGGACATTTCTTTCTTATCTATGCTGATTGCATACTTGTCAGAAAAATATTGGTAATTTTGTATGATGTGAGAAATAGGAAATCCTTCTTTTTCTGCTATCATTTTGATAATTGAAAATACTTCATCTACGTTTCTCATATGCTACAATTATGTTACCTATTATAATTATAGCATACGATTACGATTTATTCAAAGTCTTCTGATTCATTAAGCATTGCTAACTGTGATTGGTTTGGCTTAATCATTGTGCCTTTAACCATGTTCATGTTCATTGCAATAGTCTTAACATTATTTTTAAATGCTGCTAGTTGATTTTTGTTAAGTGGTTCAGCAGTTGGTAAATCAACAGTTAATGAATTTTGAGCTACACCATTAATTTTGAACTCATAATGTAAATGTGGTCCAGTAGAATATCCACTCATTCCAACATATCCAATTACTTCACCTTGATTTAATTTTGCACCTTTTTTCAATCCTGATTTAAACCCTTTCATATGAGCATAGAGAGTAGAATAACCTCTACCATGATCAACAACTATAACATTACCATAACCTCTTTGAGTTCCTATAAATTCAACTACACCATCACCAGTTGTTTTAATGGGGGTTCCTATTTTAGCTGCATAATCAGTTCCTTTATGTGCCCTCACTTTTTTGAAAATTGGGTGAACACGTTGTGCTGTAAACATTGAACTGATTCTTGCAAACTCAATTGGGTTTCTCAAGAATGCTTTTTCTAAACTTACGCCATCCTCTGTATAATACTTTTTGCCACCATTTTTATCTTCTTGTAAATAAGCTGTATATTTCTTACCTGACAATACAAATTCTGCTGCAAGTATGTCACCAGTACCTACGACTTTATCATCTATAACTTTTTGTTCAAAAACAGCAGAGAAAGTATCACCTTTCTTTAAGTCATATTTAAAGTCAATATCCCAGTCAAATATATTAGTAAGCTGATTTACTTGAACGCCACTTAATCCAACTTTTTTAGCTGATTGACTTAATGATGAATTAATTTGGCCTGCCACATATCTCTTTACAAGTTTATAATCTTTTTCTACTTCACTAATAGAAAATTGTCCATCTCTGGATTTTTTAGCTTGAAGCACACTAACATTGCCATTATTAACAATAAATCTAACCAAGAAGTTGTTTTGATCTCTCTCAACAATTACTTCTTGTCCTGCTTTCAAATTAAATAGTTTTTCTGCGTTTTTAGTTTTGTATACAAATTGATTGATGTCTGTTGGATCAATCTGCGATTTTCTTAAAATACTCTTCACTGTGTCACCATTGCCAACCACATAGCTATCTGAATATTTACGGTCTGTAAAATTGATTGCTTTTGTGTTCAACTCTTTTTCAAGATCTAATTGGTCGTTTTTTATAACCCAGCTAACGTTTTTGGTGCTGTTCAGTGAACTTGCATATGATTGCTGGTCTAAAACAGTGGTCAAGAACATGGTAAATGAAAATGCACTTACGAATATTATTCCTTTCTTTATCATTGTTAGTTCCGTCTGGTTTAATTATTTTTGTCAAAATATTTAAACAATATACAGGAATAATTATTAAATTTCAACTGTTCAATGGCATTTTTTTCCATAAAAACACCATTTTTTTTAATGGATATAAAAAAAATATTATATAAATGGTGAAATACTTATTTAAATTATGTATTTTATCTTGTTTTTAAAGATTCTACTCTTAACACGCTTTCACTGGTATCAATTCCATTTTTTTGTGCCATTTTGTAATAGTTAGATGCTTCTTTATAATCAACTTTAACACCATAACCGTTTTCATAAATTCTACCTAATGAAACAGCCGCTTCACCATGACCAGCTTTAGCCGCAGCTTTAAAATAATCGATAGCTTGCTTAACTTTTTTAGTTGTATAATAAGCAACACCCGCATCAAAATATGTGTTTGCTTCTTCTAAATTTTTGGGTGATCCCATACGTTTACCAAAATAAGCACCATAGTATCTTGCTGATAAATCATTATCCACCATTACAATTGTTCCTTTAGCATAGTATTCAGCTAAAGTTTTAATTGATTCTTTATCACCAGAATCAGCAGCACACATTAAATATTGAATATGTTTTTGAGGATCTACAGATAAAAATTGATTTTCAGTTATATAAAGTTTAGCTAATGTTAAGCAAGCTTCTGTATTATTCAAGTCAGCCGATGCTACTAAAAAATCTATACCTTTTTTATAATTTTTTTCTTCGCCTGAATCTAAAATTTTCTTTGCTAATATCAAACGAGAATTGGCAGATCCAGCATTTGCAGATTTATGATAATACTCAAGAGAATAATAATTGTTTTTTTCTACATATTTTCCATCTTCGTAAAGATGACCAATATATTCAGAAGCTTGATAGTTATCTTTATCAGAGGCTTTAACAAGTTCTGTCAAACCACCTTCAATATCATTATTTTCTTCAATTAGGTATTTACCTAAAAGGTACATGCCGTTACTGTCACCTAATTCAGCAGATCGTTTATACATGTTGAGAGCAACATTTTTATCAACAGGTGTACCAATACCATTGTAATAAAGATAACCAATCATAGCTAAGGTTTTTATATTCTTAGAACCTCTTCTTACATAATTATCAAACAATTTTTTCTGATCTTCTTCTGAATAGTATTTTGTGTCTTCAATAATACGATCAAATTCAGATTTTGCAGCAAATGTAAATCCAGTAAATAATATCAGGCTTAATGCAGTAGCAGTTAGTATAGTCTTTTTCATATTATAATAAATTATTTTTTTATATTTTAATCATAAATTTAAGAATAAGCAAGTCTTTTAATACAGCTTGTATGACTTGCTTAATTAATTAATTTTTTATTTTTTGACTTGAGTGTTATCTGAAAATTTCATAATTTCTTCTAACATTACAACAGCGACAGGGTTTCCATTTTCAGCAGCAAATGATAAATAAGGTTCAGCCTTTTCAAAACTCTGCTCTTTAAATTTACCAGTGAAATAAAAATATCCCAACATAAATGAAGCAATAGGGTCTTTGTGATCAGCTAAGTTTTCATATAGTGGAATAAGTTTATCAACAGATTTAGCATCATTAGCATTTAACAATATGACTGACTTCAATGCTTCTGCTATTGTATTTTTTTGTTCAATTGCTTTATATATCCAATAGTTTGCCATTTCTTGATTCATTGAATCCATACTGAAGAAATAAATACCTGTTAAGATTAGTTGTGCTTCTATACTTCCTCTATTACCTGCTCTTTGATAGAAATTCAATGCTTTTTGTTTATCTTGAGTAAATCCTTGTCCCTGATAATACATAACAGCTAACATCATATCTGCTTTAGGGTTGTTTTCATCTTTTGAAGAGTTAGAGAACCAATAGATAGCTTTATCATAATCAACTTTAAGACCATTAGACCCTGTATAATACCTTATACCCATCTCAAATTGTGGATTATCCAATTTCCTATTGTAAATATCTTTAATATTAGCCTTCTCAATATCTGTTAATGTATCCTCCTGATTAACAACTGGCTTGTTAGTCTCTTGTGGTAATGTTATTGCTGTAGTTTTTGGTGGCTCTACTTTTTGAACAGGTAACGCTTCATTCGCTTGTGCAAATGATGATAATGAAACCAAGACAGCCAATAATGTTTTTTTCATTTAATTCTCCAATATTAATTATTCAGGGCTAACCAAACGGTCATATTCCTGAATGTTACTTTTTGCTCTAACTACTAAACCGTAGCTCAAATTGTCATACACTTTATACAAAAGGATTAATCCTACACCTTCATTCACAGAATCTTCTTCACTTTCGCCTTCTTTCTTGTCTATTTTTGAATTTTCTTTCTGTACAGATAAAATATTACCAACTTCAAGGTTTGAGTTATAACCTCTGTTAATCAACACAACATCATTAACTGATGCTGTTTTAGAATCACCCAATACAGCGATTACTTTAGCATTAACTTTATCAATAGGCTTACTTGGGAACAAATTAGTTAAGCCTTCTTTTTCTCTTGGTAACAATTTATATTTAGTCCTAACACCAGATTTTGTTGAAAGTATTTTCATCAAACCAACATTTTTGTCAGAAATAGCTGTTACGATACCTTCTCCCAATTTTACAATTTCATAACCAAGGGTAAGATCATCATCTTTATATTCTTTCATTGAATTATAAATTTCAAATATTTGGCCCGGTCTTATATTGTCATAAGTTACATAAACCTCATCACCAGCGGCAGCTATTAATGCACCATTAGATATCTGTATAATTCTCCCACTTTTCCCTAAATCACTTATGTCTGTAATTATATTTGTTGAAGAATGACTATTTATTTTAGTTTTATCAACCAGTGGTATAGGATCTGAATAACTTTCAACACGCTCATTATCTTGAATCTGTACATTCTTCATATCATCATTTATCTGATATTCATTGACAAAGCTTTTTCTGGTTAATCTTAAATAGTCTTTTCCATCCACCTTTTCAACAGAAATAACATCACCCGGATAAATAGAGTCTGCATTTTCAACACCATCTGGTTGCCAAATGTCTTTCCAATACCAAGGCTTTGCTAAAAATCTTGAAGAAAGTCCCCATAAAGTATCATTATCTTTTACTTCATACTGATGTCTATTCTTTATGACAATATCATTAGCTTGAACTGTAGTTCCTAAAGCTATGGTACTAATTAATGTAGCCAAAATTATTTTCTTTAGCATAGTGAAATCTCCCTACTTAAAATACGAATTTTAAATAGTATACAAATGATTTCAAAAATTACAAGAAAACATAATTTTAAATAATATATCGATTTATTATTGACTTTTTTTTCACTCAAATTAAATTGAAGAATATTCGAGGATAAAAAATGTGAATCAAATACACTTATATATTTTAGGCGTCATCATTATTATTTGCACCTATGCTGTTCATCAATTTGGTGATGAAGACTTCCATCAAACAGACATTGTGGTACAGTCATACCAAGTAGAAGGCAACGAAATGAAATTCAATATTTCAGATGATCCAAATAATTACGTTATTGAGTTACCAAGGAATGTTCAATTAAAAGAAAATTCAAAAGTAATTATCTCTTTTGAGGAAAGAAGAGACAAAATTGTTGATATTGAGAAATTGATTGTAGATGGTGTTGTAGTTTGGGACATAAGCCATCAAGAAAGAATAAAATTAACTACACAAAAAAATATTGAACAATAATAAAAAAAGCTTGACTTATCATGATTTGAATAGTATTATATGTTTCATCAAGACGCGGTAACGCTGATTGAAATTATGACTGTATGATTCAAGATCAAAAGTTTTCAAGACGCGGGTTCGACTCCCGCCATCTCCACCATATTTTGCTTTAAATGTAGTATTTTTTTAATTATGGGGATGTACTGGCTTTCGATTGGGATTGAGTAGGTTGCGAGGACAGTTTAAGTGGAAATAACACTTACAAATAAAGTTAAATAAATATAAATGCAAATGACGAAAGTTACGCATTGGCTGCCTAATCCTTAACTGGAAATTAGCTGTCGGAGTTTAGACCACTTGGCAACAGAACGGTCAATAAAAACCACCTTCGGGTGGTTTTTTATTGGATTAATAACAAAAATAGGCAGACAAAAAAACAATACCCTTATAAAGTTGTCTTACAAATTTCGTATAGATAATCCGTAGGATACCCATCTCTGATTCTAGTATACCTCAATGCACCTCTTGAATATTGAATATTTCCTACTGTGAATCTTTGCTCTGATTCTGGTAATATATACCCACTTCCTGTATATACTGTGCCTGCTGGATAATTAATATTAGAATCAAGAGATTCTCCACCACTTATCCCAATATAATATCTAATAATTTGATATGATGAAGAATATCCTTCTGGTGCCTCACGAACCCACCAGTGATATTGATTAGCACTAATAAAATCATATCGACAAGTGTTATCAGCCCATACTGGTTCTGGACCTTTTGGGATCGGATCATTCCCATTCAAACATATTTCAAAGTATCGTGTAGTATATGCTCCAGCATTTGGGCCATAATCTGGTGGAATATATTCAAATTGCATTCCACCTTTAGAACCATTTGAAATATTTTGGTTATTATAAAGTTGCATTATATAAATTGAACCATCATCCATTTGTTGCTCTACATAAGCAGTGCCAGCATTAGGATCATACTCACAATTAGCTGTTTCTGGTTCTTCTGGATCTACAGGTGTTTCTCCACCATTTTCACCACCATTATTTCCGCCAATAAAAATTATAGAATCAGTAGGAAGTTTTCCACCGTTTTGAACTTCTAGAGGAAAACGCCCCATATATTGTGCATTTACAATTGGTGAAACTAAACACATTGCAATAAAAAGCTTAGTAAAATTCATAAAAACACCGTTGTTGTTTAATATAATTTAACATATATTTTAATAACAGTAAATATAACTAAACTACTATATCTATATTTAATTCTATATTTTTCACATAACATAAAACTTTATTTAATAAAATATCAATATAAACAACGAGTTTGACTATTTTTAATTTTATTATAGTATGATAAAAAACATTGGAGTTTTTATGAAAGATTTAATTATTAAAACAGTTGATATGTTAGTATTATTTTTTGTAGTCGTTGTAACAATTATATGTTTTGTTGGTGGATGGGTTAGTTCTGGATTTTTTGTAGCATTACTAGGTGGTGTTGCTGGTTTTATATTCTCTTGTATCTTTGCTGGATCTTGGATTATACTAACTCGAATACATGACAGACTAAAATCAATCGATGAATCATTGAAAAAATAAAAAAAGACTCTCATGAGTCTTTTCTAATTTTTCATTACCACTGCAAACTTGATATTAAATATAATTTTATATAAAACAATTATATATAGTGTAATTTCTTATAAATGTTATAATAAAAAAGAATATAAAAAAAGCTATAATAATATATCTTTCTTATTTTGGGTTTATTTGACAGCAGGAACTCTGGCAAGCTCTAAATAAAGTTTAACATCATTATCAACTGCTGAGCAGTATAATCCAGATATAGAAGTAAAACCATCTTTTGTCCAACTAGAACCTGCATGTGTAATTGAATTAATTTTTCCATCAATCTCAACTTTCTTTGTTTCAATTTTTCCAGCTTTAAATGATGGGTGCTTAGATGAATCAGCTATATAATTAGTAATAACATTAATACACTTGGATTCATTCTCTACAGAAATCTCAGCAGTTATGCCTTCAACTCTATTTTCAGAAACAGTCAAATATAAATAATTAATATTTCCAAAAACATCATCTTTTAAATCTTTATTTTTAATATATTTTAATTTACTTGTGGTTTCTTCTTTATCTGCATAATCAAAATTTTCAACATTTAATCGATGACGAATATTCTGGAAATCAGCAGATGCTTCTTTAGCTGAAATCGTTTCTGGAATGTCATTGATAGTTACACCAACTTTATAACCATAAATTGTATCATGTTCATATTTAGTGTCATTATTAACTAATTTATATAAACCAATAAAAGATATTACAATTAAAACAACTAATATGGGATAAATTTGTTTTTTCATTCTCATTCTCCTTATTGATCCTTTATTTAAGTACAATTTCTAAATAAAATCAAGTCTATAGTGGTGAGATTTAATTATTTTCTTGTATATTTTTATTGACTTTTTCACTATTTTTAGCTATAATATTCACACAAATTAAGGAGATAAATATGACCAAAAATACTGATATTGACGCACAAATTGCTCTTATTCAAGATAAAGTGGAAAAACAAAAGAAAGTTGTCTTAGATATTGAAAAAAAATCTTCAAAAACTGCATGGAATACTAATTGTCAATTAAACCTACCTACCCGTAAATTCAATCTACATACCTCTAATGAACAAGATTTAATTTCTGGCCTTGCCGATCTTTTAGCTTTAAAAGATTATCATGACAAAGCAAGAAAAATTCTCAAACTTGAAGAAAAAGTTGAGTTTAAACATGACGGCTACACTTTAGCTGAGTGGACTTCTGACATTGAAGCAAAACTTGCTAAACATAGAATCAAAAAAGAAAAAGAAAAACTAGAAAATCTTGAAAAAAGAATTGGTGGCATACTTTCTGAAGATCAAAAACGTTCTAATGAACTCAAAAGAATTATTGAAGAATTGGGTGATGAATAATCACCCTGCTTTATCTATCTTTTAAACATTCACAACAAAATTTTTATTATAGAGGCTAACTAAATGGATCATAAATTATATATTCCTAAAACCATTCGTATCGGTTTTCAAAAAAGAGAAGATACTTTCACTAAAAAATTAGCATATGTTATTTACTTTGACGATAAAAATGTCCTGAGAAAAGAAACTTCATGGGAAGGATGGAGAGATAAAAAAATTCCTTTTATAGATTATGAAAATAAACCAACTAATGGCTTTGTTCTGAACAAAGGTCTTCAAAGAGATAACTATCATTTTGGTTCTGGCCGTTCTGTTATTCGTATTCATGATCCAAGAGAATTCGAATTTGAAATCACTGTTGACAATCTTGTTGGTTTACTTATGAACTATGATATGTCAAAAAAAGATATTCAAGGTGAATGCGTTTTTGCTTGGTCTGGTAAAGATTTAGTTTTGTTACCTGTTAATTCTGTTGAATACCAATCTTCACAACAGTTTACTGAGAAACAAGCTAAAAAACTTTCTACAAAAGAGCTTGTAAAAGGTCGCCTTTATTCACAAAAGAAAAATGATAAACCATTACGCTATTTAGGTTATTTTGAATGGTTTGAACTTGCTGGGTATGGATATGATATCAATTCTACTTTTAGAGCAAAAGGAAAAAAACATATTTTCTATGACGAAAAATATAATTTCTCAATACCGGGTATCAGCACGTTTGCAGAATGCATTGATGAATCTATTGACTATAATTATCCGACTGCTTATGAGAAGTTCGAAAAATCAGAACATTCTTCTATATTAGACACTATTGAAGAAGTAACTCCAGTTAAGAAAAATAAAGGTTCCAGAGACTATTACACATTATATAGAAATTTTGGGACCAATAAAGTTGAATGCTTATGGTTAAACTATTATCATGGAACCGATACAACTTACGATGGCAAATCTGATGTCAGAACAAGTCATTCTTTATACATATATAATAAAATAGGTAATCGTTATGAGCAAGAACATTCTTCAAGTTATCACTACAACCGTCATAGCGAAAGTCAAAAATTACTTATCAAAGAATTTTTTGAAAATAAACCGGGTAAATTCACAGAAAGTGAATTTGTTCAAAAAGCTGCTGAATTAGGCTTTAAGGAAATTTATTTAACTAAAAAGGATGGCGTTAAAGTTAGAATTAGATAATTCTTATTTAAAAATAAAAAACTCGGAGAAATCCGAGTTTATTTTTATTATTATTTAATTATTGATTGAAATATTTTAGCATTTCTTCATAACCACCAATTAATTCACCTTCAACAAATAATTGTGGATATGTTTTTTTACCTGTCAATCCTCTTAACGCAATAGCATCTACACCAGATTCTCTCTTGACCTCTTTATAATTAATATCATTGCTTTCTAATAAATCTTTTGCTTTTGCACAGAATGGGCAACCTTCTCTTGTTACTATTGTATAAGCCATTGGCAAGCTGCAATGTGGATTAATATGACAAAGCATAGTATCTGCATCTGAAACTTTAAATGGATCTCCCGGCTCATTTGGTTCTATGAACATTTTTTCAATGACTTTATCTTTAACTATCATTGAATATCTCCATGAACGCATACCAAATCCTAAGTCTGATTTATCGACAAGCATTCCCATCTTTTCTGTAAATTCACCATTACCATCTGGTAACATTTTCACATTTTTAATACCTAACTCTTTTTTCCAAGCATTCATAACAAAAGTATCATTAACAGATATACAAATAATATCGTCTACTCCATTTTTCTGAAATGAAGTTGATAATTCATCATATCTTGGTAGGTGAGATGTACTACAAGTTGGTGTTGCTGCACCCGGCAAGCTATGCACAATAACAGTTTTACCTTTGAAAATATCATCAGTAGAAACATCTTTCCAATTACCATTTTCCATAACCTTGAAAACAACATCAGGAACTAATTCACCAGTTTTATCTTTTAAATTCATAATTCAATATCTCCTATTTCGTTCGATAAGTATAAGTATGACACATTTATAAGATAATAGAAATTTATTATAAATATAGGCTCAATAGTTTTTATATATCAAAAATAACTATTTTAAAATTGACTTAAATGATTTTCATTGCTATTATCTATTAGAAAAAAGGGGATAATAATGCAGCAGAGAAGCATAAAATCAAAAATCACATTAACTGGTGTAGGTTTACATTCAGGTGTAAAATCAAGACTTACTTTAAAACCAGCACCTATTAATACAGGTATTATATTCACAAGAACTGATGTTAATCCTGAAAAGACCATTGAAGGTCTTTATTTACATGTACATAATACTATGTTAACAACTGCATTAATTAAAGATGATATAGAAATAAAAACTATTGAACATTTATACTCAGCACTTGCAGGACTCGCTATAGATAATCTATATATAGAAATTGATGGCCCAGAAATACCTATTATGGATGGTAGTTCTAAACCTTTTGTTTTTGCAATACAAGCTGCTGGTATTGCTTATCAAGAAGCCAAAAGAAAATTTGTAAAAGTATTAAAAGAAATTAGTGTAGAAGAAGATGGCAAAATTGCATTATTAAAACCTTACAATGGTTCTAAAGCCACCTTTGAAATAAAATATGATAACAAGATTATTGATTCAACACCACAAATAGCTACATTTGATTCTAAAACAGATTCTTATGTCCATACAGTGAGTCGTGCAAGAACATTTGGCTTTGAAAAAGATGTTGAATTATTGAAACAAAAAAATTGCATATTAGGTGGTTCACTTGAAAATGCTATCTTAGTTAATGAAGAGTCCATTCTAAACGAAGACGGATTAAGAGTAGAAGATGAATTCGCAAGACACAAACTTCTAGATGCTATAGGTGATCTTTATGTTTTAGGCAATCAAATACTGGGTGAATACTATGGATTCAAATCTGGTCACACTTTAAATAACAAATTATTAAGAACCTTAATGGCGGATAAAGATGCTTGGACGTATATTCAATAAGATTGATTACTACTATTATAAAATAGGATCATTCTACGCGATAATCTTATTTTCTATTTTTTTATGTGTTTTTCATAAAGCTTATTTTGCATTATTAGTGGTATTACCAGCCATTTTATTAATAACAAACAAGTTTAAAAATAATAAATATTTTAAAGAAACAGATTTATTGGTAGCTGTTACAGCAATCACTTTTGCATTCATGATGGAATTCATCATTGTGCATTTTGCAGAATTTAATGTATTTATATGTATTTTAATATCTTCTTTAATATTGCTAATATTAGCTTCTGTTATTGGTGTTTTGTCATTTTTGTTTGCATTTATGACAAGATCCTTCTTTCATTATTTAAATATCGATTAAAATATGTTACAATAATAAAAAACAACACATAAATTACAATGAGATATTTAGAAGATATAAATAATTGGATTGAAAATTTTGTTAAAACAGTTTGTGGAAAAGATGAAATCTCCAGTAAAGAAGCTGAAATACTGAAAGATTTTTATGTAGAATTAAGATCTAAATATAAAAAAGGTTTAATTGATCAAATAACATCTGATGGTTTAATTAACAATCAAAATATAATTAATTATTTCAAAACTAAAGAAATTGCAGAAAGTGAAATTAGAGATTTATTTAATTTCTATACTGCAACTGCTGATATTATTAGTTCAAAAGAATTTGAAAATGCATTGACCAACTCATTCGAATCAAATGATATTACTCAAATAAAAGATTTTAAAATAAGAAAGATTGAAGAAACTGGAATTCTTGATTTTGTTGAATTCAAACATTACTTTAAACACGATGTAGCATTCTGTGAAGTAAAAGAAGCTTTAGGTTGGTGTTTAGCTTATGTTGAAAGTGGTGATTACAATGTTAATGACATTATTGTTAAAAACGAAGCTGGTGATGTTGATAAAGAAGCTACTTTCAAAAACATATTAGAAGACATTAATAAAAAATCATTAACAAACGTCCCACCATTTAAATATGAAAATGGCAAAGTTCAATTCATTGCTGCTGGTTCCTCTGAAATTGATGTTAAATTGTGGAATGAATCAGAACAAAAAATAATAGGTATGTCAGCCACCAGAGATAGAAGTAATTTAATTGAAGGTAACCAATTCATAAGACATAACATGCAAATAAATGCTTGGGCTGCAATTTATCTAAAATACAAACAACAAAATAGATTGCCACAAGATTATAAACTTTCTACAGACGAAGTTAGAAAGATAACTCATGATTATGGATGGCAGAATCAATTGAGAGATAAAAGTATTCTAAAAATAAAAGAATTAGATTCAGATGTAGTTAAAACAATTGAAGATCATCATATGGAATTTGCAAGACATTTATCTTTTGTAAGAGAATTTTTAGTTCAAAAGACTGGTCATTCATTTCATGAAAATGGACTTAACATCACTAAAGAAGAAATTGAAATGATGACTAATACATTTTCTGCTCATTCTAAATTCTATTTTTTTGGAGAAATACTTGGAAAAGCTCAAGTTCCAGAATTGCATGCAGGACTCAATAAGAGAGCTTATTTAGGTAATTTTACTAATATTATGGACTTCTCAATGGATCATGAGGCAACCAAAGTTTTCTTGGATAGTTTGACTGTTAGATTTAACAATGTAAAAGAAAATGAATTAATAGATAAGTATGCTGAATATACAATGTACAACTTCCTTGCAAAAGAAAGAAGTGATTTTGGAAAATTAGCATCATTATTCTCAGAAGGTAGTGTTTATAAAGAAGAGCGTGGAACATTATATCGTTCAGTTTCCTTATTTTTAGAAGACATTAGTAAATTAAAAGAAGTTAATGATCTATCGTTAGATTCTGTTTTTAAAATTCATTTTTCAACATTAACAGAAGTTCAACAAAATGAACTTAAAGAAAAAATAAAATCATGTGAGCTTTTTGATAAATTAGAAAGTAATTTCAAAATGATTGGCAAAGCACCATCAGAAGTAAATCAGTTTGCAGAAGTTATGATTTCCTATAACACAGCATGTAGAAACAAAGTTAAACTTGATCAATCAAATAATGAAAATGCTTTGATGTTAGAATTCTTGAAGGCTCAAGGAATAGATTTGGAAACATTAAAAGAGCTTTCTAAAACGAAAAAAGAAAATAGTAATAGAAATGATTTCCCTAAAATATAAAACTCGCTTAGCGAGTTTTTTAATAGTTATACATTTCAACAACCTCTAAATCAGAATCATTCAATTGCCAAAGTGATTTACCAATCTCATCTTCAATATTAATTACATTATTCATCGAAATAAAATAATTATTAATGAAAACACCATCAGCATGATAGATACACTTAAAGCTTTTACTTTTTAACAATATATAACAATCCTTACTTTTAAAACTCACAATAACTTTCCACTTATTAATATGAATCGGACATACAAATTCATTAATAAGTTCAGGTAAAAAATGTAAATATATATAATTAAGAGGAAATAAACATAAAAGTAAAAACCATCCAACAGTAGTTGTGTTATCAATCGTATAGAAAGATAATAATGTTACTGCAAAAATAGGTATAACATGTTTTAAATCTTTAAACCTTCCAATTAGAATTTTATTCTTTAAAAAAATTTTTCCAAGATAAGTAGCTAAAAATGTACTTATAACCAATATTGATAAAACTATTCCAAATTTCATTTGAGAGTATTCTTTATAATTAATCAATAATATACAATAACCATATATTAATAGAAACCAATATAAAAAATATGATGAAAATGCGACTGGTAAAAAATATTTAATCTTATTAAACATGTAAATATCCTATTAAAAAGAAACAACCTCCGAAGAAGTTGTTTTATATTGTTTAAAAATCAAATTTTAAAATTTCTTTTTTTTTGAACCTTTGACTCTTGACCTAAAATAATATCCAATTTTTCAGGAACAGATGCAAGCTTATCAATACGATGAACACCAATCTCATTCTCTACAGAATAATGTTGGTTCCAAGGTTGATCTTTTAAGAAATAATTATGAATATTTGAACCACATGCATTTTTTGTTTCTTGTATATGTCTTGCATTGTCATCAATGTAGCCAACAATCTCAAAACCTTCAATCTTAGAAATGACTTCTGATTTTTTCTCATGATGTTGCACAACATGTATACTGTTGATACCAATATCATTATCAGCAAATAAACGTCTGGTTATTTCATTTCCTTCTGAGTGCCAGCCACGAGCAGTTACAGCCATTGTCTCAATGTTATTTTTCTTCAAGTATTCCAATACAGGATAAATTTCAAGATTAACAGAACCATTTCTCAAAATATCAAATTTGTGGAATGCATTAAAAATAGTTTCCATATTTACATCATACACTTCATTAAGATTAAATGAGAACCAATTATCTGGATGTATATCTTTGCCAGTTGCATCTGTAAGTGCATCTCTGATAATATGTTTCAATTCGTAAATTACATCATCTACGTCAAATATAAAAAGTTTTTTCATTATTTTCTTTCCTCCAATTTTTCTATTTTAACACATTTTATGAGAGAAATAAACATTTATCCAAAATATTTTTAAACACATCTATGTTGATTTTTTCACTTTAATTAATATAATTTTTAAAAATTGGTGAAAATTATGATTTTAGAAAAAATAAATGATCATTATGAAAATTTGATTGCAAAATATTATGAAGATTATGATGTAAAGATAACAAAAAAAGGATTGAATCTTGAAATAGAAAATGAATCCATAATAAAAATGCATGCAGTGTGTAGATCAATGCCTGAAAATTTATTGTTAAATCATATTGAAAGTGTATTACTGTTTGCTCAAAATAGACAAATGCCCCATAGTTTAATTCATCTTATTGATTCGTACCAAGACCAATATAAAGAAACCTATTATATAGAAGCCAAGAAAGAGTATCAATATTACAGATTCAATATTTATCACAAAAAGTATGAATACAAAGTACATACATTTATTGATAACTATTTTAATGAAGGCACAATAAGAGAACAATTAGACAACTTCATTTATAAAGATGTAAAACTACCTGAAATAGTCTTGAAAAGAATATTTGAAGATTTAGAAAACACATTCCTTTCTGGTTTTGATATAGATTATTCAAAATACAATAAAGAAGTCGTTCTAGGTTCAAGTGATAGATCTGATTTTATGGTTGTGTACACAAATTTAACGTCAGGCAAACAACTTGTAATACATCCTATAGAAATAAATGAACAAACAGGCGATGTATTCTTTGCTGGCAAATACGAAAATATCTTAAGATTGTGATATTATTTTAATGACATAACTGTTTTTTTATGATAGAATATAAAAAACAATAGTAGGTTTTATATGTCAAAAGTATATAAAGCAGATATCGCAGAGAAGATTCTTTTATCTGGCGAATCAATTAATGATCTTGCTACTGACTGCTTTCAAATAGGTGGAAAAATCCTATTTGATGACCTTAGTTCAGTAAGGTGTATTGGTAATATTAATTTTCTTGAAAAATCTATACCTAAAGGCATTTTAAAATCTGAATACTTTGAAATAAACATGTTGAAAATATCTCATGAAACTGATAAGATAGTCGCATCAATAAACAGTAAAGAAGGATCTTTTAAAGTAACAGCTTTACGAATAGAACCTTCATATCAAGAACAAGCAGAATCTGATTATAAAAGTATAGTAATCTTCCATAATGGTGAATGTGCAGTAGAAGATTTCAACTCTAATACTTACACAAAATATGATAAGAATACAGCAAATAATTTTTGTGCAAGCTTCAACATAGACAACAATTTGATACAAAGAAAACTTCAAAAAGATTTTGAAGTAAAAAATAATTTAAAAGTAACATCTAATAAAATTAAAATTTAAAAAGGAAAAAACTATAATGAAAAAATATATTGTTGGCGGTGCCGTCAGAGATAAACTATTAGGAAAAACCCCAAATGATATTGACTATGTTGTGGTTGGTTCCAGCCCAGAAGAAATGATTGCTCAAGGCTTTGAACAAGTTGGAGCAGATTTCCCTGTATTTTTACATCCTGAAACTAAAGATGAATATGCCCTTGCAAGAACTGAACGCAAAAGTGGTCTTGGTTACAATGACTTCACTACAAAATTTGATAAAACAGTTACTTTAAGAGATGATCTTGAGAGAAGAGATTTCACAATCAATGCGATGGCTGAAGACGAACATGGTAACATCTATGACCCATTCAATGGTAAAAAAGACATTGAAAATAAAGTCTTGAGACATGTTTCTCCTGCATTTGGTGATGATCCATTAAGAATACTTCGTCTTGCAAGATTCTATGCAAAACTTGATGGCTATACAATTGCTCCTGAAACTAAAGAGTTAGCTATAAAAATGGTTGCAAATGGTGAGATTGACCATTTGAAGCCAGAACGTATCTGGAAAGAATTTGAAAAGTTCATTACATCTTCTAATCCTTCAAGATTCATTGAAGCACTGGATGAAATAGGAGCTTTAAAAGTGATCTTGCCAGAAATCAAGAAAATGCAAGGTATCCCACAACCAGTAAAACACCATGCTGAAGGTGATGTTTATACTCATGTTTTAATGGTATTTGCTAAAGCTGCTGAGTTATCTTCACATCTTCCTGATGAAGACAAAATGTTGGTGAGAATGGGAGCATTGTTCCATGATATTGGTAAAGCTTATACTCCACATCATCTTCTATATGAAAATGGTGTGCCTGTAGGTAAACATCATGGTCATGACAACAAAGATCTTGTTGCAGAAAAAATTCGTGCTATTGGTGAAAGATTGTGTTTCCCTAAAAACATTGAATCATTCTGTATTGATGTAGCTGCTGTACATCAAAAAGTTCATGGTTTAAAAGTAATGACAGCTAAATCAGTTACAAATATGTTCAATGACTTGAGTATCAGACAAAAAACTGGTCAAGGTAAAGAACAAAGATATATAGATAACTTGATGATGGCTTGCTATGCTGATTCAATTGGTAGAAAAGTGTTGGAAAATGATATGGTTGTTGATGCTCCTACAGAATATCCACAACAGGATCTATTTAGAAAATACTTTAACGAATACTCTAATTGTTCAAATGAATTGCAGAGTTGGATTAAATCTTACACTGAAAGGAACGATAAGAAGCCAGAAGGTGAACTTATTAAGAGTACACTGCATGGTATTCGTGTTAAAAAGATTGGTTCTTCCAAACCATAAAGAAAAAAGACCTTAACGGGTCTTTTCTTTTTTTCTTGACTTATTTCATATCTAAATTAAAATTATTAGGTAATCAATGTGTTTAAAAAATAGGAGATATAAATGTTTAAAAAGATTTCGCTTGCTCTTGCGATAGGGATGTCATTAATAGGATATGTTAATGCAGAAGAAGCAAAAGTAGACAACACAAAAGAAATATCAACTCAAATGACTAAATTCTTTGGTGGAGATATTACAAACTTTGTTTCTGAAACAAATCTACCAAATGCATATTTAGTAAACCTTAAAGATGGTACAAATATGATTTATTTTAAAGACTCTAATTTTGCAGTAGTCGGTGACATGTACAATTTGCAGACTCAAAAAAATGTTAGCCGATCTCTAATGTCAACTTACAATGAAAAAGTTATCAACGAATTTGCAAACGAAGGTATTAAGTTCCCTGTCACATCAACAGATAAACCAGTTGAACGTGTGTATGTGTTTACTGACCCTACTTGTGGTTATTGCAGAAAATTACATCATGAAAGAGATCAGTATGCTGCTAATGGTATTGAACTTGTTTACTTACCATATTCAAGAAGTGGTGAAGATACTTTCTCTTATAATGAGTTAGTTGACGTATTCTGTTCTAAAGACAAAGCACACGCTATGGACTTGGCAAAAAGTGATAAAGGTGAAGAGATAAAAACTTTAGAAGGTTATGCTGTAAATGATTCCTGTAAAAATGAAGTTGCAATCTCTCAAGAAGGTGGTCGTCGTTTAGGAATATCTGGTACACCAGCATTGTTTACAAGTGATGGTCATTTCTTTCCCGGTTATGTTGAAGCATCTAAACTTAGAGCTTATATCAACGAAGCAAGAAAATAAAAAAAAGGTGCATCAAGCACCTTTTTTAATACCTACAATTAATCGTTAATTGTTTTCAATTACTTCTTTTTCTACTGCACCTTTTTTAACAGTAACAATATAAGCCATTTTCTTAGACATGTAATCATTCATAACTTTATCCTTAGCATGAAGTTGAGCTATATTATAAAATGACAACGCTTCGTCGTATTTTTTATTTAAATAAGCAATATCACCTAAATGTTGATTTTTAAGATAATAGAAATCTACATCATCAATTGAATCTAATAATTTTTTAGCATCTACATATTTTTTATCTTGAATCATTTTTGTAGCTGTACTAATATCTTCTATCGTTTGCATAGGATTTTTATGATGTGATTGTTCAGCCATTAATGTCGAATTAATAGCAAAAAAAGCACCAACAGCAATAACCCCTACAATTATAGTATTACGCATATTAAATATTATTTTTTTCATATATTAGTTCCTTTTTTATAAAATTATATTGTTTTCCTTCGATAATTCAATATTTATTTTTGTTTTTTTTGGTGTAAAATGAAAGTATGGTTACAACGGAGGTGCCTTATGAAACATAAAATGGATATATTATTTGCCCCAGAAGTAGACAACGCTCCAAAGATAATAATCTCTATAAAAAGATTCAATCATGTTTATTTAGGTCTTTACAAAGGCTTTGATAAGAAAACCGCTAAAGAAGTTACTCGTTATTTTTGGGCTGAACATGACCATAGAGATTTATTTTTCAGATGTATGGTATCAGAAGATATGAAATCATTTAATTTAGATGCAATAGCTAATAAACTCATTAAGCCATTCCCTGTATCAACCTTGCAAGAAGAAGTTTTCAAAAGTTTAAAAGATCATAGTCAGAGATTTGTTAATGAATCAGGTAGTCTTGCAAAGATTTATAAAGAAGCAATTATAAATGGTCAATCTCCATTTATGATATTTAGAGAAAGTGATATAGAACAAGAGTTCACTGTTGCTGAACTTAATATCATTGATACACTAAATAGAACATGGTTCTTAGATGCAACAATACAATTTGCTTAAACAAATAAAAAAGAGTCTTAGGACTCTTTTTTATATCGCTTCAAATTATACTGTTTTTTCAAACTATCATACAAAGATAATAATACAAATTGCTTATACATATTGTTTTGAGAAGTTCTAAAGAATTTCAATTGTTCATCTGTTAACTGCATTTGCTCAACACCTGTTACTTTAATGAAATAATATTCACTTCTATCTTGATCATAATATAAGTTCAAACCACCTACTGGAATTGAATAAACTGTATTATAGAAATTTTCAGTTTGATCATTTTTCAATGGGTCAATTGTTTCTTCTGTTACTTTACCAAAATAGATGCTTTCAGCATTTTTGAAATCGTTATATTCAGAAATGTACTTTCTTGCAGCATCTAACTTCATATCTTTCTCATAATCTTGACCAAGAGCTAAATAAGCTTCTGAATAATCTAATTGTCTACCTTTAGATATATTTGTTACTTCATAAATAGTAATAGATCCATTCATAATACCTTCGTTATCCATAAGATATGTACCCGGTGTTAAATTAAGAGCTTTTTTCGTACCGATTAACTTAGTAAAATCAGTTTGCTCTAATATCATTGTTGTTCTTGAAACATCAAGACCTAATAATTTTGCTCCTAATTCTTTTGATGGTAATTTACTCATTTCATTAAATAAGGTATTTGTTTCAAGTTGCATTAAATCAATATCACTTTCTTTTTTACTTTGATTCAATGGGTGAGTGTAAGTATATTTAGAGAAAATAATTTGATCTGGTTTTCTATACTTATCTTTATTTTCTTCATATTTACGTTTCATGATTTCTTGATCATAAACAACTGGTATATTACCCATGTTAATTTTAACTTTTTGAATTTTTCTTTTTTGAGCCAATGTTTCATTTATTATATTGAAATAATAGTCTTCTATATTTGTTAAGTTATCTAATTTCTCCATGAGTCCAACTACATAGAGATCTTTTCTTACTTCACCTTCAAATATACTTGGTTTAACACCTATTCGGGAAATAAATGCATCATATTTTTCTTTTGAAAATTTTCCATTATCTTGAAAAATAGGAGATTTGTTAATGTAATTTAAAACATCAACATCAGTAACATTGATACCACTCTCTTTTGAAAATTCTGAAAGCAATATACTTCTTATATAATTGTCTACTGCATAATTTTTAGAATCTGTATCAAATGACTCATTGATTTTTGAATAGTAATCAACATATGGCTTAACTTCTGATTCATAAACCTTTTTATTATTATATTCAAAAACAACTTGAGTATTAGAACCATCTTCTGTGAAATAATTTAACGCTGGTATAGCCATCACCCCTAACAAGGCTACTGTTATAGATATAGCAATCGTTTTTTTCTTCATTTGATTCTCCTTTCGTTTTTATATTATAAATGTATTTTTTTAGTTTTCAATCTTGATTATAAACTTTAAAATGATATTATTTTCAATATTTAAAGTCTTTTTTGGAGGATATATGGCTACTGGGACGGAATTTTCTGTAATTTCACTTATTACAAACGCTTCTTTAGGCGTTCAATTTGTTATGTTAATACTTTTTGCTGCTTCACTTTATTCATGGGCAATTATCTTTAAGAAATTAAAGTTATTACACAATATTACAGAGATATTAAAATTATTTGAAAGGGATTTCTGGCAACAAGGTAAATCAATTGCTGAAATCTTTTCAAAAGCATCAAAGAAAAAAGAAAGAGAAGGTATAGAAGTTGTATTCAACAATGGTTTCAAACGTTACTTGAAAATTAAAACTAAACTTAATTCTACAAGTGATTCAAATAAAAATAAAAGACTGATATTTATTATTCGAGATACATTTGATGGTGAAATATCAATGCAAGAACAAGTCATGTCAAAAGACTTAGCTATTTTAGCAACAATAAGTTCAACTGCTCCTTATATCGGACTTTTTGGTACAGTATGGGGCATACTTATTGCTTTCTGGGGGTTCGCAACTGAAGCTAACGTGACTATTGCTGTTATTGCACCTCATATATCAGAAGCTTTAATTGCAACTGGCATGGGTTTACTTGTTGCTATTCCTGCTCAAATAGCATATAATAAATTCAACATTATAAGCAGTGAAATTACTGATCGATACAAAAACATTACTCATGAAATAATTACTTTATTAAGCCAAGAAATGTTAGTTGCTGAGATTGATATAGAAAGTGAGGATGACTAATGGCTGGATCAAATTTTAAAAAAGGTCAAACTGTATCTGAAATGAACGTTGTTCCTTTCATTGATATTATGTTAGTTTTATTAATTGTATTCATGATAACAACACCTGTTATTAATGAAAGTGTTAAAGTTGATTTACCAAAAGCTGCTGCTGAAAAGATTGAAGTCACAACAAATACACCAATCTTAATAATATCAGTAAACAACGAAGAAAAAGTGTTTTTAAGTATTAATGGTGCCCCAATTAAAGTAAATGATATATCTGATTTAAAGGGTGCATTGCAAAAAGAAGTAGCAGATAAGCCAGATGCACAATTATTTTTAAGAGGTGACAAAGGTGTTTCTTATGGTGTTATTATGAATGTAATGACATCACTTAAAAATTCAGGATTCAAAGATATTGGGCTTATGACGGAGGCAAATGAATAATGCACATTACACTATTTGTTGACGCAGATAACATATCATATTACAACTATGGTAAAATTATTGAATTAATAAATAAAGAAAATGATACTCCTATAATTAATGTTAAAATTTTTGGTAATTTTTCTACCAAGTCACTTAATAGATGGAAGAGATTCGTGAAGGACTCTTCCATTTCTTTTATTGATATTCCAATTATAAAAAAGAAAAACATTACAGACCATGTTATGATTGTTGAAGCCATGAAGGATCTATATACTTCTAAAATGGATGTATTTGCCTTAGCTTCTGACGATGTTGATTTCTTCCCGCTCTATACTGCAATTAGACAAGAAGGTAAAAAGATATGGCAAATATCACAAAACGTAGAATCAACACGTTATCTGGATGATTTTGTGGATCTTCGAATTGATGTATCAAAAGTAAATGAAGATATTGAATTAATTCCAGATGAGGATTTAAGTAAAATGATCGATACTGCATTTAATTCTAAAAAAATAGACGATGTTGCACTTCTTGGTGATGTAAAATATTGGCTTGACACAAATGTTGAAGGCTTCAGTATGGATAAGACACCATTTAAAAAGTTCTCAAAATTAATTGTATATTTAGATGAATATATAATTATACAAGAAGAATCAGAGTTTAAGATGAAAAAAAAGCCTTGTTAGGCTTTTTTATTTTTTTCATATTCATCAAGGTCTTTACTTAACATATCAAAATCTTCTTTTGAAATTAGTTTTGATCCTTCCATTTCAAGATAAGATTGTAAATTATTTTCATACTCTTCTCTTTCTAAATCATTACTATCTTCAAGCATTTTACACCCTTTTATATGATTACTTTATATTATCATATTATAAAAAATTCAATTTTTCAATGTTTATACTTAAAAGATCTATATAATAAAGGCTAAATATTAAAAAAACTGTTACTATAGGGAGTTCAAATTTACCACTTTTCCAAAGTTTTAAAGAGAACCGTCTATTGGGTGTTAATATAGGTATCCCCATAGGATTTGGTATATCTACTAATAAATGTAACAATCCACCAATACCAAATCCAAACATAAATGCCCAAAAATGAGAACTTATAAGGTTGAAATTCCATATCTTAAACAATTCTTCGCTTTTTGTTAATACTCCAAAAATAAAGAAGAATAATCCTAACCATAATGGTAGCCAATGTGTAACAGTTCTATGTTTAATAACCGTTCCACCATTTTGCTTACGTATTTCCATCCAATCAGGTGCTGTACCACCTAAGATAGTGCCAACACTTACTAAAAAAGGATCAACCCCTGTTAATCCTAATTGTGTACCCATTTTATATGTTGCAATTGAAAATGCTAAGCTTACCCATGTATGCCCTTTACCTGTCATTATATTTTATCCTTCTTCGAAACTTCTATACTGATATTTTTCTGCTCTTTTTTTGCTACTTCTTTTACTTCTGTTTTGTTCTTCTTTCTTTTAAAATCTCTAATACTTGAAACACAAAACACAGAAATACTGATTAATCCTAACACAATTGTTGATAAAATCAACGCTACTGAAAAATCAGAACTCATTTTTTTTGAAAACTCAGATTTAAATGTAGCTTTGCTTTCTTCAATTTTTAATGTAGGCTTTATATCCTTTACTTCTATTTTACCTAAATCATTAACTGTATTAACTTTAACTGAATTACTGTCTTCTTTAACTATATCTGTTTTTACTGGTTCTTGTTTTTTATTATCAATCAAATCTACGTTTTTGTCTGATTCTTTTACTATTGGTGTTACTACTATATCTTTCTTATTATCTAAAGATGGAGATACAATTGCTTTGTTATCTGGTAGAATATCAACTGGAAGAACAACTTTATCAGAATTAACTTCTGTTTTAATCGCATTTTCTATATTACTACTAATAGCTGGAAATTCTTGTTCTATATTATTTAGTGTCTTCATCGTTGCTGATTTATAATCAATAACGTCCCCTACAACTGGCATATTTTCTTCTGGTACAATTATATTACTTTCATCAAATATAGGGATGCCTGCTTCGTTAGTGGTTACATCACCATAAACAAGCTGTTGCTCATAGATACCAGCATATTGACTTCTTGCAACATTTTCTTCTGCACTATTTAGTTCTTCTTTACCAGTAGCAGCTTTTAAATCTATTTTATTTTTAAGATAGCTATTTTCTTTTTCTAATAATGCCATCCTAGTCTTCATATCTTCTATTAATTTGTTATCAACATTTGATTGTTCAATTTTATCTTTTATATCTTGTATATTTTCTTTGCTAACAGATACAGGCTTAGCAGCATCATTCATAACTAATGGAGTAATTGGTTTTCCATCATTAACGGTACTGACAACCACAGTAGATACTGTTTTCTTATTCTCTGCTGGAACTGGTGTGAGGTTTCTTGATTTAGAATTACCAATAAGTAAATCTTGCACTGTACTTATTTTTGGTTTTTTATATTTTATCTCATCACTTTGTGTTGAATTTCCAGCAACTTGTGATTTTTCATCTTTAAAAACACCTAAATCTATAGGATCTTTAAAACTTTCTTGAAGTCTTATGATTTTATCTCTATTTCTTGAATAGTATTCATTATAAATTTGTTTAGTTGTATCATCACCAAATTCTTTCACGTAATCTAATGAATTTTTTTGTTTACTATCTTTATAAAAAGGATTAACCCCATTATCTAACATAAATATAACAGAATTATACTTTTTATTTTTAATAGCATAAACTAACGGTGTTTCACCACTCTGATTTATTATTTGTGTATTTATATAACGTTTAAATTTCATGAATGCTTGTAATGAAGCATTCTTATTTTCTAGAATGGCTTTATGTAATGGAGTGTTTCCATTATCATCAAATTCTTGGAGTAATGTTGTTTTTGTATTCAATAGATTTTCAACTTTAGATACATCATTGTCTTCTACTGCTTTATGCATGTCATTATATGCAGAGAATGCACTTGTACTAAAAATTGATAAAAAAGAAAACACTATTAGGTATTTTTTATTCTTATGCATATCCTATTCCATTATTGTAAATAACAATTTAACATGGAATAAGTATTATTCAATATTTATAAAGAAAAAACAGACATCGAAATGTCTGTTTTAATGATAACACTATTAATATTTCTATTAGAGTGAATCTAAGGATACACCTTTAGTACCAACTGTTTCACCGAAAAGTGTAGATTCCATTGTTTCACTTGTAGCTGCTACACCAAAGATAATAACGCCAGCAAGAATGTAAATAGCAGGTTTAGCTATACCGTTTTGTTGTGGGTTATCAGCATATTTTTTCAACTGAATACCACCAGCAATAAGCAATGCAACACCAACTAAAGCAGATACTACGAACACAAGTTTTGTACCAGCTTCGGAAGCATCAGTTAAACCAGTCATTGTATCTTTCAAATCTTGAGCTTGTACTGGTAAAAAGAGTAAAGCTGAAAGACCTGTAAAGAAAGCTGCTTTCATTTTTCCTTTTATTGTCTTGAACATATTGTTTCTCCATTATTTATTAGTTCCTTAATATTAAAATATCATATCAAAAACGCTTTTCAAGATATTTTAATATTTTTTTTATATTTTAATATGTTTTTCTTATATTTTTATATAGAGTTCTTTTTATTTAATGGCTTTTTTACAATATATTTAATTAATAATAAAAAAAATACAAAAAAAGACATTAGGTAATGTCTTTTTGGAGGTTTTGTGGTTTTAATACTGTGCAATGAACTTTCTTAATTTGTCTTGTTCATCTTTATTAAACTTATATGGATAACGATTAAGAATAGATTTAGCTTCTTTATTCTGTTTATTAGCTGAAACTAATAAGGCATATCCTCTCAAGAAATTATCACTACCCTTCTTACTATTCTTTATATAATATTCACCTAAAAACATTTTTCCATAAGGGTTGTTATTTTTAACAGATTTTTCATAAAACTTTATAGCAGTATCACCTTTCTTATTATTCTCTAAAATTTTACCTAAATAAGCTTCTGACAAACCTTCTTCTTTATTAGCACCAACTTTAAAATACTCTAAAGCTTTTTTATAGTCACCTTTATTATAGTTGATGACACCTAGTCGGGCAGTTGCTTTTATATTTCCACCTTTATGAGCCATCTCATAATATCTAATCGCTTTATTTTGATTTTTATTTATTTTACCTTGAATACCCATTTCATATACCAAACCAGCACTGAAAGCGGAATTCGAGTTTCCTCGTTCCGCTTCTCTTTCATAATCAGTGATTGATTTGGCTTGTGCTGTAAATATGCTAAATGTAAGTAATGTTGTGATTAATATTTTTTTCATAATATTTTTTAATGTTTGTATACATTATCATATTAACAAAAATAAATACCTTTTCAAATCATAATACATTTTCATTTAAGACACTGATTTTATCAGCCATCTCAAAATGAGTTGTTGCATATTCTCTTCTAATTGTGTTTCTGAATTGTTTAAATGCTAAACATTTCATTAACCATCTTGAACTATTTTCTTTGATATCTTTTTTCATTGCTTCAAAATTAACAATGAGTTTTTTATCAAGTTCAGTATTGTTGGTTGTAGATATACCTAAATCTTTTAAAGTAAAATCTGTACCACGCTTAATCATCTTAGTGATTCTTTTCACTAAATTAACTTCAATTTTCTTTAATCTAAAATATATATCTACTTGATGTTTGTTTAAAGCAAGATAGTCTTGTTCTGCACAAATTATATTTACTGCATCTTCTTGTTTTTGAAAGGCTTCTATGAAGGAATGTCCTTCCATCAAAAGACCTATTGCAGATTTTAAAGGTAACTTTATAGCTAAACTATAAAAGTTTTCGCCCACTTCCATGTTCTTTTCTATTTCATCCATGAGTCTTATATTTGTGTTCATAATATTGACTCCGAAATTAGTGGATTACTTTCAACCTAACATAAAAATGATAAAAATCAAATATCGTTTAAACGAAAAACATTACTCATCAATTATTTAGCATATTAAACATTATATTATAGAGAATTGACTTGTCCTTATATTTTGTTAAAATTCCTATATTTAGTAATATAAGGGGAATATATGTCTAAAAATATAATTCAAAATGGTTCCAAAATAACAGTGTCATTCTCACTCATAGATGAAAAAAGAAATGTTATTTTTGGTGACAAAAAAGGTAAAAAAGAAATAGTAACTTTAAATGATAATGATCCTTTATTTGATCTTTTTAAATGTCTAATTGGAAAAACAGACGGTTTTTCTGGAAAATTCAAAGTGAATCAATCTCAATTTAAAGAAGTAATAGAAGAATATTCTGTTGAAGACTTGCCTTCATCAATAGTATTTACTAAAGGTACTATTGTTAAATTAGGAAGTAGCTCTAAAATTATTGGTTTTATAAAGGAAGTCAACGGACAAAATCTTTTATTAGAAACCAATAAACCCTTCAGACATATTCCATCAATATTATCAGTAACAGTATTAAAGGTAGATTAAAATGAGTATATTAACAATTATACAATCATTACTGGCAATCTTATTAATCTTTATTGTAACTATGCAAGTAAAAAAAGATTCTTCTGGATTAGCTGGTTTGATGGGTAATACAACAAATAACAAGAACAAAAGTAGCAATATAGATAAAGCTACAAAATATATGTTAGCTCTTATTTTATCTTTCATGGTCATTTCATTTGGTGTTTCTTATCAAAAAGGTCTTGAACATAAGAGTTTAATAACAGAGTCAAGCATGCAAAAATTAGCAGAAGGTAATAAAGATGTTAAGTAAAGATATTATAAAAAAAATCATGGTTGTGCTATTAGGCATAACATTATTTAGATTAGGTTCACATATACCAGTACCCGGAGTAGATCCTTATGCATTGGAATTACTTTTCAATAACTACAAAGGGACTATGTTAGATGTATTTAATACATTTTCTGGTGGTTCACTTAAACGATTATCCATATTCGCAATTGGTATTATGCCATATATTACAGCCTCCATTGTAATATTTATTTTTGGATTTTTCGTTCAACATCTTAAAAACTTAAAAGAGGCTGGTGCTCAAGGTCAATTGACATTAAATAGATATACTCGTTATCTAACATTAATTATTTCTTTTGTACAAGCATTCGGTTTAACTTCTACATTAATGCGTGAAACAGTAAATGGCGGATTACCTGTTGTTCCTGTTGCTGGTGTAAGTTTCCAAATAGCAGCTATTCTTTCTCTAATGGCTGGTACAATGTGTGTTGTATGGATATGTGATAAAATAACTGAACTTGGTATTGGCAACGGTACTTCCATTATTATTTATGCTGGTATCATCTCTGGATTACCACAAGCTTTAACTGGAACATTAGATTTAGTTTCACAAGAACAAATTCAAAAACATGTACTTGCATTTATTGTTTGTATTGTTTTTGCCGCAATACTATTTGTTACTCTTGTTGAAAAAGGCCAAAAGAAAATAAAGATTGTTAATAGCAGAAATAAAAATCAATCATTACACAAAGTACATGATTACTTACCGTTTAAAGTAAACATGGCTGGAGTTATGCCATCTGTATTAGCTACTTCTGTAATGTCTATACCACTTAGTATTGCTCAGTTTTTTGCATTAAGTGATTTAGAAATATTAAGTAGCCTTAATCAATTGATTTCACATGGAACACTCACTTACTTTATTATTTTCAGCGTTCTTATATTTGCATTTGCATTTTTCTTAAATAGCTTGCAAAATAATCCGAAAGATGTTGCTAAAAAATTAAAAGACAACGGAGTATTCATCGAAGGTTTCAGACCGGGTGAGCAAACTGAAAAACTTTTATCAAATATTATGAATAGAATCACAGTAATAGGTTCTACATATCTGTTGATAGTTTGTATGTTGCCAGAATTCTTAGTATATTACTGGAATGTTCCATTCTACTTTGGTGGAACATCATTGCTTATTTTAGTTACTGTTGCTCTTGAATGGCAAAATCAAATTGCAAGCCAAAAGAAAAATAGCAATTATGATAAAATTGAGAAAAATATAAAAGAGGTATTTAAATAATGTATCCACATGAGCAAGATGAAAGTAAGAAAAAATATCTTATAGTAGCAGTGATTTTTCACTTGCTACTTTTCTTTGGTATATTCCTATTTAAAGGGTTTAACACCGAAGCTGAGGTTGAAGTTAATAACGATATTCCTCCTGAATCATCTACTCTGGATAATGCTGTTGTGTCAGATGAAAACTTACAAGATCTTGAAGAAAAGAAAAAAGAGGTTGAAACACTTCAAAAGGATTCAATGAAAGCAAATGCTATTGATGCCAGTAAAGTGGAAGAAGCTATTCAAAATCATAATAATGAGATTGCAGAATCTGCTGCAAAAGCTGAAAGAGAACGTTTGGATAAAATACGCAAAGCTGAAGAAATTAAAGAAAGAAAAAGACAAGATGAAATTGCTTTAAAAAAGAAAATTGAAGATGAAAAACAAGAAAAAATAAAGCAAGAAAAAGCTGCTAAAGAAGCAAAAGAAGAAGCAGCAAGGAAAGAAAAACAAAAAGAAGAAGATCGTAAAAAATTAGAAGAGAAACAAAAGGCTCAAGAAGAAAAAGAAAAACTTGAACGTATTGAGAAAGCTAAAGCGGCTGAAGAAGAACGTAAAAGAAAATCTGCTGAAGCTATTAAAAAAGCAGAAGCCGAAAGACAATCTTTACTAAAGAAAAAAGCATTAGAAGCAAAAAGATTGAGTAATCAGAACAGAGGTTATGACAGTAGCCAAAAATCATTATCAAATGATCAAAAGCTTGCTTATTTAAGAGCTTATAGAGATGATATTTATAATAAAGTATATTCTAATTGGTTAAGGCCGGGTTATTCAAAACGTGGTTGGGAATGTGTTGCTCATATTACACAAACACCAACAGGTAAAGTAACTAATGTAAAAATTGTAAGCTGCCAAGGTGATACAGAATTCCAAAATTCAGTTAAGAAAGCAATTTACAAGTCATCTCCATTGCCGCTACCAAAACATGATTCTCTTTTCAATGAAACAGTAGAAATAAAATTTAAGGTGACATAAATTTAAATATAAAATAAAGCTGAGATGCTTTATTTTTTATTTTAATGCTCGTTTACTTGAAAATTTTTATTTTATTGTTAATTTAATAATATTAGGATAATATAAAAAGGAATAATAATGAAATTTAAGATGCTATCAATCGCAGCAATAACAACTTTAGCACTTAGCATATCTTCTGTTTACGCTGGGAAAAACACCGAAATGAAAGAAGCAAATGATTTCCTCAAGAACCTTTCAGCAGAAAATATAGATGAAGACAATAATACTGATAGCAACAATTCACTTGATGACCTTGAAAAAGAATTTGCAAATCTTGAAAACTCTATAACTGGTGAAAATGTCGTCGTTGGAAAAGTAAAAGATGGCAAAATTGAAGTCAAAGAAGTAGAAGAAAAACCAGATGGACAAGCCGTAAATGACAATGATCAAGAAGCTCAAGATATGGTATTCCTTAAAAACGTTCCAGAAGGTACACGTTTAACAATGACAAAAGATTTTGTTATATTACCTCAAAACCAATATGTAATATTCCATAATGGTGATAGAGTAATACAAAGCCCAATCTATCAAAATCCGGCATCAACTTTCTGCTATATTGAATTAAAGCAGTCTGGTAAAGCTCGTGTTATAAAAGAAGGTAAACAATTTACAGTAACTAAAAATGAAACTAAATCATTCATAAAAACACTTGATCAAGGTCAAAATTTAAAAGTTTATTATTCTAAAATTTTTGTTGACAACAAAAGTGTTAACTTCATTAGTTGCTATTCTGCTGAAAAATCTTTAGGAACTCTCCCTAAAGCACCATTGACAGTAAAAGATATGAGAGAACAAACTGGCGGTTCATTCAAACTTGAATTCCCTGCCTACGAAGAAATCTAATTGGAACATATATGCTTAAAAAAAGTGATATAACAGGATTTGAAAAAGAATTTTTATGGGTAGATGGGTCATCTAAATCTGTTTACCAATTCTTTTCTGATAATAGTGGTATTATGGTTGATTCAAAAGATTTAGAGCACTCTATTAAATGGGAATATATTGATGATAAAAACGCCTTAAAAATAGGCGTTAATGGATCTATATTCTATTACATCTTTAAAACAAAAGGTGAAAATAACAAATTTGATGTTTTACTAAAAAGTAGAAATAAAGATATTGTAACTGTGCTGAGTAGAGTACCTAAATCAGATGACGTACCAGAAGCAAATACTACTAAAGAAGATATTCCACAAATTATAGAAAAAGAAAAATTTGATATAACTAAATTAGATACTGCTGATAAAATGTTTTTAGGAACTATGTTTTTAATAACTACAATATTGATATCTGTAATATTAAAGATGGCTGTTTTCTTCAGCTCTCTTTCATTCTTTACATCATTGTTTATATCAACAATTGTAACTTTGGTCATTTTTGTATATCTAAGAGATATTTTTTATCATATATCTAAGAAATACAAAAAAGAGATTGAAGATATTATTTTCAAAAAATAATAGTTTTATATAAACCAGTGAAAATATAATCTAAACCAAAAATAAAGCTACCTAACAATGCTGCTAATAAGAGAACTACAAAGAAAGATTTTTGTAGTTCTTCTTTTTTTGGCCATGTTATTGTTCGTATATCATATTTCAATAAAGCGAAATATTTAAAGACTTTTTTCATATATATAACTCCCTTTGTTTGAATATTTTATTTTATTCTTAAAAAAAATCAATAAAAGACTTTAAATTTTATTTTTTTAAGTTATGATTAAAATTAAGCTACTAAGCTGTGCCAATAAGGAGAATTCATATGGCTAAGAATAAAAGATCATCAAGTATTGATAGAGAATTAAATAACTTCGAAAAATCTAGAAATAGTGAAGAAGCTTCTGCACCAAAAATCAAATTTACTAGTCACGATCTTGTAGAAATACAACCTAAAACAAAAAATCAATCCTTATTTATTGAGCTATATGACAAGAAAGTCACATTAAACGACAAAGACAATACAGAAGTAAATACCAACTTAATGTGTATTGGTTCTGCAGGTACAGGTAAAACTTTCATGTCCTTCTATAAAGCCCTTGAAGAAGTGGTTGCTAAAGAAGAAAAAGAAAAAATCACGATTATAAGAAGTGTTGTTGAAACTCGTCAACGTGGTTTCTTACCGGGAACAGAAGAAGAGAAAGAAGCTCCATTCGAATTGCCATACATAGGTATTTGTGATGAACTCATTAAATATCAATGGAGAAACTATGAAAAATTGAAGAAAGCTGGTATTATTCAATTTGAATCAACAAGTAACCTTCGTGGTGTTACTATTAATGACTCAGTAATTATAGTTGACGAATGTCAAAACATGAACCTTCATGAATTGGACACTATTATTACTCGTATGGGACATAACAGCAGAATTATTTTCTGTGGTGACTATGCTCAAAGTGATTTGTTATTCAATAAGAACGACCAATCAGGATTGCCTGCATTCTTGAAAATCATTGAAAGAATGAAATCATTCAAGACAGTTAAATTTGAACCAGAAGACATTGTTCGTTCAGGTATTGTTCGTGAATATATCTTAGCTCGTAATGCACTTGAAGTTGAAGATGCTAAAAGAAGAGATAGAGATAATCAATAATAAATAAAGCGGATCATATCCGCTTTTTTATTGTCTTAATGTTTTATATATTTGGAATAAAAAAAAGAGCATATAATGCTCTTTTCTTTTTACTACGTATTAATCAAACCATATTTCTCTTGCTTCAAGAATAATAGCTTCTGCTTCTGATTTCGGTATTGCAAGAATATCAAGCAATTCATCAGTTGCCAATTCAGCTAAGTCCTCTCTTGTATTAACGCCAGCTTTTGAAAGAATAATCAGATGACCAATCTGTACTGTCTTCATGCCTTCAAATTCTTTGTTTTGATATTTTTTTACAACATTACTTGCTGCACTTTTTAATGTTTGAGCTATTTCTTCATCAAAACCTTCAATACTCAAGTATTCTGATACAGGTGCATAAGCTACTGCTTCAATAGTGTCAAAGCCTTCACTCACCAATATCTCTGCAAGATCTTGGTCAACATTTAATTCATCCATAAACAATGTTACAACTTGTACTGTTTTTTCGTTTTCGCTTTCAACATAAGCATCTTCTGTCATTACAACAACATTCATACCTAATAATTGCTTAGCCAAATTCTCATTGGTTTTCAAAATACCACCTTGACGTTCAATAACATTTTCAGAAACAAGCAACGTTACACAGTTCTCATTTTCATCAATAACAATTTTATCAATTTCCACTGGAGACATGATATTGTTTATATATTGTCCAAGTTCATTATCGTAGAGAACAAATTCTACTTGTTCACCATTCAATGAATTGATGATTTCTTTAACACGAGTACCTTTTGGTCCAATACATTCTCTCATAGGGTCTATACGTGAGTTACTTGACTTAACAGCAACTTTAGATTTGCGACCTTTGATTCTTGCAATAGATACAACTTGAATTGTCTCATCACCAATTGTAGGTATTTCCTGAGATAACAGAGCACGTAAATATTTTTCAGATGAACGGCTAAACACTAATTGATGTAATTTACCTGATTCGATCTTTTCTAATACAACTTTAACTTTACTTCCCGGTCTTAATTGATAGCCATTAACCTCATTCAATGGAAGAACACCTTCAACATCTTCATTGATAACAACTAAAGCGTCATTTTTCATAAGCTTTTTAACAGTAGCATAGAATATAGTACCTACAAATTTCTTGTAATGTTCTTCAGCACCTTTACGTTCAGCTTGTTTGAAGTTTTGTTTCATCACTTGTTTAAACACTTGTGCATTAACGCGGCTCAAGTCTTTATTAGGTAATTCTGTTACAAGCACATCACCAATAACCAATTTAGGATTAATTTTTTTAGCAACACTAAATTTTACTTGAGTGTCATCTTCATAATCAAGATCAGCAACAACTACTTGATGTTGTTCTACTTTCATTGAACCATTATTACGATCAAGCTTTACCTTTAAAGAGCTTTTTCCGTAGTCTTTTCGAAGAGAAACAGCAAGGGAGTTCTCAAGAGACTCAAAAACCAATTCTTTATTAATTTGTTTTTCGTTAGCAATCATTGTTACGCCAGCTACTATTTCTTTACCATTTATACTCATAATCTATCCTCCAGATAAAAAAGATCCCACTACGAATAGTGGGAGATTGTGGTCATTATAACCGAAATAAATATTTTTTTCAATAGACTATTAAATTTTTTATGTTATAATTTATAAAAAGACAAGGCCGATTACAAATGAATAAATTTGAAGATATTAGAGTAAATGACTACTTTGAACAAGCAGAATGTTTTAAAGCAGTTTCAGAACGTCCAGACCCACATGATAAAATGGTACGGGCATTTCTCATTGACCGTCTATCACTTGAAGCCCTCAGACAAAAACCTAATGCAACTATAAAACTAAAAAATGGAAAGTCAGTTAAATTAGAAATGGGCCATTATATCACTAGTAACGGAAAAATACTTACACCAGATGTATTTGAAAAGCATTACAAACCAGCAAGTGCTTTAATTAAATCATTCCTTAAAGAAAGAATAGCTCTTGCAGACTCAATTCCAGACATTATTGAAAGAATACATGGTAAAAAACAAAAACCAACAGTACAAAAACCAAGATAGTAGAAGCCTCGTAAGAGGTTTTTCTTGTTTTTATAGTCTTAATTTTTAAATTTGCTATTTATAATTAACCGAGTATAATAGTAGGAAATAAATTATCTGGTACATTATGAAAGAATTAGAAAATGTAATCAATACTGAATATAGTAAAGGGTTCAAAACAGATATAAAATCAGATACCTTTCTACCCGGCATCAATGAAGCTATAATAAAATTAATCTCCGAAAAAAAGAATGAACCAGATTGGTTGCTTGCTTGGAGGTTAAAGGCATTTCAATATTGGAAAACGATGCAAGAACCTAAGTGGTCTACTGTTAAGTATCCAGAAATTGATTATCAAGCAATTTCTTATTATTCATCACCTAAGTTAGATCCCATTAAATCATTAGATGAACTTGATCCTGAAATAAAAATGACTTATGAAAAATTAGGTATTCCTATAGAAGAACAAAAAATGCTTGAAGGTATACCATTAAGTGGAGTTGCCCTTGATGCTGTATTCGATAGTGTTTCTATTTACACGACATTTAAAAGTGAATTAAAAAAACTTGGAATAATATTTTGTTCCATATCAGAAGCGGTACAAGAATATCCAGATTTAGTAAGAAAGTATTTGGGTCATGTTGTTTCACCTTATGATAATTTTTTTGCAACTTTGAATTCTGCAATATTTTCTGATGGTTCGTTTGTCTATATACCTAAAGGTGTTCGATGCCCTATGGAACTATCTACATATTTTAGAATAAATCAAGAAAACACTGGGCAATTTGAAAGAACATTAATTATAGCTGATGAAGGGTCTTATGTTGAATATAACGAAGGATGCTCATCTGTAAAAAGATCTGCAAGTCAATTACATGCTGCTGTAGTTGAAATTGTTGCACTAAAAGGAGCAGAAGTTAAATATGCAACTGTTCAAAACTGGTATACAGGTGATATCCAAGGTAAAGGTGGTATTTATAATTTTGTAACAAAAAGAGCACTTTGTGCTGGAGATTATTCTAAAGTATCTTGGACACAAGTCGAAACAGGTAGTCTTATCACTTGGAAATACCCAAGTTGTATACTTAAAGGCAATAACTCTGTAGGCGAATTTTATTCTGTTGCCTTAACTAAAAATAGACAACAAGCTGATACTGGTACAAAAATGATTCATGTTGGTAAGAATACAAAAAGTACAATTATTTCAAAAAGCATAGCAACAGGAGAAAGCACAAATACATTCAGAGGACTTATTAAAATAAACAAGTCAGCACAAAATGCCAGAATATCATCTAAATGCGATACTTTAATACTCGGTGATAAAGCTGTCTCTGATACATTCCCTTATATTGAAAAGAATAATATGAGATCGATTATTGAACATGAAGCAACAACCTCAAAAATAAATGAAGAACAGTTATTCTATTGTCGTCAAAGAGGTTTTAATGAAGATGAAACAGTAGGTATAATTGTTAATGGATTTTGTAAAAACGTTTTACAAAAACTGCCAAAAGAATTTTCTGTTGAAGCAAGAAAATTACTTGAAATAAAACTTGAAGGCTCAATAGGATAGGTGACAATATGATAGATATAAAAAACTTAACATTAAACTATGATGACTCAAAGAATATAATTAGCAACTTGAACTTAACCATCCCTAAAGGTGAAATACATTTATTAATGGGTAAAAATGGTTCAGGTAAATCAACATTACTAAAAGCTATTGCTAATGATCCTATTATTAATAAATCTGGAGAAATATTTTTTAAGGAAAAAAATATTACAAACATGGATATAGATGAAATTGCAAATGAAGGGATATTTCTTTCATTTCAGAATCCTATCAGTATCGATGGAGTAAATAATGTACAATTCATAAAACAAGCTGTTAATAGTAAAAGACATTATTATGGTCTTAATGATATCGAAATTATGGACTTTATGAAAGATATTAAATCAAAAATGAAAATTGTAGGTTTTGATGATTCATTTTTAACCAGAAATCTTAATGAAGGATTCTCAGGTGGAGAAAGAAAAAGAAATGAATTATTACAGATGTTAATGCTAAATCCAGATCTTATATTATTAGATGAAATTGATAGTGGTGTAGATATAGATGGTATAAAAGTTATTGCCAATACATTAAAAGATTACGCCCAAGATAATTCAAAATCCATTTTAATGGTATCTCATTATGAAAAAATATTTGACTATATAAAACCCAATGTAGTACATATTTTAAATAATGGAAAAATTAGCAAATCAGGAGATATATCATTATTGAAATTGATTCAAGAAAAGGGGTATGATTATGTTAATTAAAGATCTATTTATTCAAGTACCAACAAAAAAAGAAGAATACTGGAAATATTTTGATTTCTCTGTACTTGATAATGAAGTTAAAAATAAATCTAAGTTTTCTCTACAAACTAACTCTCAACATTATTTCTTAAATACCGAAATACAAAAAGAAAAATTTCTTAATATACCAAATGTGGTAAGTGAATCATATGTAATACGTGGAAAAGAATATTTTATTTTAACATTTACTGCTGGATTAATTAAAAAAGATTTTATTTTCTATATACCAGAAACAGAAGTGGCTACCTTAAATATACATTTAAAAACTACAAAAGAATATGAATCATTGATAGCATTATTAAAATTTAATTTTCAAATTGAAGGTTTTTTAACTTTAAATATTGAATCAGATATTGATGATTACTATATATTTGAATCATTTAATATTAATATGAAAAAAAATAGTAAATTAATTGTTAATTATTATTCTAAAGGTATAAAATCAAGAAAGTCATTTTTTTATGCAAAACAGGAAGCTAATTCATATTTTGACTTTAAATACCGATCATTTCTTATAAGAGATAATAACACAGACTTAACAATCATAACTGATACTGTAGAAGAAAATTGTTTTTCTAACCACGATATAAAATGTATATTAAATGATAATTCAATATTTTCAGGAACAGGAGAAATTATAATTGGTAAGATGGCTAATAATGCAGAAGCCTACCATTATAACTCAACAATAGCTTTATCTGATGATGTTAGAATAAATGCCAGACCAATATTGAAAATAAGTAATGGTAATGTTCAATGTTCACATGGTTCTCCATCTTACTATATAAGTGATTCAGATATTTTTTATATGTTATCAAGAGGTATAGATAAAAAAGCAGCACAAATAATGTATTTAAAATCATTTCTAAATACAGATTCATCCATGCTTAATTCATTAATTGAAAAGGGGGTAAAATGAAAAGTCATTTTCCATTTTTTAAAAATAACCAAGATATTGTCTTCTTGGATAGTGCGGCATCATCACAAATACATGAGAATGTATTAAATAAAATTAATAGTGTTTATGAAAATAATTATGCAAATATCCACCGTGGATTATATAAGCAATCAGAAAAAACAAGTTTACAATATGATGAAAGTAGAAAGCTTGTCGCAGAATATATCAATGCAGAAACAAATGAAATTGTATGGACAACAGGAACTACAGATGGGTTAAATCTCTTAGCTAATCACTATTATGAAACATTAGATAAGGGAGATATCATTCTGTTATCTAAAATGGAACATCATGCCAATCTTGTTCCTTGGCAAAGATTACTATCAAAAGGCATTATATTAGAATTTATAAATGTATCAGATGGCGTCTTAGATATAAAAGATTTCAAGGAAAAAATTAGTAAAAAAGTTAAAGTTATTTCAATTTGCCATGCTTCAAATGTAACGGGTGTTATCAATCCAATTAAATTTATAATTCAAGAATCAAAAAAATACAATATTGATGTTATAATTGATGCTGCACAAACATTTTCACATATAAATATAGATGTAAAAGAAATAAATTGTGATTATTTGGTTTTTTCAGCACATAAAGCATATGGCCCTAATGGTGTAGGATGTTTATATGCTAAAAAAGAAAAACTAAAAAATCTAACACTATACAGAGTAGGTGGAGATACTATTGATACGGTTACATATAAAAAAACATTATTTTTAGATCCTCCACAATGTTTTGAAGCTGGAACTCCTAATATATCGGGCATAATTGCTTTTTCTGAATCAATTAAGTTTTTAAAGAAACATAGAGATGAATTAAATAATGCAGAGTTATTGATACCATTAGTCACATTTTTGAAAGAAAATAATTTTCATATAATTGCTGAAAACATATATAGAGTTCCTATCATATCAACTTATCATGACACAATTAATAGTTTTGATTTAGCTTATTATCTGTCAATTAAAAACGTTTGCTGCAGAATAGGCGACCATTGTGCGATGCCATTTATAAAAGAAAACTTAAAAATATCTGGAACCATTAGGTTTTCATTGGGTATATACAATGACAAAAATGACATAGATAAAACAATAGAAGTGATAAAAAAATATTTAAAGAGGTCAAATTAAAATGGAAAAATTTATAAAAATTCTTGATTTAGATAATGAAAATGAAAAAATGACACTTATTTTTGAAAAAGATAAACGGTCAAAAGAAATTTTAAAAAATCCGTCATCATATTCGAAAGATGAAATCAATAATGCAATGATGGATAGTGAAATAATAACATCTCTTAGAGCAGTAATAGATCCTGAACTTGGTATAAATATTTTTGATTTAGGTCTTATATATGATTTCAATGTAATAAATAGAACATTAAAAATAGAATACACTTTAACTACTATGGGGTGTCCATTAGGTAATTATATTGAAATGAGCATATTAGAAAATGTAAATAGGAATGGTGAATTTGATGAAGTATTGCTTAATTTAACATTTTCGCCTCAATGGAATATAAAACATTTACCTTATGAGACGAAATTATTATTAGACATGCTTTAATTAAATTTTTGAAACCTTGCTGATATACTCATCAGCAATATATTTTGCTAACTCTTCAAAATCAGAAAAGTGATCATTTGTAGCAGTTTTAACATAATAATCCTCAACCAATTGTGCAACAATTGAACGAGTAGTTATGCCATCAATTATCTCAACGATTTCATAAGCTTCTGGAAGATAGTCATCTTTGTGATATTTTCCTGAAAAAATGTTATTCAATAGTATTTGACATAGTATTTCTACTTTTTGACTTTGTTTTTCAATAATCTTCATAGTAACCCCCAATATAAAAAATGTTTTTTATAATTTATAGGATTTTTCATCATTGTCAAATCAGAATTTATGATCTATGATTATAATTGCCCATTAAAAAGGAGATTTTAACTATGGAAAAAATAGAAAATAATGATTACTGCAGTTTTTGCGGCGGACATATTCAAAGTTTGGTACAAAATGAACAAGTAGAAGTGTTCGAATCCATAAATCAGATAAACGTAATCTGTTCTAACTGTATCTCATCATATGCTGACAAATTAGATGAGGAAGAAGAAACAGAAACTCCTGAAATTAATTTTAATCTTACACCTATGGATATTGTTAATGAATTTAACAAAATAATTATAGGTCAAGAAGATGCTAAAAGAAGTTTAGCTCTTGCTGCTTATCAGCATTACCAAAGAATACAGAGTGAACAAGAGTTAGATAAAACAAATATTTTGCTTGTTGGTCCAACAGGGTCAGGTAAAACATTGTTAGCTAAAACATTAGCTAAAGCATTAAATGTACCTTATCACATTGTAAGAGCTAATTCTATCACAGAAACTGGTTATGTTGGTGATGATGTTGAAAGTATTGTAGAAGGTCTTTTAGAAAAAGCTAATGGAGATCCTAAGCTTGCTGAAATGGGTATTGTGTTTATTGATGAAATAGATAAGATTGCTAAAACAAGTTCACCGGGTGTAAAAGACGTATCAGGTTTAGGCGTACAGAATTCATTGTTAACTATATTAGAAGATGAAGATGTTGTTGCATACAAAAAATCTGAATTTATGCCAAGTGTTACTGTTAATACAAAGAATATTCTTTTTATTGCTTCTGGAGCTTTCTCTGGCATTAGTGAAATAGCTAACACTCGCAAAAATAAAAATGGTACTGGTATTGGTTTTACTGCTCTTAAAGAAAAAGCAGTAGCAGATCAACAATTTAAGATGGGTGAACTTTTAAATGAAGACTTCATTTCATTCGGTCTTGTACCAGAGTTTGTAGGTCGATTCCCAGTTATAACATCTCTTTCAGGATTATCCGAATCTGACATAGAAAGAATAATTGTAGAACCTCAAAACTCTATATTGAAACAATATGAAACATTATTTGCGAATGAAAATACTACTTTGGTAATTGAAGATGGTGTATTTAATGAAATTGCTAAAATTGTTTTAAGAAATAAAACAGGTGCTCGTGGTTTAAAAGGGGTGTTTAATAATCTATTTGCAAATGCTCTTTTTGATGCAACAACCAACAAGAAACCTAAAATATGTACGATAACTAAAAATGATGTAATAACAGGCCAGAAAGCCCAATTAAAGTTAAAACAAAGAAACCGTACTGCTAAAGCATAAAAAAAAGACCGAAAGGTCTTTTTTATTTATAGTTTTCTTCTAACGTTTTTCTAAAATCATCTTTCGGTAAAGGTTTAGAGAAATAGTATCCTTGAACATAGTCACAATTATTTTCCTTCAATATTTCAAATTGTTTTTCTGTCTCAACACCTTCTGCAACAACATCACAACCCAATCTATGAGCCAAATGAATAATAGTAGACACAATAGCAACATCTCTATCACTGGTTTCTATATTGCTGACAAATGATCTATCCACTTTAATTGTATTGGTTGGAATCAACTTCAAGTAAGAAAGTGAAGAATAGCCAGTACCAAAGTCATCTATTGATACTCTTATGCCAAGATCTCTCAATTCTTGAAGAATCGTAATACCTCTTTCAACATCATCCATTAATAAACTTTCAGTTACTTCAAGTTCAATACTTTTATGAGGAATATTATAACACTCAACAATACTTTTTATACTGCTAACAAGATCGTCTTCTTTAAACTGTTTTGTAGACAAGTTTACAGAAATCTTTATATGTTTACCAAATTTCTGCCAGTATTCAACCTCTTCACAAGCATCTTTTAACACAAATTTACCTATTTGGTCAATAATACCAATATCTTCTGCAATTTTGATAAACTGCATAGGTGGAATTAGTTTTTTCTTTCTTGGGTCGTACCATCTTACCAGAGCTTCTGCACCAACAATTTCACCATTTATGCTGGAGTATTTTGGTTGATAGTGAACAATTAACTCATTGTTCGCAATAGCTTCTCTTAATTCATTTTCAAGTTGAAGATCTGCTATATTTTTAGATTCCATATTATCAGTATATATACTAAACTGACCACCACCTTGTTTTTTAGAATAAATCATAGCAACTTGTGCTCTATTCAATAATTCTTCACTGTTACTGATAGTATCATCTTGATAAGCACTTCCAATACTCACGGAAAGGGTTACATTTATCTCTTCATTGTCATCGTTGATGATAAAGTATCGATCATTCAAAATATTCTTTAAAACGTTCAATTTAAAGTTAACATCTTTTTCATCAATAAATGAAATTATTGCAAATTCGTCACCATTAATTCTGGCCAATGTATCATCTTTACCAAGCAAATTACTTACACGCACTGCAAAGTCTTTAATAACGATATCACCAACTCCAAAACCCAAGCTTTGATTGATGTGTTTAAATCTATCAATACCTAAAACTGTACATAATATTTTTTGTTCTGTTTTATCATTGTTTTTTTCTTTTTCTTTGATAATATCTTTCAATTCTTTACGAAAAGCATTGTTACCCATAAGTCCTGTCAATTTGTCTTTTGTTGCAGCTTCTTCTAAAACTTTTCTATTATGAATATCATAAAGGAGCCATTTTATAAACACATAACCTACACAAAAAAGTAAACCAGCACCACCAATAAGCAAACCAGTACCAAAACCAGTTTCCCCTTGTAAAACGTTAAATATACCTGAAAGGATGATTCCAATCATAAAAAAAACAAAGAACAATGAAAACACCACAACATCCTGTGATAATTTACCATCTTTTAAAAAAATCTTGTAATTAAGCATAATCATTTTCATAGTTACTATATACTATAATATCATTTTTTATTTTTTTTCAATAGGTTTATTATTAAAATTATTTTAAATTTTCATTTTTTAATATATTTTTTACAAAAAAAACCCGCCGAAGCGGGTCAATGTTAACATTTTTTTTAGATAGCTTTTTCTACACTTTTGAATCCAATACCCACAGTAGTTTCGCGTCCAAAAATAATTACGGAAACTCCCAATTCTTCTTTTTCATAGTTGACAGTTTTAATCACACCGTTAAACCCTTGGAACGGACCTTCACTAATAGTTACGGTTTGTTCTTCCTCAAAAGAGACTTTATGAGTCGGTGATACATCATCATCTTCATCTAATTGTGCTATAACTCTATTTATATCTTTTGGCCCCATTGGTTTTGGCAATTTCTCACCGTTGCCTTCAACGAAAGCCATGACCTTACTAGCTTCACGAGTACACATCATAACATTTTCATTCATGTCAGCTAAAATAAATATATAACCCGGATAATTTTTCTTCTGAGAAATTTTCTTTTCACCATTTTTGAGTTCTACAACTTTCTTTGCTGGAACTAAAATCATACCTACTTGTTCTTCTGCTGCACGAACTCTTAATTGTTCCAAAATATTTCTTTTAGCTGCATCTTCACTCTTAGCAGCAACTTGTACGATGTACCATTTCATATTTTGATACTTTTCTATAGCTTCTACTACATCTTTCTTTGTATCTACTTTAATTTCTTTGGCCATTCTGAAAATCTCCTGTTTCAATGATTTTGTGATTATATGTTGATTTTCTCTGAATGTCAAATTTTTTGTTGATTAAAAAGGGAAAATGATATAATATATGCAATATATCTATGTATATTTAATGGAGAATAATATGTATCTGTATGTAATAGAAGCAAACAATAATGGTCAAATATTGTATAAAATAGGAATTACAAATGATCTGGATAAACGAATTAAAAATATCAGAACAGGTAATCCATATCCTGTTCAGTACGTATTTAATCAAGAGATCGAGCAAGCATCAAAAATAGAAAGATGGTTACACATACAATTTAATAAATATAGAATGGAAGGTGAATGGTTTCATACAATAACTTTAAATGATATAAGAAAGAAAATTTTTATCTACAATGAATTTGATGTATGAATAATACCAATACAAAAAAGTTTTAAAAACCCCAGAATAAAAATATTTTGAACTAAGAAAATATTAATGACAAAAGAAAATTTATTTCGTTGCACGATCTTAAGGTTAAAAGAAATAGGTTATAAGATGGTTAAATATATGGTTATACATTTTTGAAACCCTCGCCACATCTGGCTTTGAAGGCTATCACTGATATCGGATCGTAACTCTACTGATATCGGATCGTAGGAAAAGTGATATCGGATCGTAACTTTACTGATATCGGATCGTAAAACCCCTTGTAACACGGGGCCTGTAGACTGTAAACATTTGTAGACATTTGTAAACATTAACTTTATTGTGATATCCATATTGTTATAAAAAGATTGAAACCCTTGATTTTATTGACTTCTGCTCTTTTTAATTATTCACTGAAGGTGAATCGTAATCGTAATATTTAACTTATATGTAATACACCTCTACAAGCCAGTGTTTATAAGGCTTTCACAAATATTGACTATATTGACTTGACAAAAGTGTCTTCAAATGTATACTTTTGATAACAAATGTATACAAGGAGAAATTATGAGTACAGAAAGCAAGAAAGGTAATCCAGTGTTAAGCTCCAGAATAGACCCAGAGATACACCAATCATTTGAAACAATTTGTGATAGATTGAAAATAAAAAAATCCGTTATACTTCAAGAACTCATTAAAGACTTTATCGTAAGAAATGCTGATAAAGAGTCTCATGAGAATGCTGAAATTCTTCCACCACGCATGAAAGAAAGTTATGATGAATAACTTGATTTATAGTATTTAGATCTTGTTATTTATTTTATATGTGTTATTTTTGGAAGACTTTCGGGGGAAAAGATGAGTTTTTTTGATAATTTAAACAGTGGCAAAGAAAAGAAGAAAAAGCCAAATATATTTGCTAAGATAGCAGAAGAGAAAAAGGATCGTTCACTTTTTGAAAAATTGAATGAGCATGAAGTTATCATAGAAAAAAATGTAGACGATGGAAGTGGTTCAGTATCAGGAAAGGTTCTCGCAAAAAACAACGTTGCAATCCCCTATTACTTGTCACAAACAGCAATATATGCTCCACGTTCAGCTTCTGATCGTGGTGATAGAAATTTATCAATACCTATTTGGTCCCAAGGAAAAATGACTGTTTCTTATCAAGGTCAAGCTTTAGATACTAAAATAGACTATAGATTGATGTCTATAGTGTTAAAGGCAAGAGATCAATTATCACCTGAAAAACATATTGTTAAATTAAAATACAAAGAAACTATGAAGGCTTTAGGTTTAAATCCACACCATCCAGATGCCAGAAAGAAATTTCATGCTTCAATTGAAAGACATTTGTCAGCAAAACTATTTTTCTCAATGGATAATGAAAAAGAAGGTTTTTGGAAAACATTATTTGAAGCTGATAAAACAGTATTCAGCTACACAAGAAATGTGTTAATTATACAACTATCGGATATAGTTCCAATGTTATTTAACTATGGTAGAAAAGAAACTTTTTCTATTGAAGACATGTTATTAAATTTTTCAATTAAAGACTCTTATGCTTCTAAATTATATTCATACTATGAGAGTAATAAAATACCATTCGGTATTAAAGTGAGTACAATATTGAAAATATGTGACCATCCACTTGATGACAATGAAAAGCCAAACAATAATCACAGACAGACTATTAAAAAAGCTTTAAATGAACTGGTTCAAATAGGATTTTTAAGATCTTGGTCATTCCAAGAAGATAAAGATAAACGCGATCCATTAGTCATAGTTGAAAAGATAGAACGTGAAGAAAGACAATTAACGACCAAACTAATAGAATTTAAAGATGATTTTCTTGATAAATGATATTAAATTGTTAATATGTATTTATAATTTATGGAGATGAAATGAAAAAATTATTATTAGCAGTTGCAATCAGTATAGGACTCTCTGGTATTGCACATGCAGAAATTTCAAGTGATTCAGAAAGTCAAAAACTAAGCTATTGGTCTTCAATAGATGAAAAATATGCTAAACAAGTAATGGAAATGACACCACAGGAAGCTCTTGATATTGAAAAAGAGAAATACTCAACAAGAGAAGAACTTTTTATGGCTGGTTTGTTTTACTATGGTGACCAAAAATATCAAGATAAGAGAAGAGCACTTGATTTATTTATGGCATCTGCTGATGATGATTTCATTCCCGCTATATTTTTTGCAGGAAAAATGTTAATTAGTGGTGAAGGTGGTAAGAGTAATACTTATATGGGACAAGACATGTTGGCATCCATTCGTGGAGATTATTATTACGTAGATAAAAGTAATAAAATTTTAGCTGAGATGGCTCTTAATCGTAAAGATTACACTGAAGCTGTAAAATATTTAAGTAAAATTAAAAGTAAGGAATCATTGTATCAGATAGCTAAAATATATGAATATCGTGGTGATAAAGAAGTTGCAAGCTTAGTATATAAAGAAGCCATATCTGCTGGTTTCGTAGATGCTAAAATAGAAATGGCTACAAGACTTCTTGAAAAAGGAACATTAAATACAAAGAGAGCAATAGGACTATTAACAGAAGTTGCTGATACTGGTACTGACCCGAATATTGTAGGTAAGGCACAAACATTATTGGGAGATATATATTTTTATGGAAACCAAGAAATGTATGCTAACCATGAAGAAGGTGTAAAATGGTATAAAAAAGCAGCCAATAACAATTTTGTTGAAGCAATGTTGAAATTACAAGCTGTGTATCTTGAAAATGAAAAAGATAATAGATATAGATTAGGTAGTAATAAATATTACCTTCAAGATTTAAGTGTAAAAATTCGTAAAACAATTGAAAATGAGGGGAGACTATAATTATGAATTTAATGAAAAAAGTTTTATTAACTGTTGGTTTATTAGCTTCTGCAACAGCTTTTGCTTCTGACGAAGCTCCTGCTGGTTCAACAATGGTGGCTAATCCACAAGCTGCATATTTTACTCAAGATGGTAAAGTAAAAGTACAACAGTTCTTATGGAATGAATGTATTCACTGTTATAAACTTGAGCCATATGTTGACCAATGGAATAAAGTAAATGCTGATTATATAGATTTTGAACAAATACCAGTAGCATGGAGTGAAAAACATATTAAAGATGGTTCTTTCTATAATTATGCAAAAACTCTTAGAAAAACTGGCAAAATAAATGAACAAGAATTAGTTGATATTAATAATGAATTATTTAAAGTTGGTGTTGTTGAGAGAAAAGGGCTAAAATCAGAAACAGTTTTCCCTATATTTGAAAAATATGGTATAAAATCTGCTGATGAACTTGATAAAGCTGTAAATTCTTTTGTGACAGCAAATGAAATTAGCAAGTCTAAGAAATTAACTAAAGACTATGAAATCGAAGGTGTGCCAGTATTTGTTATTGCTGGTAAATATTTAGTTTCATTCCAAAGTATAAAAGAAGCTACACCAGTAGAGTTGTTTAGCACCATTGATAGAATTGCTGAAACTGAGCATAAAAATTCTATAGATACTGTTAAACAAGATGAAACTGTAGCAAAAGAAACTACTAAAACTGTAGAAGCTGTAAAAAAATAATTTCTTGAAAATAAGTTTATTTGTTATACAATGAAAAGACCTTTGATAAGGTCTTTTTTTTGGAGTTTTTTATGAGGAATATAAAATATTTAACACTTGCTATGTTATGTTCTTTCTGTTCAGCTTCCGTAGCAGAACCAAGAGAAGTAATAAAATATGCAACAGAGAATGAAAATACAAGGAAGTTTATAGAAGACTTTTCCAGAGAAGGTGTATATTCACGTTCCGAATTGAATTCTATTTTTTCAAAAACTGTTTTGAAAGAAAAAAAGATTAGTAAGAGACAGAATAATCAAGCTGAGAAAAAACTAACTTGGGCTGATTACAAAAGTCGAGTTGTGACAATGATAAGACTAAGTGCAGGAAAAGCTTTTCTATATGAGAATAGACAAATACTACAAGATATTGAAAATAAGTATAATGTAGATAAAGAAGTTATTGTTGCAATACTCGGGGTTGAAACTAACTATGGCTATAATAAAGGTGATTTTAGAGCAATTGATGCTCTATCTACATTAGCTTTTGAATATTATCCAAGAAGTGATTTTTTCAAGAAAGAGTTAAAAGAGTTTTTAAAATACTCTAAGAAAAATAATTTAACACCATTTGATACCAAAAGTTCTTGGGCAGGTGCTGTTGGTTACCCACAATTTATTCCAAGTAGCATTAATCATTATGGAGTAGATTATGATGGAGATGGCAAAGTAGATTTAGTTAATAGTTTACCAGATGCAATGGCCAGTGTTGCTAACTATTTAAGTAAAAGTGGTTTTAAAAAAGGTGATTACTATTTCGACAAAATAACTGTTGATAATAAACATGTTGGAACGGGGTTAAAATTAACACAATCTTGTATTAAAACAGATCTAAAATTACATGATAGATATTGTAATAATAATTTTAAGATTTTTAAATTAGATGATGAGCAATATATTGCAAGTAAAAACTTTTATGCAGTCACTATGTATAATAGAAGTAATCTATATGCATCAGCAGTGTTGGAGATAGCAAAAAGCCTTAAAAATTAAGGCTTATTGTTTACTTTATTTTTTTTTACTAATGATAAGTTGGGGACTAACTTTTTTACATAGTCTTCAACTATTTTCAAAGCTTCATCCTCCTTATTGTTATCTTTTAATAAATAATAACGTTTTAATATATCGTTAACGTCTACTTTAGGATCACTTTCAGATTGACCTTTGATAACATCTGGATACATATCATAAACATTTATTCCAAGATTTTTACTCATATTATTAATGGTAGGTCTAAATCTTAAACCAGCTACGTCATTATCAATACCAAACATCAAATTTGTAGTTTTAAAGTTTTTCATCATATTAGAATAAATTTCTTGTTTATTCTCATTATTTAACTTAACGTGTTCTTCTTTTTCAGTAATAACCATGATTTTATGTTTTTTAATTTCATTGTCATATTCAAAAGACACTTTGTTTGCTAAGAAAAATTCTGTAAAAGATGTCTCATCAAAGAATATAGATTTTTCTGCATCATAGTTACGATAATCTATATAATCTTCTCTACTTTTCTTATTAATAACTTTTATTTCTTTACCCAAGACTTTATTAGCCAAAGGTATTTTGCTTAATATATCCTGACAACGCTCATTACCACTATTAACAAAATAATAGTCATTATTTTTAAAATTGTTATTATAATTCTCTAATTTAGCAGGAGAAATTTTATCTTTTGTTTCTTTTATCTTAATAGCAAAAATTTCACCAAAAGCTCTGTTATGCTCATTCAATTCAAAACCAAAACCAGCATTAATAGCCAAGAAATTATTCAAGTTATTACACCCTTGTATAGATATGTAATTAAATGAGTTTGGATCTAATCCAGCTATTCTAAATAATTCATAAGCTGATAAAACGTCAATAACTGCTTCTCCGATAAATGTTCCTGATGGATTTTCACTATTTGACATCAATCTAAAACCATTACCTTTAACTGGGTGTGTATTTTTCTTTTCTAATTTTAATATCTCTTGACCTGTCTGATAGTTTTTCTTCTTTTCCATCCAAAGTCTTTCACTACCACTATATTCACCATTCTTATTTGTTAAATGGAAGAAGTATTGATCTTGATAATATTTTAATCTACCTTTACCTTCAAAATTACTGTATGCAAAACTACCACCATAAACAAGTCCACGCTCTACTAAGATATCAACTAATCCTTTTGATAATCTTCTTTGTTCTGTAAAGTAATCTTTAATGACATTAATGTTTTTATTGTTTTTAAATGGTCTTCTTGGGTAGTTCATAAGCTTAACACCATCAAGAGCTTGATATTTATTAGCCATTGCAGGATCATCAGCTAAATACTGTGATTCAACTTTAGGATAAATATTTTTCATAATATATTCTATACTGTATTCAGTACGAGCATCTTTTTTATCAAATCCAAATACTTCTGGGAATAACCCATTGTCACCTAAAAATGCAACAATACCTATTGCTCCTTTACCATAACCTTTAGAGGGTTGTCTAACATCGTTAAAGAATTCATTTGTATCTTTATATAAGTTAGCAGGATCTGAGAATAAATACTGCTTTGTTTTAACAGATGTCTTAAACTGCTTTGTAGGATTACGAGCAATTTTGTAACTCCAAAAATCTTCACCAGTAGTATTAGGAGAAATATTATCAACAATAATTTCACCAGCATCTCTTAATATTTCTAAAACAATAACGGGTCTAATATGTTTACAAAGTTTATATTCTGAGAAATTACCTTGTTTGTTACCACCATTATTATAAGTTCTACTTTGAACTGGTGGTACATAAGTATATTGTGAGTTAAACCAAGAATTTTCTACATTTAATTTATCACGGGCATGTTCAACAAGTTGGTTTTCAACTTTCTTTTTATCTTTGATATTGTAAGCAAAGCCTTTCAATAGATTATGAAAATCAGTTCTCAATGCAATGCACTCACTTTCAGTTTTACTTTCAAACTGCATGAGCAAAGGAGAGTCTTTTTTTATTTCTTTGTCTTCATCAACTTTATGAACGAATGTAAAATACGAACTTTTATCAGTAAATGTAGTAAATACAAAGTTAACATTTTCAATTTTAAATGGTATTATTTTATTGGCTTTTCTAACTTTTCTTTCTTCTTTCATATTTTTTTTCCATATTTAATAGTATTATATCATATTTTTTTTTATTTTAAATATAGACTTATCAAAAGATCTATTGTATTCTAAATTTTGACATTTCTAAAAAATAGAATATAAGGAATTTTATGTTTAAAGTAAAGACTTTTTTTATTGCTGGATTATTTGCCCTTTCTTCACTGACAAATGCAGCAACAGAATTTGATAAAATAAATTCAAAATCATACATATTACTTGATCAGGAAACTGGTCAAGTTTTAGCTTCACAAGACAGTGATGAGAAGTTACCACCTGCGAGTTTAACAAAGGTAATGACGGCGTATGTTGTTTTTGATCAATTGAAGAAAGGCAAACTGAAATTAACAGATGAAGCCATTGTAAGTAAGAAAGCTTGGAAAACAGGTGGATCTAAAACTTTTATTGAAGTAGGAAAATCTGTAATGGTAGAAGATTTGATTAAAGGTATGATTATTCAGTCAGGTAACGACTCAGCAACTGCATTAGCAGAACACATAGCAGGTTCAGAAGAAGCTTTTGCTGATATGATGAATGAAACAGCAAAAGAGTTAGGAATGGATAATAGCCATTTTCTCAATGTAACTGGACTTCCAAAAGATGACCATTATACAACAGCAGAAGATTTAGGAATATTAGCAAAAAGAATGATAACTGATTTTCCTGAGTATTATAAGTATTACAGTATGAAAAGTTTTACATATAACAACATCTTTCAAAATACAAGAAATAGGTTATTATTTTCAGATCCAAGTGTAGATGGTATGAAAACTGGATTCACTAACAAAGCAGGATATTGCTATATATCTTCATCAGCAAAGAATGGAAGAAGATTAGTGACTGTAGTATTAGGTGCTGATAAACCAGCCAAACGTTTTGAAGATGCAAAACTTTTATTTAATTATGGATTCAACAATTTTGAAAAACATCATGTTATAGTTAAAAATCAAGCTATTGAACAATTGAATACTAATGTAATGAAAGGTGAAAAAGATATTTTAAGAGTAGGTGCCTCAAATGATGTAATGTTTGTTGCTGAAAAGAATAAAAAAGATGATATAACAGTGGAAGTGAATCTGAATGAGCTATTAATTGCACCAATCAATCAAGGTGATGTTGTTGGTACAATGGTTGTTAAAAAGAATGAAGAAATTATAGGTGAAGTTGATGTAATTGCCTTGGAAGGCATAAAAGCTGGTGATTTCTTCAAAGTTCTAACTGATTCAATAAAACTTTACATAGAAAAAATTTAAATAAGAGGATTAATCGAAATGTTGTCAAAATTACTAAATAAATGGAGAGTGCTTAACAATGACATAGCTGTCGATATGGGAAGTGCTAACACATTAATTGCTATTAAAGGTAAAGAAGGTGTTCAATTAAATGAGCCTTCTATTGTTGCTATTCAAAATGATGATGGTAAAAAATCTGTTATTGCTGTTGGTGAAGAAGCCAAAAAATTACTTGGTAGAACATCAAGTGATATTAGTGCTATTTCACCATTGGATGCTGGTATTATAATTAATGATTCCATTGCTGAAATTATGATGAAAAACTTTATAAATAAGGTTTCAAATGCTGACTTGCTACGTCCAAACCCAAGAATATTTTTAGCAGTACCATCAAGTTCAACTGAGGTTGAGCGAAGAATATTCAAAGAAGTGTTAAATGACGCTGGTGCAAGAGATGTGTTTTTAGTCGAATCTCCGATGGCCGCTGCTTTGGGTGCTGGATTGCCAATTGAATCTGAAAAACCGTCCATGATTGTGAACATTGGTGCTGGCATCACTGAAATTGGTATTATTTCCCTCAAAAAGATTATTAAGGCAAAAACCTTGAAAATTGGTGGTAAAGATATGGATGAAGCTATTGTAAACCAAATCAGAAGAGTTGATGCTGTAAATATAGGTTTTGAAACTGCTGAGAAAATCAAAAAATCATTGGCAACTACAATTGAAGAAGAAGCTACTGAAACTGATGTAATGTCTATTCGTGGTCAGTTTGTTCAAAGTGGACTCCCTATTAAAATGGATGTATCAAAAAAAGATGTATTATTAGCTTTAGCCGATTCCTACGAAAAAATCATTACTGGTATTATTAGTGTGATGGAAACATTGCCTCCACAAGTAGTAGCCGATTTATATGAATCAGGTATGTATATTTGTGGTGGTTCATCCAATATACAAGGAATTGATAAATTCATAGAAAAATATATTGGATTAAAAGTTACCGTTGTAAATGAGCCAACTCTTTGTGTAATTCGTGGTCTTACTGTAGCTATGGATATGTATAATAAAGGAAAGGCATAATTTATGAGACAAAAAAGAAAAGTCATTTTAGAATATGAGTTGAAAAAAAATATGCTGAAATCTTCAATGAAAAGCATACAACCATTAATAGCGAGCAAATTGAAAAAAGCAAAACCTAATACAATTATGCCAGTTCTATATAATGACTTGACTGATGGTGTTAAAGAGCTTCTTGAAACAGATGATATAACATATTCACTTGGCTTGTTCTTCTGCTTATTGTTTGGTGAAGAATATTCCAGAATATGTAATGATGAAGAGAAGCTTGCTATCACTTTAAAAGAAATGACTGATGAGGAAAATTGGGATACAGAAAATATTTCAATAGAAGTTGCTATATATTTCTCCTATACATTCTTCAACGAATTATATAAAGATATTGCTATAGATATCTATCTAATGGATCAAAGTAAAAACCCTGTAGAGTTCCTTAAAGAATTGAGGTCTGAAATTATTTAAGTATTTCTATTTATCTTTTTTTATGGTATAATAATAGTATCAACAATGATAACTAAAGGATTACCACATGAAAAATCTTGAAAAGTTTAAAAAAATACTTGAAAAATCCCTTATTTTAGACCACAAAGAAAAAGAACTTTTTGCCAAAATCCCTGATAATAACTGGGAACTTATTTTTGCTCGCAATTTTAATGGTGATGTTAAGCTTGCTGAAAGAATTCTATTTAATGAATTTGACCAAGTTGAAGAAGTAGACATCCCTAAACTTGCAGAAGAAAAATTAAAAATTGAAAACCTTGAAAAAGCAACCAACATGTTTGTTGATTTCATTGAAAAAAAAGAAAAAATAGTATTTATTACTGACAATGACAACGATGGTTCCTTGTCACAAGCAGGTATTATTGAATTCTTAAAAGCGTTAAGCGTAGACCAAAAATCAGAAGTATATGTTGAGTATGCTCAAGCAATCAAAGGCAACAAGAACCGTGGATTTACAGTTGATCTCGTAGATATGTTTGCAGAAAACAATGACATGATTACTAATCCAAACGAAAGATTCCTTATTGTAACAGCAGATAATGGAATTAACTCTCGTGAAGAACAAATAAAGATTCAGAAAAAATATCCAAATGCTCATATCATTATTACTGACCACCACTTGCCAAATGATGAAGAAGTAGTGCAAGAAAATGATAAGACTTTAATTTTCAACCCTAAATATAAACCAACACCATTCTTCCAGAAAAAGAATATTTCTGGTGCTAATACTGCTGTTGTATTACTTCAAAGCATCATTAAAAAACTTAACGATGGTTATGATGAGAATTCAGTTGAATTTAAGAACATGGAAGAAATTGGTAAGATTGCAAACCTTTTAGACTATGTTGATACTGATATTGGTGATAAACCACTTAGAAACTATATTATTGAGAAAGCTTCTAAAATTGGTACACTTTTGAACGTTAACAACTCATTAAATAAAATCATTACAGGTAAACTACAGTCAAGTGTTGTAGAAACATTAACTTCTAACATTCAAGACCTTGATGTTAAAAAATTGAAAGAAGAAGTAGATAATATTAAACGTCAAAATATCATGGCTGCAAAATTATTGAATATGTTCAGAGATCACAACGATAATTCTGATAAATTAGATATTCCAAAATTTTATGAATTGTTAGCTATAGAATTAGAATATGCCAACGAAGAATATGAAGGTATTAACCCTAACTATATTGAACAGTTAAGACCTCTTATCTATAACTTCTCATTTATTGACAACAAAAATATTTTCCAAAACCAGTTAAATGAGACAATGCTTAAAGTGTTTGAAGAAATTCGCACATCAGAAAAGAAACTTTTTGAAGAAATTCGTAAAGGTAAAGTAATGCATGCTGAGAAACTTGATAACAGTACAATTCTTTATCCAGTTGATCCAGATATAACCAAAGTATTTAACAGAAAGTTCTTAGGTAAAGCATACAATGAAGAAAACAATGGTTTCTTAATGATTCTTGATAACATTGAAAAACAAAGAGTTTCTGGTTCATTCCGCTCATTATATAGAATACAAGATATTTTAACTGGTAAAGAAGTAATGGAAAAAGCTCTTAAAATAAATATTGACTTCCAAGGTCATGATAAAGCTGCTGGTTTCTTTATTACAAAAACTGATGGTGAAGACATTTCTCCAAAAATCATTACAGAGGTAAACAAATTTATCAGTGGAAGAATTGAAGATTTAAGAAAACAAGAATTGGCGTCTGAAACTACTTATGTTGTGAGTGACTTAGATAGCTTGGCTATTATTGATAAGATCAATAGACAAGTAAAAGGTAACTTATCTAATATGGCCTCAATTAGCCCTATTATTAAATTTAACAATAGCACTTACCTCACTGACTCTCGTTCATCTGTACAATACAGCTTGCAACAATTAGTTAAAGAAAAGAAATATGGTTATGTTAGTGTTAAAATGAACTTTGACGATGATACTATAATTCTACCAACTGAATTGTTAAGAAAGATTGTTGATAACAACTTTAAAGATTACATCAAAATAAGCTACATGGATGATGGTGTATTCATGGCTACAAACGTTATTGATGCCAATAAAGTAAAAAATAGTGTTAAAGTAACTCGCGGTAACGAAGAAAAAGAAGAATTATTAACATACTTCAAAGATCGTTTCTTAAACAATGATCATGCTGTTAATCTAACTTATGATATGCTTAGAGATATTCCTTATTTTAAAAATAATGCATTTGGTGATATGGAATTCTCAAGATTTGAAAACTTAGTTATTCGTATTATTGAATCTATGGATGCTGATGTATTAGCAGTTGTCGATACAGAAGGTACTGGCCTTGGTAAAGCTCCAAAATGTTTGAACTTAGGTGCATTAAACTTTGAAGTAGATAAAGAAAGTGGAGAAAAAGTTGCTCTTGATAAATTTGAAAATGCTTATTTCAAAACATTACATGGTATGAGATACTTGCTTGATGAAAAAGAGCAGTCAGAGCTTATTCAGTTAACTCAAGAACAAGTTGATACTCTTACTTTTGAAGAAAGAAAATTGCTTCTTGAAAAAGATGTTGATGAATCTTTCTATATGCATAATCCAAAAAGTGCTAAGAACAAAAACAAGTTTAAAAAAGTATTGAACAATTATAAAATTATTGATGATGAAGTTCATGTTAACAGAAAAATCAAAGGTGATGTGATTTCTTACCTTATTAATGATACTGACTTCAAATTGCCACAAGAAATTATTGCTTTAACTGGTATTAGCAATAGAATGTTGAATGCTGCAGGAAAAAGAACTCATGTGGTTGATGAAGAATTCACTAAAAAGTATGAAGGTAAAAAAGTTATTTTCCAAGCTCACAATTTACCATATGACTTAGGTGTTATTGAAGCAAACATGCCAAAATTGTTTAACAAAATGGAAAGTTCAATATTGTCTGACTCAGCTATATTCTCAAGAAGAATGAAATTAGCTTATGACAAGATTAAAGTTGCAAGTTTACCAGAAATTAAGCAAGTATATTTCTATTGCAGTGATTACTCAGACACTTCTTTTATCAAGTTTGTTGAAAAAGCAGAGCAGGATTCTGATTTCTCTGGCATTTTCCCTGATAGAACAGGTAAAAATTTATTGAAAATTTCTAAAGGTACAGTTTCTTTAATTGATAAAGAATCTAACAACGAATATGCTTTATCAATAAAAGTAGAAGACATTAGAAAAGAAATGACACTTGGTGAATTACCAAACACTGGTATTAAATATTCTGTAGAACAATTGTCCTTACACGAAACTGTAAGAAACATCTTGCTTTCTAAAGAAGCTTTTAAAATTAAGAAAGTTGAAATACCAAGTAGCTTGTCACATCTTGAAAAAGAAATGAACTACTTTATGGAAAACTACCATTTTGACAGTACACCAAATGAAAACTTTGGTCACTTCTTAGAATATGTAGGATTTGAAAACGAAGCTATTTATAAAGCAGAGAATGAGATTGTTACACTCGCTGAAGCTTTCCTTGAAGAAAATAAATCTATTCAAACAAAATTTGCTGATGCTTGGGTATATAAGAAAGTATTAACATTGCATGATCCAGTAAAAGGAAAAGTAACAGATGATGTGCTTGATATTCTTGCCTATCAAACTGATTTACCAAAAGACAAAGTTAAGACTGTATTGAAAGATGCTCTTGATTACAAATCTAAGTTTGGTCTTGATCATACTCTTGTTCATGAAGTACACAACAACATCGTGTATGATAAAGAAGGTCTTGGTGACGTAATGGTTGAGTCTGTATTAACTTTAAAACGTTTAGCTGATACTAACTACAACTCTTACATGCATGATTCTGAATATGCTGTTAAATTGTTCACATCCAATGCGTTGAAGACAACTGGACAACACATTCAAAGAAAAATGAAAGATTTGGCTTTAGATTCATACAGTGCTAAACAAGCAAGATCATACAAAAGAAAGGTTAAATCTGATTTTGTTGACCAAGTAAATACTACAGCACTTGATTTAGTTAAATTCAAATTAGAAATTGACATATTACCACCAGATTCATCTGTATATGGAGTTCCTAAGAAAGAATTGAGCATTAAAGACATTGATGATTTATCAGAAAAACTTACTTTCATTATTAAAAATGAACAGTTGTTAAGTTCTTTATCAAAATCAAAAATGGATGCAAAAGCTGCTGAATCTGTTAAATTGATGCTTGAAAGAAACATTCCTAAATGTTTAGTTTTTAAAGAAGAAATAATGCAGTCATTAGACAGTGTATATTTTGACAGAAAAGATGCCGAGATGAAGAAAATTACATCTATGATGTTTGATATATGTTTAGGTGACTCTATAAAAGTACCAGACTATGGAATGTCAGAAAGTGATAAAGCAGTATTTACAGGTATTCTTGATAAATATGAGGAAGCTTTCAAGAAAATGAATATTCCATTTAATAGACTTGCTGGCGAAACATTTATTGCAAGCTTAAATTATGGAGAACCATTTACACCTGAACAGCTTGAAATTGCAAAAATGCAAAAATATGATGAAAATGGATTAAGAGACTTCAATTTCTTGAAAGAAGTTAAAATCATAAGAAGAAACATTATGGATTGGGCTTTCAAAAATGCTCCTGAAATTATCTACAACACATTAGATAAAGGATACGAGATAAATCATGACCTTGAAAAAGTCTCAAAACGAAAGTTTGACAATTTTGTAATGAAATTATAATCAAGAGGCTTCGGCCTCTTTTTTTGTTGATTTTTTTCTATTTATGCTTTATACTCGTCTTAACTTTGTAGAGGGTCTAAACGTATGGAACAATTTAGTGAAGAATTTTCATTGATTATCAATAATGCAGCACAATTAATGATTGAACAAAAGCAAAAATTATTAACTATAAGTCATATATCATACAGTTTCTTTAGTAATGATAAGATTAACCTAATTGGACAAAAGTACATTTCCAATTACGAAGATCTAAAAGAAGAATTGTTAGCATTAACAAAAACCTATGAAACTATAGATGAAAACCCTGAGTTATCTGAGAAATTGCCAGACTTAACAGATGAAACAAAAGAAATTATTCAAAAATGTATTTCCAATATCTACAATCTTCATGGTTCTTCTGTTACTAAAGTAACTTCATTTGATTTTATGGAAGTCGTAGCTCAACATCCTTTAGATAATAGTATCTTCTCTAAATATGGAATCACATATGATATTATTTCAAAAATAAGATCTAAATACATAAATGAGAGTATTAAGGTTTCCTTAAAAAGAAAAAATCTTTCAAAATCTGCACCTGCGAAAAAGGAAGTTGTTGAAGATAAAAACGATGTTCGTAATTTTACAACAAATATAACAGAAAAAGTAATAGCAGAAAAACCAGTTATTTTTGATTTTGATAATAAAATTGAAGATATCATCAATGTTTTGTTAAGAAAAGAAAAAAGTAACCCTCTTTTAATTGGTAAACCGGGTGTTGGTAAATCTGTATTAGTCGAAGGTCTTGCTCTTGCAATTGCCAATAAAAAAGTGCCCAAAGAACTTATTGGGAAAAAAGTAATTGAAATTAATTTAACGTCTCTTATTTCTGGCACTAATTTCCGTGGTGATTTTGAAAAAAGATTTGAAAACATCATCAATTATCTTGAAGAAGAAAATGACGTTATAGTTTTCATTGATGAAATTCATTGCATGAAAGGCTTGGGTAGCACTGGTTCTTCTAAAGGTGAATTAGATTTTTCAAACATGATAAAACCTTATTTGTCATCAGGAAAGATATCTTGCATTGGTGCTACAACGTTTGATGAATATAAAAACTCTATTGAAAAAGATAAAGCTTTAGATAGAAGATTTAAAACGATTGATTTAAAAGAACCTAATATTGAAATTACAAAAGAAATTTTATTACACAAGAAAAAAGTGTATGAAAACTTTCATGGTGTAAAGATAGACAATAAAATGATTGCTTTGTTAGTTGAGCTTACAAATAGATTTGTTACAAAAGGTTCTTTCCCTGACAAAGCTTTTGATGTTTTAGACATGTGCTTATCAACTGCCAAGAAAAACTCAGTAACAAAAGTTGATGAAGACTGCATTATAGAAACTATTGCAAAAATAAGTAATGTAGATAAAGATCAAATAAAAGGTGTTGATACTGTTGTCTTATCTTTAGAAGAACAACTTAATCAAAAGATTTTCGGACAAGAAAAAGCAATTAAATCTATTAGTGATAAAATATTAGTTGCAAAGTCTGGTCTATCTAACCCTTTAAAACCTTTAGCTTCATTCTTGTTAATTGGTACGACTGGTGTTGGTAAAACAGAAGTTGTTAATGAAATATCGAAAAAAATGAGTATGGAATTTCTAAGATTAGATATGTCTGAATATTCAGAGCGAGGCTCAAGTTCAAAATTAATTGGAACAAGTGCGGGTTATATCGGTTATGAAGATGGCGGTAAATTGACAGATTTCATTATTCGAAATCCACATACTGTAGTGTTATTTGATGAAATAGAGAAAGCTGATAAGAGTATTTATAATTTATTCTTACAAATTCTTGATTATGGAAAAATAACTGATGGTTCAGGTAGAGAAGTAGATTTTAGAAATACTTTGATATTCATGACAAGTAATGCTGGAGTAGAGGAACTGAATACTAATAGAATTGGTTTCAAACAAGATTCAAGTTTAACTAATGATAAATTTGAAAGTTCAATTATGAAAACATTCTCACCCGAATTTTTAAATAGAATATCAAAAATTATTAAGTTTGAAAAATTAGGACAATCTTCAATGAATGCATTGGTAAATAAAAATCTTGAAGACATTAAGCTTAAACTTAAAGAAAAAGAAGTTATCATTGAGTTTACTGATACTGTAATTAATGCAGTAATAAAGAATGGTTTTAATGAAAAGATGGGAGCAAGACCTCTTGAAAGATATATTGAAGATAATATCACATTCTTAATTGCTACTAATATGATAAAAAACACATTACTCAAAAAAACCAAATATAAGATTGATTTTGTAGATAATGAGTTTAAATTGATAAAATAAAAAGAGCCACAAGGCTCTTTTTTATTAACTTTAAAAAAATTAAGATATAAAAAAAGAGGCTTTCGCCTCTTTTTCTACTAAAACTTAGTTGTTTACTTTTTCTTTCAAGTTTTTGCCAGCACGGAATGCAGGTGACTTCAATGCAGGAATAGTCATAGGCTTACCATTTTGTGGGTTACGACCTTTACGTTCTTTTCTATGCTGAACATGGAAAGTACCAAAACCTACCAATCCAACTTCGTCACCTTTAATAAGTGGCTCAGTAATGCTGTCAAGAACTGCCTCAACGAACTTCTCTGCTTCTACTTTAGAGCAGTTCATTTTATCTGCTACGCTATTTATGATATCTTGCTTTTTAACTTTCATATTTTATCTCCTGTATAAATTTAAAAAGGTTGTTTTTTTAACAACTTAAATTTGAGTATATAAACTTTTTTTACATTGTCAATAAAATAGCTATTATTTTTGTTACTTTTTAGTGTTTTTTTTGATTTTTCCTTTTTTTTTATATATTTTCTTGACATTTACTTTTTAAATAATATTATTTTCAATTAACTGATATAATATTTATCGTTTTTTGTTAAAGGAGTGAAGAAATGACAGAAAATTTTGAGCAACTACTTAATGAGTTTAAATTTGATATATCTGAAGGGCAAGTAATAGATGCTACTATAACAGAAGTCAAAAGAGACATCGTTTGTGTTGACATAGGCTATAAAGGTGAAAGTGTTATTGCTAAATCAGAGTTCTTAGACATGAATGGAAAGTTTAAGTATAAAGAAGGTGATACAGTTCAGGTATATGTAGATAAGCTTGATAATGGTGAAGGTGAAATTGTTCTTTCTTATTCAAAAAATAAAGAAATGAATCAATGGAAAGCTATTAAAGAAGCATTTAAAACTAATAGTCCTATAAAAGCTAAATACGAAAAGGCTATCAGAGGCGGTATTATCGTATCTCTTGATGGTGTTCCGGGCTTCTTGCCAAACTCTTTGGTTGATGTTAAACCTATTCGAGATTTGGAGTCACTTGTTGGTAAAGTAGAAGACGTAAAAGTAATTAAAATTGATGAAGACGACAAGTCAATCTTGGTATCAAGAAAAGCGATGTTCGTTGAAAATTCAGAAAGTCCACAAGAAATACTTGCAAAAATAAAAGAAGGTCAGGTTGTTAAAGGTAACGTTAAAAACATTACTGAATACGGCGTGTTCGTTGATTTAGGTGGTGTTGATGGTTTACTTCACATTACTGATATTTCTTGGGCAAGAATTGACAACCCATTCGAATTGTTCAAAATGGGACAAGAAGTTGAATTACTTGTGAGTAAATTTGACCCACAAAGCAAAAAAATATCATTATCTGCTAAAGCACTAGATAATAGTCCTTGGGTTGGATTCGTTGACAGACATAAAGTGGGCGACATGATCAATTGCAAAATTGTAAAAGTTACTGATTATGGTGCATTCGTTCTTATCAATAGCAATCTTGATGGTCTTATTCATAATACTGAGATTTCTTGGAGTGATAAAAATGCAGTCCCATCAGACCATTTGACCGAAGGCCAAGAAGTTCCTGTTCAAGTAATTGAAATTGATCACGACAAATGTAGAGTTTCACTTAGCTACAAACGTGTTCATAACAATCCTTGGAATGACTTTGCAAAAGAAAATCAAGTAGGTGATACTGTTACTGCTACAGTTAAAAGCTTGAATGACTTTGGTGTTGTTGTTGAGTTAGAAAATGGCTGTGATGCAACTATTCCATTTGAGTTCACATCTTGGAACCCAAGAGAAAGATTTACTGCTCCTAATGTAAAAGTTGGAGATAAAGTAAAAGCAATCTTGAAAGAATGCAATCCAATTAAAGAACGTATTCAATTGAGCATAAGAGATTTAACAGAAGATCCATTAGTTAAATATCAAGCTTCACATAAAGTAGGAACTGTTGTTACAGGTAAAATCGTAGAAGTTTCCAATAAGAACTTAACTGTTCAAATTGCTGATAACATTTATGGACTTGTAAAAACTGCTGATGCTGGTATTGCTCAAAGTGATACATTGAAAGCTTTGTTTAAAGTTGGTGAAGAAATTAAAGCCAAAATTATAAACCTTAATGGTCGCTATGTAAATCTTTCAATTAGAGAATTGCTTAAGTAATATAAAAGATGTAAAATAAATAAGGGCTTAGGCTCTTATTTTTTTTACTTTTTAAAGTATTAACGAGATAAATATTTCTTGATTTTCTTTGTATTTAAAGTATAATTCAAATAATTTTTTAATATGGGGACAAGATGATAAAGATTAAAGCAACTATAAAGCGAATAAAGTTCTACAATCCCGATAATGGATATTCCATATTCCAAGTACATAATAAAGAGTTCAATACCTTTATTTTAACAGGTACTGCCTATGAATTAGAAGAAAACGAATTTATTGAGTGTTCAGGCGATTGGTCAATCAATGGTAAATATGGAAAACAGTTTAAAGGTACTGAAATAAGAATTTCACAGCCAGATACAATTGATGGAATAAGACAATATTTGTGTTCAGGTATTTTACCGGGGATAGGTCCATCATCAGCCGAAAAAATTGTAACCTACTTTAAAGATAAAGTGTTTGATATTCTTGATAATAACCCTTCTAGACTACTTGATGTTCCGGGGATAGGTCGTAAAACATTAAATAAAATTGTTGAAACTTGGCAAGAAAAAAGAGTTTCACCTAATATCATTAAAGAATTAACAGAATATGGGTTAGAGTTCTCTCATGCATTAAAACTTTATAAAATGTTTGGTGAAGATTCTGTTAAACACATAAAATCTTCTCCTTATGAACTATTAAAAGCACTTCCTAGTTTATCATTTGAAGATATTGATAGAATTGCATTAAAACATGGTCATTCAAAAGAAGATGGTGTTCGTATATTAATGGGTATTCTCCATGTCTTTAAAAATGAAGAGGATGGTAGTGGTAACTGTGCCATTGATTACAACCAATTGTTAACAAAATCAAGAAAACTTTTAAGAGTTGAAAATTATTTAATTGAGAAAGTTCTTGATTTAGGTCTTAATGCTCAATATTTTGATAAACATATTATCAGTGATGTTGAATATTGGCAGAGTTTTAAAATTAGTAAAATCGAAAATGATGTTGCTTATTTCTTAAAACAATTATGTACTTCAAAAGCATATTATAACAAAGATAATGAAGCTGAAATTGATAGTAAGATTGCAAAAGAAGAAAAAAAGACATTTCCTTTGAATGAACACCAAAGAGAAGCAGTTAAAAAATCATTAATGAATAAAGTAAACATTATTAATGGTGGACCGGGTGTTGGTAAGACAACAGTATTAAAACAATTAATTAACATTGCAAGGCGTGATGGTTATAGTGTATTATTATGTGCTCCTACTGGCCGTGCAGCACAACGTATGTCTGAATCAACTCAAATGCCAGCTTTTACAATACATCGTGCATTAGAATACAACCCATTAGAAGGTGGATTTATAAAGAATATCAACAATCAGTTAGAATATGACTTTATTGTTATTGACGAATTCTCAATGGTTGATATTTATCTTATTCATAGTTTATTAGCTGCAACTAATAAAAATTCACATGTTGTATTTATTGGCGATACAAACCAGTTATCAAGTATTGGACCGGGATGTGTATTAAAAGACCTCATTGATAGTGGATGTATCAGCGTATCAAAAGTATCTATTATTTATAGACAAGCTGCTGAATCCAAGATTATTGTAAACGCACATTTAATTAATGAAGGTAAAATGGTTGAAACAGAAGTCGAAAAAGGTAAAAAATCAGACTTTTATTTTATATCGACAACCAGTGATGAATCAACAATTGATAAAATTAGAGATTTGGTTAAAGAGAGAATTAAAACTGCATTTGGAATCGATCCTAAATCTGGCATTCAATTGCTTACTCCAATGCATGATGAAACATTAGGTACAAAAAATCTCAATATTGAAATACAAAGCATTTTGAATAACAGTAATTGTGAAGGTATTAAAAAAGGCCCATTTGTTTTCAAAACTAATGACAACATAATGCAAATCAGAAATAATTACGAAAAAATGGTTTTCAATGGTGACGTAGGTTTAATTGATAGAGTTTCAAAAGATGGTGTATTAGCGGTTTTTGCTGAACAAGAAGTCTTTTACACAAAAAAAGAAATGGAAGAAATCACACTATCTTATGCAATTACCATACATAAATCACAAGGTTCTGAATATCCAGCAGTAGTGATACCTGTATCACATAAGTTTTCTTCAATGTTAGATAGAAGTTTATTGTATACGGCAGTGACTCGTGGTAAAAGTCTGGTTATTATTGTAGGTAGTAAAAATTTGTTTGAAAAAGCATTACAAAATGAAATATCAAGAAAGAGAAATACTTGTTTGAAAGAAAAAATCTTCCATACTTTTAATTCTTAAAAAAAATGTTAAAATAATTAAAAGTGGAGATATATAAAATGCAATTAGTTTTATCAGGATTCGCGGGTGTAGGTAAAAGTAGTATTATAGAATTGACCCATAAAAATTATAAAAATGTATTCATTTGCCCTGAAAGTGCAAGAGAGGTTAATTATACAAAAGATTTTTATAAATTACAGGGTGAAAATACACATGAATTTTTTCAAAAATCTGTTATGGACAATGAAATAATGAAAATAATGATGACAAGATTAAATAATGTTGAAAATGTCATTTATGATAGGTGTATACTTGATAACTTTTCTTTTGCTGAAATTTTCTATGGCAATGACCGTGTAGATTACAAACAATTTATACGTTTTATAAAGGAAACAAAAGAAAAATTTGAAATAGATTATCTCTATGATTATATTTTCTTTATACACTCAACAGATAATGAAGATTTTATTGCTAAAAATATATTAAACGATTCATTTAGAAAAGAAACTACATCTCATGATGTTAAAGAATTTATTAAAAAATCTAAAGAATGGGAAAACATATATTTAGAACTTTATAGTAAAATTGATGGTATATCTAAAGTTATTCACAAGGTGAATCATTTTGCAGATAATCCACAATATGATAATGAAGTGAAAAAATTATTAGACTCAGCATTCAGATGTTAATAAAAAGTTGTTTTTTAGCAAAAACACTTGATTTTTATTTTAAATGATATATCTTTATAGTAAATTATTTTTTAGAGAGGTTTATTTATGGCTAAGGTTAACAGTGAGAAGTCACCAATCATACAAGCAATAGATGTAGGATTTGGTTACACAAAATATTCAAAATATGAAAACGGTACAATTGTTTACAAAAGTTTTCCATCTATTGCACCAAGAGCTTCAAAAATAGAAGATTCTGATTTATCTCTTATTAACGAAAGAGACACAACGGTTGTAAATGTTGATGGTACAGCTTATGAAGTAGGTCCAGACAGTTTATTATTGGAAACTTCTGATACTACAAGAACATTGAATGATCAATATATACATACGGCTCAGTATAAAGCATTGACATATGGTGCTTTAGCATATATGGGACAAAAAGAAATTGATCTATTGGTTGTTGGACTTCCTGTTTCTAACTATGCTAGCCATCATGAAGCTTTGAAAAAATCATTGATTGGTAAACATGAGATTAATAATTCATTAACTTGTGAAATTAAAAATGTTTTAGTTGTTTATCAACCATTAGGTGGATTGAAACACTGCATGTCATTAAGTGGTTCTACTTTAGCTGATCATGAATTAAGTTATTCAACTAATTTAATTATTGATCCGGGTTTTTTAACTGTAGACTTCTTATTAGCGAATGGTAACAAAATAATAGAAAACAAATCTGGTGCTCATAATGGTGGTGTTTCCAGAATTCTCAATGCTATTGCAGAATCAATTAGTAAAAAGATTGGTAAAAAATATGACAATTACAATGCAATTGACAGAGCATTGAAAAGAAGAAAATTGAAAATTGCTGGTAAAGAAGAAGATTTACTTGAACATATTAAGAACACTAAATCAGTAATTGAAAGTCCAATTACCTACATGAAAAACATGATTGGTGATGGTAGTGACATTGATAATATTATTCTTTTAGGTGGTGGTGCAAACATCTTTGAAAAAACTTTAAAAGAGCATTTCAAAGAGCATGAAATCATTGCAATTGAAGATCCATCTTTTGCTAACGTTAAAGGTTATCAGTTAATAGGTGAAGAATATTATAACAAGGTTGTTGGTCAAGCAGCATCACCTGCTGCCCAAAAATCAGAGTAATACCTGATTAAAACAATAAAAGGACTTCGTTTGAAGTCTTTTTTATTTTGTCTTGAATAAATTTGAATAGTTGATAAAATAATATTAACTAATATTTCAATTGAATATGATTTTAAGAAAAGCTATATGGATGTTCTTTGCACTATTTATCGGATTCGCGTCAATAGGTGTACAAGAAGTGCAGGCCGCAGAAGGCTATTTTTCAGTAGACGCAGATAGAGAAGGTTCAGATTGTGGTGTTTCTGGTGGAGATATGGTTGCCGCCAAAAGTTTCTCAATTTGTAAAGAAGACTTAGCTTATAATGTAATATACATGGCGTTTTCAAAAGTATTTAATGAATACGATATTTTAAAAGCTTTCGTATTTGAAGATGCTGGCTCATTAGATCAAGAAGGCTATGCTGCTAACATGGGTGGTGCAATTTTAGCCATAATTCTTGGTGTAACTCAGGTAGTGTTTATTGCTGGTGCTATTGTTTTAGGATTAACAACTGTTAAAGTTATTTACAATTCTATGACATCGGGCCAATTCCTTGGACAAGGTGTCAATAAAGTCTGGTTAATCTTACGATCATTATTAGTAATATTCCTTATATTCCCTATAGGTACGGTATCTCTTTCACAGCTTGGAGTGCTAATGGTAGCACTGTTTGCATTAATGGGTGGTAACTTCTTCTATGGATTATTCTTGAGCACAATTCAAAAAGAAGCTTTATTATCAGAAGATACACCATCAACTGATAGTGAAACTGCTGCAATATCTCAAGCAGATGCCTTAATGAGTGCATCCTTATGTCAAACAAGAACCATTCAAGCAATTAGACAACAAAAATTCAAACATTATAAAGAAAATACATTCTCTTGGATTGATAAGTTAGATTTTGATAAACAAATAGCAAGAATTTCTAACTGTATTGCTCCACAAGTTTATTACTCTTATCCATTAACAACATTAGGTGCTAACACAATCAAAGCTGGTAGTGTGGAGAGTTTATCTATTGGTAAAATTACTACATGTGAAGGTGTGGGGGATTCAACATTCCTTAGTGAATATGATCCAGAATATCATGGTGCATCATTCAACTGTGGTACTTTGTCATTCTCTAACCCAAAATTAAGTGACGAAGTTAGTACCTCAAAAGGTAATGATGATGCTAATGCATGGTTCTCAACAACAATACCTGCTATTGATACTTATATTGAGAGTGGCTACACAAAATATGCTCTTCAATCTAAATTACAAAGCTATTTTAGTAAAGCAAGTGGAACAACTCAGAATGGCACATTTAGTTATTCAAGCCTCGATTCAGATGTTAAGGCTTTCTCAGATTCATTAAAAAGCTCAGGTTTGACTTTATATGAAACAGTTAAAAAAGATACTGACCACAATACGGCTGTGAAAGCATTGTTCGTTGCAAATGCTATTTTATTTAACAACTTATTAGGTGGTAAATCACCATCATCAGAAAGTGTAGTTGGTGTATCTGATGTGGCTCTTGGTGGTGTTGCATATACAGGTACTAAAGAAGTTATAAAAATGCTTCAAGACAGATATGCAATGAAACAAAATGATTCATTCAGATTCCTTGAAAAATATAGTGTTGATGGATCAAGCCTTCTTGATATGGCTCATTGTGTTAAAAACTTCTCAAAAGTTGCAGATGGCACAGCACAAACTGTAAAAGCTATAAATAATGCTCCAGACAACTTTGAAGATTTTGTAAAACAAGCAGATTCTATTTATGCTGGTGAATGTGTTTGGTTTACTTCAACTGCTGAACAAGGTACAACTAACTTGCGTTTCTCAAGTTCTGCTGTTGGTGCAAGTACAGGTTTTGGTGGCAATGCTCTTATAACAATGGGTAGTCTTGGTAGTATTATTGGTGATAAAAAAGCTTGGGGTACTGCTGATACAGCTAACAAAATTAACCAATTGCAAATTGATTATTTATTAAAAGCACAAGCTAACAAATTAGCTCTTGCTTCACACTTCTATGTTGTAAGAGAAGCAGTTAAGAATTCAATGTTAGAAATATTAGCTGATGCTACAGATAAAGAGTTGCCTAAGAAGATGAGAAAACAAGGCTTTGCTTCTTTTGGTGGTTTTATATTGCAAATATCATCCGATCAAACAAACATCAATAAATATATTAAACGTATAAACTCTGGTGTTACATGGTCAGCTTATTCTGATGGTTCAACAGGTATGTACGTTAACGAAGATGCTTATAGTAACGTCGATATGTCCGTAGCTGAAAACAAAGTTCAATTCTTGGTTATGCAACTAAATGATTTCTTTGGTTCAGGAACTAATAACAGTCGAGTTGCTGTGTCTGGTGTAACAGGTGGCTCAGCAGAAGATGATAGTAGTATTTTACAAGAGTTTACTCGTTATATTGAAGATAGTTTAACTGCACCAATGGTTTATTTGAAAAAAATGGGTGGTACTGATTTAAGTCTTCCATTAAGAGAAGGTGTTGAAAAATGCTTTAAAGAGGGTAACTGCTATCCGGGTGATGTACATCCAGTAAATGCATTATCTTATATGGGTATTGATTTAATGGATAGTGCAATTAACTTCTATCTTATTAAAATTGCCGTTAACGTATTGAACAGTATATTGAATGCTGATGGTGATAGTGGTGGTTCTGTTTCAAAAGGTATTTTTGGTAAGGTTGCAGGATTACTAACTAAGTTCCCACTTGTAAAAGCTGGTGCAATGATTTTAAAATTCCTTAGTGGTTTATTGAACTTCCTTGCTCCATTGTTTGCGGTATTATTCTTGGCTGGTGTATTCTTTGGCTACATGGTTCCAATGATGCCTTATGTAGCATTCTTAGTGATGTTCTTAGGTTGGCTAGTCTATATATTCCAATTATTGATTACTGTTCCTATTTGGTTAGTAATGATTGCAATTCCGGGGCCAACGGGTGAACCTCGTGGTAATATTGGTATGTTGTGGCAATATACAGGATTATTATTATTGAAACCTTCATTAATGGTAATTGGTATGATATTTGGCTGGTACTTTGCAGTATTGTCAATATTCTTTATTAACATGACATTCTTCGGAGTTATGGGTACAGTATTCAGTTCACATGGTGGTTCAATTATATTCCCACTTATTGACTTGATTATGTTCTATCTTATATATATGGTTATTGTGTTTGTTGCATTGAAACATTCATTCTCAATCATATCATCATTCCCTGACACAGTGTCTTCTGCACTTGAATTAAAAGGTTATGGTGACAGTAGAACAATACAAGATGTTGGAGCAGAGAAACTACTTGGATTAATGATTGTTAACCAAGTTAAAACAGCCGTAACATCTTCTATCAGAGAATTGGGTGTTGCTGTTAAAGAACACACAGGACGTGGTGAGAAACAAAGACTTAGAGAGCAACAATTACATGAAGCAAGAAAAGCTGCTACTAATAAAGTAGAAGAAGTCTTTGATGATATCAAACAAAAAGAAGAAAGGTATCAACGTACTGTAGATGATGAAAAAAATGGATTGAAAGATTCAGTAAAAGATAAACCGAAAGGTGAATAATATTAAACAGCACGAAAGTGCTGTTTTTTGTTGACTTTTATTGATATTGCTGTATTATTAGTGAGATAAATGAGGTGTGTATTTATGTTTGATACAGAACAAAAAAATTACAAGCTTTCTGACATTATGGATCAGATTACGAAATCAGTTAATTCAAGCTTTCCAATGGCTGTTTGGATAGAAGCTGAAATTACATCAATTACAAAACAATCATCAAGTGGTCATTATTATTTAGATATAATGGAATCAGATGCTAAAGGAAATGAAGTTTGTAAAACTAAAGCGTCAATATGGAAAACAAAAGCTCCAGCTATTGTTGACAAATTCAAAAAGAATACAGGAACTGATTTGAAATCAGGACTTAAAGTATTAATAAAATGCAGAGTAAGTTTTCATCAAAAGTATCAATTATCTTTATCAGTTGAAGATATTAATCCAGAATTTACTTTAGGTGGTATTGAAGTAAAAATTAAAGAAATAATGGATAAACTTGAAAAAGAAGGTATTACTTACAAGAATAAAGCATTGAAAGCTCCTTTTGATTTTTATAAATTAGCAGTTGTTGCTCCATCTGGTGCTGCTGGATTAGGCGACTTTAAAAAAGATGCTGATATTTTAGAAAAGTATAATGTTTGTTCTTTTGACTATTATGAGGCCACATTCCAAGGCAATGATACCAGAGTAAGTGTAACAAAAGCTATTAATCTTGCATTGCAGAATGCTAATGATTATGATGCACTTATTGTCATACGTGGTGGTGGTGCTAAGACAGATTTACATTATTTAAACGAATATGACATTGCAGCGGCTATATGCATGGCTAAGATTCCTGTTTTTGTTGGTGTTGGTCATGAAAGAGACAAAGGCGTTCTTGATTATGTTGCTAACGTATCATTTGATACACCAAGTAAAGTAATTGGACATATATTTTCAGTAGCAGTAAATAATGCCACATTAATTAAAAACTATTTCAAAAATATTGAACATGGTGCTGTTAACTTTGTTACTAAAAATAAATTAGAAGTTAATAACACATTTGAAATGATACAAGTTCATTCACAAAAGAACGTTCAAATATTCAAAGAACGAACAAATGTTCTATATCAAAATATCAAACAAGATGCAAAAAATAATATTACAATCTTTGAAAAAGATGCAAACAATGCATATAGAAATTCATTGGTTTTTTCTAAAAATACAATAAACAATATTGAAAAGACAGTAATAGATAAAATTAAATATGTATTAAATCAAGGTCAAAGCCTTGTAACAATGCATAAGAAAGATATCGAAAATTTGGACAAAATTATATCTGGTTATAATCCAGAGTATATACTTAACATCGGATTTTTATTAGCCAAAAAACAAGGTAAAATTGTAAGTTCGACTAAAGATTTAACAGTGGGTGATGAATTAGATTTAACATTCAAAGATGGGTCAATTACCGTAAAAATTATAGGAGATGAAAAATGACACAAGAAACTATTAACCTTCAAAAATCAAAAGAACGCTTAGAAGAAATTGCTGACAAATTCAAAAATAACAGAGTACAAATTGATGAAATTTTACCTCTTATTGAAGAATCAGTTGAACATAAAACTAAAATTATGGAAAGACTTGATATGATTTCTAAAGCACTTGATGAGAAAATTGAGAAAGAAGATAAAGCAAAGGTTTAACCTTTGCTTTTTTTGTTTTGATAAATATCATAAAAACTAATTGGTTGAATATGGAATGGTGGTAAACCAGAGTAATGAACAATGTTTTCTACTTCCTGTCTTAGATATGGAAATAAAATACTTGGTAAGTTAACATTTAATACTTCTTGAAGATCTTCTTCTGGTATATCTTTTACTTCAAACACACCTGCTTTTTCTACAAATATTTGAGATACAGTTTCATCTTTTTCATTAGAAGTCCTAACAACAGATTGCATAATTATTTCATAATTTTCTTTATCTAACTGATTAATTGAGAAATTGAGTTCTAAATTTTGATTAAATGTACTTTTTTCAAAAAAGACTCTTGGTGTGTTTTGACTTTCATAATTCATTCTTTTGGTATAAACAACTTTAATTATAATTGACATAGTATTACTCCTTTATGTTGATTCTATTATTATCAAAAAAGAATTGAAAGTCAATTTTTTTGTTTTATTTATTGACTTTATTTAATGTTTTAAATATAATTTATTTATTTTATTACATTTTAAACGGAGAAGACAATGAATATTTTAAATTTTGTTGGAAAAGTAGCATATTTACAATACATAAATGACAGGTCTGGTCGCTATGCTCAAGTTATTTTTGTGGAAAAATATGACGAAACAGTAAATTACATACCCTGTATTATCCCAAACAGAGTATTAGAAGACATAGAAGAAAACTTAAACCTTGATATCATATTAGAAGTTTTTGCTCATTTAGACTCAAAAGCAGTCGTTAAAGATGATAAATTAACTTTGTCTCAACAATTTGTAGTTGATAAAATATCATACTTTGGATTAAATGAAGATATTGTTAATTCTAATGTAAATCAAATAGGTGAAAACTTTTTCAATAATAAAAACATTGATGACGTTCCATTCTAAGAAAAATGATGTAATATAGATTTTTATAAGTTTAATGGAGTAAATATGATTAGAAATAAAAAGCAAGAAACAAGGGTTGTAAATAAAAGGTTATTTTTCTTAATTGGCTTTTTTTTAGTGTCATCTTTCATTTTGTTTGGTAGAATGATTCATCTTCAAATTGTTGCTCATGATCAATTTGCAGAACAAAGTAGAAAAAATATTTTAAAAGAAAACTATTTAATACCAAAACGTGGCCTAATAGTAGATAGAAAAGATAGGGTTATCGCAGATAATAGACCTATGTATTACGCTGTCGTAACACCAGAAGAAATAGAAGGCTATAAAACCAGTAAAAATAGAAAAGAAATTACAGAAGGCTTTGTTGAAAGAGTAAGTGAATTTATAGAACTTGATGAAAAGCAAAAAGGTAAAATTGTAGGTGATATATTACGCTCACCAATGTTTAAGGAAGTTGTAATTAAAACGGACTTAAATGAAAAAGAATTGTCAGAAACAACTCTTAATATTAAATATTTAAAAGGTGTTAATGTGAGTTCTGCATTTGTGAGAGATTATCCATACAAAGATATGTTCCTTTCTGTATTAGGTTATGTTGGTAAAGCTACTCAAAAAGACTTTGATACTTATGATGGTACATTGACAAACCTTGACTATCTTGGTAAGACAGGTCTTGAAAGTGTTTATCAAAAAGAATTACATGGTGTGCATGGTAAAGAAATTATTGCAATCAATGCGGGTGGGCGTGTAATTAACAGAGAAGTTAAATATACTCCAGTGCAAGGTCAAAAATTGATTACTACATTAGATTTAGATTTACAACAAATTGCATCTGACATGTTGAAAGATGAAAAAGGTGCAGTTGTAGCTATAGATCCTAATAATGGTAATATATTGGCTTTTGTAAGTACACCTTCATATGATGCAAACCGTTTTATCAAAGGTATTACTACAAAAGAATATGAAGAACATTTTAAAGTTGATTCACCACTTTATAACAGAGCATTGATGGGGCTTTATCCACCCGCTTCTACATTTAAACCATATGTAGGTATGGCTGCACTTGAAGGTAGCTTCATTTCACCAACTGAACAAGTATTCTGTGGTCCATCTTACTCATTACCGGGTTCTCGTCGTAGATTCTTGGACTGGAAACGTCAAGGTCATGGTAACTTAGACATGATACAAGCAATTGCTGTTTCTGCTGACGTTTATTTCTATCGTCTTGGTACAGCAATGGGTATTGACTACTTACACGATGTTGTAAAACATTTTGGATTTGGTGAAAAAACAGGCATTGTTATTCAAGGTGAGAAAGCTGGTTTACTTCCATCAACAAAATGGAAAATGCAAGCTAAAAAAGAACAATGGTGGAAAGGTGAGTCTGTTATTGCTGCTATTGGACAAGGTTATACAATAGTAACACCATTACAGATGGCAGTTGCTGCATCTATGTTAGTAAATGGTGGAACAAAATATAAACCAAGATTAACAGAAAATGAACAAATCACTGTTCTTGATAAAGTTAACTTTGATCCTAAAAATGTTCAAATTATTAAAGAAGGTATGAGAGAAGTTATGCATGGTAAACGTGGTACTGCTCGTGCTGCTGTATCAGGTAAAAATAAAATTGATTTTGAAATGGGTGGTAAAACAGGTACAGCACAGGTTTATTCAACACATGGCCAGAAAGACTTTAAAGCAATGGCTGAAAAACCTAAGTATTTAAAAGACCATGCTTTATTTATAGGCTTTGCTCCATTTGATAAGCCACAAATTGTTGTAGCTGTAATTGTAGAAAATGGTGAGCATGGTAGTACAACATCAACACCTATTGCTGTAGCATTAATGAAAAAATATCTTGAAAAACAACCACAACAAGTTCCAGTGGTAGAAAACAAAGTCGTTAAGGAGTAAAAATGATTATTCAAGGAACATCTAAAAAGAAGGGCGTTGCCCGAATTGCTGAAAAAATATCAAAGTTGAATATTGACTTTTGGTTGTTGTTAGGAATAACAATAACCTGCCTTTTCGGGTTTATTGTATTATATTCAGCTTCAAACCAAAATGCTATTGTTGTTGAAAAACAAATATTTAGATTATTATTAGGTTTCTTTGTTTTAATCTTTATTGCTCAGATAAATCCAATAATGATTAAAGTGTGGACACCCCGATTATTTATAGTGTCGTTTTTATTTTTGGCTGCTGTACCTATTTTTGGTGAAATTAGCTTAGGTGCAAGACGTTGGTTAGATCTTGGTATAATAAGATTCCAGCCATCCGAATTGTTTAAAATATTGTTACCTTTAATGTTAGCTTGGCTTGCAACCGAATATGGATTGCCTAATAATTTAAAACGATTAGGAATAAGTTTAGTAGTATTAGCAGTACCAGTATTACTTATTATAAAACAGCCAGACTTGGGAACATCTATTCTTGTATTGGCATCATCATTAGCTGTTATTTTCTTGGCTGGTGTAAGTTGGGTTGTTCTTGGTGCTGCATTAGGTGGTTTTGTTGTAGCTGCTCCTATTCTTTGGTATATGCTTCATGATTATCAAAGACAAAGAATTTTAACATTATTTAACCCGGAAATAGACCCATCAGGTTCAGGATTCCACATCATCCAATCAAAAATTGCAATTGGTTCTGGTGGGTTCTCAGGATCAGGCTGGTTAAATGGTACGCAAGCTCATTTAAACTTTATACCTGAACAAAAGACAGACTTCATTTTTGCAGTAATGTCCGAAGAGTTTGGAATGTTAGGCTTCTTATTCTTGATGCTTTGTTATGGTTGCATCATATTTAGAATGGCTTATATGACTTATAAGATGAATGATGTATTTGAAAAATTAGTAAGTGGTTCAATTATTATGATGTTTATCTCATATATTTTTGTAAATATAGGAATGGTATCAGGAATCTTACCAGTGGTAGGTGTTCCATTGCCACTTATGAGCTATGGGGGAACATCATTAATCACAATGATGGTTGGTTTTGGACTTATTTGCTCATTTTATAATAGAAGAAATACTAAATAACGGCTCAGGCCGTTTTTTTTTATTTAAATTTATGATATAATATAATTAAGAAAATAAATAATGGTCAATTTTATGGCAGATTTAAAAGATAAAATAGAATTTTTAAAAAATAATTATAAAGTTGGTAGTCCTGCATTAGAAGGGCAAGATAGTATTTCTTTTGTAAGAAGTATAGTTGAAGAAATTGCTGCTGATGTAGAAAACTACAATAAATATGAAGGTGATATTGGTGTTGTATTTAAAGCTGCAATGGCTGAAATGAATGCTGCCCCTGATGACTCTAAACATTTAATTGCTGGCCTTGTTACTAATAACCTTGGAATAACAAGTGCTTTAGAAAAAGAGAATGAAACAAAAGTTGCAATATTTGAAGATTATGTTTCTAAAAAAAGTGATGATGAAGTATTTGAAATAGTTGATAATGTTTATAGCACACAAATTAACGTAAAAAACAAAACAGTTGAGTTATCACCATTAATTGTCCTTGCAAAAGAACTTGCTGCTGAAAAAGCAGAGAATGAAGTTGTTGATTCTACTGATTTAATAAAAAGATATTTTAACCATAATAACTTTACAAAAGAAGGTCTTGCTAATGTAATGGGAGCAACACTTGCTTTCAATCAATTAAATGATGTTTCATCTTACAATTTGACTGCTACTCAACAAGAGAGCTTAAATAATGTTACAAAAGTATTTGCTGGCTACAAGTCAACAGAAGGCGAATTAAAAGATCTCATTATTAAAACTGAAAATGAATTTTCTAAATTCTTCTATACTAATAATTTAGATGATGAAGCTAACCTTCATAATATGATAGCTAAAGAAAACGCAGATATGGCTGCTGGTCTTATTTCAGGTAGAGATATTGGTACACCTGTAAAAGACACCATTGAAGAAAAAAGAAAAAAACAAGATCGTCTTGATGTTGAATTAATAGAATGGGAAAAGAAATATCAAAACTATTTAAAAAGTTTAAACAACATTCAAGTTATGAGTGCAACTGAAAAATTTGCAAAAAGATTTGCGACTCATGGTTTTGCTCCAAAAACTTCCAATCTTTTTGGTGACAGTATTGTATTAAAAGATGATTATGGTGACCCACAGAAAACATTGTGGAATATATCTGCATTGACTGGAACAATGAAGTTATCAAGAGACGTAGACTATAGCAATGCTGATGTATGTCAAAAAACATTCGCTATTGCTGCATTAAACGCAAGAAGAAATGGGTGGAAATCAGTTTATCTAAATCATCCGGGTCCAGACCAAGAAGCAAAAGCTTTCTTGAAAGAAAGTGTAAGAGCAATGGTTGAAATTGGTAAATATGAATTTGAAGAAATTATTGTTCCTGCAAAATATCAACATGTAATCGATAAATTAAAATCAGATTATGAAGCTGGGTTGGCAGTTATAGCTAACGCTGAAAACTCAAATAAAGTTGACAGTCCAGAAAACACTGTTAATAACCCTACTAACAAAGTTGATGCCACAGCACCGAGTGATAATTCTGAAAAACCAGAATCTTCTAAGCCTGATAATAAAGACCCTGTAGCACCATCAGCCCCAGTACAAGCACCTGCAACAGAAATACCAGATACATTTGCAGATGATAAAGCTGTGGACATAGAAGATAAGATTGATGAACCACAAAATGATAACGCTGAGTTTGAATCATCTGAACCTGCTCCAAAAAATGATAATGCTGAATTTGAAGATAGTTATAGTCCAGATACATTAAATGAAATGCCAGATCATATGAAAGATGAAGTTCCTGTTGATTTATCTGAAAATTACTCATTAGGCAATGAAGATGTAGCTTTTGATATATCACCTGATCTTCAAGAAGAATTTGAGAATTTGGCAAATCAAGACAAGGATAAAAAACCAACTCAAAGCAAAAAGTCAGGTCCAAATCTATTTAAAGGTCCATAAGCGTTACAATAATTAAAAGGTCATTACATAATGGCCTTTTTTATTGATTATGTTTTTTTATGTGTTAATATTCTTATATTATAAAAATATGAGGATTTAATGATGTATAATATATTTCAGAAATACGAAATATCTAAAAAAACAGCTACCTATAAACAAATATTAAAAAAAATCAATGAAATAGATCTTTCACATTTAAATTCCGACGAATTACAGGAAAAAATTAACAAACAATCCACAATCAATAATAGCGAAAAAGATATTATAAGTTTATTTGCTTGTATAAAAGAAAGTTTAAATAGAAAGTTTGGATTTAAAGTTCATGATGAACAAGTATTAGGAGCACTTGCCTTATTTTATCATAATGTCATTGATATGAAAACAGGTGAAGGGAAAACAATAGTTGCAGTATTCCCAGCAATAGCAAATGCAAAACTTGGTAAAAAGGTTCATATAGTAACAGCTAACGATTATTTAGCCCATAGAGATTACAATACAATGCGAGACATTTATTCTCAATATGGAGTAAGCTTAAATTTTATCAGTGAAAATGATCGTAGAGTTAATAAGACTGGTAAATATGATGTTGATGTTGTTTATACAACTGCACGTTCATTGTGTTTTGACTATTTACATGACAATTTGTTAAAAGAAAAAAATAAAAAAATATTGAATGCCTTAGAAGTTGCCATTATTGATGAAATCGATTTTGTGTTGATAGAAGAAGCTCGCTCACCAGTTTCCATATCAGGTGGAACTGAAAACTCATTTGAATCAGCTTTATTACTACAAAACAATGTAGACTTATTTAATCCAAATGTTGAATTTAAAATTGACCCTAAAAGTAAAAACGTTGAACTAAACGAGAGTGGTTTTAAAGTATTAGAAGATTTACTTATTAGAAATGAGTTAATTAAAGAAAAATCAGATTTATATACACCAGAAAATACAAAGTTCTTGCAAACGCTTAATCAAACATTAAGAGCTAACTATACATTGAAGAAAGATGTAGACTATATTGTTAGAAATGGTGAAATTGTAATTATTGATGAAAATACTGGTAGACTTAATGAAGGTAAAACATGGGTTGGTGGTTTACATCAAGCAGTTGAAATTAAAGAACAGGTTAATGTTCATTTAGAATCAAAAACACTTGCTACAACTTCATTACAAGGATTCTTTTCTAAATATGAAAAAATTGTAGGAATGAGTGGCACAGCTAAAAATGATGAAATAGAATTTAAAGAAATTTATAATCTTGATGTTATAGAAATAAAAACACACAGGGAAGTAATAAGAGAAGACTTAGAAGATATCTTATATTTCAAACAAATTTATGCACTGGAAAATTTATTAAATGATGTTATTGAAAAACATAATATTGGTCGCCCTATATTAATAGGTACTACAAGCGTAAAAGACTCTGAAAAGGTTTATCAAAGTTTGCTTGATAAAAATATTCCATGTGAAATATTGAACGCTAAAAATCATGAAAGAGAAGCAACTATTATTGAAGGTGCTGGAAAATTTGGTCATGTAACTATTTCTACTAATATGGCAGGTCGTGGTACAGATATTATGCTGGGTGGTAATAAAGATACAGAAATAGCAGCTTTTATTGAAAATGGTCTTAGTTTTGATGAGGCAACTCTTGCTTGGAAAGAAGAAAATAGAAGAATAAATGAATTAGGCGGCTTGCATGTTATTGGTTTTGCACGCAACACTTCAAGAAAAATAGATGATCAATTAAAAGGTCGTTCAGGTAGGCAAGGTGATAGAGGTTCTTCACGTTTTTATTTATCATTAGAAGATGATTTATTAACTGTGTATGGCAAATCTATTGAAGTATTATTTAATACCTTAACAATGGGTGTTAAGACTGTTGGTATTACTGATAAAAGAATGTCTAATCACATTAAAGACTCACAAAAAAAGAATGAACATTTCCTATTTAATGCCAGAAAATCAGTCGTAAAATATAGTGAAATAAGTGAAAAACAAGCCAATATTATCATCGAAATGAGAAATAAAGTTCTTGAGTTAGAAGATTTTTCAAATATATTAAAAACTTCTTATATAAAAACAGTTGATTATATTTTTGAAGATATAGAAGACGAATTTGTTGAAGAAAAAATAGAAAAATTCAAAAAAGAACTTCAAAATTACATTTCATTAGATAATGAATTCATTCAAAGTTTAAGCAATACTGATATTGAAGATATTAAAACAAAAGTTTTATCAAAAATTGAAGAAATATATAATGATAAAAGAAATTTATTTGAGGATGATGTTAAATTTGAAAAAGATTTAATATTAGGTGTTATAGATAATTCTTGGACTGAACATTTAACTGCTCTTGATAATATGCAAAAAGGAACTTCATTTAGAATATATGCCCAAAAGAATCCTTTAGAAGAGTTCAAAAATGAGTCATATAAGATGTTTAATAACTTAATCAGACAAATATTCATTGATATTACAAATGCTATTGTTGAATTCAATCCGGTTGACTTTATTGAAAAAATAGCGGATAATAGTCAAAATATTTTGCCTTCAAATGTAAATAATAATTATACATTCTTGAAAGCTAATAAATACGGATATTAAGGAGACTATATGAGTAATATATTATCTAATTTGAATGATAAACAATTAGAAGCCGTAACATCAAAAAATAAAAGAGTATTAGTTATTGCTGGTGCTGGTAGTGGTAAAACAAGTGTCCTCACAAGAAGATTAGCTTTTTCACTTGACAACGGATTTACACCTGATTCTATTTTTGCAGTAACTTTTACAAATAAAGCTGCAAAAGAAATGAAAGAAAGAGTTCATACTTTATTGGGTGTCAGAGAAGGTGTGTCAAGTATGTGGCTTGGTACATTTCATAGCTTATTTAATAAAATCCTGAGAAAGAATGCTGGTCTTGTTGGTATTGACCCTAATTATGAAATTATTGATGACGATGATCAAAAAAAGATTTTGAAATTGGTTGTTGATGAAGATCTGAAATTATTTTTAGAATATGAAGGTAAAGAAAGAACCAGTAAAATTAAAGAAGCTGTATTAGAAGCTATCAGTTACATCTCATCATGCAAAGATGAAGGTGCCCGACCAGAAGATTGTACTTGGACTTATGAACATCAACAAAAACATTGCACAAATCTTTTAGCTATATATTTTAGGTATGAAGAAAGACTTCGTGATTTGAATGTTGTTGATTTTGGTGATCTTATCTTATATCCATATATTCTGTTCAAAGAAAATCCACACATATTATCAGTCTATCAAAATACATTTAAACAGATAATGGTTGATGAATTCCAAGATACAAACTTTACACAATATGAATTAGTAAAAATGTTAGCAAAAAATGGGTATTTGTTTGTTGTGGGTGACGATGACCAATCAATTTATGAATGGCGTGGAGCTAAAGTAGAAAACATTTTGAAATATGATGAAGTCTTCAAAGATGCACATATTATAAAACTTGAACAAAACTATCGTTCCACTGAGAATATCTTAAATGGTGCTAACGGTGTTATTGCACAAAACGTAAAGCGTAGAGGTAAAAATCTTTGGTCTACAAATGGTGAAGGTGATAAAATACAAGTTTATCATTTCAATCATCCTTATGATGAAGCTGAGTTTGTTGCATCAACTATTTATAACAAAATAAGAGAAGGTAAAGAACCAAAAGATTTTGCAATTTTATACAGAATAAACGCATTATCCAGAAATATGGAAATGAAGTTAAATGATTACAAGATTCCATATAAAATTATTGGTGGACTTGCATTCTGGGCACGTTCTGAAATTAAAGATATGTTAGCTTATTTATCAGTTATTGATAATCCAGCTAATTTCCTTGCATTTGAAAGAATCATAAATATACCAACTCGTGGTATTGGTGAAAAAACTTTTCTTAAGATAAGAAAATATGCAGAAGAAAACGGAATCGATATGAAAGCTGCAATTGAACAAATGCTTTCAGAAAAGCATTTCCCAAAGAAAGCATCTGCAAATATACAAGAATTTGCTGATTTGGTAGCAGAATTGCATTCCATGAAGGCTAATGGGTCATCTATCAAAGATTATATAGAGTACATACTTGAAAACACAACATTAGTAGAATTCTATAAAGAGGATGGTAATGATAAAGGTGATGAACGTATTGCCAACTTAATGGAGTTGATTTCTGCTGGTGAAGCTTTCGAATCTGAAACACAAGAAAATTCAATTCAAGATTTCGTAAACTTTGCAATGCTTCAATCTACACATGATAAAGATCCAAATAGTAACTCAGTGCAATTAATGACTGTACATACGGCTAAAGGTCTTGAATTTGATAGTGTATTTGTAATTGGTATGGAAATGGATATATTCCCAAGTGCAAGAAGTATTAAAGAGAAGAAAATGGAAGAAGAAAGAAGGTTAGCATATGTTGCACTGACAAGAGCGAAGAAACATTTATATGTAACATCAGCAACTGCACGCTTCCCGAATGCTGACTATCAATCTTCTAAGTTTATTGATGAAATACCAGAAGAAAATAAAGAAATATTTGATAAACGTAATAATTATAACCAAAATCCTTATAGTTCCTTCAAAGATAGAACTGATAAGGCTAAAGAAGTGAAGTCGCTTGCATATGACAATATAAAAGTCGGAAAAGAGTTGAATCACAAAAAATATGGTAAAGGGAAAATCGTATCTTTCTCTGTTGAAAGTGGTTATTATTTGATTACTGTTGATTTTGTTCAGTTTGGTAAAAAAACCATTATGTTAACAAAATAATATTGAAAAATATTATATAAAAGTATTGACTTTTTCATCCATTAGCAATATAATACATCCACAATTTGAAACTAATGGAGGAAAACTCAAATGACTAACGTTAATAAAGCAATCGAAGATCGTAGCAATAGCATTCGTATTCAATACAACACTGAAGATCGTGTTCCAAGTAGCATTACTATTGACCCAAAAATCTATGGTTTGCTTGAAGCTAAGTTTGGTGATGCAAAAGGTTGGTTACAAAATAAAGCAAAAGAAAAGCGTTCTGAATTACTTCGTGAAGCAACTAAACTTGCTGAAAATCGTGAATTGTTCAAGCGTGTAAAAGGTGAACGTGTTTCTATCACTCCTGAAGAGTACATTCGTGGTAAAATCTCTGCGTCTGTTCGTGAAGATGCAATTGATCAAATCGCTGAGGCTTCTCTTGTTGCAAAAGTGAACTTTAAAGAATGACTATTAAACCAAAATAAAACCGCCTTCGGGCGGTTTTTTATTGACTGTGAACTTCATATAGTGCGGCAACATCACCACTATTGTCATCTACTTCAACAACAATAAACTTCCCTACTTTAATAATTCTATTCATAACACCAGAATTAGAACATTCTACGTCCAATGTATTGCCACTTGGGTAATAAATTCTAAGTGCTGAATCCCTTAATTGATAGGTCACATTGATTATTTCATCTTCAAACTGATTGAAGGTAAACAATACTATTGGAGACTTTTCGTCTTCTGGCATTAAAAATTCGCCTGTTTTTAAATTTTTTTTCATATTTTTTTCTTTTATTTAATTGACTTGTATTTCTTTTATTCTATCATTATTAAATAATTATTCAATGTGATTACATAATACATAATTTAGGAGTTAGCATGTACAATGAAAATTTTGAAATGAAAAGTAGTTTCTTATCAGTTAAATCTGTTAGTGTTAGAGATGATAATGTTAAAGAATTTGAAAACTACATTAAGCGTTCTGTCATACAGGCACCATATATATTCAACGCCTCACCATTCTTTATTGATGTAAGTGAAATTAAAAATAAAGATTTTGAAGAAATATATGAAGTCTATAAAAAAGCAGAAGCAATTTTGGTTGCCAATAAAATGATAATTTTAGGCGTAAAAGACTGTAAAAAAGCACATAAAGAACTCTTTCAGGAAAAAGGTGTTTTTGTATTCATAGATGCGTATAATAATACACCAGCTACATCTAAAAAGGACAACATACCAGAACAGAAAGAAAATGTAAAAACTGTTGAAAAAGTTATTGAAATAGAAAAGATAGTAGAGAAAATTATTAATACAGGTGAAGCCCCAATGATTTATGAGGGTGTTGTACGTGGTGGTCAACAAATATATGCAGAAGGAAGAGATTTAATCATATTTGGTCATGTTAATATAGGTGCAGAAGTTGTTGCAGGAAAAAACTTAATTGTATTAGGTTCTGCTGAGGGGCGATTGATAGCTGGATTAAATGATAGTAAAGCAGTTATTATTGCTCAAAAATTTAAACCTTCATTATTATCAATAAATGGTAACTTCCTGACTATTGACGAAGATAATAATCATTTTGGTAAAACGGTCAAAGTAAAACTTAATGAGAATGGAATAGATTATAAAGAAATTGATTTGTAAAAATCAATTTTTTTGTTAATAAACTATTGATTTTTGTTTTATTTTCAATACGATATAGAAATAATATTTTAAAAAACGGGAAACATTTATGTTCGATCAAATTAAATCAACCAAAGTAAAAAAAATAAATGATGCCTTTAACTTCGGGCAAATTAGCGACAAAGAATTGAATACAATGGCTAGTTTCGAAGATCATGAACTAGCTGAATTTCTTTATCTTATTCAGCAAGAAGTTATATCCAATGATGTTTTGGCATATTATTTTGTTGTGTATAACCAAGAATCTATAAAACAAATTGAAAAAGACTACAAGTATGATTTTATAAACGAATTATTAGCTATCGTTTGGGTTAATAACTATTTAGACCAAAAAGCTAACGATATGTTTGATATGCTTCTTGGTTTAAGCTTCTTAAACTCCGATATTCTGCAAAGAGTCCGAAAAGGTTTAGCTTTTGATTCTAAGAAGTTAAATAAATTTGAAATTCAAGTTGAAACCATCATTAAAGCTTTTATAGACAAAATAGATGAAGGATCATTTTACCAGACTTTGACAACAGTTCCAGAATCTGACAATGTTGCTCTTAGTGAAGAAGACAATGCTATGTTTGTAAATTTGCGTAATGATTTAAAAGCAATTTACAGTGCTATTGAATTATATGAGATAAATCATGGTAATTTTACTGGTAAACAATATTTAGAAAAAGATCCATCAAAGCTTATTGCTTATGAAGAAGAATTAAGAACTTCAATAAAAGACTATTTTTCTGTTCACAATGTAAAAGAAATGAAATACCTTCCAGACATGTACAAAGAAGTTATCTTAGGTGCGGTGACTGGTGAAAACTCTGTCAAGGAAACAGAAGAAAAAGTATTAAAGGGTAAGAAAAACTCAAAAGAAAAAAACAAAGGTAAAACGAGAGAATCTGATCTTTTAGGATCTATTTCAACTATCGAAAGAGAAGAAGAGGAACTTGAACCTGTATTAAATAATAGTGAAGATAAAATTTTTGGTGCTGTTGGTAAATTAGTCAATGGTAAAAAGAAATCAAAAATGAAAGAAACTGCTGAAAACACTCCATTAGATTATTCTGATATATTAGTAGGTGTAGAAGCAAAAAATAGTTCTTCATTATTCTCAACAGTATTCAAAGTTTTATTTGCAGTATTCTTAGTCATGGCAATTATTGGATGGGGACTCAGTGTGCGTTCTAACAATACAGATGGAGCAGACCATGTACAAGATCTTACTTACAAAGAAATACTTTCTTACAAGATGTCTGATGGTGGTGAAATGAAATACGATATGAAAATAAACAGATCTAATTCAGCAGGTAATGTAATTAATGGAACAGTTAAAGACTCTACTCCAAATATTGAGTAATTTGATTATAGGTGAAAACATCACCTATTCTCTTATTGTTTCAATTATAGTTCTTATGACAGCTATCTCTTTAATGGTAGCTGTTTTTAAGTTCTTATTATTAGCAAAAGAACATTATAACTCTTATAAATTCATAAAATATTTCCATAATTCTACGGACTTGTTAGATGTTTTAGAACAGTCAGATGTAGTTAGAGGTCGATCTGTATTGGCAAAAGCATTCTATGATGGGTTCAGAGCCTTCTACAGCGTATATAAGCTTAACCCTAACTATCAATCAGGTTCAACTATAGCATTAAGTACCAGAACTATGGATTTATCTATTGGTAATTATTTAAATAATTCTCGTGGTTATTCTTTCATGTTGTATATATCAATGTTGATTCCGGGTATAGCAATTGCAGCCATTATTTATAATTATTCAAATTATATTGAAATCTATAAGACATTTGATAAGATAGATCCAAAAATACTTGTGGATTCATTAAGATTGTTTTTCATATCAATAGTGAGTTCTTTATTTATATCTACGTTATTCATATTAATTGATAAGTATTTAGAAAATAGAGCACTAAATTTTAAACACTTTATGGATGAATACGCATTAATTTTACATAAAAGATTTTACGCAAAAGAGTATGACGAAGAAGAGATTAAGGAGTAATTATGTTATACAAAAAGAAACGCCCAGTTATAGTGATAATATTCAGTTACATTTTTTATATATTTGCAACCATTTTTATTGTGTTAGGTCTTTTTCAATTATCTAACTTTATTTATATAGAACACAACAAAGATAAAGTAAATACACCAACTGCTTTAAATGAGTTACCACTTCAACCAATAGATGTTCAAAAAGCAGAAAGTAATAACGTTATAGAAGAAGAAAAACAAAAGGAAGAAGAAATACCAGTAGCAAGAGATCCGAAGATTGAAAGTGCAATGAAAGTAATTGAAAGCTACTATATTTCAGGAATTGATAGAAATATTAAACCTCACTTCAGTGCTCATAAAGGTAATATGTGTAATGTAGTCTATAAAGTAAGCACTAATGAAGTTACAGTAGCAAGTTGTGATGATTATACTTTTAAAAGGCAAGTTGAGTTAGCATTAGAAAAAATCAAGCCATATTCAGCAAAAACGGTGAACGGTGTTGACCTTAGTAAAGAAATGGTTTATTTTAATTACTTAATAAAAGAAAATATTTTAAAGTGAGGTTTTTATTATGATGAAAAAAATTGCAGTTGGATTGTTGCCTCTAATTATAGCAAACACTTCGTTTGCTGAGGTGTTAAGTATTGACATTGAAGTACAAGAGAAAAAAGTACCAGTTATATTTTACAATGAAAATGGTTCTTCAAATTACAATAACGATATGTATAATAAGATACAAACTAATATATTTAAAACTAAAAAAGCAGATATATTAAAGTCAAATGGTGATACATGTATCAACAATGCAAAAAATAAAAGAACAGGATTATATTGTGTTCATTTAAAAACTAACACAAATTCATATCCTGAGAACACTACTGATGTTGTTATTGAAAGCGTAGGCTTCTCTGGTCAAAATAATTACACTCAAAAGTTTTCATTTGGTAATAACAAAGATGCATTTTATAATGCAAGCAATCAAGTGAGTGACTTTGTTTACAAAACAATTTTTAATCAAAACAGTTACTTCAACTCTAAATTGGCTTATGTGAAAAGTGCAAGAACTAATAATGGCATTATATATAATTTGGCAACAAGTAATATTGATGGAAGCAATGAACAAGTTTACTTAACATCTAAAGCTCCTATATTATCAATTGATTGGTCACCAGATAACTCTAAATTAGTCTATGTTTCTTATGAAAAAGTACGTTCAGGAATATTTATACATGACTTAAAAACAGGTGCAAGAACACAGTTAACAAATTATAAAGGTATTAATGGATTCCCTTCATGGAACCCAAATGGAAAAAGTATTGTGATGTCATTGTCTAAAGATGGTTCATCTGATATTTATATTTATGAACTGTCATCTAAAATGTTATTTAAAGTAACTAATGATAGAACTGCTGATGAAACAGAACCTACTTGGTTAAACAGTGAAGAAATTGTATATACATCTAATAAGACAGGTAATCCAAATCTTTATAAATTTAATATTATAAGCAAGAAAACAAGTTTGTTGCAGACACAGTATGGATATGTAACAACACCAAAGGTATCCAAAGATGGTTCATTCGTCGTGGCAACCTTTAAAAATGGTTCTAACTATGGTCTAATTAAAATAAACGATAATAGAAAAGTATCATTGATTACAAAAGATTACTTTGGTGAGTCACCAACAGTATCAGCTAACAATAAATTAATTATGTATTCAACTAAAGTGAAGACAGCTAATGGAACAACCAATGGGTTGAAAGCTGTTGATTTGGAAGGTACAGAGTTATTTACAATCGGTTCAAATGTATCAAGTATAAAAGAACCGGCATTGTCTAATTAATTAAGGAGAAATACAATGAAAAATATAAAAATTGCAACAACTTTGACACTGCTATCTTTTGCTTTACTAACTGGTTGCTCAAAAGATAAAGGTAGTGATGTAGCTACTGATGGTGTTATTAAAGACGAAGTAAGTGTATATAGTGTAACTGATGATAATTTATCATCAGAATTAGGTAGTATTTTAAGAGAAGATGGATACACTGGCTCTATCAACGATGTTCCACTTGAAGAAAGATCTGATGTGTTGGACAATGATACTGTCTATTTCTCATTCAATAGCAGTGAAATAACTCCTGAAATGAAAAATATTATCAATAAACATTTGAATTTCTTAAAAAAGCATTCTAATATTAAAGTTATATTGGAAGGTCACACTGACGAACGTGGTTCAAACACCTATAACGTAGTATTAGGCGAAAAAAGAGCACAATCTATAAAAGATATTCTCCTACAAGCCGGTATTCCTGATACTCAAGTAGAAATTATTAGCTATGGTGAGTTAAGACCGAAGACTGCAGGTGGTAATGAAGAAAACTGGTCTAAAGACCGTCGTGCAGTGTTTACATATCAGTAAAATTTAGGAGAAAATGAATAATGTCAAAAGTAATAGTTATTACATCAGGTAAAGGTGGAGTGGGTAAAACCACCACTAGCTGTAACATATCGATGGGGCTTGCAATGAAAGGTTATAAAGTAGCAGTTATAGACTTTGATGTAGGCTTAAGAAATTTAGATTTAGTAATGGGTTGTGAAAGAAGAGTCGTTTTTGATTTCATTAACGTAATAAATGGCCAAGCCAGACTAAATCAGGCTCTTATACAAGATAAAAGAGAACCTAATTTATATATTCTTGCAGCTTCACAGACTGGCGATAAAGATGCTTTAACGAAGGAAGGTGTAGGTCTTGTTATTGAACAATTAAAAAAAGATGGTTTTGATTACATTATATGTGATTCACCTGCGGGTATCGAACATGGAGCTATGATGGCTATGTATTATGCAGATGAAGCAATAGTTGTAACAAACCCAGAGGTGTCTTCTGTTCGAGACAGTGACCGTATGATTGGTATGATTAAAAGTAAATCAAAGCGTTCAGAAGATGGTAGAGAACCAATAAAAGAGCATCTTTTAATAACTAGATATAATCCTACAAGAGTTGAAGATGGAGACATGCTTAAAAAAGGTGATATTGTTGATTTATTATCTATTAAATTAATAGGGGTGATTCCAGAATCAGAAGATATTATAAGAGCTTCTAACAATGGTGAGCCAGCAATTAGATGTAAAGACAACAAAGAAAGCAATGCTGCAATAGCATATAAAGATGCTATATTGAGACTTCTTGGTGAAGATGTACCATTTAAATTCGTTGAGAAAGAAAAAGCAGGATTCTTAGGTAAAATATTTAAATTATTAGGGGCATAAAATGAAAAGTTGGTTAAATTTCTTTAAGTCAGATGAAAAATCAAACTCTGCAAAAACAGCAAAAGAAAGACTTCAAATTTTGATTGCTAAAGATGGTGGTAGTCATATATTAAGTGATGAAGTAATTAAAAAGATTGAGTATGAAATTTTAGAAATAGTTAAAAAATACATTCCAGTTAATGAAGAAAACATTGACATAAAAGTAGAAAATGAAAATGGAATGGAAATTCTTGGACTCAATATTACACTGAATGATGACAAAATAAAAAACTAAAGCCATTGAAAAATGGCTTTTTTTTGTTATTATATTCTTACTTTTATGGAGAGAATATATGGCAAAGGTAAAAAAAGCATATCATTGTACAGAATGTGATTACAGACCACCTCAAAAATTAGGTAAATGTCCTGAATGTGGTAATTTTAATACAATTCAAGAAATGGAATTAGAAGAAGATGAGTCATCAACTCCTAATTATCATAAAGGATATGCAGGTGCTTCAAGTGCTGTTATAACAAGATTAAGCGACGTAGAATCAAGAGAATTCGACAGAATAGATACAGATATGTCAGAACTGAACCGTGTGTTAGGTGGTGGACTTGTCATTGGCTCTGTAAATTTAATAGGTGGAGATCCCGGCATAGGTAAATCTACAATCTTATTACAAGTAGTCGGTAACTTAGCAAAGAAAGGTTTAAAAGTATTATACATATCAGGTGAAGAATCAAGTTCACAAATAAAAATAAGAGGACAAAGACTTTCAATAAATATTCAAGATATTCATGTCTTCTGTTCAACTGATGTTAAAGAAATAATTCAAAACTGTAAAGTATTCAATCCAGATATATTGATTATTGACTCAATACAAACAATGTATGTCCCTGATATTAAATCGTCTGCTGGTTCTGTATCTCAAGTTAAAGAATCAACCCAAGAGATTGCAAGATATTGTAAAAATGAAGGTGTATCTTGTTTTGTCATTGGTCATATAACTAAAGATGGTACAATTGCAGGCCCTAAAGTTCTTGAACACATTGTAGATGCTGTATTCTATTTTGAAGGTGAACAAGGCAGTAAATATAGAATGTTACGCTCAAACAAAAACCGCTTTGGTGAAGTAAATGAAATGGGTGTGTTTGCAATGACAGAATTGGGTCTTAAAGAAGTTAAAAACCCTTCTGCTATATTCTTGTCAAAATATGATAAAGAAGTCTGTGGTAGCTCATTAATGGTAACAAAAGAAGGTAGTAGACCACTGATTATTGAAATACAAGCTTTAGTTTCTGAATCTAATGCAGAAATTGTCAGAAGAATTTGTATTGGTTTAGATAAAGATAGGCTATCTTTACTCATGGCTATTCTCCAAAAAACTGCAAAATCTAAATTTTACAAAAGTGATGTTTATGTATCTATTGTGGGTGGTGTTAAAGTAGGTGAAACAGCAACTGACGTTCCACTTGTTATGTCTTTACTATCATCAGAGAAAGAACGCTCATTACCAAGAGATGCTTGTTATTTTGGTGAAATTGGATTAACTGGTGAAGTCAGACCTGTACCGAATGGTGAAGAACGTATTAAAGAAGCAATCAAACATGGTATGAAAAAAATTGTAGTTCCTAAACAAAATGCTCCTAAAAAAGCAGAGTGGTGGGACGGAAAAATAGAAATTATACCTGTAGATGATGTTATTTCTTTAATTAAGGTATTTGAAAATTTAAGTAAATCAATGGGAAGTTAATACTTCCTTTTGTTTTTTATAGGAATAAAAAAAAGGGCTTAGGCCCTTTTATTCATTCTCTTGCGTTTCTTGTTGTTTTGCTTTTTCTAATTGTTTTTTCTTTTCTTCTGCTATTTCTTTTTGTCTTTCAGCTTCTCTACCAGCTTTACCTGTTAATTCAACAATTTTAGTTCTTGCTAAATCAGACATTGCGGTAACTGAGCTAATTAATTTTGGGTTATGAGCCATTACTACAGCACCCAAAATAAAGACCATTAAATATTTTATAAGTTGAATCATTATAAGCTCCTAATAAAATTGTAAGCGATTACTCGCTTACATTATTTTCCGTTTCTTCTACAACATTGTCAACAAGATCTTCTTCATTTTCTTCAAATTCTTCGTGGTCAACCACAAATATAGAAACTAATTGATCTTTATCTTCCAGTTTAACAAGGCTCACACCAGTGGTATTACGACTTGTTACATTGATGTTTGAAAGAGAAATTCTGTTGTTCATACCGCTTTTTGTAGTTGTAATGAGGTCAACATCTAACTCACTTGTAAACAATGCAGCAAATAGACTACCACTTCTTTCATTTGACTTCATTGCTCTTAAACCTTTACCACCACGACCTTGAATACGGTATTGACTCATTTCAGTAATTTTGATAAGGCCATTTTCACTTACACAAACCATATAACCATTATCATCATTAACAATTGATCCACCAATTATTTTCTCTTTGTTATCAAGTTTCATACCAGTAACACCCATGCTGTTTCTGCTTAACTTTCTAAGTTCAGTAACAGGGAATCTAATTGATTTATTACTGTTATTCAACATCAATAATTGGTCATCATCAGAACATACACCAGCAAATACAATGCTATCACCTTCAAGTAACTTAATACCAATAATACCACCTTTTCTCATAGAACTTTGGTATTCTGAAAGTGCTGTCATTTTTGCTTTGCCATCTTTGGTAACCATGATAAGAGATGTATCTTCTTTTTCAAAATCAACAGCCAACATTTTAATTACAACTTCATTATCATCTAAAGAATCAAGTACGTTGTTAATGTGACGGCCTTTTTCTCCACTTGGAAGCTCATATGCATTGATGGTATAAGCTTTACCTTTGTTTGTAATAAACATCAAGCTGCTATGAGAGTGACATTGAATAGAAACAGCAATAGAGTCTTCTTTTTTCAATTTCATTTTCTTTTTACCACGAGTTCCACGATTTTGAGATTCAAATTCATCTAATGACACACGACTAATATAACCACTTGAGCTATACATAATTGTACATTCTTCTTCTTTAGTTAATGCTGCCAAGTCATTTTTTATAATATCATAATGGAAATCTGATAATCTGTCTTTGTATGCATATACATTACCATAAAAAGATTCTTTTTCTTTAGCAGTAGCAAAACGAGTTATTTGCTCATCAGATTCTTCAATCACAATATTAAATCTTCTATCAACATTATTTAAAATATCATTGTAATCAGCAACAGTAATTTTAATTTCTTCAAATTCAACCGCCATTTCACTAAGTTGCATGCTTGTTAATTTTTGCAATCTTAAATCAAGAATAGCAGCAGCCTGAATATCATCGATAGCAAGGAAAGTAATAAGACCAAATTTAGCATCGGCTGGGCTTGTTGATTGTCTAACTATTTCGATTACTCTTTCAATATTTTTAGGATCAACAGCTTTCATTAAACCTTCAAGAATATGTAATCTAGCACTTGCTTTGTTGTTTAAAGTGGTAGTTCTTCTTAAGATGACTTCTAATCTATGATTAATAAAGCTTTCAAACATTTCAAGCAATCCAACAACTTTAGGTCTGTTATTTACTAAGACTGTTGAGTTATAGTTAATGCTTTCTTCCAAGCTTGAATATTTTGCAAGTGTATTGAATACAATTTCAGCTTCTGCATCACGTTTAAGATAGATAGCAATACGAATACCATTTTTATCGGATTCTTCTCTTACATATTCAACACCATCAACAATAGATTTACCAAAATTAGGACTATCTTTATCTTGGTTAGGAAGAGTAATTTCTATAAGACGCTCTATTAAATTTAGTTTGTTAACTTGGTATGGAATTTGATCAATTACTAAAACAGTTTGACGATCAATTTCTTCTTCATGCCATCTTGCTCTTAATTTCATATTCGCTCTACCAGTAGTCCATGCATCATACATGTTTTTAGCACCATGAATTATACCACCAGTAGGAAAATCTGGAGCAGGCATTATTTTCATCAAATCTTCAATGACATGTGGTTGACCAGTCATCAAGTTTTCTGCAATCTTTTTAACACACTCAAGAGCTTCAATTGGATTGTGTGGTGGTATTTTAGACGCCATACCTACAGCAATACCCTGAACACCATTGATGACCAAGTTAGGGAAACGTAATGGTAATACTTCTGGTTCATATTCACTACCATCATAATTTGGACGATAATTTACAGTATTGTGTTCAATATCACTGAACAATGCCATACTGTTTTTGTGTAATCTTGTTTCAGTGTAACGCATTGCAGCAGCATTATCACCATCAATAGAACCATAGTTACCTTGACCATCAACAAGTAATGCTCTCATAGAGAAAGGTTGAGCCAAACGTACTTTTGCATCATACACAGAGCTATCACCATGTGGGTGATATTTACCAATTACATCACCAACAACACGAGCGGATTTTTTATATGGTCCATTTGGTTTAATATCAAGATCATACATAGAGAATAAGATTCTACGATGGACGGGCTTCAACCCGTCACGTATATCTGGTAATGCACGATCCACAATTACTGACATAGAATAGTCTAAGTATTTTTGCTTTATAACATCACGTATATCTTGATTTTTTATATGTTCTTTATTTTCATTGTCATCATTGTTGTTTTCATTAATAATTTCGTTGCTCATAAATTCTCCTAATAATTCTCTAATTAAATGTCGATGTTTGCGTTAAGTGCGTTTTCAATAATAAAGTCGCGTCTCTTTTCGACATCTTTACCCATCAAGTCTTCAAAGACTTTAAGAATATCATCTTTATATTCTTCTTTATATTCTACTTTCAAAAGTGTTCTTGCTTCTGGATTCATAGTAGTGTCCCACAATTGTTCAGGGTTCATTTCACCCAAACCTTTAAATCGTTGTAATTCCAATCCAGTACCTTGTAAACCTTCTGGATATTTTTCAGCAAGCTCAGCGTCATCAAGAAGATAAATATATTTACCAGTACCACTTTTTCTTTTCAATACATACAAAGGTGGCATTGCAAGATAAATATGTCCATTTTTAACAAGTTCAGGCAGCTTGTTCATGAAGAACGTTAATAATAACACAGATATGTGTGCTCCGTCAACGTCAGCGTCAGTCATAATGATAATTTTATGGTATCTTAATTTATCATAATTAAAGTTTTCACCACAATCTGTTCTCAATACAGTAATAAGTGAACGTACTTCTGTTGAGTTATCAATTCTTTCATCATCGCTTTTTGATGTGTTAAGAATTTTACCTTTCAATGGCAAGATAGCTTGAGTAACACGATCACGACCCTGCTTAGCTGATCCACCTGCTGAGTCACCCTCTACTAAAAACAGTTCTGATTTTGAAGGATCTCTTGTTTGACAATCAGCAAGTTTAGTTGGTAAACCGCCATAACGGCTTGTTGCAAACTCTTTACGAACTTTGTTTCTTTCTTTTTCAAGTTTTTCTCTTAGTTTTTTTGAATTTAGAGTTTTATTGATAATACCTGTTGCTAACTCTGGATTTTTGTCAAATAATGTATCAAGTTCTTCCTTCATTAATGCATAAACTAATTTCTGACCCAACCCTGTTGACAGTTTCTTTTTTGTTTGGTCTGAGAATTTTGGTTCTTTGGTTCTGAAAGAAATTACAGCATTGATACCTTCAAGTACATCTTCTTTTGTGAAGTTTTGATCCATTTTTTCTTGTAAAGTCTTAGCAGCATAATCATTTACTACTTTAACAAATGCTCTTTCAAAACCTTGAACGTGAGTACCACCTTGTTCAGTAAAAATATTGTTTGCAAATGATGCAATGCGAGTCTTGTATGATTTATTTACAAATGCAAATGAAATTTCAGCTTCTGATATAGAGTCTAATCCAGAGAAGTAGTGAATTCCACCTAAAGTTTGTTCTTCATCATCTTCAAATTCTATACCTTCTTCTGCTGCAATAACTGGAATAGTATCAGCAACAAGGTCAACTATACCATTTTCAGAGAAGAATTCATTAACATTACCAGCCTGATCTATAACAGTTAGACGAAGTTGTTTAGTTAGATAAGAAGTTCTTTTAACTCGTTCCATGATATAGCTTGCATCCATATCAACACTACCTTCTTCTTCGATTGCTTCTGGGAACATATCTGGATCAGGAGAGAAACGAACAGTAGTACCATTAACTTCATCAGAAGTCATTGCTCTTATTGGTTCTAATATTGCAACTGGATGACCTTTTTCAAAACGTTGGAAGTAGACAGTACCGTCCTTGTAAACAGTAAGCTCTAAATAACGAGATAATGCGTTAGTTACAGAAGCACCAACACCATGTAAACCGCCGGATACTTTATATGAGTCTTCTTCACCATCAAATTTACCACCAGCATGAAGTGTGGTGAATACTAGAGTAGCTGCTGATACACCTTCATCTTCGTGAATATCAACTGGAACACCACGACCATTGTCTATAATTTCAACAGAATTGTCTTCTTTATGGAATATGATTTTAATATCATTACAAAACCCAGCAAGTGCTTCATCAACAGAGTTATCTAAGATTTCATAGATTAAATGATGGAGTCCTTTTTTGTTAGTTTCACCGATGTACATACCGGGACGTTTTCTTACTGCCTCTAGACCCTTTAAAACCTTGATTTTACTGGAATTATAATTATTTGGAACGCTCATTAAAACACCTCTCTTTTATAATATTTCAAATATTTATAAAATTATACTCTAAATTAAAAAAAAATCAATTAAAAATCAATAAAATATTAAAAAAATTTGACCTTTTTTTTATTTGATTTATATTGGTTTTTTATACAAAAGGAGAATACAAAAATGATAGATTATTTAATAGGAAAAGTGTTTAGAAAAAACGCTGCAAGTTCCACCATTTTGATTGGTGGCGTGGGTTATGAAGTTTACATACCATTTTGCTACTATAAAAACTATGAAAAAAATGATGAAATCGAGCTTGATATAGTTCATATACAAAAAGAGGATGGTAGAGAAACTTTGTATGGATTTTTCGATCCAAATTCAAAAGAATTTTTCAAATCATTGTTAACAGTTGATGGAATAGGTGATAAGAAGGCTTTTTCAATGTTAATAGAGCGAACTCCACTTGAGTTGATGGAAATGGTTAACGCAAAAGATTTGAACGCCTTTAAGAAGGTAAAAGGTATCGGCCCTAAAACCGCACAAAAAATTATTGAAACATTAGAAGGCAAGATAGATTTCAAAGAAGAGAATCCAGTCTTTAAAGAAGTGAAAGAAGCATTACTCCTTATGGGTAAAACAGCTAAAGAGATTGATACATTCATTGATTCTATTGATAAGTCACAAAAACATGATATTCAAAGCTTGATAACTTTAGCATTAACTTCATAATTTTTTTCAAATAAAAAAAAGGTGCTTCGGCACCTTTTTTGTTTATATCCTAATTACTTCTTAGGATTTGTATCATTTGTGTTTTTAGCTGCTGGCTTTTTAGTAGCAGGTTTTCTCGGTGCTTTAGGAGCAGGAGTTTTTACTGCTACATCTTCTTTTTTAACTTGTGTGCCATCAGTAACACCATAAACAGGTCTAACAACTTTATTTTTCTTCAACTGTCTATCGCTTGCACGTTTTTCTGCTGCATCTCTGCTGAGAGAATAAATTACTGGGCGACGTTTCTTATCATTAGGCTCTTTTTCAATCACTTCATCAACAAGACCAATAATGAGAGCTTCTTGTGCAGTTAAGAAATTATCACGTTCACACATTTCAAACATTGCTTCATAAGTCTGAGAACAGTTAGCTGCAAGTACCTCAGTCAACACTTCTTTCAAACGTACAATTTCTTCAGTATGAATTTCAATTTCAGTAGCCTGACCTTGAGCACCACCAAGCGGTTGGTGAATCATGATTCTTGAACGTGGCATTGCAGAACGTTTGTCACCTGCTGAAAGAAGGAATGCTCCCATGCTGCAAGCTTGACCCATGCAAATAGTATGAATTGGAGCCTCAATGTGACGCATGGTGTCATAAATAGAAAGACCTGCTGTAACACTACCACCCGGTGAGTTAATATACATATAGATTTCTTTAGTTGGATCTTCTGCTTCTAAATAAAGTAACTGTGATACAATGCTGTTTGCCATAGTATCTTCAACTTGACCAAGAACAAAAACTACACGTTCTTGAAGGAGACGTGAATAAATGTCGTGATATTGCTCCTGATTACCAACTCGTCTAACAACAGATGGGTGAATCGCATGACCAGTAGTTGGGATTTGTTCTTTCATATCTTATATCTCCTTTTTTTGTGAGCACAATAATATCAAGGAAAATCAAAAAAAGCAAGAGGTAATAACAAAAAAGTTTGAAAAAAAAATTTCTATGTTATTATTTATTTTATAGATAAATGGAGACAAAATGAATTTCTTAAAAAATGCTTTAAATTTTCACAAGGATGTATTTATAAAAATTAGTCTTAATAAAAGCTTCTTCATCCTTGCAGCTTTTATTTTTTTAATTGGAGATTTCATCACTTACCTTGAGCCACAAATGTCACAAGTGTTTAAAGATAAACGCGGTGAAGGTCTTGGTATTCAAGAATGGGGCTTCTATATATTAATGTTACTTAATTATATTATGTTACCTTGCCTATATTCAATGTATTTCTACAGAAAAGATAAAACGGTTTCAAAATTAAGAGCTTACTTCCGACCTTTAATTAATGGTAGAATGTATGCTATTTTTATTTTAATTGTTATTGCAATGTTAGGTCTATTTTCATTTTCCATATCAATGGTTCCAGAATTAGTCACAGGATTGTCTGAAAGTGTTAAAGTATATCTTGATCCAACTGTTTCAACAGAAATGAAGGAAGCTGTATTCTTGGAAAATGGAATATTTATGAATGCTTATGATAAAACATCAGGATTCTCTCTTTTCTTAGCATTCTTTAGTTTTTTTGTTGGTTCCATTATTGTTTATGGTGCGTTTATATTTTCAATGCCTTTAGTTGTTAAAAGCAAAAAGTATAAAGCATTTAGCTCAATGAAAACATCTGTTGTAGCTTTCTTTAAAAACTTTGGAACAATCTTATTAACTCTTGGTGTTGTTTATTTAGTATGGGTATTCACGCCAGTTTTAATGAATTTGATTTTACCAGAAAGTTTACTTGACTTATACACCACTTTGAAATTAAACTATTTGTCCAGACCTGTTAACTCATTGGTCCACGCATTAATATTCTTTTATGTTATTATATCTCTTGAAAAGTTTATATTAACAAATGAGAAAAATAGTGTATAATAATATTATAGATAAAATTTTTACTGGATAAATATGATTGAATTAAAAAACTACTCAACCTATTCAAGAGAATATGGTTTCTTAAAAATAAATGATATACTTGAAAGTGACTCCGTTAAGAATAACGGGGTCGCTTGTCTTGTTGAAGATTCAAGTCTTTATGCAACTGTAAGCTTTATTGAAGAATGCAAAAAAAGAGATATAAAACCAGTTGTAGGTTTAACTGTTCATGTTGGTTATGAAGATAAAGACCTTGGAACCGTGACATTGCTTGCAAAAAATGAAAATGGTTTTAAATCTTTGGTAGCAATATCTAATAAAATCTATACAAATAATGATGATGACAGATTAATTGATATAAAAGATATCATTGAAAATAATAAAGACACTTTTGTACTCATGGGATCTCATGGTTCTTTAATCTACGATTCTATTTTAAATAAAGACGAAGATTTTATTGTAGATGTTGTAAGCAATATAAAAAATGCTTTTGGTGATAATTTTTATCTTGAAGTATTAAGTTCAGAATTTGAAAATCATGAAAGCTATAACGAAGTAATAAAAAACATGGCGGATTATTATGATATAGATATGGTTGCCACAAACAATAATAGATTCTCAAAAAAAGGTCATCATAAACTTTTTTTGAAAAAATCTCGCTCTACAAGAAAAAAACAAAGCAAATTTGATCCTACAAATGTTACTAGTCCTTGTGATTATATTAAAACTGTCAAACAGAATGAAGGTTTATATTTTAAAAATCATACACAAGCTAGAAATAATGTACAAAAAATTGTCAATCAAGTAGAAGAATATTCATTATTGAAAGATGACCATTATATTCCAACATTTGAAAAAAGCCTTAGAGATGTTTTAAGAGAGCGTTATCCAGAATTCATTCGCTCAAAAAACCCAGCCAAACTGGAAGAATATAAAGAAAGGGTAATTTATGAACTCAATGTAATTGAAAAATTGGGTTTTGAAAACTATTTTCTTGTGTTTGATGATATAGCTAGAAACTGTCCAGATGTTAAATTTGCACTTCGTGGTTCTGCTATTAGCTCATTAGTTACTCATATAATAGGTCTGAGTGAAGTAGACCCTGTAGAAAATGGGTTACTTTTTGAAAGATTCTTAAACTTAGGTCGTGGAACAAGACAGGAATTGCCAGACGTAGACTTAGAAACAAATGATGTCAAAAAAGTAATTAAATATTTGATGTCTAAATATGGAGAAGATAGAATAGCATCTTTGTCAGCTACATCAACTGTATCAATTAAAACTCAATTAGAATTAGCATTTAATACTATTAAAGATGATTTAATAGAAAGACCAACAGATGATTCTGGTAATCCGAGAATATTACCCGAAAAAGAATATTCTGACATTCAAGAAATGTTAAAAAGAAGCTGGAAATCAGAAGATAGAAATTTCAAAGAAGAAATAAATCAAAATTTCGCATTAGCTAAATATATTAAAAACAATCATGAAGCAGCTAAATTAGTGACGATGGCACAATTATTTGAAGATCAAATTATGAGTTGTAATCGAAGCCCTGCAAGCTATGTTATTACACCATACGATTGTAAGAAAATATTCTCTATTTTCAAATCGAAAGACAATTCAAATGAATTAGAATCTGATTATAATGTAATTGAAATTGGCAAAGAAAACATTGAAAAAATGGGTCTTGTTAAGATAGACATATTACCTAATATTTATTTTTCTAAGATATTAAATACGTGTGAAAGAATAGATATTAATTTTGATCAAGAAAATAAATATGAAAATAAAGAAATTTTTCAAATGTTAAATGCAGGACAAACAGTATCAATAAATCAGTTGAAAAGCCAAGCACAACTTTGTAAAGATGTAGGTGTAGAGAACTTCAATGATATTGTCAACATTGTTGCTCTATTAAGACCGGGTGTTTCAAGACAAGATAGAACTGACTTTATTGAATCCAAGAAAAATGGATACAATGGAAGTAAAGTATTGGAACCAATATTAAAAGATACTTATGGAATTGTTATATTCGATGAACAAATTATGAGAATAGCAAAAGAAATAGGTGGATTATCACCAGAAGATGCTGATCGTTTACGTAGTGCTATGAAAATAAAGAAAGTAAACTTAAACGTTATTGCTGAACTAAAAGTAACTTATTTAGAAGGTGCAAAAGAAAAAGGTATCCCTGATAACGAAGCTCTTCAAAGTTATGAGTTGCTTGAAAAAATTGCAGGTAAATATACTTTCTCTAAAGCTCACTCTATTGCTTACGCTCGATTGATTTATCAGCAATGTTGGTTAAAAGTAAACTATCCAGCAGAATATTTTGAATATTTCTTGGATAAGAACTCTCATAAAAATGAGAAAATAAATTATGTTCAAGAATTGCCACAACGTGGAATTAATTTATTGCCATTAGATATTAATAGAAGTCTTGCTACTTATAAAACAAGAACTACAAAACAAGGTGCAAAATATGTAGATTACAGTATGGGTAATTTGTTTACTGATGATTTTGCAAAACTCATTGTTGAAACTCGTATAACAGGTGGAGCTTATAAAAATATTTATGATTTTGTTGAAAGATTGTTACCTAAATATGCTGGATTCTCTATATTTTCTTCTCAGTGGAATGATGAGCCAAAAATTAAAATGAATTTTGCTTCAAAAGTAGAATTATTAATTAAAGTTGGTGCTTTTGATAAATTAATTCCAAACGGAGAGCATAATGTGGTTGAAGGCCGTGAGATTTTACGTTCATCAATTCATAATGCAATAGAATTAGTTTTGAAACCATATGTTGCTGGTGATTTTGAATATGTTGATTTAGCAAATAAAATAAAACCTGACAGTTTTGTCTTGGCTGAACAAAATTTTTATGGTGGAATTACATTCGTTGAAGGAAAGCTTATAGCAGAAAATAAAGCGAAAGAAGAAAAAAAAAATAAAACGGGAATTGCAATGAAAGGCTTCTAAGAAGCCTTTTTTGTTACATATCTTTTTTGTCAGGAATTGAATTCCAATTTAAACCATTGTCTTCATCATCTTCATCTTCACTGATAAGATCTTTAATTTGTTTTTGTTTGAATCCAGTATCAGTGTTTAATAGATAACTGTCTACCTTACCGTTTTTAATCGAAATAGCATCATTGAATTCATTACTTTTTTCCATATAACCTTCTGCAAAGAATATTAAGAATGGTAATATATTAGTTGATAATGCATTCGAAGCTGTTTTGGGAACACTTGCTGCAATATTAGGAACACAATAATGGAATATTTCATTATGAAGATAAGTAGGCTTACCTAGATCAGTTATTCTTGTGCTTTCAGAAATTCCACCACAAGGAGCCGTAAGATCAATAAAGACACTACGTTTCTCCATAAGATTTAACATTGCATTAGAAATAACCTTTTTAACTTTACGTTTATAAGCAGATGTGGAACCTAATACTAAATCAGCATTTTGAAGTTGTTTAACTAATAAACTGTGATATGGATAGAATGTTTCTATAGATGGATATTCTTGATGTAAAGTATTCAACTTTTCTATATCAGTATCAAAAACAGATACACGGCTACCAGTGTTAACACCTAATCTCATTAATTCAGTACCAGCAGTACCTGCACCAATAATAACAATTTTACTTCGACTAGCACTTGGAGAACCACCTAATAGGACGCCTTTACCAGAATTTGGTTTTGAAAGTAACTCAGACCCAATACTAAAACTTAATTTACCTGCAATTCTACTCATGGAATCAACAATTGGATGTTTTCCATCTTTTCTTAATAGTTCATAAGATATAGCTGTAATTTTCTTTTTACTTAATTGGTCTACGAGAGAAGGGTTCGTTATTAAATTAAAGAAAGCCATAATTATCTGACCTTCTTTAAGATATTTTATTTCATTGTCTTCTGGAGCATTAACTTTAACAACTAAATCAGAATTTTTATAAAGTTCCATATTTGACTGGACAATAGTTGCTCCACTTTTTTTGTATTCTTCATTAGTAAAACCACTTTTTAAACCAGCATCAACAGTAACGTATACAGTATGTTCTTGTCTTCTTAAAACTTGAACAGCATAAGGTGTTATAGACACCCTATTTTCGTAAACATTATCTTCATAAGGAATTCCAATTTTCATAATTACTCCAATGTTTTTATATTTAGTTCTTTTAGTATATTACTTAAATAAACACTATCAAATACTTCTTTCGATTTTAAGAATATTCTTTTTGCTTTTGTCTTTTGATTGAGCTTCCAAAGAATTTTACCATAATCTGCTAAATAAACATGATTATTACCTATTTGAAGCTGTTCAATTAACTCTTTAGCTCGATCATACTTGCCAATATCATAATTATAACGTGAATATAGATAAGTTCCAAATTCATAATAGTAAGATCCTAATGTTTTTTTGTTATATTTGTTATAAATCTTCTTAACTTCTTCTCTACCATTTTTAATATTTTCTTTATTATTCAATTTTGCATAGAGCAGTACAAGATTACCTTCTGGAGTATTATTCTTTTCAAGTAACATTTCTGTTTCATTAATTGCTATTTTAGGGTTAACTTTAGCAAGAATCATATTTCTTTCTAATGATACTTTTGCATTGCTTACTTCCATTTCATCTGCTTTTTCAATATAAGACATTGCTTGTTCATATTTCTCATAATGACTAAAGCCTCTTGCAACCGTTAAATATTCATCAATAACAGGGATGATTCCTTTATAATGAGTCAGAATATTATCATCATAATTATTGTCTTTAATTGACTTAAATACGACCATCACAAAAATTTCTTTTTTCTGTTCATAATCATTTAGAGCTTTAATATAATAAGAAACATCATAAACTTTTCTATTTAACAATTGATTAACAATTTCATTAATAACTTTCTCTTTTAATTGATGTGTAATTTCTTTATCCATAATTAAATTGAATGAAGCATTAAGATAAGCCAAAGATTCTTCTGAATCATTCTTGCTTTCTATTAAGTATAGGAAGAACCAGAAATCAATATTATCTTTATGTTTGATCATTAATTTAGTTTTTAGTCTATCATAACTATTAATATCAGTAGTATATAGTTTTTCTAATGTGTTTACATCAAAAACATAGTTATTTAAGACATCAGTTAAATACATCATTTCTTCTTTATAAACATTTACATGATAATTTTCTACATAAGCTATCCTAAATAATGTGAAATTATGCATTACATTTTCTTTATTTTTATTTTCCATAAGATATTTAATAGCTTCATCAGGTTCTATCCCCTGACTATTTGATGTATCATACATGCAGAAGAATTTAATAAGAACAAAATTATCTTTACTCATATATGTAGCTAAAGAGTCAACATTTGCTTTTGAAAAGAAAACCATGTCTGAAATATCTTTGTTTAATTTTACAGCTTCTTCTAATACAGAGACAGTAAGGTTGTTATTGTTTTTAAAATTTGTTTGTTCGATAGCAGTATTTAAATATTTGGATGCTTTCTCATAATCTTGATTTAATAAAGAAACCAGTAAATTATCACCATCAGCTTTAGATTTTATATCATTTGCAGAAATAATGTCAGCAATTCTTCTTGCATTGTTGTAATCATTTTCTTTATAATAGATAGCTAATAATGTGTATGCCACTTCATTTTTCTTTTCAGATAGAGAAGTTTCATATCTATCTATAGCTCTTTTAGTGTTCCCTTCATTGAGTTCAAGTTGACCAGCCATAACATTATACATAAAATCTTTTTCTTTTTGTTCATTGTATTTTGCTTGGTCTTCTGTATTTGTTGGTTTATCATCTTTATATTCAATAACATCTTCAAATAAGGGTATATGAAAACTTTGATTTGTTTGACATCCTGTAATTGCTAACATAATTGAAAGATAAAGTAATTGTTTTTTCATAATATTCTCCAAAAAATACATCTATTAAATATATCAGGTTATAATTAAAAAAGCTATAATATTTTTTGTTTTTCAAAAAAAAATTTGACATTTATTTAATTGTGAGTAGTTTATGTATAAATGTTTAAAAAACAAAGTATAATAATTAAGGAGTTTTTTGATGGAAAAGAAATTGTTGATGACCCAACAAGGTTACACTAAAATAGCTAACGATCTTTCTCGACTAATAAATGAAGAAAGGCCAAGTGTTATTGAGGCTCTTAAAGAGTCAAGAACCTATGGGGGTGAACTTTCTGAGAATGCTGAGTATCTTGAAGCTAAGGATAGACAGGATGCTGTTGAAAAGAAAATTGTAGAGTTGCAAACTAAGATGGAACAAGCAAAAATCGTAAACCTAGCAGATATCGCAGATGATGGCGTTGCTCGTTTTGGAACTATTGTTACTCTTGTAGATTTAGACGATGAATCAGAAAAAGAAATAAAATATCAATTAGTTGGTGAAGATGAAGCTGTTGTAAAAGATGGTCGTATATCTTATAAATCACCACTTGGTGCTGCTGTATTAAATAAAAAAATTGGTGATATAGTTTACTTTAGAACACCATCTGGTGAAAGAGAATTAGAAATAATTAATATTAAGTTGCCAAAATAAATTAAACCGACAAAAGTCGGTTTTTTAATATATTGAGAAAATTAAAAAAGCCTCGAAAGGCTTTTTATTAATCAAACTTCATCATTTCATTGATTTGTCTATCAGTTTCTTTAAGAATTGCACTACTTCTTCTACTATCTTGTTTAGTATCAAATACGTTTAATAATTTACCTGAACTACCAAAGCCACCTGAAAGACCATCGTTAATTACTTTGTTAATATCTGGATCAGTAATGCTACCAGAATATCCAGTTGTATCTTTTACAACACCTTTACCATAATCAACAACAGTTTTCTTAACGTTTTCTGTACTGAGTCTCTTACAAACTCCTTTTTTAATTTCTTCTGTCATGCCTTCTGCAATTTGAGTAATTCTTTCTTTCGATGCATTAACAATAGAACCAATATCTCCTGATAAAATTGCTCCAAGTAGACCTGAATCATCTTGTTTTTCATATTTAATATCTTCTAAATCACCCCAGAAATAGTTACATTCCTCAGTTTCACCAGTAGCACTAGCTTCTGCTGGATTACCGGCTGTAGCGGCTGATGTTCTTGAAACATTGCCTTTTTTAAAGTCTTCAAATGTGGCAATAGCAGTGTCTCGTTGAACAAGACTTTCTGTTTTCTTACCCATATAAGATTTTAATTCATCGATTGTGCAGTCATAATCGTTAACGGCTTTCTCTGCAGCTACCGCTGAAAAAGATAATACGATTAAAGTTGCCATTAAAGTTTTTTTAAACATAATTGCCTCATATTTTATTAATTTCTGTTTCTAACGCCTTCAATCTATCAGCGGAAAATATCTTAGGAATAACCATCAATCTATATATAACAAGTAATCTTTTAGCAAAAAGCATACTGAATACAGGCATTTGGTTTTCATTTAATTCGTTAACTTTGTCTATAAGTTTTTCATAGAATTCTTTGTCTATTTTTTCTAAAGTTGCAAGAAAATCAATCATGTCACCTGTTGAAAGATAACCTAATAATTGTAATAAACGAGTTTTATCAATTTCTTTTCTTTCATTTATATCATCCCAATTTTCAAAGAGATGTTCTATTTTTTCTTCAATGCCATCATATTCAACAGTCCAGTCTTCATTACTTTCTAAAAGTTTGATTATTTCACTGTAATGATTGGATGTTTTTACACTTTTTGCAAAGTCTACTACGTCTTGCGTGATTTTAGTGGTCATTTCATTAGATAAAGTTATATAGATCTATTTTATAACATATTATTATTTTTTCAAGCATTTTGATTTTTTTCATAAATATGTTATACTTAATCTTAATAAAGTTAATAAATATAAAAAAAAAGATGGAAAATATGAGTGATAAAAACGAAGATATTATTGAAGAAAAGCAAGATGGACCACAAGAAGTTAAACAAAGTGTGTTTAAAGTCTATCCAACTTATACATCAGTAATTAATAAAATGGATAGATTTTTAGATCCAAGAATTGCTTTGGGTATAATTCAAGGTAATGAAGATTTAAAAAGATTCCAAGATTTTAGTTATACTCATAAAATGAGAGTATTGACTAACATTGATAATATATTGAAAGATGAAGTAGAGCATATTGATGTTCCACAAGTAGCTTATTATTTTGCTGAACAGTCTAAGAAAGATGAATTGATGTTTGGCAATATATCTTTACTTGGCCAACAATATACTTCTCACATGTCAAGAAAAGTAGAAAAAATCAAAAGCAAACCAAAACCTACACTTATGCCTACACCGGGTGATAGTGGTATGTCACAGAAACAAAAAGAAGAACTTGAAAGAAAACAGAAGCACGAAATTGCTCATAAGAGTTCTTTAAGTAAAATGACACCATTTAAAATACCAAACCCAATGAAGTGATAAAATAAAAAAGGAGCCTAAGCTCCTTTTTTTATTCTTCTAACATATCAATTACTTCTTCAATTATAGAATCATATAACTTACATATATCATCGTTTGTGTAATCTTTTGAATATATTTTTTCAATAATTTCACGTTTTGTTTCAGATATATTCCAAATATGTTCTTCAATTGTGTCTTTAGCAATTACATACCAAGCGTTAACAGATGAATATTGACCAATTCTATGACATCTATCTTCTGCCTGATTATTAATAGCTGGACACCAATCCATTTCTGCCATTATAACATTTGAAGCCGCAGTTAAATCGATCCCCATATTTGCAACTTTGAAAGAACAAATAATAATTTTCTTATTTTCATCTTCTTGGAACATTTTTTTATTCATATCTTGTATTGCAGAATCTTCTGAAATAATTCGACATGCATCAGGATACATTTCAATCAATTTATTCTGTATGTTTTTATGATAAGCAAAGACAACTATTTTTTGGTTGTTTGCTAAAAAGTCATCAATGATTTCTTTTATCATACCAAGTTTATATTCAGCAACAGATTGTCTAAAGTCTTCTATTCTCTTTATTTTGTCTTTTTTATTCAGACTCATAAAGTCTTTTAAAGTTTTCTTATATTCATTTAAACTTGGAACATCCACAACCATTTTAGTTCTTGTTTTTTCAGGAAGTTCTTTTAATACTTCTTTCTTAGTTCTTCTAAGGAAACAATTCTCTCTTAAAGTTACAGAAAGTTCTTCTAAATTACTTGCACCTGAATAATCAGTTCCAAATGTTGTTTTAGAAGGTTTGCAATATTGTTCAAGAAATCTATCTTTTCCACCAAATTGCTCAATTCTATTTAATATTGTTAATTGTGTCACTAAATCAATAGGAGTTTTCAAAACAGAAGTACCAGATAAAGCAATTCTGTATTCTATGTTTTTAGCTATATTCAAAGCGTTCTTAGTTCTTTTAGCTTCTTCATTTTTTAAATAATGGCTTTCATCAAAAATTACAGATTTAAGACCTAATTTTTTTAAATAATCTAAATGCTTATGTAATGATTCATAATTTATAATATAGAAATGTTTATCAGTAGGATTAACACCATTTAAAAAATGTGAAGTTGCATTAGTACATTTAGTAATCTCATCCCTCCAATTATAAATTAAAGAAGATGGACAAACAATTAAGCATGGATAAGATTGTGTAATATCAATAGTGGTTAAACCTTGGATACTTTTACCAAGACCCATTTCATCGCCTAATAAAATCCTTTTATTAATAATACTAAACAGAACTCCAACTTCTTGGAATGCCTTTAATGGTCGTTTGAATTCATAAGGAAGTCCGCATTGCATGTGTTCTTCTTTCATTTCATTTAAGTAACTATTGATTTTAAGCAAAGCTTCTTTATCAAAGCTTAAATTCTCTGAAATTATGAATGGTACTAATTTATAAAGATTTTCAAGTGTTAAATCAAAACTGAATGTTTCTTTGCAACAAGGAACATCAAATTTATGTTTAAGGCAATCAGATATATTTCTGACAGCTAATTTATTATCTTGAAATGTAACCGTGTCTGAACAAGGTTTCTTAATAATTGTTTCATCTATGTCTGGTTTTTCTATACATTCAATATTGTAATCGTTATCACACAATATATCTCTGTATTTCTCTATAAGTTCCCAGCCCGAATAAAGTATCTTTGAATTCCATTTAGCATCTGGAATGGATAATGCCGCTTTTATTTTAACACAATCAGTCTTTTCTAAAAGGTCTTCGTCATCCATTTCGATGTAAGAATTATGCAATTCATGCAGAAACTTCAATGCGTTTTGAATTGGATATTTCCTCATGTCTCCCCCGAGTTTCGTAATTCTTTATTATTATATATTTTTTTTGCTTTCTTTCAAGGTTTTTAGATAAATAAAAAAAATAATTAGGGAAAATCCCTAATTACTCTGAAAATGCTTTAACTAAATCTTGAACAATTTCTGCAAAATCCCCAATCATAATTTCCATTTCTGCTTTCAAAATAGCATATTTGTCATCAGACTCACCTAAGTCTTCTTGAATTTGTTCTTGAACAATGTCAAGGAATTTTACTTTGCTAACTCTGAATGCTGAGTTAAGGGATAAAGAAACTCGTTTTTGCCAAACAATATCCATCTTGTCAACAATTTTATCGTTATCTAAGTGATGAACAATTTCTTCGGCAGTTAAATCATGATTTGACACACTGATTTTACCAGCATTACCGCTACTCTCTTTAAACAAGCAATTTTCACCAATTTCAAAAGGTCTTGGACATTTTTTATCATTCAACCAACCACCAAGAGTAGCTGAAACATCTTTCTCTGGGTTAATGATATCTAAATCTAAGCTACCAAGGGTATCCCTCAAGAATGAATTGAATTTGTCAGCTTTAGCTGGTGATGAGGCATCAACAACAAGTAATTTATTTTTGAAGTCAATATATCCATTAATATAAGATGGCTTAACAAAAGCACGGTCAAGAAGATCATGTTTAATTTCTTCTTTCATTTGTTTCATAGCTTTCTTAGAAGGGTAATCTTCACCAGAAGCTACTAGTTCTTTTACACGCTTTTTAAGAACTTCACCAATAACAGAAGCTGGTACGCTTTTTTCTTCTGTTTTTAATTTTAAAAGAAATGCTGATTGATTCACTTTGAACACAAGATTTTCTTCATCGTCCAAGTAATCATCCCAGCCTTGAGTTTTTTCTTCATGCTTGCCAATTGGAGTGATTCTGAATTTTTCTAATTTGTCGAGAAGAGTGGTTTCGGATATTTGAGCTTCGTTTAATGTAAATGCATAGATATTCTTAAAAAACATTATAATCTCCTTCTTATTTTTAAAGTAATCTTATGATAGACTGTTTTTTAAAAAAATCAAGAGATTAAAGGTTTTTTTTATATTATTTTACGAAAGAAACGAATGATGTTCCTGATAATAGTCTCTGAGCATTTATAAAATCAGTTTCATTGAAATCTACAAAAGCTTGTTTTGAATTCTGCCAGTAAAATTCTAATGCATCTTTAAATATATGTACATTGTATACTGATAACTCAAATGATGAATTTTTTGATTCTAAAATTTCTTGTATATCTTCATGTAAGCCATTAAATAAATTTTTTGTTGTTCGCATAAATATATCATTTGATGGATCATTATCTGATAATTCTCCAAGCGTCTTTGAAAAGTCGTTGATGATAATTTTAATGAGTTCGAAAGATTTTTCTTTTTGGCTATTGTCAACGCTTAATTTTATTTTATTCATACAACTCCATGTACGTGATTATTATTATTGTCTTTATTTTTAATATATGTGATGAATTTAAAAAAATCAAATATTTAAAGGAATAATTTAACATTTATAGTCTTGTTTTTTATATTTTCTATGTTATAGTTTATAGATTTTATTGAATTTATAGCAAAAAAAAATAATAGGGGTTGAACCCCTATTTTTTAATTATTTAATGTAATTTTTTCATTTTTCTTAATAACTGTCTTCTTATTAAAGAGATTTATTGTATAATCTTGAGTCCCCATATTTTCAACAACTACATTTTTAATCAACAATTTAAAGTATCTATCTTTAATACTTTTCTTGTATGGTTCATCAGGAATATCATAGAACTTTATGTCTATAATTTTTAAATCACGATTTGTATTTTTTAACAATTCAATATTTTTATTTTCAATATGATTAATATTTGTAGATACAATCAATTTATCTTTATCATTAAGTTTTTCATATAAGTCTATTTTACCAGAAGGTAAAATATCTCCTTTATCTACTTTTATATCAATAATATTTTCAAACAATCTATCATTATTTTTTATATCATTTACAAGAGATTCTATTTTTTTATTAAATAAGGATGTCTTAAATTCAGTGTAAGTGCTTTTAACATCTATATCATCACCAAAATATATTCGGTATTCTGGTTCTAATCTTAATAATGTATACTCTTCTTTAGGATAAGATTTTTCAGTATATCTTAATTTATTTTGATTAGGGTAAATACTCACAGGATCTTTAATGCTAATAAGTTCAAGATTTTGAATATTATTAGTTTCAAATTGTGGTTTTTCCATGCTATCTGATGCAGATTCAGCCATCATTAAATTAGCTTTCATCATTGCACCTCTTGCAAAAGGTCTAACATCTCTTTGAATGTTTGTTTCACTTAAAAAGAAGTTTAAATACACATTTTCAAATACATTTTGTGAAGCATTTTGGATATTAAGATAATGAGTAAATTTAACAGAATCTTGATTTAATGTACCTTGATATGAATTTGAATATGATAAGCTATTATCTGGTTGTGAATAATACACTTTATCAGTTAATTGTATATTGTTATCAAATGTAGCTTTTAAACCCTTTTTACCTTCATTTAAGAAATTTTTAGGTAAAACTACTTGATTGAGTGGAATAAAAATAAGACCCGCCTTGCTTTCTGCTATAAGGTTCTCACCTTGCAAGCTTACAACTTTTACTTTCTCATTGTTATAAGTAATTTCTTTACCTTTATTATTTTCAAATATTTGGTAAATATTAAGATCATTATCATTAAAATGAATATGATATGGCGTATTACCATTTAATGTAAGATATGTTTCATTATTGGCATTTCCAATAATTAATTTATTATCAAATGATTCTACATCTTTAACTTCACCTACTTCACCAGAAACGCTATAGCGATTTGTGCCATTAGTAGAATAGAAATCAATTGTTTTAGTAACAGCAAAAGATTGAGTAGCAATTGTAGACAATATTGCTAAAGATAAAAGTTTGATTTTCATAAGCCTTCATAAAAATTGTTTTATAGAAGGTAAGTTAGCATATTATAGATTTAAATCAACAATAAAAAAGAACCCGGAGGTTCTTATAGTTCTTTATGAATATTATTGATCTTTTGAAACAAGAATTGCATTTGACTTATTGTCTCAAGGATACCCATGACAAAAATAGATATATTTTCTATACTCTTATTAAAATCTTCAATTACTTTTATTTCAATAAATAGCTTTTCTATTTCTTCTGTAATCTTAACAATTTCAATAATCTTTCTTTCAGCAAGATCGCAATCATCTACGAATAAGTTACCATAATCAGCATCTTCTATGATGTTATCAATATTCCATACTATATCAATAAGAGAATCGTCAAACTGTTTAAGTAACAAAATTATTTTCTCTTGATTAGGAATAGAGATTTTTTTAGCTGTATGACAATTTTCCATTACACATATTAATTGAATCAATGACTCTTCTGTTACAGACATAGATTCCGTAATATTCTTTAATCGCTTTTTCAATCTCTTTAAATTTGCTTTCTGATTTATGACACTGATATTTAGGTATTCTTCGGTTGAAACACCAAACTCTCTCAGATCTAAATCTTCAATGTTGATTTCTTCTTCAACTTCTTTTTTCTTTGTTCTGGCCATTTTATTTTCAACTGTGATATTATATTATTTTATATTAATTTTTGAGTATTTCAAGAAATTTATTTTTTTCTATATACCCAATATGTATTTCATTCTTTTGGTTTCCTTCTTTATCATATAAAACATAGAACGGAGCTATTTGCAAATTGAATTTATTAAGAATTTCTTTTTTACTGTCAGACATTTCAGTTATATCAAGAAAATATACTTTATAATTTTTAAGTTCATTAATAACTGTTTGGTCAGAGAATGTATAATTTTCCATTTCTTTACAACTCACACACCAATCTGCTCCAACATATAACATACTTAATTGATCTGTTTTTATATCTTCAATTTTTTCTATTTTAATAAAATCATTTTTAGCATTTTCATTTTTTACAATGTGTGCATTATTAGAAATATTAAAACTAAATATTATTAATACTGAGATGATAAATGAAACAATTTTATTTCTTAAATTAAAGTCAAAGAATTTAATGACATAACCAATAACTGAACCAAATACAACAGTTCTATATATAGCAGATAAAAGACTGCCATCATTCCAAGGAATGAGTTTTGAAATTAAATATAAACCTACAGCTATGAGTAACATACCTATAAAGTTTTTAACTTCATACATCCACATACCAGATTTAGGAAGTATCTTTTTCATAGATGTACCCCATAATATTAATGGGATACCACTACCAAGACCCAAAGTAAATAATAATAAGCTTGAATATACAATACTGTCATATTGACTTGCAAATAGTAACGTTCCAGCTAATGGGGCGACAGCACAAGGACTCAATATTAAAGCAGAAAGATATCCAATCGCAATCAATTTAAATGGACTTTTATTCTTTTCTAAGTCAACAGTTTTATTATGTAGTTTACTTTGTATGGATGCTGGCATACTTAAATTAATAAATCCAAACATGTTTAATGCTAATACAAACATTAAAATGGATGTAACTATTAATAAATATATATTTTGAAGAGCAATCTGGATATTAAAGTTTATTAATTTTAAAACTACTCCAATACTTGCATAACACAACGCAATGCCTAATACATACAAAGATGATAAAACAAATGGATGTCTTTTATTATCTTTTACAATTAAACCTGATAAAATTGGTATCATTGGAAAGACACAAGGAGTAAACGCCATTAATATACCAAACAATAAAAATATTGATAATGTTACTGCATAATTTTCTTTTGCAATAAATTTAGAGATAAATGTGGCATCACTTGCTTTATCAAATATACTAGAATCTTTTTCAATTATTATTTCTTTTACTGTATCAACAGGTTCTTCCTTATACTTATCCTGATAAATGTTGTTTAATGAAATTTTTTTAATTTCTACTGGATAGCAAATTTTAAATTCTTCTGAACAACCTTGATATTGTAATGATATATTTAATAAATCATCTTTTGAATTTATATGAGTTTTGAATGTAGTGTAATTTTCAAAAACATTTACGGTGCCAAAAACAGGATCGTTTTTAACAATAGGTTTTGGCATTTCTAAATTATACGATTTACCATTAACTGAAAGTTTTATCTTATCTTGATAAATATAGTATTTATTTTGTAAATTGAATGTTACATCAAATGAATCTTTATTTAATGAGAAATCTGGTTGAAATGCTTGTTCTACTTCAAGTGGTCCTGATGACGTTTTCTCCATATTGAATATATTATTTTTTTCAATGAGTGAGCCTTTTGTGTTTCCAAAAAGTTCATTTGCTTGTATATTTACTGAAAAACTACATAGTGCTACCAATCCTGTTAATACAATATTTTTTAATTTAAACATAAAAAAAAATCCCTTACTTTTTCAAGTAAAGGATAACATTTAAAACCTCAAAGTCAATTAAAGCTTGATTTCTTCTGGCTCATCCCCAGCCGGTTTAACATTTTTAGGATTCTTTGCATTTTTATTAGCAATAGCAGATAAACATTGTTTTATGATTTTGAATGCATCTTCTTCTTTCAACATATCAAAAGATGATACAGCATAAGTTGCTAATATAGCTTTCTCTTTTAATCCTGATTGAGTAACGAGGCTTTTTACATGCTCAACAACATTTGCATCAGCCTTAGCAATTAAACCAGTTTTAACAGAAAGTTCGTTAATACTTGCAAATTCACCACCAGCTAAACCAAAGTTAGCAAGAGCACGACCAATTGCAGATGTTTCAGCATTTTCCAGAGCAGCTTTTTTATTCAATTCACTTGAAGTACGAGACTCTTCTGCGTGACCAGTCGCCACATTATGCCACACACCATCTTTTAACACTGATATTTTAGCTTTAAAAATAACTTTTTCATTGTCTATGTTTAAATGTTTTGTGGTGATCCGAACATCGGTTCCAAGATATTTACGAACAATTTCAGTTCTTTTTGCAACAGTAGTATAATTACGACCATCAATGCTTACTTTATCAGTTGTTTCATTGATTTCTTTAATCATTTTTTCTATTAATGAAAGTTCTTTTGTTTCTTTAAGATCTTTTGTAGTTACTTCTGGTTTTGTAGTTGCAGCTTTTTTCTCTGTCATAATATTATCCTCTATAAAAAAATTACTCTAATTGTATATCAAAAAAACTAAATGTAAATAGGTTTTATTAAAAAAACCTTAAAAATAAAGCAAAAGTCGCCTAAGCGACCTTTAACTTATTCTTCATCAGGGCCAAAACTAACATCTGATTCTATACCACCAATTTGACTTCTAATTTTTTCTTCAATTTCTGCTGCTATAGCTGGGTTCTCTGTCAAGAAAATTCTAGTTTTTTCTTTACCTTGACCTATTTTATTACCTTGATAGCTATACCAAGCACCTGATTTCTCAATAATTTTTAATGTGACACCAAGATCAATGATTTCACCTTGTTTATTGATACCTTGACCATAAAGAATGTCAAATTTAGCTTGACGGAATGGTGGGGCTACTTTGTTTTTAACAACTTTAACAGTTGTTTCGTTACCTACTACAACATCACCATCTTTTAATGCAGCATTTTTTCTTACATCTAAACGAACAGAAGCATAGAATTTAAGAGCATTACCACCAGTGGTAGTTTCAGGGTTACCAAACATTACACCAATTTTCATACGAATTTGGTTAATAAATACAACAGTACAATCAAGCTTCTTAACATTACCAGTAATCTTTCTCAAAGCTTGTGACATCATACGAGCTTGTAGACCAACATGAGAGTCACCCATTTCACCTTCAATTTCTGCTTTTGGTGTAAGAGCAGCTACAGAGTCAACTACGATGAAGTTAACCACACCGGAAGATATAAGTTTATCAAGAATTTCCAATCCTTGCTCACCAGTGTCAGGCTGAGAGATTAAAAGGTCATCAATATTTACACCTAATTTTTTGGCATATGCTGGATCAAGAGCATGTTCCGCGTCGATGAATGCACATAGCATGCCTTTCTTCTGAGCTTCTGCAATGGAATGAAGTGTCAAAGTTGTTTTACCAGATGATTCTGGACCATAAATTTCAATGATACGTCCTTTAGGTAAACCACCTATTCCAAGAGCATGATCTAATTGAATTGAACCTGTACTTGTTGCTTCTACATTAATATCAGTTTTATCGCCCATCTTCATGATGGAACCTTTACCAAACGCTTTCTCAATATCGGCCATCACAGAAGCTAAAGCGGCCTTCTTTTTATCATCTATACTCATAAATCCTCCATTTAATTTTAGTCTTAATATCTTACCAACTGATTGCTTTTTGTCAAACGCATAAATAACTTATTTTTGTTTTTTTTTGAAAAAATTAGACCATCAATAGATAGTCCAATTTTGTTTAAAAATCAATATATTATTCTTTACCATAAATTTCATTGAGTTGTTCATTTACCTCAATGAATACCACATTTTTACCCAACTCTTTTATTGATTTAGCCCCAACATAAGTACAAGTAGAACGTATACCGCCAAGTAAATCTAGAACTGTATTATTTATATCACCTTTAAATGGTAATAATACTCTCTTTCCTTCAGATGAACGATATTCAGCGACACCACCAGAATGTTTATCCATTGCTGCCTTTGAACTCATTCCATAAAATTCTATAAAATCTTTTCCATCAATTTTTAAACGTGATCCACCTGACTGCTGATGTCCTGCTAACATACCACCTAACATTACAAAGTCTGCATTACCACCAAAAGCTTTAGCAACATCACCGGGTATAGTACATCCACCATCTGCACATATACCGCCACCAGTGCGGTGGGCTTTTGATGAACACTCTAAAATTGCACTCATTTGTGGATAACCAACACCTGTTTGTTTTCTTGTTGTACAAACTGAACCCGGCCCTATTCCAACTTTAACAATATCTGCTCCATCAACTAGTAATTGATGAGTCATTTCTTCTGTAACTACGTTACCTGCAAATATAATTGGTTCAGGGTTATTTTCTCTGAATGTTTTTACAAAATTTGAGAAATACTGACTATAGCCATTAGCCACATCAATACAAACAAATTTAAAAGGATATTTTTTAAGTAATGTTTCAGTTTTGATTTTATCAGAATCAGATGTACCTGTACTAATCATTGAATACTCAAAAAATGATTCTTTGGATTGTTGATCAAGCGTTGAAATGAAATTATCAAAATCATCCACGCTATAATGTTTATGTAATGCGGTGAGCATTTTATGTTTCATTAATTCTAAAGCTATTTCAAAAGTGCCAACTGTATCCATATTTGCTGCTACTATGGGTACACCACTCCATTTGTGTGGGGAATGTTTAAATTTGAATTCTCTAACCAAGTCAACTTCTGAACGACTTTTTAATTCACTTCGTTGTGGAACAATAAGAAGATCTTTAAATCCATATTTTCTTCCAACTATTACTTTATCACTCATTTCAACTCCTATTTAGTTTCTTTATAATAAACAATTCTTGGTAAATCAAAACTATCAATAAACTTATCAATAACATCAGTAGGAATAAGTCCTTCCTGAATGGCTATTGATTCTATATTTCTTTCTTTGAATATAGATGAAATCTTTAAAAATCCTCTATGTACATATTCTATATCATAGCCTGATTTCCAAGATTCTTGTATTGGCATAGTCAATATAACGAATGTTTCAGGAACTCTATGTAAAAGCAACTTGCCTTCACCTAATTCTCCATTAATGCTATTCCTTTTGACGCCATCTGCCATATTAGGATATAATGCTTTCATTGCATGAAAGACTGATGTTAAAGCAACACCATCTGATGAAACCATATTCAATATGGCTGTTTCCTCTGATTTCAATATGGGAAACATTGTTTGAAGTTCTTCTTTACTTATTAAATTGTACATAATCTTTCCTTAAATCCTCGTGTATTATAAGTGATAACTTTTAATTGTCAATCAAATTTTCCAATCAATCTCTTTTAATCTGTTATTTGCAAGAATATTATTTATTTTTGAAAATGGTTTACTTCCATAAAAACCTCTATAACAAGATAGGGGTGAGGGATGTGCAGATTCAATAATATGGTTTTTTGATGAAATTATTTTCTTAAACTTTTTGGCTTCACCACCCCATAATACAAAAATTACATTTTCTTTTTTGTTAATCTCTTTTATGGCCTCCATAACAAGCTCTTGCCACCCTAATTTTGCATGTGACATTGGTTTATTTTTTTCTACTGTTAATGAAGTATTAATCAAAAAAACACCTTGTTCAGCCCATTTGCTGAGATCACCAGAAATATTTTTTATATTGAGATCTGATTCAAGTTCATTATAGATATTTTTTAAAGAAGGGGGCAGTGGGAAATTCTCAGGAACTGAAAAAGCTAATCCTTGTGCTTGACCTTCATTATGATATGGATCTTGTCCAATAATAACTACCTTTACATCTTTTAGTGAACACAAGTTAAAAGAGTTAAATATTTTATCTTGTGGTGGATAAACAATTTTATTAAAATCTATCTGACTTATTATATTATTAATTCTATCACTTTCTGCATTGAAAAAATTTTTCCAATCATTGTTTATATTTATATTCATTAAAGTCTTACTCCATAGTAATAAAGATCATCTAAAGCTCCTTTATAGATATTGTCATCATTTTGTCTAAGCATCTGTCTATTAACATCAAGCTTTTCAGCTTTTTCTAATAATATAGATGGTATCTGATAATCAACCTCGTTTACAGTATAATTTAGGAAATCTATGTTTTTATTATTGATTACATTTATATGATTTTTATGTAAATCATGAGTTTTTTTTATTAAAATATTCAAACATTCTTGTATGTTTACGTGTTTTTGACTTTGAACAAAATCAAAATGTCTTTTTTTGAAAAGTTCAATTGTAAACAATCTCTCTTCACCTACTGAATAACCAATAGTTGGTATTTGCCATTGTCCATTGTGTTTTCTGATAGAAAGAAAAAAATTATTTTTAATTTTTGTATTTGTGATTAAACTTAGGTTCTCGAAATTTAATTGTTTTTCTGTAATATACATATAAACAGTTGGTGTATATGTTTTCATTCTTACATTTTTACTAACGAGTTCATAAGATTCAGTTTCAGTCTCAATAACAAAATTTTTTTCAAAAATAATATTATTTAAATTTGTCTTTGAATGTTTAAAATCTTCTATATGCTGTGGTATATAATAAAAAGTTGGCTTTTCAAGTAGTTTGAATATTTCTTTCAGAATATTATATTCAAGATTAGTAATAACTTTCTCACCACCAGTATTGTAGGCACTGAATGTGTCTACAATTTCTTTAAAGTAACCTTTTATTTCAATCATTTACTCACCTTCATTTTACTCGATAATGCTCTTCATTTTATTGAAAACATTTCTGGTTAATTCAACATCATCCATCTGGTATTCAATGATTTCATCAATCTTACCTTCTTTAAATTTTGGATAGACCATGCTACCATCCATACCTTTTTTACCCATTATACCAAGTGTATGAGCTACAGTGTCTAAAGAAACATAAGTATAAGTGTCAGCACCACCCCATATTTCCATTATATCATAACTCTTACCATTGTTATATCTTAACCTTGCTGGATGAACTAATTTTCCTAAAAAGTTTAAATTATATTTTAATGATTTTACAAAAAGAATTTGTAGATCAAATTTTTTAATATTATGTCCAACAAAAGCTAGTTCATGATATATAACTCTTGACTCACCGAATCCTTCATCAACTGTTTCTTGATAAGCATTTCTAAGATAATTTTCAAATTCTTCAAGAACTAATTTCTCGTTATATTCAACTAAATCCACAAAGCATTTTGGTTTATGTGCATCAGTGGCAGCACCAATGGTTAATATTTTAGCTCTATTTGTATCAACAGACTGTTTTAAAAATTGTTCTTCTTTTTGATCAATTAACCAAGCTTTAATTTTTTCTGGATCTTTTATTGTCTTTGGTGGTTCTTTGTAGAGTTCAAAATCATCTAACTCACCATCAGGTATTGTTTCCATATCGAAATATATAAATTTTTTAGCCATTTGTATTCCCCTATATTAAAAATTCACACTTGAACCACAGCCACACATAGATTTAACATTAGGGTTATTGAATACAAATTTACTTTCGAATTTATCTTCACTATAATCAATTAATGTATTTTCGTATTGCTCTAAATAATCAGTAGCAATACCTATCTCTAAACCATTATGTATTTCAACTGTTGTTTCTCTATTCATTGTCCCAATGTTAACAGTATACTCAAAACCAGAACATCCAGTTTTCTTCATTGAGAAAATAAGAATCTTTTCTGGATTGTCTTTGTATATATTTTTTATTCTTTCTTGTGCCTTTGGGCTTAATAAAATACTCATAAAACCTCCTTATGAATCTAAACGTCTATTGTTTGCTTGTTCTGTACGCCAAACATCAATTTCAGTTCTAAACATTTCAAGCTCCCAATAAGCTTTTGTTTCTTCTTCTGTTGCGATTTGAATGGCTTCTACAACTTTTTCGTAGTCAGGATGACTATAGGCTTCTCTTTCTTGAGCCTGTACAGCAGTTGAACCGTTCATCATGGCTTTTTTCATTAATTTAGCTTTTAGAACTTTTCGATAGTTCTCATATGTCACTCTTTGAGCTTTATATTTTGCAAATCTTTCAATTAAGTCATGAATCTTTTTACGGCTATTATCATTAAAAAAATCTTCATACGTTTTATCTACCATATTTCACTCCAATTATGTCCTTATCTTTTGATTTTAGATCTTATCGCAGAATTAATAAAAGTCAACCGCCTCAAAATATAAAAAGCCAATTTAATGGCCTTTTTTTGATTTATGGCTTATTTTTATTTGTTCTTTTAGATTGTGGGTCTTCTGTTAAATACTCAGATTGTTTTTTTTGGGATACTTCTTTCAACAATTTTTCATATGCTTCTCTCATACTATTATTTTCTTCTTGCTTCATTTCAAGAGCTAAAAGAGATTGAGCATAATTAATATCATATCTGTCATATACTTTATTTAAAAGATCTTTATAGTTTATATTTAAATCTAAAAATTCTATTTTTTCTTTTATATGTGCTACATAGGTGTTATTATTTATATAATCTTGAGTCGTGTCTACCTTATTTTGATTAATGAGATATCCAAAATAACTCTTAGCATTGCCAAGATCAATACCAGAAATGAATTTTAAATTTTGCCTATGTATGCTGTCATCTGATAATAGCATATTTACAATTAATGCTCTTTCGGCAAGTTTAGGGAATACCCTATTATTTATTTTTAATTGATTAGCTGATGAGAAAGCCCTTCTTGTTAATACATGGTCATAAAAATAGTCTATAGATTCTTTATCCATTTCTTTTTTATATTCTTCATAAGTCATATCTTTTAATGTAGCATTCTGCAAATAAACTTTAAATTCAGGTAAACTTAAATTTAACTGGTCTAATTTAGATTTTAAATCAGATGTGGCGTATTCAGCTTTATATTTAGTATCACTAATAACACTTATAAAGTTGCTTTTAAAATCTGATTCATTAAAATATTTTTTCATATCATTAAGTTCAATGACTTTATCAGTTTTATTACTTTTATTAATTAAGTAACAAGGATTTGTGCCATTTAATTTCTTTATTAAAGTTTGTAAGGATTCTCCACTTAATAATAAATTTTGATCTTTTAAACTATCATCTATATCAAATATATCTAATGATTCTATTTTTTTTATTAATGCATTAGCAATGAAGCTCATTTTACTTTTTGAGTTTGTGTTAATGTGCTGATTCCATATATAAGCTCTATCTTTTTTTAAGCTTTCTTTGTCATCTGAATATTTACTATTATGCATATTCATTTCATATAAATAGGAATCTAATTCTTCTGTTATGGCATCTGATATAAATTTTGCTGTTGTTGCATGTCTAAACACACTTGTTCCTTCTATTCGAACTGATGGACTTGCAGTTGTACTAACATTGAAAGTTAAATTGTTATCATCATCAAAAACAATAAAGAATCCATCTAAACTACCTGCTTTTGCTGAGTTATAAGTGAATTTTTTATTTTTATTAGGATTTTCATCAAATAAAGGTGTTAAGCTACAATCGTTCATTTTAAAAATCAACTCTTGAATATCTTTTTTACCATTTTTGCAATCTGAGACTAATTGTTGCCCTTCTTTTGTCTTTGTATATGATTCTAGAAAGACTGCAAAATTAGCTACAATTTCCAATTTTTCATGCTTTTTACATTTGTTAAAATAAGTTTCTATATTATTTAAATTTAAACCATATTGTTTATCATAAAATTCACTATAAGCATAAAGTTTGTTGATATAGTTTTTCTCATCAATTTTTTCAATTACATCATTTAAATAGTTTTTAACATGTTCTCCATCTATTCTTTTTAAGAAAATAGCATTAGAAGCTTGATCAATATCAATATTTTTGAATAGGTCATGATATTCAGAACTTTTAATAATATCAGAAACAATAGTAGTATCAATTTTATTTAAGTCTATTTTAAACATGTCAATTAAACTATCTCTTATTCGACAAATATGCTCATAACGAATATCATCTAATTCTGTTTTATTATTAAGAATGCTTTCAATTAATTCTTCAACATAAATTTTTAAATTGGTATTATTCATTTTTTAATCCTGTTTTTATATAACTATAGCATAATTCAAGACACAAAAAAAGACATATTGCATGTCTTTATTATTGTTCGGCTACTTGATCTAAATATTTAAAATAATTAGCATAGGCAATGAATTTCGGTAAATATTCCCTCGACTCTTGCTGGAAAATTGATTTGTCTTTTATAATTACCCAAACATCCGCTGATTGATTTTTTAATATAGCTTTTTTAACATTACCTAAACCAGCATTATAAGCTAATACAGCTAACTCATAATCACCATAAAAATGTTCATCTGCTAAGTATTTAATATACTGCATAGCAGCAACGGTAGATTTTTCCCAATTTTTTCTATTGTCATAACCACCACCACGTAGTCCAAATTCACCTGCGGCACCTTTCATAAACTGCCACATACCTGTTGCCCCAGCTTTACTTACAGCATTCTCTCTGTATGCAGATTCAACAGCAGCTAGTACATATAACTCTTTAGGAACACCGTGTTTTTCAGCCATAGCTTCAATATACTCTCTGTATGGTTTTCCTTTTTTATACGCATAACTTGCATTTTTTACAATACTATCCTTTTCATTTTTCACATAAGCTAACAGAGTAGGATCACTGTCAGACCATTCATATTCAAAGCTAAAAGAATAACTTGAAAATAATAAGATGGCTCCAGCTAACGAAGCCTTAAAAAATCCCTTTTTTATTTTTTTCATTCTGTTAGTATTTGTTTCTATATTATTATACTAACATTATTTTTTTCTAAATCAAGAAAAAAAGCCTATGTTTGTCACATAGGCTCTCCATGTTTAATCATCATTTGAATATAACGTCTACCTTCGTACCATCTATCTTTAATTTCTATAACCATTTTGTAGGTTTGTTGTTTGGCAAAAGTATTGAACATTGGGCTTAATGAATACTTAAACCAGACAGCTTTGTGTTTATATCCATTAATCTCTATTTCAAACATTCCAGTATCTTTATTAGCTCCTGTTACTGTTACATCAATTACTTTAGCTTCTACAGTAAAAGAAGGATAATCAAATTGTCTTCCATATGGTTCAAGTTTTCCAATTTCATCGACAAGATCCAAATTAATTTTTGTACCTGCTGGAAGATAACCATCGGTCAGAACTTTAGGATATACATGTTTTGGATTAACATGTTCTCTAACTGCTTCTTCAATACCTTTTCTCAAAAGACCTATATTTTCATAATCTAAAGCCATACCAGCAGCCATACAGTGACCACCGAAACCATGAAACACTTTAAATTTATCTTGAACATCAATCATACATTCAAGAATACTTAACATCCCTTTCTGATCATCACCCAGACCATCAATACTACGAGCAGATCCAGAAACAACAGTAATAGTGTTTAATGTGTATGTAATATCTTTCTTATCTTGTTCTGCTGAAATAAATTGATTATTTGGCAAATCATAAAAATCTTGAAATTTTGTAATTTTCATACCTAACAATCTTTCTGCTTTGTCTTTTCCAATATCTTCTTTTGTTACCTCTTTTGGACTAAGCATAATTGTTGGTCTACCAAACCTTTCAACCAATCTACTTGCTGCAATACCATGTACACCATGATGTCCATTTTTGTTAAAAATAACTAGACTCAAATATCCATCATCAACCATTCTTTTTGCAACTTCTGTTGCTTCATCAACTAATCTTTTTTCAATACCTTTACGAATATCATTGTCACTGTTCAAATATTCCAAATAACGTTCAGCATCCAAGTCATTATCTGAAAGATAATATTTAACTGCATTTAGACCATCACCACCAGTACGAGAACAAGCATTTACTTTTGGTCCTAAACCAAACGCAATAGATTCAGCTTTAATTAATTCTTGTGGGTCTTTAACAAATTTCTTCATTTGTTTCCAAGCAGGAAGACTACCTAAGTTAATTTCTCGCAATCCTTGAGTTACAATTGCTCTGTTCGTTTGGCTCGCCATAGAAACACAGTCTGCAATAGTAGCTGCTGTTGAATAAGCAATTAATTCACGTATACCTTTACCATCATCTTTTAAATGACCACTTTTAATAAGTTTGTGTCTTGTTGCTGCCATTACAAATAAAGCAACAGTACAACCACAAATAGTGCGGTCAGGAAATCTACTTTCATGAATCTGTGGATTTACAAACGCATAAGCATCCGCTGGGCCACCACTTTTTGGTATCTCATGGTGATCACTTACAACAACATCACCTTTAAGTTTTCTTTTTTTCATTTCAGCAAGATAACGTGTCACCCTTTCACCATCAGCAGAGCCTTGGTCAGCAGTTATTAGTAAGGTTGGCACTGGATCTGTTTCTAAAATTCTATCTAATACTTTGTGAGAGAATCCATAACCTTCTTTCATTCTGTTAGAAATAAATACTTTGATTTTTGTAGGATCAGCTTGGAATAAATCAACTAATGCTTTATACATTACTGCTGCTGATGATATTCCATCAACGTCAAAGTCACATACTAAACCTATCACTTCATTATTTATTATACCTTCTGCAATACGCTCCCCTGCTTTATGTATATCAGGTAGTAAACCTATGTTTGGCATTTTTGATAAATCAGGGTTCATAAAGCCCTCAAAATCAGTTCCTTCTGGTAATTCTCTATTGGCTACAATTAATGCCTGCATATGAGTATAACCACGACTTTTTGCTTCGTCATATATTTTCTTATTTAAAATTCTTTTTACTATGGTAGGTTTTGGTAACGCCATTAGTTTTGCTCCTTATTTTGATAGCATATTTTATCGTAATATGTTATACTTGTCAAATTATGCTAATTTTATTCACAATGTGAAAAAAATATGGTATAATGATTTTACAAACACAAGGACATAACAATGAAATTGAACACAAACTTTCTCTACATCACAGGTTATGCTGGACACGGCAAAGATACAGCTAAACTTATAGCTAAAGAAAATTTTGAAAATCCATTCGATGAAATAAGTATGGCAGAAACTTTAAAGAGCAATGCATGTGCATTAATTCTACCTGAACATTTTAACATGAGCAACAAAGAAACTGCCATTGATGCTCTAAACGCATTAAAAGATAATAATCCAGATTATATATTTTATGCAAACTTAACAACACGTACATTTCTTCAAAAATTAGGAACAGAATTCTATCGTTCACTTAATGATGGCATTCATACAACATTTGTTGCTTCTAAGATATTGGAAAAATTAGAACAATCTAATAATGATCTTATACTTGCATCATGTGATATTAGATTCCCAAATGAATTGGCATTTATGTTGAAACTTTCACAATTAAAAGATGAAGACTTGAAAGATTACTTGAGATTCTTACAAAAAGAAGCAGGAAAATCATTGCCATCAAATGATATAATTGTAGAAAGATTTGAGAATGTATTCAATGTTAGTCATACTGATCCAAGAACAAAATTAATCCTTGATTCAATCTTGAATTCAACAGATAAATTAAAAAATGTTGCTGATTATAAACAAAGCTGGGATTTACAAGTGCCTGATACAAGTAAAATGACCAAGGAACAAGCAATACAATTTGGTCTACTTAACGTATTTAGACCTATTATCAACCCAAATGTTGATTATAACAAAAATCTTAAAACCCAAGAACTTGTAGAAGAAATAAAGAAATACACAGGTCTTGAGTATGGAAAGGTAGCAGACATAATGAAGTATTATAAAGTTTCTGAGCTTGACTTTAACGTAGAGAATGTGAGAAACTATGGCTACTTAAGAGCAGATATAAGACATCCATCTGAAAATGCAGTAAACCATTTAAAACCAGAGCCAATATTATCAACTCCTTTGAAAGATAGTAAATTTAAACAAGAACTGTTAACACTTTTAAATACTATTGTAGTTAAGGATGAAAATAAAATGGATGCAAAAAAAAAGAATTTAATTAATAGAGGTGTTTAATGAGTGAACAAAAAAAACCAGAAGTTTTAACTATCGGTTTTTCTGCTGGATCTTTATTTGATATTAAAGAAGTCGAAAAGATTTATGAAGAACAAGGTCTTAAAGCTTACATAAATAAGTTAACTGAAATGGATGAAAAGGGCGAATCATTTGGTCCGGGGCCAGCTTTAGGTCTATACATGGCTTTGAGAAATCTAAAAGACAAGATACCAGAAGATGTTTTAAATATTAGATTTGGTATGGTTTCACGCCATAGTCCAAATCATGAGTCTGGGCCAATATTCAGATCTTACAGAACCTTGATAGCTGATGCTTCACAAGATATACAAATATCTAAAGAGCTTGACTATTTAAGCTTTACAGATGGTCGTTCACCATTGAAATATCATAAGGCACAAGGGGCTGATCTAATATTCAGTACATCATCTGATACTGCCAAAGAATGCTATGAAAATGGTGTTGCTGCTATATATATTCCTAACAAGGGGGCAGAAATAAACCAACAACTATATGAAAGAAGAGAAAACAAAATTGTTTTGGTTTCTGACTTTGATGGTGTAATTGGTGATGTGCTTTCTGAAATGAACTATCAACAAGCAAAGAAAAGAAGAGAAAATGATCCTTCTATTAATCCGCTTGAAGTATTTAGAATGGCAGAAAGAATGAACAGAGATACACCAATGGAATTAGGACCACTTGGTAATGTTGTTAAAAAACTTGGTGCTATAGTTAGTTATTTCTCTGAACAAAGAATTGAAGGTAAAATAAAGTCAGAAGATATTTTATATGAAACGATTGTTGTAACTGCTCGTGGTGGTTCAGCTTTTGAAAGATTTAATAACACACAAAAAATGCATGGTATCAATGTATCACAAGCTCACTTAATGGATGGTGTTAACAAGAACTTTATCTTAGATATTATTGCTGATGAGAATAAGAATGCGAATATTTTGTTTATTGATGATAGTCAAGTGCATTTTGATAGAGCATTAGATCTTAAAGAAATTTTATCTGGATTCGTTCACAATGACTTCACTGTAGGTAAATTAAAAATAACTGGTGATTTAGATAAATCTCTAACGCAAAAACCAGTTCAAGCGAAACAAGTAGTGAAACCAAAAAAAATAAATTGACATTATTGTCAATTTTAGATATAATTTGGAAAAATGGAGCAAATAAAAATGTTTAAATTTATAGTATCATCAAGCAGTAGTCATCATTCCAGTCATATGGAAGGATAGTTGCTGCTTATAAGGTTTGGAAGCAGAGACTATCTCCGGCTTCCGAATCTTGATACTCCATGTATAAAAGAACTCGGTAGCCTAAAACACCGAGTTTTTTTATGCCTAAATGGTAGGATATAGTTCAACTATAAATAATGTAAGTTATTGATTTTAAAGCAAAATATTTAAAAATAAATTAAAAAAAATGGTTGACAAAAAGTTTTTCATTTGATAATATGTACAACATAAGAAGCAAGAAACAAAATATATAGTGTGATGGCTGAGATGGATTAAGGTTCTCGACTGGAAATCGGGTGCTCTCTTAGAGGGCCGTGGGTTCGAATCCCACTCACACTGCCAAATAAGATTCAATGGTGGCACTAGCTTAATGGTAAAGCACTTTGCTGTGAACAAAGGAGATGTGGGTTCAAGTCCCATGTGTCACCCCAAGTTATGGTGTGTTGGTAGAATTGGTAAATACGTCTGCCTGCTAAGCAGAAGGTCTGAAAATGGCCATGTGAGTTCGAGCCTCACACACACCGCCAAATTTATGTGGAGTTAGCTCAATGGTAGAGCACAAGGTTGTGGCCCTTGCGACATCGGTTCGATACCGATACTTCACCCCAATTTATATATGGTGCGTTGGTAGAGTGGCTGATTACACCTTCCTGCTAAGAAGGTAAGTTCGAAAGAGCTTCGTGAGTTCGAATCTCACACGCACCTCCAATTTTATGATTTATGTGGGGCTAGCTTAATGGCAAAGCTTTCGGATGTGGCCCGAATGATGAGAGTTCGATTCTCTCGCCTCACTCCAGATACGTGGGATTAATTCAATGGTAGAATATTAGGTTGTGTCCCTAATTACGTCAGTTCGATTCTGACATCTCACCCCAAATTGGAATGTTGGCCGAGTTGGTAAGGCAGCGGATTGCTAATCCGTAGGGTGTAAAAGCCCCATAGGTTCGAGTCCTATACATTCCGCCAAATAATGGTATGGTGGCAGAGCGGCTGAATGCAACTACCTCGAAAGTAGTCAAGTCGAAAGGCTTCATGAGTTCAAATCTCATTCATACCTCCAATAAAAAAAACCTCTTCTGAGGTTTTCTTTTTTTATTTATATATTAAAGCTTAAATTCATCATGAGATTCAGTAGCTTTAAACTGTTTTTTAGCAAAAGCAGTTTTTTTCTTGATGTGTTCAAATATTTTTTCAACTAAGTCATCACTTACTTCATCTCTGTTTCTAATACCAATCTCACCTAAAGCAGAAAGTTCTTTCAAGACTTTATTAACTTGAGCTTCGATAGTTTTCTTAGCTTTTTCAGATAAATTTATTACGCCTTCATTATTTTTGTTCTCTTCACTCATTATATTTCCTTAAATATTAAGTTTCTTAGTTTTATTATAATATGCATTTTTACAAAATCAATATTATTTAATTTATTTATTGATCTTTTAAGAGTTGTGGTGTAGTATTTTAATATTAACATCTTTTTATATTATGACACTATACTTCATAGTAACGGCCATATTAATTATACTTGGCACTGGTCTTATATCGATGGTTATCTATTACCAAAACAGATATATGAAAAAAGGATTCTTACAATTAACTTATATAACAAAAGTTTTAAAAATAAGAGAAGACCTCGAAAAAATAAAAAATGAAAAACAAGCCGTTGCAGATGAAATAAAACTCAGCAATGAAATTTTCTATGCTTCACAAGAATCAATTGCTATTTTAGATACAAACTTTAACTATTTAACTGTAAATCCTATATTTGAACAAAGAACAGGTTTTACAACAGAAGAAATAAAAGGTAAAGCGTTTGATTATTTTAACTCTGGATCTCAAGATAAAGATTTTTATGATGTCATTTATGATGAAGTAAGAAAAGAAGGTAAGGCAAAAGCTGAAATATGGAGCCGTAGTAAAGAAGGCAGTTCATATCTTGAACAGGTTCAAATTACAAGAATGATTGATGATGATACAAATACAGTTAAAAACTACCTTTTACTAGCATCTGATTTCACAGAATCAAAAAGTAAAGAAGTTAAAATGATGAGCCTTGCAAAACATGACCATCTTACAAAACTACCTAACCGTTCAATGTTCTTAGATAGATTGACAACATCTCTGGCTTTATCAAAAAGAAATAAAACAACAGGTGCTGTAATGTTCATGGACCTTGACCATTTCAAATCACTCAATGATACTCTTGGTCATCATGTGGGAGATTTATTACTCATAGAAATAGGGCATAGACTTAAAAAATGTACTCGTGAAAGTGATACTGTAGCCAGATTAGCAGGTGATGAATTTACTATTTTACTTCCTGAAATAACTAGAAGTGAAGATGCTGCTGTTGTTGCTGAAAATATAATTAATTCATTAGTAAAAGAATATGACTTAGAAGGAAACAAAATAAAAATAACTTGTTCTGTTGGTATTGCCATTTTCCCTAATGATGGTTTAAGTGTTGATGAATTGATTCATGCCGCCGATCAAGCAATGTATAATGTTAAAAAAGAAGGAAGAAATCAATACAAATTCTACTCATCATCTCTTGATGCAGAAGCACATAGAAAGAAATCAGTTGAAAAAGAACTTATGAATGCTATTGCAAATGATGAATTGTATCTTCAATATTTACCAGCTTATACAAAAGATCAAAAAATAGCTTACTTTGACGTTCTAATAAGATGGAATCACCCAGTTCTTGGTGATGTTTTGCCAAATGAATTCATTCCATTAGCCGAAGAAAGTGGATTAATTATAAAAATTACTGATTGGGTTATTAAGACTTCAATGAAAGAATTGAAACATTTATTACCAGTATTTAAAAAGAATCATATAAAATTATCTTATAAACTTTCAAGTATTCATTTTAAACAAAATAACATTGTTGAAAACATTCTTGAATTAATAGGCAAAGAAAATGTAAGAATGATACAAGTTAAAATAGATGAACCTATTATATCTAAAAACCTTGTGGAAGCAAAAGAAAAGATTGGTAAGCTTATAGAACAAGGCTTCTATGTATGTATTGATGACTTTGGTACAGGTAAAATTTCTTTCCTTGATATACTGGATCTTAATTTTACTTCTGTTAAAATACCAAGAGAGCTTGTAAAAAACATTAATGAACATAATGCATATGCAGCAGCAGTTAAGTCATTAATATCATTAGCAAAAAATTTAGAAGCTTATATAACTATAGAAGGGATAGAATTCGAGAGTCAGGTTGAGAGTATAATGAAATATGCTGATGACAAAATGTTTTTACAAGGTCATTATTATTCAAAACCAATTAAGGCTAAGGATGTAGAAAGAATAATTTGATTTAATATGTTTTTTTTATTTCGGTCTTGATTTTATTTTTTTTTGTTATATCATTTAAAAGAATTTTAATAAAACTGTTTTTTATTAAATGTTTGAGTATAATTTATGGAGGATTCAAAAATGAGTATTTTTGCAAAGTATAAAGAAGAGCACCCAGAGTTAAATAACAAGGCAACTAAAACTGACAATGCGTCAAACCCATCCTTAAACTTGCCAATTAAATGTATAGCATATGATGGTGATGTTTTAGTAGGTAAAAGACTTGACACCAATGAGGAAGTTCGTGTCCATTTAAGAGACATTGAACAAAACCCAAATTCAAAATACAAAAGAATTGAAATCAAAAATTTTGCTGACCCAAAAAGCAAACATCATGCTGTTCCGGGTAGTGCTATTTTTGTAGCTGAAAATTGCTATCATGAAAGTGGTGATAAATACAGCAGCCGTTGGTTAAAAATTATTTCTGCTGATCCACAACAAACAGCTATTCACATAATGAATGCAAGCCTTGTTTTCATCAGAAAAAAAGACAAAGACAGTGATAACGTAAATGAATTTATTTTTGCAAGAACTGCTATGCCAGAAAAAGCAAAAACAGTTGAAAGTGTCGAAGATTTAGAAAATGTGCTTTCAGCTACTTTGAATCCTAAACATATTGGTTCCAACCCATTCTGCTATGTTAGAATAAAAGATAAAACTTCTGGTGAAGTAGAATATGTTGAAGTTACTCCATTGAGAACTGAAAGAGAAGATGGTAATGGTAAGAAATGTGTTGAAGGCTCAAAGTCAGCTAAAAACTTCTTGGATTCTGTAGATAGTCAAATGATTAAAGATTTGTTAAATAGTTCTGCTGACGATGTTGTTGTTGATGTAATACCAGCAAGCATTCTTTATCCGGGTTCATCTACAAAAGAAAAAATGGTTGATAGCCATCCTAACGCTAAAAAGATTCTTGAAGAATCTTTCTTCATAAAACAAGCTTCTGATGAAGAAACAGGAACAAGACCAGAAGTTGGGTATTTGAAATGTATAATTGCTACCAGAAAGCATGCTGATGGTACTTCATATTTCACTTTCATCAAACCAATACAGCAGTTCTTAGCTCCAACAAGTGTTAAAGATATTTAAAAAAGGCCCGTAAGGGCTTTTTTTTATTGCTTTTTATAGGAATATCTGATACAATTGTCTCAGGAGATCTATATCTATGAATTTCACACAAGAACAAAATGAAATATTCAATTCAAATGAGCAAGTTATATTAATTAAAGCTTTTGCTGGTGCAGGTAAAACTACGACTTTAAAAGAATATGCTAAAAGAAGGCCAAAAAGTAAGTTTTTGTATCTTGCATTTAACACATCAGTTGTTGAAGAAGCAAAAAATAAGTTTCCTTCTAACGTAACTGTATCAACATTACACAGTATTGCTTTTAAAGAATTTGGTAGTGATTATAAGAAAAAACTCGATATTCCATTTAAATCAATGAGTGTTATTAATTATTTAAGCCTTGACAGAAAAAACAAGTCACACTTAGAGATTGCTAAAATTATAGTAGACATAATTAATAATTATACCAACTCTTCTTATGAAAAACTTGAAGAAGCTGTTCCTTATCATAATAAATATAGCAGAAGTCAATTATTTGAATATGCTGAATTTATTTGGTTTGCAATGCTTGATAATACAAATGACTTCCCATGTACACATGATGTTTATTTAAAGCTTTTCCAACTGTCTAATCCTACATTAAATTATGATTATTTATTGTTCGATGAAGCCCAAGATGCGAACCCAGTTATTGTTGATGTTATTATGAGACAAATGATGAAAAGAAAATTAAGATTAGTAGTTGTAGGCGATAGTCATCAATCAATCTATTCATTTAAGAACGCTATTAACTCATTATCAAAATTTAGTCATGATAAAGAATATCATTTAAGCCAGTCATTTAGATTTGGTGAGAATATTGCTTATGCAGCTAATGCAATATTGAAATCTTTAAAAGGAGAAAAAATCACTCTTAAAGGTTCCGATGTTGAAGATCAATTAGTAACTACATTTGAAAAAGATGAAAAATTTGCAATTATCTCAAGAACAAACTCATGTTTATTTTTGAAAGCAGTACAAGCAGTAGAATCTTATAAAAAAATTCACTTTGTAGGTGGTTTTAATAAATACAATTTTTATAAAATACAAGATGTTGATCATTTATATCATGGTAGAATCAATAAGATAAGAGATCCACATATCAGAGATTGTGAAACCTATAGTAATTTCTATTCTATTGCTGAACACACAGCAGATAAAGAAATGCTTTTCCTCAAAAAGATTGTTGATAAATATCATGGAAAGATTGAAGACTTATTTACAAAGATAAAAAACAGTATTGTTGATAAACATTTTGCTGATGTTGTTTTAACAACGGCTCATAAATCAAAAGGTTTAGAATTCAACAATGTGTTTCTTTGTAATGATTTCACAATGTTTATTAATGATCAAGGTGAAATTAATTTACGAAACTGGAAAGAAGAAGAAATTAACATCTTATATGTTGCAGCAACAAGAGCTATCCATAAGCTACGACCTAATCCTACCCTAAGAAATATTGTAAAATACTACAAAAACCACTGGAAAGGTGGAAAAGAGCCTGTTATAATGGCTGCACAAGATGAGAAGACGGGCAATAGTTTGAATAAGATTAAAAACAACATAAAAACAATTAAATAAAAAAGCCACCGAAGTGGCTTTGAATTATTAATATATTAAACCTCTTTCTTTAGCAGATTTAAGTTTTGGCATATTATTAGGAGCTTCTTTAAAGTTTTGAACTTTCTTAAAAATCATCCTATTTGCTTCATTTTTCTCGTTTGCTTTTTCAAAAACTTCTAATGTATTATCATCAATGAGTTTTACATGGAATTGGGATGAAGGGTTTTCTACACCAACAAACTCTACATAACCAACTCTTTCACTTTGACGTACATAATATTCGCTATCACGTAAAACTTGAGAATACATGAATTTGCTAATGTTTGCAAATAAATAGTCGTTACTTTGAGTTCTTTGGTTATTAATTTTCAAAGTAAATACATATCCAAGATTATTTGGAGCTTGCCATTTAAATCCGCTGATTTTAGAATCAAGAGCATTAATAGAAGCAGCATACTCCATACCAGTACGATCTTTTGGCAAGTCTTTAAGCTCAAATTTTAATTCTGCCATTGCAGACATAGAAGCCATCATTAAACCAGCAGCAATAACACTTATTAATTTTCTCATTTTTAAAATCTCCTAATTTGTTTGAGTGAATTATAACAGGATTATTATTGATTTGTCAAGCATTAAAATGCTTTTTTTCATTATATCATATTTTTTCAATTTTAGCCTTATTTTCTTTGGCTTATTTTCAATTGTTTTCACAAAAAAATATGTTAGAATATTTTTTAAGAACCATAAAATAAAACATGTTGAACGTAAAAAATCTATTTTTAGCAATATTTCTAATGTTTTCATCATTTGCAAGTGTAACCTATGCTATTGATGATAAAGAATTTGAGAATGCAAGTGACTGTGGTATGGAAAATAATGTCGTAAAATTCTTTTCTTGGGATATTTGCGAACAAGATTTTGCATTTAGAATATTTTATAAGTTATATCCAGATGTTTTTGATGAACAAGTATTACCAATAGTTAATGCTACATATTTAGATAAAGTTAAAGATCTCGAAGTTGATAATATTGAAATAAATAGAGCTTATCAACACTCAATGTTAAAAATAACAGAAATAATGTTATGGTTATCGATGTTGTTTGCAACATATCTATTTGCATGGCATGCAGCATTAGCATTACTAAGAACATCCACAGAAGGTTCTTTCTTAGGTAAACAATATAACGCAACTAAAACAGGTGTTAAGTATGGAATAATTATATTCTTATTACTACCAGTAGGTAACGGATTGGTTGTTGTACATTGGTTTGTTTTTGTCACAATTTTATTTTCAATTGCAATAGCGAACTTATTCTACGGAATATTCTTGAACTTTATAGATGCTGGATCAGATACTGCAAATTTAAGTGGGTCAACATCAGGAGTATATGAAGATTCAGATGAAGATAGAACCACCGCACTCAATAATTATATAAAGAAAAACTCACAAGACCACAATTTTTACTATGCAACTGAGATAACTAAAAAATTATCCAAAGCGGCTGTTTGTAAATTAAGAACCGAACAATTTATTGTTGAAAGTAACATATTTAAAATTAATAGTTCTAATGAAGATAAATATTATAGCTGCAGTGGAGAATCAATTGTACAATCACAAATACTTGGAAATACAAATGGTGGAAATGGATTTGTAGGAGAAAGAGCTTTTAGCAGTTATAAATTAGTTGATAATAATTTAGAATCGAATGGAAATAAAGTTAATATTTCTAGTGGAATATCATTTGGTAAACAAATGCAAGGCACAAGTTGTCTTAATATTGATGGTATTGATGCTTATAGTTGTGGTTCATTAAATTATAGTGTTCCAAATATTAATGATGATGATCTTGTTGAAACATTAAATGAAATAGGTTTTTTCTCAACATATGCTTCTGTTTCCAGTTCTCTACAAAGTTCTTTTGGTATGGATGCAGCATCTGTTGAATCTGCTGCTATGACTGGTTGGGAAACTATTTCTTCTAAATTAACCGACAAATTAGCAGTATCAATAAATGGTAAGAAACAATTAACACCAAGTGATGAAACTAGAATTAAAAACGTAGCTTATGTATATCATCAATTATTAATGAATGATGCAATGGTAGGTAATGCAACAACATCTGGAAATGGTTTGATATCTCCAACAGGTAATAGTCCATTATCAGATAAGTTTACTAAAATTGCAGAAGCTGCTGCTTTAATTTTAGATATAAGCTGTATTAGAAATCAAGAAGGTATTAAAAAATCTAAGAACTTTATAAAATATGTTTCTAATTATGATTCTTCAAACGCAAAAGATATATCTGGTTCTTGTGTAGTATTCACCAGATCTAAACCAACAGATATATATGGTATAGAATATGGAAATGATGAAAGCAATGTTAAAGCAGCAGTTCTGGCTGCAAATGAAAAAGGTGAAAAAGCTCAAGATTTACTTGTAGAAGTAGTTGATGATATAAAAAATAAAAGGGAAGGTATTGAGCTTTCAATGTTCAAATCTTTAAAAAGTGTATCAAAATTATCTTTGACTGCACAAATGAGAAAAATTGGTTTTGCTTCTGCTGGTGGCTTCATGCTTAAAATTATTAAAGATAAAGATATTGATAATAAATTTATGCGTTCCCTACAAAACTCAATTTCATTTAATGACGGAGATATTGATAACAAATTTATAGGAAAAACAGTAAACGCAGATAAAAGCAATACTGCTAACTCTTTAAATAATGCTAATTTTGGTGATATTGCAGAATCATATGACACGGTAACGGGTATATTTACCAGTGACAGAAAAGATTTAAGAATGACAGATATATCTCCAATAGTATCTGGTATATATGATGAATCATTGGCTGATGCCTCAAGAAAAGATACATATGCTGCTAGTATTTTACAATACGTTACAGATCCTTTAGGTGGTTTCAAGCATGCAATTGGTATCAGAAATACAAATGATACTTATAAAGATATTGTTGAAAAATGTATGAAGAATATTAAGGAATGTCCAATTCCACTTGAAAACCCAATTAAAGGTATATCAGATTTTGGTCATAACTTAGTTGCTGGCTCTGCAAACCTTATTGCTACATCTATTGGTTTAACTTTCACAAGATATTTGAAAGAAAAATATATGACTTCACAATTGTTGAAAAATAAAGGTGGTGATATTTCCAATGCTGATGCTATCAATAAAATAACAAAAGATATGGGTAAGAATAAAGGGTCTAAACTTAGCTTCCTTAAAGCCGTTGGATCATTATTCAATGCTGTAGAATTTGTTTTAGCATCACTTATAGATGTAATCATGTTGACATTAACTATTGGTATATTCTTGGCTTATATCATTCCATTAATACCATTTATGATGTTTACATTTGCGTTCTTGTCTTGGATCACGATTTGTTTACTTACATTGTTTATTGCTCCAATGTGGGTTGTATTCAACTTGAAAATGACTGAAAGCTCTAATGGTAACTCTGAAATGTACCGATCAGGTTATAACATCATCCTTCAAGTATTGTTAAGACCTTCATTACTGGTTATAGCATTGGTTCTTGGATGGAGTATATTCATATTAGCCTTCCTTGTATTGAATCTTACTATAGTACCATTCATATTTACAGTATTAATGACTGATGGTGGTTCATTCTCAATATTAGGCTTAATACATGGACTTATCATTATTTTAACTTATGGTATACTTGTATATATCATTATTAAATTCGTATTTAACTTTATGTATGAAATAACCAACAAGTTGTTTGAAGCTCTTAACGTAACAGCAATTGATGACAAATCAAATATTGCTGAAAACATTTCAAGAAATGCTGTAATGGCTTCTATTATAGGATTCAGAGCCGCTAAAGATGTTAATAAAGAATTTAGTAAAGGCGTTAAGAAAGAGTCTGCAATGAGAGAACAAAAAGCATCTGAAGCAGAAAGAAATGATGAAGTAGAATTAATTGTTAAAGAAAAAATTGCTGGAAGATCAGCAGACAGAAAACCAGATCACGAAGAATAAGGTATAAGATGAAGAAATATTTATTTGCTTTTTTATTGATGATGTTACCAATACTCTCTTTTGCAAGTGAGTCAATATCATCAGTTCCAGAAAAGCCAGAACTGTATGAAGTTACAAGTATTGCTGATATTGAACAAGATTTAACTAAAAGATTGATATTAGGTGTTTTAGGTAAAGATGCTCTTATTGCATTCATAGGAACACAAGCCAGTGATGAATTGAAAACTTCAATAAAAGGGTTATCTGAATCAGATGTATACAGAATCTCTAAACCTTTTAACTCTTCTATAATATCAGGAACACTTATTATTATTGCTTCTTTCTTCTTAGTTGCAGTTACAACAATGTTGTTCTATATTCTTTGGGTATATACAGAATCCCTTTTAAAGACACAAGATTCAGGTGAGTTCTTGGGTGGTAGATGGAGTAAAGTATTTACTCCATTAAAAATAGTTATTGGTTTCTTTTTAATATTTCCAATGTTTGGACAATCACATGCTCCATTTACAGGGGGCAGTAATGATGAGAACTTAAATTTAGGTGCCTTTTCTTTAGCACAGTTAGCAGTCTTAACATCAGCAGGTGCTTCAAGTCATCAAGCAAATATTATTTTTGGTGAATTTATACGTTCAATGCCTAAAAACTATCCTGCTATTACAATGCCGAACGTTACTTCAAAAGCTCCATTTATGGAAAATTTGATTGATTTTATGGTGTGTGCTAAATCCTCTTATGGCCAAAATATAAATCTACCATTTCATCGTTTGAATAGCGATGAAAAAGGAGCTTACAAATTAGATGTTTCAGTTGGCAAATGTAATATTACTGGACAAATTGGTTATGATATGGCAACGGTTGAAGAGCTTAAAAACAATAAGACTTTGACAACTTTGATAGGTAATATCAATTATGAACAAATACAAAATACAGCTATTCAAAATGCTTTGAAAAATGCATTCCAAACAGCAAGTACAGTAGCAAATTCAATTATTACAGCAGAAGAATCAATTAATATATTTAAAACTCCAGCTAATTTGAATGCAAAAGATTGGAGAAATTATTGTGGTTCATTAGGCTCAATCTTACCAGAAGATGCTCCTGATGATGATGTATTATTATATAACATGATTGCTGGTAAATGTATGTCTAAACAATTTATTGAAGATTTATCAAAGACTTCTTTAGATTCTTCTTATATTTATGGTGATACAAATTACTTGAAAGGTCATGCAATTGAATTATGTGTGCATGATAGCGGATTCACTGGCAAACAAAAAGCTCTTACATTTGCAAAATTCAACGAAGATGAATTTGTTAGTGGTACTAAATATAAATTAATAAGAGAATGTGTCACAAGTGCTTGTACAGGAGATAAAGCATTTGAATGTGCATCTGCTATTCATTTTGCAAAAAGTGTCGCTGATAAAGACGAAATGGCTAAAAAGGGATGGATTGTTGGTGGAGCCACTGTTTATAAAATATTCTCTGGTTTTGATAATATGGCTGCAAGATCAATTATTAACAAATCAAACTTTGATGTTGAATTCTTTGATGATGTTCAAAAAACATCTGATAACTTAGCAAGCTCTGCTGGCATATTAAATACTATAAGTGTTAGTGGTAATGCTGTTTCACCAGACTCTTCTTACAGTTATTCACAATTCTTAGAATATATTGGAAGAAAAGAAAATAGATACGAAAGCTTAATTACTGAACGTGGACAATACTCTTCGTTCTTAGATGGTGGTAAAGATGGTTGGTTTGGTATTCCTAAACTTCAATCATGTGCAGAACACCCAATGCAGGTTTCTAATGGATTCGTATGTGGTAGTGTTACAGAAGAAGTTCATATATTTGGTTCTAAATTAATTGCACTTGGTCTTCAAGTTAAAATGGCATCATTATTAATTACACAAAAAAGTGGTGCAGCCAAAAAGAAATTTGGTGAAATAAGCAATAGAACTACTGGTGCTGTTAAAAACTTTTCATCTTTCATTGATGGACCTGTAGCAAAAATATTCATTGGTGCAGTAATGGGGTCAGCATTTAGAGAAACAGATAGCTTCTCTGATATTGATAGTGAAATATGGTTACAATATCCTGAAATAATATCATTTATAGCAACGATTACAGCCGTTTCAGTGACTAACTCAGATGTATTAAGTGAATCTGTTTCCATGTTGATTAACATCTTTGTTGGATTATGTATTACTTTAGGTGTTATTTTCGGTTACTTAATGCCATTATTACCATTCGGATTATGGTTAATCGCAGTTGGTGGTTGGATAATTGCATTATTTGAAGCATTAGTTTTATGTCAAATATGGGGTGTTGTATTGATTTCTCCATCTGCTGACCACTCATCTGATGCAGCAAGAAAATCTACTATTATCGTAGTTTCCATACTACTTAAAGCACCATTATTAGTTGCAGGTATGATTGTAGCTTGGTTGTTAAACAACATATTAATGAGTGAAATGTTAATATTCTCAGACATATCTACAGCCCTTGCATTAGACAGTGCTGGAACATTAAAAAGTATTGTTGACCAACTTGTAGTTTTAATTATTTATTTTGTTATACTATATGGTATGTACAACATAATCTTCTCTCTAATAGAAGGTTTTGAAAAGATAACAATTGATGTGCTATTCAGTGGGGAATCTATGTCACCATTTGCTGCAAAACAAAGGGACGGTGCTTGGGCTTCATCTGTAAACTCTGCAATGAGTGCAGCCTCAAAAACATTGATTAAAGGATAAAGATGAGAAATTTTATAAGGGTTTTATTTTTAACAATTGGTTTAGCACTATTCTCAGGTAGTGCTAATGCCTATGGTATAAGTGATGTATTTTCTGACCAAAGCTGTAGTAACCTTAAATCAGAGTTAATAAAATCAGCCGAAGCTAAAAGTTTAAATGGTGTAGGATTCTCATATAGTGATGCATTTTCTTGTAACGTGGCTATATTACATAAAAACCTAATTGTTAAGATGTTTTACATGATGTTTGGTGACTTTTCATTAAAATCAATGGATATTGTTGTTGGCATAACAGGTATGTTTACTGACGAAAGTTATCAATTTTATGATAAAGCAAAAACAGAAGTTTCACAAATGCAGACATTTACTAAACTTATATCAATTATGCAAGGCATTGTTCATGTTGGATGTATGTTTGTATTGTTATTCGTATCTATATTCTATGCTTATTACTTGATGAACTCTGCACATGATGGTTCTGTCTTAGGTAAGTCTACAAACGTTTTCTGGACAACAACGCGATTGTTGTCAACTATTATATTATGTATACCAATAAGTAGTTTTAGTGATTTCGCACCTATTCAAGTCATTATTATGATATTCGCAACATTAGGTATTATTTTAGCAAATATTATTTGGTTTATTATGCCAATTTTTGAATTCTTATATAATGATGATGTTATGGAAATTCAAGAAAAAAATGCAATAGCTAATAAAATAACAATTTCAAATATGGTTGATTCAAATATTCAAATGCATATTTGTGACATTCAGGCAAGAAAAGGTATTTATCTATATGGTCTTGATATTATCAATATGACAAAAGAAAATATTGAAGGCTCTGAATTTGGTCAATGTATTAGTAATAATGAATCCAATTCTGTTACTTATGATATAAGTGGTGGTAAAGGGATTGCCCCTGCTAGTTTAAATGCTACAAGATATTGTGCTGCTAACACCAATAAAAATATCAATGTTTCATGTGGCTCTATTGCAATTAAATCAGGACTTACAGAAAGTGCATATTCTCAATATGTTGATAGTCAACAAGATCAAATTAGAAAAATTGCTTATGATATAGTTGGTAGATATTGTCTAGACAATAAACAAGAGCCAAATTTCCAAAACGAAGTTAACTATGCAAAAGAATGTGCTAAAGTTCTTGACGCTGGATCTTTAAGCTATGTTTCAAGATATGGTCAACAAGTTATTGCAACATATGATTCTGCTCCTAATGCTGAGTCAATAATTTCTTCAATAAACTCACTAAAAGATAGCGTATATGCTACTTCTTCTAATGCAGCAGCATCTATTGTGAAATATGATATTAACGAAGAAAAAATATCAGAAAAACTTGCAATATCACTTATTAAAGGGTGGTTGTCATCATCATCTTTCATTCTTGACCTTGGAAGTGAATATACTGAACGCTCAAGAATGTATAATGAAACATTTAACACAGTAACGATTTCAAGCACACCAGTAATAGGTGTAACTGCTACAACTGCATTTGGTGGAATTCAAAATGAAAACAGAATGACAAATGAGTTGTTAAGCTCTATCACTGCCATTAAAAAATATGCAGACAATATTGCAAGTGTAGACAACTATGTTCAAGCTACCAGAGAAAACGAGTCTAACATATCAAATATGTTATTCCCAGCAATAGCAATGGTAAAAGAATTTAATGGTGTTAGAGATCCTATTGCGGGCAGACTTGATAGCAACGGCTGTATGGAAGACTTTAACCAATGTGCGAGAACTTCTTTAAACCCACTTGTAGCAATTATGAAAGTAGGTGCTGACTTAACGGCATCATCAGCAACTATAGCAATTATATCTACTGCTGCTGAATATATTATTGGCATGGCTAACCAACAAGTACAATCAACAGTATTGTCATTCATATTAAACGTACTGAACTTATTTACTATGTTCTTTGGTTTACATGCAATATTTGGTTTATTAATAAGTTATATACCAGCTATTATCATATTCTCATTCTTTATTGGTAACGCATTGGGTTGGTTCTTACAAGTTTGTAAAAAAATAGTTATAGCACAATTGTGGATGATAACACATATGGTTCCAAACAGAAACGAAGGTTTTGCTGGTAAAGGTGCTGGTGGCTATAAACTATTAATTGATATATTATTGCGTCCATCATTCATTGTATTTGGTGTATTCGTAACATTTATCATGCTTTCTGTAATGATATCTATTCTTAACGTGTTATTTGGAATAGTATTGAATACATTTGTATTCTTTAGTACACCGGGTGGAGTTATTGAGTTTATAACAAACTATATTCTTCATATTGTATATTTATGTTTAATGATAATGGTATTCTTACGTGCTGGTAAAGCTATGTATAAAATACCTAACGCATTGATGGAATGGTTCGAGATGAGAGGTGAACAATCAAGTGGTATGTGGACTGAAATTACAGGCAGAATGCAAAGCTTTGTAATGCAAGATATGAAAAAGATCATATACCTTGCACAGATATAATTGAAAAAAAACAAATTTATGATATGATTTGATAAAAAAGGAGGATTCAAATGACTACATCTTATTATGTAACAGATACAAATAAGACATTAAAAAACACTTATGGCTTATTAGCTTTAGCTACTGGCTTTAGTGCTGTAATGGCTTATGTAAATATGCAAATAGGTTTAAAAATAACACCAATATTGCTTGTTGCTCTTTATTTTGGGTTAATATGGCTAGTTCATAAATTCAAGGATAGTGGTTTGGGAATAGTGTTAGTTTTTGCAATTACTGGATTACTCGGTTTTTCAACAGGTCCATTAATTCAACATTATATTCAAAACGTACCTAATGGCAGTGAACTTATAATGCAAGCTTTCTTAGGAACTGCTGTGATATTCACAGGTATAAATATTTATACTGCTGTGGCTAAACCTAAACTTAATGAGGCGTGGCTTCCAGCTATGTTTTGGATTACTGCAGTAGCTATGGGTCTAGGCTTAATTAACTATTATTTCCTTGAAATGAGTATATTATCAGTAATGATATCCGCAGTATTCTTGGTAATATCATCTATTTATTTAGTATATCAAACAAATGCAATCATAAATGGTGGTGAAACAAATTATGTTTTGGCTACAGTTGGTATATTCGTTTCTCTATATAATATACTTATAAGTTTAATAAATATTTTAGGTTTTTCTAGAAATTAAAATGATATGTAATAAAAAAGAGCCTCATGGCTCTTTTTATTTTATCAATTTTAAATAAGTATAATCATATTTATTAATATCATCTTTTACATGAGGGTCTTCACTTACAGTTTTCCAAGTATCTGAACAATACTTGAAATAAGCATCTCCATCTCCAAAATCATGATGAATAATTGTAACATATAAAACATCTATTAAATTTTTTTCAAGTGCATATTTATAAATTTGTGCTCCACCAATTATAAAAGCATCAGGATTATTTTTAATAGCGTCTTCTAATGTGGTGTAAACTTCTATTCTATCATCATCTATTTTTTTACTAGAGATAACAATATTTTTTCTATTAGGAAGTGGCCTTCCTAAACTTTCAAAAGTTTTTCTTCCCATAATAATAGGCATACCACTTGTTACAGCTTTAAAATATTTTAAATCAGCAGGTAAATGCCAAGGCATATCATTGCCTTTTCCAATTAAACCATTAACATCTGTTGCAACTATGGCTGAAATAGTCATATTAATTATCCTTATTTTGCAATTGGTGCTTTAATATGTGCATGTGAAACATAATCCACTAATTCAAAGTCTTCAAATTTAAAATCAAATATATCTTTAACATCAGGATTTATTTTCATTTTAGGGAACTGATATGGTTCTCTTTCTAATTGAGTAGAAACTTGTTCGAAATGATTTGAATATAAGTGTGCATCACCAAGGGTGTGAACAAATTCATCTGGTTCAAGACCACAAACTTGTGCAACCATCATAAGTAATAATGCATAAGATGCAATGTTAAAAGGAACACCTAAGAATATGTCAGCACTTCTTTGATACAATTGAAGAGATAACTTACCATCATGTACATAGAATTGGAACAAACAATGACAAGGAGGTAATGCTTGTTTGCCATTTGCAATATTTAAATCAAAATCTTTTTCAGTTTTTGGATCAGGTAATGCGGCTGGATTCCATGCAGATACAATTAAACGTCTTGAATTTGGGTTTGTTTTAATTTGTTCAATCAATTGTTTGATTTGATCAATTGTGCTACCATCTTGTGCTGGCCAAGATCTCCACTGTACACCATAAACTGGTCCAAGTTCGCCTTGTGGATTTGCCCATTCATCCCATATAGATACACCATTTTCTTTAAGGTATTTGATATTAGATTCACCTTTAAGAAACCAAAGCAATTCATGTATGATTGATTTTAAATGTAATTTCTTTGTTGTTAAAAGTGGAAAACTATCCTTACTTACTTTAAATCTCATTTGATACCCGAACACACTTTGAACACCAGTCCCAGTTCTGTCACCTTTCATGTTTCCGTTCTCTCTAACATACTCCATCAAGTCTAAATATTGATATTCACCATGTCTTTTTTCTTTTTTCATATTTACTCCTTATTGAAAAATCTTTAAATATATGATACATTATTTTTTCCAAATATCAAATGGAAAAAAGCACTTACAACTTTTGTAAAAGAGGTTTTTCTATGATATAATAATATTAAAATAAAAGAGGTTTATAGATGGATTATAAAGTTTACACAGAAAATACCACTCTATGTTTAACACCAGAACATAAATTGGAAGAATGGATTAAATTAATTCATAAAATGGCTTCAGAAGGTAATATAGTCAAGCTATATGCGGACACTGAAACTACAGGCTTTGAATTTGGTAAAAGAGGTCGTCCAGCATACGATCCAGTCCTTGAACAAAAAAGTTTAGCAAGAGATGCTGCTGTATTTCAATTGAATCTGAAAGATTTAGAACAAGAAGCAAAAGATTTAGCTGGCAAAGTAGACAGAATGATTGAAATAGCTTTTGTTGCCTGCTATACAAATAAAAACAATGAAACATATCCTTTACTGGATAAAGATGGAGAACAAGTGTTTTTCCATGAAATGATACATCCAAATACAGACAATCTAATATCTGATTCAAAAAAAGTTATTACAAAAATGCCAACAGTTCCTTATATGATACATCAAACAAGTTTTGATTTCTTAGAAGGTAAAGAAGAACACCCTTTCTTGAAAATAAAATTAGATAAAAGAGCACCATCTACCACAGAAGTATTTACACATTTTAGAGAATTCTTTGAATATGAAGATGATGCTATATTTGATAATATTATGATGTTTTTCCATAACGCTAATGGTTTCGATGTTCCATTTCTTGACTCTGAACTTGAAAGAATACCTGAAATGGGTGGAATAACAATTAGAGATATTGTAAAAGTTTATGATAGCCTTGAACTGATTAAACCATTACTTCCAAACCCAGTACAAAAATTAATAATGAACGCACAATCAGATGAATTTTATGGTGGTGATCCTGATATTAAAAATAACGAACAAGTTTTAATTAAAGGTACTTCAAAAAGTTTGGATAATTTAATAAAAATAGCTCGATTCCTGCCTGATTTTAACCTTCAAAAAGTTTATAATCATATTGAAGATAAACAAGAAAAGTTAGCAAAAGAGTTTAAGAAAAAAGCATTATCATCAAATGTTCAATTGTGGCCAAGCTTGTTGGAATACTTTAATAATCCTTCTTTGGCTATTGATTTAACTGACGATGCAGATAAAGATTTCCTTAAAGATAATAAATCATTAGCTGACGAATATAAAAAATTCAAAACATCTTTAACTGCTTTTAATAAACAAATAGATGAAGTAAAAAGTTATGGACAAATTTACAATAATTTGTTAAATTTACAAACCAATATAGAAACAAACAACGATTTAAGAGTTAATATTGAATGCATTCAAAAAATGGGTCGTGAAGCTCACGGAGCTAAAGTAGACTCAATGCTTTTCATGTATGCTTTTAATATTATTGAAAACTCACTATATAAAAACCAACGTCAAGTTAATGAACTTAAAATTAATACTGATATTCAATTAAGTGAAGAAGTATTAGAACATGTAAAAAAAAAGACATTACCTAAAGATGAAAGCGTAACAGATGCTGTAAATAAGTTTTCTGAAAAGTACGCAGACAACACAGATCCAAAAAAAGATAACAGAATTAAGCAAAAAATTTAATGGAGTGACTAATGAGTAGCATATTTGCACATATATTTTCTACAGAATATTCTAACGAAGAAGCCTATGGCAAGTTAGATAAATACAATAAAGGTATGATTAAAGCTTGGGCCGATCACGCTAAAGCTTCTGGTGACCCTTCACCATCTTTGATCATAGCTGACAAATTTTCAGGAACAGCACACATACCATTCTTTAAAGCCTGTCTTGAGCTTGGTGTAAAACCTGTCTTTGGTGTTAAAGTCGTAATTCAAGGTAAAAATGCAGAAGTCAAAGAAGCTTCTGTTGAGTCAAATGATGATGATAGTGATGATGACAAACCTAAAAAAACTGTTAAGCATGATTCTTCAAACGATCATGAAGTAATACTTATTGCGAGAAATGATGAAGGTCGCCAAAATATCAACAGTATTATTACAGAAGGCTTCAAAGTAACCCATAATAAAGGATATAAAGTTATCACTCGTGAAACACTTGAAGAATTCAAAGATGGACTAATTTGTATATCAGGTGGTACTGAAGGACTTGTTGAAAGACAATTATTAAATGACAACTATAATGAAGCTAAAAAAATTGCAACATACTTCAACAAACTATTTCCAGAAAATTTTTATTTACAGGTAAAAAGAACAAGTAATGATGTTGAAGGTCAAAAAATTGAAGAAAAAATTATAGCAGGTGTCAAACAGCTTAATAAAGAAACTGGCGTAAAATACGTTGCAAACAATGATGTTAGATTTGTAAAAAAAGAAGACTACAAATATCATTTAATGCGTAAAGCTATTATTAATGGTAAATTAGAATATGATCCAACTGTCAAAGTAAAAGAAACTGAGAACCAACATTTGGTATCTATTTCTGATATGTTGGAAATATTTAAAGATATGCCAGAAGCTATTTACAACATGGGTGATTTAGTTGATAAAACTGATATATCAAGTTTTAAAAATAGACTTGGCAAATCATGTCTACCAAAATTCCCTATTCCTGCTGAGTTTAATGACGATGCTGAATCATATTTAGCTCATATTACTCAAGAAGGCTTTGTAACTCGCTGGACTAAAACAGAATCAGATTATAGAAAAAACATGGGTGGAAAAACAAAACATGGTCATATAATTACAGAAGAATTCTTAAAGAACGAAAAAGAATTATATCAAAAAAGAATTGATTTTGAATTAGATGTTATTAAGAAAACAGGATTTGCTGGTTACTTCCTTATTGTACATGAATTGGTTAATTGGTGTAAAAAGAATGATATTCCAGTAGGGCCGGGTCGTGGATCAGGTGCGGGTTCGTTAGTATTGTATTCTTTAGAGATTACAAACGTAGATCCAATTCCACATGACTTACTATTCGAACGTTTCTTAAACCCTGAACGTATGTCAGAACCCGATATTGATATTGACTTCTCGCCAATAAACAGAGGCCGTGTTATCCAGCATATGAAAGATATGTATGGTGAAGAAAACACTGCTCAAATTCTAACCGAAGGTACAATGGCTGCTCGTTCTGTTATAGATAGCGTTGGTCGTATTATGGGGCTTAAACCAGACGAAAGAAACAGATTCAAAAATTTAGTTTCTGATGAGCTTGGTACAACTGTAGCCAAAGAATTAGATACAAACGAAAAAATGCAAGAACTATATAAGAAATCAAGAGCATTCAGAAGAGTAGTAAAAGCTGCACTTGAAATGGAAAAAGCATTGGTATCTTATGGTAAACATGCTGGTGGTGTTGTTATCTCACTTGGTAAAATGAGTCAATATGCACCAATATATCGTGAAGAAGGTGAAAATGAACCAGTTGTTCAGTTTAACAAAGATATTTGTGAAATGATTGGTTTGATTAAGTTTGATATCTTGGGATTAAAGAACTTGGACATCATTCAAGAATGTGTGAGAGCAATTAATGCTGGTCGTGATTCAAGAGATTTACTAAATGTTGATGATATTCCTTTAGATGATGCATTAACTATTAGTTTGTTTAAGAAAGCTGATACATATGGTATATTCCAGTTTGAATCTGTTGGTATGAGAAGATTGATGAAAGATTTAAGCCCTGACAACTTCGAAGAGCTTGTTGCTTTAGTTGCATTATTCCGTCCGGGTCCATTACAATCTAAGATGGATAAAGACTTTATCGAACGTAAGTTTAATCCAAGTAAAATTGTCTATCCACATCCAAGACTTAAAGAAACTTTAGGCCCTACTTATGGAACAATTATTTATCAGGAACAGGTAATGAGTATTGCTCGTGAACTTGCAGGATATTCTTTAGGACAAGCTGACATTTTACGTAAAGCCATGGGTAAAAAAGACATGGAAATCATGAGACAACAAAGAGCGATGTTCTTAAATGGGTGCATGGATTCTTTCAGAGCAGAAACAATGGAAATTACGGGTACTAAACTAAAGTCACCAGTTAATCCAGACAAAACTATATCTGTAGACTTAAACTTTGAATCCAATAAGTCTGATAAAGTGAAAAATATTTTGAAAGATAGTAACTTTAAATTTACAAGTCTTGATCAAGTCGTAGCAGTATTGAAAGATTTAGGCAAAGTATCAGATGATGATATTAATCTTTTCAAATTGGAAGTTGATGGTATGGAAGATAAACAATTCTATGGTAAGTATTACAATGAATTAATAAAGAATGGTGTTCCAGAACTAATGAAAGATGGTTTATCAGAAGAAGAAGCTACTGAATCTATGGCATCAGTTGCTGTTTCTGCTTCCATGTTTGTTAGATTTAACAAAATATTCTCATTAATGCATAAATTCGCAGCTTATGGTTTTAACAAATCTCACTCTGTTGCTTATGCATTGGTTTCATTCCATACAGCCTATTTAAAAGCTCATTATCCAGCACAATACATGGCGGCTATGTTGACAAATGAATCCAATATTGATGCAGTCTCTGAAACATTGGCTGAATCTAAACGTATGGGATTAAGTATATTGAAACCAGATATTAACATGAGTGAAGTAGGATTCAAGGCTCTTACTCCAAATGGTAATGAGAAAAATATTGTTTATGGATTATCACAAATTAAAGGTGTAAACAAAGCTGTTAAATATCTTGTGAGCATAAGAAAAGAAAAAGGTGCAATAAAAGATATTTTTGATTTTTATGATAAGTATGGCACATTCAAAATCATTGATGTTGTTGAACATCTTGATGGAACAGTTAAAGAAACTAAGAAGACTTTAATTGGTAAAACAGTATTGAACAATTTATTAAATGCTGGTGTATTAGATAGTATCTGCCCTGATGGAGATCCTAAGCATAGAGCTACATTACAAGCAACTTATCATTTCATTGGTGAGGTTGTAACTGATATGAATAAGAGATTAGGTGCTAATCATAGAGAAATCGTAAAAAGATTGAAAAAGATAAGCACTGATAATAAAGAATTCTTGAAAGAAATCACTGGTACAACTACAGGTGACCAAGTTTCTCTTTATCTAAAAAAAGTAACAGGTGTTGATGATGTATCAGAAATATTAGAACCTAAAAACTTATCAAATTTCGATTTCAATCATTTAAAATCAGTATATGAAAAAATTAGTGCTGATATATTGAAGGCTTCTGGTAAAGCGTTAACTATAAAAGAAGTAAATGATTATAATGAAGAATTGAAGACATTCGATAATGGTTCAGAAAAAATTGAAATTATTCAAAATGGTAAACCAATGATTTATATCAAACCAACAACTGCGAACTATACTCTTGTTCCTGAACATGGTACTAAAGAGTGTTCATTGAAAGAGTTTGAATTGACAGGTATGTATCAAACAGGTAACCCAGTTAATTTTGGTAATATTAAAAAGATTTTACAAAGTAAAGATATTATTTGTGCGTCTTCTAAAGACTTGCATCAACAAGTTGAAACTTTTGGTAAAGTTAACGAAAGAACAGGTAAAAAATACTATCAAACAAACTTTGCTGGTACTGTTGTTGATATTAGAGACTTTAAAAGAACAAACCATGAAACAGGTGAAAGTTATATAGACGTAACAGCACTAGTAGATGATGGTAATGGTATAGTCACAGTTAAATTTAATGCTGAAAAATTATTCTTGGCTGGTAAAGAACAACGTGGTATTGATATGTTGAAAGATATGATGAAACGTGATGTTATTATTGTTGAAGGTTCTGCTGCTAATGGTTCATATGAAAGTGCGGGTGTAACAATTTATCCAAAACGTATAGGTTCTACTAACCCTGATATTTATTTACCACTTGAAGATCCATCTCTTAATTTTGTTAAGAATGAAAAAGAAGTGTATGAGAATAAGTTGAAAGAAGAAGACTTGGCAACAACTGCACAAATTGGTAAGTTAGTTCAATTGTTGAAACGTAATGGTGTAGCTTACACTCAAATATATGAAGAGTTCAAAATCGAAGAATTGAAAGATTTGACGAAACAACAGGCTTCAAAATTGATAGGTAAATTTGCAGAAAATAAACCAACAATGTAAAATGTAAAATAAATCAAGGTGAAAGCCTTGATTTTTTTTGTCTGTAATATCAGTAAATGAAAGCAATAAAAAAAGGCCGTCTGGCCTTTTATTTATACTGTCTTAATCTTTTCCTCAATAACTTTAATAAACTCTTTAATTTCTTTTGATTTATAAGCTATTAGTTTTTCTATATCTACATCATCTTTAAGCTTTAGTTGAGTTTCTATAGAAATATCTTTGACATCAGTAACATTTTGTTTTTTCATCTCTTACTCAACCCCATAATTTTAAGTGTATTGATTGCTTCATACAAATAATAGTCTTTTTCAGGGTCTACTCTATCACTATTAACTGTATTATTCTTAGTATCATTTGAAATATGATTTTTAAGGTCTTTCTCAGTAACTGATTTTGATGCAACATTATTTTTAACACTTAATGAATCGATCAAAACATCAGGATCAATACCTCTTGCTTGAATGCTTCGTCCATTAGGAGTGTAATATCTTGAAGTAGTCAGCTTTAATGCTGTACCATCGTTAAATTCAATAATGTTTTGTACAGAACCTTTACCAAATGTTCGAGAACCTATAATAATAGCTCTCTTATGGTCTTGTAAGGCTCCTGCAACGATTTCGGATGCAGATGCACTCCCACTATCAACCAACACTACTAATGGCATATTACGTACAATCTGGCCGTTCTCGGCTTTGTAATATTTCTTATATTCACTACGATCTTTCGTATAAGTTACAACTTCATTATCTAAAAATAGATCAGCTACATTTACAGCTTCATCTAACAAACCCCCCGGATTTCCTCTTAAATCAATAATAAGGCCAGCCAGTTTTTTCTCTTTAGTCATTTTATTGATGCTTTCATAAAGTTCTTTACCAGTATCTTTTTGGAATACATTGATTTTTACATAACCATATTTATCTTCAATAATCTTTGTTTTTGTAGTTTTAACTTTGATTATTTCTTTTTTCATCTCAAAGCTCATAGGAACTTTATCTCTAATTACTCCAAGAACGACTTTTTCACCCGGCTCACCTTTTAGGTACTTCAAGCCTTCCATTGGAGAGGTCAATGTACTTAATACAATATCATTTACCTTGACAATTATGTCACCAGCTTTAATGCCAGCCCTAAATGCAGGAGTAGAATCAATAGGTGCAATAATTTTCAATCCACCATCAACAGACTGAACCTCAACACCAATACCAGCAAATTCACCATTTATATTAGACATTAAGTCATCACGTTCTTTTTTATCTAAAAATTGAGAATGTGGGTCAAGATTAGCAACCATACCTTTCATTGCATCTTTCATAAGTTTTTCACTATCTACAGGATCAACATAATTATTTTTGATAACATGATATACATCTATGAAGTTTTTCAAGACTTCAACTGGTACTTCCTGATTAACAGCATTTGAATTCTCAATCTCATCTTGAGCTAGAGTGTAAGATGAATAAGTACCAAGAAGACTTATAATGAACGCACTTAATAATTTTAACTTCATAAATATCCTTAATTTTTAGTATTTTATAATTGTCCTATATATTCTCACATGAATAAAAGGTTTGTAAATAATAGAAATAAAATATTTTTATTAGCTATTTTTTAGCATTTTTTACTGGTGCATATGAATATCTATGGATTTCACATGGACCTAATTTTTCCAATGCGGCTAAATGTTCTTTTGTTCCATATCCCTTATGTTTTTCGAAACCATAACCCGGATATAATTTTGATTGTTCTGTTATTTGACGATCTCTTGTTACTTTAGCCAAGATAGATGCAGCACCAATGCCAGCAACTTTTGAGTCACCTTTAATAACATAATCAGCTTCTACAATAAGACCACTTGGAATTTTATTACCATCAATTACTGCATAATCGACTCTCTTTAACCCTTCAATAGCTCTTTTCATTCCAAGCATTCGAGCTTGAAAGATGTTTATTTCATCAATTTCTTTTGGTGATATATGAACAATACAATAATCAAGAGCCTTTTCAATGATTTGTGGATACAAGAGTTCTCTTTTCTTTTCAGTTAATTTTTTTGAATCATCTAACCCTTCAATTGGATTAGCAGGATCAAGAATAACTGCTGCGACAACTAAATCACCACATAAAGGACCAGCACCACATTCATCAACCATTGCTGTATAAGTTGTTTTTGCTATTTTTTCTAAAATTTCAAGCTCTGTTTTATCTAATTTCATAACTTAAGAAGTCCTTTTTTCGCATATTCTATACTAAAAGTTATAAAATATCAAGGATCTTTTTATATATACTTGAAAATGAATGAATTTAAATAATAATATTATTATAATACTATAAAAGGAAATTGTATGTATAAAGACCTCGATATTAGAACAAGTATTAAAGAAAATAAGATAATAAGAGAATTTGAAATATTTAAAAATGATTTGAATGATATTGATGTTATAGAACAAATATACAATATATTAGGTGTCTATCATGACGCTTTAAAGTTAAACAAACCTTATAAAAATAAAAAAGAATTATTAGATTTCTTGCAAACTTTAGGAAATACGATACAATTTACATTTATTTCAAGTCGTATGGAGAATGCGATAATTATATCTTAGGAGAAATTATGAGTGAATTAAATGAAAAGTTGTTAAGGTATGGATTTTGGCTTCTTGGAAGAAAAGAATATTCTGAAAAGGAACTCAGAACCAAATTTAAAGAGAAAGAATATAATCAAGATGATATAAATAAAGTAATCAGTTATTATCAAAGTAACAATTATCAATCAGATGCAAGATTCACAAGAATGTTTATAAATTCAAAAATTTCAAAGATGGGTATTAGTAAGTTGAAAAGTAAACTAAGCTTTGAAAAAGGAATAAACAAAGACACTATAGATGAAGTATTAGCTGAATTAGAGTTAAGTGAAATTGACAATGTTATAAAATTAGTTGAAACAAGATTTAAAAATAAAGATCTTAAAGATCATAAAGAAAAATCAAAAGCTGTGAGATATTTAGCTTCTAAAGGTTTTTCATTTGATGATATAAATAATGCCATAAGTATCGTTTTAGAAAATAAATAGAACCTCGCGGTTCTATTATTTTTTTTGTTCCTTCATTTTTTCTTTCTCTTTTATTTTGCGGTCCTGTATCATCAGGTATTCAATACTAAATATCGCATTAGCTTGGCCATTTGCAATACTTGGAGAAGTTAAGAATGTTCTTCCTTCACGGGTTATCAATACCAATGACGGTGTTGCCATAATTTCTAAATCATCTGTTAATTTATTAAATTTTTCAATCTGCATATTGGTTTCTAACCCATTATATAAACTATTGAATACACTTGTATTGATACTGTATTCTTCATAGAAAAAATCTCTCAAATCTTCCATGCTGGTAATTTTATAACCTTTTTTATGGATTCTTTCAAATATTGTTCTATCGAAATTATTTAATTTGAGTTGTCTTGCTATGATGTATGCTTTAGCTGTAATATCCCAATTATCTTGGAATGTAACAGGTATATAGTGGAAACTAACATCATCGCCTTTTTGTTTTTTCCATTCATTTAAATAATCTTTAAATTCATAACAATGTGGGCAAGAATATGAATAGAAATACAAAACTTCATAACCAATATGATCTTTCTCATTAAATTCAAATTCACGATCATTTTTTTGTTCAAAATTTATATTAACAGTTGAAGCAAAAGATTTTATTCGTTCTTCTTTGCTTTTGTCAGAAACAACTTCACTTGCAAAAGATGTACTGGCTAATAAACATATAGTTAATGTTGTCAACATTTTTTTTAACATAATTAAGCTCCCATTTCTGCTGCTTTTATTAATTGCATAGTTAAATCCTTTTTCTTCTGGAATATAGCAGTTTGTTTAATCTTGTCAACAAAATTTTTAATTTTAAGTTGCTGTTCTTCTTCTGTAAAATAAAACTCTGACCCCAATATTACATGCCCATCTTCATTTTTGTTAACATATTTTAATTTTATTATAATTGGTGCGTAGGAACCATCAATTTCTAAAATAATTGGATAGTTAGTGTTAATACTCTTGGTCAAAGTGTTGAAAAAATCTGAATCAAAATAACAGTTGTCAAACTTTAAACCGATACCAACCTCAGAAATGTCATTAACACTTCCAATAAACTCTTGAGCATTATCAGCCCAATAAATACCAACAGGCAAATCATATGTAACTTTTACTCTGTAATTTCCCCTACGACGAAGTACAGTAACTTTTTCAGGTAAATGACAAAGTATTTCACGTTCAGTTCCCGCTGAGCGATATTTTTTTAATTGAAATGAATAATCAATACCATCATCTTCAAAGCTTGCAGAGACTTCATCAGGGAAAGCACCTTCTGCATAGAGAATGAAAGGATTGCTTATTTGCATAATATTACCTTTTACAGCAATGAATCTACTATTATTTAAAAATTTGCCATCTTCTGTTTTAATTCTAAATAATATTTTTTCTCTAATGCTTTTTTTGAATAATTTAACAATATCAACACCCGTTAATATTTCTTCTTTCATCTGTCTATTGTCTTCAATTACAATTTCATCTGTACCAAATTCATTCTGTTGAGAAAAAACTTTCTCATATTCAATTTTGCGGGTTTCTTTCATTCTTGTTCTCTTTATTACATAGGAATTACCTTTCATTAAATCATTTACACTAAATAAATCAATACGGATTTGATTTTTTAAGAAAATGTAATATGATATTTTTTATTAAAAATGGAGTTCGAATGAAAAAGTTAATACCAGTGTTCCTCATGGCACTAACAGCATATACAAATGCAAGTCAGTTGCCTAAAACAAATGAAATAGAACAAATAAAGTCAAAACTAATAAACATCAGTCCAACCCAGTTCTCAGATATAAGGGTAGAACCGTCTATTGTTGATGGGTATTATCAAGCAATTTCTAAAAATGGTGCAAAAGTATATACCAATAAAGATGTCACTACATTTATTTCTGGTGATTTAATAATTGTTGATGGATTGGAATTAAAAAATGCTACTGCTCAAGAAAATAGACTTAGAAACAAAAAGATTGTAGATGATATGGTAAGTAAATATAACAATACTCTTGTATATTATCCAACATTAGCAAAAGAGAAAGTCACAAGTATATATGTATTTACTGATTTTACATGTCCATATTGCAGAAAATTACATCAAAATTTACAACAATTTTTAGAAAATGGTATTGAGGTACATTATATCCCATTCCCAAGAAATACTATGGCAGATGTAATGGCTGTTAAAGGTCTTCAAAAAATTATTTGTTCACCTGATAAAAAGACTGCTTTTGATTTAGCATTCGCAGATCCTAAAAAGTATGCTCTTGAAAGTCAAAGACAACCTTTATCTTGCCCAGAAGCAATTGATATATTAAATTTACATAATTATGCGGATTTACTTGGTATTCAAGGAACTCCAACAGCATTTACTGAAAACGGAACTAAAATAACTGGGTTTAATTCTGCTCAAAGTTTTGCGATTGAAATCAGAAAAGCAATTGATGACGAAAAAAAATGGATAAAAGGTAACAAATCAAATGAAAATAAATAATAGAGATTTAAAAAGTTTAATGAAATCTACTGGTCAAAATATTGAAGGTGTTAAAAAAACAAGAACTTCATTTGATAGATTACAAGATGCAACAGAAATAGTTAATCAGAAAGGAGTCAATGACAATATATATTTTAATGAAGATTACAGTGTATGCATACTTGAATTCAGAAATATAGCATTTATTTCTAATAATGATTTGTTAAGAATTGACAACCGTGAAATTTATAAATTAAAAATGGCATGGCATACAAGAGTTGAAGAATTAGTAAAAAAAGTAAGCCTTGATAAATGGGAAGATACTAAAAAAAATCCTATTTTGATAGAGTTTATGTATAAAACTAAAAATGCTCAAGAATATGACCCAGATGCTATTGTATCAGCATTCAAAGCAACATTAGATGGTATAGTTAATGCAGGATTAATAATTGATGATAAAGTATCTCACGTTCCTCTCATAATACCACGTCAAGAAAAGACGAAAAAAGAGAATTCTTTATTTGTTGTTTTGTCGAAAATAGGCAATGTAGAAAGATTTTATTCTGATACATTTAAGAAGGTAATCAATAATTTTTCAAATGCATAATTGCTTTTTTTTATTATTGTATAAAAATATAAGAATATAATGCATTAAAATACAGGGAGTTTACATGATCGAGTTTTACAAAAATAATTTCAATTTCAAAGATACTTACGATAAATTCATAAGTGTTATTGATTATTTAGATAAGATATCTAATCCACTTGAGATTGAAAAATTACATTTGTTCTCTACTCCAACTGATATCAGTGAATTTGTTCCTATGTTAAAAGATATGTATAAAAATCACTTAGCTGTGAATAAAGCAATTTCTAGTATCTTTAATATTGAAAACTATTCTGAATATAAAATAGATGATGTATCTGATGCAATAATAGGTAATAATTATCTTATAATAAACAGAATCATATTTTTCATAAACCCTTTGAGTATAGAGGCCCAAAGTATTGCTGACTCTATTAAAGACTATGATTCAAATGAAATATTATTTGAAAAGACAGGTATTATTCTCGAAGATCAAATTAGAGAAATATCTAACAAAATAAATATTCAAGCTGTTAAGAAAAAAGTAAGCTTAACTGAACTATCAATGGATAAGATCTTTCAAGATTTAGTTAAATCTTCAATTGATCTGAAATCCAGCAAAATAAAAATATTTGTAGAAGATAACTTAGTAAAGGCAAATTTTTATGTAGAAGGTTTTTATTTACGAAACAAAGAAATCATATTGACCAGCGTCAACAACTATAATGATGTCAAAACAATGCTGAAAGCAAAATTTGATAAAGGATCAGTTGAATGGAAACATTTTACTGAGTTTTATAAAATAGTTCTTCATGCAGATGACAAGCAAGAGTTTTTATATATGGATATATACAATTTATCAGCAATACCAAATGATATTGATAATATAGCTTTAAAAGATAAAGACAAAAAGATTTTAATGAATGCTCTCAAGAGTCCTTCTGGTGTAATTGTAATATCCGGGGGAAGCAACTCAGGTAAAAGAAGCCTTATGTATTCAATATTGACACATGTTCGTGATAATATTGATGGAATAAACATAGTGACTTATGAAGATGAAGTAAAAAATAAAATTAATGGTATAACACAGAATAATAATGTCCCTATTAAAGAAAATGATTTGAAGCATTATACAGTTGTAGCTATTGATAAAGGAAATAATTCTGATATATTTAATATAGCCTATAATATTGCATCCCAAGGAAAATTAGTAATTTTAATAGTTGAAACATCAAGTATATTTAATACATTAACATTTATTAATAATGCCATATCTGATAAAGAATATATATTAGAAAATACATTATCTATATTACATACTGGATTATTAAATTGTGTCTGTAAGAGTTGTTCAAATGATATACAATTTAGTAAAAACAAAGATTCGCACTTCTTTGTTAGCTTAGAAAACTCTCCAAAAATGACTGATATTATTAAAGAAGAATTAAAAGAAGGGTGTGATGAGTGTAATTACGGCTACACAGGAAGAATCCAAGTTACTGAAATCTTAGAAAATGATGTGGTCCTTAAAGATTTGTACACTAAAGGTTTTAATATAACTAATTATAAAACAGAAAAAAGAAGTAAATCTTGGAACAATAATTATGAAATATCCATGAAGCTATTAAGTGAAGGTAAAATATCATTGAACTCAATTATAAAAGTATTAGGATATTATAAAAAATAATTAAAAAATAATTAAAGAACATGCTTGACAATACTTGTTTTATATTGTATTTTTTTCAAACTTTTTCATTTGGGAGTTACTATTTATGGCTAATAATATGTTCGATGACAATGATGTATATGATTCAGAAGACGATTTCAAAGAAGAGACAAATATAGAATTAGATGTCAATAATGTAGATTTAGAAAATCTGACAGAAACTAAAGTTACAATATCAAAAGTAGATGCTGATGGTTTTGATGTAGATGACGAAGAAGATGAGGAAGGTTATGATACTGACTCTCTTAAAACGTATATGCGAGAAATGGGATCTATACCTCTATTAAAAAGACAAGAAGAATTAGAACTTGCTAAAAAAATGGAAGAAGGTAGAGATGAAGTTCTTAGTGCTATTCTTCAATGGCCTAAAATTTACAATTTCATTTTAGAAAAATATGAAACAGAATCACAGAAAGAGGAACCAGAAGTAGGTTTCGGTATTGTAAATGATAATATCTATGAAGATTTCAACGAAGAAACTATGGTCGCTAAAGAAATGAGCGAAGATGACATGGACAATAAAAAGTTAGAAATCAATCAAAAAACTATCGAATTAGTTGACCTTATTAGAACTGAAATTGCAACTAACTCGTCTATTTCTGATGGTAAAAAGAGCTTTAAAGCTAACAACGATTTAAACGAACATATTGTAAAGCTTGGACTAAACAGTGACTTTGTAAGAGAAATCGTAGAAAAAATTAACCAAACAATGTCTACTATCAAAGCTATAGAAGGTGAATGTGTTAAAATTTTCAAACAAATTCAAGTTCCTCAAAAGGTTTATTCTGTTGCGTTTAAAAGAAATTATACAAATAAAGCTTGGATTGAAGAGTTCACAAGCAATACTGGACTTATAAATAAATTCCATATACAACAAAATGAATTACTCTTTATAGAATCAAGAGAAAATATTCAAATTGAAAGTGTAAGAAAATTAAGTCGTTTTATTTATATAGGTGAGAAAAAAGCCCATAACGCTAAAAAAGACATGACTATGGCAAACTTGAGACTTGTAGTTTCTATTGCCAAAAAATATTCTACACCGGGTAACGCTCTACACTTCTTAGATATTATACAAGAAGGTAATCTTGGATTAATGAAAGCAGTAGATAAGTTTGAATATAGAAGAGGTTATAAATTCTCTACTTATGCAACATGGTGGATTCGCCAAGCTATTACAAGAGCTATTGCTGACCAATCAAGAACAATTAGAATTCCAGTTCATATGGTTGAGAATATGCAGAAAGTTGAAAGAGTTAAGAAAAAACTCAAACAACAGTTAGGTAGAAACCCAACTGAAGCAGAAATATCAGTTGAAGCTGATTTACATATTGATAAAGTAAATAAAGCATTGAAAGTTACAAAAGAACCAATTTCAATGGAAAGCCCAATTGGTGGTGAAGATGAAGAATCAACCATTAGTGACTTTATTGAAGACGAAAGCAGAAATAAACCATTTGATATTATTTCAGATGCTTCTCTGAAAAAGATATTAGAAGATGCAGTAATGCAGTTACCAGAAAGAGAATCTAAAATCTTACAAATGAGATTTGGATTTAATATAGAAAAAGGATTAGCATTAAAAGAAGATTCAACACTTGAAGAAGTTGGACAACAGTTTAATGTTACCAGAGAACGTATTAGACAAATTGAGGCTAAAGCCTTAAGATTAATTCGTGATAGTGGCTATGGTGATGTATTAAAAGCATTCTTAGAAGATCTTGACAAGTAATGGACTTTTTATTTTTTTTAGGTAAAGTAATAAAATAAACATAAAAAAAGAAAGGGATTTAAATGAACCAAGAATTTGAGGATTTAAAAGAAAAGGCAAAAGCAGGCGATGCCACTGCTCAATATCATGTTGGAAGAATTTTAATAGAAGGTAAAAAGATTCCAAAAGATGTGAAAGAAGGTTGTAAATGGGTAGAATTATCTGCTAAAGCCTCTAATTCTGATGCACAAGTCCTTTTAGCTGAACAGTATTCTCGTGGAGAAGGTGTTCCAAAAAATTATGAAGCAGCAATAACATGGTATCAAAAAGCAGCAAAAGCAAAACATCAAGATGCTTTATATAAAATGGGTATATTAATGATCTTAGCTAAAAAAGATGAAGAAAACGTTAATAAAGGTGAAGACTATTTAAGGCATTCAGCAAATAGTGGTAACATTAATGCACAATATGAATTAGGTTTAATTTATTTACGTGGTACTACATCTTTCCATATAGATGGAGAAGAAGCTGTAAGATGGTTTAAAAAGGCGTCTGAAAAAGAACATTTACCTTCATTAAATATCTTAGGTTACATTTTTGCAAATGGTTCTCAAGATAAAAAAATAAAGGCAAATGAAGAACTTGCTATTAAGTATTGGAAATTGGCGGCTGATAAAGGGTTTAGTGAGGCTCAATATAATTTAGCTAATTTATATTTAAAGAAAGCTAATGAATTGTGGGAAGTATCCGCAAGTAAAGGTTTCCAAAAATCTAAATATATGTTAAATGTAATGAAGAGTCATGATTTAAGAAATGTAAAGAAATAAATGAAAAAGTAATTAAAAAAGGTGCTCTAAGCACCTTTTTTATTATTTGTCTTTAAACAAATTTTTGAGATGTTTACCTTGAACAAACTTAACAACCTTTCTTGGTTCTAATGGGAATGTTTTGCCTGTTTGTGGATTTGTTGCTATTCTTTTTGGTCTTTTGATTGCTCTGAAAGCACCAAAGCCTACAATATTTACGTCAACTCCATCTTTTAAATGAGATTCAACCGCTTCAAATAAGTCACCAATAATTTCAAGTGTCTTCTGCTGAGTCAAATCATGTTTATCAGATAAAATTTTTGCCAAATCGTTTTTATTTATTGTCATTTTCTATCCATAATAGTTCTCTTAATATAAATACTATAATACTATTTTAAAAATGTCCATAGTTTATTAACCTTTTTTTAACATTATTATACTTTTTTTATCTATTATCTATTTAGTTATTAGATTAAAAGATCTTTAAAAGATTTAATTAATTGATATTTCATATAATTGTAATACAATATAATAAGATAATAATGGATGTTGTTGTATGAATAGAAATAATAAGGGATTAACGCTGATGGAAACATTAATTGTTGTCAGCATATCTATACTAATAATAGGAATGTCAGTATACTGGGCTGGTATATTCCAGAAAAAAAGACAAGCATCTGCATCTGCATCTGATATTGTACAGATTATTTCTGGTATTGACCGCAGACTATTCTTAGATGGATACGATGCATCCAAATGGGGCGACTTAAATTATAATACTAATGGCGATGTAGCTAAATTTTTTAACGAAAAACTAATATCTAAGAGTGCAACTTGTGGTAAATCTAATGGGTGGGAACCAATAACTGATAAAATAGAAAATTCAACTGAAGCATCAAAAATGGAAAGTGCTTCATTAGTTTCTTGTAATTTATGGTCAGAAATTGTTCCTTGGAGTTCATTAGCTTCTATAGATATCGAAAACTTAGATGGTAAAGTAACTGCTGTAAATTTATATCTTAAACAAAAGAATGATGCTAATTTTGAAAAGAATTTCCCATATATGAGACAAGCCATTACAGAGATGAAAGCTAAAGATTCTCAAGAAATTGCAGGTATGCATTATTACCAATTTGTAGATGACACTGATAAATCAAATCCTATATCCGCTTTGAAATGTGCTGATTTAAAATCTCGTTGCATTATAAAAGCAACATTCTCATCAGAAGAAGGTACAAGTGAATATCTTCGTACTGATGGTGGCAACAGTATGGTGAACTCTGCAATTACATTTAAACCAAATATGGATTCTCCATCAATTAACTGTTTAAGATGGAAAACAGATGATACAGGAGCTTATGTCTCATCAACTGTTAAATGCGGTATAGGTGTATATGATACAACGGCTACAGAAGAAAATAAAAGAGTTGACGTAGTGATTGATACAATGACAACTAAAGGTATGTACCTTAATAAATCTTGTAATCAATATGAATATAATTTCAATAATCAGATGCTTGAAATAACAGGCACATCTCCTTGCGGTATATATGAGAAAGATGGTAGCGTTATCCAAGCTGTACAAAAAATAAATACTACAAAATTGCTTGCTCAAAAAATACAAGCAAGAGATTTATTCATTTCTAATCTTGATGTTCAAGAAGCATTGACAGTTATGAATACTGTTACAGCAAGAGGTGATGTTAAAGTTGATGGAAAAACTACAATAAATCAGGGTATGACAGTTGAGAAAAATGCAAAATTCCAAAATAATCTTGAAATAAAAAACACCTTGAATGTAATGGGCGATACAACTGTACAAGCTTTAGCGGCTGAAAATATATACTCAGCTAATAATATAGATGCAAATACATTCCGTGCAGACTATTTAGATCTTAATTCTGCAAAAGCAATAAACTCTGCTTGTACTGCTGCTGAGGCAGGCACAATGACTGGTACAACATTGTCTACTAATAATGATTTCAAGAATACATTATTAATATGTCGTTCGACTGCTAAAAATCCTAATGATTATCGTTGGAGATCATTAAATGGACTTGAAGGTCAAATTATGGCATTTAACTCTGAATGTCCACCGGGCTGGAAAAGATATGAAGAAGCTTCTGGTAGAATGTTAGTTGGTACTGGTACTTATGTAGAAGGTGCAAAAGTATATAACTATAAATTAGGTGATAAAGGTGGTGAAGCTATGCATATGCTTACTATCAATGAAATGCCGAACCATCAACATGGTTCTCATACACCAAGTAGCACTTGTGTAGGTTCTTGTTCAAGTGCAGGTGTACAGCTCACTCACACAGATACAGTATGGAGTAGTAACAGTCAAATCAAGACAACCGCAACAGGTGGTAACAAAGCTCACGAAAACCGTTCACCTTATGTTGCTGTTAACTGGTGTATATTTGAGGCTTAATATGAAATATAATAAAAATAATTTAGGATTAACTTTACTAGAAACAATTGTTTCTGTTGCAATATTAATAGTATTAATTACAGGTGGTATTTATTATTATGTAGAGAAAACAAAAAAAACAAAAGCCGAAGTATTTGGTGCAGAAGTTGTTAAATATTTAAAAATAACAGACGAAAAAGTTGCTATATCAGGATATAGAGAAGATTATTGGCCAATAAAAGAAGCGACTGACTTTGATGCATTCAAAAATTTTATGTATTCAAATTATAACGCTGTTAGTGGTTCATGTAATAATGGTGGATGGACACCAGTTAAAGACCGTTCCAATACTGAATCAGATGAATATAAAGAAAGAACGGCAACAGAAAAAGGAAAAATAACAGATAAAAACAAAACATCATTTTTTGATTGTTCTTACTTTTCTTCTGATAAATTCTTCTTTGGTATGATTCCAACAGCTTATGTTAATATTGATGAAAATACAAAAAAGATAAATACAGTTGATTTCATATTTAGATTTACTAATAAAAAACATAGTCATGATGATTTTGTAAATATAAAACGTTCTATAGACATGATGCGTTCTCAAGATCCAAGTAATATTTCTGGACAACATCTCTATGCATTCGTTTCTACAGATAATATAAATAGAGAATTAAAAGCTCTTGAATGTTTAAATCTTGAAGAGAAGTGTGCTATAAAGGCAAGTTTTAGAAGAAATGGTCAAAATGATTATGTTCGTACTGATGGTTTATCACCTATGGATAACTCTGTGGTCACTTTTAAAATGCATGATTATGTATTAGGACAAGACGGTAGAAACAACGTTGCTCATGGAGTTGTTAAGAACTGTGATAAATGGACTTTTAATGAAGTATCAAATAGCTGGTCTAAAAACTCAACTATTAAGTGTGGAATTGGTATTTATGAAAATAATATTGTTGCTTCCTTGATTGATGGTGAAGTTACAGGAAAAGGTTTTTATTTAAATCAACAATGTAATAGCTTCTCTTTAAATAACACTTCAAGTCCAACTGGAGCTATGGCTGGTGTTCCACAAAACTTTATAGATAGTTATGGCCAAGTATTAACCAAAGATTCTAAATTATTACCTTGTGGTCAATTTGAAGAAAATAATGAATATTATGTTTTGAATAATGAAATACATGCTGATGAAGTAAATATTGGTGGTCCTCGCTATAATGAAAATGATGGCGATTCTAAAATATCTGGTGATGCAATAGATAGTGAATTAATTGTTGCTCCGTCAGAAGAAATGATTCAAGAGGATTATAATGCAAAATTAGATTATGATGCTAATCCAAAATCTTTGAGTGCTGAAGATCAATTATTAAATCCATCAAAAGGTGATTTCAGAAAACCTAGTACAAGTTCTGTGGTTAGAATATCAGATCCTTCTATATCATCTACTGAAAATGCTATTCAAAAATTAAATACAAAAAATATGACTATATATGAAGATCTTATAGTAAATAAAGACAGTGCTTTAACTCCAGAAGAAGTCTTTGTTACAGGTGAATTGGAAGTTCTTAATTCTTATTCTGTAAATCAGGTTCAAGAAATAAATTCTAATCCTTTTATGACAACTGAACAAAAAGAAGCTGCTAAAAGAAAATTAGAATATTCAACAATAGGAGGATCAGCAGAGGTTGCTGCTAATCTTGATTCTGGAAACATTGTTGTGGGTAGTGATAAATTATTTAACTATGATGAAGAGAAAAAACAATATTCTTTCAAAAATAATCCAGAAAATATAGCAACAATGAATAATAAAACTAGTGGTTCTATTGTTGAAATAGCAAATAAAATTAATGAAATAACTGCTGCAAAAGATATAAATGTTAATAATCTTGCTGAATCAAGAAATAAATTGAATGCTAATACTTTACAGTTTAGAGCAAATCTTGATGTCTATTCTGGTGCAATTTGTGAAGATCAAGGAAAAATGGCTGCAAATAGTGTTTATGAGCTATTTATTTGTCAAAATGGAAAATGGGAAAACTTTATTAGTGATGGTGGTATATCAGCATTTAATAGTGAAACATGTCCAGTAGGTTGGAGAGCTTTTACAGAAGCTGATGGTCGCTCATTAATAGGTACAGGTTATTTTGACACTATTCATGCAGGTGTTACCTTGTATAAAACAGGTGATAAAGGTGGTGAGGCTATGCATAAACTCACAGTAGAAGAATTACCAAGCCACACGCACAACAGACCAATTGTTCAACATATTTGTTCTGCATGTCATTATAACTTAGGTTTGGCAAAAATAGCAAGTGGTACAAGTTATTGGAGCCAGAATGTAAAATCAGCAGCAACAGGTGGAGATCAACCACATAACAATATGTCTCCTTATCAAGCTGTTAAGTTCTGTATCAAAGGAAACGATGAATTATTTGACTATGTTGAATCTAATGCCCCTAATCCTACTGATGTTTGGGTAGAATATGCTATAGAAGAAGGGGAATTCGAGAATTATGGTCCTAAATATGCATGTTATTACACAACACAGGTTGATAATATTTCAGATCCAGCAAATCCTAAAGAATATAGTGTTGAAGTATGTAATCAAGATCAAAGAAAAACCAATAAAGCAAGAGAGATCAATGCAAGAACTTCTCAAGTAAGATATACAGGTATGGAGACTTATGAATATCAAACAATAATTACACAAGAGGCATGGGCTGCTTATGATCCATTCTATACATCATGTACTAATGTGGGTGATAACTATAATTGTGGTGCATGGAATAAAGATGAAGACGATTATGATTATGGAACTTTATTTACTAAAGAAAGATCTTGTTCACAAAAACGTATAAGATATGTTCAAATACGTGAACGTAACTGGGTAAACGGTCAAATTAGAGTTGTAGGTACAAAAGAAGAAGAATGTAATCCACCAGCTACAGTTAAGGAATATAAAGATTCAACAGGTACTCGTGTAGAAAGATTAACATTACCTATTACATTTGGAAGAGTAACTACATCAAATGGTGGTCACAGATTAGAGCTTTCTGGTGCTTATAACATTAACTCAAATACTGGTGATGATGCTGGCGTAGTAGGTACTCCTGCTGATAAAAACAACTTGTCTATAATGATAAAAGGTAGAAAACAAGAACGTTCTGGTTCTGGTGATACTTTCTCTTGTGAAATAAGTTTATATGCAGTAAATGGATTAACAGCTAATCTTAATGGTTCTACTGGTTCTTCATTCTCATTCTTGGAAGGTTATAGTAAAGTAAGATTTTATAATGACAAGAATGCACAGGTTGGAGCAACAGTAACAGTAGGATCTACAAGTGCTTATGGTAACTATGCTTACAAGTTGAGTTCAGGTGACGTTTGCTCTGCTGTAGATAGTATGTATAATGGAACAAATACAATAAAATATCTTGTGATTGATAATAAATAAGGAGACATTTGATGTTTGATAATTTATTCATGGATATATTTCAAAATATCCAAAATTTACATAGTAATTATCCATTATTTTTGTATGCTGTAATAATGTTTTTAGGAGCTACCATCGGTAGCTTCTTAAACGTTATAATATACAGAACCCCAATAATGCTTGAATTTGAGATTGCTGATGTTATTAAAGCTAATGCTGATAATGTTCATAAAAATATTGATGATGCTTTTGAAAAAGGAAAAGGTATGACACTATCGCTTCCTCGTTCAAGATGTTCATGTTGTGGTAAAACAATTCCTTGGTATCATAATATTCCAATTTTAAGCTACTTTATTTTAAAAGGTAAATGTTATTCTTGCAAAGAATCTTTTTCTTCACGTTATGCAATTATTGAAGTTATAAATACTGTTGCTTGGTTATTGTTGTTTAATATCTTTGGGCTTACGTTGACTTTTGTTGTGACAGCAATATTATTTAGCTTACTTTTAATTCTATCCATGATAGATTTTGATACTAAATTGTTACCTAATGATTTTGTATTTCTTGTAACAGTGCTTGGAATATTATATCAGTCTTCTAGTGTTGAGACTATTGGACTTCAAAATTCAATATATGAAGCATTAATATTGTTCTTTATTTCATATGCTTTTATTTCGGTATATTCAAAGATTCGTGGCAAACTTATGATGGGATTTGGAGACATAAAATTAATTGGTGCATTAACTTTATATATAGGAATGTTTAATGCAGTATATGCTATATTAATTGCATGCTTGATTGGCATATTATATTATACAATGCTTATTTTAATGAAAAAGGTAAATGATGATAGGACATTTGCTTTTGGGCCATTTTTATGTTTAGGTTTCTATGGTGTATTTATCTGGACACTATTAAGTTAAAACTCACATTATGTGAGTTTCACTTTTTTATGATTTCTTGTCTTATCATTTTTAATTGCTTTATCAAATTCTTGATGATAAGCAGATCTAATTTTAATAAATTCTTCTCTTGTTCTTAAATGTTCAACTATTTCGCTGTTTGGACGATTTTCTTTAATAGTTTTCAATTCTTTTTCAGATGCTGTTGCAAGATACATAGTTAAAAATTTAATCTCTTCATTTCTTTCTAAATAACGTTGTTTAAATTCATTGATATTTGTATAAACATCAGGATTTTGTAATTCACCATTTTTTAATTCATTTCTATCAATTAATTTAATAGCAATGATACTTGGCTCAGTTTCATTAAGTCTTGAAGCCAAATTAGAGAGTATACTTTTATAATCTTGTTCAAACTTAACTCTATTGAACTCATTATTTGAAAAATATTCTTTCAATAATGCTTTTTGTTCTTTTTCTATTTGTTTTTTTATTTCTCTATTTTCTATCAGGTACTGAGCAAAAAATTCGTTCAAAATGAATGAATCACTAATAAGCATACCCATAGTTCGTCTGAGGTTATAGATATACTCAAACGACCTCATTTTCTTTTCTCTTTTTAATAAGTTTCTATGCTCTTCATCTGTTGCTGCCTTCAATAACATTTGTATTGGGCTAAGCTTTGTATTGTTTGGAATAAATCTCAAAGACATATAATATCACTAATAATTCTACTAATAACATTATACCACAATATTTTAATATTAAAAATCAAGAATATCTAAAAGAATAAGGGATTGTTTAATATCATTAAAAGAGCTTTTTTGATCAATTCCAATTTCTACATTTTCTTTGTCGAATAAAGCACCATAAGTATATAGAAAATACTTAACATAATCTTCTTCAGATAGTTTTTCATAAGGCTGACTAATGTAATGACTCTCATATGAAAGAGCTATTTTTAAAAGGCCATCGCCTATACTACTGACAATGAAATCTTGTTTTAATCCTTTTGTATCATGTAATGAGATGTTTATAGTGTATTTAACTTTTCTATCAGCAAATAGTATCATTTTACTAATAGTTAGATGGGTATAAAATAAATTATTTTTTATAGGTATGCTTGTTAGTGAGATATCATTTTTTAATATAGATAATAAATCAAATTCTTCATCTTCCTTAAAGAAATTAATATAATTATTAAAGAATGCATTAACTGAAAGAATTGAATCTTCTTTTAACATTTTAAATTTAGGACAAATAACAGTTAAATTATTAATGTCTTCTAAAAAATATTTTGGCTGCACATAAATACAATTTTTTGTGACTGACATTAATATTTTATATGTCTTGGAACCATCTTTTAAATCAACCAAAGTTTCTGTTAATATTTCATCAATATCACCAACTATGATGTGATTATCTATATATTTTCTTAGTTCCAATAAGATTTCCAACTTACGCTTTTCTTTCGTATGCATAATTTATCCTATCTTCAATAAAATGATTATATGTCAGATAAAAATAAAAGCAATAAAAAACAGGCCGAAGCCTGTTATTTAATTTAGTACGATATTACTATCTACTTTTTTACCTCTTAAACCACGTTTACTTAGGAACTCTCCAAGTTTTTCACCTTCGATGAAGTATACTTTACCTTTTGATTTGACTTCAAAACCTTCAAGTTTAGTGACTGTTAACTTTTTAATCTTATGACCATCAGCTAACTTGATCAATTGGAAACCTTTACCTTTATCTAAATCTTTTAATTCATTGATGTTAAAAGTTAAAATTCTATCATCGGTAGTCTGAATGTTGACTAGCTTACTATCAGCACTTAAAACAATAGGTTTAAACACTACAGAATCTTTTTCTGGCAGAGTCATAAAGTTTTTGCCAGCCTTGTTTTTAGAAACAAGATTCATACTATTAGTTAAATAGCCATAACCATCATTATTCGATACCAATAAGTTTTTATCTTCTGTTGCAAACAACATTTCAATTAAACTTACACCACTTGGTAAAGTAATCAATGTATTAATGTGAACAAAACTACCTTTACCACTTGGTATTTCACTTGGTTTAACACTATAACCACGACCATCAGATCCTAAAAATGCTACGTTATCAATACTTCTACCTTCACGAACATATAATATTTCATCATCTGTCTTTAGTTGAATAGTGCTAAGTTCAACATCATGACCTTTTCTAAGAGTAATCCAATTCTGTTTAGTATATACGACAGTAACAGCTTCGTCTTGAATAATATCAGCAGATGATTTAACAGCTACTTTATCTTCTTTAATCAATGTTCTTCTGTTGTCTTCAAATTTTGCAGTCAATTCTTCAATTTCTTTCTCCATTTGATTAAACATTTTAGCTTTGCTTCCAAGAAGTGTTGTAAGTTGTTTTTCTTCTTTCTTCAAGTTATCAATTTCTTTATCAATCTTAACTTTCTCAAGATTAGCTAATTGTCTTAATTTGATTTCAAGAATGTCTTCTGCTTGTATTTCAGAAATATTAAATGAAGTCATTAAATCTACTTTAGGTTCATCAGAATCTTTAATGATTCTAATTACTTCGTCAATGTTAAGGAATGCAATAATACGACCTTCAAGAATATGAATTCTGTTTTGTACTTTTTCAAGTCTCCATTCGCAACGTCTTGTCATAACATTAAAACGATAATCAATCCATTCTTGAAGTAGTTCTTTAATACCTTTAGTTTGTGGTGTACCATCAAGGCCAACAACAGTCATATTTATTTTAATACTTTCTTCTAAACCAATACGACTTATAAGAGCATTCATAAATTCTTCTGGATTCTGTTTATGAGATTTAGGAGTTAAAACTAATCTAACAGGAGTTTTCTTATCCGATTCATCTAAGAATCCACCTAAAATACTCAACAAATAGTTCTTTTCAGCAATAGCCTGTTGACTTAAAGGTTTTGACTTACCATTTTTATCTTTTTTAACTTGTGGGTTAATTATACGATCAATATTTTCTAATACTGTTTTATTGTTAACTAAAGGTGAGAATTCGGTTACAACAGCTTGCCAATGACCTTTAGCCATTTCTTCAATTTTCCATTTAGCACGAACACGAATTACACCACGGCCAACTTCATATATTTTTCTTAGTTCTTCATCACTTGCAATAATATGACCACCAGTAGCGAAATCTGGACCTTTCAATATATCCATAATCTCATCACTTGTAATATTAGGATTCTTTATTGTTGCAATAGTTGCATCAGTTAATTCTCTAATATTGTGAGAAGGAATATCAGTTGACATACCAACAGCAATACCAGAAGCACCATTTAATAAAAGAAGATTAAGCTTAGCTGGCATATTTGCAGGCTCAGACAATGTGTTATCATAGTTAGGTCTGAAATCAGATGTACCCATACCTAATTCATGTAATAGAATTGATTCGGCAAGTGGAGTCAATCTCGCTTCTGTATAACGCATTGCAGCAGCACTGTCACCATCTTTTGAACCAAAGTTACCCTGACCATCAACTAATGGATAACGCATGTTCCAAGGCTGAGCAAGACGGCTCATTGCATCATATACGGAACTATCACCATGAGGGTGATACTTACCAATTACATCACCTACAATTCTTGCAGATTTTTTATAAGGTTGATTGGAAAAGTTATTCATTTCGTTCATCGCAAAAATAATTCTGCGGTGTACAGGTTTAAGGCCATCACTTAGATAAGGAATGGCACGGTCTTTCAATACGGCAATTGAATATTCTAAATATTTTTTATTTAAATATTCTCTTAAATCTAAGTAATCATCATTATTATTTAATTCACTATTCATTATATTCTCCATTATTCAGCTTCGTTCTCATTAAAATTACCAAATTCTGTAATCCATTCTTTTCTGTCTCCTGATCTTTTCTTTGCCAAAAGCATATCAACAGATTCAATAGTCTCAAAAATATCATTAGTAATTTTCAATGGAACAAGTCTACGAGTATCAGGATCTAAAGTAGTTTCCCACAATTGTTCTGGATTCATTTCTCCTAGACCTTTAAATCGACCAAGTTTTATATTTTCTTTTCTTACTTTTTCTTTTTCAAGTCTTTTTTCAACTTCTTGCAATTCTTCATTGTCAAGAATATACAAAGTTTCATCTTTTTTATTCTTTGAACTGTACTTGACATCCAAACGATATAATGGTGGTTGAGCAATGTAAACATATCCTAATTCTATTAGTTTAGGAAAATGTCTCAAGAATAATGCAGCTAACAATACTTGAATATGGAATCCGTCTTTATCCGCATCTGCTAAAATACAGATTTTATGGTATCTTATGTCAGATAAATCAACGTCCTCACCTAATCTATGTGACTTTACACCAATTGCCATTTCAAGTGCAGCAACTTCTTCGTTTTCAGTAATAATTGAACCATCAAGTTCCCAAGTGTTTATTGGTTTACCTTTAAGTGGTAAAATTGCTTGGAACTCTTTTGCTCTGCCTTGCTTAGCTGAACCACCAGCAGAATCACCCTCAACAATAAATAATTCAGTTTCTTCTGGATTATCAGATTGACAGTCAGTTAATTTACCCGGAAGCACATTCATACCATTAGACTTTCTAACTTTTGTATTGGTAGCTTTCTTGTTTCTCAAGTTAGCTTGCTTTATTGCCAAGTCAACAATCTTCTTACCCATTTCAATATTGGTATTAAGCCAATGTTCAAACATATCTCTTGAAATTGTAGTTAATAATCTAACAGCACCACGATTGTTTAATTTTTCTTTAGTCTGACCATGGAATTGTGGGTCTAATATCTTAGTAGATAAAACAAACCATAATTTTCCCCAAATGTCATCAGAAGTAATTTTCAAACCTCTTGGTAATAATGAATGTTGCTCAGAGAAATTCTTAACAGCTTCAAACAAACCATTTTTAAATCCTGCTTCATGAGTACCACCTAATTTTGTTGGAATCAAGTTTACAAAACTTTGTTTATGACTTGAACCACCATCTTCTAACCAAGTAATTGCCCATTCTGCACCTTCGCCTAAATAGAATGTTTCATGATCATCATCAATATATTTTTTATCATAAAGAACAGGAACTAAGGTTTCATTTTCACCTAAAATTTCTTTCATGTAACTTTCAATACCATTACTGTAGTGCCATTCATAAATTTTTGGCTCAGAACCTTCTTTTTCTATAATAAGCTTAACTTCAATGCCATTAAGCAAAACAGCCTTTGCTCTCAACGCATTTTCTAATTGTTGTAGATCAAATTCTGGTTTATCAAAGTATTTTGGATTTGGCTGAACTGTTACTTTAGTACCATGTAATTTTTTTGCAACTGTTTTAAGTTCTTTTAATGGTTCAATAACAGCACCATTAGAAAACACAATTTGCTTAATGAATCCATCACGCATACTTTCAACAACCAAGCGGTCAGAAAGAGCGTTTGTTACAGATACACCAACACCATGTAGACCACCAGCAAAGTTATAAGCACCACCAGAATCTTTTTCAAATTTACCACCTGAGTGTAAACGTGTGAAAATAACTTCAACAGCAGAAACACCTTCATCTGGATGTATATCTGTAGGAATACCACGACCATCATCTTCTACAGTGACAGTTTTATCTGAATGTACAGTAACAATGATTTTTGAAGAATACCCAGCTAATGCTTCGTCAGCCGCGTTATCAATAACTTCTTCAAGAATGTGGTTTGGGTTTTCGGTATTAGTATACATACCCGGTCTTAATTGTACTGGTTCGAGTCCTTTTAAAACCTTAATATTTTTTGCACCATAATTTACTTCTTTTTCACTCATGCTTGCTCCCTATCTCTCTAAATTTGTTATACTCTAAATATTTGCATTTATTGTCAATTATTACATATTTTCTTGACGAAGGCAAATTATTCGATTATTATAACCGATATTATTTTTGAAATCAAGTGGAGTATTTATGGAAGGATTTAGTAGACAAAATCAGAATGATAACCTCGAAACAAACATACAACAAGACAAGATAAGACCATTAAAATTCTCAGACTATATTGGTCAAGAAGAATTAAAAGAACATTTAGATGTTATGATTAAATCTGCAAAGATAAGAAATGCATCATTACGTCATATTCTTTTATATGGACAACCCGGTCTTGGTAAAACTACATTGGCAACTATTATTGCTAATGAATTAGGTTCTAAGATTGTATATACATCAGCACCAGCAATTGAAAAACCAGCAGATTTAGCAGGTATATTACTTAATCTTAATGATGGTGATATTCTTTTTATTGACGAAATCCATGGTTTAAAAATTCAAACAGAAGAAATGTTATATCCAGCAATGGAAGATAGATTAATAGATATTGCTGTTCCAAGTGCAAGAGAAAATAAAGTAATTAGATTACCATTAAAAAACTTTACTCTTATTGGTGCAACAACAAAACCGGGTAAAATATCAGGTCCACTTCGTGATAGATTTATTCATCAAATGCAACTCAACTATTATAATAACGATGAACTTAAAGAAATTATAAAAAGAACTTCAAAAATTCTTAATTTTAAAATAGATGAAGAAGCGGCTGAAGAAATAGCAAAACGTGCTCGCGGTACAGCAAGACTCGCAAACAACTACTTAGGTGTTGCTGGGGATTATGCTGTTGTAAGAAGTGATTCCAATATTACTAAAGAAATAGCAGGTATTGCTTTGGATATCCTTAAAATTGATGAACATGGATTAAATCAAATTGACAGAAAAGTCATTAATGCTATGTATACGTTATATAAGTGTAAACCAGTCGGTTTTGGTTCGGTCGCAAAATCAATACAGGAAGAAGTAGATACCGTAGAAAACTTAGTGGAACCTTATCTATTACAAAAGAAATTCATAATGAAAACAGAAAAGGGTAGAGTATTAACTGAACTTGGAATTGAATATGCTAAGAACCTTGTTGCTTCTGGCTTTACTCATAATTAACAAAATTGCTTATGCTCAGATAGATACTGAGTTTTTAAGCAATGAATTATTTAATATTACTGAACATTCATTAAAGAAAAATGTATATGTTTATCACTTGGCATCTCAAGACTTCGGTGAGATGACACCAAGTGAACTTGCATTGAATTTAAAAAATATAGATAACTTGTTTGATCAACCAGCCTTAAAAGAACATATGACAGAAAATGATATTTCAGATATAAAGAAAAACTTTTCTGATATATTCCAAGCTATTTATATTGATAAAGATCCAAAGATCAATCAAGCCGTAACTTATAATATACAAAAAAATGACACTGTTTTTGCATTGATTGCTATTCCAAATATTTATTATGAAGCTTATGACGATTGTGCTGGAGCATTTATATTATTTGAATCTTATACATGTTTTGAATTAGATAGGAGTACACGTTCTTTTTTAACAAAATACATCGCCAGAAATCATGTTCCTAAATTAGACAGTGATTATTTAGGAATGTTCATTGTTGTACATGAATATGCACATGCTTTGCCAGAGCAGTTGAAATTAAATCTTTCAGAATTCTATGCGAAGGTGACAAATGTTGATGCCAAAAGAGAAAGATATCTTATACATCATTACAATGAAATCTATTCAGACTTATATGCAGGTATTCGTTTATTACAAAAAGGTTATTCAAAAGAATATTTAGATCAAATTATATTCATGAGAAATGTTGGTATGTATTTAAGCAAAGATACATTGCACTTTTCAACGCCTTATCTTAAAGCTTTGAAAAATTTAAATAAAGAAGATTACATGGTAGCTACTACTTTTAAAGAGATAGATGCAATCATAAATAAAATATTTTTCAGTGTTATTAACGAAAAGAATACTTTAGATGAAAAATTATTTTTTGCTGAAAAAATGGAAGTTAGAGATAAGCTGACAGACATTGCATCATTCGCATTTAATGTTAACAAAGATGTAAAAAATAATACATTTCAGAAGAAAACAGAAGAACAAGCTGACTTTATTAACAAGTTATTTAATAAATTTATAAATTCAATCTATTATGCTAACAGAAGATTTATGTTAGCATATCCAGATAAAGATTTAAATTAAAATGTAAAGTATACTAAAGCAGTAATCATCAAACATAAAACAAAGGAATCTTTCCAGTTAACTAAGTTTATATTTTCATAATGATAAGTATAGGCATAGTTAACAATAATTATACCAACGTTTCTTATAATGCTATATTGTTCTGCTGGAATATTACTTATTATTATAGTGTTAATGTATATTGTCACACAATAACCCATAACCATGAATAAATAATTTCTTAAATCATTTTTATTTAATTTTCTTGAATTTTCATCATGATGTTTTTCTCGCTTTTCTTTTATTAAAGATAAAATTATAAAAACTAATAAGTTAAATAAAGTTGCAACAATCATATAGTTTACTGGATTATACTCTTGCATCATTTTGCTACCAAAAACACCAGAAACCGCACCAAATACAAATGCCATTAATAAAACTTTAAATCCATTAATTGATTTACTTTTTAGTTTATCAATATAGAAAAATATTGCCAAAACAAATAATGACAATGATAATAAATATATATCACTTTTACTTTCATATTGTACTTCTATTGTATTTTTAAATGAAAACAAATGCATAAGTCCAATGGAAACAAAAGGAACGATGGCTAAACTCAAGAAGTTAACAAAATAACAAATTGTAACATTATGTTCATTTAGTTTTCTTGATTTAAACTGAACTATCATAAATATAACTGATATAATTTGTGATAAGTAGAATCTATAGTCTTTCAAAAATGTAAAGTCATGATAATCAACTCTTGCTATATTAGTAATAACAAGAAATATAGACCCTACTAATGCAAGTAAAGCTGAGTTAAAATATTTATATTTATAAAATTCATTTTGTAATTTTTGGATATGGACAGTTACAGCTAATAAAATAGGAAACAACCAATAACATAATAAAACCATTTAATTTGACCTTCTAGATAATACTTGATGATACCATTATTAAGGAAAAATTACAATGAATATTTTAATATTATTCTTAAAAAAAATAATATTTTTTTATTGATTTTGTTAGTAATATAGTTTATTATTGCTGAAATTATATAATTAAAGGGGATTGATTAATGTTTAAAGAGTCTAAGGAAAAAGTCAAAAATGGAAAACTTGAACTTTTGGTTTTTGAATTACCTAAAGGTCAAAAATTTGGTATAAATGTTTTTAAAGTTAAAGAAATATTATCTTGTCCTAACGTTCATGCGATTCCAAATGCTCATAGTTCTGTTAAAGGTTTAATTACAGTTCGTGGTAATAACTTGGTTGTTGTTGATCTTAATAAAGCAATTGGTAGAGAACCTACTATAGATGTTAGTGATAAATTTGTAGTTGTTACAGAATATAATCAGAGTACAATGGCTTTCTTAGTCGATAAAGTTGATAAAATTGTTCAAGTTGAATGGAGTGATGTAAAACAACCATCAGCAGGATTAGGCTTCAATTATCTTACTGCAATTGCTAAAATACAAAATGAAATGATTCAAATCCTTGATGTTGAAAAAGTTCTATATGAAATAACACCACCAAAAGAAAAGATATCACCAGAAATATTAAAAGATGTTCCTGTGTTAACAGATAATAAGTATGTTGTCATTGTTGACGATTCTCGTGTTGCAAGAAAACAAGTTGCAATATGTTTACAGAAAATGAATATACCTTATAAGACATTTGAAAATGGACTTGAAGCTTTTAATTATCTGACAGATAACGACCAAGACAAAATAATAGATGATGTAGCTTTAGTTATATCAGATATTGAAATGCCTTCAATGGATGGATACACACTTACAATGCGTTTACGAGAAAACGAAAAACTTAAAAATCTTCATATTGTATTACATACATCAATTACTGGTGTATTTAACAAAGAATTAGTTGAAAGTGTTGGTGCTAATGATTTTATTTGTAAATTCAATGCAGATGAATTATCTAAAGCTATTATCAAAAATTTAAAACAATAAAAAAAGCAGCTTAGGCTGCTTTTAATTTCTTCTCTTTCTGTATTTCATCATCAATCTCAGTAATAACTGCATCAATGATATCTCCAGAGGTTAACTGTGCATTCATCTCATCACCAAAACCACCATCTAACATAGCACTGATAACACTACTCTTGTTTGAAATCATGTTCCATAAAGCACCATCAAGAGTTCCGTTGGCAATAGCATAATAACATGTTACAACGTCTTTTTGACCATTACGGTGTGCTCGACATTCAGCTTGTTGTGCAAGTGCTGGTGTCCAAGGTATTTCTCCCATTAATACATGAGCAGCTTTAGTTAATGTTAAACCTACAGATGCAGCGTTAATAGATAAGAGTGCTACTTGAATACTGTCATCATTTTGGAAATCCTCAGTATATTTAAATCGTTTTTCTTTTGTCACACTACCATCAATTTTCATATACTTAATTTTATTTTCTATCAATTTCTCTTCAATAGCATTTAAGAAATCTTTATGATGACCAAAAACAATAAGTTTACCAATACCAGCTTCCAGTTTATCCATGACCCAATCACGAATCATTTCGACTTTTGCCATACCAGCTAATCTATAAGCTTCAAAAACATCTTCTTCAACACTGGACGATAGGTCTTTGAATAATAATGATTTAATTTCCTTTAAATTACCATTTGTTTTGAAATGATAATCTCTTATATTATTTTTCAATGTACTTACAAGCCTATTGATATTTTCCATATAAGATTCATCAGTTTCAAAGTATTGGGTAACACGAACTTTATCAGGCAACTGGTCTAACACACCATCATCTGTTTTTAGCCTTCTAACCATTACTTCTTCTCTAATTAAATCATGGAATTCTTCAATACGTGATGCTCCACCCATATCAAAGACTCTTCTTTTTCTATTAGTTCCGGGGATTTTAAATTCAACCATTTTTGCCGCACAATATTTTTTAGCAAATTCACTAATATCAATCCATTCAGGATGATGTGGTCGAATAGCTTTTAACAGTGTCCATATCTCAATAGGTCTGCTTAAGAATGGTGTACCACTAATCATAATAGCTCTTTTTGCAAAGTTGGCTATATCTATAATTGCTTTAGTTCTCTTAGATTCAGGATTTTTCATATTGTGTGCTTCGTCTACTAAAAGTACACCTCTAACACCTAAATACCCTCTAATACTTTCACTACGTTTTAAAGCATAGTCATAACTGGCAATTGTTATTTTACCTTTTGGACTTTGCTTACTCTTTTTAATAACGCAAATATCAGATTCATCTAAATTCATCCAAGTTAAAAACTCTTTTTTCCAGTTAAACAATAGTGAAGCAGGAGCAAGAACTAATACTGGCCAATCATTCTTATAATGTGCCGCTAATGCTATACCCTGTGGTGTTTTACCAAGCCCCATGTCATCACCAAGTAAAAATCTACCATTTTTAGAAATACCATAAGCAACGCCTGCTTTTTGGTATTCATATAACGGTAATTTTAAATTTAGATAAGATTGATCAAATGTAGGATCATTAATGGCATAAGAAGGATGATTCTTCTTCATGTCTTGTCTTTCTTCTTCTTCTGCTTCTGTTTTACCTTGAGCATTTAAAGAAAATTCTTTTTGTAAGTCTTCACTTAACTTCAATAATATTCTTTCTTCTTTTAAAACAGATAAAGCTTTACTGGTTCTATCTGCATTAACAACCCAACAAACAAATTCAGAATTGAATCTTGCAGTACCCACTTTACTTTTCAGTAAAGTGTTTATTTTTTCATTATAACCATACTCCAACAACAATTCGTTTGAGTTATTTGGATTATATCTTAATTTTACTAATTCCATATCTTAAAAGCCTTCTGGTTTGCCACCATCATCTTTTTTGGTGGTCTTGCATTTAGGGAAATTAGAACAACCCCAGAATTTATTACCTTCCTTACCACGTTCAACCAAGAATCCTTTTTTACAAACTGGACATTGGAAATCTTTCTGAATTTCTTTTTTCACAATTTCAACAGGTTTCATGTTGTCGTCTTTATAGTTTTTCTTACATTTTTCGTTGCTACATTGCCAGTAGAATCCATATTGACCTTTTTTGCGAATCAATTTTTCAGAACAAGCTGTACATTTATGTTCTTCTGTACCTTGATCAACTTCTTCTCTTTGCAATGATTCTCCCGGCTTACCACGATTATCAGGGAAAATAGATTTACATTTTTCCTTATCAAGACAAACCCAGTAGAATTTACCATTTTTATTACTTTTGACTCTTTTAAGGCCAGAATTACAATTAGGACATTGATAAGTCATGCCAACAGCAGTTTGTATTCTATATTTACCTTCTTTCATTTCACTAATAATTTGAACTAAAGTTTTTTTCATTAAATCTAAGAATGCTTCTGGATTATTTTCACCCATAGAAATCTCTTCAAGCATAGACTCCCAATATGCAGAAGTTTCAATGCTTTTGATCATGTCAGGAGTTGCAGGTATCAACAACCTTGCTTTCTCAGTAGTTATAATATTATTTTTTTCTTCTTTAAGATAATCATATCTGATAGCATTTTTTACAATATTTGCTTGAGTTGCAACTGTACCTAAACCTTTAGTTGCTTTCAATATTTTTTTCAATTCTGGATCTTCAATAAATTTACTTGCATCAGTCATTGCTTGTAATAATGAAGCGTTGTTAAATCTTGCTGGTGGCTTTGTTTTCTTTGCTTCTAATTTAGCATTAGTACATTTAACTTTTTCACCAACTTTTAAAAGCGGCAATTCATCTTCTTTCTTCTCTTTTGCAGGTTTGAAAGCAACTTTCCAACCTTGTACTGCTGGCATAGATCCTGTAACTTTGAATTTTTCTTTTTCACATTCAATTTCAAGTACAGTGCTATCATATTCATATTTAGGCAAGAATTGTGCAATGTAAGTTCTTCTTACTAAATCATATACGTTCTTTTCTTCATCACTCATTTTGTTAATATCGGCTGGAGTTGAAGTTGGAATTATAGCATGGTGAGCCGTTAATTTAGAATCATTCCACGCATCAGATTTTTGTTTTACATTACACTGTGCAACTAAGCTTTTAATTTCACCATTCGTAGGATCAGTTTTAGTTAAAGCTTCTAAAACATCTTTAACTTCAACAAATTGGTTAGTTGGCAAATATTGACAATCAGTACGTGGATAAGTAGTAGCCTTATGCTTTTCATAAAGGCTTTGAGCCAACTCTAAAACTTTATCAGCTTTGTAACCAAATTCAGAATAGGCGTCTGTCTGTAATTTTAATAAAGAAAATGGTAATGGAGCATTAGTTTGTTTTCTTTTCTTTTCAGCCTTTGTTACAACACCATCTTGGCTTTTACATTTTTTAATAACTTCTTCTGCTGGTTCTTTTTTTAATAATTTTTCTTCTTGTTCATCTAATAGATTAGCAGGAATAACCCAAGAAGTGTCTAATTTAGCATCTGAACCATTTTTAAATTCAGCAGAAACTTCGTAATAATCTTTGGAAACGAATTTTTCAATTTCCATATCTCTCATATAAACAAGGTTTACAGTTGGAATAAGAATTCTTCCCATTGGTAAATTACCTTCAACCATGTTTCTATTAATGATTGTCATTGCTCTTGATAAATTAATACCAACAAACCAGTCAGCAGAAGTACGAGCAACACCAGAACGATATAAGTTTTCTGTTTTGGAAGCATCCTGTTTTAATGAAATAGCTTTCAGAATACTTTTTTGGTCAAGAGCACTTACAAGAACGCGGCTAATCTTTCCTTGATAGTTAACGATATCAAGAATTTCTCTACCAATAGTTTCCCCTTCTCTATCAGGGTCAGTTGCGATAATCACTTCTGTTGCAGTCTTAAGTAACTTACTTACAATATTAAATTGCTTTTTCTTATAAGCATCTTTTTCATCATCAGATAATTTAAATTTGAATTCTTTTGGTATAATTGGAAGCTCATCAACAGTTCTTGTTGATTTGTATTTTGGATCATATTCATATGGTTCATATAATCTTACAAGATGGCCGATAGCCCAAGTCACAACTGTATTACTTGATTTATCTTCTAAATAGCCTTTACCAGTGGCTAAATCTTTAAATCCAAGAGCTTTTGCATAGTCAGCACCTTGGGCTGGTTTTTCACATATATATACTATAGTCATTTAATTCCTTATCCTCTAACAAACATAGATAGAAAAATACCATAGTTAACATTAAAGTCAAGCATTTTTTCTCTTATCATATGTTTAAGTATTTAATTTTTAATAAAAAAAACAATGTGATTACATTGTCTTTTAGTCTACTTTTGAATTGATTTTTTCTAATATCATAAAATATTTGTTTTCATTCTTTAGTGTAGGGTGATTCTTGTAAATAATCAATAGTTCATTTAGCGAACGTACATGATCTTCTTCTGCTAATTTAGTAAATATATTGACTGCTTTTTCAACGTTTAATACACGTTGTTCTGCAATACCCATTAAATAACCAGCCTCTATACTGCCATTTTTATAAGCTCGACCTAGCCAATGTACAGCTAATCCCTCATCTAAAAATAATTGTTCATCACAAGGTCCAATAATACCATTTAAATAAGTTTTACCTAAAAAATATTGAGCTTCCACATTGTTTGCTTCTGCCAACTTTATAATCTGTTCAATAGCTTTATGTGGTTTACCATTATATAAGAGAGCTTTATTATATTCCAGAGATTCTTTATTCAAATCTTTACTTTCTTTAATATTTGCTAATAATATTTTCTTTATGATTGATCCAGTTGTTTTTTTAACTTTATGTAAAACCTTTTCAAAATCATCAAAATAAGAATTTACTTTATCTGCATCATTGACAATAATATCCTCAGAATCCAACAAGGTTTCCAACTCTACTATCATTTTTTCATATTCTTCTTGCTTTTCTCTTAGTTTTTTTATGCCATTATTAGCCATTTCTTATTCCTTATTTTTATCTTTTTGACTTCCGACAAAATTGTTGGATAATTGTGGTTTCATTAAATTACTAATTCTTTTCTTAGGAGTTGGCTGATTATCAAGTTTATTTTCTTGTTTGTTTTCAACTTGATTAGCTATAATTTCTGGTAATGCATCTCTTTCAGTCTTTTTAGCAATAGCGTCTGCTTTACCCAATAAAACTTCGAAATGCTCCATTTCAAGTAAGAAACTATTTCTATCACTTTTAGACATCTTTTGAAAGTCTCTAGACTCTACCTCAACAAGTTCACTATTCAAATCTTGTGTAAGCACAGACATTTTTTCAAGTAAATTTTCTAAACGAACACTGTTCATATATAGACTCATCCTGTTTAATATTTTCAGTTTAACATATAAAAAACAAAATAAAAGCAATTAGCCTATTGTTTTAATTGCAGGTTGTTTTTTATTTTATTCATTATTTTAATACTTTTATTGAAAAATATTTTTTGTCAAGGTTGTAAATTTAATTTTTTATTGACAAATCAATTTTAAAACGAATTTGTATAACATTTATTTTATTTATTATATTATACAATATTGTTTTTTTATCTTATTGTAAGGTTTACTATTATTTTTTATACATTATAATGATAAAAAACAACTATTAGTGAAAGATGGGAAAGCTATTTGGTGTAGATACACATAAGGAAAAACAGCTATCACAAGATTTTTCTCGTGATATAAGACCAATGCCAGTAAAGATAGGGGAATGGTTTAGATCAACAGGAGTAGTGATTATACCAATCATGAGTATATTTTTACTTGTGCTATTTCCTGATTTAATCTTGGCATTATTCTTAGCCAACATACCTATAATGCGATATCATAAAAAGAGGTTAGTAGCCCTGCCTTACAGAAAACCGAAGTCATCAGGTGAGCTTGATCCAAATCAAACACACCCCGTAACGAAAAAGCCTCAAACTGCTGCTGGTATATGTTTCTATGGTAATGACATAAAAACTGGTGAGCAAATTTGGTTTAACGATTCTGATGTTCGTACACATACTTTAATATTTGGAACAACAGGTTCCGGTAAAACTGAAACCCTTGTATCACTATGTGTGAACTCCATGATTCAAGCGTCAGGATTTATTTATGTTGACGGTAAGGGTGATAACGGTTTGTTTTTAAAGATATTTTCTCTTGTAAGACGTTTTGGTCGTGAAGATGATTTATTACTTATTAACTATATGACTGGTTCTGTTGATACCAATAAGAAGACTACAGAAAAATTATCAAATACAATGAATCCTTTCTCAAACGGTTCTGCTGACGCATTGACAGAATTGATTGTATCATTATTGCCAGATGGTGGTGGTGGTAACGATATGTGGAAAGGTCGTGCTGCTATTTTCATGTCTGCTTTGATGAGAGTATTAGTCGCATTAAGAGATCAAAGAAAAATATTACTTGACGTAGAAACTATTCGTACTTATTTTGAATTGCCAAGATTAGAAGCACTTATTAGAAGAGAAGACGTTGATGAAGTGTTTAAAGCAGGTCTTAAAGACTATGTTTATAACTTACCGGGTTATAAAAAAGCTTCACCGGGTCAACCACCAGTGGAACAAGAATTCGACGTTCTTCAGCAACATGGGTTCATCACAATGCAATATACTGAGGTATTCGGTCTTTTATCTGATAGCTTTGGTCATATTATGAAAACTCAATTGGCGGAATGTGACTTTTATGATGTGGTTGTTAACAGAAGAATTTTAGTAGTTCTTTTACCAGCCCTCGAAAAGTCTCAACAAAACTTGTCAAACTTAGGTAAGATTATTGTTAGTTCTGTAAAAATGATGATGTCAAACGCACTTGGTTCTCAAGTTGAAGGTTCTAAAAAAGACGTTATTGATAGAAAACCAACAAACGGTGGTGCTCCATATACAACTATTTTTGACGAATATGGTTACTATGCCGTTAAAGGTGCGGCGGTTATGCCGGCTCAGGCCCGTTCTCTTGGTTTCGCAATGGTGTTCGCAGGACAGGACTACCAAGCGTTTAAGAAAGCATCACCAGAAGAGGCGGCATCCATTGTTGCAAACTGTACAATTAAAATATGTATGAAACTTGAAGACCCTAGTGAAACATTAGATATTTTCCAAAAAGCTGCTGGTGAAGGTAAATCTGCTGTTGGTTCAAGTTACCAACTTGACAAAGACTCTACTATGGGTGGATATATGGACCAAGGCCAAGTATCGTTTGACAAATCATATCGAATTAACGTTCGTGACTTGAAAGCACAAGAATCAGGAGATGCACACATTTTATTCGGTGATGGCCTTGTTCGAGCTAAAATGTATTATGCTAACCCATCTTCTGTTAAAAACTTAAGATTGAATAGCTTCTTGAAAATTAAACCACCAAGCTATAAAGAAGTACAAATGTATAAAGGTGGGTTCAACAAAGTTAAAAAACAATTTAACTCAATAGTAAAAAATCCAGAAGAATTCAAAGAAACATTGAAACAACTTTTGGGTAACAGTGGATTTGTAAATGAATTAGCAACTGTGTTTAAAGCATTCAGAGTATTTAAAAATGCAGATTATACAGCAAGAGCGTTCTTTGCAATTGCAAGTTATATAGAAAGAGTTGAATTCGTTGATAATAAAATAGTTTCTGATTTAACTGGCAGTGTTAAACCTGAAAAGCCAATGGGTGAAAAGGTAATTAAAAGAGAAGCTGCAAGAGTTGAAAAAGAAGTTGAAAGAAGAGCATCAACTACTAATACCAATACATCTTCTTCATCTAACATAAATACTGTTACTGAAAAAGACTTGAAAGCTACTAACACTATGAGAGAGAATATTAAAGGAAGTGCAATGGATAATGCTCGTGGTCGTGGTACAGGAAACTCTATTATTGACAAATTTAGAGACATGGTTTCAAAACAACAGAAGATGTTTGAAACACTCACAAATAATTCTTATAACCCATATGAAAAGATGGATGGATTTGATGTAAGAAATGTCCAAAAATCAATAGAAAATATTGAATATAAGATTAATAATAAGTTAAAAGAAAGTGATAAGTTAGACGATCCAGACATGGCAAAACCAGAATTTGCACAAGTAGTATCTGAACAAACAGTTGTCTCTATTGGTCTTGCATCATCATATCCTGATAGCAAAATTAAAAATAAAGACTCTGATAAGTTTATTACTTCAATTCTTGATGATATAATAATAGATGAGGTTAAAGAGGATTAATAATATGGACATAAAAGAACGTGCTGAATACATTGCTACTTTATCATGTAGAGCAATGAATATACCAAATGAAGGAATCTTGATTGAAAAGCTTCCTTTAAAAATTAAAATCTTGTTACAGGCTGATACTTTGTTACCAGTTATCGTTTGTTTAGCTAATTCATTGGGGGATACCTTTTTAGATGCCAGCAAGCAATATGATTCGATCTTTCCATTTGATTTAGAAAAAAGTGAAGATTCTTTGTGTTTTGTAAAGTTAATAGAAAATAGAAAAAAATCTGCTCCCTTTTCAGTACAAGCTCTTTTAACAATGGAAATTGTTAATAATATATTTGAGCCTACTTTTGACAATACAATTGATTTAACTAATTTAGTGAATAACTGGCGTGAAGTATTAACACCAAAGCCTAATGGTCAAATTTTAGATGTATCCCAAATACATACTGATTTAATCATGAGAAATATCAATTATCAAAACTTGTTAAAGAATATTCCAAGTTCAAAACTAAACAAGTCTAAATAAAGGTTACTATAATACTTTTTTAATTGATTTATTATTTTTCAATGCTATATTTTTATATAATAATGATATTTTTAAATTTATGGAAAAAAATAATAAGGAAAAAAAAGTTAAAAAGGAAAAGAATTGGGATAAAAAAGCTTATCTTAATGAACGACTTTTAAAAAGACCCCGCTCCTTCTATATTGACACAGGAGATCTTTTTTTAAAGATCTCTCTTGTGTTAGCTTCTTGTAGTCTAATTATGGCTCTTTATACCACAATGAAAGTTTATAACCTTCCAAATCATGCTTCTTATTACATTAATAGCGTAAATGGTAAAATCTATGAGAATAGAATAACACCAGAAAAGTTAGAAAAAATGAGAACAGCAATGGCTGCATATAGAGCAAAACAAAATGAACAAGCAACGAATAATAAATAAGGTTTAATCATGGCAGAAGAAAGAAAACCACAAACACAAGAAAGAAAACCAGCTCAGAATCAGCAAGCTAAACCGCAGCAAAGGCCACAACCTAGTAATTATGATGCTTCTAAAATGAAAGCGGCTGGTGTTACTGCAATGGCTTCATTTTTATTTTCTATATCACAATATAAAAAGATATTAGCTATCTTGTTAATTAATATAGTATCAGTGTCTGCATTAGCTTATCAGACTTATTACATTATGAATTATAAACCACCAATTAAATATATTCCTATATATGGTGATAATACAATTATTGACCCAGTGCCATTAACCGAACCTTTCAAAACAGAGGCTGAAACTCGCCAGTGGTTAGCTGACGCTGCTAAAGATATATTTTCATATGATTATCTAAATGCTGACTCTCACGGTGAATCTATTAAAAAATATTTTACTGATAAAGGATTTACAAGTTATTTCTCTAGTTATCAAAACTCACCAGACTATAGCCGTGTAAAAAATAAAAAATTAGAAGTTCTGGCATCAGTTATTGGTGCTCCTACTAAAATAAATAGCGGTGTATCAGGTGGTAACTATGCTTATTGGGAATATAAATTCACAATTCGTCAATTATTTATCTCCACAACTGAAGGTGTTATACCTGTAACTTATGAAATGGTTGCAACAATTGTTCGTCAAGATCAAAGATTGTATAAAGATGGTATGGCAATTCATTCAATCCGTGTAGAAAGCAGTAGTAATATTAGGTAAGGTGACTTTTATGGATATGAAAAGACTTGGTAGTTTTACAAATTTTACAATGGTTATTGTATTACTTGTTTGTATGACTATACCTGTTTTAGCAATTTTAACTAATTTGAATCTTAAAAATTCATCGCCATCTCAAATCGTCGGTTTGATGATTGAAGGTGAACCAAGATTAAGAAAACTAATTGTGCAAGATCGACCAGTTCACAATTCTGAATCTATTAAAGAATGGATTAAAGTAGCTGCCAATCATTTTTTAAATTATGAGGCAAGTGATTATAAAACAATGATTACAGATGGTAGAAAATTCATGACTAGTAGATTTTATGAAGGGTTTTACATGAAACATGCTTTAAGAATTAATCAGAACATAAAAAATGGATATTATATATCTTCATCAGTAGTTATAGAAGAACCTAAATTAATTGCAAAAGCAGTTGTTAATGGCAAAGATTACTATAAATACTATATGAAAACTTCAACAGTATATAAAGCAGAATCAAAAAATGCTTATAAAGATCATGAACTTTTTGTTACTGTTAAAATGGAAAATCCAGAAGATAACTTGCGTGGCTTGGCTATTGACGAACTTATTATTAAATAGCATAATAAAATATAATGTAAATTTAAGAGGGAAATATGTTTTTAATTAAAGGAAAAAAAGTGCTCATTGGGGCGTTTGCATTATCTTTGTTGTCTACTTCTGTTATAGGAGCACAAAGAAACAATCAAAAAGACCAACCTCAAGAGCCACTTAGAATACCATTGGAAAGGGAAGCTCTTATAGACGATTTAACATCTGAGAAAATAGATAGAACATTATTTCCAGTTGATACAGATACAGCTATTAAATACAGAGAAAATCTTTTAGAAAAAGAAAGAGCAGCAACGGCTCCTATCGTTGATCCAGAAATATTGTTTAGAAAAATCAATGTTGATACAAGTAAAAAAGAAGATAACAAAATTGTTTATCTTTCTCCAAACTATGTAACTACTTTACTATTCCTTGATAAAAATGGTGCTCAGTGGCCTATTGAAAACTATTTAATGGCTCTCAATAAAAATATAGCAAACAAAGATTTAAGTAACTCATCTTTAGTATTTGCTCCAAAAGATATTCAATTTGGTAGAACTAACTTAGTTGTAACTTTGAAAGGTGCTAAAACACCAATAATTATGACAGTTGAAATAAGTCCTGAAAAAGTAGACTATAAAGCCGAAGTTGTTGTTAATGATTATGGTCCTAATAGTACACCAGTAGTATATAGAAATGCAAACACTAAACAAGACTTTTCTTTCATGGCTAGTTTTGCAAAAGAAGATCTTTATAGCATGCTTGATGGGATAACTCCATCAGATGCTTATACAAAAAGAAGAACTTCCTTGCCAGAAGGTGTAGAAGTTTGGGTTAAAGAAAAAGTAATGTATGTAAGAACAAAAGATATGCTTATCTCGCCAAGTCTAATACCAGCAGAGTACAATAAAATGCAATCTCCAGATAACACTTATCTTTACACTGTTCCATATATGAATGTCATTGTGCTTTCCAGACATGGACAAATGACACAAGTTAAAATATATTAATAAGAGATACTGAGGATTTTATGGCTGAAATATTAGGGAATGAAAATAAAAAATTTGATGTTAAAAAACTAGCACTTCTTGGCGGGTTAGTTCTTGTTGTTGTTGTAGTGCTTTGGTTTCTAAATAGATCACCAACAGAGAACGCTGCTAAAGTTGGTGACAACAGCACTGTTAAAGAGCTAAGAAATGAAAACACAAACTATGATGGGTCTACTAAGAAAGTAGATCAATCTGTTAAAGTTGTAAAAGAAGAAACTATTAAAAAAGAGAGAGAAAAAGCGGCTGATAAAAAGGGTACTCAGATTGAATCTGTCCCGATGGACAGTGAATATATAAAAGGTAAAGAAACCGCTGATATAACTCAGCTTCTTGAGAAAAAAGAAGTTATTTGTGTTACTACTGATTATGATGAGAACGGTTTTCATTGTAAGACAGGTTTAGACAGACAAGGATTTGATAGAGAAGGTTATGATAAACAAGGCTTTAATAAACAAGGTTGTAATAGAAAGGGCCTAGATATCTCTGGTAAACCATGTGGAAACTTCTTAAATGCTCAAAACAATGAATGTCTTGATAAGTTACTAAAAAATTGTGAAGCAGATACTGGCTTCAATGATGGCTATGATAAAGATGGTTATGACAAACAAGGATTTGACCGTCAAGGTTTCAACAGACAAGGGTGTGATCGTCAGAATTATGATAAAGATGGATTCCATTGCTTAACTAAATTAAACAGAAATGGATTTGATCGTAATGGTTGTGATAAAGATGGTTATGATAAAGATGGCTATAGCTGTTCAACCAAATTGAATAAAGATGGCTATGACAAAGAAGGTTACGATAAAGATGGGTTCAATAAAGAAGGTTGTAACAGAGAAGGCTTTACAAAAGAAGGTAAAACTTGTAAAGGTAAAGGCACTAAAGTTTCATTAAGTGCTGATGAAAAAATATGGTATGACAACTTATTAGCTTCAAAAAATGCTTACTATAAAGAAATTGATAAAAGACAAGTTGCATATTCTTTAGACCTTGATCTTGTTACTGAGGATAAATTCCAAAGTAATATTCGTGCAGCACAAAAGGAAGAAGAGAATAAGTCTAAAAACAACAATAATGGTGGTTCTGAATCTACTCCAAAAGATGATACAACTAAACCATTGAATGATGCTAATATCGAAGTTCCAACTGGCTCTATGTTGTATGGTCAAATACAGGCAAGTTTAAACTCTGATTATCCGGGTATGGTTCGTGTTAAAGTTCTTGGTGGTCCATTAGATCAATCTATTATGATGGGTGCTTATACTGTTCCATTCTTAGAAGATAGTTATAGACCAAGAGATAAAATTAAAATTGCGTTAAATAAAATGATTTACAACAGAAATACATTTACTATAAACGCAGTTGCTCTTGATACCCAATCAATGACAGACTACTTGTCTGGTGATGTGGATTATCACTATTTCACAAGATGGGGTGGATTGATTGCTGCCAACGTATTAAAAGGTATTGGTAGAGCAGTAGCAAGAACTGGTACTACAGCTTCAAATGATGGTAGTGGACTTATCTACCAAGAACCTATCACAGCAACAGGTGATCAACTTAAAGTAGCTGCTGGTGAAGTAGGTAATGAACTTAGCACAATTGCTAGAGAACAGTTTGATAGACCACCAACTGTAACTAAGGATCAAGGTGAAATGGTTGCCATCTTCTTCATGGAAGAAATAAATGATGATAGATTACCTATGATTTTCAATAGTAAAGAAATGGCCGATATTACTGAAAAAAGTAAATTAAATCCAAATGCAACTTTTAAATAAGGTTTAGAATATGAATAAAGGGAATGATAAAGATAAGGATTTAGATGTATCTGAATTCGAAGAAAATAAAGAAACAAATCAAAACGATGAATTTGAATTTGATTCTGATGGTATACCTACTTTACACGATATAGTTGATGATAAGTCATCAACTGATTTCGGTGATTTTGAGTTTGAAGAAGACACTATACCAGAAGTTACTAACGAAACTGATAATGAAGCTAAATCTAATAATGCTCCTGATGACGAATTCGATTTTGTTGAAGATGTTCCTGTAGTGAAGTCTGAAAACAAAGATGAACCTGATTTAGAAGGATTTGACTTTGACGAATTAATGGACGCTCCAAAAGAAAATGATGAAGTGTCTGTTGATGACTTTGATTTCTCTGAACTTGATTCTACAAATAACGAAGAAACTACTTTTGAAGAAATTAAAAATGATGATTTTGATTTTACAGAACTAGATAGCGAACCAGTTATCAGTGAAGTGAGTTCTGAATCTAACAAAGATAATGAATTTAATTTCGATGAATTAGAAGTAGATTCAAATCCAGTAAGTGATATTTCAGAATCTCCAAAAGACGAAGAATTTAACTTTGATGAAATTGACATCGATACGCCAGAAGTTGTAGCAATGAAAGAAGAATCAAAAGATGAGTTTGATTTAGATGAACTTATTACAGAAAATAAAGATGAAGCTTCTGCTCCAATTGAAGATTTTGATTTTTCAGATGTTAAGACGTTAGAAATAGAAACACATGAAACTAAAGAAAATGACGATTTTGATTTTGATGTGTCAACTAATACTGATGTTACTTTAAATGATGACTTCAATTTAGATGAGCAGAAAAAATCTGAAACTGCATTTGATTTTAATGAAGTAGATAACAATACTAATAATGACTTCGATTTTGATGATAGCTCTGTTGGTATTGATAAGCCAACTGATAAAGAATTTGAAGAGATTCCAGATAACGAATTCACTTTTGACAGTGATAGCTCAAATAAAAATGATTCTACAGATTTTGATTTTGACCTCGATGGTGATGGTAATAAAAATGAATTTGAAGAAGTTTTTGAAGATACAGTAAACGAATTAATGGGTAAAAATGATGAGCCTGATGTTGATGATTTTGACTTCTCAGAGGATGACAAGGTTGACGAACCAAAAGATATAGTAAATAATGAAAATATTGATTATAATTCAGATGAAGGGAATCCAAGGATGAAAGACGAAAAAGAATTTGAATTTGATGATGAAGCTGACTTTGATTTCAGTTCCGATTCAAATGACAAAAATAACAAAACAAATGATGAACACAATGATCAATTTGATGATTTTGATTTTGGTTCAGATGCTGGCAACAATAAGAATGATTTTGATACAAGCTTTGACTTGGATGAAGATAAAACTGACTTTGGATTTGAAAACACCAGAGATGAAGATAATAGCTTTGCAAATGATGTTTCTCATGAAGAGCAAGAAGAACATGAAGAAGTTGCTAAATCTGATGAACCATCAGAGAAAAAAGCAACAAGCCCAATCATTAAATATGCTTCATTAGGTCTTGGTTTACTACTCTTAGGTGGTGCAGGATTCTATGGATATGAAAAATTCATGGTACAGCCAGAAGAGGAAGAAATAGTCACTCCAGTTAAAAAAGAAAAAGCAGAAAAGAAACCTGTCGAAAAGAAACAAAAAACAGAAACACCTAAAGCTAATAATGATTTAGATCTCACATCTTTAAATGAGATAGCTGAAAAACCAGCAAGTAAAACGGCTAAGCCAATTAGTCAACCTACACCTGTAGAAACTATTAGCTCAACAAGTTCAATTGCTGCTCCTAATGCTATTTCTAAAGAAGAATATGAAAGACTTCAAAATCAATTTGCTCAAGTTATTGGTTCTGTAAGTAAGATGTCTAATGAAGTTGATAGCTTGAAAGCAGAAAACCAAAGAATGAAACGTATTATTGAAAACACCAAACAAGACAACAGTGGTTTTGAAAGTTTCCAATTAGATATTAGTGGTATCAAAACAGAAGTTGGTAATTTGAAAAAACAAGTTCTTGCTGAGAAAGAATTCAATAAAGAAACAATGATGAAATTCTTGATGATTACTAAAAAGCTTAAAGAAGAAGTCAATAACGTGAAGTCTTCACAATTCAATAAGGAAGAAGTAGAAGCTAAACTTGAAGAAATTAACAATCTTTCTAAACAGATTGAAATGTTAAATACAAAAGTTGCTAATACAGAAGTAATGAATAAAATAGCTACTTTAGAAAAATCAATGAATGATAAAAAACTTCAAGAAGTTGAAAACAAATTGAATAAGAGCACAGCGGCTGTTACAAGAGATAGCAACAAGCAAAAATCAGTTCTTGAATTACTTGAAGAAAAAAACAAAGAAAAAAGACTTGAAAAAAATGCAGTTGTAGTTGAAGAAGATGAAGATTTAAGAGTTCCTTTATCTGTAACAATTGAAGAAAACGCTGCAAGTGAAAGACCAGTAGTTAGAAAACAAGAAGTTAAACCAAAACAAGTTAAACAAACATATTACTTTATTGGAACCATTGAAGGTGTTGTTTACTTGAAAAATAGTGCAGGTAGCATTTCTGAGTATCGTGTAGGTGAATTGCTTCCGGGTTATGGTGAAGTCTTGAAAATCTACAAAGACGGTTCAATTGAGACTGAAAATGGTAACGTAAGATTTAACGATAAATAAGTAAAATAAAAGAAACTGGCAAACGCCAGTTTTTTTTATGTATTGTATTTTGATTTGAAAATAATATAATAATAAAAAACCACAAATTTATTTATGAAAAAAATTAAACCATATTTACTTTTGTTCTTGATGATAGCTCCAACATTTGCATTTGCAGATGAAGCTGCAAGAAAAGAAGTAATTGTCTCTATTCACAAATTAGTTACTGTTGTAAGTTTCATGATTGGACTAACACTGCTTATATCAGCAGGATATAAAATGAAAGTTGCTGCTGATACCAATGGTCCACAATCTAACAAAGCAATCATCATTATAAGTCTTTTAGCAGGTGCATTGATGATTAACTCTTCAAGTGCATTGTCAACCTATATAGTAACCATGCTTGGTTCTGATTCAGGTCACTGTTTTATTCTTGACCAATCACAATCTGTTGCAACAGGATGCTGGAGTGCAAATGATTCAGGATTGACGAGAGAACTAAAAAGCAGGATAGAAAGATTATCCAGTGGTGGAACTGCTGAGAAATTCATGGAAAACATTGAAGTAATTGTTGGTATCTTCCAAGTAATAGGATTTATATATTTCCTTGTAGGTGCATATGGTCTTGTACAAGTTGCAAATGGTTCATCAAGAGATGGAGGATATGGTAAGCCCATAATTACAATGATAGCCTCAGCATTAATTGTGGATATACCACATACAGCAGAAATGGCTATCACAACATTGGAAAATATAGGCGTGAACTTCTAAGGAATAAAAAATGAAAAAAATTATTTTATCAGTAACAAAAAATGAAAGTGATAGTTTAGCAGAGTTGTCAGAAGCCAATAAAGCTAAGTTAGTTAAGAAGAATAATGGTAAATGTCAGGCTTGTGGAATTGATGTAACACTATACAATCATTTTCATGAAGAAGATAATAAGATACATGTGCTTTGTCCATTATGTTATTACCCATTACATCTTGATAAAATTGTAACTAAAAATCCGGGGCAAATAATTCTTTTACCAGAAATGAGCCAGATTGAATTAAATGCAACTTTAAGAGCTATGGAATATATAAAACTTAAAAGAGCAGAATATATAGAACAGAAAAAAGATGAATATGCTGAGGTAGCTGATGCTATTGAAATCATTGAAGTATTGTTAAAAGAAAGAATGGATATGGCAGATACTTATTATTCACAAGGAATTTCTAATATTAATCTATTAGGACAAGTGTTATTCTCCTTCTCTGATGAAGATTATGCGAAGCGAGAAACTGGCTTATATGGACTCAAATTAATGCATAATATGGATAACTTTGGTAGAGAGATGAAAGCTTGGGAAGAATCGTTATCAAAATATAAACCAGAAGTATGGAAAAAAATGATAGAAAAGGTTGCAAAAAGTCAAAAGTAAGTAGGTAATGTTATGATCGGAATTGTTTATTCAGTAAAAACTAGCGAATATATAGGTATACATCCAGAACAAGGTTTCTTTCACACAGAAACCTTGAAACATCTTGATCCTAATATACTTTGGATTAGTAACCTTAAAAAAGAAAATATAAAGACATCAAACATAAAAACAAATAATTTTTTCAATATTAAATTAAAAGACATTGTATACTATTACAACATTAGTAATCTTTCAGCAGACAAACAACTTAATTATGTATTAAAAACATATCAAGGTATTATAGAAATATTTAAAGAAGAGTATTCTTATTTCAACTTTAAAATAAATGAATTATTTCAATTCGATAACTTTAGTGAAATTTTATTTAAATCTAATATAAAAAATATAAAATCACCTCAACTTAAAGATTATAAAGATTTTTTTAACAAAGAAGTTTTTTTTGAAAATTTAAATTCTAATAAATTCTTTGTTGCTCATTTTAATAGTTCAGAATTTATTTCATCTTTATTTGATTTACAAATACCTTGTGGTTCATATGAGATAATACCAATAGAAAAATATACTAATCATAAAGATCCCTTCATGTTGTTAGATGCCTTATCTAGAGAATTTGGATTCATGATAAAATGTAAAATTAAAAATAATGATATATTCATGAATAGCTTTTTCAAAGAAAAAGGTGAAGAAGCATGGTTTACTGATATTGAACTTTCTACATTGAGAGGTAGTGTTGAACTCGAAGCTACCGAACTTATGTTATTTGAAGAAAGATTTAGACTGAAAGAAGTAATGAGAACAAGATTTAAAACCAATTATTCAAATCTTAGTTTTGAAATATTTGTTAAAAACATAATTGTCTCATTAGAAAATAATAATATAGATACTTTAAATTTATGGATTGAATCTTATAGTAAAGTATTTTACATGAAAAAAGTAATAGAAATGATTAATAACGATATAGAAGTTGGTTATTACTCTGGAAACAATATTGTAATGAGTATTGATAGCATATCCAAGATTTCTTACCTTGAAGAAATAGGCTTGATATATCCTATTAAATTGTTAAGCTATATATTAAATAATTAAAAAAAGAGGATTTTAATGTTCGAAAAACTTGTCTCTGGTATAGATATGCTTCTATACTCTCTTAGTAATTTAACTAAAAAACAACTTAGTGACTACTGCTTTATAGATACTGCGTCAAGTAGAACTACATTAGTTGCAAAAGATGGCTCATTAATAAGTATATTTGCAATTCATGGAGCAAAGAAAATTGTTGGTGCTGATGAACTTGAAACTATACAAGAAAGATTTAGTTCTGAACTTCTTCCTATTTTTAAAAAACAAGGTCACCAAATTCAATTCGTCTTCATTCGAGATCCTTCTAGAGTTAAAAGCGAACTAAAAAGAAGATTAATGCCTTACTGGCAAGCCTCAAGAAACCTAAAATTGGATTTGAATGACTTATTTCAAAGTAAAGTAGATCACCTTGCTAAATATTGTGTATATGAATCTTGTTATATGATTGCTTGGTCAAGACCGATTGTTATTAAATCAGAAATAAAAGAAGAACAAGCAAAAAATAATGAACTATTAAAAGATATGCCACCAGCTATTGGTGCTCAAGGTGTCTTTAGATTATACGAATCTCTAGAAAATAAACATAGAGCTTTTACTGACTTATTAGAAAACGCTTTAAGAATAAGTGAAATTAATTACAAAATTCTTGAAGTTAAAGAAGGTTTGAGAGAAATTAGAAAAAGTATAGATAACGATTATACTTCTGATGACTGGGAACCTGTTCTTCCGGGGGATAAACTTCCATTAAGAGATAAAAAGAAGATTTATTCCACAGAACAAGATATTGGAGATAAACTATGGCAGTCAATTTCCCATCAGTTATTCCCTAATCAAATGATAATAGAGTCTCCAGATACTGTTAAAATTTCGGATAACAAATTTGTATCATCTGTATTTATGGAAGTTCCACCACAACAAACAAGACCTTTCAAGATGTTATTGGATCAGCTTGATCGTGATATTCCACTTCAAATATCAATAATGATTGAAGGTGGGGGAATGGAAAAAATGTCATTAAAAGCAACTGTTGCTGCTTTATTAACCTTTGGTAATAGCACTAACAAACTTATCAAAGAATCAATTGAACGTTTAAGAAGCGTTGAGATGAATGGAGATACAATTGTTAAAGTAACAATAAATGCTGTTACTTGGGCTAAAGATAAAAATGTTTTAAACTTAAACAAGCAAACACTTGTGAAAGTTATGCAATCTTGGGGCACAACTGATACTGTATTATGTAACTCAGATCCATTTGAAGGTTTTATATCAACTGTTCCGGGTATGATGCCAGTTCAGCCAGCAAATCCTTTCATCGCTCCATTGAGAGATATTGTTCCATTACTTCCATTGACTCGTCAATCACACGTATGGGAAGAAGGTGCTATTATCTATAGAACAGAAGATGGAAAGATTTTCCCATATCAGCCGGGTTCCGGTGTTCAAACAACTTGGAACTATATCATATTTGCTTTACCGGGTTCTGGTAAGTCTGTATTGATGAACTCTGATAACTTTGCATCTGTTTTCGTACCGGGAGCTACTGAAATTCCATACATTGGTATTATCGATATCGGACCTTCAAGTTCTGGGCTTATTCAGTTATTAAAGGATGCTGCACCAGAAAATATGAAGCATTATTTCATGTATGAAAGATTAAAAAATACTACAGATTACTCTATAAACGTATTTGATACTCAGCTTGGTGCAAGATTCCCTACACCATCAGAAAAACAATTTATTGTAAACTTCTTGGTAAATATATTAACACCTGCTGGTAAGTCTCCATTTGAATCATCAGATAACCTCGCTAACGCAGTTGTTACTGAAATTTATAAACATTATGCAGACACAAGAAGTGGACAACCAAAAGAATATATTAAGAACAGAAACGCAGAAGTTGATGCTGCATTACTCAAATATAATATTAATGCTCAAAACTGGTCTTGGTGGAAAGTTGTTGATACATTATTTGATTTAGGTGAAAAACATGTGGCTGGTATTGCTCAAAGATATGCTGTGCCTTTATTGGAAGAATGTGTATCTATTGCAGAAAGAACAGCACAGATTAGAGATATATACTCTAAGCCAACTTCTGGTGAAACAAGAGAAACTTTGCTTGGATTATTTGGTAGATATTTATCTGAAAACATTGCAATGTTCCCACTTTTAAACAACCCCACTCAGTTCGATTTAGGTGAGGCAAGAGTTGTATCACTTGACCTTGACGAAGTAGGTAAAGGTGGTAGCCCAACAGACGATAAGAGAGCTTCCATTATGTATCTATTATCCAGATATATTATTGGTAAGAACTTTAAACTTGATGATTCATTATTAAAAGTTACACCTAAAAACTATCATGAATACCATCAAGAAAGAATTGATAAAGTATTGAGAACCAAAAAACGTATTTGTATAGACGAATACCACAACACAGCTTCTATTGACTCAATTCGTCGTCAAGTAATTACTGACATGCGTGAAGGAAGAAAATGGAACCTTCAAGTAGTATTAGCTTCTCAGGTATATAGAGACTTTGATGCAAACACTCGTGAGATTTCTACAGGCCGTTGCATACTTTCTGGTGGTGACAACTATCTCGAAATTAAAGAAGCATTTGACTTAAATGAGACAACAGCACAAATTGTTCGAAATAAGTTAACAGGTCCGGGGCCAACAGGTGTACCATTTATATTTAGTGTGACAACTAAACAGGGTATATTCTCTCAATATATCTATAACACAATTAGTCCCAGTGAAATGTGGGCATTCTCTACTACGGCAGAAGATGCGACTATAAGAAAGATGTTAACTAATGCTCTTGGTGCAGCTACTGCAAGAAAGATTCTTGCAACAGAATTCCCCGAGGGAACAATTGATAAATTTATGAAAAGATTCTTGAAAGAAAATGAGTTTAATGAAGAAGTAAAAGCTAACCCATATAAAGTTATTGTGTCAAGACTCATAAAGAAATATCAACAATTGTAATAATTGCAAAAAAAGAAAAGCTGACCTTGATGGTTGGCTTTTTTTATTTTATGATGTATTTAAATATACAACTATTTTAATGCTATGGATTTACAAATAGGAAAAACTCATTATAAAACGAATGAATATCTATTCACTGGCGATAATTCATCAGGAATAGTTGCAGAATCAAATATTGCCTATTTAACAGGTCTTTATAAAAATGTTATTTTAAATGACTTAAATATGTTCAATATGATAGGTGACTCATTTGTATTAGACCAAACAAAAGAGAAGTTATTAAAGCGACCTACAGTCATACTACTTTCAGAAAATGACAAGAATACATTATTTATTCGAGATGATATATTTTTTAAAATCAATAAAGACATTCAAAAAGATCCAGTTCTTGACTATGAAACATTTGTAAAATTAGAAAATAAACAACAGTTGATATTAGAAACTAAATCTAAGATTATCTTAAATAAAAAACTTAAAATATAAAAGGAACATTATGAAATTTAATGACACCAATTGGCTTTATAAAATAATCATTGGATATGTTAATTACTGTTTATTACTTGGTTGGATTCTTTTACCAATAGTAGGATATATAGTGATTTTTCAAAACTTTAAGCCTAATGACAATTTTGAAATTCCTATTTGTATTCTTCTTATTGTTATATCTACTATAATATTTTATTATTTACGTATATTTATTAAATATTATATCAATAAATTTGGAAATTTATGAAATAAAAATAACCTCGTCTGAGGTTATTTCTTTTTGTTTTTACTCATTATGTTATCAATGCTGAATGTTACTGCTTTACCCGTCTTTTTAACTCGTTTAATTTCTTCTGAGTTGACTTTAGGTTTTACATTGCGTGTCCCATTGACTTTTTTACCATATGTTGTCATTGCAGTATCATCTACAGCATGCCCCATTAAAGTAGCTACTTCTTCTGGTTTACATCCACTTGCTTTTAAGTTAGCAGAAAATTGATGTCTTGCAGAATATAATGTTGGATGTCTTTCTCTATTAGGCCATAAGTTTTTACAAGTATATTTTAAAAGGTTTGAACATCCCTCATAATAACTCTTCCATACAATATCTGTTTGTCCTAATTGAAATGCAGTTTTTAAATGTTGTAAAATAACTTTTTTATCATTTGCAGATACATGTTCAAAATAAAAAGATCGAAAATCTCCATGAGAACGACCATTCGTATTTTTTGCATTTTTTATAAGTAATTTATTTTCAGCTTCATCATAAACAGTTTGTCTCCATTCAATAGGTCTTAAACCAGTTATAATACCAGACTTGAGCCAAATACGTGTTGCAGCCGCCCATCTATTTTTAGATTTCTTTAATGCTTCGTCTAATAAGTTGTAATCTTTAACTGTCAAATGTTTTTGTTTTTTAGAAGATGTTCTTAACTCTAAATTTTTAACATCACCAGCTTTTATGCTGGATAATATATTTGTTATTTTTTCTAAAGTAGCTTTATCAATTTTATTATCTTGAAATTCTAATTCTGTATAATAATTCAAACTTGCTCTATAAAGCCTTATTGTTTTAGGTCTTAACCCAACAGCCCAAAAATTTTTAAACCATACACAAGTATTGAACAGGGACAAACCCAAGAATTGTTGACCATCAATATCCTTGTATCCATTCATATTCTTAGCAACAGAATGTCTTTGTTCACTCGCTTCTTTATAAGCTTTTTTGATCAAAGACGTTGCTCGTATAAAATATTTTTTTTCTGTTTCGAGTTCTCTGCTCATTTAAAATTTACTGTTCGTTATTTTTTCTTAATATTTCTAATATTTTCTTAGAAGTGAAACGTGTAATTTTTGCCTCACCATTTGCTGGCTGACGAATTAATGTTTCAATGTTTGTGCCATTCTCTCTAAAATAACTTTGAACAAACTCTTCTTTTTCTTTGTTGTCAACAAACAAGACTTCAAAAGAAGTCATAGGGTATTCAAAAAATTTAAGATTTTTTAATTTATTCATTAATGTTAAATCAGTTTGTGCTGGTTTGAATTCTTGTTTTGTAATAACTTTATTATCAATACCACCAGTTGAACATTTAATCATTTTACTCATTCTTAATCCTCATCTTCAAATTGAACTGAACTGAAACCACCTTCATCATCACCTGACTTAAATTGACCTTTGTCCAGAACTTCTGCTTCTCTCATAAAGTCATCTGCGGATGGCATAACAATTTCTCTTTTGCTTTTAAAATATTCAAGAGAACATCTCTTATAAACTTTCTCTGATATTTCAACTTCATTATTTGGCCTTACTTTTATAATTCTAAATTCTAAAATACTTTCATCTTCACTTTTTTTATCATGAGTAAACACTTTTAATCTTTTTACTCTTGTTCTAATTGCTAAAGTTAAATCTTCCACACCACCACTCTCGGCACAAGTAAGATAAAGATACCCACCTTGTTCATCTACCACTGCTCTTTCCCAAGGAGTTTCTAAGAACCAAGGAATCATATTTTCTTGTATGCCAATAAAAGGAGTCTTTGAATTTTCTTCTCTTCCTATACAAAACCATGTTGATGGATAAGGTTCTAAAATTATTATATTTGAATTATCCTCATCAAACTTTGCATATTTTTTCATAAATAAATTGTTTAACCAAATGAAAAACATGGTTTTACCAGTGGCCAGCAATATTTCTAATTGTTCTTTTTGATCCATATTATTTTCCTTTTATTACATTATAACCCATTATTACTTATTATCAAAGTTTATTCAATATTGAAAAAGAAGAAATAGATGATAATATATTTATATGAAAATAAATAAAGAGTCTCTTATGCAAACATTTAACTTAAAACGCTCTCTCTTAGCTACTGCATTAATAGCAGCAAGTTATGGCTTTTTTGCGACCTCTGCAAATGCTGCCTGTTTACCGGGTACATATGCAACACCTGCTTCACCAGCTTCAAACAATGGTGCAGGTCCATTACCACCTATAAGAACAGATATGATTGGTTGTACTGGTATTAAAGAAGTTGACACTTTAGAAGGATCAGCAGCCTCATTAATCCAAGATATTAAAGATGACATAATAGCGGCAGGTAAAGAAGTAAAAAATCAGATGAAAGAAAACGCTGCTGCTCAAATGGAAGTTATTTCTTCTGGTGATGAACAAATTGTTAAAACCATCGTTGATACAGCAAATACTCAGATTAAAGATGAGTTAAATATGAAGAGAGCTTTCCTTGATATGGAAATGGATTATATGGCTGAATTAAAAGAAAGAGAAGTAAGAGCTAAAAATGCTCCGATGGATCTTGATGATACAGCAGAAGAAGTAACTTTCATGCTTAATGAATTAGATACAACAGATAAAGCTCATGCTCAAGAAGTTATTGCTGAAATGAATGCTAAGTATCCAGATGGTAAATTAATACCAGTTAAAATTAAAGCTGGTAATAGTACATCTACAGTAACAGGTGAAGCATGCCCTGATTATGATCCGAAAAAAGAAACTGTAGAAGGTTGTTTCTATCCTCATAAAGCTTTCCCAGCCGCTAAAATGGCGAAATACTTTGATGAATGTTCAAGAGCAAAAAGAAGAGTTGTATCTTCTGCTAAGAAATCCGCTGCTGAAAAAACAACTGCTGCTCAAGTACAAAAATCACAAAATGAATATGCAACAACAACTGTTGCTGGTAAAGATTCTTTATTAAACGCAAAAATATCAAGCAAAGCAGAACTTGGTTGTAACCCACAAGATTTTATGAAAAAATTCTGTCTTAAAGATTTAAATGCTGACAAAGGTACTTATGTACAAAAAGTTGTAGCGAACGAAATAGTACCGAATGGTGAAATATCTTCTGTTAACTTATTTAAGCCACCTGCTGTTGGTAGCGTAGATGGTGAGTTTGCTGATAACTTAACTGATGATGAAAAAAGTGCATTAACACAAGTTAACTTAGAGTTGGCTTCTAAAGATGGTTCTACTGATGTCGCTGTAAGTGATAACACTGTACCTATTGTTTATACATATAGAACATCTAGCCAATACTTGGCTGCAAAAGACTTTGTTGATACAGTTCTTTCAAAAGAATTGATTCCTAACCAAGAAGTAGCAGTAAGAAAAAGTGGTGCTGGTACTGTATATCAATCAAGATTCTTATCAAGAGCCGCTGCACTTTCTGTAGCTGAGTTCTCAATGAATAAGAGCATTGAATCAAGAATTGGTAAAACATTGAGAGAAGCTATTGATGCTGGTACTTACATGAACCCTTATGTTAAAGATTCATCTGGTAAAGTTGGTACTGTAATTAAAGAAGATATTAACGGTGCAAGCTGGATTGATGAAATATCTGATAGCATCAATAAAGATTATCAAAAAGTTATTGTAAGTGCTGCTGGTGAGGCCAATGGTGGTGCTGCTGAATCATTAGCATCAATGTCTTCCAAGAAACCAGAAGAATGGCAATTAGAAGCAATAATTAAACAAAACGAATTAACACTTGAACAATATCATCAAGGTGAAAGAATGGAATTCTTATTGGCAGCATTGCTTGCACAACTTGCAAACTCTCCAGAGAATATGAAACACCTCGAAGATTTAAGAAGACAATAATTATAGGTAAATCATGAAAAAGTTATTATTTTTAGCACTCGCCCCAATATTGATTTACAGTAATGCTGCAAATGCGATTGGTATGGATTACTTCATTACCACCAGCTACTGGTCCACTTGTTGGAGAGTAGTAAACGCAAAAGCATTCATTGGCCAAGCACAAACAGATATTGAAGATATTAAAGTTGTACATAACATGCAGTATCATGTTCCAGTAATGGATCAAGATAATGAGAATACATCTAACTTAATTTCTTTATATCAAAATGACACACAACAAATTGTTGCTGCTTTAGGTCAGGCTTATTCATCTGTTGCAGAAGCAAGAGCAACACTTGATAAGAACTTTATGAAAGAAAAACTTGAATACCTCAGACATTTATCAGAAGCTGGTGTGAATGAAGACGAATATGGATTCTTTAACGATGGTAACGGTCAAAATGGTGTAATTAATAAAAACACCCAAAGTTATTCATATTTTAAAAACGCTTGTAAGAGAAATAAAATGTTCTCTAAAATTACAAGTCCTTCATATAACGTTAACAAGTCTATGAAATTAGCTGAGAATGTTATTAAAGGAACTACACAGGCCACACAAAACGCAGGTGTTGCTTCACAAGGTACATCAAAAATTAAATCACACTTTAGTGAATGGTGTTCTAAAGAAGAAATTGAAAGTAACTTGTGTGATAATACTGAATTAAGCGTATGTAACAATCCATCTGGTGTTTGTAAAGGTGGTGAAGAATTCAAATTGACCAATGGTGATATGAATGCTGCGAATATACTTAATCCAGAAGGTTGGAAAGATCATAACTCAATACCAGATGAATTATTCTTTACTGGATACACTTATGATGAAGATCAATTGAAAGCTGCAAAAGACTTTGCTTATAACGCAGTATATTCAAGTGCCATTGAAGCTCCATCTGTTAAAGAAAAGGGCGACCCAACTAAAGCTGAATTCGTAACTGCTTACAATTCTAATTTAGCGGCATTAAACTTAGCTCACTTCACTTATGAAAACTTAATGGCTTCAAGAAAGCCAATTACAGAAGAAGGTGATGCTATAATGATGAGTGAACTTGATGTTATGCATTACATAATGCATAATATGAAAAACCCTGATAACTTAGCTACCATCATGTCTGGTAAAGAAAAGACAATGGACTTAGCAATGTTCACAATGTTAACTTTGAAAAATAAATTAGAATTTAACAGATATGAACAACAACAAAGAATTGAAGCTCTTTTAGCTGCTGTTCTTGCTCAAGTTGCTAACAGCCCAAGTAATCAAAGTTATTCTAGAAGTCTTGTGAAATAAAGGAGCACTATATGGCTAAGAAAGAAAAGCATGGTTTATTTTATAAACTAGCTGGTGTAGGAACTATGAAAACAACATTTAACCATACGAAAGATATGGTTAAATCTGTTACTAAGAAAGACCCAAATGATTATATCAAAGAAACATATGAAGAAGCTTTAAACAGACATGGTATTCCTCTTGAAGAAAGAGATGCATATGTAGCTAAAATATATAATAATCTTAAAATAACATTCATCATCATGATGGGTGCCGTTAGTTTGTTTATTATTTTTGGAATCATTATGAATCTAATGAAAGGAAACGTAATTCCAGCATTCTTATATTTAAGCTTATGTTTTGCTTTTACTTCTGTTGCAGCTAACAATTCTTTAAGATGTTTCCAAATAAGAAGAAAAGAACTTGGTGGTTTAAGTGAATGGCTGAGATCTCCAAAAAATTGGTATCCATCTTCTTTAGATAAAGCATGGTCTAAAGCTGACAATTAATAAATTTAATACTAGGACGATAATTTATGCAAAATGGAAATAAACAAGAATACGGAGATTTTATGCTGATACTTTGCATAGCTTTCGTATTAGGCTTTGCAATTATTGCTAAATATATGTTTTACTACTACTTATATGTCTGGAGAGGCTTTGGTATTGGTATATTCTATATAATGCAATACATACCCGGTTTTGTACATGATATATTATTTATATGGGGACCAAGTAATATTGAGAAATATAGCAGTAAAGTAGTTGAAGTGTTAATGACTCATGACAATGATTACTTTATGAAATATAGAGACAAATATGAAATAATTAATAATTATATGAATGTTCTTTTTAGACCATATTTAATTGCATTCTTTATGTATTCTGCTTATATAATTTTTTCTAAAAAGAGTTTTAAAAGAAGATTTTTCCCAATTGAACATAAGAATAAAAAGAAATCTCATTTAAATAAATCTGCTATTGATGTTCTTTTAGAGCAAGAAGCAAAAATCTGGCCTTCAACTCAAATCATGATTAATGAACATCCAGAAAAAGTAGGTAATCTTGATGAAGGTAAGTGGGCGATGTCAAAGCGTCCTGAAATATTTGTGAAATTTCATAAGCTTGTAGATGAGTTTACAGATGAATATGATCAGAAATTTTATAAATTGAATGAAGAAAGAGTTTTTAAAGTAATGAACCTTCAAATGGGTAAAATTTGGAATGGTTTTAATAATCTTACAAAAGCTGAAAGACAAATTCTTGCAATATTAGCTCCAAAAATTTTAAGAAATACTGACGAATCTAAAGCTATCAATGAAAGAATTGCCAAAAGTTATACTACTGGTAAGAAAAAAGGTGGTTTCTTATGGTTTCAAAGCAAGGAAGATAAGCTTTTAGATAAAAGTGTTAACTCAATCATTAAGAAGTATATGAATGATGATAAGATTAAAGTAATATTAAATAGACATTTTTATAAGAAAACAGTTTTTGCTGCATTCCTTGAAGCTGCTCGTGATGATGGTGTTATTGCAAGTTCTGAATTCTTATGGTTGAAAACTGTAGATAGAGAGTTATGGTATATTTTAAACAATGTGGGAAGAAAATCAGCATTTCCAGAATGTGCAGCACCTTGGGCACACTTCTTAGCTGAGAAGGCTCTTGATCGTAAAGTAGCTAACCCAATGATTCAGAATGCTATCATTGCCTTAGATGAATATATGTTTACAACATCTTATAATTTCCAAAGAATATATAAACCAGATACAGATGTAGAAGATTAACTAAAGACCGAAAGGTCTTTTTTTTTGCCTATAACAATTGTTTTTAATTGTAAACTACCATTCGTCGGCATAAATAGAATAATAGCATAAAAATACTAAAATTGTATTGACAAATGAATAATGTTTATATTATAATCACAACTAATTTTTGGGGTTTCATCATTTTTTATTTTATTTGGGAATTAAGGGGTTTAACATGAGAAGTACAGATATTAAAAACTATTTAAAAGTTAAAGAAAATGAGTTCAATGAAGTAAAGACTCTTTTACTTAATACTCAATCTGTGAAAACAACTGTAGTATATCAGGGTTTCTCCTATACTGCAAGTGGTTTGAAAGGTAAGCTTGTAAAAATTCAAAACCAAATTAAAGGTGCTCTTAATATTGTTGAAAACATGAGTGCTAAAGTCTGGGGAGTTGATAGTCTTGCATTTATGGAAAATTTGGCACAAGAAGAGTTTCCTTGCCATTTAGCTATTGATATAAAATTCAATTCAAAAAAATTAGAAATGATCTTGAAAAAGACTATTTCTGAAATGGGTACTGCTAATAACGAAGTTACTTTGAAAAGATTGAACGGTATTAAAGATCATTTGCTTTTCAATATAACTGCATATAGTGATTATACATACAGAATAAACTGGATACGTGATCGTTATTTTGAAATTGCAGCATTCATTGAATATAAAGGTGATTTTCCTGTGATGGACTACACAAATAATAACACAATATATGATATTTTGGCTTATGGTGAAAAAACACTTGACGAAATGAAATCTGCTGGGTTATTATATGATGTAATTGAAGCAAGAAGAGCAATAATTCAAGAGAAGGCCGATAAAGATATTTTCTATGAAATTAACCATAGATAATTATCACTTTTTCTTGTGAATATAGTGCAGTGGTATGGGGGTAGGTTAGATCGGGGGGTTTAACCTATCAAATAAGAGCCTTTATGTCGGCTCTTATTTTTTTTGCTATCAAAATATGTGAAAAATAAAAAAGGGCCTTTAATGGCCCATTTTTTTATTTATTATTTACTTCTTTAAGTTTTACAGAAAGAGCTTCTTTTAAAATTGCAGCACTTTCTACTGAATTATTTCTCAATGCATAATCAATTGGCATATAATCAAGTTTGTCTTTCTTCATAAATAAAGCACCTTTCAATATTAAGTAAGCAACTACTTTATAGTTATTAACATTTGTTGCCATTGAAATTGGACTAAACTCACCCGGAACTGAACTTTTATTTACATCAGCACCTAAATCAATTAATTTTTTGGCATATTCTACGTTACCACCTTTAATTGGTGCAATAGCTGCTTGCATTAATGGTGTTACACCGTTTTCGTTAAAAGCATTAACATCTATTTTAACATTTTTATTGTTAAGAATTAAATCTGCTGCTTCATTATGACCGAAAGAAATAAAAGCAGTAAATAGTTCAAATAATTCTTTTTGGTTATAATTGCCAACATCAAGATATTTAGCTTTCAATCTTTTTATAGATTCTTGTTGCATTTGGCTTGATTCAGTTGTTAAAGGTTCATTTTTAAACATCTCACTATTGCTCTTCAATACATCATCAATTGTTTTTGCTTTTTCAACTGGTGCAGAAGTTGTTCCAAGATCAGTTTCATTCGCTTGTACTGTTCCAAACATAGCTAAGGACAAAAGGATAACACTAAGTTGTTTTTTCATATACATAACTCCAAAGTTTAATAATATAAACAGTTTACCAAAAAAAAAAGAGATCTCAAATTACAATTTAATTAGATTCTAATCTATATTTAATTCTATTGCCATTTTTCAAATCATTGTACTGGGTTTCTCGTGCTTGTTGTAAGTTATTAAGCTTTTTCATTTTAATAGATGCATGCACATCTAATGTATCTAACAATATAGACGTTCTTAATGTCATTCCTTGAGAAGTTTTTGCTAATCTTTGATGAACACCAACTCTAAAAGCTTGAGATACTAAAAAGTATGCTTGTTCTTCTTTCATGACTTCACTTAATAATTGTACCATTCTTTCAAATGCTAACATTAAGTCTTCTGTATGGAAAGTAGTAATAACTAAACGACCATCAATTGCTGATTTTATTGCAGTAGCTGCTGATTCACCATCACGCATCTCACCTACAAATAACATTGTTTGTTGACCAGCAGGATATGAACGTAATGATGATCTAATAGCATCTGAGAAATTTGTATCAATAGGTACTTGTATACAGCGACCATCGCCATGTTTTCCTTGTAATGGAATTTCAACTGGATCTTCTAATGATATACATACACCACCGAAACTTTTTAATCGTTCTTTAATTACACCAGCAGCAGTTGTAGATTTACCCTGACCCGGAGCACCTGATAAAAATACTAATCCACCTTTATTTAATCTTGGATGTAATAATTCATTAATTAAAAATGATGGCATTCCTGTTTCACGTAAGTTAATGAAATCAGTTGGCATATGACGACAATGAATAACAGTACCAGATACACTGTTAATAAAGTTACATCTAAAATAGTGGCCATAAAATACAGCTTGATAATCTTTTCTAAGATTGTTTTTTTGATATTGCTCTAAGATAAGAGTAAATAACTTATGTAATATTTCTTGTTCATATTCTGTATGTTCTGATACATCTTTTGTTTTTATTTGATTATTAAGATATATATAGGAACTACCAAAGTCAGAGACATAAAATGTTACATCAGTGGCATTTCCTATAATTTTATCTACATCATCCTTTTTAATAATCTTTTCCATTACATTTCCTTAAATGTTAAGGGCTAGTGTAATCAAGACGAATGAGCCATATATCCAAAGGATGAAACTTGCAACAAGTAAAAGACTTAAAATTCTTGCTATACCACATTGCTTAGTTATTTTCTCAATGGTGTCTTGAATTGCTATGTCACCCAATTTCTCCATCGCTTCTTCAATGTTAGCACCACTTGCATAATCTTCAATATCATCACCAATATCACCTACGAAATCAGTGTTGATAGATTTACCGTTATCCATACCTTTATCTATGTTGATAATAACTTCCTTTATTTTATCATCAAGATATGGTGTTGCTTCTTGCCTAATACTTTCAAGTGATTTTCTGAATTGAACACCTGACTTCATTAAGCTACCAATTGAAATTAAAAGTAAACCAGATTGTATTGCTCTATAAATGCTATATGGTGGCAGTTTATCTAATGTTTCTCTTAGTGATCCACGAAGTCTTGGCATAGAATAAGTTATAAGCTGTATTAAGCCATAGATAACAATTAAGACCATAATCCAATAATCAGACATCCAAGTGGAGAAGTAATACAATGCTTGAGCAACGATATCCCAATCTTCTGGATCACCAAACTGTGTTAAAATTGGTAACATAAATTTAGCAAAACCGATAACAATTACAAATAAAGCAACAAACAATGCAATAGGATATGTAATTTGAGATTTCACTTCTTTCTTCATCTTGATCATTTTTGTAAGCATCTCAATAGTCTTAACAAGAGCTTCGTTTAAACGACCAGTTTCTTCACCAGAACGAATTAACATAATTTCACCCGGAGATGCCCATCCTCTTAATGAGTCAGCTAATGACATACCTTTTCTATAAGATTCAGATACATGACTTAAAAAGGCAGCATCTGCTTTCATATAGAGTTCACTTGGCTTTTTACGAGCCAATAATTTATTGATTACTTGGTTACTTGTCATGGAGTTAGATAACAAAGATTTAATTTTGTCATATACTCTAAGTCGTAACTCAGGATCTTTGTTAAACTTTCTTTTGGCCCTTGCCAATAAAAATGATTTTAAATTCATGTTCTCTCCAAGTTATATTAACTTCGCTCCAATATGACCTAACTCATGTTCAACATCTATAGGTGAAACTATACCCATGCTGATTTTGTCATAAGCGTCTTCGGCAGCGAATTTTCCACCCATTGTTTTTTTCCAGTAAGTAAGTAATTCAGAATCTCGTTTTTCAGTTATTAATTCAAGCATATGGAAATCTGGTCTTACTAATTCAGCAACAACAGTACGACCTATAACACCACCTTTACAACCTTTATGCTTACATCCATTACCTTGGAATCTAATATTTAAGTCTGAAATGTCTCCATACTGCTCATTCAACCTTTTAAGGAAGAACTCTTTTTCTTCTTCTGGGTTTTTACTTCTATATTCATTAAATATAAACTCTGCTTGAGAACTATTCAATACCCTTAAATCTTGTAAGTATCTAACAATGTTAATATCATTTTTATGTTCTTGCACTTTTCTTTCTTGATATTTAACCAAATCGCTTTCTTGTAGTATATTGTTATCTACTATTATTTTTTCAAGACTGTAAGCATTTGGAACGTTATCTTCTACAAGTTTTATAGAACAATGTGGACAAATAACAGGTAATAATTTTTGATAGATTAAACCTGCAATGAACTCAGGGCTACCTAAAATATCACGAGTGACTTTTAAGTTTTCGATACGGTTTAAAATACCTAATGCTGATTGGGCGTGAATTGTTGAATAAACTTGGTGACCAGATTGAACTGCTTGCACAGTTAACATAGCTGATTGTTCATCTCGAATTTCACCAACCATTATAACATCAGGGTCAGAACGCATTGCTGCTTTGATTGCTTTAGAGAAACCTTCTTGTGCGTTACCTTTTTCGTCACGAATAACAGGAACCTGTGTTGCACCCGGAATGTAGTATTCTGGTGGGTCTTCTACTGTAATAACTTTAATTTCACCATTACGTTCGTTAATTTTTGCTAACAAAATATTCTGTAATGTTGTTGATTTACCAGAACCAGTTGTACCAGCAATAATAGTAAGACCTACTGGTTGAGCAATAGATTGTTTAATACCTAAAGTGAGTTTTTTATTATATCCTAACTGTTCAAGTGTTAATGGCTTTTTACTGTCTTGTATAATCAATAAACGCATGGTCATGTCAAAACCAGATGGTTCTGATGGGTTTGTTGCAACACGAACCCTTAATTTTACTTTTCGTTCATTGTCACCAAATATACCTACAACAAGAGCATCCTGTTGAGTTTTTGAGTTAAATGTTGCGTTAGATACAGCAGACATTACCTGATAGATAACACGGCCCCATTCATAACCAGTAGATTCAGCAAATGATGTTTGATAAAAACCTGTTATTCGACCGTTAGTTCTTGCTCTAATACGAGTGAATCCTTTACGCACCTCTAAGTGTATGTCAGATACACCTTGTTTTACTGCTTTAATAAATAAATCGTTTACTTCTTTAGGTACACCAGTTTCAAGACTATAGTCTTTGTCGTCTGCTTTCCCTTCTTCTTTTGATGTTTTATATATTTCATCAATTATTTTTGTTTCAGAAACTGCCACAACTGAAAAATATACATTTCTATCTTTATCAACAAGATCTATACTAAGTTTTTTAATATTTTCTGAGCTAAGAACGTCTTTTATTCCAATGAATTGAACATATTTAATATCTTGTTCTTGTTCTCTATATGTAGCTTCAATTATTGCTAATTGTTTCTTTAATTCTTCTCTAAGATAGAAAGGACTTTTTTCATCTGTTATATTGCTCAAAAGCTTCCAATCGGCTGGAAGCTCCTGAATACTACTTATTGGTTTTTGCTTTCTACTTGCCATTTTAAAATTCCATTTTATAGCTTAGATTAATTATTTTTAGTAATTATGCTTTCCTCTTGTGTTTTTAAGTTAACGATAACTAAGCCATCACTGTCAATTTTATCAACTTTGAATGTGTCATCTTCAACTTTAAAGACTTTACCTTCACGAACACTTACTATGCTAATTACTTTTTTCTTTTGTATTCCATCATCATGCAAATAAGAGAATCTTAATTTTGCAGTCTTGCTATCATCAAATATTGAAAGCATATCAAGTTGAGTATCTAATAAAGTTTTCTTTACAACATATTCGTTCATTACTTTAACTTTACTATCAGAAACTTTTTTATATTCATCAAACTTTTCTAAAACTTTTGAAAGTTCGTCTTTACCTTCAACATTAGTATTTGTACCCTTTTTTCCTGTCAATGTGTCAAGAATGTTATTTGACTTTTTAGACGATCCAGAAGAAGTTGCATCAGTCGCATCACTTCTATATATATAACCTACGTTTTGAGGAATACCACCTTCTGTAGCAATACGATCTTCTTCTGTTGCTTTTGGAACTTGTGGCATATATGCATCATTTGAATTACCAGAAGGACCAGTACCTACACCATTTATTTGGTCAAGTACCTTTGCTTGGTCAGCTTTTATCCTCAATTTAGTTAATCTTTCTTTTTCAAGCTCTTGATCAAGTTTTTCTTTTTGAATTTCCATTCTCTTTTGAGATAGGTCTTCTTTTTTTACTTCTTTTTGAACTTCTTGTTTGACATCTTTTTCAGCAGCAAAAGTAGTTGTACTGAATACAATTCCTAATACTGCTGCAAGAGCAATAGATATTCCATTTAATTTAAAACTATTGTCCATTTTAGTTTTTTTCATATAATTCACCCTTTATGTACCATGATTCGTTATCTACTTTATAGTTAAGCGTATATATACTTATATCAGTTTTATCTAATATATCAACTGCTCTACGTATTGATTCAACACCTTGAGTGGAATAATCTTCTGAGTTCATTGTAAATCCCCATATCTTTACAAATGGTTTAAAGGTTTCCAATCTCTTTTTATCTGCCGGTGCTGGTGGTAAAAAATTAGCTTTCTTCTCATCTCTCCACTGATAAAAAGAATTTCTTTGTGTTAAATTTAAAAACTCATTTTTATTGCCACTATAATAAGATTCAGGGATCACAATTTCTTCTTGGCCAGAGTTTTTATAGCTCTTTATTAATTTATCATAAATTTTTACACCTTTAGAAACGTCAGCTTCTATAGAGTCAGCAGCTTCTTGTACAGCAGAACCAAATTTTTTAGATATAAATCCTAAATTTTCACTTACGTTATATTCTGTTTCACTAATACGGCCTTTTATAGCTTTAATATCTTTTTCAGCTTTTTTCTTCTCTGCGTCTAATTTAGCAATTAATTCTGCTTCTGATTGACCAGACTTGATTTCAACAGGTTTTTTAAAGTAGTGATCAATAATAATTATGTTATTACCTAAATCACCCGGATAAGCTGTAACATTATATAGTTTAAATTTAGAGTTAGCCAATTCAAGTGCTTTCTCTTTTATCTCATTATAGTAACCAACACTATCATTAATTCTTTTATAGACAACTGAGAATTTAATATCTTTATTATCTTCACTTTTTTGGAATTGAATACTATCAAATTCCCATTCGTAGAAGTAAAGGGGATATGTTTCATATAAATCTTTCATATGCTGATAGATTTCATGCTTACTATAAATATTAGTTTCTATTTTTTCCTTTAACATCTTTTTACCAGAATTATTATAAAGCGAATCCGCAATAGCAGCTTGGTTCTCTTTCATTATTTTCTGGAATTGTTTTTCTTTTGCAGACAAAGGAGCACTTAATTCTTGGTTAACAATGTCAGTATATAATTGGTCTTCTGTGAATAAGAAATAATATCCACCACCTAATACTGCTGCAATTGCAACTGCTAATAATGCTTTCTTAACAAGACCACCTTCTTTTACGATGATGTTTACAATATCGTCTTGTGTCTTACGTACATCAGCCACAATATCTTCAAGACTGATTATATTAAATTCATAATTGATATTATCTTCAGCAAATATTTCTTTTTTATCTTCATCGGAACAAGTAATATTTAATCTACCTAATAAAGACAATTCATCTATGAGTTCAAATAATTGTTCTCTACCAAATACACCTTCTTTACCATTAGATATCAATTTATCTGATTGAACTAAGCAAACCCAATAATCAACATTATTTACTTTCTTAACAAACAATGTATCTTCTAATGCTTTCGATATCAAACAAGCCGCTACCGGCAAGTTCTTACTATTAGATCTTGCTAAACCAATTTGTAGTTTGCCATCAGTAGTGATTTTGCAGCCATACTCTTTGTTTTTTGCTTTTGCAATACTTTTTATTTCTTGGTTGATATTAGTGGACTTGGAAAGAAATATTTCTTCCCATTCAAGTCCTACTGCATATTCAGATCCACTTAAGGATATGTTGTAAATCTCTTTCATCTGATGTCCTTACTTTATTATTGGCTCAATGTTGAAATATAAGGTGTAGCTATGAGAAGTATAATTTCTTTCTCTTTAGAGAATGTCTCTTGTCCACCTATGAACCATAATGATGGGTTCAATGGATGTTTAGATCCAGTCTTGCTATCTGTTTTCTCAAATGCAGCAATTACTTTTGGTTCACCATTTCTGATTGTCAATCTTTGTACAAAGTTTTTGGTACTTGTAATTGGCAACTGAATTTTTGTATCACCCGGTGCTGTTTCTAAGGAGTCAATTACTGACAAGTTCATTGAGTAGTTCAACAATACGTTTTGTCCCATAGCTTTTGGTGTGATTGTAGCAGTTACACCTTGGCTAACAGTATCAGTTGTTACTTCTTCAATTGGGTCACTATCAGTAGAACCAGATTCAATTCTTCTTTCTTTAATATATGCTTGGTTTTGAGTTACTTGAACTGGAACAGGCATATTGTTAGCAGTTACTACAGATATATTAGTATCAACTTTAACTGTACCTAACTTATCAAGAACGTTAAGAAGAACTTTATCATTGCCTTTAGTCCATGCAATACTACCAAATGCGTTATCCGCAGTAATAGCCCCATTACCAAAGTTGAAATTCAATCTATCATTAATAAAGTTCATATTAACACCAAGATCTCTTGCATCATCAAGTTTCAAGTTAATAATTTTGAAATCAATAGTAACTTGTTTATAAGCATCACTGTTCAAGTTTTCAATGTAATTCTTGATTTGAGATAATGTGTAATCATTATCTGTAACAGTTACCTTACCTTGTGTCTTGTTAAAACTTACTCTACCTTCTGATGAAAGCATAGACTCTACAGTCTTAGTTACATCTTCCCAATATTTTTGTTCTTGGTCAAAAGTAATTTCTTGTTCGTTTTTAGATGTAGCATCTGAACTACTGTCATTACTTGAAGAACTGTTACTTGAAGATGTGTTAGTTGTAACTGTAGATTTCAAATTAATATCTTCTGCTACAGCAAATACTGTCATTGTTTCTGTTTCTAATGGATAGAAGAATACTTTATTAGTAGTTACATCATATCTCCATTTTAAGTTCTTTTTAACAGCAACAAAGTCAAGAAGTCCTCTTAATTCACCTTTGTAATCAAGAATGATGTCATTTTCAGTTTCAGCTTGACTTTTATCAACTTCAACAATGCTTGTTGTAATCTGATTAGTTGCTACACCAGTAGCCACTTCTGGGAATGGAGGCGGTACATAGTTGTTTGCAGTAGCTGCTGAATTGTTTCTATTATTGCTATTGCTATTACCTTTAGTGTTTGGCTGTTGTCTGTTATCAATAAACTTTATAGACACATTAGACTTTTGAAAAACTTCTGCTGCAAAGTCAGTTAAACTAACTGGAGTTGGAGCAAACATTTCTAAATCTTTATAGAAAACACTTGGAAGGTTTTTCTTGTCTTTAATAATCTGAATAGGAGTCTTATCAACATAGTAACCAGAGTTAAATTCTACATATCTAACTTCATTAGGACGCATTTGTGATTTTGCATCTTTATATTCTTGGGTTGACTTATGATATTCTTTGTTTTCCTCCTGCCATTTAGGAGTGTGAGTAGAACACGCGGTTATAACCAACGGTGCTACGGTTAATCCCATCATCTGTACTAATAATTTAGTTTTCATTCCTTTGCTCCATCCTTATTCAGTTAGACTTGTATTTAATTTTGGATCTTTGAAGATGAAATCCTTAACATCTATTACTCTGTTACCATCAAAAAATTCTGCTTTCAAAGGCTTCTCACTATCTGAATAAAGTTTCAATGCTTTTTCAACACTTTGCTTTAAGTTACCTTCAAACACTACTTCGTTTTGAATCTTGTAGTCAGTATTTGAACTCCACTTAACATCCCAATTAGTGTAATCACCCCACATCTTAACGTTTTCACTCAACATGCTATCTTTCTTCAAGATAAATTTAGCATTTGATTCAGCGGTTACTTTACCATTATAAACATTGTTGACGAATGTTCTTATCTTACCATCAACAGGTTTTACGTTAGCTCTGTTATAAATTTCTTCAATTGAAGCATCACCGTCTTTACCATATTTACCAGCAACTTCTTCTTGCATATGATCTCTATACTTAGAGTGCTTTCTAACAATAGAAGCTCTTGCTTGATCCATATCTTCTTCATAAGTTGCAAGTTCATGCTTTTTAGAAGCGTCAAGTGAATATACATCTACAACTTTACTTGTCCAATCGATATTTATTTTCAATTTATTTTGTTTTGCTAAGTTCTCTAAAACATATGGCCACGAACTCTTACCTTCCCAATCTACTAAAAGGTCTTCTGCTCCGTCATTCAAGTTGACTTGCCATGTTTTTGGAACTATAATTTGCAATGATAAACCTAATGGCATATCCTTACCAAAACCACGAACTATAGCAGCATCTTCACCAGAAACACCAGTTTGTGTGAAACTATAGGAAGCATTCTGGTTGGCCCTATCCAATGAACTTGAATAGATTTCTAATGCAGCAAAACTCTGTCCACTTGCGGCAAGAGAAATTATAAACGCCAATTTGCTTAAATTTTTCTTCATCTAAATCTCCATTTATTTTTTTAAATTGTTGTCCTTATGAACGTTTTCTTACTTTACCCGCAAGGATAGTTCTTAATCTTTTACAAGCATTAACAATGCTCAATTTATACATCTCTAATATAAATAAAAGCACAAATATTGAAATAAGCAAGATGAAAGTATAAAATCTCATATGTAATAGAAAAATGATAACAAAGATAGAAGCTCTGTAGTCAACAATAAAAAATTTTACTGGTTTAGCACTATGGAACCAATAGTTATATTTTGAATCTGACATTATCTGCTACCTCCGAAACTACGTCTTGCAAAATCCCATTCATCATCTGATATTCGCCCTTCTTTATATTTTCTATATGAATCATGTAGTAATGATTGTTTTTTCTCTTTCACTATACTTCTTAATTCTTGTGCAACTAGATTGTCATCAATTGAAAATAATCTGTCTTTTATATCTGTAGTAAAGTTTAAATATTCTCTAACAGGAACACGCTTACCATCAACTGTTTTTAATAGCCTTTGAGACACTACCATTTTAAGTGAATCTATTAAGTCATATTGAAGAGCACTACGTTCTTCTGGATCGAAAACGTTAACCATTCTTCGTATGGTTTCTGCTACACCATTGGTATGTGCAGTTGTATAAACTAAGTGACCAGTTTGTGATGCTAAAATACTACTTCTTATTGTGTCAGGATCTCGTGATTCACCAATAAGAATAATATTCGGTTTACGTCTCATTGCACTTTCAACAGCTTCATGCCATGTCTTCAAATGGGTTGGTAATTCTGTCTGAGAAATAAGGTTGTTACCCTTCTCAACTTCATCATAAACGAATTCAATTGGAGATTCATATGTAACGATCTTTTTTGTCTTTTCTGGATCAGGTTCTTCCAATATAGCCCTTATACATGATGACAATAAAGTAGACTTACCAGAACCAGTAGGGCCAGTTACAACAATCAATCCTTGGCTTGGTACAAAGTTATCCCAAATGCCCGCTTCAAGATTCATCATTGATATATGTGGTGGAGTAGAATCAATAGTACGAATTGTAATCTGCAATCCACTTACGCCACCTCTTGATAACTCGTTCACTGCGTTAACACGAAAACGAACTTTTTTATTAGTTTCTCTATTCAAGATAGCCATACTTTTATCAATTGCTCTTGCTTGGTTTAATTCTGTAATTGCGTTATCACCATAAATCTTTTTGATAAAAGTTTCTACTTCGTTTACATCAAGTCTTCTGTCTGTAATAGGTTTTAATCGACCATGTATTTCTACTTTAATTGGTTCATTACTTTGGATATGAATATCAGAACTTTTAATCTTAAATGCATGTTCAAGAATATCCTCTAACATATCAGGAGTGTATCTTGATACGTTAGATTTAAATAATATACTTTGGACTTCGTTACTCATGTTTCCTCAAACAATTGTTAATTCTTTTTTTTACCTTGAGTTATTCTCTGCAAATGGGTCAGGAAGTAAGAACTCTGGTAATTCTGGTAAAGCTTTCCATGTTTCAGAATTTCTATTAAATGTAGCTGCTTTATCAATGTTGAATACAACTTCATTCACGTTCATATCTTCATCATTTCCTGTTACTCCAAGTTTGACTGTTGAGGTCACAGGACTATTTACTAAACCACGTTTTTGCATTAGGTGATATCTAACCATACCTACATAGTCTCTTTCTAAAACTCTTACGTTTTCTAAGTAGATTGAGTTAGCTTGAGACACACCTGTCTCCCAACCTTTTGCTACACCCATTTTCCAATAATGATCTTCTTTTGGATTCAAAGGAAGTAACATATCATCTGGTAAAATAGGTGGTGAACCTTCTAATCTTAAATACTCTCTCCAAGTAATAGGAGTGTTAGTAACTCTTACTTGTTTTTCTATTTGATAACTACGATCATTCATTCTTAATGTATAGTTATTTTCATTCTGCACATTGTTCTTTGATTCCACAATTACTGGTGGAACAACTTTACCATTTGCTAACAATAGTGGTGTGAAATTAAATATCTTACCAAATTGAGATTGATAACTTTCTATAAACTTATTTAACTCTGTTGCTCTGTAATATAATCCACTTTGAGCACCATATTTCAAGGCTTCCATATAAATACTATCTAAACGAATATTATCAGCTTTCTCTTTATACTTTTCTTTAAGATATTCTTCAACATCTTCTTCTTTAATCTCTGTACGTCTTTGTTGTAACTCAGGAGTTTTAAAGTCTCGGATTTCTTCAAAACTATATGGTTTGTTAACAGTGAATACTTCTATATTAGATCTAGAGTTTATCTGATATTGTTTAGCTTCATTAGCTGTCTTATTGTCATCTAATGTTCTTACAAAATAACTATCACTTTCTTTCTCTTTTTCTACTTCTTTTTCAATTCTTTTTTGTAAAGCTGATTGTGCTTTTTTATCATCATCTATTTGCTTATTTATTAAAGCTTCATGATCTATATTACTGGACATATCTTACCTCAACAATTTTATCATCTTCATAAATATTTATATTAATTTGATCATGTAGTTGAGCTTCAATACTTCTTATTACGTTAATGATTTTTTCATTCTGGAAGTTAAGTGTAACGAAAGCTCCAGTATTAGGTTCAGGAGTCAATACTTTAAATTCATAGCCAGTAAGTTTTTGAAGTTGGTTTAACACAGGAGCAACAGGACCATCCCAGTTATTTATGCTCATAGTTCTTTCCATACCAACAGGAGTATATGTAGTTCTCCATCTTGCTTGTCTAATCTTATCGTAATCCAACTTTTCAGCTTTCTCAGCGTTATTAACACTTGCTAATATTTGTAATGATTTTTCAGCATTTGCTGCTGCCTTTACTATTGCATCATGTATCTCTTTTTCTCTTGGCTCTTCAATGACATATTTCTTTTCTTCGAACTTTTCAGGTTCTGGTTTTTTTGATGAACATCCGCTCAAAGATATTACTGCTAATGCAACTGCTGTTCCTATAATTTTTAATTTTAAATCCATCTTGAAGTCCCTGTTTTTTTTATTTGCATAAGTATTTTATATATTTTTTATTCATAAAAGTCAAATATTAAAATGATGATTTATAGATATTCAGTATATCTTCAACAAACATCTATCAAATAAATAAAAAAACACTTCTTGAGAAGTGTTTTTTATTGATAGTCTTATAAATAGATTATTATTTTTTACCACAATCATTTATGAGATCTTTGTTGGCATAATCACTAAGTAAAGTCCCTGTTGGAGAACCACTTGCATCTGACTTATATAATGTAATATCTACATAATCAGATGTCTTTTCTTCAATTACTACAGAGTCCCAACCAACCTTCTTTTGGTTCTTAACAAAATTAACACATACGTCTCCATTTGCTACTTTCTCGTATAGTAAAGAGAATCCAGTATCATCGCCCGGAAATATCTCAACTTTCCCACCCCAACTATTAGTAACATTATTGCCAACGATATTCATTTTCTTAGGGAATATTCCAGCAGTAACAGCATCAGGTTGAGTTATACTGCTTGTAGCTTCATCTGAATATAAATCTACAACTTGTGAGAAAATAAATGAAGCATTTTCTGATTCATTTTTCACATTTAATCTATCTCTAACAGTACCAAAAAGTGTCAATGCCACTGCAATAATACCTAAAAGAATACCAACTACAACAAGAGATTCAATAAGAGTCAAACCCTTCTGTTTCTCCACATTATACAATCCTTTTTTAATCATATATCATCCTCAAATATATTGTTTCGTTAATAACATCATAATACTAAAAAATGTCATTGCAAGTATTTTAATAAAAAAAAATAATATTTTAATATATTCTAATGTGTTTTTTTAACGTTAATATATTTTATAATTTTGAATAGTCACAATATAATTCTAAATTATTGATAAAAACATGAAGCAAATATCTTTCTATCTTAAAAAGACATATATTTTACTTTGTAATAAAAAAAATGAGTATATGCTTAGTATTTTTTAATATAAAATGGCATTAATAATAGTATTAATATATAGATATATAACACAAGATATTATGAGATTTTTTCTAATAAATATAATTACATATACGCACACACGCATGTATGAGTGCATGAGTATAATGGAAAAATATTCACTATTATCACTATGAATATAAGTTAAATAGATAAGTTTATATAAATGAAAATTTGTTATTTATTTTATTTTGTAGGCAACAAAAAAGAAAGAAATTTAGATAAATTATAGAAGTATTTTGCCTATGTTAAATTTAAGACATTACACAGCATGAGTCTTAAAGCATTATAGATAACCGTATATTGATTTCATGAAATAACTCTATAAAATAGTTTATTTTTCATAACATAAAATCCACATCTGCATCAGTAAAATAGATGGCATAATAAAAAATAAATAATAAATGAATTTCTTTAATGAAGCATAGAATAAGTACCCAGTATAAATATATATTCATAATATTTTTCTTAATGTTATTTCAGAATAAATCTATTTAATTAAAAAAATAACTATCACAATATATCTTATAAATATCAAGACATTATGTAAATTGTTAAAGAAAATTATAATTGAAGATATCGTAAAATAAAATTCAAAAATAAAAAATAAAGAAGACATGATGAAAGGTATCTCTCCAACAATAAATATTTTAAAATTAAGTTTTACATTTTGAAATATAAACTAATAAATTTCTGTAAGATTTTGATAATAAATCTACCAATAATTAAAAAATATGAGAAAAAATTAATCAATAATAAAGATGATTACTGAGTATAAAATAAGAATAGTATGTACAAAATAAAATATGAAATGTATATACAAATTGATGCAAAAAGATAATAAATATTTACTTAAATAATAAGATGAAAAAGACAATGAAGTTTTAAAAGATATTTAAATAATTGTATTTTTTTTTCAATAATGATTGTTTATAAAAAATTTCAAATCTATTTTAAATAATAGAAACTATATATGTTTAAACTATATGAAAAAAAAATTACACTAAACAAATAAAGAAATTAATTTTAAAAATAAACTAATCATGTTTAAGAACTCTAAAAAAATTGGGACAACATTGCAATAAAAAAATTCGCAGAATCAACAAGAATTTATAAATAAATATTTTTTGAAAAAGAACTTTAAAATTTATCAAAAAAAATAAAAAAAATAATTAAATAATATATAAAATAAAGGTTGTGATTTTTTTTAGATAAATGAATGAGATAAATATATTGATAAATAAGTCATTAAATAAAGAGTTTTTAAGGCTTTTTATATAAGATATCCTTTTTTATAAAAAGGGTTACTCATTAAATTATTTTTAATGTGTAACGGGGGGAATGGGGGTATTTTGAGTTTTTGATATTGTGAATAAGATATCCTTTTTTGAATAGTAAAAAAAGAGAGGCTTTAAGCCCCTCTATGTTAACCTCTGTTACCTTTATCAAGATTCTTTTTAAGGAAGTCTGGAATACTAAATGATTTAGGTTTCTTTTCAACATAGTCATCTCTCTTAGCTGATATGTTTAAATCATTTACTTCTTCTCTTTCTTCTTTTATTATTTGTCTTTCAATAGCTTTATCATCTACTTTGATATCCTCTTTTTCTTCAGTACATATCTCTATTTTTCTATTTGCTTGATGTTTAGATATGTTGTTTATAAGTTTATCAAATAATTGACCTTCTTTAGCTTTTAATTTTGTATTAGTGGCAGTTAAACCTGTAGCAATAATTGTTACTTTGATTGCACCATTTAAACTTGTATCTATACTTGTGCCCATAATAATAGTAGCATTTTTATCTGCAATTCTTTTTATGGTTTCACCAATCATATAGAAATCATCCAAATCAATATTACCATCTGAAGAAACGTTAATAATTAATCCTTTAGCACCACTCAAAGCATTCTCTTCAAGTAATGGACAATCAATAGCTTTTAATGCTGCCTCTTCTGCCTTGTTTTCATTGTCTTGATTTGATATCCCCATACCCATCATTGCAGTGCCTGATTCTAGCATAACTGTCTTAACGTCATTGAAGTCAACGTTGATGATACCTTCGCTTGTAATTATCTCTGAAATACCTTGAACAGCATTGTGTAAAACTTCGTTAGCTTTTGCAAAGGCATCGAATAGATTTGTCTTACCACCAAACACCGCAGAAAGTTTCTCATTTGGTATTACTAAAAGTGCATCAACATGCTGACGTAATTCATTAATTCCTGAGTCGGCATAATCCATTCTTTTATTGCCTTCAAATGAAAAAGGTTTTGTAACAACAGCAACAGTCAAAATTCCTAAGTCTTTAACAGCTTTCGCAATAACAGGTGCAGCACCAGTTCCTGTACCACCACCCATGCCACAAGTGATGAATACCATATCAGATCCTTTAACAGTTTCTATAATCAAATCTAAGTCAGCTTCTGCAGCTTGTCTACCTACGTCTGGATTAGCTCCAGCACCAAGACCTTTTGTTATCATGTCACCTATCTGAATCTTTGTACTTTCAACCTTAGAATTTAATGATTGAGCATCAGTGTTAATTGATATAAATTGAACACCTTCAATTTCGTTTGTAGCCATGTGAGTGATAGCGTTGCATCCACTACCTCCAACGCCAACTACTTTTATGACAGCATTTCCAAACTTTTTAGACATAAAAAACTCCTAATTTATTTTCGCATTTTTTTAGGAGTTTATCATCGTTTTTTTTTATTTCAATAGAAAAAAATATTTTTTTAAATTATTTCTTAGCAACCAAATTCATATCCAAAACATCTTTTAAGGTTTTTTGCTCTCTAAAAAAATAAATTTTATTGGAGATTTTTTTATTATCTATGGTTTTATCAAACTCTAAAACTAAATTAACTATTTGTTTATCATTTAAACCACCGTTTATCGATTTCATAATTATACTATCAACATGGTTTGAATGCAACAATAAAATTATGTCTGATATCCATTTGCTGTCGTCTTTAAAAAATGAAAAAAATTCTTTCATATTTATAACAGTTTTATTGGATAAATTTTCAAATATTTTTTCTCTAAAATCTTTTGAGTTTATTCCTTTAGAAAATATGTAGTTTTTTACAAAAGTTTCATTGTTTCTTTTAGTTTGTATATTATCATTAATCTTAGAATAAAACAAGACAATAAAATCTTTTAAATAATTTTTACTTTCAGGTAATATACTCAAGTTAAAAATCATAGAGTTGTAATCTTTAAAAGTAGAGAGTATTTTTATCAAAGTTTTTTCTCTAAACTGTTTATCAATAATATCATTAAATCCTAATTGATTTATTAATTCATAAAATACAAGTTGATTGACTTGTTCAGGCACTTCATAATTATTGTTGATATTCGTTTCAATCAACATCAGATATGTTGTGATGATTTCATATTTATTAAAACCATCATACTCATCAAATATATTTAGATCTAAAATGAACTCTATGTTCTTATTAATGAAGCTTTTAATTAATTCTTGATTAATAACTTTATCAGAAGATAGTTTTGAAATTATAGATTTATTTTTCTTTGATTGGACTCTTCTCAAGTTCTCTTGAATGTCTTTAGGATTCTTATCATATAATATATGTAAATTAATAAAGTTATTCAGTAAAGACTTTCTGTCAAATTCTTTATCAATAGATGTCATTATTCCAATAAGTTTTCCTTTTGTCCAAAACATAAATGGTGTAGATAAATTTAAAGGTATTTTAAATATATACTGTCCTTCTTTTTTACCAGTAACAAACAAAGGTCCAGTTAAAGATTTTGAATTGATATTTTTGAAGAAATCTTGAAAGTTAAAATTACTATCAGGAATATCAATTATTTTCTTAAAATTATTTAAAAGAGAATAAAGATGTTTAGTTAAAAAATAGTTCTTATAATCATATATAAATTTATAAGAATTAATAAAATAATCAGAAGAGAATTTTAAGTCACAAATGATTTGCTTATTTGATAATAGATCTCTTATCTTAAATAGATGATTCTCTTGAAGGTTTAATTCAAATGTTAACACATCTTTAACAACACTTAATAAGTTTTGATTAACTTTATTATCAGTTAAATTTTTGATGACTGTATTATTGAATATAGAATACCAATCTGATAGGTGTATTCTACTATTTAAAAAGTGTTCATGGTATATTGAAGTTAATTCAGTAATATCATTCTTATTATTCTGTAAAAGTAATTGTGAAAATGTTAATGCTAACTTTTGTGCTTCAATATCCAAACTCATTTAATTAATCCTTAATTTACATTGATTTATTTGTTTACTATAAACTTCTGATTTTTTCTGTACAGACTTTGCATAATTCAATAACCATTTTTGTTTCTTGTGATATCCTTTTTGCCATCCGCGTCTTCCCTCATGATAAGCAAGGTAAAGATTGAAAGCATCAGTAGGTTTTATTCCTATCTTATGAGACTTACTATTATACCAGCCAATGAAGTCTACAGAATCTCCAAAATTAGTCCTCATTGCCTTAACTGGTTTCTGTTCTTTTTTATAGTCTCCCCATGCACCGTTAAGTGCTTGTGAAAATCCAAGTGCTGATGAAGCATATTCTGTACCAAAAGCATATCCTTTTCTTTTCTTAATTGGGCGAGCATTATAAACAAAACTTGATTCATGATATACAAACGATAATTGGATAGACATTGGAGTGTTCCATTTGTCACTTGTTCGCTTAATAGCATAGAGCCAATCTGGATTCTCTTGTAACATCTTACATGCATCTTGTTTATGTGATGTTTTTATACTAGTTGTTTTAAAGTTTTTGTTTGGATTATGTATAGTTGTATACGTCTTACTTGAACAACCAAAAAGAAGAGTAGAACATAATCCAATAGTAAGTAATTTTATTTTTGAATTCATAATTATATTTATTGTTTATTTAATAGAAATATATATAACAGCAAATCAGAAAATGTAAAGACTAAAAAAAGAAAAAGGCTTCCGAAGAAGCCCTTTATATTCAATGAAATATTATCATGCTGATTTTGAGTTTTGCAGGAAGTTATTTCGCCAACGCCCCTGATCGAAAAGAATATCAAAATGACCTTCAACATCGTACAGTCTGTTATGTTCTACATAGAAGAAACCTTCTTCTTTGTGTTTCATAATTTTGATGTTGCCTTTTCGTGTGATATCCGATTTATTTTTGTACAGCCTTACTGTACGATTTTGAAAAGTAACCTGAACTACGTTTTCCATAATACACCTCCTATCAAGCTGCCAGTTCTTCGTCAGTGAATTCAGAAGATTCTTTAACCAATTCAAGAAGCTTTTCACTGATGAGATTGTCTTTGTAAATAGTTCCGATAAACTGGAACAGTTTTTCAAGACTTTCGTAATGATACCAAGTTCCTGAGCAAGTTTCAAGATAGAATACAAAGTTCTTATGGATCAACGATTTGTCTTTATGAAAATCGAAATCAGAAAATGCTTTCGATTCATGTGAAATTTTAATTTTGTAATCACGATCATTATCAACCACAACCAGCAACATGCAAGCCCGTTTAAACCGATAACCTTCTTTGTGAGAAAACTTAGCTTCTACTTCGTTGTTATCAATCTTGACTTCCATATGTCACCTCATTGTTTTGTGGTTTCTTCTTTCGCTTTTCTATGGGTTGATTTTATCAAATTTGAGCTTTTTTAGCAAGCACTTTTTTAACAAAGAAATTCAATGAAAAATCCTTTCCCATTCTTCATTTTATTATAATCCCTTTGCAACTATCTTGTCAATGAATTTCGTCAGAACATTAAAATATATACTTATTAAAAATCAATGGATGATAGATTTCAGGAATCATCAGAATCTTGTTAAAAGGAATAAAAAAAAGAGGCCGAAGCCTCTTGTCAGAAAATGAGTTTTTTAACGAAGGTATAAAGCAATAGCTATAACGAAAATGAAATAATCACAAGAAACCAGCAAAGCCAATGGTAAGCCACCAAGCTTAATCAGAGTGCTGGCTTTTGAAAGAACCCAAACACCTAAAGCCCCCAGAACAACAAAAGTGATAATGGTAGCAATCATGAATTTGACTCCATAAGTTGAGAATAGAAGTATATCAAAAACTTAGTTATGATTTAATATATAAGAGCGGGTATTATAATAAAAACAAAGGAAACAAAAAAGCCGGAATTAACCGGCTTCTTGTTGAATCAACCTTCCTTAGAAGGGAATGTCGTCGTCAAAGCTTGCAGGGCTTGGCTCAGGTTGTGGTTGTTGTGGAGCTTGTTGGCGTGGGGCCTGTTCTTGACCAGCATTTTTGCCGATTTTAACCCAGTCCTTACCAACCATTTTGAAGCTTTGGGCAATAGTCTTGCCATCTTCAAGTACAGCATTCAGTGCAACTTGAGTGAAACGAATCAGGTCACCTTTCTTGATGGTTGCAGCAAAAAGTTCTGCATCCTTACCAAAGAGAGCAATGCTATAAGAAGCCAGATTGTTGCCACGGTCATCTTGTCCACGACCAAGAAGAAGAGAAACATATTTCGTACCGCTTGTGGAAGTTTTCAGTTCAACTTCGGTGTTTACATAACCGCTAACACCGCCAAAAGCAACCAAGGTTTGTTTAGGATTGAGTTCTTTCATTTCGGTATTCCTCGTCGTTGTTTGATGTGACAATTATAGCAATTTTTCTATATTTGGGCAAGTCTTTTTTTAAGTTTTTTCAAAAAACTTTTAAATCGACCTACCCACCAGAGAGCCGTTTAAGCGACTACAGGCACTTCGTCTGCAAACTGTTCAGCAGGGATGCTATCAGGTACAGTAGCTACGCTAACAGCTTGTTCAGTGCTCATAGTAGCCAGTTTGCTATTGATAAGTTGGCGAGCAGCTTTGATGTTTGCGACCACTTCAACATCACCGTCAAGCTTCACAAAGTAAACTTGAGTATGGTTCAGGTAATTACGAACAGCAGTAATTTCTACGCCAGTCATATAAGCACATGCAGCCATAGAGCCTTCGGCCAGTGCAAAGCCTTTCATGTTCAGGCCATTTTCAACAGTGCGGTTTTCCAGATCCACAACAACAACATTGGCAACATCCAGAGCAGTCATTGCCAGAGTCTTGTTCAGGAACAAGGTTTGTTCTTTAGCCGATTTCGGCTTGGCATAGGTCAGGACAAGGAAACGGTCATCTACCAGAGTTGCTTTTTCATTGCCAGCTTTCATGACAATATCGAAAACATTATCATTGTCAGTTTTCTCAAATTTGACACCAGCAGTCAGCATTTTGGATACAGCTTTCATATCCGAGTGCTTACGAAGAATAGAAACTACTTTCATTTGCAGAGCAGAGATATTCAATTTAGTCATGGTAAAGTCCTCGGTACATTTATGGATGGTTTAGCAAAAACAAGGAGAAAGGCTTATTTTGATGCTCGCCCCTTGCCGCTTCGATGGGATAATTATACTAAAATATTCAACCTAAAACAAGCTTTTTAAACAGAAATGTATTTGGGTGTACGTTGATATGCACGCCATTTAGGGCCTTTATTAAAACGTTCACGACTCGAAGTGGCTTGATCAGAATGGTTGCCACACTTATCTTCCAAAGTAAGCATTTCAGCCGATGCAACACCGACATCAGCTTTGCATTTAACTTGGATTTCTTGATTGAGAATGCCATTGGTAAAGCAACGAACACCCCAGAGATTAGGTTTGATACGAGTAACTTTTATCAAGTGAGTCACATTACCAGCAATAATGACTTTCATGAGAAACCCTCAAAATAAAGAAATTAGCAGAAGTAGAAGAAAAGACTTATTTGTATGCTCGTCTTCTACCGCTTCGATGAAAAGAATTATACTATAGTAAAAAATCAAAAACAAGGTTTTTTGAAAAAATAGATAAAAAAAGCCCCCAATAAAGGAGGCCATAACAGTTAAATCAAAAATGTTACATGATACAGTGTGAAGGGCAAATTTCCAGAAGACGGGCATTCAGTCGAGCAAAGGCAATTTGATACTTACGACTACGCATGAAGTCTTTTTCGCTAACACCTTTCAAACGAAGAATGTCAGAGTTATGACGAAGGTCAGCAATTTTCACACGCATTGCATCAATGTTATTGAACATCCTTTCGATATAAGCAAAGTAACCATCTTCACCTTTATCAGTGCTCAATTTAGTCATAAGACGGAGAGCATCAGTAACACGGGTAGAGAAACCCCACTCAGTGAAGGCTTGAAGAACCAGAGTGACTTTTTCTTCTTGAGAAAGAGAGCGAATCAAATGGTCAACATGAGCACTTACGTTTTCTTTGTCCTTGTAGAACTTCAACAGAACTTTACGAATGCAGTCTTCTACTACGTCATGAAGAATGGCAATTTGACGAAGCTCAGGGTCATTCGAGTGAAGGTTTTGCATCACTTGAATAGGGTGAAGAATGTAAGGATGACCGCCTTGGTCGAATTGATTCAGATGGAACTCAGAGGCCAATTGAATAGCAAGAGCGAGCATTTTGTTTTGGTCGGTGTTTTGCATAATGTGGCACTCCTAATGTTTGATGGAATAAGTATATCAAAAATAGCTCTATGAAATCAAGTTTTTTTTGAAAAAGATTGATTATGATTTTTTAAGCCGATTGATAAACTCATTTTGGTTATCCATGACATAGGCATAAACCATAGAATAAATAATGACAGGTGAATGAACAGATTCGAATTTGTCTTTGTTAAATTTAACACGGGAGTCAAACATACTGTGAATATCTGAAGCTCCAAGGACACTACTCTCAGGAATGGAAATCCCCCTTTCAACTACTTCAACCATTTGAAGATCTACTTTACGACGAATAGGACGGGGAATCATCTGGATAAAAGCTATACAAAAATCAACAGTCAGCATATTGAGCCTCTATGATTTGGTGTAAAAAGGTTTTTGAAACTTATGACGTATTATAATACTAAATTAATAAAAAATCAAGAAACAAAAAAGGGCCGAAGCCCTTAATCTGAATGTAGTTAGAAACTCAGGATGTGCCCGAAAATTTCAATTTTGTAAATGTTAGGGTCATTCTTATCATAAATTGCATTGTCATTACGAACATACTTTTTCAAAGAAGCATCATATTCGTAATAGACAGAAGTTTTTTCCTCGGCGTCTATAATCAATTTAGGGCTACGTTTATATGTGATAAGATACAAGTATCTAAAACCTTTATAAACATTATAGAACGTACCCAAAACAGTCAGCAGTGTTATGAAGCCAAAGAAAACAGTAAGGAAAATGGTCGGATAAGCAAAAAGATCCATAATGTTATAATCCATTTTAAATGCCTCTATCAAGTTAGCAATTCAATACGTGGATTATAATACTATCAAAGAATAAAATCAAGTTTTTTTAGGTTACAAGAGAGCATGATGAAAAAATATTAATTTATTATGGGCATAAAAAAGGGGCCGAAGCCCCATGGTAAAAGTAAGTTTATGTTACAGGGATGAAATGTCAGGGCAACGGTCTTTGAAAAGCTGCCAGAGTTCATTGTCAACTTTGTATGCCAAAGTAAGCTGGGATGCCAAAGTTTTTTCGTCAACAATGGAATTGATAGCGTGAATGATGAAAACCTTACGTTCCCCTTTGTAAACAATCATAGCTTCTTCGTCACTGGTGAAGTGAGCACCAGCAAGGAAGTCATCAAAAAGATTGGTTTGCATTTGCTCATAGAGAGCAAGTCCACGAACATGGTCAACAGCAAGGCAGTTTTCTACGGACACAAAAGTAGGGACAGAAATCTTAACAGTCATTAGAATCACCTTGTTGTGTGAGAAGAACAGTAGTATATCAAAAAAAAGTGAAAGGGTAAAGAGAATAATTTGATAAACCCACGACAGCCATCCAGATGGATTTTTAATACCTAAAATAAAATCAAAATACAAACATTATAATAAAAATAGATTATGGCTTGTAAATAACAAAAAAGAACTATATGTATTATAGTGCTGTCAAAAAATACGGGGTTTTATAAAACAAAAAAGCCTCCGAAGAGGCTTGTAGAAGATAGTAAAAGTGTTAAGCGGCCAGAGTTTGTTGACGCATCAGTTTGGTAGTCTGGATTTTACCAGAGCGAGTCAGAGATACGCGGGTATCAAAAAGGTCTTTGCTACGAGCAATCAGACCTTTGCCAATCATGTTATTGATGACAGCACTAACCTGATTCGACTTGATGGTAGCTGGGCCAACAGAAAGAACGTTTTGTGGAATGCTTTGACCAACACCGTAGTTCTGGATGTTTTGCAGAACAGCTTGTTCAAGAGCGGTGATGATGAGCTTAGCCATTTCGATAATCCTTGTGTTGTCTCGTTTTGATGGGATAAGTATAGCAAAAATGAGTTTTTTGGTCAAGACTTTATTTTAACTATAAAAAAAGGGAGCCTAAGCCCCCTATCTAATTGCAAGTGATGATTTAACCAGGTTTAAAGGTCATGTGGGTATTTTTTCACAAACTCAGCCCAAAGCTCTTTATCGACCTTGTAGGTGCTGGAAAGGCCACCTTCCGGTTTAATGCCATCATAGTGGTTGACCAAGAGGTAACGAGTTTCATCTTTCAGATAATTGCCTTTGCGGTCACCAGAGAAGCGAGCATTTCGAGTAATCTCAAGAAAAGCGTTGCTTCGAATACGGTCTTCAATACGGAAGTATTCACGCCGAGTGATAACTTGAAGGTTATCTTGATTAAATTCAGTAATGAGTTCAGACATAATAGAATCCTTGAAATAGTTGAATATCTGGAAGCAATTCTAACAAAAATCAATTCAAAAATAAAGTTATAAAAGAAGATTAATGGTAAAAATAGTTATTAACCGCAGCCGCAAGGGCAAGTCCAGATAGTCAATCCATGAGGACAAAAACCATTACTTTCGTTTTCATCGTCCATGTCAGAAATTTCATCAGGAGAAAGATATCCATATTTTTCACGGGCATATTCAAAAGCTTCTGGAACAACTTTTGGATCAAAGTGTTCATCCATAAGAGAAGAGAAGCCTTTGATCAACATGAATTCGTAAGTAGTGTATTGTTTACAGGCTTGGTTGAATAGGTCATCAACAACAAAATGGAATGACATAAAAGAGATCCTTAAAGAAGAATAGAGAAATTATAGCAATAAAGTATATAAAAAACAACAAAAAAGGGGCCGAAGCCCCTGAGACAAGATTTAAGTATTAAGCAGCAATTTGCTCGATAGTCGAAGAACGCATCAGTTTGGTGGTCTGGATTTTACCAGAGCGGGTAAGAGAGACAGTGTTACCGAAAAGGTCTTTGGTACGCTCAAGCAGACCTTTACCAATCATGTTGTTGACAACAGCACCAACTTGGTTGGATTTGATTTTGGAAGGGCCAGTGGAAAGGAAGTTCTGAGGAATGACTTGACCTACACCGTAGTTCTGAATATTTTTCAAAACAGCTTGTTCGAGAGCGGTGATGATGAGTTTAGCCATTTCGAGAGTCCTTATGTTATCTCGTTTTGATGGGATAAGTATAACAAAAATGAGTTTTTTGGTCAACAACTTTATCAAGAAAAACAAAAAAGCCTCGGGAAAGAGGCTTTAAAATGGATAGTTCTTTAATCTTTTAATGTGATAACAGGGCCTAAAGATACATCAACACGGCCAGCACCCTGAGTCACTTCCTGATAGCGAGAGTTGCCCAGTTCACGAAGTTCTTTCCAGTAGGGTTCCCAAGGTCCAGTAATCAGGATAGTTCTACATCCACCACTTTTGGTAATACGGTGATATTCGTTTTTAGGGATATAGATGATTCTGCTACGATTGCGATCAAGAGCAACAACTTTGCCATCTTGGATAACTTCTTCGATATAATTACCAGAAATCAAAAAACTGAGGGCACCAAAGGAATGTGTATGGAATCGATCTTGCTTTCCATCTGTTTTGTGAAAGTTGAATATTTTAATACTAAAGAGTTTTTTCCATTCAAGTACAGTTATTTCTGAAACATTTTGATCGCCTAACTGAATAGATTTCTTTTTCCAAAATATAATAGACATAAAGAAACTCCAAGTATAATGTAATGATTTACTTACTTTAAAGAACCATAAAGAGAAGCAATACGAGAATGATGTTGCTCAGAAACATTTAAAGTAAGTTGAATATAACCAGATAAGAAAGAAGTATCATCGTCATCATCTGGTTCAGAAACCTGTTTACTGCAAACAGAAACATTAGGGTCTAGAGTAAAACCATATGACTCGAACATTCGAATTACACCAGTTTCTGAAATACCCATAACATCTCTAAAAGCATTACCACTTGGCCACCACCAAATAATATCAGTAACAATGGAGCCAGAAATAACATCTAATGCTTTTTGAGACGCCTTAGAATCAGTTGGATCTCTTGTTTGGTCAATAACAGCAATAGAGCCATCATTTAATAAAAGACCAATTTTTGGAAGAAGATTTTTCTTAGTAGAGTATAAAAATGTCAAAGTAGTCATAGATATTTATCCTTTAGAGTAATATATGAAAATTATTATAACAAAAAAAACAATATAAAAACAATAAAAAAAAGACCTATGAATAGGTCTTAAATACTCTAAATATCAGCAAGAATCGCCCTGTGGGCCATCAGGGTGACTGGAGTAGACATAACCTTTAGCCAAACCTTGATTAGTAATTTCAGCAAAATAAGCATCAGCTTCATCAAAATCCATATCGTCCATTTCATCTTGCGAAGGAACTGGTTTACCTAACAGAGACATAAAGAACTGATTAAAAATCTGTTTTTGAATAAAGGAAATGAGACATGCAGAGTAAATTACATCAGGAGCTTTTCCCAAGGAGTAAAGTTCAGGATTATTGAAATCAACCAACAAAATATTATTATTGTTTGGAACAAACAAACCAGAAAGAGCACCATCATTGACGGCATCAAGAAGTGCAGGATTTTCAGAAAGAACATCAATCATTTGAGATTGAGTAAGAAAGAAATTAGTATCACCACTGATCAATTTGCAAACTTTGGTGATTTCATTCTGATTAATGTTCATAAAATATCCTTTTGGTTGATGAGGCAATTATACACTAAACGATTAGAAAAGAAAAGAAAAAGGGGCCAACAAGGCCCCTAATGGTAAAAATTACTGCCAAAGCTGATGGAAAGCTACCAGCCATGTTTTTAAATTTTCAATTTCAACATCGACTTTATCAAGAGCATATTGTGGTGCATTTAGCTGACGAAGATGTTCTTTATCACTCAACAGGTTTGCTTTTGCTGCATGATAAGCATAAGACAAAGTGTTAAGTTGCTCAGAAGTAGGTTTGTGACCAGCATTAGGATGCTCAACAGAAAGACAATAATTAGAGAGCAAACCTTTAAAAGATTCTTCAAGCTGAATATTCTTCTGAATCCACTGGGGGTCTTTTACTCCAATAAAATGAACAATACTGGAGTGGTTAGCATTTACTTGGTGATGAAGGGTAGATTGAAGTTCTAACAGTTTTTTATAATGATTCATGGCTATATCCACCTAATTAAGAAGAGATTTGAATACTGGCAAGTGTAGTCGCCAAGTTTTGATGGGATTATAATACCAAAAATTAGATTTATAAGCAAGCAAAATCATTGAAAATAAAAAAGCCTCCGAAGAGGCTTTAACAAATCAGTGATTTTAGTTAAAAATTTTGTTGATTACTTCGTCATAGCGATTTTTTACTGCAGTAGCCGCTGCTGCATAATAGTGTACATTTCCCCGGCTTTTTTCGAGTTCAACCATTAAATCAGACATGGAAATGTTTTGAGTTGGAACTTTGGATAAATATCGATTTTCAAGTGCTTGCATAGAGTTGTTGAGAGCTTTATCAAGACTGGCCAAAATAACATCACGGTCACGAACGGGGTGAAGAATGAAGTTAGGATTAAGACCAATGCAAACACCACTCTCCTGTTCGTAAATATCATCTTTCTCAACTTGACTGGCTGAGTGAACATCAGAAATATTGATATTAGGACGAATACTGAAATGTTGAGAATCAGCTTGCAAGACAACACCAGTCACCGAATTCAAGAATATTGCATGATGATTGGGGTGATCCCAAAGTTCGATATTACGAAGGTTTACGATTTTATCACCGATATTGAACTGATGAGACATTATGAAGCTCCGTTAAAAGATGACTTATTATAATACTAAATCAAAAAATATACAACAAAAAAAGAGGCCGAAGCCTCTCTTTTATAAAAAATATTTAAGCCAAAACAACTTTTTTGAATTCATGATTTACATGCATAAGCCCCTCAAGGCACTCTTGAGAAATTTTATGAGTGATACAAAGAGCTTCAATTTCAGAATCAATTTCATTTTGAACCTTAATGAAATCTTCTGCTGGAACATGTTCTGTGGATTCAAAAAGGGTATCGAATGCCTGAATAGATTCTACCAGTGGAGCACTTGAGATGTTATAAAAGAATTGAAGTGCTTTAGCTTCGTTAACAAGGCTTTCTTGGCGGTCTTGAATATTCATCGAAACACTCCTTTATTAAGTGATGGCATTATAACACTGAATAAAGAGAGATACAAGAAAAAGGGGCCGAAGCCCCAAAATATTTATTTTCGAAGATGTTCCCAATCACTTTTTTTCATTGATGCAGGATATTTCAGGAATGTGATGCCAAACAGTTTATGTGAGACACGTTTTTTAACTGTAGAATCAAGAATAACGCCATCACGTTCACGAAATCTACCAACCCAAGTAGTTTTCCTACTGTAGATTTGACCAAAAGGTTTAATGAACAAGAACCAAGGAGTTTTAATAATCATAACAACAAAAGTCCAAGGAATCATATAGATAGATTTCCATGGAGAAAACATTTTAATAAGTCCCAAAATATTAAGAACAGTTCGCCAAAGAGTAAAAGTTACTTTCCAATAAGCAATAAAGCCAGCATTCGTATTTAAAAGTTTATGGTTAATATCATAAGTAACTTGTTTCATGAATAATCCTCAAAAGTAAAAAAGCAAAGAGGGACCGAAGTCCCTTTACTAATTAAGCTGAAATTACAAAACACCGATTAAGAATTGGTGTTGGAACTTTACTACCAGTAACACCATGTAAGTCATCAACAGAAAAGAGCAACTTACATTTGTTATCAAACATGAGTCGCATCAAAATATTAATATCATTTGGTTCAAAATGCTGAATATTATTTGCCAAGACTACTGTATTCTCAGAAGTGGCAGTTTTATCAAGGAGAAGATTGAACATAGGAAGTCCAACTTGATTCTCTTTAAGTGGGTCTTGTTCAAAAGTATGAACAGTCATACCTTTTCGGGTATAGTGTTCACGAATTTGATTTTGTTTGTCAACTGCAAGTGGGAAGCTGAAAAACAGAGGCATGGATACAGAATCAAGAATATTAAGGCTTTCCATTGTTGAATCTCCTTGGGTTGATGGGGTAATTATACACAAAAATGAGGTTCATCACAAGCATAAAATGAAAAAAGGGGCCGAAGCCCCTGTATCAATGCAATTTATTTTTGTATTTGTAATGCCGCTTAAAAGCAAAAAAAATAAGATAACGAGGTATATAAAACGATAAAGTAGCAATTATAGTAAAAATAAGATTTGTAGGCAACAAAAAAGCCCGCAAAAGCGAGCTTTATTGAAGATTTATGTATTAGGCAGCATTGTCACTGTCTACCAGATAACGATTTGGGATAACATCATCAATAGAAAGTTTCTTGTATTTATGTGTGAACTCACTTTTGGATACTTTGCCACAATCCCAATAAGGGTTACGAGTAATCCAATCCATGAAGCTTTTCTTGACTGGTTTTTCAAATGTTTCAACGACCAACTTAAGATAAAAAGTATCTTTATCTTCACCAACAATAACAAGTGGAATATCAAAAAGTTTGACAGAATCAGCACAGACATCAATAGATACAATGTCACCAACTACGAAATTAGAAGCCTCAATGATTTCATAGAAGCCAGCATATGGATTGCTGGATGAATTAATCAATTGACGAAGATCGGACTGGTAAAAAGTAATATCAGGCACACCAAGATCTTGAATGCCAACGAAACCAACTTTGTTGTCGGTTTTAATCTGGTAATCAGCTTCTGTAACGGAATAGCAAGCTGAATAACCATCTTTAGAGACAATACGAGACATATGGCCATAAGCATCAAGCACCATACGAACGTTAGCAAGGATCGGTTGAGACATTATAAAAGTCCTATTCAATAAATGATGGGTTTATTATACATAAAGCCCAATATAAAGGCAACAAAAATGAGATTTATGGACGAAGTTTAGGTTTTGCACCTTCTGGATCAATACGTTCAAATTCATCCCACAAATCACAATCTACTTTTGGAGCAACGCAACGGCGGTCATTGTATGGAGGTTGAATCATCATAACTTTCCCATTGGTTTCAAGGCTCAAGAAAGGAGTATCAGTCTGAATTGAATCTTTATTAACAAAAGATGGTAATTTTTGACGGGCAAGAGCGAGCAAGACAGCATTGAACTGATAAGGATCTACTGTAACCAAGTTTTCAAGCTCATAAACGTCATCAAGATTTTTCATATATCACCCCTATCAAATAAATCTGATTATAACAAAGTAGAGAACGATAAACAATAAAAAAGGGGCCGAAGCCCCAATTTCATTGTTTTTGGAAAATTTCCCATTCTTTTTGAATGACTGACAATGGAATGTAAGTGGTGTAGAACTTATTTACATCAAAGCCAATCAAGTTATCACCAGAAACAATGCCTGTAGCAATACCGACAATAGAACCATCATCAGCGTATACAGGGCCACCAGACATACCACCTACAATATCAGTCTCAGCAAGGTAAACCATGTCATTCTTGACTGTTTTTGCAAACTTACCAGTATCTTTACCAGCCAAAACCATAGGCTTGGAAGATTGGGAAATACCAACGAAAGTCACATTTTCAAGTGGTTTAGCATTCCGCCAAACATTCACAGCAACATCAGAGTGACGTTTAACAAAACGAATATCTACGTTATTGCTGGAAGCATAAACTGAGTCTTTAACGAAGTCTACATGTTTAGCAGTCACAACATAATCAGAGTTCCATTGGGCACCAGAACCAAATTCGGAAACGGAATCTTTAAACTTCTTGCCATCTTCTTCAACAATGACAGTAGTTTTCTTTTCAAACACTACAAAATGAAGTGGCTTACCAGCCGAACTAATCGCCGCATCTTTTGCAATATTGAAATTGTCACGGTTTGGCGTTGCAACATTGGCTGGCGGGGTGATTGCACAACCAACGATGGAGAGAGACAGGGCAAGAACAGCAATCGATTTGAACATTTTAGAACCTTGTGTGATTTGATGAGGTGATTATAACAAACTATATAGCGATAAGCAAGAAAAGCCTCCGGGGAGGCTTATGTTTTTTTGTTTTAGTGATGAAGTGTTATACTGGAATTGCAATAGACAATAGGTTAATTGATTCACCATAATATAAATTGATATAGTGTGATTTTTTACGAGCCGCAGATAACATCGTTGAAGCTTTTTCAGCAGTGTAACCCATGTCAACAAGAGCCTGAATCAACTCATCATTTGGAATAGGATAAACAGTTGTCTCAGAGTCAGAACGAATATAATCACCATCATCATCATTGTAATGCTGGGTAGGGTATTGGTAAGATTCTACACAATAAAGAATGATGTATTTTTCTGCAAGTAAATTTTCAATTTTCTTTTGCTTACCAGCAGAAAGATATTTGGTATCAATGTTAGAATCAGGCATCAATTGATGAAAGCATTTCACCATAACAGTGTCAGAATATGACAAGCCATGGAGTTTTTTGGTGTCATCAGTAGAAACAAATTTGATAGTCATATTTTGTACTCTGTATTTGTATGAGCTAATAGTATCAAAAACTGATTAATAACGCAATCAAAAAACAGTTTATAGAAAAATTACTTGTATCGGCCAACAAAGGACTCAAATCCAGAAATATGATGTGTATTTTTAATATGACTGTAAGAAGAAGATAGGGAAGCTTCAAAAATATCAGAATAGGTTCTTTTGTTGGCATACATTTTAATCAACTTAGCAACAACTTCAGCATCAGCCTTATCTTCTTCATCAAGTGCGAAGAATACAGCAGCACCAAAATGGCCATTGAATTCCAACGAGTGGGCATACGTCAAACCAGAAAGGATCGAATCAAGATCACAACTTCTGCCAGCAAGATTTTCACGATCATCACGATCCGTCAAATAAATGAACTGTTTGATAGTGAGTTCAACACAGTAGGTAATACGGGCAACTTGAGCAAGAGTGGTCATGAGAGATTCCCTATATAAGATGAGCCATTATAGCAAAAAAAGAAAAAACAGGCAAGTTATTCAAATATGGAATCAAGATTTTCTCGACCAACAAGAGCATTCTGGAATAACTTTGTTTTTATATTTGACTCATCATTGACCACAACATTAAGTGCCCGAGATAAATCACGATTAAGTTTAAAAATTAAAATAACGTCATCAGCAACTTCTATACTAAAACGCTCATGGTCATAAAGAGACATCCGAGAAGTAATCATCATTTTTTGATGAATATCAGTAAAATGAGTGTTCGTATAATCAAAGTTTGGGAATATAGCTAATACATCTTCTTTAAGTTTAGCAGAACCTTGTGAATTGATAAGTTTAATTAAACTAAGTATTTGCATATTAACCAAATGAAGTTCTTTTTTATGTTTCATGCAAAAACTAACAATTCGCTCTTTTTTGGTTCCATATTCATAAAAAGAATCAAACTTTTTAAGATCCCACATTAAATCATATATCTGTGTTTTTACTGTTTGATGAATAAGACTGTCTGATAAAGCAATCGAAGCTTTATCAGAAACAGATAATGTATTAGGATCAATATTTTCTAATTGTTCAGGTGATGGTAATTTCTTAGAACGAAATAACCGATAGAGGAATAAAGTAAGTAATCTTTTTATCATATTATAATACTCACTTTAAATTTCAATAATTTTAGATTCATCAAACAATTGATTAAGAGAATCAGGATAACCCATTGGATTGCAAACAACGCGGCAATCACCAATCATGTAATCTACAGAATCATGCATATGACCATGAACAGCCAATTTAAGATCAGAATAACCAATGAAAGAATCAAGGTTATTAGTGAAATAATGATTCAAATGCAAAGTGCGTTCATCTTGAAGATAGCGTGGATGAACACTTTGATGAGAAATACCATAATGAGTTATCAGAACTTTCTTACAGTCATTGGGAGCGTAAACAGCTTTTTCCAAGAACTTGAAAGATTCATTGTATTCCTCAAGTATTTCTGCTGGAGTAATACAATCATCACCAGCAGCATTGGTAATCTTTTGAAAATCCTTAATTTCATTGGGAGCATTGAACATGGTATGGAAATTACCATTATTAAAGTTCAGCCAGAGAGTTGAACCAATGAATTCAATGCCATCCAAGATAACACTTGAGTTATCAAGGAAATAGAAGTTTTCAATTTGAACAGACTTCCAAAAGTCACGGACTACTTGAAGCGAGTATCCATAGAATTCATGATTACCCAAAATATAGATAACGATGTAAACTTTAGCACAAGCCTGAATGAATGGAAGGTGATTTTTAAAGCTGCCAATATCCCCAGCAAGAATAAGGTATTCAACACCATCGATTTTTTTAATTTCGATAGTATTGCCCCATTCCATATGAAGGTCGCTCAAAACAAGGATTTTGGCCATATAAAAAACTCCTAAATGATGATAGGATTATACATGAAAATAAGATTATAAGCAAGAAAAAAGCCTCCGAAGAGGCTTAGCTGTGACCATCAAGTATTTTATAAATTTGATCTATTGGAATAGAATAAGACTTATAACGGCGATAGTTTCCATAATAGTCATATTCTGTATATTCTTTAACATGCAAGTTTCTGAAAATAAGAGCAACAAGTTGGTTGATATCAAATTTAGAAGTTTGTTCTAACATGGTATCAAGAACAATACGGATAGATTTAGTTACATGGCGAACTTTGACAGAGAAAGTTTCAGGGGCTGGTAATGGGGCATCAGAATAGCAAGAGCCGCATGCTTGCTCTTCAGTTTTGAAACAAACATAGAAATTTGCACTTTGACCAATACCAAAAGAATAGTTCCATTTCTGAAAATGATTTTTACTAGCAGTGCTGCTCAAAAATGAAATTTGTTTAGCGATGATTTTTTTAGTACGGTCCAAATCTTTAATAATTTTCATCATTAACAACCCTTAGAAGTTGCTCATATTATAATACTATTCAAAATTAAAGTAAAGAAAAAAGCCTCCGAAGAGGCTTTGTTAGCAAAAGTATTTATTACTTCTCTTGTTCCTTTTGAGCGTTCTCAGTGATTTCAAACGCTTTGCGAACGATGTATTTCCGCATGAAAGGGTTGAAAGCACCATTGTAGATAAGGGCATCAAAGAACACACACAGAGCCAGACAGCCAAAGTAGAAAATGTTTTGATTAATGCTGAACAGGTAGAAGTGTAGGCCATAGATAATGACATCACGAACCAAGTCAGTCCACATATCAAGTTTCATGTTGGCGGCTCGGAAAATCATGGTGAAATTGTAGAGTGACTTTTGTTGAATGCAGTCTTTTACTTGACGAACAATCATCACTACCATTGCAAGGCAACCGATACCCAGCAGAATACCACTGATGATGGCATGTTCTTTGAAGTAGATGGATAGAACTACAAACCCTAACAACAGAAAATCAAGAACATTGGGAATGAGTTTACTGATCTTGAACTCATTCATTACATCTTGAGGTGTCATCTCACTCATGAAAATAGTCCTATTAATGAAAAGAAATTTTTAAATGCTCGATTTTGCAAAACAATGAGAAAGGCTTATTTGCGTGCTCGCTCATTGCCGCTTCGATGATGGAATTATAATACAATAAGAAAATAAAAACAAGTTTATTTAAAGGAAAAAGGCCCTTCAATGGGCCTTATTTTAGTGAGAGCAAGATGGGTTATGGAGCAAGCCTTGTTTCCAGTGTTTACGGCATACCGAAACATAGCTGGTTTCAGCACCTACAACCACCTCGGCACCATCACGAAGGATTTCACCAGTTTCAGCATTGAAGCGGGCATTCATTGTAGCTTTAACACCACACCAGCAAATGTGTGGGAGGGCTTCAATTTTGTCTGCAATTTCAATGAGACGTTTCGAGCCGGGGAACAGTTCACCTTTAAAGTTAGTGCGAAGGCCGTAGCAATCAACACCAATATTCAAGAAATCGACAACATCCGAGAGTTGTTCAATTTGCTCTGGAGTGTAGAACTGTACTTCGTCGCAGTAGATATGGGCGATAACTTCGCCAGCTTCTACTTTGGCCTTGATGATTTCAAAAATGTTAACACTATCGTTTACGGAGATACTTGGAGCTTTAACCCCAAGGCGAGATGCGATTACACCTTCACCAAAACGAGTGTCTACAGAGTGGGAGAACAGAACAGTGTGCTGACCACGTTTAACGTAGTTATCGTTAGCAATGAGCAGACTCAAGCTCTTACCCGAGTTCATCACTGCATGGTTAAAAGTGAGTTTGATTTCTACCGACATTGCCATATACCCTTGTTCGTTTCGATGGGATGATTATACCAAAACCAACAAGGGGGATCAAGAAAAATAAGGATTATTCGACCAATTCTTTTTGTTTAGCCGCAAGAACATCAGTGTAAAAGCCTGACTCAACAAGTCGTTGCCTGATAGCATCATAGCCTGAAAACACACCAGACTTGTTTTTTTCAAAATCATGCTCACCACAGGAATTGTGATAAACGATAGAGCAAATTTCGAAAGGATCAAGTTTAGCCAGGGCGTTAAACCGTTGTTCTGAGTAGTAATAAACTGATCCCATCAGCATCACTTCCTTGCCAGTAAGATAGTTTTTAACAATCAAAACCGGATTTTTGGATTCTGTAACATAATCAACACAGACAGCAAATCCAATAATTGGGTCTGCCCATTCGTTTGAAATACCAATGATTGGTTTACCAACCATCATTTCATACTCAATAGAAGTGATTTGATTACGTCTTTCAATTTGATTCGATCTGAATTGGTCTTCTGCTTTAGAAATATCTTTTGCACGAATAGCTGCCAGTTCAGCAGCAAAGATATTGGAGAAAAATTTGAAAATAAGCTTTTTCATGAAGACGCCTTTTAACTTAGATACGCAATTATACTATAGAGACTTAGAGAAAACAAGAATTTAAGACAAAAAAAGGGGCCGAAGCCCATGTCTAAAAACTTGATATTAGGTGAAAGTGAAGTAAGAATCACCAGATTCGTTGAAGTCTGGTTTATAATATGAAACTTTCCATCCAGCCTTGCGGTAGAAAGCTTCAACATCAAGCCAGTTATTAGCCATAATTACAGAGTTCGTAGTATCGCCCAATTTAATAATACGTGCTACAACATCTTTTCGATATACATTATTCGAATGTTTTTGTTTAGACTCTTGAATACATTCATTGAATGCTTGAATCACAAAATCAGGAAAGACACGATCTGCAAGATTTTGTGCTACTTGTTCTTTAGTGATTGCTTGAACTGGTGCTGATTGGTTGTTTGAGTTCATTTAAAGCCTCGCTAGTTGGGATAATATTATAACAAATACAAATTATAAAGTAAAGTTAGAAAAACAAAAAAAGAGGCCGAAGCCTCTTTAGAAAGTTTTATTTAGGTCAATCAACCATAACCAAATCGAGTGGGTGAATTTCGAGTTCGTCAGCAATGCCATCTTGATAATACAAGCGAGCCTCAGATTCTCCTTCAATTTGAAGGCTAATCATTTTAGTACCAGTTGCCGGAGATACATAGTTCATATCAAGAACAGTGAAGGGCTTGCCACAACGTAACTGGAACTGTTTGCCCATGCTTGCTTCATGGAAAGAGAAGTCACGCATTGTTTTTTCTTTTTTCGAAACTACTGGTGTAACAGGAACAACATCGTTGCTGTTTTTGAAAAACGAAAGAAGTGCGAGTGCAAAATTCATGATTTGTCATCCTAATTAAGATGATGCCATTATAGCAAAAATAAGGATATTGGACAATAAATTTTTACTATCAAAAGAACAAGCAGCCATCAGGCTGCTTATTGATTGCTTATTAAAAAATACCTTACTAATTATTTGATGACAATATGCTGTACTGGGCGAGAGTATTGGCGAATATGGCCGGAATCGCAAGCACGTTTACGAGACGCTTCAGCCATATCAGAAAAGTTACCACATTTAACTTCTTCACGAAGTATTTCTGATACTGCTACACCAATATCCTGTTGACTTTTAACACGAATTTCTTGATTGAGAATACCTTTAGTGAAGCAACGCACACCCCACAAGTTAGCTTTCAGACGGGTTACTTTGATTTTGTGGAAAGTATCACCAACCATGACAAGTTTCATAACGAATCCTCTTTTTGTGTTGAGTGTCTGTCACTGTCTTGCTACATGAACATATTATAGTAAAAAAGAAGCATGAAATCAAGTTTTTTTAAGCCTGCGGGATACATTTTTAGACTAAATAAGGGTTTTTATTTGCAAATTCCAAGTATTCTTTGCGATTCTTGAACTCTACTTGTTTATCTTCTGGAATTTGAATATAAGCTTTTCGAGATTTGCCTTCAATGCCATGAATAGAGTGCATATGAAACATTGCTGCTGAGTGCTGAGCATCTTTATGCAATGGTTTGTTTTTAGCACCATGCGAAAAAACTTCGCCACAAATAGAGCATGTGTAATAAGATTTGATAGTAGCAGTGAAAGGAGAAACCAACATTTTCTTTTCACGCATTTCGGCCAGCAAAGCGTAACCACTTTTGCCAGCACCACTTTGAGAGTAGTAAGGCTCCATCATGTCGAGAGCATTTTCGAGTTCAGCCAAGACTCGTTCAAAGTCATTGTTGTCCCAATAATTCTCGGTTTTAGCATTCATGATAAAGCCCTTCTGTTAAGATAGGGCTATTGTACCATTATAAGGATTACATAGCCACCAATTTAATCTTTAAATCTAAGAAAACAAAAGAAATAAAAAAGGGGCCGAAGCCCCTATGCGGATATAACATGAAGATTATGCTGCTTTCAGAATTTCTTTTTTGCTTGCTTTATGTTGAGCAACCAGCACCTGAGCAGGGTATTCACGGATACCGTTATCAACCATAACTTCAATAAGAACAGAAGCTGGGGTGATGCCGCGATCAAGAGCCAGAACGTCTTGAACCAGTTTGAATTGAGCGTCGGTCAGGTGCAGAGTGTGTTGAGTGTGCATTCTGGAATTCCTTGCTGTCGTTTTGATGGGGTAATTATAGCAAATACTCCAACCATAATCAAGTTTTTTAAAGGCCAAGTTTCTTCAAAATGGTTTCTTGTCGATTTTCCAAAAATTGACGTTGTGGAACTTTACCAGTAATTGCTGGTCGGCCACCAGCTTTAATGTTTTCAATTTTTGCTTGAAGCCTACGAATTTCATGCTCCAAGGAATCAATTTCTTTTGCATCATCAGCAGCCGCTTTTTCAAAAGCAGTGGCGATTTTCTTTTTGATAAAATCAACAACACGTTGATGATCGTGAACAAAATGATAAAGCGAATTGTCACGACTTGGAATATAATCGCGGCATTTACCATCTTTTTGATAGAACATGTATTGGTTATTGCATGGCATATAACTCATAGGTTGAGTTACATCAAAAGAAGTAACAGAGAAATACTCTTCACTAGCAAATGTGACAACCTTGATCAAGCTATTTTCAAACTGACCAAAGTGCATTGTATTGTCCCAAAGGGAGAGATTGGACAAATCGATGACTTTATCACCAACATTGTATTTAAACTGAGTCATGTGGCATCTCCCTTAAAATATGGAACGAGTATACAAGAATCAAGTGATAAAATCAAGTTTTATGCCTTACTGATTCATTTTTGATTAGATCTTTTAGAAATATCAAGAACCCAGTTTTTCACAAAATAGCAGAAATAAAAAAAGGGGCCGAAGCCCCTTTGATGCAAACAATTTAGTTGATTTCAAGAACAGCTTTGATACCATCTTGAATTTCTTTTCGACCTTGTTCACGGCCATACTGAAACATGAGCCTCAGAGCGGTCTGCATGATAGATGCTTCATCACAAGCAATAGCCGAAAAATCAAAAGTTTGACCATCGAAGCTAACCCGAGAATCTGCATGTTCAATTTCAAATCCCAAACGTTCCAACAGTTCACATTTTTTGTTGATAGCTTCATAGTTTCTACGCATGAGAGGTTTCCTTATTTATAGATGGCCTATTATACAACATTTAGATGCCAAATGAAACAAATTCAGTAACGAATTTGAACTTGTTCGGTTTCTTTATTGAATGAGTGCCTAACAACGTGTGGCATATCTTTAGTTTCTTCCTTGAAAATATGACGAAGTTCTCGCTGCAAGTTTTCAAGTTCTTTGACAAGTCCATGAACTTGATTGTTCAACTTAGAATCATCAACTCGTTTTTTAAGAAGAGTATAATATGCGTCCCGTTTCTGGCGAAGAGTATCTTTAGTAACATCAATTTGAGACTTCAATTTGTTTACTCGATCAAGATAAGGAGCCTTGAAAGAGCGGACAGCAGAATCATTCAGTTTCGAGCTTTGAATGATATTGAAGATGCGAACAATGTTTTCGGTGGTAGGGTTACTCAAAAACTCAGTGATAAGGTGCTTAGCAGTAGGAATATCAAATTCCAAGGAATAATCGACTTTACCACGAAGCCCAACACCAGCACGTACAGTTGGTGTAGCACGGTCAGTATAGCTGAAAGCCAAAGAAATAGTGTTCACGAAACGTTTATGACTGCCAAGCTCATGATAGATACCACCAAACCCCAAAATAGCAACATAATCAAAAGTCACTGGTTTGGAAGTGTAGACATTTCTGCCAACGAAAGTGTTACCACCTTGTTTACGATTGAGTTCTACAAAAGTAAACCCTGGCAAGGTTTTGAACTGAGTCATCAAGGGTTTCAGGACTTGCATTGGGGTTGTGTTTTTCATAGGAAATGCTCTGTAGGATTAATGAGTGCAGTATAACAAAAAAAGAAAAGGAAATAAACTAATTTTTAAAATAAAAAAGGGCCGAAGCCCTTGGTCAATTATCTTTAAAATAACATTGTGAAATAGGGACTCGCATAGTAATGCCAGTATCAACTTCTTTGATTCGAGCAGAAATGTCTGTATCAACAACAGCAGCAACCAAAATCACATTAGCATTCTGGTAAGTTTTGATATTACCTGAATAACAAATAACAGATTTTGTCGGCTTACCTTGAGTCTTATTTTGTTGCTCTGCATGACAACCAGAAGAAATAAACAGAGCGAGCATAAATGGAATAATAAATAGTTTTTTCATAAAGGTTTCCTAATCAAAATAAGTGATTCATTCTATCAAAAAAATATAAATTACACAAACAAAAAAAGGGCCGAAGCCCTTTTATTTGTTCTGGTAATTAAGCCAGAACTTGAACTGGCAGGCCAGTCGATTCGATGTGCTCCACAGGAAGGTCAACTTCGGAGTCAGCTTTAACAGCTTCTTCCATAGCTACTACTGCTTTCCCAATGCGTTTGGCAGCTTTGCGGATAGCGACCAGTTGAGCAACCAGTGCTTGTTCTTCTTCCGAAACTGGAGCCTGACGGCTGAGTTCTACGTTGCTTGCCATGCGAAGGTTTTCAAGATATTGTTCTTCGGTTGGAAACAGTTCATTGTGAACAGCAATGCCAGCAGCAGTCAGCGAGACATTATCACCATCACGGGTGACCAGACCTTTACCTTTCAGATTCAGAATAACAGCACTCACTTGAGTAGCTTTGATTTCTTGTGGACCTTCGTGAACGCTTTTAACCGAAACGTTTTCTACACCAGCGACTGCAACGTTGGCGATAACAGCGATTTCGAGAGCGGTTACTTTAGTCATTTTGAATCTCCAATTTGTTTGATTTGGTGTATCTCGTCTTGATGTGGCTATTCTAGCAAAAACAATATTAGTGGTCAACCACTTTTTTCGCCAAAAACAAGTTTTTTTGAAAATAAGAAAGGGGCCGAAGCCCCAAAATTAAGATTTTTGCTGTTTACGCTCAGCCAGTTTTTTCTTGAAATCTTTAAAACGTTTTTTTACTCTTGCAGCATTAACATCGAATTTATTACCATGAAGTACATGAAAATAGTGCAATTCTCGCTGCAAAGGAGTTGCCAATTTTGTTTTTACAATCAAGGCCAAAGCCTCAGTTTCTTGCTTTGTAAGCTCACAAGCAACCAGACATTTGAAGTGGTAGTCAAAGCTATCAACTGGACAAGAGTATGCTTGACCTTCGGCTTCAAACCAGCATTCTTTACCTCTTTTAAACCAACCATCACGGTTTAGAATTGGCTCAATTTTTTTATAATGGTCGCCACTTGCAACAGTAGATGCAAACCATTGCTTAGAAGGGTACATCCAGAGATCAAGATTCAAACGTTTAATTGTCATGATGCACCTATAATAAAATGGATAATGAGCATAGGATATCAAAAATGAGTTTTTAATACAAGCTTTTTTAAGATCAAAAAAGGGGCCGAGGCCCCTAATAAACAATGATTTTTTTTAAACACGAAATGGTTGGTTACGATATTTCTTACCATAAGGTTTTTCATTAAAGTTATTTTTGCCCACAGATGCTTTGAGTTGAGACACTTCATTAAGCAGAGATTCACTGAGACTGGAAATACTAGGAATCATGTGACCACCAGTAATAAGGATGACACGCGAAGTACCAACAGCAGAACGTCCATAATGAGTAATTTCAATATTTTTGCTCATAAAATAACCTTTATTAGAATTGTGTTAATTATACAACAAAAGATTGTTTTAAACAAGAAAAAAGGGGCTGAAAGCCCCATTATTTAATAGTGAAGCCAAGTTCTTGTGCAGATGTTACTAATGAATTTTTGAAATCGTGTAACATTTCCAAATCCATATCTTCGAATTCTGCACTTGATGGATATGGGCGACCAATCAGGTGATGACAGATGAAATTAAATAATGCAACCTTTTGAACATCACCAGAGTTGACTTGCTTCAACAAAGATGGCTGTTTAAAAAGTAAAGAAATCATTTGTCCTTGATTAATCAGAACATTGAATTCTTCATGAATAAAAAGGCAAGCATTATGAATATTTTCAAGGTTTACTTGCCAATTATATTCGTAAGACATAGTGGCTCCTTAAATAATGGTTAGCGATTAATGAGAATCTTCTGGGTCATCAAAGCCAAGTTCATACAAACGATCTCGTACACCTCTGTCATATTCTCGATGATCAGCGGTTTCATTGAATCCACCATCAGAAAGCCCATACAAATGGTCTGCATCTTTTTTAGAAAGTTCACCATTTTTAATGTAACAGTCTACGGTGTCACGTCCTTTCTGATAAGGTGGGACATATGGTTTTGGTGTGAAAATAGAAAGCAATGATTTCATGAAGTTCATAATAAAAACTACGTTTAATTAAGTAAGTAAGTATATATTAAAGTTCTAATCAAAGCAACAAAAAAGACATCCGAAGATGTCTTTTTTTTGTGATTTATTCCGAATCTTGGTGACGATTGCGGCGTTTATCTCGCCATTTACGGTCGTTTTTACGAGCTTTGATTTGCTCGGAATCTTTCACTTTACGACCACTGAAACGTTCTACCATATCACCATGAGAGCCTTGCATTTTGTATCTCCTAACCTTTTTGATTTGATTGTGTTGTTTCGTCTTGATGGAATAATTATATAGAAAACACACCATCATGTAAAGCATTTTTTTGTAGTATTTTTGATATTTTTCAAAAAAAGAGAGGCCGAAGCCTCTTTTTGTAAGAACGAATTGATTATGATTCAACAATCTCCATCATGACACGATTGCCATTTTCATCATAAAAATTAACATCAATACCAACAATTTTACTACCTCTGTCTTGGCTTGCAAACCAACGAGAAAGGCCATGACAATCATGATTAGCCCATTTGTCAAAACCAGCCAACTCAGAAAGTGGCGTTTTAAAAGAATGACAATCAGCAGCAACGATAAAATTCAAGAAATCAATTACTTCATCTTTAACAATAGAAGATGGCATTCGAATCAATGTGTGATCTTCAAGACCGTCCTCAAAAGAGCAAAAAGTCAGGTGAATCACAAACTGATTTTTGTGTTCACAGTGAAGTTTTCGTGGGCGAATATCAGTGATTTTCATTTAAAAGCCTCATGATTTTGGTAGAGATATTATAAATAAAAAAAGGGTTTTTAGCAAACCCTTTTGAATATTTTAATGAGAATTAAACGTCTTCATCGTCGTCTTCATGAACTACAGGAATTTCTTTATAGGCATGAAGTTCTGAGTCATAAAACAAATCGTTCACAAAAGACATAAAATATGAATCACAATGATCTAATGAGCTATAACCATAAGTAATGTTTACTTGAGAATGAAGCCCCATGGAGTAGCGACCACCTTTATAACCATCAAAAACTTTACCAACAGCATTCCGAGCATTATCAAGCATTGCCTGAACACTAATATTTGAATCAATGGCCACACCAAGCTCTGCTGGCTCTCCACGAAATGAAAAGAATTGACCAAGCCCAGAGGAAACAACTTTTTGAGGATCTGCTTTCTCAAGCAGAACGATAAGAGCACCAAGAGAAATCGTCATATATAACAGTCCTATATAAATTATCTGAAAAGTATATTACATTTCACATATAATAGCAACTGTTATTAAGCGAAATGGTCTTGAAGATCAGTTGTTTTAACCCAATATTGATTACCACTTTTAGTAGTGACCAATTGCATACTAAAACGAACAGTTACACTTAACTCACAAGTTTTTGCTTCATGGGAAATGAATTCAACAGAATTCACAGCAATCTTGCCAATAGTTTTAAGTTGTTTAATGTCATTACTGCCAGATATATCGTAGGCAGGAATAGTTTTAATTCGTTCCATAACAAAACCTCAATGAAAAATATTTTTAATAGTTTTGGTCACTGTGACCAATAGAATAAACAGTATAATCAGCATCACTTGCTTCTTCAACCAGAAGCACAGGGCCGGGCATGGAAATATCAGCAAAATGACCTTGAGCATAGTGCCCTTCCTGAGTAATGCACAGCTTAGAACCTGCTGGAAGTGCTTGCAGTGCTTTAATCATGTCCTCAACATCGATCATGTGATGAACAGTTTGTTGAATATCATCAACTTTAATATCTTGCATGATAAATCCTCTAATTTGTATTTTGGTATTAAACTGGTTTTTGAATTTGGCCAAGTTTCCAATGCTTGCGGCAAACAGAAATGTATTTACCTTCTGCACCAACTTCAACATCACCACCATCACGGATAACTTCGCCAGTGGCAGAATTGTATTTCAAGTTCATGGTTGCATCACAGCCACACCAGCAAACTTGTGGAAGTTGTTCGATTTTGTCAGCGAGTTCCATCAAACGTTTGGATGCCTCGAAAAGTTCACCTTTGAAGGTGCTGCGAAGGCCATAAGCAATTACAGGGATATTGAAAGAGTCTACGATTTCAGAGAGTTGTTCGATTTGCTCAACCGAATAAAACTGTACTTCATCGCAGAAAACACAAGCAATATCGTCGCCATTTGCTACTTTAGCGGCAATGATTTCAAGCAGGTTAACAGATTCATTAACCGAAATGCTTGGAGCTTGAAGGCCAAGACGGGAAGCAATCACGCCCTCACCAAAACGGGTATCAAGCGAGTGAGAGAACAGCACAGTGCCACGGCCTTTTTTTACATAGTTGTCATTTGCAACGAGAAGGCTAAGGCTCTTGCCTGCGTTCATTACTGCGTGACGGAAGTAAAGTTTGCTCATTGGTCTGTACCATTAACGTTTCGATGGAGTGATTATACTGTATTTATGGTGTGATGTAAACAAAAAAGCCTCAAAAGAGGCTAAAAATAATATTTATTTTCAAGCTTTCCAATGGTTGGAATCTTCCCAATTTTCATTGTTACAACCAAGAAAAGCCATTGAAAACATCAGAATACAATAAACCATAGAAACCTCATTTTAGGATATTGTCGATATGTGCAATTTTTCGCTGATCAATTTTGAAAGCATGATCGCCCTCATCATTATCAAAATAACGGTTATTACTGAGATGGTTTCGGAAATCAAGAGCTACTTTTTTCAACTCTTTCATCGCAGAAAGAAGATGTTGAACATCAGTTTCTGTATAAACCACAGTCGAACCAGCAGGCATAGTTTGCTGATTAGTGATTACAGTCAGCGAGTCTGGAGCAGCGATAAAACGTTTCATAAAGCACCATGTCTTTTGGATTAGGTGAATTATAGCAAGGACGAAGGTTCAAGGCAAGAAAAATCTTTTATATGAAAAAACATATTATATAATATTTTTTAATTATAAAAGAAAAATTAATATATCAAAGATGATTTGCAATTATATATAGATATATTAATGTAGAATTAAGAAACATTATATTAAAATATGAGAATAATAAAAAAAATAAGTACGATATGTATGGTAAGTCTATTTAGTACCTTCACAATGGCAAGTTATCAAGTAATAATTGGAAGTCCATCAATACAAGGTGACAATATAAACTTTGTAAGCAATACAAAACCAGTTGAACCAGAAGTTCCACCAGCACCAGTTGAAGAATGTCCAACAGACTTCCAGACAAGTAGATGGGTTGCAGGTACACCGGAATTAGCAATGTTTTATGTAATTTGGGATGGTGTTAAATTGATAGAAACAGGTGAATATTCTATTACAGAAAAAGTAATAGGTGATTATAAATATACCAAAAAGAATCAAGTTTCAAACTATGGTTATTACACATTTAGTTTAGTATGCAGAATTAAAATATAAAAAAAGCCTTCCAAAGGGCTTTTAAAATACTCTTTTGATAGAGTAAAAAGATATGTAGTAAATCAATGTAATGACAAGTAAAACAGGCCAGAGTGGAATACAAACTATGATACAAGAGATATAATAGTTGATTCCGATTTTACGACACAAGCCGCGAAGGGCATAGTAGTAAAAAGGTGGTTTTTCGTCATCATCATCACCATCATAGGCGTAAGCTGCTGCCGCAATAAAACCAATCGACATATAAAGAACTACTGCAATGAACAATCCGAAAACGGTAAGCATTGGAGTGATCTCGTTTGTATTTGATGATTCATTATAACACAAACCTAATATTAATAAAACAAAAAAGGTGGCATAAGCCACCCTTTATCTATAGCTATTGCTTCATTTTACATCAAAAACAACTTCGCGGCCTTTAATGATTTCTTTATACTGTTTGTCACTATCAGGAATGAAGTAAGCAGTGCGTTTATCACCTTTAACAATGCTTTTCAGGGTTTCTACCACAATCACCCCATTAACAACACCTTGGATGCTATACAGGCCGTCAGCGAAGGAATTAACGTCCTTGGTCAGAACAACAGTCGAATCAAGGCCATTCACTTTGGATTTGAAGACTTTTTTAGACTTATCTTCTTTGCCAACATGGAATGCAACAATTCGATTTGCAGTCATATCAACTGATTTAATCTGAATTGTACCCGATACTTCAAAATAAGTACCATCCACAACAACAGCTTTAACTTCTTTGATGTTCTTTTTGTCTACATTTACAAACTGAGCTTCGGTCTTGCTCTTGTAGTAGCTGGTCACGCCATCAACTACAACTTTGAAGACAGGAACAATAGGACTACGATTCAGTCGAGTATCAACAACAGTAGCAGACGGATTCAAAACAGCCCGGAAAGTCTCATATTCCTGTTTAGGCTTTTCTGCCAGAAGATTATTAGGCAGAACATAAACGTTTACAGTAATCCAACCTTTTTCTTTCTGAGTGGTGTACAGAACTTCAAAATCATTAACGTTATATTCAGCAATGGTGGATTTCCACTCTACCTGCTTAATATCGAAGCCAACTTTTACGTTTGAAAATGACTTTTTGGAAAAGATTTGCTCCGCCGCAGTCAGGCGGTTCGATCTTTGGAAGCCCCGGAAAAATTGATTAATGTTGTAGAACGGAGCACCATTACGGCCACTGATAATACGCAGAGTTGCAACAACGTGTGGGCGACGATTACCATTGAGAGTGAACATGTAAAATCCTCATTGATTTAAGATGAGGCCATTATATCAACAAATGGCCTACATGGCAACAAATAAAACTTAGTTTTCTTGATGAACGTAATTGCTCCAATCGGCTGGGGTTAGTGGGCGAAGGCCATGCTTTGCACGGGCTTTGTCACAACGCTCATTTTTTTCACCAAACTGGTAGGAACCGGGGAAGTTATCTCGGCAAGTAGAAGAACGAGTGCTGTATGCCCCACAGAAAGCCGATTCACCAATTTTCCCTTGCAGGTTGATGCAATAAGGAGAAGTTGCACTATCAGTACCTTTCATTGCTACACGATGGGGGGTCACTTGGACAACGCTATCATCAGGTACAGTACCACCAGCGGAAGCACATTCCATCCAGTGGAAAGTCGCTCGGAAATAGGCACAGCAAGCACCACAACCAACACAAGGGTTATGCTCTTGGCCAACTGGTACAACAACTTTATCACTGGCAATAATTTCGGTCATGATCGATCTCTTATGTTTGAGTCGCTATTTTAACAAATCTTAAAAATGATGTAAACAAAAAAAGGCCCTTTCGGGCCTTTTTTTTAGATGATCCTGCTACTGTTAACGAAGAAGCCAGTAAAGTGAAGTTCTCGGATTTTATCCTGAAAATCCTGAACAAGAGCAGCATTGTCACTGCCCATTTGAGTGAACCAAACCAGAGATTTTTCGTGCTCAACAATCATTTCATTGAGAGCTTTATTAACCCAAGAAAGCTCAAATACACTCAAAGAGATTTCCATGGTAGGGTCCATTTCAACCTGACTGAAGTAGGATACCAGATTGTCCATGCGGTCAACCACCATACCATGCTCTTGAATCAGATGCTCAACATTAGAAGTCTTTGCAACAGACTTCAAGCGGACAAGGTAAGTGTTCAGGTTGTGAACAGCAGAAACCAAAGCATTAACAACGTTGGTGGCATGCTGAGCTACGGTGTATTCCATGATGAGATTCCTTGTATTGTCTCGTTTTGATGAGCAAAGTATAGCAAAATCAATATTTATGGTCAACTTATTTTTTTTCCATATTTTGAAAAAATGAGTAGTAAAAATAAGCTTTTTAAGTTATAATGCTTTCACATCATAAAGAGGTGTTTTACAATGAGCAAGCTGATTTCCATTACTCAAGAAATGCTGGCCACTTTTGAGAAAGGCAAGGTGATCGATCAATATGGCATGTACAACAATGTCATTTTTAACTGTGTCGATGGTGATAATGTAATCATCAATGATCAAGATGGCAATAAAAAGACGGTTTCTGTACGTCTCTTTTGCAAATATGGAAAAATGGTTTCAAACGAACCAAAAAAAACGGCTGCAAGAAAGAAAAAGTCGGCCAAAGAAAAACTGGTAGCAGTAACTGCTGAAATGTTGAATGCCTTTGAAAAAGGTCAAATCATCAACAGGTATTCGTTCTTCACTGATGTTGTATTTGACAGAATTGAAGATGGTAAAGTGGTATTGATTGATTCCAAAGGCACTGAGAAAAAAGATCCTGTATGGCTTTTCCTTAAATATGCACAATTAAAAGCTGATTGAATTTAGTTTAATACAAAATAAAGCCCACTGATGTGGGCTTTTTTAATGTCTGGAATTATTTAAATCCAATAGATTTTAGATAATCTGATTTATTTTCATTGGATAAGTAATTCAAGTTATCAACAGATAATGGAAGCATATAATAATCAACTTTGCGATTTCGTGCAATGATACTAAGCATGCCAGATGATCTATTTGTGGGAATAACTCCACACTTACGTTTTTTTATTTTGCGATTAATAAAGAAACGCTCAATAAAGTTAGCCCTAACAATAGCTATAGAAAAGCCTTTATTTTTGTAAGGGATTCTAATTATTTGCACAAATATGACCTTTATTTGATAAGAACAAGTGGAAGTGTTACAAGTCCACGATGTTTGAAACTAACAGATTGATTGCGTTGGTAAACATCTTTAAGCATCAGTCTTTTTTTCTTAGTGTCAGTTTGTTTTTCAATCAAAGTAAAATCCCAGCGAGCAACTGGAACAATAACTTCATGAATTTCATATAACTTAGGAGCGTGTTTTAGAACTGGAATTGGTTTTGCGATAAACATTTTATCACCAACTTTCAAATCATCTGAATGATAATCACGAACTTCAAAACGTTGGCCATTATCACCAGTGAAAATAGTGCCAAAGACACGAGTAGGAGTGTCAATAGTTGCAATGCAAACTTTGCGAACATATTTAGCCAAAGTGTCATTATAATTCATAAATACCTCACAAGTAATTAGTTAAAGATTCTTCTTTGACTTTAACAGCAACACGACTATTAAAGACAAGTTGTCTCTTACCCATGCGAATTTCGCATTTAGGAACTCTGTAAGTGACCATTTTAACACCTTTGTCAGCAAATTGTCGTCGCCAGTAAGGGTTAAACACCCAATGCTGATACTGTTCAACATCTTTAAAACCACAAATGAATTCATCCCAGTAGCTAAGATCTACACCAGTGTCCTTTGTAGGGTCAGGATGAACTGACGTATCATTAAATTGCTTGGTAACTGTAAACCAAAGTGAGTCTTCTCGCAAAGCATATTTTTTACTGTGATAGATGCCAAAACCATCACTGGTTTCAAGCCTTAAGACTTCCATCATTGGTAGTGAATTTTCTACTATGCTTGACTTCATAATGGAGTTTCCAATTTAGGTTAGACGTATTATAGCAAAAAATAGAATTATGATCAACAAAAAAGGAGCCGAAGCTCCGTTTTTATTTTAGTTGTAATGTAAAATTTTTAATAACAACATTATCACCATAATCTTTAGCAACAAGCTGTAAATTATAGGTGCCAGCATAAGGATGGAAAGTGCTTGCAGATCTAGAAGAATTATTATTAATGACTATAGGATATGATTCAAGACCTCTAATTTCAAAACCTTTAATTGGATCAGTACCAGTCCAAGCAAAATTCAAAGTGCCTTTATTAATACTTGCTGAATCTGAATAACCATTAACAGTGAATGTATTAACTTGTGTAGGTTCATAAACTACCACTCTAGTAGGCAAAGTAATTGGATTAGATGGAACATTACCGAACGAATATGCAACAGCTTGCCAATTAGTATAATCACCAACATTGTTAACAGGAAGATTATAATAGCCAGAATCAGCGTTTGGAACAGTTAATGTAATTACTGCTGGTCCATTAGGATCACTAAATGCTTTTGCAGTAATAACAAATCTGTTAATATTTGTGCCTGACCAACTAAGGTTTAAAGTACCGCCCGCTGGTACTGCTGAACCACCAAATAGATCGCTTGTAGGAGGGTTATTAATAGCAAAGCCAGTATAAGTCATTTCACCTTTAACTGGAATATTTATGTCCGCTGTATCAAAAGCAGCACCATCAAGAGAATAAGCAGTAAGGCGATAAGAGATAACATCACCAACAACGAAACCGCCAGTGTTAGATAAATATGTACCACTTGGAGAAAGCTGACCTGATGGGCTGGATGCAGCACCAGAAGAGCCACCAGTATTAACAGCAGATATCGTCACATAGGCAGCATTAGCAACATTCCAAGATAGGTTTACTTTACCACCCAAAAGGATACCACGCATATCAGATTCAAATGCTACAATATCAACTGGTGGAACATCAACATTAATACTGAGAGTATCTGTTTGTTGCTTGCTTCTATTATTAGCAGTAACTAAGTAAGTTCTGGATTGAGTTGGACTTACATTAACTGAACCTGTATTAGATGTGAATGTACCAACATCTTGAATAGTGATAGATGTTATTTGTTCAAAGTTCCAAGAGATTACTGCAGATTCACCATATTGAATAGAGTCTTTATTAATGGTTACAGTACCAACAACAGTTAAATCATCATCGTTCACATATGAAAAAACACTATCATCTAAAAAAAATTTAGCACTGTAAGTTGCAGCCATTGGGCAACCAACGGAAAGAACTGCTATTGGAATTATAATTTTTTTTAACATAAATATCTCATAGTCTTTATAATATATATACCATAATAACTATAAGATGGAATAGATAACTGGTTAATTTTTAATCTAAAATGATGAAGTGTCAATATTGAAAAATATATGAAAATTATGCTAATTAAAGTTAACATAGAAAATAATGATAAAATTAATAATAAAAAACTCCAATTCAATGGAGTTTTAAGTGGATATATAAATTAAAATGAGCCAAATAATCAATATATTCGGCTCAAATGATAAATTATTTGTAATAAAGTGATTTAAGTTCGTCTGAAATCAATGTATGGTTCTTGATATGTCGTGGAATAAGCACATAATTAAAACCTTCAAGAAAACCAATTTTTTGAACTAAACGAGGCATAAGATCAAGTGGAATCAGGCCAGAATTGCGGCGATACATCTTCAGATAAAGAAAAATAGATTCAAAAATATTGCCATTAACATAAGCATATCGACCTTGTTTAATTCGAACTCGACTGATTTTCATCTTATGGCCTTTTTAGTATACGCTTAATGTTGAGAATTATACCATAACAAGATCTAAAACAAAACATATATTATCAAAAACAAAAAGGCAGATTTTATCTGCCTTATGTATTTACACAATCCTTATTTCTGAACGATATAACCTTGTTTTATGCCAATTACATGTGCCCAAGGAAACTCATCCAGTGCAGCCCTTTCAGCAGTAACCATGCCAATGGCATTCACATAAATAGCAAATTTCATTGGTGAGTTATCATCTTGCATGAGGACTCGATAACTTTGAACTGGCAGATTCTTTTTTTCAGGAGACATAATTAATCCTATGTAAGTTAGGTGTTAGTCAGCCAATTCGGTTTTGAGACTAACACGGATGGAAACAATGCCTTCTTGGCGAGCAGTTTTGCGATTGGTGCGGTCAACCTGTTTGCGGCAATTCAGCATTTTGCCGGATTTGTAGGTGCAGCAACCATATTTGCATTGCAGTTTGTCAGTACGGGAGTGGCCATAAGCTTTCATAAAAACATCCTTTATGTTTGACTGTGAGCATTATACAACACATTATCATGCTACACAATAGAAATTAAAAAAATAATTAATGAAATTTCATTTTGTTGTAAGCTTTAAAATTCTTAATAGTAGACAACAGTTTTTCTCGTCGCTCAGGCCCAGGTGCCATAGTTTCGACGACACGAAACGCTTGTTTCATGGACTCTTTAATTTCACGAGATTCAATAAAACCTTGAACGGTGTGGTTGAGTCTTACATACATTGAATATTTATGATAGAGAGCCGCAGCTTTTTTAAGCAGCTTTTCATCTGATGGTTTGAAAATAGATTGAACAAATGTTTTAAAAGCAATGAAAATAGGCATTGTGTTTATCCCTTAATTTGATGACCACTATATCACAAAAAGCTCTTAACACAAAGAAGAATTTTCAAAACTTCGATTTTTCGATGGCTTTTTTAGATTTATATGTAGAATTCATAACAAATGGAAGCGAAAGTGCCAGAAAAGACATAAACAGATAGCACATATTAGCTTCATGTTTATAAAGCTGAGAACAACCACCCAGAACAAAAAGCATCACAACACAAACAATCAAAGTAATCACATTGATATCGTGGGATTCTTGAAGAGAACTATCAAGTTGATTTGCTTTAATAGGAATGATAACACGGCTGTCAGTAACAGTCACAACAGGTGTGGAGATATCTTTCTCCAAATCAATCTTTTTAGTGGTGGTTGAAATTTGCATAGAAACACCTATTGTTGATAATGTGAAATTGTAGCACAAAAGGCAGAATAATCAAATAAAAAACCGCTTTCAAGCGGTATTTTTTGAAGAGTGTAGAAGGTTATTGTTCTACTTTATATACATTGTAAGGCTCACGAATCATGAAGCCACCATGTTTTTTGAAAAATGGAAGGTGTTTAGCTGCAACCTTATTACTGGCAATATTGCTTTCATGAGCCAAGTAAATCATATTTTTGTGAAGTTTCAAAAAATGTTCAATGACCAGTCCAGCATAACCCTGACCACGTTCTTTTTTTGCAATATAAATCATACCAAGATTTTGATAATCAATATCTTTATCAAGACCCAATTGATTTTTGGTTCTGAAATCAACAGTTGAAGTTCTAACAATACCAACAATTCGATCATTGTCCTTGATAACTGAGACAGATTCTTTTTCAAGAATACCACGGACTTCCTGAAAAGTTAACCCGGCTGGATTAGATACAGAAGTGTATTTGTTACGCATGGAAAAATAAACCAGTTTTACGACTTCTGGATTTTCCGATGGCTTCTGACAATTTTCAATGGAAATCATGATAAACCTTATAATCGCTTGGTTAATGCGGCCATTATACCAAACATTTAAAGGATCTACAATAAGAAAACCGCCCGAAGGCGGTTCTGTTAAGCACCAAGGGTGTTAACATTCATACAGATATTATGAGCATCATTGGGGCCATTACTTTGCAGAACAGATTCAGCACAAGCATGGCGAGTATCACGATCTTGCTCTTTGTAGATACGGCGAAGCATATTTTTCAAAACAGCTTCTGGAGACTCACCAGCAGCAACACGTTTTTCAAATTCTTGAACATCATTGGTGATTTTAATATTCAGTTTAGTAGTCATGAGTCAACCTTATTTGTCAAAAGTGAAAATTTGTACTGGAGTGGTGTTTTTAAGTTCTTTGATAAAATCTGCCATACTTTCAACAAGTTTTTTTTGGAACAAGAGACATTACAGCACCACCACCAACATAAACCATTTCTTGCTCAGATTCAATTTTTTTATACATGTATGAACTCCAATGAGATTAAATTAATTAGTCAGCATCAAGGGCAGCTTGTCGGCTATCGTAATAACCATCAGCCTCCCACATATAACAGGCTTCAAGAAATGCATCTTGGTCACGGAAATTATAACTACTGATTTCAACAAAAGAAAGGCTACCATCAGCCCGTTTACGATAATACTTCTTGATGACTTCTTCGTGCATGATAATGTCCTAAGTTTAAGTTATTGAGGGATTTTGAACATTGGTCGAGGAAACTTCTCTTGCTCATCCATTCATTGTATGGGCATATTTTACCAAAAAACAAAATTTTAGACAAGCAAATAGACAAGCAAAATATCAAAAATAAAAGATATAAAAATAAGGTTTTTTATGATTTTTCAAAAACAACAAGTTCTCGTTTTTTTCCTTTCTCATTTCGGACATGTAACATATCGTTCTTAGTATAGAATTCAATTGCCTTAGAGTTGTCTACAGTCGTTTTAAGGCGTATAGGAAGTGGTACAGTATCGAACAATGCTTTGCCAATACCTTTACCTTGATGTTCACGCATAACAGCTAATTCATGCACTGTATGCCATCCATCTTGACGTGGATGATAATGAATAAAGCCTAAAACACCATCAACACTATCAAAGACCAAAAGAGACTTTTTAGATATAGCTTCAATAAGAGCCACTTTCATTACAAAACCAATAAAATCTCGGTTTTGATTTGCGATTTTTTTGATAATGTCTAAATCATCAACAACAGCCAAACGAATCATGACAGATACTCCGAGTCGTTAACGAATTCCAAAATCGTAAGCCTTCAATCGATTTTTTTTGTCATAACCAACTTGACCACCATCAATCGAACCAACCCAGTCAGGCAAGGATTCATAAGAAAACTCATCAGCAGGGATTTCAGTCAAACGTTCTTGAATAACACAGACGAATCCGTCAATTTGAATCCAACGACCTTTTGCAAGGTGAGGTGCTGAGCAGCTACCTTCCCAATCATTATCACAAATGCCATTGTCATTTAAAGGAAATTTAATAACGCAATGCTTACTCATGAATGCAGCACGATTACGACCACATATAGGCTCACCATATTTAGCTGTCAGTCGTTCTAAGGCAGCTTCTGCACGAATGTTAATAGATTTATCATCCCAATCACAAAAACCGCCGAACAAAAGACTTGAAAGCTTCATAAGTAAGAACTCATTTGAATAGAGCTGAATTATAGCATTATTTAAAAATCAAGGCAACAAAAAACCCCGTACATACGGGGCTTTTTTCTTTATTAAATTCTATGATTGGAGTTTAATTAAGACTGCATCTTTAGTTCACCTCGGGCACTGAATTATATAATAAACCGTTAATATAAGTAGTCAGTTATTCAGAAACTGTAACGTATACCTTGAAGCCCCAGCAACTATCAGGGAGAAGGAAACCCGGAGAACAACCGCAAGAGCAACCTGCTTTTTGTGACCACGATACTTTTGTATCTGCTGGAAGTCCTGCCTTTTCAAGAATTTGAGGGATTACCTCTTTTTTGTAAGCAGTGCTTGGACGATGACGACGATTTGCAAGATTCTGAAGAACAGTTTCACCTTCTGGGAAAATGAAGATCTTGCTGCGTTCAGAGCGAGCACGACGACCTCTGGTAGAACTGTTTGGGAGTATTTGAAATTTGGTAATTTGCATTTTACACCTCACATTTCGTTTCAATGTCGCTATTTTACTACAAATTAAACGACATTGTAAACATATTTTTAAATGTCTTCTTTGTACGCATCCAATGTTTCAAAAGTAAAGATGCATGACAGTTTTTGAGACAAGATAGAATCTTTTTTCCAGAAGCCCTTATCATTAAATTTTGGTACATACCTTGCTCGAATGAAAGCATGGCGTTTTTCAAAATTGAAAGAGTAGGGTTTACCCAACTCAGGTTCTACACAAAATTGTTCACCATCAAGCTCATAGATGAAAAAATAGTTTTTGCGAGCAGCAATGAACGTAATAGTCCAAACAGTTTCGTCAGTAGTAGGCATATCAATATGCGGATCTACTTCTGCCATATACGAATATTCAACATCTTTGAATTTGTGAAAACTGGTGTGTTCTGCTGCCGGATTTTTTTTGCAGACTCGTTTGATTTCTTCAAGAACTTCTTTATCAATTGTCTGGATAGTCATCACTATAGTCCTTATTTGGGATAGGGAAATTATATCAAAAATAGGATTTTTAGTCAAGGAAAAATACGAAAATAGAAAACCCGCCGAAGCGGGTTTTATGTATATTAACAACAATTTAAATCTGGTGGGACTTGCAGGACTTGAACCTGCGACCTGCCGATTATGAGTCGGATGCTCTAACCAACTGAGCTAAAGTCCCTTAGTGTGGTGATTTAGGACGCACTAAACCACCCAGTATCATCTAAATAGTATAATCTACATTATAAATTAAGTACCTGACAATCTATTTCAAGCGATTTCCAATCTTTTTATTGAAATCCCTACTTTGGATTTACTTGTCTACCAAAGGTCTTAGGTTTTGCTTGAATCAACAGGATGTCAACCTGCTGAAAAACTGTTTATCCTTTTGTTCGTTTATGTTTAAGAAGGTTCTATTTTAAGCCTTTTCATTCATTTACACAAGTCTTTTTTTAATCTTTTTTTAAATCATCTTTTTTTTATCTTTGTTTTAAAACTGGTGCCCGGAGCCGGACTCGAACCGGCACGGCTTTCGCCGGAAGATTTTAAGTCTTCTGTGTCTACCAATTTCACCATCCGGGCTTTTTAGTCTACTCTCGTCTTGATGTGGTAATTATATAGAAATCCACATGGTAGGTCAAGCATATTTTTTAGAAAAAACCATTAATTTTCAATAATTTAAAAACAACAAAACCGCCAGATGGCGGTTCATGGATTAGAAAATTTTATTTTTTGTTATGCAAATCGTAAAGGAAAACCCCAGTAAATTCAATATCCATGCCAATCAAGTCTTTGAATTTATCAGAATCACCAGCAACTGCAGATTTCAGAAGAGTGATATGAGGAACATGCGGCAAATCTTCAACAATTCCGAAAGATTTGACTGCTTTGTTATAAAAATGACTCCAATCAGTACCTTCAAGTTCAGCAACAATCATAACCTGACCGTTTGGATTCCATTCAGAAATCTTAGAAATGCGGCCAGACAAATTGCCATTTTCATTTTTTGGATAATAAGGAAGCTGAATATGTTTGATAGATCTCGAATGATCAAAAAAAACAGTCAAATGAAGGTTTGATTTAATGTCAAAATTGGAAAGAACAGCACCAGATTCTTTGGTTACTGGAGCAGCAAAATACATAGCCATAAACTTTTAACTCAAACGATATTTGATAACGCTAATTATACGTTAAATAAAGAAAAAGGACAATTAAAAAATGCTAGAATAGAAAAAGGCACTCTGAGTGCCTTTGATGGATGGTGGGACTTGTAGGGTTTGAACCTACGACCTAACGATTATGAGTCGTCCGCTCTAACCAACTGAGCTAAAGTCCCATTAAACAAGAATTTGGTGCCCGGTGCCAGACTCGAACTGGCACGGCTTTCGCCGGAAGATTTTAAGTCTTCTGTGTCTACCATTTCACCAACCGGGCGTAAATTGAACAGTCCAGAACAGGCTCACATCGAGCAATCTCCGCCCTCCACGGACGGTGTTTTAAGCTTCATCCTTCGACTTTCCCAGTTTATGGCCACTCAACTGGTTCCATCTAAGACTATGCAACTCTCTAGTCAGCCTGCAGAGCCTTCCTTCAAGTTCCTTTAAACTACCGTTCTGGACTATTCAATCAACAACAAATAAAGCTGGCGTCTGTGGCAGGACTCGAACCTGCGACCATCCGCTTAGAAGGCGGATGCTCTATCCAACTGAGCTACACACGGATAAAGAAAAGGGTGCTCTTGGTAAGGATTTGAACCTACGACTTGTGGGTTTCCGCCCACAAACTCTACCAGACTGAGTTACAAGAGCGTGAAGCTTATTCTGCGTGACGGTTGCGGCGTTTATCACGCATTTGACGACTGATTTTGTTATCACTACGTTTGGCGTTATCTTTCGATTTGCCCGAGAATTTTTCCATAGTGTCGCGGTAAGAACCTTGCATTTGGTGTTTCCTTGTATGCTTCGTTTTGATGGGATAAGTATATCAACCATTGAACCCGTTAGCAACCATTTTTTTGAATATTTTTCGCTATTTTTTCAAAAATTTAGGTCAATAGACAACATTTTTAATCACACCATCCAAACTGACAGATGATTCAGCATATCCACATGATTGAAGCAACCTGTTAACATTAGCACGACTAAAGTTTTTTGGGAAACAATAATCTTTCCCTGTAATTAATGATCTTGCAACCCAAGGAAAATACTCACAAACAGAAGCATAAGTTTCAACATTGTTAGCAAGTTCAGTGTATGAAGATGGTTTACGAGTTTGAAAAAGAATAACAGGTTCTGGTGGGCCTACAAGCAAGGGGAGATGATATAGAAAAATAGGTGTTTCTACTTTTTTAGTAAAAATTTTTTTCATCAAATTAAAAATATTCATATTCACCCTCTGAAATCAGTATGCTGATAGCAATAAAGTTGAAAACCAGAAAGTTCACGGATAGTTTTGTTTTTTTCTTCAATAGTTTCACGAAGTCTTTTAATTTCGGCTTTCCAGCGAGCATTGTCATCTTCAAGAGATTTAATGTATTCTGGGCTTTGATGATAAGGAATATCATTTTTCATATTCGTGAATCCAATTAATGTTAGACACTGATTATATCAAAAATAAAAATAAAAAACAACAAAAACCCCCTGCTGCGAGGGGGTTTTATTCTCATATAATTAAATTCTCTGATTTAGTTTAAAACTGCATCGGTAGTTCACCTCTGGCACTTTAATTAAATTTTAAAAGTTTATGGGCAATCATCAATTATACTAAATTCAATAATAGGATTAAATTAAAGTTTATGCTGCATTATTGGCTCACCTCTGGCACACTCATTAATTATCAGTAGGTTTATCGTGGTTTAATTTGGTGCCCGGTGCCAGACTCGAACTGGCACGACTTTCGCCGGAAGATTTTAAGTCTTCTGTGTCTACCGATTTCACCAACCGGGCATAATTTGGCCCATGCGGCAGGATTCGAACCTGCGACCATCCGCTTAGAAGGCGGATGCTCTATCCAACTGAGCTACGCACGGATGTTTGAGTTAAGCGTCTTGATGACGATTGCGGCGTTTATCACGGAATTGACGGTCTTTTTTTGCAAAATTGCGGGTTTCTTTGTCACGACCTTTAGAAGTGAATTTTTCGGTCATATCGTTGTGAGAACCTTGCATTTCGTATTTCCTTGTATGTTTCGTTTTGATGGGTTCATTATAGAGAAATTGGTACTGCATGTAAAGCATTATTTTCAAATTTTCTTAAAAAAACACATGATATTTTTCTTGTATTTCACTGATTTTTAAAGAAAAAGAAAAGGGCCTTTCGGCCCTTAGTCAATCATCGCTCACTTCATCATCATAGCATTCATAGTTTCGGATATAGTAGGTGAAAAGTTCTTCCAGAGAATCAAAATCTTTGTCTGGGTAGTTGCTACGCAGTGAGAACTTACCATCAGGAAGTGCATAAATGTAATGTTCCTGAGTAAAAATGTTAATAATTTTATTACCATCTTTGTCCATAGGTTTGAACAGTGGAATAAGATGCTTGAGGCCAGCAATGGATTTAGCATTGCGTTCAAGATCAAGTTTGTAGATAAAAACATCAACCGAACGTTGTTGGCTAAACGCACGATACCCCATGCCATAAAGACCAAAAGATTCAATGAATTTTTGCGAAGCCGCATAACGAATCTTATCAGTCCCCGAACCAGATTCATGCATCAGAAAATCAAACCGTTCTTGTTCAGTCATATCCATCTTCAATGTTTCAATGGTGATGGATTCATTGAGAGAAGCAATCTCTTGACCAATAGAAGAAGCCTGATCTTGAAGTGGTTTGATCTGCTCAAAAATATCATTACGCTGTGCTTTAAGTTCTTCACGGCGAGCAGTCAAAAGTGCAAGAGTAGTCATTAATATAGCCTCATTGAATTTGAATCAATTATACATAAAAGACAGTGCCAAAGCAACCTAAAAATAAGATTTTAAGGGATGCCATTCAAAAAATCTTTAATACGAGATTCTGCATCAGCACGATAAATGTACCCAGATCGACAAGAACCACGAGGCCAATGAGTGATGAAGGTATTGCAAGGACGCCACCAGAACAGCCATTTATATTCGCAAATATAAACTTTTTTACCATCATCACGAACCGCTTCACGAATACGAGTTTGCATACAATTCCCTTATTCGTAAACTACCAGATCCCAAGTAACATATTCATGATCTGAACAAGAACTGTTACGTTCAAGTACACCATTTTTAACATTTTTGGTACGTTCAACAAAATTACGAAGCTCATCAAGTGATAGAGAATCACGATCATGCATAATACCAATTGAATCAACTACAGTACGTTTTTTATCCATAAATCACCTCAAAAATAGTTCAAATGGAAAGCCATTATAAACAAAATACAACGAAAAGACAACTATTCTTCTAGCACAAAAATACAAGCAAGTTTATCATCAGGATGCAAAGTATCGCCCCAAGCATCTTCATTATCAAAATGTTTGACATTTTTCTTTTTCAAGAGGGCATGAAGTTCAGTAAAATTGAATGAATATTTTTTATCCAATTCAGGCTCAATACAAAATTGCTGACCATCAAAATTGTAGATGAAAAAATAATTTGGCTTAACTGCAACAAAACGAATAGTCCAAAAATTTTCTTCTTTCACTGGCTCATCACGATGAGGATCAACCTCTGTCATATAGCAATATTCAACACCGTCAATTGTGAACTTTTCTGTGTAAGCAGACGCTTTAACACGCTTGCAACGTTCTTTGATGGCTTTGACAATTTCTGGATGATTAGTAAGCATGGTGAATACCAGTAATTTGCAAGAAGATGATTATATCAAAAATAAGAAAATATGAAAAGCATCTTAATGAACAAGATGCTTAGAATAATTAACTCTCGTTAATGAAAAAAGAAACTCCAGTTTTGGGATAAAAAGTAGACTTCCAAAGATCACCATGTATATTGCCACCATCAAAAATGATGATTTCATAAATATGATGTTCATCAATAAGTTTTAGCAAAGAATCATAACTAACAGATTCCATATGTAGTTTAGAATCAACATTTTTAATAACGTAAGCATGGCCAACTGCATCATCAGATAGCATAGAATTGATAGCAATGCCAAGATTACTCATGTAATCATCTGAATAAGTGATAGATTTTTGCATACAATCTCCAAGATTATGATAAGAATAGAAGTTTATTATAGCAAATATAAAAACAAAACTCAACTTATTTAAAGCAATAAAAAAACCACCCGAAGGTGGTTAATTATTAAGCAGCAAGTAATTCTTTTCTTCGTATTCCACAAGCAATTGCATTATCGATTGCTTGAGACTTGTAAGTCTCTAAATCATATATTTTATACATTTCATGAAAGTTTAAATAACACATTTGATAACAAGGATAAAATGTAACTCGAAGATCATTTCCACAAATAAAGTTAATATAAGTTAGTAAATCGTCAAGTACAGAAGTAAAGCAATATTCAAAGGAAATTTCAGTAGATTGAATAGTATTTAAATAATCCTTATTATGAAGATGATAAGAATGACTTTTACAAAGAGAAAGAATGTGATTTTCAAGAGACATAGCACGAAGCTTTGAAATATCAGGATCTTTTGTGATAATTTTGAATAGATGAACAAAATTAATATTACTATCTTTAAATTTTTGTTTTAGAGCAGAAACTCTGCTACCGAAAGTAGAAGAATGACCTATTTTAATAACACCATTTTTGAGACGCAATACATAAACAAAGTGAATATAATCTTTAGTGTTTCCATCCATTTCTTTAGAATGCATACGTCTTGGATCAACACAAGAATAGTTAGAAATAAAGAGTTTAGATCTGCGATGAAAAGCATACATAAATATAAAATCTCATTTTTCAAGTTTAATAATTATATCAAAAATAAGCTCAATGGTAAAGCAAAAACAATAAAAAAACCACCCGAAGGTGGTTTGTGTTTGGTAGCTGTTGATGGGGTCGAACCACCAAGTTAGGACTATTTCACAAGCTTCAGAGTACGTGCAATCTCGTCCGACAAGTTATTTCATCTTCACTCCGCTTCCACATCCACGGCTCTTGGTGTCTGCACGTATGACACCTCCTTCCGATCCAGTTTAGCAACAGCCATAAATCTTAAATATGGTGCGGAAAGCGGGACTCGAACCCGCACGCCTTGCGACACTGGCTTCTAAGACCAGCACGTCTACCATTTCGTCACTTCCGCATAAAATCAAAGTGGTCTACTCTATTTATTTTAGCACCGAGTAGTATTCCATACTTTCAAGCTATATTGGCAACCGAAGCTGTTATTCCAAAACAAACCACTTGAAAGAAGTGCTAAGTTATTGCTGCAAGATTTTGTATCTCCGTTTCGTCTTGTGGGCCTATTATAGTGTAATGCAAGGTAACCGTCAAGCTTTTTTACTTCTTTTAGAACAAATTTGGTGCCCAAAGTCGGACTCGAACCGACACTCCTTTCGGAAGCGGATTTTGAATCCGCCGCGTCTACCAATTTCACCATATGGGCTTGTTTAGTGGCTGGCCCGCGTCACCGCCTCCACCCGTAGACTTTAGCGTCTACCCTTTATGCGTTGCAGTATATCAAAGTTAGAGGTTCTGTACAAGCCTTTTTACCAACTTTTCAAAACTTTTTTGTCACTCAACTACATAACTACTTGCTGCATTATTGAAGTCACATTCTACTGCCAACTCATGTGATAATCAACCTTTTTTTGAAATATTATTCTGCATCACGATCTTGGCAAGCTGATTTATAACCACGATTCCAGCTATACTGAAGCATGATATTGACAGCTTCCAACTGTTCAGGTGTAAAGCCTACAGTAGATGGGGCATTCGTGTTATTGGGATCTGCTGCATCTTCCATAATTTCACGAACATCATCATGAATGTAGCCAGCCATGGTAAACCTCATCGTTTGTGTATAGCGTTTATATTAACAAATATCTAATTTGAAAACAAGAAAAAATTAGAGTTTTTGATTGGTGTCCACATAACCTAAGTAGGCACTAATTTTTTTCTCAACATATTCTTTACTTTGTGTAAAATCATTATGGTGCTCATCACGCTGCATATAGCCTTTAGGGAATGTCATAGTCACATTCATGCCAAGTGCTTCACCAGCAATACCACCAGCCCAATCAGCACCTGTTTGACCACCTGAGATGAGGTTGGTTATAGGCCAAAATTCATGGACTTTGGAAATAACAAGATAAACCCACTGGTTCAAAGATGCTTGAGATTCGTTCACAAGTTGCTCTGCATCCAAAGTATTAAATTTGTTGGGTTGATTATCCTTAGACCATTCACCTGACAAGGAATAGATTCCATTACCAGCCACATTCAAAGTGGAAACATTGTGTTTTTTGCAAGCAGCATAAAGCATACGAGCAGCCACAAGTGGGTCAGTGCTCAAATGGATAGAAACATAACGTTCACCAGCTTCACGTTTGGTCAAGCGTTCACCGGCTGAAGAAAAGTCTTCTGCGATAGCGACAGTAAGATCTGCTGTACGAGCATTGTGTACAGTTCGTGGCTTGTACTGTGCAGATTCATGTTCGATAATATGCATAAAACCCCCTCATTCTGTGAATATACATTATACCATAAGGATCAACGTTTCACACGAATATTTTTAAAATTTTTAGGAACGACATTTGATATATCATTTCTAATAATTGTTTTTGGATCATTAATAAAAACAACTTGACCATCATCAGAAATAAATAAAGGATTAACATTTGAATATTCTATCAAAGCAAAACCATATTTTTGCAAAACAGAAAAGTCACGAATAAAACGCATACATTTATCTTTAGATTCAAAAGCAAAAATTGCATAAGGATGATCATTTAATATTTTTTGAACTTCTGGAATGGCATCAATATCTTTCATCACAGATTTTATGCCATTAATACCTTTATTGACAACTTCTATTATCTGACCACCATGTTCAAAAGGGCCAAGACTAGAGATAGAATGTTCAATACGATACACAGAACAAATGGCATCGGTCATATTAAAGCTCGAAAAATGGTTATAAAATTATGTATAATGTTAATCAGATTTTTTCAATGGAAATATCATATCCCAAACAAAATGTCCCTTTTGAGTCGTCCAACAGTAAGCTGTAGACTCTACAGACAAACAATCTTTCATTCGATAATAGGAAGCACACAACGACAACAAAAACGCAACACCGATGACGAAAGCAAAAATTGGAATCATACTTTTGTTCATGATTTGATGCCCTGAATGGTCATTTTAAGATGAGGACATTATACCAATAAAACACATATGATGGCAAGAAAATTTTCAAAAATATTAGAAATGAATCAAATCAAAATAAAGAAAACGTATAATACAAAGTAAGCAATATAAATATATAGAAAAGCATAATAAATTAAAGTAAAAATAAATAAGTCAGACTATTGACCGTATAGTTTCTTATGTTAAATTTTTTAAAACAACACACATAAAGAGGGATGACTATGTTAAAAAAAATATTAGGGACAATGGCTGTATTGGCATTGTGTGCTAACGCTCAAGCTGGTGTTATTATAGGCGGTTCACTTGGGTCAAGTTCAAGTGATATAAAAAATGCTAAATATGATGATAAAGTAAAGAATGAAGATTACAGTGACTCTTTGAAGAGTGCTGAAACTTGGGGTATTAAACTTGGTTATGATTTTGAAGTAGCAAGAACATATATCAGTTATGATTATGCTTCAAAAAATGATCATGGCAAGAATAGCCAAGAAAACATAGTGTTATCTGCTGATTATATGTATAGAGTTAGTAATGAAGTAAGGTTGTTTGCAGGGCTTTCTGGTGGTTATAACAGAATGAAAAATGAATCAACAAGTTATCGTGGATATACTTACGATCCATATAGTTATGTATGGGGTGGTCAATTAGGTATGTTATATGAATTCTCTAACTGGCAATTAGAAACAGGCTACAGATATTTAAAACATGACACTGATGAACATGAAGAAGGTGCAAGTAAAGTATTCCCACAAATAAGAGCCACTGACCAAGTGTATATTGGTCTAAACTATCATTTTTAAACAAACAAAAAAGCCGTCCTAAGACGGCTTTCTTATTGCTTTGAAATCAGCCCATTACAACAGAACGAAGGGCCTTTTCGGAGAAGCGGCGTGGTTCAGGAGCCTGACCAGACCGAACATCTGGAACACCTTGAACAAGATATTCACGACCATTTTCAGTTGGGTACGAAGCCACAACACGACCAGTATAGCCAGAAGCACGAGCCGAAACCAGATCACGAGCACCGAATTTATGAGTCATTGTGTATTTCCTTCTATTGTTTGGTTGATGGTGGCTATTATAGCAAGGTTGGTATCAATAGACAAGCATTTTTTCTATTTTTAAAAAGAGATTTTCTGAAAATCCCTATTTTTTAAGTGCGTTCAAAAAGGCCCGAAAGGGCTTTTTTGAGTACCTGCAAGACTTCTTGCTGGCGTTGGTGCTTCATACTCCAAAGCAGCCTGCAGACACTCGCGTGGAGTTCCACAATGAATGTTTCGAATGCAACGACCACCAGAACCAGTATTGTTTTTGTCTTCGTATTCATCAAGACCTGTATAGCCATTACGAGACTTAGCAGCAAGATAAACACCAGTACCAGCTAACCCAACATTGATATCTTTAAGGTCAGCAGTAAGACTTTTGATAGTATAACGAGTCATAGGAACCTCAACATGGATAATTGTGTTAATTGTACTCTAAAATGTATAAATTGGCAACGACATTAAACAAAAAACCCGCCGAAGCGGGCTTTCAAATCAAATGATTTAGAGATAACGCAACGTGTTTTGAGTTGGAGTTGCTTTATAACCAAAAGTTTCCAGAAGTTTAACATCAAAATCAATGATTTTTGCCTTTGAAGATTCACGGTCAGTAACAGGAATATCAGCAAGCGGTGCCATTTCTGCAAAAGGCAAAGCAGTTACGTTGAAAACGTTATGGCGAAGTTCAACCAAAGCAGTTTGATCGGCTGCCAATGTGGCAATTTTCACAATACGAGTGCCATCAATACTATCTTCATAAGTTCCACGACGATGAATGTCACCATTTTCAATGGTTGGAACTTCCGTAATTGCATCAAACATTTGTTGGAAGCTGTTATCAGCCATTTCACTGGTATAGTCGGTCAGGTAGCCAAAAATAGAAACCCGAGCACCTTTGTTAGCTTCACGAACTTTATTTTTTGCAATTTTGCGAACGCTATAACTACGATTATTACGATATTCAGACAGCAGGCGTTCAAAAGGGGTTTTCTTTTCGGTATCATCGAAAAGTCGCATAAAAGCAGGCATAGAAGTCATGCCTTTATTGTTAACCATCAAACAGATAGCATCACTTGCATGATGATAATGAGAAACAATGATACCATTGGTTTCTTCAAAACCTTTAGTAACTCGTTCAATATTTCGAAGGCCAAGAGCGTAAACTTTATCAAAACTTGGCACTTCCGAAACATCGTGACGAATTGCAATGATGACTTGATTACCCATGATGTAGCTCCGATTTCGTTTAAGTGAGCCAATTATACATGAATCCACCATTGGGGTAAAGAAAAAAATTTAGATTTTATACATATCGATCAAATCACAAACGGAATCAGGATTAAATCCAATATCCAAGTCAAAATTAACATCAATTTTTTTATCTTTTAATAATTTTTCAATTGATGAATCAAGATAAGCCAAAATAGGTTCAGTTAAATACCATTTTGATTTAATGTGTTTAAAATAAGTATAAATAGTATAATTTTTGCATTCAAAACTAACAGAGTTTAAATAAAATGAAACATCGACGCCATAAGAGTGAACATCAAAATTTATTGTCTCAAATATTTTATTATCTTTTTCATTATTTAAGTGATTAAATACTTTAAGTAATTTTAATTGATGAGCAATATGACTATTTATAATTGAGTCATTTTTTAAAAATTCAACAAGTTCTAAATCATCAAATTTAAACTTAACACCAACTAAAGTTTCAAGAGATGGATGTAAAGAAATATCAAATAAAACCTGATCAGTAGATGTTTCAATAATATTAAAAAGAAAAGGATATTCATTGGTAACAGGAACAACTGAATAAAGAGCAGGATCAAAATTGAACTCAAGAATAGAAAACGCTTTTTGTAGAAGATTTCTCCTGCCTTCTTCTAGCCTTTTTTCTACTTCTTCCAAAAGTGAATTTGATATATAACTACTATTTTCCATATGTCCACCTAAATATAAATAAGAAAAGGCCACCTAAGTGACCTTTAATATCATAACAACCAGTTAGCTCATTTGCTCACTGAAACGGTTCATCGCTTCAACAAAGTCTTTGCGAACCTTCAATGCGTCTTCATCAGAGATAACTGAACATGCCTTGATATAGCGAACAGCAGATGCGTCAATATCTTCTGGAATCTCAACATTATGACCAGACAGATAAGAGCTATTCCACGAACTCAGGGTTAGCGATTCCTGTTCTGGATAGCCGAAAAGTTCCATACCTTGAGCATTACGAGAGGCTTCCAGAGCGAAGTAGTTCACTTGCCCATCATGCGAAAAACTGAATTTCACAGTGGATTTACGAATAGCACCACCATTGAGATCAACGGTATTGATTTTTTTGAAGGAAATCGCTTTGAGCAAGGCACGGTTAAATTTTTGAGAATAGTTCATGTTCTTGAGTCCTCTCTGTTGTTAGGCGTTCATTGTACAACGAAAGTCGTAATGAGGCAAGAAAAAAATGTGTATATTATCTGAAAAATCTTAATTTTGGACACATGACATTTTTCCACCTTTTGATTTATAGCAAGAAACATTGAAAGATTTGTCATGATATTTGTAAAGATATTCTGATTCAAAAACTTCAATATCAATATAACTTACATTCAGTAAAGATGACTTGTTAATAACACAAGATAGACTACCACCACCTGTTTTATAACAAATATTTTTACCATCAATGAAACGAGTCAAAGAATGGCTATCATTTTTAAAAACTTGAATATTGGGAGAAAAAGTTTTATTGACTGTTTTAACTTCAACATCAATTTTAATTGGAGTTGAAGGTGCATTGAAAAGATGATCTTTAAAACCATAGCTCAAACCAGCAATAAGCAAAACTAACAAAATAAGAATATTTCGCATACGCATTATCTAATTCTCTCTAAAATGAAAAAGGCTACCTAAGTAGCCTATAATTATAACTGTTTTGAAGCGAGTTGTCTATATTTTGCTGATTTAGTCGAGTCATAAAAAACATGACCACCAATGTCAGCAACAGCCGCCATACGTTTTGCCCAAGCAGGCGTTTTGATAGTAGCTGCAACAAAATGATCTGCCCCATTTGAATAATCTGGATATGTCCCGTCAAGTACACCACGAGCAATAATCTTCATTTTATTAGATTGTGCTGTGTTCATTTTTGGAGCCTTACCACTATTCATCCATTTGCATACATAAGAAAATTGGCAATACCATTTATCTTTGTCTTCATCATAGCGTTTGTCTTCAACAACACCAGCTACTGTATCTTGGAAACCATCGCGTTCAGTACGGTTAACAATAACCTGACCTACAGCGATAATGCCTTTTTGAGATTCGCCACGAGCCTCGAAATAGAGAGCTTCTGCAAGTTTTACACAATCTACATCAGCATTACAGCGATTAATGGTTTCCTTTGCTGCAAATACATTAGATGAAAATAACGCGGCGATAGAGATAAAGGCAATTTTAAAATAAGACATTAAAGATCCCTTTTAAAGTTACATAAATTTAAGTTTAACCTGATAAAAGGTAGTAAGTCAAGGTTAAGCTCGCGGAAAAACACATTATAATAGATAAGCGGATAAAGATAAAGCCCAATTAAGGGCTTTTTTAGGTGTTATAATTATTAAAAAAATGCTTATCCAATCATTTCTGAATAAGTATATTAACGGAACATCTTTTTCAGACTATTGTTAATATTGCGGTCAAGATTACGAAATGCTTTGCGAACTTCTTGTTTAGGCATACGTTCATAACGATTGATTTCAGAACGAACTTGTCGAGTCTGATATTTATAAGCTGGCGAAGAAAATTGCAAACCGCTGCTAGTCCAACGAAGTTTTACAGGATTTTGAGAAGATGACGAAGCAAATGCAGGGGTGGTCATCACGATTACGATGAGAGCAAAGATGATTTTTTTCATAGTGGTTCTCCGTTTTCAATGACATGATTATATCAAAAAACACAAAATAATACAACCAACTTTTACATAAAACAGTTAAAGTGATTTAGGAGTATACTCACGGAATTCAAACTTTAGTACCTGATGATAAACATTATCAGCATCTGGGCACGTATAAATAATTGATTTTCCATCACAATGAGTACGCCACCAGTGGCGACCATGAGGTCCAGCATTAACACCCACAAAACCAGAGGATTGAAGTTTGTAATTATAAATGATGATATCACGAGTTACTTTTTTTTCATCACCTTCCACCAAAACAATTTCAATGCTCGTCATAATAAACCTCTGAATCTGTTAAAGATGCCTAATTATAGACGATAATGAATTTAATGACAAGTAATTATAGACAAAGAATCTTATTTTTAGCCCAAAAATCTTTTGAAAAGTCCAAACCCAGATAGGCATAGCTATAAGGACAAGAAAGAAGTTGAACGAGTTCGGAACCAATACCTTGTTTTCTATATTTGGGAGACACATAACATTGAATGACTTTCAAGTTTTTGAATGAAATGCCTACAGGTTGTCCACCATCAAAAGCAAGAGCAATTTCAACATTGATATCCGATGGATCAGTGTCTTTACTGACAACAGCTAAAAGTAAATTTCGCAATGTCCATCCAGCAACATAAAGGCGATTAGAAAGAGCCAACTGACAGAATTGAATACGTTCTTCAAATGTGTTTGCAATCTTATAAGTAATCATTTGGGAGTCCTAAATTTTTATAAATTATATATAAAATAAATGAAATTGTAAACATAAAAATAGATGTTATATTGGTATATGAATGTAATAAAATAACATAAAAGAGGATTGTATGGAAATAACTGAAACACATACATTTGATCATGATTGGGGAGGGAAAGACCCTATTAAAATGTGGTCAAAAACTTGTTATATATTAATAGCAAGTTCAATATTGGCATTTATCAATATAGGATTTATAGCTGGACTTATAACAGGTGTTGTTGATTTAATAATGATATATCAACTAAAATACTTTTTAGATAAGAATAATATAAGAGCAAGATTCAATACAGTAGAATCAAGAGGTAAACATATATTATTTTTAGGCATATATACTTTATTGCTAGGGTATATAATAAGTTCAATTGTAGTTGAAAGACCAGAAAATGAGATAATGAGTTTATTAATTAAAGTAGTAGGAGTAGCATCAATATTACATATTATTGCAAGAATATTAATAAATGAAGACATAATGATACTTAAATATGATTATGATGGTCGTTATATGAAACATTTTAAAGATAAAGATACACCAATAAAATATATATTTGATCAATATGATGGAGTTGGTCCTATATATGGAGTAATAGCAAATAACTGTGGTGTAGAGATATTTAGTGAGTATAAGTATAAAAATAAATTATATGATAAACATACTGTTTTTGAATATCTTAAAAAGTATGATAAACATATAGAAGATCTAACAGATGATGATTATGCAATAATAGCTAACATATACATATATGAAAATGAAGTATATGATTTAAATGATGTTAAAGAGTATGCTAAAAAGATAAATCAAGATTATCTGTGGAATTTAAGAGAAGATGACTTTAAATTAATAAAAAAGATGTAAAAAAAGGGCCGAAGCCCTTTTTTCTATGCTGCCTCGGAAACAGTACCGAGGATATAATGTGGTTCGTTTTCAATGTTGAAAATGAAACTGTCGTAGATTGGATGACCTTGAATGGATTGAGTAGAAACATGGTTGCCATCAATCTTAACAACCATCAGTTCACGACACCAGACAATAACAGTGTTATGTGGAACTGGCTCATGAGAAATTGCAATCACTTCTTCTGCCGAAAAATCTTCGTTACGGGCTGTTGCAATGTGCGAAAGAGCAATTGCCAGATGAGTATCAACAAATTTTTTCCGAGTCTCCAAATCAACATTTTCAAGGCGTGGAGAATTATTCAGGACATAAAGCAGATGACCACGATGTTTAATATCAGTAGTCAAAGAAGCAAGAGCCTCATCAAAACGTTCATTTTTATCAATGGATGCAGTGCTGATTTTGGCATTCGCATAGAAATCTTTGACAGCGTTAACAACGTCTTCATAAGATTTGATAGCAATAGTTTTCATGGCAAAGCTCCTTTGATTTGATGATGTAATTATAGCAATTTATGGAAGAAAAAACAAGGTTTTAAATGATAGGTTTGCGTTCAAGATAAGGCTTCAAGCGATCAATGTGACCATCATGCCACTGCATAGCACAAAGCGTAGGAAGATTTTTATTTTCTGGTGTGAATACCAAAAAACGACACCCCCTCAGCAGACCAACACCATAGGTTAATTCTTGACCAATTTTGTAAATGTTACCACGAACAGAGAATTCTTTACCAATATGCAGATCTTTATATTTCATGATCAACCCATTCAAAAAAATGAATTTGAATTATACCATAAAAAGTTTCTGCTGAAAAGAAAAAGCAGCCTTAGTGGCTGCCTTTTTTGTCATGTTTAGCAAAGAACATATAATAGCCAATGTAGACTGGTACAATAAGTGGCATGGTGCAAGCAACAACTGTAATGGTAGTCAGTTCGTTCTTAATGCTCATTTTAAGTTACCTGTTTTGTTTGTTGATGTGTTCATTATACCACAAAAACTTGAAAACAAAGAGCCGTTGATCGGATAATCAAATAATTTGCATAGAAGCATATTTGATTTCCATATTGTCAACACTAACAGAAATAGGCATATCATTAATACACGCCTGAAAATCAAAATTAACAAGTGAATCATCATTACAGAACAGTTCAACAACACAATGTTTAGTGTTTTTATCGAAAGAAATCACCTGAGCACTGTCAATCATGGCATGGAAGAATTCTGCATCAAGATGAAAGAAATCACTTTCATAGTCAGAAAGCTGGGAAGTGACAGTAAACGAAGCGGTTACGAAAGAGGTCATGGGTTATCTCCAAAAAAACTTATTTTAACACAAATTCAAAAAATTAGGAAGAAACAATCACTGTATATTTGAGATAATCTGGGTAAATTCGCCATTTGTGACACCCACTATCAGTAAAAATTGTTTTACCAACTTTACATTTGCTCAGACAACGATTATCCAGAACATGGTTGGCACAAGCAACACAGGATTTTGAAAATACGGCTCTTGTAATAGCATTAATATTAACAGATTTTGGTACACTATTTTTAATTGTATCACTATTAGAATTAAGCATATTGAATAGCTCCTGATAATGGTCATATTATACCACATAATGGAAAAAGAAAAAAGTTGATTTTTCAGTGAATAATGATATTTTAAATGAAAAAGGATTGTCACATGCTTAATAACAAATATACATATTTACTACTAATAAAAATGATAGGCTTAATGTTCGGGTTTATATTGTTTACTTATATGCCAGCATACACAATGCTTTCAAAAGTGATTATGGCAGTTAGTATTACAGAATTGATTATAGACTCATACAGTATGTATAAATTAAATAAGAATAAAAGACAAATAAAAATAGATAAAGAAATATTAAAAGATATAGTTAAATTCATAGCAATAATAGCTGCCCTATATATCGGCCTACATTACATATATGATTACATATTGCATACTGAAAGTGTATTGTTAATAGGTTTTTGGGTGATAGTAATGATAATAGGTTATTTATTAAAAAAGTTAGAAAATTTTGCAATTATTAATTATATATCAAAAGGTAATGGGTTTGATGAAAAAATGCAAAAAAAGAAAAAGAAAATAATGGAAGATGAAGGATATATAGTATATCAAAGAAAAGTAGCAACATTAGATGTATTTGATGATTATAAAATAAAAGAATTAAGAATAAATAATGTTGAATATGACATATTGAAAGGTATATATAGAATAAAAGGAAAAGAATACAGTGAAAAAGTAGTTGAACTATATATAGATGAAAATAATATAAAAGTTCAAGACTTAACTGATAATGACATTGAAATGTTAGACATGCTGGACATTCGCTAAATAGCAATCATGGTCAACACTTCCAGTATGTGAGGCAAATCGTTTGCATTATTATATTTAAGACCATAATTATCAAGGATAATATCTACGTTCTCAATTAAGTTACCATTAACAAGTTTTTTAGAGATACTTTGATCAACTTTTCTTAATGGTGGAGCAGAAATGGAAGTTGTGACAACTGAAACTTTAAAGGGGTCAAGGGAAATAATGTTCATATATGCAGATGTAGATATTTCATTCAAAGTTGACATATCTAAAACATGTAAAATATCTTTATAGGCTTGAATCTTTTCTAAATCAAAAAAAGAATTATCAGAAGTACAATGATTCTCTAAAATGAGCATATGTGATGTAGCAGTATTCTTTTCAAAATTAATAGATAGCCTAAAAATGTTTCTCATAGAACTTGTATAAAAAGCAACTTCTTGTCGCTGAACAGACCCATCATCATTTTTTATATTATTAACATTAATTTGATGTGGTTTAAACTTTAGACCAAGTGCTTTTAAAACAATATCATATTTTTCCATGACAATAAACCTTATTTTTTAACTTTCAATTTAGAATGAATGCCCCAGTAATGACCTTTAGAATGGGCCTTTAAACTATGATTAATATCAACAGTAGTACCGTCAATAGCAATAACAACATGTTCAATATCATCTGGATTTACTTTATTGGCTTCACAAAGAGTATTATAAAGATCATAATCTAACAGTGTGTACCACCACAAATCCATACAAACTGAACCTACATTCTCATAGGACATTAACTTTTTAAAATGTGATGATTCTTCATCTTCTTCATCATAATTCGAAATCAAAATTTCTTTATCTTTTTTAAATGCATCAAGCATTGTGTTACCAACAAAGAAAAATCCAATATTATGAGCAGCATAAAATTCAGTTTCTTTAATACAACCAGCAGTAGAGTTGATTGAATATTCATAACGATCTTCTCTTTGTTTATTAAAGAACTTTCGTGGATTATTCAAGAAGACTAATTTTTTAGAAGGTGCAGTAATAGTAACTTTTACATTAGTTGGTTTTTTATCTTTATAAGTGCAAGCTTCAGAGTCATCATCGATCATTTGAATTTTATTTTCCTTAAAGTTCAAATAGAAACTTACATATTTAGAACATTTAGGGCATTTCTGAGTTGACATAAGTTCAATTAAATTAGACCCAAATGCAAAAAGAAAAAGACTTCGCTTATCTAAAATTGTATTATTTTTAATAGAAAGATATACTTTATAAGAGTCTATTGCAACTTTTGTAGAAAGGTAACGAGAAAGACCAGCCCTGTTAAAAATATAGTCATCTTTATATTCAACAGAATTAAGAGTTTTTCCATCATAGTTGTCATAATGCCCTTTTAAGTCGAAAACAGGTTCTGATGCATAAAAGAGATTATCAATAATTAAATCAATAAAATCTTTATAATAAGTTTTATTTCCAAGATAAGCAGGATCTTTTTTAGCTTCCCCAACAGGAATATATGTCAGTTCAGGTACTGCTTTATCTGAATCATATTGTTTAGACTGATTAAAATCATCTAAATGAAAGTTAACAAAATTATGCAATGCTTCATAATAAAAATTCAACGATGACATATAATATAAACTCCTATAATCGCAAAAGTATATCAGATATATTTAAAAATAACAACAAAAAAGAGGCCGAAGCCTCTTTTATTATAAATGAACAATTAAACTAGAAGACTAATTGCATCTTGTGTGTCTTGAATAACTTTTTGATAAGAAGAAACATATTCCTCCAGTTTCTCCTTAGTGGCGAAGTATGGAGAGCCATGATCTGTCAAAACCAATTTATTACCTTCTGGAGTATCTACCACCCATGCTTTATAGTCACTTTCCCAACCAAGATGAAGAATATTAAATAGCTTAATTTTTTTGTAAGAGACACCATCAACTGTAACAGGTTTAGCTAAATCTGCAGAGATCTCTTCTTTTTTCGACATAACATCATAAATAATTTGGCGTTTTTCATCAAAACCTTGACCAAAAATATCATTCATACATTCAATATGAGAAGTTTCAGAGGTCGAATAAGTAGCATCCAGAACAGTCCAGAAATCATCAACCCACTGATTAATAGCATCACTTGTGGAAAATGTCGAAAAATCAACATCACCAACACGAATGCCACCAACAACTAAATCTTTAATTTTGTCATTAGTTACAATTTGCATAATACTTTCTCCAAAAATATTTAATGAATTATAGCAAAATAAAGGTTCTTAAGCAACAAAGACTTCCGAAGAAGTCTTTATTTACAATTAACGTCAGTCCTCACCATACATCAAATCAAGGCCATCATTTGCCCATTGCAGATCTCGAATCAATTCTGCTTCACTTTCTTCATAAGCAGAAACATCCATCCATTTTTCGCAACCATATTCATCAAGTGTTACAACGTTTTTGCTACCATCATGCTCAATGATAAGGTAAGAACCTTGAGGCAGTTCTTTCTTGGTCTTGTAGAATTCGAAAGCTGTCATTTCTGCAAGTGCATTACTCATTTCTATATTCCTTGATTTCATTTTATGCGATGATTATACACAAATTTTAAGACATAATCAAGATTTTTTAGATTCGATAATTTTTACCAGATTATCCAAGAATCCATGGACTGGTTCAGTTTGAACAAAACGTTCAAAATTGAACAGTTTTGTAATGTTTTTTTCGTCAACAACTTTGTTGAACTCAGCTACAACTTCTTTGTAAACATTAGGGCGTGTACTTTCATTGTAATAAACAACATCTTTACCATCTTCACGGCAATAATGGTTAAGGCCAAGATTTTTGTATACTTCTGGAAGAATATCAATATAATCTGCACAAATTTTTGTATGTCGAATCACAACAGCCCTATTCATGTTTGCTTCTGGCATAGAATAAAGCTCGTCCGTCAAGGCAGCGTATTTTTCTGTACATTGCTTTTCGATGGCATGGTTTTCAATATTGATTTGAGCGTTAAGCACATCAATTTCATTCTGGAGACGATGCAGTTGAACTGCAATGTTTGCAGCCAATGCTTGTTGTTCAAGTGGAAGGCTTTGTTGCATTTTAGTCAATTCAGCCACAACAGAAGATGTATCAAAAACAGCATGACCATCATCACTCATAGACAATACAGGCAAAACATCTTTGATACTGCTACGCAGAGCTTTGGTTTCAGCAGTGTAAGTAGCAATTTTTGCAGACACAGAAGTCATGATAGATGCCTCTTAATTTAGGATGTGAGCATTATACGTATTTTTAGTTTCAACATCAACACTTTTGAGTCAATAATTGACGATTTTTTTGATCCCAGTTGCAATAATAACAGATATCTAAAACAAAATCAAAAAAGGAGCCGAAGCTCCCTTTTTATAAAATTTGAATTATTCGATGCCAGTCCAAGGCAATGTTTTACCTTCAAGTTCAAACACACTACCACGCGATTTGTTACGTGCAGGTGCTTTCCAACCTGCAGCTTTCAGTAGTGTGCCATAAGGAAATTCTTTGTCATTATGGCAGTTAACAACAAAGCCATTTACACTACGGCTACCACGATTTTCTACCACAACTTTGATGTATTTTTTACCAAAATCAAATTCAATTTCATAATCACCATTGAAACCATTTTTGGTATAGTCAGCCTTCATGAGTTCAGCAACTTTATTCAAGCCAAGATGCATATCTTCTTCACTGTGTACAATGATGTTTTGGATAGCTGCAGTAGTCATTTGCGTATCATCCTATGTTTTCGTCTTGATGAGTATATTATATAGAAGAACCAATAGATCATCAACAACTATTTTTAAGTTTTTTCAAACAGAATAAACAAAAAAGGAGCCGAAGCCCCTTTCATGTTGTTCCAAATCCCTTACAGGATGCCAGTCCAAGCTACTTTCTTGTCTGCGATTTCGAAGATGTTGCCACGGACATTGTTTCGTGCTGGTGCAGCCCAAGAAGCAGCTTTCAGCAGAGTCCCATAAGGGAATTTCTTATCGTTATGAACGTTGACGATGAACCCACCAACACTGCTACTACCACACCAACGTTTAACGATTTTGATATATTTGCTGCCAAATTCGAATTCAATGGCATAATCCGAAGTGCTGCCACCTTTGTAGAAGTCTTTCGTCATCATGTCGGCCAAAGCTTGAAGGCAAGGCTGCATGGTTTCTGCATTGCGTTCAACTTGGGTAGCAACGGTGGTGTTAGTCATTTCGATTCATCCTGTGTCGTTGTCTTGATGTGGTTATTATAGGGAATTTCGCCTAGCCATGCAAGCTTTATTTTTAAGTTTTTTCAAAGAAAAACAGTTTTAATTTTTGTCATTTTCCTGTTTAATTAGATGGATCTTGCTAGTGATGAGATCCATGTCTTTATTTACATCTTTTATCATTTCAATAGATTTTGACATATCACTATTTGCTTCTCGAAGCAACCTAATCATACGGTCAAAAGAAGATTCTTCCACCAGAGTAGATTTTTTAGGAGCAATGCCAAAAACTTTTTTAAGGCCGACAACAAATAGTTTAAATGAAAAAGTCATAATGACCTCTGCAAAAAGATGATTTATTATAACATATGTAAAAAAAGAGAGCAATAAAAAACCACCCGAAGGTGGTCTTATTTGTTGCTAACAGAAAAAGTTGTGGACGCGACTTCTTGGTTATCAACATCTAGAGAAATTCGATATCCAACATAGTCATAGTCATAATAGTCTTCTGAACCTAAAGAAAATGAAACATCTTCTTTCAGAATACTCACAACAGAATTACGAACATCAACATCTTCTCGCATTAATTCAACAAGAATTTCTGCAAGTAAAGCTTTTGCATCAGAACTGCTTTGAATTGCTTGTAAAAGTTCAATAGGGGTCATAATTTTATCCTCATAGGGCTGTCTAAACGATAGCTTGTGGATATATGTCCTCTGAACAGGTTGTAGTATAACAAAACAGAAGAAACAATGCAATAAAAAAACCGCCGAAGCGATTTTTTATTTTACCCAAATTTCGATATTGTGTTTATCACCAGCAATACCTGTACCAGAATAGCCAGGATTTGTATTACCTGCACCCCAACCATGAGTGACAGAAGCTCCAATATATTGAGTTGCAATATATAAGCTGGATGGTAGAGTAAAATCAGAAAGTCCAGCAACATCTGAATGTGGTTGTCCTTGTCTATAACCTGCAGATAAAGTTTCATTTGAATAACTTGTCAAACAAATACCAGTCGCTTGTACATTACTGCTATATGAGCATTCTCCTGAAAAATAACGAGTCCCTGCATAACGACCATAAGCTATTGTCTTATAGGTATTTTTAGGAATGGAGTTAATGACAGCATCTGGCAATTTGTAAGTTACAGAACTTGCTGGATTAGAGGCTATACCTGCTGGATTACTCCAATTTGCAGTAGACATTTGAATACCACGACCAACCAGAGTCCATCCACCATTAGACATATCACAGTAAACTGAGATATCAGAACCATTATATTTTATAGTTTGAATACCATTAGTAAGTGATGGGTCTTTTGACAAAAGTCCTTTACAAGATGAAGACGTTAAATCTTCTTCTGGTTCCTCTGGGATTACAGGTTCCTCTGGTTCTTTAACTGGTGGAGTTTCACCATTATAAAAATGAATATCAGGGACACCAATAATGACTTGATAAGTTTTTGTATCTGCGGCTAAAGATATAAAAGGTGTCAATACAATTACTGGGATTATAAGTTTGAATTTATTAAGGCTCATATAAAATTTATTATTATTATTTCACACATTATAATATAGGCCACAATTAAGTCAATAACAAAAAAGCCACTCGAAAGTGGCTTTAATTGCATTATTGAAAATATTTAGATTTTAAACATCTTCATAAACAGGTTTAATTCCATGGCTTTTGAATTCTGCTTCAAGTTCTTCTTGAGTCATATTGGCAAAACCTTTAAATCCATGGTAAGCAACTGAATACTGCTCACTACTGTCACTTGCAAGCAGACTCATTTCGCTGTCAAGGAGTGCTTTGATGGATGCTTGAGTAATCTTTTTCATGGAGTTTATCTCGCTCTATTTAAGATGTGCTAATTATAACAAAAATCATCAACAAAAACAATAATTATTGTTGTATATCAGTCTTCAAGAACATGAAAAGTGTATTTTTTAGTCAAGGCATCGAATTTATCTTTGAGATATTGTTTCATTTCATCCAAAGTATCAGTTTCGTGAGTCAAAAAAATCCATGTCCAGTCAGATTCTGTCTTTACAGTGAAAGCTGATTTCCACTTGTGCTGGCGATAGTTTGGTGCGGAAATCAAGCCTACAACTTCTTTTTTATATTTAATATCAACATCTGGCCAAGGATTACCAACCGAAGCCAACCCAGTTTCTTTTTTATGATTTTTAAATGTAAAAGACATATTCCATCACCTTTAATTTGATAATGTTTTGATTATAACAAAGAACAGAAATTAAAGCAATAAAAAACCACCCGAAGGTGGTTTAAAAAACTGCTTTTTAAAGGGCTGGGACAAGCCCTTTTGCAATGGCCATAGAAACCCCAAGAATCGTGTTACAAGCTCGAATTTCACCAGAAGCAATCATTTCCATGGTTTTCTTACGAGAAATTTTGACAACCTGAATATCTTCGTCATCAATACCATGTGATTCTTCATAGTTGAAACGAGACGAATCAACTTTTGCAAAATAGTGAATGTGCATTTCAGTCAGACAACCGGGAGTGGTATAACCTTTGCAAATAAACTGAATACTTGCAGGGTCAATTTTCACGTTGGTTTCTTCTTCACCTTCACGATGTGCAGTGAATGCAGGATCTTCGTTAGGGTCAATATGACCAGCAACAGGTTCGATCAGCCAAGGATTTGTTTCAGTTTTGTGCATTGCTGGGCCGGTGCGGAATTGACGAACAAAAATGAATTCATCAGTCTTTTCATCAAAAAGAGTAAGGCAAATAGCATCTTGCTTGCTAACAATGTAGTGCTCAAGCTTTTTTTCACCACCATTAATAGTGTCATGAGTAGCATGCACCAAAGCAAGCGACATGAAAGAGCGTTTAAATTCATATTCAATTTCATCAATTTTGTACATAACATTTCCTTTTGATTTAACGTTTACTTGCAATCATGATAGCAAATAAGCCATCAAATCGCAAGTTTTAATAGTGTATAAGCCCCAAAATCTATCAGGTAGCAATCTTAGGCTCAGCATTTTTGTTTACAGCATGCCATTTTTGCTTTTTTTGTTGTCTTTTTGAAATATAGATTTCTGGATTTTTAATCATTTCACCCAGTTTTTCAAGTGTGATAATCCTGTTTCCTTTGAGATTGTTGCAAACCTGACACATAGGTTGATAGTTTGCCAATTCATTACGACCACCACGACTTTTAGGGTGAATATGGTCAACAGTCATAAGAATCATATCAGCAGTAAATACATCCCAATGGATTCCACCTTGTGAATCAATGGAGCGAACTACCTTTTCACCAATATTTGTACAGCCGGGAGTGACGCAAGCACAACCCTTGTGGAAAAACACTTGCAGGCGGCAATGATCTTTAAAACCTTCCAAACGAGTAACAGGATATTCTTGATCGAAAAAAGCACCAAAACGTGGGATTTTTTGACCTTTAACAAGTTTCATTGTTCGAATCCTTCTTTTTTTGATTTCTGTTTTTAGTGTAACATAAGTATATTTTTAGATCAACAAAAAAGCCACCCGAAGGTGGCTCTTTATCTGAATTCTTCACAAGGCGGCATGATAAATGTGCCATTTAATGAAAACCTTGCTCCAATCGCACCACTCTTTATATATATGAGATCTGCAAGATGCGATTCACTTCACTCATATCCACAACAGCTAAGTTCAGTTAAGGGGGCCTGTCGTGGTCAGCCATCACCTTAAATACATCATCATAATTAATCAAATATAAAATAATTAGAAGTTAGTTCTGCATCGGCGGTTCACCTCCCGGCACCCAATTAATTAGTAGGGGTTAATCGGCAATCTTAATCAAATTAATAGTTTCAAAATTATATAAGTTAGTCAACTTACTGCATCGGTAGCTCACCTCTGGCACTCAATTAAGTAGTGTGGAAGTCAAATTTGTTTCTAAGATTAATCAATAATAGGTTATCAAATTAACTTAGTACGGCATTGCTAGCTCACCTCCGGGCACTTCATTAAGAGTATCAATCGGTTTATAAAAAAGGTATTGCAATCAAATATTCTAAATTAATCAAGTCTATAATTTAAGTTCAATGCTGCATGGGTAGCTCACCTCGGGCACTTGCATTAATGTGTTCGGTTTAGGCTATTCTAACAAATTAATCAATAAAATAAAAGTTTTAATTTACTGAGTTTTACATTTTTAGCTCACCTCTGCACTTTCTTTATTCTTTCTGTTTCTCGTCTTGATGTGGCTATAATATCAAAGAGTCACAAACCTGTAAAGTGTTTTTTATAATTATTTTTCTATAAAAATCAAAGCCTTGAAGATAGCAATTAACGTGCCATAATGAAGTATAAACATAAAAAAAGCCATCGAAATGGCTTTTGTACAAATGCGATTTTAAGTATTGTATTTTTTTGATTGAGCTTGTGCTTTAGCTAAATCGTTAGGAGAAATTGAGCTAATAACTAACATGTCATTATCAATAAATCCATGAAGGGCGGTGTCACAACCATTAAAACGCCAAGTTTTAAAATATCCTTTTTCAATATTTATGACACTATTAATACATTCAATAACATTGCTACTGGAGAACAACATATTAAAAGCTGGTAAATCTTTCTCATAAAGATTAGTAATGAGGATTTTAACATTACCAGTAGAATGAGAAGCTGGTTGGACGTGAATGGAATTGTTTTTAAACAAATAAGTTAAGTTAAAATCACTTGCCGCTTGAATTTCGTAGCAATGAGTCTCAGGCATTGATTGCAATTTTTTAATTTTAACAGGATCATTAAACAATTTTGAAAGTTCAAAAAAATGTCCTTTTGTAACAACACCATGTAAAACCATGAAATTGGTAATCATTTGACAAACTCCTTGAAAATATAAACAAGTATAACAAATATTAAAAGTAAAATAAAGAAAAAGCTGACTTTTGTCAGCTTTTTAATGGTCTGTGATATTCATCCCGGCCATATTTTCTAAGTTTCGAATAATCATTGTCACACATGGCCCATGCAAAACCCAAAATGTATACGAAAACCAGAGTATCTTTCATATATTCAGAAGGTAAGCCAACCCACACAAGGAAAGGAATCAGCAAGATAAAATAACTTGGAACCATAATAAACAGCAAACGAGTAACATCACGATACCAGAAGAAGCACCAATATTTTTTTAGCGTATACATAAGACCTCCAAAATTAAGGTTTTACACCACTGATATAAAGTGTGTTTTCAATTCGATAGGCATACACCGAAATGCCTCTGGTTGAAAAGTCGATGTAATCATTACCTTTCAAATCAATGATTTTTTCAATCCTCTGAATGTTTAGAGAAGAAGTAAAGAAATCAGCAACAACAGCTAATTGAGCATGATCGAGGATATATTCAATAACAATTTTAAAATCACCACCAATGCCACGACAAGGTGTCAGATGAAGGATAGAAGCTCGCTGGGTAGCATTAAAGCTGAATCCAAAACCACCTTTAATTTTGGTGACAGCACTTTCTTGCAAGTGTCTAAGTTTTTCAATCCTTTTGTAATTTCGAAATAATAGGCCAACAGCGGCTAAATCACCACTGTATTCAAAATGATGTAAGACTGCCAGATCACGAAATAGCATAAAATAACTATTATGCTACAAAGATGTAAAGGCAGAGAGCTGCAAAACCAGCACAAGAAATGTAGCAGCCAAGAACAGCAGGGTCACTAGCCAAAAGGTTTTGAATGAATTTCATAAAGACCTCCTAATAAATGTTATAAATATTATAACACAAAAAACCAAAAAAGCCAAGTTTCAAGCTTGGCTTCTTCATTAAAATTGCATCAAATTGTGATAGTGCCAATAATAGGATAGTTGCCAACTGGAGCACTTTCATATTCTTCACCATCCATGGAAATCAAAAAAAGTCCTTTTTGATGGTCAAAAGTGTCAACAATAAATGGTTTTTTATCGTAAACAATAACATCACGGGGTAGAAATTTACCTGAAAAACGAATCAAAGCAGGGTTGAAGTCACCACCTTCTGTTTCGATCAAACTAAGGCGAATTGTATTTACTTGTGCCTCAAAAAGAAGATTTTCATTAACCTTTGAAGTGGTTGCCTGTACTACAAGATCAATATCTTCAACTGGATTTTCACTCTTTACACCACAAACTACAAGATTTTTCTGAATTTCTTGAAGATTAAGAGTTTCCATAATCAAATCCTAATTGGTTGGTATAGGCATATTATAGCAAAAAGGGTACAGGCAGTAAACAAAAAAAAGCCCCGAAGGGCTTATTTATCGATTAATATTTAAAGATGATGCATTTGTTTCAAAGCAGCTACCTGAGCCAAACGTTCAGCACAGTATTCAAGCGTTGCAGATACCATAGCTCCATGAACAGGAGAAATGATTTCAGCATAAGCATTGAAATTAGTTGGATTACTTTTTGGTGCGGTATACTTTACGTTACTAATTACAGCATCTTTATAGTTTTCTACATAATCTTTTGCCTGTTCAAAAGTCAGAGCTTTGAGAGCAGCGATACTTGCTTTAGAAAGTTTCATTTTGGCACCTGTATAATATTTGATAGAAAGATTTTAACAAAAATTAGATTAATATACAACAACTCTTTTCAAATTATGAAAAAAGCCCATCACGGGGCTTTTTCATTTTGTTTAAAAAGAGATGCAATATCACCATCAGCATGTTTTGCAGCAAGTGTAAAAAGTTCGTCTGCTGGCATATTGTTAAACGTTTCAACAGTGGTATCAAGAGCTTTTTCAAGGTCTTTGGAAAGCTGAACACCAAAGACCCTATCAAGAGCACTCAGAGACATTAGCAAATACCCATCGCAACATCAAGGTCTTCTGCCAGTTTTTGCTGGTTTTCTGGCGAGAACGTTTCCATCAGGTTTTCGATTTCAGCATTGACGAATGCACGCATAGCTTTGATGTTGTCAGTGACAGACATTTTGCCATTCAAGGTTGCAACATACAATTGAGTATGGGAAATGTAGTTACGAACAGTAACCAGTTTCAGACCACCACCCAGCATGAAGTTAACAGGCACATTATTGTCGTTGTCAAGATGGAAACCATCGAAGTCATCACCATTTTCAATGGTGCGATTATCAAGGTCTACAACAACAACTTTACGAGCACTGAGCGAAGTCATAGGGGTGGACTTGTTCAGGAAAATAGTGGTATTTTTTGCACCTTTTGGCTTGGCATAACCAATTACAACAAAGCGATTTTCGATAACTCGCACAACTTGCGTTTCACCACTGTCCATAACCAGAGACAGAACACCATCAACATCGGTTTTTTCCAGAACAAAGTTCTGAGTAAGCATTTTGGAAACAGCTTTCATTTCACTGTTTTTAGCAAAGATGCTGACCAGTTTTGCTTTCAGTGCCGAATGATTCAGTGCTTTAGTCATTGTGTAATTCCTTTCTTCGTTGATTTGATGTGTATAGTATAGCAAAAACCTGTTGTTTGAACAAGTTTTTTTAAAGTTTTACGCAAACATTTCCGACTTCATCAAGGAATAAAATTTCACTAGATTCAACAACATCCCGTAGATGTTTCAAACGAGTTTCTTCAACATCTTTATTGATACGAGTCACGATAACCGTAACAGTGTCTGGCAATGCAGTGAAATTCAAGATAGATTCTTTACCGGGCTGTGCTGGCTTAATCGCATACTTGTCTCGAACTTGAATTTTTTTACCTTCAAAAATCACAATGTCAGTAGGTTGATTTTTCAAAGAAACTTCAAAATAAGAATTATCAATAGAAACCAGAATGTCAGTTGGACGCCGACCTTCCAACATAGGAATTTTAAGATTCAATACGGATTCAGTAAAAATACTATTAACAGAATTGAATTGCTCATTGGTTACAGAAACAGAGTGCATAACAGTTTCATTTTTAAGTTTATTTCGGAAGTTAACAATAAACTCTTGTTCAATATCAGCATCCAGATTTTTAACCAAGTCATTGGCGTTATTCAAAACATCCAGCACATGATCAAAATGAAATTCAAGACCACTGGATGGAAGCATACCTTCAACATTTGAAGCCGCCATAGAAACCACATCAGACATTGAAGTCAATTGTTTAGAAAGACCTTGAACGGAAGCCAAAGAAGAAATGTTGCCAACGATAATAATAGACATGTTATTCACCTGAATGTTTGTAGGTTCCTATTATACCTAAAAAAGAAAAAAATGACAACAAAAAAGCCGCTCGAAAGCGGCTTAAAAATTAAATTTATATTATTCGTTCATCATAGCTTGCAGAATGGCAATAGATTTTACTCTTGGTTGTAAAAGCTCTTTAACCGCCCACATTTTTTCAAACAAATTAAACCAAAAAACAGAATCCCAAGATTTCAAAGAGTGAAGTTCGGTACTATTAAGGCTATGTTCAGTGCAAAGAGCTTTAATAATAGCTTCAATCAATTCACCACAAGCTTTTTTCCAACTGTTATCAATGTTTTCTGGCATATTGAATAAAAGTGGGTGACTTGCAAGTACAGTAAGTTCTTGAGAAGTAATACTTCGTTGTGAATCAAAATTGCAAGAAGCAAAAACATCAATATTTGCTTCAATATACTTATATTGCATAAGTTTCATTTCTCGTTCCACAACACGAGATTTATAAAAATCAGGAATAAGTTTTTTAATATCTTTGTCAATAATTAAAGGTTCTTGAAGATCTTTTGGAATATTCATGACTGCTTTACGAGGATTGGTTTCTTTCAAACCATCAACATGCAATTTACCATCACTGCCCCAATAGGCAAATGGTTCGCGTAAAAGAAGATGTGATAAAACAGAAAGGCGACTAGGAAAAATAGTAGGACTTTTAAGCATGAGACGCTTAACAATAACATCGGCATGAGCAAGTTTCATAAAATTTCTCCTGTGATAAGGACGCCATTATACACATTATACAAAAAGAATACAATAAAAAACCGCCCGAAGGCGGCTTTTTAATTGTTCAAGTCATCAAATGAGAACCGGAGTGGCATAATATCACCAAATTTAAACACTTTGAAGTCACCATCAATATTTGACAAGATAACTTCAGCGTCAGGTTCCAAAAATTCACTCATAACCTGAAGGCACGCACCACAAGGAACAATATGTTTTTCGGTATCAGCAGTAATAGCAATGCTGATGTAATCACCTTTTTTGCAGCCTTGCATATGGGCAGAATAAATAGCAGTACGTTCAGCACACATACAAAGTGAATATGAAGCGTTTTCGATGTTCGCACCCAAAAAAACACCTTTAGTGGTCAAAAGTGCGGCACCTACAGGGAATTTGGAAGCCAGCGAGTGAGTAAAGCTTTTAGCTTCAATCGATTTTTGAACAAGTTCCTTGTGATTCATTCGAAGTCTCTTTCTCATAAGTGGTTGATTATATGAGTGCAGTATAGCAAAGAAAGCATTATCAATCAAGCAAAATAAACATTTTCAAAATAAAAACCCGGCTTAATGCCGGGTAAAGTATGCTTTGTAAGTTTAAACAGACATTTTTTTCAACTGTTCAACAAAAGCACTCGATTCAAAACGTTCAATGTCAGCAAAATTATTTTGCCCACCAGTAAAATCACGACGCCCTTTACAAGTTCTGAACAGAACTTTCAAGCCATCGCTGCCAAAGGATTGTCCAATTTGAATATAAAGTTTTTCACTATGAAGAGTAACTTCACCAGAAACAGCAATACCAGCTTTATTGCTACGAATATCATAGGAACCAACAGGAAGATTAAGTTTCGTAGCAAGTTCTTTCAGGGCTTTTTTACCAGCACGATGAAAAGCGTCCTTGTCTTTTTCGTTATAAGAAAGATCTTTTTTGTTTAACTGTTGAAGAGTAGCCATTTTGTAAACCTCACTTGGTAAGAATTAAAGCTATTATACACATTTATTGATAAAGAGACAACAAATATTAACTGATTAAAATTATTGTGAAATATGTAGCTGAACGGTGTCAGTGACCAGACCAAAAACATCAATATCATATTGTTCAACACGCGGATCATCCCAGTTGAGTTCTTTCAAGTGAGCAACGAATTTCACATAATCATCATGATCTTTGAAATGAAAAGCGGATGAACGTGGGCCACCCATATAGAAATGACCAGCACTGGACTTGCAAAGGTATTGGTGCGAACCTGCAGAATTTACGGTGCTTGCAAAAATGGTCATGACGAATCCTTTTTTTGAAAATGAGCTATGTATTGGATAAAGTCATTATACACATTTTAAGTTTTTAAGGCAAGAAAAAAGCGGCTCATGCCGCTTTCTTATAGGAAAAGTGGTGAATGGGAAAGAGCAAGACCACACATCAATGAAAGCTTTTTCCGGGTTTGGTGTCTTTCATAACGTTGAGCATCAGTCATATTTCGCTCACGTTCTCTCATATCAGCTTCATACTGTGCTTGACGAACAGCTTTTGCAGCAACAGAAGCATTTTTACGTTCTTCAAAGGAACCACGATTTTTAGCCTGCCCCATAAACCCTCCAGAAAGTTTGATTAACCTTGACGATGGTAACCATTTTTGTTCCAAAAATTACGGCTTGCAGAACAACCAATTCCAACATACTGCTTACGGTCACCATTCAATTTATCGAGAAGAATAGTGCCAATGCCTTGACGACGTTTAGACTTGCGAACAAAAACCATTGTTTCATAGCCCACATAAGCTCTATCTGTAACGCTGACAGCCACACCTACAGGGACATTATGTTGATCATAGTGCAAGACCACATCTGCAAGGATGCCACCATTACGAACAGCCACAAGCAAGCCAGAGAGCATATAACCTGAAACATACAAACGCGATTTCAAGGCAATGTCAGCATTAATCTGGTTTTGATTAGTGAGTACAAGTTTTTTAGCCATGATAAGTGCTCTCTGTTAAGATAGGGGCATTATACCATAAAATGTTTTTCAAATGCAAAGAAAAAACGCTGGATTAACCAGCGTCTTCGGTAGTCACACCAAGTGCTCCAAGGTCTACTTCGTCTAAAGACCAGTCAGACAAGTGATTACGAGAATAGAAAGTCAAGTAATCGTTTTTGAAGCCTCGAACCGCATTCATCACAAAAGAGAACTGTGGATGACCTTTCAGAGCAATTGCAACATCTTTGATAGGTTGGCCAACAAATTGCTTAGCAATTTCGTGGACTTCTTTATCAAGGTTTTCAATATGAGCCTTGATGCTATCATTGATATGATGAATGGTAGTCAAATCTGCTTCTGGTGCGTTCAATGCTAAGTAAGCAATATAATCATCAAGTTTCTCTTCGACAACCAGTCGGGCAATGTCACGCTGACGAACAAAGGTAACAGCATGGTGCAATTCCATATACCATTTGGTTTTGATTTTAACCATTTCACCATTCGCAAATTGAATTACATAACCTTCAATACCTTGAACAGTATTCAGCGACTTGATAAGGCTTGGCAAATCATAACCAACACCAAACAGCGGCTTGTTAACTGGAATATCAAACTTTGCAGCCAAAATTTCTTTTTCAACTGGCATGAGATATTCACCAGTGATATTGTCACGAACATGAAGCAAAGTCATGTTTTCTTCGTCATATCGCAGAACAATACGATGGCTTGGCGAAGTGAACTCGAAAATAGGCGAAAGATTTGCCATCGAGCAATATTTAGTGAAATCGTAGTATTTCTGGTTTTTAGCAACAAACCCTTCTGATGCAACAGCAACATCAGATTTGAACGATTTTTTCGATTTCGCAAAGAACTGACCGTTCAGGAAACCAGCCGAAATCATCGAGCCGTCCATTTTGTCAAAACCCGCAACCATCGTATCCCAATTCAATACAGCGGGTTGAACTTCTGCACGCTCTGCAAGGTTGAAGAATTTGTGCAGTGGGCGGGAAAGAATTTTGCCATCAGCATCAAAAGCGATACCACGGGCTTCTTTTTCCATCGGAGTGGTGAAGGACTCACCATTGCTGATATTGTAGCAAATGACAGTAGCGTCATTCGATTGTTTGTTGATGCCAATGTATTCCTTATGTTGAACATGAGGAAGCATATCGTTGATGGTTTCGATACGTGGGAAGATACTGGGCATTTGATAGACTCACTGTCTGTTTAAGTGTGATGATTATATCTCAAATACAATAATAAGACAAGGTAAAATCCGTTAAAAGAAAAAAAATATGATTTATAACGATTGAGAAAAACAAAAAAGGCCATCCCAAGATGACCTTTCAAGAAAACAGGACGATTAATCCAACATCAGTTTTGGGCAGATCCTCAGAATATCTTGTTTCAGTTTGCGTTCAAGCTCATTGGCTTTTTGAAGAATGTCTTTTACATCATCCAGTTGACGGAAAAGTTCTTGTACGGCTGGGTTTTGGGCGGCGTCTTCACGAGCTTTACGAAGTTCAAGAATGCACCGACCACTCCAATCATGCTGCACAGATTCAACCAATGGATAATAGAACTCATCACTACTGTCACGCTCATAATTGGACTCATAATGATATTCAGTATTACCAGCACGGTCATAGCCTTCGGCATTGTAACCATAGCTATCATAACCATCGTCATCATAATCGGCATCTGGATTTTTGCCATTACCATAGCCACCACCATTTTTTTCGTACCAATCTTGGTCTTTGCTGTAGGAAGTGCCAACGGTAGGAGAGTATTTACCAACGCCCATTTTTGAATCCCTCAATGATTTTTGATGAAGTGATTATAGCAAAAGACAGTTTTTACAGCAAGCAAAATCTACAATTTTAAGAATAATCCCATTTACCATGGAATTGACGCAGGTTTTGTGCCAAATCAGCAAGAATAAATCCTTCACCTTCACCCTTGTAAGTTACAAGCCAAACATAAGTTGAAGTTTTGGCCATATTTTCGGCTTCTTCACGGGACAAACCTTCATGCAAGATTTCTGGATCAATACAGAAATCATATACACAGTCATCGTCATCATCACTATAGCGATGTTCACGTTTTGGTTCTGGTTTGTAGATGGGTTCCATGTGATAAGCAACAAGCTCTTCAAACATAGAAGGATTATCCGCCAGAGTGAAGGTTTCTGCTTTGAACGTTTCCGAATAAAATTCTTCTGCATAGGCGATAGCTGCTTGGCCAGCAGGGGAACGCAGAAATTCATTAGTCAACATGATTTAGCCTTGTTTAAGATTTAAGCTATTATACCAAAAAATATAGAGAATGAAAAGAAAAAAGCCCCTTATGGAGCTTTATAAAAGAATGTTAGACCATTAACCACCAATAGCATGTCGTGGAGGGCCATCTTTAGGGAATTCAGTTGGTTTTTGAGCTTCTTTTTCCTCAAGTGCAGCACGTTCACGTTCTTCATCTTCTGGAAGAATTTGAGTCAAAATACATTTATCATCCATAAGAATTTTACGACCATCAGCATCTTTCATAGTAATAAACTTAATGGCTCGACCATGTGGAATTTCAGTAATAGAATATGGGCCAGAATCGATCATAACTTTGTTATAATAAAAACATTTAACATCATATTTTTCAGTTTTGTCAGTATTACCCATATTGGCAGCATTTGCAGGTTGAAAACCAGACACTGCAGCCAGTGCAACAATAAAAACAAGCGATGCAAAAGTTTTATTCATGATTTGTATTTTCCTGTAAAAGAGAGGCAATTATAGCATGTATTAAAAAAATAAAAAGCCTACATTGAGATATAGGCTAATAAGTGTAATTATTAAGCGTAAGTCACACGCTCAAATTTATGATCAGCAACAGCTTTCAAAGCAAGTTCTTGAGTGTAGCCAGAAGGAAGGACAAGCCACATTTCATTTGTACGACATTCAAAAAGGTTTACTGCAAATCCAGCCTGCATCGCTCGCTTGAAATCACCTTCATTTTTGATAACTTTTACACGAATCTCGCTCATTTTGATAACTCTCTTTCTGTTTAAGATGGGGCTATTTTACCACCAAACAAAATCAATATCAACATTTTTTAACAAGTTCGATGATAACATAATTGTATACATCATGGATTTCTGATGACAAAATAAACTTGATATAATCAGCTTTCACATCAAAAAATGTTGTGTCACAAAGAAGGTTTGCTTCTTCCCCACTAATCAGCTTAGGTTGACGCATGTTTTCAAACCATACAATAGAACTGGAATGAAGAGTTTCTTTCTTATGTTTAGAACTAAAAGGATAACTGCCAACATCCCAGATATAAGCATTATGCCCAATTAAAGATTCAAGTGAAAAAGTCGTAGCACAAAGAACATTGAATTTGGCTTCTGCAACTTTAAAGGCCGCTTCTTGTGATTTCAAAGCCTCTCGCTGTGCCTCAAGTTCTTTCTTTTGAGTCACCAAAGCTGCCTGAGATTTTTCAACTTCATCAAATTTAGGGTCTTTCAACACTTCATTAGATGGTATTGTGATACGAACATGACAGTTATAACTATTCATAACATCACGGTTAGCAATGTTATGGATATATACCATATCATGAAAATCAATAGACAAAGATTGATCAGCAAAATGAACAGAATAGACGCGATCAACCAGATTATCTTTAGTCAAAAAGCGATAGCTGCCAGCACGCCCACCACCTTTTTCTGGATAGGATACATAGAGATGCACGCTTTTATGCAATTCAAACATATGCATAAGGCATGCTTCTGCTGAAACCCATTGATGTGGATTAACTGTAAACTTAGACATAACTGGAAGCTCCATTAAAGATGACTTATTATATCAAAATTAAGAATTTCAAGCAATACCTATTAATTAGGCTTTAACATCTTGCCACGAAAATATTCTTGGAGCATCACAAAAAAATGAACAACTGCGGCCAAAACGCAGACAGCAAATATCGAAAAAACAATAATAGACGCAAACATCCAAACGTTTCGCATACCTGTTTGAAGCTTATGACCACGACTAAATGTGAAAACCTGACCTTGAAGGGCATGAGCGTGCATATAAGGAGTTATTTCAGTTCGTTTAGTGATATTATCCACACCAAAATAAATATCACCATAATAACGATAAGTAGTTTTTTGTTTGTATTTATGAGGGTAGGCAACCGGGTCTTTACTAACAAGCGTGCCAAAAACTGGCTCACTGTACCATTGAAGGTATTTTACCGCAAAAGGAGTCGCCATCAAAACAATAATGATCATAAAAGACCATACAATATTGTATTGAAAATTAAATTTTACTATAGAAAAATAAGATTTCCAAAAACCATCTTTCATGATGTTTCTCCAATTGAGATTAGAGATATTTTATCAAAAAACAGAGTTAAAGGCAACCATCAAAGGTTGCTTTAATATGTATCGTCATCCTCATCAACCGTATCATGAAGGTTGTATTCACTTGATTTTTGTTGTTCACGTTGCTGCTGGTAATAAGATTCACGTTCTTGTTTATCTTTTGGAACACCAAACATATCAGTACCACCCTGATAACGTTTATTGCCATGAAGATCATAATCAGACATAAATACTCCTAATGTAGTTAGTTTGATAAATTCTTAAACAACTGTTTCTTTTAATGGAAAATGATATTTAGCAGACTCTTCCAATGCTTGTTTGAATTCATAATAACCTTTTTGAAGAGCTTCAATGAATGTTTCAGTATCAGTAAAAAGCTGATGATGTTTAGTGTAAGGCATAATTTTCTGAGCGAACTCTTTGAGTTCCTTAATACGCTCTTCATAAGCCTTATCAATCATTTTTTTAGAATCAGCATCAATATCACGAAGAACTCGCAAATTGATAACTGCCTTTTGTACAATCATAATGCAGGAATGAAGTTTATCTACATTGGCATTGAAAAGGTTATCTTGAAGAGCAATAGCAGATTTAACTTCGTTATTAGCTTGTTGATTTGCAAAAAGAGAAATATGTTTTACCAAACGTTCATCACGCTCAATCGACTCTTTAGCCAAAGAAATCAAATTGCAGACTTGAGCAGCACAATTTTCAGAGATACGAATGGAATTGGACATTTGATTATCTACCTTGGGAAGTGAACTACATTATAATAAATTTTAACGAATAAAACAACAAATTTTAGATATAAAAAAAAGGGCCGAAGCCCTTTTTGTTTTTTAATCTTCCTTCATAATCGAAAGAACTTTGATGAACAAGTTGATAATGTCAAGGTAAAGATTTGCAGCAGAATCGACAGCATTATCTACAGTTTTTTCAAGCGACATTGCAACAGCCCAATCGCCACCAATGAAACCACAGAAGATAAGTGCCACAGCCCAATCAAGAATGGTCAAATGTTGCTCAAAAACAAACATGAGAACCAACTGAACCACAATCGCAATCAACAATGCCCAAAACAAACCAGACAAAATGCTTTTGAAGAAATTAGGAGCCAATGTACCTGCAGCAATCATACCAACTGTAACAAGAGCGGTCGTTTGAATGGCATTTGAAACAACTTCTGGTGATACACCATCCAAAATCAAGGTCAATACAATGCCAAGTGGAACAGCAATGAAATTATAACCAATAAAGCTTACAAGAGGGTTTGAAGATGCATGAATCATAATCGATCCAATAATACAAGATACAAAGTATCCAACCAAAAGCATCCAACCCAAAGCCTTGACAGTCTCTACTGGAACAGTTGCCACAATATACCAGTTGATAGCAAAGCCATACAACAGAACAGCACCAATGATAAAGTTATACATATTTGCAGAAATAGTGTCACTACCAGCAGTATAACTTTTATTAAGTGTAGTCATAATAAGTTCTAATCTCCTATGTGTTTGAACGATGTTATTATATCAAAAAGCGATTATCAATGCAACATTTTAACTCGGAAGGAAGCTGAAAAATACAAACAAACTCTGTTTTTGCATGACTTCTTTCAATTTTGGTTCAACATTGGCCAATCGAGCCAGCTTCGGATCACTCAACTTTTTGGCAATATCAATAGTGCTGTGAGTGCCTTTAACTGCAAGCTCTTTTGCAAAAGCAGTTGCCAATGCACTTGTTTTGAAATCTTTAGTAACAGTATTCCAACGTTCATACTTGAACTCTTCATAAGTTACAGTGTATACAGTTTCCCATTTGCGAACACCTTTAGCAGTATTCTTTTTAACTACCGTACCTGATGGTACTTTTACTTTTGATTTTCGTGCATTTGGAATTTCAAAATAATACATTGGGCCATATTTATCACTGTATTGTGGCTTTTGAAGGTATTCATCAGCCAAATCATAAATATTCTTGATTGTAGCTTTAGCTGGAAGTGCCACTTGTTTAAGTTGCCCTTTTTGGCGTAAATGATTGGGGTGAGTGCCATTGTCAATAGAGTCTTGGCAAACCGAATCATAAACTTCACGAACGTTTACACCATAACCAGAAGCTGTAAAATCGTAGGCACCCATATCAATGTCTCCTTTAAATAAGAGCAATTATAACAGTTTTCTATTGAAGTGTAAAACAAAAAAACCACCAGAAGGTGGCTTTTTTAATTTGGTTTAATTACCGATTTTTTGTGGAACACTTACAGTGGGTCGGTCACCACCCATAGTAAACAGAATGTTCACATTTTCTTTGTTTTTAATAGCATCAACAATTTCTCGGTTAAGTTCAAGTTGACGACTTTGCAAGAACTCTGCTGGTGTCATTTTCATTTTACTTAGAATGGAAATTATGAAAAAGGGGCCTAAGCCCCTTATTCTGCATCACTGTGACGATTACGGCGTTTATCTCGCCATTTACGGTCATTTTTACGAGCTTTGATTTGCTCAGAATCTTTCACTTTACGACCGCTGAAACGTTCTACCATATCACCATGAGAGCCTTGCATCTTTACATCCTCGTTTGTTGTTTAATAAAGCAATAATATCAAAAAAATGTTTTATTGTAAAGCTTTTTTATTGGTCAAAAAAGATTGTTTTGCTCAACTTCATCCAACAGTTCATTGGCCAACATAAGGTCTGCGGCAACGGAAGGATTCAGAGTAAGGCCCCGTTCTTTTGCATCAGATTCAACACTTTCGACCACACAGCCAAGAACAGAAACCAGACGTTCATTTTGAGCACGAAGAGCAGCAAGTGCCTGCAGAAGTTTTGGGTCATCTTGAACAAGGCCAGTTTCATCGGATTGTTCAGCAATGTCAGCTTGAAGGCGAGTATTCATTTTTTATACCTCATTGTTTAGATGGTGAAAGTATAACAAAAAAAACAAAAATGATCAAGCATTAAAAGTTAATTCATACTCTCGATATTTTGAATCATCCTCAAAAGACCAAGATAAAGCTTTCTTTTGCAAAACGAAGGTCTTACAAAGTCTATCGTATAGCTTAACTCTAGATGGGAGATTCAAGGCAGACGCAAAAGAAAGTTTATTTTTACCAGTCGTATGCATAATTTCTTGCAGAATGTAAAAAACAGCAGAGAAAACGGAAAAAGAATTACCCGTAGCATAAATTCCAGTGCCTTTACCAGCCAAAGTAAAACTAATTCTTAAATAGTCTGAATTTTCTGAATTGATAACATCCATGACATATTTATGGCTATTAATTGAAAACACATAATGTTTGAGATGATCACCAAAAACTGATTTGACTTCAAAATCCACTTTTGAATCAAACATTGATATGACCTCTAATTGAATAGATGGAAAGTATAACAAAAATGAAAAATAAAAACAAGAAAAAATGGGCCGAAGCCCCTAATCAAAGCAGTACAGCAACAGGTTCTTCAACAATTTCCCCATTTACTGCTCGGAAGATATTTCCTACATAAAATTTGTTAGTTGACATTTCCCAATAAACTTCATAAGACATATATGAAAGAACACCTGCTTTAACTTTTTCAAGCACATGATTCTTATCATTATGGCGAACAACATGAAGAAGAGAAAGTTCAGAAAGTTTCTTTGAACTATCAGATTTAACAACATGTTTAGAAAGTTGTTCTTGGTCAATAAAACCATAGGATTTTTGAAGATATTTGCCATCAATAACACAAGTATTCAAATCCTCTGAAACTTTAAACTTGAAATAAACAATAGATTCAGGGATTTTACCTTTGGCATTATAGAAGAACTTAGAAGCAAAGAATCGTCCTTCTGCTGGGTTTTTAAAGGTGTATTCATCAAAAAGTGCCGCCAAGTCAAAAGCATCTTCAGCATAAATACCAGTGTCCCCCATAAGTAACTGAGTTTTTTTATCTCGGCCAAATGGAGTTACAAAGTCAAACATAAATACAGAATTAACACTTTGAATATCAATGCCTTTTCGAAGTTGAGAATCAGTGCCAAAGAACAAAGCTGCATCGCCATTTTCAAAATGAGCCATGAAAGCTACTGCAATACTGCTGTTAGGTTTTGCAAGAATAGCTGAAAGTTTTTCAACAAATTCATTTTGGTGTTTTTGGTCATGACAAGGAATAGTAGCAGACATTATAAGATCTCCAATATTAAATAGAAAAAGTATATAAAAGGGGCATAAGACACATTATTACACGGTTACATCACCATTTTTATCTACTGCTCCAATTGCAGTAAGCATGGCAATGATTTCTTCTGCTTTTTGAGCCTCAGCCAACTTGCGTTCTTCTACAGTCTCTGGCAGTCGATTGATAATGATTTGTACATTATCACTCAAATTTTTCCAAGTGTAAGAATTATGGCGAGAACGGCGTTCTGGGGCTGTGAAAGTATAACGAATCCTAGAACCAGAAATAATAATTAGCGGGCCAGGATTCTGGTCTTCATCCAAGATATAGCTCAAAACACCATCTTGATGTTCTACAATAGAATCATCTTGAAATTCAGCCACACCAATGGAACGAAGTGTATCAGCCAGACGGCTTTCTTCGTCATAAATTTCAGATTCATTGAAAATACGAGTTACACCTTGATTGCCGAGGGTATAACTGATGCTGTAACGTTGAGGTACTTTAACTACATTATCATTGACAATCGCAAGGATATCATTTGCCCGCTGCAACAATGCTCGTGCATTGGTTCTTACAACGTTGATTTTTTGTTCATTGGTAGTCATGGATAGCAATCTCTTGATTGATTTGAGAAGTGAAGTATACCAAAAATTATTGGTAAAGCCAAGATAAAAAATTAAAAAAGGGCCGAAGCCCTTAAAAAAGTGTTTTTTGGTTACGAAGCAATTTTGTGTTTGCTGACTTGTTCCAAAATCCAAGACTCATATTTTTCAAGTCGTGGAAGACAAGAAGACAACGCTTCACGGTAATCAATATGGTAAAGAACAGAATTAAATTGAATATGAGCTTTTTGCCCAAGTAGCACAACATCACTTTGATGTTCGTTCAAATCAATAATTTTACCATCATTGACAACAAAAACATGGTTAGCATTGCCAGCCAAACGACCACCAAAAAGACTTCTGGCAAGTAATGATGCAAATTTACAGCTACCAGAACGCGAACCATTAGGAACAACATCACGTTGTTTTTGGCGTTCTTCCCATAAAGCATCCAATGCTTCATTAGCAACCAGAATATTACGTGGAGTGTATGGAATTTTTGCTGGATAAATTGATTTAAGATCTTTCACAGTAAGAATCATTTTTAAACACCTTTTAAATTTACATGCTTATTAACTAATTGTTTATAGAGAGAGAAAGCCTCAAAAAAATTAAGTTTTTCATATAGTTTTTTTTCTAAAGTATCTTCAACTATAAATTCTTTCGAATAAACACGTACAGATACAATAGGGTAATCTAATGCGTCACCAGATAAATCAACAGGTTTATTAAAAATAACCCCTTTAATAATCTTGTTTTTATTATTACTTAAAAAAGAAATTTTTGCTGTCATCTTATTAAAGACTGACAACAAGAAAACAAAGATTAATACCTTGTATTTAATCATTTTATTGCTCTTTATCCAATGAAACACCATGAATAGAAGCAATAACTGAAATATCAGATTTAATATTTTCAATATATTCTTTCAATGTTTCAATTTTATCAAGATCTTTTTCACGAATACGATGAATCCAAACGTCAAAACTATTCCGATAGCTTTTTTTAAGAGTGGAATAACCACTAATCAGTTCTGCAAGACGATATTCATCTTTGTAAAGATATAGTCTCCCACTATGCTCATAAGCAATATAACCATCATCATTACGGAATACGATTTCTGCTGATGCTGGCATTGCATATTTATTTGGTGCGGCAGTGTGATAGCTCATAAATTGATCTCCAAAATATGCCTAATTTTAACATAAATCATTATTTTAGACAATAAAAAAAGGCTACTTAATGTAGCCTTTTGTCTGCAAGTCAGTGCATAATGTGCAGACCTTTAACGTGGCAAGCACAACGGCAGAACTTATACTGTCTCAACGTTGCAATGGGTTCTTTACCTTCCATGATACGTTCGATATTTTCTTTACATGGCCTACTTTCATCATGTTCTTCTAGAATTTGAAGTTTTAGCCCAGAAGGAGTTTCAATCAACTCAGCCGTTTGACCATAAACGTCTTTCAAAGCATTCATGTCAACAGAGCGATCTTCATTGATATATTTTTTGTAGCAAGCTCCACAACAAGGAAACATAATAACTCCTTACCATTTATACGTCATTTGCTTACGAAGGTTTTTTTCATAAAGACGTTGATAACCATTGTTCAGACATTTGTTATAACTGGTTTCAATACCAGAAATTTTTTTGTTAAAAACTTGTTGTGCTTTCAGAGCTTCGGCACGACTGTCAGCAAATCTAACAGTGCTTTCTTTGCGAATATAAGCATTTGTAGCATTTCGGTTAGCAGTTTGTTTGCATTTCAGTTCAACTTGACGTTGCTGATAACCAGAATTGTAACCACCACCTGCACAACCAGTCATCAATGCCAGAGCTACGGCAACAACAGCGATTTTCAGTGCTTTCATGGGTTTTCATCCTTTTGAAGTAGGCATTTGCAATGGTAAAGGCTTATTTGTATGCTCGACCATTGCTGCTTTGATGGGATAAGTATACTAAAAATATGAATTCAAGACAAGCTTTTAATCAAGCATTGCACCAAAATTTGTAATTGCAGCCTCTTGCATAATAGGAATATATAGAGAAAACATTTCTTCATCTGAGATTGGTCCATAAGCCTGTTTTCTCAATTTAACTCTGCGACTAATCTCTTTTAACAAGCCATCTTTATCCTGACTAAGATTATACAAACGAATCTTAGGTGCAATATCACAAATTCCATTTTGATTAAATACATAAATGTTAAAAGGATTATCAGAAAAAACAGGTTCGGCAAAACCTGTTTTACAACGACTTCCAATAATAAAACCTTGAGAGTCTGAGTCTTTTACAATTTTGTGAACTTCACGCATAAAAACCTCTAGCTTATTAGCATAAAGCGTAGACCAGTTTTTAACGTTCGTTAAATCCAAAACAAAATCACCAGTATTGTAATTCATATATCACACCTGAATTTATAAAAGAGATTAGATTATATCAAATTGAAGAAAAAATGTCAAAGAAGGTCACGATAAGTACCAAATGGAGCTAATCGCCCAAAATCTTTGGTATGAAATTTGCCAATAGTAATATGGCCACTATCTCTTGCACTTAATATGCCATAATGTTTACGCATTTCATCAATAAAGGTGGTATAAGCATTAATCCAGACATGATGTTCATTCCAAAAAATCTCATGCCCATAATGAACATCCACAGTTGAGCCATCCATCCAACCCCAAGGAATGGATTTATCAATGTCCTTATAGCCTTTAAGCACAGAAATATGAGATTCCCATGATGGTTTCAATAAATCAATGCCGAACTTTTTATAAAATTGATAACGATAATAACTGGCTATCTCATCATCAATACGAATGATAGCCCAATGATCAACGTTTTTGGACATTTTTTTGCGATCTGGATCATAAATGATGGTGCCCTCTGTACAAAAATGCAGACACCTATGTCTATAATAGAGATTTTCCATGATTATAGCTCAGGCAATTCCAAATCAGCTTTTTTGAACTTACCAGTCCAATTATCTTTTCTGGAAGGATAAAAGAAATTGCCATCCACAACATAAGAAAGGCTTTTTTGAATTTTATGTACTTTAACAATAGACAAAGTGGCTTTAAAGTTAGGATCATCCTTATTAAAAACACTATCACCATAAAAGTAATAGTCACCCGGCTCAGTGGGGACAACATCAGTCCAGTTATTCCAATCCATAAAAAATCTCCAATAAAGGAGATTATTATAACACAAAAACAATAATGAGCACAAGGATTAAAAGTTAACTAACTTCAAATAATGTGCATGAATTATTTTAGTATATACTGGAATAATGTATGGTTCTTTGATGTGTCCATTATTTTTGAATACTAATTTAGCATAAGTGTTAAAACATTTAATAAGAAACTTTTGATCTACTTTTTTTGTTTTTAGAGCAAATCTACTCGCAAACATTTCAGCAGTTAAAACTTTCTCAAAGTCTTTAACTTTACCATTAATAGTATTAAGCATCAAAGTGTCAGGTGTTGGCATGAAATAAGTTGAATAATCAACTAATTTATGATGAAATTCATGGCCCAATTCGTGAAAAAGGAGAGATTTAAAATTTAAGCTAAAAGGATTGATATGGACAGATTTACCCTCTAAAAGACCACCTTTTTCTAGAGCATAAAAAGGATCGAATTTAATGTTATACCGCTTAGATAAAGCATAACCCATAAACAGGTTCTTGATAACTCTCAATGGATTGATAAAGTGTAAGATCTTCATATAGGAGTCTCTGTAATGGATAAACAGAGTATAGTAAAAAACAAAATGGTAGGCAAGAAAAAAGGGGCCGAAGCCCCTTAGATTAAACAGCTAATGAAAGGTCAAGAACAAGCCCTTCATCACGCGGAACAAGTACGTATTCTTGTTTTTGTGAGAGCAATGCCTGATCCATGCGTTCTTTTTGCTCTTTACCTTCATCTTTAACTTTTGTGATAATTACTGTCATACCAATGAATCGTTGAGTTTGCATAACAGTAGATTGATTTTCGGGAGACATAAATTCACGAATAAGCATATCATAAACTTCATCATATTCCCGAGCACGAATTGGGTTTTCAACAATAACAGAAGCCTCAACCAAACGTTCCAAACCATGTTTAAGGTCGATCTCAGGAATCATGAATGCGGTTGATTTGCCATCCTTCATAACAGTAAACAACAAATTAATCAGATTGCCAGTTTTTGCAACATGCTTGTTAAGCTCAATGGAATGGGATTTCAGAGTGTTCAGATAACCCATAAAGAGCATTTGAAGTTCATCGATGGTAACTTCTTTGTCTTCGATTACAAGCCGTGCTTTAATATTACGCATTTGTATCTCCCATATTGAATTTGAGTAATTATATCAAAAAATTAAAAAAAGAACAAGTGATTAAAAATTAATCACTTCTTCTGCAACAAAACGTTTAATAATAGTAACATTGACAGTTTCATGATAGTCATGAACATGAGCCACAATTTCGCTCAAAGAATAAGCCAATGCTACAGCAATATCTTTCTGGCCACCAACCAAAGTGAAAGTAAAATCAGTAGTCAAGCCATCAGAAACATAAATGTCCAAATCTTTGAATTCTTTCAAGCGATTTGCCATCACTTCTGGGACATGGCTTTTGAACTTTTGAAAAAGGCTTCCACCGCCATAGTTGAATTTTTCAACAGTAAGCAAATTCGAACGAGTAACGCCATCCAGTTTGAATTTGATTTGAAACCCAGTTACTTCAATTTCTTTAATAGCCATGAGAATATTCTCTTAGTGGGATAATGGGGGTATTATACCAAAACCCCCAAGTCAAAGCAATGATTAAACGTATTGTTTGCTTTTTTCTGCAAAGCTATCAATTCCATTGATAGAGAATGGGCCTTTTTGCATATAGCCTTTCACATATTTAGCACAAGACCCACTGATTTCAGTCAATTTTCTGACAACATCATCAGCCATGTAAGGTTGTGCCTCTCTTACATAAATACCTTTTACTTTATTTTCAAGTACAGTAACAGAAATAAAAGGAAGTGCTTTGAAAGCTTGAACAACATCAGAAACTTGCTGTTCAGTCAGTTTCGAAAAACTAACAGCCATGTAATAATTGGATTCTCTAAGAACATGATTTTTAGTGTCAACAATAAAAGACTGCTCAAGTTCATCAATTTCTTTTTGAACTTCTCGGTTATTGTTATCAACATTATTGTTATGATCTTGAGTAATCATAAGGAGTTGTTCACCAGCCAGCAAAAATGCCTTGAATGCTTGCTGAACAGAAATAGGTGTATTGGGATTAAGAGTGGATTTTTCAAGTTCACCCATAAAATCAGAAATACTGATGCTATAGTCTGAAATTTCTTCTGCCGCTGGAAGGACTAACCGTTCCAGTTTTTTTTGACGAAGTGCAGTCAATTTCGCAATGGCATTATTTACAATATCTTGAGAATTCATATCTGATACCTTTAAGTTAGTATTCGTTTCGAACAATATTAAAAATAGTGTCTTTTTCAAAAATCATTTTTTTATCGCCAAATTCAATTTCTACAACTGAATGTGATTTTTTGAAAGTCAAACGTTCAAACCAGTCTTTAGCGATAGTTTTGTGAGTGACTTTGGTAACATAGCCAAGAGTTACACGGTCTTCTGTAGTGCCTTCATACCAACGTTCATTGTAGTCTGCATAATATTGACAACCAATAAACAGATAGTTATCTGGTTTGATTTTATGGCTTTCAATATTACGAACAATGCAGGTATCAATAAGAAGATTAGTGGCAACATAGTGACGACCAAGAGAGTACGAAGACTTATCAAGAACCAATCCTTGCTGGATCAGCTTATTCAAAGCAATTTCGCAAGGTGGATATACACGAACTTTAGGAAGGGTATAAAAACGCTTACGGCGAAGAACAGAAAGGATCTCTTTCTGCACTTTTTCGATTTCTTCTTCTGCCCAAGCCATAATGGTATCACCCTTAATTGAATGACACCATTATATCATGTAGAAAGACCATAAACAACTATTTCTATTGTTTGACTTGCAGAATATCATCAGGAGCAAATGTCATGCGTTCAGTCTTCGTCCTTCCATTAATGACTTTTTTGAATACAACATCAATAACACAATTTTCTGGATTGCCATTAATACGCTGCCAGAAGTTTTTGTAAGTATAACGAGTAGAGAGGGCAGTAACCGCCCCCAGTCGTTTGGCATCAGACACAGAACCTTCGTAGTTATCGCCAAGTGACTTCTCAACAAAAACAAACCCGCTGAAAACATCAAGGTTTAATTTGAGTTCTTTGGCCCGAATATCTTTAACAATTGCAGTTCTATTAACTTTAGCAGTAGCACCAAAAAGACCACATACTTGTTCAGGCTTCCCCTTGATAAGACCACGCTTAATCAGTTCTTGAGCAAAAGCCATATGAACTGTTGCACCATCAGCAACATAATAAGAGCCAAAAAGACGAAGGTAAGAAAGAACAGCTTTTTCGTCAATAAAATTAGCAGCAGTCATTTGATAACTCCAAATTAATTATTGGCAAATACCAATGACTTTATCAAGTGCTAACATTTGTGTACGAAGTGTTTGAATTTGGACATTGTAGAGAATCATGCCTTCACGATCATCAGTAATAAAGAAACGTTGTTCTGCTTGCTGGTCAAGACGTTGAAGTTCATGACTGTATGCACGACGAATAAAGTCAGCTTCTTCTTTGCTTGCCTTGATAGCAACCCCGTCATTCAATGCCGAGCGGATAACTTTGAGAGCCTTGGTAGAATTTTTCGCAAAACTCTCTACTTTAGAGCTATCAATTCCCAATTTAGCATCAGAGATTTGCAGGTTGGCAAGAAATTCAACGTAAGGAATGATGATAGTGCGTTCAATTGAAGCGGCGTTCAAAGGTGTCATGATTACTGTCTCTACCTGTTTGATTTGAATGTATTATATAGTAATTAAGGACGCGAAGCAACAAATATTAGTTACAAATGCCCCAATGAGCCACGTCTACAGATTTACCATCAGTAATAACATGAGTATAAATTTTCTCAGCCATCATAGAAGCATGATGCTCATCAGTAAGGTCTTTGTCATGACGATACTTTTCACCATTTTTCATTTTAATGATGCAAAAGAAAACTTGGCTTGCTGCAGCAATGTAGGCTGATTCGTAATCAACTGTAAGCACATCGCTTGGAATGATTGCACTCATAAATGAATACCTTAAATCGTTTAATTGCCATTATTATAGCAAAAAAGCAACACCAAAACAAGCATTTTTAATAAATGGCAATTTTAATTTTCGTAAATATCAAAATAATCACCAAAGTGACGATCAAAAGTTGCCACAAGATGATTATAATCTTGAGATTTCATATCCTTGAGAATATCTTCATAAGTAGCTGGATAAAGTTTTTTACCATAGCTACTTGCATATGCAAGGATCGCAAAAGCGTTACCTTCTGGGCCAGATAAATTTAACTGAACTTTGTCAGGTTTTGGCATTGATTTAGTATGAATAGTCATATAACCTCCAAATAATTTGTATTATATCATAAAAAATAAGTATTGTAACCTATCTTTTTTCAATAACGTCAAGACCATAAGTATCAGTTAACCAAGATAAATCTAACTTCCAGTCATATTTTGAGCGTTCTTCATATTCATTGAATGCTTTACCAATCAACTTGCCAGCTTGAGACATTGTTAGGGAATTAATAGCAGCAAAATGAGCTTTTGCAAGATCTGATTTACCTAATACATTCGCAAACCCAATATGTTTAACCATATGACAATCAGGGCATAATGAAACCGTACCAGTCAACTTTTGAATTTTATTAACATCATCATATTCCCATACTTCATGACACTCAACAGGCCATTTAGGGCCAACAGAATTACAAATTTCGCAAACATGACCAGCTTTTTCAAAAGTATGTTTTTTTATCTTAGACCAAATAGTAGAAGAAACATGATCTCGTACATTTGAAAACCAACAAGAACTTGGAACTAACTCAATAGTTAATTTTAATGATGACATAAGAACTCCAATAGTTTGAAACAGTGTAACAATGCTTGAATTAAAATCAATAAGATAGAAACAAAAAACCCACTATGAAAGTGGGTGTCTTTTATTACCTTGATTGTTGACTTACTCGCCAACAATCTCCACATTAGCTAGTTTTTTGGTATGGTTAATGAATCCTTGAATACCATCAGAGATACCTGAGTTGTATTCAAAGACAAAATCATTAAGCCCCGCAACTTGAGCCGCTTCGAAGTATTCGTACATTTGAGGAACATCCATACCAGTGGTATAAACATGAACAATTTTACCACCTTTTGCTTTGAAATCACTAAATACAGCGACAAGAGAATCTTTGTCATATTTCCGAAGGTTCAACACATAGGAGAAATTAGGGTCACGTTCGCCCAAATACTGCTTGGTACGAGCTTCCAGTTCTGGATCATTCTCCAAATTGATGTAAGTGGTGTTTTCATTGATTACATGAGTAGGTTTGAAACTGGTATCCAAAACACTGGTAGACAAGATTTCGAAGTCTTTATGCATGGTGCAGTATCCACCACGACGATTAACAAGAACTTCTTCACCTTTAATGATGTGCTCCAGCATGTTCATGAACTTCCGTTGCATGATAGAATCCATTGCAAGGAGTGGGCGACCACCTTTAATCTGGCATTCAGCCAGAGCACCAGCCAAAATACTACCTTCTGGCGTTGCAGTAATCATATGATCCCAACGGCTAGGATTCGATTGGCTTTTCAGGAGTCGAGACGTTTGCTCAACTACTTTTTCTGAAACATGAGCGGAATACTCAAGCAGTTCATCCGGGTTAGACAAAATGATCCATTCACCTTCACCATGAGGCATTTTAACAACTACTGTACGCATTGGATAATACTCCTTGATTTAAGTAGAGCCATTATAGCAAAAAACATTAGACATAGAAAGCTAAATTTTCATGCCTAACGTTATTTTTAAGTTTTTTGATTATGCACCAATTTGAATAGCATCTGGATGCTGTTCAAAACTGATTTTTTTATCTTCAACAACTTCTGCTGGTACATTATGTACGTTATCAAAATTGTGATACATTTCGAAAATACGAACAGGAATTTTTACTTCATTTGCAAAATCAAGCAATTCTTGCATTTCTTGAAGTTTGGTATAAGTATTGCTTACAACAACAGAATGAGCGTCCAGCAGAGCATTTACAGCGTTCTGAAAACATGCATCTTTAGCGGCTTGATGGAAAGCAAAGTCAAATTTGTAGACGCCATTGGCATCAGTAAAGAAGCTATCATTTTCAAAATGCTTGTAACCTTTCTCAACAAATTGTTTTGAAAAAGTCGTTTTTCCACTGCCGGGATGACCACGGACAATAACCAGTTCTTGATGAGAAGGAATAGATACAGAATTCATGATGAACACCTTATGTTAATTTTTAAGAATTATAGCACAAAAGAAAGCTTTGGCCAACAAAAATAAAAAAAGGTCACTTGCAGTAAGCGACCTTATCATGTTGAAAGCCTTTTAAATAGGCTTTGGCACGGTTTTCCCCAATAGCTTGCCAAACTACTGAGAGCTACCTCGTCATCAGAGAATACGAGAGGTCATCCAATGCTGTGAAAATCCCTGAGAGTCTTGTGAACCATGCATTGCAAAGCAATAATAACAAAAAAAACTGACAAGATCAATAAATATTTTCATGCTTTTTAGCAAATAAAAAACCCCATGCGTGAACATGAGGTTATTATTGTAAATTACATCAGACTATTGAGCTGTCGCAAACAGAACTCTTGTGCCAAAATCTCAAGATCCTTCCCAGCTAAGGAAGTAAATGGCAATTTCCCCTTACAGTACCCAATGGTCGAGGTATATCCCATCGGAATGAGAATCAGCACTATGATTCAGCAAATTACCAAATGCCAGTAATGACAACAGTGAGTGCCTTACAAAAAACATGAAAGTTTTCCGTATTGGATTTCGCAATTATACAATAAAAATTAGATTGTGTCAAAATTTTATAATAAAAAGCCACCGGAGTGGCTTAGTGATTCATATACCCATATAGTTCATCACATTATATGGAGCTACCATGTCGGCACTGGATCTGAATGGTCATCGGTCGCTACAAGTCCACCGAAGAATAAGCCTAAACTCATTCCGCGACCCCAAAAAAATAGTATCAAAATATATGGATTAACGCAAGCTTTTTTTAAAAATCACCATTGGCTTTATCAAAAGCTGCTTCAACCTGTTTGCGTACAGATTCTGGAAGAACAACATCACTGTTCAAAACACCACGAAGAGCCAGATACATATCAGAAACTGCCAGAATTTGCATAGAACCTTTTGAATATGTCATATATTTTGACAATTGTGCAATTTCGTCATCCGTAAAATCAAACCGCTTGGTTGCTTTTTTGAGTGCTGGGTAGATTTGATTCCAAAGATCTGGGTTGGATTCTTCAACACCAGAATCAGAAAGAGATTTGATCAATGCAATTAGCCGGGATGGTGTGCTGACAAACATATTGGTTCCCATGGAATTGCGAATGCAATGAACAAGATTTTCGTCATCAGAGTTGATGGCATGAATCCAATCCATCCGAACAGTAGCAGGGATATTGAGCCAAACTTTTTGATCTTTCATGCGGATGCACCTATTTTTGAATATAGGCTTATTATACAAGAATAAGCCTGCACTGACAAGAGAATAAAGGTATCATTAAATATTTTGCATCATAAAGACTTCGCAATCCTTAAAAGACATATCAGACAATGATTTCTCCATGCTATCAATAAGCAAAGAATTAACAGTAGAATATACCAAATCAAAAAGCTCTGAAAGATCATTGCTGTAAATAGTGGTTTTATTTATGTTGTCTTTTATTGTAAAAATGTGAAAATTATTAGATTCATTTTTATTCGAGAAGACGATAGCAAAATCACCAAATGAAATATCAAAAAATGCCCGCTCAAAATCCATAGGGTGACTTTCTGAAAAATTCATTGTAATGATATATTTTTTTGAAATAAGAGCTTGATAATTATGATGTAAATTAAAAGCTGTTATAAATTTTTCAAAAATAGAATTGTTCAAATGATTTTTTATAATATCAATAAAAAATGAAGTATTATTTGAAACAAGCATTAAATTGTTTTCGGCACAAAAACCTTGGCGTACACTATTTTGATAATTTAAAAGGTTAATAGCATTAAAAACATCATCTTTATTTGGATATGTAAACATGTCGTGTCTAGTATTTGCATTAAATGTTGATGATAAAGTCAAACTTTTAAATTGATCAATATTAGAAGATTTAACTTCTGGATAATCAAAACCTGTAATAATGGCAATTTGTTTTCTAAATAAATCAACAGCTTGAATTACTGCTGAGCTAATATCATCAGCAATTGGAGTTAATTGTTGATTGATACTGCAATGAGCAGGTTTAACGATTACACCTTGCTTTGTAATGTCAATTAAAATATCTGACTTTAAAGACATAATTTGTAAACATTGAACACCATTTGAATCAATAGACTTTTTAATAAAAATAGCATTAGTGTTTTCAAGAAAATAAGTAGGAACTTGTTCTTTTTTGTAAAGGGCCAGATTTCTCATTTTATCTTTATTAAAAAAATAAGAATTAAAATCGTTAATCAATGAAATAAATGATGCACAAGCAAGAGAATCAAATTTAAACAGTTCCATCAAAATTGTTTTAATATCATATCCAATAAAAAATGAATGATCATTTTCTACATTATAATTATTTACATAAGATTGTTGACGAAGAGAAGTCATCCTACCTACCAAAGATAATTTATGAGTATCAATAAAAGATTGAATACTATTTGCATAATTGGAAAAAATATTATCAAAATACATAAAAAATCCTATAGAATTAGTTTAAAAACAATTTTAAAACAAAAAAAGACCACTAAAGCGGCCTTCTGTTATAATTTGGTGGTTTTTAGGGGTTCGAACCCATCAATTAAGCCGTAGCCCAAAAGTTCTCTGTTAAACATACCCGAAAACAAATTCCAAGAACTATCTAGATCATTCAAAGTCTTTGCCAGAGAAAACCATAAAACATATACTATCAAAAATCGATCTTAGATACAAGCATTTTTTTCAAAATAGTGATTTAAATTCTGTCTCATAGCGAACACCATCAATATGTTTGAAGTTCTTATGAAAAGATTGCATTTTTTGAATGTTTTTAAAACCATTAGGCCAAACAACTACCCAATCACCAACATCCCATTCAAACCGATCAATAAAATCATCAATAGTCTGAACACATCGTTCTTGTCCTGATGCACTCACAACAACAGCAATTGGTTTATTTTCTTCGCCAAATGCAGGATACATCAATTCAAGAGATTTAACAATTTGATAAGCATTTACAATAGTCATTGTTTATTCTTCCAAACGATCAATCAAAGCTTGTAGTGCAATTTTTGCAAAATAAGCTTGTGAAGTTGGACGGGCAACATATTTGTTATTTTCAATTTTGAATGTAACAAAACTATTGTCAGAACGACGATAAACAGAAATATAGGCATAAGCCTTTTCAATTTCAACAGTAGGAGATACATAACCAGTTGTAGCGACACCAAAATCAGTATTCATCAAGGTAGAAATACCTTTCGCCATTTCTTCGGCTGTTTGAGCACTAACACAATTGCAAGCAGCAGCATTAGATTCATCAACACCCAAAATATCAACTTTTTGACGAAGGTTGTAGGCAGTAACACCACCACTAAAATAAGCAGAAGAACCAGAAATAGCCGTCAAAAGAGCCTGAATATTGCCACCAGTCAGGCTTTCAGCAACTGCTAAAGTCATTTTGCGTTCAATAAAAATCTGCTGAATTTTTTCAATCTGTTGGTACATGCTATCTCTCCTAAAAGAATTGTATTTTACAACATAATGCCATCAATATCAATTGAAAAATATTGTATTTGTATAAGATGTTTTTAAAACTGACTTAATATTCTATAGCATCAATAACAGCAATCGCCTCAGAAATATCAATATTATCCAATGAAACATCCTTTCCATAATATTTAACAAGTTCTTTTCTCAAATTAGAATAATAAACTCTGTAGCGATATCGTGAATCCACAACAGCCCAAAGAGTATCATTCAGATTATCAAAATCAATAGGTAAAATATCATTATCAGGGTGCCGTACTGATTCTGAATATTTTGGCACACTTAAATAATGAACGCCATCAATTTTTAATAGTGAGATAACAAATGATTTATTATAAGTTGGCACATAAATATCAAATCTTATACATGATTTTGAACTATCTGAGTACAAAGATTGTTTAAATCTAATATTCATATTTCTTTTACGAAGTCTGCGAGATTTAAACAAGAGTTTAGATTCTTGAAGTGTGAAGTCAAAAACTTTATCTAAGTCAGAAATAAAATAACTATTATTGTCTTTGTATTGTTTGATATAAGGATCTCCATGTGAAAAAATCCCATAATCTACTGATAAGTTAATGATACTTTGCACTAATTGTAATGCAATATCACGATCAACTAATGATAATGCAGGGAAATGATTCATGACATGAGGAATAATACGATATTCTTCCAATGACAAGCAGCCATGCTGTAACCAAAATGTGTTACGAACAGGATAACCAGATTCTTTATGAATTTTAATAATGAGTGGGTTACTCAAAAACGGGCCAGTGCCTGAGCATTGAGCTACAAGGTCATGTAGGTGCATATAATCACTCCAAGAGTAGTGCTATATTAATAGAATATAAAATAAAAATCAAGAAAAACCTAGCATTTTTTCAAGGCGAGAAATGCTGTGTTGAATAGATTTTAAGAATAAAGGGTTTTGAATAAAAATAAGCTGATACTCTGGATCTTGCAGTTGAGCTTTCAAAGTCTCAAGCAATACCAGAGCAGCTTCTTTTTCTTCGTAAGTCATGGCTTATGAAGAAAGCACACCCGGAACAAGAATATGTAAAAAATATTCATGATCACTACCGAGTGGTTTAATAAGTAATAAAGATGACATTAAAACTAAGCCTTATTTCTGGATAAAGTAGTTTTGTTGAAATTTGAAGCTTTTATCTTCTTTTGGGGCAAATGTCTTCTTCAACACTACAACTGCATTGCACAAACTTTTGAGAATGTTATCTTGTTTATTCATAGTTTATCCACCTTTGAAAAGAGTGTTTATTATACTACATTTTGAGAAGTGTGTCAAAAAAAATGGCCATAACGTAGCTGTAGCGAGTACAGAAGAGGTTATGGCACTGTTGTTGGTTAACGCTTAGTTAAATCTTTAATGGATTACTGGATATCCACTCAAATCAATTGGGTCAAAGTTTTCCGAAGAAATTTCAATGAATTCAACACCAGCAGCTTTAGCAACCTTCAGCATATGGTCACGATTTGCTTGTGCCCGAACCAGTTCCTGCTCAAGACGTTGATCCATTTGTTCTGCAGTAAGATACATAATGATTCTCCAAGTGTTTATTTAATGTTAAATTGTACTCAAAAAGACAAAACAAATCAACTGTTTTCTGTCAATTTATACTTGTTCAAAAAGATGCAAAAATCTGTATAATCAATATCTTTGTTTTTCAATTCAAGAACATCATTTTCAAAATTATTGATAAAGAATTCAACTGGAACAAAATTAACATAGCTTTTTTCTTCAATATTGCCAAGCCAAGCAAGAGTTTGTTCACCCATCGTCTTAAAATCTTGAACAATACGAGACTTCAAGGTTTCAATAACCGAATTTTTGATGACAATATCATAGTCATCATTGGTATAAACAAATTGATCTTTTTCAAAAATGAAACTAACAGGTTCAAAAACCGTATCAACGAAAAGATGTGGTTTTTCTTCTCGAAGTTTAGGAATTATACTGGCCGCTACTTCCAAAAATTCAACATATTTAAGTGTTTCCTTGAACTCTACAAAACTATCATATTCCATGCTATTGGTGCTAAAATCAAAGTTCAATTCTCGCAATGGGAACGTAAAGACAGGCTCCATCACCGCGTTAAGCTGATAAGAAAGATGATGATACAGAGCATTCGCTTCTTGTACATTTTTATAAGTGAGAACTGGCTGGATGAAAGCTGCCGCCATTGAACTCAATTCAGGAATGTAATTGTCAATAAAGAGCAACAAATCAGATGGTTTGATTTTGATCTTTAAGCCATTACCAATTTCAACATCATAAGAGAGGTTGGCAAGTTCAGAAGAATAACCATGTACTATTGATTTAGTGACAAACATAGCAAAACCTCTCATAGATATAATGAGAGGATTATACACTTTTTCAATCTTATTGTATAGTTAAATTTTAGCTCCAAGCTGGTATTTGTTCATAAAAGCACACAGTTGTTCAAAACTGTTATCATTCCTTAGAATTTCAATATCTTTAGGGAATTGAACAATAAATGTGTCTAATGGCATCATACTGTAATCACTTGTTCTTTTTTTGGAATGTTCAAGAGTTTTAGCACCCAAAGAGTGATATCCATTTAACAGATGATTTGCAATAGCATCAATAGACTTTTTACCTACTTCAACTCTAATATCATCATCCAACTTGAGACACATAGAATCTGTATTGAATGTCCAATTGTTCAAAGCAAAAGAAACAGGCTTAACAATATAAGCTGCATTTTCCTCAAGAATAGAAGGGATAACAGTGGTCATATGATCCATCAAACCATTGAATGTATAGTCTGGACCCATGCAAGGATCAAAAAGATCATCATAGAACTCCGTAGCAACTACATCACCATCTTTAAACTCGACATTAGCTAAAGAATCAAAAAAGTTGTCTTTAATATACTGCGAAATTAAATAACGAACTTTTTCACGCAAATGATAAGATTTGTTGGCTCGCAAATAATTAAGTGCTGCCAGTTTAAATGGTTCAATATCAACTTCGGGAAGATAACTTGTAATAAAAGAAATCAGATCACCATCACGAATGCTCAATGAACAGTTATTTGAAGTAAATCCAACTGACATTTCAAGTAAAGGTGCAAAATAATTCTTAGATTTTTCTTCTTGGATTTGCATAATAACTCCAAATATTAAAAATAAAAAAAGCCCCGAAGGGCTTCTTTCTGGATGCCCTTACAGGCGACCTTTGTTTTGCTCAGCTTCTGCTTGCTCCCAAGCAGCTTCTTTGTCACGTTTGTTTTGATCGTCACGCTGTTTGTAAGCGGCTTCGATTTCTTGTTCACGGGTCATTTTTTGAGTAGTCATTGTTTGTGTTTCCTTTTGCAGTTACCGACTTAGCGGCGATTTGGTTTTTTTTCTTTGTTGCTTTCTATGGGTCTAAGTATACACACATTTGAAGGCTTTGTGAAGCCTTTTTTCAACTTAAACCAAAAGATTTTTCAATTGGTGAGCAGCTACAACGTCAACGCCAGAAGCATCACCATTTTTCCAAGCAATACTGAAAAGCACATCAGGTTCACCATTAATATTGATGGAAAAAGATGCAGATTGAACAGTAAACGATTTATTTTGATCAACCTGAACAGTATCACCAACAGAAACAGTAGCTCGATTGACAACAGCAGCTAAATTGAAAGTAGACATAATAAGAGATCCTAAAGATAGGTGAATTGAGCTATGATTATAGCACAAAACAGAAAAGCCAATCAAGAAGATTGGCTGTATTTAGGCTCGAAAGCCACTTTTAATGGGAATCAACATCATTCCTATTTGTGTTTCTGATCTTTCTGAGTGCCTTTTTGATTCTGTTGATTAAGGTTTTGGCCCTGATTTTGCTTTGCACCAGTAGGCTGTGCCTGCTTATTTTGTGGTTGAGACTTATTTTGGTTTTGATTCTGAGTTGTATTCATAAATACCTCCAAGGAATGTTTTTTGTTTGCAATCTATCTGTGATGGATACAGAATTTATGAGAAATTCAAAAGACTGATTACGTGCCTTTATATATTAGATAGCAAGATTAGTATTAAGTAACCTTTTTAACACCATCTAAAATATGCTTTTGATCATCTGATAATAATTTATGAATCTCTTTCTTGGTTGATTCAAACTTAGAACCAAGAATTTGTTCAATATCTTTTATCTGACTATCATTCAAATTGAGTTTTTCATAATTATCTTTGAAAAACTGTTTCACTGAATCTTCTGAGTTAGAAACTCTATGTGAAAACTTGTGTGCATTTTCATTTATGTAGTCGATACCTTTATGTACATTTGTATCAACTTTCTTTTTAAACTGTTTATCATTACAGTATTTAAATGTTGCATATGCGAGAGGCAAAACTGCAGCAAACCATAGATTATTTATCTTATTCATATATCAATCCTCTATTATTTGTTCAGCTAACGATAGCATGAATATTTGTTTTGTCAATAACAAGAATCATTCGCAACCAGCAAAATAGCCTTGTATAATAAGGATTTAGGTATAATTGTATATTGATAAAAACATTAATATTTAGGTAAATATAGAATAAGAAAAAATTGAGAATATTTTTTTTCAAAAAAAAACAAAAAACCGGCACTTGGCCGGTTATAAAATTGCAACTTTATTAAAATGCTGTTGTTTCAATAATATGTTTTTTAACAAATTCCACTATATCTGCACCATCTGGCAAAACAAATTTATGATTATTGGGATCTTCATAAAGAGCTTTCTTCAAATTGAAAGCATGACAAACAACCAAAATATTACTGGCAATGTAGCCAATGCTATTATCTTTTCTATCCAGAGTACGAGTATTGTAAGATTGTTTTTTGTCAGTAGGGTTTGCGTCAACAAGTGGCATACCAGTAACTTGGCAATGCGATACAGAAAGATATTCTAACATTTGATCAAGATTGATATTGAATTCACGACCACGTTTTGCACATTTACGCTTCATGAAACCCAATTTTTCTTGTGCAATAGCGATTTGTTCATCTGTATACATGGTGATAATCTCACTGGATTGATAAGCCATTATAGCAGAAAAGAAAACAGGCAGTCAAACTGCCTGTGGTGGAAAATACTCATGTTTTTCACGGTATAAGCCATGTTCTTTCAAATAGGTTTTAATGAGTTCAAACAATGCAGGAATTTCAATATAATCTTTATCATAACCACAACTGGTGTAGTAGTCAGTTGAGCGATATCCATCGCTACCCACTCGCATATGTTTGCGTACAGCTAAAACCAATTGATCGACATGTTCACTTTTGAGTCGTGGAACAATAAGTGAAACAATAACAGCAATTGCTTGATTTTTATGATATCCATTAAACAAACTTTCATATTCTGTGTCATCATCATCATCGTCAGATTCAGACCAAGAACTACGAACAAGTCTTGAAGTCATATAACCATATTTAAAAATTTTGTCGTCAAGTTGAGCGTAATCATCTGGCTCACTACGGGAATGAATGTTTGTTTTAGAAAAAGAATTTTTGCAATAGGTTTCAAAAGTCTTTTTAAGTGCTTCGATGTCAGTGTTCATCCAATAACGTAGCATGTGAAAACCCTTCTGATTAAGTATGGCTTATTATACAATAATCAAGCTTGATGCTCAAGCTGATTTTGAGGAAAATATGAATTAGCCATCTGTTCTATGGCATACACAACGTATTCAACAATTGATGTTATTTCATCTGTATAAATATCTGAAAAGTATTTGGGATCTCGTTTATATTTGGCAGCATAAGCAGCACAACGAAGTTCAGTTTCAACAGTGCCATCAACCAAAGCTCTAATATGTTTTTGCCAATAGCCAACAATTTCCATGCCTTTCATAACTTTAGCAGTAGGAAATGGTATTTTTGTATCATCTGTCATATTTTCTTTCTCACTGAAAAACTAACGACACCACCAGACATGGTGCTTTCTTCATATTCTTGATCATAAAAAGATGAATAGCCAATTGAAGTTTCTGAATGGATGGACTCATTAGAGGTTAAAAAGATTCTTTTTGCAAGAAGTCCACAACAAATACCAACGAGTAATGAACAAAAAATGTCAATAACTGTAATACGATTACGTTGCCTAACCATCAAAAGATAGTTTTTAGCACCAATCAGTGTCCATATAGCAACAATAAACATAAAGCAGTATTGAATTGTCATTATCATACTCCCTGTATTTTTATTAATAATACACCTATTTTAAAGAATTATCAATATTTTTTTATATTCATTGGAAATAAAAAAAGAGCACCATGCTCTTTTTTAAATTGAATGACTAGGAATATCTCTTGGACATAAATCTTCACCATTAAAATGCCCAGCTTGACCACAATAGGTTTTAAGGGCTTTTATATTATTACTACACATAACTAAAGCATAGTTATCTATATATAAGGAAGGATCATAATCTGGAATATATCTATTTTGAAAAGTTCCTTTAGTCAAGTAGCCAGCGATACCAGTAGTTGTTATAAAATTGTATTTAAAAGTTGTATTAATTTCTGGTGCATATCCAAGCGGAATTACATAATCATTCATGGCTAATTCAGAATCCTTTTCCTGATAAACCATCCAGTTAACAGTAGAATCATTATAATCAAACTCAATACAGCCAGCAGTATTTTCTGGTTCAATTGGAGTAGTTTGATCATTTATTTTAAACTGTATAGAACCATCAGGAAGTATGCCACCTTGTGGAACTTCTAACGGTGTATGAATAGAGTAATCAGCATAAGTGTTAAATATAAGAAGACTTAGAATAGTTATAAGTGATTTGTTCATGAGAGTAATGAAATGTTAGTAATATTATAATAACATCGCATTATAAAAGATCAAGATTATGCTTGAAAAAAGGGAAAATAATACAATGAGTGCTATTTTGTTAAAAATATTAACAAATAAAAGAAGTGCTTTTAAAGAAAGATTCAGATTTAAAACCATCACTTCTGGCATCTTCAAGTAGTTGTAGAGTTTTAAACCGGAACAATTCACGCTTACTCCGAACATCAAAAACAACACGTTCAGTATAACCTTTAAGTTTAGGGTGTTTCTTTTGAACTTCGCGGCTCTTTTCCTTATCAATGGCCATAGAGATAACAGCATCTTCAAGATCAATGCTCAAACCAATTTGATTTTGAACAAAATCATTAAAGGTGAGGAACTGAGTCAATTCAGGGTATTTCAAGTGTTCACGCAAGGCTTCAAGGGTCTTAAAGAAGCGGTCGTCAAAACCCACACCATGATGCACAATGAAAGAAGGCTCTTTCAGTGCTTGATAGGTCAAAATATTTTTATAGAGTTTTTCAATCATGGAACCTTTGCTTTCTTGATATTTGAACTCAAAGATAGAGCCAGTTTTCATATCAAAAAAGTCAGGGTCAATACGAATGTCTCCGATATGGATTTTACCTTGCACACCCCAACCACGAAGAAAACCTTCGGTTCCAAGGAAGCGAGTAAAATACAGATAATCATTATCAACCCAACGGGAAATGTCATCGTCACTTGTAGCGACATATCCGTTATTAACGAAATAGGGTTGACCAGCAGCGGCAATGATCGCAAGACCAATCTGCTCAAAAACTGTACCGTTGCTTTTGCTGGAGTTTATCTTGCTCATAATCAAAGACTTCAAATAACCTAATGAAGCCTGATTATAGCAAATTTGAGGTGTGCTGTAAAGGAAAAATGAAAGATTATATAGACAATAATCTATTATCACTCATAAAGAAAATAATTTTACAAAAAACATCAATTATGCAAAATCGTAAGCCTTCACATTACCTTTTTTGTCATAACCAACCTGCTGACAATCAATAAAGTCTGTCCAAGAAGGCAATTCTTTACGTTGTTCTTTTGTTGGCAACACCAACCGTTCTTGAATAACACAAAGGAAACCATCCAGAATAAAGCCACGGCTCTTTGCAGTAGTCTCATCAGAATAGCTGGACTCAACACAATTATCATGAATTCCACTGTCAGAACGTGGGAATTTGATTACAAAATTTTTGCTGATAAATGTAGCCCGATTGCGACCACAAGATGGTTCGCCATATTTTGCAATCAATCGAGCCAGCACAAATTTAGCTCGGTCATTGATAGAAGCATCGTCCCAATCACAAAAATTAACTGATGGAATGCGTTGCTGAGTCATGTGAAGAGTCATGTGAAAACTCCATTTTCGTTAGATGAAGCAATTATATCATACCTGTCATTTAAACAAAAGCATTTCTGCAAGATTAATTCTTTCCTCAAAAGAATGAAGTGTATTGAATGGCCCAGTCATGAATATTTCTGGTAAAAGTTCTTTTATGTTATCGTCATTACACAACCTGAACTTTCTGAAAGTTACAAATTCAGATTCTGAAAAACCATCAGGATTACACTCAAATATACAATAAATGTCGTCAATAAATGCACGTTCAGAATATAATACTGAATTAAATGTCAATATCAACTTTTTATCGTAAAGTCCAAAAGAAGATGAAAAAGAAATATGTGTAAAATTCAAATTTAAGTCGAAATGAATTTGAATAGTAGGAAGCATGTCTTGAAAATATTTCAGATTTTCTGGCAGTTTAACCCAATGGTTTTTAAAAGCAAAAGGTTTAACTTTAAAAGCAATGGAATTCGTAAGAATAACACCAACTCTTTCAATATCCGTACCATATAAAAGAGAAAAGTCTCTATCAAATAAAGTATCAGTAATAAAGGGATCGAGTTCAAAATTTTCTTGAATTTTATCAAACTCAGAATAAAATTTATTCAAAATAAATTCTAGAGAGTCATCTTTTCTAAAACTGTCGATCAAATAAGTTAACGAAGAATGAACTTTAATTGATTTGCGAGTTCCATTCATGTTGTAATAAATACAGACACTATGTAAATCTTTATTTTCAAAAAAAATATCTAAATCAAGTGGTTCAATAGTATCATAGGGCAAATGTGAAACATATTGTTGAGAAAAATATTGTTGAATATCTATCTTATGAAATGGAATTTTGAACACAGTGCATTGGGCAACTTCTCTAATGTCATAAAACGAAGAAATAACAGATATATCAGTCTCTGGAAAATTTAATTTCCGAAGAACTTCAATAACGTAAGGATAACGTGTTAAAGACATTCTGCTAATTCCTTAAAATGGAAAAAGTCCCGAAGGACTCATTCACCATCATCTGAATCAGATGGTTCATCTTCAATATCAAAGGAATAACTTCGACCATCACCTTTGTCAAAACCGGAAGTGAAACCAGATTCTACCTGTTCGCGGATTTTATCAAGGGCATCCAAAAGGTCTTCTGTAGTTTGACCAGTGCTTTCAAGTTTAAGAGTTAGCATATTTGTATTCCTTATTAGTTGTGAGATTTATTAAGTTGAGTGTTGTTATAAACACTAGAAAAATGCATCTTTGCATCAATAAATACATTTTGATTTTCAAAAATCTTATTAACATCATCATTGCCCAATGGTTTGTTGTGTTTAATACTTAGGGCAAAGTATTTTTGATAGCGTTTGATATAAACATTAACTTGATCTTCAATCAAAGAATGAATAATAACATAATCATCAAACTTGATTTTGTCACAAAAACTTTTAGAAAGCTCACTGACTTTGAGGTCTTTTTCAAGTTCCGTAATAAAAAGATCCAACGCAGACAAACTGGACTTGAAATCAAGCTCTTGAAGTTCACCAATAAGTTTTGAACCATAATCAGAAGATTCAACATGGTCCTCAATCAAGGTTTCCCGAGCTTTTTTTGCCATTTGATGCAGGGTAAGAACATGAGACATAAATGCACCTCTAATTTAAGATGACTAATTATACAATATCTAAACTATATAATCAAGAAATGGTTAAAAAACTCTGAGTGTTAATGACTTTTATGTAAGCAAGTAGTAAATCCATGAATTTACGCTTTGTTTCTGGATTTTCTTGTTTTTGAACTAATTCGTAAAGGCGAAACATAGTATCACGATTTTCACAAGCTTTAATAAACCCAGATCGTGTATGTTGCAAATTGTAGTAACTAAGGAAAATATTCATTCCTTTTTGAATTTTTTTCATGATTTCTTCGTCAGAGTAAGGATAAAGACTAATCATTTTCATAAATTGAAGAATTGGATTATACATAAATTCACCTGTAATTTAAGCTACAAAGCATAAATATTAATGGAAAAATTATATCACAAACATAAAACTTTATCAAATAAAAAAGCCTGCATCAGCAGGCTTCAGATTGTGGATTGAAGATATTTCTTGAAACTCCCAATAAGGCAATCACACCACAAACAACTTGCAATGTTGCAATAGGATAATTGCCCACATACATCAAGTGAACAAAAAATACAATATGAGTTAGCAAGTTGCTCATAAAGAACATCTTTTCACTGATTTTATGTTGTGTAAACAACATGAAAGTAAATGGTAAAGTAACAACTGGAATCCAACCAATACTTTGGAAGAACCAACCAGAAACATCATTCACAATATAGTTGGCTACAGCACCAATAAAAGTAAACAAAGAAATAATCATCATATTTTTAAAGGACACGAATTTAAAGTTCAACGTCACACCAAGAACAGCAAGAAGACTTGAAATGATAAACAATCCATTTGAAATAACAGACTGAATATTTTCAATCATTAAACTTGAAGCCATAAAAATAACAGAGGCCACTAACATGGCTGTTGAGAAAAACCAATGTTCTTTTTTAATTGTACCAAAGGAAATCAGGACAGATGCCAAAATGGCAATAAAGGAAGCAAACCAACTAATAACAATCATTGTTAACTCATTTTCTGAAATGGAACATTATTATAGCAAAAAATAGGTTTATTGGCAACTGTTAAATAATAAGCATTTTAGCTAAATCGATCCTATCTTTCAAATTAGGAATATTACTTGGACCTACAAGGAATAATTCAGGAAGAATCTCTATAATGGAATCTTTAATATTTAAATGAATATGCAAAATATCTAAGACATCATCTTGAGGCAAACCAGTGAAATTTATATCAAGAATAGTAGTATATTTATCAGGAGCAGTATCATAAAGAATACCGTATGTTTTGATACAATGTAAAATATTACCACTTAAGTCAGTTGTAATCCTAGTTTCCATAACATGTTGTATATTATTACTTTTTTTCAAATATTCTTTATATAAAAACATGACTGTGAAATTTGAATAATTATTAGAAGCCTTAAAAAGTATAATTCTTGGAAGCATATCTATAAGAGATGTCAAAAATTGTGGTATATAAGGAATATTAGGAGAAGAAATAATAACAGAACACTCAAGACGAATTTTATCATTATAAACAAGGTATTTATCAGAAACAGAATCTCTATTAAAGTCAAAATCAGTCAAATCTATATTAAAATTAGAAGACAATAAAGAAATAAAATGTTTGAGATTGTTCAAATAAGAGTTATTAGCCATATTTATTATTTCACCTATATACAAAAACAAAAAAGCCCATACGGGCCTTTTTGTTTGAAGAAGGTTTTATTCATCAAAAACTTTTTTACTGTCTGCATCGATTTTATCCCAATCGGCATCTTTCTCACGTTTTTGGGCTTGCTGATGTTGCTGGTAAGCCAGTTCAATTTCTTGTTCGCGGGTCAGTTTTTGTTGAGTCATTTACATCTCCAATTGCTTCGTTGTTTGTATGGGTTAATTATACTGATTTTTAGGCTTGCTGTAAAGCTTTATTTTGGTAAGTGATCCCAATATTGAGCGTCAACAGAATCATAAATTTCTTCGTTTTCGCAAACGAGAACATACCAACCAGTTTCACGCTCACCAACAGGATGACCAAAGTACGCAATAATAGGTTTATCATAACCTTTGGCTTTAACCAGATATTCACCATAAGATTCTGGTTCTTTCCACACACGCTTCCAGTCAGCTTCTGTTGGAATCTCAGACCAAGACTCAATGTCAACAGCAACATAGTCAGAATCGTTCTCAGAAACCAAAGAGTACCAACCAGTAGCTCGTTGACCAACAGGGTGATCGTAACGAGCGACAATTACTTTGTGATATCCTTTTACTTTGACAAGATAGTCGCCATATTCTTCAGGCTCTTGATAAGGGCGTTTCCATTCTACAACTGCCATTTTTGTTGCTCCAAGCTATCTGTTTAGGATTTAATTATAGCAAAAAAGTTAGTAATGGTAAAGCTTTATTGTGCTGAGTCCATTACAGATTCAAGCCAACTTTGAGCTTCTTTAACATACTCTGCACCAGCTTCACTATTTTTAAGAATTCGACTCAAGATGCCCAAAACAGCATCTTTTTCAATCTTGTCAGATGCAATATCACGCATAAGATTGCTAATATCATTTTTGATAGAAACATTGCCATGGTAACTATTGTCCATTGCATTTTTACTGGTTTGAAGTGCTTTTTTTACCAAAGGAGTCATCATATCATTCCTCTACGAGTTCAATTTCAAGAGCCATCATGAAGCAACGACTTGAAACAGTATCATCATCCCAAAGAATTGAAATACTGGCTTCTCGGTCAGTTGGGTCAAATTCAATAACAGTACCTTGCTGAGTTTTGGCGAAGTTCCATACACGTTTTCCAAAGATAGAATCATCTTCTGGATGTTGACATACTAACATGAAATTCATTCCTTGTCTTTATTTTTCGAGATTTTGTAATAAGCACTGGTCAGATACCAGCCAAGGGCACGAATTGCTCCGTCAGCACCCACATCAGGATGCTTTACGTCGAAAACGTCATCAATAAGATAACCAACGTCATAGCGACCATCAGGGTACTTACGAACTTGAATAATTTTGTTTTGATCTTCGATTTCGGTAACGATTTCAAAAGACATATGGCACCTATCACATCAAATTAATGATGCGATTATAGCATATGATAGGTGTACAAACAAGGATTAGACTGTTGCTATTTCAGAAAAAATAGGGAAAAAGAATGCTATAACAAAAAGACCATCGAAAAGGCAAGCTGTGCCAGCTATTTGAAATAATTTTGATTTATAAGCATCTGTCATTTTAGTAGAGCAGTAGGTTAAATAAGAACCAACAATGAATAATAAAAATGAGACAAAAATTAATGCCGTAGACACTGGTATGTTTAAAACAGTAAGGCCAGCAAATGGTAATATATTTTGTAAATAACAGCCTAGTGAAACTAATCCAGCAAAAAGAGACATAAACAATATAAAGCCTACAATACCACCAACCACTAATAAAATAAATGATCCTAAATGTGCAAACATAAAAATCTCATAGTTCAATAATAAAAATATAACAGTTGTAAAATAGATTGCAATAAAAAAGGCCACCAAAGTGACCTTAGTAATAACGGTTTAATTAGAAATCAATATACTTCAAATTATAACCATGTTTGTTGGCAAAAAGATCAATATCATCTTTAGTCCAATCAGGATCAAACGATTTAACCAATGAGCCAGCATCATCAAGCAAATCGTGAAAGAATGTCATGCCAGTCTCAACACGAACAACAACACCATCTTTGAGTGAACCTGAAAAATCAGGCAGACTAATCAATGTAGCCATCTGATAATTTTTACTTGCCGCTAATTTTTTCTTTTTAATCCGATTATAAATAATGAACGAAACATAAAGTGTCAAAGCAAAAGCTAGAAAAAGAAATCCAAGAAAAATGTTAGAATACATAACAATATACCTCATCAATCAATGCTGTAATTATAACAAAAATCCGAATTAAATAAAAGCTATTTTACAACTCGTAATGTTGGTTTGCCTTTAGGGCGTGGTGTATTATCTGGCTTGTCATCAATAGATTCTTTTTCAAAAATGTAACCTTTGCCATTTTCGTTTGCATAAATCGCTTGAATAGCACCAACCGGAACATAAATATCAAACAAAGAACCTTTAAAACGAGCAGAAAAAGATAAAGCGATATTATCAGACTGGAAAGATGTGATTGCACCCATAGCAATATTCAGTACAATATACTCATCATTCTGATAAGCTGGTGGAACAATAACATCAGGATATTGAACAGAAACCTTAATATGTGGCGTCATACCATTATCAACAATCCACTCATAGATTCCACGAATGATATAAGGTCGTCTTGAATTCATAATCGTTCCTTTAAAATTTTGTCTATTATATTGTTTTTCAGGCTTTAGGTCAATTCAAATAGTTAAGTCAAAAAAACATAAATCTAAAGTGCTGTTTTATAGAAAAATATTAATAATAAATAATTCGATTCTCATCTGTTTTTTTTGCTGTTTCAAAATTATCAACAGAATATGAGATACCAGTAAACATTAAAACCATAACTAAACTAAAAGCTCCAAATTCAAATAACAAAGAAAGTCTTGATTGTCGAAATGATATATTTTTTTTAACAAATTTAGTTTTAATCAGAGTTAATTCTTTTTCTTGAACAGTTTCAATAACCAAATCATCATTCATATAAATCACCTTTAAGAATATCCTGCATAATAACAAAAAATACAAAAATGTCAATTTTTAGAACAAAAAAAAGCCTCCGAAGAGGCTCTTTTTGATTGTTAGTTAAAACAATTGCAAAAGATAGTTTTTCAATACTGGAAAGTAAACATCATATACCTTCATTTTCAAAATGGCAAAAATTGGCAACCCAAAAATTAGAGAGCACAATACAGTTACCACAAGTTCTTCTGCTTTGTTCAGTTGTACATCATTATCAAAATTTTCGTTGTTCAAGTCCATAGCCCACCTCATCATTTACAATAGAGATATTATACCACAAAGAGGTCGAGAGGGAAGAAAAAAGCCTCAATAAATGATACTTTTTTTAGAACTATTTGTTATCGTTTGAAGGGAAATTCAAAGGGACGTTTCGTTTCCCGAGTGAAAAAATCATCATCTGTAACCATAGCCGGAAGCGATGCAATGATTCCGTCAAAATCATTTTTAAGATCTTCTGGTTTAACATAGGTCGCATAAAATTGAGCAAGATACCAAGTAACTGACTGCCAGAAAACCATATTGTCAGTCAAATTGTTAGAAGTGGACATGAAATGACATTTAGCATTGCCACCTCGTTGACGAACAGCAAACTTGATATAATGATGAACTTGACCTTTAAATTCTTCAAATTCCTGACGAACTTGCAGCACTGGATCATCAAGGCCAACAAGCTGTGCCAATTTTTCTAAAAGGGGCGTATTTTCTTTGGCTAAATTGTTATGCAGCGTAACCCAATCATCTTTAGGGCTTGGATTGGACTTAATATAAACCTGCAAATACTTATTTTCATCATTTTCAATTTTATGAAAAGGCTTGTCAAATCGAGTCAAAAAGTGATTATTTGGGTCAAGAACAGATTTATCATTAAGACTGAATTCCATGCAGCGAATGGCATCACGAGACACATCTTTCTGCAGCAATGCACCATTGAAAAAACATACATCTTCATTTTCAAGAAGTTCACTGAATTCAGATTGACCAATAATGCTATTGACCAACAAAAGAACACGATCTTTGACAGTACGCATGGATAGCTCTCCTAAAGAATAGCCATATTATAGCAAAGAAAAGACTATTTCTCAAGCAGTGCTTGGACAGTTGTACCTGACATAAATTCATCAAACATATCAGAAACACACTGTTTAGACAACCCAGTATTAAAGTAAATATCCATAACTCTACCAGAAGACATGAATACTTCTTTCAGTTTAGATTCTGGAATTCCATTTACACCAAGGAATTCAATGGCAACAAGAATGTCATGCTTGATATTATTTTTATAGGAAGCAAATTGAAGTTTAGCGTCTTTAAATTGCAGTTTGAAATCACTGCTGAAGCCATCAATAGGAGCTTCGCGGAAATAGAAGGAATGAGAATCATCAATCAAAGATGAATTCAAGTTGTCTACTTCAGCCTTAATCTCTTCATCAGAGCAATTACGAATAGCAACAATATGCTGAATAGAAGAGTAATAATCTTCAATGTCTTGCTGAATGATAACAAAATATTTTTTCATTTTTAAACTTTCTCAAGTGCATGAAAGAAATCTGGATATGGTCAGAGGTTGTATCGGCCCCTCTCTTAAACGGCGTGATCCTCACACCTATAACGACAACTCACGTCTTCTGCCGTAACCATAATTTGAAAACAAATAATAGCAAATATTACACATCAATGCAAGATATTTTTACAAAATTTGATTTTTCTTTAAACTACAATATAATCAACTTATAAACAAAAACAATAAGATATGATTAAACTATTACATATTGCTATGATGGCAATAACTTTGACGCCAATTTCTTTTGCTGGATATACTATTAAAATACCTTTAGATAGTAGTCATATCAATATGGGAAATAATCAACCAACTAACCCGACTAATCCAACTACACCATCAAAAAGTTATGATGACTTTTTAGAAGATCTATTTGCTAATAACACTGGATTCCAAGATAAATATAATAACTTATGTAGTCAATATGAAGGCGGAGTAAGAACAGATTATGTGCCATCAGATGATGGAATAATTGATGTGAATGCTAACTGTGTTCAATTCCCCGGTTATGATTTTTCTGGTAAAACATTCGCAGATGCAGCTATTGGTTGGGCCAGTTTCATTGGTGCAGATCTAAGTAATATACAGATGTCTGAGTTATATATGGAATATACAGATTTTTCAGATGCTAACTTATCTAATGCTGTTGTAAATAATGGAGCCTTCAACTACGCAAGTTTTGATGGTACTAATATGTCATCAGCACAATTTAATAATCCAAGTTTTATTGATTCATCTTTTGTTGATACCAATTTATCAAATGCTACTTTTGCAACAAACACAACTGTAAATTCATCTACTTTTGAAAATGCAAATCTAAGTGGTGCAACATTTGAAGGTAACAACTCATTAAGAGGAACAACATTTACAAACTCTAATTTAAGTGGCGTAACATTTGGAGCAGGAACAGGTTTTGATAACACTATTTTTGATGGAGTTGATTTAAGAGGTGCAGTATTCAGTGACTCACTTAATATCTATGGTGCTACATTTATAAATGTCATTTATGATGAAACTACAGTTTGGCCAAGGTGGTATACACCACCAGCATCAATGTGAACACAAAAAAAAGACCTCCGAAGAGGTCTTTTGTGTTACTTAGCAAAGTGGCAGGATTTAAACCTACAACCTCCACTCGGTTAGAGTGGCTATCTGACATTGATATACACTTTACCTGTTCCGGCGTTTCAGCCTAAACCCATATCAGTGATGGGACTTGAACCCATGACCTTCTCTCTTCAGAGATTATCTACCGACTGATATACACCTTTATGGGAGAGAACCAACTTGTTCAAGAACAAGCCTGATGCAAGCTAAATCTTAGGTTACATCTATTTTTTAATAGTAGTCGCTGACTACTGTGAACGATTATAGCAAATAGCTTGATGGTAGGCAAGCTTTATTTTTTCATGTAGATTTCATTAATTTTTGCTTGGTCACAAGATACAACATTTTTTTCATAAAGTTCTGCATAAGAACAAGCTTCAAAAAAAAGATTATTCTCAGAACTCAAATCAACATCTGGTTTTTGAAACAAAATAGAATCTACATCAACATACAGAGTGCCCCAAACATCGTCTTCAAACTCAACATTTCGAAGCTCAATGCCAATAAATGATGCACTCATTATTATTCCTCTACAAATTCTTCAAGAATATCATGATTAATACGTTGCTTCTCAGAACGCTTTTCACTACGACGAACAGCAACTTTAAGGCGAGCTTTTGATTTACGCTCATTATGATTTTTATCTGGCATATGAGACAAATCATGATGACTAAGAGATGGGTCTTTAGCAATCAACTCATCAGTTTTTGAATTGTAAGCAGAAATGCCATTACCAGTGCTTTTATGAGCATCAAATGCAACATTTGCTGCACGATGAATTTTTACCAGTTTCCAATTTTTTTGATCACGATGACTTCTGGACATAACCTTAATCTCCAATATTTTTTCTATTATATCAAATATACACTCAAAAAAAAAGACTTCTATCGAAGCCTTTCACATCTTTAAGCTAAAGAATCCACGCGATAAAAGAGTTTTTCACAATGATCTTTGAATTCGCCATCGTCAACAGAAAGGTCAGGACAATTTTTATTGATATGGATATCAAAAGACTCATAAAAATAGTCAACAGGAAAATCAATCTGATCAGATGCAGGAACAACATAGACAAGGCGGTTATCCTGATAGAAGTATGCATATTGCTTGCCATTAACAGGGCAAACCATTTCAAGACCATATTTAATAGCAACTTGGCTTGCATAATACTTCACATAGGCCACACCATCTTCTGGCATGATTTTATAACTACAAAACAAGCTATTATCAATTTCTTGCGGATAAAAATGATCGTTAACATTCGCACTTACAGTAATGAATTTTTTGTAATGAGGGTATGGAAGCTGAAAAACACCAATCAAAGATACTGTATCAGTGTTATCTTTAAGTGGAACTGTCAAAGTATAAGGCATGATATTAACCTTTATTTAAGAGGAAACAGAACGATTTCGTAAACATCAACCATTTGCAATGGTTTAACATCTGGATAATCACATGCTTCATCTGGGACAACAAAAGCATAAAACTTATCGTCTGGATTGAACTGTTTTTCAAAGTAACCAGCATTAACTGCAGCACCAGTCATAATGCCATTAAATTCCAGATAACTAAAACGCTTCAAGGATTCTTCTGTAAAAACAGAATTTCGAGGATCTTGCCATTTATGTGGGCGGTCATGGATAAATGGTTTTCCCACGAAACTGTGCATAGGGTGTTCAGCACCTTCTGCTGTCAGTTTGGCCATAATTGTTGCTTGCAAAGCGTTTTTCTTTTCAGCCAATTGAGTTTCAAGAATAGCACATTCTTGAGCCAGTTTGTCAATTTCAAGCTGAGTAGGTTGAGTCATTTCTATAATCCTATCTGTTTAAATTTCACTGATTATAGCACAATAAACCCCTATAAACAAGACGTTTTAAAATGGTTGCACAATCCAAGACATACAGTTGTTGCAGCAAAACCGAAAAAATGATATAATCATGCTTCAAATGAAATAGAAAGGTTAATTTTATGACTGAAAATATTGAAATTGGAATCAAAGACATAAATGGAGTTGAACTTGTACATGGCGACTATGTAAGGTTTGATTTCTCCGATCTGATGGACACACCATTTATTGGTTCCAATTTTGGCAAAACCATCAAAAAACAGAATTTGGAAAAGTGTATTTTTCACTTTATGTCTGCAAAAAAATTTCAACCTGACTATGGTTGGCATAACACACTTTGCTATGTCATCTATTTTGTAAAAGATGGTGATATTTTCCTGACTAAAGAAAATCGTGACCCAGAAGACAAACCATATGTAAGAAAAGGCGATGAACCAAATTATTTTGATTTTGATGTTGATCCAAGATTTTTGGTTTACATCACTGGAAAAAACGGATTTACAAAAGTTGGGCATTCTGAAAATGTAACCTTGACTGTTGAAGAAGTTGTAAACAGTTAAATAAAGGGAACAAAAAAAGATGGCAACTGCCATCTTTTTTATTGCCCGAAAGTTTTATCTAATTCGACTTGCAATCGATCCATTCCAGATAGTAAACAAGTCAGAACCAAGCCAAGACAAATCTTCTTTATCATAATCAATTACTGGCATTCCAGCTTTTTTAGCAAATTTGATAAAATCTTCTTTACTGTGTGAAGATACAGTTAATGGAGCCAGCCAAAATGCAAAGACTTCTTTGAAGAACAAAGAATCCAAACCAAGCACTGATAATTTTGAGTTACTAAAGAAATGAGAATCTTTTTGTTCTTGCTCAACAACAAATGCTTGAAATTTTACTTTTTCTACATGAACAGTATCCATGTCCAGACCAAGAAAATCAGTAAGATTGAACATAGACAACCTCCACATCTTCATCAGGATCATAAGAAGGCATCATAGAACCCAAATTATTACTGGAAAACCCATAACGCTCCATGTACATAAGCATCATGTTTTTTACGTCTTTGCTAAGTTCAAGGGCAGCAGGAACTTCACTCAAATCATAGCCAACAGATTTATTGATATCAACAAATGAAAACTCACCATTACCAGTGAAGAAAGCAAAATGATGTTTTTTACAAGCAGGCTTGATATGTTCTTCAAAAATAGAATTGATCAAAGAAAAAACAGAATCTTCATATTGTTTATGCATAGCATCAAAATGCGTTGAAACAGCGTCAGTCGTTTGTGGAATAGTCATTGTTATAGCCCTATAGTGGTAATTGGCTGATTATACCACTATTATAAAATGACAGCAAGAAAATTATTCTTCAACAAGAATATAGTGACACCAAATTTTAAATTCTGGCAAATAACATTGATTATGATCATTTACTTCAACAGGTTCAAAAACAGAGTCACCTAATGCAAGTAATGCTTTCAGTTTTCGAATAACATAGAAAGATTCCGCAATGGATAAGTCTAATAATTGTTCTTCTGAATACATATCTTTCATCATATAATCTTTATCCAACTTTACTTTCATTTGAAACTCTCCTTTTGAACGGAACAACATTTGAATATTTAGAATAATCAATTGGTTTTGAATTAACAACTTTTATTGTATATATTAATTTGCGACTCTCAATAACTTTGAAAGAATAAAAAATGCCCAATAATAAAATATTAGGGATAGGAACAATAAGCATTAACTCAATAAATGAATTAATTGTAAAAAAATAAGAATAAGAGGCAATCAACAAAGGAACACAAATAAAATTAACAGGAACTACACAACTGTAAAAATTATTATAGTCTTTTAAGTAATTAAGTAATTTTTGCATATAACAATAACTCCAAAGTTATTTAAGTATACACAAAAAAATAAGGCTATCAAGTAGCCTTATAAATTTTTTATTTTTTGAGATTGAGATTGAGACTCGTTAGTAATGAGTTCATATAGTTCTCAAGTTTTGCGGACCAAATAAATGCTTCATCTTCTGTTTCAAAGAAACGATTGAAAACAGAAAGACCATGACTAAAACCAGCCCGTTCATTGTCCATAAACGGTACAACAAGACGAACATAAGGCAGTAGTCGAGTGCCATGTTCTTCTGAGAAATGACCATCCCAATAAATGGAAGTCCACATTTTAGAATCATAGTCATCATTTACTGTTTCAATAAAAGTAGTAAAATGCTTAGATTTAAAGAACTCTGGTTCTTCCAACAAAGTCTCTTTATAATCCTCAACAAATAAATTGAAATAATTATTGAGAGCAGCAATATAAGCATCTTCTTCTGATGGATCTTCGAAAGTCTCAGACCAAATAAGAACCCCAGCAGGAAATTGAGTTTCCGCAAGATTCATAAACTCTGGTGCCAAGTAAATGGAAGTAACACCATCTACCTTGTTTACAATAAGAAAATTCTGGTTCATTTTAAACACCTCTCAAGAGTTTTTTTCAATGACTTGCAACAAATACACAAGATCATCTGGTAATAGTGGAATCAAACTTTCTTTAATGAAGTTAATTTGAATAAAATAATGGCCAGATTCTTTTTTGAAATGATAATCAACAGAATGAAGCATTGTTTTAATATCTTCACCCATAAGCCGATCATAGTAAACAACAAGATTTTCATTTCGAACAAAAGCAAAACAATTAATTTCTTTAAACTTAGCAATAAGATAATCGACTTCTTTCTTATTCAAAGTTTTCAATTCAAAATGAAGAATACTTGAAAGTCGAGCTTCTGGAATTTTAAGTTTTTCTTCAAATTCAATTCGATTAGCTGTGATTTTTTCATTAATTTCGATATTATTGTTATAAGCAACCTGATTAATTTGATCTACACCCGACATAAATTGTTGAAGGGTTTCACGAAGCTCAACACGAAGTTTGCGAAGTTCAGGCGTAAGCAATGTTTCTTCTGGTTGTTCCAGCAAGCTGATAAGAGTGACCGTTTCGTCATCGTTGAAAACATCTGGAGTATTGATGACCTGTTGACGGCAAGCAACAAGAGCAGCTTGTTTTTTCTTATAGGCTTCAACAATCTCTGCAATCTGAATAGCTTTACTCATGATAATAGATCCATTTTATTCAATAGGAGAATTATAGCACAAATAGATTAATCAAACAAGAAAAAACGGCCAGAAGGCCGCTTAGCAAATTGGAATGCCTTGTTTTAAAGTGTAACGCCCAGTCTCGTAACGAAAAAGTTCAATTATCATGTTGCTGTTATGGTCGATAATATCCAATACTCGTTCCATATCATCTTCAAAAAGATCAACTTTTTGAGCAACTACAGTACAAGAGTTAGCATTTACTTTGATAAAAACAGAATTTTTTTTCAAAGTTTTGATATCGTCTTCGTCAAGTTTCTCAAGTTCAATGTCTTGATTGATAACTACACGCATATATATTCTCCAATAAATTAAAAAACAATGAACCCAACAAAAGCCAGTGTTAAAACGAGAGTCCAAAACTTGAGTGATTTGAAAATCTCATAAGTAGAAGGTCTGAATAGAAAATTTGGCCTATGAGCATAGACAAAAGCTCTTGCATAGCCATTTTCACACATCACCAGTTCATCAGTTCCACCACAATCAACACAAGTGCAATATAGCATATTAGTCACCTTCATTTACTCATCTTTGGATAATTATAGCAGAAACCGAAAATATAGGCAATAAAAAAGCCATCAAATGATGGCTTGAAGTGTGCAATATAGATGATGTTCAGAGAAGTTTAAAAAACATCAAAAATGGATTGCTAAGTTCCTAATATAGCGACCTCATGACTGTTGTAATCGTCGTGTCATTCAAAAGTATCGCAATTTCAACGACCGCTCGGGCGATTACACAGCACTTCTTTTCGATAGGAACAATATTGTTTTAAATTTTACCAATCATAATCAAACGAACCACAGTTTTTTTGAAGAATTTCTACTTTTACCAAAGACAGAGCAAGATTATAACAGAATTAACGATAAGATGCAATTTTTTAAAACAATGATAATGAGAATCAAAATCATGAATAGAATTGATTTAAATAAAGCTCTAAATGTATAAAAATTCAATATTTGACTTATATAATATATGAGGTATTATTTTTTATAGCTAAAAATAAGGAATTAAAATGCATCTAACTAATAAAGAATTAAATTATATAGCAGGGTTTAATGAATATCAATTTATGGAACTTAAAAATAATATTGATAAAATAAAAAAAATATTAAATTTAAATGTCTATAATTATCCAGATCCAAAAAGTTTTGATACAAATTATTATTTTACAATTAGTGGGAACCATAGAATAATAATTATACACGATGATTTTAAACATATATTAAAATATACACAGAATCAAAAAGATATTGCCTCTAATTTAATAACACAATTAAATTTTAAATTCGTATTTAAAAATATAGATACATTAAAAATTGAGTTAGATGATTACAATTCAGTTGAATACTTTGTAAATAATGAAAATTTTATTAATAATTTTGACGATTTAAACGGGCACTTATGGGATAAAGCTGTTTTGGTAATATATCAAAAAATGTAAAAATAAAAAGACATATTCATATGTCTTTTTTATTAAATGTAGAATAAAAACTACTTGATAAAAATGTTGATTATTTTTACGAAAAAGTTTTTAAGAGAATAATGATTGCCATCAGTTTGAATATAAGTAGCCCAAACAATATTGAAACATTCAAGAGCTAAAGCATGATGATCAGAATGAACAATCAAAGGGCCTTGTTTACGGTTTCAATCATATTGGAATTCAGAAGATACAAGATGGTCACAGATCCAATCAAACATATAGATCTGGTCATGACTCATTTTATAAAAATGACCTTTCCAGAAAAGACACATAAGATAATTGACATCCACCCCATAGCTAAAGCAAGGAGATTCCTTCCGCAAGACGGCCATGCCCGACCGCAAGAATGTTAATGGCTGCGTTTACATCTCGTTGATGTATGCCACCGCATACATCACATTTCCATTCTCTTATTCGCAGCCCATCTAATCCTTTCGGCCCAGTTAAAGACTTACAAAGATGACAGGTGCGGGTTGTGTCTCTTTCGTCAACATTATTATCTAGTAGTATGCCTGCGTTATCGCATTTATTTTTCAGCATACTTCTAATCAGGCCAAAGCCTGCATCTAATGTTGACTTTCCTCTTTTTGCTTTGAGCATTTTCTTAATGCTCAAATCTCCAACATAAATCTCACTAAAATTTTTGACTAAATTTGTAGTGAATTTATGTAGAGAGTCTTTTCTAATATTAGCAATTTTAGCATGAATATTACGAACTCTTTTTTTATTATTAGCTCTTTGTTGAACTTTTAATTGTTTTTCATATTGTCTATAAACTTGATTATATTTAGTTTCACTTCCATCACTAGCCGTAGCAGAAGCTTTGAACCCAAGATCAACACCAACAGCCCCTTGACCAGACGACAATACTCTTGGTACTTCAACAACAACATTGAAGTACCAACGACCACGAGCATCTTCATTAAAAGAAGCATTTTTAAATTCGTATTTTGACAGTTCATAACTGTCAAATACTGAATAATATTGCTTATTGAAATAAACTTGACCATTCACCCAAGAAGCTGCTTTTGAGTTTATTGGAATCCAACCAAGACTTCTTCTTGATCCAAATGTTTTTCGCCATTTGAGTTTTTGTTTTTTAAACTGTTTTCTTCGAGTAGCATATTCTTTACAAATGGATTGAATGGTTTGACTATGCAAACCAAGTTCTTTAGCAGAACCATTGGTATATTTTTGCAGATCATAATTTGAAAGAAACTTTTTATGTTCAACTATGTTTCTATGACTTAATTCATTAAGATAATTCCAAACAAAATTAACGTTCTTAGCCATCTGGCAAAGAACGTTTTTATGTTTATCTTTAACTCTAACTTTTAGAGTTTTTGTTGTATATTCGGAATTATTCATAGGTGAAATTATAGATTAAAATAAGAAAAAAGTCAATAGTTATAAAAATTCATCCCCATAGATAAATCAAGGGGCTTTCTTTTTACAAAAGCTTTGGTAAAAGCTTCACGGGTGTGGGATTTTGCCTGTTCTCTATTCGCATTATTGCAACGAGCAGTAGAAAACATCTGGAAAAACGTGGTTTTATGCTCAACTGGCATATCATTAAGCGTTACAAGTGTCATTGCTCAATTCCTTGAATGATGTCTAATACAGCCATTATAACCAATTAAACACCATAAAAGCAATCAAAAATAAGTTTTGTAATAATAAATTAACTCAACTGAAACTTTAAACTACTGTATTTGCAAAATTTTCTTCGCAAATTGTGTTCTCATAAATAAGATGTTTCCATTCAGTAGTAAACAAAGGATCAATTGCAAATTTTTTGAATACAACGGGTACACCAATATGATCGTAAGCTTCCTCAATCATACCTCTATTATATTCACTTTTGCCTATTTTAAGAGCGACTTCAATTGCCTTTTCTTGTGTTACGTAAAGCATTGATTGAGCAGCAGCACACTTATTTTTTTCATCAATATATGGGATGTTCAAATAAGCAACTTCATAGCCTTCATCTGGAATGATTTTGTCTTGAATTAGTTTAGTGCGATCAATAGTTACAACACCAAAAGTATCAGCAACTGTAACTGGGCTTCTTCGTGGAGCAGTAATGTTAGCTTGAACTACATCAAGATTATCATACAAACCTTTCTGAAGAAGCAATGGTCGGCTCGCACCTGTGCTATGTGGATGACGAAGATTGACATATTTAATAAGCAGCATAATAAACTCCAAATAAATTAGCCTTCAAATTGAATGGATTATAACATAAAAAAGAAAAATTGACAACAAAAAAGCCTACTAGATCACTCTAATAGGCTTCTTTGTAAAGGCTTTCCACCTTATACGGAAGGTTTGGTGCGTATATGCCCACACAGGTCACGAACTGTTGCCAGTCTGGTAGCCACTTCACTATTGAACCAATGTCTTAACCATAAAGGGATACGGGCACTGATTCTCAATATGTCACAGTTAGAACTATACTGCAGCACCTTTGTTTCAAGTTCATATAGGCCATCGAGACAGCCATTCACAAAGGTTAATACAAATTGGCAGGCTGGTCTGGCCTCGAACCAGAAACTTCCACTCACTCGTGGTGTTTTACCAGAGATCCTATGGCGGATCTATTTTAAACTACTCAACCTATTAAATCATAAGACCTACACTATCAAGCAAAAACTGGTGGAAGCGGAAGGATTCGAACCTCCGTGCGGCAAGGTATAGGTTGGTAACACCACCCCTCCGCTTAGTTACCTCAGAGTTAAGCCAGACTACTCTACACTTCCATAATTTGTACAGGGCTGGTGGTTAAGCTTGGTTTACCTGTGTGACCAATTTGAATGGAAGTGTTCCAATTACACTTGCATTCACCACTACTGATCTGGCATAAGCCATTTCTATAAGCAAATATGCATATCTGCTAAACTGGTTGCGGGAGCAGGATTTGAACCTGCGATCTCCAGCCAATGAAGCTGGTGAGTTAACCGGACTACTCCATCCCGCGTCAAATTTGTTCGCAGCACTAAGCCACTTGACCTTCGCCCCTAACCTACGCTTGGCCCGGATGAACCTGATGTTCATCTCCCGTATAAAAAAGAGCCGGTTCACCCAACCGTTTTATTTAGACATGTTACTTATCATCTAAATCTCTTGAAAACCTTGTGCCACTGGCACTGACCAACGCCCCGTCCACGCTTGGTCTATTGTAGAGCCTTTATTTCTCTACCCCTTGTTCGTTTCAATGAGATAAGTATAGCAAAATCCAATCTTCATGTCAAAGCTTTTTGCAGAGTTTTTCCAATAATTTTTCAGATCAAGATCATCACTGCACGTTATCGATAATGATCTAGAACATCGATTAACAAACTGAAATCACCCCTCAGATTCCCTGAATGGTCAGAATGAAGGTTGAACCCACGAAGTGAATCATAGACCAGACCATCATCATCATTAAAGTTATCTAAATGATATTGAGACGATTTTACATAACCATAATGTTCTATCATAACTGGATAGCTTTTAGGACCATAATCACGACCAATATAGTATTGAACCATTTCCAAATAATTAACGCAGGAATCAATCATTTCTGAATAGTAGAAATCATCTGGCGATGCCTTTACTTCATGGGCTGCTGTCCAAACTTTATAACGACCAGTAGATTTTTCAAAAACATAAGCATAAAGTGTATTTTGGCTCCTTTGAGACATTAACAAATGGGTTTCTGTTTCAGTCAAAAACGCATAGTTGTCCATGTCATTAAAAGCAAACTGTTTAACAGATGTTGCTTTTTTCTTTTTAAGCAGTTTTTTCCATCCATTAAACATAGTTTCCAGATCTTTTTGAGATCCATCAACCATTTGAAAACTTTCAACTTTATTTCTTTCAATGAATTCAAGTTGTTCAGCCGTGAACGCTTCTGGAAAATGATTGCACAGTTCAATAAAATCTTTTGAAATGTAGGCAACAGGATATGCGTTGCTAAGACGAACAATGCAATATTCTGAAAATTCATTGCTGCTATATCGATCTTTGTTTTTAAATTGCATAAAGTCTTGTGCAGGATACAGACTGGTCAGTTTAATAAACTTTTCATGGATAACTTCAACATCATGCACAATTGGTTCTTTAAATTTATCAGGTAATGCAGAGAAATCAGGAGCTTTATATTTCGAATAAACTGTATACTGATCATATTTTTGTTTAACATGGTAACGAAAACCATCAAGATGAAAAACAATAGAATTATGAACATTATTAACATTGTTCAAACTTTGGAGTGTAATCTGCTCCATCAAGTCCAATTGCTCTGGAGTAGCAGTTTTATCAAGAATGGCTCGCATAAGCTCCATCGTCATTTCAACACGGTGAGCACGCAAGTGATGTTCTTTACTTTCAATCAGGCTTTGATCAAAACGGTCTGAAAAAAGATAATCAGTGAGTGTATTTACAATAGAAACAACTTCTTGGTTTGAATTGTTGCTCATTACAGATTACCTTTTTCTTGTTCATATTTCGCTTTCATTTTGTCATGATAAGCATCACGCTTTGCATCAAACTCAACAAGATCGCTTTCAGAAAGATTACCTTTTTCGTCTTCACGATCAATAAAATGTTCAACAGCCTCGTCAGGATACCAACCACTTGGCACAAGACCACTCAAAATACCAAATTCGATTGCCAAATCAAAAGCAATATTTTCTTTGGTTTCATTTTTAGCACATACTTCTGGAATTAGACTAACAACGTGTGCAATCCATTCGTCACGCTTCATAATATATTGAATAGTCATCGTTTAGGCTCCTTAATAATTTTGTCTAATTTCATAGGTGAATCATAGCAAAAATAGTTTAAAATGTAAACAAAAAACCATGCCGAAGCATGGTTCAATATTGGTATAAATGATTGAAGTTGCAACTATGGTTAGTATCAGGAAGCACCACAATATTCACAAGGTGCATAACGAGTTGTTTTTCCACATGAAAGACATTGAAAACCAATCAATTGACAATTATTGCGTTTATATTGGATAATTTTCATAAAAATCTCCTAATTATATATTAACCAACACGGTTAGGTACAGTGAAAAACCTTATTAATTTTGATGATATACTTATATCAAAATATCATCATTGTATCAAAGACTTTTTAAAGAAAATCTGCCAACATTTTGATGGCTGCATTTCCACGAACAAAAGTTTGCTCAACACGACCATCAGTATATTGCGTAATGATAGTGATTTCTGGCTGAGTTTTTGAGCGTACAAAGACAGCAAAAGAGTCATCAAAACATAATGATTCATTCACTACCATACCAATCGTTACATAAAAATTCTGACCTGTAATATAGCTATTCACCAAGTTTGCAAACTCTTTAGTGACATATTCGGGAGTTTTATCAGAAAACCAAGCATTTGGATAACCACTGAGTGTTTCTTCATCATCATCAATAACAACATCAGCACTAGTACATTTTAGTTGCTTAAGGGTGATTTCAGACATTCCAATAGAAATAGTTGAAGTTGGGTAATAACTCATAAAATAAAAGCCATCGTCTTGCGGAATTTTTTCTTTCAAAATAAGCATTAATTTTCTCCAAAACGTTGTCTATTGATTAGGGCTATAATACTAAAAAGCATACATTACGTCAAAGATTTTCTCAAATGATTTTGAATTTTTTTACACCACCAAGAGAAAAATGAGCTATTTTGAAGTCCACCAACCTATACAGCAAGTCCAAAGTATAAGCAGAATCGTTGCCAGCATTATGAAGATAGCTTGAAAAATGGTTGACTTTAAGAGCTTTCAAAGCATCTTTAAGCGAAATATAATGATTTTTGGCTGATTTTGCTGCAATGGATTCACATTCATTATAAATAACAGAAGATGTATCAATACATTTAATATGTTCAATTTGAGTCATATCAAAATTACAATGACGCAAAATTTTGAATTCAATAGGTAATGCGTGACCAATAATAAAATCAACATCTTTTAGATGCTCAATGAGGATTGGGGCAAAATCATCATGAGTTACGAGCACAGATGTGCCAAATTTGAAAGTGTCCATTCGTTTTTTAGTTGTTGTATAGTGAAAATGATTAACAACGCCATCAAAAGAAATAGTGACGCCCATTTCAAAGATTTCTATTTTTTTTGATGAATCACGATATTCAAAATCAAGGGAAAGAATCTTTTTTCCTTCCAAGCTAATAGGAAGGGGAGATTCAAATTTTTCTGCAAATGCAGCTTTCTTTTCTTTGCGAACAGCAATACGTTTTTGTTCAATATCATTGAAAATAAGTTTGAATTCTTCATGGGAAGAAACATCAAAAAATTCAAGTTTTTCTTTTGAAAATTTTGCATACTTTTTGAATGCTGTAACTTTAAGTTCCAAAGAAAATAAACTATTTACATAATCAATAATTGGAATCAAAGAATTTTTTCCAATATGAATTTTATCTTCAAATATACAGAAAGAAGAAACAAGACCTTTATCAAAAAGATCTTGTTCATTGAAAACAGATTTAAATTGTGAAGCCAAATCACGATTTTCAATAAAAATAGATTGATTTAAAAAAGTAGATTTGAGAACTGCAAAGTTATAAATCATGGTTAATCCTATTTTCATTAATCAAAGGAATTTAAATAATTAATGCATTATAGCATAGGCTGGAGAAAAAGACCAACAAAAAAGGGCCGACTGGCCCTCTCTGAAACTTTTTTGATGTTTAAATAGTCATCATGGATCTTAAAATCAAATGATCTTTAATGGACACATCTTCGTTGATAGTATCTCTCATTCTGATAATGTTCTCAATCATAGACTTGATTACCATTTTATTTAAAATCATATCTGGAGACAAGAGTAAATTTTCTATAGTTGTACCAGCATAGGAAAACAAAAAATATTTATTTTTTATAACTATATCTATATCAAGCGATCTTTCTTGAAAGTGATAACGAAGAGAAAATGGACTATAGCCTATATATAAATTTTCTAACTCTAAACATGAAATTCCATTTGGATTTGAATTATTTATAAATTTATCATATAAATCATCAAAGCCGATAAGTTCGACTGCAAATTTAAAAGATAATGATTCGATATCGTGTTCCATAAAAACCTCAGAATGAATAAATATTCATTTTAGGAAGTTCCCAAAGATAAGGTGCAATTTTAATACGTTTCTTTTGAATATTATAAGGATGCTCAATAAATTCAACCATTTGAAGAACAGCCATCAAAGTATAAGCCGCATCATTACCAGCATTATGCAAAATCAAAGAGTTATGTTCAATTTTCAAAATATGAAGCATATTTGACAAAGAAACAGATTTATTTTTCATGTTTTCAAAGTAAAAATTGAAACGAGATTTCATTAGACCTTGAGAATCAATTACTTTCAGGTTATCAATAGACAGAATATCAATACCATGATGTTTGAGAACAATATGTTCACTTGAAACAGAATGGCCAATAAGGTAATCAACATTAAGCAAGCGATCTTTAACAATAATCAACAATTCTTGAACTGTAACAAATTGACTGTTACCAAACAGAAACTTATTACTTACATCTTTAGGATAGTGGTTCTCACCAATAGTGTCATTAACAATATAATGCTCATAGCTAATGACACCATCCTTAAAAATAGCCATACCACATTCCAAAATCGTCCAGTCTTTATTGGAATCAAACTCAAAATCAATAGCCATGATACGATTTGACTTGAAATTGGCAGATAACTGACTATTGAGTTTTTCTGTAATTTGAATTTTTTCTATACTTTCGGCTTTCTTTTCTTCTTTAATAGCAGCCCGAACAGCATCTTTACTTTCTTTATGCTCACCATTCATATTGAAACGAATTTGCTCAACAGCATCTTCAAATGTCAAGTAATCAGAAACTGTAAATGCAATTTCAGCTTTAGTTGATTGCGGGTCTTGAATATCAAATCCAAATTGATTTTTAATAGCATTCATGATTTTTGCAAGTTGCATTTCATCAAAAAGAATTGTTGAGCTTTTAGAAACATAAAGTTCATCAACAAAATCTTTTTTTGCAACTTTAGAAAGCTTATAATTTTCCATGAAATCTGCAAAGACAATTTTTCTTTCTTTTTTAGTCTTAAATTGATCAATCAAGCTTTCTTTGAAAGCTACTTGAACAGAGTTCCAGAAATAAAGGTTCATTTTTGTGATTCCTTGAAAAGATATGGCTATTATACCAAAAAAAGGGCTTCATGAAAAGAAAAAAATAGAGAAACATGTAAAATATTAAACAAATAATTATAAATGAAATAAATTTCCCTATATGATTATTGATTTTACTTATAAAATAAATATAATTTAAATAAAAAAGGAGGTTTTATGAGTAAAAATAAAGAAATAACATCATATATTGAGTTATTAAAAAATATACAATTAAAAAATGAAAAAATTATAGAATCAATATTTACTGAGCCATATGAATGGTATAAAGGAACACCGACAGAAATAAGAAAAGAAGATTCTATGACTAATGCTTTAATGTATAATGCATTAGCAAGAAAGATGATTGTTGAATATTATGATAAGTTCATGAATCCAATAAATTTGAAGTTTCTTGTTGAAAGGATTAAAAAAGAGAATGCTGTTTCTATATACAAAGATGATATAGATTATTTAAATGAAAAATATACAGATTTTATTAACAAAAACAGCTATAATGAACATAATACAGTAGAAAAAAATAGTATTAACAAGAATGAATTAAATATAATGATTAATAAAACAATCAATAGTTATGAAGAGTTCAAGGTATTATCAGATTACGTTAAAAATTATAAAGTAGAAATTACAACATCTTTTTCATTTTTTAGTGTCAACAAAATTGAAATGGTAAGCAAAAACTTAATAGCAAATTATCCATCATTAATTGGTATTTTTGGCATTATGATGAATGTAAAAAGAAAAATGAAAGAATAAAAGCCACGTATATGGCTTTTAGTTTGCTGTTATTATTTAATACAACCAACTTCACAACTGTATGAAGCACCTTGCGTCTCAGAAGATATATACCAGTGCCCATTTAAGTTTTTATAGACCTTACAACCAGTAGGACCAGCACCAGAACCAATATATAGACCAGTTAAAAAACAACCAGAATACTGTCCAAGAGATCGTATAACAGGAGCAGTTGTTCCAGAATCTGAGCCACCACCAGCATAAGTACCCATAGAAATTAAATTAGATCCAGAATTATTACTCCATATACCACTTATACAAGATAAAACACCACCTGTTGAATTTCTCGCAAGAGAACCATTAGGTGAACATGAACGACCTTCAACCTCAACTTTAGTAAGATTGATATTGTTATCAAATTGAGCAGTACCTCTTGTATGTAAAGTACCATCCATAGATGTATTACCATTAACAACTAAATCATTTTTAACTGTCAAATAATTAGTATTTACAGCATTTGAAAATATAGTATCAGTATAAAGTTTATTGATCAAACCTTTCTGAGCAGATATGTTGTCAACTACTTGGTAGGCTACAGTAGATCCATTGTCGTCCATAGAGAATATTCCACATGGAGCAGTCTGAGCAGAATCAACCAATCCATCATCAGTGTTCTTATAAATAGGGCATAATTTATCAAGCATTATTCTTGAACTGATAGAAGAGTTTGTAACAACATCAACAGCAACAGGTGCTCCTGTCGTATTTTGAATGCCAATACCACAGTCAACATTAGAAGAGTTCCAAGAACCTGTTACTGTATCTTGTATCCATTTTAAACAAAGAAGTTTATCATTATCTTTAGTTGATTTAAACGTAACTGATGAACCAATCATAGAATTTGTGCCATCAACTCTTAAATGTTCATTACCACCCTCTCTATCATAAGTAGCAACTAACACACAATTGTTTTTCAAAGCCAAACATTCTTTATTAGTTATTTTAGAATTTGTATCGGATGTTGAGGCAAAATAGAATTGATGACCACCAGTAATATTAAGAGAGTCATTTGCTTTTGCTGTCATAATTGCTTTGTTATAATATCTGAAATTTTGAGAAAATACTTGTTGATTCTTTGCTTGGAATGTAACTTTGAAGTTCTTTATAAAACCTTCTGCATCTGGTGTTATCTTTGCCTTAATGTCAAAATTATAAGGTGATTTTGACCAGAAGTTACAAGGAATTAATTGTGTTGATTTTTCTGAGTCCAAAACAGGAACCCAGTTTTTTGCTCCACCACATGAAGATTGTTGTGCGATAAACTCTGTGCTGAGCATAGAAAGAATAGCATTAGAGCCAACCCATTCAGTGCCATTTTTAAAGTTATTGATATCTAATCCATCTACATGAATTCTTTTATCAAATGCCGTAACAATTGAAACAATGTCTTTACCAAATATTAGTGCTTGTTCTTCACGCTGTCTTTCTAAGTACCAATAAAGAATACCCACAACGATTATCATGATTATACTAAGTGAAATGAGAGTTTCCAGAAGTGTTAAACCATCAGTTTTTTTTATAGATTGCATATAGGAAGTGTTGTGACTTTATAATAAAATAACATAGAGTCCAATAATAAAGTATTACAATATGGTTAATATTTGATGAAATTTTTATTAAATTGTTATTTATAAAGGATTTTTTGATAATTAATATTATATTTAAATAAATAGTGAATAAAAAATAAATGTTAAAATATATCAAATTATTAGATTAATTAAGAGTGTTGAATAATATTAAAAAAGCACTTATTTCTAAGTGCTTTATTTAATTATAACAATATTTTTCTAACTCTACAAATTTCTGTATATTCGTAATTTGGATTAGGGCCAGAAACTGATGGTATGCGATTAGCATTGTGTAGATAAACATAAGAACCTTCTCTATCTGGATCATAATCTGATGGCACATGATACCATGTGTTGGATATAACAGATATACCAAAAGTAGATGATTGCATAACATACTTACCGTTTACAGTATCATATGCTGAATAATCAGAATTTATATTAAAAATACATTCTGGAGTCCAATCAGGGCCTGATTGATCTTCTTGTTCTGGTGGATTATATGGTGGTTCTTCCTCATCATCTTCATATCCACCACCTGATGGCATTGGTACTGTAGGATAAATTTTACTGTCATCAACACAAATTTCATAGTTATCCATTTGTGGATTAGATTCTTTTAAAGCTCCTTCAGTAACCCCACTTGGCGGGCCACTATGACCATTAGATGGACTATAAAACCCTATTATTCTTCCTTGATATACATAACCTTTATCTCCAGCTTTCAAAGCACCCATAGGTTGCTTAAAATAAGTAACCATGTAGCCTGTTTCACCATTGTACTGACAATTACCACTCTGGTTGTCATTTGATTCAGAACCACTACCAGAGCCAATAACAATACTACCAGTTGGCAAACTGCCACCATTGGTAAGTTCTAATGGAATCAAGACTGAAAACTCTGCAAATGAAGGTGAAACACTTGCAATTGCTACTAACAAGGCAGTTAATTTTATTCTTTTTTTCATATATACCTTAATTATTATATTTCGTATATAAAAAGTTTACTACATTATAAAGATAAGTCAAAGTTTTGACTGAATATATTTAGATAAAAATAAATTAAAAGACATTCCGAAGAATGTCAATATATTGTTGTCTATAATTTTAAACTTGTTCACTAACCAAGTTTTTCAATTGTACAAATAACAGGCCGATCTGTATACACATTTGAATTATAATTGGTTATTTTATATCTACCCGGAATTACAGGCACAACAACACCACCAAGGTCATCTACAACTTCTTCAAATGACAAGTTACGTTCGACTGCATATTTTTCAACAAGCTCACTGTTAACAGCTTGAATACACCATGCATCAGTGATCACTTTTCCTTTTGATTTAAATCCTTCATGAGAAATAGGGAAAATATAGTCCTTTTTAGATCGCCAAGCTTTAGAGTTAACAGCCATAATACTGCCAGTTTTTTTATTGAATGCAATAATAGGAGAAGAGTTTTGAACTGGAACCATCAATAATCCATGTTTAAGCATAAATTCCTGATGATATAAAGACCCAATAAGAGAATTTGTGTTATTGTAATAACCTGTGCGTTCTATAATGTAGTTGATAGAATCTGAATGGCCTTGAGGAATCAAATTATTCTGTAGATCATTGGCAAAAACAAGATGATCTGATGTTACATCCATAAAGCTTTGATGTTCTTCAATGCCATTAGGGTAGTTGCATTTTCTTTGAATTCCTTCACCCCAAATAGAAATTTGTTGAACATCATCAAGTTTATCCCAATGTGGGCCATCTTTAACCAAAACAGACCCCATAGAAATAACACCATCTTTCATATAGTATGAAGTAGTAGATCCACAAACATGACAATAAGTAGATGGAGCATGAGTTGGCATAATTGCTTGTTTATAAAAGTAAATTGGAGCATCCATAATTTCATCACGGATTAACTCATAACTTTTTCCCTTTTTAATAGCAATATGAATATCACATACCATTGATTTTAAACATGTCATAACATTTTGTTTAATACTTTCTAGAACAAGCTTGGCCATTCTGGATTTATCATTAGCAAGATTCCCCAGAGTGTAGCCTGAAAAAAGGTTGCTATTGTGCCCACCAAGATCAAGTAGAGTAGAATTGAAAGCATCATTCAATTCGTTTTGAAAAACAGAATGAGTAATAGTATGTTCAGCCATAGACCAAGAAGTATCGCCAGTGGATGCCGATATGCATTTTTGGTGAATAGCTTTGATTAATTGTTCATAATTAATAATCATAGTTAACCTTTTGGTGAAAATTAATACTTGATTATACAACAAAACAAAATATTTGTCACCAGAAATAAAAAAGACCTCCGAAGAGGTCTTTTAAATGTGTAGTAGGATTCGAACCTAACAAATGGTTAACAAACCAAGCTCCCAACTGAGTACACTGGCAATTATATCTAATTAGAGGAATTATTGCAAGTTAATAAGAATAAAATTTTCTCATTCTAATTGATTTGTTAATGATTTTCCTAAGCTCTACTTTTTTCTGAACAACATCAGAAGTAGCTTCGATTACCTTGAAAATACGATTTTGTAAGGCTTCTACATCTTCCTGAAATTTAAAGTAGCGTGATTTAGAGAAGTCATCCATTTCTTCATTGAATTCATCATTTTTCAAGTTAACTATGTCTGTCATGTAAAGACAGGTAGCATAGTTATTCATGTCAGAATAAAAAGTGGCATTAGCTAAAGAAAGCTCATGTTTAGCCAGAGCAACCATCGAATTTACTGATCGCATTTTATCAAAAAGAACATTTCGTTTTTTAATGTATACTCGCTTGCATGCACGATAAGCACTAAAACTGTTCAAAAATGACATGGAAAACATCCTATATGTATTTGAATATCTATTTTAGCAAAATACGATAAGAAAGTAAAGAAAAAAGCCACTCAATTTTCTTTTTAACTGACATATAAACTCCTGCTAAATATGTTATGTACTTAATAAAGATAATTAATCAAGTGCAAAACAGACCAGAATCTTTTGAGTATAAAATATGTTCAGCATCATTTTTAACAACGAACATAATTTGACCGGCTGATTCAACCACTTCTTTATCGTTATGGATATGAGCAAAATAAGTATCACAAGTCAAAACACCAAATGGTTCATGTGCAGTTTCTGGATACAAATCGAAAAGGACAGACAATTGAGATTTTTTCTGTTCTCCTTTCGAAAACCCAAAAAGAACAAAATCTTCGTCAGCAGTACAAACATCAATATCGAATTTGTATTTATGTGCCAGTGCAATATCAAGTGGATTATCATTGAATGAGTCCCAACCAACAGGATCGCAATCTGTAAAATCTGCCATCACCTTAGTAAGTTGGTCAGATGACAAACTTGAAATTTTAGCCAAAGAAATAGAGTGGGATAGGCCCACAATGTCATGTACTTTAAATTGATTCTCTTGCTCATTAGACATGTTTGATATCCACTGTGTTAATGGATGTATTATATCAAAAAAGGATTTTAAAGTAAATAAAAAACCATGCCGAAGCATGGTTTCTAAGTGGTGCCCCCGATAGGAATCGAACCTATGACGCGGAGTTGTCTTAACTCCCGCTCTACCTGCTGAGCTACAAGGGACTAATCTGGTGCCGTCTGTGGGACTCGAACTCACGACCTACTGATTACAAGTCAGTTGCTCTACCAACTGAGCTAAGACGGCATAATGATTTTTTAAAAACAGTGTTTACTCACTGATGTTTTATTCAGCATAAACTGCTCTGTGTTTTTCTTCACAGTTGGATATGCCAAAAACATATCCGAAATGGTTGCGGGGGTAGGATTTGAACCTACGATCTCCAGCTTATGAGACTGGTGAGTTACCGGGCTTCTCCACCCCGCGTCAAAACTTTAAATTACTTTCAAAACTTGCCATTGTCGCTCAATGTTACTATGAACATCATCAAATTCGTCAAGCTCATCAGCAATCAACTTGTTCTCTTGCATTCTTTCCATGCTATGAGTGATCTTCTTGCTATCTCGACCCGGAGAGCAGCAACTCAGTGCTCGCTTACCCCAATATTCATAGCCAGTAGATTTTGAACCTTTAACCGTTCTACTCATACTACACCTCTAAATAAAGACACATTTCAAAACTGGCTCCGACAGTAGGACTCGAACCTACGACCCAGTGATTAACAGTCACTTGCTCTACCGGCTGAGCTATGTCGGAATTAAACGGTAACTGTTAGAATCATACAGCCATACCTTTGTTACAGATTCATATAGGCCATCGAGACAGCCTTCCACAAAGGTTTTAAGCAAGTAGGAGGGTAAGCCTTTCCTCTTTCTTCCCACGGTTCAAGCCGCTTGCTTAGGTAAATCATTTTTTAAATCTTCTTTTTGTATCTCGTCTTGATGTGCTCATTATAAGCATTGGAACTAGGAATGTCAACATATTTTTTTAAAAAATTGGATATTTTTTTTAGATAAAAAACAGTAAGTTATTAACATTTGTATCTAATACTGTTAAAAATGAAAATCAATATCATTTCAAAGTGTTAACGTTTAAAAAAATCAAATAACATTTTAGAAATGAATGTCAAAGCTAAAACTATAAATACAAAACTTGATCCCATACCTACAGCATACAAAATTTTTGAAAACTCCATATAAGAATGATATTGATCAATTGTACCTATAAACTTCGACGGATCAGATTTTAGATCCATAAAGCGATTCGCTGAAAATAAAATAAAAATGGCAGCAGAAAAAGTAAAAAAAATAAAAGCTAATTGACTGTTACCCATATTTGCAATTCTTTTTATTGTATTTAACATGAATATCTCCTTTTATTTTAAAAAAGATAACAAGAAAATAAAATAAATCAAGTTAAGATTAACTATTATTTAAAGGAATATATAAAATAAAAAGCCAACAAGATGTTGGCTCTAAAGTATTAATCTCAATTAAATCAGTCCGATCTGTTTAATTGTTCAATCCGTTTCCAAGTTTCACGGTTTTTAGCTTTCAGCCCCAAAAGGTCTTCAATACTTGCGGGTTGGAATGATTCATCCAGCCACTGCTCAAACGTTTTATTCGCATCACCAACAAATACACTTGAGTATGGAACTACAAGTTCTTTCATAGCATAATTCACCAATTTGCGAGAGTGTGTAATAACTACAATCAAACCTAGTTGCTCATGGTGTTCATTAATTTGTTGTGCGATATATTGGCCAAGAGCAGAAGAATATTCATCAGCCAAACCAAGATCTGGTTCATCAAGAATCAACACAGAGTTGGTTTCTTCAACTGTAGCCTGAATTCCTTTGATAGCGGAACTAACACTATTCATACCTGTGCTGCTGTCAGCTTCATCACCAAAAATCAAACGTTGCCCAAACGAACCAGAAGTCCGATTTCGCATCGAGCATGAACGTTTTGTTGCATTGGCTTCTTCTGACACATATTCTACAATTTTCCCAATAACACTTTTTCCGCTGGCATTAGAACCAACCACAAACAAGATTTTTGAAGTGGGGTTAATATTGAAATTAACTGGAATGATTGCGTTGTTTTCATCATTATTGAAAATTTCAGCATTTTCAAAACGGTCTTGTACAAGCTGAATAATGTTGGTCATTAAAGTATTCTCATCAATAAAAAGTAGGTTATCATATCGTATTTTAAGAATCGAGTCAACAAAAAATCCGACTAGAAGTCGGATTATGAAGTTATTTTATTAATTCTGTTTTTTGTTTAGGACAAATGGAAGCATCATCACAGGTTGCATGAGAGCCCAAAATTAATTCTTTTTGAGTGTCAGTGATAATGGCTTGTTCAAAAGGACGGTGAGATTGTTGAATATAATCAATCAAATAAGAATCATATGTCATAACTAAACCAGCTAAAACAACAATAATTATGGCTGGAAACAATAATCCTTCTTTGATGTATTCATAAAGAGTGACAAAAATAATTACATATAAAATGATATTGAAAAAATATCCATCCTCAAAACTAGAATAATCATCTATAAAGTAAATAAAGTTATATAAAGCCCCAATAAGTGATATTACAATACCAACTAAGACTAAAAAAAATGAAAAACCTTTAAATAACTTCTTATTTTTGACAGCATCTAATTTCTCATCAACAGATAAAGATGATGACATAACTCTTCGTAATTGTAGAGAATAAATGATTTCTCCAATAATACTGATAGCTAATAGTGAAAATAAAAAGAATATAGAATCATAGTCTGTAACCTCTATGCCAACATCAAAGAAATATAATGCAGCAAAGTTTAAAATAAATGCAAGGCCAATAATAGAAGTAGCTTTGGATAACATTTTAGAAAGATAGGAACTAATGGATGTGTCAAGTTCAAATGCTTCATTCAATTCTTTAATCTCTTCTTTCAATTGTTGCTCAGGAGTTATAGTGTCAGTAGCATTTTTTGTTAGCTTTTTTATAACTCGTTCATTACGTATTTTCATATAAAGTTGTATATTAATTAATTATAGTATATCAAAGAAAATAAAATATTGAATAGTGTTTTAATATTAATATAATAAATAAAACGAGGTAATTATGTTAAAAAAAATAAAATCGGCATTAAAAGAAAGGAAATACATAACAGTAAAATATGGTGATGAAATGGCAGTTCATTATCCAAAAAAAAGATTTTCACCAAAAAATGGTATACATAGAAAATTTTATTTAGGTGATGAATTTTGTTCTAATAATACAGATATTAAAATAGGTTTAATGCCTTATTTAGACAATGAATTACCAGATTTAATAATAATAGATGAAAAAACCAATCAGTTGACTGAAATGATTTATGTTGTTGATGGTTTAGGATATATCGGAAGAATAGATTGCGAAAAACCAGCAAAAATAGTAATTAAAGATGGCAAAATAATAAAAGAACAGTATGCAAGATTCGTAAGAAAAAGAGGTGAAAAGAACCATTATTCGATCAAATCAAGGATTGCTAAATTTGGAGTAACACAATACACCATACCAGATACAGTGATATACGAAGAAGATGGAAGTATAAATGAAATAGAATCTTTTTGGAGATTTGAAGTTGAAAAAGGAAATCAGTTATACGAATTAGATACTGAACTATTATCTTTTGAAAAATATAGATCCTTTAAATTATAAAAAATGGACACAAACAGAAAGAATATTGGTAAGTATCTATATGGATGTTGAAGTATACAAAGACATTTTTGATAAATTTGATATTGAATGCAGTATAGAAAGTTTTGAAAAAAATAAAGAACTATTTGAAATGTACTACACTTAAAAAAAAATCCACCCGAAGGTGGATTAGAATATGGTGGATGTAGATGGATTCGAACCACCACCCCGACCCTACACAGGCCAGTATACTACCAATTAAGATTATACACCCATAGTCGCAGCATTATGCCACTTGACCTTCGCCCCTAACCTACGCTTGGCCCGGATGAACCTAATGTTCATCTCCCGTATAAATAGAGCCGGTTCACCCAACCGTTTTATTCAGACACTAAGTCCAAAGCTCTTTAAAACATAATAATTTGGTGCCGGAAAAAGGATTCGAACCTATACTCACCCAGTTAGCATGCCGCCTTCCAAGTAGCTCTCACTTAAATTTTCACTATGTTCAAAAGTAATCGGCCTAATTACCCATTACAAAGCTTCCATTTAAGTTCTATGCCGTTCTGGTGATTGATCGATTCACCCACTTGCACAAACCATTGAGACTTATTCCAACATGTAAAGTGAGAACAACAAACAAGCTGAATTTCTTCGCCTTCACTGACGCCATTAACTAGGTCAATGTGTTCTTCTCAAAACTGGTCGGAGTGGCAGGATTCGAACCTGCGACATCTTGCTCCCAAAGCAAGCGGTATAAGCCGGGCTAACCTACACTCCGTATCAACTCTTTATGGTGGCCATTATAGCCTAAAACTAGTTAACCGTCAACACCTTTTTTTAATTATTTTCAATCATTCATGACATTGGTACAAAGCAAAAACAGTATCATCAGGCATAGAAGACATAGTTGTCCAAATAGATTCCAACCAAGCAAGCTCATCAGCAATTGGAAGTGGGCCAATACAATGAGGTTTTTTATTGATTTCGCCATTAATGATGAACGCATAAGACGCAACTGAATACAGTTCACGAAGTCTTACAAACAATTCTCGTTCTGGTTCATAATCATAAATGCTTGCATACATAGGGAAAGTGCCTTTCTTCTGCTCTTCCCAAAACTCATCATGAAAAGCATCGCCCAAATAGTTATTATGTTTTGCAGCTAACGCATAGAAGGCATCATAATGGCGACCAGCAAATTCACCAGATTCTTTAAAGATGCGTTCAAAATCGATATCACCTTTTAAGACCATATCAGCAGTATTCGGGCGAATTACAGTGCCTTTGCGTGGAATACCAGTTTTAATACCAGTTCGACCTTCTTTAACATAATAGAATCCAGCCCATCCACCACCAAGGGTAAATCCATTGCATTCAGCAAGATCATTTTGGCGTGAAAGAACTTTTTGAACTTGACCAGTATCATCAAGAGTGTAATACCCATTGTAATGCTCACCATAAGTATCTACTTCTTGGCCGGGTTTAAGCTCATTAATGCACATGTTTTCACATTCATTCAACAAATAATCTGAAAGAAATCCTTCAAAATCTGCTGGCATTTGAATGCCCAAGTCATACGTAATATCTTTTAGTACCATATAAGGATTAGGCAGTTCTGGAACATGAACACTGGAATATTTCAGCATTTGCTGCTCTGGATTATCACCAATCACAGTTACAATAAACGAACCCATAAGAAAATCCTCATAAAAAATTTGACTGATTATAACATAAAAATAAGCATATACCAATTAAATAATATGCATATCAAACAAATCTAAATTACTAGTCAAAGTTGTTTTATCTGATGCATAATCTATCCTAAACTTATATAGAAAACCTTTAAAACCATCAAGTCCATTAATAGCTAAATCATTATATGATGGATAATCATTAAATATATCACTAAATAGATCTGGAAAATCTTCACAACATCTCATTATATTTAAAAAACTATTTTCGAAATTCAAATAATCACTTGAATATAATTCTGGTATGTCATTCACACCAAAAATAATAGTCTTATTTGAAAAAGATGAATTACAAAAAAACTCAATATTAGTAATTGTTTTTTTGTGATCATTCATTGTCTTAACCAAAAAGATAGACGATTTATTAAGAAAGAGAGTCGTCAAATCTTTTTCTTTAACAGTAGCTGAAAAATCAAAACGTCTTTCGAAATGAGCAGACATAAAATTGAAAGATGCATCTACAGAAATAGAAACATAATTAGTATTCATTAGTATAGTGCTTGGTATATTTGAAATATCAAATTTAAATGTTATAAGAAAACGTTGATTTTCAAAAGGCACAGTAGAGTGATATCTTTTTTGCTTTAACTCACTTTGGTCAGAATAATAATTTGTTTTATTGTCTAAAGAGATATCAACATAATTAATTGTTCCAAGATAGTTGAAATTATATATCCAACGTTTACTAGAAGAAGCATGGGGGTTATATTTAAATAAAAAATTATCCATAGGGTGCAAAGAACTTGCCGTAATATCACAAGTGAATTCCAATAATGCAAGTAACTTTAAATTTATAAACGATTCAAAGTCATCTGCTATATCTATATCATAATGCTCTACATCACATTTTATTGCGTTAAAAATAGACATAAAATATCCTAAAAAATTTTGCTAATTATAACATATAACAAATGAAAAAACCATATTAAATATAGTATATCAACCATTTTAATAGAGCAAAAAAAATAAATAAAAAAAAGAGCTATCCATCACTGGAAGCTCTTCTTAAATTAGTGCTGGCTAGCCAGCCTAGTTCCTATTTTTTAAATTTCCCCTCGAAAGGAGCAAAAATGTGTCTACCAATTCCACCACCTCAGCATAACTGAGAGAAGGACTCGAACCTTCAAATAAGAACAATCAGGACGTAAACGCGGGAAACAGTCTGGTTGTTGTCTTGATGCTTATAGAGTAACAAAAACTAACTATACAGACAAGATATTTTTAATTTTTTATGTCCCATTTAGACGAATGGTTGTGGGTAATTTTGAATATGCTAACCATCATAATGCAAATGATAGCCTGAACAACAGAAAAAGAAACAACATCTTTAAGAACATCTTGTTTAAATATTGCGGCAAGTCCAAATAAAATAGCAGATATTACAACATGACCAAGCACATACATAATCAAATAACGATTAATATTTTTTGGTTCTGGAGCACTCATAATTGAAGCCTCAAAAGTTAAATAAAAAACACTTAATCTAAATTGATACTATTATATCAAAACAGAAAAAGTGTTTCAACTGATTTACTTAGATTTAAACCAAAAAGAGTTTTTTCATTTCTGTAATGCGTTCCTCAGTAAAACTTCGAGCAGAAAATTTATTAGGCTCCGATTCTTTATTTCGAATGAGTGCAGCTTGCTTTTGAAGAACCTCAATTTGCTTCTCGATTTCGTGAAGCTTGTTAGCGTCATCTATATCAAGATTACGCTGTGCTGTTTCAAATGCATTATTCAAAAATTTCTCAATAAGATGCCTATCATGAACCAAATGATAAACAACAGATTGATCTCCAAGACACATACCATTTGCCTGACTGTATACGTCCATTGATGACCAAGACTTTTCACTTACTGGATCAAGCAACGTAACATCTTTACTTGTGCTAAATTGATGTTCAGTAATATGCTCAACAACAGAAATTGCATTTTGCATGAATCGTTTAAAATGATAACTGTTATTCCAAAGATACATATCTTTAAGATTAACTACTTTATCACCAACTTTAAATTTAGTTTCCATAAATTAACCTCAAATAACAGAAAATGCTGTTTTCAGTTCTTGATTGATACCAAGCTTAGAGTGTTCTTTTAGAACATCTTTTAACCATGATTTTTTATCAATATTTTGATTTTTGATGCCAAGTTTAGCAACCTCAACAATACTTGAAATCATTTCTTTTTGGATTTCAACATAGCGTTCGCCATAAACTTCTTTTGCAACTTCGGCTGGATTGTTAATTTTTCCATATTTGTTAAACAGAACAAGAATAGAGTCAGCACGATAGCGATCAGTTACTGAATTATCGTTAGCATATTTTGAGATTTCATACTTAAAATATTTCAAAGACAGTTCATGTTTCAATGGAGTAGTAATAAAGAAATCGAGAGCTTGTCGCCAAACCCAAATACCAGTTTCTGAATGCCAAGCATCAATCTTACGATAAACCATCACGAGTTTATCTTGAATAGTAGCCGTGGCATAAGGGACTTTTTTGATTCGAGCAAATTGCTTCAATGGTTCCATAATGATACTCTCATGTTTTGTCATAAGCTGTATTATAACAAATTTGAGTTAACGAAACAAGAAAAATCAGCCATATGGCTGATTAATCATCTACTGGTTCGATGGAAAATAACATGCCATCACCACCATTAAAGTATGTCATAATTTTATAACGACCGGGTTTAACTTTGATAGCAATACCATCATACATCAAAACAGCTTCTTTAAATGACATATTGCAATTTTTAGCATATTCCTCAAGAACTGTACCATCAACAACTTGAACAGTAAACAGATCGTAGTCAAAAGTTCCTTTTGCTCTAAATCCATCTACATTAATAGGAAATGTTGATTTTGATTTATTCTGCCAAGATTCAGCATAAACAGATGCAATAACTTTAGTGGTTTTATTATAAATAACAGAAGTTGGCAATCGCCCAGAATTAACACGAAGAACTCCTTTAGCCAACCAGTATTCTTGTGTGTACAAGCGTCCAGCATCTGAATAATGAGACATTGGTAATTCAGATTTACTATCAATATAATCGTTAGCAGCAAAAATATTGAAACCAACTAAATCATCAAAATCATTTGCAATAACAATATGTTCAGATTTAATATCAATAAATTGTTCAACAGTATTAATGCCATTTGGATAAGGGCATTCAAGGCTGTTGTCATCATGAGACATTAAGCTTTGAATACTGTTGTGTACAAAGTTCCAACTTGGATGTTGTGAATTGATTTCTGGACTTAAAGAAATAATTCCATCTTTCATATAATAGTTATTATTACGACCACAAACACGGCAAGAACCATAAGTGGAATTGAAATGAAGCATTGGAGCCAATTTAAAATGAACAGGGGCTTTCAAAATATCAGATTTGATTGCTTCATAGGACTCATTTTTAACAATTTTATTATGAACTTCTTCAATCAAACGGCCAAGTAAAGTCATAACATTTGACTTAACAGTATTGTAAAAATGTTCATTGCCAGATACATGCAATTGAGCAAGCGTTTTACCATTAAACATATTTTTATTATGACCACCAAAATCAAAGACTGTAGCATCAAAAGCATCTTTCAAGTCATTGTTAAAAATAGTTTCTTGAACGGATTCAATAGTAGCAGCCCAATCATCATTATTATTGATTGATTTTTGGCATTGATTGTAAATTGAATCAACAAGTGCTGGATAATTTAGAAACATAGAATAATTTCCTTAAAATGATGAACAATTATAACATAATTAAAGATCAAAAACAACAAAGCCAGTAGAAACTGGCATTAGATTTGTTCCATGAAGAAAAAAACAGGTCTATCGCTATATCGATGGGCACTATAGCAGGTCACTTTATATCGACCCGGTTTGACAGAAATTTTTTCTGCCCCAGCTTGACTTAATGCAAGACTCAGAGTTTTCTTTTGCTCTTTACAAACTTTTTTGAATTCTTTTAATGTCATCATTTGAACTGCCCAAACCTCAGTAGAGACAGTCATTTTTTTAACCATATTAGAAATATCAATAGGGAATGAATACATTTTTTTAGATTTCCAAGCATCGGTATCAATTGCTGCAATAGATCCAGTTACTTTGTCTACACAAAGATGAGGGCTTGTATTACCACTTTGGACATAAATAACATTTTTGTTATTCCAAAACTCTTGGCTGTATTTAACACCTAAATCACTGTTAATATCATTGCTATAGCCAGATTTTTCTGAAATGTATTTCGCAGATTCCATATACAATTTTGGAAATACAGAAATGATATTATCACTGACAACTAGAGTTGTGTCATCGATATCAATTTCATACGAATATGAATCAAGACCATCTGGCAATGAACAAGTGTGTGAGTTGCGTTCAGAGAAATGCAAAGAATACAGTTTTTGTTCCATTGCTGATAAGTTATTCCAAAGAGGATGCTTCTCAGTAACATGAGCATCTTTTGAAATTACACCATCACCCATGAAATAATTTGTTCTGCGACCACAAACAAAACAATAATCATCATGAATTTGAAACATAGAAAAAACAGAAGGTTTTGACAAGAACGAGTCTTGTACAGACGTTAACGAAAGACCCTCAGAAATAAGGTGTTCAACACTGGCAATCAACATTGACAAATTAGAAACCGTTTTCTTTTTAATTGTATCAAAAAGTTCATTTGAATGACGATATTTAGAATTCATAAGATCTTTTAAAGTTTCACCTTCAAAATCCCGTAAATTATGGCCAGAAAAATCAAGCACAGTCGATTCAAATGGTTCTTTCAAAAATCCATCAATAACACGGATTTCAAGACAATCTTTAGTGCCATTAGAGATTTCTGTAAACAACAGTTCAATTAGACTAGAGTAATTAAAAATCATTTTTATACCTTATAAAAAATAAGCCAACCCGAAGGTTAGCTAATATTTTGAGTGACTTGAAGAGCATATCGATGCTGCACAATACGATGGGTCACATTAGGTTCTTTTTCATCAAAGTCTTTTTTGATCTCGCGTGCTTTACGTCGAGTGAATGCACGGTCAATAACTTTTTTACTTAGACCTTGAACAATATCATATTCATACTTAAACTGTCGCATATGTCCTCCTTAAGACTTGTCTGGATTTTGTGCTTGGAACTTTTCCCACTCTTGTTGAATGATATTTCGTGGAAGGTATACAGAAACATCAGATTGCTCACCATCAACAAGAACTTTGACAGTAGAGTAGGCTACGTTGATACCCACTACTTCTTGTTTTGCATTAAGAACAGGTCCACCAGACATACCACGAATAATCAGAGTTTTCACAGCACGATAATCTGTTTTATCATGAGCGTTTACCGTACCAATATCAGCACCTTGTCGAATAGTAGGTTCTTTTTGGTAAGGGCGTGGATAACCAGTCATGGAAAGGATTTCGCCTTTTTGAGCGTCTGCCCATACTGGAACTACATTCGAACGTTTTTTAACAAAACGAACATCATAATCTTCTGAGTTGTAAGCCACCTGATGTTTTACATCGGAATGTTTTACAGTAACAGCATAATCTTTGTTCCATTGCACATAGCTGGAAGTAGCATTTCCAACAAGACCATCACGAACAAGCATTTGGCCATAAGGAGAACCAACATCAGTTTTATGGCTAGCACAACCCGTGCAAATAGCAAAAACAGCAATCATAGCAAGAGCGATTTTTTTAGAGAACATTTACAACCTCATTAGTCTGTGTGTTTGATGGGATGATTATAACAAAAGTATTCTATTTAATCAAGAAATATAATCTATTTAGGAGCAAAGAAATCTCCAAAAATAAAAAAGGGCCGAAGCCCTTATGAAACCTGAATCAGTGTTCGTGCATGCTCAATGTCTTGGATGCCTTGCAGATAAGTTTCAACACTAAACTCACCTTTTTTACTTTCCATCATTTCGTTGTAATTGTCTACACGTTCTTGGAGTTCATCATTTTCAATGAAATAATGAGAGCCGTGATTGGTGAAAACAACTTTATTGCCTTCTTGAGTTTGAACAACCCAAGCAGTACCATCACAATCCCACGATTCCCACATCAAATCAAAGATGAAAATTGCTTTGTACTCAACCCCGTTCACTTTTACTGGGATTTTTAGTTGTTCTTGCATAAAAAGATATTCCATGCGATCAACACGCGATTTTTGAAACTCTGGCTCAAGAATTTGAGTGAAATTGATAATTCCTTTTCGTTCTTCCTTAGTGTAAGTTTGTTCAAGAACTTTCCACAATTCAGCAGACCACTGAGAAATATCCTGAGTTGTATTATAAAAAGAAAAATCCGTGTCTTTGACTTTGACACCAAAAACTACCAATTCTTTAACTTGCTCAACGCCAATAGTCATTTTGATTATCTCTTTAAGATTGAGAGACAATTATATCACACTAATGAAATTGGAACAATAAAAAAAAGAGGCTCAAGCCTCTTTTTCTTCTACAGTGACAACCAAACCATTAACTAATTCAGCATGAGTACAAACTTTCTGCACAATAATCAAATCGAACTTCAAATCAGATTGTTTAATTTCTGGTTGACCAGTCATATACCACACGCCTGCATTATGATAGGCCATCATAATTACAAGACCATATTGAACGGAATAATAAGTATGGTCAGTGATCTCAATATTTTGTGGATTATGGAGACGTTCTTTTGACATGAAAACCTCTATGATTTGTTTGGATTGACCGTATTATACAAGGTATACGGTTTTTAAACAAGAAAAATTTAGTCTTCTTCTTGTTTTACTGGTTGACGCAGTGGGAATTCAGCATAATCATAATACTGACGTTCGCCTTTTTCCTTGAGTTCATCAACCATGGCAATAGCCATTTCTGGAGTTGATACTACATCAATAACTTGACGATCTGCAACAGTTGGGTAGTATCGGTCCCAACCATAGACCAGATAAACAAAAACTTCTTTTGACATAACTTATTCCTCTTAGAAACGAAGACTCAAAAAATCTTTAATAGTCGTTTTTTCTTCATCAGAAAGACCAATTAATTTTACATCATCCATAGAATCAAGACCAGCCCAACGAGCCAGAAAAGATGCATCAAACCAAGCTCTTTCCATACAAGTAGAATGAGCTTCTGCTTGAGATTTTTTTTCCAGAAAGTTCTTAGTCTGCCAGCAACTATTATCAAGAGAAGATGCCATCATGAATTCGTCATCAGAAATGTCAGTTCTTACAAGTCGAGTAAAAAATTGGACATTACCAGAAGACTCACACATTTTAACAATATGAACATCAACATTAGGAAGGCGTTTTTTGACAGATTTTTTCATGATACAACTCCATTAATTCAGGCAATTATAACAAAATAACTCATAGTTATCAAGTAACCTTTTTCACTTCTTTCATGGCCTGTTGAGCCAGCACACCTTTCTCAAGCTGAATAGTTGTAGGTTCATCCCAATCGGCATATTGATCATTTTTGTAATTGTAAGGATTTCCATAGAAAAACAATGCTTTTCGGCAAATTCTAAGCACTTTATTACGAGCAACAGTTTTCTTCTTAAAAACACCAGCAATTCTAACCCAATGGTTACGTTGCTCTGTCATCTGAGCCAATTCAGATTGAAGGCGAACTACCTCCAATTGCAGTTCTTCAATGGTTTTCATAGATTTAACACCATATTATTGAAAGGTCATCAATTATAGCATATTTTTAAGCCAATTACAGAATGTATGTAATTTTGTAGGTCGATCTAGAATTTTTTTGTCTTGAATAGGAGACATCACGACAGTGCGGGCAGACCAACCATATTGAGAGCCTTTACAAGTAACATCCAATCCGCCATTTGAATGTGCATAAGTGACAAGTGCATCATCAAACATAGAGTTATGATGATATTGACGAACTACATCACCAGCAGCAAAAGGTTGTGTAGAAGTTCGTCTTTTATTATCACTCATAAACTACCTCACTATTAAAAACAGAAAGAATATTATGTATTTTAGCATATTCTTTGTATGAAATGCGAATTAATTTAATGTCATTTTCTTGGCAATAAGTATTTTTGTATTGATCTCTATATTGGAGTTCATCAAAACCATTTTCACCACCAAAAAATGTGGTAGGTTCAAAATGTTGTCTACCATCATATTCAATGCAAGTATTAAAAGATGGCAAGTAAAAATCAGCTCTCAAATAAGAACCAGTTTTAGGATTTTTGCAGATAGGATACTGCTCAACAAAATCAATGTTATTATCTTTGAAGAATTCTCTAATACGAGATTCACCTTTTGAAGAACGGCAAACTGGGCAACCTTTACCAGAAGCATGACAACGTGAACGTTGCATAAAAATACCATGTTTTCTGCAATTGATGGCAACTTTTGTCTTAAAGTTAACATAAACAGTCTTGGAATAATCATACAGATCTCCATGAATCTGTTTGAATTCATCAATCAATGATTCAGTAGTAACTACAGGATAACTTTTATTTGACTGTGCGGCTTTAATCACACCACATTTTTGACAACCAGCACCTTGTATATGATTGGTAACTCTTTGTTCAAAAGAACCATGCTCTTTACAAACAATAGTAACAACCTGTTTAATATTTTTATAAGAATGAATATTGGAATAATCATATGCATAATTATGAACAAGATTGAATTTTTCAATCAAACTATTCAGTGTATAGATAGTAGTAACTTGTTTATCAGGAACTGAAATTAATTTTTTAGGTTGGTTTTTTTTATTAGAATACTTAATTCCCGACAATATAGCCTTAATTACACCACAATGTGGGCAACCATACCCTTGAATATGCTGATCGGCTCTTTGTTCAAAAGAACCATGTGTTTTGCAAATGATAATAACTTTAGAACGTACATTTTCAAAAACGACATTTGAATAATCATAGATGTTTGAATGAACAGATTCAAATTTTTCAAGCAGTGTTTCTAATGTATAGCGACGATTACTTTGAGCACATACAGGACATCCACGGCCTTTGCAATGAGTCTCAACAGTTTTGAAGAAAGATCCATGTTTGTGACAAATGATTTCTACTTTAGCTGTATGATTTACATAATTAACATTAGAGTAATCATAGAGATCACCATGCAATGCTTTGAAACGTTCAATGACAGATTCAGTAGTATTCATAATAGAACCTTTGGAAAATAAAAAGGCCCGTTAAGGCCATCTTTCTATTGAATATTTCTTTTATTTACGTGGGCCTATTCAAGCACCACATCTCATCGATAGGCTTTCTTTTTTTTACATGGGCATACCTTAGCACCATATCTTTCAAAGCTGGAGCGGAATACGAGGATCGAACTCGTCTCTTTAGCTTGGAAGGCTAAGGCCCAACCACTAGACCAATTCCGCATAAGTCAGCAGTAACTTTTCAGTTGCAGGTCAAAAAATCAACCTACTCCAATTAGGAAACCCGCCGAAGGTTTTAATGTTTAAATTCTAACAAACAAATCAAAAACAGTCAAGCACAATTATCAAGAAAATTTAAAAATATGGCACACTTAAAAGCATGCCATAAGCCATCAAATTAGCTACCAGTAGTCAATTCATAATTATCATCATTATCTTTGAGATTAAAGCTTTCAATATAGATATGATGAAAATCTTCTGAACTACAAATTAGGTTCTCAGCAAATTCCCACATTTCAAGCCAAGTAACATTCTTATTAATCTCTAATGTAATTCCTGAATAAGTTAACGTGTCAACAAAACCAAATACAGCATTCATGTCTTTAACTTCATAGATAGACCAGATGCTAGTGTAGTTGTTAGCTTCTTGAATTTTGTTGAAACGGTTATAATCTGAATCAAAAGCCTTATCTGCAGCCTCAACTTCTGGCTGAATAAGCTCTTTAACAACAGCAAGAACTTCTGCAAAATCAGCCTGAATCTCTTGTGACATGTTTTGCAACTTATGTTCAAGTTGAGCCAGCTTTGGATAGACAGCAACCAGTTTGAGCAGACTTTCTTGAGTGGCATTTGCTTGAGTCATAAATCACCTACGAATTAATAATAGACGTGTATTATAGCAATTTTTCACACATAAAGCAAACAAGTCAGTCAATCTTTTTGCGTTTAATTACATGACGATTGAACTTGAATTTTTGACCAACCAAAGATTGGTACATATGACTTTTACCAACAGCATCAACTTTCAGCAAGGTAACATGAGGATTATGAGGACGTTCTTCAACGGCTCCATAACCTTTCAATACAGAGTTAATATAGAAACTCCAATCGCAATCCTCCATTTCAGCGACAATATAAACACCGCCACGTACAGGCCATTCAGTAACTGCTTTAACTACTGCAGTCTTAGGCTGGAATCCATATTGTGGAATATCAAGAATGGAGCCTGATAGATCAAGACAAGTAGTCAGATGAAAATCTTCTTTTTCAAGGCCAAGTGCTTTAATCAAATCATTTGATTCAGGGTCAAGATAAGCAGCAGCGAAAGCAACTTCTCGCATAGAATACTCCTTCTAATGATGCCTCAATTATACAAGGTGAAGAAAAAAATGCAAATGAAAGTCAAATTAACAAGATTGTTTAAGAGAATCAGCCCATTCACCAATCATAACGTTATCTGCTTCAATCTGTTCAAGCTCACTAATAGCCTTATGAGCTTCTGAAATAAGTTCTGTAAGACATTCTTTACTCATAGACTGACCACAACTCATCAGGGTTTGTTTAATAGAGGCCAGATGAGATTTAGTGCCATAAATGGTCATACGAATATTACTGGATTTTTGATTGATTTCTTTCAATGCCATTTCTTCAATTTTTTTCATCGCACAACTCCAAGTTGAGAATAAATTAATAGGATATGATTATATCAAAAAACAGAATTGATGTCACTGGATTTTTATTCAATTGTAAATAGAATATTAGAAAAGGAGTCAAAATGATAAATAGACAAGAGATCTTAGATTATGTGGAAAAACGCTACAACACCAAACCTGAACAGCTATTTGCGAAACATCCTACTTATTCTGTGTTAAGAAATGAAAAATCTAAAAAATGGTATGGAATTGTAATGAATATCGAAAAAAGGAAAATTGGTATTAATGAAGAAGGTAACACTGATATTATCAATATAAAAGGAAATCCAGAATTTAATAGCATATTAAGAAGTCAAAGTTACATATTGCCAGCTTATCATATGAATAAAAAACATTGGATAACTGTAGTATTAAATAATGATTGTAAAAAAGAAGAATTATTTGAATTAATAGATTGGAGTTATCAATTGACGAAATGAAAAAACCGCCCGAAGGCGGTTAGTTGTTTCTATCTTAATTTGTAATTACTGCGTGAATCTTCTTCTTTTCAACATTTTCTGGATTTTCATGGTCATGTTTTTCTGCTTCAACATGAGCATTATTTGGGTCTTCATCTTTATCAAACAAGAGATTAACCAACTTACCAACAGTCAAACCTTGAATCAGAATGGAACCCAGTACAATCACATAAGTCAGCGGAAGCAGAATGTCTTTTTCAGGGCTTGGCGGAAGTGCCAGAACAAGAGCAATCGACACGCCACCACGTAGACCACCCCAAGCCAACAATGCTGCACTACCTTTGCCAAAGCCTGTTTCTTTACGAATGCCTTTCATGACAGCCAAAGGCGGAATAACAGTAAGAAGACGGCTCAGAACCAGCACCACAAAGAGAGTTATAGCAATAACAACATGCAGAACCCCAAACTGTACAACCAAAAGTTCAAGACCAATCAGAGCGAACAACACCCCGTTCAAGAATTCATCAATTACATGCCAGAAACTATCAACTACACGGTGTGTATCGTCATTCATATGTTTGAATGGCTTGTAACCAAGGCAAAGACCAGCAACAACAATTGCCAATGGAGAAGATACATGAATGAAGCTTGCAAGAGTAGCACCACCAACAACCATCATCAAAGTAACCATTACAGCAATGTGTGCTTCATGAATAGTTTTAAGCAATCCAACAGTCAACATACCAAGAGCAAGACCATAAGCAATACCACCAACAGCTTCTTGCAAGAACAACATAGATACAGAGCTAAGGGTTGGTTCACCACCAGAAACAATCAAAGCGAACAAGATAGTAAAGGCAACGATAGCAGTACCATCATTAAACAGTGATTCACCTACAATCGTCACACGAAGGTTCTTAGGAGCACCAGCTTTGCGAAGAATACCCATAACAGCAATAGGGTCAGTAGGGCTAATCAATGCACCAAACAGGAAGCAATAAAGAATGTTAACCTTGAAGTTAAGAGCAGTCAGAACCTGATACGTACAAAAGCCAATGACAACAGTTGCAATCAGAACACCCAAAGTAGCCAAGCCTGCAATAGCCCATTTATGAGTTTTCAAATCACTTACGTTAACTGTCAAACATCCTGCAAAAAGCAATGCAGGCAGAATCCAGACCATCAACAATTCATGAAAATTAATCTTGGAAATCATGTCAATTGCAGCTTCTTCCAAGAATGGATATCCAAGTTTGCTGGCAGTAAGGATGACAACACTCATCATCAGAGAGCCAAACATCACACCAATGGCATGTGGTAGTTTGAAAAATTTGTAATTTAGATATGTCATGAGAGTAGTAATGCTCATAAAGACAGCCACAACTGTCAACATTTGATCTGGTTTCATATGTAGTCCTATTTAAGTGGTCGATTGATTTATAGGTAAATTATACAAAATGTGATTTCGCAATGCAACACTTTTTTGTCGCAGTTATAGAAAAATATTATATTAAAATTTGCAATAATAGAAGAAAATTACACCTTTTCTTCAACAATCCTGATAGGTATATCAAGGAACACCCAAGAACCATTAACAGACTTGATCCAAACTGGTGCATCTGTACACATTTCATCGATTTCATCTTGTGTCATTTCGAGAAATGCTGGAGGTAAGCCAACCATATCTTCGTGGTTAGAAATGTATTCAACATACTCATGATAAATGCTCATAAAACCCCCTACATAGTCAATAATAACATTTTATCAAATACGAGAAAAATAAGCAACAAAATTTCTCAAAGTGACTTTATAATGTTATAATAGTTCTTAAAATGTAAAAAATAAAACATGACAACAAAATGTAATTAAAGACAAGTTGAATTAAAAATAAAAAAGCCTTGATTACTCAAGGCTTCTTTTTTTAGACCTTACGAATGACAATGTAGTCGTCGTAATCACCAGCGTCATAGAGGTCATAGGTGAGACAGCGAGTATGAATCTTCTCGGCCTCAATCACAATGTCTTCAAAATTGGTGTCAGCACCCCACTTTTCTTTAGTAAGCTCAATGATTTGAGCAAGAGAGTAGTTGGCAGAAGATAACAGATACATTGTGTTCGCATCATTGTCTGGTTCATAGTTAGTAATCGAACCATTGCGAGTATAACCCATTTTATAAGCTTCCTGTTTGGTTTGTGTGTGAGAATTATACCTGAAAATCAAACTATCATCAAGCTTTTAAAACACCATCATTTTAAAAATCTCAAGACGTTCTGTAAATGACTCTGAATTGAAATCATACACACCGTATTCAAAAAATTCAGGAAACAACTGTCCAACATCATCGTTTTTACTACTGGTGTATAATTTTGCATACAAAAATAAGATTTCGTTACCAGTAAAATCAAAATTGTGAAAATCAGAGCCATAAGAAGTTACAAAATCTTGTTTAGTCACTTCAAAATTAGCATTCATTTCTGTTCTTGAAATGAGATATGGAGGCTTATTGACTGGAGTTAAATTTGAAAAAAACAAATAAGTTGGTTCAAAATCATTAATGAACTTTATTGTCATCTTCGCACTTGGAGTGTCCATAAACTTCAAAGGATTAAAGTTGACTTTAAACCTTAATGGTTCTTTAGGAACAGCATTGACTTTTGGACAAGCAGGGCGATTAAAGTGGCTGAAAATTCGTTCAGCCGCTTCATTGTTTTTTGAAATAATATATTCATCGACATAAGAAATTGATTCAACAGAATCAGAATCTTGCTCATGATAGGAAGATATTGCCTGAGTTAGTGAACGATTGGAATTATCCCAATACATATCAGTGAGCCTCAAAGTTTTCGAAAATCATTAAAAGTAAATTCTTGTTTTGCATCATTCCCAATTGTAACCGAAAGGATTTCATCAGAAAAATCGCAGAAATAAGATGCAACACGGACACTATTTTCGTCACGAATAGTCAAACTTGCCCAAGAAATCTCATCACTAAAATCTTTAAATTCGAAAGAATTCTTTTTTTCTGGGCAGAGATAAGTTTTAATGTTACTTTCAAGACCAGCAATGAATGGATGATTAGCATTGTGATAACGAGCAACAGCTTCTTTCAGTGACTGAATAAAATCATTCATCGAAGCTTGATTGGTATGTACACTGTCCATTGCTTAAACCTCAACTGTTTTAAAGTAGATTGATTTTAGCAAAAAAGTCAAAATAAAGCAAGCCATTTTGAGAAGACTAATAATTAGCGAATCTCAACAATTCAAGTCTCTGTTGTATATCATTACTCTCAAATACCCAAGCACCATGATTATGATATTCTGGAAAAATCTCTTTCATGAATGGATTGTTATAATTAACAAATAGTTCAATAAGTATTAACTCATCTTTAAAATTGGCAATCATAGACTGATCTTTTGTCAATAAAAAATTAAAAACAGAATCAGTTGAATATTCACGCCTCCAATATCGATAAGAAATAGAAATCAAATTACATTTTGAATCGAATTCTAAACATAAAGGTTGACGAATATAGCATAAACTATTTTCAAAAGATACTATAGTTGAAATTGAATAAGTATTTACTTCATCATTTTTAATAAATACTTTATGTTCATTGTTAATTAGACCAAAAGACTCAATAACTGGAATTATATTTGGTGGACTTTTCAATATATATGAAGAACCAACATCAGAAGAGTTAATTATAAGTGGCAATCGATAATCAAATTTATCACAAAAAGAAATTTGATATCGGTCAGAAAATTTAATATGAAAATCTTTTATAAGATCAATGGCTTTGAAAGAATTATTTAACTCTTTTGGCGGTATATTATGCACAGATTTTTTATATTTCTGATACATAGAAGAAATAGTTAGCATATTAAGCCCTTTAAATTTCTATTAAAATATTATAAAAATAGTGATTATAGCACCATATATCAAAAAAATAAAGTGCCATCATAGAAAAATAAAAAATATGTGTTATGATTACTGCAAGTAATTGGAGGATTAATCATGAATAAATGTGTAGCAATCAGAATGTTTATTGATAAGGATGATCAATCTAAATTAAATGTCTACAATAGTAATGGAAACTTATATTGCATAGACAAAGAAAATAGAGTCCATAAATTAAGGGCTGAAAAACATAGTTCCTATGTTGAAGAGGAACTGAGAGAACTTGCAATAAAACATAACTTACGTGAAATTGGCACAAGAGTTGTTGATGTTAAGATTTTAAATGAATGTGATGGAAAAGAATATAATCTTGTTGATTACTTAGATCAAATTTAAAATATAAGTAAAGAAACAAAAGACGCTGAAGCGTCTTTTTTAATTTGCAGTAAATAAGTGCAATGATACAATTGAAAAAAATGGAGAAATTATGTTTATCAAAAGTATATTGAGAAGTGTAATAATAGTATCAAGTTTAATGACACAAATAGCATATGCAGATAATAGCATCAAATCAGGAACCTATGAATTTGTTAAATTAGTAGTAACACCAGAGAAAAAAATACAAGGTGTGTTTCTTGAAGAATTTGGAGTAGGAGTGAACATAAGCTGTAGTTTCAATTTTGAAGGTCAGCTAACAGATAAGAAAGTAACCAAATTAAGAACATGGGGCAGTGAAGACATAGACGGATCTATTGAAAGAGTAGGCGACGGCATTGTTAAATTAAAAGTAAATGGTGATCACCCCGGCTGTATGGGCTTGTCTGGAAACTTCTTGAAAGAAGGCATGGACATTAAACTAGATGAAAGTAAGAAATGGATACGATTTGCTGCTATAAGCAAAGATAAAGTCTATTTAAGCAAAGCAGATAATAAAGATATCAAAAGTAAAGTCTACATTATAAAAGATAATGTCTTTGCAATATTGAAAGAAGAAGGTGATAAAGTGTTTATTGAATATATAAATCATAATGCCAAATCATTTAAAGGCTGGATAAATAAATCTGACTATAAAGATTTTAAAGACTCAATATAAGAAAAATAAAAGGAGCTTCGGCTCCTTTTTTAATATCAAGAATATAAAGATATATCCTCTTTAAAGAAGAGCCATTTCAACAATATCTGAATACATAGAAATATTTTCATTATTCAATTCATAAAGTGGAAAATCAATATCAGAGTAACTTGAATTATTGATTAGAGACATAATATCTGGATAAAGATAATATTGTAATACAAGCCAGAATGCTTTGTTCCAATAAGTTTTAGAAAATTTACTTAAATGAATCGAAACTTTGTGTTGAGAATTTAAATTAAAGACAACATCTTTTAAATTGAAGTTTAAATCAAAAATAAAATCATAGTCAACATATACATTATGAGGCTGAGTAGGTCTAAATTTCATGCATATAATTGAATCTGTTGGTTTCATATAAACAACAAAACTTGTCACTGTTGAATTATAAGCCAATTGATTTAGAATATTATCATCAAATTCTTTAAACATATTATTGCGACATTTTATGAACCAATCATGTTTCAAAAAACAATAATAATTTTGATTTTTAAAATCTTCAAAGCGAACAAGTGCTTTATAGATAAATGAAATATGATGGCTGACATTCAAAACAAATGATGATTCGCCATTAGGATCAATATAATGTTTAAATAGAATTCTTTTAACAGAACTCTTGTCAAAACAAATCTTATCATTCTGAATATAAATGAGCCTTGACGATTCTTCAAATTTTTCTGGTGTAACAGAAGACTTTATCGCTGAATATAAATCATACACCAGTGGTTTATTAAGCTCATAAATAGCTTTTGCAGATAGCTTCTTTGTCATAGTGATAACCTAAATTTGATCTTTCAAATATATATCAAAATAAAAATTTATTTATATCGGATATAAATCAACAACTTTTGTTCATACCAACAAGTTCATAACAGTCAGACAAATTGGTATCTTTAATGTATTCTCTAAAAGGTACTTCATTAGTAGAGATAGCTTCATCTAAAGCCATCTTAACATCAACATCTGTATAATAATTAAACAAAACATAGAATGCTTGAATTCTGTTTTCAACTGTGAACTTTTTTAAATCTTCAATTTGATAACGATCATTATGAAATGGAGCTTGAAATTCAACATCAATGTAATTGAAATCCAAATCAAATTTAACTTGATAATGAACATTACGCTTCGAAACATATGAGTGCTTAGAGAAACACATAACAATATTTTGAGTAGTATCATTCATTCGAATATAGAAATCAATAAGAACAGAAGTCATCATTTCTTCGAGAAGAAATGCACCTAACTGGTCTTTCATCTTTTTCCGACCTGATTTAAACCAAGGATGCTGCAGCACAAACTTCTCATCATCAGTCAAATTTGAAAAATCAGAACGAATTAAAACCGCACAAAAATTATGCTTGCTTTTTTCGATATCAAGGCCAAAACAAGCATCACCATTATGTGCAGCAACATACTTAAATAAAGTTCGTTCAACATTATTTTGTTTAAAAAGAATGGTATTTCGTTTCATGAAAATATTTGGATGACCATCATCAGAGTCAATTGATGCAACAATTGTGTCATACAATGTTTTAGCAAATGTTTTATTTTTCATGATAAACACCCTATAAATTTTACCTATTATATCATAAATACAATAAATTATAAAGAATTATTAGGAATAATATCTTCAATATTAACTTCAATAAGCTGTTCATCAACTACATTATAAATAGTTTTGATGTAACTGCTAAGATGCTCAAGATCATGGTAAAACTCAACAACATACCAGTCTGGTTTGGGTACATCCTTTGCAACTCTATTGATTTGGTCAATGCAGTATTTCATTTCTCGATGATGCTGAAAACTGTAAGTGTTACATTTATAAAGGTTGGCATGTTTTTTATTGCCTTCACGTTTTAACTCGTGAACAAGATTATCTCTTGAAGTGACTGCCATTTGAAGTTCACAATATTTACCATCAATCGTATATTTATTATTTTCTTCATCAGGTGTGAATTTCAAATAAATAGTAGACGCTTTTTTAGGATTAAATGTTTCTCCAAAGAACAAAGAAGCAAAGAAAAGACCTTCATAGGAGTTTTTAAAAGTAAAATCAGCTAGAAAAGTTTTAAGATTATCAATGTCTCTCTGAGATAATCCATCTTCTAAATATGTACTATCTGAGTCTTTCCAAGAATCACGCCAAAATGGATTGGTAAAATCGAAAACAATGCTTTTGAAAGAATAACGTGGGTTTTTCGTATCAATAAAAAGAGAAAAACGATTGGAAGTAGACTGAGCAAAATAACAATCTACAATGTTGCTTTCTGGATGGTTGATGATTTCTTTCAAACGGGATAGAAATTCATGATGTTTAGTTAAATCAGTATAAAAAGAAACGCGGTTGTCAGAATACATAATAACACCTCTTAATAATAATTGAATAATAATACAAAAGTTGCTAAATTTTGTCAAATGATATGAGATTAAGAGCTTGAATGTTATTTAGATAAAAGAGAAATCAATAAAAAATCATTTTCAAAACATTTTTTTCGCAATTATAATAATCATGAATGTTTAAAATAAAACGAGATAAAGTTTTAAATTTAAAAAAAGTAAACATATTTGACAACAATTAAAACAAAAGATATTTTATAAAAGTTTACTTAATAAATAATGGAGAATTTATGTTAAAAACAATACTGGCTACAACATTATCAATATTAGCTTTATCATCACATGCTGACACAGTAATATCACCAAAACCTGAAAATATTTATCTTTTTGATATTAAAGATAAAGAAAAGACTTTTGAAGGGACATATGCAATAGGTTTAGACGAAAATGTATTATTAAAATGCGACAATAAGAACAAAGTACCAGATGAAATTGATTATAGTTGTAAATTTGATTTAAAAACTGACAATAATTTTAATATAAACAATGAAGCTATAACAGGAGTTCAAATATTATTGATACCAACAGTGATTGAAAAAGATGTATTAAGAACTAACATTGTATATAGACAAAGGATTGATCAAACACATTCCATAAATTCTGTTATGGTAGACCAACAATTGAAATTAAACAAAAAGAATGAAATAAAATTAACAGATGATAATAATCTTTACATTACTGTTAAAAAAGAAAAATATTAATATAAAAAAAGCACCATCAAGGTGCTTTGTTATACAGCGAAGAATACTTTAAATTTTGGACATATCCAGTAAATCAACCAAATCTTTAAAGCTCATACCTTTACCATCAAATGCTTCTCTATTTTTTTGCTCGATCAACATTGAAAGAAAGTCATTCAGATAAGCATCCAATTGGGTATCAAGTTTCAATACAGCATTCTTTTCAAAGAAATCATTATAACTGTTAGATGCATCAGTAACAATATTCGCAACTTTATTGTCAACATCAAAACCAACTGCAAAACGAACTTGTTGTCTACTGGAAAGACAAAGAGCAATCAAACCTTTCAGTTTGGTATTATCTGATTCATCTTCAAAGTGCCAGTCAAACTGAATACCACAGCTAAAAGACTTTTTGCTAAATTTTGGCTGCATGACAAACGATACAGAGTCTTCAACTTCATATTCACCAGAAGGCTCATGAAGATCAGGTTTCAAAATGCTTTCAAAGCTGACAGGTTTGATAGGTTCGAACAACTCCTTGAATGAAGGATGTTCGTTAACTTCGAGCAGGAAGTCATTCAGCATTTCAAATTGAGCACGATTGACATTATCAAGACCAAAAATTGGTGCAATCGTTTCGTAGTGCTCTTTGTTGATGGTAAGACGATAGATCGAAGTACCCACAACGTTAAAAATAAGTTTAGAATTTTTTTCTTCACCAACAGTCACATAAAAATCACTACAGTAATCTTTGAACGTGTGTTCATCGTTAGGAAAATGGAAATTCAAGAAATCCTGAATTCGTGCTTTGAATTTTTCTTGATGTTCGTTCATAACAATTTACCATTGATGGATAGGAATGGCAGTATTATACCAAAAAAAGGGTTCGTAGACAAGTTAATTTGTGACAAATGATAATTTGAAAATCTTGATTATGTTTTTTAATGACTTATAGTCACACTATAACGAGAAAGAAAAAAGAGGCTGGTGCCTCTTTTATTAGTAAAAACTTTATTTAAGGAATTTTAAAGATGTCTAAATAATTTGAAATAACAATATCATCTGAAATAATCACATCACCATTTGAAAGATCAATAAATAGTTCTTTGTCAGAACTTGTTTTTCCAAAATTAAACTTTGTAGTAACAGAATTATTTATCGTTCTTAAATAATCAAAGCCATAAATAAAATCAATGGTATCACAATATTTAATATTCTTATAAACATAAGTAATATGTATATGGTTAATACCATATTTAACAATACTCAAAAAATCAGCCAAAATTGGACTGTTAATATGATTAAGCGAACAGATTTCGTTATCAGTAAACTTAAATATGACACATTCATCATCTTCGTCATTTTCTGACAGACAGTTAATTAACTCTGAAAGAGGCATAGATAGTTCAGAAAAATGATAGAAGTTTATTTCACCACAATAATAAACTAATCCAGTGTCAGCATTAAAAACAAAATAATCGCCGCCAATGTCTGTTGCAAAAATAAAAGAATTATTAGGCATTGATGGAAGTTTATCACGCAATATTTGTGTTTGATATGATTTTGTCTCTTTTAGTATAGATTTAGCATTTAAAATCTCATAAACAGAAACAATATTTTCTTTGGCATTAAAAACAAAACTAATGTCAGGACTTAAATAATAGCCTGAATTCATTTTGTTAAAGATTTTCTCATCATCTACATTAATTGAAATATTAAGAGATTTTTTAATTTTATCTAATTTAATCAAATTTTCCACCATTATTAAAAACTGCTTGACCACCAGTATGTTTTACTTCATCATGTATCTTTCGAGGTACTAATTGCATAGTTTTACCATTTTCATGATGATGCCACGTATAACCTTTTGGAGTTTTCGAAAAACCAGCTTGCTTGTTTGCAAGAGCAAAGTCTTTAGCTCTAACACCTGTCAGTTGAATATCAACTTGCTTAATTGAAACTTTAGAAAAATCAGGAAAACCTTGTGGTGTAAATTTTATACCACTTGGATGAACTTGTCCAGCATATTTACTATTTATTGGAGCACGTCCACCAATAGTCGGAATAAGAGACGGAGGGCCAGTTGCAGGCGGTTTTGTTACTATTGTTTTAGGAACATTAATATTCTGAACTTTAGAAAGAAATTGCTGAGATTCATTTTTTAAATTCGCATATTTTGGATTAGCAACTATTTTTGATAAATTATCAACTGCTTTTTGTTTTAAAGCAGGATTTTTAATAATGTTATTAACAACAGTTGATTGTAATTTAGGATTCTTAATTGCCGAAACAAGAATTTTAGTACCAACCAATAATGCAATTTTACTTTTAATACCAGCCTCTGCTAAACTCATATTCAGAATAAGCAAAGAAGATAAAAAACTTGCTATTAATAATTTAAATTTCATAGTATCCCTTAATAAAATATTAGAATAATACTGTAAAAAGGGGGAATGTCAACTGATGAAAATAAAAAAAGAGGCCGAAGCCTCTTTTATGAAATCTGGAATTTAATCCAGTTTGATTTTTTTGAACAGCAACGAAGTGCTGACGCTCATGATTCGACCCATTCCCTTGATGGTCAAAGCCTCAGTATCGAGTAGGGCGACCATGTAAACACTCAGACTTTGAAAGTGCTGATGTGCTTTCGATGGTTCATTCTCATGCTTGATAGCGTTGAGGAAAGAACGAATACGTTTACGGCAAGTTTGGTTGGCCATTCTCAAATCTCCATTATTGGCAAACAAAATTGTTAAAAATGATTAGGAAGCATCGCTAGACATAATGTTGTCTCCTTATTCTATTAAGCAAAGTGTACTATAAATGAACATCAAAAACAAGCTATTTCAACGAATTAAACGGCTCAAATCAGTGAAAAACGCCGCTTTCTTTTCATAGTTCAATTGAGCATTATCAAAGAGAGCTTTCAATTCTCTTTCAATTTTTTTATAATTATCATCAATTTCTGGATTAAACATCAAATAAAGACGATTAAGGAATTTAAGCATAATATCATGCAGAGCAAAAAACTCAACAAATGCCCGTCTATTTTGAATTCTCTGAACAGATGAATAGGACTCTTTATAAATCTTCACCAAATTAACAAACACAATCGATTGATGAACAGTTACATCCAAATTTTCCAGTTTTGCGAGTGCTTCATTAATGATAGTCATATTTATTTTACCTTTTTGAAACCACAGTCATAAGAAGTGTTTGCATAACGATGGTACTGACCTTTGTTGATACGCTGAGCATAAAGTTCAGCCAACCAACGGGACTTGAATTTATACTTCACTTTAAAACCAGTGCTCACAGTACGAATATCGGCTGTTTCAAATTCCCCGCTGAAATAAACTCTTACGGTACGGAAAAGGCGTTTGGTGAATACTTTGAAAATAAGACCTGTAAAACCATAGCTCATGGTAAAGCCCTCGGGTGTTTTAAAGCTGAATTATAGCATCATTAAGAAAAATGAGCAAGATATTTAAGAAATCTTATTTTTGATTTTGCTGGTTTTAAAGAGTTGTTTTAAATCAGTTCTACTAACTTTACCAACTTGCTCTAACTGATGTATTTCTTGTATTTTAGATAAAAGATGAGCATGCACTGAATCATAATTGTCCGCATTAAGATTGGCATTGATATAATCTGATGTAAATGGTAAATATGAGTTTTTAAGAACAGGAACTTTATCTGCATTTTTTAACATGTAATCATGCATTTTTGACTTCAAATAAAGACTGCCATCATCAGTAAATTGAGAACTTTCATAGAAGTATTTTTTATCTGCACAATAGTCAATAATAGAATTTGATACCATTGTTCCTAAATTCTGTCCTCTAAAATCATAATTGACAGCAATGAATCCTAAATATTTAAATTTGTCTACATGATGAGAAGGGCTAACAAAAGGATTTTTCATAATAGAACCTATTGCAGCAATGTCTTCATCATTATGATAAATAAACCATGTATCATTTTCTTGCTTTTCCATATTAACAAAAGTTAAACCATTATTGAGATTTAAATAATGTTCTAACCCAGCGTTAGAAGCAAAAGATTGTTCTTTAATCAAATTTGAAATTGATTCAAGCGAAATATCACCTTCAATAATGGAAAATTGAAGATCATTTTTTGATTTCAAATGTAGTTGTTGTTTTAATGGATTTTTCTCAAACAACTTAGCGTAATAAGGATCATTACAGAGATCATTAATGATAGATAAAACTTCTGGTGTATGTTCTGTAACTTCTTTTATCTTGTGACTAAAAAAATCACTGCTATCTATTATTTTTTTGACAAATAATCCATTTTGAATGTGATAGTTGAAACGTTCATTAAGCTTATGCTCTTCCAAAACACGTAAATCTTTTTGAAAAGGTGAAGAGATATAGGTAAAAGAAACACCATCATCAGTAGCAGATTCAAACAATTTGAAACCCTGATATTTTTTATCAAAATAATAAGACTGTGTTATAGCATGTAATACCGTATTACAAACATGAGAAGCTACCGACAAGGAATTAATATCATTTTCATTGATTATGCCATAATTATCTTCATAAGATTTTTTAATAGCATTTTCAAAATTAGAAAAATAGTAATGAGACATGTTTATAAGTAAGTGTTATATACTAATTATTATACTACATATTTAAAATAAAAAAAGTATTAATAAAAAATCAACTTATAAAAAAAGCCCACTGATGTGGGCATTATTTAAGCGAACTTATGAAGCTTGTTAACTAAAGTTTTCAAATTTTCTTTATACTCAGCAGTTACAATGCTGTTAACCAGACCAGCCATTTGTGGAATACTGATATAGTGAATGTCATCAACTTTTTGAGAAAACTGTCTGAAAGAGTCAATAACACCATCAGATTTGTAACCACAAACCTTTTGAACAATAGATGATTGAAGTACCACATTATCATCAACAATCACATAAGGGATAACATCAGAACCAATAATGATTACAGATTTATCTTTATCAATATTAACAACTGCAGCTTTACGTGGAGTATTGCGGTTAAAACTGTTAAATAGTGTTACCAATTTTTTAGCATAAGTCTGATTGTTCATTTCGCTTGCAATAAGCGGGAACTTACTGAGAGGAATAAAGTTTGAAATACCATTCTTTGTTTTAAGTTTAACAGAAAATTCTTGAAAGTTATCACGAACTTTTAGATTCTTATAACCACAATAACGCAAAATATCAGTTGCTTTAACAACAATCTCACCAGAATTAGTTGCTACAGAGAAGTAGTGTTTATTAACTTCAATAAAATCTTCAAGGTCATCTTCAATGGCAACTTCTTTTCGATTTTTGATAGCAGTCATAAAATTACGCAAAAGCCCAGCAACAGCGGCATTCAAAAGAGAGTGGTGATTTTGATTGTTAGACAACACACCTACTACATAAGGCAGGTTTTTGATAGCATCAACTGGAATAAAAGAAGCTGATGGATAAAGCTCAATGAAGCTTTTGAGTTTCAATCGAGCATCATAACGCTTGACCAGATCTCTGTTTACACTACCATTGTCATCCAATTTATAATTCAAGATAGCCATCATGTCATCAAAACAGAAATAGGATTTATTGCTTTCAGTTTCATAGACAATACGAATGTCTTGCTTGAGCATTGTGAAGGTGGTAAACAGGTAATTTTTGTATTTGGACCAAGTATGCATTAAGAGAAAACCTTACAAATTTAAGATGGGGTAATTATAACAAAGAAACAGGCGTTAAACAAGAAAAAAAGGCATAAAAATATGCCTTAAACGAAAACAACATCTGAACGAGTTCTTGGCGTGAACTCAAGAGGATAACCAGCAGAGACACCCATTTGAATAAGGTTATCAGTGACAAATTCAACCAAAACACAGTCAACATCAAAATCAAAAGAACTCTGGCCTTTGTCATAAACCATAAAATCAGAGCTAATAGAGTGATTTGATCTTTTTAAACTGATTTCAAAATCTTCATAATCACTATTCGAGTGATATTTTGAATAATAAGCGGCTTTAACAGAAGGACCAAACATATCTTTAAAAAACTTGGTAAGACCTTCATTCAGAATTGCATATTGAATAGAAGACATGATTAAACCTCCAAAAAATAAAGGCACATTGCTGTGCCTTAGTATTGTTCCTTTAGATGGGCACGCTTATCGCGGCCTTTCTTTTCCTTGCGTTTTTTGTCCACCTGAACAGAAGATTTGTTGTAGGTGTTCATGTGTTTTGCAACAAAGTTGTTTTTCATCATAAAACCCTCAATAAGTTTGGAATGCGAGCATTATACACAAAATCCAAACTAAAATCAAGGATTTTGCGAGTTTACTTCACCTGACGTAGTTCTTGTGCCAGATTTGGATGATGCAGATTTTGCAGCAAGATGTTACGAATAAATGCACCATGTTTGTAAAGACTGATTTTAGTTACATGACCATCAGCACCATGACTGATAACCAATTTAAAATGGTCACCTACTAATGAAACCTGAATATTTTTGCGGTCAGCAACTACTGAAACTTCATCACCAAAGCCACATGATTTATGGACCTTATCAAGCTCTTTTTGAGCATTACTGATAAAAGCCCGAAGCAAATCTTTGGTGGTATGGTCAATAAACTGATTTTCAAATTTATTCAGAGAACTCATAGCAATCACCCGAAGTTAGTTAAAGAAAATCCAGAAACCCTATTAGAATCTCTGGAGGTAATGAATTGGAGGTGCGTATGGAATTTTACCACGGATGTTGCAACTGGATTTTATAGTCTCCGCACCTACAGACCACCAGCATCCCCTTTCGTTTGGCCAAAACTTTCACATCAACGGAGCAAGTATATCAAAAAAACACACCGCTGTAAAGCCTTTTCAATCTTTTAAAGAGAAATTTTTAACAGTGTTTTTACCATTTTCAACGGTATGGATTTGTACAGATTCATTGTATACAATAATAACAGACATTTGTGTATTTTTTATATCATTGACCATATCAAGAGAAGTATAACCACTTGAGAAAGAACATTCAGCAGATGAACATTCTGTAAAAAAATCACTAATGATATCTTTAATTTTTTTGACAAAGTTCAAATGAAGCTCTTCATCAAAATAATCACCTTTACGGGTAACAAAATTGATCGATTCGTGAACTCGTTTTGGCATTGTATAAAAAGAAGATTCTAAATTGGAAATAAAAAGGTCAAGCGAAGCTTTATTATTCGCTTTCTGTAAAATGGTGTTAAGTTCTTCATCGGTTCCCTGCCAACCACCTACAGCAAGAAGGCCACGAACGTAATCAAGATTATATTCAGCAATGTTCATAGTTAATCCTATTATATAAAGATATTTATTATACCATGATAATGCTAAATTTCAATCATTTCAAGCAGAGCAACATCCTCTTTTGTAAGTGTATTTGTTTCAAAAGGGATATCTAATAGGCTTTTCACTTCTCTAGTTGGCATATACATTAAAGTTAATTGTTTAATATAATCTAAAAAATATATTCTATAATATTGAAAGCTTAAATCACAATTTAAATTATTAAAATCGATCTTTAATTCAATTGATTCATCAAATAAAACATTGCAATCATGTTCCTCATGATAATTTATAACGACTGTTTCAATGAAACTTGTTTGCAAATTAGAATCAATGTGCCACATAATATTGATAAATGACTCAAAACCAATATGGCTTGCAGTAGTGTTGATTTTAAAATATAAGATAAAAGAGCTTTTTGATACAGATTCTAATAAAAGAGGTTTATCAATAATGAATTTCCCATGTCTTTTGAGATTACCTACTTCAGAATCAGTCCACTGCAAAACTTGTTCAATATAACGAATTAAAGATAAAGCCTTGCAACTGTCATCTGTAAATTTCAATTCATTTGAAATATGGCCTGCATTTTTATAAGCATCATCTTTATACGTGCCAATTAGTAAAGATGTCTTTTCATTGTTGTAACAAATAAAATAAGTATGTAAATTAAAATAATGTTTGTTTTTTCTTAGATTAAAATTATCAAGATCTCCATAAACAATAGTTTCAATAGATGGAAGCATTTTTGAAAATACATAACTATCAAGTTGCTTATAATAAATGAAATTTTTATACATGTAATTGTAAATGAATTTCTTTTTTGAAAACTTAAAGCTATCAGGTAAAATTGAATGATTATTAGCAACTAAGGCATCATTAAAAAGAACATAAGTATGACAAAAGGTAGTAGATATATCAGACTGCTTAATAAAACTTAGAAAAATATCAAACCCATTAACATGATAAGAATAAGTTTCATAGTACATAGCAGAAGCTGTCGAAATAGTTTTAGTGATTTTTTTGTTATCGATGATTAAAGAATGAAAATTTAGATTGTTCTTAACATAACGAATAATATTAAACATAATTTAGTCCTGTAGTCAAAAAAGTATAGGCTAAAAATATTTAATGTCAAAAAAAAACCGCCCGAAGGCGGTTGTAATGAACTGTCAAACAGTTATTGAATTTTCCCTTCGTGTGAAAGGATGATGAATCGAGCAACTTTAACAGCGTCTTCAATGCTGCCTTTGAAGAAGGTCAAGAAACCACTTTTATGGCAGAACCACAGACCTTCAATACCAGATACTTTCACCAATTCATCTTCTTTCAGTCCCCGCCAAGCCATTGGTGTTGGCGATTTCTGAGAGAAATCATTACGTGGGTCAGATGGAACAGTTTTAATGGCCCAAGTACCATTGCTATGTGGGTAGATAACCATTTTCTTGTCAGTCAATTTAGCCACACGTTTTGTAGCATCCTTCACGTTGCTTTCGCAGACAACAACATCTGGATAAATTTCACTTTTCTTGATTGCTTTCACAATTTCTTTATCAGCCTTGATGTTACCACGCACATAAGTAAAGAAGTTGATGAAGTAATCAACAGCAGCACGCAAAGCACGCTTGAACTGACGATCTTGTGCCGAAGGATCATCTGGTTTACGGTTGTACATGACCAAGAAAATCAATTCAGACATTTTTTCAAGACCATTATCGTGCATATCAACACGACGAATCAGGTCATTTTCAATAACATCCATAGTATCTTCGTTCATGTGCTGATGAAGTTTCTTATTTTCACGCAGCCATTTCCAAACGATGCCGCAAGAAGACATAGGAAGGCCGTCTTTCCAACGCAAAGAATCATCGTTTTGGTGATGGTCGAAGTTACGCATTTCTGGGTCATAAACACCACCAACATCGACTACAAAGGTGTCTTTGTCAGCACGAGCAGCAGCAAGAATTTTTTCGTCACGGGTACGAATGAGTTCAACTTTTTCATCTTTAGCAGTAAAGTAGGTTTCCAAAAGAGCGATTGCGATCAATTCGTCAATGTGGAATTGTTGAGAGTGAGTAACGACTTTCATTTCATTAGTCCTTGTTTATTTGATGAGGCTATTATACACAAAAAACTGAATAGAAGCAAGAAAATTAATAATTGAAAAAACTGAGATACAAACCATATTATGTACAATCATTTTAATAGCACAAAAAATGTGTTACAATATTACCATAAACAAAACAAAACAAAAAGGAAAGATATGTTGTTATTCAAAAAATCATTGGCTGATAAATTAGAAGCAAAAATAATCGAATTATCAACAGAATTCAGGGATGAATATCAAAAAAGACACAACCAGAATTATTTGGATGGATTAGAGCAAAAAGTAAAATCAAACAAATTTAAAGCTGCTGCTGGTTTTGTTGGTGCAACAGTTGCAGGAGTTGCTAGCATCGGTGGAGTATTTGGCGTTGCAGCAGGTGCAATAGCCACAACAGCAATTATCCCAGTTGTAGGTGTCAGTACAGTGATAGGTATCACAGCACTTGGGTATGCAGGGATAAAAAAATTGGTAGCTGATAAGGCAAATAAAGAATTGTTAGACAACTACGATCCAGTAGTAGGACATAAGCTTGAGAATAAATTTGAAAGTAAATTAAGAAAATTATTATCAAAAACTGGTGATTCAATGAGTGAGCAATTAAACCAGATAAAAGATGCAATAAAAAATAATGATATGAACAGCTATGAAAAAGCAATTAATGATGTAAAAAAGGCTGCCAAAAATAAAATTTGAAATAATTTAAAAATAAAAAAGAAGCTGAAGCTTCTTTTTTTAACAATTAATTTCTGTATGTTATTAAATTTTTAGGAATTTTTATTTAATTCAACAGCTTGAAGTGTCTTTGCGTTCTTAATTTGATCATGAAGAATACCAATAAAAAATACAAGAAAGAAACAATAAAACATGGGTAAAATACTAAAAAAGAAAGAAAGGAGTAATCCAAAAGAGATCGGTAATATTGAGATATTACGTAAAACTAAAAAACTTTTAAGATCATCTTCTTTAACTTGTAAAAACGTTAATGTCCACCAAGCCATATATAATAACCAAGATATGCTAACATATACTAGATATTTATCAACAAAATGAATTAAAGGTCCGAGCGTGTAATCATAGATAAATTTTAATGTATCATATATATAACCTGACTGACTGACTAAACTTTGAAGAGTTATTGTTATAACGCTCAAAATTAAAATAATACCAACAAGTTGTAAGAAAGATTTAAACATAACAGAGCATAATTTTTTATTTTGTATCATAATATATCCTTTATATAAGCTAAATAATAAAATAACAAAAATAGAATACCATTCAAAAATACAAAATCAACAATTAACTAAGTAGTATTTAAATTTTAAAAATCAAAAAAAACCGCCTAAGCGGTTTAGTTGTGTCGAACATAAGCTCTATTGAAGTAAATTCGCAAGATTTTTAAGTTTTTCTGCAACTTCTGGAGAAATTGTTGGTAAGAACTTCTTTTGAATATCTTTTAATTTTTTAAATTGCTCAAAATGCATAGGATAAGTCCAATCATCAACAGAATGCCCTGAACAATTGTTTTTACAGTATTCATTTCTAAGAACAATAATGGAAACATCAGTAAGATCAACTACAGCTTTTTTCCAACTACTTTCAATATTTTCTGGCAAGTTAAATAGCAAAGAATAATTATTCAGAGAATGTAAATCAGTAGTTGTAAATGGTTTTTCAAATTCCATAGTATTAGCAACAACAAAATCAAAATTTTCTTCAATAATTTTAAGCTTTGAAACAATAATCTGATTAGTAATTGATTGATTTGATTTCAAGCCACTAATAGGGAAATCAGTTAGATCAATTTTTCCAGCAGGATCATCTTCAAGTGAAATTTTACGTGAAAGAATAGTACCATCAGGAAGCCATTCTGATTCAGGATCACGGATAAGTACATGTTTCAAAACATCCATTCGGCTTTGAAAAAGGAGTGGATATTTGATAATGTGATTTTTGATATTAATTTCTGCTGGAGCTAAAGGCATGACTGTATCCTCTAAATAATTAGATAATTATAGCATAGACCAATATAATAAACAATAAAAAAGCACCCGAAGGTGCTTTAATCCAATTCTACTGCATATAACATGTCATAATAAACAAAAACAATTTTGTTATGTTCAACAGAAACATTTTTGATTCTTTTCTTTTGTAAACTACGACCTGATTTTTTTAGAAACTGAGCATGAGCAATTTCAATGAGTTCTGGTTCAAGTACAGACAGTTCTTTTTTGAGTGCTTCAAATCGTGAAAATTTTTCTTTAATTTCATCTGAAACGAGTTGCATATTTTTTCCTTATAGATAATGTTAAAACAGGAACCTACCTGTTTCAAGCCAATTATATAGTAATATATAGTAAATGTCTACTACATTTTTTTACCATCAAAAATGACAGTTTCATCAGGATCAAATCGAATGGCTGCACATATGACAATAGATTTGTCATAGTCCAATTCATAATTCATATGTGTGCTTGGCTCAAGACTTCTAAGACTACGAATTAGAGCATCAGACCTATCATGAGTGATTAAAGAAGCAATAATTTGCAATTGGCCATAATTGACGATGTTGCGAATAACAATCCTCAAAGACGATTTATCTTGAGAAATAGAAGCTGGTCTGGCATAAATAACTTCTTTTTTGCAGAGAAGTTCAATGGATTTGTCATCATATAGCATGAATTCCAAACATCGATCTGGCTGTAATGAGCGTGCTTTATCAACACGATCCTTAGTTTTGATGAATGTACCCAAGACATTAAAATCTGCTGGCGTAGCAAATCCTTGGGCTACTAAAAAATTTGTATGTGCCATAATAGAAACCTCATTAATGCAAAAACTATATCACTAATACTTAAAAAATACAAATAAAAAAACCGCTCGAAAGCGGTTTAGTGTTTGGTACAGTCAGGAGGATTTGAACCTCCAACCTTCCTCGGCAAAATGAGGATGCTCCACCCATTGAGCTACAACTGTAGAAATTAGGTCAGGGATGGAGAAACCTCTCAACATCCCCTAGTGACACGCCCCGCGACACCGCTGTCACCTCGCACCCTTTAGCGGATGCCCCACAAGTCTTTCATGTTCTGTATGTTGCTTATAATATCAAACTTTGAAGCTTTAGTCAACATCTTTTTAATTAGGCTCCGTGGTCTGGATTCGAACCAGAGACTCCCCCTAATCGCGGAGTTGTTTTACCACTAAACTACCACGAAATAACATCTTGTTTCAATGTGTGTATAATATCAAAAAATAGAAAATAAGTAAAGATATTTATTATAAAAAATATCTAACAACATATCAATTATAATAGTTTTTTTTAATTTAAAATCATGGAAATAATTTAATAAAATTTATGATAAAGTATAGATTATGCTTAAAAAATAAAATTTTATTTTGTGTCATGGTGGTTTCTTTACTTATATAAAAAATGCTTTTAAATCAATTTAATTTAATTTGATTTATTTTAAAAGTATATTAAAATATAAATATAACAACATCTAATATAAGCATGAAAAAGAAAATAATAAAAATAATAAGTACATTTAGTTTAATAATTGTAAGCAACCATGTTATAGCAAAAGACTATTATATGCATATACCTCTTGAGAAAGACCAAATAATAATTGGAAATGAAAATGAAAATAGTCAGGAAGGTAATAATGGAGTTGGACAAGAACCGGGAGAAACTTGTTCCAATAGTTTTGCCTATGTAGGAAAAGAATCTTTCGATATAACATATAGTGCAGGAATGATAGTTTTTACATTAAAAAATACAACTGGTTATGATTCATATACATCAATGATTGGTAAAAGTTTTGTAAAATTATTAGTTGTTACAGAATTACAGGGAATATCAAGTCATACTGCTGGAGCATTATTAGTGGAAGGGACTCCATTACAGTACACAGTTCGTTCTGGAGAATCAATCAAGATGACAATAACACCTAAATCATACAATATGGAAACATTTGAAGAGTGTGCAAGCGGAATACCAGTAGAAGTTATTAATGCAACATATGATCAAATAACAAATTTGCCGTCTAATTAAAAAGGAAGCATAAGCTTCCTTTTTTTAATTAAGGAATTAAGAGTTGTAGCCTCGTAGCTGTTCAAACCCAGCTTTGAAACCTTTTTTAACAAAGTCTTTTGCATCAATTTTGTTAATGAAACGTTGTCCATAGCTTAAATTATCAGTGCCAAGGAACAAAACAACCCAATCAAGACCTTTAATGTTCTCATCTGTGTCTGTATCAAAAAAATGCCCTTTTCTTTCCATAATAAAAACTGGAACATAAGCTTTTTTATTGTCATTAACAAAAGACATATAAGAAAGCTGGCAATAATTAGATAAAATTTGATGATTATATGAATTAGGTACTTCAATATATCCTACAAAACTACCATCAAAATAGGAACTAAAATCAGAACCCCAATCTTTCAAATCAGCAACATCATTATTACAAAGTTCAAGAGGAATGCCAGAGTTTTTAGTCAAAGACTCAATATCTTCATTTGTAATAGTTTTAACACTATCCATAAATGATTGAAGATTTTTTGTGTCAGTATAATTGGGTTCTCGCAAAATATTGCCCACTTTTCGCTCAACCCGTTGACCTAACATATCTACAACTTCACACACAACAGATTTATCATTCTCAAGAAGAATACCAGTACGCTCAAAGAAATCTTCTGATGATTCAGCAAGGATTTCAACAGCAACAACGTGCTTGCCCCAGTTCATATAAACCTTACGACCAATAACTTGCATAATTAAAACCTCATAGGAGTTTGAGAATATGAGTATATTATAGCAAAAAAACATTGCTATTGGAAGCTATTGTTTAGATTAAAATTCTGCCATTTCAAGGACAGACATATCTGTTTTCAACAAATTTAAGTTTTCACCATACGTATTCATCCAATTTAATAAAAATTTAACAAAACTAACAATATCTTGATTTACAATTGATGGATGACTTCCCTCAAAAACCTGATAAAAACTATCATTAGCCCTATGATATTTTGACATAAAATAATTGAAGTAATAATGAACATCTTTGTTATAAACAAAAAATTGTGATAATTCTGGAAGTTTATTAAGTTTGAATTTTATTAATGGATCTTCTGCAATATGCCAATACATCAGAATAGAAAGATGGGCGTCTTTATCAAACGAATAATGAATATCTATACAACTTAGTGCAAAATTATCATGAGAATGTTGAACACCACCAATAGTATAGCTATTTTTAGCAATTGCTGATAAATAGTTAAAATTATTATCAACATTGATAGTGACATTATAAAAGAATGAATTAATTCCTTTAAATAAGTTATCATGATCGAAGTTAAAAGAAACTTGTAAATTGTCTTCATAGAGAAGAACAATTACATAACCATAAGGATATTCATATTCTAATCCATAGTTGCTATGGGCACAATTAAATGAAAAATCTTTTGAACAAACATCAATAGAACAAACCTTATTGAGTAAAAATGAAAGTTGTTGCCTGATAAACTTGTGATGCTCACCAGACAACTTTAGATTATTTCTTTTGAAATCAGAAAACAGTGACATCAATTAACTCACATAAATACAACGACTTTGTAATGCCAAAAATTCATTTGGAATAAAGCCCGGATATGTATAACAATCACAAATCAAAATTAGAGGACATGGTTTATTAACTACAAGATCATAAATAACTTTGAATTGTGATTCATTAGAAAAATTAACATTAGAAAGTATTAACATAGCATTTGAATGGCTCTTAATTAAATCATTAATAAAATCAAGGTCAAAATTGACATCAAAATTAGAGGCCCTTGTATAAATTGAGTCAGCATTTGGATGTTTTGCATCAAGCAACATGATAGTTGCATCGCTATGCTCACGAGCAATATGTGCAAGATCGGTTTCGCCTAGAGTTTTAACCATCAAAGGAATATTAGAAGAAACAAAAGATTTAAAAGCGTCTATTTTATTCATCATTTATCACCTAATTGTTTGAAAAAATGATTATAACACGAATCAAAAAAAGAAACAAGAATAATCAAGTGTCTTCAGTACCTAATGCATCATCCAAAACACGTTCACAAATACCCAATAAAGACTCAAATTGTTCTTTTACATGAGATTTTTCCAACAGTACAGCCTGTTCTTCTTGAGAAAGCTTAGAAATGTCAATATTTGCTACAGTGTTAATCTTTTTAGAACACCCTAGCAATGGTGTTTGCTGAACAGAAGGAATAATAACATGTTCTGGAGGATCTTGTTTCTTCAAATTATCTAATTTATGTTCCATTGATCAATCACTTATTCATCTGGAAAAATAATTGAATTATCTTTGATTTCAGACCAAAGCACACGAATGTCATCACCTTTAGTGTAATCATAGATACCTTCAAAACCAATACAGTCATCTAATACAAGATAGCGATCATCATGACCATAACCACAAACTTGCCAGTGATCAGACCAAAACATATGCTCTACCAAGTCTTTGAGATTAGGATAAGTTTTACGCATCACATCCCAACTCGAAGCTTCAACACGGTCAGAAATGTCTTGATCAGGAGCATCAGCATCTTCTGCAATAACAACACATTTGAAGTGTTCAGTGCCACGAATACGCTCTTCTTTAAAAACAAGATTAATCGTGCAAATTTCTGCTGATACGGCTACTTGTTGAGACATTCAGAATTCTCCAATTAGTTTAAAAACAAGTGAAACGTTTGGTGATTTCGCGGGCTTCTTCTTGTGTACAAGGCCCAATACCGAGGCCAGTAATAATCAACTGCCCATTAAAATGTGGTGGATAAATATGCCCTCGATCAACAACAATGGCACAAGGAATACCCGCTTTACGTGCCAAATTGTAAGCTTTGACAAGTTGATTACTATTTTTTGCCTTCATTGCAACTTTGGCACCACCATTATAAGCATCATTATGCTCATTACACCAAACACGATACGCTTGAGCAACTTCTGGTTTATGATGTTCAGCAGAACGCAAAGCATCAGTATAGGCGTGACCAGCCTGCGGAAGAAGTTTGCCAGTTTCCATCACAATATCAGTACGCAAAATAGCATACTGATAATAATAAGGCTTATCATCTGGCCGACTATTGGCAAGAGCTTGTGCCAAAATATCTTCTTCGGTCAAATCAATAATATCAAGGCTCATAGGGCATCCTAAATTATGTATGTTAAAAATTATTTGATGATGGTCAGTTCGTCAAGACCCATTTTACTCATCAACATGACACCAGATTCAGTATCAAATTGCCATTCAACAATTTTACCACTTGTGAAGACAACAATGCAAGTGTGTTCAAAATTCAAGCCAACAATACCTTGTCGAAAATCTTTGAACTCTTCTTCAAGATCGGCATTGATAGCACGAAACTGAGTCAGATCATAATCATCATCTGCCGTAACAGCCAGATAAACTTGATCAACAACATTACCAAAGAATTGATAAAAAACATCAGTCAGTGCATTGTTAGCAATAGCAAAGTTTTTGATGGACATGATACTGTACCTATTGGTTTAAAGTATCCTATTATAACACAATGAAGGTTGCATGAAAACCTTTTTATCTTAAATATCCAAAACATGAGTGTTTTTCAATATCGTTTACATTAAGATGAACAGATTTAATACCATTTATTTGATGAACAATTTGTTCAACCACTACAATTGAACCTACATTTATAACATTATTACATTTTTCTGGAATTGATAGTTTTTCAAATATAAGACCATCATTAGATTTCAAATTCAAATAATTATTTCCAGTATCATCCTGATATTTTGCAGTTACACTCCACAAAGCGGGCCTAACATCCGTTTTTTCGTGATAAAATGTACATCCACTAATAATTAGCAAAACAAAAATAAAAAGAATATTTTTCATAATAAAATTCCCAATAGTTAACTATGATTGATTATAGTTAGCCCAGAATGATTTAACTTCTGGCCAAGAAACTTCAATTGTATCTGATTTATTAAATTCATAAATACCATCATGTCCAATAACAGAATTAACAAAAAGAACATTATGTTGATCAACAGCAAATATAGGATGCCAACTATCTGTTTCAAATAAATCAATTAAGACTTCTTTTAATGTGGGATATGCAGATTTAAAATCTTCCCAACTTTGAAGAACAATTTCCTCTTGCTTATCGTAATCATTTTTTTGGATTGCCACCAAAGTACAAATTTTTTTATCTGAACCTCTAACATTAGATTCAATGAATTCTAAGTTTAAACCAATTCTTTCCATTCTCTAATCCTTTTAATGTTAAATAAAAAAAGACGCCTAAGCGTCTTTAATTTCGAAAGTTTCTCCTACATAGTATAGGATACTATGATGGCCTTTATCTCTGGCATAATCAATGCCCACAGTGTCTAGCCAATCATTGTATGAACCTGAATACGCTCTGATTGTATTATCACCATTTGGGTAATCAGGATCACTCCAAATGAAATTGCCACAAGTTGTTTCAATGAAAAACTCATGTCCAAAAGACCAAAAAAAATGGCCATCAAGCAACAACAATTCTTCTTTTTTCATCTTTATTTCTCCTTGGTTGAAAGCTTTAAAGTAATTAGTAGGAAATATAAATAAAGATAAAGAAAAACATTACGTTAGTAAAAGCTGGTGCCCGGAGCCGGACTCGAACCGGCACGGCTTTCGCCGGAAGATTTTAAGTCTTCTGTGTCTACCATTTCACCATCCGGGCATAAACAAAGATAACTCTTTGTTAACGGATATATTTTAAAAGATTTAAGTTAAATAATCAAGTTTTAATTAATTATTTTTTGTCATTCTCGCTTTTAAAGTCTCTGCACCGAAAATAAAAGAATCAAACATCATTTTGAATTCTTCAATAAGTGTGTCTTCTGGAACTGAAAGAATACGTTCGTAAATTACTCGAAAAGCATGATACTGACCACAGCCAAGCTTTTGGTGCAGCAAAAAAGATTCTTTAAAACATGCAATTTTAAAATCACCCGGAGCAAGCTCAACCAAGCGACCAGACATATCAGAAAATTTTTCTTCAATGTCATCTGCAACAGAATTGACAAAAACAAGATCAGAAACAGAAAGTGGTGACATATTCATTTTTTAGACCTTTTCTAATATTAAGAAATTTGGTGCCCGGTGCCAGACTCGAACTGGCACGGATTTCGCCGGAAGATTTTAAGTCTTCTGTGTCTACCAATTTCACCAACAGGGCATAATTTGGCCCATGCGGCAGGACTCGAACCTGCGACCATCCGCTTAGAAGGCGGATGCTCTATCCAACTGAGCTACGCACGGATGTTTGTCTTAGGCGTCCTGATGACGATTGCGGCGTTTGTCACGGAATTTACGGTCATTTTTCGCAAAATTGCGGGTTTCTTTGTCACGACCCTTGGAAGTGAATTTTTCGGTCATATCGCGGTGAGAACCTTGCATTTCGTATTTCCTTGTATGTTTCGTTTTGATGGCTCCATTATAGAGAAATTGGTACTGCATGTAAAGCATTATTTTCGTTTTTTCTAAATTGTTTTTGATTGATTTTAAACAATAAATTAAAATAAACCAGAGGGCAGATTTAATAGAACCTGAAAACTACAGGTTCATAGCTGACAACTTATGCCGAGCGAATTCTAAGACTTCTGCAAGTTCAAAACCATCCAAATCACCAAGATGAGCCACAACATGTGGATTGCGAGATGCCCACAGATCACCTTCTTTTTTAATCACTGTAGTGCCTTCTGTAGCTCCCCAACCAGCAATCACCGTGCCACGGCAAGCAAAGCCTGTATGACAAACACTGGAACTGCCATCAGCAAAAATGATTTCTTTGGGTTCATCAGACATAATAACACCCCAAACATTTTTACTGCAGAGAGCTAGAGCATATTTTTTAATTGTCAGACTTGTGATGTTTTTTACTTGAGTCATGTGAAAATACCTATATATCGTTGATTTAATAAAGTAATTTTGGTAAAAATTAGAATTTGAAGCAAGAAGTTTGAATTATACCATATTGAATAATCGTAAGCAAAAAAAATCTGGCTAAAACCAGATCTTTAAATTATTGATTTAGGTTACTGCAATTTGATTTGTATATTTTCGTTGATTTTTATAAATGTCATTCGCCTTTTCTTCACTGATTTGAACAAGATTGATAAGGGGAGCGTTTTCAAAGACATTATAAAACCAATCAGAAACAGCCTGAGTATAAGTATATCCGGGGACACAAGAAACTCTTTTAAATTTCAGAATAGGACGGCCACGACCATCAACAACTACGCTCTTAGAAATATACAAAGGAGAGTCTTTTCCTGCATCAGCATCAACAAAGAAAGTTGAACCAATGTAAGGATTATTGTTATAACAGATGAACACATAACAAAAACAACCCAAAAGGAATAGAGCACACACAATAAAAATCAATGTTGGCATAATTTAATCCTCTTATTGTTCAATTTTTTAAATGTTATAAAGCTAAACTGATATTCAAGAGTATGGTAAAATTTACAAAAGTTGAATGAACAGTTGCGAGAGGTTTATTTTATCAAAAAATGACACAAAATACAACAATAAGTGATGAATTCACACAAAAATTAAATAACAAAAAACCCCTTCTAAGAGGGGCTGTTCAATCTCTATTAATTAGTTTTCTATAAGTAACTTACTGAATGGATAGCTTACATTTTGAACGTTCATTAATTATCAGTAGTTTTATTGTAGTTGAATTTGGTGCCCGAAGCCAGACTCGAACTGGCACGGCTCTCGCCGGAAGATTTTAAGTCTTCTGTGTCTACCATTCCACCATTCGGGCTTAAAAATGGTCTACCGTAGTAGACCTGTTAATCAGTCTGCGTCTTTATGACGGTTTCGGCGTTTATTGCGTCGGTTACGATCTTCTCGATGAGCACGAGCTTTTTCTGGATCTTTTTGTTTACGGCCACTGAAACGTTCTGTTGCATCACCATAAGAACCTTGCATTTTTTACATCCTCTTTTTTGGGTAATCTTTGTAACTTTGTAGCTTTATATTATCAACGTTTTTTTAAATGTGCAAGCTTTTTTTTGCAATTTTAAGTCAATTTTTGTGCAGCATCGTAGGCAAGTGCAAATGTACGGAAAGCGTCAATCTCAACAGCTTCACCACCATGAGTTGGAATCTCAAAAAGATGGAAAAGACCACCATCACGGATTTCAATATACCACCCATCATCAATATATGGGGCATTTTGAACAATCATATGGCCAGTTGACGGATCAAAAAAAGAAAAAAGCGGAATATTAGTAGACATAAATCACCTCATAATTTAAACCTATAATAGCATAAAACACTATAAATTCAAGAAAAAAATTTTGGTGAGGTCTTTATTGTGTTTGAAATTAAATAGAATACATACTGAGCAACATTAAAGTGTCTTCTGACAGTGGCAATGCAGGTGAAATATCAATCTCTTTTAACATTCTAATCGTTTGCATTGATGGGTATCTTGATAAACAATAATTATATCTGGACATGTAAACTTTTTTAAATTTATTTACATAGTCAATATAATCATTATTGAGGTACTGTTTATATTGAATAGATAATGTACCAGACTCATATGTTATAATCATGAATCTATCATAAGATTTAACAGAAGAGTCTGACTTATCACTATCAGATGGATGATGTTCAACAATAAGCTCATACTTTCGTCCATTTTTATACAACAAACATGGATTGTAGTCATTTTTAAGAATTCTAACTTTTTTTGTATCAATGTATTTTTCAAAACTAATAGCTATATCACGCACAGCTTCCATTGATGTAAAATCACTGAATCGGCCAACTTCAAAAATCAACTTATCAGCAATATAAAAGTGAGCTTTATTTAAGATGGAACCTGTTTTTGAAAGTAGACAAAAAGAGATACGCTCAACACCAGTAACAACTGTTTTTTGTAATATTTTAATTTCTGGATAATAATTTTCATCTAAAGTAAGTAAGTTAGGGACTTTAGATAAACTTTGAGAATCGTTGCCTGTCAATAAGTCCATTAAATCTGGATGATTGTTAAACACGCCTACATAACGATTTTTTAAATAAGGAAAAACAGAAGAATCCATTGTTAAAAGTATGTTTTTATTAATACATTCCATAATGAAATCTTGATGATTTAAAGATGATTCATACTTCATACAATAATCCATAGAAACTTGACTAACAAAATCTTTTATACTTAAAAATAAGAAGCCATCTAAAAATGTAGCGTTAGCTAATAGATTATTATTTAATTTCAATGAATAGGAATTATTAGTAAATTCTTTAATAGAAGATACAACTGAATCTACGTCCTCTTTTTTCTTGAAATAATCCTTTAACTTATTTAAAAACATAATAATATTAAATGTGCATGATTATAGTATGCAACATAATAATACTTTTTCAAATAAAAAAGCCAACATTGAATGCTGGCTTATTAATGGAATTATTTAATTAGAAAAGTGTTAAATTCTTGATATAAGTAGACAAATTATGAAAGTAATAATATAAGCAGAAAGCCAAATAACTTTAAAAGGTCTGGTTTTAATTTTGGTTGCAAAAGGTGTAACACGTTCAACCATTTGAACAACAATTGGATATGAGGCCAATAACTCTTGTTCACATTTAATAAGAATGTGATTATTTGGACTATGATAACGTTCAAGCAATATAGTAGGTATCAGACAACAACTTACAAACAAAAAAATAAATAGCATTACACATACCTAATAAATAATAGTAACAAGATGTGAAACACCATTTTTAAGAATAACATCTCTTTTTTCAACTTTTGTTTGAACATTTTTACCATTATTCCCACAATCAACAGAAACTACAGTATTGAGTGCAGATGCAATGCAAGCATCAGGTAGAATAACCAAGCGAACTTCAATATAGCCAGTCATTGTGCCAGCATGCACACTGAATGGAATCAACAACAAAGGCAATATCTTTTTCCACATGATTATTTTACCTGTACTGGATGATTTTAATTAGGTTTAATCAATGAAAGAGAGAATTTGAAAGCTTCATACATGCTTACATATTCTTCACGCACTTTAGTTTCATTGAATGAGCAAACCATAGAGCGGAAATAACGATAAGCTGGATAAGCTTTAATTCCATCTTGTTTGAGTTCTGCTTTGATAGCTTCTGCAAAGCAAGCAGAAATGAAAATGCCATGACTAACAGAACCTCGACCAGTAATATCAAAACATTTAAAATCAATATCATCAAAGCTAGCTCGCAATGATTCAATTTGTGCATCACTCAGATCATGAGTAGTTTGCTTAGTGTTATCAATAGCATTGTGCATATGCATCTCCATTAGATAAGAATCATTTTTAAGGCTTCAATTTTATCATTTAACATATGTTTTTGCAATGCAACTTTGAAATCTTTTTCCTGAAATATTTCAAAAAAGGCATCTGGTCTTTTATAAGCTATGTAGCTGAGTCTTATTGTTTCAAGAATTTCATTATAATCAAGAGTATCGTTCACAATTTCTACGATACTATTATTTTCAATGTAAAAATCCTTAAAGTATGACAAATAGTTAGACTTTGTATAATATTCAAACCTATTTTCAAGGTGGTATAAATCAACTCCAGCAGAGTAAATATGATTTTCATTAAGAATAAAACAACTCCAAGATTCTCTATCAACAGTAAATTGAGATGAAATTTTCATGTTATAATTAGTATTAAATGGCAATTTAAGTAAGTAACTAGAAGGTAAGCGAATTTCAAACCCCAGAAATCCACTTTTACCATAAGCCACGTTCAATGTGGCAATTACTGATTGTTTAAAAGAAAATTCAAATTGTTCATAATCAGCACAATAAACATGAACTACACCGTTATTAATAAGTTGAAACTTATCATTAATAATTTTGAAAAGCTTAACAATGGTTTCCTTCTCAACTTTTGGATACCATTGATCTTGATTAACTAATAAGAAATCAATCATGTTAGATTTCCAGATTTAAATGCATACGCATAAGGTGTCTAACTCTTGAGATCTCTTCAATAATCCAATCATATTGAGGAACAGTAATGATTTTTGCATTTTGCTGATCTTTACCAAAATAATAATAATGAACAAGAGGCAATGTTGAATAGGTCAATTCTTTAAGGATATCTTTATTTTGACGAAGTTTACAACGAATGGCTTCACAAACGTCTTCTTTGAAATAATAAGAAAAAATACCAGAACTGTCATCGTCTTTTACAGGAAGAAGTTTACGACCTAATTCTTTTGCAGCAAGTCCATAGGTCAATTTGATTTCTTCTGAATCAATGCCATGTTCCAAAAGAAGACGGAAATACCAAAAGGCTTCTACTGATGCAAATTTACCATATTTGGGATGAACAAAATAACTACGATTAAAGTTAGTTAGCTTTTTGCCAAGAGCAGTTTTACCACGACTAAACACATTGATGTGATCGACGCCATCATTCAAGGGCGAAAGGATTATGTTTGTCATAATTAGCTCCTTGTCAAATCAGAATTATAACATAATATCAATCGAAAATAAAGAAAAACCCGCTTAGAGCGGGTTATCATTCACTTCAACTACACAAGGTTTAATGATGCCTGAATCAAGCAAAATATCAAGTTCAGTTTTACCAGTGCCTGCCCAAGCAGCAGTTCGAAGATTTTTCGGAGCATCAGGGGTCATGTGAACCACAACAAGACCAGAGCTTTCAACGCGACCATGATAGCTGGAACATGCTTTCATACGGAGTTCATACAGTTCATCTACCGAAACTTTACAAGCGTAAAGGTGAGTATTTTGAGTAAGGCGTTTTCCAGTCATATGATGAGAACAAATTAGGGTAAGGTCTTCTGCATTTGGTGTATGCCCAATTTCTTCACCAGACTCACGAAGTGCAGCAGTAATGAGGTCTTCACCTTCATCTACCTGACCACCCACAAAGCCCATACTACCATCCCAACGAACCATAACACCAAGCAGAGAAACTTTAGCAAACCATGCACCTTCACCCCATTTGCGGCAGTCTGGGTTAGTTTGATACAGGTGGGTTGGGTCAGCATAAAATGCAATGAACACAGAGTTTTTGTCAGCCATAGTGCCATTAGGAACGCGGGATACTTGCATGGTAAATCCTCAATGATTAATGTAGATCTATTATAATATATCCTGAATAATCAATCAACACCTATTTGGGGATTTTGATTCATGCAGGCCATATTTGACAACAAAATCACAAAAGTCAGCATAAGTGATTGAGCCACCTTTTGAGAATAGCTGATTCAAATCTTCTGAAAACGAACGATGGAGAACAGTCAGATCAACTGGATAGATTTTATTGATGTTTATATTTTGCATATAGCGAGTAGTTTTTTCTAAATTATGCTCAAATTCAAGCTCAATACTTTCTGCAATCTTAATAATATCATTTTTTCCAATGTGGTGAATACCACTAAACATAGCACCAGATTCAAAGATCCAATGACGTTCAATCAACTTATCTCGATATTTCTTACAAGACAACTCAATAACATCTTTCATATCAGACAAGGCATCAAAAATATTTTTTATATCACCATCTTTTACAGCACTATTAAAACCATCAACTTCATAAGAATCATTAGTATTAAAATCAATGCAATCCATAACGTCAGATTCATGGTCGCATCCATAGACAAGATTATGTAGGAGAGCCACTGTAAATTGATGATGCAGTTGAGATTTTAATTCCATTTCAGCTAGCCTCATCTTATAGGTGTTAGATGTTTCTACCAAAACATCATAATTGATAGTCTCAACAAATTTTGGCATAAAAGTTTTTACAAAATTATCAAAATCTGGGCCAATAAGATATAAAGGATCATGTGTATTATAGCTATCTACCCAAAAATAAGTAGCACGAGCAGCGACTACACCAGACATAAGGTATAGCTGAGGATTGGTCAAAGAACAAATATCAGTAACTCTTGTCATAGATAACCTTTATTAAATTAAAATGGTTGAATTTTCAATATTCAACCAATTTGGTTGTTAAAAAAAACAATAAAATTTTACTTTTGTCAAGTTTAAAATAGAATTTTTATTCAAATAATTCAATTATTTTAAAGATCTGTGAATCCACCATAGCCATTTTGCGGATAATGGTCATTTTCAAGCTTGCTCAACGCTGCCTTACGTTTTTGTTCGATAAATGCGGTCGATGAAAAAATGGACTTGTTTTTTAATTCATTATCGTATGTTTGATTGATTTGCTGTTTTTCACTACGATAATGATCTTGTGCAGAATAACCAGAATCAGAATTGCTCATCATATAATAAATACTCCTTAAACAATAAAAATAATATCAAATAAATAAAAAAAAGGCAATAAAAAAGCCATCATTAGATGGCCTTTTAAACAACCTACATATTAACTTTCGAAAAGCTCACCAATTTTGAGAGCCATCATCATATCTCCTTCGATACGGAGCTTACCACTCATGAAAGCCTGCATACCGTCAAGTTCACCAGTAGACATAGCATACAGGGTGTCTGAATCAGCTACAAAGGTAGTAGTCGATTCCTTTGGAGCAGTTTCAACAACAGTACAGGCAGAATTTTTAATTTGCAAGTAGAAGTCTTTGTCATCAGGAACATTGAAATGATAAATCAGATCAAGACCAGAAGCCGCTTCTGCGTTGAATTTAGCAATGAAATTGGTTTGTGCTTGTGCTGTTTTAGACATATTGTTTCTCCACGATTAATTTGGTGCCCAAAGCCAGACTCGAACTGGCACTCCGATTAAGGAAAGGGATTTTAAGTCCCCCGCGTCTACCGATTTCACCATTTGGGCGTGCGACTATTCTAATAAAGAATATTAAAACAGTCAATACTTTTATGATTTTTCTTGAGATTTTTTGAGTTGATGTTCTGCATCAAGCTCACGAATAGCAATATCCATTCTCATTCGATCAAGAACAGTGCTCTTTGCAATATCATTAGCATCAGCAATTTGATAAGGATTCAAAAAAGTTTCAAGATAAGCTAATGCTGTATTCCGGTCAGCCTCATTCATGAAACTCAACATCAATTGGCCACGGTTGAGGTCCAATTCAGTCTTGTCAATTTCAAGCATAATAACCTCTACACCTTATCCGTTGATTGGATGTGTAGTATAACAATATTCTGAAACATGGTCAATCATTAATGATGCGGATTATAGCAAAATTTTCTCAAAGTTAGCAAGTTAATTCTGTGATTTTGGAGCAGTCATTTGTATCGATAGGAAGTCACACGCTGACCTTGGACAAAATGATAAATATCAGTAACAACAGAATCTACATATTCAACATAATGTATGCCAAGTGTATTAATGCTTTTGTTATTATATTGTCTGGTATGGATTTGTTTTATCTTGTCATCAATATAAATATAAGATGCATACCAATAACCTTTATTTTTATCAACTTTTAAAGATTCCATAATTCGACCATTAACACAAATAACTTCTGATATTGAATAAACCCCATAATTTAAATCTAAATCTACTTCAAAAATAGAATCATTCTCTTTAAAATAATAAATAGTATTTGTTTGAACTTGCTGCTTATCAGTAATTGTAATTTGAGCAATGAAATCATCAATCATACGATGTTCATACAATGAAGTATATGTAAGAGGCTTAACTCTCAGATATTTAGAATGTTTCACATCCACTAACTCAAGCCCTAATGGCTCAAGAGAATAGGTTAAATCTTTAGACCAGAATATTCTGTTGAAAGTAGTTGGTGCTTCATTAATAACTTTTTTAATAAATTCTGGATCTTTTATTTTTAAAGAGAAATCATCTATTTTATGTTTAATATCATTCACTGTTAGCATAATTATAATGTAATCATTTTGATATTAGTTTAAGTGAAAAGAATGAAAAAATCAAATATCAAAACAATACATTACAAAAAATATCATATAACAAATTGTATTATTTTAAAATAGATATATAATGATAAATATATATAATAATTTGGGTGCGACATGAATAAATCAAAATTAAGTTTCCCAGCAATAGTTGTTTGTATGTTAAGTTACAATGCTTCAAATGCAGCATATGTAGCAAAAGTTCCATTAGAGATTCCACAAGGTGGATCGCTACCATATAATAGTATAATAATTGGTTCAGGTAATAAAGAATTAGATTTCGATCCACCTGATCCATTACCCACAGATGATGGTGTTGTATGCGAATACAATCTAACCAATTCTCCTAATATATCTGTTTATACAGATGGAATAATGAAGAGTCCTGATAATGAATGGATATCCTATAAGGAGATTTATTATCAAGGACAAAAAGTAATCAATGCTTTTAAAGGCAAAGAAATATTTAGACAAAATGATGAAATGTATAATATAGGTTACTATGAAGTATGTATACAAGGTTCTCCATTATATAGTAATCAAAATAATGAAGTAGAAAATCAAGAATGGGATCAAGATGATTGTAGATATAATAACGAAACGGGAACTCAATATTCTTGGACTACCACCACTACAAGTGATGGTAGATATGCATTCCTGAATGCAAGTCTAGGAAGCTTTGGATATGTTACAGCAAATAGTAGTAATATAATATTCCCAGTAGGTACTATAACTGTACCAGAGGGAAAAATATTACCAGAAGGAAAGCAAAGAATAATAATAGGGAACACTGCATTTGATAGAGGTAACTATTATGGATCTGTAAATATAGGTAATAATGTTTTCCAAAGCAAATATGAAGTATGTAAAAAAACAGGAAAATAAAAAAAGCCATCAAAAGATGGCTTTCTTATTAATCATGTTTCGTTATCTTTTAAAATTTGACATAGCCAGCTTGATGCATCATTAAGATGAGATTCACCAGCGTCAATTTCATCCAGAAGCTTTCGGAAAGTATCAATATCGTTACAGCGTTCTTTTCGTGTATTTGTAAGCAGTTCAATAGCATCCGCTTTACCAGTTAGATCATCTGGTGATGAACTAAGCGTTGTCAGAACTCGATCAATACTAATTAAGTCATCACGAACTTTTTTGTAAAGCTTATCAATTGTTTGTCGAATTTCATATAATTTGAAATTAGATTTACCAACAAGATCATTTGATTCTTTAATAGCTTTTAGTACAAGTTTTTGCATGAATGATAACTCCAATTAAATAATAGTCTCAAATCTATCAGAAATGTGATAACCATTAAGTTTAAGCCAATGTTTAATTTTCCCAGAGTCGTGCTCATGAAAAGTTTGTAATTGCTTGGTTCTCTCAGCATCCCAAAGAATAAAAAGACCTGAGCCGTATGAAGCAAGATATTCCAGACAAGCTGGTGTTGTGATTGGTTTTGAAAAAATAGATAGGAATTTTTTAAACATATTTATTGAAACTCCTTTAGGTATTATTTGAAAATTGGTGCCCAAGGTCGGACTCGAACCGACACGTCTTTCGACAGAGGATTTTGAATCCACCGCGTCTACCATTCCACCACTCGGGCTAAAAATTCTACCCGCTGCGTAAGCTAAAAGCGTCCTCACACTGAAACACAAGTGTTAATGGCGATTTTGCTATTAACTTGCAACACACTAGTCAATTCGGTGTCCAATGAGATTGGATTCAGCAAATTGAACGGCGTAGAAAAACTGGTGCTAAGGACGGGATTCGAACCCGTGACCATCGGATTTAGAGGCCGTTGCTCTGCCGCTGAGCTACCAAAGCATGTTATTACTATCACTTGTTTTGTTGAGCCATTATACAACAAGACCCAACAAGAAACAAGTATTTTTATCGTTTAATTGCGACTTCCGTATCCCAATCCACTTCAACTCGCTGATTTTCATCGAAATCATAAAGACCTTCATGTCCAGATATTGATTCAATGTAAAGAGTTCGTTCACCACCTCGCCAACGAGCACTCCAGCTATCAGTATCAAAAATATCAATCAGAATATCTTTTAATGTAGGATACTTTTGTTTAAAAGACTTCCAACTCTTGTCAATCAGGATTTCATCAACATGACCACCATTATTACCGAGTTCGGTGGCCCTCATGATACATTGATATTTTTTTGTGCCACGAATTCTGGTTTCTTCAAAGGTTATATCTAAACCAATTTCTTCATTCAGAGCCATAGCAAAATCTCCATGTATAAATTTGGTGGGACTTGTAGGACTTGAACCTACGACCTGCCGATTATGAGTCGGACGCTCTAACCAACTGAGCTAAAGTCCCGTAATTTTACATCAAACTATCAGCATAAAGCTTTTTGTGTTGATCTACAACACAACCAAAAGAATCTTCATACAGATAAACAGATGATTTAATGGTTTCAATTGGTCTTGCCAACTCTGAATACATCAAAGTGTCAACACGATATCCACCACGCCCATTTTTACCTTTCCAAAGCTCCCAAACAAGTACAGCAAGCGTACCAATTTTGAAAACTTTTTCAGGTTTAAAGCTGCTCACATAATCTACACAACCAAAACCAGCAGCTATATGAACTTTAATACCTTTTGGATTAACCTTTACTACAGTGCCAGAACATAACGAATAATCAATTAAGACTTTAACATCATCACCAATAGACAATGTTTTAGTTTCAATAATTTGTTTGATATGTTCTTCATATAGCATAATGTTATCCATAATTGGTGTTAAGGGTGGGATTCGAACCCACGACCATCGGCTTTAGAGGCCGCTGCTCTACCGCTGAGCTACCAAAACATTTATTCTATAAATAAGATACAATTAAAGCATATTTATATAAACTGGTGCCCGGTGCCAGACTCGAACTGGCACGACTTTCGCCGGAAGATTTTAAGTCTTCTGTGTCTACCGATTTCACCAACCGGGCGTAAAAAATGAATTAAAAATTTGCGTGTGTCGAACTTAACTTTACAACACAATCTGATTTACCCAGAGCCTTAGCTAGCCCTGTCTTCACAAGAAGAAAACACACCTAACTCTACAAGAAGTCAGATTTGGTAACTGAATACCTGTGAAACCATATTGTTGTAAAATAATATCCTTTTTTTCAACCCCTTCGTTTGGGCTGTCAACGTAACATCCGCTGAATAACACCTATATACCTGCAACTGGATATAGTTACAACTTTTTAACTCATTGCAAAACTGGTGCCCGAAGCCGGACTCGAACCGGCACTCCGATTAAGGAAAGGGATTTTAAGTCCCCCGCGTCTACCATTTCACCACTCGGGCTTAAATAAAACATCAATATGGTCTACTCTATTTATGTTCGCACCGAGTAGTTTTCCATACTTACAAGCTATATTGGCAACCGAAGCTGTTATTCCAAAACAAGCCACTTGTAAGAAGTGCTGTTTCATTGCTGCAAGATTTTGTATCTCCGTTTCGTCTTGATGGGCCTATTATAAAGAAGGTGACATACAAGGTCAAGTGTTTTTTTTGTTTATTTTTCAAATATTTATCGAAAAAATCTTTGACAAAATCTTAAAGAATATGTTAAGGATAATCAAACAACAAACATGTCCACGACCATTAAATCATCTTGATTCAAAGGTGTATCTGTTGAAAGTCCCAAATTATCTAATTTTTCTAGGACAGAAAAAGATGGATGAAATGACTTGAAATAGTCAAGTTTATTCACAATGACATTATTAATTGACATTTCATGCTCTTTAACCATATCCAAAGTAAATTTTGAAGACGATTTTTTTAATTTTCCGTAAAAATAAGTATAAGTAACTAATCTATCATTCTTATATCTAATCAAAGGTGTTTCTTTATTCAAAAGACTTTGCCGGAAATTTGAATAGCTGGGGCTTTCATCAAGAGCACTGGTGTATTCATTAAATTTTGTAATATAGCTTACAGAAAAAACACGATTTGTTTTTCTAAATAAGCAATATTGATTATCTAACGTTTTTAAAACCCGAATATTCTCAAGATTTAAATGCTTCAAATAAAACTCTTTTTTACCTTTTAATTGATCGTTAATACCTTCACGAGTATCCACATCAGCTAAAAATGAAAAAGGACTTGAAACTATCGTTGATGTAAAGAATGATTCAAAATCACTCAGATGAAAAATATTATTATCAACATAATAATAAACAACAGGATCAGTTTTTACTTGATCATTATCATATATAGAATAAAAACTATATTTGAAAATATTTTTTAAAATTTTTTTTCTTTTGAAATAAATAATCTGATATTTTTTATGTTCCCGATAAATATGTGAATGATATTTATCAAAATCATATCTTTTATGAAATTTAGTTGTTTTTTTCACCAATTGATACATATGTTTAAGATGATTATCAAAAGGAGTTTGATGAAAAGACTTAAAAAAACCATTATGGAAATTAACAAAGTCAATTAAATTTCTTTTTGGGATTTTAAATAGAATATTATTTTTAATGGTATCAACAACAAAATCATCTAAAGATAGTTGACTATCATCCATAGGAGTTGCATAGTTTATTTTTAGAAGTTTTCCTAGCTCATCATGTTGGATTGTGACATACATAATACGATCATCAAAATCAATAAATGCTTTCAAACCATTATTTGCATTGACATCGTAACGACAGTCACCCAGTTGAGTCACAAAAAAATCTGGCTCACTGTATAAACAAATATTTAAAAAGTTAATAAGTTTATGGAGCATAATAGATCCCAAAAATTAAATTTATAGAACCTTCATGATATCATAATTTTTGTAGGCTTACTAGATATTAATCGCCACGAAAAACAAAATTGCTTGGTGGTAAAGATTTAGAAGGGCCTTCTTTATCAGCCAATGGTTGAATGGTGTATAAAACGGTATCCCAGCTTTGATACTGAGTGTTAAACATATAGAGTTTTTTTGTTCTCATGTTCTGTTTGTAATTTTGATTATTGTGGTTATCAATGAAATAAACAAAACCATCATAGATATAAGTACATTGAAGCGTTGATTTCGCTTTGTTTTCAACGGTTAAAAGATAAAGAGAGCCTTCATTATATGTTGTCATTCCTTATACTCCATTAGAAAGGTTACAGGCAATTTGAAGATCAATCGCCTACATTTACATTATATAAAGATTCATATTTTTTACAAGGCCGTTTCAACAATAAATAAAATAAAAATTGTTTTTAGAAAAAGATAAACCTCTTCAAACTTACTTACACACATTAACATTAATAGAGCTGCTACCTTCCGGTCCTGACTCGGTTTTCAATGCAATGTTATAAGGGCCGAAGAGGTCTATCATTACAACAACAATAATAACAGAGATTCTAAAATATGCAAGCAAAAAAATAAAAAAAGCCACCACAAGGTGACTTTATTTTTTAAGTTGGCCCAGCCAGCAGGAATCGAACCTGCAACCGTCCGCTTAGAAGGCGGATGCTCTATCCAATTGAGCTATGGCTGGATAAGTTTGGAGCGGAGAAAACTTTCTCAACACTCCATCAGTGACACACCCCGCGACACCGCTGTCACCTTGTATCCTTTAGCGGATACCCCACTTGTTCTATTAATATAATCTCATAATCTAAATTAAAAATTCTTACTGCATTGGAAGCTCACCTCTGGCACTTATCAACTTTAATGAAATGTGAATTAAATTACTGATTTTTACAGGTCATCATGTTCGTCTTTCATAGTAACACCTCTTTTTTAAATATCGTCAAATTCTTCTTTCATTATTTTATCCTCAATATGCTAAATCAAAATAGTATCTAATAATATATTAGTGCTGCATTACTGGCTCACCTCCGAGCACCTATCTAATTTTTTACTTCGTTTGTGTCATCTATTCTAATTTATTCAATATTTGGTGTCAATCATTTTTTTTATGCGAGAGCTATGATATTTTTCCTTATTTTTCAATTGTTTATCTTGTCTTGTTGATGAGAAGTATACAAAAAACAGGCATAGGCGTCAAGCATTTTTTTATGAGTTTTCAAATATTTTTATGCTTTCTAAAACTAACCACTCAACGAAGTGTTTAGTTTGTTTTTTTGACAGATTAATAGAAATGTTTGTATTGGCTGGGAATGTCAAAAATGTGATTTTAGTATCATTATTAGATAGCTTCCAATGAAAAATGTTGTTTTCAATATTAATGCCTAACACACCACCTTGCAAAAAATGAAGTCTTAAATCATAGCCATACATATCTTTATCAACACAAGGCTCGCCAACAACAAAGCAATTTGGATTATAATATTTTTTAATCGAAATGATTTCAACAGAGGCAAAGTGATCTTTTATACAATAAGCGGCATCATTTTCATTATACGCATAGATAGGTGTCTCATATTGAACATTATCTACAATATATCTGGCATAGAAATAAGAAAACATAAATATACCTCAATTTTATACTTTCTATATTACATGGAATATAGCAATATAGCAAAACATAATAATTAAAAACGACAAAAGGAGCCGAAGCCCCCTTTTATATCGATTAAAATATATTAAACTGTTACTGCTATTGTTGAATGGAGTTTAATGATAGCTGCACTCAGGCGATCAATAAGGTGTGATTCATCAATTTCTTCAAGAACAATACTTGAAATTTCATTTTGCTCAATATCATGAACAATGGCTTTACCAATTTCAGTAATTTCAAACTCATCCTCAAGACGAATAACTTTTTCAGGATAAGGTTGATACTCAAAAACATAGGTGCTTTCAAAAACATCAACACCGATCAAGCCTTTATTGAAAAACTGTTGACGTACATTGTATCCATGCAGTCCTTTTTCAACCTTCAACGGCTCTACAACAAAAAATTGAAGATCTGGATATTCAATAACATCTAAGATTTCTGCATCAGGTTCTTTATTTTTGAATTCAATGCCAACATCCTTAGCATTAAAGCCAACAACGACAGTGGCTGCTGATTCACCATTCAAATTGTATTTAATTAAAAAATAAGGAAACATATAGAACTCCTATTATTCCGAAAAGATAACAACATCAACAGCAGAAGTTGAAAAAATGAGGTTCCATTGCTGAAAGTCATGTTCACTATTAAAATCATTTTGACTAAGTTTGCGAACAGCAGCCGCATAATCTTTGAAAAATGCAAGTGCTTTTGTTTGGTCCAGATCTTGAAGGTTCACAATAGCACCAGAAGGAATTTCCTTAAAGGTAGTACCTACAAGAACAGTCTGTTCCTCTTCATCAAGCGTCCAAACTTTAACACAATCTGGGGCTTGTTTTGCAAAAAAAGTCCAACTGTCAGTTACAACACCTACCGCGATAATGGTTTTGGAAGTCATAAAGATTACTCCGAAAAATAGAATTTTGAGATAGCTGAGTAAACATCATCTGCTTTCTGTTTAGAAAAGAATTGTACCACAATTGGTTTATATTTGGAATGGAATTTTACAGAGAAAGTGTAAAATTCAATACGAGAACCAGACCCAAAATAACAGTAGAAAAGATCTTCACTTTTGAGGATATTAGCAAATTCATCAGACAAAGAGACATCGTTTAGATCAATAAAGTCATTTTGAAGATTAGAGATAAAAGAAATATTTTTTCTTGAAACCTTCATAGAAAAATCAACAAAATCTTCAACCATTTTATTTAATGGGTTAATAAAAAGACATTGATTTTCAATGACAAATGTATCAGATGGCAGAACAAAATCATTAGACTGATTATAATTTCTGCTCAAAACATTAGGAGGAATCATAAAATGAACAATATTAGAAGATTCGTGATTTTTCATAAAATAATCTCATTGATTTGAAGCCATATGATAACAAAATAAAGAAGAAAAAACAAGAAAAACCTCCGAAGAGGTTTTCTAAAAGAGAGTTATTAACGGTTCCAATAATTTTCACTATCAACCCAACTGCCGGGTTCAGGTGCTACAGTAGGATATGAATTCAAGTCTTTTGAACAAATTTCAAAAATATCAGTAGTTCCTTGCGTGATTACATGGTTGCCTTTTTGTATACCTGCTGGCATGTTAGTTGGAAAACCATATAAATTATAGCCAATTATAGATCCATTTAATTGAGCTATCACATTACCCTTTTTATAAGGATATGTATCAGCATTATATTCAGCATAAAAAGTAGTTGAATTAAACGTGCATGGAACAGGTTCTTCTGGGATTACAGGAGTTTCAGTCTCTAAACTTGAAATAATGATTGCATTATTAGGTAAATGTCCACCACGATCAAGTTCTAATGGGATTTTCATTACAAAATCGGCAAAAACAAGCGGGCTTAAAAACAATAATGTTAATGTAAATAGCGATGTCTTTTTCATAATCTTAAAATAGTTATCCTAATAATATTATACACTATAATATATATATAACAAATAAAAAACCATCATAAGATGGTAATTATTAAGACAACATATAATTAATATAGTTACAATGCTATATTAACGCCAACAGATTCAAACTCTTGAATGATACCACTATTCCAATCATCACTTGGATTATGAACATCCGCCATACAATTACCATTGCTGGACATATAATACAAATTAGTAACAGTAGCTCCATAACTTGAAGCAATGCCATCAACTGTACTTCTTTTATCCAAGCAAGCAGTTTCAGCAGCATTATCATTACCACCCCATAATGGATGATTTAATACTGGTTTAGTATTTAAATTGTCACCACATATTTGATAATAGTTTGCTTGCATAATTGAATTCATTAATTTACCACGCTTAACACCAGAAGGAATCTGTTGAGGATAACCAGCTAAATTATAGCCAATGAGATCACCATTGTAATAATATTCTGTATCGCCAACAGTATAAGGAGTTTCTGGTTTTCCAAGTTTAACAACGACAATAAAATCACCATTGTCAGGATTGAAAAGACAATTAGAATCATTATCTGGGTTGCTTTCATTACCGTTACCAATGATAATACTATTATCTGGTAAACGACCACCATTAAGAACTTCCAAAGGAACTTTAGCAGTATAAGTAGCTGCAAAAGATAATGGTGTTATCAATACAGTGAGAAGCATTATTTGTTTTGTTATATTCATAAAAGAAAAGATATAATTATTCAATAATATTTTAATATATCACAAAGGATAGTCAATAAAAAAACATCCGAAGATGTTTTTATTTTTGATTACATACCAATACCAATACCAATTTCATTAAAATCATGTACAATACCATCCCAACCACCTTCTGGATACCTAACATCTGCCATACAATTACCACTGATGTAATATAACCCAGTAACAATCGTTCCATAATTTGCAGCAATAGCATCAGCTTCTGATCTCTTATTTAGACAAGCTTGTTGTTGAGGATCTGACGGAATACTTGGAAGCCCAGGTGGTGGTACGGCAGGATAGCTACCTAAGTTATCACCACAAATCTCATAAAGTTCACCATATTCATCAGTTGACATGAATTTACCAGCAGATAGACCTGCTGGAACATTAACACCATCTTCTGTTGAATAACCAATGAGGTTAGAATTATATGAATAATAAGTTCCACTCTCTTCTATAATGACAAAAGTACCAGAATTTTCATCATAATTATATTCACAATTACCTAATTCTGGAGTAGTTGGTTTAGGCGATGAAACATCACCAATGATAATGCTATTGTTTGGTAATCTGCCACCATTATTGACTTCTAATGGAATTTTAGCAATATAATCAGCAAAAGAAAAGTTTAAAGAAGCTATTAATGCAGCAAATAGAAGAGGTTTTTTTATATTTATCATTATATAAGTAATTGTTTTAATTAAATAATACTATGAGTTACATACAAGTCAATATATTTACAAAAATAAAAAAGCCCCGAAGGGCCATTTTAGAAAAGTTACATAGGAGTTCCTACACCAATTGCATTCAATTCATTAATAACATCATCGCGTGCTTGACCAGAAGGAAGATTGTAATCCGCAGTACAATAAACAACATCACTGTCAGTATCCAAGTAAGCACTTAAATTTCTAAGTGTTGATCCATAACTTTCAATAATGCTTCTAACTTGAGGTTCTTTGTCATAACATGCAGTAATTCGAGGGTCTTCTGGTTCAGGCTCAGGCTCACCAAGATTAGGGGGCGTTACAGTCTCAAATGATGACAAATCATTAGCACAGATTTCAGAATAATTAGCTCCAGTTTCAACATCAGTAAACATAACTTTACCACTACTAACACCGGCTGGAACATATGCAGGATACCCAGCTATATTGTAACCAATAAATTGACCATTATATAAATATATTGTATCACCCGGAGCAAAAGGAATAAATGGATCTGACAAAGTGAATCTCACAACACTTGTGCCATTATAACGATCATATGCACAGTTTCCCACTGGTGTTTCTGGATTAGTAGGTGTTGATGAACCATCACCTATTACAATACTACCTGTAGGCAAACTGCCACCTTGAAGGACTTCAAGAGGTATTTTAGCTGTATAACCAGCAAAAGAGTAAATTGGGATAATTGCAAGTGCAATTAATGTGAGTTTTTTGATTGACATATAAATAACATTATAATATTAGTTACCTAAAATATTAATCGATATTAGATATAAGTCAATGTCATATCCATAAATAAAGTTAACTGAATTATTCTGTCAAAACTTGATTTCCATTTTTTTCAACATAAGCATCAAAGATTGTACAAAGCTCATCAGACCAGCCATAAGCATTACCGATACCTTTATAAATATCCAATGTTTTTTGCTCATAGAAAGGAATGATTGAATCACGCTCCATCATTGATAAAACAGAGTTATAGTCATAACCTAATGTTTCAGCAAAAGAAGCCACATCAGAAATAGAATTAAGCATAAATAAGTCTCCATAAAGAAACTAAGTATATCAAAAATTTAAAAAAATAGCTATCATTTAAATGGCCATTAATGACCAATTACCAATAATAAATCGTTATAAATGGTTGTATGTGGTTTATTAAAAGATTGTTTAAAAGAGAAAAATGTGATAAAATAAAGCAAATTAGAGTCGAGGTCATTGTATGAAGCATTATGAACATGTCCAAATTTTTGAATTTGATAAGCTCAATTATGAAAGTATTGAAAACAAAATAAATGCATCAAAAATGGACATCAAGTTTGATATTGATATTTTAAAATCAATTATGACTTCATTCAAAGAAGAATTTTTGGTATCTCAAAAAGAAGATATTTCTATATTTGTAACTATTCAAATCACTAATAAAACAAAAAAAGAAATTTATATAGAATTCGATTCAAAAGAAGTGATTGCTCCACATATATCAATAATTAAAAAGAAATATGAAATAACAAAACGTCTTGATGAATTTAAACACGAAAATCCAAAAAAAATGTTTATTGGATTCATGGATAAATTAATGGGTGAAGAAACATGTAGTTTAAGTGATAAGAATTACGAAGTTATAAGCCATGATACAAATAAAAAAATTCCTATTATTTTGAAAAATGCAAAATGGATAGAAAAACTAATAAAAAGCCCAGATAAATTATATACTTCAATTATTAAAAACGGAATTTATACACATGAAAAAAGAGTTACTTCTGGAATGTTCCTTATTGACTATAACAAATATGTAATCAGAGTAAGGACTAAACTTAAACACGAAGTGCTAAACACAAAAGAATCTGTATTATGTATTAAGATGGAATTATCATCACCAATATACTGTGAAATTACAATTTACGATCAAACTATTGTGATATATAAAAAGGATCTTGATAAAATAAAGATTACTAATGTACAAAAGGCAATCTGTGCATTAATGGCAATGAAAGGTTTTGAGATAGATAGTTTTGAAGAGTTTTATGATGTATTGTTAATTGAAGAAATGAAACTTATCTAATTAGTTTAAACAAAAACAAAAAAAAGAGCCGTGAGGCTCTTTTCTTTTACTCTTTATCTAACAAAGTTGACATCAATCCAATTGGTCGTCCAGTGGAACCATTATGGTCACTTGTACCAGCAATGTCTAAATGAACCCATTTTTCTTTTGGAGCAAATTCACGAAGGAAAACAGCACCATTAGTAGCACCAGCACCTTGACCTAAGCAAAGGTTATTTAAGTCTGCTACATCACTATCCAAGAAGTGTTTATAATCATCACTCAATGGAAGTCTCCATACAGTATCACCTGACTCAATGCCTGCTTCAATAAACAGTGCTGACAACTCATCATCTTCTGTAAATAAACCAGAGTGAACATGGCCAATAGCAGAAATAACAGCACCAGTTAGCGTTGCAAAGTCAACAGTCAATGCACCATTGAATGTTTGAGCATGACAAAGAGCATCAGCAAGAACAAGACGGCCTTCTGCATCAGTATCTTCTACTTCAATAGTTTTTCCATTTTTTGCAGTAATAACATCACCCGGTTTCAAAGCACCTGCATCTGGCATATTTTCACAAGTTGCAATGATAGCAACAACATTCTTTTTGGAATTAGTACGAATTGCATAAAGCAAAGTACCAAGAACGGTTGCAGCACCACCCATGTCACCTTTCATACGGCCCATGCCCTTCGATGGTTTGATAGAGATACCACCAGAATCAAAAGTAAGACCTTTACCAACTAAGACAATAGGATCATCACCTTCTTTGCCACCATTGTATTCAATAGTTAATAGGTGTCCTTCTTCTACTGAGCCTTTTGATACAGCATACAAAGATCCATAACCTTTTTCTTCAAGTTCTTTTCCACTTACAACAGAGACTTTAGTTTTATTACTAAGTCCTGCAACTCGCTTGCCTTCTTCAACCAAAACAGTTGGGGTAAGATAATTTGATGGCATATCAATCAATTTCTTTTTAAGAAGAATTGCTTCTGCTAATGCAACGCCAAAAGACAGGTCTTTTTCAAAAGCTCCAATATCAGAAGAATCATTAAAAAGCAACGAAATATTTTTAGGTGTTACAGCAGTAGTGTTTGTTTTTGCTGACCAAGGAACAGAATTTTTAACAACAATAGATGATACAAGTTTTTTCATATCAATCAAATCTGAAATTACACAAATATCAGTAATATTTGATGGTAATTTACTGATAGCGTTACCAATGGCATCTTCTACTTTTTTAGAATTTTTAGATAAGTGAACAAATGAGTAGTAAACACCAGAATAAAAAATAGAAAAATCTGATTTATCCAAATACTGGGTCAAATCTTTAGGAATATCAGGGTGAATATCAATCCCATCTTCACTAGATGAAAAAGTCGTTACAATTGCTTGTGATTTTGAAATGGCAGTAACGATTGAAACAGAAATGTTATTAAATTTATTGTCTAGCATATAATCTCCTATAAATGCACAAGTATTCTACAGAAAAAAAATGAAAACATCAAGAAATAAAAAACAATATAAGTGTAATTGGTGGTTATAATAACCACAAAAAAACATGCATTGTCTCTTTAAAATTGACAATTATGGTTAATATAATTCGATTGGTAATCACACCATTACTATTGAGAAAAAAGGATTTTTTTAGTGTTTACATGTATAAAAAAAAGATTATAGTGTAAAAATATACTTATACATATTAACTAATATTGTATAAGATATTAATTCATTTAAATATAAAAGGTTTTATGAAAAAGTTAATAACAATTATCATAGTTATATCAATAATAAGTGTGTACTACATAGTACAGATGCCATTAAAAAAATATAAAGATGGTTCATTGGAAACTGAAAGCATAACAAACAGTTATAATACCTTAAAAATAACAACTTGTTTATATTCAAAACAAAACCATAATTGGAAAGTTAATAAAAAAACACAATCATCAAGTATAGTTTGGGATGAAATTAATGTTGTAAGTGATTTACCAAAAGGATTAAAAACTTATGTAGATGATGATGGAGTCAATTATATTAAAAATGGTTTACATAAAGACGTAGATGATACATATGAATGGTATGAAGTATGTAGAACAAAATAAAAATAAAAAAGATTAAAGGAGACTATTATGAATAAAAAAATATTACTTACACTTATTATCTCGATAATAACTTATGCGGCAAACGCAGAATACTTAGCAACTTTTCCATTAGAAGCGAATAATGGTGGTACATTACCAAATGGAAGTATCAATATCGTTAAAAATGAAGCTCACGAACCAACAGAAGAACGTTGTCAATATGTATACAGCGACACATTGTCAGGAACTAGTGCATGGGCGTACAGAACCGCTGGAGCAAGAACTACATTAAGGTGGAATAAAGAAGAAGTATTGCCACTATCAATAAATATACCTGATGAGATAACAATTAATGGATATAAATATTCAAAAGGGGCATTACAAACGCAATCAGGAGGGTATACATTATATACAATATGCAGAGACAAAATATGAAAATATCATTTTATTGAAATAAAAATAGTGCTTTCGAAAGCACTATTTTTTATTCAATAAACTAGATAATAATTATTCTGTTGATTGACCATAACTAACTGCAGTGATAGAGTTCTTTGGACTGCCATCAATAAGATGATCGGAGAAAGTGAGATAAATTAGCATTTTACGCTCTTTGTCAATAAATCTAACAACATGCAATTCTTTGAAAAGAATTGAACGTTTTGCAGAAAACACTTCTTGACCATTCTTTAAACCATCATCAAAAGAGATAGGCCCAGTCTTACGGCAAGCCACACCAGCATCAGAAGAATCAGCACTCAAACCAATAGCCCCGCCTACTCCACCACGTTTAGAGCTTGAAAGATAACAAGCTACACCTTTGACTGCTGGGTCATCAAAAGCTGTCACAACAATCTTGTCATTTGGGCCGACCATTTGAAAAGAAGTGGAGACTTCACCAATCACTTCTGAGCCAAATGCAATGGCAGAAGACAGTACAAGAGCAATAGCAACGGCAGTTTTCTTCAAGAACATCATGTATCTCCTATTGAATTAAGACAATATAATAGCAAATAGCAATTAATTAATCAAGCACATTTCTTGATTTGAGAACTGTTTAGAGAAGGTTTCCAGTGTATCACCTATAATAAAACGAACACCCAATGAAGCAGATGGAGTCATAATGATAAGTAATTGAATAAGATCTGTTTCAATATGTTTCAATTCTTGTAAAGATTCTTTAGACTCTCCAAAAGATCCATATAAGCTAATAACACGGTTGTCTTCTACACTCTCTATATTTATTTCATTAATAAAAGCATCTCTTTCGTAATAAGAGTTAACATTATATATATAAAAATCTGATAGCTCTAACGTCTCCTGAATATAAGTGCAAACCTCATATAATACTGCAATTTGCTTATCTCGTAACTCTGTAAATTTTGCCTCAATGAAATTCATATTTTATCCCCTGTAATCTAATATATAGATAATAGCAAATTTTTATTTAAAATCAACATTTTTTAGACAAAATGATTAAAAGATATATTGTTAAGTTTGACAGTTTTTGGTATAATCGGAACAAATTAACTGGAGATATCGATGGATAGGATATGGTATCAAAAATTCGCGTTAACTATAATGGAAAATATGTTAGATATATCAAGCATTATAAATGACAACCGAAAGTTCGAAAAAACAACAAATACTACAAATACTACATATACAAGTGTTCAGGCATTCGAAGATAAACATGAAATAGGCCGCTATAAATATGTAATTGAATTTGTTTTAAAAGAACAATGTAATATATATAAAACAAAAGCAAATCAAAAGGAATTAATTGTAAGCTCACATTGTTACAGTTCTGATATAATTAAAGACCTTTCCTTATGGAAAAAAGAAGATTTAATAGATAAGGTAAGCATTTATAAAGTATCATTATTGGAAAATTTTTTTAATGATCTAAATATTAAACAATACAGTTATATAACTGATTTATTAAAAGAAGATTTAAAAAAGTATGAATTTTCAATTAAAAGTAATCTTGAAGTTATTTTCAACGGGGCTGAAAATTTCAAAAAATCTATATCATTGGAAGATTCTGATTTTAACTATGCTAAATACAGTATAAATAATAAAACAATTGTAGCATATAATAATGGTGCAAGGGGCCAACCATTGTTAATCATTTATGAAAACGATGACAATAAAAATATCAGAGTTCTTTGTGAATATGGGGATAAGATAGACAAATTATTCAATAAAAAGGATAAATGTTACAGTAAATACAGTGATATTGTAAAATATTGCCTTGAAAATAGTCCTGTATCTATAGTCATTAAAGATGATGAAGTTAAAATATTAGATGAACCCTATCAAATATTAGAAGCATATCATGCTGCCAAAGCATTAATACGTAAATTTAAATTGGTAAAAAAAGTTCAATATAACAAAGAAAATTTAAAAGAATTGTTACAATATTCAATTTACCCATCAATAAATGCTCTACTTACACATGGTATGTGGTCAGTAAATGGTATTTGGAATATAAATGAAAACAATGAATACTATTTTGAATTTAAAGATGACGATATGAACGATATAATTAATGATATTTCATATGATCAAAAGTTGCAATTTAGATATGAAACAAATGAGAGTATTAATGCTGTAAAAAATAAATCAATTATGAAAACTTTGCCTAATGGAATTATTAAACAAGATTGGTTAAATTTAATTATTGATTCTTATGTATATTATATCAACAATAACAATAACTTCAAAGTTAATTCTGTAAAAAGTAATGATATTAAGAGAGTAGAGAAATACTTAAAAACAAATAGATATATAAAATAAAGGGAGCCGAAGCTCCCTTTTTAGTACCGCATAATTTGATACAAATCAATATCTTTCATTGTCAACGATTCAACATCAGTATTGGTCTTGTCAGATATTTCATACTTCAAACGTTCAACTGTTTGATTATAAATATCATCTAAGCTTTCATAGTTTTCATGCTGCCTAAGCATGGAGTTACTTGTGAAAGAAACAGTTGTTTTAACAGCATCATCAAAAACTCTAACATGGAAATGACAAGCATTAGAGCGATAGCCATATGAAAGCTCAAATACCAAGTTGGAATCTTTTACATTGCTGATTCTGTCATTAAAAATGATATATACGGGAGTGTCAGCATTTGGATCATCTACAATCTTAAAATAGAAATTCATCAAGCTTAGTTGTTGTTTTATTTTTGATTTCAAATCACCAGTGAATACTGTATTAACAAAATAAATCAACTCATCAAATGTATAAAAATTATGAACTGTCCGTGTAAGAACTTTAGCCATTTGAGATGGTGGAATATAATTAATTCCAAGTTTTTTCAACTTGTCAGTAACAACTGATGTAGTTGACTGATTTAACAACATATTCAATTCTTTAAAGTTTTTTGTTTTGGGATAAATAATATCACTCACAGTTTTCAATAGTGAAAGATAGCGAGTTTCAAGGGCAGCTTCATTTTCGATGAAAGCCTGATGTGCAATAACTGTATGTTTCCCGTTTTCCAAATTAATCGAGCACCCCGGAAACGGTTGATAAACAATTCGGCTTGTAGAGACTTCAATATTTGATTGAAAATACTCGAAACCACTGACCTTACTATAAAGTTTAGACAATGATTCCATTTGAGACAAAGAACGCTCTGATACATCAAGAAATGGGGCCAAATAAGCATACAAATCTTTATTTGTTTTCAAAAAATATCGTTTTTCAACATTTCGATCAATGATCCCATTTTTTTTCACATAATCTTCAATGAACATGAAAACTTTAAAATATAAGTATTCCATACAATGCTCCAATTAACAGGCGTACATCTGTAAAAGTAATAAGTGATTAAAGGTTAGGTCTTTAACATCTACTTCCAAGTGGTCACTAACATAACCAGAGAACTGCTCTAATATATACAGATAAATTTCATCAAACGAGCTAACATATGGTTCACAATTGTCAAAAGAAAATTCAATATGGTCATCAGAAAAAATAATCTCAAAACCGAAATGTACTGGGCTTTCATGAATTACCATCTTAAATAAATAATTACTATTCAAATACTTATTAAAAGATAGAGACGAACAAAATTTCATATTGATTGGTATATTCAAATTCAAAATCTTTTCAATGAACTTAACAAGTTCTATGATCTGATTAAATCTGGCATAATCAGTATCCGTTAAATAATTATACAGTATATCTAAAGATTCATCTAAGGCAATAACATTGTTAGTTGTGACATGCTTTCCAACCATGTCCAACAAATGAATGCCATTATAGCACAAATACCTTTTGCGAACAACATCCCAACTGGATAATGGCAAAATATCTGTGATACTTTTAAAGGTAAAAATTGAAGAATGTAGACTACTTTTTATTTTTGATAGCAATTCATTATATTTGTTTTCAAACAATTTATTATTGTTGACAAGAGAAGAAATATGAAATTCAGTACCAGCTAAATAAATTGTTACATTCTTTTTAAAATAGACATATCTTACTTTTATGTAAAAATTGGGTTCCAATAATGATATAGATGCATAATTATCAAGCCAACGAACAGAAGCTGAATCTTTTCTTTTGTTATTAATTAAGTTATAGAAATAAATAAGAGAATATAACTGCATAATTAAATGATGATTAACATTAATCAAGTTTCCAACATACATTGCCATAGAAGGATTCATATCAAATGAGAATCCATTATAAGCAGAAGTAAATTTGCATTCAGGAATTATTTCAGGAAGGCGATGGATTACATCACTATCAATGATAGGTGGATGAATAAAATTATCAGACATAGTATCCATATAAGCTCCTAAATATGGTCAATTATAGCATATTTAATGATTTTTGTCTAACAAAAGCTATTTTAAGGATTCATCAAAAAGTATGAAAACATGTCCAAGAATTCTTTTCTTGTCTTCATCAGAGACAAAATTATTGATAATTTCATTATCATCAGTAAACAGTTTAAACTGAGATGAACCACCACCATCAAGATTCAACATCTCTTGAAATTTAAAAGCATTGCCAATAAGCTGCAGTTCTTCTAATGTACAACCACCAGAACCATCATCGTTGTTTTCAACAAGAATAAAGAATATGTCATCACCAATCATTGCAACAGCAGTTCTGGGATGTACTTGTGAGCTATGTCCAAGATAACTTGGAGGATTGATAACACCATTAGGAACTGGTAGATGTGTCTTTATAGGTACTACCAGACCATTCTGGATAAGGTGTGGAGTGCAACCTAAAATATATTTGTGTAGATTTAAATCTGCAATAGAATCATTAGCAATAGACCAGTTATCTTTTTTCGATTTCTGTATGAAATAACCATAATCATTTACTGGCAGAGTATCTTTAAAGAAGTGCTCACGAATTTTAACAATTCCAACAGGATCGCCTACGTTAAAATCTTGATGGTCCCATTCGTAAAAATCTTTTCTGTAATGGTTAAATCCAGCATTGATAATAAACCTAATGCCTTTTTGTTTTTCTATAATGTCATTTATAGATCCACCTTCGCCAATATGATTATTAGGCGTATCAGGAAGAAGTGCTTCTGATGCTTTTGAAATCAATAGTGTCAAATCTTGATTGACAGCTTGATTATAACGAATCAAATGAACGACATTTTTCCGTTCTCTAAGGGAGAATAAGTAGCTGGAATAGAAAAAACCAGAAGTGATCACACTTTCTGGTTTGATGATGTCATACATTAGGTTTACTCTTATGAATTTTCTTAACCAGACTCTTCGAGGCTGGGTCATCTAGTTTCTCAAGATGCTTAAGACATTCTTTCAAGAGGTTTTCAGGTTCAGATGGAACAACTTTACCAATTTTATGAGGATCAATTTGTTTATTTAAGATTTCTTCATTTACTTTTGCTTGAGCAACATCACCATCTGCATAACTTTTCAAAATTTTAGCAGCAAGATAGTAGTAACGATCATTAAGAACTTTATCTGACCTAAATGACATATCTTTTTCATGAAGTAATTTTCCACCAACAAACTCATAAGTGCTTGCCGGAATCATGTCACGAACACTTGTCTCCATAAACTCAGAAGCATAGTTTAGGGCAGACTTTAAATCACCAGACTTCAGTAAGCTCTGAAAACTTTTCAACTTATACAAATCTTGTTCTTGTAATTCCACAAGTGGCAAGCCTAAATCTTCATCTGACATGAAGTCACCATATGACCTCTTTTGATTTTGAAAATCTTCACGATCTGCTTTTACTTGTTTTTCGAATGTGATAATAGATGAATTCAAATCATGTAATGCTCTTGCTACATAGTGCATGTTAAAAAATCCTAAATGTTAATTAATAATCCAATTATAGCATAAATTATCAAAAAAGACAGAGAAAGAATAAGATACCATTCCGAAAATGGCATCATTTCAAATAAGTGGCAAACTTGTCTCGGTATTCTTTTTGTTGTTCAGTTGTCAATTCTTTATAGCGAGTTTTGAAACCATTAACAGTCAATTTAGCAAAGATAGCATCACCAGAATGAAGCGTCACTGTCACACCAGCATCCTTGAAGTAATCAGTAGGCACTCTTGGCAAATGAGCGGCTGTCGTTTCACCTGAAAGGGTGGAATTGAACATGTTTGTTTTAGACAAGCAGAGATAGCCATTTGCAAAGATAAGGCTGTATTTATCAGAAATATCTTCTGCATTGAAATCTACAGATTCTTGTAGACCACATTTGACCAAGCAACGAGTCATTTTTTCAATGTTAGCATCAATTTCGGCATCAGTTTGTTTCAAAATAAGCTTACCAGTAACATTGAAGTAAATACTAAGCAAACCAGCCAAAACAAAAAGATCCTGCTTAGACATAATAAGTTTGCTATTCATAATTTTCCAGAACAAATCAACATCTTTATGAACAAGCAAGATTTTCAGAACATAATAGTAAGGAATTTCAAATCCATTTTTATGTTCAATAATTTGGTTCATACGTTTAAACATGAGTTCTTTAGGAACAGGAGACTGATGGTTGTTCTCATGCTCATAATAGGAGTAATACATAACACCATGAAAAATGCTTTCTGACAGTTTACCTTTGATTTTAAGGTCATCTACAAAGAACATATCCCAATAATATTCATTTCTTGAGATGTTATTCATGTCAAGAACCTTAAGACGAAGATTGTTGATTTCATTAGCAGAAAGATTTTTTTCATTGAAAGTTTTATTAATCAGCCATTCTTCTGCGAGAGTATTTTTCAAAGGAGCAGCATGGCTACGGCCATGACCACAAGCGATGGCATCCCATGCTTTACTAATAAAAGCTTTTTTAGTTAACCAGCCAAGATCCCAAAGAAGATTCAAAGCTTCAATCCAATTGCTATAAAAGAATTCTTGCAGGGCAGCAGACGCAAGATTTTTATTAGGCTCGCCATTTTCAAACCAATGCTTCACAAGATTAATATCATGCTTCTCCAACATAGCCTTCATGATTGGAATATTGAATGCCACTTGAGTGGAATATTGTGGGTCATAATTTTTGGTCATGGGATAACTCCTAAAATTTGACAAATTATACCACAACGAGCCATAAAATGAAAGTTTTTATTATAAAATTAACATTTCATGTATTTTTAAGTCTGGTAATCTGAAATCATCTCGATGCATTTGAAAAGTCTTCTCCAGTCTCAAAATAAGATTTTCTTTTAAATGGTCATAGATAGAATCTAAATCAGTTAGAACAATTTGATTTATTGGATCATAAAATTCTATTGTTCCATCATCAAAAAGTAAAATAGATTCTCGACAATCTAAATTTAAATTAACTCCAAAATGAAACTGATAAAACTGATTCAATTCTGCATATTTTGATGTTTTATTGAACGTTATACTAAAATGGTTAGAAACACACTCGCTCCATTTAATATCTCTTTTGAAAAATGTTTCTTGAAAAGACGTTAAAGCAACAATGTTTTTTAATTTTTTTGCAAATGATTCTGAGAAACTATCTTTTAAAAAGGAATTGAAAGTTTTTAAATCTACAGTAACAGTATGTTGTCCAAGATTCATGCAGTTTATAAAAATACTTGAATCGTCAACTTGGTAACGTTTAATGAAGTCTGTTAACGATACAATTTTCAGATCGGTGTTAATTAAACGACTGTTTATAAAATTCACATTAGACATTTTATTAATTTCAAAAAAATGTTTAAAGGTCTTAACATTTGAATTAAGTGCTTTCTTTATATCTGATAAAATTTCATTATATGCGACCTCATAATCATTAGTATAAACCATAAGAGAATACGCCATTTCAAATGATAAATTTAAATTAGAATTTTGTTTTTTACATTGACTATAAAGTGTTAAAAAGTAATAGTAATCATGATCAAAAATCTCAAATAAAGAAAATTCAAAACTTAAACAATCACCATTATAAACCAGATTAATATAAACATCTAAGTTTTCAAGCCCTTGTATCAAAGCTAAAAAACTATTGGCAAAAATATATTGATTAATTAATGATGAATTAGATTTTGTTAAATTAGAAATAAATTGTATTACAATAGGATTTGAATAAACAGAATAATAAAAATGTTTTCTACCACCACGTATAATTTCTTGTTCAATTAACGGTAATTCGTGTTTAGAAACTAAATCTTTGAACTGACATATAATATCATTTTCGATGCCTGTCATAATTAATCCTTATTATTTTTTAGAAACAAAAATCAAACGGCTTGAATTTACATCAGGTTGAGAACGATTAGTGTCAGCAAAACATTGAATTTCTTTGAAACCAGCCTGCTCTAATAATGAAATAATTTCATCTTTAGTATACATCTTAGTTAATCCACTACCTTCAAAAATTTTCTTTTTATTTTGATTTTTAATGACAAAATCAGAAATAAGACATCTATTTTCAATTCGAGATTTTCGTTCACACTTGAAATGAGTGCCATCTACGTTCCGCTCAAGAACCGTAGTTTTTTCAAAATTAGAAATAACAAAGTCTGAGTTGTAATACTCCAAAACAAAAGTACCATTAGATCGTAAATGCTTGTTAGCATTCTGCAAGAATTTTAAATTAAGTGCATCATCTTCAAAATATCCCCAACTAGTATGCCAATTAATAACAAAATGAGTTAGGGCAACACATTTATCGTCCAATATATCGTGCTGCATAAATTTACTCGTTACCTGAGCAGCTTTTGCTTTTTTATTGGCCGTTTCAATATATTCCTCACATAAGTCAACACCAAGCGTCTTACAGCCTAATGACTGGGCCAAAGCTATAGATAGAGTTCCTTCACCACAACATTGCTCAAGAACTTGAGTAGTGTAACTTACACCCAGCGATTTAAAAAAAGCAATAAGGTCATCATTCACAGTATTGATAAGAAAAAAATTTCTTGTAATGTTGTTAAAAAAATCTGTACTCCAATTCATTTAAAATCTCCAATTATTATAGTATACAACAAAAACAAAAAAGAGCCAGAAGGCTCTTTAATTGACTTTGTTTTCTCTTTTTTTCATGTATTCTAAAAAGTGTGAGACATCTTTGCTAAGAATCTCATTCCTTTCAACGTTTAATTCATTTAAAATAGCCTGAATACTTGCAAGGTCGTTATCATTGATAGCTTTTTGAATTCTTTGGAAATAAGGTTCTTCCATCTGAGCAACACTTTTGGCTCCAGCAAAGACAGAAGCATTAATTGCTGTATTAATTTTATTTTTATCTACAAAAGTTGCACTTTTAAGCAATTTGTAAGTAAGAACAATACCAAGAGCAATCAAAATAAATTCAAAAAGATCCATAAGTCACCTCATAAAAAAGATAAGCAATGATAACATAAATTATCTATTTAATCAACTTTTAATGAAATTTTACATTTTCAATATAGTTAATACGCTCTTCAAGTTTCTGAGCCATTTCTTTACGAATTGTATCACAAGTCTTGGTGACCCATTCTTGTTTTCGAGCTTCAAATTCTTCATCTGAAATATTCAGTTCAAATGATGACATGCCATTGGAGTAACAATCATAAGAAATATATACCAATGTTGTATTACCATTATCGTCAATAATATTGATCTCAGTAGTGCTATCAATAACATGTTTCACAACAATCCCATCATATACTTTTCCAAGCTGATAAGGAGTGTCAGGTCTTGTTGCCACATTCACTTGAAATTTTACTTTGTCACCTACTTGAGCCAAATCAGACTTTCGCATACAAAATTCCTTCAATAAATTAATTGAGATTATGATAATTCATTTGTGCTACTAAGTCAATGATTTAACTAGTAATTTTTCTATATGTTTTCTCAAATGCTGTTTTTTCAATCCTATAGACTTCTGGAATTGAAGGTTCAGTAGTTGCTAAATAATCACCAGAACACACTAACATTTCTTCGCTCCATGGAGCAATGAACTTGAAAGAGTCTCCAAGATATTTGAAAGCAATACATGTACCAGAAGGAGTGAAATCTTGGAAATCGTCAGTTAGCGGTTTATCAACAACATATCGTGCTTTAAATTTATCCATAGACATTGTATAAAGCTCGCCTTTAGGGCCACGTACAACAACATGATTAGAACCAGCTTTATTTTCAGTTTCAACAACATTATCAATTATGGTAATAACAACTTCACCATCTATAGCCTTTCGGACAGAAACTAAGCCTACTTTTTTATATTTGTTAGCTTTTTCTATATTATCCTTAAAATATTCAATCATATCTTCTTGTTTAAACATCAATATTTCTCCTATATTATTTTTTTTAGAAACGCAAAAAGAGGCCGAAGCCTCTTATTCTTTCAAATATACATGTTTATAATGTGGTTTTAGTGGTTTTAGTTTTAAAGCTTCTTCTTTAGTGATTTCATCACAATATCGAAGGTATGACATAATAGGACAATAACTTTTTGAATATTCTTCTTTCACATCTGAGATATTCTTACAATCCTCCTGCCATGCCAAAGCTTTAGAATATTGTTCAGCACTACATGCAGTCAAAAAAGGTGTTGCCATATTCACAATGACTAGATTGTTAACATCTTCTGGATGTGATGTTTCTGGCCTCATTACTGGTGTAAAGTAATCTTTGTTTTTAACGTTATCTGCCAAATTTTTATTACTCGAATTAGCAGCCTCTGAACCAGCAGCAATGATGGCAGTGTTATTTGCAATACTTACAGCAAGGTTCGCAGATGCAAAAGGGGCAATCATAAAGCACAGCATAAACATAATAATTTTTTTCATTTAAATCTCCAATAATTAAGCAGTTTGTTCTTCATCTTTTGTTTTGATAACAAAAAGTCCACAAGACATTGCAATCAAAACACAGAAAAGGTTTGCAAGGTAAAGCATGATACAAACAGTACGCCAGAAGTCACCAGTAACATTACCATTCATATTGTCTTGACTAAGTTCAAGTTTCATAGTAACTGGTTGATTACCACTTGCTTCAAAATCACGATATACTTTGTCATTGATTGGCCGATAGAACTTTTGACCAGTCAAATTGTCAACAAAATAACCATTGATATTGTATTGAACATTTTTCTTATGTTCATAAGTGACTGCTTTCGTGTCAATCATGGTAACTTCACGAACCTGTTTATTTAACAGTGAACTCGAATAGTTATTCAATGACAAAGTTAGGGCCAGAACGATGCCAGAAATAAAAAGAATAATCAGAGTATTTTTAATATTCAGTTTCATAGATAGAGCCTCTATTAGTATTTTAGAAAGTTAGCAAAATATAAATTATTGATCACGAAGAAAAACATGTTTATAGCCTTCTTTCAGTGGACGCAGTTTGATAGCTTCTTCTGGTGTGATTTCATCACAATACCTAAAATATGACAGCAATGGGCAATACGAACTATCCAAGCCCGAATCAGAATCTTGTTCAATAATTTTCTTACAATCCGCTTGCCAATCTTCTGCTTTTGCTACTTGCTCCACAGTACAAGCTGTAAGCAATGGAGTCGCTACTTCAACAGCCGTTGCAGCAGAAGAACTGTGAGAACTTGACATGAGCATAATTGGAACAAACAATGGAAGCACACTGGAATTTGACGAAATGCCATTTTTAGATGAAACGCTTTGGCGAGCAGGTGGAGGTGTAACAGCCTTAGCAGGAGCAGAAACTGATGGTCGAACAGTAGGAGCCGGAGCAATACGTGGAGCCATAACAGGCACACGAATTGGAGTGATGATTGTAATTGCAAGAGCTTCAAAAGAGACAGCAAGGCCCATAATCAGAGCAATGGAACTAAGCACAGTCTTTTTCATTATGAATCCTCAATAGAATAAAAAGTAGACGAATTATAGCAACCTTCAAGATGATTGTACAGCTATTCAGCCGATTTTTTGTAAAGGTTCAAAACGGTAACACCAGTGATATCATCAACACAGTCATTCACCAGAACTGTATCGTTGCCATGAATATTTTTAAGAGAAATCAAATACATAATAGCTTCATCAATGGTTTTGCCATCCAGAGCAAAATCAACAGAGTCAGGAAGGTCAATCAGAGAAAGAGACATAGTGGTTCCTCAATATTGAAAAGTAATGAATGATACCAAAAAAAAGAGATGATGTCTACAATTTGTTGAATTAATTCAAAATTGGCGTACTGTATATATATTAACTATTGGAGAAGAAATGCTAAAATCAATAATTATGACACTTCTTATGACAACAGTGACTTATGCAGAAACCACACATTCACCAATTAATGAAATTTTTGGATTTGAATTAGGAATGGATGTTACAAATTACAAAGGTGATACTGTTACTCTTTCAAATGGTGACAAAGGAATGGTTGTCCCAGTAGATGTGAAAGGTTTTAAAAATGTATTGATAACATATGATCAGCAAACAAATAAAATAATTAGTATAGCAACAATGAAAGAACAACCTAATAATTGCCAAGAAGAAGCAAAAGTAATTATGGAGGTTTTGTCAGATAAATATGGTAAATTTGACAGAAAAGAAAGAAATGGAAAAACAGAATATTACATACAAGATAAAAATAAAAGACTGGTTGTAGCCTGCGATGAACCAGAAGTGTCTGAGGTATCAATAATATTACTTGATTATCAACCAGAATAATTGACTACAAAACTCGAATTTGCTATAATTAACAAATTTAGAGGACTTAAACTATGCAAGTTAAATATAAAGTTAATTTTGAATTTAACAAAAAAATTGATGAAGTCTTGCTCAATATATTAACTGGCTTTGGATGGCCAGATTTATATTCTTTGTATAGCGACAAATCAATTAAAATTTTTGAAGATATTGGTGAAAGGTTATCTCACATAAACAAGACAGATAGAAATTGGTGGGGTAATAATATTAAAACAGAAGTAGCAATATCTGATTGTGATTCTGCGGAGTATATTCAATCTGTCAAACATGATGAAACAAGAAATGTATATATTTTAACAATCAAAGTAGAAGATCGACCAACTGAGCAATATATTAAAAATACATCTCAAAGATTCAAATACTATATGAATGAAGTAGTCCCAGCACTATTAGAAAAATACATGGAACAAGAAAAATATATGAAATACTTTGAAGATGTAATTGGTTGTAAAATTGAAGATATTGATGCTGTCAAAATAGTTAGTATCAATATTGAAGAAGAAATCACCATTAATGTTAAGCATACTGTAGAAATATAATTAATGTTATCAAAAATAAAAGAGGCTTCGGCCTCTTTTTTGTTGACTAACGGGATATTGACTTTCATAACATTGTAATTAAAATGAGATCAAAACATCCAAGGTAAACCATGAAAAAGATATTTATTGCAGCCGCATTATTTACATTGAGCTTCGCCACAACAGTAGTGCCAATAGATAATATTTTTGGTATTAAGCTTGGGGACAAAATAGCAACAAGAAATGATAGATTTCTAAGAATTGATGACGTTAACAATACTATATATGAGAGAATAAATTTCAAAGGTTTTGACAAAATATCAATTAAGTATACACCAAAAACAAAAACAATATATCAAGTATATACAGAGAAAGATGTATCAGAAGGCTGTATAGATGAATTAGAAATAATAAATGGTATATTAGAAAAAAAATATGGAACAATGACAAAAAATGATAATCTTGTTAATGCAGAGCATATGATTAAACAAGGGAACAAGACTTTAATATCAGGATGCAGAGGAACAAGCTATACTAAACTATATATCATGTTAACTGATGAAGAATTAAAATCAAATTCAAAAAAAGAAACTATTGAAATTCAAGCAGATAGAGAACTCGAAAATCTATAAAAGAGGTCGAAACCTCTTTAGTATTCAATCATTTCTTGGACTAACAACCTATCGTCCCATTTATTAACATCAAATTGTTCTGGATGGTAAGCTGATGGAATATAAAGTTCTGGTAATACTTCAGACCATTTGGCATAGTTATAGCCTACATATTTCAGAAGTTCGTATAAACCTTGTTTCAATGAGCTTTTATTATATGATTTATTAAAAGACTCTTTAGACCACCCATTAAAATTAACTAAAATAACTAAATTTTCATTTTCTAAAGTCATTTTTACAATAGTCTGATTATAACAATTAATTAAACAAACTTTCGTATTAAGAATAGAATAGTCATCATTAAAATAAACTTCAATTTTATATGTAAGCAACATGCCTTCACCGCCATCAAAGATTGTTCTAAACAAACGTTTGTTATCATCATCAATATTAAGATTAAATGAGATTACAAAACTAGTATTATTAGCGATGAGCCGTTTGTTATTAAAAATGCCAAAACCAGCATCGAAATCTACATTATTAAGAATTGCTGAGCAGACTTCTTCCTTATCAGATTTTGATACGTTAAAATAATCAAAGGTAATACTCAAATTATCAGAAATCAATTTTCTATTGGATTCGTTTAGCATAAAAGCTTTTTTGTGATTTTTAATTATAAGTTCATTAGTAGCAATATCAAAATCTTTATCACGCATATCATAGACTGAAAAACCATTATTCTCATATAAAACATATACAAATCTTTTCTTTTTTTTCAAAGAATTCACAATATAATAGTTTGCCTGTATCGTTCTTTTAGATCTTTCAAAAACTTTTTCTTGATCAATGCTATCTTTAATTTTTGAACAATCAAAAATATTTGGCAACATAACAATAATGTGTTTACCAACATACCAGTTTAATTCATCTATTGTTTTAAAATTTTTAACAAAGGTTGCATAGTCTCTAAACATGATATGATCTCTAATAAAAATTAACATTATTATACCAATATACAAAGGGAATAACAACAAAATTAAAAATAAATATTAATAAAAAAAAGTAGACTGATAATCTGATTGGATGTATAATACACATTCACATTATGGAGACTACTAATGAATTTGAAAAACGATCTGTATTTTTCTGTAGCACGAAATGTTTCTGATGACTATCTGATTCTTATGATGGTAAGGAAACAAACGTGGGATACTTATGAGATGAAAGATGATCCTGATGAGCTATCTGATGTTGCATATGATTTCACTTTGGAAGGGTATGTGTTTGAAGTGACAGGACAGAACGGTGAAGATTGCATTGATAGCATCGAACGTGAAAATGGTGAAGAAGTAGACGGTCAAAAACTGATTGAAGATCTTGAAGCTGCAGGCTATACCGTAAATCAAGATATTGCTGAGCACTTCCAATCAGAAACCGATGGGTATTTCGAACCGGCTTAATAATAACGGTTTAAAAAAGAGGCTTTGGCCTCTTTTTTTTGCTTAAATTAATAAGTCATCATCATAAACAAATCAACATCTTTAATAGTTATTTTAGAACTATCTATGCCAAGTTTATTACTTAATAATTCAGTAATTAATGTCAGATAATGATCATATATATCATTTAATGTATCTAAATAAACAGGAATATATAATAGTGGATTAGAATAATAAAATGTCCCATCAGAAAATAACTCTAAACTTATATGTGGATGAGATTTATAAGTAAGAATAAATTGTCTATTATAAGATTGAAATTTTAATGGTTTAACAAAACATATATCAATAAAATCAGCTTTTTTATTATGTTCGAGATTATAATAAAATTGCATTATTGATAATACTTGATTAAATTCTTTAAAAGTTTCCTTTGGTAAGAAATTTTTAACAATACTTGAAAATTGATAGTATTGAAGACGATAAAAATGATCATTATTGAATTCATTAACTCGTTCAAGTATTTTATACTCATCTGGAATACAAGTATGTGCCATATAAGACATGCCAGATTTCTTTATTTCTTCACTCATCAAGTAATATGATTCATTTTTTACATAATGCATCAATGATTTCATATCTTTAATATTAGGATTTAGTTTAGATTTAATGCTATTAAATGAGTATTCATATGCAGCATCAAAATTAAAAGAATCAGAAAATTGTTTGTGGCTATTAGTCAAAAACAGTTCATAATTAGAAACACTATTATTATTGATTGATAAGTTAACGATATCTATTCTATTGTTTCTATACATGTTATTAGAAATAAGATAAAAAATTGAATGTTTAGAAATACCAATTCTCACTTTAATAACAGTTGGCAAATCTCGCATGAGATAAACTAGTTGATTTAAGGAGACAAACTGTTTAAGAAAGCTTTTAGGTATATTGATTATTTCGTATAAATGATTGACAACATCATCGTTAAAATCCAAAAGGAATTCTTGATTCTCTGTTGAGGAATTAACAATGACTAATTTATCTTTAGACAACTGTAGTTCTATCAATTTCTTAGCACTATCTACAATATCATCAAATAATGCTATTTTATAATCAGACATGTTTAACTCCTTTGAATATCTATTATTCTAATATAAGTTTTTGAATGTCATAAGAATTTGGATATGTTTTAAAATCAAGTTGATGACCATGCATAAAAGTAAAATTATAAGTTTCAACCATTAATGAGGTGACATTATAATTTTTATCTCGTTGAATAATAATATCCTTATAAACTTCTTCATCATCAGCAAGATTAGGTTTTTTAGGGCCTACAGTTATTTGATGAGAAATTTGTTCTATACGACCTTTTTTATGTATAAAGTAAACATGCTCTTTTAACGTTGAGTCATCTGCAACATTATAATTGCTAAAAGATCCTAAATTATCGACCTTAACTTTAATGGAATCGAGACTCATTCGATAACTACTTGCAATAACTTGTTTAGTTTTTTTGTTATAAAATTGATAACCGCCAAACAAATGAATTTTTATGGCATAGTCTTTATAATCAAAAGTATCAACATTATAGAGTTTATTAAGCAAAAAGCAGGTTTCTTTCTTTAAACGGTCAAGAGAATACATATGACGTTTAGTCCACATCATTGGTATGAATAAAGTGTTTAAAATAGGTATCAGCATACAATATCTCCAAAATAATTTCCATTGTAGATTACAATGATTTGATAGTCAACAAAAAAGAGGCTACTGCCTCATATTTTGTGTTTTAATGGTTTACTTAATTCTTTTTCTTTAACTGAGTCATTTATTTTTTCATATATCTGATGAGCTTCTTTCAGAGATGTTGCTTCTGAAAGTTCCATTAGATGAACAAAATTAGTCACATTTAAGGTGTGAATTAGTTTAGGATAATCAAACTTGATTAAATCGGCCATTTCTTTTTCTTCTACATATCTAAAAATAGAACTTTCACGATTTAAGTTCATAACAATATTATTCTTTTCAAAATAATCTAAAACAGGTCTTATATGATCTTTATATTTTGAACGATCTACTTCCATTGATATAACTGATTCAACATCACTACACAAAGTCAAAGAACCCTTTTTTTCTAACATGAGATGATGATAATAAACTTTGAAAAAAGAATTATCACCAGAAATATGAACATGGTTATCTTTTGTATTATTTATATAGTGCTTTGGCATGTATGAATAACCTTCTGTCAAAGCTGGTCTTGCTGAACCAATATAACCAACATCAAATAATTCAAAATCAGTGAAACTATGTTGTAGTTCAACACCAGATGCTCGAATAGTGTTATCATCTGTCACAGTACAAGTTATATCATCAATAGATGTAAACCAATCAGGGTAAGAATCTTTTACCAATTGAACAAACTTATTCAATTCAGGTGTGTCTAACAATTGTTGTTCTGTTTTTGAATTTAATAACATACCTAACTTCATACATTGTCTTCTTTTAAAAGGTTCAAAAGCTTCATCAAAAACTGTATAGTATTTATCCATCATTTCATTATGAGTACGAATTGCATCTGGTCTTGATGACTCATAGCTAAAGTAATAATTATTATAAAGATCAAAAAGGTTATAAATTCTAAATTGTTTCAACAAATGCGTGTTAGCTTGAATAACAGAGATAACATTATCAAGACCAGTTCTTACTGAACTTGAACGTTCTTTTTTTTCAGCAACAACTGAATCAAGATTTCTGAATTCTTCTACAAATCTAAACGCAGGTAATTTTTGTAAATCACTTTTAAGTTTAACAAGATCTAAGTCATCATGAAAAGCAAGTTCAAAATTGGTAATAAATTCTTTAAATCCTTTACTATCATTCAATGCTTTGTAAATTTTATTCAAATAATCAAAATCACTTTCTTGAATAACTGGAATATATTCTATTGAACTGGCCACATCTCTATCCATGTTTTTAAAAATATTGGAATCATCTTCTTTATAAATCAATTTAGAATAGTTCTTTAATAATATAGGATATCCTTCGTTGTTGGTCTTAACTAAAGAAAAATCATAAAGTCCTTTCATAAAAGTTTCATTAGTGAATTTTAAAGCAGCATAATAATCAAAATTTTGGTAAGTTCCATCATTTATATTATGTTCTTCTTTAAAATCATTGAGTAGATTTAAATAATCATTATAATTGGCTTTTTTCATGCGACTCTCTGTTTAAATTGTTTTTTATTTTGTGTACTATTTTCTTCTACTATGCCTAACATGTTTTTTAATTTTTCAACTGAATCATCATCTAGGACATGTCTATCTTTATTTGTATACAATGTTGCATTATATGCCTGCTCAAATCTTATATCTTTATCATAAACACGATCATCATTTTTGTAATGCATGGCATAATCTTCACCATTAGGCTTAATAGTAAATCCAATCATGGAGGATATATCAGAAGACGCCTTATTAAAGTCATACATAATATATTGACGATTAGAACATTTAACTTTTGATTCATCTTCAAGTGTATATGTTGATCCTGTGTTGGTTACATATTGTTCAAAGTAATCTAAATCACGAACAATACACCATGAAGTAGATCCAAAAGCTTGACATTGCTCATGAGTTTTTATCTCAAATGTAACAATGTTCTTATCATCATATATCTTTTCTATACCAAAAGATTCTAATTTGGCAGTCAGGTCTTCTTGTGTAAACTGATCAAAATGATTTAAAGTTCTTGTCAACATATTAATAACATCATCATTGTCTTTTAAAGCAGCTATCTTTCTACCAACAAATGTTTGCAATTGTGATGTTGTAACATTATTGTCATATAATGATTTAAAGTGGGGTTCTGTTTCATCATTGAAATGATGTTTATATTTAGAACTCAGAATACTATAAGCGAACTGCTTTATTTTATTACGTGCAACAATATGATTGATTTCATCATCAATTGCCTCAAAAGACTTGTCTTTGAAATTATTCAAATCAAAATTATACTGTTTTAAAACAGCATGATTCTCCAATAATGATTGCACGGCTTTAATGCCATTAGCATATTTTTTTTCTTCAAGTATTTTTTGTTGGAAGAATGGAACACTTTTTGGTTTCTTTCTTAATAAGTAGGCAACAGCATCAAGATGAAGTTCTTTCGTGAACTTTTCTAAGGTTTCATTATCTTTTATAGTATGATACTGATTATCTTTTCTATAAACTAAACTCTTATCATCAAAGTAATAAACCTTGTCTATCTTTTGAGAGGCAGTAAAAGTTATATCAAATACAGAACTATCAGTTAAAAGTTTAGTGGCTAAAAATGATTCAACAGAGCTATCAGATAAATTAGAAGAAGCATCTCTAATAAAAATATCAGCTTTAGACATGAAAAAGTCAGGATCATACTTTGTTAAAATAAACTTTACTTTATCATTGAATTCTTTATTTTCTTTTTCATATTTAATCAATAGATCAGAAAAATCTTGAGTATTTATTGAATTTTGAACATAATCATTGATATATTTAAAAAGATACTTTCTTTCATCTTCATGAATAAAAGAAATACTCAACTCATCAAGTAAATTATAATAGGTATTTATAAAAGTATTAAATTTATTATATGTATCAACAATTTTTATACCTAATTCCATTATTTCATAATGGTTGTCATCTAAATTGTGAACATCTTCAATACTGAGTTCATTATCATAGCCATCAAAATTTTGTAATTTATTTTGAACTAAAGTACGCCATTCTCTATTCAAGGCATAATTACGTTCAGTAAAAGAAGAAATAGATGAAAACTTTCTTTCTGGTTGTGGATAAACTTGTGGCATATAAACCAAAAGAGCATCAATTGATGTAATTTTTGTAATATCTGTATCTTGGATAGAAGAAACAATACCTATTTTTTCATAAACTAATTTACTCAAAGTTGCATTTTTATCAACAGGCTTAGCATTAAGTTCGCTTTGAGAAAACTCTGGGATAAATGTCATTTCATTATAGTTTAAATGAATATCATCATCCATGTGAAGATCAGCAGTGTATATTCTTAGATCATTTAATTTTTCAATCTGTTTTAAATTCTCATTTAATTCCATATAAACATATAATATTAGTATATCTAAAAGTATAACATAAAAATAAATATTTAAAATAGAAAAAGAGGCCGAAGCCTCTTGATTTAAAGATTCAAAATATTATTTATTGAAATCGCTCATAACTTTTGCAATATCAGCAGCACTGGCATTGATTTTAAGCGATGGCTTTCCTTTAGACAATGAAGATGTTTCTGCTCGGAACGATTCTTGCTCTTCCAAGGTAACTTGACGGAAACCATTTTTAGCATTTTCTGCCTCTGCTTCTTTATCACCCATAGTCATGGAACACATACGAGTTTTATCATTCACCCAATATTTAATGGCAGGTTTCATACTTTCTCTCCTAAAAATTAGATAAGCCGATTATACACGATAGCAGTCATTCAAACAAGTTTATTTTGCGATCAAACTTTAGTCATCTGCAAAATAATATGATCTTTCAATCTGATGTCATTTAAATTTATGTTAAGTGGTTGGCAAGCAAATTCAATTAAAAATGTATCAATCATATGTTGTAGTGATAGATAAGTATAAATATCTTTTCCAATATAAGCAAGGAATCGATGAGACAACACAACTTTATTATTTGAAATATCAAAAAAGAACCTGATATAAATTCCTATATGCATTTCACTGACAAAAGCATTAATGGGGTCTAATCGATTAGGCGTACCTATTATTTTTTTTCTAATATATTTATTATAATTATTATCTGATGTATATTTTGTATTCTGAAATAAGAAACAGTTTAAAAATAGAAGCTTATTATCAATGTCATGAATAGCAGTTTTAATATCAAGTTCGAGAGATTGTGTTAACGGAATATTAAAAATATCCTGAACAACATCAAAATCAACATCAGAAATAAAATCTATCATGTAATCATCACCAGACTTAATGATTTCAAACCTACAGTGCTCATGTAATGAATCAAAGATCATAAAAAAGACAGGAATCTTATTTGGTGAATCATCAGTAACAATAGACATCGTATAGTCTTGACGATTATATTCAAGGTTTTTAAATTTTTCTTTTAATGCCTCTAACACCTTAAAATTTTTCATAATCTAAAATATACTCAACGATATTATAAAACATGTCAATAATAGGGTTCTTTGCAACAGCTTTATCACCATCGACCTCAAAGATAATCATACCATCATGGAGGTATTTAAAGAAGTAGGGTTCAAAGTCAGCAGTATCCCAATCAAAATCAGGATTGTTAAGTTCTTCTAATTCTTTTCCATAATCATTGTTTTCACCATAAACAACAAAGCCAGTTGGTGTGAATTCAACCATATACATGGTAGCAGATGCATAACAAGCAATCATAAATTTATTGTCATACATGTAAATATAGAAATCGGAATCACAATAACCTTTAAGATTGGAATGATAGTCATCTTCCATATTCTTAACTTGTTTATGGTCAACAGCAAACTGATATAATTTTGGAATCATGAGTTTTAAATCTTTTTCATACTTCTCTTTTCTGGGATCATCAATAGCATTCATGCCATTCTGAACAGCCGTTAAGACATTTTCTACTGAAAAGTTAGTATATTTAGCAATGATTGTTGCAAAATAAAATACATTATGACCAACAATATTGGCAAAAATACCATCATTTTTAAATGCAGAACCTAATGCATACATATAATTGTTACTTTCATTGGTAGACATCAATGTTTGTAAAGTAATATCAGGATCAGTAATTTGAACAATATAAAAGTCTCTATCAAAATAATACACATCAAAATAAGTGTAATGCATCACACGAGACTGGTTTACCTTAATGATATCTTTAATCAAATTAGACGCAATACAATTGAAAATAGTTAGAGCGTTATCGAAAAAACTTGGGTTTACAAGATACATAATATCTCCAATAAAATGATAAAATAGGGACTATTTTATAATAAATGTTAAAAGGCAACCATTAACTAACTAATGTTCCAACCTTTTCACCTAAAGCAATAGAACTCAAGTTGTTCTTGCCCATAACGTCACAAACAACAATTGGAATATTGAAGTCTTTACACATTGTAAAAGCAGTCATATCCATAACTTCCAAATTCTGATCTATAGCTTCTTTGAATGTCAAAGTATCATATTTAACAGCATCTGAATATTTATTAGGATCTTTGTTATATATACCATCTACTTTGGTAGCTTTAATAATTAAATCACAGTTTAACTCTTTAGCTTTAAGACTTGAAGCAGTATCAGTAGTTGAGAATGGATTACCAGTACCAGCAGAGAGAATAACAACACGTTTCTTATTGAGATGTTTTACAGCTTTAAGACGAATGAAAGGTTCAGCAACTTCATTAACAGCAATGGCTGTCATCACACGGTTTTCAATACCTTTGGATTTGAGCACATCTTGCAAATAGAGGCCATTCATAATAGTAGCCATCATACCCATATAGTCGGCTGTTGCAGGGTCTACACCATGCCCATTCAAGCTTTTACCACGACAAATATTACCACCACCTACGACAATAGCAATCTCTGCACCCAATTTGTGCAAGCCAGCAATTTCGTCCACAATAGCATTAACTGTTTCTTTACTATAACCAAATTTATCATCACCCATAAGTGACTCACCACTTAACTTCAACAGTATACGTTTATATTTCATGTAAGATCCTCATATTCGCTTTCGATATAATATATTATTGAATACAAACAGTCAATATTTCCATAATAATAATAAATAAAAAAACCACCCGAAGGTGGTTTATTAAGTATTCTAACTATTTAAACTTTCATATTTTTTAAGTTTTCAATTGAATCCTCAATAGTAGCCGCATTAGAAGAGTGCTTTTTTTGCTTACGGATAAGAGATTCAATTTCTTCATCAATACGTGCATTGAATTCCGAATCGTTTTCTTCTCTGGTCAAAACGATTTCTTCGTCAATGTTGCTATAGCCAGAATCGAATCGAATATTAGCAGCAGAACCATATTGGCTAATCAATTCAGCAACACGTTGTTGTACTTCAGCCAGTGTAGAGCATTCAGTAATCATATTTTCAACACAAATACGAGTCTCAATAACTTTCCGCTGGAATGCTGCACTTTTAGTTTTTGACATTTCTATAACTCCTATTTAACAACAGTGTGATTTAAGATTTAATGTAACAATTTAAAGGCTAAACAGAACTTTTTCCATTGGACTTTGCATTTGAGGCCAGAAATAATAGCCTTTATAATCATTTGAATACATTTTGTACATGTACTCTGCAAATTCAAGATTAGACATATGGTCAAAAGGATTTTCAGAGATCATTTTGGTGCAATGTCTTTCCAAAAACTTCGCCATTTGTCCTTCAACTTGAGCAAAAAGCTCATCCCCAAAAACTCGACGCTGAATTGAAACCGCATCAACTAAGTTTTTAAAATTGTAATAAGTAGTATGTAGAAACATAACAGTAACATTCAAAATGAAAGGTGCTTCCAAAATATCTTTTTTCTGTTGAGCGAAGACATGCTCAAGCTCAGAAGTAGTAATAAGTTTCACATAATCAAGGTCATCACTTACAACAGAACGCATAACATCCCAACGCCAAGTCGATGGATCACTGTTAGGTGCAGCGTGTTTTTTCAAAACATCAACCAAAGGAGCCACATCTTTCGTAATATTGTTTTTGATGTCATCAAAAGCAGCTTCAAAATCTCTAACAAGATCCATAAATCACCTATGAGTGTTTGTTTATGGTTGAATTATAGCACAAATATTGAAATAGGTCTAATTGTTTATTTAATTTAATCAAACAAAAATCATTTCAATAAGCGAAATTGTATTTTTCAAAGAATCAACATTATCAAATGACAAATCTTCGTTCATCTTAGTTTTGAAGATGTTTTTAATCTTACTCTTTGTAGAATCTGAGGCTGATTCGAAGTCATCAGCAAACATATTCATAAGTTTATAGAAAACAACCTTTAATTCATCAAATGATTTAAAAGGAGTCATACTTAAAGCAGGTTTATTATCTAGAAATGCTCTAACAGTTAAATTGTTTTTTTTGTACTGAGAGCATTGAAATAATATCTTTTTCCCTAAAACAGTAGCTGGCATTTGAATGAAGTGATCTGAATAATCTAAATCATCTTTAAAGAATTCTGATTGTGCAAATATATCATTAGAAATAATACGAAGTCCAGAATCATCATACCAATACAATAAAGCATCTGACAAAACAATGTTATACAAAGATTTTTGGCTTTCCAAACTTAATATATATCGAACATCATTAGACTTCTGATGAATGCTGAAACTAAATACTGGAATTTCATTAATGAAACAATACTCAAAAATAGTGAGATTATTTTTTAAAGAAATTATTTTGTCAGATAGCATAACTAAATACAGTTGACTAACAATTGAATTAAGCTGCACATTAGACTCCACTATATAAAATATTAAGTATTATAACAAAATCAATAAAATTTGTAAACAAAAAAGAGGCCGAAGCCTCTTTAGAAGTTCAAGAAATTATTTACGTTTCTTAGAAGGTTCCTTGAAAGTGATATAACGCAATTCTTCCTCAGATAGTTTCGACTTTACAGATTCAATGATAGAAAGGAACTTTGCATTGTTTTTTTGTTTTAGTTCTTCCTCTGCTTTAAGATTGGCATCAATTTCATCTTTAAAGTGTTTATATTGTTTAGTCACAATATCTTCAAAATTCATCCAAACAAAGTCAAAAGGAACTTTTTCTTGATAAAGATCGAATACCTTATCTTTATATCTGGTAGGCTTTCCAGCAATAACAACAGAAACAAAATCAGTATGACGGTCAACATCAAAGAAACCATTAGTTTCAGCCTCTTCATTAAGATTGTCAAAATCCCACCAATCCAAATCATATTCAGTAATATCAGCAATCATACGAACAACATAATTAAGTCGTTCTGAAATGGAATTACGAAGAGTTTTAAGTTCTGCAACAGTTATCTTGCCTTCGATTACAAGACGCATTACAGCAGCATCAAGTGGTTCAACAAACACTGCATGATTTTTACTCATAGTTAAGTCCTCTGAATTTTAGAAATAAATTATACCATATTTCGGATATAGTAACAAACAAAATTTTTAATTTTTAAGCCGATATGAATGTGCTAGCCCCTTTGAATGAAAAGTCTTTCCATCCAAAATAACTTCAACCTTGATGTTTGCACCACCTTTAATCACAAGACCAGTGTAGGTATTGCCATCAAAATCAAATTCAACAGTAGTGCCTTTCTCAATGTTCAAAAAACAATCAGAATAAGCTTTGGCCAGTGAATCTGGCATATCTCGTTTAGAGAGTAACGAATAGTTCAAAACAGATGGTGAAACATGTGAAAGAGTCTTCAAAGATTGAGAAACATTATCAAAAAGAACAAGATTGAGGTATTTGCCAGCTTTTTGAACAAAGCCAACATAAGATAAACCATTATGGTTCAAAGAAAAAATGTCACCACGCTTAAGATCGCTCATAAACACGCTCCATTGAAGGTAATGGCTTATTATACCATAAAGGATCTCTTATATTCAACAAATAATGATTGATTAGGTTCTTATTTTTAGTTATAATACACATCGAAATAAAATTTTGAGGAATAGAAAAGTGATCGATAATCTGAAAAAAGAGATTTCAAACCTTGAACAACTTCTTACTCTGAAAAAAGAAGAGTTGGCTAAATTGATTGAAGATGAGAAATTCAAAAATAAAAATCAATTGATTGCCCTTGCTGAAATGAGAGATCAATTTGCTGGCATTACTGATCTACTTTTGGTAAATAACACCCCAGAAGATATTGAAAACGTAAGAAAGCAATTTGAAGATAACTTCATGTGTGGATATAGAGTACATTTCTACAAAATTAAAGACATTAAAAAAGCATATAGATTTTTAAATGAAAACATGGACAACAGTTCGTACAGTCAATCAACATTGTATGAATGGATGGATAAGAACGAAAAATATTTAATTAATAAGGAATATTAATCAAAACAAAAGTAATAAAAAAAGAGGCTAATGCCTCTTTTTTATTGATATAAACTTATTATGTAATCGCAAAAACACCTTCATAATCCACACTATAACCAATCTTTTTAAGATTATTCATGGCTTCTTGCATTTGCTTATGTCGAAAATCGGAAATCTCAGCATCAGTTAGTTCTAGTCGAGTAATAACAACTGTTACACCATCTTGCAGTTTGACATAAGAAGATTCATCATCATAACAAATAATTCGATCTTCAAGGACTAGCGAATTATTCAACATTTTGTTTTCTAAAGCCCAACAAAGAGTACCAATAACATTATGTTGACCATTTTTAAGAGGTTCTGCAATAAAGAGTTCTTTAAAAGCAGAAAGATCGTTATTTTCAGTATCGACACCAAAGCGTGCTAAACTTTCAGCAAACTTATCATTTAAAGTGGACAATTCATCATTTTGAATAATAAAAGATTCAGAATTATCATTAAGAAGAATATTGACAATATAACGACAATTAGGCTCAACACTGGTATGCATGAAAGCATCAATGGCTTTTTCAAGTTTGAGCTTTAGAGCAATCAAAGTATTTGCTGCTTCTTGAGTATTTTTGGCTTTACCAATATCAATGCGTGCAGATGTCATCTATGTGTTCTCCTTAAATGTTGTTAAATTATATCAAAAACAAAGGTTACGTGCAATTAATAATGTTAAATTAGAACCATCTCAATCACTGAAACAGATTGCTCAAATAAACTCTATTTAAATATAAGCCATTTGATATAATTCTAAATGTTCTTTCGTAAAGTCTTCAAGTTTGATACCAAGATCTGATAACAAGCCATCCCTGTAAAGGGCTAACAGATAATCATACAATGAATTCAAATTATTAAATTTTACAGTATTAAACTTTCCATCAGTGTCATGATAAGTTAATATGTATTTCTCAGGATCTTCAATAATACTAATAGAAATATATTTGCTATCACTCCAGACACTCGATGAATTGAAGTCATGAAAACATATTGAATATATAGAATGAGTAAAATGTTTGTTATTTGCAAATATTTTATTTAAATTATCAGTTTCAAAATCAAAGTTAAAATAAGTTCCATTAAGTGATTTATTCAAAGCTACTGCAGAAAAATTAATTAAAGAAAATATTTGATTAAATATACGACAGTCATCTGAAGGAAAAATTTTAGCAGTGATACTTGTCATTTCATTATAGTTAAGTGGATTAGAAGTATCAATTGAGAAGTCTTTCAAACACTCTTCTTTTGTGTACATATTCATATTTAAAGATTTAATACGTTCATCAAATAAAACATATCTATCCATACAACGAATTCGATTCAAATCTTTAAGGGTTTTAATTGTCGGATGAAAAGTAATTAATTCAAGCGAAAATTGATAAATATTTTCAAATGTAGACTTCTCACTATATGAACGAACATGCCAACCATCAGCCAAAGTAAAAAGAATACTTAATTCAAGCGTGATATCTATAAGAATGTGATTTTCAAAAATAAAAAGTTCACTTTTTTGATTGAATTTTTGAGGAATAGGGGCTTCTGATTCTATATAATGCTTGAATTGAACCAAAGCGTGCTGTTGAAGCATAGAAGATGCTGATAACCCAGTTAAATCTTTAAGATAATAAGCAAATTCTTTATTAAAATTGAAAGAATAATAATCATACTTATCATAAATTAAAGAATGCTCAAAATCATTTTTGGATGATCCAATAAATATTTTCAATTTTTCGTAAATATCATAAATAAATTGATTCATAATGCCTCCAAAATATGATGCCTAAGTATATCATAGCAGTAGTACATAAGCAATTAGATAAGATAAAATGTACACAAAACAAAAATGTGATATAATAATATTAATATCTAATTAAAGACGAATATATGAAAAAAAATAAATTATTTAAAGCTCATATAAGTGACATGATGAAAATAGATGTGAGACATTTCTATTCAATAATGCATGAAAAAGAAAAACAAAAAAAAGAGATACAAGAAGAAATATCTAAAAATAGCAAATATCATAAAGGATGTGTTATGTTAGCAGGCGGAATAGGATTGCTTACTATTGGTATGGCCATAACAAATAACTATGATGTTTATAAAATAGATAAAGACATCATACATGCCAGTTTTGTAACAACATTATTTGCTGGAGCAATTAGTTCAAAAATTTATAAACATTTGAATGAACTTATTAATCAACATTTTAAAATGCTCAAAGATCCAATAAGTTACAAACATGAACAATTTGAAAAAAAATTAGTTGAATACTTAAATGAACAAGGTCATCCAACAGAATACCAATATATATCAACAATAGATGATTATTTTGAGCTTAAAAACATATCAAAAAATTCAGAAAATTATGAAAAAGAATTACATCAGAAAACAACAAAATATGTAGAAAAAATCATTAATGCTTATATAGAACCAGACGTTGCAAGAAAAAACACAATAAAACAAAACAAGCCATAGATATATTTAATAATTTTTTCTTTATTTTGAGGTCTTAATATGATAAAATATGTTATCGAAATATTATAAAAAGGCTGATTATGATAGAAATTAAAGATATTGCAAGCTTGAAAGAAGCATTAACTACAGACAGTCAATCAGGTCTGTTTGTTAAGCCTTTGAAAGAATTTATTAAAGAAGGTATTGTAATGGATTCTGGAACTAGACCAGAGTATCGATATCCATTAGATGAAGATGCTAATGAAATATTATTATTCCAAGTGAAAAAATCTGTTATTACATTCAAAAGTTATATGAAAAAAATAAATGAAAATTATCAATATCATAGATCAAATGACTTACCAGCTACTATCACATACAACGATAATGGGTATCCTTTTTTTTATCAATGGTTTATTGAAGGATATAAATGTAGAGACAACGTAATGAAACCAATCACTGTTGAAAACAATGGTGATGAATTCTGGCATTTCAAATACCAATATGATATCAGTGAAACACATCTACTTGCAGTCGCAAATATTACATATATTCATTCTAAACGACAAGATAAGCTAAGAGATATAGCTATTGAGTGTAATGGAACATATATAGATTATAATTTAGAAAAAGCAAAAAGAATGGTGCCAGAAATTGATGACATTAAATTTGAAGATTGCTTTGATTTAAGTAAAAATATATTCACCGAAGATTATATTACAGTAATTGAAATGGCAAACATATAATTATTGGAAATAAAAGAGGCTGAAGCCTCTTTTTTATTGCTTAGTAATTGTCTGAATATATAATTAACTCAACTTTATCAATCATATGTTCAAGTCCAACCTTGCGAAGTGCATCAAGAAACTCAGATTTCAAATTGGCAGATATTGAACCATATTCGGCATTAATCTTACTGAATTCAGATAGAGTAACTGCTTTACCATAATGAGGCAACTCACCAAGCGATCTCAAAACAGCAGTAGACCAATCATGTTGTGGGTAATCTTCTGTATGACTTACAAAAACAAATCCGACCTTTGAATCTATCATTTGTAGATTTCTATCATTCTCAACTATATTTTGAGCATTATCAAACTCAAACTCTTTAATTGAAGATGATAAAAAACCATAACCATATTTAAGATAATGTTGCATAATGTAACTCCTTAAAACATATAATAATATCATTTAAATAATAAAAAGTAAAGTTTAATAATTTCTTTACATTGACTTTTTTTATAAAAAAAATATATTAAATATACGAAAAAATAAAAGGAGATAACAATGACAAATATTAAAAAGCTTGCATTAATAATAGCCACAACAGTAATAACAACAAATATAGCATTTGCAGGTACAAACAAAGAAGAAACTCGTAAAGAAAATGAAAACATGAAACAAAAGATCCTAGACAATAAAGCAATCTTGGAAAAAGAACGTGAAATGTTATTTCCCAAGCAAGAGTCTTATGATATAAGTACAATAACTGTTACTTTTTCTCCAAAAAATCAAGAAGATGATATAGTGTCAGAATTAATAGCAATGAATGAATTATTAATAAAAACAAATAACATTAACCAAACAATCAATAATTATGGAAATATTAAAGAATATGAAAGCCAATCTCAAAGTATTCTTTCTAATACATTAAGTAGAGTATCACAAGAAAGAATAATGAATTACAAATATAAACAAGAAGATGGTGTAATAAATTCAGTAGATATAAAGTTAAGTAACGTAAAATCATATAAACTAAGAGAAACTGACGATAATAAATATACATTATTCTTTAATATAAAAAATGAAAAATTAGGTAAAAGTAATGAACAATTGAATTCTGACGAGTATTCATTATCAAAGATACCATCAATAAAAACGGATGAACTTAATCAAGCAGTTGTTTTAAAGAAAGGAGAATATAAAGTAGTCAACATATATCAGAACCTACCTAATGATAAAGATATCGGGAAAGAATACACTGCAACTATTATGAAGTTGACACAATAATAAATTAAAGAGGCTAGAAAGCCTCTTTTTAAATGTTTTTCATTTCTTCTATTATTAAAAAATCTTTAAGTTCTGCAATGGAATTAACATTGACATTGTTTATTTTGAACATTGAAAATATAAGATTTCGAAAAGCACAAAAATCAGATTGAATAAATTCATCATAAGGAATAGTGAGTGATTGATTATAAACAAATATATTACACGTAATATAATATTCGTTATATTGAATATGTTCTTTAACTCTAAATGAAAGAATAGTATCTTTAGCATTATTATTCATTTTAGCTTTGCTATCAAATCTAATTTCAGCAACAGAAAAAGTTATTTCGAATTCATCATAAGGATCTTTAAATACTTCACCATATAAGCCATAATCATATATTGATTTAAATATAAATCCTTCAAACTCAAAAATGTTATCTATTTGCTTTAGTGCATGCAATAATTTACCAGAATTTAAAAAACAATAATTTCTGTAATAGTTATTAGATGATGATGCTTCTAAATAATCAACCATAAACATACGAAAAATGTCTATGGCTGATTTACCATCAATAAAAAGATCTTGTATGTATATATTAATAGTTATGATGCTAGGAACTAACTTTAAATGACGAAATAAAGAATGCTCTTGTTCAAATGAAATATATAATCTACCATCATTAACTTCAAAAGTAACACGAATAGAAAAATCATCCTTGTAAACAATCTTAGACTCATCTTGGACAATTTTAAAAAGGTCAATAATTTTATCAGAATTTACAATTTCTAAATTTTGAATTGAATTAATATATTTAACAACTGCATCACAATTAACAGTATGCAGTTTAAATAATGAAGTTGATTCAATATATTTCATACAAAACCTATTATTTATTTCAATTTAAGTTTTTTAAGCATACAGTATTCATCAGGGTCTGCATTTTTATCATTTTTGTAAACAAAACCAAGACCTTCCAACAATGATACAATTTCACGAATCGTAGAACTTGACACAGAATCAGTCAGAACAAAGTGTTCTTCATCACATTTATCAAAAGTATCTGGAAGAATTCCTCTTAGAATATCAGTGATATATTCATTAGTATCTTCATTTCGTTTACGATAGTACATAAAAATACAATATGATTCACCATCGTTTTCGAACATAGATGTATCAAGACCATTGTTCACAGTAGAAATGTCATTTGCATAAATCAAATCTGGGAAATAGAAACAAAATTCATTTGCAATTTTCGTCTGATTATCTACAGGCATTGATTTAATTTGATTGATAGTGTTCTCAACAAAATCATAGTCATCATCAGCATCAAGTTTTTTTAGTGCTGATTTAACAAATTTACTACCATCGAATTCTGTTGGGTCTTTAGCAGTTGAATTTGGATTACCATTATGAACAATCAATGAACCATCAGCTAATTCTTTGACCATATAGATATTGCCAGAAATATCAGAGAATTCTCTAATATAAAGTCCATCTGAATCTTTATATTTAGTCAGCCTTTTCAATTTTGCAGAACTGGTCAAATTGAATTCTTTGTTAAGAAAATTTTTGCAATCATCAGTAGTAACAGTAGACATAATAACTCCTATAAATTATTTATTTAGCACATTAAATAGAAATACGTGAAGGTGGCTGGAAATTAGACAGATCAATAACTGGGTTAGGTTCAAATAAAAGCCAGTTTCTACTAAGAAGATATTTACAGAATATAAAATTATCTTCTGAAAATTCAACATAAGGACTGGTTTTATCAACAGTATTTAGATCAATGCCTTCATAAGCAAAATATTTTGCATCTTTTTTATCAAGAATTTCATGTTCACTAATAGTCAAAGGTGTCATATCTTCTTTAAGCAGACAGCTTGCCAAGTTAATAATCAAGAAATTAGTTGGAATTATGTATACCAACATATATTTAGCAGACATAGTGTTCATTTCTTTACCAAGATTGCTGGCATAGAACATATGATTTCGTGATTCAAAAGCATCATCAGGAATAGTGAATAGATAATGCTGACCTTGAGAAAGCGGATTATTATTTAAATCAAAAAGACCAGAATTAGCCATTGATATGCTCCCTATTAACAAGAGGGGATTGTTTAATCCACAAATTATCACTGATAATACCTTTAAACAACTGGAAATGTTTATGAGTAGGCACATTATAGACTCTATGTGGTTGCAAGTCTTTTGGATAGCTATCTAAATAATCATCAAAAGTCATGCCTTCGTTATCTTCGGCAAAACTATATTCAACTACAGTGAGAGCTTTATTCTGTGAATCAATAAAGATCAAATCAATTTCATAGCGAAGTTCACCAGTAGGTTTGATATAAGCCTGCATATATTGAATATCAAAAAGTTCAATCATCTTGTTGAGAGTACGAGCTTCCCGTTGTTCATCAGTCAAATCACTGAGTTTGAGGATAATATAGTCACCTTCATAAATATCTAGACCAGAAGGATCTTTGAAACCAGTGAAACGAAGCTCTTGATTAGACATATAATATTCCTGTATGAGATGAAACATTATATCAAAATTAACAAGAAATGGCAATAAAAAAGTCAGCAGATGCTGACTTAATGGTCTTCTACAATCAATGGGTTCGCCAAGAATTTGTGATATTCATCACCATTTTCAAAAAAAGCATCAATGTCATTATAAGTAAATTTTTGTTTATAACTAAAATACCCATAATAAAGCAATGATGATTGCTCTTTTTGTATTGAAAATTCAGTTAACATTATAGCTTCAAAAGAAGCTTTGTCTGAAAATTTTGCATTAATCTTATACGGCTGTTCAAAAATTCCAATCATAATAGTCTCCGTTCAAATACAAATCATTTGTAACAACTCAATTTTTTGCTCAATACTCATATCATCAAAATCACTACATTTACTACCATGTGTAGAAATAATAAGCTCATCAATAACAGATTCAATATTATAATTGAAATCTTTGTCCACGTCTACAATTTTGTTTGCGGCCCAAAAATCTTCTTCAAATAAAGTTTCATTTTTAACTAAATAAGCCTTTTTATTTTTTAAATTAAATGCAACCTTAAATTCTTGCTCTTTTTTAGAAAAAATTGTAATAAATGGAATACAAACAATATCATTTTGTTTATTAAACTTAAAAGATATATAAATACGACAGTTCGCCTTAAAACCATCAATAAAAGAATTAATAATAAAAAAATCATAAAGAACAAATTCAGTAGTCTTATTGAAAGAATTATTATACAAAACACAATCAGAGTTGAACTTTTCAAGAGACTGAAAAGTTTGTTTAAATATATTATGTTGATTTAATGAATTTAAAAAAAGATCTATAGTTTGAAAAGAATGTTTATAATTATTCATATCAAAAAGATTTCTTATTTCAGATTCATTATCATTAGGGCCAGACACCCCAATTATGTACCCAGAATTATGAGAAATTGTCATAGATAAATCTTCTCTACCAGAAGAATTAAAAGCCCTTAAAATACAATGCGAAGGGCCATTATTCAAAGAAAGTTCACTATCAGGGTAATGCCTTGAAAAAAATAAGTTAGCTTGTGCTAAAATAGAAGATTGATTATTTGGCATAATAACACCTATAAAATAAAGACTGTTATTTTAGCACAAACGAGTAAAAAAAGTAAAGCTAAAAAAGGCCAAAGCCTTTTATTTGTTTGTTAGGTATTTACCTATGAATGTAATAACAAGTTGAGTACCAACTTCTGTTTGTATTTCACCTAAACCATCATATGGAGAAACACTACCAGTAATCTCAGTAGCTGATATCTGAACAACACATGTATAAGGCCCAGTGCCTGTACAATTTTGATATGGAATTGATATATTGCCATACACTAATCCCATACCACTTACTTCCTCAAGAGTCACAGAATCTATAACAATTTTGTTTGTAGTAGTCAATGTATACGTCACTGTATTTTTATCAACTAATCCTGCTGGTGTTTGAGCAGTGATGATAGCATTGGTTGATGGAGTGTCACCAAAAGAACCACCTGTATCCACATAAGTAGGAGTCTCAGGGTCAGTAGGCGTCTCTGAATTACTTAATATAAATTGTATTGAATTAACTGGAAGAGAACCACCATTAACCTGCTCAAGTGGGACTTGAACTTGATAATCGGCATAGACACAACTTGAAGCAAGCAAAGCAATAGAAGTAATTAACTTTTTCATATGATCCTTTTTTATTGTAATAAATATATTTTTTCATATATCATAATAATGTCAATACGATAAGTATTAAATTTAAATTAAATAGAAATAGCGATTTGATCGCAATTTCAAAAAAATATAATATTTAATAAAAAATAAACAAAAAAAGCCCTAAGAAGGGCTTTTGGTTGAGTGTGTAATGTAGTTACAGTTCTTTTCCTTTATTCTGAGTAGCTTCAGCTTGTTCCCAAGCAGCTTCTTTTTCCTTTTCATTCTGCTCTTTCAATTGAGCGTAAGCAAGTTCGATTTCTTGTTCTTTAGTCAGTGCAGCTTTAGTCATTGTGTTTCTCCGTTACTTCGTTGTTTATGTGGAGCAAGTATAGCTCAAAATGAAGATGTTGTAAACAAAAAAAATAAAAAAAATCAAAAATATGAGAAGTTTTCAAAAGTAAGATTGACTTATAATAAGTTCGATGCAAAAATGACATTTTTAAAAGGAGTTTGTATGGACACAATGTCTATTTTAAGTAGTATTTTTTTTCTAATCGTTATTTTCTTATTTTACCAAGAAGCGGCTCTAGTCATTGGTATTGTATTAGGTGTATTTTTGTTTTTATACAATTTTTTATGGGACATTCCAAAATCATTGATGGAATTTATATTAGAAAATGGGCTGTCAGAACATGTAGATTATTTTTATGATGCCAGAATACCAATAGTATCAATTAGCTTATTATTAATAGTAATTTGGTCGATACCAGTAGGGATGACGGAAAAGTTTGGCACAAAAACAGCAAAAATAATAGCTGTCATTTTTGGCGTTGTTCCATTTGTAGGATTGTTGACATATATACACAGCGATACACAAGAAGGCTATTTTAAAAATGTATTTAACAGTAAATATGAAGATCTATCGTCAGCAAATATGTATTTCAATAATTCAAAAGTTGGTAAGGAATTGAGAAATGCAATTGATACTAAAAATTATACTGTAATAAATAAATATTATCCTAAAAATAGCAGTCTTGAAGATTATGTTAACAAAAAAGTAAATGCTTTGTCTGTCGAGGAATATATTAACAAAAAAGCATTGATTACAAGTATAAATGTTCCAATTATAACAGAAAAGTTTAAATCAATCGCAAATGATAATTACATAACTCTTGAAGAGTATGAACAATTTAAAAAAGAAGTGCTAGAAATTGCAAACTTTAACCCATTAAAGCTTAACTCTGAACAATTAAGATTCATATACAGCATTTAAACAAAAATAAACCGCTTAAGCGGTTTTTTATTTATTAAATATACATCATTTTAAAAACAGTAATGTCATCATCTACCATATCATCAATCTTTTTGCCTAACACTGGTAAAGTATATTCAACTTCCATGAAGTCCTTCAGTTTAGAAGCAAATTTATTATCTGGTGTTTTTAACACTTTTCTTACAAAGTTGATTCGTCTATATTCTACTTTTTCATTAAAAGTAAAAGAGTAATAGATAACATATTTAAATACATCAGAAAATATGACACTACCTCTTTTTTGTACAGAATGACGTAATGTATTGTTTACATCCAACATATCACCAAGCAATTTATTGTAGAAGTCAACGACTTTCAAATCTACATCAGTATAGGTATTAACACTATATGACTGTTTAAATGAATCTTTCAAATAAATATCACTAATGTCTATTTCTAAGTCTCGTGGCAATCCATTATTGTAGATTGTAAATGCAGCCGTTAGTAATAAAGTCTCACCAGTAGGCTCAATTGTCGCTTCATAGACAACAGAAAGAGAGTCAAGACCTGTAGACCAAATACTGGTATTTACAAATAATTCTTTGTAAAAAATGTTATGACGATTATCAAATAGATCGTCTAGGTGTTCATATTTATCTACTGGAACAATATTTTTGAGTTGTTCTTTATTAAGTGTTGATAGGTTTTCAATAAATATATTTTCTTTTTTCAGGCGAACAATTGCATTATCAAATATTTCTTTTTTCGTTTTAGAAATATATGTACCTAATGTATTAAAATTAGTAAATTTTTGATTTTTAGTCATAATAACTCTCGAATATAAATATTAAATGTCCATCATTTCTTGTAATGTAAATTCATTTTTCAAATCAGAAATATTTGAAATGTTCATTTTTTTAAGTTTAAGGACAGATACAATTGCAGTTTCAATTAATTCATTATCTGCTGACATGAACTCATCATATGTCAACATAAGTTCTTGTCCATACATATAGAAATATAAAGCATATTTTTCAGGTACATGAATATCATTTGCTGGATTAAAAAGAAATTTAATAGAAAATGTATTATTACTGAGCTTAAAAATAGATGAAGAATATTCAACTTCAAATAAATCAATAATTTTTTTTGATTCTTCTGGATAAAATTTGTTACTAACAACTGTATTGAATAAACTATCATTTAAAATTAAAAGAGAATCAATTTTTTTGATTGCTGATAAAATACAATTAAAATTTGCTTTTGAATAATGGTTTTTAATGTCGCCATAAATAAAACCAATATAATGTCTACAAAATTCATTAAAAAGATATTCTCCTGAAAGTTTTCCTTTTCGTGAGTCATAAAATGTAACATTAAAAAAATCATAATCTGTATGCTCATTATTAATTTGTGGCAATAGTTTGCCATCTGTCTCAAAAAGAATATTTAAAGATGGGTCAAGATTGCCAGAAATTTCAAAAATAATTGTTACAGGAAAATCAACTTTGTTACTCACAAGCGATTCAGACTTAAGAAGAGTCAAAAATTCAGCTAGAATATCTAAATCAATAGTAAATTTTTTCTTAGACTCTGTATTTTTTTTACCAAGTGCTACATAATTGATTTTATCAATATTAAACAGTGTTGTTTTTTCGATATATTTCATAAATAGTCCACAGATAATTTCTTCGTATATTACCAAAAAAGAATTAATAAATCAATAAAAAAGATGCCTAAGCATCTTTTATATTTTATTTTTTATCTTATTTTTAATTGTCTTCCCATCGTCAGTGCTCTTATAAAGTTCAAATGCTTCATCGTAAGATTTAGCTTCTGTAATAGCAATAGCCTTTAAGAAGTCTCCATTTTGATATAGAGATAACAAATTTGGATAATTGTTTTTTATCAAGTTCGCTAACTCATCTGGTTTAATATATGTCAATAAACTACTGTTTGCAGTATGATCTAAATGAAGGACAATTTTATGTTCTTGAAGGTAATCTAAAACAGGAGCAATATAGGCAAGTTTTTCTTCTGCTGTAGCAGTATAGGATAAAGCTGAATCAATTACAAAACAAACTTTCAAATTATCTCGTTGTTCAATACATAAATTATGGTAATACATTTTAAAGAAACTATTATCACCAGAAATGTGAATGTAGTTATAATCACTCTCTAAATATCTTTTAGATAAAGAATGATAACCATAAGTTAGACTTGGTTCGGCTGACAAAATAGAAATCTTGGGATCTATTAAATCAAAATCAGCAGTCGTTTCAGACAAAGGAATACCAGAAGCTCTTATAGTGTTATCATCAATAACAATTTCCATCATAGAGTCTGAAACGGATTTAAACCATTCAGGACGATTATTTTCAATAAAACTAATAAAATCATTAAGAACTGGTGTATTTAGCATATCTTCTTCACTTTTAGCATTTGCCATTACACCAAGAACTACAGATTCTTTTGCCTGAAACAAATAGAAGTAATCATCAAATTCTTTATAGTAGTCATCCATAAGCTCTATATAAGTTTGATCAGCATCTATAACAGTAATGTTAAATTTATGCTCAAATTTATGTGGTCTTAAATTAGCATCTAAAGGAATTTCTTTGTCCAACAAATCAATAATATTCTTAACGTAGAAGCTAACAGATTGAGCACTGACATCATTACTATTCATTACATCCTTAAAGCAATTAAAAGTATGACACAATTTAACAATAGGTAAATTTTGAATAGTATATGAAAAGTCAGTAAGATGATTTTTTTCACTAAATGCTAAATTGAATTTAGATATAAAATCTTTAAAACCATCACTATCATCTAATATATCATTAATAATTTTAACCACTTGTTTATCTGAATTATTTAAAATCGGAATTGCATTAAAATCGTCGTTACGTGTTGGCTTTATTGAATTTAAAGTATCAGCAAGAGCTAAAGAATATTCATAGGCTTCATTTTCGTCTTCTGTTGGTTGCTTGGAATTTAACTTGGACTCAATAAATTTACCGTGTTCATTTTCTGTTAAAATTCTTTTTGATCTGTAACTTATGGCTAAAGGATTATCTTCTAAATCAGTTTTGGATAAACTGAGATCATAAAAGTCCTTTAATAATGTTGTTTTATAGAATTTTAAAGTTGACAATTCATTGAAATAGTTGTCATTAATAGAATTAGACAATTTAAATTCTTCACGCAATTTTATAAAATCTTCTGCTTTTGCTTTTTTCATGATAATCTCTGTTTTAATTTAACTTTGTTTTCTTTAATGACACCATTTTCTTTTAAGTAACTTTCAAGTGAATCAATGGTACTTTCTGTCATTGAGTGTTCTTCTCTGTTTGCATAAAGAGCTGCTTTTTGTGCAATTTCAATTTGTTTAGTAATATCTGAACCATATAACTCATCATCATTTTTTAAGTGTTGAGCATAAGAAGAACCAGATTGATCAAGTGTAAAACCAATCATGGAATAAATGTCAGTAGAGCGTTTATTAAAGTCACATAGAATGTATTGTCGATTATTAACGTCCGTTACATACTGATCAAAATAATCCTCATCACGAACTATACACCAAGATTTTGAGCCGAAAGCAACACATTGTTCATAATCTTTAACTTCAAAAACATAAATGCCATTATCAGCATATAACTTATTCAAACCAAATGATTCTAATTTTAAATCAATAACTTCTGGCGTAAATTGATCGAAATAATTCAATAATCCAGTTAGCATATTAATGACATCTTCATTGTTTTTCATGGCTGCAATTTTCTTACCAACAAAAGTTTGAAGTTGTGATGAAGTAACTTTATTATCATACAATGATTTAAAATGTGGTTCGGTTTCTTCATTGAAGTGATGTTTATATTTTGAACTCAAAATAGTATAAGCAAATTGTTTTATTTTGTTTTTATATACAATATTATTAATTTTATCATCAATACCTTCAAAATTTTTATCTTTCAAAGAGTTTAAATCAAAATTATATTGTTTCAAAACCGGGTAGTGCTCTAACAATGAATGAACTGTCTTGATAGCGTTTTCAACACCATCTTCATGTATCTTGTTTTTAAAGAATGGAATATGAGATGGTTTCTTTCTTAGAATAAATGAAACTGCATCACTATGAACATCACGATTAAATTGTTCTAATTCTTTGTTATTAGTGATTGTGTTATAAACTCCATTCTTTAAATAAGCAATGCTATTATCATTAAAAACTAAAACCTTATTTATTTTTTGAGAGGATGTAAGTTCAAGTGTAGCAAAGACTTCCTCAGAAATATTTTTAGTATGTATAAACTTTTCTAAAGAGTTATCACTAGGAATTTTTGATTCTTGTTCTATGAATTGAACAGCCTGAGATATCAAATATGTAGGATCTAATTTGGTGATTTCGTTTTTTACTGTCTGAATATAATTATTATTAGCAGATTCATACTTATGATACGAATCATAAAAATCTTTAATATCTGGTATTGCATCAACTAATTTATTAATTGATTTTATAATGTACCCCTTATCTTCTTCATGTAAAAAAGATTTAGACAATTGTTCATTTAAAACATAATATGAGAATAAGAATTTATTAATCAAGACATAGTTCTTTTGAAGATCAGCAGCAAAATCTTCAACTATTTCGCGTTTAGTAATCAAATCATCAGTTATAGATTCATCAAAATGATCAAACTCTTCCATCTTTTCTAAATACAAGTTATACCATGCTTTATTTAACTCTTTATTATTTTTAACAACATCACGTACTTGCATTTTTTTAGTGTAATCTGGAGCAACTTTGCTATAATGATCAACAGCATCAGCAGTTGATTCAAATTTGATATGATCAGTCTCTTTTATTATATTTAAGATATTATCTAATCTATTTATGGTTTCAGATAAAGGAACTGCGTGTTCATTGACAGAGTTTACTTTATTCTCTTTGAAGAAAGGTATAAATGTTAATTCGTTATATTTTAATTTAGCAGAACTGTAACTCCAAAGAGAACCACCAACTCTTAATTCATTAAGGCTATCAATTTTACTTAAAATTTCTTCAAGATTCATGTTTAAATTATTATTTGATTGTATTTTTATATTGTAACATATAAACAAGAAAAAAATAGACTAAAAAAAACAATAAAAAAGAGGCCGAAGCCCCTTAAAAGTTAGATTAATGTTATTAACTCAAAGACAAGATACTATTTTTATAGATATCAAAAGGATTTGAAGAATCTGATGATTCTGCACAAATACCACAAGATTCCCATTTTTTACCAATCATAGAGAGGAATGTGTTGATAAATTTCACTTCTGCCAGATAAGGTAAATCTGATTCATTAAATACATTAGGAACAATACTCCCAGAACGATTTGTTCCTAGCTTTGTTCTATAGGGTTCATCTTCAAAAGTTGGCAATCCTTTAGTTTCACTGTGAATATACTCAACGAATCTATCCGAGAAATCATTGAAATTTAGTTTCATATTAGAAAAGCTAGAACGTGCCTTGAAGTCGCTCACAATTGAGTCATAAACATTTTGATGACAAGCAAAGAAACTCAATACATAATCTTTATCATCATATTCTACTTCTTTTTCTGATCCACGAAGATTTAGGAAGTCACTCCAAGTAACATGACGACCAATCAACTCAGAAATCATGCTTAGCATAAAATCTTCACGGTTTTTATCTTGTGGATCAATATAGAATAGATCTTCTTGAAATACGCCACGAACAGAAACAGGAAATGGACGAACATTGACATTAGAAACAGAAGTATCTGTATATTTTTTGCTGATAAGAATAGGAATCAAAACCGCTTTTGGGTTTTGATAAAAAGGCATGCCAGTAATAGAACATGTGAACATAAATATTACCTCTTTAGTTAAGAATTAATTGGCATCAGGTGTAATAACCTTGCCTACATATCGTTTACCAGTTGAATAATCAGCATAAAGCTCAAATACAACATAGGTATCGTGGTCTTTCAAATTATCCAGAATAAAACTTTTATCATTATGGTTTGGAACAAGAGGCCCAACCATTTCTTGAAGTGTTTCATTAGGCAAAATTGGAAGTAAATGGCTGTTAAAGTTATCTCTCTTAGTACATCCATAACCTTTATAGAGATTTTTACTATCAATAATGAATGTATTTAGATCTTCATCTGCTTTAAATTTCAGATAAACAAACTTGTCTTTGATAAGTTGATCACCATCATATAGAAAGTTTGAAGCAAAAGATTGAGCATCTACTTTTTTGCGGAAAGTATATTCATTAAAAAGATCAACAAGTGCTTGGCTATCAAATTCCGAAAATCCTCTTTGAACCAAATACTCTATTTTTTTTGAAAAAGAAGTATGAAAGTCAAAAGTTTCAAAATAATTATAACAAAGATCAAGATGAATTCTAAAACGATCTTTAATAATAAAGTCACTAGCAAAACACAAAATGGTAGATTCTGGTGTAGGCGAATGAAGGAATGCAACAGCAATGCTGCTATCTTGTTTACCTAAAATAACATTCAGCTTGGTAAGGAATTCGTTTTGTTTTTCATGAACTTCTGAAATATTTAGGCTCATTTAAAAGCTCCATCAAAATGTGTGGTGTATTGAATGACATCAGAGATTATATCAAAAATGATGGAAAGAATCAAACAAAAAAAGAAGCATACGCCTCTTTCTGATTGCTATATAATGTCATTTTAAGGTTTCATATTATTGATATTTTTCTTTTGTAAGCATAGAAGACTAAGTAAATTTAAATAAATTTTAAATTAAAGTACAAATAGTTGTTTAAATTCTTCTTTAGTTAGCGTTCCATCAATATAGGCTTGTGTTACATTATAATAAGATCCATTTTTATATTTTTCTAATATTCTTTTACCACCAATATATTTAACAACTGTACTTATGTATAATAGTTTTTCAGGTATTTCTTCTGGTTCCTGTATATGCTCTTTTTTATGTTCATTTATAAAATAATCATACCTTTTACTGCTTTCTTCATCATCATAAAAATGAGTATGAAGGTAAAATTCTTCAATATTGTCAAACAGTTTAATAGAATCTGGATTAGAATCATGAATAAATAAATAAACGCCACTTTTTTTACTGATAATACTATTACCTGAAAGATCTCGGGCTAAAACTTCAGAATTTCCATCAAGAAGAAATAACTCTGAGTTAAATTTTATATTATCCTGATTAATATTAATAGTAAAATACTTTGATTTCAATTTAATTTACTCCTGAGTTTCTTAAAAATGAAGCTCCACCTTGATGACGTACACTATCATGTACAATTCTTTTAACTAAAGACATTGATTTTCCATCAGGCTCATGATGAAAGATAAGGTCATTTTTATTTACAAAGTCTATATTATCAATCCCTGAATAAAGACTTTGTATAAAATCGATGAAGTTTATAAATTTCAGTAGCCCTTTCTTCTGTAATTGGAATAAGATTTAATAATTTAGACTTTTCTGAGTTATGTTCAAAAACATTATAAAACCAAGAACCAACAGCAGCAGTATAGGTATTCCCCGGAGCACATGAAACTCTTTTAAATTTTGGAATTGGATTGCCAAAACCATCAACAGTAGTAACAGTTGAAATATAAAGAGCTGAATTATCTCCTTTATCACTATCAATATAAAACTTTGAACCCAAATAAGGATTGTCTTTATACAATTTAATAACTTCAAGTAATACAAACAATAAAAATAGAGAGCAAATAATAAGAATAATATTCATATAGAAATCCTATAATAAAAAACAATAAATAGCAGTCTATCATTATACTACTTATAAATTTCCTTCACATTATAACAAAAAATGGTAGATTTGTAAACAATTATAAAGAATATCACCTGTAAAATATTTGAAGGCAACTAGAAGCTTAGCCAAAGTAATAAAAAAGATGATTATATAAAGAACACTTTTGTTAAATGTAAAATTTTAATTTAACTTATTGATTGAATATAAAAAGTAGATATGATTAAATAATTAAAGACAAAGGTAAAAGAAATGGAATATATAAACGCTAACGGAATAAATAATAACTCAAATCAACCACAACCAGAAAATGAAGAAGTAGATAAATGTATTAAATATTTAAAAAATATAATAGAAAATGATGTATATAACAAAACCACTAGCAGCTATGCTCTTAAACATTTAATAGACAAAGAAGAGACATATGTCTCAAATGGTGCATTTATAGAAGCATTGCGTATATTAAAAATGAGTTATGAAAGATGTTCTGAAGAGTCGCCAAATGTTTGGGTAAAATTTGATATAAAAGATTTAGAAAGAGCAATAAAAGAATACAAAAGTTGATAAAAAAGAGGCTTCGGCCTCTTTTTATCATCACTCTACATTATTTTTTCTTCTTGCTACGCTCATCAAACTTCTCAAATGTAGCATTTGCATATATAGAAAGATAATTTAAAAAAATTATGCAATTAGATCATATTTTAATTTATGATCATTGATTTTCTGTTTAAACATTTCAGTCATTTCATCTAATGTTAAAAGATGAAGATGTTCTTCTAGCTCATACCAACATCTAAAATCTTTTAAATAAGAGATAATCATTTCTTTATCACAAGGACCAAGAAGAATATAATAAATTTTATACTTTTCACGACATGAAAACTTCTCAGTAATATACTCAGAATATTTTTTTAATTCTACTACAAGTCTACCAATAAGTTCTTCATTTGCTTTTTTAACATTCACCGTTTTTTCTGAAATAGATTTAACTTCAATATTTAAATAATAATCCGCAAAATCGGCAATTTTAAATGCTTCTGACGACCTGAAATTACTTTCTCTCTTGTGTAACCGCACTTGGCTGTCTAAAACAAATGGAAATCTGTTGAAATATTCAGCTTTTACAGTCTCACCTTTTTTTAAAGCCATCTGATATAATTTTACTAATTTATCACGTTGATTAATAAAACAACCAATTTCTTTAAGCCTTTTTTCAACAATCTTCTCTGCTTTCTTTCCATTTATATACGAAACTTTAGACATTAGAATATAAACCTTTATATCTTGAATTTGAAAGTATTATAGCATGAAGACTGTTTTCATGCTACTATTTTTTGTTGTTGGCTGAAATAAGATAGTCCATAGATTTAGTATTGAGTTGATTTTTTTTATTTTGATAATAAAATTTTAATAATTAATAAAAGAATAAAAGATGACAGAAATTAAGAATATAAGAATATTATTAGAATACTATTTTAATAATTTTAAAGATGAATACGCAATAGCTACTTCAGTATTAATGTATGTAGATACAAGTAGCGAATTTGCAATAAAAAAAGAAATTGAGAAAAGAGTTGATCTTTTTGACAATAAAGATATAGACATTAAAGATAAATGTGAAAAAGTTTTTAATATTTTAGAAGATATAAAAGAAAATATTGGATTAAATTTTGGTAAAAACGAACAAATATTATATAATGAAAATAAATTTACATCAAGCTTCAAATTGCTTTCTGATTTTTGCAAAGGTGCTTCAATAATAAATTCTGCATATTCCAAGGAATATATAGATATGACAGGAAAAGGATATAAAAGAATGTTGTCACAATTATTGACAAAAATCAATAACAACTTAATTGAAGTCATTATTGAAAAAAAGAATAATAATCTTGATAGTATAGTAAAATCAGAAACTGATTATATAAGTAATATGAAAAGTAATAAAACAAATAATGGCATAAAATTGCTTAATTATCATGCTTCAATAGAAAGGGATAGAAAAGAGTATATAGAAAATGAAATAAAAAAAATAAATAATGATAATAAAATAATTGGTGAAGCAATAGGTTGTTTTTTGTTAAACTATCATAAAACATACGAATTTGAAATAGATCATTATACCGAATTAATAAAACACTTAAGAAAAAATATAGAGCCAAAAGAAAGAACTGAATTTGAAGGTGTGATACAAGCATCAGATTATGCTATTAGCTATTGGGCTACTAATTTTGACAAAATAAAAAGTGAAGAACAAAAAATAAATGATGAATTTGAAAGTTGGAATTTAAAAAGCTTTCTTAGCTCTGTAGTTGCAGGAAAATTATTGACACAGAAAAATATTGACGAATTAACTTTTATAAGTGAGTTAAGGTTTATTAACAACAATAACGGGCAAGAAATGAACAGTATTGAAGTTAAAAAAATATTTGATAAAGCAATGGAAGAAAAACAAAAAATTAAACAAAAAGTAAAAGTAAAGGAACCAGAAATACTAAAAGAAATAGAAAAAAAAGAAGAAAAAATAGGTTTTATAAAAAGAGGCATAAATTGGTTTTATAAATAAAGAAGAGGCAGAAGCCTCTTATGTTTTTGGCAGTTTCTCCGAATATTCACGCTTCTTCTAAGAAGTGGTGACACCCAAATAACCGTCCAAGGTTACATCATTTTTTGTGCTTGTTGCGACTGTCAAACTTACCAAAGCATGGAAGCCCGAAATCCTTTCATATGTAGAAAGATCATGTAAAGTTTTATTTATCATACTCATTAAAATATTGAATTTACTTACTGTACAGAATATCTTAAAACTAAGATGTATCTGATATACAACATATTTTTATAAATATATTTTTGAAATTAATTAATGAAGATTATAATTATAAAAAAAGGAAAATAAAATCAATGAAATGCACTATTGATTTTCAAAAAAATAAAAAGTATCATAGTAAAAACACTAATTTTTTTTAGATAAGTATAGAAATAATTAAGGAGATATTATGACAACTAAAGCAGAAATATATAACGAAAAAGATGAGTTAATAAATACTTTTGAAGGTGTTAATTTAATTCCAATAAAAGATGGAAGTTCAATATTCGCAAATAGTTCATCGCAAAGACCAGTATTATATTATAATTTAAAACCGGGCCATTATATTAAGAATATATTAACATCAATAACTAAATAAACAAGATAAAAATAGAATAAAAAAGAGGCTACTGCCTCTTTTTTTTACCATCATACTATATCAATTTTTCTTCTTATAACGTTCATAAAAATTGAAGAATGAAGCAAAACTAAAATCTTTAAATATGTCAAAAGTAATTAAACTTTTAAATAACATCAATAACAAGATTAATTGCAAAAGAATTATTAAGAAGATCTGATTTTAAGTCAGGATAACCAGCATAAATATTATTTGTTATAGCCACTCTAATTGGTTCATATAAATTATCTTCTAAATATGTTTTTAAATTATCATCTTGTATCGAATCTATGATTTCGTCAAATAAATCATTAAAATCTTCTAAGCAATAATTTAAGATCTCGCTTTTACTAATAGTTGAAAGAAAAGGAATATTGAAATTTTTCAAATTTAAAGAATTTCCACCTTTGGACAAATAAATATAAACACAATTTTTAAAAGAATAAAATAATTTATAGTATAAAATATAATTGACTAATTTTTTTCGATAAACAGCTTTCATTTTATTACTGATAACTTTTCTTTTGGCTGCTTTATATTTATTAGTAGAGAAAAAGAGTTCCAAGAAACTTGGGTTATCTTTCAAAGAATCAGAATAGGCATTAAATAAATCATAAATAATATCTATGTTATTTATTTTTTTGAGCATATTTTTAGGACAATAATATATGCCAATTTTATTTGACGACAAAGAATCGCAATTATTGTTGATATTTTTAAGATGCCATTTTTTGTTTTGTTTTTTTAATTCATTAAAATAAGTATTTTTTGCTTTAATTTCTTTATTTTTTTCTTTCATTGTTTTTAAAATGGTGCTCTCTTTATATATTGGTGGATTACACAGTATACAAACGTTATTTCTGGCATATGATTTTCTTATGCCTTTTATTGAACAATTAACACAATTAATAGTTTTTAACTTTAAAAATTTTCTACAAATGTAACAAGAAAAAGAATCTGATGATCTTGATAATTTTATCAGGGTTTTATAATCATGATAATGCTCTCCAAAAAAATTAACACAATTTGGACATTTAACTTTATCGATTACAACAGGTATTCTGAAAATAACATCATTATATGAAGAATGATTAAAAAGAATAATAAAGTGTTTTAAATCATCATAAAGAAAATAAGTAGGCAATTTATTTATGCTTAAATGTTTATTTATTGTATACAAAGGCATTAAAGAAACAGCAGCTACAAAATAATTAGAACGTGCCAAATTGGTAAGATTATTAATCATATCTTTCCTAAAATATAAAAAATAATCTATTAAAAATTGTTTTTTCTTACTCAAAACAAAATAACAAACAATATAGTCATTTAAAATTTTATTTAAATCATTTTTAATATTTTCTACATTGAAAAGGTATGAAGTGTGGCTGTCAGCATTTCGCTTTGAATTAATATCATAAAATAACAAATTGAAATCATTATAATTAATTGGATTTTTTTCGAAAAAATCATTACCATGTAGACTCTTAACAATATCAATTAGAATCGATGCATTTACTGATCTTATGGTATTACCTGTTTCAGAAGAGATATTAGCGTTTACATCTTTTTCAACAACTAAGCCTCGTAATGTGAGTTCACAATAATCATGTAAAGATGAATAAAGCTCTGTATAAAATAAATTAATATTACGCTTCCCAATATAACCAGAATCTATAAATGCTGAAATATTGAAAAAATTCTCAAAGAAAATGGCATTAGCTTTATTATAGAAAAGATCTGGATCTGAATTAAACATTTTACTCATAAAACCTCCTAAATTAAAATTTATATCCAATATTACATAATATATCATAAATAAAGTAGTCTTTAAAAAAATAGAGTCTTTTTGAACTATGAAAATAGGTAATAAAAATAAAACCAACTATTTTTATATCTTTATATCATATAAATTAATAAAAAATATACAAAAAAGACATATAACGTGTAATATATTATAAATAAAGTAAATTGTTAATACAAATATATTATTGAAAAATGAAAATATTTTTTACGTTTTTTATAAATCTAAACGAAGATTTATAAAGTTAATTTATATATAATAATGCTTATTTTATAAGCTTATTTCTTAAGTTTTTGAACAAATACATATAAAACAGCAATTTTAGAACATTTTTTATCAATATATGTAAAAATAAAAACGTGAAGTTTTTTTAATAGAAATAAAAAAGAGGCCGAAGCCTCTTATGTTTTTGGCAGTTTCTCCGAATATTCACGCTTCTTCTAAGAAGTGGTGACACCCAAATAACCGTCCAAGGTACATCATTTTTTGTTCTTGTTGCGACTGTCAAACTTACCAAAGCATGGAAGCCCGAAATCCTTTCTCCTTAATTTAGCATAACGCCCATCAGGATGGTGGAAAACAAGTCCTTCTTCGTTTTCAAACTTGTCTTCGAAAAGTTTTTTCAAACCTTCAAAAGAGAAGTCAGTCACTTCAAACGCAACACTACCATGTTCCCAGAGTTCGTGGCGAGTAAGGTTGTAGGGGTTGCCATTAACCTTTGGGCCAACAAGTTCGTAGGTTTTGCCATCCTTCAACTCTCCAGAATTTGCAAGAGCCTCAAGGTGAAACTTGTCCTCTGGACCTTCACCAACAGGAACCCAGTGTGGGAAATGCAGGCTATGAGCAGCAGGCTTAGCTTCACAAGGAATAGCACCTGCTGGAACCTCATTGAACATATGGTCTTCTGGTACAAACTTATCGCCCAATTTACGAGCCAATTTCGAGAAATTCGATTTCAGCTTGCGGTCAAAGCGTTTAAACAGTTTGCCATCCTTGAAGTAGGCAGACGAACCATCAAACTTGATAGTAGCCTTGCCTTCACCACGAACAACCCATTCCGCACCCGGAGTAACAACATCGGTAGCAAGATCAGTATTACGGTCAATCACGAACAGAGTTTTGATTTTTTTCATGTTAAATCTCCTAAATAGATTAAAGTAGTTTTCGAATCCAACCGCCTCTATTTAAGGGTTTCCCCTCTGTTTGTGAAGCTAGTATAGCAAAACACGACCTATTGTGCAAGATTTTTTTTAACCAATGATATCGAAATTACTATCAAATAATTAACATCCTGAGTGTAATTAGATTATTTTCAAATTCACTAGTATTAATACGATAAGCACCATCAAAGTACCATTCTGGAAACAATTCCTTTGTAATTTCTTTATCATCATTGAGAAATACTTCAAGAAGCCTAAATTCATCATCTAATGGACAAAGCATATTACGATGCTTAGTAACGTTCAAAACAATATCTTGACTTGATTTTGATTTAAGATAATGAAGCGATTGATATTCAAAGTTGCTATCATATGAAATTGAGATTTTGTAACCTAACATGCCAGATTTAGAGCATCTTTTTACAATCGTATAAGATAAATCGACATTTGATATAATACCATTATTGTCAGTAGTAACTATACAATTACTTCCAAAAACAATATTACTATTAAGCTGTTTTAAAAAATGAGAAATAGGCAATATCGGACTTAAACCAGTTAGCTCGATTTTTTGATTGTTGTAGGCATAAAACTTATCAAAATTTTTGATATTCTGTTGTTCGCTCATAAAAGAACTGTCAAATTTATTGAATACCAATCGTGCAATATTGCTTACAAAAGATTGAGCTTGTTTCTTTTTTTTCATAGCTGCATCATAGTTTTCTTGATAAACACTATAATTTGATTTTAAGGTAGGCGTCATAATTAATTACCTTTTTAAATAAAAAGTCGAGTAAAATCAACAATAACATCTCTATTATTGTTGCATTGTTTACCACAGCATTTACATTTACGATTTGACTTTTGAATGTCTTCCAAAACAGCCAAAGCTCGCTTGTTAGCAGCGATAGCTCTTGATTCAGCTTCTTTTGCTCTAGCTAAAGCATAATCAGCACGAGCAAACAAATCAGTCAGGTTGGACAATGATTTTAACTCCTTTACCATTCGTATATTCAGGCAAGCTGCTCCAAACATAAAGGTTATCTACAAAATGTGGTGGTTCAACACGTTCAATTTCAAGAGCTTCTGCCATTTTTGTTGCACGAGTAATAGCTTCTTCTGAAGTTAAGAAACTTGCAATGATTACTGTATTTTCGACTTCATATTTGATAATTGCACCATTATCTTCTGGATCAAAAGATGGCCTATAACCACTGACACCACGTTTAACGTTTTGAATGATAATCGAATAGGATTGATCATTACTGGGGTCATAATCAAGGTACTTAAGTTCATAACAAATAGCAAAATTACCTTTGCCAAAGTCTTCAAAATTCTTCCATCCCATAACAGAACGACCTGTAGCCCCACTGGTCCAATCTTTTTTCGTAATATAGACTAAAGTTCCTTTGGACAATCCATAAACATCCTGATTGAGAACTGTTTTAATAATGCAATCTTTTAATTGTTTAGTCTCATCCAAATTGTCTGTTTTTTTTGGGGTGCTCTCACCAAAAATTAAATCACCAAACTTTTTAAGACCATCCATAATGTTCTCCTTAGATTTAGGTGTATTATATCAAATTTTTGAAAATTACTCAAGCGATAAACATCATTTCAAAAAGTCAAGGTATAATCATTCAGGATTTTGGTGTCCTTAACCTTTAAATTTGTTACAAACTTGAATCTTTTGTTTTTCATTTTTACGCTGGAAATTCAACTTATAGAAAACCATCTGGTTGAGCACATCAAGCGTATACGCGGCATCATTGCCAGCAACATGCAGTCTCAAATAAGGAATATCAAATGTACGAAGGGCTGTTCGAAGAGAAGCTGTCTCATTTTTAACATGATCACTGTTCAAGAAATGAAACTCATTTTTTGAAACATAAGAAGTATCAATGAAATTCATATTCTCAATAAACTCTTCTTCAAGGCCAAGCTGTTTCAGAATACTAATTTCAGTACAAAGATTATGGCCAACCAAATAATCACAATCAGAAAAATGCTCTTTGAAAATATCCAAAATAGCAGTTTTGTCGATATTGGAGGTTTCACCATAGTTAAAACGGTCTTTAGACTCATTTGAGAAAGAATAGTTGTATGACATTCTTTGGCCATTTACTTGAATAGAAACACCCATTTCAAGCGGTTCAAAGTAATCACCAATGGTTACAAATTCAAAATCAAGAGCCATTAATTTCTTATCAGCAATATTTGTAGGCAATGGCCGATTGAATGACTCAATTAAATTTGATTTCTTTTTTTTCTTAGTAACACAAGCTTCCTGACGCAATAGCTCAAGTTCACGCAAATCATTTAAAGAGTTCACAAAAAAGCAGGCGTCTACTTCTGTAACTGTACTTTTCTCATAAGGTGCTGTTTTTTTCTTGATTCGAAAACGTTTATAAAGCTCGTTTTGAAATAATTGAAAAGATTCAACATCAATATAGAGCAATGAATTTTGAGTGTAGATTTTAGAGAAAATTTTAAGGTCAATAAGGTTTTCAGAGGTAAAAAACTTTTTAACAGCAGCAATTTTTTCAGATTCTTCCAATGGAATTCGGTTAAATGTTACGCCACGAATTTTGTCAATATTGTAGTACATGACAACCTCATATTCTTTAAAAGATAGCTGATTGTATCATGATCCAAAATAAAAATGAACCCCCATACGTCGAGAAAATAAAAACCACCCGAAGGTGGTATAATATAACATTTAAAATCTTGCCATTTTTAAAATTTCAAAATCTTTAATATTGATTTCTTCTGCTGCAATATCCAAATTTTTCTTAAAAATCTCAGCAATATCATCCCTAAGAGCCTTATGAATATTATCAACACCATCAAAAGAGATTGTTTTAAAATTATGTGATGATCTAATATCAATTTTTCTATAAGAAATAAAATGATTTTCAGTAGTAACAACAAAAAATCTATGAAAATCCGATGGAGTATCTTCAATATTTATAGTATAACAATCATAATGGTCTTTAAATTTATTAGGATCAATCTCTAAAGTAATAAATCCTTTCAATGAATTAAATTCTTGTTTACTACCTGTCAAATTTATATAAAAAGCCAATGGATAAAATACTGAAACAATATCATCTAATTTAGACTTTGAAAAAAATGGACTTAAAGCTTTTCTTATTGATTTTGGATGCAAATCAAATTTAATCGAATTTGAACCATCATTTGTTTCAATATATTTACTTTTTAATTCATCTTCACTCATGTAAACAAAAGAATTATCAGGAATTTTTGATGTAATAATATCTACATAATCCAAAGCCAATTTATCAATAAATTCTTTTAAAGTAATATTTTTTGGCATAATATCTTGTAATTTTCTTAAAAGTTCTGAATAGCACTTATCATAAGCAGAACCAGCCAACATTTCACTAAAGGTATATCTATTATTAAAGAGATCAATATAAATATTTTCAAGGGTCTGATTTTTTCTAATAGCAAATTTAAGATCCCCAAAGAAAAAAACTAATTTATCTATATAAAACCCAACACAAACTTTATCTGCTTTTTTTTGAAGATCCCCATAAAGAACAGATGAACGAAGATCTGACAAATTTTTTAATTGATCAAATTTTCGATAATCAATTTTAAACATTTCATCAAGAAATATAAAAGTATTTGCATCTGCTTCGAACATATAGACATCAGAATTTATACTGGAAGATTTCATTTTTGAGAAATCATAAAGTTCATGAAGACGTTCTTTTTTTTGAGTCATAAGATCTGTCACAAGTGTACCTCCAAATATCCAAATATAAAATGAATTTAAACTTTGAGCTATGATTATATCAATATAGGGAAAAATTTGCAATATTTATTCAGAGAATAAAAAATACCACTCGAAAGTGGCATCTTATGTAAATTATGTAACTGAAGAACATTAGAAACTAATCATAGTAATCAGTTCAATATCTTGATTACTAATATCTTGCTGTTCAATGTTTAATTTCTCCTTAAACACATTGGCAATATCCTTTTTAAGTTCATTGTATACAGCATCAATACCTTTAATTTTAGTTACCTCATAACTTTGAGTAGCAATATTGATGCGATCTCTATGATTAGTATTATAAGAAATAAAATAATCATCAGTAGTAATACCAATAGATCGATATTTCATAATATTGGAGAAATGCATAGTTTCAGGCATATCAATACCCATAAAGTAACAATCATGATGTCTACTAAATTTATTTATACCATTCAAAGGTCCAATATAACCATGAAGTTCCTCAAACTTACCAGATGGATTATCAACAAGAGATAAAAACGCAAAATGAGAAAGCACAAATACTATATGATTTAATTTGTCTGTCGGGAAAAACGGTTTCAATGCTTGTCTAATTTCTGCTGGTTTCAACCCAAATTTTCTAATAGCAGTAGCCATATTAGAATCATCATAATCATCAGAAACATTAGAATATTTTTCAATAAATTCTTCATTATCAACATATACAAAAGCATTATCAGTAATAGAAGCATTAATAATGTCTTTGGGAGAAGATTTATTTTTAAAATTAAATTCGGCTAATGTGATATCAGATGGTAATAGGGAATTCAATTCTTCCAGTTTTTTTTGATAGTATTCTTCATAAGCTGAATTATCAATAAAAGAATTAAATGAAAAGAAAGTTTCATGTATACCAATTTTTGCATTTTCAATTTTTTGGCCACGATTAATATGAAACTTAATGTTACAGTTAAATTTTAATGTACCAGAATCAATAGCAACAATACAAGAAACTGATTTATCTATATCATGATTCCTAATATGCATTATAAGATTATTTAAATTTTTAATTTGATCAAGTTTCCTATAATCCAACGTAAAGAACTCATTTAAAAAAATAATAGATCGCTCATCATTCTCAAAAAAATAAAAAGTTGTACTACCAATACATTTAGTTTTTGCTGAATCAAAATCATACAGTTCACGAAGACGTGTTTCCATGAGTTGCATTACATCAATCATATAAAATCCTCAAGTTGATTAATTAAAAATCAAAAATATAAAATATGTAGAAAAACATTGTATAATATAAAAAAGAGGCCGAAGCCTCTTGAAAATTATTTAATTAACGGGTTAAGGTGTAATGATTAATAGAATCCATTACATCTTCTGAAACCAAAGTTTCCCGACAATCACCAGAACCATCCAGCACACCAGTCGCAATAATAATGTCAGATGGTGCAAGTTTAACACCAACAAGGGTTCGATATTGTACTGCTTGTTCAAAAATATCAACACCAGCAGAATTAGCAAGGTTGATTTCATCAAAAATCAAAACGATCTTTTTTTGTCCTTCAACACGAATCTGATTAAGATCCAAAATCCACTTCGGAAGTGCAGGTTCCTGCCCAAGAACTGGCAAACTCATAAAATCAATGACATCAACAATAGGAGTCCGAATAATGCAAACATGATAATCTGGGTCACTGAATTTTTCCAACAGCCTACTCTGTGTTCCATGCCCAACTTTACCCCAAACAACAAAACTTTTGGATAGGTCCAGTTCATTAACACCAACCACTTGCACTTCACGAGTTTTTTGAGTAGTCACTTTATAAATTCCTCTGTTTTAATGATGAATTAAGTATAACATAAAATGGAAATGAGAGCAATCAACTTATTAAATCAAAGAATCTGTTTCAAGAATAAATATGTTTTTTGTATCTGCTACTGGAGTATCCAAGCCTCTGCTGTCAGATAGTTGTTCTTCATTTTGTGGAATATAAAACATCGAATCATCCTCTTTAAGAGAAAAATCGATAGGCTCAGGTTTAGGGAACACACTTCTTCGTATTTTTTCTATGTTAAACGCTAAAACTGATGTGTCTATGATAGTAGAATTCATGTCAAAACTCCGTTTTTGATATATGCCATTTTATTATATCATATTATTGATAACTTCAACAAATGCACCTTTATTATTAAAAAGATACAAAGTATCAACAATTTTGTTATTGCGTGGGTCCATCACAATAGAAACCATTTTTTCCTTAGAAATGTTTGAAGCAACTTCTTCTTTAACAACAGCTAAAAATTCAGGAAAATTACCAATATCACCAGCACAATCAGGTGTAATTCTTTTGCTCGGATGAATCATGAAAATACGTGGTTCACCAGAAGTCCAACCAACAGCAAGAACACTACCAGTGTCTTGATTTCTAAAAAATGGAATCAGATACATATAAGAATTAAAGCCATGTTTTTTATTGCCCATCGCACAAGCCAGAGCTTCAAAGTTTTGAAGACAATCTACAATATCAACAACACTATCAAGAGAAATATTGTATTTGAACATAATCATCATCCTATAATGTAATGTCCAATTATACCATAAAACAGACCGAATATCTACTATATTATCTAAAATTTGATATTTTTTAAAAAAGGTATATCATATATAAACAAAATTATTGGAGAATATGATGGACTTCGAATTATTAATAAGCATAAATTGGATGTCAATAGTCGGCATATTGATGGTTATGGCTTCCATCTATTTATTAGGTAGCTATATAGAAAAAGTTAGAATTAAAAACAAAGACCCAAAAGGATTATCTGAAATATTAATATTCATATTGTTAATTGGTGGTATTGCTTTATTTTTCATACCAATAATGAATTAAAAGGCTGATTAAGTCAGCCTTTCATGATTTCAAACTTTAGTAACATCAATAAATGGCCCATTATCATCAAACAATTTTACAACCCCCTTACGTCTATGTGTATAATAGCCATCAGTTTTACCATAATAAGAATTGTTTTTATAGTATTCCATAGCATTATGAATAGATACCATATTAGGATGAGTTAAATTTTTAATAATAATATCCTTTTTATTTTCTATGAACTCAATAAAATTCATATCAAAATAAGAAATCTCAAAATCTTTTTCATAAGATTTTTCAGGTTTTCTCATTCTATAGAGAACAAGTTCCAATTTAAAAAAGTCATAACTTGCTAAAATGACAGATTTATCTTTTTTTCGAAAAAGTGGAATTAAAAATCGATGACAATAATCAGTACAAGGATCATAAGCAGGACGTTCACGTTTAGTGGCAAGATAATCAATCGCATAAGCTTTTTGTGAAAGCATCTTAATGCAATTAATAATACTTGCAGTATCAGTTAATTGAATTGACTCATTAAAACTAGAATAAAGGGAGCTATGAAATGAATTCAAAAGAGCTTTAGCATCAGCATCAATCACTTTTCTGGTGGTATATTGATCCAACACAATTTCAGCTTTACCATAGACTTGTGAAACATCCCAACCAGAATATTGCTCGCCCTCTAAATAATAGTAAAATTCTGCTGGATTTGAATTGATATTACTTTTAATACGAGCAATTAGGTCATGAGATAAATAAACAGGAGCACAACTTTTATAATTAAAGAACGAAACAACAGTCTCCCCCTTAGACTCCTCTATTGTGGCCCTGTAACCTTCACCCGGATATTCGGCGGTTGTTTCAATATGCCGACATTCTTTTAAATATTTATTAATAGAATCAATAAGATCATTATAACTAGATAATTGTTTATTTAATTTCATATTATAACGATTATATACACTATGCCCCATTATAATAATCCTCCAAAATTTGAAGATATTGTATCAAATAGTATTACAATTATCAACAAAAAAAGCCACAGAAGTGGCTTTTATATACTACAACTATGAAAGATTATTAAGCAATTTTCTTTTTGTAAACAGCTTTTGCCGAAGTAGAGTCAAATTCAAAGAAACCATATGGGAAATCTTTCAGATAACCTTCTGCTTCATAGGTTGAAATGAATTCAACTTGCTTGTTATCTGGAGACAAACCATAAATAGTAACCAGAGATGGGTCAATAAGACCATCATGAACCAGAAGACCAATAAGATTTAGTGGAATATCAGAGTGAGTCGAAATGTGCAAATCCCAATGCGGTTGGCAATAACGAAGCTCTTCTGCAACTTTATCTGCTACTTTACGCGGATGAAGCCGCTCTTCAATCAGATGACGATGAATAGCATCAACAGAGTAACGAACTACACCATTATCAAAACCAAGCTCTCCACCACAGGAAAATTTAAGGTCTTGAATGTTTTCACCAATGTAGATAAAGATTTTTTTCATTCTGATGCTTCCTGACTGGATTAGATTGAGTAAATTATAGCAAAATTCAAAAGAAGTAGCAACATTAAGCGACTACTTTTTTAACCTCTTTAAGCTTGATGTTATTGAAGGTAAGCCAACTGCCAACCAGTGGCAGAAAATCGGAACTATCACCTTTTTTTGCATTCTTTTTAAGTGTAATGTGTGGCTTGTGAGGCAAGTCTTCTTCAATGCCATATGATTTCACAAAATCATTGATAGCGAAACTCCAATCGCTATTATCGAGTTCAGCAACAATATAGATGGTATCACCAACTGGCCATTCAGAAATTTTTGCAATGCGAGCCATGTTAGAATCAAATTCTGGGAATTTAAGACCAAGAATAGCATCACTACGGTCAAAGAAGATGGTCATATGCAAAGTTTCTTTAGACACAAAAGGCTTCATGATTTTATTGGAAGCATTGTCAAGATAAGCTGCAATATATGATGCCATTGTTAAGTCCTCAATTAGTGTTTAGACAATTATAGCAAAAAATGAAAGATAACACAATGGAAACACTTAAATATCCATCATCTGTGCCAATAATACAATGTCTTCTGTCAAAACATCATATTCAATATTGTTTTCTTTCAAAATATTAAAAAGAAACGGAGAAGGATGTTTTAAAATAAGATGCATCATATTGTTTTTGAAGAAATCTAATTGAGCTAAAAATATCGAATCTGGAATTTTAGACAACATATCAACAAAGGTTATTTTAATACCATTTTTTAACACCTCAAATTGAAGATGAACAACATTAAAATTACTGTCAGGATTTAAAGAATTAATTTCAGTATCATATAGCCAAGAAATAAACTTGAAAGTATTCTTATAAGATTTTATAAATTTATTCCAAATAAGCTCAGAAAATATAGATGACAAATTTCTATCATAGAAATAGGCATTAACAACCAATTTTTTATTAGAATAATTAAAATAACATGACGAATGGGGAATAGTTAATAAACTAATACTTTTATAATCAACAAGTCTGTTTTCAATCATAAATTTAGTTAAACATGATCCTATATTGAGTCTATTTATATAATGACTAGCATAAGATTCAAGTGCAATAGGTACACCAGCCAATGCATAAAATGAAAATTTATCACCATTATCAAAATGAATACTATATTTTTCAATAAAGCCAGCCACAATTTTTTTAGAAATGGTAACATCCATATAAACGATACCGTTTCTAAAAGCATCTTCTTGTGTTACCATCTCGAATTTGTGAATATCTTTAAATTTATACAGTTCAGAAAGAGATGCTAAATGAAAAAAACCAAAATTTGCAAGTAAAAAATCCATTTTTTCAGATACTGAGTCATAATTAGAAACATCAATAGACAAGGAAAACTGCATACTCGCCCAAGCAGCTTCTACTCTACGAGGATCAGTAAGAATAACTTCAATAAGTGCTGATGACTCTTCTAATTCAACAGTAAACTTATTCCCATATATGTTTTCTACTATAAAAGTATTATCACAACGGTCATGAGAATATCGCAGTCCAGATGAAAATTCTTTTTTATGGATAAAAACAGATTTATTAATAAAGTCAGATAATTGTAGTCTTTTTTTGATCTTAATCATCTTGAGTACCTTTCAAACAGTATACATATCAAAAATAGAAACTGAATCTTCACCGAATGTTTCATTTCTATTTGCAATAACACCATTATCAATAAAGAAATTAATCATAGTTTCTGATGGATACTTCAATGCCAATGCCATAAAATTAGAAGTTAATCTTTTTTCATCTGATTCAAATAACAATTTCAAAAAGTCAACAGGTGATTCAGACCTTTTAATATTAATTTCAACAGAATCTTTATTAATGACACACTCAAGTTCAACAAAAGTTGGTTGATAAGGCTGAGCTAAAAATCGACTTCTCTCTAAGCCAATATGATAAGAATAACTAACACCAAACAAAGAACATAGTTGATAAATCAACTTCGACCTATAGACGATATGGTTAACCACGCCAGTAGGAAAAATATTTACAACATCGTCATAATTCATGACTGTTCTTAATGTAATAGAACCATTTTTCTTATACACTAAGAAACTGGTATCAAACATAGAAATCTTTTTCACGTTTGCAATATTAATAAATTTTTTATAATGCTCAATAAATGAAGCTCTATTGTATAGAGTCTCAAAACGTCTACTTAAAGTGCTGTTAGCATATATATAATCAAAATCTAAGACTTCAAAACAAATGCCTGCCAAAGAATAATATTTTGTTGTAGGAATGCCAAGTCCTGAAATCTCCCACTTATCGAAAAGTGAAATACCCTTCAATTTTTTAAAATCCAAATGAAATTCAACATCATAATTGTCATGCAGAAAAACTTGGCCAGTTTGGAATATGTCTGAAAACTTAACAAATCCTATTTTTTTAAAAATTTTAAGCGAATGAAATGATGAAATATGAAAAAAGATAATGGATTCAGTCAAGAATTGAAGTGCATCTTCATCTTTTTCATAAGGATCTAAAGTAACAGAAAAATAATTTTTATGACCTAAACCCACTGCAACATAAGCTTTAGAGGTATTTTTATCCAGTTTCACAAAGATCTTATTACTATATGAATTAGTAAAATGGTATTCGCCATACTTGGCAACACACTTAATCTTATTCATAAATCTTTTGTCTGCTTTCTTAATGATAATTGGTCGCTCAAAAAGCTTATTATAAGATGGTTTATTAAACATAAAAAATACCTATGAAAATATTGATCAATTATATCAAATCACCTAAAAATAATCAATAAAAAAGACAACCTAAGTTGTCTTTAGTGAGTTATATCTTTATGATATGTGTCACGATTTTTTTTGTATTAATAACAAAAAAGCTCATAACGAGTTTTTTCGTTATCCATACATGTTCCTTACTCTTCTACATCAACATTTTGAATATCAATTTCACTTACAATACGGCGAAGAGCAGCATTTTCATGAAAACGAGAACGAGAGTTCAGGAATTTTTTGGCACCCCGACGATCTTTTGCAATGCCACGTTTACCATTTGTGTGATCACCACACGTTACATGGGCAGAAACAGACCGATCAGAAAGACCCAATGTAACTGTTTCGCCAAAAACAGTGTAACGATTGAAAACAACATTAGGATCTCGGTCTTCTTTAAAGCCACGCTGATGATTAGTTTTCATTAGTGTATCCTCTGATTTTAGTAAGTCTATTATACCTCAAGCAGAAACTTTATTCAATAATGAAATCGAATAAGAGCCAGTTCTTCCTGTGTAAGCTTAGATTTGATTGAAGAAATAAGTGATTGCAGATGGTCTGCTTCGGTTTGAGCATCAAGTCTAGCTTTAGCAACGGTTTCTTTCATTTCTTGTTCAAAATCTTCAAAAATGAAACGCATTGGAATATGAGAATAATACTCAAGTTTCAGCTTGGGTTCAATCTCATGAGAAATATAAAGACCAATTTTTTCCTTATATTTATCATAGTCAAAATAGCCACGGAATTTGTCATTGTAGGTATCATAATCATACCAATCAAAGCGTTCTTTCGTTTCACGCTCAAGAGTTTGCAATACGTACAGAATACGAGCTTCAAGTTTTACCAAAATTGGATACGTTGAAGAATTTGTATGACGATGTGCAGGTAGTTCTTTGAGTTGTTCAAGATCTTCTTTCTGCAGTGCTGGTGCGTAAGTCATTTTGAAGCTCCATTGTCTTGTAAAGGAAAGATACTATAACACAATACGGTAAAAAAGAAAACAAAAACATCAAAAAATAAATGTAGAAAATTAAATGAAAATAGTTTATAATAATGGTAATTTTTGGGAGATCAAGACATGAGAGAAGTGGATATTAAAGGTTTTGGAAAAAATATTATACAAACTCTATTTAGCTTTTTTGATGAAGCTGGTGCCAAAAACATTTTTGAAAAAGTTAAAACCCATTATAGAAGCCGAGAGTCATATGATGGATATTGGTATGAAATGAAAATAGATAAAAGGAATTACATCACATTCAGCAAAACAAACAATATAGATACTATTAAATTTCTGGTATCACCAATGCTATCACCAGAATATAGTGAAAAGCTTACACCTAAAGATTTAAAAGATTTCTTGAATGTCATGTCATCTCAAGTACATATTTATAATGTTTCAATGTTAAAGAAAATGACGCAAGATTTTAAAATTGATACATTTAATGAAGCTTACCGTATATTAGATAATGAATTACAAAAATACTACCCAAACATGATTGCTGATATTGCTATTGTTTTTGCTGCTTCTGAAAAATTTAAAAAGACTGTATTATTAAATGATGGTGACAACCATTATCACAAATATAAAATTAATGAAAAACAAGTTGTAGTATTCAGTAATACATCCTCTGTTGAAGAATATTTTACGATATATGAAAAAGATTTAAAAACAAACACTGTCAGAATTATCACTGACAAAGTAGACACAGTAACAAAAAAACATAATATTAGAACAATCGTTATTGGAAAGTATAAAAAAATTATTGAAGAATATTTAGAAAGTCATCCACCCATCTGTGTAATTGAAAATAATCAGATAAAGTATCTTGATGACATCAATGAAATTTTTGATTTAAATAGTCATTCAAAAGAATTGGGACATAAATACAAATTACAAAAAGAACTACCATACAATCCAGAAAATATGAAAGAGATGTTTCAGTATTTAGATTTTGATAACATGTATACTTTGTTAACTCATGGTATGTGGTCAACTAAAGGAAGATGGCAACATAATGAAAAAGATGAATACTACTTTGTGTTTGAATCTGAAATCGAATATTTCAAGTCACATGAAAAAATGGTTTATGAAGAGGAAACTGCCCTCAAGTATGTAAGTATTACAATAAAAGAAGCTGCAATGTTGTCTTTACCAGAAGGAAAGCTCAAAACTGAATGGGAGAATTTAATTGTTGAGTCTTACCTATATATTAAAAATAATAAAGAAAAACTACCAGTTTGTGCAATTACTGATAGTGAATTTATGAAAGTTGAAAGATATCTAAAGGCAAACGACTATATCAAGTAAAAGAAAAGAGCCATGAGGCTCTTTTTTATTTGTTTCAAAATCTAAAGTGTCAAGCTTGATTATCCTGTCGAACCTCAGCAATAGCACTCGGATTGAAAGAAGCAAAAGCCAGTGCAGATACAAATACATTAATCATCTTTTTCATGGTTTAATCCTCTATTAAGAAGACATGATTATACCAACATAATAGAACAGAAACAACCATTATTTTTAGAATTTAAAATTAAGATTTTTCTAATATTTGAACATTGAATTTATCTTGTATTTTATCCATTAAATCAATTTGTTGTTGTGTAAAATATTTTCTTGGACGTAATTGACGATTTTTATTGATATCCATGTAAGCAAAGGCATGCGTACCTGACTTATTATAAGAAAGTCTATCCAAATTAGTCATGACTTCACTACTTGGACGGAAGCATAATAGCAATTCTGTGGCTTCTGCTTGTGATAAATCATAAGAATCAATATAATTCAAGATAAATGTAACTTTCCTTGATTGCTCCATCAAATATTGATCAATTTGTGATTGTACAGAATCTCCACCAAACCCAATAAAGCCATTGATAGCCATATTGATAGCCGATCTTTCTATTTGTGTCTTCTTTGATGCTTTTTGAAGCAACATCATCTCATAAACTTCATCGAGAAGTTTATTAATGCTTTGTTTAACTTGTTGCTTTAAATTTTCTTTTTCAAAGTCTGGAGAGTATTGTTTTAAAATAGCCGCTACAGAATCATCAATACTGCCATTTTGTGATGCAACAAATCGTTTAAGAAGGTTAGCATCAAAAGGGACTTCTCTATTTTGAAGTTGTTGAATTAACTCTTTATAATGAGTACATATGGCTGGATTATGAGATGTTCCGAGATACATCTTTGGGAAATAATGAGATGATTTGAATTCGAAATTCAATGCTTCTAATTTATCAAATATAGAATTCCATTGTTGCTTTACTGGAATAAGTGATGGTTCATTTGCAACTTTATTTAAAATCAATGTAAGAAAATCAATACCCTGCCAATCAGTAGCAGTATGCCATGATTTTAATCTTTTTTTGATAGTCTTAAGAAATACATCAGGCTCACTTGTTAAAAATAAAACAATATCATTATTGATAATTTCAGTTCTCATATTGTAATCTCCAAAATAAAAATATAGTACAAAAAATAAAATTATAAAACAAAAAAACCTTCGTGAGAAGGTTCTTTAAATGGATGCGAGAGTGGGATTCGAACCCACGATCTCCAGCTTATGAGGCTGGCGAGAACGGCCTGACTTCTCTATCTCGCTACAAAGCGTAATTTGGTCGGAGTGGCAAGATTCGAACTTGCGGCATCTTGCTCCCAAAGCAAGCGGTCTACCGGGCTGACCTACACTCCGTTTCGATATGTAAATAATACGATATTTATAAATTGTTGTCAATATTTTTTTTTTGACATTTATTTAAAATTGGTAGAATGTTAAAAAACAAATAGTTATTTATGAAAAAATGGCAAATATTTGAACAAGATTGTTTAAATCACCTTATAAAAAATAATAATGACACAACAAAAAAGTATACATCAAAAGGTTCTTCGGATTCTACCCTTTCTGATATCCAAGTAATAGTTAATGATAACATCTCATATTATATAGAAGCTAAAATGCCAAAATCACAATGTGGGCAATTTGTATTATTGAAAAATGAATATAATGATTTCTATTATAGCGAAAAAAATAAATTGAATATTAATGATTTTTCAAAAAAAATAATTGATTATATAAACAAGAACAAACTTAATGAAATTAATCAAAAGAATATTCCATTAAATTTAGATCAAGATTTAATTATTGATTATATTATTGAACATTATAAAGAAAAACAAGTTAAATATATAATAAGCCGAAAAAAAGATAAATATGATTTAATTCCATTAATACATTCAGAATTAAAAGAAAAGTTTGAATTTAGTGGAACATTGAGAATGAAAAAGAGTGGTTCCAGAGATTTAACCAAAGCACTTGAAGAGAACTTAATAGATTACATAAAAGATTGTTACATCAGTAAAGAAATTATTGATACAAAGACAATGTATAATTTAAATAAAGAAGGTGACTTCATAATCAATGTAGATGGGTATGATTTATATTTCAAACAACAAGAGAATAAAAAATACATTGTAAGAGTCTTATCAAATACAAAAAATTATTGTGTTATATTTTCACTTAATTTAAAATAAAAAAAGAGCCAATTAAGGCTCTTCTCCATCTGTAAATACAATATGTGGTTTATCTTTCAATTCTTTAGATCCAAGAGGATAGATTTCGATTGGTTTAGATTCAAGAATACATTGTAAAACATGGTCTACTTCTTCTTGAGTAAGCTGGCCTGATTGATCTCGAAACATTAGGTATCCTCCTGATTATTAAGGTGTCATTATACAATATAATCGTAATTTGTACAAGATTTTTTTAAAGCCCAACAAGTTAAAGATTTGAACACTAATAAAATGAGTGTTATATTATAATAAAACAATAATAAAAAATATGAAGTTCAATAAAATAGCAATAGCTATTGGTCTTTTATCAATCTATGGAGTATCGAATGCTGCATATACAGTAAAGTTTCCATTAGAATACAATTCAATAAATATAATTGACCAATCAGGCAATAATGGTGGAACACCAACAGAGCCAGAAGTACCAATAGAAGAAAAACCACTTGCTGAAATGACTACTGTACATGCTCCAACAGAAGTATTTATAAACCATCCATTTGAAATGGCAATATCAGGGATAAATGCCTCAAAATACAAAATAAGAAGCAATAGTAATGCGTCAGGAATAACAACTAATGGTGTGGAATTTACCAATACTTCTAATTATGAGATAACTCCAACACAGCCGGGTTCATATGAATATTCAGTAACTGCGATAAATGAAGATGGAAAAGAATCATCAAGTATAAACGTATACGTCCAAGCAGAAGGATTACCAACTGTCAGTGATATAAAAATTAATAATACAGAAAAATTCTTGCATACAGCGAAAGGAAGTTCATTGAGCCTATCAGCAAATGTATCTAATGGCTCACACCTTGTTGAAAATGTACCAGACAATGCAACAACTGATCCGGGTGAATACACTTATACAATCTATTCTGAAAAAACATTAAATGGAGTTACCGAAAAATCAGTTACAAATAATTTCGTTGTAGCAACTGGTACAATGTTTAAAATGACAATAGGTAGATACAATAATGGTACTAATGATCTTGCTGGTTATATGGATACAACGAAGTTCCCAACATATACAACCAATGCTGTAGGTTCATTATCTATTGACAATATCGATCAGAATAAGATTTTACATGTTTATCAAAGCGTAAATGGTGGGTCTGTAATGTTTGGTTTTGATCCAAATTCACCAAACGGTTTCTTTGCTGGAGGAAAAATATGGCTTCAAAATGTTCTGTGTGGACAAACAACCACATCATATACATCTACAGTTGATACCTATCTATTCGCTGGTTGTAGTTTAAGAATAGGGCCAAATATAGGACAAGAAATTAAGATTTACTATTAATTGAAAATAAAAAACTCTGCTCGAAAGAACAGAGTTTCTTTTTAATCATCTTCATCTGTTTCTTTAGTATAACTACGGCGAGAAATACCAGTGATAAGCATTAGTTCATCTGGTTCATCATTCATAGTATAAACACTAACACCATCAAGATTACCAGTATTCACATAGCCACTTTGTTCATAAATGACATTCATCATCTCACTCCATTTTTCACCACTAATAGTTGAATAATTGAAGTCTTCAAGCCATCGACCTGAACGTAAAATCCATCCAATAAATTCTGTCTTCCAAAAAACAAGAACTTGAACATTACCATATTTATCATTTGAATCAATATCTTCCCAAACAATACGTAATTCTAAACATTCAGGCTGATTAGCATTATCATTAAAGAAATCAGATAATGTTTTTTGTTTTGAACCATATTTATTGTATTTTACGTTTTCCAAACTAAAGAATTCAAAAAATGCTTCTTCAAGATAAGAAAAATCAGCATCAGAAAGTTTAGGCTGATTAATAGCTTCTTCCCATGAAACTTTTCTAACATAGATAGGCTTAACATCAGATGTCTGCACAATCAGAGTTTTTTCAATAAAATAAATTTCTTGTGTCGGAGCAAAATGCATGTGATTTGTAATCTGTTTATAAACCAAAGAAGAACCGATTTGGTCAGAACCTTGTTGATCACATTCATTTGCAAAACCTACTAATACTTTATATGCATCATCAATGTAATAAGGATGAAAAACAAGCAATTTATAGGACGCAAGGTTACGGTTGAAACGTTTTTGATCTTCATGCGAAGTTGTTTCAACTGTTTTTTTCAAATTATGAACAAAAAATTCTTCAATTGATTGAATATGACTAGAAGACATTAAATATCTTCCATCTGGTTAAATACTGCTTGATCAAAGTTACCCAAGCGTTCACGATAAACCTTTTCACACAAGGCAGCAAATAGACGTTTAGGCATATTGATAGATGTCACTTCTGCTTTCATATTACAACCCGGACACATGAAATGTGCAGATGGCGGATAAGTTTTGGAATCTTTGAAATCTTTCATATTGCTGGTGCGTACAACAGCATTACAATGATTACATTGTACTTCCATTACTTCTTGGCTGACAAGTTCCATGATTAACACCTCTGATAAATTTCAAGCATTATACCAAAACTAAAAAAAAATAGCTATTCATTTAAAAAGATGACCTCGATTAGTCATCAGAATTTCGACCACTACCAGAAGAACGAGAATCAGAGTCTGAACCTGAATCTGAGACACTTGACCAAAAAATATCAGTATTCACATCACCACTGCGACGCTTAGTAGAATCAGCAGATGACCTTGAGCCAGATTTTGGTGTAATATCAGTGGCATAACGATTAGGATTGTTTAATACTTCAAGAGGAAACTTTTCATGAAACTCTTTTTTCTTTTGACGAATAAGCTCTTCGTCAGCTTGACGTTTTTCAAGATTTTCACGAAGATCTCTGATAGCTTTATAAAAGAATTTATAAGTTGAATTATCAAGATATTTATCATTAAATGAAATTTTACCACTAGCAGCATCATGAACAATTACGTATGGATCTATTTTGTAATAAGTATGAGTCGGGCCATCAATAGTTAATTTGGTTCCATCAAATTTAAAGTTAAATTCAATAGTAGAAAACATCTGATAAGTTTTACCTTCTTTCAAACTTCTGCAAATACTATGCAAATTGTCAGTAAAGTCATTTCTAAAAAATTTGAACATGAGATAATCTCCTATTTTGCAAAGATTATACGCAACAAAATAGAAATTACAAGAAATAAAAAATCCGCCGAAGCGGATTAAGAAAACAGACCAAACAAGCCAGCTACAGCACTCGCTCCACCAATAATGTCCCAAGCATCAATCTCTGAAGATTCATTTTTAGAACGGGTGTAGGATTGGCGACGTGGCTTTGAAAAGCCCATAAGACTTGGAGAAACAACAATAGAGATCCAGATACTATTATCACTATTTTTTGGATCTTTAAAGTAACCAATAAGAACAAATTCTTGATTATAATTACTTGCTCCATTCAGGAAAGTGATAGGGTTTTCTGTGTCATTATCAACGATTTGACGTTTCAGAGAGTCAGGAAGAGCTTTGAACCCACAAGAAAAGAATAGCTCTAGATAATCAATGTATTTTTTATTGATAAGGGATGTTGGAATACTTTCAGCATAGGCATACATAGCAACAATATTATTACTATTACCACCAATAACAAAATCAATATCACCCTTTTTCAAGCGAAAAGGATTCTTCAAAAACTTATTACTATCAAGTTTTTCATAAGAATAACCAGCTTCTATCATTTTGTCATAAACAGTACGAGAAGCAAGGCCAGTAGTAACACCAGAAATCCGAATGCACATGATTACACTCCAAATATTATCTAATTCAGATGTTGATAATAACAAAAAAATGAATAAATATCAAGAAAAGCTTTTAAAATAAATAATAAAAAGGAGATCAAAGATCTCCATAATTATAAACAACTAAGCCTTCTGTGATTGGTAGAATTTCGAGTTCACCACCTTCGCTGTAGTTTTGCAAGCCTCGCATTTGAGAACGTGCATCTTCTTCATTTCGAGCAATAACAACAATCATTCCAGCCCAACCACAATCCAGCACATACAACATCAATTCGTTATTCATAGTAATATCCTCTTAGTTAATCTACTGATCAGATACTTGAATAACTATTTTACAGCTTACTTTACCAAGAAACGTTTACCTAACAGAACTTCAATAGCTTCTTCTTTAGGAATATCCATTTCGAAATTATTGGCTGCAGCCATTTTTTCAAATTGTGCAACAGAATCGTTATGCAAATCTTCAATGCTTTTGTATGGGCCTGAAAAAGTGTTTGCAACACCATTATTTTCAATAGCCTTCTCATAATCACTTAGCCAAAGGCGAGCGACAATGACATACTCTGAAACCTTCTGATTCATATCTTATTCCTCTTCATCAATCAATGAAACATCAAAATCACCACCACGAAGAATTGAAAACATATGAGCTACAGAAGAAGCATGATTAGCCTCAATTAAACCTTCTTCTTTAGCGATACTCAATAGAGTGTCATACAACTCATCGTCATTTAATTTAGAACTCACCAAATAAGTCTTTGATGATGCATCATATTGATAAGACATAACAATCACCTTCATTCAAAATAGATGCATATGATAGCAAAATTATGATAAAACTACAAGTGTTTTATAAAAAAGCCACCATGTGGTGGCTAATATTATTTGTACAGAGAAGATACAGAAAATTGGTCATCTACAGCATTTGAATTCTTGACTGCATAATACAAACGAACACAATCACTGAATGGACTTACTGTATGCTCTTTAGAGATAATGAACTCAAAAAGACTTTGTTCATCAAACTCTGGATTTAGATTTCCATCCTGATCGAACAATACTCGATGGAATGCAACTTGTTCTTCATCCTGAACATTGTGGTAATGCGGATCATAATGTTGAAGAATGAAATTTCCACTTTCGTTAAATACTTCATTAAAAAGCTTATTCATGTTTTTTCTCCTTTGGATTTTCTGTCCATTAGATTTAGCTGAATATGGTGCCCGGAGCCGGACTCGAACCGGCACGACTTTCGTCGGAAGATTTTAAGTCTTCTGTGTCTACCATTTCACCATCCGGGCGATGTATGCCAGTGATTATACAGAAGGCATACCAATTAGTAAAGCATTTTTATCAAGAATTTTCCCACAACGATTTATCAACAAACATAGTGCCATTGTGAACATCAACCAGACCAACAAAGCTAAGACCTACAGCAGACTGGTCAAACAAAACTCGACTGACTTTCAGAGTGTCACCACGAGAAACATTTTGAACACGAATTGATTCTACTTGAGATTCATTGCCGATGCCAGTAAAAACAACTTCTTGACCAACACTAAAATTGTGACGGAACCAATATTCCGCTTCAACAAAAAGCTCTGCATTATACTGACCAACAAGTTCGTTAAAAGTAAGTTCCATTTTATCAGTGATAATAACGTCCTTCACTGTAAGTCGATCTCCATATTTGACAAGATCATCAACCTCAATACGCTGGCATTCATCCAAATGCTTGCTTGATGAAGTGTAAATAACACTCATACCAGAGGTAATAAGAGGTGCGTTAAGTAAAAGATCTTTGTTCATAATTGCTCCATGTGTAAATTTCTAAGATGATTCATTTTAACAAAAAAAAATAATTTAGACAACCTTTATATCAAATATATGGACATAAATAGGCATATTTAAAGAAAAAAGAGAAATAAATATACATATTAGAAAAAAAACAATCGCTCCTGCGGTTGTTATTTATTTTCATATTCTTTTTTTAGTTTTAAATAGAGTTCGTGTTTTTCTTTTTCCTTCTGCTTCATATCTGCTCTAATTTTGTCAGCAGCCGCAAGGATTTCTTCTTGTGTAAGATCTTGGTTAATAGTGATATCGACAGTATCAAGGCTATATTTGCCAGAGTTTAGAGTATGATTATTACTTGTTACACCATTAACGTTATAAATATAATGATTTTTCAGATCATAATATCTACAGGTATCACAAAGAAACTTTATATGAGTTCGAAATACTTTAGATCCATCAGAAGTCTCACCAACTAAAACAGGATTTTTAAAGCTATTTGCATTATATTCATTGATTGATTGAACAAGTTGATCTCGTTCTTTTTTCTCTTGTGCAATTTCTTGCTCCCTATCATATTGACATGCTGTCAGAGTTAAAACAGCCAACATAGAAAAAATAATCTTTTTCATAAAATCTCCATAAGTATATTCAACTAATTATATTGAAAAAATAAAAAAATCAATCATCATAAGAACATTTCCAACCACCCCATCCAGGGTCCATGCCGGGCATGGTAGGTCCACAACTGATATCAGAGCCTTTTTTTCGTTGTTCTTCAAGATATCGCCTGCTTTCTTCTGCACGTTTAGCACATTCTTTAGGATTGTTAATACACCATTCTTTTTTTGCACTATCTATATATATGAACTACTCCGCCCTGAAGGACGAAGTTTCTTGGTTCGGAACCAAGTCTTCTCGCTGACGTTCATTGTCAACTTCAAATAAAGCTATCAGCTTCATTCGCACGGTTTCTCTTTTCATCTTTCTTGGCACGTATTGGCCATTTTTTAACTCATGAAAAGCTAATCGAAGAACTTCTTCGAATATTCTGTTTCTTATATTCTTGCAAGCATTATTATCTGCATCATCTATATGACCACATGCATTACAAGTAAAACTTCTTCCTTTTCTAACTGTATGCTCCACGCATTTACAGTTAGAACAAGTTTTAGAAGTATAGCTTGGTGTGGTCAGATGAACTCTGATGCCTTTGTTATTGGCTTGCTCTTTAAACCAATCTTTGATACTTGAAAGTCTCAATAATCTAATTAACTTTGAATATTTTACATTCAAAGTTTCATCTTTAATAAAAGAAGCTTTACATTGAGACAAATTCAAATCTTCAAGTACAATATCGGTAATGCCATTTTTAATTAAGTCTTTTAATATTGTCGATATTAAAGACTTGAAATGGAATTCAACACCTAATAATAGTTTATTGAATTTCTTTTGTTCTATTGTTGATAATTGTTTGAATCCTTTGTTCTCAAAGGATTTTAATTTTTCTACAATTGCTTCTATATAACTTCTATCATAATCTTTAAGTTCTTCACGATCATGAAAAGCAATTGTACAAAAATTAGAAGCAACATTTAAATCAATACCACAAATTTGTTTTTTATTTATAACACTATCTTTTTCTAATGGTTTAAAATATTCTTTATCATCTTCATAAGTCAAACCAATATCAAGATGATTTTTGCTATTCAAACGGACAGTATGAATAGCATTAAGGTTAAAATTGTTTATATTTTGGTGATATTTAGAATTGAAGGCTAAAGGAACATGAATGTGTTCCTTACCAATTCTAAAATTATACCAATATTTATACTCATTTGATTCATCAATATAAATATGAGAATGTTTAGTTTGACCAATTTGTGGTATTTTCATGTAAGAGCCAGTTGAATATACAATTGGCTCTTTCATATATGACAATATTCTTTGTTTTCTATTTATAAGTAATTGTCTAACTCTATTCCAATAAGGTTTTTTCCTTAATGCTTCAATGCTGTTATTGAAATCAATAACAGATTGAAGTTTGAGAGGATCTTTAACTTCTAAAGACTTTAATGAAGAATCAAGGCTTGATTCTTCAATAAACATCAACCAGTTCATTATTTTAGTTAAAGAAGAATTTCTTGAAATAAAGGTGGTGTCTTTGACATCTCCTTTTTTATGTAAAATTTGACCATCTTTTGAAGTTACATTACGTTTATAGTAAGTAATTTTAAATTCTTTTTGGAGAATAAACTTATTGTTCGAAATAAGTTTATCCATCCAATTAGAATAGAAGTCCATAGATTGATGAAATATTTTTTGAATTTCCCAAGAATAGAGATTAGGGGTTTTAAATTGCTTAAAACGAGAAGCCAGAACTTTTTTAGAATCTTCATTACAAAGCATTGCTTTGTGATTGAAGATATAGTATGAAATATTGTTTTTAAAGTTTTTAACAAAATCAAAATGTTGGATCAGGGTATTTTTCTTCTTATGATTGAGAATCGACGAAGAAGAAATACGTTTAGTTTTGATATTTTTTTTATCAGAAGATCCAAAAGCCATAAGATTCCTTAAAATATATGCTTGCAAATTATAGACCAAGAGAAATAAAAAAGCAAGCAAAAAATGTAAGAAATCAAAAAAGAAGTAAATTTTTATCCCCGACCTGAAGGAAGAGGTTTTAAATTTTATAATTTGATTTCAATAGGATAAAAAGAGCAATAAAACCACAAATAAATAAAACAATTAGAACCGATGTAACGATTTTGTTAGTCATTTGCCATATCCACATTGACATTTGAAGTCAAAGAAAAATTGATAATTTTTTCAAGTTTTTCACAATTATCAATTTGTGCAAGATAATTTTCTAACTTATAAAAAACAGCTTCTTGCACTGCAAAATTCATTTTTTGTTCTTGAAGATCTTTGTCAATAATGCTTCTAATTTTCTCTTTGAAAAAGGCAAGACGTTGAGTATTAAAAGTTTCTTCTTTTACTTTTTTATTTGCAAAAAAACATTTAATTTTTGAAATAAAATTTTGATGATTGTTTTCAATTGAGGGATATTTAATTTTAATTTTACCAGAGTCAGAAAACCAATTCCATGAAATATTAGTAATTTTCCATTCTTCTTTGAAAAAAGCATCCATGTATTCTTTTTTAATAATGTCATCAAAGAAATAATCAACAACTTTTTCATCAGTATCATAATAAAGATTAAGAGGGCCTTCAAAATTATGAGAAATTCCCAAGAACTCTGTTTTAAATGCAATACCAAAAAAGATTGCAATTTCTGGGCTGTTAAAAGGAAGATTACAAGAATGAGTTTTATTAAACGGATTCGAAAATGCCTCAAAGCTTTTATCAATAAGTTTTAATGGAGATTCAGTCCAAGAAAAAGAAGGATATTGTTTTGATGGATCTTTTTGCAAAGATCTAAAGGCTTTTTGAGCATTAGCAATAGCATTTTCTTGCAAACAAATGAGATCTTTTTTAGCTGGTGAAACATATTCATGTTTAAACATGTTTGCGATCCTTATCAATGAGAGGAATAAAGTTCAGATTTCAAATCAGTAATATTATTCCAGAAGGCATCAATATTACTCATGATTGCAATACGGTTAGAATCAGAAACTGATTTTTTTTCAAAAATTTCATTTGCTTTAGTCTTAGACATATCAGAAAGAGCTGAAACAGTATAATTTTCAACAAACAAATCTTTCCAAGTGTTATCAATGTTCGCAACTTTAGAATTTTCATGATAGAAATCAACAGTTTTTGACAAGAGGAACCTGTCAGTAGTGATAGATGTAACAACATCAATAATTTCTTTATCAGAGTAGACACGAACTGGAAGTTCACCAACATAAGCTTCTTTCAAGTTTTCAAATTCAATATGAACAGCTTGTTCAGCAATAGCTTGAAGCTCTTCCATATTTTTTGGTTTTCTTGAGTCGCTTGGGTAATAAATAAAGAGGTCAGACGCCGCCCGATCAAGCAACACTGGTTTATCCCAAGAAACCATAAATGCTTGCATTTTAACATCCAATAGCATTTTAAAAGTGCTCTGAGCCACTGCAATACCAACACTTTGAGCAATAAGTTTGTTCTTATAACCTTTTGCTTTTGGAATAACAATATGTGATTGCATGTCTATTCTCCACTGTTTTAACTTGAGCAATTATAGCACAAAACTGAGGCTCAAGCAAGAAAAGGTGTCATCTACCATCAAAATTGAATATTAGATATGTTCTCAAACAGGCTTGATTTCAGTCTATTGTTTTTCAAAGTAAGACAATGGTAAACAAATCACATTGTTTCCAGCAACACATATATACCAATCAGAAAGGATTTTACGAGAAATATTGTAATACAATGTACAGCGTGGTTCATCAACAGCCAGTAACCTGACTGGGCGAGTGCCATAAATCTTAAAGTGTTCTGACAGTATCTTAATTGTAGTGGATAGCACTGGAATGGGTTTTCCAAAACCAGTTAAGTCATCATTCTTCTCAAGTCCATTAGATCCAGCAATAATAGATACAGTCAAGAAACGTTGATCAACAGAATCATCTTGAATATAAACCTCATATTCAAATGCTGAATCAGAAAAGATGGCATGCAAGCCATCTTTGTCTGATTTTTTTAAGCTGTAATCAAGAGTTTTATTAAACACAAAAATCCACCGTTAAAAAAATTGTTCAGATTGAATTTCTATCAGCACCAATTAGTGCTTCATTCATGCTGTTAACAACAGAGACTAAAGGATGCTTAATCCAAGATCCAATTGGTCGATAAGTACCCTGTTCAATTTGAACCCCCGGAGCGACAATGAAAATCGGAATACCAGATCCAAGAGCAATACCAACTTCAACAAGTGTGCCTTTCAATGGAAAATCATCAGGTTCAACATATACAATCAAACGCTCTGCTGATTGAATTTCAAGAACAAATTTTAACCAAAGTTCACTCATAAGTTGGTCACATTCAGAAGCTGATTGGAATTCAACTGTTTTATCAATGCTGTCAATCCATGTGGAAACAACATGATAACCATCAACATCTCTCAACTTACGCCAAGCTGCTGGACGTTCTGGCAAACTTGCTCGGCTGGCAATGTAAACACCTTTTCTCATTGTAGATTGCTCCTAATCTTGTATCGTTTAACAAGTGTATCATAAACATGAGTATTCATCAATGAGAAATTACCTTTACAAAAAGTATCAAGTTCCAGTTCATATCCAAGATAGTCTATCATAAAAAGAACAACTGCGGGTGAACGGGAAACACCAGCAGAACAATGGACAATAACCAAAGAAGGATCGCTAAGATTTTCAAGCCAATTTAAAATAGAATCAGCTTGATCATCACTAAAAATAACATAATCATGAAATGGATCATCAGTAATAGGTTCTGTAATATCGTGAAAATACAAACGAAGGACATTAGTATGACAATCATCTAACGCCATAAAAGTTTTGCCTTCACTAATGCTGATAATGTTATGTGGCGTATTCAGATCGAATGCCGCCCAACATGTATAAAATCGTGCTTTTTTCATTGGCGTTAGCAAATTTTAAACTCTGTAAGTTCGTGTGTTTTCATGAAATCTCTCATGACATGTTTGAACTTATCACAATATTCATAGTCAGGGTCATCAATTTGATCTTCTTCAAAATCGTAAACTCTAATTTCATATTGTGGTCGTACACTGTCCATAAAATCGCATGCATCATTATGATCATAACCAAGACTGACAGCATGAGCCAACAAATCAGAATACTTAAACAAATCAACTTTAGCCATGATAAACTCCTAAAAGAAATATATTATACTAAAATTAGCGAATAAAATCAAACCATTTCTTTATCTGTTCAATTTACTATCCAAGACATTTAACATTTTTTCAATAACAGCATTAAAATAATCAATGATAAATGGAGTCACTTTAATGTCATGTAATTCTTTGATAAATTCTGAGGACAGTTTTTCAACAGTGACAATATCAAATGGCATGATTTTTACACTATCGTCAATTGAAGGAAATGAAATGGATGTGGAATTGAAATGCAAGATAGCATGGGAGAATACAGATGATACAAATAGTACAACAGAATGCTGAGTGCTTGAAAAATTCAATTTGTCTACAAGATGATACTTGCAAAGTGAAATACGGCGTTCTTCTGACTTACAAACACTGATTGCTTCAACAGCTACTTTATTGGTCATATCAAATCCTCATTGGATTGAAAAAAGACTGCAATAAAAATATAGCAAAATATCAAACAAAATGCAACAAAAAAAGAGGCCGAAGCCTCTCATGGTTTCAATGTTAAATTAAGATTTTTCAAGTAGATATTTGATATCGACAACTGTTAATGTTGAGTCAATTAACTCATATCCAACATCAACAAAACAATCATAAGTTTCAAAATCTTTGTAATACTCAACGATAAGAGGACTAATAGCAAACTTATTATAATCAGACATTGCATCTTTCAATGAATTATAATTACGTTGCATTAAAAGATTCATATCACATTTGAAAAAACCAGATTTATTAGCTAAATCTTTATTTAAACTAGAAATACTTTCTAAAAGTGTTGTTCGTGGCACTAGTGCATAATGTTTAGACACTTTCTTATCATTAACAATAAGTCTATTTCTATTTTCGTCAAATGTATATTTCAAGACCAGTACGGAAAGTGGTTTTTCTCTATATTCTGGAGTAAAGAATTTTGAAGCAAAAAACAATCCTTCATATCTGTTTGTTAAAGCAAATTCACTAAATAACTCATTAAGAGCAATAATATCTGAATCACTAAAAGATTTTGTGCTTCTCTCTCTAAATGGAAGGTCATATGCGTGGAAACCGAAAGTTAAATAGTCCCCGCTTGAAGCATCAAAGGGTTCAATAATTACAGTATACCGCTGATCAGCAGTCATAGCAATATAGCAAAAAGCAATACTACTGTCACCTCTATTAAGAATAGCTTTCAAACGACCAATAAATTCGTGATTTTTTGACAAATCTGCATTAAATGTAACAACTTTTTCTTGTTCCATAAAGCCTCCAATAAATTTTTCTAATAATAGCATAATAACTAAAAATTACAACTAAAAATTAAAATAAAGAATAAAAAAAGGGGCCGAAGCCCCCATTCTTATTTCTGGGTATGGGTGAATTTGTGAATCAACATTGACCAGCGACGAACCTTCGATTGCGAAGGTGAACGGTCATGAAGGTGATGATGGTCACCAGAACCAGAACCCAAAATCAGGAACAGCAAAAGAATACGTTTAATTTTCAACATATGTGTTTATCCTCAAAATTTTCAATAAATGGCAGATTACAAAGGTAATCAAAATAGACAGAAGCGTTATTGCTTTGTTTCTTATGGTGTCTATTGTAACGAACGGTAGCACCTGTAGCAAGTTTTTTTTGAGGAATTTGATGAATTTTTTGTTATGAGGTGTTTGGTAACAAAAAGAAAAAGGCCCATGAGGGCCTGCTTTTAAATAGACATCATCTTATACAACAACAATGAATGATCAGTGAGTTCACTTGAAGGAATATTTAGTCTTTTAGTAAATCTACTTTTCACTTTTTCAAAAAGATGATTATAAATATTTTCATAACCACTCAAAGAAACCAGATCTTGAGTATGATGATTAACTTCCATATAACCAATATCTGGATTTGTAAGCGAAAAATACAAACCAATAGTGCATGGAACATCATCGTAGTATACAACCATTATAGAATATAAGTTATCTTCTACTTTGAAATGTTTAGTTGGTCGAATCAAGTTAAAGAATAGTTCATATCTTTGCATATTATACAATAAACACGAATCAAATCTTAATAGTCCCTCAATAATCTTAACTTGACTTACGAGTTGCTTGCTAAAAACCAATGGAAGTGAATCAAAAAGTCTTTTTGGTTCAACTCCAAAATTAAAGAAATACATTGCGAAATCATCTGGAGTAATATGCATCAAATCTTTATTTACAAGTCTTTCCTTTTGGATATCAATTACCGTTTTTTTTGACAAAGAGAGTAACTTTTTAAAAGTCATATCATTTTCAAGAAATTCACGAGTTTTAACTAAAATACCAGAATACAGATTTTCAAAAGAAACATAATCTATCAAACAGTCAGACTTAAAAAAAGAATTTTGATAGAGGATAAATTCAACAACATGATCATCTGATTCTCTTGAAAATGAAAAACTCAGTGTATCGCCCAAATAGAACTTAACAGTAGCTCTTGGAACGTGGCTATATTGGCTAATTGGAATGGCAATTTGTAATGATTTATTTGCATCCTTTTTTTCTTTTTCCAAATCGCTGACATAGTAATAGAAATCAATAAGTGTTGAAAGTTGTTTAATTTTTTTAAGATTATAATTGCAACTATGAAATTCAAAAAATGAAGCAATAAATTTATAATCTCGATCACTACGAGGAAGTGTATAAATTGTAAAATTATTTTTTACAGTGATATCTGCAACATCATCCAAGTTGTAAAAAGATTGCAATCTATCTAAGCAATCATCATAAAAAGTAGGCATTATTAATATCCTTCAAAATATTTTTAAGCATATGTGATAATAACATACACCTAAAAAAAAGTATACAAAAAAACAGCCAAAGCTGTTTTATTATCTTACAAAGAGTAACTATTTTTGTTTTTGCATGTTATCTTTTGTTTTCAGCATCTGAATACTTTTCATTTCTTCTGATGGAGATACAGCCATAACACCAGTAGAAATTACAAACAACGTCAAAAAAATAGCCATATATTTCATGATTAAATCTCGGTTAAAGCCTCTATCAAGAGGCCAGTGAAAGAAATGATACTTGAGAAGCAACAAAGATTTCATCTTCTGTTGGAACAAAAGTGCCTTTAGCAGAATCAGTAAATGGAACGTTTTGACCACGAAGTTTTTCTACCACATTAGCTCGATTGAATTGATTAGCACGAATATGATTGTTTACAGCAACAACACGTTCACTAGCTACGAAAGTAACAAGAGTGCATGCACCATTCAAAGCCTCCATGCTTTCATTAAACTTTGCAGATGGAAGATCAGGCATCTTTGTAAGAGTTTCGTGCAAAGCTTCCAGATCTGCATGAGAACCACCTTGAAGCATGACTTCTACTTCACTTTTGAAAGCCCAATCCAAAAACAGTTTACTGGCAATTGGTGAAAATACACCAGCACGTTCTTTTTTCCAAAGATTGTTGATGCCATGAGTAGACTGAGGAAGCAGGTTGCTACCACGAATGTACATGTTGAAAATAGTGTATCGTTTCATATATATAGAACTCCTAAAATTTAACAAATGAGCGGGATTATACTACAAAAATTGATGATGTGCAATATTTTTTATAGCATTTTTTCAAATCTTTAAACAAAAAATTAATAGCTTGACTTAAATTGTAATTAGCTTAAAATTTTTAATATTAATAAAAAGTGAAGCAATGTTTAAAAATTTTAGCAAAACAATATTAAGTGGCGTTTTAATAGCGTGTGCAGGGTGTGGGCCTCAACCATTTTCTCCAAACTTAGAGCCTAAAGGTCAAGATCTTTTCTTTCCTTCTGACCGTACTATGTTAGGATTCAAATTATACCAAAAAATAGAAGACATTTCAAACACTTCCAAGTATACATTGTCAAAAAGTGAGAATGGAGTTAACTACTACACAGTAAATAGCCATAAAAATGATCCAAGACATCTTGAATTTTTAATAGGCATGCAGAACGAAAGAGTTTACTCAATAGAAAGCAAATATGAATATCCAGATTTCAAAACATGCAATGAATCCGCTGAACAAATATATAACGAAACAAAAGCCTATTTTCCACTTAAAAAACAACCAGACATAAGTGGTAAAGGTTATACCTATGATGGCATGTATAGTGATTATATATTTATAACTGCCTGTACAGATTTACTAGATAAGGAAAAGATAATACACAGCAGTATATACACAAGATAATCAAATTAAAGACATTTTCATTACATTCAAGTTTTCATCAAATCCATCATCGAATATACCATTGTCATAAAGCTCTTTCATCTTGAAATAGAAATGAGAGAGTTTGTCATTAGTGTCAAGTTGAGTGTATTCAAAATAAGGATAAAATTCTAAAAAAATTGGAAATGCTGAATGAATAGTTGCTAAATTTTTACTAAGAAAATTATTAAATAAACAAAACTCATCATCTGGTGTTTCATAAGAAGTCCTAATTGAATAATCGTTTGTACTCAAGTCAATATCCCCACGGATTGAATTATGTTTGCTATCCATGTAATAATAGAAAGTAAATTCATCATCATTATCTGTATAAAAATTTCTTTCTAACAAATAATCTTTGATTTCATTTTTAGAATCAAGATTAATGTCTACACGAATTAAATGTGCTAAATCAGGAAATTTTAACGAATTATCATATAAACCATATTCAGCAGTGAAAGTTATATATTCAAAATTACCATATGAGTCATAATTAAACTGGATATTACCAGCACTTTTACCAATGCCATAAGTAGAAGTTGCCCTGAAATTATGGCCTATAAGACAACTAGTCAAACTAATGTTTTCAAAGTTAATTTCTGGATTAAACTTTTCGTTAAATTGATTAAAAAGGTGAATAATTCTATGTTTAAAATAGAATTGATGCTCTGACTTCATGAGCACCAATTTAACCTTTTGATCGTTTAAACAAGAAAAGTCAGGATTTAAAAAATCGAATATAACGGACTCATCAACTTTCATGTCAAAGACCTTAATTTAATCAGGTCGAATAGAAATTCGAATGCCAGTACCAAAATCATTAAGCGTGTCCCATACATGAACATCAAGGTGTGCAGGTGTTTCTTGTTTAGGAATATGCAAGGCATCAGCCATAGCAGTAGCTCGTTTCAAGGCTTCATTTGATGATAAGTAACTTTCAATCACAATAGTGGATACTGTTGAGTATTTTACTCGTGCAACGTTATCTTCTGGATAGTCTTCATCTGGTAGAAAGCCATCCATTTCTTTTTTATGCTTTTCAATGACGATTGAATAAGAATTTTCACTTTTTGAATCGTAACGAATGTATTCACGATCAATCAAGAAGAAGTTACGGTCAGCAATATCAGAAAACTTGGCATAAGCACAAATTCGGTGATCTCCTGAAAACCAGTCTTTTCGATTAATATAAATAGAATCACCAACATTAAAGTCATAAATACCTTTTATGATGACTGCTCTTGCAAGCTTTCTGCTGCCATCATCTGGTTTTTCTTTATACATGGGATGATTCGGAAAAAGTTTTTTATGTAATTTATCAAGCATAGACTCAATCATTTTTATTCTCCTTATTATAGTCAGCAATGAAAGCAGCAAGAAGACGTTCATTGTCCATGCTTTGTTCAAATTGAAGTCCCGGATCATTACATGCCATGGAACACTCATCACCCGATTCCCAAGCGTCAGACATATCTGAAAGTTCTTGTTCTGCATCTTGCAATTCTTTAAGCCGATCTTCCAAAATAGACAGAGATTGAAGATCCGTTTTTACACTAAAACCGAGAGTTTTAAAAAGATCTTCTTGATGAGTAACAAGTGACTGTTCAGAATCACGAATAATACCATCAACTTGATGTCGAGTTTGTTCATCTGTAACATCTTTAAAATCTTTAACATAAAGATCAATAGTTTCTTGATGATGACGAATCATGGTGATTTCGAAAAGGGCATCGCTGTAAGAGATAGTCATAAAAATCGCTCTATATGAAATTTAAAGCATTATACCACAAACAAAAAAAGCCCGCAAAGGCTTTTTAAATACCATCAATAAGTAGTCTTGCTGCAAGGTTGTCATAAACAAATGAAGCTTTCAAATAGACAATGTTATTACCTACTGGGTTTACACCAAAGACACAGTGAAAATAAGAAGCCAATACGTCATTGTTCAAGGTGACTTTGCCAGACAGATTGTCATAATCAGTAGATTCACTCATTTTTGTTCTGATAATAGGGAACTTTAAATCCGCTCCATACTTTTTATCAAAACGCACTTTAACATCTTTCATAACAGTCATGCAATTTTCACCAGAAGCTGGATAAGCTTGCTCAACTACAATCTTACGCACATTGTCTTCATGAAATTCAACAGTGACAGCATTGCGAATAGTAACCTTTTGGAAAAAAAGACCCGGATCATATTCAAAACCATCTTCACCCTTGAAACAATTTTTACCATCACATTTAAAACCATTTTCCTGCAGGGTACTAACTGTAGAATTGAAAGAAGTTCCTTTGTAAGAAAAATCACGAATGCCCGGTTCTTGAGTAGCAAAAGCATTAGCTACAAAGAATGAGAATGCAAAAGCAACAACTGCAAAAATAGATTTTTTCACAATATTTTCCTTATTCAACAAAACCGCCATGAGATTTTTGACCATAACTTTTAGAAACTTTTCTAAGAGCTTCTGAACGTTCCATTTCAAGATTACGTTTTTGGCTATCAGTAGAAGCATTTTTGACAGCATTATCAAAACGTTTGTTAACATCATCAATATCTTGACGAATTCGTGAATGACCACCACCTTCAAAAAATGCCATAACATGCTCCTATTATCAATATGCATAGATTATAACAAAATACACTCAAACAATCAATGATTTATTACTGTATGCTTGAATAATAACTGGAACTCTTTCCTTGATATCATTGCTTAATGGCATATTCTGAATATATCTGTAAATTTCTTGCGTGTTTTTTGCATATTTCATGAAGTCATCTGAAATACTTTTTGCAAGAACAGCAAATTTATCCTGCTGTCTATTATAAAAAACAAAATCTATTTTCTCATTCATTTGAACATAATCTAAACCAAGATTTTGGTAAACAGTTGCAAGATATTGAATGTCATCATTATAAATATGACGTTTTCTAATAACAAGGCAGTCAGCCATTTCTTTCAAATCAGGCGGAAGAACCTTTATGATAGCTTGATAATAATTATGTTTGGCTTCATCCAATTGTGATTGTATTTCTGCATTATGAGCAATGGATGCCTTATTTTGAGCATGAATAACATTCAGCAACTTTGAAGTAGACGAAGTTACCAATGCCAAAAGTTCCTGACCTTCTGGTGATAAATGCTCACTGTTAACTTGTCTCAGCAATTCTAAAACGTTGTCTTTGGTGTAAGAATAATGTGGCTGATAAGTCAATTCATTAACGATAGGTTTAAGTTTGGATTCAAAGAAAGCAACTTCACCTTCATAAATAAGATTAATAGCTTCAATTTGAGAATGATTTTTCATTTATTTATAGATACCTTAATTTCTATTTAATCTGTTTTTTAACCAAAATTTACGGCAATTAAAATAATAATAAATAGCAAACATTAAAATAATAATACCACCTAATGCATAGAGAAGTATAGGCAAAATGTCTCTTCTAGAAAACAATATATTCTTATAGATTAAATCGAATGTATTACAAAGAATAGTTCCAAATAATCCACAAAGATACCAACACAAAAGATTAACAACTAAAGCATTAGTCATATTATTCTCCAAGAAAAAGGCTAACTCAAGTTAGCCTTTAGTGGTTACACGTTAACAGCAGCTTGTTCAAGGCGATACATTGCCAAAGCATGTGCCCGCAGGAGCTTCATTCCTACTGGTGTTACCTTTACTTCTTTATGATGCGGGAAGTAAACAGAAGGATTGTCCAGACGTTCCTGAACAAAATTGGCTACGTAATCGTTAAGACTAACAGTTTTTTTTGACATATGACACCTCTTTTAGTTAATTAAATTTAGGAATCAAGCAACTTTTTTATTGGCTGCTTGATTTTGTTTCTTTAGCGAGTAAGCCATTGAAGTACCAAGCTTAATCAGTTTGCCAGTTTCAGTGCGAGTAATAATACTGACAATGCTGTCTTGTTCAATTCGACGACGCTTACGTTCTGCTTCAATTTTTTGTTTAATATCTTTAGCTTTACTGATTTGAGAAACTTCACCAGCAAAATCAGCATTACGCAGAGTCAAACATGGAATCTCAAACTTTTCTTCACCTTGCTCAACCACAAACATCAATTTGAGATCACTGGTGGTTTTTGGAGCTTTCTTAACTTCTGGGAACAAATCAATCCAACTAATTCGGCGTTGAACAATTTTGTTGAATTCTACAACAGTTTTCTTTTTAATGGCCTCTTCAACATGAGGATCAATAACAAAACGGTTATTATAGTCACTGTAAAGAACAGTAACAATTTCTTTATTACGTTCATCAAAGATGATAACCAAAGAATAATTATCAGGAGTAGAATGAATAACACAATGAGAGCGGTGTTTATCCTGACCTACTGGAACATACAAGCCTTTTCGCAACAGAATAATAACATCACTGCGAGTAAGAGAGCTTCGTTCTTTCAATTGTGCCGTAGCATGTTCACTGAAAAAGAAGCCATCTTTTTTAGGGGCGGTAACAACAGTCATACAGTCCTCCAATTTTATTCACTTCATCATATTAGGAGTCAATTCTAACACAAAATATTGCAGTAAACAAGCTGAAGTGTATAATGGCCAAAAGGAGAAAATAATGGAAAAACCACAAAAAGGCTTGATCATAAAAAAACAATGGCTTGATTTGATTCTATCAGGAAAAAAGATAATAGAAATTAGAAGTTCTCATACCAAAGTGAGAGGAAAGATTGCTTTAATAGAAAGTGGCAGTGGCCATATTATAGGTGAATGTGAAATTGTTGACAGCACCTACCTTGACACAGAAGAAAAATTGAATCAAGCAATGATTGATGGTTGTGTTTCAAAAGACGTGGCACTCATTAGTTATTATAAGAAACCACATGCATGGCACATTAAAAATGCAATTAGATATGCATCACCAATTCCATATAATCACCCTAAAGGTGCAGTTATATGGGTAAATATTTAAACACTAAAAAAGGCCCCGAAGGGCCTCTTATTCAAGCTACTACTTTTTCTGTCTGGCCGTAAAGCATGGCACCTTCAATGGATTTTTCAATCCATTTTTTGTTTTTGCGGATAATAATGTCATTAATCAGGTCAATGTCATCAGTTACAGTAGCCAGCAAGCGAGCCACATTAGTCAGAGCAGTAAAAATGGTGGCTACAGTATCATCATCGCTCATGAAGCCTTTGTAAGAACTGGCAGCAATCTTTTGGTTCTTCTGAATAGCGTCAGACATTTTGCCAGTGCTAATCAAATATTTAGTCATCAGCATATCAGTGCTCATGTCTTTATCAGCAAAGTATGCCATGTTAACTACTTTTTCAGCTTCAAACAAGGAAGTGTGCTTAATAACATAAGCGATAGAAGACACTACAAGAATGTTATCTACAGCTTCTTCAATGGTTTCTTGAAGATCATTTTTTTCTACGTGAGCTTCCAACAGTTCACTTTGTTCTTCTGCAAGTTTAGTGACACGCTGGAAGATATCTTTCTTGTCGTAACTCATGGATTCTGCGATTTTAGTGATTTGCAGATTGATCATGGTTTTTTGCTCCGATTTATGTGATTAATGAGTTTATACTAACAAAATTCTTTTTGTAGGTCAAATACAATCCAAATCATCATTTGACGAAGAGAAGTATAACATATCCCAATAAAATTGACAAGAAAAAAGCCCATCTATGAGCTTTCAATCGTATCTTGTTGCAGTGACAATTTGCGTGTTGGCTATGTATTTTAAACTTTTTCTGATATTATCATTAAAATTATGGTAGTCATATTCATTGATAACTACAATGATATTTTGATTAACATCTTCCATAATTTTTTCTGGGTAATTAACGGCCCCATCAGTCAAATTAATAATACAATCGGCATTAAAATTTGAAGATATATTATATTCATAAACAGCTTCTAAATTCGAGCCACCTCTACCATAATGAGAAGAGAAAACATGATCACTATAAAGTGGTAAGTCAAGAATATTTTTGTTATCGAATGAAAGCTCCTTAAACAAACATGTATCCCAGCCAAATGCTTTTAAAACAACATCCTTATACATCAGTTGCCCAGTTAATTGGGAAAGATAAAAGCGATACATTTGCCTAAAAAATGGGTCAGAAGCAATAGATCCAGAAAAATCCAAACCAACAATAATTTTTACTGGTCCATCTTTTTGAATTGCGGGAAGATTTTCAAACATGATTTAATCCTCAAATGAAAATAAGTTATTCATATTCAGCGATAATAGCCAAAGCAGTTTTTCGATGTTGATCTAAAGATGAAAGACGATCAGTCTTATGCTGATGGTAATATTTCAAGAAACTATCTGGATCTGGGTATCGTTCATCTTTAACATTACGTTCACCATGCCTTGGTGCAGAAGGGTCATATTTAATCCAGAGTTGCCATGCAGTTGTTGAACCGTCAATCAAATAGGAACGAGTTTTAACCCAAGTTTCAGGACAAGGGTTATTCAAAAAACACAAAAAGACATTTTTAACAGATTTGCTTACTCCACCAAAAAAGTTATGCATACCAGAAAGAACGCCTTTGTTATCTTTTTCGAATGATTGCAAAGCCGACTGATATTGATCGTCAAAATAGCGGTAGCATTCGACTGCTGCCGCATATTTTTCATCTTTAGGTTTAAGCTTTTTGGGAAAAGCAAGAATAGTTGCAGTCATCTTATTCGCTCATTTCACGGTTGATTTCAGCAGTGAAGAACTTTTTCAGACGACGACGAACAAGGCGAGTCAATTTTGATTTGGTTTTGCCGTGAAACTCGTTGCAGCAAGAGCATTTACGACCACCCGGACCAAGTTTTTCGAAACGGCAAGCAAAGTTTGGTGTGAACATAAGAACAATCCTTTTACTGTTTAATTGAAAGAATTATAGCATGATGATGCTAACCATGCAACATTTTTTTAGATAGACATCATTTCTACCAAAAGTAATGAGGATTTTGTTTTCCTAACCAAATCATATTTTTCTTTAAGATATAGGTCATAAAAACATTTTTCAAAAGAAAAATGAGGATCTTTATTAATTGAAACATTCTTTTTTAAATGATCAGGTATATCATTAGAATCATTTTTATTAATCGGCATTAAATATTGCACATTGAACTTGTTGTTAGAAGTATTAAGATTCACCCAAATCAAGCGTCTGTTTAGCTCAAGATCCCACTTATATTTAATAACATTGTCTCTTAATCTTATAGTAATAGAAAGTCCATCATAAAATAAAGCTTCAATGTTATTATTATACTCTTCACAACCTACATAATTTGTTGAGATCTCTTTTTCAAGTTTAAACTTTTTGATATTTTCAAGAAAGGCATTTTTTATACTGCCATCATTATGAATGAAATGAGATGAAACGTCTGGTGTGATGTCAAAAATCTCCAACTCATTATCAAGACAATATCGTACAATAAAGTCAAAGTTATATTGAGTAGTTATAGAAAATTCGAGAGCAGTAGGACCATTAGATGACGATGTACCATACTTAGGATTAACCCTAATATCTAAAATGATTAAATCAGAATTAAAAACTAAAGATAATTTTGATTTAATCCAATACTTTTTATCATCATCACTGACAGTCCAAGATGCTTGGTTAAGTTTTTTTTGTATCTTATCCATCTTGGATATACCTCATTATTAAACTAATTAATATATTTAAAATAAATTGCACAAACAAATATTACAATACCAACTAAACTTTGAATAATATTGGAAACTTTATACTCAGAACCAGTACGATCACCAGAACCTAAAAGATTCAATACACCGCCAATGAATAATGCAAAACCTATAAAAAGAACAGCAACAAAACCTATCCATTGAAAAAGCATAATAGAAACCTCAACTTAAAGAAAAGATGGTTAGCCAACAAACTTCCAATTGTCATCAACAACAATAGTGCAATCACGACCACTTTTCTTGATCGCTTGTTCAAACAAATAGGACAATGTACCCGGACTTGAGAAATCTGGGAGATTCAACCCATGACAGCCGGGATGAAAATCACCATAACGACCAAGCATAACAGATTTGCCATTCACCAAGACTTCTGCCATATGAAATGAACTGGTGACATGACTACGCTCAGTAACAACGTTACGATCTTTAAGTGGAATTTTGTGATCTTTCATAAACTGGATTACAGAGTTAGATTTATCAGTATCAATTTTCATAGTATTCTCCATAAATTTTGTTAATTATAGCATTTATTGAATAAAAAAACAACAATGTATTAAAGCATAAGCATATCTATAAGCAACAAACGATTATTAAATTCAGAAGAATTAAAATCATAAGCAGAAGGAATACAGAACTCAGGAAAAGTTAATTTCAATTCTTCATCAGAGTCTAATACAAGGTGTAATTTTATTAATTGTCCAATATCAGTCAAGCAAAGATCTTTAACAGGTAATTTAACTGATTTAGAAAAATTACTGTTACAGAAGAATGTACAAATATTATCAGTAATGGCACCACAGGTATCATACATATTAGTTACTATTACAAAAATCTCCTTTTTACGAGAATCTGAAGTCTCATAATATAGAGATGGTGAAGTGGATTGAAATTTTACTTTTGTAAGATGCAAAGAATGATCAAAAGCAAATGAAACTGTACTACTAATTTGCCCAAATGAAATATTTTCATTAATCATATTAATTTTTACTTGAATTGATTCCACATTTTTAGTTAAAAAATTAGAAACATCATCATCAATATAAGGATAATACGATTTATTATCAATAACCTTATCTACACTATTTACGTCATAAGTGTAATCTTTTAAAAATTTATGAATTTGTTTTTTCATCAAATAATGAGTTTCTTCACCTGAAATTTCATAACTATCCTTCGATTTATATACATTCAAATTAGGAGTTATAACAATATTCAATAACTCATCACCAACATCATCTGAAAGTGAATAACTTAAATGTACATGACTGAATGAAAGATCATCATTAAAAATAGCCCAAAGGACAGTATGAGCATTGCTGAAGAAATTAAGTACAGGTTGAAAATCAACAGGTAGAGGAATATCAGGATTAATAATTTTCAATGAATGCTTATCCAGATAAACTGATTCTCGTTCATTAATAAAGCAAGCAGCACTGGACAGGACTTTAAGAACAGCAATATCAGATGCTTTCAAATGTAATAAAATACGTTCAATTATTTCAAATGTTGCTTCCATTTATTATGCCCATATATAAAATAAAGCTACATTCTATCAAATTGAATGTTAAATAACAAGAAACATTTGAAAGATTTAAAAAAATATGTAAAATAAAGATAGAAAATACAGGAGAACTTAAATGAGTTACATTGATGACAATTTAATGGACGGGGAAAGAGTTGAATACAGAGCAGAATTAAGCAACTGGGCATTCTTTTCAAGTATAGCCATCAGCATTATATTAATACCAGTAATAGTTGGATTAATTGGGTTATTTATAATTCATATAGTGAAGAAAAGCACTGAAATAGCAGTAACAAACAAACGTCTTATCTATAAGAAAGGTTTCATTCAAAGAGATACTGTTGAATTGAATATAAAAAAAATAGAATCAATGCAAGTTGAACAAACGATAATTGGAAGAATTTTCAATTATGGTACATTAATTGTATCTGGTACTGGTAGTTCACATGCACCAATAAAGTATATTAGAGATCCAATGAAGTTGAGAACTGAAATATCATCAGTAATCGACAAAACAATATAAAAGGCTCCGAAGAGCCTTATTGTTTTTCACGCCGCAAATGTTGAATGAAGTTATCAAGCAAGATTTTGATTTCAGGGCCAGCAATAGTGTTAGCACTATGGACAAAGAATTTGAAGTTATCAGGGATAACATATTTTTCATCCAGAACGCTTTCAACAATCCAATGAGCAAAATCAAGACCAGCTTTCAACAGGTTACCATTTGCATCCAGACCCAAATCGTTATCGAACGAAATGTAGTAAGGAAGGAACCCTTTTTCTTCAATGAGAGCAACAGCTTGTTCCATTGTCCGACAAATATAGAAGTCTTCAATGAAGTTTTCATAAACGACAGCATTGCTTGGGTAAACCATGTTAACCGAACGCAGGTCGTCAAGGAAAATCGAGTAAGGCATTTTTTTCATTTCTAAATAATCCAATTTACTTTAAGTGAGCCTGCATTATACATTATGAAATCATTAATGTCACGATATATTTCAAGAAAAATAAAAATGTCTATGAAAAAGAAAAACCTTATAATCACAATTGATAAAAGGTTTTTTTAGATAAAAAATAAACAAATTATTTAGGTTTAAACAATGGATCAGATGGGAATTTTTGGGTATTTATTGACTGATCTCTAAGGCTGGTTTCTGGACTAAGTTGACACCATGTAACACCTATACTATCTGGATTTGCTTTATAAACTGTATAAGCATAGTCATATAGTTTTTCATTTGTTTTTAAATTAGTAAATGTGACTTCAAATGAATTATTGCCAGTTTTTTTACGAACTAGAGAATATTCTGATTCAGGTGAATTAATTTTTGAGAATTTATAACAATTGGCATCATTACTTTTACCTTCATAGTTGCATGAAGAGTCTCCTTTTTTAAAACTTTCTATTTTATATAATGAATAACCATCATTATCTAATTTCAATTTTTTTTCAACAAAAGCGAAAGATGGGACATCAGAATCCTTTCCAAAAGCTTCATAACTTTCAATAACATCATAATTGTCTCTAAGCTCAGAATAATCATAATAGACACTTTTAATTTTATTGTCTTTAAAATCTTGTTTATATTGATCAATTAACGCATGATTAACATGCAGATAGTTCTTATCTGATGGACAATTAACATCATCTTGGGCATTAGCATAACTTGTTAAAAGAATTGCTGGTATTAATATAAATAATGATTTCATTGTATGTCCTATTTGATTTAAATTTATTATAACCATCATAATCATCAACAAGAATAAGTCAAGACATTTAATAATTTATCATATGACACAACAAAACTTGATTAGTAGTTATATCTTCCATATTGATGTTTTCAAGATTTAATGTGTTAACTATTGTATCAAAAATCTTTGTTCTAAAAGTGTCATAAACTACAGAGATATTATCAATAGACACAAAAACACCTTTATTATTACAGCTATAATTAAAGCCTGATTCTGATAAGTTAATTGATATAGTTTCATATTTATTGTTTGAAAATTTAATAGTATATAGTGTAGAATCAACTAAAAATCTACTTACTTTTTCATTACGTTTTACGAAATAAGAAAAACAAGAATCACCGGATATATAATGATAGAATTGAATGACAGAAATTAGTTGAAGTATTTCATGAGCTTTATGATAACCAAGAACAGACAATAAGAATGACTTAAATTTACTGAAGGATAGTTCAACAGTAGAATCATGAGCTATGAATGATATTGAATTTGAAGAAATATTTTGAACAAAATCATTCTTCCTGAAAATTTCAAAATAATCCTCAAAAATTGTATTGTAACAAACAAGCACATCTGAAAATTTAATTTCTTTAATCTTAGGATTTTTTAAATAATTTTTGATAACTTCCATATAAGTTTTATGAAGTAATGAATCATCCATAATTTGTTCTCTATTAAAATTTCTAAGTTCAATTGTAAATATGATTTCACCATTTTCTGGAATATATATTTTAGAATTCAAACTACCAAGATAAATATAGAAATCATTATTAATACGTTGAATCATATATAAGTTCGAATAACTAGAACTACCATTTAAAAGTTTATGAAGGATTCGTATCGAGCTTAATTGAAGAAAATATCTATAATTGAAAGGAAATATCTCATTAATCCCTTTTAAGAAGGACACAATATCTGAATGACAATCCTTAATGAAATAAAGTTCTGAAGTAGGTTTTAATTTAACAATTCGCTGTTCATTATTATTTAACTGGCGATTAAAGTAATCAGAACCAAATAAAGATTCAACCATAAGAATGATTTGCTGATGATAATTTGTATTCATAATAAAAACCTTGAAAAGAGTGCAAATATTATACATATAAGTTGAACAAGAGTAAACAAAAAATTCCAAAAATAAGAGATAATTCATAAATTGACAAAAAAAATAAACAATATAAAATTATATAAAATAGAGGATTAAAATATGAATGATAAAACAAAAAGAATATTAAAACATATGTTAAGTGCAATCATATTGATGATCTCATTATTATTTGGATTCGCATCCATAACATGTTTTGTAATAGGTGCTCCAGTAATGGGTGTATTTTATATTATGTTCTCAATATCAATTATTACACTACTATTTAAGAAATCTAAAATGAATAGAATAATTTTAGCAATATTTTTATTAGCCACATTAATTTTAGGTACATTCCTTAATCAAATTGCACCACAAGAACCAGAAATAGTAGACCAATACTTAGAAAGCCATCAGATCTGATGGCTTTTTTATTTATATTTCACGATGAAATAAACATTTAAATCTTGGAATGTTAAATAAAGAGGATCTATATCCAATGTTTTTGATATATCTTTAATTAATACTGTTTTAAGAAAATTATAAATTTCACAATAACCATGCAGATGAACACTTTTACCTTCATTATCGATATATGCCAATTTAAATAAAGATTCATCAGTATTAATAGCCAATCTATATGAGTTAATTTTGCTTTCAAAAGTTATTACATTGTACGAATTAAGTAATTTTGATTTATATCGATTAAAAATATAATCTATATTATTAAAAAATGGTCTTATAGATTTATTAAAAACAAAACAATCAAGTATTTCTAAAAAATGAATTAAGGTTTTTAATTGGTTAATACCTTTTGAATTAACTTTAGATTTCTTTAAAATGTCAAGTATAGCATCAAAACCATGATCTTTAATTAAAACAATTTCATATTCATGTGAAAGATATTTTGAAGCATTCTTATAAAGGTCTGTAATAGAGATATCAGCAAAAAGATTTTTCTTGAAAGAGTTTTGAATTACTGACTCTATATCAAGATTACAAAATTGAAGAACATTTTTATCATTAATAGTTAACAGGCGGGGATAATGAGAAATTTTTGAATTCAAAAAATCCATATAAATGGTGTCATATTTTTCTTCAAACTCATCAACACAATATCTACATCCGTTAATAATAACAAAAATGTCATTCATGCCAATAAATATTTCAAAACATGGTTTTATATTAATAGTGAGTTTATCTTCCCATATATCCAAGTAAATATATGGTTCAAAATGTTTTGATTCCATAAAGCTCAATATATTCATGAGTGAAATAAATTGATTAATTTTATTAACATTAAGATTGGGAATTAAATTTAATAAATCATTAAATTTCTTATAGTCATATTTATAAATAATGGAAATCGTAGACAGAATGAGTCCATCAGATAGGCTATAACTAAAAGCACCATCTTTAGGATAGGACTTAATAATAAAATCATTAATAATAGAAAAGATAGATTTCACTTCAACTCCCCATTTAGAGAGTAAAGAATATAATCATGAATTAGCTTTTCTTTGTTACCCATTAAAAGACGTACACCTAAAAAATTAACATCACTATAATCATGACCTAACCAATAACGTTTTTTATTAACATGTTGATTTAATCCTGCATGAGCAGAAAAAAACAAAGAAGCTTTTTCAACAATATCTAAAATAACTTCGTCAGGAGGTCTTTTCTGTGTTCTAATACCAATAGAATGAGCGTGAAGATTGTTTTTACATAGATGATGATCAAACAAAGAAAGCGTGTTATAGCTGTAATATTCTAAATAATCGTACCACCATTTATCATAGGTAGTGTTCCTGAAAGGACATTCGATATAAAAGGAAGATAAAGAAGACTCAATTTCAAAACCAGTAATAAATGAAAATAAATAATCCATGAATTCTGTACAGTTTCTATCTGTATCAATTGTTATAATGTATTTAGCCATGATATCAAGACCTTTAATTAGGTGAACAGATGTTCACCAATTGCAAACTTTTGACTTGCACTATCAACATTATTCAAAGAAGGAAGATATTCAATGATGTAATCAGGAACTGATTCCTCGGAGAAAAATAGCGTGTAGTCAAAAAGCATAATGAAAGCAGACAAATTGTAAACAACAGAAGAAAGCGTACTAACATCTGTGAGCAATTCAGCACCTGAATTATAGATGATAGCATGTGCATCTTTGTCAGCTACACCTTTTGAATCAAATGCAAAAATGTAGTTTTCATGTGCTTTTGGCTTATGAAGACAAACTGACAACGACTTACAGTTTTGATGGTAAGCTTCTCGAATATCATAAATATTAGAATCAAAAGTGATTCGAACAGGAACATCAACATAATCCACACCAGCAATTCCAATAAGTTTACCTACACGAACAGTAAAATATTTGGAATAGCTATCTTCAATCTCTTTCTGAATGTCCAAAAATGTCATTGCTTTGTTCACACAGTCATCAAGACCTGACCCAACAATGACTTTATAATCATTCTTATTAAAAAAACGCAATTGACAAGAATCTGGAGAATTACTTGCAACTTTAGCTGAATCATGTTCAATAGTCGGAGCATAAATACTAAGCCAGTGATTTCTTTCTTCTTGTGTATATTTTTTCATTTTTGAAGATCTCTTAAATTGAAGTATGGATTATATCAAAAACCAATACAAATTAGCAATCAAAAACATCAAAACGATGAACCAAAGACTGATCTTCTTCTTTAATAATACGCAAACTCAAAAGTTTGAAGTTATCAATATTCAAATCACTACGACCAATGCTTGACATAACTGTATGGTAGTTATCAACAAAATATTTAGAACGGTCAATAATTTCAGAAATAACCAAATCATCAGGGACTTCTTCAATATAAATCTGTACTGAATTATATTTATTGCCATGTTGAGCTTCGGATGGATAAATATCGACTGGACTATAGCATTCAGACCCCGGATTTTCTGGATCTTCAATATGAATGATGTTTTCTTTAAACCAATCAAGATTTTGAATATCAGCAGAATATTTTTTTGAAATCTCTGCTCCAACACCAGAATCACCCCACTCACCCGTTACAAATGCACAAAAATTACGTTCAAAATTGCCAGCATAACTGTTAGTATCAATAATCAGGTAGTACATAATAAGTCCTCTTTAAAAGTTAATTATATAGCAAAAAAAGTAAAAATAAAAGAAATATTTTAAATTTTAAGCATTTGATATAGTTCAATAGATTTATTACAAAGGTCTTGATTTTCTATTCCAGTAACAGCAGAAATCTTATCCAACAAGGATTTTTTCAAGTGCTCATAAATATTATCAATACCACGAATACAAAGTGGTTCATAATCAAATTCTTCTGTCCTACATTCATAAACCAAACAATCAGAATGGGTAGTAATATATAGGTCTTGCCATCCATTAATTTTTTGATTATGTGTGAAAGTTATATTGTATAAATAATGTTCATCTCGAAATTTATTTATTACATCTTGAAATCTGATTTCAATTTTAAATTTTTTTGAATAAAAATCTAAATCATCCAATTGTTCTTTAAAAACAAGAATACTAAAAATTTCATTTAGTTTATTCAAATGATCATTACTTAAAAATGGGCTAAGGTATTTTTGAACTTTATAATTTGTGATATCAAATTCATGAGACTTAGATCCATTAATTAAATCCAAGTTAACAATAGAATCCGATTCGTTTTTTTTATGAAATAAATTATTAAATTCTGTAGCTGTATAATATGAAATCTTGTTATCAACAATTATAGAATTAATAAACTCTTTTAAATCTAAGTTCATAGTATGAATGAAAGACTTAGCTGTGATATTGGCAGGCAATAAAGCATTAAGTGTAGTTAATCTTTCTTGATACGTTTTTTCATAAGCTGTTCCATCTATAAGTTCATTAAGAGAAAACTCATCAAAATGAAATCTAATTTTCAGATTACTTAAACTTGTTTTATTAAATACTGCAAACATAAGCCTTGGTCCATGACTAAACATAACATTCTTATTAGTGTAAATAATTTTAACTTTAAATGATTGTTTAGTCTCGCCCTTCTGAATATAATCAAGAAGCCACATAATAGATTCTAATTGTGCAATTTTATGACTGTCAAGATTGAAAAATAGAGAAACAATTTCTTCAAATCTATGATCATATTCAAAATGATAAACACGCGGCAATACTTCTGAATCATCATGTTCATATTTTTTTTGAATTGCATCTACAAATTCATCATAAAAAGATGGCATATAATTTTCCTACTTAACATTTCATCATGGAGTACAGTTCTATTGAATTCAAATTTATTAATTCTTCTTCAATATCTAATGTTTTCATTATTTTTTGTTTTATACGTTCTCGAATGTGTTCATAAATATTTAAATAACCAAATATAGAGTTTTCAAATTCGTTATCGGCATAAAAAGGAGAGTTATCTGTTAATGTGTGATAGCTAAGTACATCATCATGAGTACCTAAAGCCAAACATTGTTTAAACCCCAATGTAGAATTAGAAGGCATAGGTATGGTATAAAAATAATAATCTGAATAAAATTTAAAAGGGATATCATTACACATACAAGACCTGATGGTTTTATCCAAATTATTACCATCCAGATATGATTCAAAAAATAGTAATGAATGAATTGTATTGATATTGTCAATAACATTTCTATTTGTAAAATTAAAAAATAAAGAATTGAAATCAGATACATTTAAATCAAAAAAACCACCAATTTTTTTCTCAAAAGAATATGTTTGTAACATTTCTTCAAATTTTTCTAAAGAGTAATAAATAATATCATTATTTTTTATTGTTGAAATTTTAATATCATCAATAGATTTATTGTTTTTAACATGAAATTCAGCAAAAGATTTGATCTCTGGATAACGAAAATCTATGTCTTCCAATTCATCCTGATACATTATCTCATACAAAGTTTCATCTATCAAAGAAGATATAGGATAATGTTCAGAATTGTAAGAAACTTCCAAATTTTCCTTAGTAGTTGACTCATTAATGGTGATAATCAATGTTGTACCTAAACTAATACGAATAAATTTAGGTGCAAGAACAATTCTAAAATTAAAATTATAAGGCTTAAATTCACCAAAACACGCATAAGCAGTAAAAGAGTTTACTGAATGGATTTGGTGCAGTTTACGATGATTTAATGGACAAATAAATGAAACAAGCTCATCCAAGGTAGATGTATGCTTGAAATGAAAAACTTTATATACAGGGTGCTTAACGATTGAAGTTAAATTATCAATGTCATATAAAACATTTAGTTTTTGTTTAAACTCTTCAAAGAAAGTCATAGTGAGTACCATTTTAAGAAAATATAATAATACTACAAAAAAGCATTAATGTCAACAAATACGGGGTTATTAATGATAATGATTATCATAAATATTCGATTATATTTTAATTGACAAAAAGATCAAAAAAATAGTAAAATGAAAAAATTAATTTGTGAATTAGAGGGTAATATGGCAAACAGTTTTGAACGAAACAAGAATTATCTAAATGAACTTCAGAAAAGAGCAGATGAGCAAGAGACACCATTACTTTCATCAAATTTTGATGTTTCACAAAAAATCGTGAAAACTCCACGAACTACTGATGAGTTTATTAAGAAAAGATGGGAGTTTATGGGATATGAAAAACCACCAGAAGCTCTTTATAATGATTATGATAAATCACTAATTGAAAGTTATGGTAAAAACATTGAATATGGTATTGGAACTATCAAAGTACCAGTAGGTGTTGCTGGCCCTCTCCGTATTAGTGGCATTCATGCTAAAGGAGACTATATGATTCCATTGGCAACCACAGAAGCAGCCTTGGTAGCAAGTTATCATCGTGGTGCAACCTTAATCACCAAAGCTGGTGGTGCAACATCTGTCCTTATTGAAGAAGCCGTAAGTCGTAGCCCCGGTTTTGCATTTAATACAATTCTTGAAGCTGGAACATTTATTTCGTGGATTACCCAACAGTATCAAAAATTTGTTGAATTAGCATCAACAACTACCCGTCATGGTAAATTGATTGATATGAAGATTCAAATGGAAGGTAATCATGTTTATGTCATTCTTGAATATACAACTGGGGACGCAAGTGGTCAGAACATGGTCACTATTGCAACCAATGCGATTTATCAGTATATCAATCAAAACTCAGTAGTACCTATTAAATTCTCATTTTTAGAAGCCAACTTCTCTGGTGATAAAAAAGCAAGTGCTATGAGTTTTTTGAGCGTTCGTGGCAAGAAAGTCACTGCTGAAGTTAATTTGAGTAAAGAATTGATCAAAAATGTACTATCAACAACGCCAGAAATGATGATGAATTATTGGTCAATGAGTGCATTAGGTGGAGTAATGAGTGGAACAATGGGTGTTCAAGGTCATTATGCCAATGGTTTAGCTGCCCTCTATATTGCAACAGGACAAGACGCAGCATGTGTCGCTGAGAGTGCCGTTGGGATTACACGTTTTGATATTAATGAAGATGGTGGACTATACGCGAGTGTTACCTTGCCAAACATTATGGTAGGCAGTGTAGGTGGTGGTACAGGATTAAGTAGTCAACGAGCTTGTCTTGATATGCTTGGGTTAGCTGGAAATGGTAAGGCAAGAGCTTTGGCAGAGGTGGTTGGTGGAGTATGTCTGGCAGGTGAACTCAGTATCATTGGGGCACTCTGTGCTAATCATTTCGCAAATGCACACCAACAATTGGCCCGAGGAAAATAAATGACTTATAATTATTCATTCTTTGAAAAATGGAATATATATCAGAAAAGTAGGTTCCCATTAATCAAGCATAGTATTTTAATTGCAGCCTTTAGCAGTTCAGCAGTTTCATTTTCAGCAATAATTGCTGGAAGAACAATGCCTGAATTACTTTCGTATATTGTTGCTTTCATTACATGTTTTTTATTCTTTTTACAACTGAGAATTGCAGATGAATTCAAAGATTATGAAGAAGATTGCATGTATCGTAATTATAGACCAGTGCCACAAGGAATCATTACACTTAAAGAATTAAAGTGGCTATTCATTGGTGCAAGTGGTGTACAATTAGCTGCTGCTGCATTTCTTGATTGGAAGCTTGCTGGAATATTACTGGTTGTCTGGATATATTTAGCCTGCATGAGTAAAGAATTTGGCATAAAATCATGGCTGAAAGCACACCCAATAACTTATTTGTGGTCACATATGCTCATAATGCCTATGGTGGATTTTTACGCCACCGCAACTGATTGGGTTTTACACTCAACACCACCCTACGCTTTGTATTGGTTTGTTGCTTTAAGCTTTTTCAATGGTATCAACCTTGAGATAGGAAGAAAAATCAGAAGTCAAAAAGACGAAGAAAAAGGTGTAGATACATACAGTCATTTATGGGGTGCAAAAAAAGCTTGTCTTTCTTGGATAGCAATGATCCTATTAACGGGTTTTTGTGGTATTGGAGCAGCTTATTACTTGCCAAATCCATTCTTTAACATTGTGGCTGGATTTGTTGTAATTTATACCATTATAAGTTGCATTACTATTAACAAGTTCTTGAAAGATACAGTAACAGGTAATGGTAAAACAATAGAGAACTTATCTGGCATATACACTTTAATCATGTACTTGTTATTGGGTATTATTCCATTGTTATATCAATTAACTATTTAAAATATCACCATATCAAAAGATGTGGTTTTTTACATTATATTGTGGTAAAATAACGAAAATTTAAAAGGTAAAAAAATGACATTTATTCACCATCATTCAGATTATAAAACAGCAGTAACTAAGAAAGATATAGGCGGTAAAGCTTACAGTCTCTATGTATTGGGTCGTGACAACAAATCACTGAATATTCCAGCATGGTTTGCAATTAAAGAAGGTACTCAATCAAAAATTGAGCAAAGTGACTCAATCAAAAATCAATTTCTAGAAGAACTTTCTTCATCATTAAAACAGTTTGGAGAGAACAAATTGTGGGCTGTTCGTTCATCTGCAAGCAGTGAAGATGGTATCAATAATAGCTTTGCTGGACAATTAGATACATTTCTATTCATTCCAACTGATAAAGTAATGGAGCATGTTGAAAAAGTATGGAATAGTATTTACAGTGAACATTTTGTACAATATACAAAAGAACGTAATCTAACAGTTATTGAATCACCAGCCGTATTGATTCAATTAATGGTAAATGCAACAAGTGCTGGTGTAGGATTTGGTGTTAACCCTGTAACACAAGACAAAGAATATGTAATCAGTGGTGTTTTTGGCTTAGGCAACCAGTTGGTATCTGGTGACACGGATGCTGACACTTGGATTGTGAAAAATAATGAAATTGATGATACATCTATCAGTTTCAAAGCAAAAAAAGAAGTGCTTGATAGCGAAGCTTATGGTACAAAACTTGTAGATAATGAAGATCCTGAATCTCCATCTTTGACAAAAGAACAAATCTATAAAGTAAAAGATCTCATTCAAAAAGTAAGTCAGTATTATAAACATCCTCAAGATGTTGAGTGGGCAATTGAAGGAAATACAGTATATCTATTGCAATCACGCCCAATTACAACCATCAATCAGGGAAAAGAAGTTCTGTGGGATAATTCCAACATTGCCGAAAGTTATGGTGGAGTAACTACGCCATTAACATTCAGCTTTGCAAAAAAGGCATATGAAAACGTCTATCGACAACTGTGCCTATTACTAAATATTCCAGAAGACAAAGTAGCAAATCATGATGTTGAATTCAGAAATATGCTGGGTTTAGTTAATGGTCGTGTGTTTTATAATATGAATAGCTGGTACAAAACACTTGCTCTGCTTCCGGGGTTCTCTCTGAATAAAACATTCATGGAGCAAATGATGGGCGTGAAAGAAGCCTTGAGTGAAGAGTTAGTACAAGAAATTCAACAATCAGTTACTCAAAATAAAGCTAAAGATACTTTTGATTTGGTTAAAACATCTGCTGGTCTTATTAAATCGTTGCTATTCCTTGATAAAACAGTAGATGGATTCTACAACAGATTGAATACAGCACTTGTTGATAAAGACTTGTCAAATATGTCTATTAGTGAACTAATTTCCTATTACAATAACTTGGAATTACAACTATTGAAAAAATGGGATGCTCCAATGGTAAACGACTTGTTTGCAATGGTTTTCTATGGATTGCTGAGAAAGTTGAGTTCTAAATGGTGTGACGATGTTGATGAAAGTCTTCAAAATGCTCTTATTTTAACTCAAGGCGGTATCATTAGTGCAGAACCAGCCAAATTGATGAAACAAATGGCAAGAAAAATTCATGCACAATCATTGAAAAATCTACCATTTGACGAATGGTGTAAAACTGTTGATTCAAGTAGTGTAAAACAAGATATTGATAGTTACATTGCTCGTTTTGGTGATCGTTGCTTGGATGAACTAAAACTGGAAAGTATCACTTTGTATGACAATCCAACCATTCTATATCAAACATTGTTTGAAATGAGTAACAATGAAGTATTGATGGTGACACCAGATGTTATTGAGACAGATGAAAAAGCAAAGGCCGTTGAACGTGATGTGATTGCTAAATTACCATTTATAAAACGCCATGTTTTCTCTTGGGTTGTGAAGATGGCAAGAAAGACCGTTCGTGAACGTGAAAACCTTCGTTTTGAAAGAACTCGTCTATTTGGAAGAGTGCGAAGAATTTTCTTGGAAATTGGTAAAAAATTGGTAGAAGAAAAAATTTTGAATGAAGAACGTGATATTTTCTATCTTGAAGTTGGAGAAATTCAATCATTTATTGAAGGTACATCTACACTATTGAATTTAAAAGCTTTGGCTGGACTTAGAAAAGCTGAATTCAATGAATATGAAAAATCACCAGCACCAAGTGACAGGTTTAATACCTATGGGATGGTCTATAAGAATAATAACTATCAAAGTAGACAAAAAACCGTTAATATAGAGGGTAACACCCAACAAGGTCTTGGTTGCTGTCCGGGCATTGTCCGTGGGCCAGTTAAAATTGTGCGAGATCCTAAAAATGTAACACTCGAAAAGGGCACCATATTGGTGGCAGAAAGAACAGATCCGGGTTGGATCATGTTATTTTCATCTGTTAGTGCTATTTTGGTTGAAAGGGGCAGTTTATTGTCTCATGCAGCAATTGTTTCAAGAGAATTGAATCTACCAGCCGTAGTAAGTGTTCCGGGGCTTATGGATTGGTTAAAAGATGGTGATATAGTAGAAATGAATGGTACAACTGGAACAATTACTAAAATTACAGAACAGGAATCAAAAGATGAAAACTGAAATTGAGAAAAATGCGTCATTTAACATTATGCGTTATGCCCAATGCTGGGAAGATGCTGATGTATTGATGGAATCATTGGATATCCAACCTACTGATGTATGCCTAAGTATTGCTTCTGCTGGTGAAAATACATTTTCATTGCTTTCTAAATCACCAAAGAAAGTAATTGCAGTTGATATGAATCCAGTACAATTATATGCAGTTGAACTGAGAAAAGCAGTTTATTCAAGATTAACCCATGAAGAAATGTTGAAGTTTCACGGTGCTAAAGCAGCAAGCATGGATGAAAGAGCATCTTATTATTCAAAAGTTGAAGATGCAATTAGTAAAGAAGCAAGAGAATATTGGGTTTCAACTAATTTCTTTGAAGTTGGATATGGAAATGTTGGTAAATTTGAAAAATATTTTGGTTTGTTCAAAAATGTTGTCATGCCTTTAATTCATAGTCGTAAAACAATCAAGCAACTATTTGAATTGAAAACTATTCAAGAACAAAAAGAATTTTATGACAAAAAATGGAATAACTGGCGTTGGAGAATGTTGTTCAAAGTTTTCTTTAGTCGTAAGCTAATGGGACTTATGGGTCGAGATCCTGCATTCTTTAAATATGTTGAAGGTAGTGTGGCTGATAAAATTCTTGGCCGTACAGAAATTGCTTTTTACAATGTTCTTGCAAGTGATAACCCATATCTTGATTGGATTCTGAATGGTAAATTCAATTATGCGTTACCACATGCTCTGAGAGCAGAAAACTATGAACTCATCAAGATGAATTTAAATAAACTTGAACTTCATCTCGGAAGTGTGGAATCATATTTGGATAAAACAAATGAAAAAGTCACAAAATACAACCTAAGTGACATCTTTGAATATATGTCAGAAGAAATGTATGAGAAATTGATGACAAGATTAATTGATGCATCAGAACAAGGTGGCCGTTTAGCTTATTGGAATATGTTAGCTCCACGTTTTGCTGGACTTTCAGAAAAACTTAAGGTAAAATTAGAACCCCTTAATACTGATGAATTATTCCTGAAAGATAAGGCATTCTTCTACAGTAAATATGTATGTGAAAAAATTGTTTGATAATAATTAAACCTAACAGATGAGCAAATAATGATAAGCAAGATATTGGAGTCACAAACCTTAGTTCTAATGGGTACACTGCTTTTCTTGAGTGGCTTATATGTACTATTTTCTGTTATAAAGAATAAATATAATGTATCAGCAGAAATGTCACGTAAAATGGTGCATATTGGACTTGGGCTGACAACATTAAGTTTCCCTTGGTTATTCACTGAAACATGGCCAGTTTGGCTCATGTGTGGAATTAGTATCATTACTCTGTTAGGTCTAAGGACTAAAAAGTTCAAACATAATCTCGGACAAGCATTACACAGTGTTGAGCGAACATCTTATGGGGAAATATGTTTCCCTGTAAGTGTTGCTATCTTGTTCCAATTATCACATACTGCTCCTGTCTTCTATATTGTGCCATTGCTTGTTTTAACGCTTGCTGATGCTTTTGCAGCTATTGTAGGTGTTAGATATGGTAAGTCACATTATGATGCAGCGGAAGGCATTAAATCTATTGAAGGAAGCCTATTCTTCTTCATTACAGCATTCTTGTGTATTCAAATACCTTTGTTGCTTATGAGTGATTATGCTAATAGCCATATCATATTGGTAGCACTTTTTATTGCCCTACTGATTACATTGTCAGAAGCAGCATCTTGGCAAGGTTTGGATAATTTGTTCATTCCATTAGGTGCTTATATGGTATTAACTAAATATTTGAACTTTGAAATTACAACTCTAATTATCTTGAGTGCAATTTTGTTAACAATTGTACTATCAGCCAGTTATATTAGAGAAAAAAGCACAATGAATCTTAGTGCGTTACTATCATGTGTCGTATTAGGTTTCTTATATCTAACTTTTGAACCACTTACATTCATTATTCCGTTATCAATGCTGCTACTCTACAGTTTTATTGCGAGACATGAACAATCACAATTAAAAAATTCACATACCGTATTGACTGTATTTTATTTAAATTTAGGTGGTTTGTTTTGGTTGTTTTTAAGTTCAACAATTAATTACAATTTTAAAATTGAATTTTCTATATACTACTGTATTCAAATGGGTATTATTTCATGGATACACCAGTATGTATTCTATGGGAAAAACAAATATGTATATTCAGTTATCAATATGATCATTCTCTATACAGCATTGTATATGTTGTATGCTCAATCATTTAATATATTTACTGATAAAAATTACATGTATTACTTAGTATTTATGTTAGCATCATTCGCAGTAAGCATATTCATTTTTAGAAAGTGGGCTAAAACATATCAAGAAATACCAAGTAGCAGAGAAAGACATATTGTTCAAGGTGGTACTGCATTTTTAGGAACTGTAATATTTTCAATTTTGAGGATTATTTATGCTTAAATATATGGGTAAAGGGGAATGGGCGTTTTATACGAATAACGGATTAATGACAAAAGCAAAGATTTGGTATTATCCAGATTTGCCAAAAGGTCATAGTCTGCATAAAGTAGGGATTATTGGTGGATTCACATGTGAAGAAGATGCCGATATTGAAATCACTAAAGAGCTTTTTGACAAATTATTCAAAGAACTAAGGGCAATGGGGGCAAAATCTGTTATTGGGCCTATGGATGGCAACACATGGCAAAATTACCGTTTAACAACATATTATGGTGATAAACCAACTTTCACAATGGAACCATATACACCAGAACACTACATAAAACATTGGGAGAACGTTGGATTTAAGCCCTCGGAAATATATTCCAGTTACATAACGGATATTTGTAGTTGGAATGACAGTAGAGTTGATAAATTGCATGATAAATTCAATCATCTAAATTTTAGAGAATTAAAAAAAGAAGATTTGGGTGATATTTTTGATTTAAGTTTGAAATCATTCACTAGAAATCCATACTATGTACCCATTTCAAAAGAAGTCTATTTGAATAAGTACGAAGGATTGTTGTCATTGCTTAAACCGAACCTAAGTTGTGTAGTATATAATGGGAGTGAATTGGTTGGTTATTTATTTGCAATGCTGGATATGAATGATAATAAACGAGTCATTTTAAAAACTGTTGCAATTAATGAAGAACGTAAATATGCTGGTCTTGGAACTTATCTACTTGCAAAACTTGTTGAGAAAGTAAAGCCAATAGGTGTAGAATATGCAATTCATGCACTAATGTATGATAAAAATCAAGTACAAAATATAGTAAAAGACAATAGCGAATTATTAAGAAAATATACACTTTATAAACGAGAACTCTAAAAAATGAACTTAATGGAACTATTTGATAAAAATGTAAAAGATCATCCTAACATACCAGCATTAAGTATGAGCAGCCGAAATCAGACTTGGACATATCAAGAACTGAGTTCAAAAGTCAATCAAGCAACTGCATACTTTCGTAATCTTGGTATTCAAAAAGGGGATGGTGTACTTATCTTAGTTCCTATGTCTTTTGAATTATACACAACCTTACTTGCTTTGTTCAAGCTAGGTGCTGTTGCAGTATTCATAGATCCACAAAGTTCTAAACAGCATATTAATGCCTGCATCAAGAAATATCCATTGAAAGCATTCATTGGCGTAAGAAAAGCTCACTTGTTACGTTTAATCAACAAAGACATTAGAGAAATTCCATTACATATGACAATGGGGTATTTGCCATTTACAAAAGATTTTAACAAATATTATCAACAAGATATCAGAGAATTGAAAAAGGTTACTGTTGATGATAATGATCCAGCATTGATTACCTTCACAAGTGGTAGTACAGGCAATCCAAAAGCTGCAGTAAGAACACATGCCTTCTTGTTGAAGCAATATGAAGTATTATCTAAAAATATGTTGTTTAAAAAAGGTGAAATTGATATTAGTACATTACCAGTATTTGTTTTAGCTAACTTGGCTGCTGGAATGCACAGTGTTATTCCAAATGTAAATCTGCTTCGTCCAGCAGAAGTAGATGGAAGTGTATTGTTAGAAGATATTAAAAGATACAAGGCCACTCGTTTTGGTGGAAGTCCGACATTAGTTGATAAAATCACTCAACACATCAATGATTATTCAGAACTATCATTAACACATGTTTATTTAGGTGGTGGTCCAGTATATCCTAAGATACTTAAAGGCTTGCAAGAAAAGTTACCACAGAGCAATGTATATGGGCTGTACGGTTCAACAGAAGCTGAACCTATTGCTCATACATCATCTTTTGATTATGACTCTAAAAAGGTTAAAGAAACCAGCACTGGAAATGGTTTATATGTAGGCGATATTGTAGAAGAAATAAAAGTTAAAATTGTTGATGGGTCAAAACTAAAAAGTCATATGGATGAAATAGATACTATCATCTGCGAACATGGAGAAATCTTAGTCAATGGTGATCATGTTTTAAAAGGTTATCTTAATGGTGAAGGTGATGAAGAAAACAAAGTGAATGTAAAAGGTGAAATCTGGCATAGAACAGGTGATGCAGGCTATTTCGATGAACAAGGCAAGCTGTGGCTTTTAGGTCGTTACAGTCAACGTATTATCACTGGAGACAAAGTGATCTATCCATTTGCTGTAGAAGCTGCATTATTTGATAAAGGATACCAGTCAGCAGTCATCCTACATGATGATGAACCATGTATAGTTGTTGAAACAAAAAAACCAGATGAAAATGTGTTAAAAAATATTGGAATAAGCAAAGTATTGATAGTTGAGAAAATACCAAGAGATAAACGTCATAATGCTAAAGTTGATTATGGAGCATTAAAGACATTCATTAAAAATAAAAAGTGATTTAAATTGACAATTATTCTCATATTGTTATGATATTTTGTTAAAAGGAGAATCATAATGATAGTAAAAAAGAGGCTTCAAAATTACATTAAATCGCCTATGACTGAACAAGAAAAAAGCACATTAATCAGTCAACAAGAAAAAGAAATGAAAAAACAACGTATATACAGTATAGTTTTATTATGTCTTTTACCATTTTTAAAGACAATAATAGATCTATTTTCTATATTCATTAATGAAGTTGGTAGAAACATTAGATTTGATGGAATGTCAGCTACTGAAATATTAGTGACCAATATAATAGCATTTATAATTGGATACATTGTAATAAAATCCAGTAGTAAACTTGGAAAAATAAAAGGTTTTATTATCTCTTATGTTGTATTATTGGGATGTGCTTATGCATATGTAATAACACATTCTGATGAAAATAATGTGGCATCAATGTTCATTGCAACTAGCTTAGTATCAATATTAATGTCAGGATTATTGTTAATGATATTTAATAGTTATTTGACAGATAGACTCAATGATAAGTACACTGCAATTTATGATAACAAATCATATTTGATAAACAGTAACTCATTAATTGAAACGAATGATATTAATGAAAACACTCTAATAAATAATGAATCAAAAATGTTTTATAAAAATATAAAGAAATTAAATCGAAAGCTCTACAAGTTTGAATATGACATTATTGTGGATATGAACCTAAAAGAATACGAAATAGAATTAAATAATTTAGTTGTTCAATAAATAAAAGGTTGCTTGAGCAACCTTATTTATTTTCTATTATTCTTCTTTTAGCAAAAGCCACAAAACAATATAGATAAGAATTGGAAAGCCAGTTAAAAATAATGTAGTCAAAACAGTTAGAACTCGTAGACCAGTAGCACTCACGCCAAATTTACGAGCCAATCCACCACAAACACCAGCAATTCTTCTATCTGAACGTGTAGTACGAACAAGATTTGACATAATTATAGCCTCCTATTAAGAATCAATGCCTTCTGAATACCAAGAATGTTTACAATCCTCACAATGATATTGGATATCATCGTATCCACCACAAGAACTTTCAATATCACGATAAACAAGGTTAGGTGATTTACATTTTCGACATACAAAACTATTATCAGGAGTTACAACTTTTTTCCAAGATGATTTGTCACTCATTAATATATCTCCAATTAGATTGTTTTGAATACATAATTATACCACATGCAAATTAAACAGCAATGTAAAAATTATATAATATATTGTTATTTTTTTAAATAGAAAGCATAGAATATAAAACAAGAGAATTGTTATTAATTTCTGCTTTATCTACCATTAATTTGGCTGCTATTTTATCAAGAATGCGGTCTTTAATCAAGTTATAAATGTCATCATACCCTTTGGCAACAAATGGATAATTTGAATCAAACGTAATAGGGCCTGAATAATGAAAAACTTCACTCTCTGTAGTTATAGATAAATCTTGTACAAAACTATTGTTTATAACTCTGCCAAACATGAATTGATACAAAGAATAAACATCCTTAAATTTAGAAAAATTTTGAGTGACTTCGAATTCTAAAAGATTATCAGTAAACACAATTTCTGGGTTATCTAACTTAGATTCAAAAAACATTAAGGAAAGAAGACTATAGAGATCTCGTTGTTGTTGTTTATTTAAAATATGAGGTAAAAACAAATTCATATCAGATAAACTAAATTTATAATAATTACCAAATGACTTAAACTTTTTTGAAATTTTGCAACATTCCTCATCTGATAATAAAGTAACTGAATCATGCTCTAAAACTGACTTTATAGCATCAGTCATAGATGAATTACAGACTTTATAAATATGACTAAAAGTTTTAAAACCTTTTAAAATAAGTGTACGATGAAGTTCAAGCTGCCTATTTTTAAAGTGATATTCTAAGTTAAAACCTTTTTTGTCACTATTGTATCCAATATTTAAATCGAATAATTTAAATGAAACATTCTCAATGGTTTCATTTTTACGAATAGTTACAGAGAATATATCACCAAACATAAAAATAAAGATTTCAGAAGTATAAGCCATAATTACTTCATTATGATGTTTATAGAGTCTATCTTTATTAACCATAGAGATAAAGTCTGATAAAAATTTCAGTCTATTAAAAAAGTGTTTATCAATATCAAAGGCTTCATGAATGAATAACATAAAACGTTCATCGAAATGAGTGCGATAGATTTTATGACCAATAGATGTGACAGTATGTTCCATAGATTTCAAATCATAATATTTTCTCAATATTAAAGACATTGAATCGACTAAAGGCATCTGAGCAACAATAGGCTTAAAGTGGATTGTTGTATTTAGATTATCATTTGATGTGGGAGTCATTATTTCTACCTATAATTAATAAAAAAGCCCCGGAGGGCTTTTATTTTGCTCTTGAATATTTTGCTTGAATCCAACGCCAGAAAGAAACGTCTTCAAGTTTATACTCAATGCAGACTGGAACAATAATTGCTCTAAGTTGATACATATTCCATGATTTAGTTTTCATGAGTGCAATAATTGCATCAATACGAGCTTTTGGTGCTGGCTGACGTTCTTTGGGTTCAACTACACGACAATGAGCTTTCATTGCCTGATAAACAGCCCAAAGCTCTTTGTCCGCTTTTGCTTCTGCCGAAAGAATTTCTTCTGGTTCTGCCACTGGAACTGGTTTGACATATAAATCAGAATCTTCTTCTTTTTCCACAATTTCAATAGAATCTGGAGTGTCAAACACATCATTAGGCCATTCTTTGTTATAAGTGTAGTTAATGCAGTGTTCTACACCAGTAACAGTATCCTTAAAAATGTACCACCTGTATTGCCGTCCGTCGTCCTCTTCGAAATCTGAATGACGTTCGCCTTTCTTCATAACGTGATCAGGATGATACATAGGAATATCATCAAAGACTTCTTCAAAACGTTCGGTATCAAGCTTATCATTCACAAGCTTTTCAACTTCTTTAAATGTCATTTTCAAGGTTGCAGTCATTGTGTAAGCCTCTTGATTTTAAAGGTCTATTATATCAAAAAATAGAATCGGAATCAACTATTTTTGATTATACTCAAAAATTAATCATTTCTTCTAAATCTAAATAATCTTTTACTATTTCACGACTACTAAGAACTACAGTTGATTGTTGCTGCTCACTGAGAAAATCTTCTGCCACACCTATTATTGAAGAATATAAAGGCTCACTTAAAACCTTGTAATTATAACAAATATATTCTAAAAACTTTCGCTGCAATTCTTTTTTAATACAAAATGCGGAATGGAACTTAAATGTTTCTGTTTTTAAATCAACAATTAATTCAAAATTTTCTGAATAAACATTCATTCTTTTTTCTACTTCACGAAGCTTATTAAAATAATTTAATCTTAAATTTTCCAATTCATTGCATTCAAAACGTTTCTTAGATGTATAACAGTCTTGTATTTTAAGGTGAGTTATATCATTTTTTGTTTCAAGATAGCTAGTTGTGTTGAAATTTAATTTTTTACCAAACTTTGAAATATTCAATATTACTATATTTGGACCTGTTTTTGACTTAATACGCAAAGTCCCAAATAGATCATTTCGTTGATAGAATTGATTGGTTTCATCAGTGTAGCATTTTAAAATATATTCATTAAAATTGTCATCTTCAAATTGAAAACCATCAATGGAAATCACAATCTTATTGTCTTTTAAGGTGACGGAACCAATGTGAAATGGTATTGATACATTGCTTCCTAAAATTGAACCAATTTTAACGTCTTTATTACTATACCTACTCTCCCAAAAGAATCTAATTTGTTTAATGTCTGAATACTTATTTAAAATATAAGTTAAAACATCAATTTTATATTTTTTGTGAGCTATCAACTGACCATTAATAACCTCAAGATTTGATGTTTTAGATTGTTCTATAAATGATTTTAATGCTAATTTTGATAATATCATAATTTTTCCTTATATATTAAATAGAAATCATATTCAGGTAGCATATTTAATAATACTACCTAATTTAAGTAGATTAATCAAAAGTAATAGATTTCAAAAATTCAATTCGTTCAGAAAAAACTTGCTCAGCTTCTTTAATGGCGTCAGCGAGCCATTCTGCTTTACGTTTTTCAAATTCTTCATCTGAAATAAGGAGTTCAAATGAAGACTCTCCAGAATTAAAACTATTGTAATACATTGTATCACGAACAAGTGTTCCATCATCGCCAATGAATTCAACCTCTGTAATACTGTTAATTGAATGACGAATAATGTATCCATCATATAGAATGCCTTTTTGATGATTATAGCCTTCTGAAACAGTCAGGTGAACTTGATATTTAATTTTGTCGCCAGCTTTAGCAAGATCTGATTTACGCATTGTTTATTCCTATAGATCATTTTTTAGTAGATGTTGATTATCGCAAAACAGTTGAATGATGTCAATAAAATTTGCAGTTACCAATATTACTCACAATTAAAATTAATAAGTGTTCTTACAAAAGATTGGTTAATAAGGTTTAAATTAACAATTATAATTTGGAATATTTTAATAAGTTGTTTTAATTATTATTGTGTGCTATATAATAATATATATAAGGAAATATTGGAAATTTTATGAATATTAAAAAGATAAAATATGGATTTAAAATAGCAACTATTGCACTAACAATAATGAGTATAGTAGGTTGTACTACAAAAAAACCACAACCAACAATTTTCGGCCATCAATTAAATGAAGTGCAAAAAGAGAAAGTTATTGATGAAGAAGGTAATGAAGTTAAACTTGATGAAAATCATAGAATAAAAACGATCAAAACAACAAGCAAAGGAACAAATAGACTAGACTGCGAAAAAATGCAATGGGATACCGTAGAAAAAGTAAAAATGATAGTTGTAAGATCAGGTGATGCATTATTAGAGCAAACTAATACAAAAGATCCCAAAGTGTACGAAAATAAAGCTATACGAATGGAAGTAAATTATTGTAAACAATTAGATAGAGAAAGACAAGATAGTTATTCATTTACAATAACAGTAGATTCATTAGGTGATAATATAGAGACAAATAAAACTATGAAAAGTATAGGAAAATTTTTTGCTAAAGTTGGATTAGTCGTATTGATTACAGTTGGAGTTATAATTGCAGTTCCAGTATTTATAGTAGGAGCAGTAGTAGTAGGGATACCATCCATGATATATGCAATATTTAGTGGGTTATCAAGATGAAAATTATAAAAAAAATAACAACAGTAGCATTGATATTTGTATTAGTAGGATGCTCATCAGTACCACCAGTGCCACATAACAAAACTACAATATATGGTAAAACATTAAATGAAAGACAGAACCTATATAACAATAATCCAAATATTAGATCAAATACAAATTATGAAACTAATGAAATAAATAGAATTGTAAAACATAGTGAAAATAATACTTTTGAAGAATGCGAAATAGAAAAAGCTAAAGATTTAGAAACTGTATTAGAAATATTAAATGAATCTTCAATACAACCATTAATAAAAAAACAAGAAAAATATGCAATTATATATGAGAATGAACAATTTAGAATGCAACAGACCAATTGTAGTAAAAACAAAAAAGATTTATATATTTATGAATTAATAATTGATTCGAAAACAGAAGCTGCTAAAAGTTTAATGGATAAAATTGGAGAAGGGCTAACATTGGTAATATTATCACCTGTAATAATTTTTGGATACATATTAATGGGCGTAGTTAATGGTGTTCTATATTTAGATAAAGTTGCAAATGAAAAATAAAAGGCTTATTGTAAATAAGCCTTAAAAACAAAAAATACTGAACAGATTTAAACGTTCTTTAAACTCAGCAGAATGAAAATTATATACTGATGGAATATAGTATTCTGGAATTAATTCTTTAATCTCTTTATCGTTATTAATAGATAGTTTAAATAAAATAATTTCATCTTCAAATGGACATAATTGTTCTTTTGTTTTTAAAGTTTTTCTTATACCATAATCTTCAAGATGAAATGCAACGGATTGATTATTCATTTCAATAATGTTGAATGATTCATCAAACTTCAATTTAACAGAAAAACGCTCTCTATTTTTTCCTTGAAATGTTAATGAATATTCTGATTTTGCAATCGAAAGGTCATTATTCAGTGAAATAGAAAAAGTTGAACTATGAATATTAGAAACTGTCAAAGGGAAATCCAAGCAGTCAAATTCTAAATGATTTTCTGAATTTATTTTGGAATCGAACCATTTGGATACAGTAAATTGATATTGATTTTTTCCTTGAATAACAATAGAACTATCTTTTTCAATGATATCTCTAATTAAACGCATATTAAAATGTTTTTCTACTGTATTGAAAGACTTTTCAAGATTAGATTTAATTAAATCTTTTCTTCTTTGAATAGAAGTATTGAAATCATCAAGACAATTATATGACTCATGATAAACTTTATCCATTATAATAGAACGCATAGAAAACACTCCAATAATTAAGTCAATTTATGATGTTTTGGAAGGAAGCTGTATTTAAAATTAGGATCAACTTTAAATTTTTCATTCTCATACTCAATAAGAGATTCAACAGCCTCATTGTACCCATTTACAACGCCAAGCTTAATATATGAAGTCCAATGATTCAACTTAACAACAGTTAAGTTTTTCTCAGGGATAAAACCATGCTCTTTATAAATGTCGAGAACTTGATTATAACCACGATGATGACCATGAAGAACACAGTTTTCTGGAGTATAGGCATCTCCTTGACTGTAATTTACATCCTTACGATATTGAAGCCGAATATCAACAGGATTTGTTTTATTTTTGCGAAAGAAATGGAATATTTTAAGTGGATTCATTTTTTGCCTCAGCAATAAGATTTGTCGTAGTATAACATAAACATAATATACAAACAAGATTAAAAAAATAATGCTTCAAATCAAAGTCATGTTATACAGAGTACGCCGATTAGTAAAGTCATCAGATACAAAATCATAAACACCACACGAATTGAACTCGGGAAATAATTCAATCGTTTCTGTAGTATAATTAGTAATCAAACTATGCAAAAACAACTCATCGTCATAAGGACACATCATGTCTTTACTTTTAAATTTCCTAATCTCATAATCTAAACACATCGATTGAATTACATAATCATATTCTATGAGATTTAATAAATTATCAAATTTTAATGTAAGAGATGAGTCAAGTGTCTCATAACTAATAGCAGAATAATAAACAGATTGAATATTAATGTCTTTATCTAACAACACATAGAAATATGAATAAGATTCTTTTAATCTAAATGAATATTGCTCACATTTTAATTTCAAAACACCACGGCAAGACACAACACAAAAAACGTGCTCACCTACACATTCTTTTTCGAATTTAAACTTCATTAAACCAATTTCTGATATATTACCATTATCATATATATTTAAATGCAATTTAACATTCATTTTTTTATTAATGAAATCTAAAATACTTTGAATTTTTAAAACAATTTGATTTTTACAATGATTAGAGAACTCAATAAAATCATTAAATTCTGGTGTCATGTAATACCGCAGAGTAAATGGTTCTGGCCTAACTTCAAGTGGTCGTATTCGTTTTGTTATTTTGGTCATTTTTTATTCCATTTAATATATGTTCAAGAAATTTTTGTGTCACGGCAAACAAAAACTTCCATATGATCAGTGGAAGCATGTGAATATGGATTAATGCGGTGAACTTTCGGATCAGTAGCACCTTCGTTCCAAGGAATACGTTTTTCATGGTCTTTGAAGTGATAGTAAGTCTGCATCATTGCACAATCTTCTGCATAAACCTTGCGAATAAGCTTATTCAGAACAGAAACAGGAACTTTATACCAGCTACCATTAGCTGCCAAAATGTCTTTAGGATCATCTGGTTTGAAATGCGTCCAGATAGCACCATCAATAGCATGAAACTTTTTGCGAACACCAGCTTTGAACTCTACAGTTTTAGTGCTGCCAATCAAGAACAGTTCAATATAAGGAAAGATAAAAGCGTAATAACCAAAACGTTCAGGTGCAGAATGGAAAGTGTCTCGGCCAAAGTTTCCTTTCTGCTTAACCATATTAAGACCACCATAACGAACGAGAGCAACGGCCCCATCGCCAAAAGGTTTTTTCATGTCCTTATCTTTTTTCTGAACCCGTTTCATTCATAGCTCTCTATATTAAATTTTGACAATAATAACATATTTTGCTGAAGCAATCAATAAAAAGTTATATTGAATACATCTCAAACATTTCAATTTCTTTTTTATCATTAAAAACATCATTGAAAGATAAACCTGTAAAATTTAAATAAGCATTGATCTGTGATTCAGAATAATGAGTGCCTTTGATAACGATCTCTCCACCTTTAATGATATCGTATTCAAGAATAATATATTTAAGAGGTATAGAAAACTTAGGTCTTTTAACAAAATCAGCATTATAAAATGAAGTCAATTCATCAATTTCGATATCATATTTTTTTGGAAATGAATCTTTAAAGAAATCCTTTATAAGTATTTTAATATATGAAGGATTAGGTTTTAAAATATGAAAACAACAATTAACAATGAAAAAAATAAGATAAACAAACAAAACAGTTTTATAACCATAAGGAAAATTAACATCCAAAATATTTGGAATAAGTAATAATGGAAGTGCTAAAAGAGAAAGCATAAAAGAGACAACAAGTATATATCTATAGCCATTATATCTATGCCCTTTATATAAAAAATACTCTTTTTGATAACATTTATTTTTATGAGATATAAAAAGATAAATGATTTCTTTTATGATAAAAATAAAGCAAAAAATAAAAATAATAATAGGATTCAAATCAAATTTAAATATTGACAAAAAATAAGCTGTAATTAAATAACAAGATGTAAGCAGTGCTATTAATAAACCTTCAGCTTTTAATTTTAGATATTCCATATAATTTTCCTTAAATTAACTTAACTTAAATACATTTTAAATAAGTCTATTTCATCATTGCTTTTCATTAACTGCTCTAAAGTAAGATCATTATTTTTTAGATATAAGGATAAAATATCCACAGTTAGCTGCATGTCTTCTAAAATAACAAGAGAACTAATATATGAACTTTCAATATTAACATGAAAATAAATTTTTAATAAAATAGAACTATTAGTTGGCTCAAAATACCTTAATTGACCGCCAATAAGCTCTTGCTTGTTTTCAGGTATAATTGTGTTTTTTGTTAAAAAGAAATTAACTTTTTGAAAATCTATTGTAAAATCAAGTCCATTACTACGAGTTTCAAAAGACTTTTTAAATAACCTTTTAACTTTTTTCATATTTCTAATATCATCAATTAAAAATGTAAGAACAATAGAAACCATACAAAAAGATAGAAAACAAGATTTCAAAATTTTATCAATATTTACATTAATAATAATGTTTGAACCAAAAAGTAATGGCGTAGTTAGTATACAATATAAAAAAGTTTGTTTAAAAAAAGCAAAAGTAGATTCCCTAATATAGAAACACTTAATCTTGTTATGATAATAATATTTAATAAGTTTACTATTAATAACAACTAAAGTCATAAATACAAATGAATCATAGTATACAGTCATAAACATTGAACTAATATAATATATTGACAAAGCAAAAAGACAAAAAAATAAGCCTATAATAACTTCTGTATGATATGGGAATATTTTTGTTTTTAGGTTAAACATGTCAATGTCTCAAATAACTAACATATCAATAACGTTCAGCTTTGAATACAATATATCAGGAGTATTTGTGTATTCGTTATACAACATCTCTAAAACAATTTGAAGATCACTTTTATTAAAATAAGCAATATTCAAATAGTCTCCAAATAAATTTTGGTAAATATCCTTTTTTGAATAATATAAATCAAAGACCTTAAAGGCTATGTCATCAAATTCATTATTTAATTGAAAAGGTCCATGAATAAAATAAAAAGGCACAGGATCAAGTGAGGTATTACTTGATGCAAAAGAAATTCTTTTATGAATTTTCATATCACTTGTTAAAACATAAGTAAAAATGATTTCTTTAATAAATACACAAAGTTCATTTTCACGATTCATCTTAATTCTTTTTTCAAATGTAGCACTAACAAAATCAAAATCTTCATCAACTTCAATTTTGAAATAATTAATTTTTCCGGGTAAATAAGAAATAGGAGAATAACATAACACTGAGAAAATAATATAACCATCAGTATTGTAAATAGTTACATTAACGTTATCTGATTCATATTGAATATCCAGAGTATTGGAATAAATATTTCTTTTAAAATTAGTAATCGGTTCACCAATAATTTTTTCAACTATTGCTTTAACTTTATGATCAAGAACACTGCAAATTTTATCATGAATTATACGTGTATGCGTTGTATAATCCTTAAAAACAGATGGCTGTTGATATAACGATTCAAGCTCTTCTTTTAACTTCATATTAATTCACCAATAAATTTGGTTGATTATATCACAAAAAAACAAAATAAAAAAGACCCCATAAGGAGTCTTTTTTAAATAACAAATGGAACAATTAGTCCCAGTACCGCCAATCATTGCAGAGCTTATCGATTTGGATATCTTCGAATGTATCGGAGACGATCAACTGCTCTCTTAACTGCTGCTTGCTTTTTGCTCTGTATTCCTGTCTGTACCCTTTGCCTGCTGTCCAATTCATTGTTGGTCCTTTGCAGGAGTGGAATAACGCTTTAGCCTTGATATTTGCTTCTTCGAGTGTTAAACCGATGTACTTGCTCCGGTTGTATTTCCCGATTACTCCATTTTCGTCTACATCGCGTTGATCGAAAGTGAAGAGTTTTTTGAAGCTTTTATCAGCGTTTTTGCGGCGTACTGTTCTGCTCATAATATGTATCTCCTTTAAGTTCACATAATACTAAGCATAAACACCTCCTATTCTAATTGGGTTAATCGTTTTGAGACGACTATAATATCAAAATAAAGCAATCATTGCAAGCATTAAAGTTCCATCATCTTCCAAATTTCAAGGCGTTCTTTAAAATCGCTCTGAGAAAATGAATATACCCCATGATTAATGAATTCTGGCAAGACTTCCACAACGTACTCTTTGTTTTTAGTTAACAAAGAAAAAAGAATTGCTTCCTCTTCAAATGACATAAGCATATCTTTATTTTTTTCAATAACAGTAGATAGTGATTCTTTATTTTTAATCTCTAGAATTTTAATTTTTAAATTAGTAAAAGCCAAGCTCTTATCAAAGCAAAGCCAATTAATTTTTAAAATAGGACCATTAATTTTCATATACTGAGATTTAGAAGCATATACAATGGAAAGAACCTGAAAATTTTCATCAAGATGAAACTCAAAAGCTGATGCATTTGAATCGTTAAATTTAAAAGGAAAATCTTTAACATCTAATTTGATAAAATTTGGTCCTGTTAATCTAAAATCATGATTATTATTTGATGGATACATTACAAACTCATAGAAATATTCATTATTGATCGTAAAACCGAAAGGAGATTCTTCAACCTTTAAATCAAATGATATATTAAATTTTTTCTCTACAGATCTAATGGTGTCAAATAATTGCTCTTTAATTGAATTTTTAGTATTACCAAAGTTCTTAACAAGATGAAAATTATTTTGAAGCGTTGAATTAATAGTTCCAACAATATGTGTGTTCATATATCACCTAAAAGAAATTATTGAAAAATAAAAGTCAAAGATAAAAATCTTTAACTTGATGAATATATTTCAACTGATCATAAATACGAGAAATTATCAAACCAGTAGCACCATTATGCTTATATTCTTTTGTGCTTACATCTTTAAATAATTTCATAAACTCATTAAATCCATCAGTAGTAAACTTATTTTCAAATTTTTTGAGTTGAGCAGGTTGCATAACACCAGCATTAATCAAATTTTGAGAAACCAATTGAAAAAGTTGAATTGCATATTTTTCTGCATATTCAACTGATTTATCAATAATTGCATTATTGAGCATTTCAAACATTTGAATTGTTGATTTTACATTAATCTTATGATTTACATAAGTGGACAAAAAATCCCTAATTAGAGATATTTTATAATTAGCAGAATCATATTTGTCAGCAACAAAATCATATTTAATATCTTGCACACTGGGCACAGTATTTGGAAGTTCCAGACCAATAGAATCAATGATATCGAAAATTGCAGCAACAGGATTCATAATATATACCTTCTAGTAGTGAAATATTTTTTAGACTGATATTATAGCTCAAATACAAAATATAGGCAATAAATTTGTACCATTTAAGAAGTTAAAAACTGTCAAGGGAATCTTTTGAATAATAATCAATGTTTCAAGCTGATTTTCAAATTATTCTAAATTAATGTAAGAAAAGGCTCCGAAGAGCCTTTGTCTATCAAACCAGTAATTCTACATCAAGACCAAGCAATTCAGCAATTCGCTTGTTATCACCGTCTCTGGCTTTGGCCATGCCACATTCTGATTCACCAAAACACTTGATGTTAATACTACCATTTTCCGAAATAGACATATTCATGAACCCAGCACTTTCGCAATCAATAGAACCAAAGAATGCTGCTTCAGAAACTTCTTCATGAGAAAGTTCATGCCAAAAGATAACAACCTTACCACGATAAATAATGTATTTAGTAGGAGAATCTTCTTTCATGCCAATAGATTCAACAATATCACGAGCACAATCACGGCGTGGCCCTTTACGAAGCGACTCACTCTCTCCAAAGCATTTAGGAGTCAATACACCATCAATAACATCAACTTGCATAAAGCCAGCACCATGAATCAACTTGCCACGAAGAACATTGTCAGCAAAATGCTTATGTTGAATACTGTCCGAAAAGACAAGGAAACGATGTTGATTACGAATGTATTTAGTAGTCATTGATAAGCTCTCTTTAATGTAGAAAGGTATTTTACCAAAAAAATGAAGTTAAGTAAACAAAAAAGACCTCCGAAGAGATCTTTTGTTAGATTACTTTTTTGCACGACTCAATGTGACTTGCTGATCAGTTTTGTAACATTCCATGTCTTGATACAGAAATTTGTTTTCAACAATGGTTGCTTGTTTTTCAATAACGACAACAGAATCCGTATCACCAAATTTCTTAACACGACAAGCAAAAGAACATGCAATTCCACTTTCTTGCTTGATTTTAACAAATTGAACTTTCTTGTTAAGTGGCTTGTCCATGAAAAACTCCTGAATTAAAAATCACCAAAAGGATCATAACCAATAAAAGGTGCTGAAGATTTCTTTGCCGCTTCACGCTTTCTTTTATCCTCTTCAATCATTTCATGTGTGTAATAGCAGTTACCAATGTAAATGCCATTGTCATCACCCATTGCCCTGTTTGCTCTAAGATTTTTAGCGTATTCAGAATCAGGGTCAATGTAACCATCGTCAAAATCCATAGCCATAGAAATTCCTTATGCTGATAGTCGTACTTTCTTTTTGCTTACATCGCCTTCAAGGAAATTCCAAATGACATTGTAAACAGCTTTTGGAAGTGATTTATCCATGTAAGGACGTTTATCATCACTGAATGGAACAGAATAAAGAGTCTGGTCAGGAACAACACAGTTATCTTCATAGATATTGACTTTTTTCATCTGAACATCACCAGTAAGACCAGTAAGTGAGAAATCAGATTCAGCAAAATCCATTGCAGGATGATTCTTGCTGTTTTTTTCGTTTACAACTTCAACTGTTCCATCTGCATGAACAAGTGCAAGTACACGATTTTGTTTTTTGAAAAGTGCTTTGAGCATTACATTCTCCACGATTTATTTTTAAGCAATTATACCATTACCATAGAAAAATACAAGAGATTTGTATAAGAATGCGTTACTTATTTGCCATTGGCAGGAACAGTAGATTGTAGACCTGTTACTAAAGGTGTCATCCCCTCTTCAAAGCGATTTGTCTTGTATAACCTTCGATATTTAACAACCTGCTCAGCCGCATAAGTATCAATGCCATTTTCAATGAGTTCATCAACCACCTCCATATCAGAAAATGAAATTGATGAATTGATCAATATTTGTTCAATAAGAGTTACTTCATTATCAGTAAGCTGCAATGTATGTTGTGTATGCATAATGTTGTTTAAGTTATGATTTTAAAACAGTATAACAGTATTATAAAGCTTTGCAATGAGTTATCAACACTTTATTACATCTAACGATAATTTTTTGACGACATATTTTTTGACACTGTAAAATAAGTTGATTAAAAGAATAAAATATGCTAATATCATCAAGCACAATAGAGGGTCTGTAAATGACAAAAGCAAATAATGACTATGAAAATGCAGAAAAATTAGGTCTAACACAAAATGATAGATGGTCTGAAGGGATACCACATCACCCAAAATCTAAACGCTTGATGGAATTTTTATACAAACATGATTTTAAAGATTTTAATGGCTATTTTGACTGGAGTATGGGCGGTGATGGAGACAATGGTGAAACGCTCATGTATCAAATGGATGCATTTTTTGAACTAATGGATAAACTTGAAGAAAACAAAAAAGGTGGCTGATGCCACCTTTCTTATTGGTTAATAATCAAAAATTATGCGAAAGGCCCTTTTCGCCATACACCTTTCAAAAACTTATCAAAAGGCAAGTGAACTTGAGATCCACATAGGCGGCATGTCTTTTCGTTACACATCGAATTAAGACCATTAAAGCGAGTCTCTTTCCAAATATGTACATGTGGGATTTTTTTGAAAATATTAGCAATATTCATAGTAAAAAAGCGGCATTCAAGCCGCTTACTCCTGTTCAACTTGGAAACGTGGCAGACGGGAATCAAACCACTCTTCCATTGTCATGATTTCTGGAAGGTTTGGCGTGCGTTCATCATCACCAAGGAAACGGGAGATATTAACTTTAGTACCATTAATATCAACAGATTGTTGGCTCAAACAGATATCACCATAAGGAAGGTAATAAGACTCACAACGTTTGGACGCTTCAAGGTGAGAAGGAGAAGCTTCTACTTCAGCATCATCCATAAAAAGAGACTCAGAATAAAGAGCCTCATCAGCCGCAGATGGTTTTAGATGTTCAATATCAAGAAACTTTTGAACACGCTGATTAACAAGATCAGTCAAATGATCTTTCAACCCTTGAACAGATTCAAACAGTACAGGAATAAGTCCCTCAATGTTAGCATCAACATCCATAGAGTCCAGTTGAGTTACCAGAATAAGTTTTTGCATAATAAAATCCTCAGAAAATGTAATTTAAGTTCGTTTAAGCCAAAAGATTAGAAGTCTTGCTCTTTCAGCATACGCCGATTTTCGGCTTGTTTAACGGAACGTTTATCATTTCGCATGCAACGAGCGGTTTGCTGTTTGTTGCGAGTGCGTTTTACACGGCCTTGTTTGTGACGACCAGCTACATAAGTGAAGCCATCATCATTTGCCTCAAGGATACCATGCATGCTTTTCATTTCTGGAGTCATTTTATAAACCTTTATATTTCATTAGAAAGTGCCCTTATTATATCAAAGAGCACCTGATTTGTAAATATTAAAATGCTATTTATTTCTTTTGAGATTTTTCAAAATCTTTGAGATATTTTTCAAGCGTAGCAAGAGATTCGCCTTCATTCATGATTTCACCATCTTCACGAATATGCTCCCAACGTTGAAGCTCAACAGCATCAGCAATGAAATTGAAGACAGAAAGGCTTTGGAAAACAACAGTTTCACTGACACCAGTGTCTTTAAACTTTACACGAATGCTCAGTTTATAAGTAGGCTCTGGTTCTTTTGGAGCAGCGAACAATTCATCAAGATTAATAACCGAAAGAATAGTATCCATTATTGAAGCCCTTGTGTAGTTGAGTGTCATCATTATAACAAACAACAAAGGGCTTGTAAACAATAAATCATCTGAAAATTTTTATTTTGCTCAAAAAATGAACAGTGATTAGTCAACACCATAAGATTTGAAAATCTTGATCAGATCTTCAAAAACAGTTTTCGATCCAGAAATAGCGGCTCTGACAGAAAACAATACAACATTATTTTCAGAAAGACTAATCATATCATTCAATTCTGATTCTTTCTTAGCAATGTATTGCTGAATCAGGGAATTTGCCAAATCAATTTCTTCAGGCGTGAATGGCTCAACCATATTATCTTTTTCAAGCTGACTTTCAAATTTTGCATTCAATTTATCAAGTAGACTGACATAAGCCTGATAACGTTGAGTGTTTTTTGAAATCATACGATTCATTTCAATACGATCAGATGCTGCATGCATACACACTAAAGCATTAATACGATTTGTTTCTTGTTCAGCATAGGAAAGTGCTGTACGAAATTCTTGTAAATGGGTGGCACTAATTTTCATCAATTTTCTCCTTCTCATTTTTCAATCAGTGTATTTAAAAGTGAATTATCAATAGAAATAGTTTCAATAAGTTGTTGAGTCATTGAGGTAATGACAAGCTTATTTTCAAGATCAGATGCCGTGACCTCGCTGATAAGGCTTTCAAGCTCATCAATCTCACAATTAAAAGTTTTCTTGATAAGTGGATGTTTTGGATCAGTAGCACACAGTTCAAGAATAAAAACGAACTTATCGATATAAGAGGCTCTAAGCTTTTCCTTCATATGAATATTAATGTAATGACCAATAAGATACGTATAATTGATTTCTGTTCTATATTGTTCTTGGTAAAAGGAGAAAGAAGACTTTAACTGATTGTAGCCACACACGATTCGGTTAAGTACACGTTCATTTACGACTTCTTGAAGAAATTTAAGCTTATCAATAACATCATAATTGTTTTCTTTTTGAAGATGACAAATAAAGTCACTGATAAGTAAGTTCAGTTTGTTAAGATTGTCAGACATTTGAATATTCCTATGAAATATGAAAATTAAGGAATGTATAGTAGCACAAATAAAGTAAAATAGCTACAGCAATTTGTATAATTTTCAACCTATGCTATAATATAGTAATAACAACAATGGAATAAAAAATGAAAGAGACTGATACAAAAAAGAAAGCTTCATTTGTAGAAACAAGAGAAGATGGTAAAAATATACAAAGAGATTGCTTGGTTGACTTACAAACTGGAAAAATTGAAGTGGGTGCAGTTAAATTAGCTGGATTGAAATTTGATGAAAAAAGCCCAGTTGTAGCCGTTCGTGTAGAGTATAGAGGTACAGAATTTGGTGTTGATATTGAAAAAGCTCAGAAAGGTAACCAATATGCAATAAAAGAAAGAGAAATGGGTGGATTCATAATGACTTCAAACAAAAAGAAATCGGATGCTGAATTAAAAGAAGAAGGAATTTCAAATAGATGGAAACCAACATTCAATCAATAACAATAAACCGCTTAGGCGGTTTTTTTTGTTGCTTCAAGATCACAATAATGTTAGAATGCTACTCAAATTCAATAGACATAAGGTTTGTATATGTGCCGAAGAAAATATGAACGTGTTGGTGTCCTTACTATTAATCAAGTAGTTGCAAAAGTTATTGATAGAGATATTGAAGAAAAAAATCATTTTTCTATCAAACCTGAAGATCGTAATTTTCAAAACCTACCAAGAAGGTCTGACTGTGCTGGACACATGCTGCGTTTGAATTCTGTAAGGCTGAAAACTTTTGCTTTTGCTGGAACTGTTTGTGTGACGTGTGGAATTGAAGGAAAGTTTTTTGCAATTGAACGTGAAGAAGGTGCCACAAGTGGTTATCATGCAAACCTATATGCGGTAGACGAAAAAGGTAATGAAGTCATGATGACTCATGATCACATTCTGGCTCGTTCTCTAGGTGGTGCTGATAATATTGAAAATACCCAAACCATGTGTACTTATTGCAATGCTAAAAAAAGTATTCATGAAAGAGAAATCCTACAAAGAAGAAAAGATGCTGGACTTATTAAATCAAAGCAAAAAGCAGCTTAAATAAAAAGCCTTGTGAAAGGCTTTTATTTTGGAATTCTACATATTTGATAATAAATATACCAAGAAGTGTCATTTCTTTTAGATCTTTCTTTAAATACTGAACGTGTATACTTATAATCTCCAACAATTAACTGTGTACCACCAGTACCAGTAGTTCTTGAATAAACTTGAACATTGTCCCACATTAAAGTCGTAGTTGGCCCATCGGTTGCACCTACATCTCTTGCTACATCAAACCAATAGGATTTTTGACCAGACATAGAGTATTTACATTCTTGTGAAACCAACGTGCCTATGCTCTCAACAACATAAGAATAATCATAAATAGTCCTTGTTTCTTTGTATGAAACATCAGGTTTAACCTCTCCAGTATCATGTCTAATTAATTGTTCTGTTACCTGTCTTTCTTGGGTCATTGTACATTGAGATATGGTTTTATTATAGTGTTGACCAGAAGCAATTGTGTTTTCTAATGGAGATTGCTCTTTACAATTGAGTGGTGATCCAGTATTAGCCCAATCAGAATAAACAGAATCTGTTTTCTCCCATTTGATATTGTTGATAAAATTGATGGAATCAATAGGATACATGACAGTATAATTGGCAAAAGAACTAATAGAAAAGAAGCCTATTAATATAGACAATGGTATTTTAAATGACATATTATTATTATTATTATTATTATTATTTTTGAACATTATAATACTTAAAAGTCTAATTTGTCAAACTATTATAATTCTTTAAAATAAAAGAAGCATTAAATAAAGAATATATGTTATTGAAAATATTGATTTTATTTAAATATAAAGTAGGATGATAGTAGGTAGGAAACAAAGGAGAAGATATGTCAAAGTTAAAAATAGGATTATTGTTCTGTGGTTTGTTAATGTTAGGTGGTTGTGCTAACGCAGTGAATGATGGTAGTTACAAGAACAACCCATTACTAACAACATCAGAAGGTGTAAGTTACAAAAAGTTCAATATTGAAGGCTGTACTTATATAGGAACTCAAGATGAAGAGAAAGTCTGGCATTTTGCAGGTCCAAGTAGTTGTTCAAAGCCAGTTCCAGCAGGAATGCAATATCAATAAAAGCCTCATCAGAGGCTTTTTTAATGGAGTATCATTCTAGAGGATAACGACAAACTGCATGATCATAAGATTTATAATTATAACCTTCAAATGTTATATTTCTTGATGCCACAAACGATTGTCTTTTGTAGACAAAACTACCAACAACAATTTCAGTACGATCCTCTTTCAAAGTTTGGTTAAGATCGCTGTATATCAAGCTGCCATTCCAAGACATTCTTGTACCAAAATTAGGATTTTCCAGAGTGCCACTAGAGTTGTTCACTGATCCATACGTTATCATACTGCTACCAGAAATATTGAAGACATTGCATGTTAAAGTACCAGTAGATTTTTGTGTTTCAGGAACATTTATACTTCTTGATTCTTCTGTAATATCTGAATTAGACACAGTTCTTTTCTGTAATTGTTGGCAATTTCTGTTTTGATCAAAAGTTGTACCGTTAGAAATAGTGTTTTTTGATGGACTCCAAGATGTACAATTAAATACATCACCGAAATTCTCCCATTCACCATAGGTTGGGGGCAACACCTCAGATGAGTTGTTTACAAAATTTATATCTGGTTTATTCAAGAAGTAAATCACATTGTAATCAGCAGCAAAAGAAAATGAAACCAAAAAAGGCAAAATTGAAATTATTTTTTTCATCATACTTATTATTATTATTTTTTAACATTATAGTAATTATTTTTCGAATTGCAAAAAAAAGACATCTAGCGATGTCTTTTAGATAGTTTTTATTGATAATGAAATCTATTTCATACTTTTTACAAGCGATTCCCAAAATTCTTCAAATTGGCTATTGAAAAGAATAGTAATTTCAACAGGTAAACTGTGAACAAAAGCTGCATATTCTTTCGAACGTTGAAGCAAATCATTCATCTTCAAAGACGCACAAACAGTACCACAAACTTTTACATCAGAATGTTGATTAATATAATTCAGTAGATTCTGTGATTTTTGACGAAGAGCCAAACGAACACCACGATGTTCAGATGGGATTTGCTCAATTGCATCAAGCCATTGACCAGCAAGTCGTGAAATTTCTTGATTATTTGCCTGAACCAAAACAGTTTCCATTAAAACCTCCAAAAATTAATGCCCTTATCGAGAAAGGCATTTTATCACTATTTTTTTACATCTGCAATTTCTTTTTAAAACAATTTCAAGTAGATGTTGTTTTATTGACTTCTGAAATTTCACTATTAACTGTCCTGATTTTTACCATTTGTTTATAAGACTTTCTCATAAAGTAACCAATTACGCCACTAAAGACAGCAAAAAATCCAAGAATGACAAAATAACCAATATCATCATTTACCTTGTATTGAAGATAAGCATACATTACCAATAAAACGACAGCAAGAGTGACAAGAGGGACTACAAGCAAGAAAACACTTGCAGGTTTTTTACGCCAGTTAAAAATGCGATCAAGAGATTCTTTAAGACCATTAACCATAATATACTCCTTAAATAACCAGTGCTTCGGTTTTAGTTTTAGAAATTTTCTCTAACTGTTCTTTTACAATATGAATAGTAGAGTTTTGTAATTTACTTTTATTAAGTTCTTCATCAAATTTCAAAGCAAGTTTTGCAATATTTTTGTTAACATCACTTTCTTTAAATTTAACAAGAACATTTTGCATAAGCTGAACTTTTGTAGAAGATAAACAATAACCAGACTCAGAATAATCTTCCGCTCGAAGTGAAATCAACATGCCTTCTGGAAGTTCTTTATGAATAGTCATGAAATAACGACGCTCATAGGTCGAAAATGCTTTATTGAGCTTGGTATTAATTCTAAGAGTATAAATCATTTTATTATCTTTCATTCAAAATAACCTCATGGGATAATTGTACAGGGGTAATTATACCAAAAACAAAAATAAAAAACAACAAAAAAGCTACCGAAGTAGCTTAATGGTGATGCTCATCATGTGTATGCTGATTCTCAATTTCTGGTTGAATAGTTACATGAAATATATTGTATTTCTTTGACAACATGATTTGAATATGTTTCAAGACTTCTGGCCAGTCTTCTGCTGTGGCAATATCAATGTGAGCCGAAAGAGATACAAAATCAGATGTCATATTCCAAATGTGAAGGTCATGAACATCCAATACGCCTTCAATCTGTTTTATCTCATTACCAATAGTATCAAATTCAATGTGTTCAGGAACACCATCCAAAATGACTCTAAACGTCTTTTTAAGTAAATTGTAAGTGGGATAGACTAAAATCAATGATACAAGGATAGAAATAATAGGGTCAAAAATAACCATACCAGTAAAGTAAATGATGACACCAGCCGATAAAGCAGCCACACTACCAAGTAAGTCACCCAATACATGAATCAATGCAGCTTTAGTATTCAATGAGTGAGAATCGCTTAATAACCAAGCGGCAAAAATGTTGATACATAATCCACCAAAAGCAACCCATATGATAGTCGTAGGAATAACGGGTTCTGGATTGATGATACGATTGATACCTTCAAACAAAAGGAATAGTATAACGCCAGCCATAAATAAACCATTAATAAGAGCACCCACAATTTCCCATCGGCCTTGCCCATAAGAATAATGTTTGTCTGCTGGTCTTGCAGCCATTATAGCCATGACTAAAGCAATCAGTAATGAAGATGAATCAGTAAGCATATGAAACGCATCTGATATTAGAGCTAACGACCCTGAATACCATCCACCAACAAATTCAACTATTGCAAATGCAAAAGTTAAAATCATGATAAAAGAAAGTTTTTTACGGTTGCTGTGTTTCTCATCGTTCATTTCGTGAATTTTACGATTTGAACAGTGTTCATGATTTGAAACATTAAGCGGATCATGAGCATGAGTGTCATGGGAGTGATGTTGATGATAGTGTGACATTTTGACCTACCTTGTTATGTATTCAGTATTATACATTAAACTTAAAAATGGTCAAGAAAAATATGATAAAAACATTTGAAATAGGCAAAAATCCGTGTTAGTATAATTGAGTGAGAATTATTCGCAAATAATACAAAATTCCGTTCTGCTTGCAGCAGCACTTCCCAATATGTATTGTTACATTTAAAACATTGACAAACTGTCAATAAAATCATATAATAACATCTTTTTTGTAAGGAGACAAAAATTGACCCCGACACTCATTCAAATGATTGCCGCTGGTATATTCGGTTTGGCAATCATCCATATCTTTTCTACTAAATTCTTCGAGAAATTAGCTCATAAATCACCAACTCATTCTGGGTTATACCATTTGTTAGGTGAAATTGAGGTGGTATTCGGAGTATGGGCATTGGTGCTCATTCTGGTTATGTTTGCTATCGTTGGTAAGCAAGAAGCTGTTCAATATGTAGAGAGTCGAAACTTTACTGAACCCATGTTTGTATTTGTAATCATGGTAATTGCTGCTACACGCCCAATTTTACAGACAGTTATGCTGACTGTCAGAAAGCTTTCGACCTTAATTAAGTTAAAAGGTGCTCTTGGCTTTTACATTGTTGTTATGTCAGTCGTACCATTGACTGGTTCATTTATCACAGAACCAGCAGCAATGACACTTGCTGCATTGATTTTGTCTGATAAATTGTTTTCACAAGAAATTTCTAACAAGCTGAAATATGCCACTTTAGGTGTTTTATTTGTGAATGTATCTATTGGTGGTACATTAACCAATTTTGCAGCACCTCCTATCCTCATGGTTGCTACAACATGGGAATGGAGCAGTGCATTTATGTTTGCTGCATTTGGATGGAAAGCAATGATTGCGGTTGCAGTGAATACCATTGGTGCAGCAGTTATCTTTAGAAAAGAATTGAGTGCTATGACTATCAAGTCAACTGTTTCTGAAAGAGAAAGCATTCCGTTCACTATTTCATTAACTCACTTCTTGTTCTTAGCAGGGGTAGTTGTATTTGCTCATTATCCGGCTATTTTCATGAGTTTCTTCTTGTTCTTCTTGGGGGTTACTCATGCTTATCAACAGTATCAAGATCGTTTAATGTTGAGAGAAGGTCTTCTGGTTGCATTCTTTTTGGCTGGATTAGTGGTATTAGGTGGTGAACAACAATGGTGGCTGAATAGTCTCTTAATGGCGATGAATGAAATTGCTGTTTTCTTTGGTGCAATTGGATTAGGTGCATTCACAGACAATGCTGCAATTACTTATCTTGGTTCATTGGTTCCGGGGTTGAGTCCTGAGTTTAAATATGCATTGGTAGCAGGTGCTGTTACTGGTGGTGGACTAACTGTTATTGCTAACGCTCCAAACCCTGCTGGAGTGGCTATTTTGAAGAACCACTTTGATCAAGCAACAGTTCAACCACTAAGTCTTTTACTGGGTGCATTACCACCGACAATAGTAGCAGGAACTTGCTTTATGTTGTTATAAGAGTTATATTAAAGTCAATAAGGAAAATTTATTGGCTTTTTTTTTGCATAAAAATAATAAGGAGCATTTTATGTCATCGCATTTACCAAAATATGTAAGAACAGACAACAGTTTTGTTGTATATTCAAACTGTATACCGAACGTTGATCTATTCGCAAAAATCTACGGATATGAATGTAGTTTAGACAATGCTGGGTTCGTCCAGATATGTCAACAGGAACAAAGAATTGGATTCCAGCCATCAGGCGAACGTTTTTTAACTGGTTGTGACACATTTGATGAAGAACATGACAAAATAACACAAGAATTAACATTTATAGATAATCAAAAAGCCCCTCTAAGATATATAACTACTTCCTCACGATTCATCATATTCACTGATGACCTCTCATATAAAGAAATTGCCAACGCCATGCTAAGTGACTTTGTAATACAAGGTGCAGGTCTTGTTCACTTTGAAAAATCAAAAGGTGGAATCAGTGCTAAATGCTATGGTGATTGCAAAGAGCTTGGTGTTAAATCAAGATCAATTGATAGTTTGATACTAAATGATGCATTTGGAATTGAAGAACTGATTGCAGCTTAAAGAATTGAAAGCAACTTAGGTTGCTTTTTTAATTTGTATAATATTAAGCTTATGTTATAATTGATGTAATAACTAAAAATAGAAATATGCAATTATTCAAAGATGAAATATCAAAAAAAATGTACGCTGCAAGAATGAAACAAGTAGGTGGCTATATGGCTTTAGGACTTGCTTCTGTTGCTGCAACACATGACGTTTCTTGGATTACAACAATCAGTGAACAATCTCAAGACTTAATTTCAAAGGTAGGTTTAGCAAGTGCTATTGGTATATCAGTAGGTACTGGCGGATATGCTGCACTTCATGAATTAAGTGAATTTGTTGCAAGAAAAGATGAAAGAAAAATTGAAAAAACTCTAGGTGCTCAAGCATTCGAAATTCAAGATAAAGCAGATAAAATGGCTAATGTTGTAGATGTGGAAACGTCTAACAGAGTAGTGATTGAACAAAAAGAAAGTATGCAAACTTTATTAGATAAAGGATTAGAAGCTAAAAGAAAAAGTTTAGATGATATTATACCAACACTGGATGAAATAATAGTACCAGAACCAGTTGTTGCAACTATAACAGAAATTGAACCAGAAGTTGTAGTACAAAATAAAGAACCAAAAGCTCCTGAAATACAAGAAGATGAAGCAGCGTTCCAAACTAAAGCATTGCCTAAGTCAGTATTGGATAAATTAGCTGACAGTATGGATGATTTCAATGAAAAGCCAGTAGAAAAAGTTGCAATTGTAGAAGAAACACCACAGATTGAAACTACTAAAAAGGCATTAAGTTCTTACATATTGGATAAGTTAGTCGATACAGAAGAAGAATTATTTGAACCAAAGAGTAATAGAATAGAGCCAACTATTCGTACATTGATTGAAGATGTAAAAGAAGTCGGAGCAAAAATTGAACCAGTCATTAAAAAAGAAGAGAAACCTTTAGAAATAAAGAACACTGAAATTGAAATGAATTTGAAAAAAGATCTGCCATTGATAACATTATTCAATAAGAAAAAATCATCAGCAGAGCTTTCAATCAAAAACAAAAACTCCATTCAAAACGCAATTGCTTAAAAGACCTTCGGGTCTTTTTTCAATACAACAATGTCTACCATCTGTAACAAAACATTATAATAAGCTTGTAGACCTATCCAATATCGATATACTTTTAAGAAAAGGGAGATTTTTATGTTAAAAGTATTTTTATTAGGGACAGTGATGGCGATATCAGCCAATGTTTATGCAGAGACAAGACAAGCAGAAAACAATTTGCAATATTACGATATAAAATTTACAGATAAATTAAAAACGTTGAATGCATCCATAACATCAGAGATCGGGCAAATTAGACCAGTACAAGTAGCAAGAATAAATGAAGAAAAATCTACTGAGTGCAATATCGAATTAAAAGACAATATATCTACTACAACTCTTAAAATAGACAATCCTAATGACACTGGTTATTCTATGACTGTTTATCCAATGCAGATAGATGGCGACTATATGAGACTAATGCTTGTATACAAACAAAGAGTAGACTATTCAGCAAGTGAAATATCATATATGAAAGATGACTGCGTATTTGCAAATAATGTATCACATACTATAAATGTAAACTGGATAGGAGAAGTCAAGATGAATGAACCAACCAGTATTGCATTATCAAAATACAATGATTTGTATATTAACGTAAATGTACACCAAGATAACTAAGAAGATACATAATATTTAAGGCCAAATTACATTGAAAAAAGTAATTTACCAATTGATTTTTTACATAATAATTGTTAAAATAAGCACCTATTTCAAAAGGTGCTTTTTATATGAATTTTTCAAAATTTAAACAACTGGATAAATTGAAAGGTATTCAATCGAAACAAGTCTTTTATTTTGGACTCATTGCGTTAGTATTTGGTGCCCTTGCTCAAATTGTAAGTAGAGTATTTTTCTTGTTCAATTATGAAACTCCTGTGTTATTTACCGTATCTACTTATCTGATTAGTTTAGGTGTTATGGTTATTGTAGCCTGTGCTACTTATACAATGCGTAAAATTCAGAACAAAAAACAAACTGGTCAACTTAAAGATTGGTTTAAACAACTATATAAAGACTTTAATAAAAAAGTAGAACCCCTGCAGAGCAAGCGAGAGGCACAATGGGAGGAAGATGAAAAGATTAAAAGACAAATTGAATCTTTACATAGATTTGTTGAAAGAAAAACATAAAAACGTAAAACTATTAATAAAGCCATCATGACTGATGGCTTTTTTGTTTTTGAGTTATAGATTTTTTTTAATCTTGATGTAATATTATTTAATACCAATTAAGAATAGGAAAAATTATGATACTTAATATAGAAGCACTTACACCAGATGAAGATGGTGTGAATCATATTAATGCAGCCTCAAAAGGAAAAACAAAACTTGGTAAGGCATTGAGTAACTTTGGACACTATCCAATTGAACACACAAAGTATGGTCATTTCGAGTGTTTGGAAGGTTTTTGGTACTGGCTTATTACGGGGCAACAGTATGATGAGTTAAGACATGTTGCAGGATATCCAGCAAAACAATTAGGTGATGAACTGATGAATGGCAAAGAATTCTTTGTAGATGACTCATCATTTAAAGAAGACATGCTTGAAGGCTTGAGGTGCAAGCTAAGACAACATAGAACATTACTGAATATGTTGGTTGCTACAGATTTACCAATCACGCATTACAATTGGTATGGAAAGAATGGAAAATATAAAATATATTACTACGAAGACTACAAGTGGTTTACAGATGAGATAGAAAGAATAAGAAAAGTGTGTCAGGAAAAGTGGAAAAAATAAAAGCTCTCAGTGAGCTTTTTATTTTTTAATTATAAGAACTAATTAAGGTTTAAGTTTCTTTTGTTTTGCGGGCTTATTAGTTTCACTGACTTTAAAATCAAGATCACCAAGAACAACAACAGATCGTGGAATTTCTTTCAAATCATTTGGATACAATCCACCTTCGTCTTCCAACCATTCGGCTTCAATCTCCACATCATGAATAACAAAAGGCTGATTCTTTGAAGTAATATCTTGTAATTCAAATGCGGGAATTGTTGATTCACTGAACACAAGTTTTCCATTGAGATAAAGAGCAGAATAATCACCATCTGTGTTTGAAACTTTAGTAATTAGGTTAGTCATATTTTCTCCAATTATAATTAGATATATTATACCATAAATATTTAAAATAAAATATAAATATACATTTGATTTTTTTTAATTATTTGTTATTATTACAGGCAAAAGAGGTTTATAAATATGGCAAAAATAAAAGAAGACAAACATGGATTATATTTCATATATAATGGAAATGTCTGGAGGCCAGTGATACCAGAAAAGGAAAAGTCAATTGCAAGTGCAAGAAAAATGTTACCAAACAATGATTCTACATTAAATGGATATATAGCAAAGCCAAGAAATATCGAAGATTTTTTTATACATGTAAATATAAATGACATCGATTATCTGTGGTATAACCATGGAATCAAAAAAACTGGTATTAAGAGTGAATTAGTTTATCGTGATTTTAAACAAGAAGATAACAAAATTCAAGAACTTATTGGATCTGGATTAACACCTAAAGAAGCTTATGCTATTTTTTGGAAATCATTATGCTGTTAATTTAAAAATGAAAAAAGACTACGAATAGTCTTTTTTATGTTTTAATTAAATTATTTTTTGTTTGGATACATCTGGCTTTGGTCTTAATAAGTCTTCATCTTTAATTTTTGGTATATATTGTTTTGCAAAAGCAGTGCCAAGATCAAGACCTTTATCTAAAGCTGGAATAGTACCAGTGTCTTTTAAACTTGAAATTATTCCACGAATATCTTCTGCTTGAGAACTAATGTTATATACAGTTGAATTCATTCTTTCTGTCTTAAAAGAATCATCAAGTTTTTCAAATTTTGTGACTGCATCAATACCTTTTATTAGATTGCTAAAGATAGGGCCATCAAAATTACTGTGACTGAATTCATCTTTAAGTTTTTTTAATGAAACAAAGTTATCTAAATCAATTTTGTTAAGTGCTGTTTCACCTTTAATAAGTTCAGAACATACTATATAAGGATTGTCTTTGAGAGATTCTTTATATTTATCTATAGTAGATTCAGCTAAATCTGTGTTGAATTTATAACCGGGAGTATATAAGTCAACTGTTCCTTTTATCTTATCCCAAGAGCTAATTCTATGCATTAAAGTTGCTTCATCTACAGGAAGGCTATCTTTCAAACCAAGATGTATTGATGTTTTATCTAACCTTTTTAAAACATCATACTCAGATTGCATGAGTTCTACTCGCTCAATCAAATGTTTCATAAGTCTTTCAGATTCTTCAGGAGGTAATCTATTGTCAAAATCAAGTACAAATGGTTTCGCACTGTCAGTTGGATATAAATCTTTCTTAAAGTTTTTAAAATCGTCTTGTGAAATATATAAATTCAAATTTTCAAAATCATTAATATTAAATGAACGGCTCAATTTATCTACTTCTGCCTTAAAATTATTCGCATAATTTTGAAGTGCTATTCTTTTGTCGGCTTCTGAAATAAAACCACTGGATGAACTATTACTATTGCTAATAGGTGCAGATGGAATAGTTCCTACAACTTCTGCTTGGATCTCTTTTTTAGTAGCACTAGAAGATATGTTTTCATATAGATCTTCTACTTTCTTTTTGAATCTGTCAAATAGTTTCATAACCATTCCACTTATTATTTATTACTAATAGTATAGCATGAATAAAAATATTTTAAAGAAATATCTAATATTATTATATAAAAATAAATTTAAAATAAAAAAAGACCATGTGAATGGTCTTTATTACCGTTTCTAAAAATATGATCAAATCTGATCATGGTCGAAACGTCCGTGGTGTTTTGTATAAGTTGCACAGCAACTTATATCAAAGCCCACTATAAGGCTTAGCTATTTGATAAATAGATATTTATCAAACTCGCGGCCACTTTGTAGGATAAATTAATATCCATTAAAATTTTCACAAAAGAACAAATCTTAAACTTCACGAACACCAATTAGTTCATTAGAAATTGGAAAATTTAAATATTGTCAACATAAAAATGATCAGATTTGATCAAGAAAATGAGGTACAGTTAAAAACCCCTCGACCTGATTCCGCAGGTGCGTTTAACTGGCGGGTCGCCAGAGCCATTTGTCTCACCAGAGTTACATAAAGGTTATTGCCTTTATGACATATCATCAGGATTCGATACCCAACTCCTTTCACAGTAGTCCTCGGCCAACGAGGTGGAATTCCGCCACCACTCCGAAAATTTACTAAAACATTCAATAAACTTTCGGAGAAGTACCTTGGAACGAGAAGCAGTATAACAAAAAAAAAGAGATAATGTAAACAAAATAGTTTCAGATTAGTAAAATATCAATAAATAATCAAGAAAGATAAAATTGATAAATAGAATAAGTGTGTTATTCTTTAATCTCTTAAAGGATAAATATATGAATCAAACAAGAAAAAATAAACTTTATACCATATTAGCTTTATTAATTGGGATATCTATTGGTTTATCAATTGCATTATTTGCATTAAGACAAAATATAAATCTATTCTACACACCAACCCAAATAAAAAATGGTGAAGCCCCAATCAATACTCAAATAAGAGCGGGCGGAATGGTTGTAAAAAATAGTATTGTAAGATCTAAGACAGATCTAGATGTTTCATTTATAATTACTGATTATGATAAAAATTTAAGAGTAACATATAATGGAGTATTGCCAGACTTATTTAGAGAAGGTCAAGGAATAGTAGTCTTAGGTAAACTTGATGACACTAAAACATTAGTAGCAACACAAGTTTTAGCAAAACATGATGAAAAATATATGCCACCAGAAGTTGCTGATACATTTAAAAAAGGTAACTGATATGATCTGGAAATTAATAAAATTCATACCACTTATAATCTTTTTGATAATGTCTTTTTTTCTATATAAAGGTATATATTTAGAAAAAGAAACTTTAACATCAGCACTTATTGGAAAACCAATACCAAAATTTAATCTCCCAAGTTTAGATGATAAATTTATTGTTAAAGAAAGTTATATAAAAGGTCCAGCTTTATTAAATGTATGGGCTACATGGTGTCCAAATTGTTATGATGAGCATACATATTTAAATCAATTAGCAAAGAATGGTATAGTCATTTATGGAATAAATTATAAAGATGATAAAAAGGCTGCAATTGAATGGCTTAAAAGTATGAGTAACCCATACAAATTAAACATATCTGATGTAGAAGGAAAACTAGGTCTTGATTTAGGCGTATATGGAGCACCTGAAACATTTATAATAGACAGAAATGGTATAATTGTCTATAAGCATATTGGAGAACTTGATAATGCTACATGGACACAAAAACTTGAGCCAATATATATAAAATTGGAAAAATAAAGGCACATGAGTGCCTTTTTTATTATTTCAATGTGACATTGTGTAAAATAGTAAGAACGCCAGTCGATAAATCAGCATGTTTTATTTGAATGCCTTTTATAACTTTTTGTTCATTGTTATGAATGATTACAAGCCTTTTTAGTTTAGCCTTTAAATCAAGCTTTGAAAGTAAATCTGTATTATCTGTTTTTAAAATATAACCATTACTACGATTGTCATAATCTTTTAACTCAAGCAAATTAAAAGTAATAACTTTGTCAGCAAACTCCAATTTAAAGAAATTCATATCATTCTCCTTCTGTCATTTCTCCAAGCTCTTCAATAGCAATAAAGACTGCTATACCTTTTATAACATCATCTTGTTCAATAAGATCAATTGAACGTACTAAATCTGTTGCAACTCTGTTCACTTCTAAAAATTTGCTATCAGCAAGATTATCAGCAAGCACCATTGAATAATTTACTCCATCAATTCTTATACAGTAAGCAGGGTCTTCAAAAAAAATTGCTTCAATATCTGTTGACTCAAATAAAGTATTCAAAAATTCTTGTGATGGTCTTTTATCATCATCATACGAACTACGATGTGTTTCAAAAGATTGAAGTTCGCTTGTTCCATCTGGATAAAATATTAACATGATTTAATCTCCTTTTATTAAACACTTTAACATTAAATTCAAAAAGGTCTATACCAATTAAACACTTAACATATCCAAAAGCTCAAGAGATTTATCAAAATCCTCATCTATAGGAAAATTAGTTTCCATAATTGATTTTAAACTTGATTTATAAATTTCTAATGTTTCGTAATAAGTCACTGAAATTGGTTTATCATCTTTTATTTCGAAAATAAAATTTAAGTTATAGCCATAATGACCTTCACCCAGAATAGTGACAATAATAAATTCACCTTTGTTTTTTAGAAATGAAAACAATCCAAAATCAAGAAGTTGAAAATCAAATGAACTAACTACTTTTTTAACATAGAATTTAGATCCAATAAGTTTTGCTAAATACTCGGATATTCGTTGTAATTTATATGCCAATTCTTTTTTGACTAAAGAAGTCTCAAATAATGTTCTAATATTTTTTATATCATTAAAATCATACTCATAAGAAAATGAGACAGTATTATTTATAAGGAGTTCAGGGTCTATATAGTCCAGAAAACATTGTAACTCAGAATCGCCTAGCCCAGTAGACATAACTAAAGATTTGTAAGATCGCAAAGATACATAGTTTGTAGGAACCTTATAATTGATATTTGGTATACTCTTTATATCAAACCCCTTACGTTTCAAAGCATTCACTACTTTTGAAAAAGGAAAAGGAGCTTTGTTGTATAATTGAAAATTTGTCCCAATAATTTCTTCCATTGTCACTCCTTAATAACTCATCATATCATATAGAGTATAGATATTCTCGGCAGTTTCTTTTTTATCAATATTTAGTTTTTTACAAAACGCAGCTTTATGCCATTCAATCAATTGATGAAAAAATAAATCTGGATTATTATAATCGATTGTTATGTTAATTTCATCTTCATCAAATTTGAAAATTGTTTTGCCATCAAAAGAAATAGTTAAAAACATATCGAGATTTCTTCTGGTCTTTCTACCATATTTCTGAGAAGTTTCATATGTAATCTGAAAATTATTAATGTCATATAAATTTTTAAAATTATCAGACAAATAAAACATACCATATTTCTTTTTAATGTTCTCATATTCCATATTAATAATAGAATTAAGAGATTTGAATTTTTTAAAAAAATCAAAAAGAAAAGTATCAATATCCTCTTTCATATATCTGGAAAGAATACGTCTAGCAATTAAACCACCATTACCAATATTTTTAACAAAAGGTCTTTCGTCTGGATTAACTAAGTTAGGAAATGAGAAGCACAAATAATAAGCTTTTTCAAATCTAATTTTTTGTAATTCAATTTTATTTTCATCAAGAAATGCTCTGAATAAATCATTGTCAATTTCAAATCCATAACTTGAAGAGTAAACATCAGACGGTTTTATTGTCATAATACACCTTAAATAGTTAACATCGTATAAAGTTCATAAATATCTTTTATGGTAACATCATTGTCGGAAATACCTAGTTTATAAATGAATTCTTTTTTATGGAATTCAATAACATCAAATAAAAATTGATCTTGTTTATAATAATCTATAGTGATAACAACATTTTGTCCTGTTTCTATATAACTGCTTTCTCCATTAAAACTAAGCTTGATGCAAAGGTCTTTACCAAAAACCAGATCATTTCTAAGTTTTGATTTTGTAGTTCTATAGCGATCATCATACATAAAATGTGATTTATAAAATGTACTATAAGAATAAATTTGATTTAACGATTTTGCTTTTTTTTCAACATGAAATAGACAACCTTTTCTACTTACTAAAGTTGAAACATCTATGAAATTCATAAGTTGTATATATTGTGAACATAATTTACTAAATAAAACTTGGTAATCTTCTGAAATATAATTTTTAAGAATATGCCTTGATATTAAGCCAGCATTACCAATATCATATGCTTCTATAGTATCATTTCCAAACTTAAATGAGGCATCAAATTCACCACGAGAAGTAATAAAAGGTATTTTAGACTGTTCAAAAAAATCAAAAAGTAGTGAACAGTTAAAATCTTTTTTATTACTTGTATTCCTTAGCTTGTAAGGAATAGGTTCATTTGACCTTGATAAGTGCTTTAAAATAGAAGCAATTCTAGAAATCATATATTAATCATCTCAGCTAAATTATTTAATTCTTTTAGATGGTCGTAGTCATTAAAATCTTCAATATCTATATCATGATTAATTTTAATTGCTGTCTGTATGACTGGCAACAAACTTCCATCAACAATGCCATTATTCATTTTAATATCAAGAATGGTAGAACCACCTGTTAAATACACAGATTTAAAAGTATCAGTTGAATAAAATAACTTTATACCATAAGAATACCCATTTTCAGATAGGGTTACTTCTAAATAGACATCAGAAGATCTACCAAAATATTTAAGTTTATTAATAAATACAAGAGAAAATAAACTATTAAACTGGTTAATGTACTTAATCAATGCAGAGTGTTCATTTCGAAGCATTACTTCTGGAGCAATTTCTAATTTCCCATTTATTTCTTTAAAAGTAAGGTTTATTCTACATACTAAAATAACTCCCAAATAACTTTGAAGAAATGCATATCTAACATTTTTATCTCCATCAACAATAATAGAACCAAAAGAATCATTTGGAGTTGTATTATCAGAAAACTTAAAATGTTTGTCAACAAATAGAGACTTATTGAATTCAAAAATTTTCTGTCTGTAAACACTTCTAATTATTTGGTTCATAATTAAACCTTAAAGTTTAACCATAGAAAATAATTCTTGAATATGATCAAGATTATTGAAATCTTCAACAACAATACCATATTTATCTTCTAAATTTTTTGAACAACGATCAATTAGCTCACCAGAAAAGATTCCATTATTGAAAAAAATAGAAATTGGTCGATAATTTCTCTCATATTCAATAAATGCCTTATCATATGAAAGAACATCTCTTCTAAAACTGATGATTTCATAATTAATAACGTTATTGATAGAATGCATTTTTAGATAACAATGATTTTTTAAAAGTGAAGCCATATAGTCTTGTTTTTTATCAATAATTGATTCAACAATAAACATATCTTTAAATAGATTTCTATGTTGATTAATCAAGTCAAAAATCATTAGGTGCTCATTTTTGATTGGAATAGATGGCTGAAAAACCAAAAAATTTGAATCTTGAACAGTATCAACACTATAAAAATCGAGAGGTATAGCACATTTTACATTGTAGTCAGACATTGAAACATAATATTCGACAGCATATTTAGGATTCCGTTCATTACCATTGACATACAGAGTGTGCTTACCTACGGCACGCTTAGACTCAATATAATTATAGTCAAAAAGATTTTCATCAACGAAAACCTTTTTATTAAAATCAACAATCATATCTGAATAAGTGCCCATACCGATCTCCAAGATAGCTAATGCTTATATATTGTGCTCAACTTAAAAAAAAAATTTACATGAATTGTAGTGTATCAAAAAAAGCCTAAAATATCAACTTAAATAAGTAATATACAATGAATAGAGTAATCTTTTGACAGTCAAATGAGAATGATTAACATTGACAAATGTGAAAATGTGTGTTAACTTTTAACGAACCAATAATTAGGAGGTGCATATGAAAAGAATGCTTATTTCAATTATGGGAATTTCTCTCATACCAATGTCAATCGCTTTTGCTGCTGGTAACCCAGTAGATGAAACAAGTAACTGGTTTGAAAAGAAGATAGGGAGATATTATCAAGATCTCAATTTAACTGAACAACAAAAAGTTCAATTAAGAGATATTCATCAGAAACATCGTCTTGCAGAAGACAAAGAGGTAATGGGTGTACTAACACCAGAGCAACAGAAAAAATGGGATGAACTAAAAAATTCCAGAAAATCAACTTATCTACAAGACAATGTAGATGACTTGAAAAAAGAGTGATAAAAATAAAGTGGCTTAGGCCACTTTTTTAATGGTCTGCGTCTCGCAGTTCTTCTTTACCACATTTAGTACACTTATAGAGATCTTTAGACTTACTGCCATCAAGAATACCACCACAAATAACAACAGGCTTCACATAACGCATATCATGATTCAAAAATAGACATTTCATTATTTGCTCTCCTATTTATAAGCAAGCATTATATCAAATTTTACTTTGAAAAGATAGCTAGAAAATCTAAATTGCCTGTAGCTGCCATCAATCCACGATAAGTTGTCCCTGAAAAATGACTATCATCAATCACAAGCCCCTTTCCTTCTGGCAATGCTACTGTTTCAAAGATGACTTGTTCATATTTAACCCTTTGAGTTGATTTCATCAAGTTAATCTTAAAAGTAGGCCCCATACTATTTAATCGCTCAAGATGGCTTTCACGTTCTTTCTTTTGAAGTGGTAGAGTCTCAAAAAACTCCATAACACTTTCAATTGAACGCTTCTTAACTAATACAGTAGGCTTATCAAAGCCTTTAACTACGTCAGCCAAAAAACTTGAACTGCTTTCTGGATAAACGATATAGTCATAAGCATCAACAACATCTTTAATTGACGACTGAATAAATTTAATAACTTCTTCACGATTATCAACTTTATATTCAAAACGACCTTTCAATCCATAGTACAGATGCATGGATTCTTTACTTTTAAGATCGATAAGATAAAAACCAGCATCATTTTTGTTCATTTTATTTTCCGTAGTTAAATTCCTCTTTAATAGTGTCTACAATGATATCAGAAAACTCAAAACTTGTCACTACTTTTGTTTCTTTGGTATCTATTAAGGATGAAATTGTAAAAGAAATAAAGAGAAAAAACAATAAAAAAGCCTCCGAAGAGGCTATATTAAGCAGGACTGAGAGAACGCTTCATTTCCTCAACCCACAGACGCGAGTCAAGATTACGAGCCTGATTTTTTGCACTCATCACCAAACCAACAGCATCATAGATTTCTGGATAATCACTTTCAAGAGTGCTTGCAATGACATAACGCCCTGATACAGAGTGTTTAAAAACTTGAAAGCCCATCAGTAGTGCAACATGTTCTGCTTCACTTTTTTCGGTGAAAAAACGAACTACAATGTTGTCTACACTTACTCGTTCCATTTTGTACATAGGTAACACCTCAATTTGTCGATTTCGCTAAGTATATCAAAAAACAACATACAAAGCAAACTTATTTAAAAATTTAAAGATTGTCGAAAAACTCATTTATGTATTTAGAAAGATCTTCTTTGGCTTTTTGTTGATCCGTCAATTCAAACTGTTCATTAATTCGATATTCAAGATTTGAAAGACTATCTCTACGAGCTTTTTCAACATCTAATTGTTTATAAAATTCTAATTTAACGGCATCAATGTTAGTGGCATTGACATCAAATTTTAAAGAATATTTGTATTCTTTCAAAGCAATATTGATACGATTCGATGTAAATTCACGCTCAAAAGCAGAAATCAATTCTTTATATGGATATTTCGCCTTCGGCAGATCAGTATGCGAAGAAACAAGGTTTTTCCATTCAATTGCAGCAGATTCATGAGCAATTACTTTCAGTTCCTCAATATTCTTAGGGCTGTGACGATAATATAATGGAACCTGAATTGAAGCATGGCGAGCAACAGATGAGGAATAAGAATGCCAATTAAACATTGGACCTTGATTTTCAACATCAAGATAGGTTTCAAACATATCTTTTGCAACCACAATGCCAAGCTCTTGAGCAAGCCGTTTATTTTTACCATTACGTGTTTTGTTTCCACGCTCGTTTAGTTCGTCAGCATAAACATGATGGGCAATCATAAAAATAACTCCGATTTTTAAATTGATTGAATTATAGCATATTAAAATATTGCTGTCTACCTGCAAAAAAAATTCATTTTTTTATATAAGTATGCTATAATGATTAAAAACCAAGAGGCCATTAAATGAATAAGCAAACCGTAGATTTTTACAATGAAAATGCTGAACAGTATGCTAGCACCACTCTTAATCTGGATGTTAACAAAGAGATTGTTAATTTCTTGAATGGTATCCCATTTGCAGGAAAGATTCTGGACGCAGGATGTGGATCTGGCCGTGACCTTAAAACCTTTACAAGTTTAGGCTATAATGCGATTGGAATAGATGCATCAGAAGAATTAGTAAAAATTGCTACTAAGAACTCAGGAGCACCCGTTCATTGCAAAGGCTTCTTGGATGTAGATTGGAAAGATGAATTTGATGGCATTTGGTGTATGGCATCTCTACTTCACCTTAATAAAGTAGAATTGAAAGAATCTCTCGAAAAGCTGGGAGAAGCCATGAAGTCAAAAGCAAAATTCTATGCAAGCTTCAAGGTAGGTGAAGGTGAAAAGTATGATGACAAAGGTAGGTTTTTCTCTTATGTAAATAAACAAGAACTTGAAGAAATCTTCCAATCAGTCAATAAATTCAAAGATATTAAAGTTGAGTTTGGAAATGATGACAAATTAGGTCGTGTAGATACGCAGTGGATCAATGTCTATGCAATCAGTAATAAACCAGCACCAGAGCCAAAAGTTAGAACACGATTTAAACCATAACTAAACAAAGGCAATCTTCGGATTGTCTTTTTTTTGTCTATATGCTATAATTACAAATCAATTTATGGTGAATATTATGATTAAATCAATAGCAATTTTTATTACATTTGTTCTCGTCTCAACAAGTTTGATGGCATCACCAACTATTATGTTCACAAACCCTGCATTCTTGTCAAAACCAAAAGAAAAACAAGCAAAAGAAAAAACAGAAACATATGACGCTGGTAAAATCATTTATCCAGTACAAAAAGACGATGGCAAAGACTGTTCTAAATCATCTGTAGACTGTACTTCCGAAGTGGAGAAAAATAAATGACTTCATATGCAAAAATAAAAGAAAGACAACAAAAAAACAAAGAGTACGTTATTGAAAAACTTGAAGAAAACTATGGTTTCATATTCAACAAAACATTTGATGAAACAACCAAGAATTGTCATTTGAATGTAATTTGTCACACAAATTATGGGAAGATTAAAATTGAAATTCTCTATGGATATGCGTTGATAAGATTAAATCCATTTATAAAATATGAAAAAGGAATTGTGACTTCAAAAATTGAAGCATTCAATGAACACCTTGCTATATTGACACCTCAATTAAAAATACTTGATTGTGTAAAATATAAAGTAAATGACAACAAAACAGATTCTATTATTAATATTAAATGGAAAAGTAATCTAACTCTTGAGATTGGTTACAGAAAAACCACACATGATACTTTTCGTGTTGAATTGGAAACAATGCCAATTGATCTATATTCTGGAAATTCAACCACTTCAATAGAGTATATTGACTTTGAAATAAAAAACAAAAAAATAGTTTCAAACCATACTATAAATTGGCTTAAATGCTGGGTTCATGAATCACATGAAATTTCTGTAATGAAAAGAAAAGTTAATTATGAACAACTATCTGAATTAACAGATATTATGATTTACTAACAATTATGCTATACTGTCATTAACAATTGAGGATATTATGGAAAAGCAAGAAATTTTAAAGTATTTAGCAAATAACAATGTTAAAAATGGTGATGTTTTAAAAGAGTTCTTAGAAACTGACCAAGAACATTATCTAAGAAGTAACCAGTTCGGTCATATTACAGGATCTTCATTCATATTGAATGATACAATGGACGAAGCTTTGTTAATCTTACACAAAAAGTATAACAAATGGCTTGCGGCTGGTGGTCATGTTGATGAAAATGAAACAGCAAAACAAGCCTCAAAAAGAGAATCTGGTGAAGAAGTTGGTCTTGATAAACTTGAATTGCTAAAACCAGAAATTTTTGATATTGATGTACATAGAGTTCCAGCGGCTACGAAAAAAGACGTTTTTGAACCTGAACATTGGCATTTTGATGTGCGTTATTTATACAAAGCTGAGAAAGGTGCTAAAGTTGAGGCCAACATGGAAGAAACCAATGGTTTCAAATGGAATAATCTTAAAATGTTAACAACTGTTGATGATGAATCCATTAAACGTCAGGCAACTAAAGCAATAGAATTTGTGGAAAGTCTAAAAAACAAACCTAAAAGAAAATTCAAAATCTAAATCCACAACAATCATTTCCGAATGATTGTTTTTTTAGGAGAATATAATGGCATCATTAGCATCTAGAATAGAAAAAGCAGAAGAAAGAATAGTTCTGATCAAAGAAAGGTTGTTAAACAATTATAATTTACTACTTGAAGAAAAAGTAAACAAAAACCAGTCCTATAAAAGCTTTGTATATAAGAGTTCATTTGGCGAAGTAGAAATAACCCTTGATAGTAGGTGTGCTTATATTTGTGTGCGAAATGTAATCAAATATGAAAATGAACAATTTATATCAAAAAACGAGACTATTAATGAAGTTCTTAAAGTTTTAAATAAGGAGCTTCAAATATTTGATGCTTTAATGTATAAGAGACTAGCTGAGAAGCCACGAAGATTAAAAACTGCTCCACTTGTGGCTAATATGCATATTAAAATTCAATATCAAAAAAGTTTGAAAGATAGCTATTATATTACTGTAGCATCACTTAATAATGTATTGATGTTTGCAGATATATTCTCAGGAGAAAATGAGTTTAAATTCCCAGCAATGTTAGAATTCTATATAAAGGATGGTAAATTACATGATTCCAATGAACTGAGAGAACTGAGAGAAAATATATGTAAAGGACATGGATTAGATTTAAACACCAAGAATATTAGATATAAAGATTTAGGCGACATAACAGAAATGGTAGAATATTAAAAAATGATAAAAATAAAGCACTCATGAGAGTGCTTTTTAATTATTACAATATTTTAAGTCAAAACAATTTGAACTTTAGGAATCTTCAAAAAGACACCAGTTTCAAGACAACTCTCAATTTGTTTCTCCATTATATGGACCAAAATTTCATTGCCAAAACCATCAATAAAATCAAAATAAGTAGCTTCATCTGGAGTGAAATCAGCAAGATTTTTTTCTTGCCAAAAATTAGCTTGCAAAGAAGATGTAATCCCAGTAATCGTTTTGACATCAAAAACAACTGCTACAATATTTTGATTGTCTTCCATTGAAAATTGAAGTAGACGCTCTCTCATATTCTGCCGGTTTTTCATGGCTTTAGTAAGATAAGCAGTTCTATTCGGTTCAGTAGACTGATCAATGATTGATTGCAAAGAATTAGCCCAAGAATCAAGACCATTAAGGAAGAGTTTTTTTAATGATTCTACATTGAATTCATCAAGTCTGTTGGTAATATCAAAAGTGATTTTCATTTTCGGATTTTCAATCAAGTGTTGCATAGTCAATACCTTTGTAGGATAGAAAATATGAATCAAACAAGGCTATAGAACAGGTCAGTCCGCCCAACCGTTTTATTTTGAGAGAACTCAAAATCCTATTCTATAATAGCGGGAGATAATTCATCACCACATAAGTGGTTCGACTACCCCAGCCTTACCACAACATGCCATCCAAGGCATACTCCAAACCAAGAATGCTATTGTATCAAAAAATAGACAATAATACAAGTTTAATTAAAAAATGGTGAAATTATAATCAGGAGCAAAGCCAGTGCTACAAGACCAACAGTCACGCCTGAAAATAAAAAGATCATTAATATGTAATATTTCAAAAATTTTGAATTTGCATCTGTTGTTTCGCTCATGATATGTCTCGGTTGTTGATTAGAATATAAGTCTAATTATATAATTGTCAATAGTGTTTTTCCCGACATACAATGCTTTTTTAGTATATTATTGAATTTTACTTTGATAGAATAACAACTCCTTATGCTCTACAACAGACCTTAAAAAGTTGATTAAACGTCAAAATAAAGACGTTAATTATAATATAAAAAGTTAAAATTGAGAAATAGCCATTATTATGACATGTGTAAATTTAAGGTTACAAAAATCAACCACAGAAATAAAGGTTATAGTATTATTATTGACAATCAAGCCTGTTTTTTGATAAAATAACCACAAATTTTATTGAAGGAATTACCAAGAATGCAAAATAACAGAATATTTACACCAGAGAACTTTATAGAAACAACTGGCTTAATTATACCATCTGATGCTACTTTTACAATTGACCTACAAGAAGATTCATGTGACATAACTTCTAACTTTCGTATTGAAAAGACTAATGGATTTGTATATAGAAAGTTTTTTGAATATCAAGGAATACAATGTTCAGCAGGCTCAACAACCTATGCAGTATCTGAAAATTATGAGAACTCATATAAACCAGCAGTATCATTATTAATACATGGACAATTATTGGATGGATTAAATTTAGATTTATTTTTAAAATTCAACAATGAATCACTCAATAAACAAATTAAATTAAATGAAAAAGAATTGGCTATATATCTACAATGGAAAAATATTGATCCTAATAGCCTTGATAACATTTATGTAATTGTTGATTTTTATTATGACAACACATCAGCACTGAAACTTACCAAGATGGAAAGTGAAGTTAAGGTGAACTTAAAAGATAACAAAAATTGCAATGTAAGTAGAATTATGGAGAATGTTTTATCAACAAACGAAATGGATCAAATCAATATGAATTCCGATATCAAGGATATAGTCAGAAAATTAAAAGATTTAGATATTGTGGAAGACATGGAGCGTTATTAAAAATGGTATGAAATCATACCATTTATTTTTTGATCAATGAACAATCAAAAACATTGTTGCCAACATAGAAAGAACCCACTTTTTGACATTCACTTGATACTGTACTATGAGCAAATACCCAACCTAAAACGAAACCAATTAGCATCATTATGAAAGTTTTCATATTATGTCCTCTATAACATTTATAATATTATAACAAAAAACCAAAATTAAGTAAACTATTTAGAAAAAAAAGAACATCGATAAGGTCTGAATAAATCATGGCTCTTAAACAATAAAAACTCTGATGATTCCAGTCTAAAATCTCTATATTTAAAACCTTTTAAATCAAAACTACACATTAAATAAAATGGCTCTCTTATATTGAATATAAGCAAAAAGTCTATGTACGGACTTAACAGATTTTTATAAAAATCATAATCTTGTTCTTGAGCACCATTATCTACCTGAATTACAATTAAATTAATTTTTTTTTGCTTTGCAAAAACTAAAATTCTCTTTAGCCATAAGAAAGGAGCAAATGTGGGATTGAAAAGACAGATAGTTTCATTAACAGTGGAACACAACAAATGATTATAAATAGAATTAAGATACCTATTAATATCAGAGCCTTTAATGATGCCTTCTGATAACTTAACAGACATCACTAAATTATATGTATCAATAATAGAATGATTCTGTTTACCAAAATCATAGAAAGTGAATTTTTTATTTGAAGAATTATTATACAAAAAATTCAAATTTTCAACAACAACATAGTGATCAGCAATCCAAAGGAAATTTCCTGATAACGATATTTTCTTATTAAAAAATAATCGCCTCCGAACAGAAAATGCCGTAATAAGAGACATGCCAATTAATCAATAAAGCCAGCAGATTTAACTTGTTTAAACTCTAAAAATATACACTTGAGAAAATTTAAAGAGATAAAAATTGTAAAAAACATAGCAATAAAACTTAAACCATAATCATTACTCTCTGCATTATATGTATAAACAAGAGAATAAGAAAGAGCAACGAACCCAACATAAAGGGTTGTTAAAATTGCCCCAAAAAAACCAAGGATTTTGCTATAGTGATGCTCTTGAGGTATTCTAGAACAAAATATCAAATTCCAAATAATTAAAACAGGGATAATAGCAACAAAAATCTTCCAATTCTCGTAAACATAATTTATTGTTGGAGACAGTAATAAATAATAAGCACTCCAATGATTGTAAATTTCAAGAAAAACTGAAGTCAATAAACAAATAACCATCACACCAATCATAACCATTACTGTTGTAAAAGATAGATTTTTAAATAATTCTTTCAATTCTGCTGGCATATAATAATATCCTATTTAAGTGCAAAATATATTAACAGAAATGGGTGAATAAATCAATTATAATTTGAAAAAAACAGTATCTTTTGATATAATCAAGAGATGCAAATATGTCTAAATATGGAGCATTTAAATGTATAAAGTTCAACGACCAACTGAAAGACAAATTATAAACATAATAGGCTTAGTGCTTAACAAACCGTATATTGTTAACTATAAACAAGAATTGTCACAAGAAGATGACCACTCAATTTATTTTGGTGATTGTAAAATATTGGATGCAAGTAATAAATCAACAGTAGTAAATGTATCTATATTTGAGGAATCAAATTATATTTCAATTAGAGGTTACATCAAAATCAATAAAGCCTATTCTGGTAAATTAACCAGTGCTATTGATTTAAAAAGTGACGAATTGAATAACTATATTAAAACAGTAGAAAAGAACTTTAAAAGGCTTCAAATTATACATAAAGAAGCTAAAGATTATAATTTGCAATGTATGTTCCAAATATATTACGATCCTAAAAAAGATACTAAACATTATTTAGATTTAAAATTAGTAAATGAAATGTGTGTAGATATCAAAGCATTAACTGATAGAAAGATGACAGAATTAGGTTATGGAAAATCCTATGAAAAAACAAGTTTAAGAGATTTGCAAACAGTAAAAGATATGATTGATATTTAAAAATGTATGAATATAAAAAAACCTACCGAAGTAGGTTTTTTTGTGCCTGTCATTTATTTAAGAAAATCAAATGACTCATATGTAGTTCCTTTGGAAAGGTTATAAAACCCAAGGACAGATTGTTTGATACAGTTGTGTGACTCACTTTTTAGGAATTGATCTTTGTGAACTTGGAGAGAGAATCCTCCAATATCAAAATGCCAATAAGTATTGTTAACATTCACATTGAATCCATCAATCTTCAAGGATACACCGGGAGATGATCCAAACATGCGAACAATGTTAATACCTTTAAAAGTGTCTTTATGGCCAATGTTGGTATATGAGAAAGATGATTTTTTCATGTGTTGATAGAATTCACCATCAAAACCAAACAATTCATCAAAAACCTTGATATTAGTAAACAGAGAATTGAATTCATCAATAGGCAGTGAACGCTTGTGATAAGCAGATTCTTCAACAGCAGTATCAATGATTTCTGCCATGCTTACACTACCATCAAGTTTATAAATGAAATCATGCTGATCATTTTGCAAGAAAGGAAATGACTTGTTGAAGCCAACATAGAGACATCCCATATTCAAATTGAAATTGAACTCAACCTCAATATCTTGACGCATAAGCAAAATTTCAGAAATAAGGCTTTTGATAAAAGACGTAACAACAGGTTTGAATTCAGAATTTACAATAAAATCGCCATCAGCAATCTCTGAGAGTTTTACATTATAGACATCAAAACTTTTGAATTTAGTCATCATTAAACTCCATAATTTGTTCGTCATTATATCACAAAAACAAACATCTTAACAGTCTTTATTAGTATTCAAAACGATTTTTTCAATTTAAATCAAATATCCATCATTTGTAAGACACTAAGATAATTTTCAAAAGATTTTGATTGTCTATCAATATTATAACCAGCAACATAATTGAAATGATGATTGACGATATTGAAAGATTCTGTATTGTAATCATAAGGTGTGGTTAAAGCTAAAATAACTTTAAGGCATTCAATAACCTGACGATCAGAACTTTTTTTATCTAATAATGTAAAAATGATAGTTAAAACATTCGTATCACTATTTTTCTGTATCTCATCTTTTGATGTTGGAAAATTTCCTAAGCAAACTGCCCGCATAGAGATTTCTCCCATAACTGGCAAAGTATATTTAAACAAAAAATCACCTTCATTTTGTGCTCTAACAATCCGTTGAATCATATTCATCATAATTTCATCATGATAAAAACCATTATCAAATTGGAATAAAAGGCTATTAGAATCATAACTGATAATATTAGAAATGTTACGACCATTTTTTTTATATTTATAATATGATTTTTCTGGACGTTTATAATCTAAGCTAACTGTGAAATTAGAAACGCCTTCAATAAGGTGTAAAGCTTCAATCAGGCGATTTTCATAAAAAGATTTTGATGAAGTAATTCTGTTGAAAATATTGATTAATTCCAATCGTTGATAGGCTGTATTATACATGATGACCTCTAATATTGATAATTAATCAAAATATTGAACATAAGCCAATTTAAGCTCGACAGAACCAATTCCATAGGCAGTTTCAATAGCTTCAACAGATTGTTTGTAATAATCAGTGTTTCTATAAGTGTCAATGAACCTATTAAAAATTGTGTGATTCAAAAAACTGAATTTTTCAATCATCATATCATTCAGATCTTTGAAATAGGTAATAATTTCTTCTGATGATAACACACCGTAAGGATTGTCATCAATTTTATCTGCTAACTTATGACCACAATGCTGGCAATAACTATAGCTAATATTAGTACGATTAGAATGATTGTCACATAGTTTGTTATGACATACTTTACTCAACATACGTTTATTAATAATACCAAATTCAAATTTTTCATGGTAAATATCAGGAACATAAACAACTTCTGAATCAGTATCAAAAGGTGCCAAGTCAGATTTAAAAATATTAAATTTATAATTACTAATATGCTTGTTATACTCAGAAAAAGATTTTTGATATTTTGCTGGTGTTATTTCAACTTGTTTATCCATCCTAAAATAACCAATCTTTGTACCACAGTCAGTGCAAAAAAGATCATCGTCAACTTCGACGGAAAGCTTATCACCATAAGAAGCACATTTTTGATTAGAGCATCCCTTTGCATCTTTAGATAGGGTAATAAAATCAGCTTTCCTTTTATGAACATGTAAAACTGGACCAATGTAATAGGTCATATACTTCAAATCTTTTCTATTCATATACATAAATAAAATCCTTAATATTTAGTAATTATCATGATACTGAACAAAAGCGGTCAGTAAGGTTACTGAATTTTCACCATAAAGATCTTCAAGAATTTTTACTACTCGATGATAATCCTCTGTTTCTTTATATTTTTTGATAACATCATCAAAAATAGGATTTTCAAATAGAACAAAATAATCAGTATTTGATTTATTAACATAAGTATTCAAGATTTCTTTAGTAATTTTCTTTTCAAAAATACTGGTGGTTTCTGCTTCCCAATCAGATTTTAATTTACCACCACATTCAACACAATAATCATAAGAACCATTAGTACATTCATCATAATCATTGCATTTTTTATTTTTACAATATTTCCCTAATGAAACAGAACTGTAGATAGCAAAATCAGATTTATCTTCAACAAAAGGAAGATACAAGAATTCATCAGATGATAATAATGGTTCTACCAAATACATAGATATCCCATTAAAGTAATCATTTGAAATGGTAATCATATTATTTGCAAACCAATCGTCTGAAATGCTTGGATAAACTTCAACCTTTTTTTCAATTGAGCAATATTTAACTTTACTACCACATTTAGGGCAATAGTTATAAAAACCAAGTTGAAGAGTATCATCACCATGATTACAACATGATGGATTAGAGCAAGTTTCACGTTTAATATCTCTAGCTGCAAATGTTATTTTTTTCTTTTTAAGAAAAAAAACCGGGCCAACATAATTATTAATATATTGTAAATTGCGGTTAGACATGTAAAACAAGCTCCTATAATATGTTTGGAATGAGCAGATTCGAACTGCCACTAACTATCAGCACACAAGAGTGATGATTTAAGATACGAGGATCTCCCCGCTATTCTCCCAATTAAAATACATTCCAAGCTTTAATAATATCAAATAATAGGTTAGCTGTCAAACAAAAAACTCCTTTGGAAAGGAGTTTAGTAAATTAAATATTCAAGATTTCTTTTTTGAATTCTGCTGACGGTTCAATATTATGTTCAACAATATAATGCATCAAGCCTTCTGGCCATTTCCAGTTTTTATGGCTATATTCGCCACTACCATTACAGGTTTTGCAACAACGACAACTTGAAATACCTTTATAATGTACTTTTCTTGCTCGTTCCTCAACACTACGCAGTTTTTTAACCACAACATCTTTATCTGCAAATGGAACTTTTGATTCGACAGGAATTGGATATTCTGGTGACTGTTGTGACCACCAATAGCCTTCAATCTTTTCTTTAGATGACATAGTTATCTCCTAGTTGTTTTCTTAATGGATAAATCGTAAATTCTGGGTTTAGCTTTGCTTCATGTCTTTCTGGATTGCGAATAAATGTGCGTAGAGTAAAAATACCGCGATCACGATCACAACTAACTTGAATATGATGGATTTGGTCGGTAAAGCACATACGGATGCCACCAGTATGTTCTGCATGCATGAAATAGAAGATTTCACACAAGTTACGCTCAAAAGTTGATTTAACAATTTTCTTGATATACTCAGGATCAGCATTACGATCCATCAAACGATCAAGAAAGTGATCAGTAACTTGTACACGAATTTGTTTATCCGCTGGTAATTTTGATTTAAGCGAATCATTTAACCCTTTCATGAATTCGCCAAAATCCATACGAGCATGAGAACGATTTCTATAACGTAACTGATAAAGTGGTTTAATTTTCTCTTTCATTTATTGAAAATCCCCATCATTTCAAGCTCAATAATGCCAAAAGTATAGTCTTCACCATTTACAATGAAGGTATAATGTGCCAAATGGTTAACAGTATATTCATTGTTATAGTACATTTTTTTGATAATCGGGTTGATAGTTGGCCGTTGCTTCTCCACACCAATATCTACTACTTTATCATCATTGTATTTCAGCTTTGATTTTTTAGATTTAATATCAATGCCAAAAAGAATTTTCAAAAAATCAATAAAAGTAGGTCTATAAGCAGTTTTTTTAGCTTCATTCTTCAAGCTCAACTCATTAGCTGCTGACAATTTCTCATTCGTTTCATTAGAGTTTGGAAATTTAACCACATTCTTCATTGTTGATTCCTCAATGATTTATGGCTCAATTATACCATGTTGAAGACTCTATGCCTAGTCTTAAATGTCCATCGCATTCTGCAGTAGCCTGATATTTTCATTAAATTTTTGAATATAATCACAAGTAAACTCTTTTTTAAAATCCAAAGGTTCAAATGGAGTTAAATCAGTCTTGAAAGGCAAAAAGAAATCATTAAAAATGAATGTTTGATTTTTAAAAAGCTCTTCATATTCTCCCATACTGTTAGCCATTGATGGGATACTATACAAATATTGTCTATCTTGTATAAGTTTTTTGTCATAGAATAAGCGTATAATCATAACAGTTTTAAATGAAGTTTGAGCAACATCAATTTCAACAATAGGTGCATTTAAAGGAACCATAGATATCTCCAGTTCAAACAAATTAGAATCATTAAATAGACACCATTCAAAAACAGATCTAGAAAAACATGAATAATCAATTGCAAACATAGGTTTAAAGTTGTTATCAAAAACTTTACATGCACTGCTATTAAAATTATTAAAAGATTGATTTAATATTGAGTGAATATCTGACTGAAGCTTTGAATAGTGACAATCAGAGATTCTTAACCAATTTTTATCAAAAATATCAATGACTGTTATATATTCATAAATTTGGCATTTCTCAGCCTTCACTATAACAAATGTAGAATCAACAGAATAAACATTGGTTTTTTGTATTTCCAATATATAGAAAGGAAGCGATTTAATTAATTCATCAAAATAATCTTGACCGCCTATTTGTTTAGCCCCAGTATAAAAATTGCGTTTTATCCTTTCTTCTTGATGCCCCAACAATTGCATAACTATTTTATCATGCATTAGAAAATTAGCATGATCAAATGTATGAATATAACAGGTATCAAATATATTGTTTTTTTGACTGCGTAAGTTATCGATAAAGCTTTCAATTATAATTGTCATTAGATATCTTCCATTTCTTTTAAGTTTCGAATGTATTTTTCAAAGTTTTTTATATATTTTTTAGTTGTTGCCTTTTTGAAGTTCAAAGGCTCGTAAAGAGATAAATCAGTTGTGAATGGTGCTAAAAAGTCTATAATGAACTTATTCAAATACTGATTATAATTAACACCTTTTTTAATAGTCTCATAAGGCTCTATTTGTGAACTAAATTCATAGAAAAGAAAACCATTTTCATACATTCTAAGAACAAGATGTAAATCAGATAACGCTAAAGGATGTTGCATTCCAATATTCTTGTCTAATAGAGAATATTCAAACTCAATCATAGAGTATTTGGATGTACCAAAAAAATCATCTTGGTTATGAAGATGAGCAATATTTCTATTAAAAATTTTAAACTCTTTATTAAATGCACAATTATATTTATAACATTCACCAAGAACAGACTTTGGTACATGATTAGAAATATTAAAAGGAGTATTTAAATGTGAAGAAGAAGTCTTGATACTACCAATTAAATCAGAACTTATATATAAAATAGATATAAAATCACTATTGATTTGTTGAAAAATTATATATGACTTTACTTTGTTAAGAAAAAAATCTTTTTCAACTTCAATTATATAAAATGGTAATAATGTTTTTAATCTCATTAAAACCTCATTGACATTATCCTCGATTTTAGAATAATTATGAAAAGAAACTTTATCTGCAACATAATATAAATAATTAATATTATTGTTCATATTGTCAAAATCAATAAGTTTCAATGTGTATTTATTGTAATTAAAGGTTTTACATAAATAATCACCAAAAAAATTAACAAGTTCCATAATGTTACCTCTAATAATCACGCATGGCTTGTATGCCAGCAATATGGGTATTAAAATTATTAATGTAATCTAATGTAAGTTCTTTTTCAAAATTTAAAGGCATATATTCTGAGAGGTCTGTCCTAAATGGTTCAAATAATTTAAAATACATATTATTAAATTTTATAGTGTACTCTTCATCTTTAGTGAATTCAAAATCAAAATCAAATGATTGAGAACCCAATAATACTTTATTTGAATACAAATTAACAATAATTCTAAAATCTTCAATCATAGTGTCATTACAATCTTCTGAAACATGGTCATATTTTAATACAATAGTTTCTAATTCAACAAAACCTGAAATGTCCTTACCAAAATCTTCATTTTTATTATGTAGAATAACTGAATGTTTAAAATGAAATCCATAATCTGTATTATGATGAATACCATTCTCATGATATTTTACAATAAATCCGTAATTCAAAGCAGTTATAACTGAGCCTACAAAAAATCTAATTTTTAAGTCGTCAAATTCTCGCAATAAAACATCAATATCACTCAAAGAATTAGATGCACCATAACATCTAATATCACCAACTGATTCATCAGCACAAACAATATAGTCAGTAACAGCAACAGATTTAAATTTTTTAATACATTCTATAACAAAGCAATCAACTTTACTTGCAATATAATCCAATTTAAGAGCATAATCAGAATGTTTATTTAAATTTATATAATGTTGAACTTTGTTAATGTAATTAACATGAGTAGAATAATCATCAGCCTTCAACTGTTTAATATTGAAAGAGTCATAACCATAATTACTTAGTATAAAATTTGCGAATTCTATAGCTTTATCCATTATATATCCCTCATAGATTGAATACAGGAAATATTTTTATTAAAGTTATCAATATATTCAAGTGTTAACTCTTTTTTAAATTGTAAAGGTTGATATTCGTCTAGCTCTGTAGTGTAGGGTTTCAAAACTTCATATGCATTTTGTTTAAATGTATCTCCGTCATCAACATTGTTGGTAAAGCGATGCTCATTCAATAAAACTCCTTCATAATAGAGTTGAGCAATAGAATCTATTTGGTCATTTTCAGAAGAACGTTTTCTTAATATTTGAAAATAAGCAGAAGAATTATTAGGATCACCAAAGAATCCTTTCTTACAAGATATTTGAATCAATGTACGATGAAAATAACAATTATCAGAATAATCGTGATAATAGACGAATTGTTCTGTTTGCAAGGCTATATGTGAACGGAGATTAAACTTTCTTGTAAATAGAGGATCATGTATTCTTAGTTTTGAAACGTCATCTAATATAGAACTTGTAGTAACAAACAATACCTGAATAAAATCTAAAGGTAATTTTTTAACAATGGCATAATGACATAAACCAGAAATGTTATGGTCGTCATCAAAAGAAACAATAGAAACTGGATAATAAGTCTCAATCAGAGAAATAATATAGTCAGACTTTAAATTTTTAAAATCATCCCTAAGACTGTATTGTTTCTTTGAATTAACTATTTTTGAAGAAATACCGTTTAATTTATCAATATTTGAATCATCAATATCCATGATTGATGATTTATTAAATCCTAAGTTATTCAATACATTCTGTATATAGTTGTCAATTGTTTCCATAATTAATCCTTGATTTGATGATAGAATTTTGAAATATGGAAATACTTGCGTATCAAATACAGTTTTTCAAAGTATAATTCGCTGGCTAAACCACCTCTATGCTCTCTATAGTTACAATGAGAGCATTCAAAAAGAGAAACTGCTTGACCACTACATTCTTGACCAACTAAATGATTCATTGAATGATTGCATTCTGGACAAGGTTCTTTCTCTTCTTGTGTTTTAGGTAATGCCTTAAACAAATCTTTTAATGAATATTGCATGGATATCTCCATATTAGAGTTCGGTCATACATAATATCATTAAAAATAGAATAAGACAAGAAAAAAGTGACAATTAACGTCACTAATAGATGATAATAAGAAAAGTCCCGAAGGACTTATTTTGAAGCAGTAATCGTATTTTCTTTGAAATTAACACTAAGATGTAAACCTTCTTTAAACAAACTCATTGCATTATCAATTCTGATAAGCGGAAGCCCAAATTCACGACCAACAATGACTAAGTGAGCCAACTTACCACCAACCTCAGTAATAACCAGACCTGCCTTTCGTGCTTGAAGCTCATATTCTGGGCCAGCATGTGGAATTACCAAAATATCATTTTTAGTAATTTCTTTACTGTTTACAGTTACTACGGAACCTTCAAAAAAGTCCAATCCAGCAGAGTTAAGCGTTACAAATTCACCAAGCGGGAAGACTTCTTTTTGCAGTGCTGATACGATAAAACCAAGAATATGGTTTTCACGAGTCTTGTAATTATAAACAAGACCATCAAAATTAAAGCCAAGGGCCAGCCACAAATCAGTATGAAGCTGAGAATCGTCATTCATTTTAAGATCATGCGAAGACACTGGAACCCATTTTGCAGCCAATTTAGACAAAGAGGTCTTTGAAAGTGCATAAGCTTGAGCCAATTCATAAGGATAATTAATCATCTCAACAGTTTCACCCATTGGAACTGCAATTTCTTTCCATTCTACACCACGTTCAAGAATAGCACTCATAACCTTTTCACGATGATGATCAGAATAAGCTTGAACAGACTCAAAACCATAGTGTTCAGCAGTAGCACGAGCCGTTTCCATATTGATGCGGTCAATCACATCAACCTCAAACGAAGTGTTGAACTCATCAGCAACACATTGATCAATGACTGCTTGAGTAGGCTCTACAAGTGGAATAGCATCTTCTTGCGGTGTAACATCTTGAAAACCACGCTGTACATAGACTTCTGGAAGATTTTTTTTAGCATAGAGTTTTGCATTAGCACTAAAATCATCTTTAGTCAGCCATACTGGCATAGTATTTTTATCAATTTTACGAGCAATGATGCCACGATAACGACCAATAGTAGTAGACACATCAAAAATTGATTCATCAGTACCCAACATGTATTTACGAACATAAGCATCACAAGCAGGGATAGCATAAGTCAGACCACGAACACGAATGTCTTCATCAATATCAGCCATTTCAACCAAACGTGCAAACTCATAAATAGAGTTCATTTCATAAAACTTATCATCACAATAAATATCACGAACATCTGCCTGATATTCTTCATCAAGTTCTGCAACAAGAATGATATTTTCATTTTTTCCTTGAAGAATATGAGTCCCCTTCAGGATGCTATGTGCTACATCATAAGTCATACCATCAAAGGATTCAATCAGGAGTTGAAGGCCATCACGCCAATCACCATCCAAAACCTTGCTACGAGCCAAGTTTGAATACTGAGTGCCATCAATCGAAAAAGAAACAGTCATAGTGGTCATTGAATAATCCTGATTGGTTAAGATGGTGCCATTATAACACAATCACAATATTCAATCAACAAAAGGATTATTCAAGATCTTTGTTTGAAACTGTTAACATAGTAACCGTCTGCCATTAAGCAGCGAATTTTGTCATATTCCTTTTCTTGCTGCTTGGCTTTTTCTACGGCTTTTTTAAGCCATAAACGTTTAATTTTAAAAAGGCAATAATCTAAAGCTGTCATATTAATAATTCAACATGTCAATCAACACAATGTCATCTTGTGTCATTTTGGCCATAGACATTTTATTGTCTTCAAGATATTGAATGATTTCATAAATATTGTATTGTTTATTATCAATAAATACATCACCAAATCCAAAAGTAACAACACCAACATTACTTAGAATTTTCTGATTGCCAAAAAGTGCAACATGAATATCTAAGTTATCACTTCTCTTAAACAGTTTATAACAGTCATGCATACTAAAAAGCGTATAATCATAATTTGATAAACTTAAAGTAAAACAGAAATTAGGAACTGTGAAAAGAAATATAATCAAAAAACCCAAAGGAAAGACAGACGAAAGAAATAGCCAATATACCAAAGAAGTCACACCAAGAAAATAGTTAAACGGTGCCAAATAATGATAATAGGTATTGTTACTTTTAGGCTTCAAGAAATACTCAGCCGATACAGCAAAGCCAAAACTACATACAGCCATTATAAACTGGGAAATAAAAGCTGGATCTTCTTTGTAATTAGTAACCCAATATAAGCTAACTAATGCTCCAATACCACTAAGCCTTGAAAAGAACTTAATGGATGGAATCACTTCAAACATCTTTGATTTGATATTTAGTTGCATACTATTAACTCTTAATCATGTTGTCATAAATTTTATAAAGAGTAGAAGACTCTTCACCCAACTTGTTATAATTAGCCTTTTCTTGAGCCAAAGTATCAGCCAGAACAGCTTTATCTTCTGTAGTGAGATTATAACCTTTCATCAGGATCAATTCAAGTTGCAATGCATTATTCTTCGCTTTACGAAAATAGTTAAGAATTTTAAGATAGTGACGTTTCATTGCCAAACTTTCTTTATTGAGTTCACTCATTTCAATTATCCTTTAAGATTTGACTTTCAAAAATTCAGTTGAAGGATCAACAATGATTTTACTATTTTTAAAGCTGATGACAGTACGTTTTACACCTTTCTTGAAAGTAATCTTTTCCCACAGATTACGTGGAAACATTCTGGTTTCAACAGAACAAACAACACCAAGAAAGTTAATGTCATTCAGTTGAAGCTCTTTTGAACGACTGGTAATTTTTGCAATAAATTCGCCTTTACGCTGACCAATAGCATGGCCAACACGAACTTTTTCAGCAACAATTTCTCGAACCAAAATACTTTTTTGAATTTTTGATGTAGCTTTATAGATACGCTTGTTTTCAACTTCAAATTTGGTAACAAGGCCATCATCGACCATTTGTTCAAGAATACGCATAGCTGGCTCATATACAGCAGTAACAGGCAAACTATAAGAACCAGTTGTACGAATAGTACGGGTGATTTTTTCTTCGAGGTCTTCGAGTTCATGATTGTTTTGCATGGTCAAATCCTCCTACCTGTTAAGTTAGAGGATTATTATAGCAAAAAAGAAAACCTGTGTAAAGATTTTATTTTTTTAAGATATCTGACAATCGATTATACAAAGATTCAGCTTCGTGATAGTGCCATTCAATAACACCAGACTCATGCTTGATACCATGCTCTTTCAAAATACCTTCCATTACACGATGAATAAAATCTTTAATAACAAACAACCATGAAGTATTTACGTTATCAGGAATATCTGAAATAATATTGTTAATATGGATATTAGACAATCTACCTTTAGAATAATTTGGTCTTTGAGAATCTTCAAAATAAAAGAAATTGTTTGAAATTAAATCAATATATTCTTTTTTAAACTCCAATTGAGCTTGAAGATATTTGATTTTCAAATCAAATTTTTCTTTAAAATGGTTAGCATTACTACCAAAAAAGTCTTTCAACTCTGAATAGGTTGAAATGTCAGAATCTTGGAAGGGGTCATCTTTAAATGGGCTTGCAAATTCCAAATTACCATCATTGCCCCATCGCATACCATTGCCAATTACAAAACAAATATGATGCAGAACAGCATAACGAGTTTTATATGCAGTGCTACTATTAACTATAATATATTTAATCAATTCATTGGGTGAAAGAAAATTCATTTTTTTTCTCCATTGAGTGAGTCAATTAATTTTTTCAACTTAATATAGTCCTCATAATCCTTTGAATCTCTCCAATTGTTAGGGTCTTCTGTTTTACCATCTGCACATTGTTCAGCCCAAAGTAAGTGAGCCAATTCTTGAGCACAATCAATTGCTTCAATAATAATTTCTTTAGGGTGATTAACTGTAATATCCCAAATATTGGAATCAGATGAAATACAGAAATCTGTAAAACATTTATTATGGATTGGAACAAAATCCTTACCCAGTAACATTTCATCAATATTCTGTTCAATAAAATCACACATAAATACAGCATGATGATAATTAATAAGATCCAGATCAGAATTATTTGTGTTTAGAGATTTTTCAAGGATTTTTAAACGAGATTTATTAATCTTTGGATCTTCATCAATGATATAAGAGTGTGAAAATCCGTTATTCTTAAAATTATAATCTATTGAGTTATTAACGAAGATATCACAAAGGCATTTCCATTTTGAAGAAAAACACAATGGATTAGAAAAAATCATAGTTTTTAAAAGTAAATTAAGGTCCATAACACTCTCTTTAAAAATATTGGAGTTAGTAGTTATAACGGAAAAATTTCAATCATTTACAAATAATTCAATGTAGTTGTCTCGAATATATTTATAAATTTTAATATAGTTATCACCTCGATCATCAAATATAAAACCAGTTGTTGTATTATACGAATAATTAATATTAAATCGTTTATTATGGCTATCAAAATTCTTATCAATACAAGTAGGTATAATAGCATGATGATTGAATTCATTGCTATTTGAAAATAAAGATGATTGCAAATTTAGATTAATTTTTGAAGCATATTTACTGATGAAATCTAAATCATTATAATTTGATGCAATAAGGTTTTCTAAATCAATCTTTCTATTTTCAAAAAATGAAAACGGTAGATACTCATCGTTAGTACGTGGATAAGTGATAAAGCCATCTTTATACAAAAGATTCAAGGCTTCTATAATAGTAGTGTCATGCATACCAAGAATGTCAGCCTTATCAATAAGTTTTTTATAAGTAATTAGTTCTGGCATACAATCCTCTGAATTGGTGCGGATGAAGGGACTCGAACCCTTACGCCAAGATGGCCACGGCTTCTGAGGCCGTTACGTCTACCAAATTCCGTCACATCCGCATTGAGTCACCATTATAACATAAACACATTATAATGGCAATAATTTAACGAAGCTTTTTCAAGAAATCAGCAAAAAATTCTGGTTTCCTATTTTGCCAAATATGGTCAGCACTGAATGAACCTGATTCACGTTCAAACCAAAGACGGGATAACTCACCTGTTGCAGCACTCAAATTACCTAAACCATGGAATAGAATAGTAAAAGGAAAAAGAATAGTAGCTACAATCTTTGCCCAAAGTCTGGTTCGATAATGAATAACAATATCAGTATCTTTAACAAAACATTCAATAAACTGATAGCATTTAATTTTCCTAGTTGGTATAAGAATCATAAAGTCTTTAGCTGAAATAGTCTTTCTAACATAACCTTTAGTTCTTAAATCAACATATTTATAATTAGATTTACGCATATTCAATCCTCTAATTAGTTAAAAAAATATTCCAATTTTCCGTTATTAACTACAACACTAGTACAATTAAAGCCAAACTTTTTATTAAGACCATCAAACTTAGCAAGATTATCTTCTGAAACAGTATAATGAGGCTTCAAAGTATTCAATACATTGAAAGAGATTTCAAAAAATTTAGTAGCTAATCCCATTTTTCTATATTTTTTTGAAACAACCAGAGTACACACTTTCTTTTCTTCTGGACTATCTTTCAAAATCAAAATACCAGCAATAGCTGTACCATCAAAAGCTATCACAATATTCCGTTTTAGTGAACTATGACTGAAGCATTCAGCATAAATTTTTTCAAACCATTTATTAAAATTATCATATTTAATGTTGAAATCTTCAAAAAAGGAGAATATGACAGAGCACATATCATCATGACTACACTCCAATAGAGTAGCAATGGCATTAATATCATCTGGTAATGTTAAGAATTTGAAATTGACCATAATGCCTCCTTTTTGATACTACCATTATATCAAAACTCTGAAATTTTTACAACAATTTAAACGTATGTCCGATAAAACGGATTTTTGTAAAATAATAATTGGAAATTTTATTCTATTTAGGATTTTATTTCTATTTAAACATTGATTGTTTTTTTATTGATGTTATTGTATCTATTAACTTTAAATAAAGGAAAAAAGTATGATAAATAACACTTTTGAATCTAATAGTAAAATGGCTGCTAAAGAAAACAAAGCTGGGATAGGAATTATTGTTTACTTGTTTTACATTGTAATGAGCGTTGGGTATATAGTGATAAAATCACAAGTTAATAAAGAGATAGTAACAACAGGATTTATTATAACTACCGCAATAACAATTGGCCTAATATGTTGGTTACGCGGATTTAAAGATTTATATAAAGTAGCAGTAATGATTGGGGCTGGAATTATTATATTTTGCTTTGTAATAACAAAAGAAGATATTCAAAGAAAATATATGAGCAATAAGTATGATTATTATATAGGTTTGAATAGTAATTTCGAAAATACAGATAATGCTCATATAATAAAAGAAGCAATTGATGCATATTCGAATGAAAACTACAACAAAGCATTAGCAGTAATAAAGAATAGAGATCAAAATAATTCAGAAACTTTAGATAGAGTTTTTAATTTAGCTAACGTAATAAAGGAGTTAACTCCAGAATTAAAAGGAGATCTTAAAGTTGCACTAAAAGATAACTTTGTATCAATTGAAGAATATAAAATATTGAAATTAAAAACGGTAGAAAATATTCAGGCTAAAATAGATACATTAACTACAGAGCAATTGATATTGTTAGGGAGTATAAAATGATAAGACCAATAAGGCAAAAGAGTTATATTGAAATCTTTTTACGAATTATATTAGGAATAACAGGTATTTATTTAAGTATTAAATTATTTAATTATAGTATGATATACCCATCAAATCTATATATATTAAATAATAATAAAATTGCATCTGATTATAGTTTGATTTATACCATGTTTTCACTAATATTATTCTTTATATCTATTACTATAACTTCTCTTATACCAAAAAAAGAATCTAGTATGTTAGCACTATTATCAATCTTGATATTGGTGACAGTTATATTAAATCTTTTTTATCAAAAAACTGACAAATATTTAACTGACAAACAAGAATATTTTATAAATAATACAACTAATTTTATGAAGAAATATCCACATACAGACGAAGTTAAAGAATTAATGGCATATGTAAATAAAAAGGACTTTAAATCATTAGAAAAAATGAACCCTAATACATTTGTGTATACTGATATTATAGATTTAGCATCTAAAATAAAAACACTCAATGATACAGAAGTAACAGAGTTATATAGACATTATATGAAAGATGGAGAAATAAATTTAATAGAGAAAAAAGATCTTGAGTCATTAATTATAAAGAAAATCAATGAAAGGTTATAAAAAAAAGGCCATCTGGCCTTTTTTTGTATCAAAGTTTTTCTTTAAGTTCCAATCTTCCCCAAATAGAAGGTTCATCATCAATGAGATAAGGGACTTCAAAAATAGATGTTGAAGTATAAATACCCGGCTCCACATCGACAATAAAAGCATTAATAGATTTCAAATAATTTTCAAATTCAATCTGTAATGCAGACTCATCGTTAGATTCATCATCATCTTGCTTCATGAATTCATCAAATGCATTTTTAAGAATACCATAATCAACACCTTGAACAGCCCAAAGACTTGTTGATACATATCCCTGATATACATCATTTTTAGTTGCTAAAGAGTCACGTTTAATTTCAATGACACCAGTAACAGAATCTTTGAATACAGAAGGATCGCTATTCCCACATGCATAATAAGCAACATTTCGAGTCGCTTGGAATTCTTGTTGAATAAGCGTACCATTACCATAATTTAAACTTGGATAAAAATTATACTTATTTTTACCATAAGAAGTAAAATCACTATAATCAGTATCATAAACATCTTTAAAGATATTAGCAAAAACAATTTTACCACTTTCAAAAGTTACAGTAACTTGTGGGTCTTTGATCCCATTAGGATATGGGCAGGCACTTACACCAGAACAGCGAATAAGACCATTTTCATAATCAGCAAGCCAAAAATATCCTTGACCACAGCAAGAGCATTGATAACTGGTCAATTGATTACACATAACTGTAACTGTCATTTCCCAACCTTCATCACTGAAAGGTTTAGGTTCTTTACCTTTACGATTTTTAATAACAGCATTGGCTAAATCAATAAACCTATCTTGCAACCTGAAAAGAATATCATTGATTTCACCATATTTTTCAACATATTCTTTATAAGTAATACCATTCATATAACCAGCATTATGAGTGGTTTCTTGAAATTTAAGATCATTCCAACTTTCAAGAACTGCCAAAGTCATTTTTTGGGTTAATTCACGAATGGATCGATTATCATCAACAAGATTTTCAAGTTCAGCCCTAAAATGATTGACTTTATCAAAGAGTTCTTTTGGGGGAGTATTCATTTATTCACCATAATGTTAAGAATTTTTTCAAATGTGTCATATTGCTTGGTAGTTGTTTTAGAGTAATTATTTTCCATAATTACAAGAGCTTCTTCTGAAAGCTGTTCACCTACATTACATTTTGGATATTGTCCATTCTTTTTAAGAAGTACACCATTTTCAACCACGAAAACAGCTTGCTCAAAAATAGATGCAGGAATTGTACCAGTAACTTTAAGCAAACTTGCAGTAGGGTCATTAGGTCCACAATGATTCAATGCATTAGTAAGCTTATTTTTAATCGAAAGATAGTAGAGATTCATACTTGCCTCGTATAATAATTAATGCCTAATTATAGCATAATTAACAATAAATGTATACAGCTATCTGGTCAATCGTCAATGCTGACCAGATGATAAAGGGTTCTTTGGCCACTAACCCAGTTGCGAGCAACTTCATGTTCATCAAAACCTAATACAGCATTAAAGTTCCGCATTGAAAGTCGTTTTGAACTACGATGATGATTAAATGAACGCTTACCAATGTGAAATTTAGGGTCTTCTACTTTTTCAACAGTCTTTCTTACATAATTTAATTCATTGGTAGTCAAATCAATGTCAAAACAATATAGATGGCTGTTATAAGAAATACAAAAACCTAATGCAAGCAAATTATTGTCGTAATCAAATAATTCATCATTATCTTCATCTGAGTAAGTATCAAATACAATAATTTCTTTTCTATCAACAGTAAAAGAATAAGATCCATTTGCGACTTCTTTACCACCAAAGTTTTCGGCAACAACTTGAATAATATCAGAAGAACTAACAATTCCAGTCAAGCGAGCATCCCGTACAGCCATTTTAAAATGGGGTACAATTTTTTGCAAAATAGAATCCATATTACTCACCTTTTGCAGCTTGTTGATCTTCAAATTCTTTTTGTGCTTTATCTGTCATTAATTGAAGCTCAACTAATGTTTCTTCAAACAATTCTTTAATATAAGTGATAACTTCGTCACGGACTCCACCTTGCTCAAGGTTGTTAAAAAAATTAATTGAGTAACTACGAATTTTTTCCATGTCAAAGCTGTGAGCATAAAATCCACCAATAGGAATCTCAAGAGGCTCTTTTTTATTAAGATGTTCAATCATATTATTCAAAACAGCAGAAACAAAACGAATTGGATTGTAAAATGCCCCTGAATGATTAAGGTGATTAATGTAATGATACTTTTCAGCTACAATAACAACCTTTTCGAGATCAGTTACGGAAATTGGCTTAATAACAAGAGTGTCAGACATAATCGTATCCTTTAATGAATAGTAGAACATTATTATAACACAATAGAGGTGTGATGTATAGAAAAAACCACCTATTAAATAGGTGGCATAATGAGTGAAAAATCTCGACTAGCATAATAGTTTTCTATTAATTGATTACTAGATCGATCTTCTATAATAGATTTTTCTTTAATAGCTAAATAACTTTTGAAGTCATCCAATGTACGTTCATTTAGAAGATGGGTCAGAATTTTTTCATAAAATACAGAACTAAAATTATATATCAATGGAGAATATTCTCGAAAAGATTCTGTATCTGCATAAGACATCACTTTTGCATTGTTAAAAATAGGATAAAAGTATAAATTAATACCATAATCTTTATTATAAGATAAAGAGAAATAATAGACATTATCATCATATTCATATTTTAAAGCGTAATGTTTAAATCGAGTACCATCATTAACAGTAAAGCTTGATTTTGTTAATCCAAATGCAGATATAAAATCATCATAGATATAAAATTGCAAATAGAACATTATATAATGTGCTGGCGAATCATTAGACAAGTTATAAGTAATGTTTCTAAATAAAGGTGATAAAACATGCCAACTCTTGAATGAGACAACATTGTATGATTCATCAGAATCAATAGTCGCCTTCATAATTTTTAATATTTTTTTATCATTAACTATTTCGATCATGTACAGTTTCTCCAAATTTAAATAGTGGGCATAATAATTGAAAAATTTCTATCTTTATTAAAGCTATCCAAAATATCATGTGTACTTGGATAGTGTTTAAAACCAGCTTTAATTGTATCCAAATCATAATTCTCAAAAAGATGATTCAAAATTTTCAAGAATAATTCCCGACAAAAATTATACATTAAAGGCTCATATTTAATATAAGATGGAGAGTTATATGTATTATCAATTTCAATGTTGCTAAGTGTTGTATAATTAATTAAATCAATTCCTCTGTTTTTATTATGACTTAACGAAAAGTAATATGTTTCATTGTTATAGTCAAACTTAAGAGCATAATGTTTATAGCGACGATAAGTATCAACTACAAAACTGCTTTTTTCAATATTGAATAATTTAAGAAAATCTTTATAACATGTACAATTAAAATAACTTATTAATTGAAACTGAGGCGTAGGTCTTCCATCTTTATCGTAAGAAAGATAAATAAAACATGATGAATTATAAAGCCAGTTATTTATTGAAACTACATCAGAATCAGATGATGATTTATAACTATCTCTCATTGATTTAATGATTTTTTTATCTGTTACCAATGTAATCATCAAAAACTCCAATTAAAAAAAATTAAAACCAAAAAGCTGGCTAGGCCAGCTTTAAGCTTCTTCTTCTGGTTCACCCGCAAATTCACCTAAATCAATTTGTTCTAATGACCAAACTTCACGAAGGCGATTGCGTTCATAGTAATCCAAATAGTTATTGGTTTTACCACGAACCAAGTTCATAACAAACTTGAAGTGTGGATGATCTTTCAAATCCAATGCAACAGTTTTGAAATCAACACCAGCATAATGTTTAGCCAATGCAGTCACTTCACGTTCAATTCCTTCAACTTCTGCTTTAATAGTATCGTTGATATAACGAATATGAGTCAAATCTGCATCTGGAGCATTTAATGCAACAAAAGCAATATAGTCGTCAATTTGTTCTTCAACAACCATTCGAGCAATATCACGCTCACGAACAAAAGTAACAGCATGATGAAGATTAACATACCATTTGGTTTTAACCTTTACCATTTCACCATTTTCAAACTGAATTACATAACCCTCAATACCTTCAACAGTATTAAGTGATTTAAGCAACTCTGGCAAATCCAATTCACGACCATGTACTGGGCTGTTAACTGGAATATCATATTTACTTGCAAGTTGTGCAAGTTCTTCTGGCATAAGGTATACACCAGTAAAGTTATCACGAACATGCAACAACGTCATGTTATCTTGAGAATAACGCAAAACAATACGGTGATTTGGTGAAGTGAACTCAAAAATAGGAGTCATGTTAGCCAAAGCACAATAACGAGTAAAATCATAATATTTTTGATTCTTTTGAACAAAAGCAGTAGCAGAAACAGCAACATCAGACTGGAATGATTTTTTAGATTTAGCAAAGAATTCACCATTGATAAGACCAGTAGTGATCATTGAACCATCCATTTTATCAAAAGCAGCAACCATTTTATTCCAATCAAGGTTATGTGGCTGAACTTCTTCACGCTCCGCAAGGTTGAAGAACTTATGCAATGGGCGTGAAATGATCTTACCATCAACATCAAAGGTAATACCACGAGCTTCTTTTTCAAAGGAATTATTAAAAGATTCACCATTGCTAATGTTATAGCAAATTACAGTAGCTCCATTGGACTGTTTATTAACACCAATGTAGTCCTGATCCTTAACATAAGGCAAGATATCGTTTAAGTTTTCGATTTTAGGGAAAAGAGTAGACAATTTTTACATCTCCATTGGTTTTAATTGAGCTATTCTAACAAAATAAACAAATAAAAGCAAGATTTTATTTAAAGAGAAAAATAGTCTTCTGGCAATTCTTTGTTAACTTCCATTATGAGTTCATTGTCTTTTGGCATCTTGATATTAACAGGTTTACCAACTTGAACAGTACCAGCCCAACGAACAGTTGTTGTAGTAATAACATCATTAGCAACTGAACAACTATCAGTTAGTTTTATTGACGGAGACACTGAATTTGTTTCATTTAAATTTAATTCAAGAATTATGGTATAAGCGTTATCTTTTTTAGATATTACGTTTATTTTATAATCCATGTAAGAATCAACGTCTTCTTTCATTGAAAAATCACTATCTCCATCCTTAATAGAGTAGGATGGATTACCTAATTGTATAGAGCAATCAGTTTTCATGTTCTCTTTCCTACCACCAAAACTTGATCCAGCCTGAATATGTTCAATGTCTAAGTCCACAAAAAGTTGAACATCTTTATTTTTGTCATAAATAACTAAGAAATTTACAGGATCTGTTTCTGCAAATAAAGGCATTGAAACAAAAGATAAAATGGAACAGAACATAATTTTTTTGAACATAAATAATCCATCATATTATTTTAAGTCAATATAACATAAAAAAGATTTTTTCAAAATTCAAATAAAAAAATTGATTGCAGTTTATTTTTTTGATATAATACCCAACGAAAAAAGGAAATTTATATGCAAATATCTTCTAATAGTCAAATATTGAAAGGTTTTTTAATCAAAAAAGAAATAGAAATTTTGAAAGCCATTAAAGATGTGTTGCGAGCTAACTACTGGAGAGATATTTACACTCCGGGTGGTAAACAAATGTCTATCAAAATTACCAACTGTGGAGAGTTTGGTTGGTACACTGATAACAAAGGATACCGCTACACAAAAATAGACCCAAAAACCAATCAACCATGGGTTGAAATGCCTACAATTTTGGAAGATTTAGCTATTGAAGCAGCAGAATTAACAGGTTATTCAGACTTTAAACCAAATTGTTGCCTAATGAACAGATATGAAATAGGCTCAAAGCTATCTTTGCATCAAGATACAGATGAAAAAGATTACACTCAACCAATTGTCTCATTCTCATTTGGAGTGCCAGCTAATTTTCTTTTTGGTGGTTTAAGTAGAAAAGACAAGGTAGATAAATATTTGCTTGAGAATGGCGATGTATTAGTCTTTGGCGGTCAAGATAGAATGAGATTCCATGGAGTTGAAGAAATAAAATCAAAACCGAATACAGGAAAGATTGGAGACATTCGAATCAATCTAACATTCAGAAAAGCTGATTAATCAAAAATCAAAACTCTGGAAATGTTGCTGGAGTTTTTGATGAATATACATAACGTCTCGTTGATTCCCATAAATTTCGAATCTATTTTCGAAGAAACGTACAGATTCACTGTATTTAACTGGCCAACCTTTCTCTTCAATAAGATCATTGAGATAATTTCTAACTTGGCCAACATACAGCCAGCCAATGTAGAAAACTGTTGAAACCATTTCAGTAGACGTACCGTTAGCCATCTCTTCAAATTCCTTTATTTATGTAATAAAAAGTATAGCTCTTTTGAACTTAAAAATCAATGATATTTTATTTTAAAAAACATATAAAAAATAATCTTAGCCAATGATAACCATATCCTATTTTTTTTCTTGTCTTCTTTTGATTGATTTGATATAATTGTTGTACAAAATTATCCATATATGACACTCCCCATTGAGAATATAGGGGTTTCCATTTTATAAAAAATTGGTGAAATTTTATGCTAATAAAAAACATTTATAATCACTACAGTATTTTCAAAAAAAAATGAATGAGTTTTTGAATTCAAGAAAAAAAATATCTGATGGTAGTATTATGTTGGTACTCAATAGCTTAGATATTGCAGAACATAAGAAAATAGTAAACTTTGAATTATTAAATGAAATTGCACAAAAAATTATTGATAAATTCAATCTTGATATTAATATGGATGATAAAAATCGTCTTTGCTCATTGTACAAAGAAATGTTAAATGTATATGACGATAATCTAACAAGGAATGCAAATTTAAAATTACATTCAAACATGGGTGGACATAATTGTCCAGAATGGTTTAAGGATTTTATTTCAAAGTATCCACAACATTTTAGTCTCTCTAAAACATATACAGATTATAAATCAGAATTAAAAAAATTTGAAACATTATACTTCTTTTATAATGGAGATAATAATAGAATTCCAAGTATTGTTTTTGAATATGATAAACAATTAAATTTTGTATCTATGAACTATGTAGAAGAATATAGAAATTCAAATGTAATAAAAAAAATTAGCAAAAAAGAAGACATGATTAGTGATGACAAAAATGATGAATTTTTACTGCTTAAAAGATTTATTCATCTAGATGATACAGAGCTAAAAGAAATATATCCATCAATTAATGATTGTGGAGCAAACGTAATAAATGTTAAGGAATTAAAAGAATCATTATCTGTTATAGAAATGTTAAACTATAATTAAAATAAAGGCGAACTTGAAAATTCGCCTTTTATATTTTTAAAATGAATTATCATTCACCATCTACATCAACTCTAATCCAAATTTGAGTAACATCTTTTAACTTGTAAAAATCATTATTGAAATAAACAAACCACTCATCCTTAATCTTAGAAGAAACTGGACGGGGATTGTCATACAAACAGCCAGAAAAAATGTTACCATTGTAATTAATAACAAGTGAAAGGTGGGGAGCATCATTAGAATATGGATATTTCCTCATGAAATCATTATAACTAATTTCTACAAGTTTAAACTTTTTTTCTGTTTTTGCACGAAGTTGGTTAATAATAAATGTAGAATCTTCATCTGAAAGATGTTTTGCAATCATCTTTTTTGCCTTATTAAATTTCCTTTCATTAATAGCTTTATTAAATGCTTCTGCTTCTGGTGTAGCAAATTTATAACTTAGATCTCGAAATAGCTCTTTAAACTTTTCATCGTTACTCATATTAAATCTCCAGTAAAAAAAGATAACCAGCATGAGAGCTGGTTATTTGAACAACACTTTATATAATGCTTTAAGATTGACATACAAGCGAGTATATTCATAATTGTTACCATAATACTCGTAAGTAGTAAATGAAATGCTCTTGATTAATGGATGTACTTCATCAAAATACTCAATCATGAGCAAATCAGGTTTAATATCTCTCACAATAGCTGACAATTTTGGAGAAATATCTTCTGGTTCACTAGGAGTTACGGAATGATAATTATCAACACCATAACAATTACCACCAGTGATACCACCAGATACCCAACTGGTTTCAATAGAGAGTTTATCCCAATCAGCAGGCTTCAGTTTGTTTAGTTTTTTATTGTCAATATAATCATACTGACTATCTAAATCAATGATAACAGAGTGTTTTGCCATAACATTTTCGATGAACTCTTTGAATTCCACGACAGATCTCCTAAATTATGAAAATGAATGGTAATAATATCAAAAAAAGACTAAAAAATCAATACTTAAGCTTGACATAAATTGTTTAATTTCTTATAATTTAGTTCTTGGCCGAATTAGAGTTGTGTTTTTCTGGACTTTTCTAAGCAATCAATTCGGGCTGTAAAAACAAAATAAAAGTCCCTACCAATCTGCATGGTTTTATAATCTAACCTTTTAGCGTGCAGTGTAGTATGTCCAAAAGACAAAAAATAAGGTTGATACCTTTTAAAGATTAGTCATCTGAAAGAGGTGTTGCAAAAATGACTAAGCTATTGGATGAACCAAGATATATTCCAATGGTGGGATCACGAGAGTATTCATCGGCAATTCATCGCCCTCTCGCCTATTCAGAAGATCACACATGTGTGGTCTTTTTTTTTGACTCTCAAATTGATTATTATAATTTACATATATTTGAGCCATGCTATAATGAAAATAATAACTTTTCTAATATTAAAATGGATAAAAAAAGTAAAGAAAATATAATAGGAACATTAAATGGCCAAAATTTTAATGTGGAAATTAAATATAAAGATCATTTAAATTTTGATAATTATTTTTTTAAAGGAAAAGAATACAACTGTTATAATCTTAGAAAGATTTCTTTAAACAGATTATTAAATACAAATAATAAATACAAAAAAAATTTAGATATCTTGAAAAATAATTTAATAAAAATAGAGAACAATGAAGTGGCTTCTCAAGAAGATTTTGCAATTATTGCAAAACAATCAAAAGACTTAAAAGATCTATTGCTCCATATTAAAGTGTATTATGAAGAAATATCAGATGATTTGTTTAGCCTTTCAGAAAGATCAAACGAGTTTTTTAAATTAAAACTAAAAGATGAGAATTTCAATTCAAACGAAATAAAGACAATTATATCAAATGTAAGTTTTGAAAAAGAATTAGAAAATGTAGAAAAAATATTTAAAACATTAGATAAAATGATTGTTGCAATACAAGGTGGATATGAAGAAAATATCAAAAAATTTTCAAAAGAACTATCATCTTTTGAATTGCCATATGAAATATATGAAGATAAATTTGATAAAGAAATAATCAGTATAACCAATATTTATTCCAATAACTATGAAAAAATAAGATCTAAACAAATAGAAGCAAATGAAGAATCGACTGATGCTGAGATGTATGTTTCCATGGTCACATCAAATATTGAGAGAAATAGAGAATTAAGTGCTTATTTAGTAAAATATAACAACAAAGCTCATATTAAAAATGAAGACTTAAAGTATAAAGAAATAATGCTTTTTGCAGATGGCAGTCTTGCCGCCAAAAATGAAATAGGACAATATGAGCTACCATATTGTCATTATGACATGAATAAAATACTAAAAGAGCCACTTATACATGAAATAAATAAAAAAATAATGAAGTATTCAACAATAAGAAGAGCTATCATTGATAAATTAGAAAAAGGTTCTTATTCTGAATTTGATTCCGCAATGAGTGTAATAGATAATCTTATCAATAATATAGCCATATTAAAAAACTCTGGATACGACATAATAGGTAATATCAGGAATAAATCGTTTGAAAATGTTGATGATGAAATAGAAACACCAGAAATTTTAGATATTATAAAACAAATAAATACAGCAGAAGCATTGATTAGAAAAGAAAAGAAACTTTCAAAAAATAAAAAGTCTTCAATAGAATAAAACCACTTATGTGGTTTTATTATTTTTGATAAGGTAGCAAATCATCATAATAGCATTTCGGACACGATGTCTTTTACCACCACCAAAATATGTCCTAAAACGAAGTCCATCAAGAGCCTGAACAGATAGATAAACACCTTCTGAATCAAAAGAAAGATTCAAAGTTTCATGCAAATTTCCACCATTATCATCATGAATAATACTATATTCCTTTTCTGATATTTCAGGATAAGTGTTATTTGCAATAATACTATCAATCAGGCTTTCAGCATTATCAAGACTATCAGAAGCTTTTAAACCATTGTCTTTATCTTGCTCCATTGCAACAGCTAATATTTTAAAGAAACCTGTAAGAACTGGATATTCTTCATATGAGTAGAATAATTCTTCATAAGGGGACTTATAATCACCTTCTATGTTTAAAGACGGCATAATATGAATATCTTGATCATAAGAGATAATCATTTCAAATGGAGACAGGCAGTCAGACGGAATTGTAGGCATAACAGCATAAGATTCATTCGTTGGTAATGGAAGGTTAAACACACTGTCAAGTAAAGTCTGATAGCTCATTATGATCTCCTAAGATATGCTTAATTATATCATAGCAGAAAGAAAAAAGGAACCTTTCGGCTCCTTTAGTTAAACTCTGTACCACCTTTTCGTGCTAAGTAGATTGCTGAAACACTTTTCAAAGCAACACGACCTACTTCTGGATCTCTACGCTGTACAAGTGGCTCAACAATGACACCTTCACGCATATGGAGTTCTTTACCTGAGTAAGTTTCCATACCATCAGTGTACTGCAACATAATTTCTTTACTGAATGGGCCTTTGTAAAGCACAGGAACACGTTGCAAACCAAATTCAGCTAAGGTAGACTCTAAATCAGCATCATCAAGAGCACGAATACCACCAACACTACCTTTTTTACCTACGAAAATGTTGAACACTCTGAAATCAAACTTACCGTTATCTAAACCATAACGTAAATCTTGAACATCACCAAAAGTTTCACCAGCAATGTAAACGTTAGTCTGGAAACGGTCAGATAACGTCTCAGCAATACGGTACAAATCGAATTTGTGAGCAATACGAATGTAAGTGTTATTAGCATTACGCTCGTTGTCACGAATCACGATACCTTTGTTAAAGTTCCCTTTACTACTTACAAAAGAGCGACCATTGACAATATTAGCAATAGGAGCAAGACCAAACAAAGAACCAACAATGGTAAATGTACCATGAAGCTTTTCAGTCATTGAAACCAATTCACCTTCTTGAATAACATGTGGATAACGTTTCACGTTATCAATATCAAAAGTAAATACGTTTTCAAAACCAACATTTGAAACTTCGCCAGCAAGTTTTGCTGGAATAACTGGCTCATATTTGGTAATACCAAGCTTTTCAGCCATATCATCACCAACATTCCAACCATCACGGGCTTTGTAGCAAAGACCTTGGCTTAAAATGCCACGAAGCACACTAGCTTTTACACGATCTTTTTTAGAACCTGCAAGTTTACCCAAGCAGCCAACTTCTTCTTGAATGTATTCAGGCACCAAAGCACCTTCTGGAATATAGACAGCCAAGTCACCAGTTTTCAGATAACCTTTTTTAATAATTGAGAAAAAGTCACCAACGCGAGCCAGTTCAATAGCATCAGCATTAGGATGTGGTTCCACTATAACTGGAAGAACTGTTGCGTTAAAAGTTGCCATTAGATATCACCTCATAAATATTATTAATTGCCAAATTATAGCAATAAATTAAGAAAACGTCAACAAGAAAATAAATCTCTCAAATAATTATCTTAATGTACGAATTTTTGCTATTTTTTGTTTAAATTCTTCATCAATTTCTTTCATCCGAGCATGATAACGAATATCAATTTCTTCTAATTTTTTTTTGTATTCAGCATCACGAACAGCAGCAGCAATTTTACGATTTTCAGTTTCAATTCTGCGATTTTCATGTTCAATTTCTACTTCTTTAACAGCAGCTTTAGAAGACAGATACAAAAAGAATAATGAAATTGAAGCACCAATAAGAAATGGGAACAAATGAACAGAAAACATAGTAAAAGAAGTCATATCAAATTCAGTTTTAAATAAATCATAAAACTTAATTTTCAATAGATACAACCAAACTGGAGTAAACAATCCCCCAGATGTTAATGCACAAAGTGCAAAAGTTGATAATCTATCTGATCTTTTTTTACTCATAGTTAACTCCAAAAGACATTAAACTTATTCTTATAGGCCCCGTCCATAATTGCCAACATAGCATTTAAACCATTTGTAATACGATCCATAGAATATCCAAAAAAAATCATATTACAAGATGTTTCTCCAGAAACAATATGTTTTTCATTGATCTTATTCAATGCAAAAAACACTTTTTTCCTAAACGATTGAATATCATTATGCTCAATGTATCCATAACCACCATCATCAATAGATTTAACTTTGATGTTATGATCGATCAGTGAAAGAAGATAATTAAAGAAATCAGATGTAAAGTTCTTCTCATACATGAAGTCACAAACAGGTTCCTTTACAACTTGATAATGTTTTTGAAGAGTTTCATCAAAAAGAGCAAAGGGATCATGTTTAAAATATTCTTCGTCCAAACCATAGACATCAGCCAGATACTCCTTCTTTTCGATTTCTGGAACATCTTTGAGTTCAACTTGAAAAGTAATAGACATTTGACTGATTCCCATATCATTAAATAATGCGAAAATTATAACATAAGATATGGAAAAATAAAAGTTAAATTTTAAATAAACCTTTTTTGACTAAAGGATCTGATTTATTAAGAAAATTACAAACTTCATCATTTCTGAACACATATTGCATTGAAAGAATACCATTATGAGAAATATTAACGATGTAATCATAAGGTAATGCTACAGACGTTTTTTGCGGTTTATCAATACAAGTAACAGAATATGCTTTATTATTTTTTCGATTACCATCATCATCTGCACGTTCTACAATAGCTACGAGATAATGACCAGAATCATCAGGAATAGCCCCAATAACGTCAAAATAAGCAGCTTGTACACCAGCAGGAATCGCGTATTCAACTGGGTCTGTTACATAATTGTAAGAAGCATATGACCCATACATTAAACAAACCGAAACAAGTAAATAAATAGAAGCCTTCATAAAATGTGCATTCAGAAATCCATTAATTTTTTTAAACATAAACAAACTCCTTAATTGCTATATTTACGAAAGCTGTAGGCTGAAAAATTATCAACATCAAAGGCAGATTTGATAAAGCTTGATTTAAAGTGTTCATAAGTTGTACGAACAACATCATCAAGGAATTGATATTTAAAACGATTAACAGCAAAAATTTTAACATGATAATCAGATTCACCATCTGAGCAAAGAACAGCTTCTTTTTCAGTAATTCCACCTTTGATACTCATGTCGGAATTAACATGCTCAAGAAGAGCAGAGTCTCGTTTCACTTTGTCAAAAGAATCATAAATACTAATGCTGTTTTTATATTCAACAATAATGACTTTTGCAAAAATATTAAACATCCACTCTCTCCTATTAAAACTGATGCCATATAATAACAAAAAGCCAGCATAATTGCAATATGCTGGCATGTTATTAATTTAAATTTAGAATCCCATACCTTTTAATTTATTTGCAATGACATCTTCTTTGTATGATTGAAGTCTTTGAAGAATGGTTGCCATTCTATTATCAAGAGAATCAATAATCGCATCAGCCATAGCTGCATAATGATTACGACATTCACTTTCATTATCAAAGATACTCACTGGAACAGTTGAACCAGTATTATCACAGATTGGAATAATACTACCATCAACAATAGCACCTTTATTGTTCAACTTTTTGAAAAAGTTATAGGAACCAAAGACTCTTTTTCCTTTAGGGAGTTCACTTTCAGAAACGAGAACTACAGGAGTTGGTTGTACATGACGAATTGCTTTTTTATCCAAATCTGGTTGGCGATAGTCACAAATCCAAAAAATTTTACCAAGATGAGGTGAATCTTTTTTAGTAAGCTCTTTAGAATCCAATTTCATTGTTAATTCCTCTGTAAATAAAAGCAATTTTATCAAAAATAATCTAACAAATCAACAATTTTAGATATTCATCATATCAACCAAAATAACTAAATCATCTGTAAAAATTCTTTTAGACATATCATAACAATCATCAAGATTCATATTTACCAAATTTGGAAAATGTTCACTCATCTCTCGTAAATTAAGTTTCTTGCCACAATAATGGAATGAAGCATCAATGACAGAATCTATGGCTGTGTTATAGATAATGTAATTTATAAAAACATTATTATAGTTTAAATCTTTGTCCATTTCTTTTTTATTAACACGAGAATAAGTAAACATATGTAAATTTTTTATTTTATGTAATTTAAACATATAATCAATCTTAGATGGTGTAAATCTATTATCTCGTCCCCAACCAATTTTATAAAACCACTCTTTAATTTTTATATTTCCTTTTTCATCATAATGTATTGTTGTTGGCAATGATTCCTTACGATAAACAACAGTACATTCGTCGTCAGAATGAAATTCTTTAAAATTTATTTGTTTTGTATTATGCCTGTATACGAGCATAATAAAACAGGTGTCAGAAATTTTAAGACAAAAGACAGCCGATTCCTCACCATCTGAAAGAACGAAAAAGTTTTCATTAACTAAAGAATAAGGAGAAACAACAAACACAACACATTGATCATCATGCTCAAGAGTTAACAAATCTTCAAAGGCAGTAATATTTCTCAACTATGTAATCTCCAAAATAATTAAATACAGATCATTTCAATCAAAGTGAATAATTCTTTGATTTCTTTATTTACTAATGAAACTTTATCAAGAGATCTAAATTTAATGTGCCGACATCTTAATTCAGGGTATTGCATAAAAAGTTCATGAAGCCTTACAGAACTGTTATTAAATGTAATCAACATATCTACCAAATAATGATTTTCATCTACTGTGATTTTCTTAATAGGTAACTTGTTTCCTGTATATTGATCAAATGTAAGATTATAATGAAAAATATTATTTTCAATAGTAGATGGTGCATTCTTTTTTTCATGCAATTTTTTTAATGACCAAGAAAAATTTTTGCAATCATAACGAATAGCATAAACTCTTGTTTTACGAATTGGTTTATAAGGTAAACTATAATTCCAATTGATAGTATCTACAAAGAATTGTCTTTCATGAACAAGGTTAGTTTTCAAATCAATAAGAAAATACAATTTCATGCCTTTTGAAAGGACATAAAACATAGAAAAATTGTACCTTGATTCATCAAAATAAACATCATACTTCATTTCAGTTACATATTGATGCATAACTTTATCACACCAATCATCAGTAGAGATTTCAGATGACATTAAAACTTCTGGATCTAATTCAAATGTGTAATCATCACCCTTGAATGATTCAATCTTCAATTCTTCAACTGATGAAATATATTTATGTTTTCTTTTTATTGGCATGATTTAAAATCTCTTTATTCCAAAAGATCAATAGTAAGCGGCCCAACAACAAGCTCAGTAGCAGCACTAACAATGCTAACATCCAAAGTTTGATTGCCGCCACGAGAAGCATGGCCGGTAGACACTTCTGCAAGAGTATCACGAGATTTCAGAAGCTTTTTAAAATCGTCCACTTTATATTGGCTGTTAACATGATTCGTGAATACCAGTGTTGCAATGGCTTTTTTATAGACTTCAGTTAGAGATCCATCAACAATAAAATGACCAACATAATTAGAATGACCATTTACAGCAAAATCGTCATCAGTATCGATACTGATAACCATAACTTCTTTACCAACATCTTGAACAGCCGCCTCAATAGCCTGAACAAATTTAGCAGCATTAGGGCCAGCAGAAGCCAATTCAGAAATAAGAGCACTTGCAGAAATAATAGTCATGGTAATAACCTCTAATTAAATTTGAGATATTATACCAAAATCTAAATAGATGGTCAATGAATATCAATCATTTCTGCCATAGTAATGGGTTCAAAAATGAAAAAGGCCAGCGTTAACTGACCTGTTGAATTAAAGGTTCTTTGTTTCTAAGTCAAATTGTTTTTGAGCATAAACTCTTGATTTAATATCAGAATTAAGCACAACAAGACCACGATATTTGCGAGTTGACCCCATATAATAAGACCAAAAATAGAATGTACATTCTTGGCCAAGGCAAGTTGCTGGATAAATACCATCTGCATAAGCCCTTGGATCTACTGACGTTGCACAAAGGTCACCGCCAGCAACTGAATCCAATCGTCCATGGAGATACCAACCCATAGCTCCTTTAAAGTACCCTTCTGGTGCATCATCTAAAAGAGTAAAATCAAATACAGGAGCTTCTGATGGACGTTTTATCTCAAATTGATTCGACATCAAATACTCTCTAAAATAAAGTTAGCGTTTTTTCTTTTCGTGTGCAGCCCACATTGCATCTTCTTGTGCCTTTTTCTCAGCTTCACGTTTTGCATAAGCTGCATCAATTTCACTTGCTTTATTAGTTGATTTAATCATAGTTATTTCCTCTTTCGTTTTTAGTGTGTTAATTATATCAAAAAGTTATTAAGCTTGCAACATTTATTTCCACATGTATGTTGCTGGGTAACTATTGTTAGTTACACAACCATGTTTCTGTGCATAGTACAGTTTTACAACATCACTAGTTGCAGAATAATCATTGTTTTCAACGACCCGTTTAACATAGTCGTAGAATTCTTGATGAACAGAGCCATCAGTATCAAAAACAAGTTCATAGAGTTCTACTTGACCTTTATCATTATCATCGAGACGATAAGGATCAAAATAACGTGCATCGAATTCTTTAAGGTTGAATTGACCTTTTTTAGTAAAGACCCGATTGAAGCGAACTGCCATTGAACCACTCATGATGTTATTCCTTATTTGTTTTCAAGAACACTATAATATCAAATTCCAAGCAACTTATCAAGCGTTTCTTCTGCTGGGATAATAAGACAGTTGTAAAGGACACTATCACCATAGTACATGTCATAATTGTATTCTTTCGAATGCTTTTCAATTAACATTTCTACTTGGGCATAACTCAAATCATGCTGGAAATGAGAAACCAAATGACCATAAATATCAAACGTAGGCACAGAAAGTTCAACTACATTTGAACCTGCTGAACAATAAGACCCAACTTCATCTTGATAAGTCCCAGTTGAACGTTTTTCTTCTACCGGATAATAAATAACAAGATATTTATCAGAAACAGCAGTATAGAAGCCAATCTTTGCTGATTTATAAGCATCTGGATCATACTGGTCTTCACTTTTTACATCAAATTCTTTTTTCAAATTTGGAAACAACTCTCCAAGCATAGGCGTAATACTGTCATACAAAGTGCCGTTATCAAATCTCCAAGTCAGAGCATCACCAATAGAGTGTTCAATATCAGCAACATGAATGATAGCCATAATTATACTTCCTTTTTAAGTGGAATGACGACATAAGAATAACGAAGGTATTCACCATAATACATGTTGAATGCATGAGTTTCATATTTCGCAACCTTCAATGCAGCCATAGGATCAGAAACACCATCAGCAGTCAAAATAGCTAACAAATCCTTCATTGGTGTATCATATGATTCATATTCAATATCATACTCTTCATCCTCATCCTTCATAGGATTCAAAGGATATTCGTAAGTTGTTGCCCACATGATGACAGAATGGGATTCACCCACTAATTCACAGAATTCTTTATATTTATCTTCTGCCAACCATTCTTGTGGTGTAGCATTTTCATAAAATTCTTTACGAAGTTTTTTAAATGCAGTAAGGATAATCTCACGTTGATATCCATCATAGTGAGATGGTTTTTGATCTTCTTGATGAATGTAGTGAATACCCATGATTTTAGCCTCTGTTTTCAATTAGAGGCTATTATACATCAAAAAGTATAAGATGACAACCTGTCAAATAGACATCATTTTAATCATTTCAATATCATCTTGAGTCAATGATGTTAATGGAATTCCAAAATCAGATGAATAGCTAATTAAAGAATTATAATTAATAGATGTTTCATTCCAAAAAGTTTCATCAATTGAAAACAAAAAACTACCAACCCTGAATTTATTATTAGGAATTTTTTTAGGATTTTGAATTTGATTTTCAACATAGGTTAATTCTGGCAATTTTTCACATGATTTATAAACGTCTGCAAGAATATGAACCAACCTGTAATGTGCTGATTTTGTTAGTTTCAAAGATTCAACAACAGGACTGAACATCCAGAATGAAAAAACAGCAGTAAATCCATAATAGACAAACTTCAATCCTTCCAAATTAGGTGAAAAATCAGATATAAAGAAAAACCCATAGAGAAAAGCCAACGCTGGTAGAACAATAAAGAATATAATACTATATAGAAAATGGAAAATACTATATTCAAGAATAATCCCATGTTTAAAATTTAAATACGATTTATAAGCAAGAAAACCTATAATTGGAACAAGAGTACAAATAAATATAACATGTGCATTGATATAAAAAGCACTAATCAAAATCAAAGAATAAATTGAAATTAACAAAAAAAGAAAATCTTTTTTAATGAATTCCAAAGATTTGAATGTAAAAGAACTGTAATTTTTCATTAGTTATCCTAATTTATTTCATTAAATAAACATATAAAGACAATCATACTGACCATCATATGAAATACCACAACGTACCAGTTCTAACACTTCGTCTTCTGTAACAACAGCAGCAAAGTCATCAACATTAATGTTAAACCAAATTTCTTTGTGCCTCGCACTTGAAATAATATTGAGATTAGTAGGTAAAATACGATCCATCAAAATAAAAGCATGCAAATCTGCTCTCTGAGATAGCTTATTTTCAACAAGTTCAAATTTACATCCTTGCAAATTTTCACAATGTTGGTTAATCAATTCTTTTAATTGTTTCGAGTTCATGTTTGCTCCTAATGAGTAGTGGCAAAGCCACCAGCAATGCTGTGAGTTACCTTTTTGATTCCAAAATGGTTAATACATTCTTGACAACCGGGGCAAGGCTGACTATTTGCCAAGTGCTTTTCAACAATTTGAGTGCCATGAGAATTCATAGTTTTCGAAAATCTAACAACAATCAACTCACATTTTTTCAATTTGTCTTCACCCAAAATACCAAGTGCTTTCTTGATAGCAAAGGTTTCAGCATGCAAGTAAATAGCATGTTCATTTTTCGAAAATTTGTTTTGAAAAGTATGAGTTTTCTTTTGATTCGATGCTTTGCTGATAATACGATTTTTATAGACAACAGCAGCCATGATTTGATGTTTAAATCCATTGTCATGGATATTATCCAAATCTTGAGTGATTCGCTCAATGATGTTTTTGCGTTTTTGGCTAATTTCAAGCATGATTAAGTCTCTTGAATCTCTAAATATTTAAGCAATTATACATTATTTTGAGTCAAGATGCAAGAAAAGACACCGAAGTGTCTTATACTTTTACAATCAAGTTGGCGTCTTGTTTGCTGGCAGCAATTTGAGCTTCTGTATCTTCTGAAAGTTGTTTTAGTTTGCATGTGCCAGACATCCAAACAGGATCATAATTCAAAGGAAACATGCAATAACCAGATTGAATACCATAAGAATCAAAAGACAAACCAGTAACATCAGTAACAGCCTTAATCAAAACTGGAATTCCACTTGTAACAGCCGCAAAAATTTTTGTAGCTGATTCATTGCTCAATACAATGGCTGCACATGAAATATGACAATCACCCGGAATAGAACGACTATATTTACAAGAATGACAATTGACCATAATAGAATATCCTCGTTGATTTAATCATTTGAGTATATCAAAAAAAATCAAAAATGTCCACAAAAAGAGGTTGATTAATGGTCAAAAATGACCATCATCAATCAACATTTTAAGAATATCAAAATCACTAATCATGTTACTAACATGCTTCGAACGGGTATTATAACCACGAACAGAATCATAAATAATATTATCATCACTATCAAAATTATTCATGTGATACTCTGGTGATTTCAAATAACCATCAAGATGGTCCAAATCAACTGGATACATAGGAGCACCATAAGAGTCCATAATATGATTCATTACTTCAACATAAGTCAAATCATCAGAAGTCCAATCTTGAATCCTGTCTTTCATATGATCTACTGAAATAGCAACACTATTAAAGACTTTGATAGTGCCAGAAGATTTTTCACGAACATAGACATAAACCACATTTTGACTACGTTGGAACATCATTTCACACCTATCATTAGATGCTTGATATGCAAAATTATCATGGTCGTTATAAATGAACTGATTGTTGACAGTTGCTTTCTCTTTGATAAGGAATTTAAACCATTTATCAAAAATATAATTCAAATTGCCATTAACTTCTGGAATAGATACCATTGGGTTCTCTTCCAAAGCCAGTAAAGTATCACAACTTTCCTGATCAATAAGAACTTCTGCTTTACGGCAAAGGTCAATAAAGTGCTCTGAAATAAAATAAGTCATAGGCAAATACATTCCAAAACCAATCACACCACATTTAACAAAGCGATCATAAGGAGTATCAAGTGCAAAATCATCTGATGTATGACCAATAGCAAGTTCTTTAAAACGGTCTTTAAGTACAGAAATATCATCAGTTACTGTTTCATTAAACTTAGGATCAATTGCAGAGAAATCACCTTTATAAAGGCGATAAATTGAAACTAATCCATAGCGTTCTGACTTTTTAAAATGAAAATCAATACCATCAACAGCAATAAGAGCTTCGGCTGGTTTACCACGAGATAATAAAGATTCTCTAAAGCGATCAGAAAATTCACGATCACTCATAATCCTTTGCATAAACGCATCGTCCATCACTGGATATTCAAGTTCGAAAAGATTGAAAGTATTTGATTTGACAACAACACCATCAACGTTACCACTAACAAGAGCTTGCAGCAATTTAAGAGCAACGGTTTCCAATGCAAAGTTCATAAATCTCTCCTTTAAATTTGTTAAGGATTATAACATAGTTTCGAATGGTTTTCTAGAATTTTTCTTTGTAGAATAGTTTTGAAAACAACATTGTAAGCAAAGGAATACAAATAGTTGGAAGGAAAATAGCTAAAGATACACCAATCCATTGTACTGGGTACTCAACTAAGACACCAATAAAAATAAATAGACCAATAATAGCAAAATGTTTTTCAAAATTGAAGAAGAAAGAACGTGTAAAAGTTTTCATGTAAATGCAACAACCATATTAAATTAAAGTGAATACTCAATTAAACGAGTATTCTAAAGATTCTGTGTTAGACGAATGTTTGAATACAAAAATAGCACCAGTGCCTTTTGTGCTTGGATCAATACGCTCCATTAGTGGAATGTATAAATCTTTATAAAGGGATTCAATGTCTGTAGTATCAATGGCTCGACTGCAACTAAATCCCAGTTGAATGATTTCTTCTGCTACATTGTCTTTATATCCAAAAATCCAATCAATAACATCAAGCGTTCTGGTTGTAAATTCAATATTTCCATTACCATCATGCTCGGTATGCTCATTAAAAAGAAAAACCTTAGAATAAATTTCATATTCTTCGATCAACAATTCTTTTTTAGCAACATCTGGATTACTTAGGATATTTAGAAGCTTATCATGAATTTTACGCTCTTCAAATGCAACACTTGGAATAAAATCGAAAACGAGTTCAAATTCTTTAAGTAATTTAAATTTTAGAGGATTATGTTGTACCAGATGCATGATAGATACCTGTCTGTTAAAGTATGCGACAATTATATCACAAAACAAGACGACTGAAAAGCATCAGTCGTCATCATCTTCATAATATTTCAAGATGTCATTCAAAAGAGTAAAATCACTCATCGCATTTTGAGCATGAGCAGAATTAATCTTATAACCTCTTGCTGTATCGTAAATAATACCAAATTCAATATTGAAATTATTGAAATAATAAGATGGTGTTTTTAGATAACTATCCAAATGATCAAGATTGGCATAGTAAATATCATAACTATAAGGTTTCATAACATTGGTAACAGCATCCAAATAAGTATATTTTTCTTTAGAATAGGAGTCCAAATCACATTCTGATGATGGGAAAACTGCACAACTGTTCCATACTTTAATACGTTTTGTAGATTTTTCACGAATATAGACGTAGATTGTATTTTGGCTTTTCTGAACCATTAACTGATAAATATCATTCTCTTCAAAATAAGCATAGTTGTCAGAATCATTAAATACAAATGGCTTATCTACAGTTGCATTTTTAGCAACCAAAAATGGGAACCAATTTTTAAACATACGATTTAGATCACGGTTATATGCTGTTGCATGAAAATTATCAAATTCACACTGCCTAAATTGAGCAATTTCATTTAATTGATTAGAAGTGAAGGCTTCTGGAAATTGTTCACATAAATCTAAGAAAGCAGGATCACAAAATTCTGCTACATCGTCTGAAAGAATAACTGCTTTGAAAGATGCATCCTTCTTTTTATCCATCAAAAATGAGTCGCGTGGAATATCTGCTGCAATACGCAAGAACATTTTTTCAAATTTAGCAGGATCAATGGTAACAAGGGCTTGATAATCAGGGTTAAGTTTTTTTGCATCAATTTTTTTATGTCGAGTAACGATGATGCCAGTTTTATTAGGGTAACGATGAAAAACGTAAGTATATCCATCAATTTTAATAGTGGCTTCACCACCCAAACGAATTGCTGCTAGTTGTTGCCCCATATATTTTACAACTGAATCATGATTTTCACCAAAAAGATCATTTTCATCTGTTTGATCACTGTAAATGCTCATAGCCTCATCAGACAATACAGGAAATGTGTTTTTCTGGACTTTTACTTTGGATGAACGGCGAGTAAGAAAATAATGCAAGAGATTAGATGCAAATTTTTGTGATTGAGACATAAATAATCCTTAATTAAAAAAGGGGCCTATGCCCCTTGGTTGAAATAGTTCTTGCTGAATTTATATGCAGGTTGACTATGAAAAATATGAGTTATATTCATTTTCTCTGAAAAAGACAAACCAACACACAATATTAGTCCAATAAAAGCCCACACATTAGTCGTAGAAACAAACAGAGTAAAACTTACTAATGTAAGAATTTTTAACATTAACATTCTCATAGTCCCTCCTAATATATGACTTTTAGAATGACAAAGATTATATCACAATATAAATAAATCGTCAATTATTTTAAGAGTTGCATTCTCCACACCCACAAAGACCATCAAGGTATTCTTGTTTTGCTTTTAAATGAATGATTGAAGCCATCTTTGCTCGCTTAACTTCAATAATAGAAACATCAGTAGCATTAGTGTATTCATTTACAATAGCCCACAAAGCATGAATCTCAGTGTTAAGATCTTCAACGAAGTCTTCATCTTTCAATGAATCATCGGCTTTAAATGAAGTATAAAGTGCTTGTTTTTTTTCAATGATTGACAAAAATTTAACCAAAACAGTAGTATCTTTATTCATATTTAATCTCTCTTATTCAATGCAAGGACTTACGTATTTAGCAAGACGTTTAGTTTCGTCATAGAAATACATATCCAAATCTTCCAATTCACGACCTTCCAAACGTTTGATGAACTCTGCCATAACGCTGGTTGGAACCATTTTAAAATCTACAGTACCATTACTAAGCCTTTTAACAAAAAAAGGTTTATTGAATGGACGATCAAGAACAAATTCTTCAACTCGAACACTAAAACCTAAAGGAGCAATAGCCTCCTTAATCAGATTTAGAGAATGACCTTCCTTTTCAAAAACCAATTCATCCGAAGACAAACTATAAACTGATTTAACATCCACACCAACTGCCATAACACGTTCAGCAATTAGATTCATCATGTAATATTGAATCTTTTGTTGACGCTGTGGATTCAAGTTACCAAACAGAATTTGACGAATTTGTTTACTAATTAACATGTATTCATTGAAACCACGACTCAAAGCAAAATCATTGTAAGTTGTATGACCATCAAAGATTTCAGGATTAACAAACATAAATGATTGGAAGTTTGCCTTTACCAAATCAATGCTGATAAAAGTTTTACCAGCATTAGGTGATTTATAAAGCTCTTTTGCCTGAATCGAGATTTCTTTCTTGAATTGATTCATATCAAGAGTATTGAATGCTGCATACTCTGGTTTATCTTTCACATAATCCAAAGTGGCATTAACCACTTGACGGTTGTAATCAAATACTTTTTCACCACCAAAATCATTGAAAGTACGCTGAAAAATGTCATACTTTTCAAATGATTGATAGTATGGGTCTATCAAAGCCATCAGGTGAGAGAAATAAGGATCAACATCAACTGCAACTGGCAGCTTGAGATCTTTAAGAAAGTTTTTGTTGTAGAGAGAAACGTTCATTTGTATAGTCTCACTGTTGATTTAATAAGGTAATTATAGCAAAAATCACCTCTAAAAGCAATCAAATAGTTAACATATCGTAGACATCAATAAAGTTCAAAAGCTCTTCTTTTTTGTTGGTATAATGACGAATAAAAATATTTTCCAACATTTGAATCCAACAGCGATCAGTAAAATTAATGGAATAATAATTAATAGCACTTGATGCAACATAATCTGGTGACTCATAATATGCTTTCAAAAATTTTAAATAAACTAAAATATCTTCAATTTTGTTAAGTCCTTTGCTTGGATAACTTGAAGAACTGCTATTGTTAGTGGATTTAAAATGATAACATGAATTATAAAGATTTTTTGATGTAGAGAAGTAATAGACAAAAAAAAGTCTACTCTGTAATTCTGAATCAAGTTTAATGTAATCTTTCAATATCAGTTTATAGAGAGATGTACTGTCAGGGCTTAAATCAATTTCAAAACCACATGATACATTTAATGATTTGAAATGATTAATATTCAAAATGTCCAAAATAGATGAATTATACACCTCATTATGAGAATAATTTAAAAAATGACTTTTAGAATGATGGGCATAATATACATCACCATTTGGTTTATAATGAATTACGCAAGAAATATCAATTACATGATCAAAAAATTTGTAATATAGATTAAGATTAATGTACTCTTTTTTATGTTTAGGTACATATTTCATATAACTAGAAAAAACCAAATTAGACTTAATCTCATCAGAATTAAGCTCTAAATTATTGTTACATTTGATTAATTGTGATAACAAAATAGAATAAATGTTATCAACTAAAAGATTAATAGAGGATTCTGAATGCTCATTGAAGTCATCAAATTTTGGAAAAACAATATTCATCTTTCATCCTCAAATAGAAATGAGGCTATTATACTATAAATACATATTTAAGACAACAAAAAAGGTGCTTAGGCACCTTTTGTATTCTCTTCTTTTTGTTTGTGTAAGTCTTTTTGTTCCTGATTGAATTCTGGTTTAGAAGATTTCGGAATAAAAGATTTGAGTTCAGCAATAGTACCTACATATTTACCAACCAAATTAGCTTCTGGAACATAACCCCAGTAACGGCTGTCATAAGAATTCAATATGTTATCACCAATAGCAAAGTAACTTCCAGTAGGAATAACTGCTCTGTGCATATTTGGCATATTTTTAGGAACTTCATTCACTGTAAATTTTTCTTCATTATAGTAAATAGTATCACCCGGTATCGCAACAATACGCTTAATGAAGTTTGTACCTTCATCACCCGGCTTTCTAAATACAGCAATATCACCACGTTCTGGTTTACCATTTTCAAACAAAGTTACTTTTGTGAAAGGTATTTTTACACCATAAGCATGAACATCAACCAGAATCAAAGCTTTTTCATCAATGGTTGGAATCATTGAACCAGTTGGCACATATGAAGGGTTATATGCAAAAGATTTAAAACATAGTATGAATAAAATAAGTAAAGCAGTCTTTTTATCTATTTTAAAAAAGTTAACAATTGATTTTAACATGATATCCTCTTGATTTAACAATAGCATCCTATCATTAAAAAAAAATAAATCAAATTAAAATATAGAAAAATACTGCCGAAACAGTATTTAATGATAGGTCAACAATTAATTAACAGCAGTATAGAGAACGGCTTTAGCTTTTTCGCACTTAACTTGTTGTTTAGCTTTCCAAGAAAAATGTTCAACAATATGACTGTTTGGACGAATAACAATCAAATTTTTTGAAATAGTGGAAAGATAATATAACATGGTGTTTAGGTATGATTTTTCTACCAAATCAATTGCATAACTGAATACAATCACATCAACTGATGGCAATTGTGCTAAACCATTTGCAACATCTTCAAAAGAATATGAAAAAGTTAAATTGCCTGTTTCATGTAGATAACGTTCATGGAGAAATTTATCACAACCAGAAACTAAAATATCTGGATACTTGTTCTTCAAGTGCTTGGACACAAGACCGTCACCACAAGCAAAATCAAGCACACTCTTGAATTCTTGATTCCATAGGGCATCAAGGCAAGTCAATGCAAAGACTGCATGTGGATTATGATAACTATCCGCATTGTCACTGTAGTAAGTGTCAACACCTAATGTCTCATATTCTTTTCGGATTGATAAAGTAGTCATAATAAAGACTCCAACTCTATATTGAAGCCTTATTATAGCATATTATTAACAGTTTTGGCTATCAAAAATATGCGAAAACATAAAACAATCATTTAAACTGAAGATGTCAAAATAAGTAGCATGAGAAGGTACTTTAGAATCTTTTGGATAAACATTTAAATCCAATAAAAATTGTTCAAGCTCAAAAATGTCAGATTTACGTTCAACATCTGTTTCATATTCAGTATTATTAATGAATTCAATAATCATGTGCTTAAATAGCGTACCATTAACAATATATGAGCCATTGTGATCATCACCTTCACGACCACCAGTGACACAAAACATGACAACTTCGCCAGCGTAGGTAACATAAAACAATTTCCAAACACGGCGATGATCAAATTTATGGTCAATAATGTAATGAATATCAATATTATCAAAAACAGTTTTACAATCTAACAAATAAGCAAGATTAAAAACAAGAGAATAATAATGACCAGTTAAAACAGAAACATCTTTAGATTTTGAAACAACTGGATAATCAAGCAAATCATTGAAAGTCCACATAATTACCTCAAACATTGACCATTTCAGTTAAAACACCATAATGTTTAAAATCAAAACTACCATCAGAATTATACTCAAGCATGCCATCCCAAGCAGCAATAGCTTTATTCCTAACCAAACCTAAACGGTTGTTTTTGATATTACCATCCAAATCAAAAGCAATATACATTGAAGTATGATTGGCAGAACCAATTTTATTTTTATTTGAAACTAATGATGACAAAGAAGAATTGGGATGGTCAAAATTTAAACGGATTTCATTTTCGTCGGAGTCTTGCCAATCAAAATCAAAATCCATAAATACTTTAACCTGCTCATGATAAGAAATCATTTTATTATTAACATGATCAAGTAAACGAATCCCTTCAAAAAAGTCAACGTATTGATTGCCAATGTCAACAATCTTCATTAATCTATCACTAAGTTTGACTTTAGGGACAATTTTTCCATTTTTATATTTTAAAAAGTTGAAATTAACGGAGTCACCAATTTCACCATGTAATAGCACAGCCTTATTATGACTTGTAGTAAGACTAAATTCAAATGCAGCAGTTTGCTTAATGGTTTTTAAATCAACATCAAATAAATTAAAAACTTGATTATTTTGTTTTAAAATAAGCTCAAGTTCATTTTGATTTAAACGAGGATATGTCATTGTAATGCTCTCTTAAATTTTAAGAATTATAGCAAAATATTTAATTTAAATCAATAAAAAAAGCCTCCGAAGAGGCTTGTTTAATTGGTGTGCTTGTACGCCAAACAGGATTAACCAAGACCACTACCATGGCACCTTGCCAAGTTTCATGGCAAGTTGGAGGCTTTAGCTGATTCGTCTTGAATATTTCTGGTTTACTTTAAAGTGGATTCGCCAAAAACACCCTTGTCTCAATTGTCCTTCGATAACCATTGTTTCCAATGTCGAAGTATGCCTTGCCTTAATCCAAGCACCGATGGCCTTTGCCTGACTCTTTAAAGGATGGCTGCTTTTAAGCCCACCTTCCAATCAACAAAACAATTATAGCAAAATATTAATCAATATTCAACCATTTCTACAACTGGTTTAATATGTTCTTCAAAATAATCACAATACTTTTTTGTCAATTCTCGATGACAAGAATTGTCGATAACTGAAATAGACTTAGTTAAACATGTAAATGGAAGCAAAAATTCATTAAAATGTTTCGCTATATCATCCAATGTAGATTTTCTTTCATCAATCAAAAATTGTTTTTCCTTTATGACACCATCGAGAGAAATCAATTCAAGATGGAAAACATTCTTGTAATATGAAATTGAAAATTCCGCCTTTTCTGTTGATGTAGAATAGGGATCAAAAGTATACTCACCAGAACGATAATCTCTGCTAAGATAATACGAAACTTGATTCACCAATTTTAAACCATCGAATACAACATTGCTCACTTTATAATCTAAACAAACGCCTTTAGCTGAAAATGAGATACGACCGCCATAGGGTAATTCAATAGTCGAAAATGGCTGAATGATAGAAATGAAATTATCATAATTTTTAAAAAACGCATATTTTTTATCAGTCAAAAATCGAAGAGATCTTGAAAAAACACAAACTGAAAAAGGAATCATCTTTTTTAGTTCCATAACAGTCTCATCAATATTAGGCTCTTCATTATTAAACTTGTTTGTGAGAATATAATCTGTAGAATAAGCCGGATTGCGAGATTTAACACTGTCCATAAAGAGGCCAATGTAATTATTGAAATTATTATAATCAATATGATAAATTTCAAAACTATTATGATTAAATAGCTTATTATTTACAAGATCAGCAAATTTATTAATGAGTGAATTATTTGTAGTATTCATGATGTTTAACTCCAATTAATAAGAATGAACAATATAAACTTCGTAATCACTATGATCTTCATCATAATAGCCATTTTCAATACAAGCTTCTATATCGTCCTCATCACATTCAGGATCTTGTTCAAGAATAAGCTTTCTAAAAATAGCTTCTGCCTTTTTGTTACCTTTGTCATCATCAATAAAGTCAATTTTTTGTTTGATAGCACCATCAAAATATTCAATGACAGAAACAACTTGAATTTCACTAGTTTTCGCTTCATCACGCTTATCAAAAAATGCTTTAACAGCTTGGAAATTAGAAAAACCTGCAAGTTGAGAGAATCGTTCGCGGAATTTTGAAAGAGTCATTTTTTCAGATTTGCTTTCTGAATACAGCATTTCTGTGGCTTTTTTCAAATGATTAAAATTTGTAAACATAGATAGATCTCCAATAAGTTAATTTATTCAGTTCGGAAAGTTGCTCTCGTTACCTTTATCTGAAAACTAATTAGAGTGACTAATTGATTTTAAGAGAAATCGAATTTTACCAATGTGAGAGCGGCTGGCATTCGAAAGCCATGCACAAGATGACACCCATTTGTGGTCTTGTTGATTGCGAGGTTAATTATATCAAAATAATGCTCTCATGTAAAGGGATATCGAAAAGAAAAATAAATACAGATTCAATTGACTTTTAATGCTCTATTTGATAATATTGAAAACGTTCGTAAATTCAATAAATATAGCCTTTTAATAGCATATTATTAGGAGGATTTATGAACAAGTTACAATCATTAATTGGGAAAACAGTTGTAGAAGTAAAAGGAAACAGATTTGATGATGATTTTGTTATGGTTACAAAATGTGGGCTTGTATACACATTATACCATAACCAAGATTGTTGTGAGCATGTTTATCTAGAAGACATTATTGGAGACAATGATGATTTACTTGGTGAAATTGTTTTGGCTGAAGAGGTAACAAACAGAGATATAGAACCACCAAACGAACAAAGCTACGCTGATTCATATACGTGGACATTCTATAGACTTGCAACAAAAAAAGGATTAGTAGTTTTGAGGTTCTTCGGATCTTCCAACGGTTACTATTCAGAAGAAGTATCATTGACTATAACAGAACTTGAAAAATAGTTCTTTTTTTGGAGATTTTTTATGACATTAAGAGAAAAAATTCTTGAGCGTGCTTATCAATTTGATAATGATGAAGGTAAAAAAGTTTACAATATTTTCTCAATATTAAACGATATGAAAAAATTTAAAAATCTTGATTATTGGGATGCAAAAGATTCTGATGGGGATTTTGATCGATGGTGTGATTCAAAAGGATATCCAGAAGTAGATCCAAAAGGAAAAAACCGAAGGCAGAGTAACATTTGGTTCGCAGAACAACAAAAAGAAATCAAAGATGGTCTTTGGATTTCACCACAATATTGTCCATTTATTGATATTTTTGTTGATGGAGAACTATACCCAGAATTGTTAATTCCACAAAATTATATGCGTGGTGACGAATATGCTGATTTAAATTTTAAAGAATTGCTCAGCCATTGTGAAAAATTAGACATTGAAGAATATGGAAAAGAAGATTATCGAGTGACCCTTGCAAAAGAATTGAAAGATCTTTTTATTGATGATTTTTCTTTTACAACATATCAAGAATAACAAAATACTAAAAAAGACCTGAAAAGGTCTTTTTTTTATTCTAAATAATTCTTTTAAATATTGATATATTTACAAAATAGTGTATGTTATAAAAAAAACATTAAGAGAATTATATGACTAAAAAATTACCATTCCTTTTATTCAGTGCATTAAGTGCTATGACTCTAGTTGCATGTGCTGACAGTGCATCTGATGATAAAGTAATTAATGCCGAAAATTATGAAGTCAAAGTTGCAAAAAATATAAGTGATACAAGTAAATCGAATTGTGTCTATGATGAAGATAAAAGTATCATGGTATCACAGAGAATTAAGCCACTTGGGCCATATCAAATAGACGACTATATTGCAATATATGGAGATAATGTAATTGGGATTGAAAGTCCAACTAATAATTTGAAATTACCTGATGGACTCAGTAAAGGCAAATATGTTGAAAGCTTTGGAGAAGAAGCTTATTATGAATTATGTGGAGATAACCTTGAAAAGTATCCACATTTAGAGCTTGCAGAAGTTAATATACCAGATACATCGCCTGATCAAATAGACAATACAGAAGAAGAAATAGAAGAGCCTACAGAGTAGGCTTTTTTTAACGCAATCTCCATTGATCTGCAAAAAATTTAGGCATGGTTATAATGGCACAAAGATACAATAGAGTTTCAGAGCTAAGTTTCCAGTAATTGTATGTAGTACCTGCCATTAAAGATTCATAAAATGGAATATACACATTTTTGAAAATTACAAAAGTTGCCATTGGAAAAATTATTGTAAATGCAATTAACCTAACTTTATCTTTAAACATAGAGTCCTCAACAAAAAAAAGAGCCTGATGGCTCTCTTTAATATAACAGATATATCAATAAAACTCAACCCAAAGTCATTATGTTGGACTGTAGTTTTTCAAGTTTCTTAATAGCTTTTTGATAAGTGCTAGTCCTGTAAACTGGTCTGAATACTCTGTATGGGCCATTAATTGGATTACGAGTAATGTTGTTTACATCTTGATAAATATCCCAATATCCTACTTCATATTTTTTAAAAAATTTGCTTTTATTATAATTAAACTCAACTTTACCTGTTTTCACAAGTTGCTGACTAACGTTCACTGGAAAGTACATGATTTCACCTTTTATTTAATGTATGTTTTTTATGTTTGTGTATTTTACGGACACTATGTCCGAGATCGTAACACTATTATAACACCAGTATAAAAAGTAATCAATTCCTGTAATGAGACATTTTATTACATTTTTTAGTCTTCATACAAAAGAGCATGGTTAGACCAGAACTCTTTAACAAAAAGCAGTTCATCTGGATCGGTTACATTAAAATCATGTTCTTCACGGGCAGATTTAATACCAAAATAAGCAGTAAGTAGTCTAAATACATTATTGTAACGAGTACGTCTGATAACAAGACAAATTGTTGAACATGGAACAGGCTCTCGATCAAGAACCATTTTTGAAGGCCATTTACGTCCATGTCGAGTTTTGTAAACAATGGTATCACTATCGGTAACAGTTACACATGTTGTGAAACCAACCTTGTCTCCAAGGTCTACAAGAACTTTTTGAAAACTTTCTTCAGTTGGATTAAACAGATTGAATGCTTTTTCAAGATGTTCGAGAACATCAGAATGAACTTTCATATGTTTATTACTGTACATGAGAACATTACCATTTGATGAAACAATTCGATCAATATTTTTCATTTTTTAGATTTCCGGTGAGCGGCCCAATAACCTCGTGACCAAAGACCTCTTTTGCGACGATCATTGTCACAAGCATATGAAGTTGAAGCAAGAATAGGATATGGGTTCATAGAAAAAGAATTTCCACGAATGGAATCATCATAACCTTCCTTCCAATATTTAATCCAATTAAGCCTTGAAAGAAGAGTGCGAATTTTCATAATGACCTCCAATATAATAAATTAAGTATATCATTTTAGACAAAAAAAGACAAGAAACATACAATAACAAATAATACAAGATCTTAAATAAATTGACACAAATACAAATAATGCTAACATTATAGTATAAAAACAAAAACAAAAAGATATGAAAAAGAGTATACTTGGAATTATTATTGCTGCTGCAGCAATACAAACTGCATCTGCAAATTATACTGTTATTATTGGCGTTAAAGATAAAGACATAAACTTTATAAACAATGTAGAAAAGCCAGCAGAATCCAAGTGGATCAGCATTGAAGATAACATTACAGATTGGGTTTATGGTAATACTGAATGTAACAAATGGTTGCCACTACCAGATGATATAGAGTCTGGAGTAGAGTATATACAAAATGGTACTGATTGTGTAACGAACAAAGAAAGAACAATTGAAAAAAGAGAACAGAACACAGTTAATGGAGAAATTAGAATAATTTCGACTGAAACTGAATCCACCATTGATACAGAAAAACTAGCTACAAGAGAAGCTATCGGTTCATCTACAGCACAAATATTCAATATAACAGTTGGGTTACATCCAAACTATTCAGCTTGCTCAATAAAACTAAAAGGGTATGGAAGAAATTCTGGCTGCAATACCGTAACAGGTAATTATGGCAATATTGATGATAATACTATTAGAATCAATGGTATTGAAGAGACTTTTGCACAAATATACACTTACAAAACAGGCACATCGACCACATGCACACAAGCTTTACAGGTAGTAAATAGTGGTGGCAGATATGACAGCTTACCAAGTACATTAGAAATGGTCTGGAATGGAAAACCATATGTAGGAACTAAGAACAAAGATGCCTATCCTTCGTTCTCTGGGTTTAAATTTACAGCACCATGTTCAGAGTTTTTTGATGTTTTACCTGCTGGTTCAACATTACAAATTAAAGTAAATGGCCATTAATAGAAAGGAAAGTCATCATCGTCATCGTCTGATTGGCCATTTTTTGGCTCATAGAAATCGCTGATTTCTTCTTCTTTCTCAAAGATCTTGATTACTGATTCATCTTCTGTGATTGCAATAGGAACAAATTTATCTTGTTTGTCTACCGAGAAATATCTGTATTCAACTGAATACAATAGATCATCTTGGGCACGATAAATAAACAGCCCTGATGTTTCTTCATGAGAATGCCAAGCATCATCATAGATAACTTCTTTTACATTATCAATATCAGCTTGTGAAAAGCTTGCAAAGTTATCAGTGAAGAATTCAGAAAGCTCTATTTGGTTCATAATGTTGACTCCAATAAGTTTAGGTTTATTATACCAAAAAAGATCATAAAATAAAAGAGATTTAAATTAAAATATTGAAAAGTGCCATCAAAATGATAGCATAAAATTAATAAGGAGGGAAAACATGTATATGATAACAAGCGTATTAACCATCGCTCTGGCTTTAATGATGGGTCTTGCAACGATATTTATAAGTGATATGTCACTTTGGGAAAATAAATTAATTGTAGGCGTTACCTTGGTGTTTTCAATAACTGTTATAATTCACATCATAATGAAATGGAAAGAACTTAATTGATGGAAAATAAAAAAGGCCCCAAAGGAGCCTTTTTCTGTTTATTACTTAACGACGCTTATCTCTTTCAAAACGACGCCAATCTCGTTCTTTTTGTCGTTCAACATCGGCTTCACGTTGCATATAAGCCAGTTCAATTTCACGTTGCACTTTTTCACTTTGTTTCTTCATAATGTAACTCCTAAGACAGTTAAATAAATTTTTTAAATCGTTAAATCTTCTCAATCATCAATCTTAATATATTTAACTAAGTTTTACATTGGCTTCATAAATCATTCTCCTAAAAAACCATAATCAGAATTGTTAAGTATCGTGTGCGTTTTAAAAATCAAGCTTGCATGCATATTGGTTTGCCGCGATTAGCTCTGTATTTTACACGACTTCGGTGTTTAAACCTTATCTTTTTAACTTGCTGTATTCTAACACTTTTTTTCTTATTTGGCAAGCTTTTTTATTTTTATGCTTGTTTGTTGTGTTGAAGCTATAGTATCAATTTGAAATTTTTTTTGCAACTACTTTTTGTACTTTCTTACTGTTTTCTTTTCAAAAAAATGAAGATGTCTCATACCAACACAATCAAGATATTGAACACCAATTACAGACCCACAGCATAAACATTCGATTGGCTTGTCATAATTACCACAACACCCCCAACCTTTGCTGTATTTTAATTGTTGAGGATCTAAAAAACAATCGTCTCCAGTAATGTAATCATTTTTATATTTTAACGTATATGCTGATAACCACATAACATGACGGAAAAGAGAAAAACTGCCTTTACAAACAAAATTCTCATCACCAGAAATACCCAATCGTCTGATTGGATAAAGTGATGTTGTATTAATCATTTGACATTTTCTACAAGCTATATACATAAGAATTAAGAGGTCTGACAAGTATATTTAAGTTTGAATGAATCAACAGACTCTTTATTATGAACACCATAATTAGAGCTAAAATAAACAACACCATCAACAACACGATTAACAGTTAGCAGAATAGGTGTGCAATATTTATCAACAATAGTATCCCCCATCAACCAAAGCTGACCATTTTTCGGTTCAGGTTGTTCTACCTTTTTATTGGAAAACAAATTTTTAAAGATATTCATGTGAATCTCCAATCGTTAATAAGTAATAATTTCATTCAAATCAATTTCATTAACAAACTGATCCTTATAAGTATCATATTTTACCAAATATTGTTGATAAAAGCTATTTAAATCTTTATTACTTGTATCAAATCCATATGATTTAAGAACATTTGACCCATAATTCATACCAAGGATCATTAAATGAACAAAAGTGTGCTCTTTTGAAAGATCAATATCTGTTGCCAGTGTTTTAGACATTGCTTTTGCTTTTGGATTTTCATTAATCAAATTAACATTTTGATAGAAAACTCTTGAAATAAAAGCATTAGAATGATCGAATTCATATTCTATATATCTACCATTTGAAATGGGAACATGGATTTTAAAATTTGGCAAAAATTTATCACCTGATAGTGAACAACAAAGTAGATTAGGACAATCAGCAATAAAATGAACACCCAATACTTTAGCAATATCAGTTGATGCAGCAGTATCATTGGGTTCAATAGAACAACTGATACTGTTATAATCACCAACAGTATCAAAATACATCACTACTTTAACTGGAACGAGCACTTTATTGACAGCAGCTTTAAAAATAGCACTAACCGTCTTAGCACTGTTTGAGACAAATACAGGAATAGAAGTTGTAGCAGTACATTCAATTTCTACTTCAACTTTATTTGTTGAAGCAATAGATTTAATTTTTAGTTTAAATATATCTAAAGCATATTGATATACATCTAAAGGTAATGCGTCCATAAGACGCATTTCTTTGAAAGTGTAACTAAACATAATTATGCCGCCTTTGAAATTCTTTTTTCAACTTTTTTAAGCTCTTTCTTAGCAATATCAAGAGCCAACTTAAACATAGCAGCAGATTTACCACTATCCTTTGAAATCAAGGTTTTCATGCCAGCAATATCCTTGATCAATTTATCTTGAGTTTCCTGCAATTTTTGAATATCAACTTCTTTTGCCATTTTCAAAGTCCTCCATTGCTATTTAATCACATTATACAACAAAAAAAGACCTAACACAATAAAAAAAATCTGACGTTTGTCAGATCTTGTTTTTAAACTTTTCTTGAATGGCTTGATGGCATAGTTGTTCTATTTTACAATCTAAATCAAAATCAATACTATCATGACCTGCACTATCAACAAAACGTTCAAGTTCTTTTTGTAATGCAATACGTTCACGATAAGATAGTTTTGAATCTACAATATGTAATGGCCCATCTATTAAATGATATCTATTATTTGAAAATTCTTTTTCAAATGATTTTGAGAATAACACAGTATCCTTATAATCAATCATAACATCTCGAATAATGGATACAACATTCTCTTTACTCATATTGCCAATTGAAAATCTTGGGTTTAGGCTAAAATTAACTAATATTTCATTTTTAGCCGCATAATCAAATACAGCTTTGAAAGTGGATTTAACATTGTCAGGATTAGCACACGCTTTTATTATAAGAGAATTTATAGCTAACTCTTTAACTTTATTGTCTTCATAAAGTTCACACTTTACAAACATGTCAGCATTAAATTGATTTTTAGATACAAAAAATAATGTTTCATCATTAAATGTTAATTCTAATTTATCTGCATACATACCAAAGTTAATCATATAAGATTCAGTAGTTGATGACCAAGCAGCAGCTAAATCAGAAACATCAACTTTGTCTAACATAAGATAAAATGAATCAGTATAATTCGTAATAGAATCATGATTACCATTGATATCTAATTCTTTGTTTTGAATAATATCAACATCATGAACAGTATAATCAATAATTGGATATTTATCTGAAAGTGTTTCACTTAATTCAAAGAGGGCTTTGCTTGTGATTTCTTCATTTAATATGTCCTCTAATACTGGAGCCGAGGTTACTTTGTCTGTAAAAAGTTCAACTTGTGTTTTCACATTACTAAGTTCAAAAGAGTTATAAAAAGCCATAGTGATTTCTTTAAGATCAGATGAAGTTAACATTTTACCTATCAATGTATTTTCAAATAATGGATTATTTTGAGCTAAGCTTAATAATTCTTCAAAAGAATGATCTCTTAGATGAAGAAAACCATCTACTGCTAAAATTTTATTTAAAGAATCCCCTTCAAAGAAATCTAGAAGAGATTGATTAGAAATAGGATATGAATAACGTAAAGAAAAATCATGTAATTCACGGATAACATTTAGAGATGCATCTTCATAAACATTAGATTTTACTGTTGGATTATGCAGAAGGTCTTTAAACTTAGATAACTGAACAAGAGGTTTAGAATTAATAAATCCATATTCATTTAATTCTAAATTGTACTCATTTTGTATAAGAGTATGAAAAATCCAAGTATGACTTAATAAAAGTCCAAGATGATTAACAGCAGTAGAAATTTCAACATCAGAAAACTCTGTTTGAAGATCATAAAAGTTATCCATATCCTGAACAATGTTATTAAATCTTTCAAGTAATTCCCTATCCTTTTGTGTATGTATAGAATTTGAGAATGTAGATTTATCAATTTCTTCATCACGTATAGTGAATTGACGACCATCAAAACGAATCAATTGATATTCAGGATGTGATTTATAATTCAACAACCTTTTAAGGCTAAAGCTGGAATCAGCATGCTGATGTAAATGAAGATCACCATAAGTTTCTTTTAAAGCAGTATTCTGAATGAGTTGATATAATCCCAATGTAATGAAATTATTATCAACAATACCATAATGTTTTTTACTGATATCTTTTGCAATTTCTATATAATTTTTTATCTTCATAATTGTTTATGCTTGTTTTAAGGTTAATTTATTTTTACTTTGCACATCATTCATCTCAAGAATTTTTAATTTCAAGCTTTCATTCATATATGGTTCATATTCTTCAAATTGTAAAGCCAGTATTTTATATCTAAAATCAGTTACAATAGGTAATCCAGTAACACTATCATCATTCTTTTTATGAGCAGCATAAAGAGTTCCATCATCATTAATGGTGATACCTATCATTGAAAGTGTATCTTCTGATTCTTTAGTAAAGTCATATATAAAATATTGATTCTGATTATTATTGGTATAATCATTAAAATATGTGCTTGAACGAGATATGCACCAATTGTTTGTTCCAAGTTTATTACTTTCTTCAAAGTTATTGATTTGTATGATTGCCATATCATCATTGATGAACAATGCTTTTTTATTTATAGTCTCTAATTGTCTTTCAACAGTGGCTTTACCAAACACAAATAACTCATCGTGAAGTTTTTTAACAAAATCATTGAAGTCTTCTGGGCTTTTCAATAAAGACAACTTCTTACCAATATAGTCTTGTATGAATTCTTTTTTTAAGCCTTCATCATAAAACTTTTCAAAGAAAGGATATGCAGTATCAGTATACAAATGTTTATTTTTTGCACTTAATATGCTGCCTGCATATTGAGTTACTTTATGTTTTTTAACACTGTTAACAATGAAGTCATCCATTACTTCAAATGATTTTTCGAAAAAGTCATTTGGAATTCCAATAATTTTCAATACATTGTAATTAGCTATAAAGTTATCCACTGTTGAAATTGCTTTCTCAATTTCACCATCTTCTTTAAATTTATTCTTAAATAATTTTGCAAATGTAGGTTGTTTTCTCATTTTGTAATCAATAATGTCTACAAACAATTCATTGATTTTATCTTTAAGTTCAGTGCCACTGTTAGGGATTAAAAGATTACCATCCCTTTCAATGAAGAGAAAACTAGCATCAGCAAACATTATGGCTTTTTGATTTTTTTGAGAACGGCTTAGCTCAACAGTTTCAAAAAAAGTTTCATCAATTTTTTCAAATAAGAATTTTTGAACATTTGATAAAGATTCTGTTTCTGTTAATGCTATTGATTTGTAAGATTCTGCATAATTTTCCAATGCAGATGGATTATTAATACGCACTTTTGCTAAAATTTTTTCTGTTAACGATACATATTTATCTTTTTGATTAACAAGCCCATTAAATCCAGATCGGCAAAGATCTTCAAGAGTTCCACTTTTAAAGAACTCCATATTATCAGTAATATACTTGATAATATCCTTACCTTTATTATTTTTAATATCAAGGGTATCACCATAATCTGCGTAAGTAACAGCTTTAAAACGTAGTGTTTCAATCGCTTTTTTAAATTGTTCCACTTTTTTTAGAATGGCTAAACTTTCATTATGTATTTGATTGAATGTAGTTAATTCATCACTTATGTCAACATTGTTTTTCTTAGCAAAGTCTATCCATTGGGAGAAAATTAAATTAATACCATTACCAAATGTTTTTTTATTAGCTCCAATAAAAACATTGTCAAAATTAAAACGAGTAATGGTTAATATATCTGATCGTTCTACTGTATCTTGATAGTAATATTTTTCTATAGTATTAAATGTTTTTAATTTTGCTACTTTATCAGGATTATTAATGATATGACGAACCATTGAATTACCTAATCCATAATTACTGTCAAAAAATTCTTCAAACCCTAAAAAGTTAAATTCCTTTTGATTTATTTGTTCACGGCTATAATGTGTGATGCCATTCGTGTAAGCAGCAAATTTAGATATGTCCATTAAAATTTTAAATGTTTATCTATTTATTATATCACAATTCAATATTAAAAAAAGAATCTAAATAATTAAATTGATTAAAACATGGCGATATGATAAAATAGCGAAAAATGGAGTATAAAATGAGAAAATATTTCAATAGTAGAGCACATTTCATGTGCTATTTAATATGCTTTTTGTTTGCTGTTTCAATATGGATAAGCTTCTACATACATGGAGAATTAGAAACACAATTCAATTTTATGAATATAATGTCATCTCTATTTGCATTGTTTATACTCCCAAGGCATATGTATAAACAGTTACATTTTGAATCAAGAGATTTAGAAAGAGCAGAGAGACTTAAAAATTCAATAGAAGCATAAAAAAAAGGCCATTGAATGGCCTTTTTATTTATTAGATTAAATGACCATATGCTTTTTCAGTCCAATAACTCAATTGACCATTACGCACACGTTCAGGCATATCTTCTGCTTTGGGATCAATGGAGTAAAGATATTCAAGAACCTTAATCCACGTTTCAGCAAAATCATTAACATCACATTCAAACACTCTATTGCCAATAGGATAATTGTAATGCATATTTTTTCCATCCCAATGACAAGTGCCATAATGTTCTGATGCATCAATGTGAATGTTACGCCGCCCATCACCATACAAGAACAACTGAAAACGAATTTCTACATGATGACAATCAATCTCTTTACCCAACCATTGTTGCTTGTTGTCAATATGGTGATGCATAAGATAGCGAACAAAGCTACCACCAGCATAATCAATTCTAGGATTGCCAACCACATGACGGATGTGATTCCGAAGTTCATCAAAGAAATCAATTACTGAAAAATCGTCAGATTTCATTTTTTTAGGTTTAGGCTGTTTATTAGTTTCATAACGCCAAATAAGAACTACTGGCAGAATGAATAAAATAACAAAAATAATGGCTCCCCACATGATGCTGCCCTCATGATTTAAGATGACCTATTATACCAAAAGTAACCTAAATAGGCAACATTTTAAAAAGTAACCTGTAGAGGTTACTTTAATTAGAAATGAACTTATTGAATTCTTTTTCTGACACTGTATCAAAATGAAACATATATTCTTGTAAAAGATCACTTTTGAATTTTTCTTTCACAGTTCCACTAAATTTCTTTGGTTCAGAAAACCCAAATGTATTATTAGAATATTCAGATTTGAAATTAAAGGGATCATTTGGATTATAACTAATATATGATTCACCATTTTCTTCAATGACAGAAATACCTGCAAGTATGTCTAATTCTTTTTCCTTTTCAAAGCAATAAATTCCAATATCATAATATAAATTTTTATTAAAATCCACGTCTTTAAAAATTTTATTATCTTTTATAAATGTACCTGACAAAATTATATTTTTATAATAATTTGATTTAAATTTAACATCATACTCATTACTGAACAATTTTTCGATATTATTAATCACATCCTGTACATGATTGTTGCCTAAAAAGAACTTGGCAGCCTCAATACCAGGGCGATTGACGAAACGCATGTCACAAAGGGAAAAACTATATTGATTTGGGGTTTCATCGGAAAACCCTGACAAATAAAGATGGATAGAAAGTTCGTCAGAACCCAAAAGACATTTCAATTTATATGAAGATCCATCACCTTTAACTCGATATAAATTTTTTTCAGGTATGATTCTTATACAATTAATATTAAATTTACTAAATAAATAATCTTTAATATCTTTTTTAAATTGTTTACATAAAGACATTGCGGGCACATAAATGAAATCTTCAGATTTATTTAATTCATTATTCATAATTTAGCTCACTATAGAATTTTGAGTTTTATATAATACAGCATAATACTTGATTATTCAAGTAAAATTATAATTCAATATAAAATTATTTTTATTAAATCAATTTCATTTTGTGTAAATTGCATTCTGTGTAGCAAAGATTTATCAATGTTAGTATAGCTTTCAAAAAAAAAGGCATCCATCGAATAAAAAATTTGTTTTCTATCCAAAAAATATAGTATGTTATTATGTACCAATAAAAGACAACTTGGAATAATATCAAAAAAGAGAAATGCTGATTCATCATTAACGAGCTTTAACACAGATAAATCGTGTGAATTCTCAAATAACCAGTCAGTATATTTGAAATATATGGAAGTTATCATGCCTACTTTGAAATCATAATTTTCATGGACTAATAATGAAGGTCTATCTATATATTGATTATTATCATTGTCAAAATATATTTTAGAATCAATACCAACACCATAATGACCATTATGATAGCTTGGTTGATAAACAAAAACAATTTTCATACCATGAATAAAGTTTTTCTTTAAATAATTTAATATTAAATGTTTAATCAATTCTAAGTTAGATTCTATACTTATCAAATGCTCAAATCTAATATCAAAAAAATATTCACCAAATATTATTCTTTCAATATTTAAATTAAAATCATTAACAGTAGAAATAATTGCATAATTATAAGAAACTATCTTTGTATTAGTTATTGGTCTAATTACAGGTACAGACGTAGCACCTTGAATGAAGTATTCAGGAACCATGCTTTCAAAGTATACTTCTGAGTTATTAATTGGCCTAATCATGTTACTAGGTTTTCGAGTTTAAAAAAGTTTTTCTTATGATATAAGGCATGTTCTTAATTTCTTCATTATAAATCAATTGAAGTTCTCCCTGATATTTAGCAACTTCTTCCTTTTTACTAGTAAACAAGCCTCTCATACGATTTGTAAGAAGATCTGGTTTATGTTTTACATTCATTTTCATTGAATATAGTTCATCTTGTAAACTTTTAATTTTTTCTTTAAGTTCCACAACACGCTTAATAAGCTTACGAACTGTTTTGCTGACTTCTTGTTCAGTAACATGTTTACTTTGTTTAATTCCAAATAACTTCACAAAAAAATCAATGGATGGATTTTTCAAAAATTCTTTAAGTTTAGGTCTAAATTCATTAATAGAATAACCATTGGAATAATCAACCGCCCCACGAATACCCGCCCCAGCCCTAATGACAGTTTCTCCTTGTTTGAAATCAAAAGCTAATGAAATTGTATTGACATGTCGCATATTTGATTTTTCATCACGATAAGTCTCACCAGAACCTAACACTAATAGATAATCAAATGATATAGGTCTTTTATAATATGTTTTCGCACCACCAAAACTATAACCACCAGACCGACCATTTAATTCAAAATGAGAAAAGCCTTCTAATTCCTTTAAAGTAGAAATTTCAGTTTTCAACAGTTGCATAGGCGTTATTTTATTCAAAAGATATGTCTCACAAAAAATAAAAAATTACAATAAATGGGAAATTAGTTATCACATACTGCATCCCATTCAAGTTCACGTAAATGAGCTTCCAGAATCATAGCCGCTTCACAAGTAATGAAAACAGAATGATCTTGAATAAGACGTACTTCAAGTGGTCTTTCACATTCCACACTATATCCATATTTTTCAAAAAGCTCAACAGTTGAAAGCCTCGGTTTAGAAACTTCCAATTCATCTTCTTCTCGTTCAAGCAATTCAATAACAAGTAAGCTCAATACAACAGGAGAATTTTTGATTTTAGATCCATCAACTGAACTAACAGAAAATTGTGTATCATTAGTGAAGTTATTAACAGTCCAGCCATGACGCTTTAAAAGATTTCTAATTTCTTTATCTTCATTAAGATTGTAAGTTTTAATTGCACTATTCATATAAACTCCTATAATTCTTGCATTGATTTTAGTTCAACAAGTTCTGGTAAACTTTTCATCATTTCATTAATATTTGAACAATTGTATTCTTTTTCATTAATAAATTCAAGAACAAAATTATCAATGGAAAATTTACTCAACAAATACTCTTTAGAAAAATTTTTATAATTAACTGAAACATAACTCTCACCACCCTTCATCCGTATATAAAATGACAATTTAAATTGCATGCCATAATAGGTTACAAAAACAGGATAGTGTTGATGTTTACCCAAATTTATATAAGGAACATCAATATCAGAAACATATTTATGCTTGTAAAGTGTAGTAAATAATTGATGAAAAATATGTTTATTTGTTCCATACTTAAACGAATAATACATATTCAGATATAGAATAGCATTTTTTGATTTTCCTTTTTCTTTTGATTCAATGAAACTAAGAATTAGTCTATTAGGAAAATAATCATTATATTCTATTTCATAATCATAAGGTAAAGACATCACAATATTTAAGTTCAAAATATAATAATGAGAACCATCAGCAAATAATTTAGCATTTTTAAAATATTCTGTTACATAAGAATAAGTATCCTTATGAACAGAATTCTTTTCAACAATAAAAAGAGAATTGATATTTACAGAAGGATAGAACTCCTTAATCAAATCAATTTCTTTCAATGGAATAATCGTTTTCACAATAATCCCTGATCTTTCAATTGAAGCTCAATTTCAAGCAGAGCAGCAGTTACTTGATCATCAAAATCAAGTTCTATCAGTGCTGTCTTTTCAATGGCATCAAAATCTAAAGCATCGAATGCTTCATCAATTTGAACTTCGGTAAAATCTTTGTTGTTTTTCCTGAAAACATTTTCGACATCATCTTGTGTAATTTCAAAAGCTAGCGACATAATTCCACCGTTGAGAATAAGAATGAGTTTGTGGTTTATGCTCTGGTTGACGCTCAACCATTGCGTAAAGTTTAGGGTCAAACAAATGTTGAATATGATTGTTTTCAGTTTCTGGTTTAGGAGTGATACTTTCATAGACTGAAAGCAGTTGTTGACGAATTTTCAAAAAATCTTCATGATTGCGATAAGGGATGCCAACAATATTCATGGTGTAGCTCCTGTTCTATTTTGAGATTTGATTATAACAAATAAAACAGGAGAATACAATCAATATTTCACTGTGGCGAACCCATAAATGCTGGCATTACCTTATCTGCCAACTTACCGTTTTGTTTAGCATTTTTAAGCCAATGATCGGAATCATCTTGAACATGGTTTGCCCGAACAAATTTAGCCACACAGTTTTTGAAGTCATTTCGGAAGAAACCATCAACAGTACGAATTACATAACCTTCGGAAAGGTCAAAGTTGATTGTCTTTTGAAGATTCATTAAAACTTTCTCATCATACAACCCACGGTACAATACTTTTGGCATAGGCAAATCAAAAAGTTCTGCATATTCCACAATATCATCGTAATCGAGGCAATAATCATCTTCTGAACCTTCTACATCACTCCAGATGGAAAAGAGGTAGAAATAGCTATTCAATGAATTATCTGGGTAACGAATAGCATGTTCTGCAAATAAGTTTTCACCAACAATTTTCATATTGTCAGGAATATCATAACGCAAAGCAGAATGCATTTTAGTAACCCAAGCACGAGTCCAATTTGAAGGGCTATCCAAACTACGTGCATGAATGAAGTCACGCGACATGGTGGTGTTTTCACCATCAAGCTTTTCTGTAACAACAATCATTTTCCCTTCAAGATGACGCATATTAGGAAACACTTTATCATCAGATTGAATGCCCAAACTCCATGGAACATGATGTGTCTTAGGGAATTTTCTTTTTGATACACTGGCTGATGCTTTCATTTTCGTATACTCTTATTTTCTAAAGTCTGTGTAGTATATCAAAAATAATCTCTTGAGTCAATTGTCTTGCTAAAAAGGCTTTATTTTGATATAATCATCCAATCAAATAGAATGAGGTTATGACAATGCGTAAAATTTTTTATCCATCGGTAATTATGCTTTTGTTAGCTATTGCTGCATTGATTGGTTATTACGTTGAAACCAAATCATTTATTCCATTAATTGCCACTGTACCAATGGTTCTTGGAAGTGGCTTTCTTGTTTATGTCACATTCAAAAGAAATTTGAACATCATTAGATCAGAGTTTCATTATATAGTGATGGCTTTTTGTTATGGTATGTATTCCGTAGGATTGGGGCGATATGACCATACAGTTTTAGCTTTCGTAGTCATTGCTGCTGCTGTCAGCTATCTTGCATATTCTGATTTCAAATGCTTTGAAAAGGAATATCAAGAAAATGAACTGACTAAACAACTTGGTGTAGCACCAGATTATATCTATTATCGTGGTTGTGATTTTAGAGCACTCAAAGAAATGATTCATAAAAAATATAGTAGAGAAAAAGACAAGGTTGAATATCGTCATAATGGTATTATATTTGATCGATTGGGTATTAAAAATGGGCCAAGTTACGATGTTTTAAAACGTTATTTCCAAGAAACAGAAACACACCCCAAAGACTTTAAAAAAGAAGATATTGAAGTCTTAAACATGTATACTATTTAATCAAGGATATCATGATGATAAATGAACAGGTTATTAAAACAATTAATGAACGTGCTGACATTTTAAAAGAAATCATGCATCGTATTTGTATGCCATATGCTCTGATTGAATCACATATCAGAGATATTAAAAATACAAATGTATTGAGATATAAATGGCCAATTCCGGGTGTTGATAAAAACATCGTTTATGAATTTGATAAACATGAGATTGATTATAAAGTACAAAACTCAACTATTGAACTGGAAAGTGGTCGTTTATTTGTAATGTTTGATCAAGATTTCAAATTAACTGGAATTGAAGCTGAATATAAAGTAGCTAATAATTATGTTTTTTGTGTAAAATATGATGAAAAAGCTGAATACAAAGGTGTGAGTGCCAGACATTATCGATATACCAAAGAAGAAATTGTAGAAAAAATAAACAATATTTTCAACAAACTTGAAACAAAGTTTAAAACAAAATCTTCTGCTATACAGGAAATGAAAGATTCTAACTACACTATTGTTAATGAAACTTCCAACTGTACTGAAATAATGTACCAAGATAATAATGGGTTAATGAATCCATCAAGAAATATTGTAACAGAAGCCGTAGAACCACCATATGACTTCATGAAAGGTGTGACTGCATATTTTACACTATCATTTGATGGTGATATGAATATTGAAAAAATGTATTTTGCAAGCAACGCTTATAGAAAGAATGAAGCCGTAAAATACACCCTACATTACAATAAAGATTTAAAAATCGAATCATTAAATTGTATCCATATAAAAAACAAAATAAAATCAGTAATAACAATTCATCCAGAAGGACTAAGTGAGCAAGAAGTCTTATTTAATCTTGAGATAAAAAGATTAATAGACCAGTCAGTAGAAGCAAGAGAACTGTTGCCAGAATATACAACAGTAGGCGTATATGATTTTAATAATGATTCTTTTAACCAAAGAATTGAATTACTTAAAATGATGATGTTTTAAGGTTGCAAAATGAATAAAGTAAACATTAAAGACTTAATGAAAAAATATATGGATGGATCACAAAGCCCAAATAAAAATGATGCTGTTCTTTTGCATGAGCAAAAAATAGCCAGAAACTCTACTTTTTTTATGCCAATTACTAATAGCACAGTAGTAAATAATGATTTTATAAAATCAAATAAAGATTTATTTAAAAAAGAGCTATTGAAAATTTTTTCTTTAACAGGATCTATATTGCTGGAAAATGTAAAATCTGGATTTAAGCATTGTATTATTGATCATTGCATAGAAGAAGTTTTTGTAAGCTATGATTATACAAATGGAATAGAAAACAAAACCATTAAATCTTTTGAAATTGTCCATAAAGATAAATCTAAAAGAAATCAAATAAGATATATATACAATTCAGATTTAACATTAGAATGTATTAATTATCAGAAGCTTGGTCAATATGGTATAGTATTTGGTATTACGGATATTGATATGTGTTTTTCACCTAATGATGAATACTATGAAGTTATCATTAAAGCTCACATACTAGAAGAAAAGATTGTAAAAGAAGTATTGCCTGAAAGCATAATTCCATCTGCTTACAAATTTGATGAAGATTGGAAAAAACGAGTTGAATTATTTAAAATGATGTTCTTATAATTGACAAAACATAACTGCAATTTATAATGAATAAACCAGAAAATAAGGAGTTTTTCAATGCAATATTTTAATGATAAAGGCGAGTTCGCAAGAGTTAATGTATTTGATAGAGATGGATTTATTTTACAAGATGTACAAAAAGAACTAAATAACGTACATATCAATTCATACCCAGCACGTTCTGATTTAGTTAAATGTTATTATGCCATAAAAATTTGGCCATCAATGACCAGTTCTACACATTCTGCTATTTTTGCAAAAATATAAGCCTCTGATGAGGCTTTTCTATTGCAAATATTCTTTTAATTTAGTATAATCCCGCCATTAACAAATCCGTTCAAGGAGTAAAAAATGGAATTGTACGTAATTGGTATCCCTATTGCTATTTTTCTTCCACTAATCGCTCGGCTTATATTCCCTCACAAGGTCACTTTGAAGGAATATTTAATGGTTTCTGGTATCAACATCGTCGTGTTGCTATTTGTATCAATGGCAATGAACATTTCATCAACTTATGACACTGAAGTCTGGAGTGGTGAAGTGACTGAAAAATATTCCAAAAGAGTAAGTTGTGAACATTCTTACGACTGTAACTGCCGTGATGAACGTACCGGCACTGACAGTAAAGGTAATCCTACTTATTCCAGAGTATGTGACACATGCTATGAACATGCCTATGATGTAAATTGGGTTGTTAGAAGTAACGTTGGTTACGAAATTATTAGTCGAGTAGACCGCCGTGGACTGAAAGAACCACCTCGTTATAGTAAAGTTCAAATTGGTGAACCATATGCTACTACTTATGGATTTAAAAACTATATTCTGGCATCACCAGATACATTGTTTGTGAACTCTATGTCATTAGTAGAAAATTACAAAGGTATTATGCCAGCGTATCCAAGTATTTTTGACTACTATAGAATCAACCGTGTTATTGGTATTGATAAAGCTGTTGACCCTGATTTAAATATCATGCTAAATGACCAAATGCGTAAATGGGGGCCAACTAAACAAGCTAACATCATTGTTGTAGTTGTCAGTGAGAAATACACTCAAGAATTCTATGAGGCACTTCAAGCTCATTGGAAAGGTGGTAAAAAGAATGATGTAGTTATTGTCGTTCAAGTTGATCAATCTAATAAAGTTGGTTGGACTCGCGTATTCTCTCGTGCTGATCAAGGTGTATTTGATAAATCAGTTGAATATGATGTAAATAATATGGGAACATTTGATTCAAGGAAATTCGTAGACATTGTTAATCAAAATGTTAAAGAACGTTTCCATAGAGTAAACTTTGAAAAGTTCAAGTATCTGCTAGATGATTATCGTCCATCTTACAAGGCAATCTTTATTGGACTTATCTTTGCACTTCTTATCAATATTGGACTTAACATTTTCATCGTGAAACAAGATGTTTTTGGTGATGAAAATAGAAGATAAAAATTATTAAAAGGTGTTGCAAAACACCTTAATAATTGATAGAATACAAACCTCAAAACACAAGACTCTAAGGAGAGTATTTAAATGATTAAAACTCGTCAAAAAGGTGAAATTTCCACTGGTTTAATGGTCGGTATTGCCTTTCTTTTGTTCATTCTGTTTGGACTTGGTGGCTTCATGTTGTCTGTTGTTGGAGTAAAAGACACATTCTCAAGGGTTCAAAACGGTATTAGTACAAGTTATGAAGACTACAAAACTGTACATACTGCTCATGTCCTGAAAATTCAAGGTATGGCTCAAGTTCCAAAAATGGCTGCTGGGCATATTAAAGAAATCATTACGGCTGCTCTTGAAGGTCGATATGGTGATAAAGGCTCTCAAGCTGTGTTCCAAGCTATTCAGGAACAAAATCCAAATGTACCACCAGATCTGTATCAGAATCTGAGTAAGGAAATGAGTGGTGGTCAAGAAGACATTAAAGCCGCTGCTCGTAAAGTAAATGACCAAAAGAACATTGCCTATAACCAACTTGATGCAACATACAGTGGTTTTGTTCTAAAAAGTCTTTATGATTATCCAACCAAGAACATTGGTTATGAAGGTGGTAAAGATGACTACAAGGTTGCTGTATCAGAGTTGACTAATGAAGCTGTGAAAACAGGTATTGATAAAGGTGTTAATATCCTAAATTAAAACAAAAAACAAAAAAATAAAAAAGGGCTTCGGCCCTTTTTTTTCTTGCAAAAAAAAATATATAGGTTAACCTTTGATAATCTTAAGGAGCTTAACCATGTCGTTTAAAAAAGAAAAACAAAAAAGAATTAATTTTTTTAGTCTGATTATATATGTATTGATTATATTAGGGGTATCTATTGCTGTAGCAAGCTTAGTTGAGTCAAATGTACAAGGTAAGGTTGATAGATTAGATAACTTTTATGGTGAAAATCAAGATATGAAAGTTAGATTTTTCAAAATAATATATAATGATCACAAAGAGATAAAGAATAAATTGGATGTACAACAACTTAATGATTTGTTCAATGTGAAAATAAATTATGACCAATTTGTTAATTACTTGAATTCATTAAATGTCTTGATAACTAAAAAAGAATATGAATATTACAAACAGATTTATATAAGAGCATATCATAAAGCTAATAAAGCAAAAATTGAATTAGAAAACGAAAAGCGAATCTTAATTGAAGAATTAGATTCTTCCTTCTTTTATCAGGTCTTCTTGACAGAAGATTATAAGAAAAGTTTAAAAATTGGATATAAAGACTCACCAGATGATTATAAATTGTAATAAATAATAAAGAACACGACTGTGTTCTTTTTTTTGATATTTTTATAGAATTATGATATAATAATACTCCAAAATGGAGATATGGCATGGCATCTGAAAAATTTAGCAAATTAATCCATAAAAAAATGGAACAAATTTACTTCATTGCAGAGGAATGTGGACTTGTTAGATCAAGCCTAGAATACGAAAAGACAAAAGCAGATAGATACCCCTACTGGAATGATAAAGTATCAAATCGTTCGTATAGATACAATAGTGAAACAAATTTAATTGAGATTACCAGTATGAACCCTGATAAATGGGGTAATTCAATTGCCTACTCACATATGCTACCAGTAACTACTGGATCATTGAGATCATTGTTTATCAAATATCTCAATTTAAAAGAAGATATTATTAAAATTGATGAAGATGATGCTCCAAAAAAGCATAAAGAAAGGTACTACAGAAGAAAATAATTTGATTATAAGTATTATTAACACGGTGAATAACAATGACAGACTTTGATCATTCAAAATGTAAAAACCCAATTCGCAAATGGATTATTTTCAACAGATATTTTGCTCTACAAAAAGCAACGACTTGGTGGAACTCCACTGAACGTGATGGAACAGAAAAGATTTCATATTTATCATTCTCTCGAATTAGATTGAATGAGCAGGAAGCATTTCAAATTATTTTATTTAAATATATGCTTAATTTTAGCAAAATTCGATAGACTGAAGGTCTTATTTTCTTGTTAATTACTTTTGAAAATGTTATAATACAATTCATAAATTGAATATAAAATTATTTATATCATCATTTGTAGCATTAAGAACAAAAAAGTGGTATAATAGCATCAATTCAATCATATAGGAAAAAGTAAATGATTCGTTTATTTATTACTGGAACGCCTGAAAACTTAATGTTAATTATGACATTAGTTATGGCTACTTTAATGTTTACTATTCTTGGCTTTATAAAACTATTTGAAAAATTTGAATTGTTTGGTTTCAAGAAAAAGAAAGAAGATTCATTCACTATTTGCTTAAATGGAAAGAATTATACAATTGACCCTGAATCTGATATCTGGGTTGTTGATCAAATGGCTGCTCAGGATGCAGCAAGAGAAAGGAAAGAGGTGTAACATGAAAAATACCTATAAAATTTGCATGAAACTGAATTATGCTCAAGAAAGTGCAGAGAAACAAGAGTCTATTGATAAACTCATCAGTTTTATCAAAAACGTCATGAAAAATCATGGATGGCGTGAAGCTGATGATTATGATTCTACAATTGATTATGTATTCTCAATTGGTGGTGATGGTACAATGATGCACACTATGCAAACTCATGTCCATACACAATCAGTTGTAATTGGAATTAACGCTGGAAATGTAGGGTTCTTGACTCCATATAGCATTGAAAACGTATATGACATGTCTGTATTTAAGTTCCTACAGAAAAATCATAAATCACGGATCGAATACCGAACTATTCTGAAAAGCAGCTTTAAGAATAATAATGAAAGTTTGATGGCTGTAAACGAATTTTCCATTACATCTAATAAGCTAAACAAGATTTGTGAATACTCAATAGAAATTGAACACAATGGTCAAGTTAGCCCTGCTGGTCGCTACAAAGCGGATACACTGTTGATTTCAGGCCCTTGTGGCTCTACAGCATACAACATGAACGCTGGTGGTGCGATTGTAGACCCTACAGTACGTTGTATGCAGATTATGATGATTGCACCTACTATCTTGGGTATTCGTCCTATTATTATTGGCAGAAACTCAACAATTCGTATTCGTATGATGAGTGATGCAATGATGAGTGCTGATGGCCAAAACATTCGTGAAATCATGGCAAGTGATGATGAAGCAATCAATATTACACTGGTTAACGAAGAATGCCGAGTAATGCTGCCAAATGATTGGAACTTCTACAGCATGCTAAGTAATAAACTTCATTGGAATAATGGTAACGCAGTATAAGAAAAGCTGGCTTAGGCCAGCTTTTTTATGAAACCAACTTTTTAAGTTCATCAAATAAATCAGTATTTGATTTCATTTCTTCTGTAAAAGAGTGAACATATTCAGTAGTAAGCTCAGGATGTATATTATATTTTTGAACTTCTTCTTTAGTTAAATTAAAAGGTAGCAAGAATTGTTGAACAATTTTACGCATCTGTGATTCATCTAAAGAAAACTTAAAATTATCTTGCTTAATAATACATTCCTTAGAAAATAATTTCAGATTAAGAATATGTTCATCCTCATTAAAAGTTTCAGTTACGATAACTTCAATTAAGTCTTTACATAAAATATTGTTTTGATAGTTAGGCTCTACAAGCCCACTGAACACATTATGAAACTTTTCATTAGCGATTTGTAATAGATTAATAAATCCATACTCAGGAAGTTCAGCAAAATAACGATGATTCAAGACAAATCCAAGCTCTTGACCAATTGATTTAACATCATCATTACCAAGATTGGGTAATGGTATAAAGACTAAACCCGGCTTCTCATAAAAAGCCACAATAATATGTTTAGTTCTACTGTACATCTTCTTGGAAGCAACCATAATATTGAAATCTGGATAGATTGGATATATGAATTCTTCAAAATTTGAGACATCAAAACCAGTAGGTAAGTTTAGAAATGACTCTTGTGCTATGTTAGTATTATATTTCAAGAAATTATGTTTGAAATCAGACGGATTTAATATTGATATTTCATGATAATTGTAATTATTCTGAAACATAGATCTTAATTCGTTACTCATAAATCACCAAAATATTTCATGTTAATAAAATAAAAATAGCATTTTAATAAATTTAATCAATATTAAATCAACATCATTTTGTGAACTTCTCGTTCTTCTTCAAAATTATTTTCAAAATCATCAACGGTTATATGAGTTAAACCAAGTTCCTCTAATATATCTTCTGATAGATACAAAGGAAAACTCATATCTGTAAATGTATCTTGAATTTTTTCTATATTGTTTAAATGTTTGAAATTAATAGTTCTTAATATTTTTTCATACCTATAAAGTATACAATCAAAATTTAATGAATAACAAAAATATCCTTTTGAAAATACTGGTTTCCTATAAACAAAGTGATATTCATTAGAAAAAGAAGATATAGAATCCTCAATTTTCTTTGGTTTAAACCCTATTGGTTTATTTAAAGTATCATTAAATAATTCAACCTCTAAGCAGAATTCAACATATAGTTCATTATCAAAACCAAAAGAATCTGGAGCATATATATAATGATGGACATTAGAAGAGTCATATCTATAATTTACATCAGAAAAAGCTTTATAATGAGTAAATAAAGACTCATTCAACAAAGAAGGAAAAACAAGCACATTGGGTTCTTTTTCATAAGCAATAAGATAAATAGTTTTATTAAAAGTCCCCACACTTCGCTTCATCTCAAATGTAAACACTTTTTTTCTATTCAATAAAAATGCAATATCATCTTTATCATTGAAGACTTGCGAAACAGGAACAGAATTAAAATTGTCAGCAACTTTATAAAAATGTTTGCTTAATATGCCATTGTCTTTATCATAATGCTCGTACACAACATTGACTGTATCAAATAAATTTAGATTCATCAAATAATCAACAAATCTATTTTGAATTGATTTCAATTTTTTACGATTGCCAAATAGTGCTTTAAACATAATTAAATCTCCATCATTTGTTTAACTTCAAATTCATCTTGGAAATAATTATCTATTTGAGTAACATTAATATCTGCAAGACCTAATTCTGAAAGTACATCAGTATTTAAATTAAAAGGAAACAACATCCTATCAACAGCAGATTTAAAGTCAGATACACCATAAATCTTAAAGTCTAATGATCTATGTATTTTATTATTAAAAGACAATAAAAAAGTTGAATCACAAGCAATATATTGGTACTCAATAAGCATTTTACACTGTAATAAATAGGTTCTTTTATTTGGGAAAAAAGGTTTAGATTTATTGATTAATTCTAACCCTGTAAATGAGCTATAAACAGGAAGATCTACCATATAAAACAGATTTTTTTCGTTAAAATCATACAAATAGTAATCATGGTAATTATAAGCATTCTTATCATTTTTTAAATAATCTAAATAACCTTCAAATTTATAATGCTCAAAAATGGAGATATTATTTAGTCGAACAGGAAAATACAAATGTCTATTATCCAATAAAAATCCAAACATAAATTGATTCTCATATAAAACACCATAAGATCTGGAAAACTTAAAAGTAATGATATCAATAGTTTCACATAAGCCTAACAGAAGGCCAAGATCTGAAAGTTGCTTTATAAATCCAAGATCAGTTAATCCATCATTAATCGAAATATAACCAAGATCAATTAAAACTTGAACAGATTTTGATGATGTATTCAATGTTTCTAAGTTTTCAACTATAAAAGAAGAATGATCAAAATCATATTTAGAAACAAAATGATCAGAAAACGATTGAGATATTAAGTTTGTTAGTCCATTATTATCTAAATTATTTAAAGGTTCATCAATTATTTTATTTTTTTTACCTGTTAACCATTTCCACATAATATGATCCTTTTTAACGTCTTATCATATAATATATTATAAAAAATAGCAACAAAAAAAAGACTTCGAAAAGTCTTTTTTAAATGTTAAATATTAAGGTCTGTTTCCCATTCTACTTGTGAGAAGTTGATTTTGAGATTGATCTTGAACCATATCTTGCTGGAATCTCATTTGAGCTATAGCAATTTTCATAACTTGCTGTTGAACATTGCGAACATCATCCAAACCAGTTGGAGTATTAAGCAAACGACCTTGTGATGATTCTACTTTTTGATTGTATTCAACCAAAGCACGAGTAATAGCAGCAGCATCCATTGGACTGAGAGCCATACCATTAGTGAATTTTGATTGTGTATTTCTTAATTCATTAATAATCATTTGCTGTGTTTGCTCAAATGCAGATGAATCTGGAAGCAATGGGCCTAAAAGTTCTGCATCGTTTTTTAACATAACCTGTGCAGAAGTAAGAGCATTGATAACAATTTTTTTGTATTCTGTATCATCTAAATGTTGCATAAAATATTTCCTATGTTGTTTCTTATATATTAGCATACAATAAAAATAAGAAAAGATATATTTATAAAATTTGACTAAATTTTAAAATATGACACAATAATGAAAAACAAAACGAGGTGCTAATATGAAAATAGTCAAATTAAGTGGTATTGCTTTATTGGGTTTAGCGGCTGCAATCAGCGGTTGTGCCTCAAACTTAGGTGGTGATGTGTATAGTCGTTCAGAAGCACGTCAAGTACAGCAAGTGATGTATGGTACAATCCTTGAATTAAGAGTTGTGAAAATTGAAGGTACTAAAACACCAATTGGTGCAATTGCTGGTGCTGGTATAGGTGGTGTAGCTGGTAGTGCAGTTGGTGGTGGTAGTGGTCGTATAATCACAACAATTATTGGTGCAGTTGGTGGTGGTTTGCTTGGGGGTTATGGTGAAGAATTATTAACCAGAAGTAATGGCGTAGAAATAACCATAAGATTAGACAGCGGCTCAATTCGCTCTATTGTACAACAAATACAACCTAATGAAGTATTTAGAGTCGGAGAAAGAGTCCGCTTAATGAGTGCTGGCGGAACAACCAGAGTAACTAAATCTACATACTAACAACAAAATGAAATGGCTCAAGCAGCCATTTCATTCGTTTTATAATCAACAACAGCAAGTCTAACTAATTTGCCAAGTCCACGAGCTTGCAAATCATCAGATTCACCATTTAGATATAATTTAACATCTTCTTCTCGTTGATAAATATGTTCAAGTTTTGATTTTCGATTAAGCCAACCAAAATGAGTTGCGACTTCATTTTCTGAAATTTCTGAGACTAAAACTTTGACGGGATCTGAAAGACCGAATGCTTTGAAATGAAGAGGGCTTTGATTAAATGTACAAAATGATTTACCAGCACGTAGTGCATAAAAAAAATGTGTATTAGACATATATATTTCCTCTATAAAGACGCATCAACTATATCAAAAATTATGCAAAATGTCAAGAAAAATATGCAAATTTATTGGTCTGTATGCATTTTATAGTCTAATGATATCTATAATAGTAAAATTATCTTTTGAAAAATTATTGATGAAATCTTCAAATGGTAGATCAATTATTTTTAAAAGCAAAGCTTCATATAACATTTTATTTAATCCAAAAAATGAATCATCAAGATTTTTCAAATCAAATACAAAGTCACGAATGATACTGCCCATGACATAACCATTATTCTCAATATAGGAAATATTTATTACGTGTTCTTTATCATATTGAACTGCATGAATTTGACGCTTATCAACGCCAAAATTAAGTTCAGGAGAGAAAAATATATTATTTCTTGATACTGGTTGATTTATATCTCTAACCTTCATTGTTAAAAATTTATCATAATAGAAAGAATCTGCATATACATGAGTTAAGGATTTCTTCTTGCTATGCTTAGAAATAAGGCCAATGTGATAGTTGTCCAAATAAGGCTTAAGATAAAAGAATGCAACAGAAGTTATTTGATCAAGAATACGTCTACTGAAATGAAAGCCCGAATCAAAGAACGTGTTCAGAATAGGATTGCTACCCACAACAATATAGTCAGAATTATTTACATAACCAATATATTTCTTAGCTCTTCTACGCATAGTATAATAAAGCTTGTTATGTTCGAATGCAAAATTTGAATCGAGTATCAGCAAATCTTGAATATCTAATGTCTTTAACATATACCACCTCTATTTTATGATGATGGCATATAAAGAAATAAAGTCAAAATAATATTTAAATAGTAATCATGTATCAAGCAAAAAAGGCTCAGAAGAGCCTTTTTTAAATCAAATCACTTAGACTTGATGATCCAAGTAAGTACCACGGATTTGTTCATTGAAGAACTCACCTTTTGAAGAAGACTGAGCAAAACGGTCAAACACAGCACGAGGAACACCTTTGTATTTATAAGTACGTCCGTTGTTAAACTTAACTTCCATGGTGCGGTAGCGATAGCCAATTTTATCAATTGAAGATGAGGTAACACTTTGCATTTTGATAGTCATATTTATCTCTCCTGTTGAGCCATTATTATACTAAAAAAGATAAAAAAAAGCAAGCTTTTTTTAAGCTCGCTTTAATTTATTTCTTCAATAAAATCAATAGCCTATGACCTTATAGAGATTAATTTTATTGTCGAATTTTTCCTTATTTATAGCTAAAATAGAACGCTCTGCATCATATAAACTGTTCTGTGCAGTAAGCACTTGCAAGTAATCACTTACGCCAGCATCATAAGATTTTGTGGCTATCTCATAGCTATTTTTAGTAGCATTAACAAATTTAGAATAAGCATTCAACTGATCGTCAATAGTTCCTTTTCTTGCTAATTCATCTGAAACCTCTTTAAATGCGTTTTGAACCGTTTGTTCATAAGTTGCAACATATTTATCAAGTTGAGCTTTAGAATACTCTAAACTGGCCTTATTGCGTCCATAATCGAATATTGGAAGTGAAAGGCTTGGTGAGAAATTCCAAACATCAATATTGTTTCTAAACAAAGATGATAATTCTGAGCTTGCTATACCTTTTGAAGTAGTCAATGTAATACGAGGGAAGAATGCGGCTCTAGCTGCCCCAATATTAGCATTAGCTGCTTTTAACTGGTGTTCGATAGAAAGGACATCTGGACGTTGATACAATACATCTGAACTAACTGCAATTGTAATATCTTTTACACTATCATCAAGTTCTGTAACACCTGTTGGTAATAAATCAGCCTGAACAGATTGTCCAACAAGAGCATTCAAAGCATTTATACTTTGTTCTAACTGAGTTTTATAAGCATAAACATCAGACTTAGCTTTGTAATAGGTACTTTCAACATCACTTAAATCTTTTGAGTTAGCTACGCCTACTTGAACACGTTTATTAATTACATTCCAACTTTCATAAGTAGTAAGCTCTGTCTTTTGTGCAATCTGCAACTGACTCTTGGCAAGAGCAACATTATAATAAAGTTTAGCAGTCTCTGATATAACAGTTAATTCAGTAGTTCTTTGAGCTTCTTGAGTAGCCAAGAAACTTTCTAATGCTGAGGTTGTTAAACTTTGAACCCTACCAAATAAATCAAGTTCAAATGATGAAATGCCAAAATCAGCTTGATAACTTTCAGACATACCATTAATAGTTCTACCTTTACTTCCAGAAATACCAGCATTAACAGATGGAAGTCTATCAGCTTTTGATATGCCATATTGAGCTTTAGCAGCATTAATATTAGCAAGAGCTATTCGTAAATCTTTGTTATTTGCAAGTGAAAGATTAATAACATTTTTCATTTTTTCATTGGTCACATAGTTATTCCAATGAAGTTCTTCGTGGTTAACAGTGTCAGTAACTGTCTTTTCATATATCCCATGGTTAGGGAGGGAATCTGGAACGATCCCCTTGTTTTGTTTTAATTCTGGGTCGAGTGAAATACACCCAGAGATTGCCAGCGGCAATAGTAACATTACAAACTTATTTTTCATGAGTAGATTCCTCTTCCTTAAATTTTCTTTCCGTAAGTGCTTTAACCAATATAAAGAATAATGGTACAAAGAATATTGCCAAGAATGTAGCAGTCAAAGTACCACCAATGATACCAGTACCTATAGATACACGGCTATTAGCACCTGCTCCTGTTGCAATGGCCAATGGAACAACACCAGCAATGAAAGCAAAGGATGTCATTATAATTGGTCTTAAACGTGCTTTAGCAGCAAGTACAGCAGCTTCAAACTTAGATTTTCCTTGGTTATAATAGATTTCAGCAAATTCAACTATCAATATAGCATTCTTTGAAGAAAGTCCAATGATTGTTAATAATGCAACTTGGAAATAAATGTCATTTTCAAGACCTCTCGCATAAACAGCAGCAACAGCCCCCAAAATACCCAATGGAATAACAAACATTACAGAGAATGGAACTGACCAGCTTTCATATAATGCAGCCAAACACAAGAATACTACAAAGATTGAGAGTGCATAAAGAATAGCTGTTTTACCCTGAGACATCTTCTCTTGATAAGATAAACCACTCCAAGAATAAACAACATCAGAAGCATTCAATTCAGCATAGATCTTTTCCATTTCATTCATTGCTTCACCAGAACTTACACCCGGTGCAGGAGAACCCTGAATTTCATATGCAGCCAAACCATTGTAACGACCTAAAGAGTCAGCACTATATTCCCAACGTGCAGTTGAAAAAGCAGTCATAGGAATCATGTCACCTTTATCATTACGAACGTGCCAATATTTAAGATCATCTGGATTTGCACGGTATTGCATATCACTTTGAACATAAACTTTTTTCACACGGCCTCTGTCAATGAAGTCATTAACATAGTTACCACCCCAAGCAGAGCTAAGTGTGCTGTTGATGTCAGATATTTTAATACCTAAAGCAGATGCTTTTTCATTATCAATATCAATTTTAAGACGTGGAGTTTCTTTTAACTCATTAAGTCTTACACCAACTAATTTAGGGTTTTGAGCAGCTTTTTGTAACAATAAATCTTTACTTGCCTTCAAACTTTCACGAGTTCCAATACCTTGTAAGAACATTGAGAAACCTGATGATTGTCCCAATCCACTAATAGCTGGTTTGGTTAATGCAAATACGTTAGCATCTTTAATCTGTGATAAACCGCCCATAGCACGCATAGCAACAGAATCAGCAGAGTTTTCTGGACCTACACGCTCTGACCAATCTTTTAATGCAATAAATGCCATACCAGCGTTTTGACCAGTACCACTGAAGCTGAATCCTGAAACAGTAAATACGAAATCAGTATTTTTTGCTTCTGCAGTATTGAAATAGTTACGAACTTGATTACCAACTTCATCAGTTCTTGACATAGTTGCACCTACTGGTAGTGAGTATTGAACCATTACAATTCCTTGGTCTTCATTTGGAATAAATCCAGTAGAAAGGTTTGAGAATATATAATAAGTACCAGCACCAATTAGGGCATAGATTAACATAAATCTAACTGGTCTTTTGTTTATAAGTGAAACTTTACCAGTATATTTGTCTTGTAAACTGTCATAATTTCTGTTGAACCAACCAAAGAAACCTGTATGATTCAAATGAGTTTCTTTCAAGAAAGTTGCACAAATTGCTGGAGTCAATATGAGAGCTACCAATACAGATAAGCCCATTGCAGTAGCAATAGTAATAGCAAATTGACGGTAAATAACACCAGATGCACCATCAAAGAATGCCATCGGCAAGAATACAGCAGATAATACAGTAGCAATACCAACAAGAGCACTACTGATTTCCTTCATACTTTTTATAGTAGCTTCTTTTGGATTCAAACCTTCATCTTTCATAACCCTTTCAACGTTTTCAACAACAACAATTGAGTCATCCACTAATAAACCAATAGATAATACAAGAGCAAATAAAGTTAATGTGTTAATTGAGAATCCAAAAACAGATAAAACAGCAAATGTACCAAGAATAACAACAGGTATTGTCATTGCAGGAATCACAGTTGCTCTTATATTTTGAAGGAATACAAACATTACAAGTACAACAAGTACAATAGCTTCAATTAATGTTTTAACAACTTCATCAATAGATAATTTAATGAAAGCGGTACTGTCGTTAGCAAATGCAATATTAACACCTTCTGGGAATACTGGTTCATATTGTGCAAATAGTGCTTTAACACGTTCAGAAGTGTCTAAAGCGTTAGCTCCCGGTGCAAGCATGATAGCTATACCAGCCGCAGGATGTCCATTTAAACGCGGAGAAGCAGTATAGTTCTCTTGACCAAGCTCTATTCTTGAAACGTCTCTAAGATAGATTTTAGAACCATCCTGATTGCTTTTTACAATGATATTACCAAACTGTTCTGGTGTTTGAAGTTTTGACTGAGCTTTAACAGTTGCAGTAATTTGTTGACCAATATCAGTTGGTTGAGCACCAATTTGACCAGCCGCAATTTCAGCATTCTGTGCCATAATTGCAGATTCAATGTCAGATGTCATTAACTTCAAAGAAGCCATTTTGTTTGCATCTAACCAAATACGCATTGAATAAGCAGAACCAAATAATCTAATATCACCAACACCTTCCAATCTTGAAAGAGGATCTTGGATATTACTTACAATATAGTCAGATATATCACTGGTATTTAACTTGTCAGTCTTATCAAATAATGCAGCAACCATCAAGAAATCAGATTGAGACTTTCTTACTGTAACGCCTTGTTGTTGTACTTGGGTAGGAAGTCTTGTCATTGCTTGTTGAAGTTTATTTTGAACTTGAACCTGAGCAATATCAGGATCTGTACCTTGTGAGAAAGTGATATTCATTCTAACAGAACCATCAGAGCTACTGGTAGAGTTGAAATACAGCAAACCATCTAAACCAGTTAAAGATTGTTCTATAATTTGTGTCACACTGTTTTCAATCGTTTGAGCATCAGCACCCGGATAACGAGCAGAAATACTGATAGTTGGTGGAGCTACATCTGGATATTGAGAAACAGGTAATGTATTAATCGCAAATAGGCCAGCCATCATAAGAATGATAGCAAGTACCCAAGCGAATACAGGTCTATGTATAAAAAATGTCATTTATTACTCCATTAAATTTTATTTTCAGTTGGTGAAACAGTGTCACCTACTCTTACTTTATCTAATCCTTCAAAGACAACTTTGTCGCCAGTTTTAATACCACTCGCTACAACAGCTTCTTTACCATTTGTAGTTTCCAAAGTTACAACTGATTTTTCAATTTTGTTTTCAGCATTTACTAAATAAACAAAAGAAGAACCATTTGGATCTCTAACAACTGATTGTTGTGGTATAACAATGCCTTTTGGATCTAAGCCATAATTGATAGTTGCTGTACCATACATTCCAGGCAATAAAGCTTTATCAGTATTTTCAAAAATACCACGAATCTTTATGGAATCAGTAGAGTTATCAACTTTGTATTCATAAGAACTAAGTTTGCCTTTTGATACCTGAGTACCATTAATATTGATTTCAATAACAACATCTTTAGTACCTAAAGTTTTTACTGTTGAATTCATTTTTGCAAAATCTTTAGTTGGCTGTGCAATATCTACATAAATTGGTGATAATGTAGTGATACTATTGATACTATCTGCTTGGTTAGCAGTTACTAAAGCACCCGGAGTAATAGTGGTAATACCAAGAACACCATCAATTGGAGCTTTAATATCAGTGTAATCCAAGTCAATTTTTGCTAAGTCCATTGCAGCTTTCTTTTCTGCAAGAGATGCCACTAATTTATTGTAAGCAGATTGAGCATCATCAGCATCCTGAATAGATATTGCTTTCTGTGAAGCTAAGAGCTTATAACGATCTGCTTTTAATTTAGCTGCTTGAATGTCAGCTTTAACTGTATTATGAGCAGCAACAGCTTGATCATATGCAGCTTGGTATTTAGATGGGTCTATTTTGTATAGTATTTGACCTTTCTTTACTGGTTGACCATCTTTGACATTGATCGACTGAATTATCCCAGTAACTTGTGGTCTTACTTCTGCTTCTTTAAATGGAGAAACACGACCTTTAAATTCGGATGTGACATTAACAGGGGTTGTTGTAGCGACGATATAACTGACACTGGCTGGTGGCCTTTGTTGTTGCGTTTGTCCTTGTTTATCATTACATCCAGTAATAGCAAAACCTGCTATTATCAAAGTAAGTAATTTTAATTTCATTTATACCTTCCTTATTATTGATATTAAATTTTAGAATCATTGTATCAGTAAAATAACGTTTTTCAATATTATAATGATACACTTTTACTCAAAATTTACAATTATATCAAGAAAAAATAAAAATACACATATCTAAAAAAGGTTATTTTTTAAACACACTCATATGACGGCATTTATATATTTTGGGAAAATAAAAAAATATAAAAAAAGCTCCACGAAGGAGTCTTTTTATAAAAAATGACCACTATTTTGTATAATTTTAAAATTTATCTTGATATTCCTTGATGGATTTTTCGTTCCTTAAAATTATAGCAAATTTTTCAAAGCATGCAAATTAACACCAAAAAAAACTACCCGAAAGTAGCTTATATAAAATATATGGAAAATAAAAAAGCCCCGAAGGACTTTTATTTATAGCATTATTAATTTGATTTAACGCCTTTAATATATATTTGTTTGAGACTTGTTACATCAAAGTGTGGAGCAGTTGCATAAGAATAACTTGCACAAATTCTATTTGAACCTGCTGTGCCTGCACCACCACAAGGACCACCATTACCACTCACTGGCCACAATCCAAATGTATCACTCAAGTCAGTCTTACGCTGTGTAGGCCAACCAGCCGCTTCTGGATAAACTGTTTTTGCTCCAAGTGGGGTACTTACTGGAATACCACCACCAATATTAGTATTAGTTGAATAAGTATTAAATGATTGCCATGCTCCAAACATAGAAGTCCAAGTAGCATTTTCAGATTTGAAAAGTATTCGTTGACTAATATTTTTAGTACCATCAGGGAGTACAGGATAGCTTGCAGCATTGTTACTATAAGTCTTCAATGTTCCACCTTTTAAAACAACTTTATTGAATGGAACAATACCTGTATTACTTGGCATTTGATTCCATCTTGCAATAAGAATCCAGTAACCACCATCCGTATTCATATCTACATAAGCTTTGGTAGTATTGCCATTACCATCACCAATATCATAAATACCACTTTGGCCTTCAATTGGATTCATAACCACTAAGAATCCAACCTGAGTGCCAACAGCAGTTTTTGTTGAGGTCAAATTATTAAGCACCTGTTCTTCTGATTTATTTATGTAAACAGATCCTTTATCTCTAATTTCGCCTGTTTTTGAATTTTGTTCTTGAGCAATGTAACTTTGATATTGTTTACCTTTGCAATCTGAGCTTGTTTGTTCAAAATTTACACCTTTTGGCATATCATCAGCAAGTGGTGCCCAAGTTACACAATCATAACGATAGAATTCATCAGTGCTTTCTGGATCAACCCAACCAAGATTTTTTGGTTCTATTTCAGACCAAACAGAAGATGGGGCATTAACAAATCGTACATCTTGCTCACCAATAATAATTTGATAGGTGTGTTGTTGTGCATAAGCAAACCCGCTGATAGCCAATGCAAGCATTGAAATTGGAAGATATTTTTTCATATATATAGTTATTGTTATTATACTTACAAACATTATAATATTTGATTTAACAAAATCAATGAATACAATAAGATAATTCATCAATTATTGTCATATAAATAAGATAGTCAAATAAAATAAAAAGAATAAATTAATTAAATATTGAGAATTATGAAGAAATAAAAAATTAAGATTTGATGTAATTTTAAAAAATAAAACTTGACTTTTTTAAATTTATTTTTCTGAAGTGTCCACATTCCATAGATCGTGGACAATAGAGTTTTGTTACTTTACAAAATGTCAAGATTTATTTTAATGGACAATAAAAAAGTCTCCGAAGAGACTTTGTTATTTTGAGATTACAACACAAGAATACTTAGTTGTTTCACCATAATGGTCATAAAATTCAAACTCTTTTTTCTCTTCGTTGTGAAGAGCTTGGAAAATTTTCTGCTTTTCCAAATCTGGAGCCATTTCAATTTTATATCCTTCAATTAAAGCATCATAGGGTACTTTGTTAGAAACAACAAAGTTCTTACGTGAATAAGCACTAGACTGCTCTTTCATAGACAACCAATAACGGAAGAAATAACGAGCCATAATAAGCTTATCAACTTCTGCTTCCTTAGCTTCTGAGATGTAACCAGAAGGATTTGGACGGCCATAGACCTCTAACACGATCTCTGGAAACATTTCATGTTTTATTTTTATATCACTGAATGAACATGGCAAACCCATGTTCACAAAAAATTCACTTACTTTCATAATATTACCTTTTTACTTTTTATATTAAATTTAGGCGATTATACTATAAAATATCAAAATATGCAAATTTTTTTATAAATTTTTAATTCTCCTTAAAATCTCTTCTTCAACAAGTTCATTGATAGCATTCTCTTCGGGAATATTAATATGTCCATCAGCAATAGCCTTACGATAAACAGATTCTATTTCAGGAGTATTATAGGTAGCAACATAACTCGCAATTTGAATAGTATTTTCGACATAAAAAGTTCTTAGATAACTAAATTTATCAATAGCGTCAAAGTTTTTTGTATCAAGATAACCTTTAATTTCTTTAGCTTCATCAGTGTCAGGATGATTTTTAATAAAATCTTCTGTAGCACTATATGCAAATTGCTCTTGGTAAGGCTCTGGATTAGCTATGTAAGTTGAAACATACGAAATGATTAACATAGCAAAACATAATCCAATACAAAACCTTGAGTTAGACTTTAGCTCAGAATTAAAAAGTTTAACTATAACAGCCACTCCAACTAAAAATGAAGCCAAAAAACGAATATCAATTGCAGTTTGTGGTAAAATGCCAAACATATGCCTATATGGATTCAACATGAATGCTTCAAATAAGAAATAAGATGCAATACCAAATATAATAACTAACAACAAATTGAAGAAAATTAATTTCATAATTGTAAATACTCTCATTTAATATCTCCCAAAAGAACACTTTCATTAGGTGTTAATTTTTTATTGGCAGCGGCAGCAAGAATAGACTTTTTCAGTTCATTATATTCATATACAGAAAAATAATTATCATCAGTATAAGAAATAACTTGTGATTTCAGTTCAGGAAAAAGCTGTTCAACAATAGATAAAATTTTAATTCTATCTTTTTGTCTAGTAAGTGCATAATCTTTTGTGTTAATCGTTTTGTAAAATAATTCAATATCTTTATCTTGAATAGCTTTCTCCATAAATATGCCAGAATTAGATGATTTAAATTTATACGTGGATTCTAACGTAGAATAAGCTTTATTCATTACCTCATACTGGACTTCATTTGGTGACTTATAAGTTAATACAAGTAAAGAAGACACAATAAATAAAGCTGATAAAAGAATTATTTTTACTATTTTTTCCTTAGCCATGTAAGTGAGAATTAAAAGAACAAAGATACCAAAAAATCCACACAAAAATAACATAAAAGTTTCAAAACCAATAGTACGGTCAGTAACGTCAGACTGACGTAGAATATTGAAGATTTCAAAACTATTTGATTTGTAAAGAATGTAATGCTCGTAACCATAATGTAGACCAAAATATCCACAACTTAAAAAAATTGTTGACATAAGGCATGACAAGAAAATAGTTAAAATTTTATCTTTTAGCGTGTGCATATTTTCAACTCCAAATGAGCCAGTATTTTGTCATAAATGAATAGATATGTCAACGATATCTTGAATTGAAATCATAAAAAAAATATGATAGAATACTAATCTAACAAAGGCAAGGATCAATTAAATGAGAATTATTATTTCGACAAGTAATAAACATAAAGAAATGGAACTTAGCCGATATTTCAAAGACATTGGTTTAAAAACAGAACATATCCACACACGTTCTGATTTAATTGAAAAAGAAAATGAAGACTTCATTTGTGTAAGAGAACAAACACAACTTCTTAATAAAAAAACATTGAATCCTTCAACTCACTCTCATTTTGAAGAAGTTACTCATATTTCAACTGTTACATTAGAGCTAAAAAAAGCAGGCGTGTACAGTAAAGAAGACTATACAGCACAAGTTGATGGTTTTATTTTTGCCAATAAAAAAACAGCAAGAGATGATGTATACAACTGGGATGATATATTTGTCTCATCCAGCACAATGAAAACTTATCAAGATATGAAAGATAGAGGGGTAAAGAACTCTGCAAGAGATATTGCTTTTTCAAAAGCAATTGAAAGAATCAAAGATATTTTTCATTTTGAAAACAAAGTAAACCTAAACTTTAACCCATCAAATGTTGATGATGTAATTTCATTTGAACCATTTATCAAAAATTTATTTGAAAACAATCTAATATATAAAGAAGTATACAAAAACAAACTTTTTCATAATCTGATAAATAACATCTTAAATAGTGGTATCTTTATTAGGAGAGCAAGCGATAGAAAAGAAAAAAACTATTGGCTCCCCGGCTTAAACGCTGGTATTCCACTGACACCTAAAAAAGATGAATTACATGAATTGACTTTTATGTTTCATGACATCATGCATTTTATCTATCCCGATATAATGATTGTAGATGAGTCAGAAAAATCAAAAAATAAATACATTATTTCTAGAATGATGAGTGAAGCTTTTACATTAGTTCTTGCTGATATGCTATTTGTTGATGTGTTAAAATCATCTGGTGTGTCTTATGATTATTCCAAAAGGAAGATTTATCCAGTATTTGAAAAATGTAAATTTGATATTATACCTGAAAATATTGATAAGTTGGAACAACTACTTTGGGCGAATAGTTGTTTTGCATTGTTAGGGTCAGAAAAAGAACTTATGGAACTTGTGAAAGACAAAGAAACTTTTGATGCCTATAAAGATAAATACCAACGTTTCTTCCAAGAAGATTACAGATGGACACATGAAAACTATAAGAATATAGTTAAAAAGAACAAAAGCAATAAAGAGATGTGTAATGCAATTAATTCGGTATGTGGGAAAATAATACCAACTACTGACAATTTTGCAAAATCGTTCGATCATACAATTGAATATAAAGAGCAAGTAAAACACATTTTCAAGTTAATGTTCAAAAGATTATCAAGCTTTATACTAAATGAAGCTAAATATGATGCAGAAACTGCATTTACCCATGCTGTCAAAAGATATTATGCTGGCCAATTATCATTATTCTTTAAGTTTGAAACCTTATACAATGATTTGTTTATGGAGCAAATTCTTGTATACATGAAGAAAAATAAGCTTTCAAAAGATGACCTTTCTGACTTAAATGAACTTTATAGTGTGTATGTAGATAAGTTGAAAGATGATAATTTTATAAGTGACTATCTTGCAAAAAAATACAAAAATATTTGTCCTATATTTGAACCATTTTATGTTTTTTATGAATCTAAAGAACATGAAACATTTAAAGATACACTTGAATCAATTTTTTCAAAGGAGTAAACAATGTATAGCTATCCATTTGCAGATTTTAATGAAATTAATGAAACATTGAATGCTTTAAAAATAGAAAGTCACGATAAATTAGCGTTTATACATGATTTTATTGGTGGTAAATTTTTTGATAGAGATCAAACTATCATGAGTGGTCCTGCTGCCGCAATTGTAAGTATTGGCGGTATTGCAACAGAAATTAAAAACAAAAAATTACATATGCTTGGGAAAGAAACAACAATTGAAGAATTGAAATCCAGTTTTGATAAATCGATTGGAATGTCTTCATTCATGAGTTATCTTAATCCAAAAAATAAAACATTAGATGAAATTGCAGAAACAACATTAAGTCTTAAACATAATTCGGTATTACATCAAATTAACATCAGTATTCTTTTAACAGGTATTAGTATTGGAGTTGAGCATGAGTTTTCATCACAAAGAGACATTGTTCATTTAAGTAGAATTACAGTAGCAAAGACAAAGGCTCAAAAATCACCATGTCTTGTCCTACAAGATGAAAAATATTTAGAAGCCTATAAAGCAGTTTTAAAATCCACAAATGATATTTTAAAAGAACACAATATTGAAAATAATGAAATCAGAAACTTGTTGTTTCCAACATCAAAAGCAAGCGGGTTGATTATTAACGGAAGTATTAAAAATTTGATGAAACTCATATCATTAAAAGACGCAGGTGGTAAAGAAGATGAATTTGTCAAAGCACTTGAAAAAATAGAACATACACTGAAAGGACTAATAGATTTTTAAAAGAAAAAGAGCCTGATGGCTCTTTTTTAATCATTTAAATTTTGTCACTGTAAATGGCAAATGTGGGTTTCCACTGTATACAATATTTCCATTAACATGAACTGATGATATCACAGAAATCTCCCCTCTATTAGTAAGATATCTTATTTCAAGAGTATCAGTTGGTTTAATAACAATATCTTTTGGTAATGGTAATTTATATTGATTTTTATTATAATCTTGAAAAGTTAAAACGTTATTTTGATAAGAAAACTCTGGTATAGGTTGCACACGCCCATTGAACATATCATCTACACCAATAACAGCATAAACGCCACCAACAATCAATAATACAACAAAAAGACATGCTCCAGCAAGTCCTAAAAAGTTTTTGAATCCAGTAAGTGGTTTAACTCGATTATTCATGAAAATCCTCCAAATAATACAAAGATATCATGTATAATTATTTAGTCAAAAGAAAAAGCCTCAGAAGAGGCTTTTTTTAAGACATCATATTATAAATGATTATTATGCAAATAGTTCAAATAATCTTTTAATATTTTAGATAAAGACTCAGGTGTTAAAGGAATCTTATTATAATTTTGTTCTTCATGTTGAACATAAGTTGGACGTTGCAAAGATCCTCCTTCTGGATTCGATGGAACTGGCGTTGTAACCAACATAGTGGAGTTCAAAACTTTATTATCATAATAGAGTCTATGTGGAAGTTGATATGGGTGGAAATAGGTTGAACCTGCTGGAAGATCCATTGCACAGAAAGGTGTTAATGAAACATAATCTTTAAGTACATGTTTATAAGATTGACGTTCACCAGAAACACGATCACTTACATAATGCCCTTCAATAGCACAAAGCTCAAGCATATCTTCACGAGAGAAACCTGTAATTGTAGCTACTCTCTCATAGTTAATATTTTCCCACATTTTTAATTTATTATATTGCTGAGAACCTACAGAAACCAATCTGGCAGCTTCCATAATTTCCATTTGTTCATTAATAAAATTCGCAATATTGTCAGGATGCTCAAACAGAATTTTTTTAATTTTGGCTAAAAGTTTTTCTTGTCTTTTAGAAATAGGACTCAATAAGAATTGTTGATTTTCAAGGTGGCCAGTCAGTACAGTAGAAATGAAATCAAAACTATGTTCATGTAAGGATTCTACAATAGGAAGAGCATTTGTATTTTCTGGATTCCAAATGTGAAGACGTAATTGTGTTTTTTGTTTAACTTTAGGGACATCTTTTGAAAGATCCATAAGAACAATCTTATCAAAGCCTAATGCATGAGTATAAGAACGATTGGCAATAGTCTCCAACAAAACTGGATTATTGATAACATCAGTAATAATGCTTCTTACAGTATCAACTCCAAAAAGACTGCTAACCATTTTAACATGTCCAGCCTGAACAGAATGTTTGCCGAAATATGATGTTAAGGTTTTTTGCAATTCTTTATATGTTGGAATTTTTGGCTTCATATTAGATCCTCATTAGACAATTATCATAGCACTTTTTTTATATTTTTTCAAGATCAAAAAAACCTCCGAAGAGGTTTTCTATATTATGAGATTTTAAATTTCTCGACTTTGCATTTTTTTAAGAATATTTACAAACTCAGTGGAATGCAGCTTTTCAAGCTTTTCATAACGATTAGTGCCACCAGTATAATCGGTACGACCTTTGCATTCACGATACATGATACGAATACCATCACTACCCAAAGCCGACTGGAAAATTTGCAGATAGAATTTATCAGTATGCAGAATGACTTCACCTGCAACAGCAGGACCACCATAACAACTATGTACATCAAATTCTTTTTGATTCAGACCTACAAGTTTAGCCAAGACACGAAGTTGACGTTTCCCTGCATTATGAAAAGTGTCCTTGTTTGAAGAATTAACATTTTTCATGGTCATCAATTTGCTGCTCATTTTGTTTCTCCTTATCTATTGAGCTTAATTATAACAAATTTTACTATTTTTCTCAATCTTATTTTGACCAAAGGTCATCAATTTCTGGAATGTATTCATAATCTGGATTGATGTTACTTGAGAACATATCTTGAGACGCTACCTCATCTTTGCTTTGTTCGATAACCATAAGAGTTGTTTCTGCAACAATATTATCGTAATCCATATCAACCTCTATATTCTTTGAGAAGGTGCTTATTATACAATAATATAGACAAGATAACAAGCTTATCTCTTGTTAAAATTAACTAAACCTAATTCATCAAGTGCCTCACACATAATCTTTGGAGATACTTGTTTATAGCGTTCAGACAATTCATGAATTTTCTCTACAACTTTTGAAAAGTCATAAAAAGAAGGCCAACATTCATCATATATAGATACTTTAAAATGTGGTTCTTGTAGGCCATCAAACAAGCCCCAGCTAATTCTGAACTCATAAACTGCTCCACATCCATCTTTATGATAACGACCAATCATTAAAGTATTAATATCATCTGTTTCGAATTTCAAAACATCATAAAAGATATTATCAGATGCCAATCTATAGCCCAATGCTGTTTCTTCAAGAATTTTGTTTGTAAACATTGATTTATCTCTTAAATAAAAAAGCCTCACGAGAGGCTTTAAGATTATTGTAGAATAATTTCTACTCGGCGGTTTTTAGATCGACCTTCTGCTGTCGCATTGTCAGCAATAGGCTGATGATAAGCCATACCTTGTACATTTACAGCCCCAAATGGAACACCTTGAGCATACATGTAACTTGCAACAGATTGAGCACGAGCTACAGACAATGATTCATTCAATTGAAGAGAACCTGTATTGTCAGTATGACCAACAATTAGCATTGCTCCACGGTTTTGAAGAACAGTTTGTGCAATCACTGAAAGTGCCTGATAATTACTTGGACTAAGCTCAGCACTACCAGTACGGAAGTTAATATCTCCCGGCATAGTAACCATCAATCGATTGTCAGCAGTACGACTTACTTCCATACTTTCATTAGCAGCTACAATTTGTTCACGTAGAGCTTTTTCCTGACGGTCTGTGTAATATCCATAACCACCACCCATTGCAGCACCAAGACCCGCACCAATATAGGCACCTTTTTCACCACCAACCAACGCACCAACAATACCACCCGTTACAGCAGCAACTGTACCATATTTAGCAGATTTTGCCATCTGTCGTTCGCCAGTATAAGGGTTTGCAGTACAACCAACAAGAACAGCAAGAGCAGCAATAATTGCAAATACTTTAATTTTCATTTTGTTAATCCTTCCTTATGTGTGGTGATAGAATTATAGCACAATCAAAAATTTATTTCAATTTTTTAATTAATCTTAAAATTAATAAGTGTGTGATTTAAGAGAACATATTCTATCATTATTTTATTATTTGTTCAACCTTTTATAATTTGATTGATTTTTAGTATACTTCCATGTATGATGCAGCAAAATAATAGGAGAAGAACATGAAAAAAACATACGAAATAGAAATAAAATATAATCAGAGATTAAATGACCGAACAAGCAGAATTTTGGGTGGATACCTAACAGGAACATATTCAGACGATATCGAAAAAAATTATGAACTCTATGATGAAGGATACTCGGTGGCTCAATATTTTCAATATAAAGAAGCAATAAGATGGTGGAAACAAAATACATTTAAAGGAAACGAACTAAAAGATGCAGCTTTTAGCTTTAACAATGATACATTGACAATATATGTAACTGAAAATCCACAAGATCATATGGAATCATTAATAACAAGAGCCATTGATTTTTACGATTACTGGATGGAAATGGATGAAATGGATATTGAATCAGAAGTACCATTAAGTCTTGATTTAGATGTACCTTTGGAAGTTTTAAGTGTCCATGTAAGAACAAAAGAATCAATCACAGAAATAGAAGAAAAAAAATACTATTAAATTAAAAGCCTCATCATGTGATGAGGCTTCTTATTGAATTAAGAAAACTGTTCTTTCTTAATCTTCAATTTTTCAATTTTAGCTTGAAGTGAAGCAATACTTTGTTCCGACATTTGAACAGCAAATTCTTTTGCTTTATCTTCATCTACAAATAGATATGCCATGTGAATAGGAGTAGCCCATTTGTCTCCATCAAAATTCACTAAACGTTCAAAATCAAGAGAAACGCCAACGCCATCATTATCAACACCAGAGAAATAAAAACTAAACATGAATGTATAATCAGCAGCATTAGTGAAGTTCATGGAATACGCTTTAGTCTCTACTACTTGTACACGCTCAATTGAAATGTCATTGTTAGAAACATTAAGGTAATAATAATCAACACCCTTCTTTGGCATGTATTTTGGTACATTAGTATAGCCATTCAAATAAGTAATAGGGAAATCTGCGGGAAGATTTTCCGCACAGTCAGAATTGAATTTCGCAGATTCAGCATAATTATCAAGATGTTTTTTAAAAGCTGGAAACAAACCAATTTTAGTCAAAAGATAAAGTGGTTTAAAAATTAATCCAGTAGTTTGGTTAGTATAGATTTTATGAGCATTATCAGCATGTGTCTTAAAATAGGATTTTACAGAGTTAACTGCTTCCATCTCTGTCTCAAAAAGATGATCCCAATGGTTGTATTTGTCAAATTCACCAAAAACTTCTGAGATTGCAAGTTCATATGGTGATTCTGCCGAAAAATGTCCACTTGTAGAAAAATGAGAACCAAATTCATCAACAAGTTGACGAACAGGGACGCTAACAGGTTCTTGAATATTGGTCATCATAATCTCCTAATATAGAATTATATTATATCAAAATAAAACTTAAATTACAAAACAATTTTAAATCTTTGCTCAAGAAAGTGCATCCAATGATTTTTTAAAATGCTCAATATCATTTTTGATTTTATCAACAGCGAACTGTTTACATGATTCTTTATCCAAGAACAAGAAAATGTTGCTATAACCAGTGCCCAAATAAGGTTTATTGTAACTATCATCATTAAATGATTTTAAATCCCAATTTGCAACACGACCATCAACTTCTACACCATCCATAGTCATGAAAGAAGTGCTCATAGAGATATTATTATCATCATCAAGAGAAATCTCAATTGATGAAGGTTTAACTTCAATTAATTCACTGTTTTGATGAATGCTATGAGAATGTTTAAATTGATAATAAACTTTATCAACTTCAAAATAATGTTTAGGTAAATACATAGTTTCTGGCAGAGACACAAGCAGAGATTTAAAATCAATAGATTCTTCAATATTTTTCTGTGCGATTTCAAGATTTTGATGTGCAAGATCATCTTTTTCTAGGAATCGTTTGATTTTAGCCATTTTTTCAGCTTTCATCCAGCCGTGTTTATAAAAGAACAAATCAATTTTACGAGAAAAAGATTCTTTGAAAATTTTATTATCAATAGTTTTTCTTCTTGATTCGATTAAGACTCGACCTAACAATGAACCACAAGCTTCATCAAAGTCCATATTATCATCTTCATCATCAAAAATTGAACAAGATTGACCAAGTTTTTCAACGATTTTATAACCAAAACGATTTTTATCACTTTCCAAAACAAAATAGTGGCCAAATTTAGCAACAGCATCAGATCTGGAAATAGCAGTATGGTTATGCATAAAAAATCTCCTTGTTAATAAGGAGATTATACTATAAATAAGATGAAAAGAGAAGCTTTATTTAGCATCTGGTTTTTTATACATACCAAGCTTCCAATGTTTTCTGCAAACAGAACTATATTTTGATTCAGCACCAATTTCAACCAATTGTCCAGATTTCTGTACAACACCATTAGTGTCATATTTCAAAATCATGTTGGCTTTTTTTGTACACCAACAAACATGTTTAAGTTCTTCTATTTTATCTGCAAGCTCAAGTAATTTCTTAGAAGCAGGAAATAACTCTCCAAAAGCAGAAATCTTCAAACCATAGCATATAACTACGATATCAAGAAAGTCTACAATATCTGATAGTTGAACTATTTGTTCCTCAGTATAGAACTGAACTTCGTCACATAATACACAAATAAGCTCTTCTCCAGAGTCAACAATAGACTTTACATGGTCAAACAAATTCAATTCAGGGGTAACAGAAATACTATCAGAATGAACACCTAAACGTGATGCAATAACATTATTACCAAATCTTGTGTCTAATGCATGTGAAAATAAAAGCGTCTTTTCATCAATCGATGTATAGTTATGATTTACTTGTAAAAGAGCAAGACTTTTACCAGAATTCATCACTGCATGTCTAAAATATAACTTTGCCATAAAAAATCCTTATACTATTGAAAATATTGTAGCATAAGGTTTTTTTTATTCAAATATTAAAACAAATATGGAATAGCTGTCATTTTTCCGTTTTAATATTTTGACGTTCTAGAACGTCAATATATATTTTATTGTAATATTATTGGCTTTTTTCGTTATGAAAAGCTAATTTTTTATCGACATAATCTGATTTAAAGAAACCTGAAAACACAATAAGATCAAAAATCACCATCAGGTTAAGAGAACAAAAATATGCAAAGAGATACCAATTCATTTTAGTATCAAATGATATATTATAACCAACTTCACCTATTTTAGATTTAAATTGATACACAAGGTAAAAATAAATGCTGTACATGATAAGATTCGAGAAAACGAAAAACAGTTTTGAGGAACGATTCTTGACAGAAGAAATAAGAATAGGAAAAACAAAAATATCTCTCTTGATAATCATGTATTTAATAATGAATACTGCTGGCAAAATAATGAGAACAATTAAGACAGATAATAACACAATAGATATAGCTGGATAACCATGACCATAAAGATAAATGGCCATATAAAGAGAACATATACTAAACAAATCAATGCCATACGTTTTAATTAATTCATTCATGATTTTTTTCCATAAGTTGTAAGATTTGGATTATACCAAATTTTCTAATTAACAACAAGAAAAACATTGATTTTTAATCGTTAAAATAGTATTATTTAATTTAAATTGGAGACTGCAATGATTAAACCAAAAACACAGTCAAAACAAAGAAAATCTAAGACTGAAATAACGATGGAACAAATAATCTATTTTTTGAAATCTGATGATTGCAATATTAATGCACTGTATGTTTTAGCTGTTATAGAATCCATTTATAGCCCAAGAAACATATTTAATCCAATATTTTTCAATCTATTAAAATTAGTTTCAAAAGTTGACAATTTAAATATAGAAAAATTACAAAGAAATAAAGACCCAGAAACAAAAAAACTTGTAGACCAATATATAAAAGACTTTTGCAAGATAAATAAACATGGAGAGATCATTAATAAAAATAAAGAAATTGAATATTCGATTCAAACAGGGTTGCTAGCAGTAGCTTACCAGCTTGCAGATAATGTTTCTAAATTTGTAAGAGACTTCTACAAATCTGATGTGACGGTTCAAATTGAAGAAAATGTAATGATTATATGGTACAAAAATAAATATCGCTTAACATTTTTAATCAATGAATTAGATATTCAATTGTTATCAGTTTTCAATAAAAAAACAAAAAAAGTAATACATTACCAAAGCAAGGCATTTATGAATAAAGATAACTTTTATAGTTATTTAGATAACTTAAATGAATATATAGAATATCCCCAAGAATTAATTGAAATGATAGAGATATAATATGATAACTAAAAAATATTTAAAAGGTCTTTTAACTTATTATGCTATTTTACGGTATTTAAAAACTCCATATATAGCAGAAGAAAATCTTGTAAAGCTATTATCATCAGTAAAAACAAATGATTATAGTTATGAAAATATTTCAAAAATAAAAAATGGAAAAATACAAGATTATATAAATAGAAAAGATAAAACTTATTATATGAAGACAATTAATAAGATTAAAGAGAATAATGGTCATTATAAAGAAAACAATGGAATCATTTACAAGTTAAGTAAATCAATATTCATCATTGAATATCCAAGTAAAGATAAATTGTATTTCAAAATAACAGAAAGAGAAACTATAAGATTTTTAGCAGGCATTATTAAAGGAAAAAAAGTTAAAGGTAATCTTATAGTAAAAGATACCAAGGAACTTGATATCTTTCTTTTTAATTACGAATTAAATGCCAAATATACAACTAAGCAATTTAAAGAAGTGTTAGACATATTGAATTTCAATTAGTATCTCTATAGTTAAAAGCTGGACTAAAAAGAACAGTTCGGGCAATATTAAATTCAGAATCTCTTGTTTCAAGTTCTTGCCTGAGTTCTTTAAGTCTATTTTGAATACGATCAAATTCAGGAGACGACATACTGGTCTTCCAAAGGCGATCTTGACGCTTTTTGATTTCTGATAAAAGCTTCATATGTTCTCTACGAACTTTACGTGCAGTCGCATCACTCATGATAACTGGTTTATTGTCACTCATAATTATCACCACTTTTAATTGATGTAAGGATTATAGCAAAAATACCAATCCATATCAAGGATTGATATTAAAATGAGCAAAATACCATTCTTTACAGCGTTTGATTACTGTTGGTGAGACATCTTTCCAAATCAGATTATTTGCGTTGAGTACATCACTTTCTTCTTTAATACAGTCCAAAGAAACAGCCTTAATGAATTGACTAAAGTTTTCTGGAATAATTTCAATTTTATGAACTTCAACCATTTGTTTCATACGATTTTCAGTCAAAATGATATCAACACACTCATTAACTGATGTAACTTTTTCAACATTAACAGTAGCCAATTTTTTGGTATTACTTTTACGAACTGAATGCAAAGGCCCTTTTACTTTAAAGATATAAGTAGTATCACAAGGGTCATCAGTCAAGTGCCATACAATACCCTCTCCGACACCGTTAGAACCACGATAAACAGCCCAAGGGCAATTTGCTTCAACATCAAGAGTCAATGCTGTCAAACGATCTTCAATATCACCGGGATTAGCGAAGTCAATATCAATAGAATAAGTAGGAATCTCATAGATATTATAGATACGATACTGATGGTTTTTATAATTTTTGTTTACTTGTACATATTTATCATCAACATGAGCAGCAAAAATAACGAAATGTTTTTCAAAATTCGATACACCAACACCATTTTGGACACCAGCACCAGCCCATTCACCAAAAATGGTCAAAACACCTTTCATAGATGGATTAAAAGCTTGATAAAGTTCTTGAACAACAGAGCTTGGAATGGTCATGCAATAAGACGCAAAATCAGCATTATCAGAGTGAAATGACAATTCACGATCCTTGCCCTGTGGAAGAATAGAAGTTGATGATGCTGACTCAATCCTCATACCAGCATTAGTGCCATGAATTTTAACAGTACCAGTAAAATTAAGTTTTGGCAAAGTAGAGAAGTCACGATTCTCATAAGCAGCCTGATTTCTCAAAGTAGTGAATACTTTAGACAGACCTTCAATGCTCCGAAATTTTTTCATTTTAAATCTCTCATTTAATGTAATCTGCTAATTATACCACTAATGCTATAAAAATACAAATAATTTAAAGAAAAAAAGAACTTTTAAATTTATTGATATTATGATATAATACCGCAAAATATAGAGGTGTAATATGGCGATAAATAAGGAATTATCAGTAAAATTAAAAGATTATGTTAAAAAAAATCTATTTATTGAACCATATAGAGCAAAAGGTGAAACTTTTCCAAAAATTAACAACAGTATATATAGTATCTATTTCAAATCAAATAAAAATAACTCATATTTAACTATAGAAGATAATAAAAATCCTGATAAATCCCTTGATTTAATGATTTCTCGTTATAGTGCAGATATTCAAATTGATTTTGAAAAAATATATAATAGAGGGTTATATAATAAATATAAAAGTTGGCAGTATTTAATAAAAAATAAAGAATTAGACTTAGTTGAATACTTGGATATGATTAAGGTGTTTAATATTTCATTAGAAAACGAAAAGGACTTCAATCCAGAAGTAACATATAGAATTAACTACAGAGATACAGTAAATAACAGTGAAGACGGAAGAGAATATAAGAAAACAATAAGAGATGAGTATATCTATATATCAGAATCTAATGATAAAGTTATTTTTAGAGCCGTAAACGAAAACTATTATGATATCTTTGATGAAGATACCCAAATAAGAAAAGTTTTTGATAATAAAGATGAGGCAGAAAAGTTTTTATTTATTTCGTTATTAGAGTTTATGCATTTTAATAATGCTGATGCTGATGTAACTGAATCATGCACTATTGATGAATTTAAAAAATGTAAAACCATTGATGATATGCTTCATTTATATAAACAATTCATTCAAATTCGAGAAATGATAGATATTTAAGTTAGAAAAAATGACTCAAATATGATATAATAAAGCAAATTAATTCGAGGTAATCGACATGTTAACTGTACAACAAAAAAATAGTATAAAAAAATATATCAAAGATAATTTCAAAGTAGATGTTACAAGAATTATCATTAATGATTATTATACAGAAAGAGATCCTGACAATTATATTTATTATGCTTATTACAAAAGTAAAAACAATGGTAAAAATTCATCTTCTTTAGCTGTTAAGGTTGCCAGAAATACAGACGAAAAAGGACTCAAAATGGGGTTCGTTTGTAGTTCTTATATGTCAAATATTAATACAGATATGGCAGATATTCTTAAAAACAAGATTTACAAAACATTTAAGAAAGTTTCTCACATGTCTCAAAATTGTGAAATTGAAGTTGAAGTCAGATTAAATGGAATTCTTTCAAAGAACGTATACCTTGAAGATTTATCAGAACCATTCAATCCTGATATACTGTATATGGTTTTATACAGACATGTACCAACACAAAAAATGCAAGATGTATCAATTGATATTACAGAAACTGATAATAAAGTTATTTATCATACTGTGAACGAAAATTCTTTTGTGTTAGAAGACAACAAAGATAGAATTCATTCTGAATTTAAAGATAAAAATGAAGCTCTAAAATTTGGTCTATTAAAGATTATGAAATATTTAATCAATAATGACAAAACAATGGTAGAATTCAAAGATAGTCTGATTGAAGATTTTGAGACTTGTAATACAGTAGATGAATTAGTCAACCTATATGATAAACAGACTACTATTTCAAAAATGATTTCAATTTAAAAAAGCCTGCTGATGCAGGCTTATCTTTTTGGAATCGGATATTTTATTGGATAAATATTTACAAATACAACATAATCGTCTTCTGTAAATACAAATAGATTACGTTTTCCTTCAACAAATTTACCAGATGCTGATGTTACAACAGATTCTGGTTTCTTTGAATTATCTTTTGACGTTGCCATTCTAATAACTATATTAAAGTTTTTCAATTTTTCACGAGCATCATTATTTAACATCTCAAATTTAACAATTTCAGAAGGGAATCCATCACGCACGTTTCTGATAATATGATTCGAATCACGTTTGTAGTAAATGTTTCGCTCTCTTGGTGGAACACCCATGATAGTAGAACTACCAAATGTATTGTATGGAGCAAGATCTTTGAAAACAGTCCTTAAATCACCAGAACGTGACATGCTGCCAAAAAAACTACTATCTAATTCAAGTCTACAACCTTGTGTTCGATCAAATCTTATATATTGAACATCAAACCCATAACCACCAAAACTAGAAACATTAGAATCAAGAACTTTACTAAAATTACTATTCTTGAAACAAGGTGGTAGTTGTTGCTCTACTTCATTTGCTTGAGCAAAATTAAAAATTAATCCAAGCGTTACAGTGCAAAGTATCTTTTTTAACATAGCTTTCTCCTAAATAGTTTATTCATATGCAAGCAAGGCATTATAAATCATGCCAATAGTTGAGTAGTCCAAGTGATAATCTGTAATATTTTTAAGACTTACAGTTTCAATATAAGTAATTTCAGTATCTTCAATATTACCAAACGATCTTTCTTTATTAGCGATAATGGTTGCATATTCACTATCTGTCAATTCAATTTTGTATACATATGAAACATGACTGGATAGTGTAGCCATCAGTTGTCTTTGACTGATAAAGATGAAACGATTCTTATCAGTAATAGATAGACCACATTCTTCTTTTATTTCATCTATTATAATATCAATTGGTTCTTTATTCTCATCAAAACTACTACCACCTGGAAGTTCATAAACATAACCAGAAGGATTATTGACTGGACTTCTAAATTCTTTTATAAGTACAATTTTAGTATCATCTGCTGTAGTATGATATAAGACGGCTTGAACAACATCTGTACGGGCAAATATAAATTCGTTTTCTTTAAACCTCTTTTCATCTTTTACCCAAATTTTTGCCTTGATTTGGTATGAAAATAAATTACCATTCGGCAAAGTAAACTGAGATATTACTTTCGCTGATTCCAATGTATTACCAGCCAATTTCAAATTAGCATACCAACTTTGGAATTGTTTACTTTTCCAAACAAATAATGGAATATAAATCTCTCCATTTTCACGGAAGGCACCATCACCTAATATTTTAACAGCATAAGAAATAGTTTTTTCTAATGTATCATGAACTGGTCTTCCCAAATCTTCAAATCTTTTATCAAGATATCGACACTTTTCAGCATCTGTAGGGCGACCATATACAACTTTACCAGTTGACAGATCTTCACCAAATTCAATATTAGTTACAAAACCGGGCATTTTACCAGAAATAGAACGAGGAATCCAAAACAAAATAACATCAGCAACAGAACGGGCTTCACATTCCCACTCAACTTGATTATGATAATTCCAGTTAGGTGATTCTGATTCCCCCTTAAATCTACGTTCTGGAACAGGTACGAAAATAGATCCTTGGAAATTAATAGATTTAAGGTAATCGATAGCTTCATGACGCCAATCATGAACAGACATTTCTCGTGGAGAAGGCCCTGCTAGAAAAATAGACTTGGTAAGGTTTTTTGGAAGTGGATGGTCTGCAAAAACAATATTCATAAAATCTCCTAAATTTTAGCTTTGAAACTTTAAAATTATAGAGTATTTATGATAATTGTCAATTTGTTGATATGCTTATATTATTTTTTTCTATAAATGAAAACCAAAAGCAATGAAACGATTGAAAAACAAAATGAGAATCCAATAGTTTGTTCACTTAATGTATGAAGTGTGCTCTTTTCAAGATTTGCAGTAAATGGAGATACATCTACATAAGTTTCTATTGGTTTTTGCCCTTCACTATGAAACATATTGTAGAGTTCTTTAGTAATTTCTAATTCACTTTTTGTACCATGAATCTCAAAAGTACCAATGTAAGTGGCTTCACTGGCTGACGTATCCATTAATGCTTCTATCAAAATACCTTCATAACGTTTTTGTTTTTGATAACTTTCACTTTCAAAACTATAAACAAAAAAACTAAGCAAAAAAAGCAGGAAGAAAATGCTAAACGCTTTGGTAAATGATTCTTTTTTATTAGCCATCAATGGTGCCTCTTAATTGGTAATTTTATTATAGACTTTTCTATCAAAAACATCAAGAAAAATATAGACAAATTAGCCATAATTTGGTATTTTTACAATAAATAAAGGAATAAATTGAGATGGAAAAAATACCAAGTAGAATTTTAAAATTAAAGAAGAAAATACCAGAATGTATTCTTTTATCTCGAAAAGTAGAGGAAAATGAATCTACATGTACCATATACATCTTTAAATTAAATAATATAAATAATTCTCAATTACCCAATACTAATTTTGTTATTGATAGCCAAAATTATGAATTGAAAATAGGCCATGAATTTCCTATTCATTTGTTAACTGAAAAATTAAATATAACATCATTGTTCAATCATGAAATTAAAAAATTTATAGATGATATCGTAGAAATAGATACCAAATATAAAATAATATCAAAAGAAGAGGTTGTTGATTCCGAAATATCTACTACTACTTTTATGATGTCAACGAAAAAGAAGGCAAATTATGTAGGTAAAACAATATATGGAGCTAAAGCAAATGCTTATATCTACAGAGCTATTCAAGACATGTACTTGACAGAAGATGGAGACATTAGCTATAAATATTCTATAACATGTGGAGCACCTAACCGTAAAACAAAGATTACAATTGATTTTGACAAAAATATAAGTTCTATTGTAATTGGTAATTCAAAGAACAATACAGTTGTTAATGATAACAATGAATTCAAAAATGAATACGAATTAATGATTCAGAAAGAAATTGTGAAATGCTATAATAAGATGTTCAGTACCAATGAAACCGAATATCATTCCAGCATGATGGACATTATAGAAATGTCCATAATCTAATCATTTATACTTTTTATTGAAAACAGGTTTTCTAATCTTAGCAAAGAAACTATTAGCATAAGCAAAAAAGCCTAAGAAAATTAAAGAAAAAGTAATTACATTTAGAATACCTGCTTCAAAATAAAACAAGGCATATAGAGTAGAACCAGACAACACAATCAGAAAAACATTAGCTAAAATAATAAAAAATAAAATTCTATTATGAAACCCTTTTTCGTCCATGCGGAGTTCTCCTTAAAATAACTTATACCATCATAGTGGTATAACTCAGTTTTGTCAATTAAAAATATTCCTTATTTAAATCAATAAATAATAGCAATATAATACCTTTGGCTAATATGAAAAATAACAAATAAATTGACTTTAAATTGAACTCAATTAAAATGATATCAAGAAAAAAATCATAAAAAACAGGAGTTTAATAAATGAATTTAAGTAACATCGTGGCAGGTTTCTTTATAATAGCAGTTCTATTCATACTTACATTATATCTAGTCGATAGATTACAAACAAAGCATACATTAAGACGTAACTATCCAATACTTGCACGAATAAGATGGATGTTAGAACATTGGGGTCATTTCTTACGACCATATATAATTAGTCAAGACCATGAAGAGTTGCCATTCAACAGAAGCCAAAGAGAATATGTATACAAAGCTTCTAAAAATAATTCCTTAAACTATGCATTCGGATCAACAAAGCCATCAAAAGAAGGTGATCATGTTTTTGTACATTCAATGTTTCCTTACATGAAAGACACACAAAAGAATAAACCTCTGATATATGGTCATCACATGGGTAATCCTTATTCATCAGCATCAAGATTTAACATATCAGGTATGAGTTATGGAGCATTGTCTAAACAAGCCGTTCTTGCATTGAGTGGTGGGATGAAAATGGCTGGTGGTTGGATGAACACGGGTGAAGGTGCCCTTTCTCCTTATCACTTAGAAGGTGGAGCTGATATTATATTCCAAATAGGTACTGCAAAATATGGAGTAGGTAATCCAGACGCTACTTTAAATATTGAAAAACTAAAAGCTGTTGCAGCAATTGATAACGTAAAAATGATTGAAATAAAATTAAGCCAAGGTGCAAAACCGGGCAAAGGTGGTATATTACCAGCAGAAAAAGTAACAGAAGAGATTGCTCGTATCAGAGGCATTGAAGCTGGAAAACCATCTATTAGCCCTAATGCACACGTTGATGGGTCAAACCTTGATGAATTAGTTGAACTTATTTACACTGTTCAAAAAGAGTCCAATCTACCCACTGGTATTAAATTAGTTGTGGGAGATCCAGAAGACATAAGCTTGTTACTAAACAAGATTAGAGAAAAAATGGACAAAAATCCTGATGATGGTTATTTCTATTGCCCAAGCTTTATCACAATAGACAGTAGTTTAGGTGGTACTGGTGCTGCTCCGATGGCTCACATGATGGCGATGGGACTTGAATTGAAAGACTCCATGCCAATTGTAATCAATGCTTTAGATAAATATGAACTTAGAAAATACATCAAAGTAATTGTAAGTGGAAAATTAATTACTCCAGTAGAAGCTGCATGGGCTTTTGCAATGGGTGCAGACTCAGTAAGTAGTGCTCGTGGGTTCTTGTTCTCATTAGGCTGTATTCAAGCATTGAAATGTAGTAAAGGAACATGTCCAACAGGCATTACTACTCATGATAGAAGATATACTAAGGGGCTTGATCCAGAAGTTAAATCAGTAAGAGTATATAACTATCATAAGAATATGACTAAAGACTTAATGGGTATCGCACATTCATGTGGTGTAGAATCATTTGAAGATTTAAAACCAAAACATTTACGAGTATATAACTCAGATGGATATACAATTCCAGTGATACCAGTTAAAATAATTCAATAAAAGAAAGCCTATCATCTGATAGGCTTTTTTAATAAAAATTATCATTTAATTTGATTATATTGTGATATAACATATAATATAAAAAAATACTGGAAATATGTATGGATGATTGGGGCGGTATAATGAATGATAGCAATAATTGGTACATTGAAAATAAATTATTTAAGCATTTTAAATTAAAAGAAGATTCAGAAAATTTTTCAGAAATATATGTTACAGGATACGAAGAATATTATCTTGAAAACAGAGAATTATTAAAAAAAGCAAACATTGAAGAATGGATAGCTAAAATAATAAAACCAAAAGAATCGAAATTGCCACTAAATTTTTTTGAAATGAAAAGTGAAGAAATACACCAATTTTACGAAGACATGTTTCAAGCTGACAAAGAAATAACATACATTACAATAGGATTTATATATTTGAAATATCAATTAGATATACCAGTCAATATAAAAAAAGAAATTATAAATTCAATAAATATTGAAATCAAGAATACAAAAAATGCAAAAGGAAAATATAAAGACGATTTCAGCCCTTATTATGATAAACATATAGAGCATTTAATTTTTTTCAAAAATTGCATAAAAAAAGAAGATGGTGATGGTTTAACAAATATAGGAAGTATATTACCCAAAAGGAGTCTGTATGAATAACCATTATGAAATATATAACAACCCAGCATACCTAGAAGCATTAGAATACATACTTGATGGTAGTGAATTTGAAATTATGATAGATAAAGAATATCCTTACTATTTCGTAGATCGTTACCTTAATGTTGTAAAAGAAGACTTTGCAAATAATCCAGACGATATAGAATCAAAAAATATTCTAATATTTCTTGAAAAAAGCAAATTTATAATAGAGTCTGAATACTCCTTCATATTCGACTACTATTCAGAATATTACAAAAAACATTTTTATGTAAGTTGGGATTCAGAAGGTTGTGCATCAGTATTATATGGAAATATTGTATCTATATTTGACAACAATTTATTTGAACATATCTTAAAACCAATAAGATTAAATTACATTAGAAAATGTAAAGGTCTTGGTTTAAAATATGAAACAGAAGATTTCAAATTAGAAAACGAAGAAAAATATGAAAAAAAGAATTTAATAAAAGACCCCTATCTATATGCTATTATTTTTGATAATGATATCTTACTTAATGAAAATAAATAAATAACTTACTTAGAGTAAGTTTTTTTATTATGAAAAGTTGACTTTCGTAGTATATTACATATAATATTGATACATTTTTTATAGGAGAAAACAATATGTTCTATGTATATTATGGTTATGTGTCACCAGACAATTGCGATACATCTGATGGACCCACTTATCTTTTAGAAGAGTTTAACACAGAAGAAGAAGTTATTGCCTTTAAAGAAGAATTTGAAGAAAATCTAAATGATGAAACAAGTCATGTTATCTTCAGAGTGATTAAAGGAAAAGAATTGTCAGTTGAGCCAGTAGAAAAAGTAACCACATGGAAATTATCTTAATTTTAATAATGACATAGAAAACAATTTGTGTTATAATAGCCATTCTTATACATCTGGAGAATATTATGAGCACTTCATATAAGTTAAAAGTTAATGAAAACAAATCTCTTTCTGATAGTAATGGCCGTCCCCTAAGCTGGATTAGTGGAGAACTAAGTTTACCAAGCACAAACAAGATGCTGGCACCAGATGTAGTCAAACTAATGACAAACAGTGATCCAATTCATGGTTTGAAAGATATTACCATTTCTCTTGATTTTGAAAAAGAACTTTATAATTTACCATTGGAATCTGATGCTGGTGTATTTTTTGGTTCGGATTATATCTGTGGTCGCTTCTTGTATGGTAAACAAAATCATATTTTGAAAGCAGCAGAAGAAATTGAAGAGTTCATTATTGAATCTCAAAGTGAAGACGATTATCAAGAAGACAGTTATCAGCCAGTTCTTGCTATTTGGCACCTACCAAATGGTGAATCACTTTTAACATTACACCATGACTCAAATCTTGATATTGATTTACCAGAAGAAATCACTGATAAACCAATCATTAATCTGGCATGTGGTGCTTGCTCTGATGACATGACTGCTGAATATATGTTAACAACTATTGTTTATAAATGGCTAAAGAAAATCAAAGTAGATGTAGACGATGTAGACATGTCTGACTTTGAAGACGAAGATGATCTACCATCAGATGTAGATACTGAGCTTTATGTTTCATATGGAAATGATGAATATTCAAAAAAACAAAAAGATTTATTTATTAATCTCTCAAAAACTCTATTCTGTGACATTATGAATTGGAATACAGTAAGTAAAGAATTAACAGATTATGTTAGAATCGAAGAATATGTGGTGATCGCCAAGAAGTTACAAAATTATAAAAAGTGAAACAAAGAAAAAGCCTACATCAAGTAGGCTTTTTTAATAAGTATACATTTTAGCAAGCTCTAATCTATTTTTGAAATCAATAGAATTGAAATCATAAACGCCACAAATATAATATTCTGGAAGTATTTCTTTTAAAATAGTGTTGTTTTCTTTAGAGAAAAAGAAATTAACAAGTGTCTCAATGTCATCTAAATAATTTAATTCGTCATCAAATGTAGTATAAGAAATGTCTTCATTATCAGAATAATCAACTTTAAAATAATGAATTTTAGTTAGTTTATTTAAATAATCATAATAAAAATTACAGCTTGTATTAAACCGGTTGTGTTGCATGTGCATATAATAATAGATTCCATAAGAAATTAAAGACCCATCAAAATTAAATGAAACTTTTAAAATTGACTGAACTTTTGTTAAAGATTTAAAAGGATTTTTAACTCCTATAATCTCATATTGAATAGTATTTTTAACTTTAGAATAACTCATGATAACATTATTTATATCTTCTTTATTATATATGCTATATATTTCGAGAGTCTTTTTTTGCATTTTATCATATATTGTTATATCTATATCTCCAAAATTCATTTTATTTCCTATTATGTTAAGTACATGTCAACTAATTCAATTCGTTTATTTAATTCTGTTTTTTGAAAATCATAAGCTCCAAAAATAGCAACTTCTGGAATTAATTCTTTAACAATTTCATTATCTTCTTGAGCAAAATATAATTTTATATTATCGAATTCTTCTGCAATAGGACACAGCATTTCTTTAGTTCTTGTAGAAGACAAAATTGTTTCATCAACTTTGTTATATGTAGAAATTTCAAATAATTCAAAATATTCGTTGTATTTTAATAAAGACATTTTATCATATTTTTCATTAAATTTAGGAAATTGAGTAATATAAGGCATTCCAAGTCTTTTAAGAGCATTATTTATGGTTTTATTAAGGCTAATACTAAAAGTAAATGTATAAGTACCATTTTCATCAAATTCAATAATCAATTTTTTTCCATAAGTTTGATTATTAAAAAACTTAATAGGAACATAACGACAGTTGACTTTTACTGGTTTCTTTAAACTAATAATATCATTAATATCTATAATATCATCTTCTTGGAAAAAATCTTCGACTCCAAGAAAAGAATAAATATCTTTTACAATGGATATAATGTATTCCTTTAAAACCAACCGAACTGCCAAAGGAGCACAATAATCCATGTTGAATACAATAGAATTGTTAGTCATATAATTAAACCTTTAATAAACAGACATAAGTGCTAAATCAATTTTATTTCTAAATTCAACTGATTTAAAATCATAAACCCCATAAATATAAAGTTCTTGTAAGTGTTCTTGCATACATAATTCATCATAATACAAAAACAATTCAATCAATAACTCTTCATCAGTAGACAACATATCTATATTTTTAGAAATTTCAAAATAAATATTATTATGAAGATTTGGGTAATTATTAGGTTTAGTCGCATATTCGTATTTGATATTACTTAATTTAAAGTTATGATCATAGCGAACCGTAAATTTCAAAAAGTTTTTGTTTGAATCGAAAGCATTAAAGAAATCAATACCAACAAAGTTGTAATCTTCATCAAAAATGACTTCTGCTGGTCGGTAACCTTTTTGTGTTTTAATTTTTTTGAATTCTTTCAACACACATTTTAATTCTGGAAGCTCCAAAACTATAACTTCTTTAAAAGTACGAATTCTGTAAACATCAAGTTTGTTAAATTTATTGGGATGATTGAAATGATTATAAATCATCTGACCTACTTCAAAAATTTTTTGTTGTCTTTTTGCTTGAATACTACGAATGTGATCAAAGAGTTGTTCACAAGGAAGATCGTATAATTTTTGAATCATCGTTTCCTCCCAGACAAAGAAAAAGCTTCACATAAATTGAAGCTTAATTTTACCAAAAATAAATCAAATAGTCAATTTAAGGTTTAGGTTTATTTTTACGGTCCTCTTTACTTCTTGGAGATTCAAAGAATCCCTTGAACTTTTCATGTTCTACTAACTTTTTCAATATAGGAGAATCACCATAATATCTCAAATCATTAATATCAATATGAATGCCTTTCAAACATTTATTAAGATCAAGATCTTTACCATAAGGAAAATCACTCCAACGTGAAAACCATGAAGGTATATTGTTCAATCTTTCAATTTCTTCATGTATTTCTTTTAATTTTTCTGGATCTTTCTCTGTCATTGTCAAGTCATAGAGATCATCTATGCGTTCAGATGTTTCTTCATCTTCTTGTTTTAAATGTGGTATTGATTTTGCTACATAAGCAGCCACTACAAACTCTTCATGTTCTTTACGGTTATCTGTTTTATGATTCAAAAGATAGTTCCATGAAAAAGGTTTAACTTGAAATCTATGTTTTATTTCTGATAAATCAAGCTCAAGAACAACACCTTTCCAGTTCATAGCAAATTCTTTATTACGAGTCATACTCCAACCATACATCCAGAAACTATCTTCATAGTCTGGCTCATTATCTTTACGACGACGCCCATCTGCCCAATAACGTTGAGATGTATAAGGTTTTAGAGCCATAGCATCTAAAGCTTTTTCAGCATTCTCAAATGTCATAGCATGCCACACATTTTGTCTTGGTTGACCAATAGTTTCACGAGTAGCTTTAAAATATTCAACTTCTGTTAAAAGTTTATCTTCTATAAATTTTTTTAAGTCCATAGGAAAAATTATTTGTTATATACCAATTATAACATAACATTATATCTTTTAAACTGGACATTAAACCAAATAGTGTTTTAATTATTAATCAAGAGGTGTCTTCATGTTGTCATATGATAAAAAAAAGTGAACTAATGGACAGAATAGGAAGTATTTGGCTCGGAAGAATATTTAATAGAGGCGATGGAAATATGAATAAAGATAGAGAATATTATGAAAAAATATTGATGAATTTTTTAGTAGATGAGATAAAAAGTAACCCTGATAATAATAACAATATGTGGGGTCTTAGAGCACTTAATTTTCTTGTATCTGTCTTATCAAATAATAATTTACCAAATGATTTTAAGCTAACAACATTAATTAAGCATAATATCGATTACCCATCCAAATATTTGAATCAATATCTAAATGATTTACCCGGAATGAGACAAGAACATTTGAATGGTGCAAAAGAATTAGACCAATTAATAGAACAAAATCATGGTTTCATTGCCATGCAACTATATAATGATGATGCTAAACAACATATTTTTGAAAAACCATCTGGTTATGCCTTCCTATATGATAATTTTGAAATATCAATTAAAATACATCTCAATGACAGTGCTGAAATCATTGTTGAAATTGGAAATATAGGATTTAATATAACACAAACAAGACAAGCATTAAAAAATATAAAATTATTCATGGAATACTATGAGGAATTAAAAGATAACTCAGAAGCTGATAATATGACATTACTAGATATCTTAATTATTTAAATATTTAAAATTATAATGACTTTATTTTTTTTTAATATAGTGTACGATGAAAAAAACAATTTCAAACGAGGCTTGTTATGAATACTTGGAAAAAAATAGGGATAGGATTAGGAATTGTAGCATTAGTTATGGTGCCAGTAATGGTTCTAACAATAAATGAGAACAGTAAAACAGTAGATCGCTACCCACTCAATAGTTATACAGTAAAAGATGGGGATCTTATATTTGATGTATACTTACCATCAACAAATGAGGTAACTGGAACATACTCAATTCCACTACCAAACAATTTAATAATTGGAAAGTCAGATCAGTTGGCTGTAAACCCAAGAATGAAAAGTTTATTTGATGATGATAGAAAGATACAAGAAATTAAGAATATATTTATCAATGGTAAAATAGCATGGGCATCTACTGCTAACTCTAAACCAATTGAAACTAAATACATACCTAAAACAGTTGAACAAGTTAAATTAGAAATAGTTAACAACCCAACGTTAGACCAAGCAGCTAAAGATTATGTGTTAGTAATGAAGAATACTTGTAAAAATGTGACAACAGAAGATAAAGTCAACTGTAAAAATGAAACCTTACTTAAAGCTTATAAAATGAGTCATGAATTCGTTACCAAAGTTGAACAGTTATTGACTGATGAAAAACCTAAAGCAGAAGTAAAAGTAGAACAAACAAAATAAAAGAGGCTCAAGCCTCTTTTTTTAATCAACAATATTATCAGAAACTTCCAATTCATCAAGTAGATTGTCGTTGCCACATCTAACTTCAAATACTAAGCTATTCCTTAATCTAAATGATGTTTGGAAACCATATTTTGAATCATATACACAATCATTGCCAGAAAAATCAAAATTATTGAAATAAAAATTAAAATGACGACGATAACTTGAATGTTCAAAATCAAAAGGATATCTATAAGTTGGACTAAATTCTTCATTACAATGATGTATCATATAATCAATAACATTAAATTCATTCTCTTTTTCAAAATTCCAACTTAATTCCTCAACGAAATCATCATCATTTTCAGAAGTATAATACATAGCTGCCCAAGCTTTCATTCTATTAGTAGACAACTCTTTGACAACAATGAAAAAATGATTTTGAGATTCATAAGTGATAGCTTGATAATTATCACGTTCAAGGTAAGCAATATGGTTATCTAAATCATTATAAGTAAAAACATTATCAGGATTAAAATCATGTGCTTTAAGAAGTTTAAATGAACTATCAAAACATTTAAACATATCATTATCAACAATTTTATCCCTTACGCCCATTTGCCCAAGATGAAAAATATCTGATAAATAAGCATGTTCTTCTTTATCTATAAACCCATGACTAAAACCTATACTATCAATAAGAAATAAAGCAAAAGGAACATCATTGCAAATAGGGCCATGATGACTCACATCTAAAGGGTATTGACGATAATCATTGGTTTGAAAATCTTTGGAATCAAACTTACTGAATTCCTTAATTAGATTTTTAATAGCCAAAGCATCAATGACATTATCACCTGTTAATGTATAAGTAGAATTTTCAATATTTTTTTCATAAATAGAAGGGACAGAAATTTTACCTATAGAAGTAATGCTAATACCATAATCAGTATTGATAGCATATTCAATATCTTTAACAGTAATAACACCAGAATAATAAAATTCATTTCTATATGTATCAAATTTCTCAAGATCAATAGATGATATTCCTAACATATCTTTAAATGTTTTATTATTTTTATTTTCATAAATGCCTGTAAAAATTTTTGTTAAATACGATTTTACAAGATCATTATTATAGTTTTTTTCAAATTCATTCATTATACAACTCCTTATATTCTTGAATTTTTTATACGATCAACAACTTCTTTATCATAATAATTATTGTAATGTGCAATAATATTATCTTTATGATCAATATAAGATTTGTTCTCTGGATATGTTTCACCAAATTCTTTTACATAGAAAATAAACTCAAAAAGGGCCTGCCGCCATTCACCAGTAATCTGGTCAGGAATCTTACCAACAAAAAGTTTCCAATCTATTCTTGTGTCTTTATCCAATGGAGAATAGCAAACACTTAATTTCTTAGGTGGTAGATCTCGTTTCAATATCTCATATTTTGAAAAACCAATGCCATCCCAATAAAATCCTGTTCCAGATCCCATAAACAAATAATGCAAGGCCATTGATCTGCTTTCTTCAAACAAACAAGTTCTAAAGAAATATTCTACACTATTAATAGGAATTGATGAATCATTTATAGGTTCTAATTCAAAATCGTTCATTTCACAAAGGTTAGTATAAACGAATTGAATATCGTATTCTGCAATAGCACCTAATGACAAATTAAAAGGATTAAATCCATTCTCTGAATTATAAATACAATCTTTGCCATCATAATTAAAGTTATCAATATAAAAATCATATGATTGCAAAAAACCAGAACCATTTAAATAAACAGGGTAATTATATTTATAACCATAATAATTATCAGCAATAGAAGCTATATATTTAATTACATCTATCTTAGATGTATCATTTGTATTTTCATTAGAAGTTATCAAACCATCTTTAATCTTTTGAATCAAAGGGTAATAGTAATCAATTTGCATGGCTAGCCACACTTTTAAAACACCAGTTGTTGTATTTTGAGCGGTAATAAAAAGATAATTCTGACTAATATGAACAACTGCTTTAATATCAGCCTTTTCTACAAAAAAAGCTTCATTATCGCTATCATTAAACTCAAATCTTTCTTTTTCTGTATAATTTAAATTTTTCAATAAATTAAAAGATTTTTCAAAAGAGTGATTAATTAAAGAAGATGAAGTTGTATTAATGATTGAATTATTTTCAAAAGGAATTTCATCTTTTATTTTACGATATTCATTCATTGATATTGCACCTAACTGCAAACCAATATCTTTAATAAACCAACGACAAATATCTGGGTTGATAACATTTATTTCATTATGTTCAATAAATAACTGGCATATTTCATTCTGACTGAAATTAAAGGTATCCACGGGATGCTCACCAACTTCTTTCAAAAGTTTATTGATATTCAATTGGTCTAATTCATCATTACCAGTAAGATTATATGTATAATTATCAGCATTCAATAGAGATAAAATCACTGGCTTAGATGGTTTTTTCTTTGACTTAATAGAAAAATGTAAACCAAATGATTTTGATTGAATGTAATAAATATCTGTTAAGGTTGTAATAGTCAAATAATTACTAAAAAAATCTGAAATATATTCAATAGATTCTATATTCAAATATTTGAAAACATCTGGACGTTTTTCAATGCTCCCCAGTTTTTTCATTATTTTATTAAGTAAAGGATGAATATCTTTACTGTTTATTTTAGGAATAATACTTTTCATCAACGCCCTCAAAAAAATAAAAACAACAAAAGCCAGTAAGACTGGCTTAAATTAACGAAAGAGAACCTGTAAATGGATCAATATCGCTTGGATATTGTGGACTGATACATAAACAATGATTCCCATCCATAGTAATATGTTCAACTGAGAATCCACGTTTAACTAAGGTATCCTTTAAAGCTAATAGTTCTTCCAATGTTTTTGTGGAAAGAGCAATCTTAGCAAAAGCACTCATAATCCATTCAATCAGAGGTCGTTTTTCATTCAAATCAAAATAACGCTCACCATTAGGTAATACACTCATCAAATTGTAAAGTTGTTTGATGCAAGACAAAACAGCTTGCTGACAAGCCTTCTCTTTACTCAAAGCCACATCTTTATTGAAAACAAAAAGCTGTTTAGCTTTAATATCTGATGAATAATTATGCTTTACAACTAATTCAATCATTTCACAAGGTGAAAAAATACCTTGAGCAGCACAAGTTACTGTTGGAACGCCATGAAACTCAGTTCGACCACTATCTGTAATAATGGAATATGGCATGTCTTTGTTCAACACTTCATTAAGTGCAGCTTCGTCTTTCACCATCACAATATCAACATGTGGGTTACTTAGAAATTCTTGTAAATCTTGCAACTGTGGTTCACAAAGTAACATACGATCTGAAAAACGATGCATAGCTTCAAACATAAGCTTCATAGCGGCATGTGCAGATTGAGCTGCCATCTTACCTTTTCGCATTTTCAAATCATTGCGAACATAAATAGTTAACTTCTTCATTTTGTATCCTTAATTAATCCAATTATAATCTTCATCCAAATAACCTGATTTAACAAGTTTATTTTTAATTGATTCTGCTGAGCGATATTCTACCATACATGATTCAGAATAACCAGAAACAATTTTACCAATATCCATAGTTGCAAAATAACGCTCATAAGGACATGTCAAAGTACGAAGTGGTTCTTGAGTACAAGGTGATTTAATAGCTTCAATATCTGCAGTCAAATTATAAAGTGGAGTGCCATCAAAATCGCGTGTATGACTATGAACATACAGACGCAACCCATTTTCTACACGTTCTTCATCATCAAGTTTGATTTCTACCATTGTAAAAACTGGATAAAGATGCTGAATAGCATTATTGCGTTCTTTGTCTGTCAAACCATCTTCACCAACAATTTTATGTACAACAATGCCAACTTTATCACCCATATCAATTACACCATCTTCTTCAACAAGAACATCATTGATTTGAACTTTTCGAGAACTCATAATTTACTCTCTATATGTCTGAATTAGAGGGTGATTATACCATGATAGTTAAGTAAAAACAACCTATTTTCTTTAATATTGTTTTTGGTCAATAAGTTTAATAGTAATATTCGTAAATTGAACCATTCAATAATTCACCAGTATTAGGATTAAAAGAGTAGTAAGTATAAACATAATCTTTATCTTTGTTCATTTTAAGTTTTTTTGGTTCAAGCTTTAGATTTGGAACAGAAGATTGATCAGTTAATGTCGATATAACAGTGTTTTTACCTTTCATTGCAACACTAATTGCTCTAATATGTTTATTTTTAATAATTTCTCTAACAACTTTAAAATCGGGGAATTTTAAATTAGCTAAGCCCGGAGCCAATTTTTGACCAGTTTCATTTAAACAAAAATGCTTAGTATCTTTATCCATTTTTTCATAATTGCTGGAGTCTTTTTTCTTCTTAGAGAAACAATGCATAAGATAGCTATCAGAAGCCGTGCGAGCTTGAGTTTCATAAGATATAGACTTCAAATCAAACTCACTATCAAAAGTTGCTCTTGATACACTTTTATCTGCTGGTACATTAATAAGCATAATACCATTATTAGCAACAAATACATCTTTTTCTTCTGCAAAAACAACTGATGATAATACAAGCATCAAAATAGAAATTAAAATTCTTTTCATATAGCCTCCAAGTAAATTGCAAAAATTATATCATTTCATAAAATCATGTCAATGTCATTCATCTGTTGAAAAAGCTTTTAAAAAATGATAAAATAACTGTTTATTGGAGAATAATATGAACAGTTTCATTATACAATTGTCACTAAGACAACAAACATTAGAAAGATATATTACTTCATTCAGGAGAATGAACGCTAATTATCATTTGTTTTCTTTATACAGTGAATCTGATCTTATTGATAACTTACCAGAAGATTTTACCGCCAATAATTATATTGCTCTTGCATCTATTAAAGGATTAAAGCTAAGTAGACAATTAAAAGAAACTAACTTTAATTCAGTAGAAGAATTCAAAAATTATAAATCAACTTATGAAACAGCCTTCTTTTACAAAGATGGTGAACGTTTTGACCAAAAATATTACAAGCACCTTGGGCTTCCATTATTAAATAGCAATTCAAAAATTGTAGATTTAAATGAATATTTGGATACAAAATTTGATAAAGACGTTTTCATTAAACCAACTAGCGATCTAAAAGGTTTTGTAGGTGGTATCTTAAAAGCTGGTACTACAATGGGAGAATTTATTGACAAAACGTCAAGAATGCCACATTGGGAACTGGAGCCAACTCTTATTGCTGACGTTAAAAAGATTCATTCTGAATATCGTTTCTTTGTTGTTGGTGATGAAGTCATTACAGGTTCAAGATACATGTATAAGACCCAAGTTATACCATCTACAGAAATACCTAACAGTATTTGGTCTGCTGCTCATGTATATGCAAGAAAATACCAACCTGATAGAGTTTTCACAATGGATTTAGCTTTATTAGAAAATGGGGACATTGAAATTGTTGAATACAATTGTTTTAATGGATCTGGTGTATATCATGCTCCCTTAGATGAATTGGTTAAAAGATTAATGGAAATAGATATAGCTAGATCATAACCATATCTATAATTTCTAATAAATATGTATCATTAGAATTAAAATCAATATCTTCTGATACATATATTTTTAAAATATTTAATAATTCTCTTTTTGTTTGCTCAGAAAAAAGATTAAAATTTTTCTGCATAATTGAATAAACAGACCTAAGCATAATATCAGAAATATTAGTGGCCTTGGTTGAGTCATAATAAGAGCTTAGATGTGATGAAATAGATATATATTTAGAATTTAAAAATGAAGAATATTGTATGTTTCCATTAATATCAATAAACAATCCATGTTGTTTACTAATATCAAAACTACTGGTTAATTCACAGTTAAATTTTTGTTCATTTGTAAACAATGCTAATTCATTTAAAAAATTGTAAGTTTTAAAGGTTAAAGACAATTTAGAACTATCTTTTTTCCACAATAGAATATCATCTACCACATTAATTTTAAATTGATGAAGAAATGAAATTGGACTTCTAATGTGATAATTTGATTCATTAATTTTATGTAAGTCAAAATCAAGTCTATCGAAAGAAGTATGCAAATAATCAATAGGATTAAGTTTGTATTCTAAAGATATATTAGGATCAAGAAACAAAGATCCATACAATTCAGTAACTAATTTAGATTTCATTTACTCACCTGTCAGTAACGAATCATTTTAATTAAATCTAATTCTTTCCTATTTCTTCGTTTAATGCCATATTCAGAACGAAGATAAAGATCATAAGCACAAATCTCAGCCATATCAGATAAAGGCATATTTTTTAATACTACCCTTTTTGGGCTAAATACTTTACGGTTTAAAATTTTACATTTACGCATATTATCAAGGTAATAACTAATATTATTAATAGACCCATCCATGTTAAACTCAAAATAAACTTTACGTTGATTAACTTCAAAGTCTTTTTTTATTATTAACATAGGAGAAGTTTTGTCTCCGCTTCTAAACGATGATTCAAAGAAATTATCAATTATAATTTTATGTGGAGTTCCATCTTCAGTTGACGCAACATTGGGAAACATATTATAGTCTTTGAATACATCACAGATAACTTTCAAATTTGAATGATAGATATCGGCATAAATCATGTTTTCAATAAAAATATATTTAACACTTTTACAAAAAGCCTGATTTTTTTTTGGATCATAGTGAATATCTAAAATAGATTGTCTATCATTAGCTTGATGAAATCCAAAATTTATCATCTTTTTTTCAATCATTTTTTTTGTACGGCTGTCTCTCTCTAGTCTTGGATATATCCAAATAGAATCGAAATTCAGACCAGTGCTGAATGTTTTTGTGAAAACATCAGGAAATGAGTCAATAAAATCCTGATGCTGCATATCATTAAATTGTTTCATGGTTTACTCCAAAGTAGTTAGATAGTCATCATATCAATGAAATCAAATGTTTTAATCAATTTACCATATGTAATGTCTTTATTTTTTTGTTTACTGGCTACTAAACTATTTCCCTTAAAAATAAGAGGATAAGATTGAATATCAAAAATATCTTTGAAAGATTTCTGCTTCAAAAATCCTCTTTTATGTTCTTTATACAAATCATCTAGCAACATAGAATGCCTCAAAAATAAAATAATGTCTAATTATACCATAACCCCATTGTTATCACAAGCTTTTTTAAATTGACTAAACTATGAAAAAAGTTTATAATAAAGTCTTTAATGAGGGGGTAACATGTCCACAGTAATTGAAAATTTTTTCATCATAAAAAGTATAGATCCACAAGTCATTGAAAAAACAAATCAGACAATTAAAGCTATTGCTGAAAAAGTGGCCCATGACAATATTTATAAACAAATTATAGTTGATTTTATTGAATGGGAACATGAAAACAATATTCGTAAAGTGTTTAACAATAAATATCAAAGTTACAAAAATATACCATTGTTTGCTATTATTAATGATGAATACAAAGATCGAGAGAAATCATTTGATGATTTTTATTACGATCTATTCAGAATTGCAGAAAAACATTCATCTAACTGTGAATTAAATAAATCGACTACTATTTACTTCAAAAGTCAAGGTGACAAAACATTTTATAGAATTTGGAATACCAGTTGCTATAAAGAATTAATGAAAGAAATTTTAGAAAATACTGAATTACAATCTTACGAATATTGGAATAACTCAGATATACCAAATGATATATCTAAAAAAGATTGGAAAAAACGTGAAAAAGAATACGATATATTGTTTAAAGATAGCAATGATTTCGAAGATGTAATGTATGCACAACATTGTAAAGTAGCAAAATATCTTTCATTTAGAGACACTAAGAAATATGAAGATGTTTTAAATAAATATAATCTTGGTGATAATGATATTATTCAAAAGCTTAAAGACAAAGATATAACCTATTAAAAAAGCCACTGATGTGGCTTTATTTAAATTCAAATGATTTTAATGTAACACCATTTGCATTCATACCTTTAGAAAGCTTATCAAAAACAGCTTTACTGGCTTCTTCTTTTGTCATATCAAGATTGTAGACATTATAAATAAATTCAAATACATATTCGTCAAAATAGTTAAGGAATATATGTCCACTCAATGGGTCATGTACTTTAAATGACAATTCAAAGTCCATTCCATTTTCACCAATTTCTATATATTTAGTAATTGTTTTCTCAATAGGGATTCTTGCTATAACACGTTCAATAGGGAATGGTTTTTTAAACCCCATATGTGCTGTAGTATACCTAATCTTTTTGTTAAATTTATCTTCTATTAACACATATGAGTTATCATTGTTAACAACAAAAACTGATGCTATCAATATAAAAATAACAATTGCCAAAATAATATGCATCATTTACTCCTTTTCACATCCTTACATTTGCTTGTCTTATTAATCTTAAATACTCTTTATTATCATTTTCAACTATTTTTACACTTTTCTTATGATCTTTAGTAGAAAAAATAAACATAGAACATAAAATAAGTATAAAAGAAAGAAATATATATCCAAAAACTTTAATAAAGGTTTCATCAGCAAATATCAGGGTACTCATCATAAGTGATAACACTAGCATCATAGAAAATGATGCTAATATGTTATCTTGCTGTTTATTTAAGTAATGTATGTAATTTTCTGCATTATACAAAACAAAATCATTATGCCCACTGACCTGATAAAGTTTTGTGTCAGAATTTAAGGCTTTTGTTATTTTATCCTTTATTTTTGGATTCAAATAAGGATTTTTTAATAATTCTTCAAGATATTCTTTAGTCAAAAAATCCTCTTGTTTTCTCTTTTCTTCTATAGTCATAATAAATACCTTAAACTTTAGGTAATAAATGAATCAAATCATCAAATGCCTTTTTACTAATTTTTTCATATGCTTCTTTACGTTTTTTCCAAAAGTAAGTAATGAAAGAAGGTTTTTCTTCCAAATAATCTGGACTATCTGTAATTGGCAAATAATCACAAAATGTATAAGGTTCCATCAATTTTTCATCTTCTGATTCATCTTCAATTTCATCACGCTTATCTTCTAAGTCATCCATTTCATCATCAGTAAGTAATCTACCAGTCTCCGTAATAAATAAGAAATCAATCATATTTTCGTCATCATATGAACTATTTGGAACAATAAAATAATATTCGTCAGGTGCAACATATACTGGATAATATGATTTTCCATTATGTAAACTTTTAACTTTACTTCCATACTTTGTCAAAATTTTGAAAATAAGTGAATACAAAACAATATCTTCATAGTCATCAAGCTCATAATGAGATATAAAAATAGGATTTCGGTAACTACCAGTAACATCATGCTCTTTTTGATTCGTAGAAATAACAACATGATCTTTAACTGCTTCTTTCAAAAGATCAACAAGTTTTGAAACAGGAGCACTTTCATTAAGATCAAGTGCAAAAGAAAATTTATCACTCATATTAAATCCTCATATATAAATTAAATCTTAGTATAACAATAATTATCAAATTATCAATGACTAAATCAAATTTTAGCCATTGAATAAAGAAGAAAATTTTGATCTAACGAAACTTTGTCAAAATTAAACATAACAGAATTAAAAATAGTTCGAATTTCAGCAGAGGTTTTAAGGATAGTAGGTGTATATTCGAAAATATAAGAAAAAGATTCAGAATCACTAACTTCCATCAATCTTAAAAAATAATCAAGCTTTAAAAGATCGTTTTCTGTCAAGTTCTTTATTTCCAGTAAATCATAACCATCACCACCTTTGAGATGATAGTTAACAACAATCTCAACATCAATACTATCTGGATAAACAATAAATTCAAAATCTAAAATATTAGAAAATTCTGAATAATCACCATTGTCATCATACTCATTTGTAATATATCTGTAATCTAACGAATAATGAGTAATATCAACATCTGAATCTACATGAATTTGAATTTCAGGACAGTAAGATTCTATAGGTAAATGTTTAATAGTTTTATTTTCAAAGTAATAAGCATAAATATCATAAAGCATAGGAACATTAGTGCCAGACACTTCTTTGAACCTAATATTATAGCTAATATGATGATTATTGTCTTTAAATTCAATATGTAAATTATAAACACAATTCAATGGATCTGGGCTTGATACACTCATTCTTGTGCGAGTTGTCACAGAGCCTTCTGAAATCATGTATCGGATGTCAGACCCAAATATATATTCATAATACTTACAACATTTTTCAATAAAGAATTCTAAATCTTCTTTATTCGCATAAAGTTCTTTTTTATCTGAGTCTTTTTTAGAAAATTGTTGATTGTTGGTCAATATCATAAAACCATCATCCTAATGAGATCAATGTGATCTGATGTAATCCATGAACGCCAATTTCTTATTTCAGTAGAAGTATATTCTTTATCACCAAAAATAGTTCTAATCATATTTGAAGTAACAATTTTAGAATCACAAATAAAACTAAATGAGTCTACTTTTCTTTTATTAAGCATATCAATATCATACCAGTCAAAAGATAGCCAATAATTATCATTTAAATAACCAATATACTCATTGCTATCAAAAAACCATATAGCATCTTTATTTTTCATTGTTAATTTAGATATCACTTTTCCATGATCGCCATACCTAATAATAGATTGATTATTTTTTTTGAGTACAGCAGGTAATCTTGTTTCTTTATTATAGCTTCCAATAAGAGACAATTTGAAAAAAACATCATCCATGCAAGGTGCATGACTATATTTATTAAGATATATTTCAACAATTACATTACCAACTTCTTTAATAAAAGTTTTAGGCACAAACATATTTGAAAGTGGAATAGGATCTGAATCCATTAGATAACTAGCAGTAGCAAAGTTTTCTTCCATATTGCAACCAAGATAAAATTGATTTTCAACTTCTGAAAAGCCAGAATCATAAAGAATCCAAAGATCTTTGTAAGAAATAATAAATGATTCCTTAAATAGACAAGATTCAAAATCTCTAAGATAATTATCTTTAGTTTTTGATAAGTCTGTTTTATCAGATATAAAAAATTTTGTTGGCCCAATAGTCTTCATGCAACACCTATTAAATTGATAGCCAATTATAGCATTTTATACTTATTTTATCAATAAAAAAATGATAATTTTGACTAGTATTAAATACATGTTAGATTATAATTACTATTATTAAAGGAGAATCATAATGAATAAAATTTTAACATTGTTAGCTCTATCAGCATTATCTGCTACAGTTATGGCTGATCAAGGAAATGAAGTACAGTTAAAAACCCTTGATACAACACAATACTGTTACTATGCAAATCAAAGTTTTAAACCCGGAGATATAAATAAAGCTGCCGTCACACAAGTTTGTGCTAAAACTAATAGTGGTCTTGTATGGCTAACAGTTGACTTAAAAAAATCAGTTGAAATATAATAAAAAAGGAGATTGCTCTCCTTTTAAATTTCCTTCCGCTCAAGAATAGTCCAGTAAGTCTGATCTTTATAGCTTACATCACGAACTAACCATAGTTCATTACCGACTGCATTCTTTTTCCAATATTCTTTCTTTTGTCCAAAAGCTTTCAAAAACAAATTAGTATAAGGTGACATGATGGAGACATCATACCAAGGAGTCGAATAATCGTTATCATGAAACTTGAAAGCATCTAGTACAAAAATAAAAGCCATAAATACAGAAAAAGTAACCATAAAAGAAATACTTGTATTTTTAATAGCACTACGCATCTTCTGAAACTCCATGTCGTTTAGTTTTAAGATCATTCATAATATTTCTAAAACTGGCATTAGAGCCAGTAAATTGAGTTTCATTATACAACATAAGCATAAATTCTTCAACAGGATTTTCAATAAGATGACCATCAAAATCTCTTAGTTGATAATAATAAACTTTATTAATTGAATCAAAATGAACCTTATTAATAATTAATTTAGTTCTATATAGAGGGTGCTCATGCTCTAAACACAAATAAACGGTATCATTAAACTCAAACTGTGGTTGAATTTTATTTTGTGGAAAGCCCAAAGGTTTTCTTTTAATTATTTTGAGCAATAATTTACTAATGAATACAAATTTATTATTCTTAATGTTTTTACTTAAAACTAAAACCAATTTATTAGTATTCATAAGTTTTCTCCATAGTCATTGGATTATATCAAACAAATTGTTAAAAATAAATACCAGTTTTTCAATTTAATGGTATAATAAGAAATAATAACGTTAGATTAATTATGAATTTCGAATATAAAAAACAAATCAGTATTGATAGTTTGTTAGGTATACAAGAACAACATACAGCTACATGCCCCATTATAAACGCATTGCAATTTACAGGTCCGATGTCCAGTAAAATATATGATGTAAATTTAGATTATAATCCAAGAGATTTGAAAATATCTATAAAACCTCTTATTGAAGAAATCGACAATTTAGTTAAATGGTGTGATGATTTAATTAATATATACAACAATCTACCAGTTGATAAGCAAGAAATAATTAATAACAAAAGTAAAATATCAGATATAGAAAATCTCAGAGAACAAATAGAAAAAGACACCATTATTGAAATGAGTTCTGATATAAACGCTTTAATAGAAAGCTGGATAGATTATCAAATCGAAAGAAATGAGTTAAAAACAGAAGAATTAACAGAATTAAAAAACGTTGAGATAACAGAAAAAGAATTATTACTAATAAAAATAAAAAAAGAAGACACCTTAGATAAAGAAGAAGTATTATCTTTTTATAAAGAAGAATTACTTAAAGTTCAAGAGAATATAGAAGCTTTAGAAGATAGATTTAATGCCTATGTAAAAAATGATTTTGAAGATCTTACAAAGAATTTCTCTGAATATCTTGAAATAGTCAGAAATAGAAATGATGATTTACGTGGTGAAGTAGGTGAATTACGTTACCATATAGTACAAAATTGCAAAGATCTATTAGCGATATATCAACCAGATGAATATCTTGATAAAAAATTTGGTATCAAAAATAATATTGTAAACTTAGGTTTATTGACAAATACTGTTGAAATTCATGATAAAAATGAAGATAAGTATTTCAATTCTTTAATATTAGGATTAAGAAATAAAAAATATATAGATTTTAGTCAACTCAATAGATTGATTGATATTCAAAATGAAAATAAAGATGAACTAAGATCACAAAGACAAGAAGCTATATTTGAAGTTTTAAAAGAAAATGGTATTCAAAAAGTACGTTATTACAATAATCAAATAGAATTTAAAGAAAATAGAGAATCCTACAAAGAAAAAGAACTAAATAAAGCTAAAAACAAAATGGCACCATAAGGTGCTATTTTTTGTTCTTTGAATCAAGTCGTTCAAGGATTTTGGCTGCTTGTGAAACAGCCAATGCGATAGCTCGTGCGTCTTCGGTAGTCATAAATTACTCAGTAAAAAAAGGTTGCAATGAATTTAGCATATCTTTCATTTTTTTTGGATTAAATTTAACCATTCTCAAATAACGCATAGCAATAAATTTAGACATATGATAACAATCAATTTTATTATGTGCTGCTACTTCTTCCGAAGCCTTAGCAATAACAGCTACAAACTTTTTTTGACGCTGCTCAACATTATCTTCTAACTCTTTTTTAATAGCCTCAAGATGCTCTATAGCACTTTCTTTGCTATTTAAATGAAAAACATGAATGACATTTTCAAGTGGGTCATGAAGTTCAAGCATACAAGTATCATCATACTCATGCAATTCAACTGAAACACCACATTTTTTTGCTAAAGAAGATTGATTGAACTTCTTAAATTCATCAAGATTATCATTTGAATTAAAAAGATTGCGTAAACGTTTTAACATCACTTTCTCCAATATCTTAAAAGTGGGTAATTATAACATACCCATAAAAAAATCTCAAATAATTAAATTAACATCATCTTTGCAAGTGAAACTCTTTGCAATAATTCATCATTTTTAACATCAGTAACAATAGAATCATCATCCATTTCTGGAAACAAAAATGTAACATCTTTGTGAGAACTCAAATACTCCAGATAGAGTCTGAACATTTCATTTTGAACATTACCTTTATCAATAGATTTAATCATAACTGAACCAATTTCTGGATCTTCTTCATCAAATAAAGAATAGTAATTTTTTGAAAAAGACAAATTATTTAATTCAGTATCACATCTAAGGACGACTTCTGTATAAACTAAATCGTTATCAATACCATTAATTACTTCACAATTAGGCTTCAGATTCTTGTCAGAAGGCTTAAAATCATAACGGAAAACATATTCATAAATTTTTCCATTGCGAATTTTACCTTCAATTCGAGTTTTAACAGACATATCAGATTCTGAAATTTCAAGAACTTCTTTAGTATGGATAGAATTTTTAGCATCAATCAAATCAATATAAATACCTTTCCAGTTGAAACTACCACTGACCAGAACTTGCTTACTGTCTTTATTCAAAAGCCAAAATTTATCAAACATAAAACAATAAAAATAATCATCAGATAAAAAAGTGTCTGAATCAGTTAATTTATTCAACATAGTACAAATCTGGTGATTGACACCGTTCAGATTAAAGCGTTTAGCCATAATGAGTTGATATGGTTTATAAAAAATATTGAAAATATCTTGAATATTCGACACTATGTTATCAATAATCTGGAACATATATTACACCATAATAAGAAATTAAAAATTAACAGTCAGCTTCTTCTCGAAGTTCACGTTTTCTAACTTTACGTTCTGCTGTGCGTTCATGATACAACACTGCAAGCTCATCATTGGAGACGTTTAAGTCACCTTTCAAACCATTACAATATTTACACATCGGCTGAAGGTTCTTAATATAATCATTACCACCTTTATTTTTTGAAACAATGTGATCAACAGTCATTAAAATAAGACTATCTGTAAAAATATCCCAATGAATACCACCACATTTATCTACGCCTTGAATCAACCTTGTGCCAATGTTGCGGCAGGCTGGATTTGAACACTTTGTTCCGTTTTGATGAAATACTCTTAGCCGTCGATGGTCTTTAAACTGATCAGTAGAAAGGGCAGCTATATTTACTTCTTCTTGAAAAACATATCCGGTTCCTTTAATTACATCACCTTTATTTAGCTGCTTCCAAACCATCATATCATCCTCTTATAATAGTTTGATTTTAACAAATAATAAAAAATAAATCAATCATATAAGCACAAAAAAGCCACTATAAAGTGGCTTATTTTGATGTTGATTGAAATGAAATAGCTTTTCCAAGAGGGGTTCTTGAAAAACCATCTTCTGCAAATGTTGCTGATGAAGCTGCTAATACCATAACTGCAATAATGGATAAAGATATTTGTTTTAAACTAACGCTTTTCATGTTTTTTCTCCTATGTTTGATTTGATAGAAATATAATAGCATTAATATTAAAAATGATAATATATGAAAAACTCAAAATAGTTTTACATAAAATGAAATAATAAATATATTGAAAAAAAGCATAGATATGCTACAATAGCAAGTCATTTTATGGAGGCTTACAATTGAATAATAACAATTCAAGTCAAGAATATTTACCATTATTCTTTAGAGATAAGTATAATCAAGGTAATTTAATGCGATACTATGCAGGTTATTATGGTCATGGTGAAGCAGAAGAAAATGCTTTAATTACATCTGTCCATCTGTCTGTGTTGCAAGAATATGCATTTGATATTGTATTAGGCTATTTAGCAAATAAAAATTTTTATATTAGAAAATCTAAATTAGCGATCAATTTCCCAGACTTAGAAATATTAATTGAAAAATATAATAACAATGAAACATCTCTTGAAACAAATATAGATCAATCAAAAGAAGATGAAACTACCATTAATGAATATAAATTAAGTTATAGTTGGTTGCCAGAAGAAATTAGAACTTTTGATAAGTTTAAAAGAATTTTTACGAGAGAAATTCCTGAAAATGAAAGTCTTTATAAAAAACATAAGGAAGTCTTAAAAGAAATTGATGGTCGATCAGGGTGTATATTCTTTATCGATTATTTTATGTGGATGTTAGCCAATTTTGGATATGAATTGGTACATTCTGAAACAGAAAAAGAGCTTTAAAGCTCTTTTAAATATCCGCAATAACAAATTCTTCTGATGGTACACATCCATTCAAGGATGCAAATTGATCAAGATATTCATAATCTTCTACAGACATGTTATCTTTTAAAAATAACAAACGACCAACTGCTGACATGTATGTCCTTGGATACCTTGCACCAAAAGGGTTTTGAATGACATAGTAATAATCTTCTTCTCCATCACAAACACCAATGAATCGACAAACTGTCAAATCACAAGCAATGACAAGTTGATTGTGGCGTGAAATCATCTCTTCTTTCAAGCTTTCAAATGTTAACAAAATGTAATCTCCATTTTAGAATATTGAATTATATCAAGATTTCAGCATATCGTCAATTAACATTTGATTATAATATGATAAAATATAAAAAACAACTTAAAAATACATATGAAAAATTTAACAACAGCAGAATTAGAAAAACTAGGTCATCACAATTTAAATTTGGCTACAGTCATGAATTATGCAAACCCATTCAATGGCTGCTGGATGGAACTTGAGAAACCTATTACTAAAGAAGAAGTTGCAGAATGTATAAAAAATGGCCAGCAAGAATTAGTAGTAACGCCAATATGGACAGAAGTTGCATTCAATCCTTCAAAGTGGCCAAAAGAATTAGTTAGAGAAAATCATATCAAAAAGATTGCTTATTTTGCAACAAATGACATAGAATCACCTATACATATAGATGTTGGAATCCCAAGCATGGGAGCCTATGTTGATTATATTGTTGATGATGGAAATCATAGATTAGCTGGTGCCATTTATAAAGGAGATTTAACAATCAAAGCAAAAATATCAGGTGACATAAATTATGCACAAGAACAAGGATTGTGGAATCCTAATGAATTTGAAGAAGCTTTACATGTTAGATATGAAGAGGAAATGCAAGCAAGACAGAAAAAAGACAATAGCAAAAAATTCAAAATATAACCGTCCTAAGACGGTTTGTTTTTTAACGCTTTTTAACAGTGTTAAAGATAATGGAATAATCATCAGCTTCATCATGCTCAGGATAGTCAAATCGTCCTTCCTGATGCTTAACAATGATGTTCTCACCAACTGTATGATCTCGTTCTTTATCACGTTTGACAATATTTTCAATAGAATCAGTCAAGAAAACCAATCTAGTTAGAGCATCATAGTTATGACCAATAGTCAGAACCTTATCACGGAAATCAGAACGAATATTGGTTGAATCATAAACAACTTTTTGTTTTTTAGCCAACAAAGTCTTCAAACTTAACCTTGCTTTCTGCAAAACTTTATCTTCATTACTGTGGTCTTGTCGATTTTTACCAATCTCACCACGAAGTTCATCAAGAGAAACTACTGTATGTTCTGGATAGTGAGCTTTGATATAAGAAGACTTACCAACACCACTCAAACCAGACATCACAACTAATTCACCATGATTATCTTTATGGTTATAAAACTTAGCATCTGCTTCTTCTGGCATATGAATAACGTTATTCAAAAGAGCTTTAAAACCTTTTTTCTGTACATATTCATTATCACTGATGAATGGCATATTAGACTTATCAAAGCAATCCAGATCTTGAGCGTACAGTTTAAACAACTCAAGGTATTCCAAATGGTTTTGAAGATCATCACTAATACGACCTTTCATATCTGCAACTTCCAAGAAGTAAAGCAAATCAAGTGGAGCTTTCTGTGAAAGATTGTAATAATCCCATTTTGACTTATCACGAATAACCATCATTTTAGGAACTTGATGATAACCAATCAGAGCCATGATTTTCATGATATTTTCTTTACTGATATTCAATGACTGAATCTTGTGAATCATATAGCCCATGCCACGAATTTCATGTTTAGGAGCAATGACACAAGTACGACCATGACGTTCAACTTCCATGGTGACAACAGGCTTTGCAATATCATGGAACAAAGCACCTATAATAAGGCAGAACTTATCATCATCACTCAAATAAGAAGCCTGATTTGCGATAAGGTCATAAGTTTCATTCAAAACCATATCTGTATGAATGTGAACATCACCTTCTGCGTGCCAAATTTTATCTTGATGAGTGCTTTTAAATTCTTTAAGCAAAGGGAACCTATCGCCAAGCATCTCAATAAATTGATCGACGTTATAATGATTTTTGAGAATATCTTGCTTGTCCATTGGTAATTCCTCTAAAATTTATACAATTATACAACATTAGAGGATAAAAATCAATGTAAAAAAAGGGCCGAAGCCCTTATTTGAAATCACTCATCATTTTCATATTCTTCAAGCCTTTTCGCTAAAGTCTTTTGCAAAACTTTGAATGCTGCTGTATCTACATCAATATTGGCATAACAAGTTTCAGGCCATGTTCTGTTAATACCAGTAAAGAAGTTAATAAGATAATGAATTTTACAAAAACCTTCAAAATCATGATCTGTAATAGGTGCAAATACAGAATTAGTCAAATGCTTTTTAATAATATGTACTGAAATGAATTCAAAAATATTTTTATATGCTTCAATGACCTTGTAATGTTCATTTGACTGCATCATAGGATTTGAAGAAGCAATCTCAGTCATGTCTTCGTCAAATTTCTTACGAAACATAGATTTGAAAGTCTCAAAGCCATGATAACCCACATTTTCTGGGACATATCCCTGAATGGTTCTATCAATAGGACCATAAATTTGATAATCTTCAAAAATTGAATTAAAAGTACCTAATTCAATAGCTGTATAACTTAGACGCATACCTGAAAACATAGTATTCTGGTGACAAAGCTCAAAAAATAAGGCCCATGAAAATTCAGAAAGATCAATAACATTATCTGATTCAATTTCTTCTTTCGTTGGTTTATATAATTCTTTAAGTGTGATCTCCAAAATATTCAGCAATTTAAAAGTTTGAGGATCATCATTATCCATTTCAAAGACACCACCATCATCATGCTCACCAACACCAATAAATGGAATGATTTTGACATGATCGTAGATAGAAACTCTTGCCTGATCAGTATTCATAACAAAAATAGGAATAATAGCAGCTTGACTACTTCGAATAGGAAAACCAGTTACAGCACAGTTTACATCATGAGACATATTTTCTCCTTAAATATCTATATTAAAAAAAGCCCCGAAGGGCTTATTTTGCTTTTGCGGCCTTGTATTTTTCATTAACAACAGACCAATCAGGAGTTGCTTCATCCCAACGATCCCACTCGGGTTCTTCTGCCTTGTACTGCTCAAGGCGTTGAGTAGTAACTTTTTCGAACTCTGCAAAGTCTGATTTCATCATTTCATAAACATTAGACTCAAGCCAAACTTCAGCATCTTTATAGTAAGCAGCAACTTCTGGATGAACAGAATGCTTCTTCAACAGTTGCTTGAAAGCTTTCAGGCTTTTTTCAAGCTTAACATAGTGAGGAACCAATGCGTAGAAAGCATTTTTGTTGAAACCCAGCTTATAGATACAAGGCATTTCACTAACAGCTTGGAACAGATGATGCTGTTCATCATATAGTTCATTCAGGAACGGAGTGATAACGTTCATACGTTTTACAAAGTTAACAGATGATTTACGTTTATCTTGATCTGTTTCGCCAAAAGGTTCGAATTCAAATTCCATAACGGAAACTGGCGAAAGCAGATAATGTTCACGGAAGAATTGGTTAAGTTTCAGTGCTTGATAGTTCATGGTAGTACCTATTCAATATGTTGTTTAAGAGTAGCTATAATAGCAAAAAAATCAAAAGAATGCAAGATAAAAAATAAAGCCTCACTGAGAGGCTTCGGATACTTTAAAATTAGAGTCAACCATTTTTAGTAGTGCAACTTTAAGATCATTCTTGACTTCATTAGACAGGCCCATATCATTATAGCCATAGGGTGCTGGAGCGGAAAGAGCAAATTCAAAAGCCTGTTCTTTTTCAGTAGCAACAGAATGACCATAATTAAGACTAGTATAAAGAGACATATCAGAAACAACAGGTACTTTAAATGGATCAGCTACCTGTTCACTTGCTTGAGCCAAAGAGGCAAAAGAAACAACAGAAGCAGCAAAACTAACAGCAATAACTACAGAACTTTTGAAACTACGCATTAAACTTCTCCTTTTTGAATGATGGCAACAACATCAGCAACGGCTTGTTCAACAGTACGTGGAGTAATTACCCCAAACTCTTTATGTCGCTCAAGAGCTTCTTTGTAAAGACGTTGTACTTCATCAATAGATTGTACCTGCATTGTGTATACCTCGTTGATTTAAGAAGCAAGAGTATATCATAGTGTGTAAAAAAAAGAAAGCCTAAGCTTTCTATTTATCGTCAATTTCATCTAGTGATTCCAAATTCACTTTTGGTCTTTTCCTGTCTTTTATTCTAAATGTATAGTTAAAGAAGAAAAAAAACGAGATAGGAAAAAGGGCAGTAAGTAGCATAATAAATATGGCTAGGTTAGTGAAAAAATAATTTTCCATGCATACCTCCAAAACGTATTATATTATCTAAAATATAGCACAAAATTAAATAAAATCAAGTTTTTTAGGTTTATGGTATTATTAAAATACTGGGTTTTTCTATCTTTACAGTAAAATTTTAAGGTAAAAAAAACTATAAAAAAAAGCTCCCGAAGGAGCTTATGTCTATTTAATGGCGTCAAAAATTCGTTGTGTAATTTCTTTAAAATCACCAACTCCTTCAACATGAATAAAATCACAATTACCCAATCGTGCTTCATTCTTGTAGAATTCAACAACAGGCAATGTTTTTTCTTTATAAGTATCAAGTCGTGGAACAACAACTTCTGCCGTATCATCAGCACGTTGAATAAGAGCTTCACCAGTCACATCATCCAATCCAGCAATTTTAGGTGGATTATAACGAATATGATAACTACGACCAGATGCTTCATGTGTGAGTCGTCCAGTAATACGCTCAACAATCAAATCAAAAGGAACATCAATTTCAATGGCTTTATCAACAGGAATACCCATTTCTTTCATTTTTTCAGCTTGTACTTTAGTTCGTGGGAATCCATCAAGAATGAATCCATTAACACAATCTTTTTCAAGAATACGTCGCTCAATAAGAGAAATAATCAATTCGTCAGGAACAAAATTGCCATCATCAATCAACATTTTGATAAACTTACCAAGCTCACTACCACTATCACGTTCAGCACGAAGCATATCCCCTGTTGAAATATGAGGAATACCAAAATGCTCAGCAATAAATTTAGCTTGAGTACCTTTGCCAGAACCGGGAGCACCAAGAAGTACGATTTTCATAATAAAGTCCTCGAATAAATAATGGATTAATTATAGCATAAAAGAAAGAAGAACTCAATTAGATTTTAAATTCTTCTTCTTCACCCTTAGAATTGACAGTCAGAAGTGTAATACTGTTAGGATTGATACCATGCTTAGGTGCATCTTCAATGAATTTCTTAAGGACAACAAGATTACCAAAATTAGTCTTCAAATATTTATCTCTATGAACAATAGCATAAAATGAATCTACAATATCATCAACTCTGCCATCAGCACAAGATAATCCATGAAAAGGATCATATTTTAAAATAATTGTTGGGTCTTTCTTAAATGCCATGTTGAATAGCACCTTCTACATAACCAAGAACCAGTTCTTCACCACCTTTATTGTATAATGACTTCAAATTACAAACAAAGCTATCAACAAATGCAATGCTTTCTTTATCATTTGAGCGATCAAATTGACCATTAAACATCTGTTTAGTACCAAAAATATATTGTGTAGCTACATTTCTAATACCTTTCTCTCCTTGATTAAAGAAGGCTTCTTTAAAATCTGTAGTAAATTCGACAGCTAAATTTTTATTACTCATAATTAACTCCTTTTTTTTATATCTTATTAAATTTTTTCTAACTATTCAACATATTTCTTAAATCAAATTTCTATAATTTTTAGAAGACTCATGAAATTATCAACATTATCATGGTCTTCAAAAGAAATGTTTTTAATATCATCAATAGAAAAATCATTTATTAAATTGTGTTTAAATATGATTTCATAAAACACAATTTTTAATAAATAATCTTTTATTTTACCATAAGATTGGTTATTTAAATAAATGGAATCTTTAAATAAAATACCAGTTAATTTATTTGATACGGCTATATTAAAAGAATGCCAATTTATTTCAACATTAACCAAGATGCTTGAATAACGCATATTGCTTCTCAGTCTCAAAATAGTATTTTCTGTATGATTATCAAATTTAACCAAATGATATAAATCAGAATCAACTTTTGAATATCCTTCAACTAATAAAAATAAATTACCATTATGAAGAGAAAAACTATTTGAAGAATCACTCAATTTTTTAAATTCAAAATTAAAATCGTTAATCGCAGAATATACATGAGGAAAATGAAGAAAGTCATCATAACAACCATCAAAAAAAACATAAAAATAAATTTTGTTAACGGTCGAAAAATCTGAAAAATGCAACTTTAATTTCATTATTTTTTCTTCAAATGAACAAACAATAAAATATATGTTATCTGATGATTTAGTCCATTCAATAAATTTTAAATGATAGATATTTGACAATTGCTCTAAAATTGATTCTTTAAGAGATTGACTAATATCTACTGACATGGTTAAAAGAATCCTTTAATATAACGTTTGAATTTCCACTCATAAATGAATTTTTGCCAACGACTTAGACCTTTTTCATATTTTTTATCTAACTTAATATCAACACGAACTTTTGCCGTTTCAATAACGGTTGCATTTTTATATCCAACAGTTTTTGTTTGCTCACCAGTTTTACCATCAATTTGAATTATATCAAATGGTTCTTTACCATGAGTAGCATAATCTACATGGACAATAGCAAAAAAATCGCTATTATGATTGCCTTTTTCAGTAGCTTTAAGCTCAAAAGGTTTTACTTTTGATGTATAACCAAAAAAGCTTCTCAATGCAAAATCAACAGCAATATCTGTTTTGAAAGTAGCAAGATCCATACTGTTATGTTTAGCATAACGAGTAAAATACTCAGATCGTGGTTCTAAAATTTGAAAAGTAACTCTCATGATATATCCTTAATTAAAAATTTTAACAATAGATGGATGATTTGATTCAATATTCTTGATTTCATTTGTATAAGTTTTCAAATATTTTTCATTGCATTCAATTGTGTATGCTTTAATACTATCAAAACATTGCATAAAAAAGTCAATAGAAGGATAAGCTGTATCATCTTTTAAATAAACAGGTGAAAAGACAGTTACTATATCCAATGCAGTAGTTCGCCCAAAAATAGATTGCATTTTCAATTCAGACCAAGTTTCCAACGATGGGCTATTATGAAAAGACAATAAAAGTCTATATACAGGTGCTTTTAGTTCACCCAAAGCTGAATGACAGCCATTGAAAAGCTTTTTGTCTTGATCGCTTTCAAGAATTAGATCGTGCTTGAATTGCAAAGCACCTCGTTTTTCAATCAAGGCTGCATATTTTTCAAGGATATCATCTGTGATTTTTTCACGTTTAGTAAATTCAAGAATGACAGACATAAGTATACCTCTCTACTGTGGCATTAGTATATCATAAAGAGGGGACAAAAATCAAATCTTTTGCATATGTGCTAAAATCAAGATTTGTTCTAGTTCTTCTGGTGTTGCATGAAATATATCAGATGTATTTAAATCACTGAAAGATGAAGCCGATCTATATTTTGATTGCTCAAAGAAAATAAATGATTTTATCAATAGAGCTTTAAAACTATTCAATCCTTTTTCATTAAAAGGATAACGTTCACTTAAAAAATGATTTTTATTGTCAATAACAACTTTAATAGGGTCTACAGTAATTTCTTTATCAATAATATGGAAATTGCAGAAAGAAATATCACTGCTAAAAGGATTGCCAAAAGATGGTTTATAAAAAATAGAACTTGTTGTTTCAATAAAAGGAGCAATATCAGTAATATTGCATAGACCTTTTTCATAATTAAAATGACCATGAATAATACTTATTTTATTATGCACTGGAACACAATTGAATGGCTCAATGAAAGGAACCAATGTTTCACAAACAGAATGAAGCATAGAGTACATTGGTTCTGAATCAACATGATGGCTTACAATTGAAAGATCATCCAAGTTCAAAACTGGAATAAATACGTTAAATGACCCAACATTATAGTTATCCATATCACTGCGGTCAATGAATGTATTTAAAGTAAGCGTTACAGATTTATCACCAGCCATACAGTTTAACTTGAAATTTGTATAATTATGATAAGATACAGCATAATTAGATACAATTCTATAACATTCAATACCATAAGAATGATATAAAAGATCTTTAAGTTGTTTTTTAAATTTATTACTTAACATGCCCACCTCAAATATTAATCATTCCTAAAATTGTAGTAATTTTCTCTAAATAAGAAACGTCATATTCCATAATATTTTCATTTGTAATATCATTGGAACATTTAAAACTTAAATCGATTAAAAGCATACGCCAGAATGTTAAAGTTAATAACTCTTGATCCAGTTTTCCATTTTCAATTTTAATATCTGTCTCTATGTCTTTATTAATTATAGACAAAATTACTTTACCATCTTGAAAAGTACATAGACAAAATTTTGAAAATACTCGCATTTGTTTCTTTTCACAAAAGGTGAATACTTTTTTAACAAATAATTCCATATTAATATTAACTATATTGGTTTTATTACCATTAATAACATAACTACCAGAACCAAGAGAAAAACTATCTAAAAAATAATTATTAAATTCAATTTTTCCAAAGTGTTTTTCAAAAATAGCAGAAATTGTTTTTAAAGAATCATTAAATGTAGAAGTATATAATGAAGAAGATAATATTCTTTCTTGAGAATAATCTGTATTGCTCATTAAAATTTTAAAATCATATACTTTATCATAAATCTTGTTTGAATAATAATTATAAAGGTGTAAATAGATATCAACTTTATAATCATTGTACGTACAATGAAGTTTATAGATCTTAGTGATATAACCAGAAGTAGGTTTTGTTTGATCTAATATTTTATAACAATTTAGATTGTATTCACTAAAAAGCTTTTCTTTAAGTGTTCTTTTAAATTCTACGCTTAACATATCAAACTCCAATACAATTAAATACTTACCATTTTGAGAATGGAGTATAAAATTTCTTTGTCATTAATGTCTATACCATCTAAAATAGAAATATCGGTATAATCTATATTCAATACAAACAAATACAGTAATTTTGTAAAGAAAACATTGACTTCTTCAATATCAGCAAGTTTAAATTGAAATTCTTTAGATATTTGATTAATGTGTTTTTTAGGTGGATTTACTGTAATAATCAAGTTATCTTTATCAATAATAGATATTTTTGCAATAACTGCTCCACTACTACGAGGATTATAGTAATAAACATTATATTGATTGTAATCAAGTTCAATACTCCTAATTTGAACAATTTCATCAATAAGGTATGTTGTGCCACTGAATAGTTTATATTTAAACGGCGACCTTGGGTCCATTAATGATGAAACAGAAATAGAAGTACATTCAGGCAAAATGGGTGAATTATTCATTTTCTGAACACTGGACAGAAATGGTTCAAGAAAAATACATTTTTTAAAGTTTTTGCTAAATGCATCATAATCGTCTGCTTGAGCATATACAGAAAATTTTTTAATTTCATTAGGTTCAAGAAAAAGTCTATTGAACTCAACGTCCATACCTAAATAACCAGTTGTAAAAGAATCTTCATAAGCTAAACGAAAATGAGTTCGATTATCATTATGGTAACAATAAATTAGATCTTGACAAGAAATATTAAAACTATCTCTCATTACTTCAAATACAGAATCACGAAATTCTAAACTAATCATAATGGCACCCATAAATTTTATCTGCAATAATATAAAAAAGTTCAATAAAATGCAATCAAAAACTATACTGCAAGCATTGCTAACATTTCATGTACACAATCTTTATTATGCACATCAATATCATCAAAAAGATAAAGATGATTAAAATTGAATTTGAAATGATGTAAGTATAATATTTTTTTGATTAACAATTTGGCATCATCATGGTTATTAAATGGTATTTCAAAATTCTTGACTTCTTTTTCACCACTAGTTAATCTATTGAGCACATCAATAAAAAAGGCATTTTTTTCATAATTTAAATTTATCTGAATTAGACTTTTGAACTTACTTTCTGGTGTATATATTTCATAAAAATTCGGCCATAGTTGAATGTCATTAACATAAATTTTTGAATCTTTATAATAATGAGTACCCTTCAATAAGTTAATTCTGGAATATGATAGGATTTCACAATCAGATATTCTAATGTAATTATTAGATTTAAAATATTCATTGATGTCATTAACTATATGGAAAAAATCTTCAAAATAAATTTGACGACTTAAACTTTTATTAAATGCATATAAATAATTATTAAGACAATCGCAATAAATTTTAAATTGACAGACCTCATTATCAGGTTTTAAATGATCAACCTTCATTTTCAAAGTTAATTTCTGATTATCTAAGGAAGCTTCAATATTGAAAGTTGCTGAATAAAAATCATGGTAACTAGGATAAATATCCTTACAATCAATATTATAAATAGATTTTAATTTCTTTTTAATGTCTTTCTTAAATTTTATACTCAACATATTATTCGCCTTTATTTCGATGGACCTATCATACCAAAATAACCTATAAATAACAAGTAATTTAACAAATGAACTACTCCGCCCTGAAGGACGAAGTTTCTTGGTTTGAAACCAAGTCTTCTCGCTGACGTTCATTGTCAACTTCAAATAAAGCTGTCAGCTTCATTCGCACGGTTTCTCTTTTCATCTTTCTTGGCACGTATTGGCCATTTTTTAACTCATGAAAAGCTAATCGAAGAACTTCTTCGAATATTCTGTTTCTTATATTTTTGCAAGCATTATTATCTGCATCATCTATATTTCAATAGGATAAAGAAAATAAGCATTATAGTATTTTTAAATAACGTTGACATTATCTATTGACAATTGACATTATATCATGTAAATTTATTTCAAACGGGAGAAATGAAATGTTAAAAATGTACACCATTGAAGAACTTGTACAAATTGTAAACAATCAACTTTCACAAGATAAAGATTTGATCGTGACTGATGGGCGGATTTCATCAGAAATCACTGTACGTAAAGTTAGAGACATGCTTACAAAAGGAATGTTAAGTACGCCAGTAAAAGATGGAAGAAACAACTATTTTGATAACTCACATGTTGAACAAATCATCAATATTAAAAAAATGCAAAAAGAAGGCGTGCCAGAAAAATTGATGAAGAGCTTAACAGAATATCAAGTTGATGAACCATCAATTGAAACAAATTCAATGCAAATAGAAGCCTCAAGTGTATTGAATTCTATCATAGGTCGTGGACTTAATGCAAGTGCATCAGTAATGGCTCAACAATCATTGCCGAAAACAAATAGCACACCATTAATTACAGGAGCATTAGAATCATCACAACGATATAGAGAAAGTTATAGTGCTGGTATGAAAGTAATAAACGAATATCCATTAGATAATAGTGGCAAAATTCATTTGAAAATTGAACTAGGTTATACCCCGCAAGACAAACAAGAACTTTTAGAAAAATTTAAACAAATATTAGGCATATAAGGAGACTTGAACATGATAAACTTAAAATATTTCACTGAAAAAGCAGCATTAAACAAAGATTCAAAAACTGGATTACTATTGGTTGAACTTGAAGGCCAAAAGAAAACAGTAAAAAAAGCTATTAAACGTCAGAAATTAAATTTAAGCTTGGTAATAGATGTTTCTGGGTCAATGGCAGAAAACATTGGTAGAAGAGAACAACTTGTAAGAGATGGCTATGCAGATAGCGTATTTGGTTCATCATTAGACACAAGCCGCATAATGGCCATGATCAATCATAGAATTCCACAATTCAATTCTCCATATGGTGGTGTGTACACCAATAAAATGGAACTTGTAAAAAAAGCTGCTATAAAAGCTGTATCTGAATTAAAAGAAGGTGATTATGTATCTTTAGTAACATTTAACAATGCCGCTCACATAATTCAAGATGCTCAAAAAGTAACAGAAGAAAGTAAAAAATCAATTATTACAAAAATTATGGGGTTGCGTGCTGGTGGTGGAACTGACCTTCATACTGGTTGGGTACATGGTGCAACAGAAGTAGTTAAGAACGTAAAAGAAAAATACATTAACCGTGTATTGGTTTTAACTGATGGCGAAACAGTATCTGGCGTTAGAGATCCTAAACAAATCGCTGCTGATGTTGGTGCCTTATATAAAACAGGTGTTACGACTTCAACTTTTGGTGTAGGTGATACTTTCAATGAAAAATTGTTACAAGCAATGAGTGAACAAGGTGGTGGTAACTTCTACTACATTAAAGACGAAAGTGAATTTGACCAAATGTTTGCAGAAGAGTTTACTGGAATGCTAAATCTTGCTGCTTCTGAAGTAGAAATGGTGTTAAAACTTAATGAAGGTTTCAAATTAAACGAGCAAATGAACAGTTATGTAGAAATTGATGGTAAATATAATTTATCTAATATTCTGGCTGATAAAAAAATATCTGTCTTGTTCAAGTTAGACACTACTATTAAAAATGGTGTAAGTCGTGTTAATATTGGTGATATTACTGTTAAGTTCAAAGATGAAAATGGTAATAAAGTAGAACAGACAATTACAGTAGAAGTAGATGTTTTAAGTGCAAAAAAATGGGAAAAACTTGATTTTGTACAAGAAGTTAAAATTCAAGAAACTTTATTGATTATTGCTAAAAATAAATTGGATGCTTCTAATGCAATTGCAAGTGGTAATATTGAAGGTGCAAAAAATATTCTTCGTGGTGCGACAGCAACATTGAGTGCATCTACTTTTAGTGACGATAGAATTGGTACGTCATTAAACAGTTTGAACACAACATTAGAGCAAGCTGATACTATGAGTAATCAAGAGTTTAGTAAAACAATGCACTATGAATCCTACAAAACCAGAACAGGTAAAGGATTATAAGCAATAGAAAAGGCCCAAAAGGGCCTTTTTTAATACATAATCATTTCAGCAACTGCCAATTTGTTTTCAATAATTTCAACAGAATCTTCTGCAACAATATATTGACTTTCTTCTGTATAAAGCATTTTGTTGATTTGTGAAAGAAACTTATTGAAGTATTCTAATTCACTACCTAACATACAATCAAATCTAAGATCACCATACATCATTTCATGTTTACTGTTAAGAGACTTAATATACGGATCTCGACCAACAACACGAATACACTCACCAAATGGTTTAATAGTTGGTGAAACAAAGTTATAAAGGAAGTTGTCAAACTTGAAAGTTGTAGATGCATTAACTAAATACGTGAAGTTTGTTTCTCTAAACAAAGTTTTAAAAATAGTCATGAATTTAGCATATTCACTATGAAAATAAATATGATGCTCTAACGGGATTTCTAATTTATCATCGACCTGATTCAATATAAACCTAAAATTAATCAAGTTATCTTTTAGAATAAAAGCAGATAAAGGCCGCTTACTAAATGATGAAGACATAATAACAGAATCTTTGTCAACAATATAAAGACTATCAAACTCAAGGCCATAAGTATTCTTCATTGCCTTGAAAACAACAGGCTTTACTCGTTCAACATATTCTTCACGTTCCTTTTCTTCTTTAGTTGGACCGCCGCCCCATAATTCTTTAGACATAAAAAAAGACCTTGTAGGTTAATTAAGGTCTTTATTATAGCAAAATATACACATTAAGTCTACATTAAAATGTTATTACTGCTTATTAATGATTTCTTGATAATTTTTCCATTCTGATTGGATTATTTCATAAGGTAAATAGATAGAGACTTTGTAATAATCATCACCATATTTGACCAACTCTTTTGATTTACCAATATTGATGCCAATAACTTCACCATTAGCATTAAAAGTCGGGCCACCAGCCATACCAAATTCTAAGTCAGCATTGGTTGCTCGGTATGATGGTACAGGATAACTATCCACTTTGACAGTAGTACCCATGTCATAGCCTTTAATATCTTTAAGCGAACCATTAACAAATCCTGACATCTTTACTTCTTCATTAGAAATATAGTTGCCCCAAACAGGAACTTTATCAGACTTATGTTTAAAAAACTGTAAATCATATTTACCAGAAATATAGACATAAGAATCTAAAGGTTTAATATGCCTAACAGTAACAGCATGCTCATTATCCCACTGAACATAGCTGAATTCATCTATGCCATTTTTTATATGACCAAACTCTTTATTGGCACAACCACCAATAAGAGCAGCAACAGACAAAGCTGTTGCTATTTTAATAAGAGACTTCACTTTTCCAAGAAACATCTTTTCCTCTCTGAACATGTTTATCTGTACCTTGCTTTGCTTCCATTTCTGGACTATCGAAATAACAACTACGAACTACACCATTGCCTTTGCCATATGCTTGAACAAGACGACGCTTCCAACGTTTGATTTCTTGACTGCCTTTCATAGTTCTTTCCTTTAATAACTTGTAGAATTACAGTGTACACTAAATAGAAAAAATATTCAATAAATACTTGCAATATACAATAGTAAATGATATTATTCCCAAACATAGAGGATAAAACAAATGAACATCGTATTCCAAGGTAAGAAAAAGAAGACATAAGGCGACCTAATGAAATAGGTGGCCTACTTTGGCTGCCTTGAAGAATACACAGAATCCAAGGCATAAAACCTTGGATTTTTTTTTGCTAATAATTTTATAAAATTAAACACTAAGGAAAAATAAAATGAGAACAGATGACCAGATATACCAAGATAGATTAACCAGACTACAAGAGATGAACTTTGAATTTCCAAACAGTTTCAGGAGAGAATCATTTATAAGAGATTTTTTACAATATGAAACACAAAGCAAAGAAGATCTTGAACAAAACAATATACCAGTCAGTGTTGCAGGCCGTTTAATGAGCCATCGTCGTCAAGGGAAAATGATATTTTCTGATTTAACTGATATGACTGGTAGAATTCAATTAGTTTTATCGAGAGATCTATCAGAAGGATTTGAAGAATTCAAAGCTTTAAATATAGGAGATATAGTTGGTGTAAATGGAGTTTTATATAGAACAAACAGTGGACAATTCTCAATAATGGTAAGCAGTTTTATCCTATTAAACTTTGCATTAAGACCATTACCAGAAAAATTCCATGGATTAACAGACAGAGAAACTTGTTACAGACAACGATATTTAGATTTGATGGTTAACACAGAATCGCGTGACAGATTTATAGAAAGAAGTTTGATCGTAAGAGAAATGCGTAGATATTTCGAAGACTTAAACTACCTTGAAGTAGAAACCAATATTTTACAATCGATACCAAGTGGTGCAAAAGCCAGAAAATTCGATACTCACATGGATTCACTAAATATTGGTTTAAGTCTAAGAGTAGCACCAGAATTAGCCTTAAAAAGATTAGTGGTGGGTGGAATAGAAAGAGTTTTTGAGATAGGTAAAAATTTCAGAAATGAAGGTATAAGTGTGAGACATAATCCTGAATTTACCATGATTGAATTTTATGAAGCCTATGCAGATTATGAAGTCATGATGGATAGAATAGAAGGATTAATGCAACACATTGGTACAAGATTAGGGCGTAGTGTTCTGCAATATGGTGATTATACAATTGATTTATCCAATCGTTTTGAAAGGATAACAATGAGAAATGCAGTTGCCAGATATGTAGAAAACAATAATAACCATAATCTGGATGATCTTAGTGGTGTATCAGCACTTGCTATTGAAAATGGATTATCTATTATGAATGGCTGGAACTATGGACATGTGTTAAATTTACTTTTTGAAGAATTAGTAGAACAACATTTGATTCAACCAACATTTGTAACAGAATATCCAGTGGAAGTTTCTCCATTAGCAAGAAGAAACAATAATAACAATGCTGTAACTGATCGTTTTGAGCTATTTGTTGTTGGTAGAGAGTTAGCAAATGGATTCTCTGAGTTAAATGATAGCGTTGATCAAGCAGGAAGATTCCAAGCTCAAGTAGATGAAAGAGCTAATGGTGACAGTGAGGCTATGCCTTATGATCATGATTATATTACAGCACTTGAGTACGGACTACCACCAACAGCAGGAAGTGGTATTGGAGTTGATAGATTGGTTATGTTATACACAAATGCACAATCAATCAGAGATGTTGTCTTGTTCCCACAACTTCGACCAGAATAAAAAAAGCCACTCATGTGGCTTTCTTTTTTAATAAACTATCTTTTATCGATTTTGTTTCTCAAGTTGTTTATTTTTACGAGACTCTTTTCGTTCATTCTTATTAGGAATATGACCTTTAGTATCAAGAACTTCTTTTGTTACAGCACGAAATGCTTTGCATTTTTCATGAACTTCACCTTCATAATCCATTGCTCGTGATACATAAACACGGTAGCTGTCGTAAATTTTTTTCACATTTACAGGAGCCAGACCTTCAAGGTAAGCTTTATAAGTTGCGATATCCATAGTAAAAAAATCTTCGATAAAATGTTTCATAAATACCTCAATTTGTTAATAAGATAGCCTATAATAGCACAAAATTCTAAAAATAACAAACATAAAAAAAGCCCTTTGAAGGGCATTTAAAATCACATGTCAATAAAGTCGATTTGTGAAGTCTGGCCATACAACAAATCTTCCAACACATCTTTTGCAACACTCCAATCAAACTCAGGGAACTTTTCTTGAGCAGCTTCAATACGACCAAGATAGTTGGTTTGGCGTTCAGTCAAGATTTTGAAAATAGAATCATTATTTTCATTTTGACTAATTTCATTAAGCATCAACTTGGCAGAGTTAAGGTTTTCAGTGCAATTGATAGAGTTATCTTCGACAAGAGTAATGAGGTTGTCTAGAACATCAATAATCTTACGATTTTGGTCATTACTTTGAATATAGCTTTTACCTTCTACATAAATAAATTTAACAGCTTCGAGTACATCAGCTAATTTCGCAACAGCAGCAAGATAAGTACCAGAAATTTGTTTTTTCAATTCACGATATTCTGGACAAAGAGCTTCTTCAATAATATCAAGTGGCGATTCACCATCTTCAAACATAGATTCAAGAAGACGTTTTACAGGAGTTGCCATGTCACCAGTCAATACTTCTGGTAAATCGTGAAACATACAAAATTCAAGAAGCAAGAGCCTTTCAGCAATAGTGGCATTTGGATTAAGTCGCTTCAAAATATCCCGAGCATACATTGCAACAAGATAACTATGTTCAGCAATCGAAGGATAGCGAAGACAGTTAACAGAATGCCAACGTGTAACAGTAGCAGAACGAGCAATATCCTGAATTGTCATCTTATGGTTACGGCTTTCATATTTTTTTACAAACGCTTCCAACATAGTAGAACTCATTATTAATACCTTTTAGTTCATTTAAGAGCCTGAATTATATCAAATTCAATTAAAGAAATCAAGAAAAATCGTCTACAAGTCAATAAAATAGCATCTTTACGAGTTCTAATCGACCTAAATAATCTTGGCTTTTAAAATCATAAACAGATGGTGTTAAAAGTTCTGGTAGAATTTCTTTTATTTCTTCTGTAATATTTAGTTTTAAATAAAAAATAAAAGCAAGTTCAAAAATTAAAATATTATCAAAATTAATATTTAATGAATATTTCATTTCTTCAACAAAATTAGAAAAATAAATTATCTTCTTTTGAGTATCAATATATTCAGAATTAGAAGCATGTACAAAGTCACATTTTTCATCAAAGTCAAATCGTAAATGATAATTTCTATTTTTAGAACTATTAAATAGATTAAGCACAATCCGAAAAGATATTATCTTAAAATTTTTATCAAAATTTATTTGAAAGATTTCTCTCATCTGTTGTGTTTTTAAAATATTGGAATCCCATGATATAGGCGTTCGCTCATGTAATATACCAGTATAGATAGCATTTGTAGTTAAAGTGAATTCCTTATTATTGTTATAAGCATAAATATCACTAATTTCAAAGTAATCTCTACAATCATTAAATTCTTTGTCAAACATATTTTTCTGAATGTTATTAATAAGATCTAAATCATAGTTAAAAAAGGTAGCAATTCTTAAAAGTTCAGCCGTAATATCTTTTGCTACTCGTTCTGCTTTTTTTGCCATTGGATTAACATAATCAAAATATGAACGATTATATTGCATGTTTTCATGTAATTCTATAATGAACTTATCTCCTGACATGTTTTTATAGATAATCTCAATACAATATAAAGTTTTATCACCTGTTAATACAATATTAATTTTATCCTGAGTATATCCTTCTTCATCTATATCAACAAAATGATGTCCTAAAAAGACATCACTACAGTCAAATTCATAAGCTTTATAAGTATGTGGAATTAGCCAAGCATTAGCCAATGATTCAAAAATATAATCTTCTAAATTTAAAACAAGATAGTTTGCATGATTTCTGGTAAACCCAAATGTAGATAAAATATCATGAATAATTAATTGGTCTTCTGTCATTATAATTCCTTAAATTTGAATCATTTTTAAAAGTTCAAGCGAGTCTTCAAATTCAGCATCTGTAAGTGTTGGATTGTTAGTACCTGTAACTTCGCCAATTCTTTTTAGTGCATGACTGTAAGCTTTAGACTCAAGTTTATTAAAGTAATCATTTATAGCTTTCATATCGTTTGCATTGATATCAGTAGAATCAATAAAACATTTACTACGAAAATCACCAGATACTCTAATAAAAGAACCCAATTTAAAACCATGATCCATTGAGTAAGAGAACTTGTAAACATGTTCAATTAGTATTTCAAATAAGTTATCATATTCTTTTCTATAAATGGAAGACAAATCGCCTTTAAATTTAGATAAATCAGTGTGCCATAAAGAATATTCAATAGAATGGTCAAATTCAGAAGTTGAACTAAAAGGAACATTACCTAAGCTTGTGAAAGAATAGTTCAAAGTGTATTTTTCAAGTATTTCTTTAAATCTTAAGGAGAAATCATTGGAATAGTTATAAATATGCAAATTAAAGTGTTGAATCATTTTATTTACAATATATGGTTGGTTTTTTGCGGAAAATCCAAGATTATTATCATGAGGGTGATGAAAAAATTTAATATATTCATCTTCATCAGACTCGTTTGTATAAAAAGTAAGACTGATAGCTTCTTTTTGTACAACGTCTACTTTAAAAAAGTTATAACCAAGTTTATTTAAAAAATCAGACATATCCGATTTAAATTTCTCTGATATAGATGTTCCGATCATAATTTCTCCAATGTATTCTATTAAATTAGGTCCATCTTAAAAACATCTAACATGTTTTCAAATGATTCATTATCTAATTTAAGTATTTGCTCAACAGTTAAATTATGAAATGAAGACAATTTTAATAATGCAACTTCTTTTGATTTTGTCCTCATAAGATTCAAATGATTTTCAACTGATTCTTGATCGCTCATGAAAATTTTTTCCACATGAAGCTTATCAACACGATTGTTATTCTTCCAATAAATTACAGACAGAACAGACTCTATGTTCAAACCATTGTCTGCTGTATATTGAAAGTAGAATTCATGTTCAATGTCTAAAAAATGGGAATTTCTGAAAAAGATATTGAAATCACCATCTACACTAAGAAGTCCATTAAATATAAAAGGAATATCATTATCTTCCTCGAAATCAAGAATAATATCATTAACTGACATAGTGTCTGTAATGGTATGATCAACAACATAATGTTTTAAAATATCAATTACTGAATTAACATAATAGTCGGCTCTACCAGTGTTATGTTTAAATCTATTAACAACACTATTAACAATTAACTCACTCAAAATAACATTATTTGTTTTTTGATCAAAATAAAAATAAGTTTCTTGATTATTGCCTAATTTAAAAGTGAAACAGATTCCAAATGGTTCACTAAAGTTTGAATGAACAGATATAGGCTGATATCCAAAATCTGATAACAACCTACCCATATCTTCTTCAAATTTAGCTAATATTGTTTTTTGACTCATAATTAGACACCTTAAATTTGACTAATTATATCATACACAAATATAAAAAACACCTATAAAATAGAGTATTTGTTATAATTAATACAAAATCAAATCAATTAAGTCCAATCTTTGATTGAAATCAGAAGAATTAAAATTGTAAGCACCATCATAATAAATTTCTGGAATGATTTCTTTAATCTCTTCATTCAAGTTAAACTTAATTTTCAATAACATCATAACATCATTAAAAGGAATATCATTTGGTTTAAAATCAATATCATGAATTTTATTACCAATTTTTTCCATATATTTAAAATTATCATCAACAACATTTAATGATGAATCAAAGTAAATAAAAATTGCACTTTTTCTTTGTATATTAAATTTCTTATCAATGATAAGACAAGATCTTAATATTTTACCAAGAGAGCTTATAGTCAAAACAAGATTGTCATATTCATTTAGGTTGTCTGACATAATATCATTTGATGGTATAATTTTACTTGAAACTGCACTAATAGTTAAAGTTATATCAGAATCTTTTTTAATTTTATCATTAAATACATTATTTAATTTATCACTCTTAAAATTATAATAATGATTATGATATTTTGCTATTTTTGTACCATAAGCAACATCTGAAACGTATTGAATTATATCTTCTACAACATAATTAGGTAAGCCAAGAAATCCATCATATTTTTTAATAGAACTCTTAAATGTCTCAATGAAACATTTTTTATTCATATCAATTTTATTTTTTTTCTTGTTTGTTTTTTTACGTTTAATATCTGAAATGTTTTTATGTTTTATGTCATGGAAGTCAATTTCATCAAATGACATATCATATAAAAAATTAACCATTGAAGAATGAGCATTAAAACCAATATTTTGCATCAGATGTCCTCTAATTAACCATTGGAAAGCAGATAATTTCTGCTTTCGATAAGTAAGGGTACTATTTAGTCAAATTTTACTTCATTGATTTTTATGGTTAGCCCTAAAATCAAAAAATTGCTAACAAAGCAAAAACAGCCCAGATAATACCAATATACAATGGCATCATGATTTTTTGATAGCGTTTATCTTTAACAAAGTGATCAGTATACATCTTTAAGTCAGCAAAACTTTCTGATTTATTGATAATAGCTCCATATTCTCTGTATAGATTAAGTCCATCAATTTTAAAAATAATATAATAAACCAACCCATAATGGAGTAATATAGAAATAGGATTGATTCCTGTTGATAAATGCCAAAATGGTGAAGTTAAAAGAATGAAGGCAGTTAAAAAGAATAGTGCGGTAGTCCTGACAGGATGATATGTCATAATAGCTTGAATTAACATAGATCTATGCTCCATAGAAGAATTAGATCCATATTATATCAAAAAATATTACGATCTGTCAATTTCTGAAAGATAAAATTTTACTGTAGATTTAGATGCAGTATAAAGTTCAGCATCTTCACCATATTTGTCAATCATATGATTTATACTTTCTTTCCACTGTTTAAGTGTAAGCTCTGGATTGTAGGTTATATTATGAGCTAATACTTCTGTTTCAACAATATTTACTTGAACAAGCATTGTAACATCAGTAGTACATTCAGAGTATAAAACTTTATCAGGTCCATACATATCTAACAATGTTCTAATGTTATCAGCCCACTCTATTAAAGGATAACGACCTTCTTCTACAATATTCTGCGGTATTTCTTCTCTAAGTGATGGCATTCTCATAAATTATCTCCTTTTGAGACATTTTATGGTAGAATTAATAAATATCAAGACTTAATAACTAAGCATCTTAATAAGATCAGCATCTTCCTGAGTATTCGGAATACCTACTTGTTCCCATGATGGAAATTTACGGCCTAAATAGGTGGTCTTTAATTTATTTAAAATATAATCTTCTTGAGTAGTATGATATTCAGGACAGTATGGGGAATTAGTATTTTCAGCCATTATAATAAAAATTCTTGAATCATTCATTTTGTCAAAGATCATATCTTTTGACAAAATAGTGTCATCATAATAAGGGCCACCCGTTTGAACAATAACATTACCATAGGACACTCTACCAAAAAGAAATTGATTAGGTGCAAAATATACAACATTAAAAGACGTTTCAGTAAGACAATAAGGGTTATCATCCCTTGAAAAACTGAATTTAATAGTTTCAAAAATAAAATTTACATTTTTGTTTTCAACATAATATAATTTTGAAGATTTGTTAATGTTATCTACTTTACCATTAAGCATGTCCATCATATTGAAGAAATCACAAATCTCAGTTATGATTTTATCAGCAATAGATACAAGACCTCTATCAGACATCATTTTAGAACAAATATCATTGTCTTCAAGAAGATAAAAATCTTTAGTCTTAAGTGAGAATACTTTATCTAAATTATTATAGAGAACATAGAAATTTTTATTTTGTTTAATGCAATTGGCATCTTTTAAAGAAATACCAATTTTATTTGCAAAATTTAAAAATTGCAATTTTTTAGAAAATAAAGAATTAACATAATTTTTGAACATATATTTAATTTTTCTTTAAATTAAAAAAGGACGTTAAGTCGATTTAACGTCCAGATAAGTGTCAAGCATATACTGGTTCTAATGTTTTTGCATATTCGTGCATTTCTGCTGGAATATAGTCAAGCATCCCATTCTTGGATACATCAGTACCAATAAAACCATGAACGCTATCTTCAACTTCACCATTTGCATCAAGCATTTCAAGCGAGTAATAGTCACCACTGATATAGGCATCATATTCTTTCACTTCTGCTTCAATAATGCTATCAGCCTTTTCATTAAATTGGGCAACAATGTTTTTGCCAAATCGCTTAACACCAAATTCTTGCTTAATGGTTTCTTTAAAAAGAATAACTACACCAATTTGACCACTGTCCCACTGGCAAGAGAATGGACTGGTAGAAATAGTTTGCCCACTATGATCATACATGTACAATGGCTTCATGGCAAAAATCAGACGTTGCTTTTCAGCCATATCAACAAGCTCAGAAAGTGAATATTCGCTTGAATTGACTTCAAGTTTTTTTGCAATAATAGATTTCGCATCTTTATCACCAAGCTCATATCGACCATGAACACAAGCCATCAAACACAGATTGTCGTTATCACGAGGGTTAGAAGGATAGTTATCTGGAACAATGCGTACAGTTTTCATAGTTGAATCCTCTGTTGTCTGTTTAAGTAGGATGAATTATAGCACTTATCTTGAAATTAGGCAATAAAAAAAGGCCACCTAAGTGACCTTTTCTAAAATCATTTCCCCCTTGAATCAAGGAACAAATGACTTCCAACAGAAGCAACTACTGACATTGTACTAACCCAATATGGTTTTTCCTTAACCTTTTTTGGATTGTAGTAATGATCTGCTTTACCAACATAACGTGGGTATTGATGAGCCATTACACCAGCAGCATATTCCAATGCATTGTTGAAAGCGTAAGTATCAAGAACATAAGAACTCAATCTTCCACTTTCAATATCACATACATAAGAAAAGTGACAAACTCCATTACTACTTTTTTGATGAACAACTCCATAAACGGTATTAGGGAATCCTTTTCTCTTAGTCCGTTCAAGAATAACTTGTCCAACTGAGATTTGTCCTTTCTTGCTTTCACCCCTTGCTTCAAAGTAGATTGCTTGAGCCATGATTTTACAAGAGTAATCTTTTTTACAACCTTGAATACTTTTGATACGTTTAATCTTGGCCAATGCAATTTTCTTTTTTGCTTGTCTTTGCATCGATTTAACAATATAGCTTTCATCAATTTCAATTGAATCTACAACATTGGTGCGATTTTTATTCCACTGATAGCTATCATATCCTTTTGAAACGAGACACATAGTACCAGCCAATGCGAAACATAAAGCAAAGTAATCAATAGATTTCATTAGGTTGCGATCCTCATTGAGTGTATTGACTGATTATTTCCAAATAATCGAGGCGAGTATATCACTAATGAAAGACACTGTAAATCAAATTTCCATCATTTTATACAAATCTAACTCTTCTTTTGTAGGTTCTGCATGCTTTTCAATAATACCCATATTTTCTAATGAATATTTAACATGAGAAGAAGGATGCTTATAAAAATTTTTCTCATTATCAATCTTATCAATTAATAAGTTCTCAAAACAAAGCAAGGCTTCATCAGTTGCTTTTATTTTGTAAACTTTTAAAGTATTGTTTTTTTGAGGAACATAACAAACAAAGTGTACAGAAGTGCTTTCCTTATCAATAAAATATTTTTTAATAAAATTAAAATCAGATTTGTTTGTTTTAAATTTTTTAATATTTTTTCTATAAAAGTCATTAAAATCAATAAGTGTTTCTCTATTTCCAAACCATGTATTATTCTTTACACCAAAAAGTGCAAGAGTACCATTAAGTTTAATAGGGATACAATGTTCAGAATAACTACCAATTAATTTCAAACTATTGAAATCTACCTTTTTTTGAGCACTGTAAACTCGTTTACGGAGATTGTAATTATAAGAATAACTTCTTTCTCCAAACATACAAGAATTATATTTAAACATCTGAATTCTATCATCATATTCTGAGTTCCGTGAGAAATCACCACTACCAAAATATGATGAATAGTCAGAAAGTTCAAAGAAAGTATCAGCAAAAATAAATCCGTTAATTTTTTTATAAGATCGGTTAGAAAATAAAGTTAGATCAAAAATTGCGATTTTTTTGACCAAACTGGTGATTTTTTTTGTCTTTATATCAAACAAATTAAATCTGGATTCATTGAATTCAATACAACGAGAATAATCATCCCAATCTGGAGTAAAAGCACATCGAGAAATAATTTTAATAAAAGACTCATATGAAAGATTAAATAAAGATGAATATTCTAAAAAAGATCCCAATTCTTTTATTAACGATGATTGTTTATTTTTTCTTTTAACACAAAAATAATAGTCTTTATGTTTAAAATACATATAGTTATCGTCAAAAAAAGATTCACAACTATAATCAAAGGCTGATTGAATTAAAAATCCTTTACCTTTTCTACTAATAGTAGGATTATTCTTAATTGAAAAAATACTAAATAAGTCTTTCAATAACGATTGCATTTGTCTTGTCCTTAAATTTTTAACATTTCATAAAGTTCAATATGTTCTTGAGTCAAGCTTTCATGTGGCTCTACAATATCCAAACGTAACATTTCCATTAACATTTCTTGTGCAGGATAAGAAAGACGTATATTAACATTATTTAAAATTTTTGTAAACACATCAATTTTCATACGCATAATTTCATCTTTATGCCCAACAAAACGCTGTTTTAATAGTTTTCCGTTTGGAAAAGAATACATAACAAAATGAAATTTTGTATCTATATTATCTTCTGACAATGTATTATTTATTATTTCAATATGATTTTTTTTAATAAATACGGATTTATTAGAATGAACATTTTTAATATCAGTTGAATTTTTAGAAATACCAAGCAATACATTTAACCCATTTAGTTTAAAAGGAAAAACAATATTTTCATGCTCAAAAAAAAGTACATTAACTTTATCAAGATCTATTCGCTTTATAACATTTGAAACTAATCTCTCAAAAGAATTCAATTCATCATTAATTTTATTTTTTTTGAGTCTGAATAAAGCAGATCTTTCGCTTTCAACAAAAGTAGAAAATAAAAAATTCTTTAAAGATTGCATTTGAATAAAATATCCATGTACAAAGTAAAAGTTCTCATCTTTTTCTGTATATTTTTTATACTTTAAATTAACTTTGTAAATATCATTTAAAAATGGTCTGGTTACAATGTTAGCTTCATAATATGAAATATTGTTAAATCTTATAAATGGAGATTTTTTAAGTTCCATTAATCTTAACGATGTAAACGTACCACGATAAAACCTATCCATAAAGGAATTGAAGCTTGACTTCTCAAGATGGAAAATTCTGCTGGATTTAATAAATGCTTCAATTGCCAGTATATTATTAGATTCTAAAGGTCGTTTGACACAAAAATTTCCTTTTTCATGTTTAAAATACATATAAATATCATCTAATCGTACTTCAACTGAATAGCCTCTACCTGACTTAATAACAAAGCAATCCTTTTCACTATCAGTGATGAGATAAGGCTCATTATTTTCTAGTAATATATTTTTAGTCTTACGAAAAATATTTAATATTGTTTTAAATAAATTCATTTTTTATTCTCCATGAGATTCAACTGAATACAGTTAAATAAGCAACATTTTATAAACTTCTAAATCGTCAAAAGTAGGTCGTCCATTCTCTGAAATAATACCTTCTTTTATCATGCGTTTGACAATTTTCTTAGAAGCATACTTACTAAAAATTTCTTCATTATTATACAATGGTTTAAAAATATCAGTATAATACTGAATAGCTGAATCAATATCAACATACCCGCTATACTGCACTTGTTTTCCGTCAACAATTGCAAATATTCTAGCTTCAAACACCTTGTTTTTATGATGTTTTGATATCATAGACACTTTGCCATCATCAAAAACAAAGTAGTTAGCTTTGCCAGATGTGGAAACATTATTTGCTTCTTTATGAGAAATGAATACAAAACATTTCTGATTATTATACAAATATTGGGTTACATATTTTCCTTTAATCTTAAATACATTCAATTCGCTTAAATCAAGATAAGCATAAGCAAAATTCACAAATTCAGCAAGATTACGTGATTTTGATGTATTCATTGACAAAGGAGTGAACCGTTCTTCACCACCCATATCAAAAGAAAAATCAGTATAATCATCATCATCATATTCGTCATCTTTCAAAAATAAATTGAATTTAGATCTAGCTGATTCAAAATAGCCTTTCAAGTTCGCTGAAGCAACGAATTGATTTCCGAAGAAATAACCTGCGAATATATTTTTAAATCTTTTATTATCATCATATTTTTGATAAATGACATCCACTAAACCATCTTCATTTGTTTTATTTATAATGTTAAAAAAACCATAAGTAACACCTTTGTGTTTTATTTCATTATGATTTTTTTTATGATCAAAATAGAAATCGGAGCTATAAAGAGATTCAGAATGAGGGCCAATAAATTTAATGATTGATTCTTTATCAAGATTAAATAATCCAGTTAATTTTATAAATGTATACAATGAATGCAAGTCATCACCACGTTCATGTCTCTTAATTTTTTGGCCAATATTATAACGCTTACGGCTAACACAAAATCTGTAACTTTCGAAACTAAAGAACATATAAAATGAGTCAACAATTACATTGGCTTTATAACCATGAGGACTAATAATATTATAGCTTTTCTGATCATCTGACAATTCAACAAGAACAGTGCTGCTTGTTTTCAACATATCAATGTTTTTGAAAAATTTTAAAATAGTAGTAATTAGTCGCATGGTAAATTTCCTAATTAAATTTACTGAATTATACCAAATGTGACTTTATTTTTCAACTAAAATTAATTAACGATGATTTGCTATTGAGATTAAAATTAAAAGAGATACAATATAAAATTAAATTGAATTAAAAATAAAACATGGAGTTAAAAAAATGAATAAAATAATGAAATTATTTGCATTAGGAGCAATTGCATGTTCCAGTGCTATCTTGAGTGCCGCAGAAATAAAAAATCACATGAATAACCATGAATATTATGATGATGTTCTGTTGGCTTCCAATTCATATGTAGAAGATTACATAGATGTTAATAGTAAAATGCATGTTGGAATGAATGTGGTAGATAAAGGAGATGCTGATAGATATTTTGTAGAATCAATGCTTGCTCATCATATCGGAGCAGTAGATATGGCAAAAGTTCAATTAGAATATGGTAAAGACCCTGAATTAAGAAAACTGGCCGAAGAAATAATTAAAGCCCAAGAAGTCGAAATAAATCAAATGAAAAAATGGTTAGACGTACATTATGGTAAAGAAATAAATAGTGATGTAAAATTAGATGCTACAATGGAAAATATACATAAACATCATTAAAAAAAGCAGCTAAGGCTGCTTTTAATATTCCAACATGTCCAAAACAACTAAATCGTCTACAGTGAGCTTTTCCTCGTAATCAAGTTCATAACCAAGGCTTTCAAGTTTGTCATAAAGTAATCCATTAGGGTTGTTTGCAATAATTTGGTTCACCAAACGCTCAACAAAAGATGCAACACCATCAGAATAAGCTGTTTTCGTAATCTCTTCCTTAAAAATGCTCAAAGACATTTTTTTGTGTTCAAAATCAGAATCATAAAATGTAATAATATTGAAACTATCAGGTTGAAAATAAGAAACAAAACAATGCTCAGAATTGAAAAAAACATCTGGAGCATGTGTATTACTATACATATTTACTTTAGAAATTGCCTTGTTAATTTTATCATTATTTGATAATTCTTTATATAAATGACCATTAAAAATATAATGACCATAGTTTGATACATACATATCAGGTACAGTTATCAATAATTTCAAGAATGGGAAACGTTTATTATCTTCATCAGAATATAAGCGAGCAATTTTAAAAGATAATGGCTTGTCTTTATAGTGTTTCTTAATATCTTCAAAAATCGTTCTATGATAAATATGATCTGAGTTTTCAAAAGGATTATTGTAAACAAAATCCAAAATAAATTGACTGATTTTTAATTGTACAGAAAACATATTAAAGTCTGGTAGATCATTGTTATATTTACTAATAAATGGCATATGTATTTTTTGCAAAAATACACTTTTCCCATTATAGATATAGACTTTTGCATGATTAACATCAAATTTACTACTATATTTCTTGTTGAAAATAAAATAGTATTTAATTTGGTCAGATTGCACATAAAGACCATTAAAGACTTTATAAATAGTATAAGAATCAGTCTTCTCTACGACTAATTTAGAAAAAAATCGAGAGAGAAAACTTAATTTAAAAAGAATACTTGCAAACATAACTTAGTCTCCAAAATTTAAGAGATTATACCATAAAAAGAATGAATTGTAATCAAATTTCAATCATTCTATATAAATCAAGGTCGCTTTGTGTTACTTGACTATACTTATCATCTATAACACCTTTTTCAATAAGTTTTTCTAAGAAACGATAGTTTGTTCGCAAACAAATGTTTTTGTCTAATATCTTATAAATATGAGAAAAGTCTTCCATCAATTTCTTTTCAACAAATGACAACGGCTCTTCAATTTTAATTGCAAAAAATTCATAACCATTGTCTTTAAAAGTAAATCGAAATTGATAGGAGCCAAACATTGTCTCAGGTTCATACTTATTGATACATTTAATCTTTTTATCACCTTCATATTGAGAAATAGTGAAAGATTGAGTATTTTTCTTAATTTTGTCAATTAATGATGTATCAAAGGACTGTCTTAAAGCAGCCAAGTTAGAATAACCAGTTAAAACAATAGAATCTTGATTGATTTCTAATCCACAGAAACAATCATTAAACTTTAAAACCTTTAAATTATCCAAATCAATAATGTTTACCATCTGTGACGCAATGTTATGGAATTTTGTTGAAAAACTATAATTAACTTGATTATCTGCATAACTTGAAAACAAATCAGATGGATAAGTTATGGTAGATTCCATATATTGTTCATAATTTGATAAATGAAAACAATATCCATAAGCAACATAATAAATAGATTTAACACGGCCAATAGGAATAATATCAGGCACAGGACTAGTTAGAGAATACCTAACCATATTAGACTTCAACAATCTACCAGAAGGATTCACATTAAAATATTCGGCATTATCAACAATAGTAGCAAAAAGAGAATATTGTGCCGTGGTTAAAAAATATGATTCAAAATGAACTAGGCGATCAGCAGCAATAGTGTCTGCCTGCTCTTTACCAATATGAAAGAATAAAACATTTTTTTTAAGTTTTTCAAATACAGTTTCAAAATCTTCTTTAGGATCGTAATCCACACAAAAATTAAATCCTTTAACATTGAATAATACTTTAGACAATGCTGGTTCCAACCTAATGTGGAAAACATTACCAAGAGAATTAGAAACAATATACCAACCAGTTTTCATTTTCAAGTCTTTTTTATATTTGACTTGAACCTGTAAATTATTTTTGTTTCTACCAATTAGTTTAGAAAAAAAGTTTAACATAATAAATTCCTTAGTAATTTAACATTTCAAAAACTTCAAACATTTCAACTGTTAATTTTTGTTTGTTATTAAATTCAAGACCTATTTCATCAGCTTTTTCATAGAAGCGTTTAGATGGATTATGGACTAATCCAACCCTAACAATTTCTAATAAATGAGTAAGTATGCTATTTAACTTATTGCTACCATAATTTTGTGTATGATTGGTTATATTGTAGTCACCTAACCAGCCATAACGTAATTCTTTATAAACAAAATCATTATCATTAAATAAATAAATATCCATATTGCTTGAAAATTGACCATGAAGGTTTAAAGCAAAACCAACAAAAAGCCCAGAATCATAATCATAAAGTCTATGAATAATAGTATATGAACAATAACTTAAATATTCACTTATTTTCAATATAATATCAGAATCAGATCCCAGCATATCCTTAAGATCTTTATAAATATAAACTAAATAGTCTTCTTTAACTAAATAGTGCTTTTCATCAACAATAAAAACACCAGTATAAGTTTGATAATGACCATTATAAGTAGATTTAGCAACAAGACCCATAGATGGATTTGAATGTATAAAGTTGCTAAAATTAATATTTTCAATATTTAAATCATAAGATTCTTCAAAAATACTTGTTTCCCCAAATATTTTATATAGTGATTTAACTACATATTTAATATCATATTCTGTTCTACAACTAATAAATGGATTATTATCAAATGAATGATTAATAGAATAAACAGAAGCATGCTTCATAATAAAAGAATCATTGTAATAAGTATAAATAAAAAAAGATTGATTATCGGAATATGTTAATTTATTTGCTGGAATGACTTTAAATTTTATCCCATTATTACAGACAATATAAAATCCTTTTTTATGACTTCCATAAAATTTCATATTTTTAAAGGATCTTGTATAAAAACTTGGAAAAAATACCAATCTCCATAGATACTTGAAGTATTTAGAAAAAAGTAAAGAATGATAGTTTTTTTTCATATTTTTACCTATGTGAGAATAGGTTAGATTATATCAAAAAAGCAAGAAAATATCAATCACTCTTATCGAATAAGAGTGATCGAATTGGAGTATCATTCATTAGAACGGAATATCGTCAACATCAACTTCTACAATATTACGCTCACTGATAACTTCTGGTAATGCTGTTTTTCCTTCATACAACTCAATCTTAGCAATCAAAGCTTCCAATGCACGGCGTGGCTTACCACGAAGTTGATTTTTATGTTCATCATAAAATTTAGCAATTTCAGCCGATGGATTAAAACTATTATAGTTGGAAATCTGACGATTTTTGAGATCCTTGTTAAGCATATTGTAATAACCAGCTTTAATAACAACTGGAGTCAATCCCGCTTCCATTGCTTTAATAGTTTGAACTCGTTTTTCTTTTTCATTAGCGGAAGCGTTAATAGGATAAGCATTAAGACCATAAGATTTAGTAAACTTATCAGAAACAACCTGTTTCAACTTAACATTTTGCTCACTGGATACACCACCACTTGAATAGTAGCAATCAACATCATAATAATCTGAAACGTCTGGAGCACCATTATCTGCAAGCTCTGAAAGAAGATCAAGGTTATCTGAAAGAACCATCAACTTAGAGGCTTCCATTGAAATATAGAAACTATTAACCATCTTGCGATCACGATCAAGATGAAGAAGATTGGGTGCAAAGTTATAACTCATTTGGAATTCTTTTTCCAATTCACAAACAAACAAACCACCTACATAAAGTTTGCCACGAGTATCTTCTTTATACCAACAGAAAGAACGATCATGATAAGCTTCAATTTTAGTACGATCAAATTGATAAAGAGTTTTATCTTGAATATCAGAAATTTCGTCTTCCGACAGACCAGAAATCATATAGGTCACTTGACCATCATGATTATCTACCACACCTTCTTGAATCTCAATGGCAAGACATTCTTCTTCAATTTGATCATGTGAAACAAAAACAGGAGTCCAAAGATCTGAGCCATTTTGAATTTGTACTGTACGCCCTTCACGAAGAAGTACAAGTAGAGCTAGTTTAAATCCCTCACCATATGTACCAATACTATGTTCATCATCACGTTTTGAGCTAATGCCAAGAAGCAGATTACGACGATCCAGAGTGCCAGATGATGTATTCACAATCATGGTATCATTTTCATAAGTGATTTTATGAGTCTTTGTATCATAAGCATTTTGAACAATTTCACGAATAGCTTCCCAAATGCTCCAAGTGCTAACATATTGGCGAGAAATAGTAAGATGAATAAGACTTTTGATAAATGGTGTCTGAATTTCTGCGTTCATTAGGGTGCTCCTGTAATAGAATGGGAGCATTATATATATCCAAGTATAAACCGTCAAGAAAATTCTAATATCTTGACGCTAATATTTCTGATATTTTTGCATTTTCATTTTTGGATCTAGGACTCATAATATTATTTCGTAATATTTCTTGATATTCAAAACCTTCTTTTTGACAAAAATCTTTAAAAATATCAATATAATGATTGCTAAATACAACCTGTTTCAATTGACTATATTCATTCAATAACTGTTTTTGATGTTCCAAAGTAAAGTGATCCTTATTATATTGATTTTCATTTGAATTCTCATTAAGATAAGGAGGATCGAAATAAAACAAACTGTGACTATTTTTGTTTTTATTTTCATCAATAAAAGTGAACACATCTTTATTAAAAAATTTTATATTAAAATCATTGAATATTTTATTATAAACATCAAAAGTGTTTATAACTTTTGACTTATCAAAAATACCTTGCTGCCAGTTAAATGGAGAATTGCAAAAGCCTTGATTATTTTCTCTGTAGATACCATTAAAAGAATGTTTTACAATAAATAAAAACATAACAGCTTTTTGAATGTTTTCTTTATCTTGTATAGAATTGTAATCTGCACGTATCTTTTCAAAGAACAACTTAGCATTAATCATGTGTGGACGTAAGCTCTCTTTGTCTCTTATATGATGAAATTGACGTGCTACATCAGGAACAGTTTTTTGATAATCAGTTTCTAATTTCCAATATAGATTAAATAAAGGTTTAGGGTTTTTCTGAATTTGGGAATACAAATTGATGATATTACTATTAATGTCATTCAAAATGACATTTTTAATACCACCATCTTTCAATGTGTCAATTGTATATAAAAAAGAACCTAAACCACCCGCAAAAGGCTCTATATATGTATCAACGTTTTTTGAAGATAATGCATTTTTGAAGACTTGATTTAAATCAGATGATAGCCATTTCTTACCACCAATCCATTTGAATAGTTTTTGCTCAACCATTTTAATTATATTTGTTTTAATTAAAGTATATCATAAATATAAACAATTAAAAAGTATACATATCAAACACATTAATAAAGCTATCCATATTAGAAACATCAAAATCATTTTCATCAAGAAGTGAAGCCAAATTAGCTTTTTTATATTTTAACCCCAATCTAAACATAGGTTCATATGCTAAATTCAAAGCTTGTTCTTTACTCAAGTCTGTATAAGAAAATAACAAAGTTCCTGTATTATTTGTTTTTTCAACACCAGAAATCAACAAGCTTTGTTTTTCTTCATTATAATATGCAACAAACTCATAATCATCACTTTTACTTAAACTATAATAAAAATCATTATTGCTTAATGATTCATACAAACGAATATCATACAAATTAGTAAAATTTTGAAGAAATTTGAACAATGGAGAGTTATTTTTGTAGAAAAGAGATGTATCAACAAAAAAATTGCCATTTTTAGAAATAAAAATAAATTCATCCAATGTGTCTTCATTATTTGGATAATGATAAAGATAATAAAGTTCACTGCCTATTCTTTTATGATCCATCATTGAATAATTTGAAATACTAGAATCTTTAACTAGATTCAAGAGGTTTTTTAGCTCTTGAGCAGAAAGATACAATAGGATATTCTTTTCTGGCATTTGTGAACTAAAATTAATCTTTATAGTATTTTCAAAAATTTTTTGACTATCAATATACAATGTTATTAAAATATCATGACCATTTTGCTTATAACAAAGAACTTTGTTTTCAAAACATGCAATTTTTGTTCGCATATCACCACTTCTATAAGTAGCAATTCTTTTGTTAAATTTAAAAAATAGCGTATTGAATCTATAATTTTCTTTCACATTATTTTCGTTCATATGACACCATTAATATTCATAAATAGAGTAAAGCTCAATATCTTTTTCTGTAATATCTTTAATATTTATATCTTGTTCTTCAAAAAATCTTAAAAAACTAACATTCAACATGTTTTTATTATATTTCAAGTAATCAAGAGAGAACTCACTCATTAATGAATTTGTAATATGTTTATTTTTTTCATATACGGATTTAGTAACAGGATTTGCTAAAAGATAAAAATATTTGTTTTTTGAATATCCTAAAAAACCTATTCTTGCATTAAACGAAGAAACAACAAACCATTCATCATCAACAACAGATCGAGAAACAAAATAAGGTATTTGTGCAAGTTTATATTTGTTTTTCATATAGTCTTCAACAGGATCAAATTCTCCTTCTCTATATAGCTGACGAAGCTCATTATCAAGAAAAGTAAATTTGAATGAATTTTTTGTTATTGAATTCGGTGTTCTGGAAACATAGTACATTGGAATATAACCTTTATCATATTGACTATATCTCATGTATTCTTTTGAAAATTCATAGACAGTAGTGACCTTACCTTGCAATGCTGTAAGCTCTTTTTTATTTGCAAAGATAAACGGGCAATTTGAAATGAGCATAACAATATGATTAGTGAAATAATCATATTGAAAATCATCATCTTTTACGTTTGTATCAATAGAGCTAATTGACTCCATCAAAAGAACAAACTCAGAATTTTGTAATTTATAAATAAAACTAAATACTGTTTTTCTGAAAAATAATCCAAATGAAAAATCTAATTCAAATTGTCTTTCTTCAGTATTAAATTTAATGTCTAATTGAAGAGTGTTTTTACCAAAATAAGAATAAGTCAAAGAATCATAATCAAAAGAAAGGTTCTTTTCTGAGAACCCAATATTAATATCTTCTAAATGATTGATTGCATATTCACTATTTGCAATTTTTTGTAGTCGCTTAAGATAATTCACACAATATCTCCAAGAAATTTGAGCAATGATATCATAAACAGGCAAATTATACAATGATTTTAAATTTTAATCATTTGAAGCAAAGTTAAATGCTCATCATCAAAAGGAGCGTTTTTTATACCTAATTGTTTTTTAACCGCTTGCTGATAACGAGTTAGAATAACAGTATCAATTAGTGGGTAAATGTCATCTTCTTTGTAGAAATCATACTCATCATTTTTCAAACATAAGTAAACGTGTTGAACACCACATCTATTCATGAGTCCTAAACTAATTTTATCAGCTATACGAGTCGGAAAATCTACATAAACAAATTCTGAAATAGAAAAATCGTTCTCTAAGAAGTAATTTTTCTTAACAGATATTTCTCCAGAAATCATACCACCTCTACCAGTAGACAATGAAGCTGATACATCATAAGGAATATTACAAGAAATACTTTTATAAGAAGGTTCTAAATTTAATAAATGTTCTATAACAGCAAAGTTTTTTGAATGGTTACATTTCTTGTAAAAATAGTATTTCTCACCAATAGAAACAATACGATTGTATATAGATTTTAAATAGTCAAAGTCAACCTTGTTGAAATTGAATTTAAAATATTCAGGAGGTAGTTCGTCTGGTGTTACACAATATATATCGCCAGCTTCAACATAAAGAGAAATTGAAAATTTAGACTTAGAAGATTTTGGAATGAGCCGAACATGTTCACTATCATAAGTAAAATCAAAATTTCCAATATTCATTGAAACATAATCTTTGAAAGCCTCAAAATCAAAGTCTAGCTGCTTGAATGATTTCATTAATATTCCATAGTTTTAAAATATAATACAATTAAAACTTAAAAATTCAACTATTAGATATTGACTATTTTAAGATATACAATATATTTTTAAGAAAGCATTGTTGTATGCTTGCTAAATAGACTTAGATGGCGAAACTTATACCAAGTATCAACGAAACAAACACACCAATCAACTTAATTAACTAATTTACTTTAAATAAGTTGACTTCTATTTGTCATATTATGCAGACTATTTAAAGGAGATTACTATGTCTAAAATAACCGTTACAAATGAAAATATAGATAAATTCGTTAAAAGATTCCATAAAATTGCTGGAAAAGACTTAGGTAAGTCATTATCTGAAAGTCAAGAATTGTTTGCAAAATCATTAGGCACAAAAAACTATCATGAATTGAAAGTTTTACTAAATTCACAAAATTTTGAAAATGACAAAAAAACAATAACACCATTACAAAGTGAAAAATATGATCATGAGTTAATAAAAGAAATTCTTGAAAAGGAAAAAAAAGAAGAATTCAATGCAAATAATGAACATGATGTAGCAAAAAGATTCCTAAATCGCTTAATTAATATATTGCATGCACCAAACAGCAAGATTGCACTTGCATTTTATTATTCTGAGTCGAAAACAATATTCTTTTACAGTATATATGGTGACTGTTATACATATACTTTTGGTGAAGATCATAAATTGCCAAAATATAATGATTATTATGATTCATACAGTGATACAATACAAGTTATGAGTCAAGATAAAGGACTAAGCAATATAGATGGAAGGTATTTAAATTTCGTATTCCAAGTATTCACTGTCCCAAATATTACACAAATGTTTTATTCAAAAGAAATTGGAGAAAACTTAAGTAGATTATTAGGAAATAAAAAAAATGAAAGTATATTAAAGAGTGGCAAGATAAATAATATCAGAGTGATAGACGATAAAATATATTTTGCACATCAAGCAATATTCTTTAAGAAAACATATGAAAATTTTATAAGAAACTCAAAAGTTACGATAGATTACAACAATGAAAAATATATAGTGACAAAGAGAAAAGATGTGTCTGAATTTAAGTTTGATTATTCATCTGGTGAAGAGTATATTTCAGTTGAATATTATACTCAAAGATCTGGAGATTACACATTATTTAAAGCCATTTGAAATGGCTTTAAAATTTCATTGCATCAATTGATTCAACAATTTTAGAAATATCGGCTTTATAAAAACCAGAAGAATTGATATTATTAATTTCAATTATCTTAGGGCCATTGTCTGTCAAAGCTACATCTAACACAAATGCCCTATCTGGTTGCCAGATATCTAACATACTGTATGCATAGTCAATAGCTTTTTGATCAATCTGTTCAGATGTAACTACTACACCATTGACACGATACAAACTACCAGTCACAACCTTACCATCAACAATAAACAACCTATATTCTGCCTCAATAGATTTTTCACTTGCTACAATAACAGATGTATCAGCACCCAATCCAAATCGATCATTACTATTTGCTACTTGTTTAAGCCAATAAATAAGGTTTTCTCTTTCAAAAACAGTGCCATTAAAAGATTTAGTATCTTCTGATGGTCGTGCAAAGAATTTCTGAGCATTATCTGGTATTTTATCAATAATGTTAGCCACACTATCTTCAATTGCATCACCATTAAGCAAATGATCTTTACCCCAACCAGAAACCCATTTATTGAATTCATAGTTTTCGTTTACAAAAGCACCCGGAACCCAACCTTTTTCTTTTGCAGTGAGAGCTAAAGAGTATGATCCCATAGTCACCATATTTGCTTCATTTTGAATATTCAAATGAGGAATATTTCCTTCATCATACTGTGAAATATCCAAATCAACGTCAACAATAATATTACTGAAAGGAATAGTCCTTACCAATTGATGTTGATAATTATCATCTCGCAAAACAGAGATTAACTTATTAAGACCTTCATCATTTTTTAAATTACCTTGTACAATCCAAAACATTATATACTCCTATATATTTATCATTTCATTGACTGTAATATTCATATCAATTAATTCAAGCCCCCGCATTGCATCTTCAAAGGTACTATCAATACTACCATTATATTGGCCAATCCAATGCTGAATAACTGCTATCCCATCTGGAATTGAGTCTTCAAAAGTAAAGAATTGTCGTGTTCTTTCTTTTGAAAATGGAAGCACCATTTTATAAGTATTCTTACCTTCAAAACCTTGAATATTAAAATTAATCATAGGACTAATACGCCCTTTTGATTTAGCATAAATCAAATGAGTATTAAGCGACATTGAATAACCAAGATATACATCAGTCTTTTTATCAAAAAAAATCTTCAAAGTTACAGAAAATATAGTTTTATATTTATCATTCCTATGATATATATAACTATGAATTTGTTTAACGTATTCATTAAAACCATTTTGAATATCATCATACACTTTGTCTTCAAACTTAATTTTTAAACAATTTTCAAGATAAGATTTAACAATATCAGACCGCTTATACAAATCAAATGCAAGAATTTTTCGTTCAACAATAAAAGTTTCAAGATGATATGAACTGTTAAGATCAAAATTATGAAATTCAATTCTACCTCTTGCTTTTGGTAAAAATGTATAACAAGAACAACCATGATCTTCCATTCGTACAAACTTTGTAGGATCTTTCAAAAATGAAAAGTTAGGGTTGTTTTTTATATGTTCTAAAAAATCAAAATAGTTTTCTCTGTTAGTCATATTATTTATCCATATAATCAACCATGTCTTTTAGCTCAATATTCATTTGAGCCACCTCCATTCCACGATGAATGGTATCTAAATCATCTTCAAATTTACCATCATAAGCATAAACCCAATGAGTTCTCAGCCCATGATCCTCTGGAATAACATCTGAATATTTTTGTAATACTTTTTTCATTTCTAATTTTTGACTGTCAGACATGATGCTGGCAGACAAAAGAGAGAACAAATCAATAGAAAGAGGTTTTCCTACGATACCATTTAACTGATATGATTTTGTAATTGTAAGCTTATTGCTATTTAAAGGATGAACTAAATTAAATGTTAGCTGAAATTCACAATAACGATATTCATTAGTCTTTTTATCAAAATAAAATTCTAATGCCAAAACCAATTTAATATTATATTCAGCAGGATAAAATTTTTCAATAAAGATTATTTGATCAACAATATTTTTAAATGCTGTATTTAAATGACGATGAATTCTATCATCATTAAAAGAAAGACCAAAGTTATGATCAAGATGACTAACAAGATAAGTTGCATCTTTAACCAACATAGATGTTTCTACACGATTAATATCATCAAAGATTCGAATATTATAAACATCTTCGTCTGGCAGACTTGTGCAAGTTACAAAACTATCTTTTGCATAAGCATAGAAAGCACAAGACTGACTGCTCAATCGCTTCGGATTGTTAAGCTTTTCAAACTGAAAAGTGGGGTTATCATTAATAATACGTAGAAAAGCATCATAATCAATGTTAACAGCCATAGTATTATCCTCAAAATTTTTAAAGATTATACCAAAATATTGTAAAAAAAACAATAAAAAAAGCCACCTAAGTGACTTATTTTATAAACAACAACAACATAACTCATATCTATTTTGAATCATCGACAAATAATTCAACCATTTTTTCACAAACGTCAAATAACCGAGCAATTATTTGATATGGTCATATTAACACAAAAAAAGCGTTGTTCAATTGACGTTTATGTAAAACACTTTTACATATTCTGCAATAATCAGGCTGACAAAAGATAAACAACTCGTTCTTTAACAACTGTTGCAGGAGCCTTTCCTTTAGTCTTAGCCATGACTTTACCAATAATAAATTGTAATAATTTTTCTTGGCCTTTCTTGTAATCTTCAACTTGAGCAGCCAACTCTTTAAACGTATCTGTAATAATAGAATCAAGAGAAGACATATCAATACGTTCAGGGAAACAAGTTTTCATAGGCAACCCTTCTTCACTCCACTTCAACAATGTAGATTTAACTTCTTTTGCATCCAAATCACTTTCAGCCAACAGTAAAAAGTCTTCAAATCCAACTGTTTTTACAACTTGTTCTCTTGAGAAAGCATCAGGAATCCAGAAGGCCAACAAACGAAGATGACGTTCAGTTTGAAATGCATCAGTGTCATATATCTTCAACCAGTGCTCTTTATAAGCTGATTGTAATAAAGCAGGAATACTATCAACTTTTACACCAACTCTTTCAAACATCTTTTCAAAATCACTTCTAACTTTAAAATAATCAACATATTTATCAGATTTGATTTTTTCTACCATATCCAAATCCAAAACCAAAGGTGGAATATCAGGATCTGGCATATAACGATATTCATGGACAGTTTCTTTCTTACGCATTGATTGAGTAGTCATTGATGATTCATCAAACAAACGAGTCTCCATATCAACAGATTGACCACTAGTTAAAAGATCAGTTTGCCTTTCAATTTCATAGTTTAAAGCTGCTTCCAAAAACCCAAAAGATGAAATGTTTTTAATTTCAACACGAGTGCCTAAAATCTCTGTTTTAGAAAGAGAAATACTGGCATCCACACGGAAGGAGCCTTCTTCCAATTTGCCATCACAAATATCCAGAAACTTTACAGCTTCGCATACAGCTTGAGCATAAGCCTTAGCTTCTGCTGGACTGTGCATGCAAGGTGTAGAAACAATTTCAAGCAATGGAGAAGAACCACGAGAAAGATCAATAGCTGTATAATCTGCAAATTTATCATGTACACTTTTTGCAGCATCACATTCAAGATGTGCATGTTCAATTTGTACATCAATCTTTTTGCCATCAACTTCAATAGGAACAGTACCACCAATCATAATAGGTCTATGCTGTTGGGTGATTTGATATCCTAATGCAAGGTCAGGATAAAAATAGTGTTTCCTCTCAAAAATACTTACTTGTGGAATTTCAGCATTTACACAAGTACCAAACATAACAGCCATTCTGACAGGTTCTTCTGAAAGAACGGGCATCATACCCGGAATGCCTGCATCAAAATAGGAAAATTGTGGAGAATCAAAGTCACAAGCACTACGGCTGAATAATTTTGATTTTGTCTTTAATGCAACATGTATTTCAAGACCAATAGTTATTTTATAATCACTCATTTTCTTATTCCTTACCATAAATAGTTTTTTCAAGATGAAGCAAACGCTCAATCAGTTCATAATCTTTAAATTTACTACCCACAAATTGCATACCAATATGAAGTCCATCTGCTGTCTTATAAAGTGGCATAGAAATAGCAGGTACACCAGCAAGACTAAAAGGTACAGTCATATAATCGGAATAATAAATCTGAGCAGGCGTCATCTTAGAAATATCATCCCATTTTGGAGCAACTGTAGGACTTACTGGAAGCACTAATGTGTCTACAGTTTTAAGAGTGTCTTCAATACTCTTAGTTAAAGCTCTACGCATGTTCCAAGATTTTTCATACATGACACCGAAATTTTCAGCACTCAAGATAAAGGAACCAAGCATAATTCTGCGTTGAACTTCTTCGCCAAAGAATTTGCTGCGATAAGCAGAAATAGTATCAGCAAAAGAGTCACCCATAGGTTCATCCACCAATTTCTGGCCAAAATATACACCTTGATAACGGGCCAAGTTTGAGCTTGCCTCTGAACACGCAATAATGTAATAAATCTGTGCAGCTTCATCCATAAATTCAATTTGAACAGGAACAAGTTTTACACCTTGAGAAGCTAACATTTTCAATGTTTTTTCATAAGCCAATTTAACTTCATCTTGAACGGCTGGACTTTTTAAAATATCTTCAAAATAGCCAACAGATTGCAACTTGCTGTGAGTAGGCGTATAAGAACCAAGACCTACACAAGTCATATCTTTTGTATCTTTAGCAGCCAAAGGGCTACCATCAATACCAGATTCAGTAATAACATAATGCAAGTCATCAATACTTTGAGTAAAGAAACCAGCCTGATCTAATGATGAAGCATATGGAATCATACCAAATCGTGAAAATGCACCATACGAAGGTTTATAACCAACAACTCCACAGAAACTTGCAGGAAGTCGAACAGAACCACCAGTGTCAGATCCCAAGCTCATATCTACAATACCAGCCGCTACCGCTGCTGCTGAACCACCAGAAGAACCACCGGCTGAATATTCAGGGAATCCGGGCACAGAAGTCTTGCCTAGATAGGAGGTGTTGGTGAATGATCCCATTGCAAATTCATCCATTGAAAGTTTACCAGCCAAGAAACCACCACGATCTGAAACACTACGCCATACGGTGCTGTCATAAGGAGCCACAAATTTATCCAAAATTTTAGACCCAGCAGTAGTCTTCATACCTTTAACACAGAACAGATCCTTAACACCAACCGCAACACCTTGCAATGGCAATTGAACGCCTGTAGATGGTGTATAACTGAGTTGTAGTTTATCTTTAATCTCTTCTGCTGAAAGATAAGTTTCATCCATGTGCTTGAAGGTTTCTTCAATATGCCAGAACGCTCCAGTAGTATCTAGCTTAATTTTTTGTTGAATTTCTTGTCTACGTTTCTTCCAATAATCAGGAGAGAAACTAAATTCTTGAACTCTTTCTTTAATACTCATTTTATTTATCCTTATTTGCTAATGACTTTCGGAGCGAGGAATGCTCCATCTTGAATATGTACTGATTCACTTGTTTTATCTTTCTCAAAACTAAATGAGTTATTCACTTCATCTTTTGAAAGAACAGTTGGCGTATTAAGTACATTAGCATTAGAATTGATATTGACCTGATCGATTTCATGCAGCATGTCTACAACACCCTTGATGCCATCAATCATGGATGCTTTTTGTTCATCGGGAATTTTCAAACAACTTAAACTCTCTAATTTTGATAGGTCAATATCTGTACTCATAATTTATTCCTTTTTGTGAAGGGTATATTTTAGACTAAATCCGAAATTAAGTCAATTAAATATTAATAATATTCCATTAAATACAAGTCTACACGTTGTTGAAATTCTTCTGATGAATAATCACATACAGTATCATTGAAATATTCAGGAAACATTCCACCCAGTCTAGAGTTTTTATTTGAAACAGAAAGAATAATAAGCAGAAGTTCAAAATCCAAGTTCAATTCAAAGTTTGTGGATTGCACAAGATATGGCTTTGGAGAAAGTGTAAGGTCAGCCATTACTGAATTAATCATGTTAAAATGATCTCTGGATAACGCAATAACTTTAAATGTAGTATCAAAATAAATATTTATATAAATATTTTGACGTAATTTTTCATTTTCTGAGTTGACATAAGAAAACTTTAATTTACATAAAATATGAGTAATTTTTTTATTTTTATAATGAACTGACCATCTTTGCATAGAACTGCAATTCTTGACAATGTGATCATAAAATGGAGAAAATATAGGAATGTATTTTATGTCAAAATGATGAATATCAATTGATTTATCAGGTGTTGATTTATTAACAATTGACAAAACATTACTATCATATTTATCTGATCTGAAGAACACACCATTAAAGAGATCATAACTTACATTCATATTTTTAAAAGAATGATAAAATCCATCTACTGGAGTGACTTTTCTTGCTAGATGCAAGAATTGATTGGCAACATCTTCAATGCCATTTTTACGACCTTTCCATACCAAAAATGGATTAGCAAGCCAATTCAGAACTTTATAGAAATAAATTTTAATATAATCAGACATGTTGAACTCCATTTTAATTGGATTAATTATATCATAAAAATGCTTAAATAAAAAGAAAAATTACTCAAAAAGTTTATAGATATAATTGACATTTATCAAACAGATGAGATAATTTAAAAATAAAAAATGGAGAAAAATATGTTTAAATTAAAAACATTTACAATGAGTTTATCATTATTGATCGCATCCAATATGGCTATTGCTGAACCTATTCAATATTTGCCAAAGATCACAGATTTACCATCATATCTTGGAGAAAAAGAAAAATTAAGCATAACGATACCAGAAGACAGTGACATGGGTAAAGAAATAGTAATGATGAATGACATCTATAAAAAAATATACAATACAAAAAAGATAAAAAAAGATGATGTCAATTATTATATACTAAGTCTTAATACATATGGAACACCAAAAAATCTTAAGTTAAAGGAGTCATCTGCTAAATATAGTGTTAATTATTTAACAGAATATGGTTTTGTTTATGCCATGCAAATAGAAACAGAACCTAAATATGATGAGATTTATATTAAAAATAGTTATGAAACCTTTAAAAAATTATTATTAGACACTGGATACAGCAGTTATCCAGTAGCAAGTAAAATAATAGATGGTAACTTTACAAATAAATGGATGAATGGTGAGAGCTTTACAAAAGATGGTACTATTATAAGCTTAGACACACAATATAAATCAGGTAAAGGAGATCAGATTATTATAACTGCAACAACAAGAGAAAATAAAGATAAATATACTAAAAATAATAAAGAAATTTATATGAAAAGACAAGAAGAGTTAAAAGAAAAAGAAGCTAAAGAATTTGCAAAGAAAATGTTTTAAAATAAAAAGGAGCTTAGGCTCCTTTTTTTAATTAACATGTATATTATCATTTATTTTATTTTGAAATGAAGATGAACATAACATTAATGTTTTTTCAATCAAATTATCTGACGATCTACTACTGAGATCTAAACTTTTAATGATATCTACAATATCAGACTCGGAAATCAAACCAGAATGTACTTTAACTGAAAGATATTTAGGGATTTCTTGTTTATTAAGGGCCATTATATCATTTTTTACTGTTTTTAAATTATTCAACTTAGTTTTATGAAATTTTTTCAAGAAAAAGTAAGAGTATATAAATACATAGAGCATAATAACAGAAAGACTACCAAAAGTTATTTCGATGAAGTATGCACCATCACTAATCAACTGACCAAATGTAGTACAAAGAACCAAAACTACTAAAAACAAACTAGAACAAGCAATAATTAAAGAAAACATAAATACTCCTTATGAATATTAAAAACTTAACACAATTAAATATCATGTCAATTACTTGAATTAATAATGAAAATACATATTATATAATAGAAAAAAGGAGTTGTTATGAACGTAAAAAAATTAATGATTAGTGCTGTAATATGTATGAGTCCATTAATAGTAAATGCTGAAATAAATAATACAGATAATACACCAAGAATACCTAATTTAAATGACTTAACAAATGCAATAGGAAAACCATCAGGGGTTTATTTTAATATACCAGAAAATACTGCGGCTGGTGAGAATATTGCAAGTTGGAAGGATGCTGAAAAATTGAAACAAACAACAAATGATACAACCTATTATCATATACCAGTGAATTCATATAGCATTATGACAATTAATGATAAAGACATAGAAATATTAACTTATATGCACAATAATAAAATGTATAAAGCAGAAATGAAGATAAAAGGCTATAAAACAGAAGAAGAATATAAAGATTTAGAAAAAAAATTAATATTTAAAATAATGGAAAATGGATTTGTTGATTTCACATATGACGAAAAATCAAAATATAAGTTGCTCGATAGTCAAGTTAAAGAATATACTGATGGAATAAGTTTCATAAAAGATAATTCAATTGTAACATTAAAAGCAAATAATACAGCAAGTAAAAAATACGGGTGGGAACAAGCAATAACAGAATTTAATATTATTATAATTGACACTAATATTTTAAATATACGACAAGAAATGGAGCAAGAATATAAAGAGTATAGAAAAAATAGCATAGATAATTTAGTAAATAGGATTTTATAGGAAAAAATCTTATAATTTTAACAGCAAGATCAAATACAAAACATTAAATGATAACGATTATCATTGATTTTTTTATTTTTCGTGCTATGATAGACACCAATAAACCAATGGAGGTCGATTATGCTTAAATGGTCTTTGATATTCTTTATATTTGCATTAATAGCAGGATTATTAGGATTCACCAGTATCGCAGGTGCTTCAATGGGTATTGCTAAAATATTGTTTGTATTGTTCTTGATACTCTTTATTGTAACATTGGTACTTGGACGAAAAGTTATTTCTAAAGTTTAAATAAGACCACCTACGGGTGGTCATTTTATAAATTCAATTTGTATCATACATTGTTTATAATCATTGGAACAATTAGATACTGAAAGTTTGTCTCCATTTAAATCTACAAATTTAACATCAAAAAATTGTTGGTCACGAAACTCTCTACTATTCAAGTAAACATTTTTAACGAAATCTTCATATTCTGTTAATTTATTATTTTTCGCCCAATTATATTGATAAAACATAGATTTTTTATCTGTCGTACAATTTAAAGATATTCTAAAATTTTTATTTAAATTTGTGTTTGGAATACCAGTAAATTTCTGAACACTATCACCAACTAAAAAGTCACTACAGTGTTTTTCATCAATAACTTTTGATACTTGTTGTAAATAGTTAATCTCATCATCATACATTGTTTTTGTTTTTGCCGCATAATAGTAAGTAAAAGATAATACTGTAACCATCATAATTAAAGCAAAAACAAGTATTGGTGTCATAAGTAACATAATTGAAATCCTTTAAAATTAAAATTATAAAATATATATTAAATAAATCAAATTATAAACTAACCAAATCAAATAATAAAAATTCAGTATCAGATATAGATTCAATAAATATTGAAGATTCATTCGTTATTTCAAGTGCATCACCAATATTTAAAGTAATGCCAGAGATATTGACTGATCCATTTGCAACCTGTATATATACTGAACGTTTTGGTTCAATTCTATAATTAATTGAATTACCATTTTCCAATATACTTGCATAAACTGATAAATCTTGTTTGATTACCATAGAGTTATTTCTACCATCTTCTGATATAATCAATTTCAATTTATTTAGCTTACTTTCTTTTGTAAAGTGTTCTTGTTGATATGTTGGTAAAGTATTCTTTTGATTTGGAATAACCCATATTTGTAATAAGCGAACAGATTCACTATCAGAAGCATTGAATTCACTATGTTCAACACCATAACCAGTGCTCATCAATTGTACATCACCAGCTTTTATGACTGAACCGTTATCCATCGTGTCTTTATGAGCTAACTGACCTTCAAGTACATAAGTAAATATTTCCATATTATTATGTGGATGTTGACCAAAACCATAAGTGGGAGCAATAATATCATCATTGATAACTCTCAAGTGAGAGAAATGCATCTGATTAGGATTATAATAGTTAGCAAATGAAAATGAATGATAGCTTTTTAACCAACCATGATCTGCATAACCACGTTCATTTGATTTTTTTAATTTTAACATAAAGTATCTCCATAATTGTGTTACCTTAATTATTGCAGATCTTTAAAATAAGACAATTATGGAAAAATAAGAATTAATTTCTTAAAAATGATCTTAATTGTCAAAACAACCACCCATTACAGAATATATCAACTTATGAGTTACACCTTTTGAATCTTGATAGATCATAATAGCATCTGTTACTTGGCAACCATTATTTGGAATTGTGCTTAATGATATAACCTTTGCTATGTCTAAATCTTGACTGTAATTGTAACGCTCTTCTTTTAAATCATCTGCCATTGCAACACTTGAAATCAAGCATAAGCCTATTAAATATTTAATGTTCATTTTAAATTCTCCACTTGTTTATGGAGATTATCATACACCTAAATTTAAAAAAGATAAGATTATATATATACAATACACTATTTCAATAATAGCAAAAATCAATTTTTACTCATAAGAATAACAAATTTTTGTGCATCAGTTAATGTTTTAGGAAACAGAGATATCAGCGACTGTGGAGTATAATTACTAAATTTAAAATCAAACAATTCTTCAACAATATGGCCACTAACAGAGAAATAGTCTACTTTATCTTTATATAAATCAAAATTATTTTTATTAAGCGTTAAGTTTAATGGTTCACGTATTATAATATCTCTATAATTTTCATATTCAAATTTAATTCCAATGTATTGAAATTCAACTGATTTAATAACATTATTAACATATATTATCTGTGAAACATCTATTTCAGGTAGCTGATTAAAATCTTTCTGATTTTTCCAAATATTCAATTGAATGTAATCCAAAGTAGAGTCATCTTTATAAGAATAACAATAACAATATTTCCATCGGTTATACCAACCATTAGGAATAATCTCTTTTTCATGTATGGTTAAATTTTTATTGTATGAAACAGAATGTTTAATACTTAAACCATACTTAGAAAACAAACATGTTGTAATATATCCACTATTGTCTTCATAGATTGCAACAAGAAGATTTTCAACTATTCCATTATTAACTTTTTCAAACACAGATTCATCATGACAATTAAGATGTAAATACGAATAACCAGCTAATTTTAAAGTATTATACACATCATTAATTATGATAGAAGAGTCAGGTATAGTATCTGAGTCTTGTATTTTAATCAAAAACTCATTTAAATCCATAATATAATCTCCATTTTAATTATCGTAATTAAGATAGAGAATTATGTCAATAATTAAACATTAAAATGGTTATTAATATTTCTATTTTTTTGTCTGGAAAAATCTGTTAGTTTTAACTTTAAACTGTCATTTAACTTATATGAATTATCACTAGATAAAACAGTAAGTTGAGCTTTATCTAAAATATAAGAATCGTCTATATAGTCGTCATTTTTATAGTGTTGAGTTCTTAAAGATCCATTTTTATGCAATGTAAAACCCATCATAGATTCAATATCAGATGAATCTTTATTAAAATCATATATGAAATATTGACGATCTCCCTCACTAGTATAATCATCAAAATATTCTTCATCACGGACAATACACCATGAAGCACTACCTAAATCTTTACATGTTTGATAATTCTTTATTTCAAATACAAAAACATTTGGCTCAACTTCTAAAGGCTTAATATCAATTTTTTCTAATTTGTAGAATAAAGATTCTTGATCAAACTCATTAAGAGAATTTTTTAGTTTTTTTAATACATTAATGAATTCATCACTATTAGAGATGGCTGCCAATTTTTTACCAACAAAATCTTGTAATGAAGACTTATCAATGTGCAAGTCAATAAGATCAATACAGATATTTATAACAGCATCTTTATTCTCACTATAAAGATGATCATATTTATTACCAAGGACAGAAGTTACCATCCTTTCTGCTTTATATTTTCTTACACTTGCTGACATAGCATCATCTATGTTTTCAAAAGATTTATTTTTAAATATATCTAAATGTAAATTCATATTTTTTAATATTTGTTCATTGTCCAAATAATTTTGAAGTACCAAAATCAATTGATTGCCTGATGGTTGATCTTCTCTAAATTTATTTAAAAAAAGATTTCTAATAGTTGGCTTTCTGTATAATTGTTGAGATATAAATGACTCCAAACATTCAGCATGCATAGATTCTAATGTATTAATATCACCCATTTCTACAAAAGAGTATTCTCCATGCTTAACATAGCCGATACTTTTATCTTTAAATACAATAACTTTATTAAGTTTTACATTTTCACCAAAATCAATAGAATAATCAATAAAATCTTCATCGATCTGTTTACTTTTCAAAAAATCAACAACACCATTTGATTCAAAATGTCTTTTGTAGAGTTCAGCTTTTGATAGAGCTTCATCACCTTTAAATTCTTTAAATATACTAATAAGCTCAGTTTTACATGCATTAAAGAAATCCACAGCTACACTGCCCTGTTCAACTAATTTTTTTGTATTTACATTAAACTTAGGATTAAAAACAGAAGGGTTGTTATGAACAATTTCTTCCATATTTTTTTTAGTAAGATCCATCAAATAATCTACTTTTTGACGATCATTCTTCAATGTTTCTATATGGGGTTTAGAAATAATAGAAGAAAAATCTCTATCACTTAAGATGAATCTAAAATTATAGAAACTATCATGAGAATCAACCGTTGGGTTTTCTTGCAGATAGGTATAATAAGGAATAAGTTTATTATAAAGAGCAGCATTGTCGTTTAATTCATCTAATTCAACAGCTATATCTAAAATAGGTTTTAAGACAGCACTGAATGAATCAAGCTTATTTTTTACTGATTCAAGAACTAAATCAAATTGTTCAACATTATCTAAATTAAATTTTTTAATCCATTGATCAAAATAATCTTTGATTTCATTGTTTAAAATTTTTAAATCATTACAGAAAGAATAAATACCAGAATCAGCTTGTTCTGGAATATGTTTATAAAATGAAGGATCATTGAAAAAATTTTTTCTTTTAAACACATTAACTTTATTTGTAATAGAACGTATTATCATCTCTAATTGAAAATTCAAATATACTCTTGTATCATTGTTGGGAGTTAAATCAAACAATGATTCATACGAAAAAGAACTTTTTGTATAATATCTAACGTTCTCAAATTTTCTAATATTTTCAATAGTCTTTGGATCAATCATTTTATATTGTATTGTTTTTTTTATATTATAACATGCACAAGATAAATACCAAAATATAATATCAACCAAGTATTAGCTTTTTTGATACTTAATCATTCTTTTTTCCATTTGATAATACCAATGTCTACGAGGATATTTTGAACAAACTTCTCGCCAAGCTGAATCAAAGAATGCATCAAGTGTTGCTTGTGGTTTATCTAAAGTGGCATTTTTTGTACTTACATGTATTGAAGAACAACCAAGTTCACCACGGGTTTCAACAACAATCCCATTCATATTCCTAAAACGAGCAATCGTTAGCAATTCATCTCGAAGCTGAAAATCACTGCCACTTTTAAATTTAGTATAGTAATCATACAAACCCCATACATATCTTAAAGCGTTCAATATCATGATGACCTCCAATTTTTCCTAAATATAGCATATTTTGTTTGACAGCACAAGAAAAATAGTATAATATTGGCAGCTTAATCAAATAGGAGAGTTATCTATGCAAAACTATGAAGCCGAATCATTCTGGGCATTGAAGAAAAAAGGTTATTCCAAGGAAGATTCTGTTAAAATTGTAGATAATGATAAAAAAGTACGTGTAGCAAATAAAGAAGACTTTTTCTTAATCAAATTTAAAAAAGGTGTAAATGATTTTCGTGTAGATGAATTATTCACTCTCAAATTGGGTGCGAAATCCATTGATGATATTGTAAAATCATTGAAGTACAATGGCGATGAAACTTTTACTGTGACTCTCAGTGATGGTAAATCAGGCATTGTGACTAACGAACGTGAACTGTTCTGTCTGGTTTATGGACTTAACAACAAAGTCTTCCCTAATGCTGAATATGAAATGAGCATGAGTGGTGGGTTCAATAACCAATCAAGATCTGTGTTCCTGAAATATCCAGAAGGATCAAATGCTCCAAGGAATATCGAAATTGTAGTAAAACCTAACAGCTTCGAAGTTAAAAATCGTCTGCAAAAAGGTATTAAAGCCACCTTTAAAGATGTAGCAGATCTCAATAAATACTTGGTTGCTAACAAAGCCTCTTAATGAGGCTTTATAATTAAAAAAATATAAAATAAAAAAGACCTGAAAAGGTCTTTTTTTGCAGATTATTAATTATTTTTCTTCTTTCTTTTCAATTTTCTGATAATTATATTTCTTATTGGAGTATCGAATACCTAGATAGATAGTAGAAATTGTAGTCGCAATAATTGAAGCACAATACAAAAGTATCATTTTAGCATCCATTTTAAATCCTCTCTTGTTTAAATAAGTTTAATTATTATAGCAAAAATAGCGTTCAAAATCAATCGGCATCTGAATGCCAAACGTAGGCGATATTTTTTAATTTTATTTTAATATTTGTTGATTTATACCTCTATTTATTGTATAATTACGAAAATTTATTCTGGCAATATATGCAAAAAAAATATAAATGTAAGTGTGATAATTAAATAACTTAACTAACGGAGATAAATATAATGTTTGCAAATGAACTAAATGAATTTTCTGATGATGATTCTGAACCGGGTATCTCTGCATTTAATGAAGCTGATGATGTAATCAGGAAGCTTAGTTCAATTGGAAAAGACTATTCTGCAGTGCGAAATGATATTGCTGCTTTCTTTGATAAATATCTTTGGCACGGCAATTGGGTTGGTGAACTTGAATTTGAAAATGGTCTTCCATCTTTGACTTTCTATCAAGAAGATGAATATGATCAACATATGGATGATGACGAAAAACCAGACTATGATGTTTATGCTGGCGGTCATTACATCGTTGTAGATAAATGATAAAATTGAATTAACGTCATGAAAGACCGCCGTTAATGGCGGTTTTTTTATATCTTACATCATTAAAAAAATCAAATATAAATCATACCCAATATAGCATAATGTTCATCATTTATTAGATTGTCAAAATCTTCTAATAACTCATCTAAACTATATTTTGAAATATCAATACCAGTGATATTCAGTAAGGTTTCTTGATCAATTTCAATATATGGAGATTGGCTTGAAGTACCATACAGAACACCTTTCACATCAACAACTGATTCCATATAAGACATTGCATATTTTATTTTAAGTGTAAGTTTGTCAGTATAAGGATATGTCGCATTATAAGAAATAGTTTTGTTTTGATAACGATAATTTTTTTCATATTTTAAAGTATAACCGTTACTATCAACAAGAGTGTCTATAAAAGTTTTAATAGATAGCTCACCAGAAAGATGATATTCACAAAAAGAAGAAATTCTAATGTCATTGTCACAGATATATCTGGCTGCAATTCGCCCAAAATCAATATCTTCGTCTACATCAATAACAATTTCAAAGTATTTAGAAGAATAAATAGTAGAGTCAGGATCAATTGGTTTTTTGTAGGCTATATAAAAACGACCATTTTCTGACATAGATAATTTATAAGAAAATTTATAACCACTGGCCTTTAATTTTTTTGAAATATTTTTAAAGGTAGGAGAATAATCAGGTATGTCGTTTTCAATAGTATAAAGAAAATGTAGAAATTTTGAATGTTCCATGAATTAAGACCTCAAAATAGTATCTATTATATAAAAATAATTGAAATTAATCAATAAAAAATGAAAAAAAAAGACCAGTTAAGGTCTTTTATCTGTTTGGTGGAGCATAGAGGAATCGAACGCTCTATCTTCGGCTCACCGCCGACCGATTACTTGCAAACGTAGCTAAAATTTGCAACCACACTCAAAAAATAAGACAGTGATCGATATGTCTTAGAATCATTATGTGCCATTATCTTAACACTCCATAAATTTTAAAATATATAAATTATATAACTCTTTCAAATATACATATTTTTTTGAAAACTCATAATAGTTTCCATAGTAATCTTCGGATTCATTAAAAATAACAAGTTGAATGAAACTACTAAATTCACTTACAGATAAATCAATATCTAAAGACTTGAAAAAGTCGATAATATTAGAATCTATATCTAATTCAGTCTCTTCATCAACACGTTTATTTAATGTTTCATAACAATCATTACCATAAAAACCACCAGATATCCATGATTGTTCCATAAAACATGTATTCAAAACATTTTCATCTAAATTACAAATAGTGTTTTCATCAAGAAAACAATAACTGTACTCTAAATTAGCTGAAACATTAGCAAACATAACAGCCTTTTTAACAAAATCTTTGTAATTAATCATATGTATGTCTCCTTCAATAATCACAACAGATTTTGATAGATACATATATAATTTGGAGGAAGGCGTGAGATTCGAACTCACGGGGCTTTTACACCCTGCAGTTTTCAAGACTGCTGCAATCGGCCACTCTGCCAGCCTTCCATAATTTGGTGGGTAGTGATGGATTTGAACCACCGTGCCTTTCGGATCGGATTTACAGTCCGACGCAATCAACCGCTCTGCCAACTACCCATATAACTATTCATTAAATTTCTTTTGAGTCTTACTAATTAAGCCAAGATTGTCATGGTATCTCTTATATTGCTCTTTATCTTTTTCATCTTTCAACATAATTTCACAATGTAAATCACAGCAATAAAAACGATCACCTACAAAACTATAACAAGCTTTTTTTAGAGCTTTCAATCGTTGAGCAGATAACTTATTTAGTTTCTCTTCATCAAAATCAACATCTAAAACATCACTGGATTTTAACATACTGTTACCTCATGTTTTAAAATTTGGCGGATAGTGTGAGATTCGAACTCACGGGGCTGTTACACCCGCTAGTTTTCTAGACTAGTGCCATAGACCGCTCGGCCAACTATCCATAATTCAATTGGTGGGCACCAGACATTTAATCCAAGAAAAAAACCTTAGTTCCCATAATTTGGTGGGTAGTGATGGATTCGAACCACCGTGCCTTTCGGAAGGGATTTACAGTCCCCCGCAATTGACCACTCTGCCAACTACCCATATATCTTATAATCTGGAGGTGCGTGTGAGATTCGAACTCACGAAGCTCTTTCGAACTTACCTTCTTAGCAGGAAGGTGTAATCAACCACTCTACCAACGCACCATGTTTTATCTTTTACATCTTAAATTTGGCGGATGGTGTGAGATTCGAACTCACGGGGCTGTTACACCCGCTGGTTTTCAAGACCAGTGCCATAGACCGCTCGACCAACCATCCATATACTATTATGTTACAACATCAATTTGGTGGAGAGAGCAGGATTCGAACCTGCGAAGCTTACGCGACGATTTTACAGACCGCTGGCTTTGACCGCTCACCAATCTCTCCATATATAATTTGGTGGGTGCTGATGGATTCGAACCACCGTGCCTTTCGGAAGGGATTTACAGTCCCTCGCAATCGTCCACTCTGCCAAACACCCTTTAATTCTTTTTATTTACTTCCTTACTTTCTATGTTTCACATTGTAGCAACTTAAAACACCTTTGTCAACAACTTTTTTAATTTATTTTAAAATATTTTACTTTAAAATCAAGTGTTTACATTATTTATAGTCGAACTTAGCCCTGCCACATTAGGACATAAAAAAACCCTTGAAGGTTAGCCTCCAAGGGTTCTGAGATTTATTATTCAAATCATCCCAAAGTTAGAGGCCGCAATCGACCCCTACTCTCTGGTCGATTATTGAGAATAGTATGAATAATAGGATGAACTGTTAACAAACATAGTTTTCATGATTTTGCTCCGAAAATTTTAAGTAATAATTGGATTATAACAGATAGAAGAAAAAGATACAAGGAATTTTAAATTAAATAAAAAGAAAAAGTGATTGAATTTTTTTATTCATTATGATATCCTCCACGCAAAGAGGACTATATAATGAGAAAACCAAGGTTTGGAAATTGCTATACAGGTGATTGGCCATATGAATCAAGTGCTGGTGTTGGACTTTCATTTCAAGGAATTCCAACAGATTATAAAAAGTTTTTAGATATAGTAATGGGCGAAAGCTGTAATCCAATATCTGCCAGAAGGATTTTAAAAGTATTGGAAAGTGGTGAGAAAAAATATGTTACTGTAATGGATGGTCTTAACTTTGAATACATATGGGAGTCACTGAAAGAAATAGGAGTAACCATGGAAGTTACACCACCTTATGAATATGAAAAGGAAGGCTACGATTATATACAGAAAAATAGTGATATAGATAGAGCAGTATTAGAAACCATTAAAAACAAAGATACCAATATAGATTTGAAAAACATCGATATTGAAGTATATGAAGAAAGGTTGAAAGCCACCAGAGAAAGTTTAGAATTTCAACCTCATAATTTTGGAAGATATGAATAATAGAAGCTTATCAAAGCTTCTATTATCAACTAAAGTACATGTTCAAAACACTTATTTTGTCAATTAAAGCATTTCTTGGCAAACAAATAAGCTCTTGGCGAATAGGATCATTCTCCTTCATCCATGTTTTGATAAAATCATCAATCAAAGCGTCAACAAATATTGATGAATCGTTTTCAATATTCAATTCGTCATTACAATTAAAAGTTTCTTCAAATGACAAACTCTCATTTTTAATTAAATACATCTTCTTATCATCAATATTATAAGCAACCAAAAATTGACTTTTGTTATAACATTCAATAAGAACTAATGCAGGGACTGGAACAATTTTACCATCATTTTTAATTTTAAATGTGTTTCTGAAATTAGATTGCATAAAATTACGAAAAAGCTTTGAAGAAAAGCTTTGCAATGATGAATAAGAATCAATAAAATATAAACTTTTATTTTTTTGATATTTATACATAATATCTGATTCAACAGTTAAAATATTTCCAAAAACATCTCCAATATATTCACTGGTATTAAAATAATCAATAATACTTTTGAATTTATTTACACAAGAAAAATCTAATGTATTTATACCAATAGCTTTATTAACATGTCGAATATTACCATGATTTGTATTAATGTGGTGAATGTTAAATGCACCAACAGACATGCTTACAAAAAGCCTTTTTTTATTTAATACTTCAATAGATCCACCCAATGAACCATTGGAGTTAGGCGTAAATTTATTTTCATAATTAGGAAAATTAATTGAAAGAGAATTCTCAATCAAAGTCTTTTGCTTATTTTTGTCTGATCTGATTGACATATTTTGTACCCATATCAAAGAAGATTCACATTATAATATAGTTGTTCTACTAAAGCAATATAAATTACAATTAAATAGCAAAATTTTATGCAATCTTGTTAAAAGTCTCCTATCAATTAAATCCAATACATACTCAAAATATTGATCTTGTCTGACAATGCAGATTTTGGCAATAAAATCAATTCTTGTCGTACAGGGCAATCAGTGTACAACCAGTTTTCATCTATAGCATTTTGGTTTAAAGCCGACATTTAATGACCTCATTATTTAAAAATATTTGAATTACTATAATATCGAAATAAAGAACAAAAGTAAAGAAATAAAATATTTCTTGATAAATAAAGTATATTTCGATATAATTAACAAAATTTTTTTTTAATTTGGAGAAGACATGAGTAAAATAACAACTGAACATTGTAAAGCTTTTATCTTAAAAACACTTTCATTAGATAATAGCGTTAAAATTAAAAGAACTAAAAAATATAAAAACGATGATGGTCTTTATATTAGAGATTTTGAAATAAGCAATGGACAGACCTGCTCCATCGTGGAAACTGCAGACGGCACTCTTTCAATGATGGAATCTCAAATTAAAAAATCATTTACTCGTAAACAATTATCAGAAGCTGAAAGACATATAAACTTAATTGATTTATATATGGAGCTTGGAAAAAAATATGAGGGAGTAGAATTAGACAGTGGTGCAAAAGAGCTAATTGATAATGATGCCATTAGAGAAACGCTACCATCACAATTTATCTTTAACTTCCCAAATCAGGTTAACAATAATGTCAAAGAAAACATAAATAATGAATTGGAATCAGCATTCATTTTCAAAAATAATGATAGCTTAGAATCTTTCTGTTTTGCAATAATGCCAAAAAACGAAGACTTTTATGAGAATTATCATTTATTAGATACTATTAATCCTTTGATAAAAGATGAATTCATATTAATCGACAAATGTCACTATGTATTAAACCCTGAATCAAAAAATCAAAATATTACGGTTAAGGGTGTGATTGATTATCTTCAAAGTCTTGGATTTACATACAAAAAAGAACCAAAAAATAAGAAATCATGTTTATTTGGGTCTTATATGCCCGAAGAAAAAACTAATAAAAATTTTGATGCGAAAAAATATTTAAAAAATATATTGAAAAAGGCAGAAGAAGATTCAGAATCGATGGAGGCATATATTAGTGAAATTAAAAATATGCCGGATGAACAAAAAACAAAAATTGCTAACGAATTTTACTTTTATTTCCCTGATGGAACATACAATAATGATATTGCAAATATAAATAATGGGTTGGACACATTAATGCATCAACCAAATAATTTTGGAGAATATATGTGTTTTACCTTCCATGATTCATTAAAATCAGAACCAGATCTTTATCTGAGCAATCTTACTCTTGGAATATTGCCTTCATATTTTGATCTTGTAGATGAATATAATTTTGAACCCAACAGTTATAAACAGAAAAATGCAGAAGAAATAAAAAACTTAACAATCAATGATGTTATTAAAATACTTCAAAATTTAGGCTTCAAATATAAAAATGACAAAAATGCAGGTGAGTGCCAATGCATGCTTCATAAACTAAATATCAAAGTGTCATAATATAAATAATAGAAAGGCAAAATGTTAATATAAAATACATTTCATAGGGAGGTTAAAATGCAAAAAAAATGTTCAATATATGACTATATAAAAGATCCAATGCAAGCAAATCAAGCAAAGGAAATAATAGATTATAATGATAGCAAAAAAAGCAAGACATCAATAAGAATTTTAATATTAGCTGTTATTTATCCTTTTATTGTGGCATTTGCTTCCTCAATAATAGGAGTGAGAGAAGAAAGAGTAATTCGTTCTTTGGGTCATAGTTTTTCATATTTTGATGTTTTAATGCCAACAGTAATTGTCTCATTATGTGGACTTCTATTTGCTTATTGTGTGAAAAATCTGCTGTATAAGTTCTTTTATAAAACGGCATCACAATCACCAATGCTAATAACCTTTATAACAGGTACTTTTTTTGTAGGTTTGTTGTATAATTTAACCAATTATTATATGTCAAATGTACCTGCAGAAAACGTCAATCCTCAAATAGCTTATTATATTATGATGTCAAATATGATTGGATTTGGTATTACATTAGGAATATTATCATTTATAAATATGTTATTTGTAAATGATAAAAACGAAATAGAAATTACAAATGAATATGATAAAGAAAACTATTTCTCTTTTGACGCAGAACCTAAATTGTTAGAAATGGTAACAGATAAAAAAGCATTAGCAGCTATCAAAGGTGAACCATTAAGACAAATATTATATAATTCAATCAAAGCAGCAGGTAGAGATATGTACGTTTTTGAATATCAATTAATGAAGAAAATAAAATGAAAGAGGCTGAAGCCTCTTTTTTATGACATGTTAAAATGTTCTTGATGAATCCACCAGAACCGACCTTGCCTATGACAGTGATTGGTTAATCTCTTGTACAAAGAAAAGTGTTCTTCTTTCAACATTTCAAGTTCACTTGGTGGCATTTGTTCAACATTGATTAGAATAAATGGCTCTTTGAGATAATATTCATCAACTCCTTTAGATATACACAGTTCAAGGAACTCTTTTTTATTTTCAGCTTGACCAACAGCCAAAATAGTAGTGACACCTTCACCAGTAGCGAAATAAACCTCTCTCAAATAATAAGTATTCATATGATTCACCTCTCTTTTGATTGATATTATATCGAATATTAAATATAATTCAACATCTTATTTTAAGCATTTTTTAAATGCATTGCATTTTAACAATTAACAGTTCATCCATATTAAAATCTTTTATTTTTTTGTTAAATAACTTTTCAAATTCAAAGATTTGATTAAAGGAGACAAGAGTACCTAAAACAATAACATGATTTTCTGAATACATAACATTTTTATTGGAATCTGTTGTCTCGAAAACAAAAGATGTTTTTAATCCAGCATTCAAATTAAAAAATGCAAACAAGAATCCCTCATAGTATATCCTTTTGTTGGCCACAAATCTATATAAAAATATAGAAAAGATAAAAGACATTAATGTAAGTATAAAATTAATAATGGAACTTATTAATATATCTGAAAATAAAAGACTTCCAGTTATGTATGCTTCATCTTGAAATAAATCTAAAATATCTTTATTTGGAAATATTTTAGTAATGTAAGTGTAAATGATAAAAAAAGAAATAATACAGTTTATTACTTTTCTATCTGACTTAAATACTAAGAGAGACTTTATCTTTACAACAGAATAAAAAAAGATAATCAATGAAAAAATAAATGTTAAAAAAACAAATAAAATTAATATTTGTATCATGAAAGAATTAATATTCTTCAAATATTTAAGAGAGTCAATTAAAATTAAAACAGAAGAACAAGATCCAAATACTGCTAAAAACTGAATAGAAAATAAAACATTGAAAAGATTTTTAATCATACACCACCTATTAACTAATTGCATACATGAAAACAGTTATTTTTTCGTCTTCATTTAATTCATAAAGTTTTTTACCAAAGTTTTCTTCAAGCATTACAACATCATTATTCTTAATTAATTTACCATAGAAAATAACATGATCATTAGTATATTCAATATCTTTATGCTTTCCTTCATATACAAATTTATCTTCAATTATTTTCATTATTGAAGTTTCTACACTTTTTACAAAAAAGAATTGACCAGAATTAAAAAACTGTTTTTTCTTTATTATGACAATAGCAGTAAAACAAACAGTTGCAATTGAAAAAGTACCTATGAATAGAAAACCAATAAAGGAATAAGAATATTGCATTGTTGAGAAATAAGCAAAAGTTAAATAGTAAGTAAAAACTATAATGTTTAATATATTATTATTTGAAAAAACAGAAATTAAAAATTTATTTGAGATTGCTGAAAAAGTAGAGAGTAAAGAAGTCAAAAAACACAGAATATAAAAAAAGAACAAATAACTTTTAATATAGTAATCATTATCAAAACGCTCTAACTCTAAATATAAAGGAAATGAGAATATAACATGACAAGAAGACATAATGACTAATAAAATTTGTATATTAAATAAAAATTGTAGATAATATTTCATTTTACATCCTTTTCTAAAACTTAAAAATAGAACATATTTTAACTAACAAAAAAAGGGCCGAAGCCCTTTCTTTTTTCTTAACGACGCTTACTTCTTCCAAATCCAAATGAACGTTGTTTCTGTGCTGGCTTAGGTTTTACATAATTTGAAGCAGCACTGGTTGTGGGTTTTTGCTTCACAACTTGAGTCTTATATGGTTGATTACGATAAGCATCTTGTGACAATGGTTGAACTTTTTTAGTTGCATCAACTGGTTTCAACTTTTGTGTACTGTTCAAAGAATTAGGTGATTTAACTGGAGCCAACTTATTTTGATAGGCTTGATAATTCTTAACAGATGCTTGTTTAGTAGCATTGTAAGCAGCAAAGCTTGAACGACCAGTAGCACTTGGCTTATACTGACTTGTTACTGCTGACATGTTGCCTTTATTTTTAGTAAATGAGTCATACAGCATACTTGCGGCAAAACCACCAGCCATTGACCACATAAAGGTACTGAGAGCACTTGAACCAGATCCTTCTGATGAACTTGAGTTACTTCCAGTTCCTGCAACATTATCAACTGGAGCATTTTCATCTTTTTTCACAAGGTTAAGCATTTTTTCGCCATTTTCATCAACACTGAAATAAGCATCAACAATTGATGGATCTTGGGCTTTCATTTTTGCCAAAATCTCTTTAAGTTCCTTATCTTCTGCACTTTCATAAGTAGGTTGATAAGTTTGATTATTACTGCTTACAGAAGAACTACTCACATTACTTGAATGAAGGCTTGAATTCTTAGGTGCCTCATATTCATTATTACAGCCAGTCAGCAACACAGCAGAAAACAGTACAGCATAAGCAATTGTCTTTTTAAACATTTAGTCTTAACTCCATTGTTGGTTTATTCGATAATTATAGCAAAAATTTTTAAAGATGACAACATTAAAATTAAATAGAAGCCATTGGATAAACTTCAAGATCAAATTTTGTGAGTTTATCGTCTTTATTTTCCAAAATACCTAACTCAACAAGTTCTTTTACAAAAGATTCTTGTGGATATTGAATCAAGCATTCAGACAAAGCGAGTTCATCCATAATTTTAATCAAATTTCTATAAGCAGATGAGTAATTAACATCATCTTTATTTATTTCCTTAGAGTAATAACAATCATTGGCAACATAAACCATAATAAATTGGTCTTTATCTGAGATATACTGAATATCCAGTTTACACAAAGTAGAGTTGTAGGTACGAATAATATTTTTACCCTTTTTATATTCTTGAATTTTACAACCACTTAGTTTATTCAAGAATTCTTCTAATGGACTTTGTTTCCTAAAAATTTCAGAAAAATAAACAATCTCATCCCTAACAATGCCTTCAAAAAATTGAGAAGCATACTTTATGTTAAAAGTGCCCATAAAGTAAGGATATAGATTATCTTTTGTTACAATCACAGGATAGTCTTTAGCAAACTCTTTAACTTGATCTACAATATTTTTATTAAAATGAAGTTCAAGACAATTTTTATAAATAATAGAAAAAGAATTCATCAGTATAGTAGGCTTAATTTGTTCAGGCATATAACTAAATGAATAAAAATCTTTTGGGAGCCTTTGGATAGCAATTAACTCATCATTCAAGTAAATATTTACTGAATGAGAATTGGATACCACTTCAAGATAAACTGGATAATCTTTTAGAAAAAATCTAAAGCAACCACCTTCCTGAGTCAATTTAGTCTGATCACTTTCAAAGATAACCGTCATTATACCCTCCAAATTATTTAGTAATTTTACATCAAATTAAGAAAATAATCAATAATTAAAGGATAAATAAAACAAAAGGCATTGAAAAAAAACAATTAAATGCTATTTTAACTTATCAGTCGGAGTAAATTACAATGAATCAAGATCTAGCAGTTATCCCTGTAATTAGTTTAATAGGTTATCCAATTGGAGTTGTAGCAATAATTGTTGCATTATTTTCCATATATGAACTTTTCTGGTCGAGTGAAAACCCAGACAGAATGATGCCAGCACTTTTCAGAATGTTAGCTTCATTCTTCGGTTTTTCACTTGCATTAAATATTATTGGAAACGAAAATATAATCAAATTATTAGTTATTGTTGGTATTATCATCTCTGGAACTATTTTTGGATCGACTACCTTTTGGCTTTTAAAAAAATATAAATCGTACATTGCGTATAAAAATTTCAAGAAAAGAATGACTAGCCTCACAAATATACCAGATAATTTTGAGAATTTGGCTCCTAATATAGAAACAATTGAACAGTCACTATTGCAATTGAAAGATAAATTAAAAGAAGTCAAAGATAAAAAGAAACAAAAAGAATTAAACAATTTGCAAAAATTATTAACCATTAAAAAAACAACATTTGAAAATTTACTAAAAACATTAAAAGAAGAACAGCCAGAATTAAGATATGAACTCAATATTTAATTGAAAAAATAGAGTTTGTATGATATTATCAATGGTTTAAAAGGAGTGATATCATGCAATCTATTAGTTTTTTTGAAGGTGTTTTATACATTTTATCTATTATTGGATTAATGGTATTTTGTAATGGAATGGTCGATACTATTAAAACAATAGACTTTGGAAAAAAACCATCAAAAGTAAATATAGATGAGTCAAATTTAAAAATTGCTAAAAACTTTATACAAACATTTTTTGGTATCACAGTATTTATGATTGCTTTATTATCTACTGACTCATCTCAATTTATGTTAAATAAAACAACATATATAGCAACAGCCATAATTGCAGTTGGATTGTTATTGCCTATCAGAAATATTAAAAGATTTATCAATTATCTAAAATACAGAAACTTGAAAAAGGATTTTGCTAACTTAGTTACAATAGGTGATGATTTCAATAGCTTAGCACCAGCAATATTTAAAATAAATGATGCATTAAAGATTATTAATTTGAAATTAGAAAGTGTAAAAGATGAAGATGACAAAAAAGATCTTGAATGTATGCAAGAACTTCTGAATATCAAAAAAAATAATTTGAGTGAAATATCGAAGACTTTAAGAGATAATATGGCAGCTATCAAATAGTTGCCATTTGATACACATCAACAACATCAATTGTAAGAATGTCAGAATCTCCCATTAAATCCATAGATTTCAAAGTCTTAATAAAAGACTCTTTTGGAGTATTCAATATAACTAATTCCAATGCTTTTCTGGCAACAAAGTCAACATCATATTCTTGTTGAATAATCAATCTGTCACCCCATTTAGTAGCAGTCAGAACATTACCATCCAGCAAAGTATCATAATGTCCAATCATAATATCATATTCTTTTATTTTTGCTTTATAATGTATATCAATACAGTAAGCACTGGTCATGAATGTTGTAATAATATCATCTTCGTGATGAAATCGTTCAACAGTAACATTTTCAAAATTAGATTTTAAGAAATTATCATAGTTTGATTCATCTTCAAAAACCCAAGAGAAATAAACAATGCCATCCCTTATAATTGCTTTGTATTTAATCTGGTCATAAGCTTTGTTTAAATCAGTAATTTCTATAGCATACTGATAATATGGATAAAGAGTTCTATCTTTATTAACAGAAATTGAATAATCTTCATTCTTAATATTTTTTTTACAAAAGCTAAAAACTTGTTCAATAATATCTTTTTCAAAATGAATATGAATACAATTTTTAATAGAGTATTTAGCTAAACGAATAATTTTTTTAATAGTTGGATCAACATAGTCTTCTGAATATAAAAAGTAATCAAAAGAAAAAAGTTTGAAACCAATTGAAGAAAGCATGATATCATCTTTAAAAACTTTAGATGAACGAATATTGTTATCAGTAGTAACCATAACTTCTAATTCTTTATCATAATAATTATAACCATTATTATGCTCACTGATAATGCAATCATAGTCTTCATAGATTTTTATAGCAGCCATACATCCTCCGAAAAGATGGCCCATTATAACACAAATGAGCCTTCAACTCAATTAAAATGATGAATGACTCTGATAAGCAAAAGGATAATTCATACAATTAATATTTGAACGAACAAAACTATCAAAATCAGAAGAATTTATTAAATTCAAAAGTTCAGCAACTTTTTTAGATTTATTATTAGCTGGAATTAATTGAACAATTCGCTTAAATACATACATTTTATTGTCTACTTTTTGAACATTTTCAATTTCTTCTTGACCAACAATAATATCAAGAACAAAATTAGGCTTATCAAGAACTAATTGACAGTCACCACTGCTTGACATAGTTATTGAAACTTTTATATTTTTATCTCTGAAATATTTTTCTAATTGTTGTAAAAAATAAAAACGTGAAGCATCTTTTGAAATAGTAAATAACTGTTCAATCATAGTATCTTGATTAATAATAGGATTAAACACATCAATAACTGAATAGAATGGATAGTTTATATTCTTGATAAGGTCATCCAGTATATTGAAAAAACTATCGGATTGAACTTCTTTAATAAAAGCTTGATGATCAGCAGAAATTTGGTATCTGGTATAACAGCTAGTCCCACTACGTGCCAAATAAACTAAATCGCTGGATAAGTTTTTATGAGAACTTTTTCTATATATGACAAATCTATATTCAAACTCATTACGTTTTTCCAAAAAAGTAACGACAAAAGCTGCCGTTTCACCAAAACTGCTTTCCCTCCAATCTGTATTTACTTTGAATCCCATATTTTCAAAATGCTTACGAACTTTATATAAAGATTCTTCAATTTTCAGATTTCTAGAAGTATAAAACAATTTATTAGCCAAATCTTTTGCTTCTGTTATTTTTTGAAGACGATCTACTTTATCTGGATAATTTAACGTAGAATTTATAATCATTGATAAGACCTCAAATTAATTAACTTTCAAAATATTCAAAGCTTTTCTGAAACGATAACGAGTAAGATCAATACCAATCATTTCCATAGAGTCAATAACAGAAAAAGAGTTAAGACTACCTGTAATAACCAAGAAAACAAGTGGCATAATTTGTTTAAATTTGACACCTTCATTAGTGGCTACTGATTTAAGTGTAGTCAAAATATTATCTTTATCCCAAACTCTCATGTTATCAAAAGAAGATAATATAGATTCTACCATCTTTAGTGGTGAAAAATCTTTAAATTGATCAAAATCTGAAACATTGAGTGCAATATCAGAGTTATAGATAAATTCTACTATTGGTAATACTTTGTCATATGTATCAACACGGGGTTTAATCATGGGAATCAATTTCAGCAATTTGTCATTACTGGACAACCAGTCAACGAAACCTTTTGAAAAGTCTTCATCACTTGAATCACGAATCCAAACACCATTAAGCCATGTCAATTTATCAACATCAAAGACAGGGCCACCAAGGCTCACTCTGGCGAGATCAAAGTTCTTAATCATTTCGTCCAAAGTGAACTTTTCTTCTTGATTAGGCATAGACCATCCCATACGGCCAAGATAGTTTAACAAAGCTTCTGGTTTATAGCCTTTGTCACGATAGAATGTGATAGATGTAGGATTATGTCGCTTAGACAATTTACCACCATTCTTATCACGCAGTAAGGGCATATGACAGAACACAGGTTTTTCCCAACCAAAATAATGATAGAGTAGAATTAACTTAGGTGTGGATGGCAACCATTCTTCCCCACGAATAACATGGGTGATATCCATCAAATGGTCATCAACTACGTTCGCCAAGAAATAAGTAGGCATTCCGTCTTGTTTTAATAGGACTTGTCTATCCATTTGCGACCAAGGAATAGATACTTGACCTCTTAATAAATCATCAATAACACAGTCACCATCTGTCTCTGGCAAATGCATTCTAATGGTGTATGGAACATTCTGACTAAGTTTTTCAGCAACTTCATCTGCTTTCAAATGATTACAGCAATCATATTTATAGGCATGACCATTAGCTTCTGCTGTTGCTCGATCTGCTGCAATTTTATCTGAGGTACAGAAACAGTGAAATGCATGACCATAACTAACCAAATCATGTGCATATTTATGATAAATGTCTTTTCTTTCACTTTGGCGATAAGGTACATGTGGACCACCAATATCTGGTCCTTCAACCCAATTAAGGCCGAGCCATTTTAAAGAATCAAAGATTTTAGTTTCAGATTCACGAGTTGAACGAGCCTGATCAGTGTCTTCAATACGAAGAATGAATTCACCATTATGCTGTTTAGCAAAACAATAATTGAAAAGAGCCATATAGGCTGTACCAACATGTGGGTCACCAGTAGGTGATGGTGCAACTCGTGTACGAATTTTACGCATAAAAATCTCCAATAAATTGGAGTTATTCTATCAAAAAAATATAAAAAAAGCAAGTTTTTAAGCTTGCTTTAAAGGTTCTCCTTCTGAAACATAAAGATTTAATGTTGCAATAAATTGCTCCTTTGACATATCAGGGGTGAACGCATATGAAGAAGGGATTTTAGTTCCTTCATAATACAAACTAAACATACTTTCATAATGTAAAATATCCCAAAGCATATCAGGTATTTTACCTTCAAATGTAGTCAACACATAACGAGGATATTCACCATTATCTTTTCTATATGACATTTCCAAAACTTCGGTTTTGTAAGACATGGGAATTTGATTATAGAAAATATAATCAATCAATTGAGTTACAAAAATATGTTGTTTATCAAAAATATTTTTAATTTTGGAATCAATAGCATTAATTTCATTCTGCATTATAGCTACAATGTTTTTAGAGCTATTACTATTATTAGAAACAGACTCTAATTCAGATTTTTGCTTATATAAATCATCAATACTTTTTAACTCTGATACATAGTTTTTATAGACAACTTCTACTTCTTGCAAAGTCATTTTATTTTTAATCATAATGTTTACCTGTATTAAAGAAATGGATATAACTCACCTTCATTATTGCTTTTTTTAAGATAGAAATACTTTTTCAAGTTCAATGAAATATCTAACTTAGGAATTTCTGGACTTTCTACTTCAATATAACTCATTTCGTGTTCAATATTACCAAAGTTATCACACTTATGATAAATAGTACCATCACTTTTGTTTAATAACCATTCAATAGCTGGATACGGAAGTGGGACTTCAAAGCCATTTGATTTCAGTTTTAAGACAAATGGAGTCTTCTTATTATAAGCAGTTTCAAAAAAATCCTTACTTAAATGTTTATATTGATAATTTTGTGTGCGAAAGATAGTTTCCATGCTTTCAGTTACTTCAACTAAATCACGTTCAGCAAATGCTTTAATAGTAAAATGTTGATAATAAGTTTCACAAAAGAATTGTGCAAACCAACTTACTGGCCTTAGAATTAAATAAACATGAACAGAACGGTAAGCTCCATCAGCGTAACTATTTTGAAGTGTAATATCTGCTTTATATTTAACCATTATTAGAATACTCCAATGAATGCCATAATAAGTACGCCAATAAGCATACCACCACAAAAAAATAAAGGGGAATAAGATTGCTGAATATCAGGCTCACCATGAGCAGGGCAATGGCAGGCTAATTGTTTAAGCTTTAATTCTGGAAGATCAAAATGTTCCTTAGCCTTTGATACGACCATATTGTAAGCATAATCATAACCACGTTCAGAAATTGAAAAACTGATAGCTTCAGTAGCTGGTGAATAACCATCTGTTGTAGAATTTTTTGACTGATAAAAAATATACATCCAAAGCCTGTCTTCTTTTTCTTCAAATTCGTATCGCATAGCTGAATCTCCAATTTTACAAAATTATACTATAAAAGAAGCATTTTATCAATTAATAAGTTTCGAAAGTTTAGCAGTTAATGCAGAAACTTCATGTTCTTTGAATCCATTTTGACAAAAAATAAGATTTGGATGACTATTCCAAATATCAGGGTGATCATCAAGAGCGAACCATGCTTTATTGTAATGATTAGTCGATAACCACTCTTCACATTCTTTGAGTCTACTTCCATCACTGTTATCATAGTGACAAGGAGTTACACCTTTAATAAGTTTTCGGATGTCAATTGAAAATGGCTGTTTCAATTGATCATAATTTCTTTTATCTCGCCATGAACTAGAAATGATAATAGTGATATCAATATCATTCATAAAATTACGAATAACACTTTCAAATGCTGGAATAAAATAGAAATAAGAGTTTTCTTCATCTGTAGCATCAGGTTCAGGCCAAAAATAGTGCAAGACACCATCAAAATCTAAAAATAAAACTACTGTAGGCTTGAGAGACATTATACTTGCTCCAAAAGCTGTTGGAAGATCTCCATTTCACGTTCTTGGAATTTATCATGACACCAAACAAGATTTGAAACACGATTCCATGCATAATGATCGTCATCAATAGCAATCCATGCAGAAGACATGTCATTTTTTGCAAGCCAATCAAGAGCTTCATTGTAACGTGAACCATCACCAGATGGAAAACTTGGCGTAACATCAGAAATCAACAGTGCAATATCTGGTGAGAAGAACTTTTGAATTTGACTCAGTGTGTATTGTTTTTTCCAAGTGCTAGAAATCACAATGTTAAAATCAAAGCGATTTTTGTTTTCACGAATTTTTGATTCAAAGTTTGGAAGATCAATAAATTTAAGGAGTCCACCCATAAGTGGATGAAAAACACCATCAAAATCGAGAAAAAGAACTACTTTTTTCATTGTGAAACTCCTTGAATTAATGACCCATTATAGCAAACAATGGGTCTAATATCAAGGATTAAAAATTCTGCTCAATAATGAATTTCTTCCATTTAGTATGATCATCATCAGTCATAGGAAGATTAAATGACTTAAAGATTTCATAAGCTTCTGATTTGTCATCAGAACGTTTAATCATTGCCGTTTCAAATCCATTTTTATCAATGTGATAATCAAGCATGAAACCTTTTTGACCGGGAATAAATTCCATCGCAGTTTCAAAATCAAGACCTTTCATTTGTTCAGCCATTTCACTAAATACTTGAACTAAACCAGTAGCATCTTTTGGAACATTATAACAAAAACCATTCCAATCATAAGTAATTTTTGAAATAAAACCTTTGCTAATATAATCATCCAGTCTAAGAAGCTCAGGATCATTTACATTTTGAGAACCAACATAAAGTTTACCTTCGGCTGGAACCCAAATAACACCAGAATAAAGTGCAAGAGTGTTAGTATAATCTTGCATGTCAAAGATTTTCTTTTCAATTAAATCAATGTAAATAATCCCATATTCAACAGGGTGAAGTCCACCAAAATTATGTTTACCATAAAATTGAGTATCAGAATTTTTAAATTCACCAGTAGATTGGTTCTCATTATAATCCTTCATCAGTTTTTCATGATATAGAACAAATTCATCCAATTTTGAAGTGTCATCACGGAAAAACATTGGATTTTTTAAAATATGAGCAGTAACACTATTCGTCCATACAGGAAAAGAAATGAGTGAATCATTTTTCTTACGAACAACAAGCTGCACCAATCCACCCATAATATAATCCTCCAAATAAGGATGCTATTATAGCAAAAATAATTTATTTTTACAAGACTATTTATTATTTCGAAAAATATCGTACAATAATATTAATTAACATGTTAATGGAAATGAAGAAATGAGATTGTTTAAGGATAAGATATCAGAAAAATTAGAAAATGATTTAACAAAACTGATAGATGCTTATGGAACATCAAATATGTATGCACCAACAGCAGAAGAGTATGAAGCAGGTGCATTAAGTCAAAAAATGCAATCTAAAATTTTTACAGTTGGTGCTGGAATCGGTGCAGCAGTAGCAGTTTTGTCACCACTTGCTATGAATGCTGGATTAATAGGCAACTTAGGTAATTCAGCTAATGTTTTGTTAGGAAGTTCTGTTGCAGCAATTGGTGGTGTTTTAGCATTATGGACAAAAATGATGGAAAAACAACATACAAGTGATGCTAAATATTTAAGAGAAGATGGCCCAAGCAAAGCATTTGAAGAAAGTGTTAAAAATCTTTTGGATAAATCTGAAATGTCATACAATGATGATGACATTACTAATTTAAAAAATGCAGTAGATGCGAGAACTAAGAAAAATCATAAAACAACAAATAATGATGAAATAAATCTTGGAGTATCAAGAATTCTTAAAAGAATGGAAATGTGAAATTAAAAGTGCTGAAAAGCACTTTTTGTTTGACCAATTAAAATAAATTATTATAATGTCAAAAATAACGTTGGAGAATGTATGACTAGAAATATATTGAAAGCATCTGCCGTATTACTCACTTTATTACCTATTCAAATTTATGCATCTGACCTAGAAATCATTGAACAGTGCTCTTCAAAATATAACCATCTTAAGAAAGATGATATAAAGTTGAAAGAATTAAATGATGATTTTGAAAATGGTAAAGAAAAAAGCATGTTCTTTGATCCTTCAACATTACCTTCAAGCTGTACTATGTCTAAATGTATCGCATTTAACTATGAAAAACTCGATTTTATAGAAAGAAAATTCAATGATTCAATGAGAAATGGTATCTATACAATAGTTGCATTAAAGAACGGAGATAGCAGGTGTAATTTTACTGCTAATCCATCTGATGAAGTTTGCTATGCATCCATCAAAAACGAAAATAATGAAATTAAATCAAAATATGGGTTCAATTATAAAGTCAACTTAACAACAAGAGTGATAACTTTTGAAATCTTTGATGTAAAGAATAAAAATATGATATTAGAAAATAATACTGTTATATTCAGAACAAGCAGTGAAAATGGAAAATTCAGATCAGGTATTTGTCCAAGTAAATTTGATATAGATAGTCCAATTGGCCAAAAAATTCTTGATGTATTCCCAAATCAACCAAGATGAAAGTTATGAAAAAGAATATATTATTATTATCAATAATTGCATTAACTGGATGTGCTACATCCATAGAGAAACAATGCGATCCAGAGAAAAACTATATAATATCCAATCCAGAATTAATGGAAAAATACAAAGAAGAATTTAAAAATGGAGAAATCAAAAGTTTATATTATGACTTTTCAGAATTAAGTGCAAATAAAGGAAAAATATGTAAAAACTCTAGCTGTGTAAATTATGATTATAAACGTTTAAGCTTTACAGAAAAAAAATTTAATAATTTAGATAGAAATGGAATATATTCAATATATATTCATCCGAAAGGAAATAAAAGATGTAATTTTTGGACATATAGTTGGGACAAAGTTTGTTATGAAAGCATTAAAAACGAGAATAATGATATCAAATCAAAATATGCTGTAATAATGTATACAGAAAATGATGCTACTATCTTAGAATTTAAAAACCTCAAAGACAATAAATTAATATATAAATACTCTCATACAATATACACAACTGGAGCTATAAGTGGGGCTGGTTTTGGGTCTTGCGGAGTAAAACAAAATAATAATCCAGAATATAAATTTAACCCAATTGCATTTATAGAAAATCCTTTTAACATACCTTACAAATTTTAATTTAAAAGAAATATATTAATTATGAAAAAACTCATTATATTATTACCAATTATCCTTACTGCTAGTTGTTCTACGCCACAAAAAACTCAGTGCGATACAGAAAATAACTATATAATATCAAATCCAGAACTAATGGAAAAATACAAAGAAGAATTTAAAAATGGAGAAATAAAAAGCTTATATTATGATAAAACTTCCATAGGTTATGAATCAACATCTGTATGTAATAGCTCATTTTGTGTTTATTACGATAATAAAAAATTTGACTATATAGAAAAAAAAATAAATGATCCATTGAGAAAAGGAGTATACACAATATATAATCACCCTAAGAATGACAAAAGATGTAATTTTTCAAACCGTAGTTGGGATAAAGTCTGTTATGAAAGTATAAAAAATGAAAATAATGAAATTAAATCTAAATATGGTTTAACTATGTATAATGATAAAAATGCAACAGTAGCAGAATTTAAAAACAACCAAACAAACGAATTGCTTTACAAATACTCAAAAACAATTTACACTACAGGTGCAATAGGCGGTGCAGGGTTTGGAGTCTGTTCACCAGTTAAAATTAATAATAATTATAAATTCAATGCAGGATCTTTCCCAACAAATCCATTTGATGAGCCTTACAAATTTTAATTTAAAAAATATATAAAATATAATTTCATAAATACTTTTAAATTTGATTTATAAACATATACCATTATAATGTTTAAATAAACATTGGATAGAAAGATGAAAAAATTCATTACATTATTGCCAATTATTCTTGCTGCTGGCTGTGCTACACCACAAGAGACACAATGTGACCCCGAAAAGAACTATATCATATCTAACCCAGAATTAATAGAAGAATATAAAAATGAATTCAAAAATGGAAACATAAAAAATTTATATTATGATACAAGACAACTTGGCTCAGAAAAAAGTATACTTTGTAATAATTCATCATGTGTAAAATATGATGTAAAAAAATTCGATTTTATAGAAAAAAAAATAAATGATCAATTAAGAAATGGTGTTTATACAATATACAATCACCCTAAGAATGATAAAAGATGCAACTTCTGGACACAGAGTTGGAGTAAAGTTTGTTATGAAAGTATAAAAAATGAAAATAATGAAATAAAATCAAAATATGGGTTGTATATGTATAATGAAAATGGAGCAACAGTGAGTGAATTTAAAAAACTTAATACAAACGAATTAATTTTCAAATATTCTAGAACTATCTATACAAATGATGCAGTTGGTGGTCCTGGCTTTGGTACTTGTCCTATAATGAAAAATAATAATCCAAACTATAAATTTAATTATGGTAACTTTTCTTCAAATCCTTTAAATGAACCATATAGAATAGAATAATTAAATTCTATTATTTAATAATATTTATATTTTTATACCTTTTATATTGATTTTATTTATTTGATTTTTAAAATTTAAGTCATATACTATTTTTAATTAACATTCTTTTATATATGACCAATATAGTAAACTACAATCAAGAATATATTAATACAATTTTATCATATTTTGCTTATGTTGATATGAATGGAGAAAATGGATCAAAAAATTATATAAATCAAGATCTAATAAGTGAAGATAACATAGATTTTAGGGATAATTACAAAAATTACTTAATAAAAAAACATGGAGAACCGAAAGCAACATCTGAATTTAATAATTCTCAAAACGCATTAACCCTGCTTATGGAGAACTTTGTAATCACTAAACAAATAGTAACTACTGGTGGTAATGGATTTTCAGCAACAACCTTTAAACTAAAAAATGACCTACCATTACATGGATATTATGCTGGCGAGACTTTTGTTGCATTCAGAGGTACAGAAGCTTCCCAGTGGGGAGATATTGTCACCGATATGTTTTTAGCAACTTCTGATGCTTCTGCAAGCGGCCCTACAAGAAGAGCTTTTGAAAGAATATTTAAAAGCGTAAGATCTCAAGAAACTCAAGCTGTTGCATATCTTACAACTGAAATATATGACTCAGTGTTAAAATTAAATATTACTGGACATTCTTTAGGTGGTTATTTAGCTGTCAGAAGTTTATTAACATTTCAAAAAAATATATATGAAAGATTTGAAGAAAATACAAAAAACAAAAAAGAAAATACAGATCTAATCTTTACAGATGCAGAGAATACAAAAGCTCTGAGAGAAGCAAAAGTCTTAGCCTATATACAAGGTGAAATAAAAGGAGTGAGTACATTCAATGGTGCTGGACTCTCTATGCTGGATGGATTTTTCATTGGCGATCAGCCACTTGAAAATTTAGTTAAAAACTTTTATTCAATACGTGGTCTAAATGTTACAGCAGGCAACTTTTATGAGATGATAATGGGCAAAGGCCAAAATATATCAATATTTGAGCATTTAGGTCCACGTTATGGAACATCCACAGAAAATGACAGCATGATGGAAAACCATAGTATGTCATTACTTGTTAATTCAATAGGAATGATGTCTACATTAGAAACCTTAATAAAAGAATACCCAAACTCAGTAAAAGACATTGATGGAAATTTGGTTACTGGACAAGATGCCAGACTGTATTTAATAAATCAACTCATAATGACTGCAACTTATGAAGATAGAGATGAAGGTAAAGCTTTATATAAATTAGGTCAAAGAATTATTGAAGGTTTTGGAATCAAAGATAATCTTGTCTACAATTTAAAACCAGATGGATCACCAACAACAGATATTAACTATTTAGCAAGCTTTATAGGTTTAAAAGAGTTCTTTGTAAATAATCCTACATTTAAGATAAATGTAACAGATGATTTTGATAACATTACATTAGTTGATTCTAATTCAAACAGATCAGCTATGTACTCATTGCTAAATGACCTCTCATATACTTTGGATGTGCCAAGTAACTATAGTGATGGTATATTTGATAGATCTCAAAAAGGTGCAGAACTGTATGATGTATCACTATACTCACAAGAATACATAGATAAACTAAAAATATACAATAAACATTTACTCAATGTGATTGAAAATAAATTATATGAAACACTTCCTTACTACTTCACAGTTGGAGATCCTGATGTAAATGCTAAATATGCATTCGTCATAAAAACAAACAAATATGGTATTGCAGAAAATGAAATATTCTATATAAACGCTAATGAAGCAGATATAGAAGATGACTTAGTTCAATATACTTATTTTAAAAAAGCAAATGAAGATTTATTTGTTAATAAAAATAATTCAATTGTATATGACACATCACTTGCTGATACAATAATTGTAAGTTCAAGTGGAAATACAATATATTCCTTTAATGGCTCAGATTACATTACCATAAATAATGGAACAGTTAACAATACAATTGTGTTAACAGAAAACACTGACAATATTAAGGTAATTAATAAAAATACGGCAATAAAAGATGAATCAGGATTAACAATAAACTTTAAACAAATAAATGATGATTTAAAAGTAAAAGTTGAGACAATAACCTATGATTTTATAAATAACAAAGTAACCATAAAAAATGGAATCCAAGAAACAACTATAAGTGGTTCTTTCAACATAGAAACTAGCAATAAAACTTATACATATCAAGACATAATTGCGTTAACACTAGCATTCCCAGAAATGTTCATGGATGGCTTTGTTGATTTAGATATCGTCGTTAACGAAATTTTCATAAATGAATATATATCAAAAACTAAAGAAAAATTTAATAATAGTAAGATTCCTAGTGAAAAAATATCCAGTGCTCATGCTGAATACATAATTGCTCAACTTGCTCAATACACAATATTAACTACTGATAATAAAAACACGACTACTTTAGTAAATTATGTTAACAATAAAATACATGCAGTAGAAATGAGCCATACTTTTGAAACAACAGTTCAATTTAAATTGGCTGAAATTAATAGTGCTGTTGATAATATTGATATTAAAAATCAAATAAATGAAATCACAAAATCATATAGTGGTAATGAATATTTATCTTTAGAAGATGCTAATGAATTAGATCCATTTAACAGTTATGAAATAAATGGAGTCTATTTACAAAAGAATACTAAACTTTATTTATCTGAAACTTTAAGTGATGGTAGAATCATCTGGAAATGGGATGGTAACTATTATTATGATAGAATTGATAAAAATGGAAACACAATTGAAGCTTTTTATGGTAATACAAGCACTGGAGTTGATTTTAAGAAATACATGAAAGAAAATATTGTAATAAAACCAACAGATAATAAAACATCTGAATTTTATGGAACAGATGGTTCTGATATTATTATTGGGGACACTATTTATGGTCAATCCAATTACTATCTTGATGAGAATGGTAACGTAGTAGAGAGTGATGTTGATACAAGACAAAATGGTAATGATATCTTAATTGGTGGAACAATAACAGCTTATTCAGGAGATAATCTAATTCTCCAAACACAAATGGGTACTGTGAATGGTGGGGCAGGAAACGATACCATTATCTCTGATGCATTATTTTCAACTGTTTATACTGATAAAACTACTAAAGAAACTGAATTAAACCAAAACACTGTTATATTGTTAAAACAAGGCACAGTGTATAGTTCAAAAGGACAAAATACAATAACAGTATCAGATCCGATGAGTTATGTTTATGCTACAGCAAATGATACTGTCTACATGAATGGTGGTTATTATTATAGTTATGACATAGAAAAACAAGGCCAACATGAAAATTACTTTGAACAAAGGCATGATTTCTATAGTAATTATAATGGTCCTTTAGGTAACAACAAAGTCTATATTAATGGTCAAGTTAAAGCTTATTTATATACTGGCGATGAAGTCTTTGTAAATGGTGGATCTGGACTACTTAAAGGCTTTGGAGATAACAAATATAACCTAATGAATAATTTTGAGGTGTATTCTGGTGGCAATTCAGAATATGTTATCAATGGTGAATATAACACAATCCACTTTGGTCAGAATGACACCTATGAAATAAAAATGTCTAACTACAATAAATATTATACAAATAATGAACAGAATGGTGCTTATAACATAATAGGTAAATCTAACACAATATTTGTTGGTAGTGCAGAATACACGATTGATTTAAATGGTACTAACACCACTGTTAATTACATGAATGATAATGAAAATACCCAGACATTAAATATAAACGAAGTTAATAAAACTGACATCAACTTAAATGAAAAAACAATTGATGAATTATACATTAATAATTACAGTGATATATATCTGAATGATGGTTCTATCGACTCTTTAAATATTAAAAGTATAAATGGTAAAACAACATTAAAAGATATAAATGTAGAAGATTTTAGTATTGAATCAAATATAATGACATCTTTATTATTTGAAAGATATAATAATAACATCAAAAATATTATAGCAAGTAATATAAGTATAGAAGGTGAGATAAATAATATTCAGAATTTAAGATTAGATGGAAATATATCATCAAAATTAGATTTTAACAATAACTCAGGTACAGTAGATATTAATGGTTATATTAACTGGCTAAGTGTTAATAATGCAAACTTAACTTACTTTAAATATAATAAATCAGCAAAAGAGAAAGGCTTATCAACAATAAATATATTAGACTCACAAATAGAGACTCTTTCAGAAATAACTAATTTTTCTAATATACATTTAGATTTAATTAGAACAAATGTAAATAAAATAGATTTATCAAAATTACAAGATTCTTCTTTAACAAGTAGTGGTCTAATAAATTCGATTGAAATAGATTCTTTAAATAATAGTACAGTCTCTTTTGCAAATTTAGATATAGTTTTAGACAGCGTTGTTATAAAAGAATTTGATACATCAAGTACATTTGCCATAACAGGTGCAGGATCTGCTAACACATCTATAAGATTAGGAGATATGATATCCACTATCAGTAATTCTCAACAATTACAAATTAATCTTAATAATGGTCTTATGAGTTTATATGCAACGCGATTTGATAAAGGTGACTTTAATTTAAACGGAGACACAGTGTATTTATCATTATCAGGTGATAATATAAATCAACCAAATATAACAATTAATGATGGCGACTTACATGGACAATTATCTTATATAAATAAAGCAAATATTTCAAATGTTAAATTGTATAAAGTAAGATTTTCTGGTGTTACATCACTTACATTAGATAATGTTGAAATAAATAATGGATCTGATGTCATATTTGATAGAGTGGAAGAACTCATTATTAAACAAGATGATTCATTAATAGTAACAAAAGATAAAATTGGTGATATTATAACTGATTATAAGTTCCAATATGTTATGGATTATAAAATAATAATCGGCAATAAAACATACACTAAAAATGAAATTGAAAATATAAGAAACCAATTAGGTGGATCATTAACAGCTTATGCTGTCTTAAATGAGGCCGATATTGAGTATGTAGGATTACCTATAGAACAACCAGAATCAGAAACACCATACACTGATGATAATGGAATATTACAAGGTTCTTATCACAATGATGTATTCAATATTACAAACACTACAAAAGAAAATGTCATTGAAGGAAATTCTGGAGATGATACTTATAACTTCCAAGGTTATCACTATAGGCCGAATACAATTAGATATGAAGAAGGTGATGGTCTTGATACAATAACATCTAACCAATACGTTGTATTAAAAATTAATCTAAGTGAGATGGAAAAATCAAAACTTTCATTCTCATATGAAAAAAATATGTACAACATAAATGATGTTTTGAATATATTCTATAAAGGAATACAAATTTTTAGAGTAAACAATTTGTCAAAAATGAATTTAACATTACAAACTATTGAAGGAATAATGACCAGCAGTGATATTGATAAATTAAGTAAAACAATAACAGGAACTGACCAAAACGATATAATTAATGGAACAACAGAAAGTAATTATATATATGCTGGAAAAGGTGATGATATTATCAATCTTCAAGGTTATGGAAATAATGAAATTTATTATAACTTGGGAGATGGTCATGACACTATTAATGCTCCATCAACATCGTATACAGTAATGTTTGAAAATACAATATCACAATCTAATGTAACCTATGTTTCAACTGGCGATAATAGCTTTGACGTTCTTTTAAATAACGAAGTAATCTTGTCAATAAATGAAGCTTCAAGTGCTTATTTAAAGTTCATGTCAAACTATGCAACTGTCAACGGAACAGCAATATTAGAAGACTTAAATTCAATTGTAGGAACAGATGATGCTGATGTGATTAATGTGGACACTGCATCTACTGTCAAGGCTAAAGGTGGTAATGATATCATCAATGTTAATAATAACAATGCAAAAATATATGCTGGTACTGGCAACGATGTAATTAATATAAACTATGCATCTGGCGTTTATCCATATAGTACAGTATATTATGAAAATGGCGATGGATTTACAAAAATAAACTTGGCAGAAACAGACTTTAATAAGGTTAACTTGCAATTAAATGTATCTGGAACATTAACTTATGCTTATGATGTCAATAATCACAACACATTGAATATCTATCTATCTACAATGTTTGGAATGCCAAGTGAAAAAATAGTGACCATTGAAAACTATAGAAAAGTTATATGGGACACCATAACAGATGGTAGAGCTGACGTATATAGAAATGGTAGTCCAATATCACATACTACTATAGATAATCAAGCTGAAACAAACTATAAAAATGAGTTAAATAATATGGCTGCGACCAGTAATGTAAGTCAAAATATCAACTCACTTATTGAAATAATGGCTTCATATGATGATGTGGAAGATGTTGATGTAAATACACCATCAGCGAGTAGTATTATTAGAAATGATGACAAATAAAAAAAGACCTTCGGGTCTTTTTTATTTAATAGAATTTTATGGAACAAAAAAAAGAGTGCATATGCACTCTCTTTATCAAACTAAAGACAAAGCTTCAGCCTTCAATTTAGCCAATTGAGATTCAACACGTTCCTTAATATCAGGATTTTTGGAAAGATAGTAAGCATTGACTTTCATATCAAACTCCAATTTTTGAATTTTCAATTGAACTTGTTGTTCCATTTTCTTTTCCATTACATTCCTCATGTTTCATTGTTTAAAAAGTAATTATACCATCATAAGAACTTCATGTAAAGCACTATAATTTTACGTCGATTCCTTCAAATTTTTCTTCATCTACTTTTAACATATCTGGATATCTATTTAGTTGTTCGAATTCAAAATAAACTGAACGCTTTTCTGATAGACAACTCAATGATACTCTATATTTTTCATTTTTTCTAACTATGTTTCTAAGAACAACGCTGTTCTGTTTCCCAACAATAGAAAAACCATCAGTATCAGGGTAAGACTTCAAAAAATAAGGCTCAAGGAATGTTATGATTTCATGACAACTATAGGTTTTAGCATCAAAAACACCAGAAGCTCTCACATTAAAAACGGTGCTGTCCTGTTTCAAGACAACTGAATAATCTTGAAAAAACTCTTTAATAGGTTTTTCTGGCATTACTGTAATAAACTGTTTGTGTTTATCCGAATGATATTTATATGATTTATACTTTTTATTAATTTCAATACCAAAAGGTGCGTATTGTGGTTCTGGATTTTCTACTTGTGCTTGCTCATCAACAACAGGAGCCGCAACAGCGACCCCTGAAAGAACAAACATTGCAATCAATGCAAGTTGTTTAAACATTCAAACTCTCCTTAACTTTGATAATAGTTTTTTCAAATACTTCAAGGTTTGCGGCCAAATCAAAAGTAATGAAACGTTTTGAATTATCACTTACAATGAATTCACAGGCTTCTGTTACCATACAGTTATCAATTCGACTAAAGTCTTCAATTACACAGCCAAAAGAATCATAATTAACACCATCTTTAGAAGTGCAATCGTCATCCTCCATCACTTTTTTAAGGTAAACTGTAGCATCAAGAGTGTAACCATAAACTTTTTTACCAATAATATATGCAGCACCCATTTCGTTAGCTGTTCCCACATCCATACTAATACCACGGAATGGAGTCATATTTGCTACCAGCAAATCACATTCACGAATGCCTTTAATACAAGCTTGTTGTACAATTTTTGCTTGTTCATCATGTGTATATTTGTCGCTAAATACATCAGTAGGGAGAAGGTCTACAGGAAAAACACCTTCAAAACCATATTTAGCACAAATTTCTTTTTTAGCTGCACCCAATACAGCAGCATTAGAGAAAAACACGTCAGGACCAGCAAGATAAATTTTAAGCATAAAAAACTCCAATCAATTAAAGGTTAGGTTCTTGTCTTGGCATAAGCATAGCCAATACAAGGTAAACAAGTGCCAATGAACCACATACCATTAGCGTTGCAATTAAGAAAACAATTCTAGGAATAGTAGGATCAATACCTAATTTACGTGACAAACCACCAATAACGCCAAACACCCAAGCGTCTGTTTCATTTGTCTTAGTAAGTCGATTTTTATCCATAGTAGCCTCTCATTTGTTAAAGCCATATTAACATAAATAGGCAACTGATTCAAGCACTAATTAAATTCATTAAAAAAGAAGCCGAAGCTTCTTTAGTCACCCCCACAACCCCCACCACCGCCATCACCACTTGGACTGTCACTTGGGGTGTCACTCCCACGCCCAGTTGAGCCACTACTATCAGGCGAATAAGTCGGAGTATAACAAGTTGGATTACTCTGACTACGGCGATTATAATGGTCATCATCTAAAGAAGAATTTAGAGGATTAATTGGATTCAGAGGATGCAAAGGGTTTGAGTAGATACCATCATCAGTTGTACGTGAGACTCTACGATCAACATGTCCACCATAAGAATTGGTTACTTTTTTAGCTTTCTCTTTCTTTCGAATGCGATCCCAAAGTTTACTAAGCATTTTAGTCTCCTATATTAAAGTTCGAAACAATTATAGCAAAAAATAAAAAATAAGACAAGAAAAAAGAGGCCGAAGCCTCTTATGACACACAAATAAGTTTTATAGAAGTTGTACATCTTGATAATGTAGATTGAATATCCAAAGGAACATTATAGATAACAACAATATCACGAAGTTCAGCATGTGGAGATTCAATAAAAACAGATTCAAGACTATCAAACTGCTCTAATCTATGTTCAATATGATGATAATTCAAACTATGAATATACACTGGATGTTCATTGGCAAGTTGTTTTGCAAAATCAACAAAGCTATCAACAAACTCCTTGTCTTTTTTAATCAAAGTTTGATTTTTACTTGAAAGAATGAAGCCTTTCATGGCATTTTTCTTCCATTTACCATTTTTTTTGTTAATTGTTTCTGAAATGACATCACCATCAAGTGATTGTGTTTTGATAATTTCTACTGCACCTTGCATGATTTGAGCAATCAATGATGTTAACTGTTCTTTAGATGATATGCCTTTATACACACTGGTAGCAACCCCAAGATACTTTTGAAGTGACTCTGCAAATAATCCATTCAGAACAGAAAGCTGAATATGACTTCTATAAAGATTATCTGAAATCGTATTTTCACTAAATGTGGAATTAATAACTAATTCAGCATCTTCAAGATTTTTACCTAAATCAAGATAAATTGATAGTGCAACAACAAGGACATCAATAGACTCTTCCAGAATTTCTGATTTATCATCAGCTAAAATAGCTTCTCCAAGTTCACCAAATTCTTCTGTCAACTTAGTAAGCCTTTTATCTAAAGGTTTCTGGTCAAATATCATTGCTGTTTCAACCAATGATTTATTCATATTAATCATATTTATAAAATCTCCTATTAATGTAGAACTACTTCACCTTTTCTATGACAAGGGCAATTGCATATGGTACTTGAAACACCATTTTCAATTTTTGCATATGAATAATATAAAGGTGTAATTACTTTTTCTTTTCTTTTCAATAATTTTTGAAAAAAGTTTTCTTTAGTTTCTGTTAAAATAATTGGCGTTTGAACAATTGTATAATTACCCGGTTCAATAGATTTAAAAAACTCCAAATTCAAATCACCATTTTTCTCAATATATTGAACATAACAATGATTGCAACATGGTCCCATGATTAACTCCTAATGAATAATATTAACACCAATTGTATGACAAGCACACATACATAATTTTTGCTCAAAGAAAAGTGTTTTAACATAAGTTTCTTTTAACAGTGAATCAGCACTACCACGTTCAATTAAATTAAAAGGAAAGATGTATATTTTTTTCAATTCTTTTTCAATAACATGTCCTTCATCATCTAAATATTTTTTATAAACATGTTTGCAACAAGGTCTTGGCATATTAATATCCTCCTTTATTGGCAAACATTATAACTTTAAATATTACAAAAACAAGTACAAAAATAGCATTTTAAATCTCATTTAAAATAACTTAATGACAAATGCAAGTACCTTTAACATGGCATTCACAGATACAAAGTTCTTCTTTAATACCATTATGAATAAGATATGTCAGTTTAGGTGTTCGTTGACCATGTTTTTTAATAATTTCAAGCAATGGATCACTGGCATCATCTTCGACAACAATTTTTACATCAGAACCCACAATTTTTTGTAAGTATTCTTTATCAATAGTCTTGTCTTCATTAATGTAACTATATCCACAAAGACCACAACATGCTTGAGCCATAATTATTCTCCTTTATTTTTTAGTAAAAATCCGATACTTAATACTATACGATTGCCACCAATAACCTTTGTTACAGAATGTTTTGAAATATCAGCTCTGAAAAATTTAATACGTTTAAAATTAAAAATATGTGATTCAGACACGAATTCACCACCAGATATAGATTTTTTCAATATAATATTCAAACGATAATGTTTATATCCAGTTTGAACTGGATCAATATGCTCAGGAATAGACGATCCTTCTGGAAATTTCAATAAATAGATATCCATTGGTAATGGTTTGATTATTTCAAGAAAACGAATTTTTGAATAGCCAGAGCCTTGACGACCTTCAACCCAAGAAAATTTAGAAATCAATTGAGAGATAGTTAACATAATAATTACTCATCTGATAGCTTTACAGAGTCTCGCTCAAAGTTAGGTTTAAATACTTTCAGAACACCTAATTCTGGATCTTGAATGATTACCATATTATTCTCTGTACGCAATAGTTTAACAAAGACACCTTGATAAATATAAACAGGGGTATTTTTAATATCATTCATTATTTAAACCTCTTTATTAGTAGCAAAGTTAATTATAGCAAATTATATTTTATTAATCAACAAAAAATGAGCCTAAGCTCATTTTATACTGTGTTTTCAAATGGTTCAGTGTATCCACACAAATCCTTCATGATTTCATACTCAAATACATAAACATCTCTAAAACTCTTTATTTTTTTATAGAAATCATAAGCGTCTTTTGATTGCTCAATAACACTCATATTCATTTTCTCTGCTAATCTGAAATCATCAAGATCAAGAGCAAGTTTATCAATAGTATCAGGAATCAAAAAATATTTTGTAAAAAAATAAGACATAAAAAATAAAACCATCATAAAAACAATACCAATAACAGCAAATAAAGCTATTTCTTCTGGCATCGTTGTTTTTGTGACAGTTGCAATTTTATAAAACAAAGGTGATAAGCCTATAAAAAATGATACAAACAAAAGTGAAACCATTATAAATATTCTATTTTTGGCTTTTTTCTTCATGAAGTTAATTTCATTTTCTGTAAAGGGTTCGGCAAGAACTTTTTCTAAACTGATATTCATTATTCATCCTCTAATTTGATTAAAAATATAGCATTAAAGAAAAAATAGTCAATAAAAAAGCCGCATTAAGCGGCCTTTTTTAACAGTCTAAACTCTCTTTTACCCCTTTGAATAACAGCAAACTTATCAAACCTCAAATCAGTAATTGTCAGATCATTAAGTTGATCTTCTTCACAAACAACTTTCTGACCATTGATTTGAACAGCACCAGATAGAATAAATTCCCTACCTTGTCGTTTAGATTTAGATAAACCAGTTGAAACCATAAACTCAAGTACATTCAAATCTGCAGTTTCAACAGTCACCATCCCATTTTTTTCAAGATTAACGAAATCAATCTCATGCATATTTTCAAAGTTGCCTTCGAAAAGGGCTTTGGTATTACGCAAAACAGAATTAAGAGCATCTTCACCATGAATCAACGCTGTAAGTTCTTCTGCTAACAATTGTTGAGCAATTGGTTTTGCTCGTTGTAAGTCTTCTTCCAAGATTCTTTCAATATCTTCAACACTACGGAATGAAAGCATTTTAAAGAATTTTGGAATATCAGCATCAGCAACTTTCAACCAAAATTGGAAGAAGTCAAATGGCGATGTTTTATCAGCAGATAGCCATACTGCACCACTTTCACTTTTACCAAATTTAGTTCCATCTGACTTAACCAATAACGGCATAGTCAAACCAGTAGCTACAACATCGTTCCCTTCACGCTTATGAATCAAATCAATACCAGCAGTAATATTACCCCACTGATCACTGCCACCCAACTGCAGTTGGCAACCTTTTTCCTTCCACAAATGATGGAAGTCCATTGATTGCAGTAACTGGTATGAGAATTCAGTAAAAGAAATACCCTGATCTTCACGTTCTAAGCGACTACGAACAGAATCCTTACTCATCATAGAATTAACTGAGAAGTGTTTACCTACATCTCGCAAAAAATCAATAATAGACATTTGAGATGTCCATGTATGGTTATCAACAAGTTCTACATTACCAAGAATTGATTTAATTTGCTCAGAAACACCTTCTTTGAATTTAAGAACAGTCTTTTCATCATTCAATGTTCTTTCTTGAGCCTTAAAACTTGGATCTCCAATCATACCAGTTGCTCCACCAATTAATGGAAACACAGTATGTCCAGCCTTTTTAAAGCGAAGCATAGTGATCAATGGAAGCAAGCTACCAACATGCAAAGAATCTGCTGTTGGGTCAAATCCACAGTACAGTGATACACCATTATCCAAAAGGGTTGAAATTTTTTGTTCGTCAGTCATTTGTGATACAAGACCACGTTTTTTAAGTTCTTCAATAAATACGTTCATAATATTTTCTCCACGAAAATGAATTGTGTTTTTTCTACAAGTTATTTTTAATTAAAAGAATTATGTCTATGCAGACATAGAAGTGGAGAAGTTCAATATCGAACAGTGAAAGATTTCTGGAAGTGGAATGTGGATGAAGCGTTCATTTTAATTTACCTTTTATTTCGATTCATTTAATAATGGCTATTCTATCAAAAGTAGAAAGATTAAGCAAGAGAATCTTGCTTAATTTTGAGTAGGCTTCCATTTTTTAACTGGTTTTGCTTCATTTGTTCTAAAGATATCATTACTGCCAATGCTGTAGTTTTTCAAAATATCTAATGTGTATAAATTTTTATTTTCAAGCATGATTTCATGAACCAAAGAATTATACACTGTTTTTTGATTAACAAACTCATTTTGACTAACTTGTCTTTTATCTATATTCTTGAGTGTATTATTAGAAGCATATTCGCCTAATTCACGAATTGCTTGATGAAAGTCATCAACAGTTTTATTCTTACGCCCAGAAAGAACTGTTTCTATTTGATTATCTGTAAGATTCAATTTATTGGTGTTAACAGATATATGAGATGCTTTCCATTCTGACTCTATCTTATCTAATTGCGGATATAGCTCTATAAAATCTCTTTTTAATACAACAACTCTAAGATCATTGTAATAGTTAGTAAAGTAATTTTTTATACGATCACTTTTAGATTGTTGCATTAATTGATTGACTTCAAAAATTTGTTTAAGTACAGTCAAATCACTAAGACCTTTATTATTTAAAGCATTCAATTCTTTATCTTCTATTTTATCTAACATCAATAATACCAATAGTTTTCATACTTATATGGTAACATATTAAGCAAATAATGAAAGCCTTTAAAATATTAGATTATAATGAGATTGACAAAAAATATTATTTATGAGAGCATGTATGTAGCAAAAATCAACTAAGTGAGGTTAAATATGTCAGAAGCAAAGTTAGCTGTAATATATAATGATACCATCTATCATGAAGGTGATGAAAGAAGTAGAACACATCCGGGGCATGGTTATCCAGCCTATACAGAAACAGTACAGAAGTTTAAAGAGTTCAAAAATGAAGAAGAATTGAAACTCTGGATTAAAAGAAATGAAAGAACAACATATAAAGTCATTAGTTACAAAGAATTAAAAGTCACAACCGAAGTTGTAATCAAAGTAGAATAGCCAACTAAGGCTATTTTTCTTTTGTTCTCTCAAAAGCAGTTTGCAACATCTTATTAATATCATCTGTATTAAATCGTTGAGCATAAGAGGTTTTAGGTTTAACCCCTTGTTTCATCATCTCATTTGCTCTAATAACTTGTTCTGGAGTTATAGTCATAATTGCCCTAAGTTCTGGATCTTCATATTTGTGTTTCTCTAAAACAGGTAATGGAGCATTTTCACCATGAACACGCTTAAAAGCAACACTCAACAACTTATTTAAATCATTATAACTAAACTTAAAAAAAGAGGTTAATAGAAATTTTTTTCTATGTGAAATATTTTTTTTAAACATATCATATTCCTTAATTTTCTCTATAATATCACATATTGAGCCAAATAGCAAAGAAGATTAGACATTGGTAGATCTTGATTTAGAAAAAAATGAGAGTAATATAGATAGCACGCTAACTATATTACGGAGTGTTATGAGAAAAGATATAATCAAAAAAGAATTTACAGGGTTAGTATTGACTATGTTTGTAGGTTTGTTTGGTACAGGTGCGATGGCAGACTATAAGTCAGAATCAAATTCACAAGGTTCAGATAAGAAAGTAGAACAAAACATAGATGACAAAAAGAAATAAAACAAAAGATTAGATAGCTCTAATCTTTTTTCTTCTCACTCATTTTAACTTTTTTATTAATTCTTCTTAAATATGCTGCATTTTCTTTTCTTTTAGCTTTCATTTCTTCATTTCTTTTATCAACAGCCCTTGCAAAAAGTTTATTGATTTCATCAGAAGTAAAGGTGACTTTCATATCTTCTGGCCGACTAAACAAGCCTTCTTTTTTTACTGGTGTAAAGTATTTAACAATTTTCAAAAAAAACTTAATAACAGGAACTGTTGCAAGTTTTTCTTTTTTCCTGTTCCACATCACTCTCCTTGTAAGTTTATTTAGATAAGCTGTAGTCTTTTTAAGTTGTGCAGCATTTTCCTTTTCCCTTTTTTTACGAGCTTTTTCAAAAAGAACATTAATTTCATTTTTGGGTTTAAATAAATCAGTTATAAATTTCATTATTTTTCCTTTAAATAAAAGCCCCTATCGGAGCTTTAAAACTTCACATTGCCTTTTGAGAAAATTTTGATAGCAGCTTGTTTCAGATCAACATTGCGACCAAGATACATTTCCATCAAGACAGGCATCAGGGCTGGAACTTCTTCTTTTGCTTTGCGAGCAAAATCACCACGCTCAAGCTCTTTGTTGTTTTCCATAAACTGTTCAACGTTTTGAACAAGGTAACGGTAACTTTTACGAGCATAATCTTCAACTTCATCAATTCGATCAAGAATTTCTTGAAGCGGGAAATTAGGACTATGCGTTCTGTAGTGATACAGAGAGCGAATTTCATCCAAAATTTCATGAAGTGTAGCTTCATAAAGGAATTGACGTTCCTTACTACGATCCTGAATGTTAATAACAGCAGACATTTTCAGATATGGAATGGTTTTCACTTTGTACATACTGTGATTATCATCCATTTCAACAACATAACCTTCAATAGATTTGTCATTAATATCAATTTCGTTAATAGGCACACGTTTAACCAAATGAGCAACAATAACTGGATATTCTTGAGCAAAAGCCTCTGAACGAATATCAACATATTCACCCGTTGAAAGAGAACGTGCTTTCAGAACATGAACATTGTAATCATCATAAGCAATGAATACTCGGTTTTTTGGAGTGGTCAGTTCCAAGTCAACAGAAACACCACTACGGGTCAATCTACCAAGTTCAAGACGCAGTTCTGGTTTGATAGCTTTTTCAACAAGTTCACCATCCATGAAAGTAGGCATATTTTTACTTTTGAAATAAAGCTGTTTGTCTACTGGTGAGATATAACTGGTCAATAGAGAACCATCTTCTTTCATGTAAGCATATTTAGCCTGACTTGGATCAATTTTACTAGTTTCTGGAGTTTCACCCAAAGAAAAGAATTTTTTCATAGGCAGAGCTACCAGTTTAACTTCATCACCTTTCACAAAGTACATAGTACCACGGCAATCCATAGCACCGGGTTGTTTAAATTCTGAATGTTTTGGAATATCGTAATTAAAAATACGATACACACCACCATCCACTGGGTAGTCTTTGAACTTGAAAGAATCTGGATTAGTAACAAGCAGATTCATAAGCTCTTTATAAAGGGTTTGGCCATAAATAGACATGTGTGCATCTCCGTATTGATTTTTCAAAATTATAGCATAAATTACACATAAATGGAACGATTATTTTAAAAAGTTAAGAGACTTTTTGATAAAAAATGATAGATTATGAGCACCTTTCTGCTCAAGAAGCTTAAAATCCAAGTCATAAACGTTGACTTGCTCAGCAGTAGTTGATCGTGCTTTATAAATGTTACATACAGTAGTGGTGAATAGATGAATAGAAAAAGAAGTATATTGCATAGTACCGACTTTTAGCCAATCTTGCTCAACAGTAGATATGCCAGTTTCTTCAAAAAATTCTCTTATCATTGCTTGGAATGCGTCTTCAAATAATTCAATCTTGCCACCAATACCATTTAAAAGACCTTTTTGTTCAATAGGGGTTAACTTTTCCAGAAGAAGAACTTTATTAGAATCCATATCAAATGCAAAGCCTAAAACATAATCCGTCATCTCTACCTCCATGATTTGCCATAAATAAAATTATAGCAAAAAATAAATTAATTACAATTTTCGTTCATCAGGAAATAGATTGATTATTTTCAAATATAATGATAAACTAAAAATTATTTTTCTGAGGTTCTGTATGTCACAAAACAAGCGGTCAATATTTAGAGAAGAAATCTCATGTTTGGTAAAACCGTTGGAGGTTATTAACAATAATCATTTTACAAAATTCTCTGATTATCAATATTATGGGATAAAAAATGGTAACTATGACTATTCAAATATGTTAGTCATAGATGCAAGATATACTATTGGCCAAATAAAGTTTCAAGCATTAGATCTAGAAATCAGGAAAGACATGCTGAATCAATTAACAAAGTATTATCCTATAAATATGGAATATGCAGAGTTTGTGGTCAAAGAGATATTAAAGATATTCATGGAAACTGGCTATGCAAATTCTATTAAAGATTATGAATTTAAAAAAACATGGATGGAATATTATAGCAAAAAAAAGAAGGACAGTTTTATAACTTTTGAAACAAAAATATTTTTCGAAAGAGTGTTCGAAACAAACAAATATTTAAATGTTACAACATCAATTGTATTTAAGACACGAAAACATGGAGATACATTTCAGGCATATCCAGCGTTGTTGGTGACAATACCACAACACAAGGCTGACTATGATGAATATATGAGACATACTATATCAATTGAACCTAACATAAAAGAAATATGTCGAGTTACATGCTATGGTCATAAAATTGATGTAATCACATTAGATGATTTCAAAAAAGATATTAATGAACTTACATACAGTTTTCAAGCAAGATCTGCAATAAGAACATTGAAAAAAAATGATTACCCAAAACTCAATTATAAAAAATTTATAGAATTATCCAAAAAAGAACAACAAGATTTAATAGACTTAGCAAAAATGTTGAATTATTAACCTGAAGGAAATAAAAATGAAAAAATTTTATACTAATGAGCATTCAGCTTTGGCTAGTGAGTTAATAAAAAATGTAAACGAAGATGTTTACAAAGAGTTATTTGACCAAAAATATATAAAGAAAGGTTGCGAACTCGAAGATTGCCACTTTAGAAACACATTGACAATTCATACAATATATCAAGATGTAACAGTATTGTCTTTTGATACAGATAACAGAGATGCAGCCCAAACATTTTTAAGTAATCTTGATAAATATCAGCAATATCAGACAGCAGATTTAGAAAAAACATTAAAATCCATTGTTGATATCTATAATTCCTACAATTATGGAATTACTAAAATAAAAAATATAGAATTTCCAAAAAAATGGATAGATTTATTACCTAAGAAAAACAGAATCAGATATTATCAAAGATTTAGATTCAAAATTCCAACTCATAATAGAAATGTTAAAGGGATTTTAAAAAAATCTAATCTAATGATAGACTTTATGTTTAAATATATTGAAGAAGAACATAGATTAATACCTGTGGCATTGGTAAAGCCACCGCTCGGTGCGGCTCATCAAGGAATTTACTTTGTTTCACTTGATCCAAAAATAAAATCTATTTGGAAAACTCGTTACTTTGAAAAAATAACTGAACAAGAATTTTTTGATAGTTTGGAAAATTCATTAGAAAAATATTGGTACAACCAAGTTTTTAAAGTTATAGGTAAAAAAGAATACCCAAATAAAAAGTATAAAGATATGACAGAAGATGAACGAGAAGGTTATAGAATACTTGCAAACATGATGGCAATTTGAGGAAAAATCATGACTTTACAAAGTGAAAGAGAAGCTATGCAAAACCTTATTGGTAAAATCAATAATGGAATATATGAGAAAGATGATCACTATTCATATAGGCATAAGTCAGAAGGCTTTCCTTGGTATAACTACTTAATGTATGATTTCAATAAACTGAATTACAGCATTAAGTTTAATACACAAGATAGAGAAACTTGCAAAAATTTTCTTAAAAATATGGATCATTATATTCCTTATGATTCATCTAAAGTAAATGAAGTTATTAGAAATGTTATAAAAATATACAAAGAAAAAGAATACTGTAAGGATATTAAGTCAATAGCCATTCCTGCATCTTGGTCAAAATTCTTACCTAAGAATAAAAGAGAAAGTTATGATATGGGATTTGTTTTCAACAAAAAAGTAAAGCATGTTGATTTGAATAATAAAAACAAAATTAAAGATTTTACAATAAAAATGCATTTAAAATTAAGTGATAACAATGGTTTGATTAAAATAGAACCTATTATAATGTTACAATTACCATTAAAAGGACTAACATTATTCAACTACTACTTAACTCTTGAAAAAGATAATGTAGAAATATATGAAATGAACTATACGAAGAAATATACAGAAGATGAATTTTATGCAAAAGTAGAAAAGTCAATAGACAATTATTTTGCAAATCAAGTTATCAAGTTGATTGACAATAAAGAAGTAATCAAAAGTGACTATATGAAATCAACAAATGAAGAAAAAGAAATGTATAAAATTATTGCCAAGATGAATGCAATATAATGCATATTTTTTTAATTAAAAAAGAATAATAGGCAATATAATGCAGATTATTAAAAAAAATAATAAAAATTCGGCAATATAATGCCGAAAAAAAAAGGCTGGATTAACCAGCCTTCATTGTTTATAACAATTTATTACTTGATAAAACGGTCAAAAGTGATTGATGCAGCAATTTTAGCAGAGACTTTTTCAATCAAGCTGTCAAGAACATTATCAACCCCAAATAGCTTGCTCAATCCACCACCTTTTTTCTTCATGGATGTTTTCACTTCCATAATATCAACGCCATTAACAAAAGCGTTCAAGATATAGGTGTTGCTATCACCTTCAACGTCTACCAGTTCTTCCTTGATAACGTTTTTAGCCAAATAGAAGTCACCTTCCATAAGTTTATCAACATTAATAGTTGGACGATATTCAAGAATATGATTTTTGAATGCAGTATGAATTTCTGCAAGCTTATCAGTGAAAGCAGCTTCACTTGAAGCATCAGGCAACTTAGTAGGGACAACAGTACGCTTATGAGTGCCAGCAGTATAAGTACGAACATCTACACCTAATTTTGTAAGTAGCGTCTCAAAAATAGGCACTTGAGACACAACACCAATAGAGCCTACAAAGGCAAAAGGTTGAGCCACAATTTTATTACAGACAGCAGCCATCATGTAACCACCAGAAGCTGCGATTTCATCAATAAAACCAGTCACTTCAAGACCATGATTACGAAGTCGTTTAATTTGTTGAGCAGCGTTAGCATAAGCAGTCACACCGCCACCCGGAGAATGAATCACAAGATAAACTTTATCTTTACGTTTAGGTTCGCTATTTAGAATAACAACGTTAACGTCATGTTCAAATTTAGTAAAGGCAGCTTCACCATCTTTGCTATTAAAACGAATAACAAAAGCACGTTCAGTAGTTGCTTTATGTTTTAGTTTAATAGCTTTACGTCGAGACTTATCACTGATTTGTGACAGATAGTGACGATTCAGGCTTTCAATACTGGTTTTAAACTCTTTACTCATTTCGACTCCTAATTAGTCTGTTGTTGAAGTGCTATTATAGCAATATAATGTTTGTAAATCAAGTGTTTATGATAATTTAAATAGTTAACATTGATACCAAGTTCATTAAATCTCGAATTGAAGAATAATCAGAAGACTTAACACCATCAAAACTGATATCTGGAATGTTTTTCGCATGAATTGAAAAAGACTGAAAAAGTATATCATCAATCATTCTTGGTTTAAAAGACTTAAAACCAGAAATATCTTCAAGGTATGCCTCATTAATCTCTTTTATAGAAGAAATAACTTTTAATTCCATATTAAGTGTATCAATGCAAAAATAATGATTACCAATACTCATTATATAGAATTGATAAATCTCTCCATTCTTTGAAATACAAGAATGGCAATTATAGTTAGCACCCAATGAAAAAGGGATTACATGTTCATTATGACGTACCAGAGACTTAAATCTAATATTACGAGCATTACTAACAGCGTTTGCAGGTTCTGCAAACTTAAAATCACCTTCATTTCCTGTGAAGAAAATTTGGTTGAAAGGCTCATATGAAGTATAAAATTCTTGAACTAAAGGATTGTCGTTGAATGACAAAATAATCTCGTTTAATTTATTTACACACTCTACATCTTTAGGACCAATATTAGCTAATCTTTTCAGGTTATCCATATTTTTAGCATTGGCTTTTACATAGTACAGGAATGGACGATTCTCATAAATTGAAAAATACAATTTATCATCATTATCTAAAAAAAAGATCACACAAGAAAAAGAATAGAATCCTTTATCAGCAACTTTAGCAAAAATTTTAACAATGCCATCAGGAATACGCTTTTTTACTGCACTGACAATGGATTTAAAATGTTCAGGAACTATATGATCAAAAAAATCACCATCATTGCAAATTAAAACTGTATTTGGATCTGACATATTTAATAGTCTCATCGTGAAATTGAATGAATTATAACAAAAAATTCATGCTTATACAACAAAAAAATTAAATAGCCATCTCCAATAAAAGGTATTCTTTTTTAGTGAGTTTACTGAAACTTTTTTGAAACATGGGATAGGTATATGTTTCTGATAAATAGGTTTCAATTGAGGATCGTGCTTGACTACCACAAAAAGGCCCTAAATACTCATTATGATTAGTTGCCAAATCAAATTTATTGACTGTAAAGATATAATGTAAAAGCATTGTATTGCCAGTAACCATAATACAACAATTAGCTATTAATGTAAATGGTCCTAATATAACCATCATGCCTTCATTAAATCTATAATCACCGTCAATAAATAAAGATTTTCCTAATAAAAGAGATGACACTTTGTCAATGTAATTTATACCATTTATGTATTCATTTTTCTTAGTCCAGAAAATATCTTGTACAGAATTAAATGTGCGTCTATTAATATAAGCAACTGGAACGTTGATACTAAAATCATGTATATCATTTTTATTTTTCATATTAAACTTTATGTGTCCTAAATAAAGTTCAATATCATTAATTAACAAATAAATTTTTAATATATCTATTGATGAGATATGTCTTTCTAATTTATATTTTACTCGACCTAAAGAGTTTTTATCCTGCTTTATATTAAATTCTAAAGCGAAGTTCTTAAAATCAGAATTTGACATTTCATCAAAACTTTCAATTAAGTATAAACCCATATAATATTTTGTTAATTTAATATATTCTAAAGATTTTTTACTCATTAGATTTCCCTTATTAAGAACAAAACATTTGGAATAAATCTATTTTTTCATTCAGATTGTTAATTGATATGGAAAGCAATTCATTATCAGGATCTACTTCACCTAAATTTTTACGTCCTATCAATTCATTATTTAAGACTTCAAAAACAAAGGTGTTAATAAATTCATCATCAGCTTCAACAAATGGAATGCTTTCAATAAAACTATAAAAAGGCATATCATCTATTGATTTAACAAAGAATACTTTATTATTGTAGACATCAAACAAAAAAGACTCACCAGAACGAGTTAATGAAATCACTGGCAATTTTTTAAATGTTCCATCTTCACTAATAACAAAAGTTGATTTAAATTTAACTGATCGATAAATCAATGATTTTTTACTAAATCCATTTGCTATTAATTTAAAATTATCTAAAGAATATTCCTGACGAAGTGTAAGATCACTCCCACTTGTTCTAAAATTATAAAAATTATGTGCTGGAATATATGGCAGTTCTTCAAATAATTTTGAGAAACTAATGTTTGCATTAAGCCTATCAATAAATGAATCAATAAAAGAAAGCTGCTTCATTCTATTGTCCAAATCAAAAAAATTCTTAAATAAAGAATAATATACTTTATTAACATTAAAGTTGTCTAGAAACATAGAATATGTAAAATAACCACAATTAAAAAATGGACTACTTTTCATTTTTCCCAAAAATTTTGAATTTACTCTGGTATATGCTGTTTTAAGACTATACGGCGTAATAACAGAATTATTATTGACCTGATCAACCTCAAAAACGAGGTTTGGACATTTTTTTCTGAAATTATTAAACGAATCAACTCGATAATCATCAAACATAATAAATACCCATGAATAATTTGTCTAATTATAGCAAATTAAAGGCCAAATGTCTATTACATAAAATAAGTCATTTCAAAAATATCTACCTTTTCTTTAATATTTTCAAAAGGAATATTAATAATATCATCAGCTAAATCACGACCTTTACCATATATTTTATCTAAATGGTTATTTAAAAATTCAAATAATTGAAGATGGATTACATCATCAGATAATGGAAGAAATTTTTTATTAGAGGATGGTATGATAATGCCATTATGCATGTTCTCTCTGTTATTAGAATGTTTTTCAAAATAAATTTGTTTATTAATCAGATCAATTGGAAATTGGCCTATTATATTATTGTTCATTAAATTTATTACAGGAAATGGATAAATAACACCATCAGGATATATCTCAAACGCTGAAAAAATTTCAAATCTAAGATATGTCATCAATAAATCATCTTTTTCTCTAAATTTTAAATATGAATTTTGATTAAAAGAACTAGGTAAGATTACTGGATCAATAAGAACATAAGATTTAGAAGAAATATCAGAATCATGTCTTTGATAATAATCTGTTAGTTTTCTTGGATTAATTTTCTGAAAAACTCTCATAAACAATTCATTTTTATTGAAAGCATCAAATAATTTAGTGGTAAAAGAAAGCTCTGATAATATTTTAAAATTAAATAATTTTTCAACTAAATCACGATGCTCATCATAAATTGCGTCAAATATAAAACCAAATGATCCTTTGAAAGTCCCAATTACACAAATAGGGTAAGCAACATTTTTGATCTTCTTGAAAACTTGAACAGAATAATTTGGTCGCTTTTTGCCATTAACAACGACTTTGACTGCAATATTTTTGTGAGATAACAAGTATTCAGTTAAAATATTAATTCTAAGATCCATTTTTGCTATATCATTCATTTTTAGTATCCTAAATTTTAATCATTTGCAACATATCAAACATAGATTCAAGGTCTTTATAGCTATCCATGATAACATCAGTTTCTTGATAATTATTTGTAAGCAATAATATCTCTCTGTAGATAATATCATACGTCCAGTTTTCATCAATAATACTTAATGATTCATTCATATCAAAGGCATGTTCAAAGATTTCTTCAAAATAATAGTCTTTAATTATTTCAAATATATTACCATTTTTATTAATAACAATTTTTTTTAAATCGTGTGCAATTAAAATAGCATAATTAATAGGTTTGATTTTTAAATGAATAGCAATAACTGATTGAAATTTGTTTTCCGAATCTAATATAAGATAACGTTTCATATCATACATCAATAATTCTGAACGTTTGGTATTTGTTTGATTTAAAATACTTGGAAAAATATAAGTGGCAGTGTCTGAACTAATAGCCAGTGGTAAAAATTTTAATCGTTTCACTGTCAAGTCAAAAAATTTAGCTAAATAAATATTTGCAAGAAGAGAATTATGAAACCAGTTAACTGCTTCTTTAAATGAAATTTCGTTAAAATTAAAAGCATCAGCAATAAACTCATTATATCGATGTGAAATAAGATATTTAATTAAAGCTTTGTTATAAATATATAAAGATGCATGCTCAGAATTAAATCGTTCAAGATCAAAATCATCTAAAGAATGCTTAAAATTGACATTAGGAAATAGATTTAATAACTGTTCCATAATATGTACTCAAATAGACTGCATATCAGCTACTAAATAAAGATCAGCTAATTCGGAATCACTTAAATTTAAAAGTTCTTTTTTATCTTTCCTTTTTAGTTTATTAACGCCAGCAATAATAGTAATAACATGTGAACGGAATGCTTTATGAAAATCATCACATGCTTTCTTAATTAATGTTTCTTTCAGCCTGTCAGGTCCAGTAATAGGTATAAGGGAATAAATTTTTTTAGTGCTCAATAATGGTAATGAAACTTTAAAAGCAAGTTCATAATTAATACGATCAACAGTAATTAATGTCAATTTAAGCTTTAAATTAGAATAGTTAGTGTTTCCACCACGAAGATTATTTCTATATTTACTTAACCCACAATAATAAGCTTTACCAAAAACAAACTCTTTTAACTGAACTTTATCTTTATTAAAATAATTATCAAAATTATTGTTAAGTTTTTTATTATCTATTTCAACTTTTTTAAAATATGAATAAATGTTGTTAATTTCAACAAATTTATCAATTAAAGGCGTTATAAAAGAATAATCAAAATCTTCTTTAGCACATACTAATTGAATGAGTTGGTACAATAAATCAGAATCGTAGTTGATAGATGGAGAACTGTATGTAACATCGTCAATGTTATGAGTGTACATATAGAATTTTTTTGCTTCATCTTTAATTCTATTAGTAGTTGAACGATACTGTCGCTCACAATGAATTTCAGTAGAATAACTGGTATTCAAAACTGGTTCTGGAATAGAACCTTCTTGTCGAAATTTTTTGTAAACAAATTTTAATATATCATCTTTTTTCACGAAATCATCTCCATTTCAAGTATTTTTATATGCTTGTCAAAATCATCTGGAGACATATTTGAGATAACATCAACGGATAAGTCAAAAACAGTAGACATTTTTTTTATTAAAGAATCTCTAAAAAGATCTCTTATTTGAAGTAAAAATGAGTCCATATTAGGTTTATTAGAAAGATCCAAAGTAAAAACTTCTAAATTTTCATTAAACATATCACGATAACATACTTCCAGAATCTGAGTTATTTGCACTCCATTAGAATAACAGTAGCTTATTTTATGAAATATATCAATGCTAGAAACTGTTTTATCATTCCATTCAAATAAACTTCCAGTATAAGGATCATCATAAGAAGCAACTTTTTCAATAGGTGACTGATGGAAAAAATTTTGAAAACTATGACTGGTTACTAAATGAACATTCAGGTTTTTCCTTTTTGCAATATTAAGATATGTAATAAAATTTGAATAGTAATTCAATAAATAATCATAGTTTATAGTTTTTTTACACAACTTATCTTTAATTTCTTGAAAGAAGTTAATGCCTAAACTTGATACTATATCTATTTTTGAAGTGTTGTTGTTAAATTTCAAAATAACTTGATTTTTTTGTGCATCACCAATGGTATATACAACAATAGAAATTGCCTTGTCTGCTGATGGACGTTGATTTACACAAAGTACATTATAATTAAGAGAATTTAAAATCAATTTAAATTCCTCAACGGCATTTACAAAATCAACAGACAGTTTTTTAGACATGGTACATCTCCAATGTCTGCAATCCTTGTATAGCTGCTGTTATATTGTTTGTTTTAAGTTCTTCTGGATGCTTGTTCAATTCAATAATATAATTGTAAATAGGAATACTATATGTAGCCAACCATAGTTCTAACATACAACTTAGGTCTTCAATAAAACCAGATTTATAGACAAGGTTATCACTATATTTAAAATCATCTTCAAAACAAGTAATAAGTGTGTTGTCTTTGTAATCAAGATAGAAAGATGAACGTACTTTTTTATCAATAATGATAGAAAGTCTACGAACTAAACTAAATGATCCATCATCATTAAGTTTATACATTGGTTCTCGACCAAACATATTCCAGCAATTAATGGCTGTTAAATGCTTATGCAAATAAATACGAGTAGCACAGTCTCTATCAAGATAAATATCACCTTCAAGAGTAATACGTTTATCTTGAGGCATAAGAGCTTTAATTAAATGATGATCTTGAATTTGATTAATGAATGAAAGCATTAACTCAGTATCTGAAAAATGTGGAAATTTAGAGTCAAGTAGATTAAAGCCAACTTCATTAGAGTTATCACCACTAAGACTTTGAAAGATATTAAGTGATGGAATATAACTTACACTACCAATATTTTTGCCATCTAAAACAAATCTGAAAGCATCAGCATCAACGGGATGTTCATTAACACAAATGCCAATTGTGGAAAATGCATCATTAAGTTTTTTAAGTATGTTCATGCTATTAATTCCTGATGATATAAAAAATAATAGCCAATTATATCATCAAGAAATAAAAATAGCAATCAGTAATGAATCATTTCGATTACAGTTAGATAGTCAACCAACTCACTGCATGACATATTTTTGATTTCCTCTGTTACAAGTTCTTTTTCTTGTTTTTTTGAACGGAAATTAATTTTTTTGTTATAAGAACTAATAAATTCAAAAATAGTTTCTCTAAGAGCCAATTCGTAATTTTCAATTAAAGTATCAAGTTCTTTTTGACACATACCAACATTTAAATCAAAACAGAATGAAAACTTCAAATCAGCAATCAATGGAACATATACTGTTAATGCTGGAACAAATTCATCATTTTTTAACATCAAGTCAAGATGAGAACTAATAACAGAAGATGTTTTGGCTCGCTTATGCAAACTAAAATGCCTACGAGCAGCAGCTTCCATTGTTCGTGTTGAATAATTAAATTCAGCCAAAATACGTTTTTTTGTCTTTGTATGGCTTGGAATAATCAAGCTTTCCAATGAGAGATCATTGTTTTCACTTAATGAATAACTTGAAAACTGTTCATATTCTTTTGATTTTTCAAAAAATGCTTTAATAATATTGTTAATAGATATAGGATAAGACTCTGGTTTATAGAACATATCAAAAAATTCAGTATAAGTCGTTACACTACAATGTCCTTTAACACGATAAAAATTGTAATTGGACGCTTTTTGATATTTAAAATTCAATAAATCGTTCTTGGAACGTACTTTGTCGGTTGAGGCTTTGTATAAAACAATAGCATCATGAAGAACAAGAACATCATCATCTGAGATGACAATGTTATCAATGTTCAACAAAGCTTTTTTTGCATAATCAATAACTTCAGTTTTCATTTTCACACCTTTAAGATATATTCCTGATTATTCATATAAGGTTTCAACACATCTGGCACTTTAACAGAACCGTCTGCTTGTTGATAGTTTTCTAAGATAGCCAGCATACAACGTCCAACAGCTAAAGCAGAACCATTTAAAGTATGTACATATTGATTTCCATCGACTGTCTTATATTTTGCAAACATTCTTCGAGCTTGGAAATCTTCACAATTTGAAACAGATGAAATTTCACGATAGGTATTCTGACTTGGAACCCATACTTCAATATCATAAGTTTTGGCTGATGAGAAGCCCATGTCACCACCACATAATACTATAACTCGGTATGGTAATTCAAGTAATTTTAGAATCTTTTCTGATTGACTAAGCATGTTTTTAAGTTCGGCATAAGAATTTTCTGGTTTGACAATCTTCACAAGCTCTACTTTCTCAAATTGATGCTGACGAATCAAACCTACAATGTCTTTACTGTAAGAGCCAGCTTCTGAACGGAAACATGGAGTGTGAGCAGTCAAATTTAAAGGTAGATCTGCTTCATTTAAAATTTGCCCAGCCACCAGATTTGTTAATGGTACTTCCGCTGTGGGAATTAAATAGGCATTTTCCTTATTTTTCAACTGATAGAGGTCTTCTTGGAATTTAGGAAGTTGACCAGTTCCATATAAGGCATCATCATTAACAATATAAGGAACGTAATGTTCTTGATATCCATCCTCATGATGAGTATTCAACATAAATTGAATAAGAGCACGATGTAAACGAGCAACATCATTTCTAAGGACATTAAAACGACTGCCAGATAAAGCTACACCTGACTTAATATCAATTTGATTGCCACGCTCACCTAGCTGTACATGATCTTTAACTGGGAAATCAAATTGTTTTGGTGTTAAATGACGATGTGTCTCAACATTGTCAGCTTCGCTTTCACCATATGGAACACTCTCATGTGGCAAGTTAGGAATTGAACAGAAGAAGTCAACAAAAGCATCTTCTGCTTGATTAGCCGCATCATTTAATGAAAGAAGTTCAACCTTCAAAGCTTTTGATTTCTCAATATTAGCTTTGAAATCTTGATCATTAGGTTTTGTTTTAGAAAGTGTATTGATTTCTTTTTTACACAATTCGTAATTTTGCATGCTTGTAAGTCTATTTGTATTTAGAGTCACAAATTTGTCAACATCAAGAGTATAACCTTTTTTAGCCAATAATTTAGCTGCAAGGTTAACATCTTCTTTAAAAATAGCAGGAATGTTATAAATCTTTTTCATCATGAAGTCCTCAAATATCTTTGAATATTAACATAATGAAATATAAAATTCAATCAATATTCAAGCATTTCAATAACTTTTGTAAAATCCCACAATTCTTGTTCGCTTAGATCAATTAAAGAATCTGCTGGAATTCCATTATGCAGTAAATATGATTTCCTCAAATAAGACTGGAAAGCTTGTTTTAATGAAATAGTATTGGGTTCAAAATTATTGGATGACAGAGTAGATGAGACATAATTAAGTTGTGGAATAGCAATACAGGCTCTTTTTATAAGCTTACCATCTATAAAATAAAAAGAACTAATATCAGTAATCAAAAAAGTATTGAATCCACACTTAATATTACCAATAACAGTTATTTTTTCTTTATCATAAATATCAAGAATTGGGCGTTTAAAAAGTCTAATATCTTTAATGAGCCTAAATCCAATTTCTTTATTAAGCGACTTAAAAGATTTAGCTTGTTCTTCTAGAAATTGATGATTTTCTTCTCCATATAAATCATGTAAGACCTTTAGTGTAACAGGCAGAGAAACATCATTGCTATAAAACGTAATATTTGGATGTTCTGATTCACTATTTAAATCAAAGACTCTTATTTTTGCAACTTGAGTAGTGTCAGGGCTAGATTTTTTAAAATGAATTACATTAGCTGATATATACGGAATAACTCTGATCCCTTGCTTTTTAATAGAGTCTCGGATGATAGTGGCTATATCACTCATAGTTTTATCAGTATTGATCATTTGTTTCCTCAAATATTAAACATTTCTGAAATTTCAATGATAGCCTTGATTTCATCTGGCGTTAGTTTATATAAAGGTTTTTCACCATAAGCATTCAAAACATCATTTGCTATACATGAACTCATTAATTCAAGTAAATTTGCTGTATAATCATGTTTTAGATTTATCCAACGATAAATTGCATAATTACTATTCATTTCTGCTGTCATATTTAGCATTCTTTTAGACATGATAGTAAAATTAATTATATCAACCAACACAATTTCACTATCATTTACAAATGAAAATTTTTGTGTATTACTTATTTCTATAGTTGAATCATACATTAAAGGAATAGAAGCAATAGTTATAGTGGAAATTCCAAAAACAACCTCATCTTGTCTGTTTTTAACATCTGGTATTTTACAAACATTAAAAGGCTTAATAAAATGACTTTCAGTAAATAAATTAAGATTGTAATCAATAACAAAAGGATAACGTGTTATTGTTTCATTGAAGTCATTAATAATTTGTGTTCTGAATGCAATAGGAACAGCTAAAGCTTCATAAATTTTTTTGAGTAAATAAACACCTGATTGATGTGCAGCATAAAATTCAAATGTAGGACTTAAATTGAAATGATGTGGATTTGTGTCAAAAATAACATAAAGAATATCTTGTTTGGATCTATTGTCCTTAACTATAAATGATGAACGATTTGGACATTGTTCTACAGATATATCAATTTTAAAATTATTGATTAAAAAATCTTCAAATTTTTTTTTAAATTTATTAATAATAGTCATTTTATATTCTTTCCATCTCTTTCAAAGTTAGCATTGAATCTATTTTCTCATTATCAAGATTATACAAATCGTTAATAGGTTGATTTAGATAAGCACTCATTAATTTGTAAACTAAAGCTTTAGTTTTTTCACCAAGTTCATTAATGTCAACATGTTCTCCATTACGAGATGATGTTCTTGTAGAATGGTCATCAATTGACTCAAAGAGAGAAATACTATTATATAAATTAGTATCCAGAGATATTTCATTTTGTCCTAACTTAAATAACATATTTAAATTAGATGAAAACCAAGAATGATTTACTGGGCCATTGATGTCTAACCTAAATGTAGCTTTAAATTTAAGATTTTTAATTTTATGACGTTTTTTCAATGCATCCTGAGCGTTTACATCATCAAGTTTAATATTTGATTTATTTGAAATACATGTGGCATCAATGCCATGCTGTACAAGCATATCAAATACAGAAATAGGTTGATACTTATCTGATTTTGTAAAAACACCAATTTTAACCAATACATCAACAAGAGATTCAATAAAAATATCAGGAATAGAAACATTCACATGAAACAAAGTTTGTAACATAGAACAGAATCGGTCATATCGATATTGTTCAGAATACTGAGGATCAAATGCCATACCTATATTAACACCCATTCCAAAAGTGTTTTCCTCAATAATAAGTGCTTCTGTGTTATCACTATTAAATAACTCATGAACAGCATGAATATTAGAACGTTCCAAATATTCACTTTTCAAGGTATCAAAGGAAAAACCTAATTTCTCAAAAAGATTTTTGTTTTCCAACAGTATTTTAACAAAATTAGTATTAGTATTTGTTGTCATCATGAATGTATATACCTTTATATAGTCTGCATAAGATAAAGCTCTAAAGCCTTATCAATGTCAGATTTAGAGGCGTTCATTATATCAAAATCGATAGAACTTTTCAACAATGGATTAATGATCTTAGCAATTGATTCTCTAATATATTCAGTTAAAACATGTAAGTCACTTTCAGATGATATCCTAATTTCATTATTATTATCTTCATATTTAATTAACAATTCATTTTTATGATTTAACTCAATAACAAAATTCAAAAAGTTAACATAAGAAAGTTTAACATGATAATTAATTTGACCATCTGGCTGCAGAAATAAAGTAACTTGAGTAAAATAGGTGATTGCATTTTTAACTAATTTTTTAAAATCACTTTTAGGAAAAAAATAACAAAATTTAAAATGACAGTTAGTAAAGTAATGTGCAATCTGATTAATACTAACAATTTCTGTGATAGGTTCATTGTCATAAACATCATAGTAATTGATGCCATCAGCAATAGCTAAATTAATAGCAGATACATCATATAATTTAAGATTCAACAAATTAATCATTTCAATAAATACAGTAGATGTATCAATGCCACCCCAAGAATTAGAAGCTGGATTAGCATAGATATCAAAAGGTATTCCTCTCTCATTTCTGAACATAAATGAAATAAGTACACCATCTTTTACATATTCTTGTAATTGGCTATTAGAACCACAAGTATACGTAGCTTTAGAAAAACCAGCATTCAAAATGGCTGGTTCATATTTCTCAAAAAAAATTTTAGTTTTGTCTTCCATTAATACTCCTAGATCAATAGCATTTCAATAACTTTCAAGTCTTCTTTAAAATGAGTGCCAAACTCAAAATCAAAATTCATATTTATTTTTTTATTAACTTTCTCTTTAATAGATTCACAACGCTCATTAAATATATCATCAACCAAAGACTCTGTATTATAAGTCATGTATTGTAAAGTATCTCCAAATTGCTTTTGTCTTGAATATGACTTGTTTTTAGTATGAACTCCAATTCTATTTATGGCCTTACCTTTGTGATTAATATAAACAGTAAAATCAAAATAAAAATTGAGATCATCATCTAATCTCAAATTATGTTCAATATTAAAAGACATCTTTTTAGCCTGCAGAATTTTAAAGAAAACAGGAATATAAACAATTTTAGTGATGTGTTTAAAACTCAGAACTGTAACATGTTTAGATGATACAAAATGCTCTGAAATACTATGACTTTCAATTGATTGAATATACTGCTCATCATTTGAAACAAGAGATTCAACCAAATCATAAATCATGGAGTAATCAACTTTTTCAATATTGAGAATTGAATTAACAAACTCTTGTTCAATATAATGATCATCCAGTGACTCGATATCTAAATCTACATATGGTACGCCTTTAGAATTGGAAATACTAAATGTTACTTTTGTGTCATTACTTGTAAATGCAATTTTTGTAGATTGATAATTGATTGTATAGTTATAAGTAACATGATGGAAATCAGGGCCAAGAACTACTGAATATTTGTCAATGAATTTTTTTACAAACACACCAAGCTCTTTTGGAGTTAAGGACATATTAAACCTCCTTCATTTCACACAGTATCATATATTGTTGAAAATCTTTACTATCCCAATCAAAAGCAGTTTTACGTGTTACACCTACAATATCAGGAATCAGTGAAGAAATAGAAGTAAAAGCAGCTTTCCTATAATCAGAATCAATTTTAACCTTCATTTCATCCATTGTAAAAGGAATATAATTCTTATTAGGATACTTGTCATCCAACAGGTAAAGCAAGTTATCTTCAAGATTAAAATAAATGATATGCTTGTTCAAAAGATGTATAGGCCATTGAATAGCAATTGGTGCATTGACTGGTACATCTTCAAAGATACTGTAAGAAACAGTTGATGTATCAGCCTTCTTACCAGAACTACCAATACGACGATATACCTTATTGTACTTAATTTTTTCAAATTTACTGGACTGTAGGCTACTGAATTTTTCATCACCATTATTCAAGATACGTTGAATGAATTTATCTGCTGAAAAACCGTTATCTTCAAAAGCAGAATAAGCTAATGCTCTTGAGTATGCATAATCAATAAATTCTTTCACAAGATTAAAGTTTAATTCAGTCACAGAGTACATAGAATATCCTCAAAAATTTTGTAAATTATAACATATATAAAATAAAATCTCAATAAATAAAAAAGGCAACCATCAGGCTGCCTTATAAAGTTTTAAACCATTACTGTTTCAGTAACCAAGAGCTTTTTCACGATACGCTTCAAAGTTTTCCCAAACTTCTTCTTTCGAAACCTTGGGTTCAAACTGCGATTCACGTTTACGCCAAGCTAGTTCAATTTCACGTTCTTTACGTTCATTTTTGGTACTTACAACAACTTTAGCCATATTTATTTCCTCTTTTTGATTAAAGATTTGTCTTATTGAGTTTTGATTCTAACAATACATTTATAATGTGTCAACTATTTTTTTCAATTATTTGCCATACCAAATCCATGATGGACTAATGGCACAAATAACGCCCCAATGACGATCCACACGCCCCCATTCTTCCAGATAAACACGCCAGCCCCAATCTTCTGAGACATCACTGTCATTGGTTGACTTAAAGAAACCTTCAAGTTTAACAGAATGAGCACTATTACTTTTTAACCATTCTTTAGCGAAATCAAATGCTTCGCTCGCATCCAATGGAACAGGAAACTCATTTGCAGCAACCCCATCTGATTTATATGCGAAAAATATGAGTCCATGTTTTTCTGTTACCATATAAGCTTTAGCCATTCGGTTATCACTATCAATCGAGAATGCTAATTCAATTGCTTTTTTCAAATGAATATCATCTACACCATTTATATCAAATACTCTATTATCAAAACTCATATTTTCACCTATTCAATAATTTATCATTGTTAATACTAATAGTTCTTTCTTTAAATCTTCAATACTTTCTTTATAATCAACGTGACCATTAATTAAAAGTATTTCTTTCATCTTTCTACATACATGTTCATCAATAATAGTTAACATGCAGTCAACTGTTGTTACAGTATAATCAAAATCAGTATCAGATATGGATCGTTCATTAAAAGCATGATGAAACTTAACAGTCTGATTCTCACTTTGTATTTTTTCAAAACACATCAAGATGTTATCATTCTCAGAAATATTCAATTTACTTTGAATAATAATTTTTTGCTCATCAAAATTAATATTAACATAAAGACCCAATAATGAGTTATTTTTGGAGTTTTTATTAATATCTGAATATTGAGCAATAAATCCGCCTGTAGTTAAAGTATCGTAGTCATTAACAAAACTTTTAAAAAGGGAACATTCAAGCATCTGATTGTAATAATGTTTCAATATATTCTTAATAACATCAAAATCTACATTGAAATATTCAAGTACCCGACACAATGTGTGCTCATCAGCCCAAATGCTCATAGTTTTATCGTCTTCATAACTATAAGCAAAATTAAGGTCTTTAGCATGAATAAAACTAACTGAATTACTTTCAATATAGTTTAAACTCATTAAATTTTTATCTGAAAATGTACAATATTGAGACATATAATTTTCAAAATTTAAAACATTTTCATAACTCATATTTTCACCATTTTCATAAGTTCATAACATTGAACAATTTCTTGTTTATTTTTACCAATCTCAGCCCGACTATATCCAAGATTAGCATGAATAATTTGAATCATTCTCTGAGAAAAATACTTTTTGAACATAACATTTGATAGGTCATCAAAATCAAACTCAACATGCTTAATATGATTAGAGCTATAAATATTTGTTGAAAAAATTTTAGAAAAATAGTGTTTTTCAGTACCAGATAAAGATTTTGTATATCTATAGATGAAGTTTTCCTTCGTAGAATAAGGAAATTTCATTTCAAAAATAATAGTAGGATCTTTATAATCTGATAATTGAATATAACAACTCAGATCAATTTTCCTTGTAGATGATTTACCATATTCGTCCACACCATTAAGAATATCGAATACAACAGGATATTCAAGGCGTGAAATACTAAGCTTTTCAGCCAAAGCTGTGTCAAAATCTGCTTTGTTTGTAATCAATCCATAATCATAAGATTGAGCGTAATATTCATCAAAAACACTTTGTATTTTTGATAAATCAATGTTAAAAAAATCAATTAATTTGTGAAGTCCTAATGAACTGAAACGAACATAATGAGCACTATCACCTCTCAATAAACCATATTGAATAATTAAATGATTATCAACACCAACAGATCTTGGAGTATAAGATTTCGGGCTTTCCAGAAGCAATTGTGAGTTTTTTACTTCGCCTAAAGCAGATAAATGTAAAATTAATTCATTAATACTATTCATTAAGTCACCTCAATAATCAATAATTTCAAAAAGTTTAATATAATCGCAAATTTGTTCGAAAGTTAAATTATCAAATTCACCTTTTTTAATTCTTGTTTCTTTACTATTAATTTTAAGAAACAATCTTTGGCGAATTTTTTCAATTATTTTATTTTTTTCAACTTCAATATCTGTATGTTTAGAAATGGTAAAACCAACAGAGTTTCCTAATGTAATGGGTAATGTACAAAGCATCTGAAATTCATAGGTCTTAACATCAATAGCTGGAATAATTATCAAACGTGGGATCTTATAGTCTCCCATGGTATAAAAATTTTCTTTATTGGCTTTAACATGTTTACTGACCAATGGAATTCTTTTAGAAAGCTGTCCAAGAGACGTTTCCATTGAGAGCATTCTCACATCAACTTTAGTATAGTTATTTGGAATTGATAAGAGTTGTGATTGATCAAGGGAATTTTCATAAAATGAAATAATTGTTTGAGTTTTCTCAATCAAATTGTCTTTATCAAGAAGATCAAAACATTTTTTAAAGTAATCAGAGTCTTGAAAATAAATTCTTTCAACAGGTTCACAAGCATAGAACACAAAAAGGCCAATCCCTTTAACAGTAATCATATCATGATGACTGCCTTTAAGATATCCTACTTTAAGTTGAGCCTTTTCAACAAAAGGCATGAACAGATTTTCCAAGTTCTACTCTCCATGAAATTTAAGAGATTATAGCAAATTTAGAAAATTTTATCAACAAGTATTAAATTCTTTGCATTTTAATAAGTTCAAGATATTGCAAAGCTGATTCGTAGTTAATAGTTGACAAATCAATATCGTCATCAAAAGCACCTTTAAGAACAACTTTAAAATCGATAAGGATGCTTTCTTGAATAATTTTTTCCAACACATCATGATTGGTATTATTATCCACTATGATATTAAAAGAATTTTCGTTGAAAATAGGAATACTGATTTTAGCCCGTGGAACGAGTGTTCCATCTGGTACAACATCAATGAAATATTGCAAGGCAATACTACCATCATGTAAATAAGGGCCAATCACAATATCTTGAGTGTAATAGTTAGCTACAGGGAAATTCCAAAGAGATTGTGAAACAGCCGTCCCAAATGTATTAAAATCCTTTACGAATTCAAACGGATTTATACGATAAATATCCATTAATTCAAATTTAGTATACATAGACCTAAACAAATCAAGAGCCATTGTTATTTGGAAAAAATCAAAACCCAAATTTTTAAAAATATAATATTCTTGAACAGAATACTCACTCTTAATTAAAAAAGGATTTGAGTACATGTCATTAATAGGATGCCCAATCTTATCATAAAGAGCATGCTCAAAAATATTTGATTTTAAATTTAATTTAGTAACACTAATCCCATAATCAGTTTTTAACTCATCTTTATGAGACTTAAACTCTTCAATAAATCTAACAGCATCATTATTGTACTTACTCATTTTAACATCCTATTTTAGACTACAATTATAACATATTATTTATCAAAAAAAAAGAACCCGAAGGTTCTTTTAATAAGAAAGGTATTTATACCACCTTCCATTTTTCATTGATCGCAATTTCATTATTCTCCAATTCTGTTTTTGATGAAATGCAGAATATTTTAACGGAACAAAATGATTAGATGATGATGGTGGGTGTGAATCACCATATAAATTCTCCCATAGTGCAAGATTTCTAAAAGTAGTTCTTGGTTGGAGAAACTTATTCATCATTTTATTCATAAATTATGCCTTTTTATTTTCTAAAGCCTTCATTGCCGCTGTTAAGTTAGACAACTCTTTGAGTTCAGAAGCTGAGCTACCATCACTGATAATCAATGTACCTTCACCTTTTGATACGTCTCGAAGAGTATCTAATTTATTCAACTGAATAAGTACACCAGTTGCCATTTCATTGGAAATACCTAAAGCATTAGCAATACTGTCAGTATCTTCTTTAAAGCCTACACTGATAGCATGACGTTGTGCAGCAATACCTTCACCTTGCAATCTTTTTGATTCTTTTTGAGCTTCTGCATCAGCAATGATTGCAATACGTGAAGCTTCTGCTCTGTTTTTAGCAGCTTCTTTCTCACGTTCAGATGCAGTTACTGAGTTATATGAATTTTGAACATCTTCTGTAGGAATCGGCTCATCAACTAACACATCTACAATCTTGAATCCAAAGTCTTTCATTTGTTGTGATAAAACTTCTTCTACAACATGTTTAATTTCATCACGTACATTATAAAGCTCTAAGAATGTTTTTTTACCAACTTCTGAACGAATCAAGTTATTGACATAACTTCTAATTTGTTTTTCAGGGTCATCCAATTCATAGTTTGCTTTCTCAGGATCAATAACTTGAAATTGAATATTAATTGGATACTGAATGAACAAGTTATCACTTGTCTTTAATTCAAGATTTGTCTTTAATTGTTGAATATTCAATGCTAAGACATTAGCAACCGTTTGAATTGGCCAAGGCATTTTAAAAGATAAACCAGCAGTTTTATAACCTTTATATTGTCCAAACTGCTCAATAATTGAAACATTTTTTGTTTTTGTGACTACTACTACTGATCTAACAACTCCAATTATTACAAGAGCTATTAACAACCATCCTAAAATTGTAACAAGCATATACTTAAATCTCCTTTGTTAGAGGAAAATTTTAGCATTGAAAGAATTTATGTCAATATTGAAAAAACTGTTTTTTTAATCAATATTATTAGGAAATGAGATTGATGATTCGGATTCAAAATCAAGCAACTCAGTAGCAGTAAAATCCCAAAAATAAGTATATAGACTTGAATCACTCATACCAATTTTAAAACTCTCAACATAAAGGTTAGTACAAATACAATCAACATTGATTTCTGCCATTCGATAACCTGCAAAAAATGCAGCATTAGAATCAATATCTTTAAATTTGTTTACTTTCAAAAAAAGTCCTGAAATATAATCATCCGATTGCTTATTTTTAACTTCATTACCAAACCGCTTAATTTCATCATCACAAATACCATGAGAAGAAAAATAACGCTGGATAGTAGCAATACGTTTAAGCAAATTATCTACAGCACACATATAACCAAGGCTGAAACTTTCGAAACTTGAACTATTGTTTTTTAAGTTTGGATTTTTTTGAAGAGCCTCATAATAAAGGTGTAATGCATCAATCATTTTCTTTCTTGCTGGAATATCAAAAGATTTTGGCTCATTTTGCTGGGGGAAATTATTAGAGCGGATGGAAGAAACCAGCTTTTTAAAGGACTTGTTCATGATGAGACACCTTTTTTAGTTGATGTCTCATTATACCATGAAACATTAAAGTATCAAAGTTTTTTCTCAAACATGATTTCATATAAACGTAAATCATCAATTGAAAGTTGACTGACATCTTTTTCAACTACAGTAGCTATTTGTTGAGCAAAATCATTTTTAAACATATCTACAATTGAAGAAAGATTAGAAGATACATTATTTGACCATGATTTAGAATTGTACTCATATTTAAATAAGCGGTGCTTATCAGGCTCAAGGCCACTAACATTAAGAAGATCTAAACCAATTGTTAACTTTACAAGGCCAAACTCTACAGTATACGCACAAACAGAACAATGATTCAGACGTTCAGTTTTAAATATCTTATGAATAGAAAATAGACATTTAAATTTATTAGATTCAAGTTTTTGTTTGATTTTAATCATTTCAACAAGTTCAATAAAGGATTTATAATCAGAAGAATTAAAAACTTCTCTAAAGAATTTTTTAAGTACAGTTACATCATTTTCCTCAAAAGATACAGAATAACCAGAATTAAGATTAAATCCATGATCTTGAAAAAATTTATAAGTAGAAGATCTATCAATATAGTTGAAATAAGATGCTATAGGAAGTTGAGAATAAATTTCACCAATAGAAAAATGTTTCAATTTCAAAATTGATTCAGAAGTTAATAAATTTTCATTCAAATAATATTTAATATATTGAAGTAATGTTTTATTGCCAATAGCCAATAATGCTTCACCATTCAAATCATAAATAGGCTCTATGGTTTCAAGTTCTTTACCACCACCAACACACTCAAAAATAATAGAACCAGTAACAGTATTAATACAGAGATTGAAATGACTACCAATAGGTGAAACAATTAATTTAGAAATATGATCGAAATAAATAAATGAAACACCTTTATATGGGACATAATTTTCAAATTCAGTCGTTTCATTAAAATAATTGATAACTTTAAGAACTTCTTCAAAATTATTTGGATTCATATTGAATATGTCAACCAATAAATCTTTAAATGTTAACATAGATTTATCAAAGATATTGACAACATAAGAACCATAAACATCAGGAGATTTTAAAACACTGTGTGTTACAACATAATGTTTATCTGAATAAAATGGATTGTTTGTATAAACGGAATGTTCAACAATGATTCTAGAAAAATCATATTTCTTTAATATATTTTCTAAAATGCCTACAGGATACAAACTGTCCATTTAATTCTCCTAAATTTTTATTTTTAAATATTATCCAATTCTATTGGATTTGAACCAATCTTCCAAAGTTTGAACCCGTGGCTCTGCAAAATTATATCCTTTCATTTTTTCAATGTTATCAAACCAACCAAAATCCAACACATTGAACTCTTCATTCAAGAAGGTAAATTTGTATTCTTTTTTATCAAGAGTTTGAATACAAGCAGTCATAAGGTCATAATTGAATTTTTCAATAGACTCATATTCAAAAGTATAATGGTGAGTGTACCAAAAAGTACATCGATCTCCACCTTCAACACCAAGCACTAATTGCATCATGATATCCTCTAAATGAAAGCATTAGTATATCAGAATAATGGTTTTCTATCAATACATAATCATACTATATAAATCATAGTCATCTTCACTCAAGTCTTTACTTTTTTTACCTAATTTTGAAGCAACTCTAATATTTAATAAATCATTCTCAACATTTAAAATACTTTCAATATCCTTTCCATAAACACCTGAACATGTTGTATAAAAAATATTAAGATTTTGTTCTGAAACATGGTTATATGGATTTATAAAGTTTAAATCATATCCTAAACACAAAACATTTATATCATATTGTAACTTGTAACATTCTATAGGAGTTATATTCAAAAAAGCTTTATAGTTTTGAACTAAACTAAAATAAATAACAGGATTTTTATTCAAAGTCTTTAGGTATAAAAACATATAATGAAATAGATTATCTAATTGTTCACAATCATCTTTACATAGTATTAAGCTAAAATATTCTTTTAATATGTGGATATTATTATAATCAAACTTTATATGCCTACAGCTTAAAGTATCAATTCCTTTAGATCTAAAAAACAATTGAGTTTTATTTAGTCCTATGTAATTAAAGTCATTAAATTTTCCGTAATAATTAATAATATCTTTTGTAGTATATTTATTAAAAATATCAAATTGCTCTATTGAAAAATCAGGAGTACCATAAAAATTAGCAGCATAATGTCTAATAAATTGAATACCCAAAGTTTTTATATGATATACTGAATTAAGTTTCTCTTTTTTTATGTGAGATTGAAAATAATTAACGTTATATGTTCGGACAAGTGAAAAACAATTTGAAATTTTAAAGGAAATTGAATTATTACTAGGCATGTAACATAATGTAAATCCCCAATTTTTAATATAATTTTCTTGATCAAAAAGATCTGACAAATAATCTAAAGAATCTAATACAACATCAGCTTCATCATTATCATACTTAAATAGTAATTTTAAAGAATTTTTTGCAATTTCCATACTTGAATCTCTAACAATAATAGTATTACAGGCATCTTGAATAATAGAGTTATCATCAAATGAATAAGACATAGCATAACATTGGTCACACATATAGGGCATGTCATCTAACAAAGACTGGTCATACTCAATTTTATTAACAGCTACACTTTGTAAAAATTCTTTTAACTCTTCTATATGATACATTTTACCCTCTCAAATTAACAATTTAACATTTCATAAACTTTAAGATCGTCATAACTTAATGTATCAATATTTTTATCCAAAGCTTTGGCTACTTTTGGTAGAAAAACATTAGATATAGATTCAACGGCTTTTGGTAATACAGGGTGAGAATTATTACTAAATCCAATATCTTCTATATGAGAAAAATTATAGCGAGCGGTGAAAGAGAATGGAGCATAATCTATATTAGTTTTACTAAATAAAATATAAATAAAACTTGCTCCATTAAAACTAATTGAATAAACAGGAGTAGACATTAAATTAAATGAAGGTTCTGAAAGTTCAACCTGAATATAGCCATCAGAATAAATGGATTTATAATATCCAGATAAATAAATACATAACTTTTCAAATAAAATAAAATCGTCTGGATTGATTATATGTTTGAAGTATTCACAACAAAGTTCATTTTGACCATAAGGAATTCTGAAAATGAGATAACCATTCTCATAAGAAACATCTAATTTTGGATTTAAATTTTCAAGTATTTTAACATGATCTTTAAAATCCAAATAATTAACATTTTTATCTGAAAAATTATTTAAAATATTAGTCTTGTAATCATGTGAAAAAAACTTTTTAAGTTCTTTAAAATTTTGTAATTCTTTTTTATTCATCGTACATAACTTCATATTTGTGAACATTAAGCATGCCTTTTCAAATGTTACACTATTCAATCTGTCTGTATGATACCAAGATTGTCGAACTTGAACAACGGAAGTATCCATAAAATAGCTGTAAGAATATAGTTCAGAAAAACAATATGAGAGATATTGGCCAAATTTAATATTAAGAGATTTAATTTTTCCCCCACGATATTTTAAATTAACAGTGAATTTTTCGAAATTTTCATTAAAACCAGAACCTTTAGACCAGACATCTATCACTTTAATAATTTTTTTAATTTCAATAGCGTCCATTTCAAATGCATTGAACATAAAGTCTTTGAATGCTTTACATGTTGAATCTCTAACAGTAATATCCACATTACCAAATAGTGAATCTAGACCATCATTATTTTTGTAGAAATAAGACTTATTGTCCATTGTGACATAAGGAATAAAAGTGTCAGCATAACTATATTTGTTAGATAATAAATAGTTTTGCAAGCTAATGATAGCAGTTTTGATTGTATGAAAATCCATTGTATGACCTCAAAATATGGTCAATAATAACACAAATATACTAAAAAAACAATACAAATGTAATTTCTATGTAAATCTATTTGAAAATCATTCTTATTCTGATATTATAAGATTAAAGAATAAATGTGAGGTATGTATGAAAAAGATATTAACAAGTGCTGTAATAGTTGGGTCTTTGTTCGCATTCAACACAGCCAATGCAGGTGGTTATCATCATCATCATCGTGGAAATGACTTCGGTAGATTCTTAGGATATACAGCGGCTGCTGCCGTCACAGTTGGTGCTGCAAGCTATATCATTAATTCTGGATATAATAATTCATACGACAGAGGTTATAATGATAGAGCAAGATATGAAAACGCTCGTAGAGAACAAGAAGCTTATGACAGAGCTATGCGTCAAAGATATTATTACAGTACACAACCAAGATACATAGAATATAGACAATATCCAGTTTATCAAGAAAGAGTAATATATCTTGACAGACCAGTGTATAGAGTGAATGGACCAGTATATAATTACTATCCATAAAAAAGACCTTCGGGTCTTTTTTATCTATAAAAATTAGCTATCTTTTCTTTATTTAATTCTGTATTTTGTTTTTCAATATTTTTAACAATTCTATTAATCTGTGCTGCGTAATCTTTTTTTACAATAGTAGTAACAATATCATCACTACGATACATATCAGAAATAGCTACAACAATATCATCTTTTACATAAATTCTTTTTACATCAGATTTAAAAATTTGATTTAAAAAATTATCTTTTTCTACTGATACAAATCCTATCTGTAATAGTTGATTAGAAATTAAATCTTTAAATTCTTGTTTTACATTTTCTTCTGCTTTTCGACCTTTATCAAAAGAATTCATAATTTCTATTTTTACAACTTCACCTTGGATATAATCAAAATTTATTTTACCAATTTCATTGATGAGTGAAAATTCATAAAAAAAACTGTATGGATTATATTGTACATTTGTATTTGTAACTAATGAATAATAATTACCATTATCAATGACAGTCACAGAAGGGTCTATTTTTGATTTGGATGCTGCTATAGATTTTTTATCAACATCAATAATCAAAGGATTCCTTGGGCCTAAATATTCAAAAAGATCTTGAAATGTTTTAACTTCTTTTGCAGACAAAGAAAAGCTTAAAAAGACTGAAAACAAAAAAATTATAATACGCATAAAATAATATCTCCTTAAAAATGCAGATAATAACATGATTGAAAAAAATTAATAATTAATAATATCAATAAGAGTCAACACTGATAATGCATGCTCCCTATTAGTCACATCACCAAATTGTTTGTGAAAATCAAGTTTAAAATGAATTAAAAGATCAACAAAAGCTTCATCGATTGTAGATTTACTATATTCAAGAACATAGAATTTTTTTTCTTCATCATAATAAAATTTATGAATGTTTTTTTTAAAATGAATAATATGATGCAAACTATTATTTTCAATAATCATTTGATCAGGTTCACAGATATTATCTATTTTCAAATTATTATAAACAAGTGTAATAAAATTCGAACTTCTATTACTGTATTTATGATTGATCACTTTCATTAAGCTTTCAAATCTGTTTTGAACAGAGCATTTATGTTTAATGTATGATTCACTAAAAACCGATTCAAAGACCTCTTTGAAGAATGCATAATAAGCACTATTAGGTTTTACAAATTTTTTGCCACACCACATAGCATAAGTATATATTTTATCATGATAAAGGCCATTATACTGCTCAGAAGAATATAAGTCTTGATAGCCTCTTGATTCTAAATATTTATCTAAATATTTCACCTTAAAAGCCTCTTGCAATATTTTGTAATTATTAAAATACTTAGCCAGTACATTTTCAATGAATAGTCTTTTTTTGACTGTTGTTAAGTATTCGTGCCAATTCCCCTATTTTATAAGACGGATTAATGACAATTTCATATTCAAAAAATAAAAAGGCTAACGCCTTCATAATGTCGTCAATTTCTTCTTGTACTTCTGCTTCATCTTCTGGCGTATATTCAACTGGCTTCATGAATTCATCCATTCTACCTTGACGTTTCATTTCCATTAACTCAAGAAGAGGAATTGTAGATACAAGCATCTTACTTGGCAACATAGGAAGAAAATCTGATAATGTAGACTTATCAGTAACAAGTGCATCAGGATGGCCCAAAGTATTTAAAATGAGATTTACTTCATTATGAAATTGATCAACTACATCATCATCTGCACTTTCTATATTCATAAAGCCTCCAAATTTACTGTATGATAGCAAAAAAAATACAAATTGTAAACCTTGATTGAAATTTAATTATGGAGTATAATAAAGGAAATTTACGGAGAACTATCAATGTACGTTAAAAGCGGAATCTTTGAAACCAACTTTGAAAAGCCAACTAAAAATTGGCCAAAAGATACTGTTGCCCAATGTGGTGGTAGTGAAATTGATGGAATCGGTAAAAATTGTTTCTTTGAAGTGTTTTTTAAAGATTTTTATGTACGTGGTGAAGGCCCAACTAAAATTGAAGCAGAAAATAATGCTTGGAATAAATACATGGCTTATGAAAGCTGTGAGCATGATTTCAAACGCCACAGTGACAGTCAAGATAAAGGTAAATGTACAAAATGTGGAATACTGAAATCAGGAATTTTTGAAATCATTACTTGTTGTACTGTATGCAACAAGAAAAGTGTAACCCATTACAGCAATGGTATTGGCTTTACTTGCTATAAACATTACAAAGAAAATCTCGTAAAAATGACTCAAAATGCTGATTTTGGGCTTGCTCATAAATTGCTTTGGGAAAATACAATTTTAGAAGAACTTGAAATTTTCAAAGATAAAAATGATGTAGAGATTGATAAGCTGAGCAGTAGTCATCGTAATGGATTTTTTGAATATATGATCCAAGTATGTGGCCTAATGAAAGAACAACATTGCCCCAACAATAAAAAACATTATGTAGATATTTTTGAAGACATTGAAAAAAATGAAACAATTTACAAAATTGCATTCATGATTTACATTCATGACAACAAAAAAGTAATTGTAAATAATATTGATAAGCATAAAGATAGCTTAGTAGATTTTTTCAAAAATAATAGTTGAGTACAAAGCCAATTTTTGATATAATAAACCAATTAAAGAATTAGGAGATGTATCATGGGTGGCAATGCACTTGCAACGGTAAATGTTAAGTCTAAAAGACTAAAAAAAGAAGACTTTGATGCTTTGACAACAAAGGTAATCAAAGTGCTTAATATTGCCATCAAAAAAGCTAATGAAATGGGTGCTAGCATTCAAGATGCCCCACATGAAGTAAAAGCTTATCGTCAAAAAGACACTTTTGGTGATCTTGACCTTCTTGTTGATGGTGAACTTTTCAATTTTGTTGATTACGATCAAATTATGAAAATGTTAGGTGAAGAATTTAACCATCCAGAACCATTGCCTCATAAACATAAAGACAAAAATGACATGGTATTCAGTTTGGGTCTTCCATCAGATGAGAAAGACGTTTATTTCCAGCTTGATTTAATTGCTAGTCAGAAAAAATACTATGGTTTTCATTCTTCTTATCTAAATTGGAATGACTTGGGAAATCTTGTGGGTGTTGTAGCAAGTTCTAATGGCTTCCTGAAATATGGGCATGATGGTTTGGTATATCAGCTTCGTGATGGCGATAACCTGTTTGAGCAAATTGTTCTGACAACTGATTGGAACACAGCCCTTGATTTCTTCGGATACTCAAAAGAAGACTATTATGCTGGTTTTGATTCATTGATTGATATTTATGAATATGCAGCTTCCAGCAGATTCTTTACACCAGCTTTGTATGCGTTTGAAAATAGAAATCATACTCAAAGAACCCGTGATCGTAAACGTCCAACCTATAATGGTTTTTTGAACTGGATTGAAGAAAATAATGCAAAAGGTGTTTTTGAACATAAAACACCACTCAACAAAGAAGAATGGAGAATCAGAGTCGATGAATTCTTCCCTTGGTTGAAAAAAGCAGAAGAAGATGCTTGGGACAGATATTACAGAAATAAAGAATTTAAAAAATATTTTAATGGTTCGGCATTACTTCAATACAAACCTGAACTACAAAATGTTGAAATCAGTAATTATTTGAAATCTTTGAGAACTGTAGTTGATGATCTTGAAAGCTTTGTTATTGAACATAAAGAAAAAGCAATGTTATTGCTGGTAGAAAGGAAAGAAGCCGAGTGATCGGCTTTTCTATTATGGAAAAAATATATTTTATAAAAATGCCAATGTCTTATAGAACAGACCAAATTATCAGCAATCATAAAAACAATTTTGAAAAGTTGTTAGGATTAGATGTCATTATTTCAGAGTATAATAAGACTATAGAAAAAAATAAAGTTTTATATCTACCTAAAAACAATGAAGATATCAGGGCAGAAGATGTAAGATCAAGAAGTGATTACATATACCATTTGTTTTTTGATAACGTCTTCAAAAATGTATTAGCCAGAAACAAGCTCAAGGCTAATGATTTTTTGTTGATAAATCAGAGAAGAGGTACATATACTGCCAATGGTGAGTATAACAATCCAAATATAGAATTCAGTTATATCCAGAATGTAGTTATGATGGATATTAAACTGTATAAAGAAACGTTGAAAATAACATTTGTCCCTAATGATTTAAACTCTGATAATTTCTTGATGATAGAAATAGATATTAGTATTGATGGTAAAATTCTTAATTCAATTATAGTTGATAATGATTATGAAGAAAAAAATATTAATTTTAACCACAAACAAGTAGACCATGTAATTATGTTAGCTTATTTTAGTGGCAATGATAAATTAGGATCTCTTGATAGAACACTCATTAAAGCAATTATTGAAGAAAATTATGATTTACTCGAAAATCATTACTCATTAAAAATGATGGAATACATTTAAAATAATGCTTGACTTAATGATCTTAACGATTTAGAATGAGTACAAATAAAGGTATATTTCAATGAACAAATTCGTATTCAACACAACAACAACCACAACTCTGCTTAAGGCTGGGCTGGTAGGTTATTGTCTTGAATAAATGAAATAATAACCATACAAAGAAACCCAGCCATGTGCTGGGTTTTTTTATGTCTAAATTTTAACAAAATCAATATAATTAATAGGAGAATTAAAATGAACGAAGAAAAAAGATACATGCAAGTAGCTAACGAAATGAACTTATTTATGATTGCAGAAAGTGCAGGTGTCGTCTATTGGAAACCTGATGGCTTGAAGCTCTATGAAAACTTGAAAAAATTTATTAGAAAACATCATGAAGATGCTGGATATTTAGAAGTTAAAAGTCCATCAATAGTGTCTCCTAGTCTATTCGAAAAATCAGGGCATATGGAAAAATATAAAGATAATATGTTCATGCTAAATAGTTCCAGTGAAAGTAACTATGCATTAAGACCAATGAGTTGCCCTAATCATATTTTAATTTACCAATCAGAGAAAAGAAGCTATAGAGACTTACCATTGCCAATCTTTGAATTTGGTGAAGTATACAGAAATGAAGCATCTGGCTCATTACAAGTCCTCTTTAGACAAAGACAATTCTGTCAAGATGATAGTCATGTGTTTGTAAATGAAGAAAACTTAATCAAATCATTAAGTGATTATATCCAGATGAGTAGAAAAGTTTACAAAGAATTGGGTTTCGAAAAAGTGAAATATGCAATTTCCCTTAGACCTGAAAAAAGATTTGGTGAAGATCATCTTTGGGATAAAGCTGAGGACTCACTAAGAGAAGCCTGCAAATTAAATGGATTGGAATATAAAGAGAATCCAAATGATGGTGCTTTCTACGGGCCTAAACTTGAGATGCAAGTTGAAGATAAACTTGGTCGTTCTTGGCAATTAGGGGTTATACAACTTGATTATGTATTACCAGAACGTTTCGAATTAGAATATGTAGACAGTGACAATAAAGTAAAAAGACCTATTATACTACACCATGCAGTATTAGGTTCATTAGAAAGAATGATTGGTATTTTATTAGAATCATTTGGCAAAGATATACCTGAGTTCTTGAAGCCAGTACGTGGCGTAATCTTACCAGTGTCTGAGAAAGCATATGAGTATAGCAAGTTAGTTCATAATGAATTTGACAAAAAGTATTATAAATTAGATGCAAGCTCTGAATCATTAGGGAAACGTATTAAAATGTGGAAACAAAAAGGAGTAAAAGAAATCATTGTTGTAGGGGAAAAAGAGATGCTTGAGTACCAAGTGTCTGGTAAAGTTGTGTATAACATTAGTTAATCATTGACTTGTCAATTTTTTCCTAATAATATTTACTAATACATTGTAGAAATATTGGAGAAAAAAGTGGTCGCAGCAAGTCTAAAAAAGAAATGTGTTGCCTATACTGGGCACACATTTTTTATGTTTGTATTTTCATTGATGGCCCTTTTTGATAATGGTTTAGATAAACAAGTTGGATTAGTTTATACTATAATATCATTTCTAATTATAATGATACATTTTAGATATGAAGTATTTAGAAAAACAGGAACATTTATCTCTATTATCGTAGGAATATCTATTTTTGGAAGTTCATTAGCTTATTTATTATACAAAATAGCTTAACTTGTATAATACATCCTAATTAAATCCTTTTCTTCATCAGTCATCGTATCAAATTTGTTAGGCGTTATGGATTTAAAGAAATATTCCCATATAACATCATTAACAAAATCAATATTCTCTTGGATATCTTTCATTCGTTTTGAAGGTAGTTCAAAGTTAAAATTATTACCATTGATAATTAATGTAAAGGATGGCATTAAAATGGGGACAGAATCATTAGGCTCTAAAAGAAAACGATTGCCATAATTACAATATTTCGAATTAAACCCATATTGGATATAAGAACTTAATGGCTTTTGCAATAGCTCTAAGTTGTTAATCATAGTATTATAAACCTGAATAGCTCCATCTTTATTAGAGTGTGCAACAACTTTTGAGTGCTCTAATTTATATCTGGAATAAAAATGAAATGAATTTAAGTCGTCAACTAAAGATTCATCCAATATATCTTCTTCATCTATTCCTATAGTGGTTTCACCAACTATAAAAAAATTCTCATTATCAAAGTCAATACAATTAGTAGTTGTATTTTTATCATTATTGTCGTAACGATAGATTTCACCAGAATTGATGAGATAAGTATATCTTTTAGTGTCTAAAAACTTAGCCAAAAAATATTCAAGATTATTCATAGATGTACATCCTTAGTACAGCTATCTCATCTTCTGACATAAGATACATGGGTTTATTCAATTCATCAGGGAGCTTCAAATACCTAATAAACCTATCGTGGAAATAGGCTTCTACTTCTTCAATATATTTTGAGATATCCATATTATCAAATAGCAAAAACATAACACCATCATCATTTTCATTACATGGGTCAACAAATATTGTTTCGTGAGCGACTTTTAATGTTTTATTTTCAAAGTAAAAATAAGTTGCTGTATAGTCATAATAAGGATAATCTTCCATATTAAGTATTTTTGCAAATTTATTAATGTAATTAAATAAAGGATATTCTGGAATATTTAATTTCTTTTCAAGGTATTCACCATAATGTTCATATGGATAATTAAAACTAAAGGTATTAAGGCTTATTTCTGCATAATCACAATAGTTAAAAATACCAATTCGGACATAACGGTTTTCTGTAATCTCATCAAGATTGCTCCAATCAATAACCCTTTCATCACTTGGTGGGATATATTCTGAGAATAGATCAGCAACAGATTTCAAATCTATTTTGTCACCAACGAAAGGATATGCAGGTCTTTCAAACATGATTGCACACGAAAAAACGGGCTTTATAGCCCGTATTTCTCCACAAACTCATCTTCTGTCAGGATTTCAATTGAAACACCTTTAGCAACAAATGCGTTGGCATCGTCCAACTTGCTACCAGCTTTATCACCATAAACAAGAATTTGAGTGTTTTTACCAACTTTTTTCTGAAGTTCTGCACCTTTTGAAGTGAAGAATGCTTCAATTTCCTTACGTGAATAACGAGCCATTGTACCAGTCACAACTACTTTTTTACCAGCAAATGGACTATCCAAATCAATTTCAATTTTTTCAGAGATTTCAAGATTGAAACTTGGACGCATAATGTTAATCAATTCAAGTTTTTCTTGAACACCTTTCACAATTGAAACACTTGTTACATCACCATAACCTTTAATTGCTAACAGTTTATCACTTGTTACTTCATGAAGCTGATCAAGTGGGAAGTTTTTAAGCAACTTTTTAGAGTCACCACGGCCAAGGTTTGGAATACCAAATGCAGCAAGGAAACGCCAGTCTTCAATTTTAGATTTTTGGCTTTGCTCAAGAGCTTTAATCAAGTTTGCAGTTTCACCTTGACCAAAACCACAACTCAAGAAATCAGCCTCAGTCATCGCATAAATCTTTTGAAGAGTATCAAAACCTGAATCAACCAAGCGACTAACAGTTTTACCACCAAAACCATCATTATTGTCAAGCGTTGAGAAGAAATGAAGCAATGTTTGCTTGATTTGTTCTGAGCAACCTGAATGATTTTTGCAGATCAAGAAATGACTTTCCCAAACAAGTTCTGAATTACAGCAAGGACATTCGGTAGGCATTTCATAAGCTGCTTTTGAAAGCACTTTTTCAATTTTAGGAATAACTTCACCACTACGGATAATTTCAATAACAGATCCAATACCAATTTGGTTGATACGTAGATTGTTCATGTGGTGTGCAGTTACATTGCTAATTACAGCACCTGACAAGAATACAGGCTCAACAGCAAGAACTGGAGTAATTGCACCAGTACGACCAACTTGCAATTTAATATCAATTACAGGCGATGTAGCAGTTTCACCACGTTCTTTGAATGCAATTTGCCATTTGTAGTGATGGTTATTGTAACCCATGTAGTTTTTGATTTCATCAACAGTACATTCAAGAACAAAACCATCAATAATGTAATCAATATTATTACGAAGTTCATCACTGATACTTGCCCAGTTTTTCAAAATTTCATCTTTAGTACCTGAAATAGTGTAAAGGGTCGTATAAGGTACAAAATGGATAGCACCATCTGCAAGAGCTTGTTTAGTAATATCTTTCAGGTCATCAGAAGAAACAACACTTGAAATCATATTACGTGGGTGGGCAAAATCATTAACCAGTTTTTCATCAAAATAGGATTTTGAAACAACAATTTCACCACGACCTTCTACACCAGATGGGCGAGTAACACCATTGGCAAGAATGTGAGTAATGTTATTACCTTTGATACCATCACCACGAGTAGAAAGTACATTATATTCAAAATCACCAGCAAAACCATCAAGTTTACAAGTTACTTTATATTTAGCTTCCACATGAAGTTCCTGAGCCGCTTCTTCCACACGGTTAAACCATTTTTCAAGAGCTTCAACAGAATAGGCTTTTTCGGTAGAAAGCATAGGTGAAGAGTGTACAACATAGTTTTCACCAACTTTTTCCATCTCAATTTCTTTAAACCAATTGGATTCTGGATATTTAGAACGGAAGTCTTCTGTGAAAATATCATAAACATCATCTGTAAGTGCAATAAGACCAAATGCTGGAGTTTCTGGAAGAGTTTCACGATAAGCATCATTGTAGTCAGTCAAAAGCTCAATGAACTCTTGTTCAGTTTCTGGATATTTGCTGGTGACTGGGTGTTTAATCTCGCTAACTTTCATTATTCATCTCCGTTTTGATTTAATACATTATACCATTTTTGTCTGTTTTTATCAATAGATAATTGTAAAAAAGACTCAATGGTTTACATTTTTAATCTCTTAATAATCAATAACTTAAATTTTTATCATATCAAAAATAGCATTGTATACGTCAAAAGAAAAATCCTTGAATTCAATAGTGTCATCAGTCAGATCTTTAATTCGATCACGATAATAAGCATTAAAAATAAATTCAGATAGTTTGAGTTTAGTATTCATTAAGAAGTCATCAAAATCAATATAAGAAGACTCAAAATTAGAATGTTCACCCGTATCATCAATAGTATTAATTCGTAAATAGTATTTACCTTGATACTTGAAGCCATCAACTCTAACTTGACATGAAACATTTTTAGAAATGTTATTTTGAGACAAAATGTTTAATTCAAGAGCATTAACCATAAAAATATCCAGATTATTAAATGCATAATTATAGGAAGCAGTTAATGCAGATGTAGCCCAAGAATAATTTAAAGAATCAGCTCCAGATACATACGTTTCAACTGGGCATGTCAATGAATGTTTGTGATTGTTCTCCCAATGCTTTGATACCTTATTACTTATATGAGTTGGTGTTTGGAAATTTTTAGCACCCGGCTCCATTCCTGCATGAAGCAAACGAGACTCAAAATAAACATCTAATATAGCTTGAGTAAATAATTGAAGTTCTTGTATAGTCAATCGTTCTGGTTCTTTATATGTTTCATAAACTTTTTTATAAATTAAGTTATACATGAAAATGTCATTAGTAGAGGCCATAACAGATTCTCTATATTTTAAAAGATCAAAAGAACAACCATCTATAACAAGAGATTTAACAAAATCAGCATATTTATATGGTTTAGTTGATGATAACTCATTCATGATAGATTCAATTGCTTTAACCATTAAAATAGTCTCCAAAAATTTCTAAGATACTAACATAAGAAAAAATAAAAGTCATCTATTTTATTGAAGAAATTTTGATTAATGCTACTATATTGAAAAAATGAGGTCAAAAATGAGAAAAAGTATAATAGCATCATTATTGCTTACAACAGCACTGTCAGTAAGTGCAAATGAAACTGAAATAAAAGATATAGATTTTTCAAATTTAACAGATAAACAAAAAACTGATTTAAATATATACATAAAAAATTACATACTTGAAAATCCAGCAATATTATATCAGGCAGCAGATAACTATAAAAATCAAGAGATTGAAAATCAATTTAAACATTTGAATACTGGAGTAATAACAAATGTTGACAAAATATTAAATGACCCCAATACACCATACATTGGCCCAAAAGACTCAAAAAAGGCTGTTGTATTATTCTTTGATTATAACTGTGTATATTGTTCAATGCTTGCTATAGATTTAGAAAAAATAATTAAAAAGAACCCTGAAGTAAAATTCATATTCAAAGATATGCCTATTTTTGAAAAAGAAAGAGCAACCTCAAAATATGCCGCTCAAATTGGCGTGAAAGTCTTCAAAGAAAAAGGTGGAGAAAGCTATTTTAACTATCATAACGATATATTCAGGGCTGGTCGTGATGAAAGAGGTCTTGAAATGGAAGAAGTAAATGATATTGCAAAAAAATATGGCGTGGAATCTATAGAAAAATTAGAAAATGCAGATATTGTTGATGAGTCAATGCTATTAAGCCAGACATTGAAGATAATTGGAACTCCAACATTGATATTTTTACCAACAAGTAACCAATCAGAAGATAATGTAAGAGTAATTATGAAAGATTTAAAAGAAGACGCATTACAACAGCAAATAGACAAATTATAAGCCATCAGAAGATGGCTTAGCTGTTTTTATTACGCTTGAGCACCAACATATACCATTTCTTATCAAATCCTACAACAGATTCAACTGCTTTAAACCCTAAAAACTTTTGAAATACACGGTATTGAGCTTCATTAATCTTGTTGTCTTTGATATATGTTAACGGAATTTTGTTGTACTTTTCAAAAAAGACTTTAATGTCATTTAAAAAATCTTTAGTTTTAACCAATCGTTGAAATTCTGCTGTACTAATATCTGCAAGAATTGAATCTGGCAAAACATGTGCAATGTTATCCATGAATATAACTGGAGTTTCAGCAACAATATCAGATTTGTTAATAGCTTTGATTACATTAGAAACATAATCTTCAACTGTAATTTTCCCTTGATAATATCCTGAACGATATTGAATCAAAGAAATCCAATCTTTATTTGTGTTTTTCATAATTTCCTCCAATCACATATGTCATAATATTAACACAATAATACAAAAAATACAACAGTGGTTTTTTGATAATATTTATGATATAATATGGAAAATATAAAGGTCATAGATATGATTGAGATTAAAGAGATCAAAGCAAAAATTGCTGCCAAAGAAAATCTTGAACAAGTGTTTGAAGAAACCTTCATGAACTGTTACTCATGCATAAGAGTATGGAGTGCATGGGGGTACAATACTATGTCACATGACGATTTTTTTCACTTTGAGAAAGGTGATGAAGTTTATGAAGAATCTCTTGAGCATTTAAAAAGAAAAATCAATTTGATTGATTGCTCAAACATAGATAGTTTTATCCATGTCATCGAAAAAATAATGGAAAACTATTCATTATTCTATAACCATGATATAGATAATAATTTTGACAGTGTTTATTTTTATGAAGACATTTTATCTTGTGTATCGCTTGAAAATTTACACATGGCAGTTATAGAGTACCAGCAAACGCACTTGTCAGATATTATTATTTAAATAACATTTTTTAACTTGAAATGTTTCTTTTATTTGCTATGATTAAGGCAGAGGATTGAGACTATGAGAAATTTAATCAAAACAAGTGAATTAAAAGAAAAAATAGGCGTTTTTTATATTCCATATTATAAAGTTAGTGAAGATGAAAAAAAGTCTGTAGACTTTTACGTAAAAGAATTCTTTTTGAATGATGAATCTGTAAACAAAAATTCTTTTTTTTACACAATAGAAAATGCTAAAAATGAAATAAAAAGACAATTCTATAAAGACTACCATGTATTAAAAGAATATCATTCACAATTTATTATTAAACCTAAACATCATTTAGTAGAAACAATCAAAAAAGGATTTTTTAAACCTTCTGAAATTGAAATTAAATCTGACTTGCATAAATCTCAACTATTTGAATTAGAAAGTCTAAAAGAATATATTGATAATGATGACATTGTAATTGACAGATTAAAACTTACTTATTATGAAGTAGACAACAATCATAAAGAATTAGTTAATCAAGATGCCATTTATGTTATAGACGCAAGAAATCCAATGTCGCCTAAATTTGAGAGAACAACAGTTAAAAACTTCCAAATCAGAATAAAAGACGATGAGATATCATATATTGTAAAACCTTTATTATTTGATATTGATACAATTCCAATGGAAGATTTGATTGAAGAAGAAAGTGTATGGAAATCAGAAAATGAAGACTATTTTGTATACACTGATATAGACCAAGCCTATGAAGTTGCAATTGATTATATTTCTAAAATTGAATATTCAAACATAAAAGAATATCGAGAAATTATGAGACTCGCATCTAAGATAGATCAGATATTTGTATGATGCATTATATATGCATCATATTCAATAATTCAATTTCTTTTTTGCTAAAAAGATTTTTTAAATCATAGTAGTCACTTTTATCATTTAAAAGGTGTAATTTTTCTTTGCCATCAAAATATTTAATAAGTTTTGAAAGCTCATAATGATTTCCATTATTTATGTCAATATAGACAACATCAAAGAAACTGCATGCCAATGTAGTATTATTGATCTTATCAACAACATCATAAGGTTTTTCAATAATAGCAAAAAGACTTAAATTAGAACCTTTAGTATTTCTATTATCATTATAGTAATAAGTAATAGTTTCAAGGCAACCATCTTTTGAGTATACATAATTTGCTGAACTCATACGAAGATTAGGTCTAATATTTTTAAAGAAACATTTTTTTCTTAAAAGACCATCAACATATGCACTTTCAAAGTTTTTTTGTTGTCCATATTCCAACAATTCAATATATTCAATTCTTTGGTTAAAAGTAATATAAATATCATTCAAAGAAAATGTGAGGCCCATATCTAATTTAAAACCAATAGAAATTAAATGTTCTTTCAGCGTATTGCGGTCAACATAAAAACGGAGTAAACACCAGTCTGAATTAATACATATATTCAATAAATCTAACGTTAGGTCATTCATATCTTCATTGTAAAAGTCAACATTCACAATTTTTTTGTCTTGGAATACTTCTTTAAATATAGTGAGTTTTTCATCTTCTGTCATAACAATTCCTCACACTGTATACATATCAAGGATTTTAAATTCATCATCATTAAAATAATCCAAAAGCAATATTTGATTGTTTTTATCAACTTTTGGGATATCTTTAGAAACAATATCACAAAGTTCTTGTAGAGTATATTCAATCAAATTAGATTGTTTAATATATGTAGCACCAATAAAGATTTCGCCTGAAAAAACAACGCCTTTTAGATAAAAAATATTTTCTGATGGGAAATAGTTAAATGAAGACGCATTAACTCTATCCATATGAACATATAATTCAAGCATATTTTTTTCAATTTGACGATATTTCGATTTAAACAATTTATGTTCGTTATAAATAAATGAATTTACAACAGATGAATGAGAATCATAATTAATTGATTTAACAAACCAATATTTAGCATTATCATAATGAAGTCCTTCAATATTCAATGTAATCATCTGCTCAGAATGAACAAATGTATAATATTGCTTATCATTATTAAAACCAATAGAGTGAAGATAGGTAACTAAATCATATTCAGATGATTGAAAAAGAATTGTTTTATTGGCCATATGATATGATGATAGGTATTTAAAAATCAGATCTTTAGTAGCCTCATTATCAAAACTATCCTTATAAAATACATAAGAATAAATTTCATTTAAATTTAAGTCATTCATACAAAATACCTTTACAATATTTAATTTGATAAGATTATAGCATCTTTCATCACAAAAAACAAAGAAAATTTGACTAATTTAATTGTATAATATAGAATAATCCAAAATTTGAGGTGACTTATGGATGGTAAAGTAGTTTTTTGTAAAGATGGTATATTAAGATTTAAATCTGATTATGAAGATAACAGATTAGTTCCAGTGGTATCAATTCAAAAATTATTTGAATATAATGATAGCAAAATGTTTTTACAATTATTAAAATATGCTGCCCTAATAGAATCTGGTTCTACAATTGGTAGTTTTATTCTATGCCTTGAACCTTGGGCCGAATCTGCTGGTGATTATTTAGATAGAGATGTTAAAGCTTATGTTGATGCAATAAAAAAACCATCTACTTTAAAAAATGCCTTTGATGAAGTAGTTATAAAAAGAACAGTTCAGATTGGTAGAGATATAGATTACGGAAAGATGCCTGATGATATGGACTTTTTAGAATGGCTAAATACAGATAAAGAACCTAATATTGAAAACACATTCGAAATTGACACAACTATTTGTGTTAATGGATATATGAAAGGCAATGCAAACAACTACTCTATGTCATGTACTAATATCCATGAATTAAAAAACGTAGCATTGATACTGGAAAGAACAATTCATTTTAGTGAATATAAAGATAGTAGAATAACTAATCAGGGCTTCATAATGAATGAAGGCACTTCTGGTGTATTTAATGCTAAAAATCTTGTTTTTGCAGAAACAAAAGACGATATCTATATTAAATTACAAACATTAATAGAAGCCGTATTCTGTGACGGGTTATTTTATCATTCACCAGCAGGTGCTGACCATACAAGAGAAATATTAACAGCACTTAAAGATGATATTGATAATCAAAAAGAGTTAGATGAAGAAGATATAGATGAAATAGAAGATGAAGAAAATAGCGGTAAGAAAAAAATCGTAGTTGCGGATGGGGCTTTTGACTCAATAATAAGGCACTCTAATGCAGAAAAAGATGAATGGGATTTTATTATTAAGAATATTAAAACAGATAACAAATATTCTGTAAGAATTGGTAAACTTGATGAAGATAAGCCATCTGAAAAAAGAATTTTTGGTTTGATATTAGATGAAAACAATAATGTAATTCGTTCTCGTGATGAAGAAAGTGAAGAATAAAAAAGAGAACTCAACGTTCTCTTTTGATATAATTGTTATAACTAAACATTTTTATTAGCATGACTACAGTCATTGTGGCACTTAACACACAACCATATTTAATCCAATCATTAGAATAAAATAATACTGGAAGCATGTATCCAAGTGTTACTAAAATATAATGAAGTACAAATTTAGGTGTGATTTCAGAACTAGACTGAACGCTTGAATATAAAGCATTTCGAACTCTTTCTGATAAAAAACTTCTGAATGTGAGCAAATAAACCATATAGGTAGAGCCAGCCAACATAATAGCCATGATAACAGAAAACGCAAATTCAAAGAATGCAACGTCTTGATGTCGAACCATCAAATAAGAGAAAAAGAACAAAACACCAGCAAACAAGATACCAATATCATCTGCCAATTTACTTAACTCATCTTTTTTTGTCATAAGACACTCCTTAATTTTTAAAATTATACCATAATAAAAGCTTTTCGTACAGTATTAGCAATGAAATTTAAATATACAGAATAACAATTGATTTTAAATTAATTTTTTGATATAATTGAAGCCTTAATTTTTAAAAGAGGACTTTCAATGTACACATTCTCTGAAATATTTGTTGGTATTCCATTGTCACAATTTGGTCAAGGTTTAAATCCAAGCAGAAGTAAAAATATCATAAACGAACTATCTGAATATGTAGGTGAAGATCTTTCTCTTGAAAGACTTGAAGTATTTTTAGATGATGCAAGTGAAGATGTCAAAGAAATTCTAAACAGATTGATTGAATTTAGAGATGGAAACACATTGCCAGAATTTCAAGATTTTATTACAGATTACAAACTAGATTTCAGAACTGATTACAATGGTGGAGATGAAAATCCATCTATTTTTGGATTCTATATAAATGAATTAATGCCAATACCAGATGTCGGATTAGCTCCGTTTTCAGAAGATGTCCGTACAATATATATGTTAAAAGATCGCATGGAACTATTTTGTTACTCGATATTTGGAGAAAAAAATTACAAAGATCTTGAAGCTGATAAAATGATTGGTGTATTTTGGAATAATCATTCAAGTTAAACAGGCCGTAGCCTGTTTTTTTAGAAATAAAAAACCCATATCAAAGGGATATGGGGATACTCTCACTGTTGAAAAAATGGATCAACGGATTTGTCTTTAATAGTGATATTAGCTCACCTTTTTGCAGCCGATATGAAAAGCTGTGTGACCTATTTTTGTATATCACTATTTATATTTTCTATCATTTTAGAATAATGTCAATACTTTTTGGTCAAAAAAATATTAGAATATGTATTTTTTCAATAATTAAAAGAAATAAAAAATGAGCTTTTTAAGCTCATTTTAATTAAGGTTTAAATTTTGTTTTTTTTGTAACAGTTTGAGTGGGTTTCAAAGTTTTAACATCAATAACATTCAAACCTTTTTTTCTAAACCCTTCAATTACACGATCAGTATCATCATAGACTGCAACAACACGTTCAAGGCCAATATATTTAGAAATCCAAGCTGGTTTAACTACATAATCAGGAAGACGGTTATCAAAGCTACGCAATTTAATTTTGTCAAAACATACACCATGATCGTTAGCTTGTTTAATAGTGTCTTCAAGAATTTCTTCACGACGACCACTCATCAACCAGATTTCAAAACCTTTTTTTCTGTACTCTTTAGTCAAATCAATAATATGTTGAATTGGAGAGTCATGTTTCGCTAATGAGAAATAAGTATCCCAATCTTTAGCCTCACGATGCTCTTTACGATGACTCTCATCAAAAAGAGTACCATCAATATCAAATACTACTACAGGCGGAAGGATGACTTCTTTTTTACAATCAAAGACTTCACGAACACCTTGATAGTTGCTGGTGTAAAGCTCTTGTTTATAAACTTTTTTAACAGTTTCTTTCAAGTACGATGCAAATTCTGCCCAATGTTTTTGTAGATCATCAACAGGATAACCTTCACGACGTTCAAGATATGGACGAAGTGCAGGATAATAGTCAGCAACAGAGTTCTTAGTAAAGAGTTCTACATTATCTTTCAAAAGGGCAAGAGTCTGTCCGATTTGGAAAGCAAAGAATTTATAGGTTTCAACCAAAGAAGTCTTCTGATAATCAGCAACATTACGAAGATCGATAGATAACATCAAATCCAATTTGAAATCCATATCAGGAGTTTGCAATGCTTTTTTAACTTGATCACGAATATCAGTACGTGAATGGTAAGATAGCAAACCACGAACAGTACGAATCATTTTCAAGCCATAAGAACGCTCAAGTTTTTGAGTAATTGGTGATGGATGTTCTTGTTTATGTAAATGATAAGTCGCAAGAATAGAGTTATTGCATTCATCAACTGTACCTTTATAAGACCAAACTACTACACCATCCTTAACTGAGAGCAAGTTAGCATTGATTTCTTTATAGGAATCACAAAGTTTTTTTGCTTCTTGCATAGTCATAGGTTCAGGAACAATAACATAAGCGTCAATGTCCAATGAGTTTTCGGAACCGTGTAGAATTACTGGGTACATTTAATATCTCCTTGTTTATCATAATATTGTACCAAATAAACAAGAATTAGACAACAAAAATTTAATACATAAGCATTTCAATAAGAGTGATTTCATCAGCAGCCAATGATTTACCAAGATTGCTCTTTTGATACCAGTTAAGTTTACTAATATCAGGATAAAGCTTTTTAACTTGATGATGTTCCATATAAATATGTTTTGAATTAATATTATCAGTATTGAAAATACAATAAGATGCTTGCATGATACTTAGAGCAGTCAAATTAACTTTCATACGTTTAACATGCCAGGGCTGTGCTCTAAAATGATATTCTCTTGTATTTTTAACATTAATAATGGTTTCTAAGTGAGAAAATTCAAGACCATCAACAGTTAACAAAGGATAGGTATCACCTTCAAATCTATATTTAGCCTTAAATACATTACCATTAGCATGATAACTAATAGAACAAGGTTTGTTCAGCCGATGTGAAACAGTTGTATGTTTTAATTGTTTGAAAAAATGTTTTTCAGTCATATACAAACGACCACCCGGATTAGTTGGCTTACTAAAACAAAAATAAATAATCAAATCATTATCTTCAAAACGAAAGATTTGACCAGAACCAATATTCAAACCCATAATACTTTCTACAGGCGTAAAACCTAGTTGCATAATATCCTGAAAACTTGATTGGTAGTCGATTCCATCAATCAAAGCAGTGTCTTCAACTGAGTAAACAATATCAATAAGTTCATCTCGCGTATTAAATTTTTTGAAAGCCATCATACACTCCAACAATTTTCCGTATTATATCATAATTTTTCTTATAAAACAAAGAAAAATAGCTAAAAAATAAGTTGACAAGTTGAATTTTAATATGTAATATGTGATGTTCAATTAAATGATTAGGAGAAATACAAATATGTTTAATACTGCAAATAAAATCTTGTTGGCTAACAACTTCGTTACTGCTGAATCATCAAAAGGCGGGAAGAAAGCCGATTTGGTTTCTATTGCAACTGTATTCTTCAATCTTGTACATTATGGATTCACTCCGTCAAAAGAATTAATTGAAACTGTTTCTAACTACACTGAAAAAGAATTGATTCTTTTCTGGTATGAAACTGAGAAAGACTTAAAAGAGTTGTCTTTTGAAGATCGTGAAATGGATAAATTTGTTGTTTATCGTAATTTCCCAGATGAAGTTCTTGAAAAGACTGCTGCTGAATATTGGTATGCTCAAATTTCCATGTATGCTGGCTACAGCTATGAGTTTTTCCAAGAAGATGTTATTGAACGTCCAAAACTAACAGATGTTAAGAATCTGAAAGTATTAAAAGTCGCTAACAGTATGACATTGGCTAACATTTCAGAATCATTGAAAGTATCTAAAACCCGTTGGAATGATATGCAAGTATCAATGGCTCAAACTCTTTTGGATTTGAATCCTACTCATGTTGTTGAAATGAGTGATTTTGGATTTAAAGAAAACGGGATTAATTTGATCAAAAAATGTATCATCGAAAAACGAGAATTTTCTATCAAAGATGCAACTGATGTAATGCGTCTTGCTGCTGCTATTTCCGAAGGCGATATTTCTCTTAGAACTAATGTCCGTTTCAAAAAATTCAACCGTACAGAACGTAAAATGTTCCTTGGTTTGCTTGAAAACAGCAAAAATATGGAATCAGACATGGCTATGCGTCAATCACAATGGAAAAAATTCATGTTCCAACTTCATCCGGGTGATTATAAGTTTGCAAAAGTAAAAGATGCTTATGGCAAGCTTTGCCGTGGAGAACTGAAAAGCTTTAATGCAATAATTGAAAATAGCATGAGAGAAGGTGACGAAAAAGCACTTCAATTAATTTCTACTCGTTCTGGTGAAATCCTTCGTCGTTTCCATAAACTATATGAAATTTTTGACGAAAAAGCAGTTAATGTATTAGTAGCTGGTATCAAAGACTTTGATACGCTTCAATTGCTGAAATTGAAAAAGTATATCACTTCAATCAACTCACGCACTTCATTAATCTATGCCCCAAATGGCAATTGGAGTAAAGCTCAGTTTGCTGATGTCAAAGAAAAAGCGAAATCAGAATTCAAACCACAGAATAAAAAAGAAGAACCAATCGAACAAAAGATTGTAGAAGTTGCTGTTGTTGAAGAAACAGTGAAAGAACTTGTGAATGATGGTTCACCATCTGTTGCCGCATTACTCTTGCTGAAAGATAAGCTGGAAGGTAAAATTCCACCTGTTATTCAACCATTGGTCAAACCAGTTGAAAAAGTAGTATTCCAGAAAAAGGAACCAGTCAAAGTCGTTGCTGAAAAAGTCAAGATTGATGAAAATTCAATCAATGTAATCCTTCAAGCCATTAATGTTGAACTTGAGTCACGCCTTCGTGAAAAATTCGAAAATGGTGTTGATTTGGATGAAAATACAAAAAAAATCAAACTCCAAAACAATGATCAGACATTGGCTGTAAATTATGGTCGTGGAACATCATTTGATATTCCAGAAGATGTAACATTCATTCGTTCTGGTAGCTACTGGCAAATGGGCCAATATGGAAACGTTTGGTTTGATAACGGCTGGAACTTCTTTGATGCTGACTGGAAGAATAAAGGTGTTTGCTGTTGGAACGCCCATAATCTTAGTGATGCTGCTGTATTCTCTGGCGATCCAGTAATCAGCCAAACAGAAGGCCACAAAGGTTGTCAAATGATTGATTTGTATTTGGATAAGCTAGCAGAAAAAGGTGTTCGTTATGCTGTATGGAACTTACTTTCATATAATGGCATTAATTTTGATGATGCAGAAGATGTTATTGCAACCATTCAAATGGGTGATCAAGCTAACGCTGGTAGAATCTATGAACCAAGCCGTGCTCAAATGGCATTTGAAGTCAAAGGTAAAAACCTTGCAAAATATATTGCTTATGTCGATATTGTTGAAAGAAAAGTAGTATTCATGGATGCTAACTTGAGAGCAAATGTATCAACAGCGGTTGCAAATAGTTTAAATCTTGAAAGAATGATGCCAGCTTTTGTTGAGTATTTGGATACACTTCCATCTGTGTATGATTTGTTTGAAAGTGTAAAAGGTGGTACAACACCAGTGATGTACAGTGACAAAGATGTAAAAATTGAAACTGAAAAAGCTTTTGTCTTCAATCATGTTAACTCAGATAATGAATTTGAAAACATAGATATCAATGAGTTGCTGAAAAAATAAAATATATAAAGAACAAAGCCTACTACGTAGAAATATGGCAGTAGGCTTTTTTTTGACATTAAAAAAGTTATATCATTTCCATTTCTTTTAATTCTAAAAAACTACCAATATTATTTGCACCAATTTTTTCTTTATAATGAGACTCAAAGAAAACATTTAAAAATTGGCTAAACTGTTCTACTGAAAATGATGCTACATATTCAATAGGCAAAGTAAAAGTTCGCTTGCTGTCTTTACCATTATCAGAAGGAAAAAATAACTGTACAGAATCACTAAATAATTCAAAAGAAAATTTCAATTGATTATTCTCAAACTTAAAATCTGATTTTTGATCTGACGTTGTTAAAGTATAATTTTCAATTTTTACTTTATGTTTTTTACCTAACCATATATTGTTAGTAAAAGAAATATTGAATATAGAAGATAAAAGTTTTAATAATTTATATGCATCAGAATAAATACCAGAAACTATAGGATTAAAAAATCCATTTTTTGCTACACCAAGATCAAGTTGTTCAGCCAATAATGGTTTCTTTATATCACTAATTTCCTTATAATTCATCGAAATACTAACATAATCATATGGCCCAATAATAGGATAAAATCCTTTCATATTGAAATTTAAGTAATTGAAATCAAACCTCAAATAAAAAGTCACTTTATTAATATTCCAAATCACAAGATCTTGTCTAACGCTTTCAAATATAGCATGTAGTTGGCTATTAATTGCAACAATATCTGACATTTCAAATTTGGCAAATCTATATCGAGTAGTATTAAAATCAATAAGAAAATCTATAAAATTTAGTGATTTAAATTCATTAATATCAAAATCTTCGAATGAAAGAAACATTGTATTCCCGTTAGTTTCAGTTTTAACTGGCATATTAAATAATCTCCATTTCTTTCAACAATAGATAATCTTCAATATTACCTATAGACTTTTCTTTATGATGTTGCTTAATAAGAAGCTTTAACATGTAATCTAATGTTTCAAATGTAGAATCTTTATCTTCATTAGAAAAGTCAAGATTAAAACTTAATTTATAATAGAACACATTAATTATGCTATCCTCAATATGAATTTTAAAATCTATTTTTTCATGATATAAAGAAAAAGAATAAGATTTATTATGTTGGCAAACAAGTCGATAACCATCAGTGTTAAAACTTTGTTGATATCCTAAACCAAACTTATAAATACGATCTTTAAATTCATTTCCAATACCTAACAAATTTGAAATAATATTAAGATTTTGTAAAGCTTTTTTTGTTTTTAAAATGTCTTGTTCTACCACATAGTCTGTGTATTCAGGATCATCATCATTAACTTTAATTGACTCACTATCAAATTCAATGGCATTTTCCAAAGCTTCTGGAAGAGGATTTTGATACTCATAAGTTGAGAGCGAAAAATTAATTTCATTATCAAAGAAAGGATAGCATGAGTCAACAATAAAGTTAAACCATGTCTCAGTTTTATTGGTGTAAATAGTGACCAATATTGAAATTGACATATCACCATATATATATAAGTCTTCATATAGGTCATTTAGCAAGGATTTCAATCTATTTTTGAAAATAGGCTCTTCTTCAAATAAAAAAGAAAGTTTTTCTTTGTATTCAAAATCACGGAGTTCAACAAGATTTTTAAAAGAAAGACGTAAGTCAAATGTTGTGGTATTAGACATAATAATTCCTTAATGAAGATCTATTTCTATTATTTTTAACATATCTGCAACACTGCTTGACATATCAAAATCATACTTGTTGTTAAAAAGAAGTGCTTGTTTAACAAATATTGTAATGAAATCAATTAAATGATCATTCATATTTGTTGTAGAAAATGAACTATCAAAAACATTAATTTTTTTGAAAGAAATTATAAATTGGTTAATTTCAATATCTACAATAGGAGATTTCATACTTAATGTATAATAGGTAGATGTTTTTTTTAGTTCACATTCAAAAAAACTATAATGAAATTTTAAACCAGATTCCATAGGACATCTTTTGCAAGCATCCAATAATTTATTATTTTGTAACAAGGCTTTATCTAAAAGAATAATATTTTCTATTAACGCTTCTCGACTATTAAGATTACTAGATAATCTTGATACTGGATTACCACCACCAACATATTTATCATTGTCATCAACAAAACGAGCTTTTTCTATGCTATCAACAAAATGATTTATAGAAAAAGGCTCTGCAATAGAAAATGTAAATTCAGCAAAATGATTCCTTGAATTCTCACTCATAGGATAGCTATTTCTAACGTAAATTTTTAATATTTTATTGCAATAAGTGAATTTAATTCCAGTAACGCGGTCAGGATCATAAACAAGAATATCTTTAATAAGTGTATCCATATATTGTTTAGCAACAGCATAAAGATTTGGGTCTTTTGATAAATCATGACTTAACATTTTACCATTTAAAAGATTTTTAATAGGTATGTTCACCTCAATAAAAGAAACAGTAGAGTGAACTTTACGCTCTGCTTCTGTCATGGCATTTGTATTCAATCTAATATTCATAAAGACTCCAATTAATGCTCTATTATAGCATAAAATTTAGTCATTTGTCTATTTATAATCTTTCCATTTCACAAACCAATATAAAGTATTCATATTTGATTAATCTATTATATATCATGGCTTTACTTATATATTTAACATTTCTTCAATAGTGAAAAAATCTTCTAATTTAGCAATATCTATATTTCGATTCAACTTAATCATCTCTTTCATCTTCATCTCAAACTCGGACCAGAAATCTGGCGTATCTTTTTCAATTTGAAAACCATTATCTTCGTAATCATTATCATATATGCTCACAAAAAAAGATTTAATAGTGAAATGGACACATAATTTACTTGGATTGTGAATAAGTTTTAACATGTCTGGTTCATCAAAAACAATAATTGAAAGTGGGCCAATATCAACTTCATATTCAACACGATTGTCAAAATAAATAAAAAGATTTGTTAAATCAGATTTAATTGGTTGTATGTTGAACCCTAAAAGATCACAAACTTTAAAGAATGGTTTAAAATAGTTCTCATAATTACTAAATTCCCAAAAACGAATGTTTTCATAATCTGCACATGAACTATTTAAATCTTGCAAAAAATTATATGAATTACGATCATCTAAATTTAAATCCCAACAAACATGTCCTAAAAACGGGTATGCATCACCAATAAGAATACTTAATGAACGATCTGAAATCCAAATAATAAACTCAACTTCTCTATCTCCCCAAATTAATGAATCTACACAAAAATCACTTGTTAATTTACTAATAAAATAATTAATATTTTCTAAATCATTAACGAATGTAGAAGGTACATCACTCAAATAAAAATTTAACAAGTCAGAAATAAATAATTTGTTTTCAAACAAAGTATACTCTTGTTTTTCAATATTATTATTTGACATCAGTAATTCTCCATATCCAAGACATTAAATAAATCTTTTACATCATTAAAATCAGTATCATATATTTTATTAAAACAATTAATAATATGATTTTTGATAATGTTGACCAAATCAGTATCTTTATTATCTTTTAATAAGCAATTATATGTCTTGGTTAATAAAGAATCAGTAGTAGTATTAGAGTGAATAATATTCATTTCATGAGGCATGAATGAAATCTTTATATCTTTTGAAATGAAAGTTAAATGAGGTACTGATTCTCGATTAATACCAAACTCAATATAAAAATGATAAAATTTAACATCATGTAAATTAACCATTCTACCATTCCATAGAGTATACTGGTTTATCTTATTAAGAATTTCATTTTCATCTTCAAACAACATAGATAAAGCATTTATTATGTTCTTTATTGCTTTAATCCGATCAATAATCAAAACTGAATAATTCAACGCCTGAATGTCAGAAGAGTCATGCTCAAGAAAATAACTATAAAATGCTTTTGATATCCTTTCACGAACATCAATATCTCTGACTAATGGTATATCCACCTCAAGACTATACGCAATAGCCTGAAATAACACATGATTCACTTTCAAACTTAAATGAAACATATTTGTAGGCTTACCATTGAATACACTACTTCTTAAAACAGCATAAAATTTTATATCAGCTACGTTCCACAATCTAAAGTCTTCACCTAATATAGAAAACGTATCTTTAATAATCTTATTTTGCCAATCATTAGAAATATTGACACATAAATTAGAAAACTTAACAGGATTAAAGATGTAGTCTTTATTTAATTCTATACTTTGCATAATAAACCTATTTAATTAGCATTCTTTCATATGAGTTAACAATATACATTCTTTAACATTTTTGTAGTTTTCATGATTTAATTTATTGAAGAACTTAAGGAATAAAGTTTCAGTTGAATTAATTAAAGTCTCAAAGTTCAAATTGGCTCCAATAGTGGTAAAAATAAAAAGAGGTGGCTTGTTTACATTTTTTTCACTAATGCCAATTGATTTAGGTGTAACAAATATTTCAAATTTACTTGAAGATAAATGAAGATGAATTTTTGGTTCAGAGTTAAAATTAACTTCAAAAAATAAAAGAGAAAGAGCATCTGAATGTGGTATTTTAAATTTCTTCATAAACACATTTAACTCATCTTCACATCCAAATACATTAAATATTGCTTTCATTGATCGGTTTATGCTTTGAATATCTGCAATATCAAAATAAATTGGTGTATAATCAGGCTTCAATACTGGATACAATGTGTTTTTTAACAACTCAAAACTCTTTTTTGAGCTGACATGTTCAGAAAAAGCAAGATCAAAACATGTACCCACAATAACAGGAATATTGACATCTTCAATAAGTGGCACAGCAATTGATAGCTCACCCTGATAAAAACTTTCATCCAAGTTGCCTTCAACTGCAATTAGAAAAGTTTCATAATCATCAATTGTTTTCAAAAGAACATTCTTTGATTTAACGATATAAAAAGAAATTACAAAATCACATGTAACACCTAAAGAAATAAAATCATTAGCAACAATTTGAATAGACCTATTGATAATGTCTTCATAAATTTTATTATCATGTTCAAAAGTAATAGAGGACAATTCAGATGGTGTTAGATAAACATTTGAAACATAATCTTCAACTTTCATAAAAATCCCCTATAGGAAAATAAAGGAATTATACCATTTAATTAGGATTTATTCAACATCAAAATTAAAGAAATCACATTCAATAAGCTCATCACCTGCGTTCTCTGCTTTCTTCGCATGAGCTTTTGCTTTCTTTTTAAATTCTGTAAATGTTTTTGATTTAAAGGCTAATTCTTCTTCGTCAGACCAAATTACGAATACACCTTTACTATTTTCATCTGTTCTTAAATCTAACAAAACATAACTATCATTTTCAGAATAGATAGGAATCATATATTGCAAATCATCTTCTGAAAGTAATTCTGGATTATTTTCAACAATATAATAGTTAATAATATCAAATTCATAAGCAAAATTAATATTTTCAATAGTGAACCACTCACCATATCCAGCCACAGAGCCAGAATGTTTACGTAAAAACTTAATGTAATCTTCCGGTAAATTAAATCCTAATCTATCTTGAAGATTATTAATTCTATTATCTATTAAAAGTAGTCCATCAATATTGATATTTGCTCCATCAGCTATTTTATTCACAAGTTCAATAATAAAAGCATCAACATCATAAATACCAGCTTCATTATATTTTTTTGTTATCTCTAATCTTAAAGCATACCTTTCATTCGAATTCATAAATTTCTCCTATTTTACCATTGTAACAAAATTTTTAATAAAATACATCAAATATAATCAGATTCTTTACAAGTACCTTGATGCAATCTATGATAAATAATATTTCTTATAATTTTTGCTTCTTCTGTAGTAATAGTTTTGGTTAAATGTCTTAATACAATACGTAACAAAACATTTTTGTGATGAGCACTCATCCCCATACGATTTATTGCAACTTGTGGGAGACTACTATATTTTGTTTCTGATATTACTTTTATTTCTTCTATATAATCAAGATAATCAGAACAGGCGTCATTTACCATATCACCTATCTCTTCTTCTTGTAAGTCATCATTCACTGCAATAGATATATCTTTTTTATTTACAGGCATTTTTGAAACATCTTGATAAGGTGTTAAATCATACATTTGATCTAAAATTTTCTTGTTTTTATCCCTTAACAATCTAATATCTTTTATTTTTTTAACAATCATTGTTATTCTATCTAATCCGAGTCCCATAGCTAAACCATAAATAGGCTCTCCTGAAATATTTAACACAGATTGAGCAGCAATACCGCATTCACCAATTTCAATCCATTCGCCATCAACTAAAACATCTATTTGAACACCTTCTGTTGTATATGGGTGAACAGCATCAGTTAATTTATATGCATAACCAGAAAGAATATTATCTAAAATCAAACTAATCATTTTAGTAAGATCTGATTTATCTTTAACTGTCTTTGAAATAATCCACAAATCCAACTGGTGTGGATTAGGGACGTGTAATCTATCAATTACATCACGTCTGTATACAACACCCGGACAAGCTAATAAGATGTCTTTATCTAAATTGACTAAAGATAAATCTGACAATAAAGCTGGGATCATAGAAGATGTTTGAGTCCTTAAAATTAAGTTATCAGTAACATATTTAGTATATCGACTGTTTCTTGCCGCTCCATCTAAAGGATAATTCAAATAATTGTAATTATCACTTAAAGAAACAATAGGACTGTTTCGATGAACTTGAGCATTACAGTTCATTTTCAAAGACAAATTCTGTATTATCTTTTGCATAACAAGATGTATGCAGTGTTTTCCATTCAAACCATTAGTCAAATCTTCAATCTCTAATGATTCTATTATTTTTGCAATATTAACATTGGTATTCATTTTTAATCTCCTATGATGAATTTTGGCAATAAAAAAACCTCTTGAAAGGATCTCCCAAGAGGTTTGCCAGTGCTTCTCGGAAGATATTGTGTTTATCTTCCGCATAGAAAATTAGAAGTTAAACAGTTAGTTTAACTCCAAAAAAGACATTGATAAGCATAATGTTTTTCATTTAATTTTCCTCTAATATTTACTTAATAATACTATGAATGCAAAATTTTGTCAATTTTATTTTTATTTAAATTAAAGCCATTTCAAGAATCTTAAGCATTGACTCTGTAGAAAAGCTTTCATCAAAATTGTATTCTTCTTGCATTAACAAAATAGACCTAACACTTGATTTCAGATAGGATAATTCCATTTTATTCATATTATCTATAGTAAACAGACCTTTAAATTTTTTTGTTTTCAACTCTAACGTTTTACCAAAGATATCAATAGCCATAATTTCAGATTCAAATTTAAAGCCATGTACGAAATTTTTTTCATACACACTAACTTTAAAGATAGAAAATTTAACATCCTGTTCATTTTCTTCATCTAACAAAAATGTAGAAAATTGTTTCACTAAAGAACCATCTTGATTAAGACATTCATCAACAATTTTCAAATTGTGAATTAAGTTTTTGTGTACCTTAATTTCAGATGAAACAGTATAAAATGGTTTACCACCATATTGTTCTCTTTCATCAATATAACGGCAATTATCGAGTCCTTTCAAATAAGTAGATACTGAAAAATCATCCGCCAAGTCAAAAGTAAATTCAGCAAACATTTCATCCTTCATTTTAAAATAAGCAAAAGGGTCTTTAACATAAAATCTCAATTGATATTCTGGAGTACCCATCAGATTAGTTTTCTCAATTTTAAAACGAATAACTGAAACAATTTCATTATCATAAACAATAATGTCATTAATGAGCATTTTAATATATTTTTCAACTTTTGATGACAAAGATTGATTATTTTCCAATACTCCTGATGAATAAGTAGCATTTAGGCAAGAAGCAAGCTTAATTTCAATATTTTGTGTAGCCAGAATTGTAATTGAAGAAGTTTCATCAGTTTCTGTAATTCGTTTAAGTCGCATAATAAGTTCTCATGTTAAAAAATGATGACGCATCATATCATAGAATGCATAGATTATCCAATAAAAAAAATAAGAATTTAAGAAAAAGAAGCTTGACATATGGAGTGAATATTGATAGTATATATGAACGGTAAGGCTATGAATACAGTTCCTTCTATTATCAATTATCTGACAATCGTATCACTGTTTCGCTTTCTTTACCACCAGATTATTTGTTCATACTTAATCAACTTAAGGCTAGATTTTGGTTCCTTCTACTTTGATAAACTTTAAATTACGATTCCACCAAGTCACTTTCCTTAAAATTTAAAGCCCGAGAAATCGGGTTTTTTATTGTGTTTTTTTTGATTAAATGCTTGACTTTTTGTAAAAAGGTGTTAGTATATGTCTTATGGTGAAGCCATGAATGAGGTTCCTTCTTAAATCACTTTTAATGAAAACTTACCTGTTCGATTTCTCACCACTAATTTATATAAGGCTATGACTAAGGTTCCTTCTAATTCTATTGGCAGACACACCTTGTCGCTTACCTTAAAAAAAGACCACTCTCGTAGTGGTCTTTTATTTTGTGCAATTAATTTTTCTTATCTAATTGAATATCTCCATCAATAGCATCATTACAAGTGCCAGTAATCACATTACCTAAATGAATAATCTCATATTTATCATCAAAACAATTACCAAACAAATATCGATCTAAATGTCTTGCCAAATATGCACCATTTACACATTCGCCTTCTATTAGATTACCTTCAAAACTTGCTACACATTGATATGGAACTTTTTCAGAAGGACTTTTGATAAGGGTATCAGAAGGTAATGAAGGACTACCAGCTAAAGAATATGTTGAAATAAAAGCCAAGAACAGCATATGTATTGTTTTCATAATAACCTCTTAACAATACATATAACACATTATATCAGGAATACAATTTCAATATAATTTCATTTCTAAGACATCAAGAAAATCTTTCATTTGAATATAATCAGTATCAAACTCATTGTTATAAATATTCAAAATAGTGTTAGCCAAAAACTTACTAGATTTTGACATGGTTTTTGTTCTCAATGTAGTATCTTTAATTTGAAGCTCAAATTCTTCACCTGTTACAGATATTCTAAAATCACGGTTGGATAAAACGACTGCTTTAGTATATTTGGTTGCTTTTTGTAAAGTCCAGATATCAACTGTTATTTTTGAATTGTGATTTTGGAGAGAAAAATCAGTTGACAATGAATTTTTAAAAAAATCATAACGGTTTTCAAAAATATTATCAATATATTTTACAGCTTGGAATAAGCCATTAAAAGTATCTAAATCAGAAAACAATTCATTATCTTTAACTTTGAGAAACTTATTAAGAATACTACCTAATGCTTTTTGACAATCTTCTTCCGAACTACTGTCCATCTCAAAAAAACTAATTTGAAGATCTTTCTGATCTGTCCAATGAGGGTATAAATTACTAGATTCAACTGAAAAATCCAAATGATCAATAGAAAAATTTGCTGATACCTCTGCATCATACCCATACATAGAAATAGCATCATAACTAATAGCTTTTAACATATTCAAAAAATGGTCTTTATAACTACCAAGAGCATCTATAAGTAAAGACGAAAGATAAACATTTTGAAGATCACTCAATTTGAAATTGAGATCATCGTATTGAACAATTTCAAACAGCTTATCAGTAGATTTCATAATTAAATGCCTTTTAAATTGGATAATGCATTATAGCAAAAATATAGAAAAAACACAAGAAAACGAATCAAAAATGCAGTATTAAAATACTTTCATTTTAATCAATTGAGTGCTATACTGTTAAAATAAATACACAAATGGAGTTAAAAATGAAAGAACTGACACCAATGAGCCGATATAAAACAGGGCTGGCTACTCTTCGTTATAAAATGAGTGCTTATTCTGATGAACTACTTCTCAATAAAGCTCAATCTAAGAGTATTCCTTATCCTTTTGATAGATATGGTAAAGGTAGCACTAAAGGTGTTGAAAGTGATTTCATTCTGATTTTCAAAGACAAGCAAAACAAAGAAGTCTCATTTGCATTAATCTTCGATTATCTTGATAAGACACCAGATCAACAAATGGTATTTGGTTCAATAAAATTTGGTGTTAATGATGGAGAGCTTAAAACCGGTGCTCCAATGAATCTTGATACATTCAAAAATACATTGAATGCATTTAATAAAGATATTCAAAACATGAAAGACAAAAGTTTTGATAAATTAATGACAGCTTTCAGTGTCGCATTCATGAAAGAAGAATTCAATCTTAAGGAAGAATTGAATACTGCAACAAGTTCTGTAACTCAATTCCTTCAAAACAAAACAAAAGAACTAAATATCAATCAATTAGAAACTCTAGCTAATGATTCAAAAGATTTACATAGAAAGGCTGAACAAACTGTTGACAAGAGATTAAAAGCAACAAAAATTTATAAAGAGCGTGAAGAACTACATAGACGTGTAGAAGAGCTAAATAAATTAATTGATGAAAAACGAGCAAGCCTTGAAGAAGAAGAAAAAGTGAGCGAAAAGAAAAGAATGGCAAAAACTGCTGATAAGACACTTGATGCTGCAAAACAAAAATTGGATGATTCAGTCGAAAAAGAGCTAAAGAAATATCCAGCAGCAGTAAAATCAAGATTGAAAATATAAGAAAAAAGGAGCAGAAATGCTCTTTTTTTTATTGAAAAAACAATTGATATGCTATATAATAAGTGATATATAAATCTTGGAGATAAGATAATGAGCAACGAAAACAACGAAGGCGTAGAAAAAGAGAAGAAATACTTGCTTAAAAATGATAGCTGGAAGAAAGGCGTAGCTAACAAAGACACTATCTACCAAGCCTATGTTTCATGGGACAAAATCAAAGTTGAAGTAAAAGGTACAACTTTAAAAGTAACTACTGTTGATGGGTTCAAGATGACCAAACCTATCAGTGAAAAAGAAGCACGTTTACTTACTGAACATCTACATAGAGATGAAAAAGTATTTCGCATTCGCAATAAGAGCGGAAAACTCTTACTGACTATCAAGATTGATATTGGTATTGTGGGTGAACAAGTTGAAGTTGAACCAACTTTGAATGAAGAAGAGTTTAAAGAGTTTGAAAAACATATTTATTCCTATGTATCAAAAGTTCGTAATTATGTAAAAGTTGGTAAACATGTTTTCGAAATTGATGAATTTAAGAAAAAGAATGCTGACCGTGAACCGTTAGCTGAAATTGAACTTAATGATCTCAATGAAGAACATGCCATTCCTGATTGGCTTGGTGTTGAAGTAACTGGAGATCCACGATACTTTAACGAAACAATCGCAAGAGAAAACATGTAAGTCTCAACAAAAGCCCAGAGATGGGCTTTTTTTCTTAGGAATAAAAAATCAGGAGAAAATAAAATGTTAACTAAAGAACAAGTTATTGAAGAAATATATAATGGAGATATTCATAATACGTTACAGAGTAATGAAAAAGAGTATATGTCTATTATATTCTCTCTAAATATTGAAGAAGATTTGCTTAATGAAATTAAAGCTAATTGGAAGTCTTATAAAGCAGTAAAAAGTGTTGATGAAAACGCATCAAATATCATGTATGAAAAATTATTGAATTCAATTGACAAAATGGATACAAAACTTTTGAAAACTGATATTCCATTAAGTGACGAAGTTGTTGAAGCATTAGTTAGCGATCTTGTAGGTGCCCTGCTTTATTATGATAGAAAATCTGATGACGAAATATCATCTGAAAGAATTAACAGTTATTTCAAAAATGATGAAACTAAGATTTCAATAATGGCAGAAAAATTCAAGATGTATCTTGAAAATTACATTAAGTCCAATGATGATTGATAAAATCACTACTCTATATTATAATGTATAAAAAACATGGGATAAAATATGGAAAACAATAAATTAAGAGATGACTTATTGGTTTGGTTGGATCTGGAAACAACAGGTCTTGATCAGGAAGATCAAATGAAAGGAGTTCACAAGCATAAAATTCTTGAAGTTGGTATGCATATCACTGATTCAAAGTTCAATGTTATAGATAAAGGCTTTGAAGTAGTAATTCATCATAAGAAAAATGATTTACTGCCACTTATGAATGAATATGTTACAAATATGCATACAGTAAATGGTTTGTTAGACAGAGTTGAAAATTCAAGATACTCATTAAGAATGGCAGAAAAAATGATGATTGAATATTTGAAAGCCTACAATATTAAACCAGAAAGCAGCCCTTTATGTGGAAACAATATCTCATTTGATAAGAACTTTTTAAAAGCTCAAATGCCTGATTTTACGTCTTTATTACATTATAGAATTTTAGATGTAAGTACCTTGAAAGAAATCTTCTGGAGACAATCACCTGAAATTGCTGCTGAATTAGTTAAAGGTAATAAACATAGAGGATTAGAAGATATTCAAGATTCTATTAGGGAATTGAAGTTTTATCAAGAAAAATTCTTTATACCATCGTCTCAGTTAGTTATATCAACAAAAGTTGATAATAGAGAAGAAAACGATTCTCAAAGAAAACATAAAATAAAACCATAAAAAAGCCTCGAAAGAGGCTTTATTTTTAATAGTTTTTAATACTTATGTAAGCTTTGATAAGATTATATTCAAATACATACATCTCTCGTTCACTCATAATTTTATTATAAAAATTTCTTGTTTCATCATTTGAATTAATCAAATCAATATCTATATACTTTTTCAATATAATATTCGGTGAAATTGGAAACGTATAGATAACAGAATCAATTGTTTTCATTGATAATTTAAATAAATAAACAGTAAGTATAGAAAAAACAACAATAAACGTCATCGAAAGATATTGAGATATTTCATTTTCGAAAAAAGGAAAAGAAATTATTAAAAAAAGAACAAATAAAAAACTAATCATTGAAGAATCAAAGAAAAAATTCATTTTAAAAGAAGTATTTCTAACTTTTTTTTTGCTATATGGTTCTGAAAAATAGTTTAATATTCTATCTAAAGCAGCTTGTCTATTCATTTTTAAAACTCCTAAAATAAGCCTCTTGCGAGGCTTATATATCTTACTACATCATTTTACTTCTTCAAACTCTGCATCAATAGCGTCATCACTATCAGAAGACTTATTATTAGAGGTGTCAGCTTGGGATTGTTCTTGATGAGCAGCATTTGCCACTTTATGAAGAACTTTTTCCAAAGACTGATAACGTGAGTCTATCTGATCTTTATTGTTGCCTTTAACAACAGAGTTCAAATCAGAAATAGCACCTTCTAATTCAAGTCTATCACCTGATTGCAACTGGGGCTGATTCAATACTTTGTTAGCTTCATGTAACAAGTGGTCTGCTTTATTACGTGATTCTGCAAGTGCAGCAAACTTTTCATCAGCTTCTTTGTTCATTTCAGCATTTTTAATCATATTTTGAATTTCAGTTTCAGTTAAACCAGAATTCGCTTTAATCACAACAGACTGAGATTTACCAGTATTAAGATCTTTTGCTGATACATTTAAAATACCATTAGCATCAATATCAAAAGTAATTTCAATCTTTGGAGTTCCGCGTGGGGCTGGTGCAATACCTACCAAGTCGAATCTACCCAATGATTTGTTCTCACTTGCTTGCTTTCTTTCTCCCTGCAATACGTGAATGGTAACAGCAGTTTGATTATCATCAGCAGTAGAGCACATTTCAGTTTTCTTAGCCGGAATAGTAGTGTTCTTACTAATAAGAGCAGACATTACACCACCTACAGTCTCAACACCCAATGTTAAAGGAGTAACATCAAGCAATAGAACATCTTTAACTTCACCAGTTAATACACCACCTTGAATTGCAGCACCAATAGCAACTGCCTCATCTGGGTTAACATCTTTCTTAGGTTCTTTGCCAAAGAATTCAGTTACTTGTTTTTGTACCATTGGCATACGTGTTTGACCACCAACCAAGATAACCTCAGTAATCTTATCTTTGCTTAAACCAGAGTCCTTCAATGCTATTTTACATGGTTCAAGAGTTCTCAAAACAAGTTTTTCAACTAATGATTCAAACTTTGAACGAGTAATAACCATGTTCAAGTGTTTTGGTCCTGAAGCATCTGCTGTTACATACGGAAGATTGATATCTGTCTGTTGTGTAGATGAAAGCTCAATTTTAGCTTTTTCAGCAGCCTCTTTAATACGTTGCATTGCTAGAGAATCATTTTTAAGATCAAAACCACTTTCTTTCTTGAATTCTGTAACAATGTACTCAATTAAAGCATTGTCAAAATCTTCACCACCAAGGAATGTATCACCATTAGTAGCCAATACTTCAAATTGAGATTCACCATCTACATCAGTGATTTCAATAATGGATACGTCAAATGTACCACCACCTAAGTCATATACAGCAATAACACTGTCTTTTTTTAGTTTATCCATACCGTATGCCAAAGCAGCAGCCGTTGGTTCGTTAATAATACGTTTAACATTTAATCCAGCAATACGACCAGCATCTTTAGTTGCTTGTCTTTGACTGTCGTTGAAATAAGCAGGAACTGTAATAACAGCTTCTTTAACAGTCTCGCCAAGATAATCTTCTGCAGTCTTTTTCATTTTTGCAAGAATTTCTGCTGATATCTGTTGTGGAGAAGTTTTCTTACCTTTAACTTCAACCCACGCATCACCATTGTCTGCTTTAACAATTTTATATGGAACAAGTCCAATGTCTTTTTGAACCGCAGGATCGTCAAACTTTCTACCAATCAATCGCTTGATAGCATAGAATGTCAATTCTGGATTAGTGACAGACTGTCTCTTAGCGGACTGTCCTGTTAGAATTTCGCCTTCTTTTGTGTAGGCTACGATAGATGGTGTAGTTCTTGCACCTTCTGCGTTTTCAATAACTTTTTGTTTACCATTTTCAAAAATTGAGACACAAGAATTTGTAGTCCCAAGGTCAATACCTATAACTTTACTCATTTTATTACCCCCTATTAGGCAGATTAGTTTATTCAGTGAACTCCGAAGACATTCACTGGATAAAAGTATACTATATATTTTTTAAAAGTCAAATTGCTGACACTATTGTGCTATTAAGAATCAGTTGATAAAATAAAATCATTGATTAAGTTGGATAATTCAGGAGTCTCAATGAAAAGTTCCAACACAAAATCTTTATAGTTTCTAGGAAAATCCCAAATGTGTTCAGCAATATTACCTGCAACACATGCTAAAGTGTCTGAATCACCACCCACATAAAATACATTTTTAAAAACATTGTCATATGAGTCACTTTCTAAAATGATCCTACATGCTTGTAAAAATGTTGTTAATGAGTTAATTTCAAATTTTTTATCATTATGCATCATTTCAACTGTCTTAATAAATTGAAACTTAATAAGTACATCTTCAATAATTGTTTTCTTGATAGCAACTGATGAAGCAACTTTCAATTTTTCAATCAATTTAATAAATTCTTCAACAGAAGTATAGCTATCAACATGATTATGACTAATACCAGTATATTCAAGACCTATTGCCAATTTGTTATTTAAATTTTCATTAATAAATGGAATGAATCCCAATCTCATAATTGCACCATTACCATAAGAACCATAAGGAACAGGATTTTTTAACCATTTTTCAAAAGACTTACCAAATCCTGTTGAAATATCACTATATTTATTGCAAAAGTATACTAAAGAATCAATTGGTGAGCTTTTATTAATGTAAGCATGATATAAAGCTAATGTACACAAGCTATCATCAGTCCAAAAATAATGTTCTCTAATAAATTTATCTTTTTTTAAAATTGATGGTGAAAGATTATCATTTAATGGTAAATTTTGAAATAATGACAAGTCTTTACTAACCCACTGCCTACCTTCATACACAGAACCTACGATATCACCAAAAAAGCCTGAAAGCATTAAAATTCTCCTACAAGAAGAAGCCTACCAAGGCTTCATTGTTCTTTTTTGTTTAAAATATACATCATCTTGTTGAGACAAACCCTTAGTTAAATCAACATATTTTTCCCAGTTTTCCAAATATTTAAAATCTTTAAAATAATTTGAAACAGCATTTTTAATTTGGGCAGCATTCAAATCTGTATTTTGAATGATTGAATTAATAGCATCTGCGTTTCTAACTGACATCATATCTAATGCTGTTTTAGAAATAAGAGATTGCAAAGTCTTACATGGTTCATAACTTCGAGCAATCTGATAACCAGTATTAAGGTTTTCTGCTGGATCTGAAAGTTGCTCAACATCGACTTCTTTTTTTAGCCAAATGCTATCCTTGTCTTTAATTGGTTTTAAAGATTCAAGATTGTCATATCTTGAGAAAACAGCAGCCCGCACTGCTTCATGATAATGCTGTTTATATGTATTATTATCTTCAATATATCTCATATAACGTTCATCATCTGATGAAGGATAGAAATCCATTAAATACTGATATGGATAATGCATTGTATGACGGTCAAGAAAGTTTTTCTCAGCAAACTTAGAAGACACATCAAATGTTTCATAAACAAATGCTTTTACAACATCTTCTGTCAAAAATTTAGAATTAATCTTGCTGGTATCAAAATCATTCTTCAACATATCAATAACAGCATCACAATAATTTTGACGGAATGAGTCATGCATCAGAGTTTTTTCAAAATTATATACTCGTTGATAATATTTATCCATTCCAATTGAAAATTCATGATTTTTCAATCTATCACGTTCAGGCTTAACTGAAGAAATTGTAAATGTAGCTTTATATCTCTCGATCAATCCATTGTAGTCAGCATCATCACGAGAGACAAAAGGAATAGTCATCTGTTTCTTTTTCTCAAGAAGTTTACGTATTTGTTCGGCTTCATTTTCTGGCATAGGTTTGGAACGATAAACCGTTGACATTTTAATATCATCAACTTTAACAAATTCTAATTCTTCAAGATCTTTAAGGAATTCTTTTGCCATATCATCACTTCCACCATAACCATTATGAAAAGATAGAGATATATAAGACAATGGATTAGCTTTTTCTCCTGTCACTGGATTCTCTTTTTTATTATATTTATCTTCAAGCTGTTTAATTGTATCTTCAAGACTCATAATATTACCCCTTAATTTGACTATATTCCATTATACCATAATTGACTGAAAAGTCGATGAAAATATCACAATACAAAAAATATACTTGATTTAAATCGTTTCTCATGCATAATATAACAAAAAAGTCTAAAAGGAGAAAAAATGAAAAAATTAGTTTTAAGTGTTGCTGTTGCTTGTGTTGCTGCTTATGGTGTTTATTATGTTGCCAACAAGAAAGTTGAAGATGAAGTTAGAACATCATTAGTGAAAGCCTACAAAGAAACCAGCGGAACTGATTTTAAAGGTGATGTGTCTACAAACGTGTTATTAGGTACATTAGATATCAAAAACTTCACATTTGGTGAAGGAGATCCACGTTCTGGTGATATTAAATTTGAAGGTATCCAATATTATAACAAAGATAGAATATTGAGTGATAACTTAAAAATAAGTCTGAATAACTACACCGTTAAAGAAGGACAAATGGTTTATAAGTCTGATAACCAATTGAGTATTAAAAATGTTGGTGAAGGTAAAGTTGTAGTGGATTGGGTTTCAAAAACACATGAAGATAATACTTCAAACAAATTAAATCAGCATTTAGTATTTAACATTGATAATATTGGAAATACTTATGACACTATTAACAGTGAACTTACTCGCTCTGTATTAGATTCAAAATATGAGCCAGATCCATTGAAAATCAGTAAAGATCTCATGACCGCAAGAATCTTGGATGCTGAATTTGTTATGGAAAATGAAGGCTTAGTAAAAAAAGGTATGATTAATGGTGTCAAAGCCCAATATCCAGAACAAACTGAAGCCGATATTGAAAAATATCTGAAATTAGATGGTGAGAACTTCTTAAAATCAACATTCACAGAAGATCAAACTAAAGCAATTATGAAATTCTTCAATGATGAACAAGGTAAATTGGTAGTTAAAGTTAAAAATACACAAAATAGCACAATAGCTGAAACATATGGTGCTTTACTTATGACTGCTAACCCAGCATATGCTCTTAGTAAAAATTACCAACTCACAATTACCAATTAAAAAAAGCTCCTTCGGGAGCTTTATTTATTTAAGTTCAACATTGACACAAATGCTTTATTTCTTGCATCTCTTGCATCATAAACTTTATCAAATATAGGTTCAAAAGACAATTGTTTTTTTGATTTCCTCAAAACCAATCCAGTATAAACCAAACAATGGCCAAAGTAATCAGTAGCATATGTTTGACCTTTCACATAAGGCACATTAAGAGAAGATTGTTCAGATATCAGTTTAAATAGATCTTTCTGAAAATGAAAATCCCTTATCTCTCTAGGTAAATACAAGAAATCTTTCAAATACTTTTCAATGTTCTTTGAATTGTATAATCCATCAAAAGCCCTTTCAAAAATAATAGCTTTAGACATGCCAGATTTATTGAGATCTAATGCATTCATATAAACAAGATTATTAACAAGCTTATCAATAGAGACTGCTGTATAAGCTTGTTTCATTGGAATAGCTTGTAATTGATAACCAAACTTAAACATTGTTTTCAAATAATCTTCAAAAAAACTATCAGTGAAATCCTCTAAAGAAACATTATCAAATAAATATTCACTACCAATTTCTTTTTCTGTTTTTGCAACACCATAAAGCATTGCTCCAAAATTAAGTCTAGCTACTCGATTACGTAATACTTCTGGCAAATGAAGATCTTTTTCTAACATTTCATTTAGTGTCATTTTTTGCTTTTTGCTCATAATCTATGTGTCCTTTTAATCTTTTATGTTCAAGTTCTAAATCTATAGCTTTTTTCTCTGTCTGTAATGTATTATAAAATTCATCTTCAACAGACTTTTCAATTTTATCTTTATTTTTATTAATAATATCAATGATTGAAGACACATCATTTTTGTCAAAAAATACTGCATTATCAATAAAATTATCTATCAATACATTTTTTTTGACATTAGAGTTTGAAAACACATAAGTTGATGAACAAACACCATGCTCAACAAAAACAATATCTTGACCTTCAAAATGCTTTATAAATTTATTTGTGATATTTTCAATCAAGTTGAGCCATACAGCTTCAAAATTTGATTGAGAGTAAAAAATAATATTAGAGAAATAATCTTTTAATTGACTTCTAACACTTGCATCATTCCCCAAATCTTCAAAACTGGAAATAATTTTGTTTTTATGGGTGTTAACTATTGTAGCAATATGAAAATAAATAAAATTATGTAAAGTAGATAAATGAATAGTCTTATGCTTATTATGGACAAAGAACGACAAAGAAATATCAGGATCTTTAAAAACATTGAAAACATCAGCAACAGTAATGATGCTTGAATGATCAAATTTGTTATATTTTTTATCGTTGAATCTGAAACAGTTCTTACCATGTCCATAGATAATAGTTTTAAATGTCTCATAGTCACGGGCATTAAGACTTTGATCAGTATTCATAGTGTCAAAGAATGTTTTATCAACAGATGTGTTACCCACGAATGTTCGAACACTACCTCTGTTTAGACGGCCATTATGATATTCTTGATCAAAATATTTTGATAAGAAAGCATCTGCAAGATATAAGATACGAATATTTTTGGTGTCTGACATGATAGTCCTCCAAGAAAGGCTATAATAACATAAAGGGTATAAAATATCAATACGCAACTTTTAAATGTTACAATTTATGCTATAATAGAAACATTAACAGAGATTAATTATTATGAAAGAAATCAAAGAAGTTTTAAAAGATGCAGCATCTAAGCTTGACAGTGAAGAAAAATTTTTTTTCAATGTAAAATTTACGGCTGATTCTGATTTTAAGAAAAAATTCTTGAAAAAATTCAAAAGCTATCAATTCAAAGATGTTGTTAATGGCATCATGATGTCTAAAGATTTGGATAATACTGCCGCAGAAAAGTTTGACAAAGATTTTAAAGCTTTTTCTCTTAAATATTTTGAACTTGAAAAAAATACTGAAAAAGATTTCTTTAATTCAACTGTAAATTTTTATAAAGAAGAAACTGCATATTCTGAAAAAATAAATTCAAAATTGCGTGAAGACAAAATAGAACAAATGAATAAAATGGCAATTTATGAACAGAATGTTCGTGATTATCATGAAAAACTAAAAGCACCAGATTTTTCTAAAAAATATTTAACAGAAATCACGAAATTTATTAAGGATGTAACAGATAGTTCTGAATTTGAGAAATTAAGTGGTAAAAAAATAGATGAAGTAATAAAAGATATTTATAATGTAACAAAACTTATTGCTGATAAAAATGTTTATGATTTTTCTGTATTAAGTGATTTCAGCATAGCAATTAAGTCAACTTTATATAATGCATACAGCAGAACAACATTAGAAGATTCAATACCAGTAGATGCAAAATTTGCTATTGAAGGTAATGATAGCATTGAAACAAGAGGCTTTAATATTGAAAGACTCAACGATGTAATTAAAACCAAATACGTTGGTTTAGAAACTATAAAGGCAACTAAATTTGAACATGAAGTAGCTGAGTTAGAAGATAAATTAACTCAAAGACAATATACTAGCGAAAGTTTAATGAAAGGATTTACATTCAGTAAAGGTAGATATCAATATAGCAACGAAAATCCATTTGAAACTATTATAAGAGAAGTAGCCAAAGCAGCTATCAATGAAGTAAAGGTAAAACGTTCTAATGAACTCTATAATCACTTATCAAATGAAAGTAAAAATATGACTATGAAAGATGTAAACACTTATTTAAAGGCATTTTTAGCAGAAAAAAGATTTATATTAAGAGATGATTGGAAAACACAATTTGAAGAGTTAACTAAAGAAAAAAATAAAACAACAAGAAAACAAAAAAGAGCAATTTGATTGCTCTTTTTAATGTGCCTCAATAATATATTGTTCTTCATCATATTTATAAGTGGAAATGGTTTTCGCAGTATAAGTGATACCATTGAACACACCAGTACCTAAAATATAAAGGCTATGAGAAGGAAACTCTTTATCATATTCAAGAACGATATCTTTTTTATCAAAAAACTTCTTAATAGTGACATCTGCAAAACGATTAGAGACACCAACAAGGCTTCTGATAAAATCAAAGAAGTCACCTTCTTGTAAGCGAGTAGTCATGCCAAAATAATCAGACACTGAATATTCACGAGTGCTATCACCATTTACAGGCCAAAGTTGGCTTGCTTTAGGATAAACCGTTGCAAGCAACTCTTGTCTACTCAGATTTTTAATCTGTTCTTGTGTCATAATTCTCATGTGTCTCTCCATCTTTTAAATTTTAAATAGTATATCATAATTTAAAAATATATGAAAGATTTTTTTTAAAAACTAAGTAAATAAAAAAATTATAAATAAAGTAACTGCCCGTGAAAGGCAGTTATTTTATTGGTTTGGTTACAAAATAGCTATAATGATGATAAGAAGAAGAAATGCACCACCACCTAACACATAAATTGGTTTAACACCATGTTTACTTGTGTGTGGCTCAATTTTATCCAAAATAGGCTTTAATTTTGGATCATCTGATAAACGATCAACGATTCTTTTAGTAATATTATCATCTGGATTCTTTTTGTAGTCCAAATAAAGTGGTACACCAATTAAAAAAGCAAGTAAAATAAATACAATAAACATAATAATCTCTCCGTTTTTTTAAAGTATAAACTGAATCGTTATAAATGGAATAGCATTAATTAAATATATTGAAAAAAGATAAGATAAATGATATTATAACAAATCAAATGAGGCATTTAAAATGAATGAATTATCAATCCTTTATGAAAAACATAAAAATAAAATGATAAAGTGTGACGAATTAAAGATTTTAATGAATGGCGTATCAGTATTTAATAATTTCTCTAAATTTGGAAAAACTAAAGGTATATATATTTCGATTAACAAAAGTCAAAGTGATGTATGCTGGAGTGCTAATCAGAAGCTAAGATATTTAAGTAAAAGAATAGATCTAACATTAAATCAAGATGATATTAACTATTTCAAGAAAATTGGACAATACATTATCGAACCAATGAATGAATTAAGTTTCTTTAAACATAGTGAACAAGAAATTAATTTTGTATTAGAAGACATTATTGATAATGCAACCAATATTGAAAATGAATCATACACATTAAAAACAAAGACATCAGGAAAAAGTTATCATAATAGAGAATTTATTGTTAATAAGTTATTTTTTGTAAATGAAAAAGTAGCTAATATTGTTTTTAAAATAGATGTAGATATTGGCAATAACAATTTCCCAATAGCATTTCATTTGCAAGAAGATAAATTGATTTTATATATTAGAGATACACAAAAAACAAAAACAATATTTTTTACAAGATTTGAATTTGATAAAAATGATCTCGATAACATTCAGAAGACAATTAGAGATTATTATAGAAAACAAATTTATACAAGCTGTTATGAAAAAGAAATGAAAGCTTTCTTTTCGAAAGATTATGAATACAGTATGTTTGAACCAGACCATTATGAGCTTATTAAAGCTTATAGAATTTAAAATCCACATAAGTGGATTTTTTTTTGCAAAAAAAAACTGCTCGAAAGCAGTTTATTTAATCATTTCCAAATATCGCGTCCAAACCTTATTGAAACTCTTCGCACAACGGTTAGGAACTTCTGAGAACTCAACATATTCAAAAGCATCAACTTCTGGACGTTCTCTGCCAGTATGAGGACAAGTGAAGGTGCTGGTACATACACAATCGCCTGCAACTGGGTGATTAGTTCCTTGATAAACGAATACTTGCATATTCTTTTGGGAATTGTAAGTAAACAATCCAAAGTCTTTTAAATCATCTGATTTTACAACATAACCAATTTCTTCAAATACTTCTCTAATAGCTGTATTGACTGGTGTTTCATCCAATTCTGCTCCACCTTTAGGGACATCCCAGAATGTATTGCCAGTTGAATGAGCCATCAGTAAATAATCTTTACCAAATTCACGCTTAGTAAAAAATACTGCAAATGTAGTTTCTTTCATAAATCACTCCTTCAACTTAGTTTAATAAATTCCATGTCATGGAATTTTAGAACACTAAGTATATCAGAAAGGCAAGTTTGAAACAAGAGAAATATCTACAGTAACATCTTTAACAGTAACCATTTCAATAATAGTTTTCTCAACAAAGTAGTCTAATTCACCTTTTTTGTTTTTATAGATACAACCTATCTCATTGTCCTCTATATAGATACCTACAATAGTAAGCTTATTTTCAAATATTTTTTCAAGAGCTTTGATATGTGGTTCCATAATGAAAAATATATTGGCTACCCCCAATTCTTCGCCATCTTTAAAAAATGGACAAGATAATTCATACGACCTATGTTTTTTAGAAAAACTTTTAACATAAGTTGAAAAACTTGAAAAGGTGAAATTTTTTACAGTCTCATCTTTTTTATGAATTTCATCATTGAATGATGTCACTAAAGCCAGATTGTCTTTTTTGAATTGCTCAAATTCAATTGAATTTTTTTCTACTTGGTTAAGATAAACCAACATTTGCTTAATAAATTTCTTCATAATCTCACCTATTTTGTTACTCTAATTATATATCGAACTTAAATAAAATCAATAAAAAAATAAGGCTCATGCCTTATCTTCATCTATTATTTTTTGAACTTCTTGTCGTAATTTATTGTATTCTTTAACATCTGTATTTTTGATATTATATTTTTTTATATTCTGCTCATATTCATTCATAGCTTCTTTCATCATTGCAACCAGAAGCTTTGCTTTTGGTATTAATCTCATAAGTTGCATAGGATTTATCATACTTGTCTCCATATCAGTAATAAACTCATATTACTTGAATACAAGCATAAATCAATCTCATTATAATATATTTAATAAAATGGGTCAGTTAATATGACTTTCGGTAGCTCATCTTCAATTCTAAAAAGAATATTTCCTAAATGAAAATCAGGTTTAAAATCAGCAAAATTAATTTTCATATCTATAAGTAAAGAATTAAAATTTTCTTTATCAAAAGTATATCGATATTTTGTTGATGATTTATAGTCAAGAACACCACTGGAGAAAGTGTCTTCAAAAGAAAATCCTGAATCATGGAAGTAAGTGTGTAAATTAATACAATACTTATTAAAAAAAGAGGACATCTTTTTATCTTCAAAATATTTATTACTGTATAGTCTTTCACTGACAATTACATAACTATAATATTCTGGGTACAAATCTACAGAGTATACAACAGGAAGATGTGTATATTTATGATGATTGTCTCTACAATAGATACCCCAATCATAATTTGTTTTAAAGATATATTTTAATAATTCTTCTTTTAACAATTCATTATCGTGAGCAACTGGAGCACAGACGTTATAGAAAAATTCTTGAGCATCATCAGCAATCGTAATAGAATGTTTTGGGTGTTTTAATACAGCAAGATTAAAAGCTTTTATGACACGATCATTCTCTTTGTCATAGTAGACAATCATAAAATGACCTTTTCCAATTTTTTCATATTTAGTAGATAACTGTTTATGAAAGTCTGCATTTTTTTTATATGCAGACCGTAAGAAACTAACGCTTGATAACATACTACACTTCCGAATAAAGAGCCATCGAGAAATAATGGCCTACATATGCATCTGGAAGCGGTTCCTTGCCGTTAAATTGATATTCCTTATCTTTGTACGTCAAAATGCTTGGCCAGTCTTTAGAGTAGCTTAGAAAGCGACTAAAGACTACAAGATTTTTATCATTATCAATATGTAGTCCTGCAATAAAATAATCTTCTTCTTTCATAATCATGGCTGAATTCCAATAAAGATATTAATATGATCATCAACAACAGTACAAGTAAACGTTTTTTTCATAGTGTTCAAAAGTTCACTAGTTAAATCTACATTGTATGCTTGATGTGCAGAATATTCTTGATAAACATGATTATTAAGAACAGCCTTAATACCAAAATCAGCAAGAGCTTTTGCTTCAGCCGCAGTCAAAAAACGTCGATGTTTTACTTTAACGCTATATTTCATAAAATATCCTTACGATTAAGCTGAACCCATTGTTTGACGACGATAGCTGGACTTATCCCCAAATTTACGTTGATCTTTTCCATCAAGTGATTTTGCAATATACATTGGTTTACCATCTTCATAGAATCTGCAACAAATTTTACCAACAAAATCTAGGCTGGCCACAATATCACCATTTTCCATTTTATGAACCATTTTTTCATTTTCACCGTACATATATGTACTCCTATTAATTAAGTGTTAGTATTATATCAAATAAATTGCATTATTACAAGTTCTGCCGTCTTAGTCCTGTCTTCATCAAGGCCAAACTCACGTTCAATCAGTCGCCCAAAATTATGGAACAACATGAATGTGTCTAAATCTTTATACTCATAGTTATCTTCATAAATTGAATAACCATAATTTTTCATACCTGCTAATTTATAACTACCATCAGCAAATACATGGACTGAAAAATTTGAATAATTAAGTTGGTCAGACTCATAAAGATTAAATTTTAATGGCAATTTCCTTTCTTTTTTAGTCATATAAATGTATTTAAGATAAACAATTTCATTCTTGCTATCAACAACCAACTCTCTTGACACTGTGTAATTTTGAAGGATTTGTTTCTTATTAGCATTAACAATGCCATTGAAATTAGAAAACAAACTGTCAATAACTTGATTTGCTGTATCGATAATTGGGTTTTTAAAATTGTTTTTATAGCGATAGTATGAGCATCCGCTTCCAATTTTTTGTAATGAAAATTTAATATCACCAACCAAAAAAGCTGTTGATGAAAAAGACGATAATTCAATATTCAAAAATTGTTCAATCAAATTTTGAGCATTCATATTTGAATTCCTTATGAAAGATACATTAATATGACTTGATAATTATTGTCAAAATCTTCTGCAAATTTTTCAAAACTATCAAAGTTCTCTATAACGGCATTATAATGCTTTGAACTCAAATAAGCTAGCATTAAATTATTTCCACCCAAATTATTGAAATAATTAATTGTTTCATCTAAACAAAGCTTCTCATCATAATAATATGAGCTTTTAGGTCTTAACATATTGGCTTCAACAGTAATGGTTTCTGGTTCTTTATTATAATTTTTAAAAGAATAGCGAACTTTATATTTTTCAATATATCCATTACCACGCTTAAATTCAAACGTTAACAAATAAATAAGTGAAATATTGTTTTTATCAAAGAAATCAAAATACAATTCTTCTGAACAGTCATCTGGATTAATCAGAAGCCTTAATGTTTCTTCGTTGTAAGGATTAAAGTTTTTATTATAATCATCAGCAAAAGACTTGTAGCCTTCAATGGCTTCTTGTTTATATTTATCTAATTGTGGATGCTTAAACGTTTTAAAATAAAATCTCTGAGTAGTAGAAAAATAAACAATCTTACCATAAGGACGAATTTTATAGATAGCAGATATTTGTGACTTGCTGACACAATCAATATCCAAATCATCTAATTCAAAATATTTTTTAAAAATCTTATGCATAATAACCTCAAATGAATAAATAATAATAACATAAATATTAAAATAAAACAATAAAAAAAGACCTCCAAAGAGATCTTTTTTATATGATGAAGTTATTCACCTACTGGTGGCTGAGGATGCTCACCTCTTGGGCCTTTGTGGTGTGGTCTATCTTTTTTCATTTGCTCAAGCTTAGCTTTTTGCTCTGGAGTCAAAACAGCATCAATTTCTGCTTTCTGTGCGTCTCTTGTAGCCGCATGTTTAGCTTTGATTGCCTCGATTTTTGCTTTTTGTTCGGCAGTTAATCCAAGCTCTTGCTCAAATTTCTCTTTCATTTCTTTTCTATGTTCAAACTTTGGCTTTTCAACTGGTGCAGTTTCTGCCATTGCAATTGGTGCTAATGATGCTACTAAAATTGCTGCAAGAATTTTTTTCATAGATAACTCCTAATGTTTACTTACAGTCAGAATAGCAGAAAATAATTAAATAGAAAGTAAAGAAATGAAAAGATTGAGTAAAGATTTGTTTTAGAAAATAAAAAAGGCAAACAACGTTTGCCTTAATTAATGTTTGCAGCTAAGACCTTGTAGTATTTTTCAGGATAAAATAGTTCAAGATAAGAAAAGTCAACTTTTTTCTGATAAACTTGTCTATTTTCATCTTTGCACATAGACCCAAAATACTTGTAATCTTCAATGTTGGAACGGCTATAATCAAAAGAACGATTTAAGCAGTCATAGACAGAACCAAGCATGTAAAGCCTACGTTCATTTTCTTGCATACCAACAACAGAACGACACATGAATTTGAAATCTTTATCACCAATCTTAACAGTATAAATGGTGTTATTATCATCAGTGCTTGAATAATAATCACCTAATACAGTACACGGTGAACTTTCTACTGTAAAATCGTAATCTTCAAAAGTCTTGAGAGTTTTTTGATCAATATAATCAAAATCGCTGAGCAAAGTTCCTTCATGAATCATATACTTTACATTGCGAAATTTATCTGCTTCATCTTTGCTATCCGCTACGCATAAAGCTGAAAAAAATACAAGTGAAAAAAGTAAAATCTGCTTCATTCAATATCTCCTAAACGATGATAAATTTTACCATATACACACAATGAAATCAAGCATTTTTAACATGATTTGTGAGATAATTTTTATATTTAAATTCCAATAGAGACATTTCAAAATTAATTCTATCAATAATAGATGAAAGCTTTGATTTCTCTGCATTTATCGTCTTTTTGACGCCAATAATTAGTTCATCAGGGTCAGGAATTTTAAGCCATTTTTCATCAAGTTTATCCGTGTTTTTAATAGAGATAACTTTATTTTTAGAAACTTTATTCCAAGCCTGCCAAAGAGTCTTATTTGGAGAAATCTGAATTTTATATATGGCATCCCACTTATAAACATCAGGGGCATTTAGATAACTTAAAATACTATTAAATTGTTGTGAAGATAACTTTAACCCATCAGCACCATGAGCAGAAGAAAGAATTGTTCTGTCTGAATATTTATCAAACCTTGCCAATCTCATTTTAAGCTTATCCACGTTATCTGATAAATACCTATGTTGGTTTACTACTTTAGAATCAGGGAAATCATAAATCATATTAAAACTCCAAATCAAGCTTGTACAGGCGTTACAGGGGTTGGACAAAAAAGTGAATCTAATTTCAACAGTCGTTTATTTTCGCCACTACGAAACCATGTAGTATACGAATATTCAGCCATATCAGCATTTAAAGTTTTACCAGCAATAGATTTGTTGACTTTACATGATTTAAGACTATGAACACGCATTTTTTCTTCACCTTCAACGGTAAAGAAAATTTCTTGACTATCTTTTTTATTCATGACAACTTTAACATTGATTTTTACTGGTACAACATTATGGACAACTTCTTTGTATGAACTAAACTCACTAAAGAAATATCCAACCACCAAAAGAAATCCAAAAAAAATAAGCCCAAGTAAACTGATAGACCGTTTAACCAGTTTTGATTTGAAAGTCTCTTGCAATGATTCTTTAATGATAGACATATTGTAAATCTCCAATAAATTTAATGACGCTATTATAGCAAAATATCAATATTTAAGCAACGTCTAAAATACGTGTTTTAGACAGTTCGTCGTATTTGTTATACATTTTTATAAAGAGTTCAAGTGTAAAATAGGCATCATTACCACTGTTATGCATATCTTTAGGTTCAATATCAAAAATATAAAGCATTTGTTTCAAAGTTAAGGCATCACCCTGATTAGGATTAAAATACTTCTGGTAGTAAAGAATAGTATCCATAATCATAATGTGATTTTCTTTTTCAACATCAAAACCATATTTGTTCAGAATCAAATAATCGTTGCTATGACCATGTAGAAGAAGATAATCAGCCCCCTCAAAATGTTTTTGCAAAAGAGTAGCAATATCTGTTTCTGAAATAATAATAGTTTCACCAAAATGAAATTTGAATTGTAATTCTGGCTTGGTTTTCTTGTTAATATAATTTTCAGCAATCAAATAATGATAATTAATAGAAGTTCCATTTTCATAAATGGCAATACCAATTTCAAAAACATCAAGATTATAATACTCAAAGTCAATAGAAACAGTTCGTTTATTATGGAATTTTTTATCATGTTCATTGAAAATACGAGAACGAAGAATCTCTTTCCGACCAGCAGAAATTTTCAATTCTTCTTTTCGATCTTTAATCATTTGTTGAATATGATCTTGTTGAACGTGATTTTTAATAACAGAAACTACATCTGACGGATGCTTTAGCTGAAATTCAGTTTGAATATTTTTATTATAAGTAATAGCTTCTGAACTAATGCTGTCCAATTCAATATCAACACCATAGTTGGATACAGTTTTATCTTGAATACGCTTCAATGCTTTTTCATCAACGAAAATAGAACCTACATGATTATTACTGATATAAAGATTGTAAATATCAGCAATATTAAAAATATTTTCAAGCCGAAAGAATGCAGAAACCTCCCGTCGCATATCAGACTGGAAATATTTAAGGAAATGTTCTTTAATACTGTAAATTCGATATAGATTCATAATAAAAAACTTCTTTGATAATTAATGCCATGATTATAGCAAAAAAACCAAAGAAGTTCAACATTATAATACTGGAGAGTGTCTTTTTCTCTTATTGTTTGACAAGACAACGCCATTAGAAAGGGCATTATCCATTTCGAGAAGCACTTCAAGTGTATAACGAGCATCATTACCAGCATTGTGTAAGTTACTGTACTCTACACCAAAACGAGTCAACAAATCAACTAAGGTAGAATTATCCTGACTATTTTCATTAAAATGTTTAGGATATAAATGATAAGTATCCAAAATTTTTAAATGTGGAAAATCTTCTAATTCGATACCATACTTATTCATGATAAGGATATCATTATAGCCACCATGCATCAGCAAATAATCAGACTTGTTAAGATAATCAACCAAAAGTATTTTCAATTCAGAATCATCAATCAAAGTTGATTCACCAAAATTATATTGGAATTGATGATCCCTACTGCCAGTTTTAAAATTAATAATATAGTAATCATTTTTAATTTTACCAGCATCATAAAGAGATGCACCAAATTCATAAACAAGATTACCATTATATTCAAAGTCCAGTGAGAATATTTTTGATTGTCTAATATCATTTGGTAAATCATTAATTAAAACGGTTTCAAAATGGGCTTTACGCTGCTTATCAATACGAACAGATTCTTTCTTGATATTAATCAAATTTTGAATGCATTCTTTTTGATAATGTTTTTCAACAATCTCATTATAGTTGACAGGGAAACTTTCTGATTTATAAACATGTATATCAGAATCTGCAAATATGGAATGGAATTTATTGAATTTGTACATTTGAATATTCTGATTATATTTCAAATTAAAATTCAAAAGATGTTTCATCACAATATCTTCATCCACAAGGAAAGAAGTCATATAATGATTTTCAAATATAAGATCTTTGAGTTCGTAGCGATTGATCAAATATGTAGGCGAGAAGAAATCAGAAATCTCTTTACGGATTTCAGCACTAATGTGTTGTTTATTGTATTTCGACACAACATAATTCCTGATTGCGTCTAATCTATATAATTTCATTAAAGCGTCCTATTTCATATATACCACCATTATAACATAAGGTTAAAAAAAATAAAAGGCAAAATAAAAACACTACAGCGTGTCTTTATTTTGAATTTCGGGCATTTTCAAAATCGTAAACAAAAATATAAACTACTTTGCCATCAACATGAGCAGAGAGTACACTGTCAATTTTTGTAGGAAGAACACGAGAAACGAGTGCAAGATTAACAAAATGATTAGGTTTATACTCTGGTTGTTTCTGACCTTCAATTACTTCACTATTAAAGCTAACTTCTTGAATAAATTTAAACATAATTGCTCCTATCGAAAGCTAGAATAATACTACAAAAGAATTAATAAAGCAATAGAACTATACAATTTCTTGCAAAGAATTAAGATAATTTGCATAAAATTCAGCATGACAAGGAGTAGTATCAAGAACGAATGCTGGCTGGTCTGAACGACACTTTTTACAAAAACATCCAATCTTTTTTCCTGTCATACCAAGAACTGCTTGCTTAAATTCTTTATCAAGAACAAGTTTTTTTGATATTTCAAGTTCAAACTGGAACATGGAATCTTCTAGTGTGTATTCACCTGTATAGATGCTGAAAGGGTTTCCAAAAGGAGATTTTCTTCCAGCATATACATCACATTTTTCATGCTTGGTGCTAACTACTATAGTTGGAATTTTGACTTTTTTTTTAAAATATTGCTAACAACAGGCTTATAAGCAAGAATGTCTAAACCTTCTTGTAATTCTTTCCTGATCTTCATAACAATCAAGCCAAGGTTGTTATGACCTTCACCAGCAGAAGTGCATCCCCAAAAGACATCACCCCAACCGTTCGTTTCTTCAATATAAATATCACGGGTTGCAAGTAAAAGATCTCTGAATTTTGGTTGTGAGAACTTACGGCGAAGAATAAATTCCATTACTTCAAGCTTAATCATATCCCAATCTTCACGTACAACAAAATTCTTGTTATGTGGTGAAGTATATCGTTTTGCTTTTCCGGGTTCAAGACTTGCAATATGAGCACGCTCTGCTTTGTCTTTTGTTTTCATCGCTTGATAGTAGTTTTCAGTGGTCTTATAAATAAGACCATCATATTCATAAGGTTCAATTTCATAAAAGTTAGAGAGCCAACGGTAATCCCCAGCAAATCCTTTGATTTCTGGTGCATTATAGGCTTTTTCAATTAATATCTTATCTAATTCCTCTAACATTTTTCTATCCTCTGATTAAATAATTATATCATATAAAAAATCATATTTAAAGCATTTAATAAATAAAAAAGCCTCCAAAGAGACTTTATTTTTATCTTAAATAATGAGAAGTATTAATACTGATTACCAGTAGGAACTAACCAGTAAATTTCACCATTGTGATGGACTCTGAAAACGACTTTCTTTATGCCTCTAAATGATTCAGGGAATTCATCAGTTATTGGGAATATCACAGAATCACCCGTTTTAACCACGCTGGCTTCCTCGACAAGACGACATTTGCCTTGTTTGGAAGCGTTAGCCAATATCAACCCTTGCTGGTACTTAGCAGAAGCACTAAAGCCCATTTTCACCATATGAATAGCATCAGCTTCCTGCTTACAAATAACCTCTTGCCCTTTGACTTTGTGTAAATTATACATAGTCGTGTCATAGGGTTTACTTGAACAACCAGCAACAAGTGTAAAAACTATTAAACCTATTACTTTATTCATTTTATTATCTTTATAATGTTGTTTATTTCATACTAACATTAATTAAAGCGTTTGAAAGTTATTTTTAATAATATTTTTTAAATAAAACAAAAAGCTCAATATAGAGCCTTCTGTTAAATTTCAAACATATCCTTAACCAACAAAGTATCTTTCAGTTCTTCCATACGTGTCTCATAAGACTTATATTCACCATCACTTTCAAAATATTCATCAAATCGTGAAATATATTCACAATATTGGTTAATAAGCAAAGTTCCAAACTCAGAAACATGCTTTTGTTCACCTTGATAGCTTAACGAACCATCAGCCTTAATAATGACATAAGCAAGCTTTTCACCAGAACTTGAAGCTAACCAAAAACCAAAAGTGGGTTCAAAAGGTTTATCAAGATCATCCAGTAAACCAGAAAATAAAGTCAATTCCATTTCCGTGATTTTTAGTTCACTTACCTTCATGCTTTTTTCATTATAAACTACATAATTAAGGCGGTTAATCTCTTTAATAGACTTGAGCAAGAAATCATCAACAATAGTGTTTTTAAAAAATATTTTATTATTGTTGATATTTTTGCTTACAATTTTATAAGAAAAAACATCTTTTTGTCCAATAACGGGTTTTCTTGTAACAGAAACAATGGCTTGATCAAGGTTCATCATAAAACTGTTCACGCTTTGAAATGAATTCTGAACATTGAACCCATAATTGGATGCAAGAAAAGCAGAAATTTGATTTTGAATTTTTTTGGAAATTTTCATTTTTGATCCAACCGTAGAATTATTAGAACTGAATTATACCACACTCAAGATATAATAACAACAAAAAGCCACCCGAAGGTGGCTATTTATTTTACATCGCTCCAAGGTCACGACGCGGTTTGTAGCGGATAGTTGCACCAAACTCTCTTGGGACTTCTACCTCAGTGTTAACCACATAGATAGTTGGGCAGTAGCCCGGAATACCAAAATCGTCACCAGTGTAACCGTCAGTGAACATAATAAACATGTTCGGTTTCATACGCTTAGCTTGCATGAATGCCCAGTTAGCAAGGAATGAAGTACCACCACCACCATAGAACTTGTAAGCAGGCAAAGTTCTGATGTTAGCTGGCGTATATTCCACAAGGCTTTCTGGATATACTTTACCATCAAACGTCCATACACGAATAGTATAATCCTTATACTGTTTAGTGATACCTGAAATTTCTGACAAGAAGTCTGCCATTTCGGCTTCACCAATAGAACCCGAACAGTCAATTGCAATATGAATATCTACTTTCTCTACTTGACGATGACCCGGCATGATGAAATTACCATCAAATGAACGGCGGCTTGGACGGCTCCAATCGTCGCTTTCACGGAACAAAGCAGTCACACGAGAACGCAGGTATTGACGCCAATCAATTTCAGGCTTACGCATACGAGCAATCAAACGTTCAAGGTCGGCTGGCAATCCGCCTGCATCTTGACCTGACTCACGGCGAGCTTCCTCATGCTCTTTTTGCTGGTCATAAGCGTTAATCATTTTCTCTTTGAAGTCACGCATTACTTCTTCGCGTTCTTCTGCTGTCATAGGCACTGGCTGCCATCCAGCACCACCATTCTCTTTCTGAGCATCAGGGTTAGCAATACGCTTATCACCTTTACCTTCCTGTTCACCACCTTGACCTACTGAGTGATCGTCAAGAGTAGTACCTTGTTTCTTAGCGTTTTCAGGGTCTTTCAACAGATCCTTATACACTTCTTCCATGATTTTATCGTCATATTTCTTATCGTAGAACAGACGGATAACTTCTTGACGGAGCAGAGTACCAACTTTGTAAGTGATAAGGTCGCGGTTAACACAATAGTCAGCAGCAATGTTAGCCAAATCAGCTTGCAGTTTAACTTTTTCGTCAAAGGTCATATCGTTCTTGATATACTTATCAAGGTCATCAAGAGTAGCAACAGCACGCCCAAAGTGGTCATATGCAACGTGAAGAATTTCGTGACCATAAACAAACTGGAGTTCTTCTGGTTCCAGCAGGTTTACGAAACCAATGTTGTAATAGAAACGCTTACCATCGGTAGCCGCAGTCAACAGCCAATTAGAAGCATCAACATGGATAAGGTTCATAGCCATGATACCAAAGAATGGTTGACGCATTAGAAAGTTTGACCGAGCCTGAAAGATCTTTTCTTCACAAGCCGCTTTTTCTTCCTGAGTATAAGGTTTAGTACGCTCTTTAACAGCTTGAAGCAATGGGGAAATATCACTACCCTTTTCACTTTGTTTCTTGTCATTTTTACCGATAGCCATACTGTAATCCTCTTGTCCTATTTAATGTGTGAATTATACCAAAATAAAAGGTTTAACACAACTACTTTTTGATATATTTTATGATTTATTTAGTCTAATCGTATTTCTTTAGAGACTTTGATTATAGCATAGTCAATAAGGAAATACAATATTTTTGACAATAAAAAAGCCCCCGAAGGGGCTTGTGGCATTTGCCAGTTACACACTCGACTGTGTTAGTTGCTAAGTTTCGCTTTCTTGAACTCGGTAGAAATCAGAGCGAACACTTTAGGGTTCATGTGCTGTGGACGCGGAATTACTTTGTAACGTTTCAGCATTACAGTAATCACACCGTATACAAACAGTTCGCGTGCAAATTTCTCGTTTGCGAACAGGATGTAGTTCTCCATCGAAGTCATGAATTCTTTCAAGAAGCCTTTGTATTCTTCTGAAGACTCACCCTTGCTGTCTTTGATACTATTCAGCTTGTCTTTCATTTCCTTGAGAGCGTGTGAGCAATCGTTGGCGATGAAATACTGAGCAGAACCTTTAGATTTAACATCTACATCAAACTTTTTACCATCGAGAATGTCACGAGCTTTTGGCAAGTTCATACCCTCTTTTACAAAAGCCGCGAAGTCAACAGCAATCGCACTACCTACACAAGAAGCCGCTACTACTGCAATATCGTTGTCGCCAAGTGGTTCTTCTTCATCTTGTGCGTCAAGTTCTTTCAGTGCTTGAAGTTCTTCTGCATCATAAACAGTGGTTGGCACGTTAGTGTTTTCACCGTAGATGGAATACAGACCTTTGCTGAGCATTTCCCATGAACGTGGAGTTGCATATGCTTTCTCAACAGAAGCCATCAGCTTGTCAACGTTGAAGTCTTGCAATTTGCCTGAGTTACCTTGTACTGACAGGTAAGCCAGAACGTAAGGGTGTTGACCAGCTTCTGACGCATAATCAAGCCATTGTTCAGTGCTAACGTTCATAATGTAGTGACGGAAACGGTTAGCCAGTGGCAGCGGCATTGCGTTAGTTACACCACCGTCTGATTCCAAGTTACCAGCCGCAAACACTACGTCATGTTTACCCAATTCGAAGCAACCAATGCGACGGTCGTTAATGAACTGATAAGCAGCAGCCATAGTTGCTGGTGAACCTGAGTTCAATTCGTCGAAGAAGAAAGCGGTTGGCTTCTTGTGTTGTTCCCATTGTTCTTTCGCACGGCGAAGGAAGTCAGGCATCGCCCATACAACAGTTACACCGTCTGGACCATCTTCTTTTGCTGGCAGACCACGAAGGTCAACGCTTTCAATCTGAGACAAACGAATGTCTTCAAAGTGGTAGCCCATTGATTCAACAAGTGATTGAAGGATACGGGACTTACCGATACCCGGATTACCCCATACGAAGAACGGAGTCTTGGATTTGATGCAGTTTGCTGAGTGTTTACGCAGAGCTTTAGGGGTTACTTGAATAAGGTTCTGAGTTGACATTGTAAATCTCCTATCGAGTGTGTTTGGTTAGTATATCAATTTTGTTTAAAGTTAGCAACTGTTTTTTCATCTTTTTTGCTTTATTTGAAGGATGATTTATTTTTTATCATTCGCTTCAATGTGGTGAGGATTATACATTATTCTCTACACCGGGTCAAGCATTTTTTTCATCTTCATTCAACGTTATTTAGTGCTGTTAGTGCGGTAACGTTCAATGGCGACAAGTATATAAAAAAAAAGCTATCGCGTCAACACTTTTTTTACTAAATTTTAGCGACAAATGTAATTGACCTTCAACACCAGATGCTGTAATATGGAAGAACACCGGAAATGGAGAAACAAAAACATGTATATTTGTCTTTGTACAGGATATAAGACATCAGATTTAAAGAGAGACGTTGAAAAAAATCTCTCTGTAAAAGAAATCATCACAGCTAATGCTATAGATGAAGGGTGTAAAAAATGCTGCTCTTTATTAAAAAATGAATATAGAGAGATGAAGGATAAAATGGACTGCGAAAAAGCTCAATTTTTTGAGTTAGCCAGCTAAAATTTGATTTACGAATTTATGTGGTAAAATAATATTACAGGGATATAAAATTGGTGCATTATGTTAGCCAGAAAAACAGAACAAACCAGAAAGTATGTTAAGAACCCAGAATGCGTTGATGTACATGTTGAAAAGATAAAAGACAATATGGATCATCAACTATCCGACATTGAATGTCATGGTATGCAATTCATGACTAAAGATAGAGTCGTAGAAAACGATATCCTAAATATAACCTTTAAAGTAGATGAAATGATGTTTAGTGGAAAGGCAAAAGTCTATAAAGTAATAAAGGCTAATGCAGGTTATGAAGTATATGTAGATTTTCTTCAATGTGTAGACCCATTCCAGATAAAGATGGCTCTGCAGGTTTGTCAAATCAAAGAATTCTTAGAAAGTAAATGTAAACATATGGATCAAGAGGATGCAGCACTCAGATGGATTAAAATGAATGCTGCGAATTTTTAATTAAGCAACAGACATCATCAAATCAATTTCTTCACGAGTTAAGTTAGCAACAAATGCTTCAATAGCTTCTTGTGCAACTTCATTACTACCAAAATCTTTCACAAATGTATGATTGATAAATAATCTTCCATTATTGATATCAATATCTAATGTATCAAATCTATTTAGTGTCATTACAAAGGTATCACCACAAAAAATATCATCATTTTCAAGAACTATATTTGTATTCATTTTACATCTCCTATAAACTATGTAATATTATACATAGTAATATTATAAAATCAATAAATTTAATGTTTTTTTGGAGAAATATAATGCTGAGTAAATATAGGCTGGAAATTATTGTAATATGTCTCATTGGATTCATATATCAGCCAACAAATTCCATGTTATTCATAACGGTATCTTTGTTCTTTTTATACAACCTTTTTGTCAACATCTTTATTCTGAAAGATATACACCAGAATAAAAACAGAATAGATTCAATGCTCAATGCATCATCAGAAACAAAAGATAGATCATACAAGTTCTTTATTAAAAGATTCTTATACTTCGGTTCTCTTGTTGCAATGGTAAGTATATCTATTTATTTACAAAAACCTTATTTGATAACAATAGCTGTAACAACAGCATTAATTGAGGTTTATAAAATATGGAAAATAAAATCGATTATCAAAAATAACAAAAGCCTCGTATGAGGCTTTTATTTTGTCTTATCTTTTATCGTATTGGTACTATTAATAATAACATCTCTAAGAGTCATAATAGTCTTCTCTAATTCAATAGTTAACGCATAACCATCTTCTGTTTCTTGAATAACATTCAGTATATGAGAAAGCGATAAATTAATTTCTTCTTGAACTCCTGCAATTACATCGAATATTTCTTTTACAGCAAACTCTGTATTTTGAGATAAATTTCGAACTTCATTTGCTACAACAGAGAATCCTCTACCTGCTTCACCTGCCCTTGCTGCTTCGATGGCCGCATTTAAGGCTAATAAATTTGTTTGAATAGATATCTTATTAATTGTATCTACAATAGAATTTATTTTATTAGATTGATTATGCAATGAATTTAAATGCTGATTAGTTAAGTCTACTTGTTCTTTGATATTAACCATTTCTTTGTTAGTCTCTTTAACAATAGAAACGCCCCGATCAGATAATTCCTTACTTTTTTCTGCCAATGATAAAGCTACTTGACCAATATCTTTTTGATTATTGTATTGCTCGATTAGCTTTGTGATATTACTTGCTATTTTGATAACCTTATAAACTTCTTTTTGATCATTTAAAACTGGATTATATGAAGCTTCAAGCCATAGTTCATTACCTTGTTTATCAAGTCTCTTAAATTTATCTTGACAATAAGATCCAGATTTCAAATCTTGCCAAAATTGACGATATTCTATTGATTTTTTATAAGCATCATCGCAAAATAATGAATGATGTTTTCCAATAATGTCTTTTTTATTATATTTGACAGTGTTTAAGAAATTTTCGTTAGCATCAAGTATGATACCATCTGGAGAGAATTCAATAATAGCCATAGAAAGGTTGATAGCTTGCATCTTGTTATCATTTTCTATCTTTTGCCCCATAAAGCCACTAATGTCAGATGCAAACTTAATAACCTTAGTTATTTTCCTATCACTAGATATAATAGGATTATATGAAGCTTCCATCCAAACAGGCGATCCATCTTTCTTTACCCTTTTAAACTGTTCATTTACAAATTCACCGCGTCTTAGCTTTTCCCAAAATTGAATATAAGATTTATTAACGATATATTCTTTCTCACAAAACATAGAATGGTGTTTGCCTACGATTTCATTAAGAGAATAACCCATAAGATCAAGAAATATTTTGTTAGCTGTTATAATATTTCCATTAAAATCGAATTCGATAACAGCCATAGATTCATTGATAGCTGCAATAACAGAGTGCAAATCAGAATTTTCTTGTTGTAATTTTTTTATTATATCTTTATTCTTATTAAACATATTATTCTCCAAGCTATTTAAGTTCAAATCTAACACTTTAGTGGCAGTTGTCAAATAATATGATTTTTTTATAATATTTTTAAAAATATATTTTTATATAAATAATGTTTTTATAATTAGGCTTCAAGTATATACATAAGCAAATAATCATCTAATCTCTGATCTAATTTTGAAAACTTATATTTATAACGATAATCTTTAAATTCTGATGGTTCCGCAGAACCTTTCTTAAAATAGCTATTATCATTTAAATACAAAGTATGATTAAAAAATAAAACTTCTTTATTCATGTTGTCAATATCAATTAAAAATGAAGTGTATGTTTTTTTCGTTTTTTCATAAATAGCAACAAGAACTTGTTCAATTACAAAATTATACTCAGAAAAAGTAGATGATTTCAATAAGCTCAAATATAATTGATAAGACGGAAACTTGCCTAAATCAGAAGTCTTGAACATATGAGTGTAATTTTCAATATCAGAATCAATAAATTCAATATCAAGACCCGGAATTGCTACAACACCATCACTGGTGTCTAAGCAAAGATAAATATGATTTTTGGTTGCATACATTTTATTGAAAATGCCACGATGTTCAATCATGACACTTTCAATCTCAAGTACACGAAAAATCTCATTTAATAAAAAACTATCTAACTCTTGTGTATTCATTATTCAAAATTCGCCATATTGTGTTTGTGAGACGCTTTAGGAATCAAATGCGTATTGTGATACGGTGTTAAAATCCAATGCCACAAATGTGGTTTCTCTGGTGAAAAAGCATCACCATCACCATCCGAGAGTACAAAAATAGCATCAGGATGTTTTTTGGCTTTTGTTATTTCTCTAATTTTTCTATCAAGAATATGGAAATAAGTTCCGCCACCACCATGAACTTTACCCGTCTTCAAATCAATTGGATACAATCTTGCATCAAAAGCATAAGCTTCAATATCGAAGGTTTCCTCTGGAATGGTTTGCAACATTTTTACAAATCGTTTCGCATAAGAGAAACATGAACCAGAGGTATCTAAGAAAAATACAATTTTGTATTTTGATTTAACAGGAACTTCAACTGGCCACATACCTTGAACCATCAAGTTAGGATCTAAACAAGCATGGCGACGATCTCGACTAATCCAAGCTGGCTTATCTACACTTTCATATTTCATTACAGATTTCAAATGCTTCTTAACAATTTCTTCCCACTTTTTCTTCTTTTTAGGTTTGAAAAAATCAATTTTTACATAATTGCCCATAGGGTGACTACCAGCACCAGAACATTCTTGCAAATCAGCACCCAAGTTTTTACCTAAATCATAACGTTCTTGTTCATTAAGTTTTGGTGCAACTTCTTCTGTAAGTGTTTCAACTGCCTCCTGACCATATTCAGTCATTTGATCCATGTAATCTTGGATTTCATCATTACCTTCACCAAGTCCTGCACCATGATTATCAAGTGTTGATTTACTTTTGTCAAAACCAGCTTTATTCATTAGCTCCAAATAATAAATAAATGACCCACGAGTATGAATCTGATGATTAATGATAGTATCTTTATCAAAAATAGTATCCACAAAGCAAAGATTTTGCCAATCCTGAATATCATATTTGTTAAACCCAAATGAAGCAACTAACATTTCATTGATTACAATATCCATTGCTTCGTTCACGCCATCTTGATCTGCAAATTGACGGCCACGAGATCCATGCTTCAAAACAATATGAAGACATTCGTGAGAAATAACAAAAGCCTTATTAATTATATTAAGACTGTCCCAAAAATCTGGATTAATAATCATGTACAAGGTATAACCTTGCTTGTCGAAGCCAACAGCAGCCGTACTAATTGAGTGAGTGAAAATAGGTTTACCAACAGCCCAAAATGTTTGGAAAATAGTGTGATGCGTAGATAAAATCTTTGAAATTTCTAAGCGTTCTTCGTTAGTAAATGTTCGGTCGATAATCACTATAAATACCTCTTATTAATGACTTATTATACCAAAAAAATATGAAAAAGTAAAGTTTTTTATGTATTTTTGAAAATAAAAAAAGGGGCCTAAGCCCCTATTTTAGTTACTTCCATATGCTGCATGGAACTCGTCTTCCGAAATGATTGCAATCCCTTTTGTACGAGCATCTACAACTTTGCTGGTGTTTGAGTTAGGATCGGTACAAATCAAATAATCAGTAGTTCCAGTCACTTTAGATTGTGGATTAGCACCAATCGAAGTCAAGAAGCTATTAAAGTCATTTCTTGTTAAATTTTTTCCATTATAAGTCTTATTGAGTGTACCAGTAATTACTACGTTTTTACCTCTCAAATCAAGTTGACTGTTCTTTGGCAAGATACCTTTTAATGCTTTTAAAGCGTCTTCAAAGGCCAAATTATGGGTTTTCTCAACTTCCAAGACTACAGCTTTAGGAATCACTGCAATGTTATTTAAAGCAGCATCCAGCCAGTCTACTTGCTTGGTATCAAAACGACCAATAAGATAATCATGTGGAATGTTGTTGCCAAATTTGTCAAAGTTTTTAATCAATAGATCTTTGAACTTTTCCACTTTACTGACATTCTGGAAAAACAATGCTTGTTCTTCTGCTGATTTTTTAATAATGTCTTTCCATTCATCATCCAAAGAAATCTTTGCAATACGAGTATTCAAATCAGTAATGTTACTTTCTTTAGGATAAACATGACTGAGATCGCCACCAATTTGATGTACACGAATACCATCTTCAATACGGCGTGGAGAAATTTTGAATTTCAGATCTTCACTAAGGGATTTCCACCATTCAACGAATGGAGAACTGAGTACACCATATTTCCCTTTAAGATAGTGAGCATCAATTTTGTAAGGAACTTCAATTTGAATTTGGAAACGGTCTAACTGAGCAGGGTCAAGCTGTTCAACGTCATAAGTGCCTTCTTCATCAAATGGGTTAATTGCCGCCCAAATAACTTTAAGGTTATTAAATTTACGTCCATTAATAGATTTGAATTGAATCAATTCCATTACTGCGTTACGAACTTTAGCTGGTGCTCGGTTGAATTCATCAAAGAAAATAGCTTCAACATTATCATCAGCAAAACGTGCTGGACGAATCAGTTCAATAACTTCTGTACCATCAGGTCGAGTAATAGCTTTTGGAACACCAACAAAGTCAACCCATGCATCCATCGTCGCTGCTGAAAAATAAGCCCATCTATCAGCACCAAAACAAGAGCTAAAAACTGATTTGATAATTTCTGTTTTACCTACGCCCGGACGGCCAGATAGAATTACGTTGAAGCCATTAGAAGCATAAAGTTTAAGAGATACTTCGTCTAAAATCATTATTAAAATCCTCGTTTGATGTTCGTTTTATACCCTAATATTATACAAAAAAAGCAAAAAAAAAGCAAGTATTTTCGTTAAAAAACACTTACTTTCTTTATGTGAAAAATATATATAAATCAGTTATTTATTTGGTCAAGAACCCTAACTGAGCTAAATTCTAAAATAAATTTAGACTTATCTCCGATATGGGGTGTTTCGAAGTCACCAGCCAAGAGTAAATTGGCAGTATTCGCGTCTATACCCAAAAAATACATTTTTTTACCTGTCAATGTTTTTAAGAATAACATATATTGTTCTAAGTTGAGTTCATCCATTTTAACAATGTAAGCGTCAAAATAAGATTTATCAGCTACTTTTTCTTGCTTTTCCTTGTAATTAGTATTGAAAGAAAAATGTTTTATATTGCTTTCGACAACATAAGAAAGCTCAAAATCATTGCTTCTTTTATGATACTTCATCTTTCCAAGGTAGTATGTTTTATTTTTCATTGTATAACTCCTTAAATAAAAATGAGATAGCTCATTTGATTGTTGGTTAATTGATTGAGTACAACATGTTGCATTCAACGCCAGAAACTTGCATTAAAACTTAAAACGCACATTCACGACACAACTTCTGGTTCTTTCGAACCCTTAGTCGTTTTTTCAACAAAATCATAAAGCTTATTAAAGGTGAAACAAACAGCAGTTAAAGATATATTTATCAAAAATATAATAATGAATAAAGAGAAAAATATAAAACCAGTCAAAATTGTTTTTATTTTGTCATAATTCATTAAATCTCTCCGATAGATATATCTCCATTGTATTCCATAACTGCGACTTGATCAATAGCATGAATCAGTTTTGGTATATCACATCCATAAAAACCAGAACTTGAAAAAGAGTTTAATTCAATGATTTTTGGCTTACCATTTACAATGCCCACATCGCAAGCATAAGCAATATCTGGTTGCCAAACGTTTCTAGCCATTTCCTGAGCAATAGCCAATGCCTCTAATGAGTAACCTTCTTTTACATTAAGTTCATCATTAAGTTTATATTGTGAGCCAGTAACAACTTCTCTATTTACAATGAAAAATCGGTATTCTTCTGTGATTTGCTTACAGTTAGATACCAAAATAAGAACATCATCACCCACATGATGAAGTTGTTTAAGACTATTAATTTCAAAGTCAAATTCTTCAAAATGAATAGGCAAGCCAGTGAATGTCTTAAATCCACTATTAGGACGAATAAAAATCTTGTTAGTGTTAAAAATATTATAGAAAAACTCTTTTCTATTTTGCAAGTCTTTAAAAGTAGTGAATACATAGTTAAAGTTAGCCAAATTTTCATATTTTTCAATAAATGGCATATATCCAATGCATTCCATATTCTTCTCTGGCAGATATGCACCGGGGATATAGTTATACTTTGGTCTACCATCGACTAAAGTAGCAAATTGTCTAATCTTTTGTTTAACAAAAGAAATAGAACCATAAGTGACAATACACTCTTTATCTGAGAATGGAAGAGATAATCCAAAATCATCAGAAAATGGTACATATTTTTCAACATGATACTCAAAGCCTTCTCTTTTCAAGATATCTCTAATATCTTCATGATAAGAAGTCCTAAGCATATAATCATCAAGTAGCCATTTACTTTTCATTTTACTCTCCAATAACATTAAAATAGTTCGTAGATTGATTCAATTTAAAATAAGTATTCATATAATTCGAATGCGTTGAAAAAAGATACAATGCAGAGAAAATCAAAATAAGCCTAAGCTTAATTTTAAAGCTGTCTTTATTCATTACATTCTCCATTAATAATTATCACAATTTTAGCATAACTAGAAAATTCAATCAATCTATTTTTTGAGAATTAATTGTAATATTCTTTGAATTCCAACAAAAATAAAATTCAATATATTATCTTCAAATGGGCGATAAATAACTTTACCAGAACCATCAATCATCTTATGTGTTCGTACACTTAAATCTTTAACATAGATGTTGCCAGAATGATTGATTTTCGCATGAAGTTCATTATTGGCATGACAATAAATATCACCAATGCTGCCAGCATCCACTCTTGCAGTATAAGATGACAATTGCTGAGCAAAAACATCACCTTTACTTCTTGATGTAATTTGCAAATCGACAACTGTACCTGACAGATATGAGTTTTCTATACTATAGTTATAAAAAGAAAATTTCTCTCCACAAATGCCTTCAATATCAATCTGACCACGACCTTTATTGTGGAAAGATATCAAAAGTGGCAGACGAATGATTAGTTGACAGTCCAAATCATAGTTACAACTAATTTGAGGATGTTTAATTTCTAGATAATCCCCTTGCGTTGAAATATCAATAATATCAACAAAAGCTTTATCTCCTTTTAAAGTAATAGAAGGATCTTTCATATAAGGTTGGATAATAACCTTAACATCAAATAAGCCATTATAGCGAATTTGACTCAAATATGTTCCTATTTTTGTTTTTGGAATGGCATAACTGCGTTCTTCTTTGATATTTTGTGGTTTAACAATTTTAGAAATAAAAATAATACCAGAATCATTACTAGTTGGTATGTAACTTTTCTTATTGTTGTACTTATGAATACGAATTAGTTTCTTTTTTCTGAAAAATATTCTATCTCTCAAGACAAGAAACAACAAGCCACAAAAAATAATAATAAAAGGCCACCAAAAGAAATGGAGGCTAAAATCAGAGTCCATATTAATCCTTAATTGTATTCAACAATCTCTTTAAGATCTACTAAATGATTAAAATTATTATAAATCATATCGGCTGAATCAACATCCTTAATGATATTATCTGAAAAGATTTTCTGACAAAACATTTTTAAATAAGTATCTGGATTACTGATTTCTGAATAGCTAAAATTGAAAACTACATGTTTTTTATACAAAAATAAATAGCAACTGAAATCATGACTATCATCATAGAATTTGAAATTATATGCTTTTCTACAAGCAAAGCCTGAATATCCTTTATACAATGGTTTAATCCTGACAATAGCTTTTTCTTCACCAGAAATAATCTTTGATTTAAAGAAAACATCATCTAAAGAATTAACAATTAAAACAGGTTTCTTCAAAGTTAAATCAAAAGAAACCTTACCATGAACAACAGTCTTATTACCCTTTTTAATGGTAAATTCATCAGAAATACCAAAACTCACTTTAGTATCGTCAGGAAGTTCAAAAAGATTCTTAATATATAGAATGACAGAATCAACGGATTCTGGGGTAATAAACGCTAAGCCTGAATAATGGTTTTCAAAGTTCATGTATAGGATATCCTCTAAATGCCACTATATTAACATAAATAAAAAAATAATACAAGAAAGATAAGTATAAGTTTTGTAAGAGATCTCTTACAAAAACTTAGGAAAATAGCGGTCTATGATATGAATAATTAAATGTTAAAATGAAAGTATTGTAGTAGACACCTGTCATTGCAATAATACATATTTGTATAATTCCTTTTACCACTCTCATGGGTGGTATTTTTTTGCCTTATTTATTTTGAATAAATTACTTATGCTATCTAATGAAAGAGAAGAAGAAGAAATAATGCCAGAAGGCTTGAAAATGGCCTGATTATCACCTTGTATAACATAGTTAGGATTTATATCTATTTTTTTCAACAAGAAACCCGCTTCTTTTAATTCATTAAGAACTGATTCATGCGTAACCCATGATTTTATTTGTTGTTCATTTGAGAAAGCAAATAACCATTCTTTTTTGTATTGGCTATCGGAGCTTGTATCATTTGAAAATATATTTAAGAATTTCGGTTCTAACTCAGGCCCCGGCTGATTATCTTCATCGCCTTTGGACAATATATTAAATCCTTTGCCATCATATACACCTTTGCCATCTACAGATTCTATTCTGTATAAAGAGATAGATTCTGGTACAGGTAGACTGTTAGCATTTAACAATTGATCATATAAAAAATTAAGCTTTAGTCTGGTTGTGTAACGGCATTGATCAGCATCTGGGTATTCCTCTGCATAATCATCATCGAAATAGAAATCTACTTCGCCTTTTTTAAGGTAATAACCATTAGCAATCTTTAAATCTTGATAAATGTCATCTAACTTTGAATTGATAACTAATAGACTAAGAGAATGATTGGAATCATATTCATTTAAAAAGTATTCGTAATTAAAAGTATTAGAATTATCTTTAAAATCATCAGAATGATGTTGTTTAAAATAATTTAAAAATTCACTTCTTGTCATATATATTATTAAAAGTTTTATAATACAATTATAGCTTAATATTAAAAATAAACAAATTAAGCATCAGGAAGAATCCTTAATAATTGTCTCCATAATTCAAAAGAATAATGTTCACAGTTATCATCTCCATAATTTGTTCTATCTTTTTGCCATACAGAAACAAAACCATGATCATTTTCTACAATATCAATTTGAACAACAATTCCACTGTTACCCCAAGGATCAACTACTTTAGAACCAACTCGAATCTCCAAACCTTTATTTAATTCTTCAGTCTTTTGTTGCCATTCTTTTAAATTGATTTGCTTCATTATTGAACCTCATGTTTAAATATGAATCATTGATAAAAGAGTGCTATCTTTTAACGTTAATTCTTCAACTGGCCTTTCAATTTTCTTTGCTGCATCATTTAATATTCCATCAAGAATGTCTTGAATATCAGATTGCACATTATTACAATGGCAACTCTCATTCAATATCTCAAATAGTTCAAACTCTACAGACTTCTCAACATCAATAGTACCCATAGTATAATTAAAGTAATAATCATAAGTGAAAACGATAAATGACCTTTGTTCAGGATCAAATCTAGGGTCATCCATGCCAATCTGACTAATAAAACGATAATTAGAGCCATCATATCTAAAAAAGAATTTATAATCATCAATAGTAGATACAGACTTCTCAAAATCTTTACCTACCATAAAAGAATGTAGAAACCTAAATTTATCAACAACTATTTGATTTTCTTTATAATCAATAGGAGCCAGTGATGGAAAAACTTTGAAGAAATTGTAAAAACCATCTTCTGCATGAATTTCAATACCAAACCTAATATGACCATTTTCGTTATCATCATCTTCTTCTGCAATACAAAGAGCATAATTTCCGCTTTCTTTCAAACGAATATTAAATTCTTTTCTTCTGCCATTATATTCAACAGTAGCCATATTGGGATCAATAAGATTTTTAAGAATATTAAGAGCTTCTTCTGATACTTTCTCAATAGTTGACATAAATTAAATTCCATAAAATTTAGCTAATTATATCACAAATAGAGACAGGAAACAACTTAATCTTTACGCAAAATATTAAACACTTATTTTAAAATAGAAGCATTTCAGCAATTAATTGTCGATCTTTAAAGTCTTTTGAATTAAAGTCATAAACTGAAATAACATTTATTTCGGGAAGAATCTCATAGATAGCGTCATTATTGCTTAACTTAAATCTTAAAATGGATACTAACTCATCAAAAGTGATTCCATTACAATTTTGTTCATTTATTTCAAGTTCTTTGTTGACTCGACATATTGTAGAGAATTTAGATAAATTAAAATCAGAATCAAGAACAAATTGATAGATAAGATAATTACCTACTCTAACTTTTCGTATAATAAACTCAAAACTAATAATATTAATATTCTTATCAAATAATATTTTACATACTTGAGCCATACCATTTGAATTATTTGATAAAATACCAGTATTAAAAATATTGGTTTCAACAAATAGCTGGCCATTAGACTTTGATATCTTAAAATTTTTGTTATTATCTATCTTCCATTCATTATATGAAATAGCTTTCAATAAAAAATTATTACAAACATAATCAAAATCATTGAAATTATCATTTAAAAGATGTAACTTACTTTTTAGAGATTTAATTATTTTTTTATTCAGCAAAAGCCTTGAAATTCTCATCTCATCTTCTATTTTTTCAACTATATTTTTGCTTATTTCATAATCTGACTGAAGTAAAATATCTCTTCTTTTTAAATCTTCTAGTTGTTCATCAGTTGTGAAAAAATATTTTTTTAAATCTAATAATTCAAAATTATTATTATAAATAGCAGAACATATTTTTTCTGAATAATGATTCAAAAAATCAATTTCAACTTTATCTAATAATAATGAATCATTCAAAAAAATAATTATATAAGATGATGCTATTTTTGAATTGATTTCTTTACCAAAATCAAAGGTTATTTCCGTATTTTCAAATTTAAAAATATTTTTGTTATTCTTATATGATATTGATTTAATGTCAAAACTAAAAATGAGTGGTTTTATTTTTTCTTCACTCATCCCTATACCATTTAAAATAGTCATCAAAGTATCAGATAAAGATATATTTTCTGCTAATTTATTTGATAAGCCATGAATCATAATTATCTCCAATATTTTTCTGATTACGTTAAATTTTAAATGCTATAATACTAAACTTAAAAATAAAATACAATATTAAATGTGAAACATATGCAGAATTTGTGCATCACTTAATTTCAAATTTTCTAAATCTACTTTTAATTTTTTTGCTGCATTATCAAAAATAATATTTTGAATTAAATCATCAATATCAAACTCATCATTCAAAATTATTGTTATGTCAGGCGTCAAAATAGAATTATAATAGATAACCTGAGAAACGACTTCAATAGATTTCAGATCCAAGTTAATGCTATAATAGTAATGAAAACCTAAATTTTGAGGATCTTCGGTTTGGAATGTTTGAAAAATATAGTGTTCACCTGAAAACACAGAATCATGAAAATGTTTATAATAATCAATTGAATCAAAGACATCTGAAAAACAACGCCCACAAAGATAAGCTTCCATAAATCTAAATTTATCTGATGTAATCATATTTGATTTAATGTCAAGTCGTTTTGCGGTAGGAAAAATATCATAAAATAAGTCAAAGCCCTCTTCTGAGTCAATATCAATGCTATAAGAGTTTGGTGTTTTATCTTCCGATGTAGCAATACTTAATAATGGTTCATTAGTACCTTTTTTTATGATATTCATACAGCCAACAGGTTCATCATAATCAAGATCAACAATATCACGATTAATTAATTTTTTTAAAACACGAGTTAATAGTTTAACATGATCATCATTTATAGACATTTAATATATACCTTAAAAATATCTATTATTTTAACAAAATATTGCCTAAAAGTAAACAAAAATTAAGATTATATATTTATTATTGAAATCAAAGTAGAATCTTTAAGTCTCAACTCTTCCAACTTAATTCCCAATTTTGATGAACCATATTTAGTCAATAACTCTATCATTTCACTTTTTAACATTATTGGTGAGTTAACAATAATAAATGTTTCATCAATAAGTCTTTTATTTGAAAATGTAATTGTTGAATCATGATAAAGAACACCTTCATCAATGTCTATAAGATAATCATAATTAAAACTTAAATTAAAACCATCAATATCATAAACAAAAGCATACACATAAGAGAAGTCAAAACCAAGACTAAAAGAATCAGACATATTGGCAAAGCCAGATTCGTATTTAAAATCACTTAATGATGTAATAGAACAATCATAATTAATGCCAGTTAAATATGTATTAATGAATTTAATAGTGTTTACGAAACTGTTATCATTTTTTACATCTATTTTGGAAGCTGTTGGGAACACATCAAAAAAGACATCTATTCCCCTTGAAGTAAATCCACAGAATTCTATAGTATCTATATTATAAGATAACTTCATTATCAATTCTTCAGTATCCAACATAGCAATATAATAATAGTCTGGCTTATCATCTCTATAAATTACTTTAGCAATTGATTTGTTAATCAAGTTATTAATGATTTCTATATTTTCGTCTAAATACTCTGGTATCTCTGTCATGGTTTAAGTTTATTTCTTTTTGTTGGTTTTGCATCATCATGAATAGAATCAAGAAACTCTAAATCAGAATATATTTTTAATATCTTACTGGCAGGGATAGATTCATTAACAGTCAATTCATATTCAACATCAGAAGTTGTTTTAAATCCTGTGATATCTAATTGTAAGATAACTAATTCTTCTTCATCATCAAACTCTTCACTTAACCAATTAGATAAAGCATCGTGACATGTTAACTTATCAGGGAACAGATAAATTCTGGCTTCTGTTTCACCTAATGATTCAGAACGTGGGCCAATCTGTGGGGTTAACCCATTTTCAATAATGGACTCATAATTATCTAATGTTGTTAAATGATAGGCAATCATATATATAAAATTATTGTTTTAATAAATTATAACATCATTAACTATAAAAACAATCATTTAATTAATAGGAATTCTACAAATTCCATAGAAAAAACCACTGTAATTAGTATTAGAATATTTAATTGTTTTACCTAATACACCATCAGAAGTATAGCGATATCCACCAGCAGTAAAACTGCTTACTTTTGCTTGCAGCGATCCTATGGAGTTTTGAGCAATACGAGTACCTTTCCAATAGACCATTGACCCATAATTCGGATCACTTGTTGTAGTGACTCCATTATCATGCCAATAACTATAAGATGAACCGTAGTTCATAGGCAAACATTCAGGAGTTGGTTCGGGAACTGGCTCTGGTATGGGTTCTTCTATTGAATTTTTTTTGAAATAAATTGAATCTTTTGGCAGTTGATTAATTCTGACATCATAATCAGCAAAAACACTTCCAACAACAAAAAGTGTTATTAATGGTATAACTTTTTTCATACATATTTTTATTATTTTTAACATTATAGTATGTCGAATTAACATCCTTGTCAATTAAACTAGTATAAATTTAAAATTTTTTAATACTTCTTATCTATTAATCTTATTCCGAAGTATTCCGCAATATTTTCTGTTATAAATGGTATAAAACAATGAAACATATTAAGATAGCTTAATAGTATAAATAAGCCATGATGAATAATTTCAGTATTGCCATCAAATATAGCTCTTTTGTTTTTTTCAATCCAAATATCACAAAATTCATGTTTGTATGAATGTTGTAATTCTCTTATTAAATTTAAAAAATCCCTTTTTTCCATTTTTTCTATGAAAGAATTCTTTAAAATATCAATATTATTTTTAAAATCACCATTTTCATTAAATTGAATATCTAAATTTTGTTTTTCTACTTGAAGTCCAAAAAATTTAAATGATTGCCATATTTTGTTAATAAATTTTGAAGCAGTCAGAAAATCTTGTTTAGATATCTTCATATCTTTGTTGGTGCTCTTTGACAAAAGAGCAAAACGTAAAGCATCCGTCCCATAAATATCAATAATGTCTAAAGGATCAATTCCATTACCTAAAGATTTAGACATTTTTTGTCCATTCTTATCCAAACATATACCATGTAAGTAAATTTCCTTGAAAGGATAAATACCAGTCATTTTTTTACCAATCATTAACATACGAGCACACCAAAAGAATAAAATATCAGCACCAGTTTCAATAATTTGTGCTGGATAATATTTCAAATAGTCATCTGTTTTGTTTGGCCACCCAAGTGTAGCCATTGGCCATAAAGAAGATGTGAACCAAGTATCAAAAGTAGAAGTCTCTTTTATATAATCAATACCAATGGTTTCTATCGCTTGAATATCATTTTCAAAAATATGAATAGAACCATCATTTGCTGTATAAATAGGTAATTCAAAGCCCCATTTGATTTGGCGTGAAATACACCAATCTTCTATGTTTTCCAGCATATGAATAAGCTTATTAATTTCTGATTGATCATTAATAATGAAATAATCATCATGGATTGCTTTTAAAAGATCATCTGCCATTTCTTTCATTGAAATATACCATTGACCATTCTTATGATACAAAAGATTTTCATCATTAAGCTTACTCAATGCAAAAGTAGATGCTGTTTTAAAATTATCATCCAACGTATAATTTAAACGGGACCAATCACAACTTGCACCCATTTTTTTAATTTGATTTATAATTGTTGCCTGATGCTTATCTTTTAATTCTGCTGCTCGTTCAAGGTATTGAATGTCATTCGGAATTTCACCATTGAAAGAATCAATAATTTTCTGATGAGTAGCTAATCCAGCGTGATCAGTACCCGGAAGCCATAATGTATTGTAGCCTGATTTCCTATAATATCTGGCGATTGAATCTTGAATAGTTAAAAATAGTGAATGACCTAAATGCAATTGACCTGTAATATTAGGTGGTGGCATTGGAATATAGTATGTTTCTTTGTTTTCTGATGGCATGAAATCATTGGAATTTATCCAATTTTCATAAAGACGGGATTCTTCGGTTTTGAATTCAAATTTTGCAGTTAGATTACGTTTAACGGTGACATAGCTTCCTCCTTATATTATCAAAGCTGAGATTAAATTTAACAGAATATTGAAAATTTGTCAACTAATTATTCATGAAAATAATTGGTAACCATATAATCAACCACATCATTGTAATGAGACATCTTAATACCTAAACGCTCAAGTGTCAAAATGTCTTCTTTATCAATGTCAGAAGAGAACCAAATCCAATCAATACCTGTATAGTCTTGATGAATAAAATCATTGTTGACAATTTTTTTAATTTCAAACAATGGACAATTTTCAAACATAAAGTCATCAATAGATTTAGATGATAATATGGCAACGGACATTGAGTTATCATCTACATCAGGGCCATCAACATCAAAACGTTCAAGTGACGAAAATAAGAATTCTTCTGTAATCAAGCCCTCTTTGAAAAAGAAAGCCATTTTTTCATTACCATCTTCTTCCATATCACGACCAAAATGTAAATTGTCAATAAGATGCGAGTCATAATAAGAAATGAATTCATTAATATCATTGAAATTTATTTGTTTTTCTTTTATAAGATTTTCAACAAATATGAAAAGAGTAGAACCAAAGTCTACTTTAGTATCAACAATGAATATACCATGTTCAGTTTTTTTATAGAGAATAAGATCTGATGAAAATGTATCAACATCCATTTCAGTATTTGGATCATCTACAGATTTTTTCATATAATCTAAAATAGATTGAAGACAATCTTCTGAAAATTCTTTACTAAACCAATAAATAGTTCCATCAAATGAACCATTTAAGGTAGTATCAAGAACTTTTTCAACATCTGCTTCGGCTTCATCATAAACCATTGCATAACCATCAAATTCTGTAAAAATAGTATCTGAAAGTTTGAATTTACTTTCTTTTTGATAAAATTTCATTTATTTCTCCTATATTTTTAAGAAAAAAGATCTTCGTTATGAAGATTATTCAATACATAAGTCTTAATTTCATTTTTTTGAACAACAGTAAAAGGATTAGAATATAATAAGTCAGAATAATTATAGGATTTCAAAAATGCTAACTGTTTTCGTAACATGTTAAAGTTAACTTGCTTAAAGGATGTTTTACCATCATCATTTATATCTACATTCATGTATGATACAATATTATTAACATATTCTTTAACAGTAGCTATACAATAATCTGGAGATTTATATCTGTAGATTCTAATGTTTTTATTAATATGATATTCCAATTCTGAGAAACTTTCTCTATCTCTTTTACCATTGAAACTATAACTTTTAATTACTTTTCCATTGTCTGCATATCTAATGTTAGATGCCAATCCATCAAATGAATGTTCAAAGAATTTAGTGTCACTTTTGACAAAAGTTCTTCTATATGCAACGTTATAATAATTTCTAAGTGATGGATCAATTCTGATATTGAAATATTTATTATCAAAATGCATCATCATTATATAAGAAGATTCTTTAGTACCATTACTCTTTTTGATCTCATCAACACTGACAAGAATATTACTATCCATCAATTTCTTAACAAATTCTTTTTTTATTAAAACTCGCTCATGGTCATTAGCCAGCAACAAAGATAAATCGCCAAAATAGTTAATACTTAATGTCATATATGAAAGTCCTTTAAAATGAGAGAATTTTAGCATGTGATTGTTATTTTTTCAAGTCTTATTGTTATTATCAACTCTTAAATCCACTAAGCCTTTTTCATGCAAATTATCTTTAACAAAATTCCTGATTAATTGTTTCTCAACCTGATTTAGCGGACAATTAAATAAGAAATCAGAATAATTAAATTGTTGTAAAAATGGAATTCGTTCTTTCAGTATATTAAAGTTTACCAAATTAGAAAATACTTTACCTTCTTGTTTTATTTTCAAATCAATAAAAGGAGTGATAACTCCATCTATTTCAGTAACTCTTGCTATACAATAAGATTTTAATTTATAATCATAAACTTTATGATCATCTAACAAATGGTATTCTACGCTTTTAAAATCATTTGTGTCAGATTTACCATTAAATCTATATTCTTTTTTGATTTTATTGAAACCATATTTAATTTTTGATGCTAAACCATCAAAAGAATGCTCCAAAAATTCATCACCATCTTTAATAAGTGTTTGCTTAAAAGTGACAACATAATTGTATGTAATTGGACGAACCATTAGTTTAAAATAGCAACCATCAAAGAAGAATAATACTTTATAATTGATATCTCCATTCTTACTTGTAATTTCTTCAACTTCAAGAACAATGTCATCATACGTAAGAAGTTTATCAAAAAAACTCTTTTTAATCAGAACATGATCATAATCTTTTTCAAGTAGAAGATACAAACCGCCAAAATACTGAATATTTAATGCCATATATAATTCCTTTTTAAATAAATAATTTTATAACAAAAATAAATTTATTCAAGTAAAAAAGAGATTTGATGACTATCATCATGTCATGATGTAAAACAATTTAATACAAACTATTCTCTACATATTTGATAATAAGATAATCCACTATTACTTCTGACAAATGAACCTCTTGTATAGGTATACCCATTATATTGATAAGAACCATTTAAATTAGGTATGTCACCGAGATACAGTCCAGTATCATTTACCAAATCATCCTGAGTAGAATACCAGATATTAGTTAAATCTCCCATTTTGTCAACCCACATATAATATCCATTAGTAGGCGGAATGGATTCATCATAATGACATTCTTTTGAACTAACAGGACTTTGATTGTCAATATTTCCATTACCAATAGTAATAGAACCGTTAGATAGAGAGCCACCATCTTTAATTTCTAACGGGACTTTAATTTTATATTCAGCATAAGATGAAGAAGAAACCAAAAGTGCAATTAAAGTTAAATAATTAATAAGTACATGTCTCATAATAATATAAAATGTTTTATAATGATATTGTATCATACCTATTAATTTTTCAAGTGTTTATATATATCTTTTATATATACTGTATTATAAATTTTAACTATAGAAATATAATTAACTGCATAATTTTGTCATAAATATGGAATATTGATATTATTGTGCTAATATAATAAAAAAAACAACTAAAAAAAGATACGAAAAAAGCCTTAACCAAAATTGTTACGCTAAGTATACTCACATTTTCAGTGCAAGCGTCTCAATCAAATTATACAATATAAATGGTAAAAACTATAATACAATAACCGTATCTCCAAATGCTGCTTTAGATTTTACTGTATATGGCATGTCAAGTGGTGCTACATTATATGGTAGAGATAGTACCAACAGCTATGATATTCCATTCCCAACAACCGCACCATCTACACCGGGAGTGTATGAATATTATATGTCTGCATCAAAAACTGTTAATGGAGTAACTAAGTATTCAAATCTCTTAAAAGCAACTGTTACAGTAAAATGAAAACTGTTTTTAAAAATATAAAACCTTATTTGAATATAAGGTTTTTTTTATATTCACTGGCTTTTAATTAATATATAAGCATCTGAACTACAAGAGCATAAGGCAAAATTTCATCTTCTGTCATATTCATTAAATCTTTCATAGAAATATTATATTCTTTACATATATGAGTAAAAAGTTGAGCTTTAAAATTTTTATTTAAACGGGATTTAAAGGTTTGTAAATCAGATGAATATTTACTATCAATATCAAATAGTATGCTATACAGATACAAATGAGCATTACTTTCTCTCATAGTAGAACAAATAATTTCAGAAATTGGATAAATTTTATCTTTTTTAAAAAATAGTTGAGTTTTTACGAAAAAATTATGCTTTGATTGTAAGAAAGGATAAAGTCTATCATTTACTGTACAGTTAACGATATTACTATTTACAGCGTAGGTGTAGTAATAACCATCATCTTTGTCCTTCTTCTTTTTCAATCCTATGAAATGATCGTTTGTTATATCAATTTTGTCAAAAATCTTATAATTTTTTGAGATGTTTGATATTAAGTTGGCTGTTTCATTAACTCGTTCAAAAATATTGATATTAAAGGTTCCAAAAATAATATCAATAATAGAATGATAAAAAGAATCAGGAGCAGTTGTTTTAATTTTTGTTTTAAATTCGCCCATCCTTTCTTCTGCATAATCAACTACCATTCGTTCTTCCTTTCCTTGATACTCAAAAGTTAGCAGACATTGACGAAGAGGTTTACGAATTGTATGTGTTACATTTATTTTTAAGTTATCATTAAATATTTTCAAAAGATAGCGTTTCATTAAATCATCGATTTCTTTAGGATTTATCATACAAATAAATGAAGTTATTTTAAATTATATATCATGAAAACAAACAAATTAAAACTAAAAATAGCTATTTTCTTTATTTATGTTACTATAATATATAAAACTATAGTAAATATTTATGAATTATCCTGAAATATTAGAAAGAATAACTCTTTTTTATGATGTTCTTGAAGTTGAATTACGAAGGAAAGGTGCTTTAAGTGCAAAAGAAAGAGAATCTTTAAAAGATAGCATTCTTATTTTAAATTCAGATGAATTAGAGAAGTATAAAGAAAATTTTGAAAAAACTAAACATTTAACATCATTGGAAATTGAAGAAATAGAAGCTAAGATAGAGAAACCTGATCGTTTTGTTGTGATGAATGGATTGAGAAATCATATACTGGATTTCAATCTTGATAAGAATTCATTAGAAATCCTAAACGGCAAAGAACCAACACCAGTTAAAGAAATATCTCAACAAATAAACAAAAATATTATAAAATATAAACCTTAAAATCTATATTTTGAAGTATTGACGGTCCAAAAGTCATTTGGAAATACATGAGAAAAACCAAAATCATCTAATTGTTCTGAATAGGTAAAATGACTGTTTTTATCATCTATTATTTTTATGATTAATGTCGAATTGAAAAATATAGACTTTGGATTTGATGACGAATTAGAGACTGAATATAATAGGTAGTCAAATACTTCTTTACTATTAGATATAATGACTAAATCAAAATTTCTAAACTTTCTTATTTTCCCAAATAAGGTGAGATGTATTTTTTGTGGATGTAAACACAATTCTGGATAATGTATAATTCTTTGCAACATAGGTACAAAAAGAGTACCATTATCAACAGATATGGTGTGGCCTGCTGGATCTATTAGCAATGACTGCAAATCTTTTCCAAGAATCAAAGTAATGTTCATTAGTTACTCAATTATTAATTTGGTGCTCTTGGCAGGATTCGAACCCGCGATGTCCGATTAAGGAACCAGTTTTAGAGGCTGGCACTTCGACCACTCGTTCACAAGAGCTTAAACCATCAATCTTTCTTTAATTTATTTTTGTTATAAAGGTCGTTAGCTAATGTCCAACCAGCAGCTTCCAACATTACAACAGAAATACTTGGTGCAACAACTTGACCTAAGAATGGAATCAATTTTGAAAGTTCTTTAGTAATTGTTTTAATAGGCTGTTTCAACATTGTATTCTTAATGGCAGCAATAGCCATTGATTTTGCAGCCTCTTCTGTAATACTACCACCTAAAGCAGCACACAAGCTCATAGTCATTGTGGTCATCGTTACAATATCCACTGCAACACCAAGCCCCGGAGCAGGCAATGCATTACCTGCTGCTGCCGCTACTGCATGAGTGTGAATAATTTTGTGACAGGTATTTTTAGTAATTTCATCCATTATTTATAATTCCTCTGAAATCCTAATATTACCAGAAACATAAATAAAATCAATAGCGATAAGTGTCTGGAATCTTCAGGTCGAAATCAAAAGAGATTTTTTCCAATGCTGTATAAAGTCGTAATTTAAAACCTAATTCATCGCCATCAGTAGCAATATGATCATTGGCATATTGAATACGATTAAGAAAATCAGAATCGTAAGGATGAATATCAAATCCAGATTTTTTAACTAATTCTTGAACAGAAGAACAACGAACGCTTAAAGCTTCGATTGCTGGGTCATATTGTTCATCAGAAATTAGAACACCAATCAAACATGGACCATCTTCTGAACGATAAGAATAAACAGGATGCTCAAGTTCTGATGCTCTTTGACAAACAATATTAAACATCCTTTGAAGTTCTTCTTTTGTTGCTGAAATGATGTCTGAGGGTTCATCTAAATTCTCAACAATTGGATGATTGTTTGCTTTTTTTGAAAACATTTTCTTGAGAGCTTTCAACATTTTAATATCCTCTGAATTAGATGACTATTATAACAAATATAGAATTAATAAGCAAGAAAATAAAAAACCATCCTAAGATGGTTTTATTGTTATTTGGTGGGACTTGTAAGACTTGAACTTACGACCTGCCGATTATGAGTCGGACGCTCTAACCAACTGAGCTAAAGTCCCATTATTATATGTGTAAATCTGGTGCCCAAGGTCGGACTCGAACCGACACGTCTTTCGACAGAGGATTTTGAATCCACCGCGTCTACCATTCCACCACTCGGGCTTAAAAATTTGGTGGGACTTGTAGGACTTGAACCTACGACCTGCCGATTATGAGTCGGATGCTCTAACCAACTGAGCTAAAGTCCCGTATTTGGCCCCAAGTGCAGGATTCGAACCTACGAACGCGGATTTAGAGTCCACTGTTTTACCGCTAAACTAACAAGGGTTATTATACGAATTTGGCGTCTACGGTAGGATTCGAACCTACGACCATCCGCTTAGAAGGCGGATGCTCTATCCAACTGAGCTACGCAGACATTTTGTTCTAAACATACTACACTAAGTCTTCTATCATGTCAATATTTTTTAATTTTTATTTTACTAACATTTTGTTTTTAAAGCGTTTAGTGTCTGTTTGTGTATGACGCTATATTAATAGATTTCTAACTACTTGTCAACAAATTATTTAAAAATTTTTCAATTTCTTTAAATTTTTAGGGGATTCTTCAAATGAATATTGCTTGAACAATGCAGCTCGCTCATCTTGAGAATTATAAAAATGTATTTTAACTTTATCTTTCAAAAGGTCAACAATATCAGTAGCAATATTTTTTGGAAGTATGACAGCTTCAAAATCATTAAAAGTCAAACTTTTTTGTGGTTTACCTTCAAAATAATTATTCGTAAGGTGTTTTATTGATTGAGATATTTCAAAAGCTTCATTAAGAAATTGAGCCGGAATAGGCTTATCAAAGCCATTGGAAAGTAATTTTTTAGCTATCTGATCAATATTAGTTATATTTTTTATAGATAATGACAAATCTTCTTGAACGTCAAAATGTCGTTGACTAGTATGAAATTCAGTTATATTACAAGTTAAATCAAATATTTTTTTACTAATAACATCAATAGAAGCATAACGGGATTCTTCTTTTTGTAATAATTCCAAATTATCTAACATATCATCAAAAGATCTAAACTGCCTTGCATAAGAAGATGATATTTTTCCTATACTTGTATCAGATGTGTCTTCTACAGAAAGAACACTTTGTCTTAACATATATTTCTCAATGTTTTCTAAAGTGTAAGGAATTTTTTTTGTGCCATTTTTAAAATGTGGGTTAGTAAATATATGCTTTGTCTTATCTTCTACGTATTCAACATAAGCAGCCTCATGTTCATCCAATACAGTCAAAAGAGAGCGACGTAATTTTTCAGTATCAATAACCATTGTCTGACTTGAAATTTTATAAACTTCTAAATCTTTAAATAGATTGTGTGATTCTCTCGAAGCCCTGTTGAAATTCCCATTATTATCGAATAATGAATTTCTATAAACACTTAAGATGTCATTAGCAATAGTTTCACCCAATAATTCTTTGTAATGAACAAACCTTCTATCTAATGTTTCTTTTATAACATTATCAAAATTCTCATCATATTTAATTTTATTGTAATTCTTAATCATGTAATCTTTGAAAGTAGAATCAAGAGATAAATCTGATTCATATTTATATTCTTTCATAGGCAATTTGAAATCTTTAATATAATCGATTGCGAACATAAACCTAACCAAGTTATCACCATATACACGATCATAGATATAATCAGAAGGCTTTCTCAATAAAGAATCAAAATCATACATAGAAAACAAATCAGATACAGTTTGATTTGTATTAATAAAATTATTTAAATCATTATAAAATTTTGAAAATTCTTTTTTTGATACATCATAATTAACTTGAGGAATTCTTTGTGAAAAGATATCTCTATCAAAGAATAGATTCTTTTTATCTTTAGGATTGACAGACTCAGGCTTAATAACAAAAGTAATATTTCCAAAACTCATGAAATCATTATCAGGCAACATAGCAGCAATGCTTGGCAGAGGCATTCCGCCAAGTTCAATTGCTTTTCTGAGTTTAGTAGCAGTAAGAGAATGTACGATGACAAGTTTTGACATTTATGTTTTAAATTATTGTTATATATATTTTAACATACACAAAAAAAAATACTATCAATAGTCGTACATTTTGAGAACTTCAATATAATCGCTCACAAAATCACATGGAGCAATAGATGCTTCTTCAAAAAAATCTTTAATTCTCCAAACAGGAATACCTTGAATACACAATTCCTGATTTTTCTTATTGATAAAGAAACGATGAAAAATACTGTTATAATGCTCCGAAGGACTTCCCTCAATTGCTAAATTAATTGTAACTCCATTGATAGTGATATTACTTTTAGAATTACTAAGTGAAAGTACCGCATTTACACCCATAGAAGTATTCATCAACAGTTTTACAGTTTCTCGCTTAGATTTACTATTATAATCGAACATAATAGAAACAACTTTATCCAGACTAAAAAGAATTGTATTAATATTAAACAATTTAAAATAGTAGTCAAAATTAGAAGTGTACGAAGACATAAAAGTAGATGGCAAAGAGTAGGTAGACGGAATAAAGACTTTTGCAACATAATTGCTTTCACCCAAATCGACTACTGCAACTTCGGTTGAAAAATCATTAGTTTCAATAAAAAGAGTGTCAGATTCAACATTGAAGTCAATTTTTTTAGACATTGGAAATAGAATATCCAAAAAATTATTAAGACGGGGTTCTTTTACAATTTTTGAAACTTTTGACATATGAAATACCCTTTAACGAATTGAATGCCATTATATCAAAAAGATGAAGCCAAGACAACCATTAAATTTTAATCAAACGGTTGCTATCAAATATATTAAGATAAAAATTTGAAGAATGACCATCAATAACTGGATTATGTTTTTCGGTAAGCATAAAATCAAAGAATCTTTTGTCAATACCAATAACATCACCAAAAATATCTTTAACTTGTGTACGATAATTTTGACTTAAACGATTAAACTGCTCCAAATACACAGTTGATTGAAAAGCTGATTGGCCATTCACTGAGCCATCAGCAATGGATGATGCGACTTTATAGTTATGAAAATTATTATCAACTTCACCAATATTTTTAACATTAAACAAATTACAGTTTTTAATCAAGTCTTCTTCATCATGCTGAATATAGAGCATAATAGTAATTACCTGATCAATAATTGGTGTTTTATTAGAGACTGTCACACAACAATCAGCAATCACAATACCACTTTTAGTCATCAATTGAAGAGAGTAAGGAATATGACCAGTCATAGGGCTGTGAGTCATAGTCAATAATGAGATTGATTCCTTTTGTTTAAACCGCCAATTATATTTTTTACCTTCTGCAACAAAACCAGAACCATTAATAAAGCTTTTAATGTCATCACGACCAAAAAGGTTAGAAAACTTTTTAACACCTTTTTTAATAGCTTTACGAGCTTTTTCTTGCAAATCTTCCTTAGTTTTAATTTCTCTTGCTTCTGTTCGAGTAAACACAATTTCTTCTGAAAGATACAAAGACTTACTTTTAGTGGCTGATCGCTCTAATTTTTTATATTGTTGTTGCATATGCTCTAGTTTTGCATCTACTTCAAATGATTTTACCAATTGCTTTTTTAACATATTGATATAGTCAAAAGAGCGTTGATCTTGAACAATAGCTGTTGCAATATTTGCTGGAAACAAAATATCTGATTCATGGGTGACATTAACAATATTACGCTCATCATTAGGGTTCATCCAATTAAACATTCCAAGATCTTCTACAATACCATTGTTATTAAGGTAATTACGAACAAGAATATTAGTGGCCCCAAGAATCAACTCATTAAGCTGAATACTTACTTGATAAATATTATTTGAAAGAATAACAGCACGAGTAAGATCATCTTGCTTATCAATCCAATCATGCATAACAGAGCAAAGATTTTTAATAGATGAACATGCACCTTCTCTTGAATAATGAGCATCATACATATCAAAATATTGAACGAGGTTCATACCAGAGAAATAGGATGCAGCCTGAACATCTGGAGTCTGTTCCAGAAGCTCAAAGGATGAATCCATGACATATTGAATATCAGGTGCAGTTGTAAATGGCATATAAGACCCTTAATTAACCAGCAGTAATACGTGGAGTTGCAATGGTATGGTTTCGCATAACTTCTGCTACAGTCTTCGCAGACTTCACAGTATTATAATCATTTTCCCTTACGTTGGCAATACCAACACGACCAGCCAAGAACAATTTTTCTGCGTCTGAATCACCAAGGCTGACATTTCCCAAGAAAGAAGATGCATTAACAGAATCATCAGTCTTCATGACAATTTTGTTACCTTTAATCTCTGAGATATCCTTGATAGTCCGTTTCTTCTGTCCGAGCATTTTCAAGAAACTTACTCGCGGCTCAAGAATGAAAAAAACATAACCAGCGTCCAATTTGGATTGAATCATTTTTTTGATTTCAGCATCTTCACCATCATCCCATGTCAAGGTGATATCACCCGTTTCATTAAGAAGTGTAACACTATAAAAAGGTTTCTGTTCAATGGTATCTTGGTTCATAATGTTCTCCATATTTTTAAGCAATGATATCAAATTATTGAAAAAATATCAAATTTTTTTTAAGCTATTTTTTTTACATTAAATTATGGCAATTCATTGAATTTAAAGGCATTGAAAGATTTTATCATATCATTTTTACTATTGATTTATAGTATTATCATGTTAGTCTTGATGAAAATCAACTTGAAAAAAGAGGAATGGTCTATGAAGAAAATAATTTTAGCAACTGCTATAACGTCAATTTGTTCTATAGGCTTTATCGGTACAGCCAATGCAGATTCAACATTTGTTGGTGCTACCGCTGGTAAAACTTGGTCAAGAGTAACTGACAATAATGCCGCTAAAGATAATTTGGATCATAGTGATTTCAAAAATGCTTTCAATCAAGATAATACTTGGGGTGCAAGAGTAGGTCGTGATTTAGGCGATAGACGTTTTTATGTGAAATATGATTATACATCAGGTGCTGCTCATCATAATAAGTTAGTTCAACAAAACTTAGTAGGTTCTGCTGATTACCTCTACCTTGTTAATGACAGTGGTACAAGATTGTTCGCTGGTGTATCAGCCGGTGTTAACAAACTTGAGAACAACACTGCTGGATATGGTGGTGACAGTTCTTATGGCTTCACTTATGGTGCTCAAGTTGGTGTTCTTCAAAGTATAGGTTCAAACTTCGAGGTTGAAGGTGGATTTAAATACATGTTGAATAACAATAATGTTGATTTCAGAGAAAACGGTGTAAAAGTAGGTACAGCCGATTTGAAAAACAACAAACAATTATATCTTGGCTTGAATTATCACTTCTAAGTTAGATATTAATCAAAAAGAGTCCTTGAGAAAGGACTTTTTTTTGTGGCTATTGATATATTCAAATGTAACTGTAAAATTAAAGTAAGAGCAGAATATATTAAAAGAGAACAATCATGTTAAAAAAATACGGTAAAAGTTTAGCGTTTTTAAGTGTGGCAGTCGTTACGCTGGCTGGTTTATATTCTTTTGAAAGTAAACAATCAATCGTTCAAAACTACAAGTTCCAAGATAAATGGATCTGTTATCAAAAAATAGATACAACAATGAATATCATGCACTTAAAGTTTACAAACTCTACTATTGTAGAAAATAATAAAACAATAGATGGATTCGAAGTATTAGACGACAAAAAAAATTATTCTGAATATGACCTTATACATGGTAAAAACAAATATGCTCATATAATTGAAATAAGTAAAAACAAGTTGGAATACAAGAAATATTCTGAAAAGAATCCTTATATTTGTAAAAGGGCATCTTCATTTGAGGCTGTGGAAGATTTTACAGGAAAGTGGGCCGGTTATATTAACTTCAGTAAAAATGAAAAGAAAACTAAAGACGATATGATAGAGAAAAAAATTATCATCACTATTTATAAAGATGGTATTTATATAAATGGAGAAAACTTACCAGATGATTTTAGTTATCAAAGAATTGAAGATACAAAACAAGAAGATGGTTATTTCAAAATAAAATTAGCTGGATTGAAGAGAGATTTACCAGTGTTGAAATATAAGATAGTAAACAATAAAGAAATTATATTGTTACCAACTAAAGAATTAACAGAAAAAGAAACCTATTTAAAAAGAATTGATAGATTCTAAGAAAAACTCCACAGAAGTGGAGTTATTTTTTTCTTAGCTCATACCCATCTTTACTATCAAGAACAGACCATCCAGCGGCTTCAATCTGACTTCTATAAACATCGGCTTTCTTATAATCTTTGTCTACTTTAGCTGCCTGACGAAGTTTTGCCAATGCTTCAATTTCTTCTGGAATTTCTTTTTGTTCATCCAACCATTTATCATAAATACTTTTTAAAGTAGCTTCTTGAGGAATAATTGCCAATAATTTTAAAAGCTTTAAAATGTGTAAAGCCAACGAATGTTCTTTAGTTTTTTTAAGTTCTTTTACAGCCTCATACAAAATGTTTAATGATTTAGGCGTGTTGAAGTCATCACTTAAAGCTTCAATCATCATATCAACAGCAGAATATTCAGCTAAAATATAATTATTTGAGTAAATTGGAATATCTCTAACAAAGTTATCCCAAAACACTTGTGCATCATTCAATTCACTAATTTGAAACTCTTGGGATTGATTATACTGACCTTTGTTTAAAAACAATTTAAGAGCTTCGCCAGAATAATCATTCAATATGTCTTTCACATAAATAGAATTACCTAATGATTTAGACAGTTTTTTTCCATCTTTAGTCATCATACCATTATGTAGCCAATAATTAGCTGGCATTACTCCATTATGAGCAACACTTTGTAATATTTCATTTTCATGATGTGGAAAAATAAGATCTCGTCCACCACCATGTATATCAAATTCTTTACCTAATGTGTGATGATGCATGACTGAACATTCAATATGCCAACCCGGTCTACCTTGTTTTTTAAACACATTGCTATGATATCCATATTTATTATCCATTTTCCAAAGAGCAAAATCAGCTTTATGCCATTTATTATAATTTAAATCATCAATACGAGAATTGTTATCAAGATCATCAACAATTTTTTTAGATAATGGATAACGAACCTGTTTATTAATCTGAGTGTTGAAATAAATGCCATCATCAGTAACATAAGCATATCCAGTATCAATCAAATCTTGGATATAATCTGATATTTCGTCCAAATATTCTGTAACTCGTGGCTCAATGTCAGGTGCTGGTAATTGAAGTTTCTTCAAAAGGGTATGAAAATTGGCAATATAACTATTAACTAAATCTAATGGGTCTACACCTAAAGATTCAGCTTTTGCAATGATTTTGTCATCAACATCAGTAATATTACGAACAAGTGTGACTTTATAATTCAAATAGTTAAAATAATTACGCATTACTTCGAATGATAGAATGCTTTTCAAGTGCCCAATATGAATATCATCATAAAGAGTAACACCACAAACATAAATACTAACCTCACCAGATTTTTTAGGAACAAAAGACTCTTTTGTACCAGTGAGTGTATTTAGCATTTTTAAGTTCATAGTTTTACTCCTTATAGTTTCGAACTATAATTTTAGCAAATAAAAGCTTTAAAATCAATATAGTTTTTTGTTTTAATTAACTTTTATTTTCTTTTCTATCAAGATCGATTGAAATATTAACAAAGATTACAGTAAATAAAAAATAATAAATTGCAATAACCCATGCTTCACTATACTTATCGAACCCAAATCCATGATTATTTCCAACTAAAACAGTTAACACAAATAATATGGCAATAACAATACCAAAAATAGAAGTGCCTAAACATATTTTTTTCCATTTATTAATTGATGATTCTGCATGAACATCAATCTGTCTTGTAACACACACGGCCCATAAATTAATAATTATGGCAAACATAACTGAATATCCACCTACAAACTTAAATAATGGAACTAAAAATAAAATAAAAGCTACAAAATATTTTGAAACGATATTTGATAAATAGGCTACAGAATTACATAAAAAACTCCATGTTTCTGAACTAAAATTATAAATTAAAATTGATAATCCTAAGAAAATAGCTATCTTAATTCCACATTTTAATATATATTTACTTATGTTTGCATCTTTTCTATGTTGATCACTATAATTTAACATTGTAATTTCCTTAGTTATATATGTTGATTAATGTAAGTGTTGCGAAATCTTTAAAATCTACAGGCTTTGAATCATCAATATTATTTGCTTCATAAAAATCTTTTTTAACGATTGAATAATCATCGTTAATAACTTTAAAATATCTATAGTTTAAATAGATATCTCGAAAATAAATATATTCATGTTCACTTGCTAAATATATGTTATTTACATAACATCCACTAAAAAGATTAAGGCTTATCTTTACAGAAAACAGTATGTCATCTAAAGCGTCTGTCATTTTAACATTTAAACTTAATTCATAATCTAAAAAATTGATAATAGAAGTTTCTTTTTGTTTATTGGAAACCTTATCATAATAAGTAACAACAATGCCTTCAAATAAATCAAGTTTAGAATTAACATCTTCAAATATTCTCTTAAAATAAGGATGAATGTCAGATTCTATATAAATCCTGTTGTTCACTTTTGGTTGTGTACCAAAATTTAATACTAAACTATTATCTTTTTCTTTATATTCTTGAGAGTAATTTAAAGTAATCATTTGCCCAATATTACTATTAGTTACAACATAGTAACTTACAATATCTTTTCTAATTGAAATCAACTGAAAATTACCAATTTCAATATTTAAATCTTTCAAAATTTGATTAGTTTTTTCTTTTTCTTGTTTTCTCATTGAAACAATTCCATGTCAAAAACAACTTTGTCATGTTTATTTGGAATAACACCTTTTTCCGCAATATCAAAACCATTTAATAAAGAAAGTGATGTTTCATTTATAACATGTGAAAAGTTTCCAATTGGTTTAAAACCTAAAAATCTATCTTCTATTTTTATATCTGGTTTTGATAAGTCGTAATAGCCATCCTCAATTCTATAAAAGTGTTCAATTTTATAAAAATAATTACCATTAATATCAAGAAAACGAATCCTTGTTCCAGATGCACCGAAGTGAAAATTCGTATGATAGCTCAATATTTCACGCTCTAAAATTGGGTTATGACCTTTGATAAAATGCAATTTTATTTTGCTGACAATGGAAGGTCTGAAACGACTGATTTTTTCAAATTCATTCTTACCAATACTACTTTTAGAGTAGTTGATTATTGCAAAAAAATCATTATATGCAGGATCATCACTAAAAGATAAATTAGAGTTTTTAAAATTATAGCTGTCAAATTCAAAACTTGAGACAGCAAGATCTTGCTTGAAAGAAGAATAAAATTTACTGAAAGTAGAATGTTTGTAATTAGGATTAAATACATAACAATGAATAAAATGAATCAAATTAGAGATTTCATTAAGTTCATTATTAAATAAATTATGTGACAAAGAAAGTTTTGAAATTAAATCAGACGAGTCTAAAACAGCATGATCAGAACCGTTGGTATATCCAGATGGTTTGTAACCATAATTGATAACATCTATATCGTCTTCTGTTGTAGAAGGACTCGCCTGTACGGAACCTACAGCATATAAAGGCATTAGTTTAAACAAATCATATGCAAACCAAGATTTTTTACGATCTTTGATAGTTGAATAGAATAAAAATTTGCAATATAACGATTTAAACATTTAAATTCTCCATAGTTAGAGAATAATATCAAAAAACAAGAAAAAAAGCAATAGTTACATCCATTGCTTTTTCTTTTTTTGCTTTTTCCAATTTTGAGCATGGCCACTGATAGAGTGTCCTTCATAAAAGTAATCTGACTTAACCTCATTAAGTCTTTTTCTTCTCACTTTGACAAGGCCATCTTTTATATCATCAAGCATTTGTCTAAGTTCATGCTTTACACCACTGAGTGGTTTGCAAGCATAAGGTCTATCAATCTGTTTAGCCCATGAGTTATAAACTCTTTTTGGTTTTGATTTCTTTATCAAATCACGAGACTTAGCATAATCATGAGCCAATTCACGGATGTTAACAGTTGCACCAGAAACAGTTCTAATAATAAAATTACCTGAACGATATGTTTCTTGATAATTGAAATATTTATGGTAGTAATTATCCTCTGCAATATACTCACCATCAACCATAATCTTTTTTGTTGAGTGATGTATTGCTCCACAACCTATATCAAACTGATTTGTAAAGTTTCTAAGGAAACTATGGTAACCAAATAAATCAATTAAACCAAAAAGCTCTTCTTTTGAGTCGTAATAGTAGTTTTCACCAGTAAACTCAGTAACTTTGTATTTGTAAAACATATAAACCTCCGATTAAAATTAAAACATCGGAAGTTATCATAAAATAATTTTGAAATAAGATACATATCAATTACTCCTTTGAGTAGAAATAATAACATAAGAAAAAAACTTAATCAATTGATTTTTTTAAAAAAAGATTTAGAATACAAAAAAAATAGGAGTTCATATGCAGTTAAACAGAAAAAAATATCAACTAGAAAATAATGACATAAAAAATCAAGATTTTATTAATCAAATGAGTAAAAATAAGTTGTTTAGCGGTTTTGTAGTTGGATATAACAACGGAGAAAACACAGGAAAAATAATTTCTGCACTTAATAATTATAATAGCTCTGCAAATATTAATATTATTGATACTAAAGATCAATTCAATTTAAATATAAGAAAGAAAAATTTTCAAGTATCTTCTAGATTAAATCCACAAGCAACAAATTCGACATTCAGCCAGATGATTACTAATGCAATGCGATCTGCCCCAGATGTTGTCATATGCGGGTTAGGTAAACGCATTACTGATTTAGAATCAGTTACAACTTTAATGTTAACAGGTCATACAGTGGTAGCCATGTGGGATCAACCATCTGTATATGAAACAGTTTCACAATATTTAATTTTAAACAATAATATGCATGATTTTATAAGTTGTTTAAGCTACATATATGCTGGAAAATCATGTATTGCTGATGATGATTTAAATTTTATTGAAATAAATGAATACATTCTAATAGATAAAACAACAAGAGATGATTTATATGAATGCCCACAGGAATATCTTCCACAAGAGTTTAAAAATATCATGAAAAGAAACAAATGGACATTTGAAGATGATCTCAGAAAAAAATATAAAGAAGGTCTTATAACTGAAAAATATTACAATCTTTATCTTGAAGAATTAGATTCTACTTCTTGATAACAAATCCTGTAATACTACATATATATGATCTGGATTATTAATTAACTTTGCAAGATAAGAAATATATCCAGACATATCACCTCTCACAAAATAACCAATTTGCCCATCAATGTTGACAACACCTGTATCTACTCTCGTAAATTCATCATTAAATGAATCTGTCTCAATAATTTGAATATTTGAAACATCTTCATAATCATCAATAATAGAAACATCCTTTAAACTTTCATAAATGTCATTTATAAAAGAAACTAAAAAGTGTCTTGCAAACATATCAGGAGTAGAAATAGATTGAGTGATTTCAACAGGCTGGACATGGTGTTTTACAAAACCTACACTCATGAAAATTCCGGGCCAATCATCATTAAATTGAACTGGGCCTGTTTTGATAGCAACATTTTTTGTGCTTTTTATAATTTGCATATTATGAATACCTTTAAATAGTTCTGATATAATATATTATTTTGAAATATTAATCAATATTTAACACAAATATTCGAACTTTTACTCACTGCACTTTCTTGTTTGATATTGATAATATACATGTAAGTATGAATTTTTTGTAGAACTGTTAATTCAACACTACCACCAACCTGTCTCACACCATTTAAACATGAATAAGGAATAGTGTAAGAAATATTTGCATCAGTTGTGACAACTGCAACATCTTTAAGTGTTCCATTAATTTTTTTCTTTGTGTATGATGAAATTCTTGCTGTTGTTTCTTCGGTGTTATAATTAGTTTTTGTACCTGTTAGTAACAACATTGCTACTGCAATTAAAAGCAAACCGCCAACGAACGGTATTAGTGATTTCATATTTTCCCTTATAGTTTTAATCTTTAACATCTAACAGTATATATTATTACAAAAACTTTTCAATAACTTTACTTTTTGTAACATTTACATTTATACAAAAAATGATAATATGAAATCAAGAAATTATTTCGAGGATGTATGAAAAGTTTAATACTTGCTTCATCAATAATAGCTGTAACAACAACATTAAGTGGTTGTGTTGTTGATAGTTATGGATATGGTGGAGATCCATATTATCAACATACAGAAACATCCACATATATTCCTGCTGGAAGTACAATGATTTATACAGAACGTGTAACAACACCACAGTTCTATTACAGAGAAACATACCCTGTATATGTTCAACCAAGGCCACCTTACAGACCATACTATAACAGTTGGCACGAACGACCAAGACCACCAAGCTATCATGGTAACAAGCCTCATTGGAATAATGGCAACAGACCTAACAGACCTCCAATGAATAATCATGGCCATCAACAAAATGGACATAACAATCATGATAGAGATCGAGATAATGATGGTAGACCAAACAGACGTTAAAAAAGTGGCTTAGGCCACTTTATATTTTTAAGGTATTTTGTTTCTTTTGATTAGGTGAATCATAACTGATGATATAATTGTCAGGATCTCTTATATAATTCTCTTTATTCTCATAATAATAAATTTTCTTGTAGCCAATTTCTTTAAGTAATTCAACAACATCTTCAACTTTATTAACTTTTTGAAATAATTTCTTTTGTATATCGTTTATAACATTGTGTTTACTTAAATAATGTGAAATACTTAAATAAAAATAAGAATCTACAGTTTTATCTAAAACGCCTAAACTTATTTCATCATCATGACCAGATTCAATTTGTTTTAAATAGTCTATAGGCTGAGCTAAATTATATATTTTTTCTAAATGTGGAAAACTTTCTGTTTTTAATGCTTTAGTAATCACTCTCATGTTATCATTATTTCTTCTAACATCTTCAAGTAACTCAGAAAAACTTTCAGAGACACTATTAAACCTACTCTCTACATCATAATCAAAATTAGATTTAATATGCTCTAATCTATCTTCATATGATGAGAATTCGTCACGAGCACGTTCCAATTTGTCTTCTATATTTCTAATATTGTTATCTTCATCATCTGGATCTTCTGAATCAAGCTCACATTCTAATGCATTAATTTCTTTTTGCTTCGAATCAATCGCACTTAATGTATCATTATATTCATTAAACAATTCTTCCCACTGGTCTACTAATTTGTTAATTTCTTTTTCACCGTGTCTGATTTCTGAATTTCTGTTATTATTAATTCGTTCTTCAATGTCATTAATGAATGTTGTAAAAATTTCTATATCATCAGGATCAATAATTAATGAATCAAACTCAGAATATAATCCAATGACATCTTCTGCCCAGCTTTCTAATTGGCTAATACGTTCAATTAATGAGTCAACGTTTACTCTTAAATGACAAGGATCATAATCAACAGATAAATCATAAATCTTAGTTCGTCTATTACCCTCATAAATAAGAGCATCAATTAAAGGACATGTATTCTCTGGTTGTCTTGAAATGCCTAACATATAATCAGTAGACATCTGCTTGTAAGAGGACTCTTTTTTTAATGATTTCATACGATATAATAAATGTTGATAATACTATTATATCATATGTAATGTATAAAACTACTCAAACATGGTTTGTAATTTTTTAGACATAATAGCTGCTCTTTTTTTTGATTTTCGAAGATGTTTTTTAAATTCAGCTTGTTCTTTTCTATTTCTCCTTTGAATCTTTACTTCTGATCTAAATGTATCATTTTCTTCATCTTCAAATAAAGTAATGAAAATTAAATGCCCATCCTCAATAATTGCCTGATCTTCTTCTGGTAAAATATTCAAATATATTTCAGCCTCTTCATCTGGATTTTCTGGATTAGTCAAATCACAGATAATAGCTACAAAAATACCATCTTCTCGATTAACACTTGTAACATAGCCATCAAATTTTTGAGTTATTATTTCCATCTAAGTCTCCTATTAAATTTTTTGCATACTTAAAAATACAGGTCTATTTGCATATCTATGAGCACTATAAGTTGTGAGCAAATAATTCCCCGGCTCCACATCTACTTCAAATGCACTAAATTTTAAGAGACAATCATCATATGACAAATTGTTTTTCTTAGCATAGTCTTCAATGACAGAAGATTCTACAGCACATACAGCCCATAAAGCAGTAGATATATAATCAATATACTTCATATTTTTAACATTTATAGGATAATCAGGCGGATTTTCTAATGCTTCTGAATTATCCATGACATATTTTTCAATTACAGCCAGTTCACCAGTAATAGTGTCTTTATAAATAGCTGGTGAAGTGTTTCCAGTTGCAATATACATCAAACCACGTTTATGCCAGTATTCTTGATGTAATTGAGCACCATATTCACTATTTATATCATTGTAAAATCCTGAACGATAAATAATATAATCGTCACTTTGGTTATTATCAAATAGACTTGTTAGATTATTGGCAAAAACCATTTTTTTAGATTTTATTTGAGTTTTCAATGAAAAATTAGGAATGCCATCTTTAAATTTGCATTCAAAGAATTCATCTAAATCATTTGGTTTTATTTTTTTATATTCTGAAGATGGTATAACTGAAATTTTATCATCATTGATAAACAAAATAGATTTTTTACCACATACTGAACAAGCATGAAAAGAATCAATTTTTTGAATTTCTAAAAACTTAATAAATTTAGCATAAATCATTTCCTTTAATTCATCAATTTGTAAATTATTATTAAATAACTCAATAATTTTACAGACAAATGGAGACAATCTCATATCCAGTTCTTGATAAAAATTACTTACAAAATAATTTCTTGGATTGTGATCTAACAGATCATTCATTGTTTTTCCATCAAGATAGGAATTATTATGTCCACCAAGGTATAATGTAAATGTATTAAATAGGGGTTTTAAATCTTCTTTAATAATTTTTGTAGTAAGTATGAAGCTTAAATTCATTCTATCTTCATTGGAAAATGAAGAAGATGATAAAACTTGATTTATATTAGAGACTAATTTATCTGTAATAATTTTATATTTTTCTTGCATTATAATCTCCTAATAATGAATCAATTCAATAACATTTTCAAAAGTTTCTGGATCTCGTTTATAATTTTCAAACATATCAATCCAATCATTGTACCCTAGTATGTCATCTAAATTATCAAAAATAATTCCTAAAAAAGACATCTTTGCAAATAACAAGCTATCATCTTTGTTCTTAATAAATCCTTCACGATAATTGCATAATAGAGTAATAGATTTTGTATAATAATCTACTTCTCTATTAAAATACATATACAGTTTTATTTCATCTAATTTATGATGTTTGTCAAAAGACAACTGGATAGTAAATTTTTCAAAATTTGAATTATACTTTCTAATGAATAATTCTAATTCGTCTATTTTAGGTATAAAGTCTTGAATATCATGTTTTTCAAAAATATGATTTAAAAAAACACTATTACGCTGAAACTCAAGCTTGTAATAACCAAAAGTAAATATATTTTTATCCTTGTAGTAATAACCACTTAAACTAGCATAAACAACTTCATCTAATTCTACGATTTGAAAAATACTCTCTTGTGTTCCAATAAAATATTTATCATTTTCTGTTAACATAAAAAATGGAGAAGATTTAATATTTTTTTCAATATTATATGAGTCAGGCTCATATCCAGTCACAGCACTGAAGTGGTTGTGCTCATTAAAAATTCTATCAGAAATTGATTGTTTATCTTCAATTGTAAAAGATTTTTCTTTCTCATTGACCATAAGAAGTTCCTCAAATACTATACATTTTGTAAATATCTACAAGATTTTTAAAGTTTTTGGTGGCTGTTACAACATCAGAAAAGTCAAAACTTACCAAATCATTAAATTTTTGGTCACTCATAAATTTTTTAAATTCAACAACATTAAGTCCGTATATTGCTTCTAAAAGATAATAAAAGTCTTGATTAAAGTTCAAATGATTAACTTTTTTGTCAAAAAGGTTTTTAAAATTATGATAATGAAATCTATGAAACAATTTTTTATCAATCTCATTTTTCAAAATAATACTCAATTTTTCAACAAAGTTTTCACTTTTCATGTTCAATGTAATAATATCTTTCGATTCACCATCAATCTTTGGCGGGTTAAAATGAAAAACATCATCATGAACATAATACATTAATTTCAAATACTCTCCATTATTTGATGGAGAAGCACAATATGACCCCATAAAGGTATAAAGGAAGTAAGAATTATATTCATCTACAATAACAGATTTTGACAAACTGAATCTATGCTCAGACTCCATAAGTTTAATAACAGGATGCTGGTATGTTCTTACATTTTTATGTTTAAATTTAACAATGTCTTTACTAAAATTTTCAATAACCCATTTTTCGACATGATCAGTCAAACAAAACTTATACATTGACTCATTGTAAATATTTAAAATTAAATTATGAATATCTAGCGGTAAGCTATCTATTTGAAATAGTTCATCTAATTTAGCAACAACACAAGATCGAACTTCTGTCTTATCAGCAGATACTCTATTTTTAGAAAAAGTGAACTTAGGATTGTCTCCCCAAATAGATTTAAAGGCAGCAGAATGAAACATTCTGTGCTCATATTTTCTAAATAGTTCTGGTAAATTATTTTTCATATATAAATCCCAATAAATTTGTGTGAGTATATCAAAAAACTACAAACAAGTAAACCTTTTAAGCTTAACAAAAGAGCTTGACCAAAACAATAATTTTATGTATACTTGGTTTACTTAAAGGAGAGTTAATTATGTTCTTCGATCACGAAAAAGAGGCTAATTTGGACAAATATTAAGCTAATAAACTTAATAGGAGTCTATATGAAAAACGGTATGATTGACCTTGTTTCTAAGGCTGGCATTATTGCTAGTTACAAAAATAAGGAAGAAGCCTACAAAATGCTTGGATATGAGTTCATTTTCAACAATGTGGGTTTTGAATTGAGAACTATCAATAGAAAAGATGCTCTCTATCACTATCTCATTACTGATGGAAATAAATTTATCAGAAACCAGTGGATGGCTGATGGCAAAACAAGATATGGCGAAGTAATGGATAAGATTGCAAGTCATGCAAATATGAACCGTTATGGAACTTACATGCTTGTTAACGAGTATCAAGAAAAACTCTGTATTGCTGATTTTTACGAGATCATCAGAAGAGAAAGAAACAACCGTAACATTTTCAAATCTCATTATAACTATAACTGGCGTTACTGGAATGGTGAAGGTAGTGTTCCGGGTACTGGTAAGAAAGGTTACAGACGCTACTATCGTCGTCCTAAAACGATGAATGCACGAAAAGCTGCTGCTGAAACGCTCTTCGCGTCTGATGATGATATTTACGATATCTTCATACCTGTTCGTAGTAGCCGTAGTATGTGGAGGCTTCCAAACTCTTGGGATGACATTCCTCGTGCTTCTAATAGCAGCAACAATTGGAAACGTTTTCGTACTACACAATACAAAGAAAAGCCTCTTAAGTGAGGCTTCTTTCTTTTAAAAAAAATGATAGAATCAAATCCTATCAATAGCTTTTTTATAATGTGCTTGAATAAAGTTTCTTTCAAGAACATCTAATGACCCTACTCCTATAGATGCTTGATTTTTAACTGTCTCAAGATAATCTTTCAGTGGCACTCCAGAAATCAGTATTCCACCATGCTCTATAAGCTGATTCAATACATCTTCAACAATGTAACCATCGCTCAGGTTAAGAACAGTGTCAGCACTATATGATATAACATCTGAATAGTCATTGATTGCAATTATTACATCATTTTTTAACTTGGCATAAACATCTTCATCATTAATTGATTTATTATAGGCAAATAAAGCAACATGAGAAGAACTAACCTTGTCTTTATAATCATTATATTTATCATGCTGATAAATAGCATTTAAGAAATGATAAGCTGGTAAGTAGTTATCTGATTTAAAATCAAATTTGCCATTTTTAATTAAAAATTCCAAATATAATGATGCATCATCCTGAGTTGAATACATATAAAGATCTCTCCAAATAGTATCAGATGAAACATCATTCATTAAGACAACAAGAGCTTTGAAATTTTCAAAGTTTTCCTGATGAAAACTATATGATAAATAAGATGAATTTTTAATCTTTTGAGATTGATCGAAGCCACTTTCAAATAGTTTTTTAATAGCTTCTGGGCCTTGATTAAAAGCTTGTTTAAATATATTAATTGAATCTGTGTACATAATATTTTTAGTTTCCTGTATTATTTTTAATTCTTCTGGTATATACGTTGATGATTCATTATCAAATGAAATCCCTAATTTTGTCATTAACTGAGAAATCATTTGTAAATTCTTTATATCAGCACTTGTAACATAAGAAAGTTTTTGCATAGTTTCTTGAAGACTTGTTTTATGAATGCAAAATAAAGACTCATAAAGTTTTCTTGGTTGTTTAATACACTCTTCAAACTTTGAACTGATTTTAATGGAAACTTGTTTATTTTCTTTATGCATACTAAAATCAAAAAGATAAGCTATCAAATCAGCATCTTTTGAGTTTTCAGGTAAATTATTATTAATAAAGTCATTAAATATATCAAGAATAACCATCAAATCGAAATTGTTCAACTTGTAAGATACTAAAGAATTACTGACTTCTTCTTTGCTTTCTTTTACAGAATCAACTAATACAGCTTCTGACTGTTCTATAACAGTTTTTTTCACAAAAGAAAAACTTTGACCATTTTCAAGTAAGAAAACAGTACCAACTTGTTTTGCATTAAATTCTCTACACCATTTATCTTGATACTTAAATTTACGAACACGTTTCCAGTCTTTACCAGAAGTATGTGGAAATTTTGAGGTCAAAAATTTTTTACAATCATCACTTGTTAATTCAGCCATATTAAAAATCCTGTAATTGTTTTGCTTAAAATCATGCCATTAATTGTAAGACAACATATCTTCAATGGAAAAAAGATCATCTAACATTTCATAAGTAAAATTCTCATAACCCTGCTTAGATAATTCTATTGAAAAAACGTTTTTCAAAACTTCAAATGTGTAATATCGAATAGGATTATTAGTGTCTATATCCACAATCTTTTCAATTTTATCTACAGATGTATTACCACGATCAAAAAAGAAATACCTCATTTTAAGTTTACCAGCTTCAACAAAGAAGCTAACACTAATAAGTCTATTTGACGATCCAAACATTTCTCTAAATGTCTTAAATTTCATTCGAATAGATCGAGTTAAAAACCCATTTTCTGAATTTTGTGGCTTTATATATTCAAATTCATCTAAAATAAAGAAATCTGAATAAAAGGGAGAATCATATTTTTCTAACCCAATACAATTGTAACAAAGATTTTGTACATTGAACTTATCTAAACGAGATTTGGTTTCATTTACAAGACTTGGATGCAAAATCTGAATCATATCCAATAAAATATTTTTAATGTATTTAGTGTCAACAGGCTTAAAGTTTTCAAAATGATTAAAAATAGAAGAGAATTTTTCTAGATTAATTGCATTAGAACTTTCACGATGAATCCTAAAGTATTTATCATATTCATAATGATCAGAATAGCTTTCAACCCAGTGCTCACCAGCCTCAATTAAAGGATGGACTAAATGTCCTTCTGAACCATAACGGTCACCAGATGATGAGTCAAAATTAAGACTATCATCATTTTTAATCTTGTAAACCATAGACTTAATATGTATGCTAGTAGTTGAGTTCATTGAATTCTCCAATCGATGAACGATTATAGCATTTTTATTCAAAATTTAAAAGAGATTTATTAATTTGAGAATAAATTTTCAAAATATATTAAAAAAGAGCCTTGTGGCTCTTTAACTAATCTTCTGTTCTTGAACCATGGGCCATTTCAAGTTTTTCTAATGCTGCTGGATCTCCACCACGAATACAGATTTCATAAGTTATACCATCTTCATCTTCCAAAGCTAAACGGCCTTTATATAAATCTGTTGGTACATCTTTCCCATCGTGACTATAATAAGCAACAAAACTATTTATAACATAACTTGTGGAGCCATTAGGTGATACATGTACTCCATTGAATTGAAATTGGTCACTACTATAAAAACATCTATCAGGCCCTATGGTATTGACAGGTTCACTATTAACAGCCGCAGTTTGTACTGCTTCTGGTTCGGCTGCAAATGCAGTAGTTAATAATGTACTTGTAATTAATGTCAAAATAACTTTCGAAAGCATAAAAAACTCCTTTAAATAATGATTTTTTATATTCTATACTTTCAAAAATAATTTTCAAATGGAGTTGGTAAGAAAATAATAAATTTCAGGGAATTGATTGATAAAAAATAGAACATGTAAGCCAGAAACTACTAAGAAAATAAATGCAGTCGAAAAGAGTGAAGCAAATTTATTAGTATCATGAATGCATCCAAGCCCTAAAAAATTATGAAAAGATCGATAAAACATGAAAGCACTATATAATGTGGCAGAGATAAAACCAGTAGCTAACATCACAAAACTTGGCTTAACTAAAAATAGACCAAAAAAGACGAATGGTAATGATAGATAAGTTAAATAGTTTAAAGATGATAAGTAATTTCGACAATCACCATTATGTTTCGTCAAAAAATAGACGAAAGATGCCATTATAGCAATAATAGATAAAAAACTAAAATAAACGAAAAGAGATAAATTTAAAGCATTTTCAAAACTTAAATTGTTTATAATAAATTTAGATGAAGGCCAACCAACTATATAAACTCCAACAAATACTGATATAGAGGGAATGATAGGCAGAACAAAGAACAATAATAAATGAACGATTCTTGTTCTTGCAGTTCTTGTCATCTGCTGAGAAAGATCCTGCAATGAGTCATGATTAATATCCATAAAACCTCCGAGATAGTGAGGTATTTATAGCATAAATTATATCATTGTCAAAATACAGTTATATTTTTTTTGTTTTAATCCGACGATAGGACATTAAGTCATATATTTGACATTTCTAGAATTGATATATAAGTTTCACGCTCTGATTTATTCATATCTGAAAGTTTTTGATTATCTTGGAGAATTTCATTATCAATCATAGAACGCTCAAGCTGCGAAAACAGCTTAACAGAGATAGCTTCATCACATTTATCAAATGAAATAATAGTATCAGAATCTATAATAGCAAACTGATATCTTTGATTAGTTGAAAAAACAATGTGACCATCGAACTCTTTTGAACTAAATATAATACCTGAAATAAATTTATCTTCACCAGTAATGTAATATAAGTCAATAAAACATAAATTTACTTGAAAGTGTTGTAAATAATTATTTAAAGGTGCTTTAACATTTGCTTTAAATAAGTTACCTGCAAAACGAATAAAAATATCTTGATCCAAACCAAAACCTGTGTTCATCATCTTAGAATAATATTTTTTATAATTATCCCAAGTTAATATTTGACAGTCAATGTCAGTGATCTTGTAATAAGCATCTGTATATCCATCCACAATAATATCTTTGATTTTAGAAGTCATATCAAGATCAATTTGAAAACTTTGATTTAATTTTTTTATAAATGTTTTAAAGTAATTACTATTTTCTAATGTCATTTCCAACAAGTATACATGTTGACTTTTCTCTATAACATTATAATCGATTCTAGAATAATCATTCAATAATTCTGAAATAGAGGGTTTTCTTAAATCATAATTATACATTCTAAATAAATTTTTTAATTGAGATTTTAAATTAGATTCTCTCATAATAGATCCTTATAAATAAATCATATCAATCAAAGCCATTTTATCTTCAAAATCAGGAATGGATTTGTAATTGTTTAAGTCAATTAATCCAAAAATATTTTCAAATTCTTCTGGATTATTTTTACTAAAAAGATAAAGAGGTAATACTTCATTCAAATCATCACCTTTGAATTCAACATACTCTCGTTTAGCTTCTTTGCCAACTAAATCTTCATCTTTAAAGTAGCCATTAATAAATTTAAGTTCATTATTTCTATTAAAGAAGACATTGGCAATATGACGACCACTATAAGAAGAATTATAAATAGCATCCAAACTATATGTCACAATATATTTCACTGTCAAATCAATATCAATCCAATTAAGGTTAAGACTAACACTGGTGACATATTTAGCATATTTTAAATTACCATAGCCAAATTTTTCAAAAAAATCTCGCCTGAAATGGACAATAAACGATTCTATTTTTTTTGATTTGATATAATTGAACTCATCATGTTTTTCAAACTTAACTTGAACTCGAATATTAAGTCCATCAATAGCAAAATCGATCAGATCCCCATTTGTATATTGTTTAAGGGTTTTCTGCTTTATTATATTGGTAGGCATAGAAATACCAATTTGCGTCAAGAAATTTGTCAGAATCTTGATGATTGGTTTATAATTTCTTTTTAATGTAGTCATATCTATGCCTCATAAATTTTAGTTAATTATACCATATCTGCTGTTTTTTAACAATAATATAATTGAAAAAAAGCTATATTGTGGTTTAATGCTAAAAAAGGAGATCAATATGTTAAAAAGAGATTACATCACATCAGAATACATTTTAAAGTGGGCATTTTTATGGTGTTTAGTATTAACATCAAGTTTTTTCAATATGGAAGATAAAACAGATGTCAGTATTGGAATATTAGTTTTGTCAGCCGTAGCAAAATTGTCAGTAATTGTATTTATAGTGCTTGAACTAATAAACAATAATAAAGAACCAGAAATACAAGCAGGTAAGATAGCTGTATTCCCTTTGTTTGCTCTATTTTTAATGGGTGATTTAATTACTTCATATTATAAAGCCAATATTTATGAAATATTAACAATTAATCCAATATTGAATGCATTTGTTTGTGCTGGTGTTATTTATGCAATAGTTTATCTTATTTCAAAGATTGAAACATCTCAATTAAAAACATTTGTTATGAATACAACTGGAGTTTCTTTAATGATTTTCATTACAATATTACACTTAGGTATGGATATGAAAGCCTCCAAAGATAATCTTGAAGCTAAATATGTAGCCTACCAGAAAAAACAAACAATGTATATCAGTAAAGAGTTGACCTTCTTTGGTTTTGATTACAAATATAAAAGCTTTGATCCAATTATTAATCCCAAATCATTAACAGTTGAAAAAAAATAAGCCTCAAATGAGGCTTTTATTTTTAAGATAAAGATTTAAACTTCTCTACAACATATGATAACAATTCTTTATCTTTAAAAATACCATCAGTTTTAGTATGCCCAGCAGTCATCCTATATGAAGAATCTAATGTAATACCAATCATAGAACTAGCTTCTTTACCATTTTTGTTAAAATTATAAACAAACAATTGTCTTGAATTTCTTGATACATAGTTTTCAAAATGATAAGAATTTCGACTAATACACCATGATGGACTACCTAAAACTTTAGCTTGATTGAAATTAGTGACTTCAATAATCAATATATTATCATCTTCTGAAACTATCTTAGCATTATTGGCAATTACTTTTAATTTCACTTTATCCATAGTAAAAGTATTAAGTGTATTTATAAGTAGTTTAATAGCATCATTTAATTCTTTACTTGTTTTAATAGCTGCCATTTTTTTACCAATCATATCTTGTAAAACAGATCTACTGATATTCATATCAAATAAAATTTTTAAAGATTTATAAGTTGTCTTGTTATATAATGGTTTATACTTATTGCTAATAATACTGTTTGCATACTGTTCAAATTTATGTTCTCTAATGATAGCATGCATATCATCATCAAGCTGTTCTAATGTATAAAAAGTTTTCATTTTATTAATCAAATCGTATTTTTTACTTTTCAAAATACCTTCATTCTTAAAATAACTATCAATACAAATATAAATTGATTGATGTGAACATCCATTAATCTTTTTTTCCACAGGATTATTCCAAGAATCATAAATATTTATAAAAGCTTTTTGAATATTAGGGTTCTTTCTCATAATATATCGCAAATTAGCTTTAAAAATAGACATCACCATTTTATCAGTATTGGTATAATCAAAGAAATATGAATAATCTTTTGATCCTTTTAATCGATATGCAATCGACAAATCATCGAATACAATAGCTTTCTCAATAAAAGAATCTATATTGACAGACATCATCAAAATGTTATCAGTAAGAGAATCATCTGTTTTATTTAATATAAATCTATAAGCCATATCATCATTTATTGAAGATAGATTAAGTTTTACAAATAACTTTTTACAAATATTAAATATGGTATTTCTATCTTCTTGTAATTCATCAGCATTGAATAATTTATCAAGAATATTAGTCTTATAATATTCAGAATACTCTGAAATAACGTTTTTCATTAATTCAGTATTAGCTTTAATATCGGCATTAATATCAAAATGAAATCTTTGATTCACAGCATTTAATCTGCGAGAATAATGGTGTATCCCACTATTTAAGTGAACATCTCTTGTAATACTTTCTAACAAATAATCAAAGTCATCCATTTTATCAAGTAAAGAATTTTTTTTATCGTCTAAAAATGAAATCATATTAGAATACTTATTAATAATAGCATTAATAGTTTCAAATTCTTTTTTAACATTAACACTTGAATACGATGCATGTTTTTCAAAAAAATTATATATTGGAGTATAATCTATCCTTAGTGCAAATAAGCAGATAGCCGAAAAGAAATCCTTAATTTCATTAACCTTTTGAAATTGAGTAACAAAATCTTTTACAAGAGGGTTTTTTGAATGATCATAACCTTCATAACTGAAATAATGGTTATTCTTTTTAATATACTTTGAATCTTTTAATTCAAATATTGTCTGATTCATGAAAAGACAAAGTTCTTTCCAACTACTAATATTATGTTTATAAGCAATTTTCTTAAATTCGTTTGAAGGTATATCATAACTATTAAAGCTATTAAAATGCCACTTTTGTTTATGCTTTACAATTTTATCTAATTCATTTAATAATGATTTTTTATCATTGTTCAAAAACATCGTCTATCTCTCCAATTATATTAAAAAAATCAATATGTAACCATCTTAGATAAATCAAACAAGACTTCTTTTTCTTCATCTGAAAGATTTCTAAAATCTTTTTTTCCAACGTCCATATCTCGTCCTAGAACACGATATAAAGAATTAAAATTACTAATATCTACTGCATCTTCAAATACAGTAATCAATTCTTCAAGAGAAATTTTTTCTAACTCATTTCGTTTAGTAAGATAAATTTCATGCTTACCAGAAACTGCTGAAACAATCAATTGAAGCTTAGAAGAATATTGAGCATTAGTCGGAATGCTAATCAAAACACCAGCCTCTGTGCAAGAATTATCTCCTATAAAAGCTCCTAATGTTGAAGAAACTACAAGATTTTTTTTAAGACCTTGAATGTTAATATATTTTAAGGTGTTTTTATTATTAAAACTGGATGAAAACAAACGTTTTTTGCCTTGAGGCATAAAATCCTGCCAATTAGACTCTGGAAAAATATCAAATTCAAAGTATTTTTGCGACTTAAACATTTTATTAAATGCTTTTTCTAAAGCTTTAATAACTGTATTAGGGTATGAATTGTCAAAAGGTAATTCTTTCTCTAAAATAGGTGAAAGATTGTGGTAGTCTTTTTTATCATTAAATGAAATCCAAAAATCAACAAAATTATATTTCCCTCTGATTCTTGCATATTTAGTATAATTAGTAGTATTGCAGAAATATGAACATTTATCTTTTTTAATATCATAGAACTTGCCAGTGTCAAAAAAATTTGAAAATTTTTCACCAATTCTAAGAATAAACGTATTTTTACTTAAAATAGATTCTTTAGACATAATAATCTCCAATAAATGAAGTCTATTATACTAAATATAACCTAAAATGGCAAGAAAATTAAATCGTTGGCACTATTTAATAACAAAAAAATCAGCTCATGCTGATTCTTCTTTTGGTTCAAATGATTTTAAAAGATGCTCTATATTTTTAAGTTCATGTTCTAATTTATCTTTTTTAACTAATAAATTATTTTTAAATATGAGTTCACTTTCACTAAAGTTAACAATTTCCTTATTTTCAAGTAATAACTTATAAAAAGATTCACCATTTCTTTTATGTTCTTCCAAAACTTTAATAGCTTTCAATCCATTATAAATTGGATTAGAAACAGAACTTACCATAATAGCAGAAATAGGTTCTTCACCTTGATTAAATGTATCTGTATATTGTTTACTCCAGTATAATTTCAACAAACCCGCATAAATAGGGAATAAAATTAAACTACTAATCCAAAATAAAATCAAGAGAAAATTAATTATTCCTTTTACAACAAGGTTTTGTCTGTAATAAGAAATATCATTTTTAAAACTTTTGTAAAATTTGTTACTGAACTTGTATTTCAAAAGCTCAAAGCACCAGCCTCCATAGCTTTTATTAACTTTGCTTGAAAATGGAATTTCTTCAAAGGCATTATGAAATATCCAATTGCGGCTCATGACGGTTCTCCACTATTGTTTTCTCTTTAAATAATATAGCAAACAAAAATGAGAATAACAAGCAAAGATTTATCAGATAGTTTGAGATAAATCTTGAATTAACATTATCTACCAAAACAATTTTATAATTCAACAACATTACATTTTTCAATGTATCCGATATAAAATTGCGTTTAACCAAGCTATCTTTATAAGAATAAAAAGCAATATCTACCAATTGATCAATATCACTTTTAAAATAATATGATTTAGACATAATATTCTTCATTCGTTCTTGAGCAGAGATACCAGCAACAGGAACAATATTTTGCTCAATGATGTTATCCAAATCTTTTTTTAGTTGAGTAAAAAACATGACATTAAAAACAACAAACAAAAGTAATATAAATGTCATAAAATAGTATTTTGCATTAATTTTCATATGATTTTCCTTAACAGTACAAGAATAATACAAATAAATAACAAAAAATCAATGATACAAAACAAAAAAGGTGCCAAATGGCACCTTAGTCTTTTACTGGTTTCTCTCCATGGAAGATAAATCTGACTCTATTTTTTACATCCAAGAGTTGACCAACATCTACTTCAACAACTCTACTACGAATGCAAGTACCATCCCCACGGAATTCAACTGGAATGTTAGGATCATCTACACCTACAACAAATTTTTCACTTCGTACAAAAGTACCAAATTTGAAAAAATCTGGATATTCTTCAAAATCAATACCAGCTTCTTTCAGCATTTCAATTTTTTTCTGCCCATTAACTTTTTGCATTTTCTTATGACCAAAAGCTTCATGTGCTGCCATACTGATTGAGTTTTTATAGGCATCCATACTTCTATAAAGCAACATGTTTGAAGCCTCACCAAAATCAGGCATGCTAACACCACGGCAATCGAATGTTGGCAATTTCCTCTCACAAAGGTCAGGCCAAATTTGCATAGCTCCATAAAGGAATCGAGCGGTACAAAGTGATGTAACGTTGCTCAGAATCTTTTGAACACGACCATCAAAGAAAATGTTTTGACGGTTTTCATCAGCATACCAAACAAGACTGATTTCATCTGATTGAGTATAACCCATTACAGCCCCAGTTTCTTTGACAAGATATTTAGTAACATCAATCATAAGCTGAGACATACTTTCATCGTATGGCTTTTTCATACGCTTAGTGAATTTACTAAAACCACGACCATCAAGGCGTACATAGACAGGTTTTGTTTTTGGAAAACGTTTTTTTGTTTCTACGTCTTCATAGCTCTTCATACGTTGAGCCAAAGAAAGTTCTACAAGTGATTGGTCTACCATGATAATTCTCCTTTTGACAGACCAAGCTATTATACAACAAAATAAAAATTAAATCAATAATTAGACATATCTATAACAGCTTTAAATACATCGTTTTCGTCAAATATCAAAGGAATACTTAATGGATAGTTAAATGACCTTTCGTCATACAAATCTATTTTATAAAAATTATTTAAAACAGTTGAAAAAGAATGATTTTTAAAATCTTTAAAACTTTCAAGACTAAACAATTCTATTAGGTCTACATTAATATGGTACATTGTTTGATGGAAAAAAATTAATGAATATGAAAATTCAGATAACTGTTTTTGATAATTTGTATCCATATTAAAATATTCCAAAAATCCATGTTGTCCTCTAATACCGCTTTTAAAATGGACTTCATCCTCTTTAAAAGAAATAAACAATTTCAAAAAATAATTTGGATCAGCAACATGTCCTGTAGAAATAAGTTGGTTTGAAAATAGCAAGTTATGATATGTTTTTGGTAAACTAAAAAGCATTTTACTAATAAAATCAGTCGAATTTTCAGGATTCAAAATAAAAGGAATCTCAAAATTTTCTGTTTCATTAAAAATACAGGCTTTTTCATTCTTTCTATATTTAAAAGAAAGATAAGCAGTATATCCCATTTCAGCAAAACTATAAAAATAGAATAAAGGAATATAGAAATCTGTATCATGATTGTAAACAAAAAGTACACAATAATCATCTACTTGATAATTATCTTTCTGTAAAAAATTATAATAGCTGACATTCATGCCTTCAAATTTTTCTTCCAAAGAATATACATTTTCAATCTTATTCAACCTGTCAAAATTAATATCCTTTCTCGGTTTATCAAAATATTTATTAAAATAGTTTTTAAAGTGTTCAATGTCATTCATATGTCACTCATTTTTTTAATAGTACGAATAGTTTCAAGGTTTTTATCATAATAATCAAAAAGCTCAATATGACTATCAAAAAGCGGTATCAGTTCTTCTGTGACATCTTCTCTTTCCATAAACATTTTTCTAAAAAGCTCTGGAATAGTTTTCAAGTCATCTTTAAGACAATTATTAAAATCTTCAAATTTACCCTTAGCTCCATAATCATTGATATTAGATTTAACATCCAAGTTAAATTCAGATGCTTTTTTTGTAGGTGAAACATCATCAGTATACATATTGATATAATGACCATGATCACCAGTCGAATAGTAAGATTTGATGTCTAAACTAATATTTCGATCAGATTTAATAAAACTATCATAAACTCGTTGAGTATAATTGATAGATTGTTGGCCTTTTTTGTAGAAGATTTTATAAAATTTTGTAAAAATTTCTGATTCTTTTTCACCAAAGAACTCAACATGATTCTCATGATAATATTCAGTTGATTCTCTTGGCATAACAGTCAAAAAGAAATTGCTGTTATATTTACCATTATCAACATAAAAGCGAGATTTATAACCATAAAGCTTTGGAAACTCAACAACTCGGTCATTAACTCGTTTAACATCTGTAACAAAATCTAATTGAAGAGGAATCAACATATTCTTATATTGCACAATAAGTTCAATCAAATATTTTTGACGAAAAACAATATAATTATAGATAAAAATTTGTTCAGGCTTAACATCTGAATATCCGGGGAAGACAGTTGCCATCATCTTTTGAAGAAGTGAATGGTTAACAAAATTTTTATAAAAACAAGCATTTTGTTTTGAAAAATCCAACATATCAGGATACATAATAATGGGCCTCTAAATTAATTCTGGCTATTATACCATATATCAAAGTAAACTATCAATAGTTTATTAAATTAGAAAATAAATCATATTTTAAACAACTTCTGTTGTTGGGAGCCTTAGTTTTACACACCTAACTTTTGATGGATATGAACGATTAACTACTTCTGATGCAAATATTTGATCATGATAACAAATTCCAATACTATCATTCATAAAATGAACAGAATAGATTCGGCCTTCCAACATTGCCGGAGTTAAATGCTGATAACTACCAGCCAAATTACCACCACCTAATGTAGCAAATGACTCCTGCCATACATGCAAGCTGCCATAAGATTTCATGTCAGGATGTGTTTTAAAAAGAGATTGAAGACATTCTTCTGCTGATTCCCATTCCCAATATTTTACATGAACGCTCATAAAATAGACCTCAAAATGTAATAATACTATTATTTAAATATAAAAAAGCCATTCAATATCTTGAACGGCTTAATCTTGATTATAATTCAAACAATCTTATTGGTAACAATAATCCCAACTGATTGCATTTCTTCAACAGCTTGATTTAAAGTCTCAACAGCAATATGACGACAAGCCGCAAGGTTAACTACAACATTAAAACCCGCAGATTTCAATTGAAGAGCAGTATTTTTAACACAATAATCAGTAGCAAGACCACCAACAATAACAGTATCAATACCTTTGCTACGCAACACTTCAATAACACCAGTAGTCATTTTATTCCCAAGGTCATGATAACAAGCACCATATGGATGCATATGTTTTTCTACGCCTTTATAAACCATAAAATCGTATTGTTCTGCTGATGGAAGTTCATCTAAAAATTCAAAACCATCAGTGCCAAGTACACAGTGAGCCTTCCAATGAATATCCATATCTTTAGGATTGCCTTCAACGGGGCTAAATTGAGGATTCTTTTCACTTGCAACCCAAAGAGCATTAGTAGAGTGAACATCTTTAGAACCAACACGGAAACTTGCAAATGTTGATTGACGATTAAGCTCTGCACCAATCAAATTACCTTCTGGAACTGGAAGTTCGTCAGGACAAATAGGGGTGAAACTTTTTTGTGGGTCTACATCAAATGAAGCTGTTTTTTCTTTTGAGGTCACAATTTTATAGGTTTCTTGAATACTCATTTTCTTATTCCTTCTATTGTTTTTACAGCATAATTATAACATTTTAATGCTGCACTGTCTACTAATTTAAACTTTAATCATAGCAATGACTTCAAGTGATTTTTCAAGATCTAACATATATTCATTATAACTTTTATAATCCCCACTCATAATATCCAAAAGCTCTTTTTCTCTAAAAGTAGAAGAAGCAATTAATGGCCAAATACTTGATTCACTTAATGTAGAAACTGTTGAAATACCACCATCAGGATAAATATTAGTACCATCAAAATGAAACACATCCCTACGTCTACCAAAAGAAACTATGGGATTATCACAAGAATGATGATGAGCAATATAAGCATCAAAATGATTGTTAATAATACTTACACTACAACGCATTGTCTTGCCATTCTTAGGATCAATAAATGGATACATATACAGAGTCTCAAAAGCATACTTCAATTTACCTGAAACTTGAATAGGTAAGAGTTCAAGCAATTTTTGATAGTAATTATCAACTTCTTTATGATAGACATTTTTGTTCTTAACCTGAAGCATATGATACATTACATCATTGAAGTCTTTATCTCTTGTATAAATAGTGGATACATAAAAATCAACATTGAAAGAATACTGATTAGCTCCTGAGCCAGATTTAGTTTTCTCATAACGAAATGGAATACGGAAATTATCAAAATTAAAAAATCCTTCAACAGAATAAATATCACCATTCTCTTCAATGAAAGAAGTGTATTCCATCAATGGTCGCTTGAAAAAAAACTCTTTAGCATAAGCACCTAGATCAGTATTTTCATAATCTATAAGTGTAATGTCACCAAAATAGCAATCTTTAATAGTTTTCATAATTACCTCCAATACGCAATTATATCATATCTTGACCATATGTTTCAATTCTTTTAACGTTTCAACGTATTTAAATACTTCAAAAATATTAGAACAATGCTCAAAATTTATTTCACCAATATCAAGAGATTTAAAGAGACTTTTGTAATAAGTTGTATAAATACTCCCACTAATTTTATAAAATATCTTATCTTTTCCATCTATTGTAATCATCAAGATGCTATCAGTTAACGACAGAGATTCACCAGATGAACTTAATGAAATATTTTTAGGATATTCTTTGTAAAAAGACTGCTTAAATGTATAAAAAGAAGAATAATTATTTAAGAAAAGATATTCATTGTAATGAAAATCAATATCAAAATTACTATCCAAATCCTTTAAATATAAGTCATCTATTAATTTAAAAAATACAGGTGAAATAATAGGTTTCAATTTATCCAAGACAATATAGACATCATTACCTGTAAATAGTTGATTATGTCCAGCAATATGTAAAGCAATTTTATTGCCAAATGCCTTGTACGTTAACTCAAGCTTATAACCTGAATCATGATCAAATTTAGCCATAAACGTTATATCAGAATATGTAAATTTCAGCGTGGAATTTTTCTGAATAATTTTTTTAGCACCTATTCGCTCAAGATCTTTTAAAATATATTCTTGTCTCATAATTAATACTCTATAATTTCATTTAAAACAACCGCTTCTTTAAGACTCATGAAGCTATCCCTATCAAAATCTGGATCTGAAAACAATCTAATGGTTCCATCTTTTTGAATTACATTAATTAATGATTCATTGAAATCACGGCCATCATGTAATAAAAAAGTTGGTCCATTTTTATAATTCATGAAAACACCTACAGCCTGATCGGAGTTTTCACTAAAAACAAAATCTAAAGCAATATATTTTGAATCAGTATCAATCGAATATTTTAAAATATGATTGTTATTGGACGTATCGTAACGGTATTGAATTTTATCTGATACACCACTTTGATGTTCTAGATGCTGAAGGGCAGATTCAAAATATTTTAAATTATCTTTATTTTTCATGAATTTTGAAACAAATTTTAGTTTTTGCTCTCTTGTAGCATAGTCATTGGTAAAACTGTTAGAATCCATAACAGTGGAAGCATAAAAATTACATTCAAAAAACTTGGTTTTATTGTATGTACCATAGAAATAAGCAAAATCATTCTCAATAATACAATATCGAATACTTTTTTCATAATAAAGAATAAAAGCTTGTGACTCACTATCAAAATAATCAAACTTATCTGATATCTTCAAGCTCTTTTCAAATGAGTTACCATTAGCTAATGAGCGAATTATTTTATTGGCCTTTCTAGTATTCATTCGACACCTCTACACTTTTCCGTATTATACAAAATTTTACCCAATAAATCAATAAAAATAAATTCATAAAACACTTGAAAGAAGGTATGCATTATGATACTATGAGATGTTCCTCAAATAAAAGAGAAAAGGATTATAAATATGGGTAAGCAAACCAAAAGAAAACAAGACGAAGCCTTTGAACACGAAGATAAGTTCAAGAACGTATTTGCTTTTCATTCTAAAAAAGTAAAAGATACCAGCAGTGCTTATGTAGAAAAGCCTCTGACTGCTGCTTTTTCTGAAAAACATATTCAATCTGCTATCAATGATCCTGAGATGTTTAAATGCTCTCTTAAAGGTAACAACCGTAATCGCAAAATTCTTCTTCTTGCAAAACACATGTTTGCACAATACAAAATTCCAAAAATCCTTGAAAAAGTTTGGGACGAAAAAGAAGGCCGTATGGTAATCGATGAGTCTCGCTTTGCAGAAATGACAAAAGGATGGTTCATTTCAGCAGGTAATGGTGAATCGCTTTACAAAGTTCACCTTAAATCATTTTTCACTAAAAAAGAAGGCCACATTTTTGTAAACTGCCCATTTGATATCAGTATTAAGGAAGCTCTTGTATATGCCGTTGCATTGGCAGAAAGTGGTGATGTTGGTATTTCACTTCGTATCGCTCAGTCAAAAATGAAAGATCGTGATATTAAAACTGAATTCAACCGCCAAATTATTCGCTTCTTCGCTCAAAAAGATAAAACTCCAAACAGCATTAACGAAATCAACGATTTGATTGACTACATCGTTCATGAAAAAAGTGAATCACCTAATTTCAACCTTTTTGGTAATGGCTGGACGCTTCAGTCACTCACTAAACGTATGGTTGATTGGCACTATGCTCTTCGTCGTAAAAAGGCAATGGGTAATTACGAATGGGAAGGTCATGCTGTTGATGGTTACACTGATACCTATATTGGCCCAAACCAAGAAATTCATGAATGGTCTATCCACCAGATTAAAAACAGTAAAGAACTTCATGAAGAAGGCACCAAACAACACCATTGTGTATCCAGCTACAGACATAGCTGTGTAAATGGTAACGTGTCTATCTGGTCTTTGCGTCTTGATGGAAAAAGAAAAGTAACAATTGAATTGAAAAATAGTGGTGCAATCGTGCAAGCCCGTGGTTATGCAAACCGTAAAACTACTGGCCAAGAAGATAGCATCATTCAGAAATGGGCTAAACTCAACAATCTTTACTGCAGCTACAAATATTAAAAAATAGATTTTTATTGACAAAATTACTCTATATGTGATATAGAAACTTCTCTTTTGGAGAATTTTCATGAAAAAATATAGAGTTAATTACATTGAAAGTGAAAGTGGTTGGGGATCTAACAGTTGGAATACAGATTATGATACTGAACAAGAAGCTATCAAAATGGTTGAAGACACAAATAAAAAATATTGTTCATCCCCAAACACACCAAGTTATTATATAAAAGCTACTTATATGGGAGAAGTTAAAGTATGAATCATGAATATGTACTAACAGTAGGAGATTGGTCTTGTGATGGTCACAGTTTTTATCATGGGTATCTATTAAAATCAAACAAGTCTAAAGACGAACTTGTAAGTGCATATAGAGAATCAGTAATTGCTTCAAATATTGTATTTCATAATAATGATGATAGCAAATATCATAAATTTTATGTAGATTACAAAACTGATGAAACTGTTGATGATGAAGATATCGTGATGATGGAAAATTATGGGGTCAATATCAAAGCCTATCTTGAAGAGTCATCTTATGGCGGGTATATGTTTGAAACACCAGAGGCTTTTGCAAACGTATTTATGGAATTCATAAAAAAACAATTGCCAGATTTAAAGTATGAAATAATTGATAAAACATCAGAAGAATTAAACGGTGTTGAAATCTTTAATGGTTGGTGGACCGAATTCAATGTGGGTATTGGATATGGTGTCTATACAGGAGATAATCATCACGAAGATGATCATGGTGACCATGAAGAAGACGAAGAGTATGAAGATGAAGATGAAGAAAATGATTAATTAAGAAACTGTTTTGCTAAGAGTAACATTATTATTAATAGGAGAAAAAAATGAAAAAAGTTATTGGATTTTGTATGGCTGCATTAATGGCTACGGTATTAACTGCACATGCTGAAACATTTGAAAAAGTTGATTTACCAGCAGAAAGAACAAGCGTTGATTATGCAGGACCGATTAAAGATGTAACAAAAGTTATTGAAGGACATAAATGGTTGGGTCAAACCCAATATATGAATGGTGGAGTTGAATTTGAAGCATACGACAACCCACAATTCGGAAAAACAGATGCACCAGTTGGAAGTTTAGTGATGATTAAAGCTACTTTTTATACCTATGAAAAAGTAAGTAAAGAATCAATCATGGCAGTTCGACAAAGTGAGATAAAAGGATTTGTTGAACTATATGACTATGAAAATCCAGAACTACAATTGCATGTAAGAATTGTTAATGATAACGAATTCCAAGCATTCAATAGTGTCTATGATTATAAGAAACCACATAAACTATTCACTTATAAAACAGTAGAACAATTTAATAAAAGTCCTTATGGTGAGAGGATAAAATCTGCCAGTGAAAGTGGTATGATATTCTAATAAAAAAAAGACTATTTCGATAGTCTTTTTTATACTCCGTACATGTGAACTAAATCTTTTAAATAAACATCTTCAATTTCAATAAACTCATCAATATTAGAGACAAAAGTTTTTAAAACACCAAATCTTTCTATAATAAAATTTCGCTTATTAGAAATAGAATTTTTAGATATACTATCAAGTCTTATATAACCACTATTTATAGAAAAATGACAACTATTACCACTCTCTGATATAATTTTAAATCCATGTTGTGTTAAAACAATTCGATTTTTTGTATGAGAAAATGTGCCAATATATTTATTAGCTAAACAATTTTCACGATATTTAATCTGATGTATTACTTTTGCATGTATAGCTTTATCTAAAATTTTATTCTTATAAGTATTTTTGTAGCTATAAAAACACTTATAATCAACATCATCATCTATTTTTAACATAAAATCATAAAATCCGAGATTTAAAATATCATACAAATTGAAATCAGAATTCATAAAACAATAAATAAAATCAGATGTGAATGGATAAGTCCTTCTATCAGCCATAGCAGATATCTTTGTTTCTTCATTTATTTTTATCATACATGCTAACTCTAAAAATACTCTATATTTTCTTATAGAATCATATTTATTTTTTATATGATTGTTGTATTCTAATTCTATGTCTGGCATAATTAATCCCCATTTAAAACATTGAATATTATCTCATATTTTTCAATATAATTCAAATTAAATCCATAAGTGTCTAACCAAAATAATTCATCTTTATCAATAAATTTTTTATGGTCTTTCTTTCTTAAATATGTTTCATAAGCTCTTTTTTGGTTTTCTTTTATTTTAATGAAATCAGAATTAGTTAATTGTGTTCCTTCAAAAATACTTTCAGTAATTAATTTTTTCAAAATATAACCTTGTTTATTATTTCCTACTTTAATTCCATTGTTCAAAAGTAATAGACAAGTATCTTCTAATATTTGAAGTCTCGTTTTTGTTTGCAATGAATCAGTAACTTCTAATAAACGTTCAAGACCGAATCCAACATCAATACAAGTTCCCATCGTATTAACTATGTTACCTATTTCAACATCATTTTTATAAAATTCAGTACAATAACCACCAATATTTCCATCACTCCAGATGCATTCGTGATCTAATCGTATTTCAAGCCCATATTCATCATATAAATGTTTCCATTCTTCAAATTTATCAGGATGAATAGTTACATAATCTGGAGTAATATTAATTTTTTGTAAAAAACTATACATAAAGTCTATCGTTTTCTTTAAAGACCATTCTCTGAATGAAAAAATGCCTATCATCTCAAAAGATAAAAAATGAGTGCCATCACCAATTTCTTCAAGATCATTAATTCTCAAACATTGCTGAATATTAGTAAATGTATTTGTATAGTTTAAATCGTCATAAAGAGATTTGTATTGTTGCATACCAGAAGTGGTAAATAGAGTGGATGAATCAGGACTGATAACAGATGAGTTGATGTGAAAATCTAAACCATGCTCAATTGAGTGATTTTGATATGTGTTGATAATTAGATTGCGTTTAGCTGTGACATAGCTTCCTCCTATATTTTTCAAAGTTGTCATTTAAATAATAGTTTTTATTTTAAGATTTGTCAAGGTTTTTATTAAATGTTAAAATATAAAAAACAAATAAGAATTTTATGTACTACAAAAGAGATAGTTATTCAGAGGAACGATCTTCAAAAGATTTTGAATCAAAGTATTCCAATGAATTTGTTGTTGCATTATATGAGAAATATAAAAAATATTATGGTGAAAGAGCACAATTAGGTTTCTTAGATATAAAAGACAACAAATCAGAACAGATAGCAAGAGAATTAGTAGTTGTTTTAAAAGTGAATGACAATAAAGTTTTCAAAATAGAACAATACAATAAGTTAGGAACATTCAATAGTTTGGAAGAAAAAAGTTATACAAAAACCATCAGTAACTTTGAAGTGATAGACGTTAAAGATATCGAAAATAAATTAAATAACTTTTCATTTGAATACTACAATAAAGCAAAACAAGAACTTGAAAACTATTTCAATGTAGTTGCTAATGGAAATATTAAAGATAAATATGGCGAGATATATAGTTATCATATTATAGAAAACGCAGATAATACAATTGGAGACAATGTTGTAGTTGATAAGATTATCATATCTAAAGATAACGAAGAAGTTGGTTATGTGAAGATAAAGTACACTAATTTAACTATTGATGAAGATTGTAGTAAAATACCTTATTCATTACTTGATAAAAAAAATATTACAAATGAAGATAAGAAATTTTATTTAAGTAGACAAAAAATAGAATTTAATGAAGACAACATAGATATACTTTTTAATCTGTTAAAAACAGAAACAAAAGAAAATCTCAAAAAATACAAACAAGATCAGACAAACAAAATTTTTGATAATATTGCAACTGTTGACTATTCAAGAGTATATGATGGATACCAAGGGAAAGGCTTAGGTAAAGAAATGTATGTGACAATAGCTAAACATTTAAACAACAAAGGAATTAAATTCAGAAGTTCATCACTACGTTCAGATTCAGCAAAAGGGTTATGGTCAAAATTAAAAAGAGAAAATCCTGAACTCGTTCAGGAAGAAATCATCAATAAAGAGACATTTATGGTCATAAATACTATACAACAACCTAAATTAGTAAAAAAAATAAAAAATAAGATTTGAAAAATAATAATGCAATGTGTATTATTATACGAAAAGGTGAGAAATTATGGACGAAACTTTAACAAATGACTTGAAAAAAAGCACCCAAAAAATTGTAGATAAGCCAATACAATCAGAAATGAGTGGTCAACAAGAAGGATCAGGAATGATGTTTTTAATGTACGCATTCTTATATATTCTTTTCTTTTCAATGCTATTTCAATAAGGAGCAAATAATGGGTCAAACATTATGTTGTATATGTGGTGCAAAAAATACAACGAAAAGAGTTACACGATATAATAGATTGCCTGATACATCAATAATATACAAAACATTTGGTGTAACATGCTCTGAGTGTAGATCAGTTTCAGCAGGGCCTTTAGAAATGCGAATGAATAAACTACAAATATTATTTGCATTTGCAAGAAGTAAAGCAGAAAAAGAAATAAAAGCCTAAGCCTTTATTTCTGTTCATCAATCCAACTAAAGAATGCTTTAATAGAACATGGCGATTCGATATGAGCATTGTTAACCAATATACCTTGGCTTCCAATGAATTTTATCTTATTGATGTTTTGACTATGATCATCTACTAACATAACTTCCATAGGATGAATTTCACCAATCTCTTGTTCATACCAATCAATTACATGCTGGAAAGCTTCCAATCTAGGTTTAACTTTGCCTATTTCAAAAGAGTAAAAACATTTATCTACATAAGGTGCAAGATATTGTTCAATTGGTTCTGCATATTCTTCTGATAAGTTAGAAAGTATAACAACAGTATATTTTTCTCTTAATTTAGTCAATTTTTCTGGCAAATCATCTAATATAGGAAAAATGTTATTCATTTCTATTTTCAGTTCAAGATCTAAATCTTTTTTATGTTTATCAAAATCTTTCTGAAGCATAGTTATCGGTCTTATAGTAGACCAATCAACAGATTTCTCTGTCATTAATTTTTCTCTTAATGCTTTTGGTTCCAATCCAATATTTGCTAAAAACTTAGTATGTGGATTACTTTTAGGCCCATGTAATAACGTACCATAGCAATCAAATATTATTAATTTCTTTTTCATAATTAATACTCCATTTATAATAATTATAACGAATTTTGCTTTAAAATCAAATTATTTATTTTTTAACATAGATGTTTATTTTTGTCGTAAAGTATAGTAAAATATGAAAATTATTAATATGGGGTAAACAAATGAAACGATATTTCCCTCTGGATAAACCAGACATTACCATTAATGATAGCAATACTGATTTTGCTTATAGCTATAGTTCAAAAACAGAAATTCCAAAATCACCACATCCGGGGTCTTTTGGATATGTAAGAAAAAACCATATTCATGAAGGTGTTGATCTTTATGCTAATGATGGTGATAACGTATATGCTATTGAAGATGGAACAGTGACAGCAATTATTCCATTTACTGGTGAAATAGCAGACTCGCCTTGGTGGAACAACACCTACTCAATTTTAATCAACCATAAAACGTGTGCTTTAAATTATGGAGAGTTAATTCCATCAAAAGATCTCAAAGTTGGAGATACTGTTAATGCTGGTGATATTATTGGACAGATAAGAACTGTTCTGAAAAAGGATAAAGGTCGCCCGATGAGCATGTTACATATTGAAATGTATAAATTAGGAACTCAAGAACCTATTAAAGAGTGGTCTTTAAACACTGAAAAACCTGAACAACTTATTGACCCAACTGATTTATTGATAGAAATAGCAATCTATAGAGGATAAACAGAAAATTATAAAGAAAAATTAAAACAAAAAGCCACCTTAGTGGCTTAATTATAACGATTATATTTTAATGTCATATATTCAAACGAAAAATTCAATTCAAATTTAGATTTAAAATATTCAATAAATGATTGAACGTCAGGAATTTTATAAAATTCATCCATCATTTCTGGAATATTTTGTGGAATGCTGAACGCAAATTGATCATAGTATTCACTACTATCATATGTAACAATTTTATCTGAAAACATAAAATAAGATTTGCAATAATAGAACTTTGAATCTTCATAGCAACTAGAGAATACATCACCATAACCATCTTTTTTATATTCATCTGATTCCGCTGGATTAAAATAATCATAATATTTTTTATCAATGAAAACAATTTCAGATTTACATAGATTGCAAAAAGTAGTATTTGTTTCCTTTGTATAATCCATACAGTGTTCATTACCACAAGCTTTGACCTTTTTTACCAGTTTTAGCATTTTTTTCTCAATTTTTAAAACTGGCCCTGTATAAAAACAGATATCTGTGCTCATAGATTCTCCTAATTTAGTAACCAATAATAGCAAAAAACCACCAATTAATCAATTGATTTTTTTGCATAAGTAGCGTATACTTGCCAAATCAATAAGGAGTGTTTTATGTTCGATAAAAATATTTTTGTAATTAATGCAAATGACAAAGCCATCTTTGACAAAGAGCTTGCACATGTAAAAGAATGGTCATATGAATTTGTCAAAAACAACAAAGGGATTACTTACAAAGAATCAGCAGACGCCTTTAAAGAAAAGTTTGCTATTATTGAAGACTTGTTTACAAAATATGGTTATCTATCAAATGTTCAGAAGACAGATCAAGTCATTGATTTTTATCAATATATGATTCAAGAATACAACGATTTTAATGGTCCATTTTCACAAGATAAAGATAATTTTGAATTTGTAAAATCATTGGTTATTAGTAATGACGAAGAACGTTACATTTGGGAAAAAGAAATTGAAGGATTCACTGACTCTGGTCTAAATCTTTCACCAGAAAACCAAACCAAACTAAACGAACTAAGACAAGAACTTAGTAAAAAATCAATGGATTTTGGTAAAAACTTAATTGAATCAAAAAAAGAATGGAAATATGTTCTTACTGATGATGTTAAATCCACCCTAAGTAAAGAAGATTTTGAATACTTTGAATCAGTTGATGGTCAATTGGTACTAAAATATAATGCTAACACACTTGGAGATATTGCAGTAAAGAGCAAATCAGAAGCATTGCGTAAAATTGTATTTGAGTCACATGATTATCCAGCATCACCACAATCTAATTACGACAATACTGCTGTCACAAAAGATATTCTTCGTCTGAAACAAGAAATTGCAAAATTACTTGGTTATAAGAACTATGCTGATAAAGTGTTGACTGACCGCATGGCTTCAAATTATGAAACTGTTTCATCTTTCTTAGAAAAAATGAAAGACAAAATGAAACCTTTGGCAAAAATTGAATATGAAGCTTTAGATTCATTCATGAAAAATGAATATGGTCTTGTTGATGTTCCAAAATGGAATCGTGCATTTTATGCGAACTTGAAAAAAGAAAAAGAACTCAACTATACCTTCAATATGGAGCGTCCATATTTCCCTAAAGACAGAGTATATGATGGTGTATTTAATCTTGTAGAAGAACTTTTTGGATTTAATTTTGTAAAAGATGATGACGCATTCGTACTTCCATATGAAGATACTGACTGTTTCCGTGTTTATGAAAATGGTGTATTGAAAGCTTATCTAATTGTAGATATGTATGAACGTGAATTGAAAAGTTCAGGTGCTTGGGTATCTGGTATGAGTGGAGTTACACAAACTGATGTAGGTTTGGTAAGTCTATGCTGCAACATTAATAAAAAAGATGTTGGTATGGATATTGATGAAATCAATACATTCCTTCACGAAATGGGACATGCTGTTCATCACTTCAGCTCAAAAGTGCAATATACAAGTGTTGCTGGTACTAGTGGTGTTGCTCGTGATGCTGTAGAAATTCCAAGTCAAATGCTTGAACAATACGCATATAATGAAGATTTTTTGAAAAAGATTTCATATAATGTAGAAGATGGTTCTAAAATTCCACAAGCAATGCTTGAATCTATCAAAGCTTCAAAAAATTATAACATTGCAAGCCTGTATGCAAGACAAATTGTTTTTGCTACTTATGATTTAAACATCTTCAATGAGTTTAATGGAGATTTATTTGAATACTACAAAGAAGTCGCAGATGGAGTTCTTCCAGTAAAAAGAGAAAACTACGATAACTTCCCAAATACATTTAGTCACATCTTTGCCGGTGGATACAGTGCTGGTTATTATGGATACATGTGGGCTGATATTTACTCTATTGATGCTTATCTGCACATTCTCGAAAATGAACAACAACATGCACAGAAATTTAAAAATGAATTTCTTGCAAAAGGTGGTAGTGGTAAAGCTCTGGAATTCTATGAGAACTTCCGTGGTGAAGCCGTAAACGTAGATAATTTCTTAAAATATTATGGAATCTAAATGTTAAAAGAACATGATGCAATATTAAGGGATGTTTTCATAAATCCCGATATATCAAACTATGTACAATACTTGAGGTCTGAGGACTTCAAGTTTTATCGTACCTATCAAGAAGCAAAAGGCATTATTACTATTAACCATTTGCCATCATGGACAATAAAACCTAAATATAAAATAATTGATTACGAAGTTAATGCTGACTATATTAAAAACATAAGACTTATAAGGAAACTTGAATATTTTCTTGAATCTGAACCTTTCCAGATATTATCAATTGGTGAAAAATTTCAATTAATTAACGAATCTTATTTGGAATTTAATAAAAATACATTAACTGTTATATATAGAGAAATATATAGTTTAAATTCAATTGTTGAAAACACCAAACATCCAGATTATTATACAGTTAATACAGATGATGAAATATTTCATAAAGATCTAAATAGATTACTGTCATCAAGATATACAGATGAATACCTTGATAAAGACTTTATTGATCTATCTGAAAAAGAAATAGATGCATTAATTATGTACTGGAGATAAAATGAATGGTTATGAACTATTGATAAATACAGCACTTATAAAAGATTTGAGGCATATCTCAATCGATTTATTAAAACATCTGTACTATATCAAAAATTCAAATGAAAAAGATGTCTTAAAAAGCATCTTTGATAACCGTTTGTCTTTAAATTGCATGTGGAAATTCTTTTCATTGATTGGAGCTAAACCAGAAGCCGTTGTTTTTGAAATTGATTATGAATACATGGAAAGTACACCAAAAATATTCCACATAGAATATTATCCAGAAGCAAAATGGTATTTAAATATTCCTATAAATTTTGTGGATAGGTCATTTTATAATAATCATACAATCCTTAGTTTCTCAGAAGATGATAATAATTTAATTCAAAAGGTAAAAAGTTTTATAGAAAGTATAAAATGTAAAGATTTTGAATTATACATCTCCTATAAATTGATTTATGAGAAAACCCAAACAGATAATCTAAATGGCATTTATGAATGGATATTTACTTATCGTGACTCTCTTGGTCATTTTAGAAAGTATACAGTCAGCAGTCATGACAAAGACGATTTCTTAGAATTTATAGATATAAAATTAATGGATAAGTATCCTATTAATATATTTTCTAATAGTTTTTACAAACTTACAGATGATGAAATTACATTATTAGAGTGTTATTGTATATGAACGAAAACGTTATTAAACATCTATTAAATAAAATATTGTTACCCAATTGTCGTGGAACATTAGATGAACTATCCAATATATACAATCAGCCTCAAATAAAAAATCCTAAAGACACAACAATATATGACGGATTAATATTATCAGATGATTTTTCAACAGGAATCGATTTATTTATTGTTAATGAGTTCAAAAGAAATCTATATTTAAATTTGAGAACGGAAAGTATAGGTAAAGCTACTAAAATTAAAATTGGAAAATTAGGTTTAAATAGATATATATTCAATAATACTGAACATGATTTCAAATATTTGACAAATTCCAATTATGAATATTTAAACAAAATAGAAGAAACCTTTGATTTTGATATGGAAGAAAAAGGATTTGTATTTAACGAAATTATTTTAAAAAATGATAGTTATCTATTGTTTGATAATGAAACTTTTCAAACAAAATACTGTCACAAATATTCAGTATATCATAATGCAGGAATTGGAAATGATATTTTTATAAGAGATTCATCATCTCAAGGGTTTAAATCTCTTTTAGATTTAACTATAAGTGAATTGTATACTCTTAACTTATTTGGAAAAAGGTTTTCTAAACTTACAAAAAAAGAATTATCTATTTTAAAAATGTACTTGATTTGATAGTTGTAAATAATAGTGTAAAATACATTCATTAAACGAGGTTAAAATGAATAAATTTAAAAAGATGAAAAAGAATATATCAGGAAGAGATTTTATCACAGGTGATATACATGGAACTTTTGATATGTTAATGAAAAAACTTGAAGCTGTCAATTTTAATCCTTTAGTTGACCGTCTAATATCAGTTGGAGATATCATTAATAAAGGTAATGATTCAGATTCTGCAATAGGATTGCTGTATCAAGAATGGTTTCATCCAGTATTAGGAAACCATGAATGGATGATGGTCGAATGGTTTGATTATGGAAATTATGCAAGCACATTAAGAAAATATGGTGGGCAATGGTTTTTGAGGAAAGAACGTGAAGAACAATCCATCATTATTGATAAAATAAAAGAAATACCTATAGCAATTGAATTAGAAGTTGGTGATATTACTGTAGGGGTTGTGCATGCAGAAGTTCCTTACGATAATTGGAAAACATTTATTAAAGAATTAAATGAAAAAAATCCTGAAAATATGATTTCTGAAGCTGTCTGGTCAAGAACTAAAATAGATACAATGGATAAAACAAAAGTTAAAGGTATTAAAGAAGTTTATGTTGGTCATACAATTATAGAGAACCCTATTAAATTAGGAAATGTAAATTATATTGATACAGGTGCCTTTTATTATGGAAATATGACATTAATAGATTTAACAGAAAGATATAAATGACTTGTAAAAAATAAGAGTTCGAGTAGATTCACATTAAAAAAATCAATTAATTAGTATTTATACATGTCATACAATTCTAATTGTTGCTTTAAGGTTTCTATATTGAATTCTTTTTGTGGTCCAAAAAAATATGGAACGTATTCAAAAAAATCATTGTATTCTTTTTGACTTGAATTAATGAGCCTATAAAGTAATATAAATTCATCGTCATTTAATATATAAGATGGTAAATCAACCTTTTCAACAAGTTTAGTAAGTTTAAATTCTCTTGTTGCAGTAATATTAACATGGATACCATCGTTTTTCTTATCAAAAACAAAAGTAGTTTTTTGAGAACTAATATAATATAAAACAACTGGTTCTTGATTTCCTTCATGCCCAATAACATAATAAGTGTTTCCCAAATTATAATTTGCGAATTTTAACATAGGAATGCTTGTAAATATGTGTGGACCACTATCAAGATCATTAAATGTAATTAAAATTCTATCAGGCTTAAAATAGAATTCGTTAGATGCTCCAAATTTATTATTTTTAAAGTTATCCCTAATAAGTAAATCAGGAGAAATACAAGAATGAGTTTTTAATGCTTCAATAATTTTTGAAATTTGATAAAGTTGATGGTCAGTAGTCATATATTTTCCTTTATTAAACAAAAAGCCTCATGAAGAGGCTTTTTTGTATCCTCTAAAAGTTAAACTAATCCTCGGGCCACAAGGTTTGTCATTTTTAGGGATCTTGTGTAAGTGTGTATTCTGCATTCCAGCAGGCATAATACAAGCACTACCATTTTCCAATATTACAAAATCTGGTTTCTTACCAGCTTTGCTTACAACTACATCAACAGTCTTATCCTTCCTTGCATCAGGTCTTTCTTTGAAGAATATTTCTCTAACAGCACCTAAACTAACAGTAACAATCGGTCTATCAGGGTCCATTTCTGGACTATCATCAGCGTGCCAACCAATGTGTTCAGATGCATCTTCATACAAATTCAAAAAACAAACATCTAAAACAACACCTAATTCTTTTTCCAATGCTGATCTGATAGCTAAAATATCATCAGTATAAGGACTTCTGAAATATGTGTCAGCATATTCTGACCTACCATAACTATAAGGAACATCATTATCATTACAGTAATATTCTTTTCTTGGTTTTGAACTGTATCTTTTCCAATCTAACTCATTGTACAACCTATTAAATACTTCATCTGGATTTTTCACAAAATCCTTAATTAAAATTGCTTTCATTTTATTAATCCTCTAAACGAAAAAAGAGATCCGCAGATCTCTTGTGTACGATCTGTTTGTTTAATTTTAGAAACGGTTTACTTCTAGAGTTTCAAGTTCTCTAAAGTTTACGTTTTCAAGATGTAGTGAATTTCGTTGTCGTAGAATTAACATAATCCTGTCCTCTTAATTCTTGCTATAATACCAAAATTTTAAAAATTAGTCAACTGTTTTGCCGTTTATAGAAAGTTAATGTATAATAATATAATAAACATTGAAAACCAAAATGTACCTAAAAGAAATAGTTAGAAATTATACTAGAAATGAAATGCCAGTATATAGTAACGAAACATATAATGAAATGCTTGCTCATTGGCCAAATGAAGAAGACATAACCATTTACCGTGGAATGAATTTCAATACAAAAGAAGATTATGAAAATTTTTTAAAAGATTACAAAGAAAAAGGTGGATTCATTAGTGATTATGCTGCTGGATTTACTGACAGTTATAAAACAGCTACTGATTTTGCAACATCACCAAAGACCTATTTCCCAACAATGGAGATTGTCATACAAGAAGAGAAAAGAAGAACCCTTGGTGACGATATGACTGGATATTGTGGTGTTATCCTAGCAGTTCAAGTACCTGCTGGAACTGCTGTTGATTTAAATATATCTGGAGAAGCTATTGAAAGTGAATTTCTACTTGTTCCTAATCAACTATATAAATGCAAAATTGAAAAAGTTAAAAGTTTAAATGAATTGGTAAACAGTCGTGGTTTTAATATTAACGAGTACATTAAAGAAAAAGGCAATATAGCAGATAACACTTCAAAATTTATAATAATGAATAAATCAAGAAGTTTAAACAATGAATCTAAAAATATACTTATAGAGAGAGATTTAAACGAATTCATTAATAATAAAAAAACTTTTGAAAACGAAAATGTATTGTCAAATACAAATTATCTTACTGCCATATTAAAAAATCATGGCAGATTTGGAGAAGAAGATTTGAGAATACAATTCTTCGCTCCTAATTTAAAATATTTTGAATTAAATAATTTAATGACACCAGAAAAACAAGTCGTGTTTAAATATATAGCAAATGAAATTATACAAGATGCTATCAAGATTCACCTTGAGTATAGAGATAAATATGAAATTGATTACAGTGCTATAAAAGCAGTAACACCTTTTGCCTCAAAAGATTCGGTTGAATTATATCAAAGAGCAATAGCCTACAATAAAAAAGAAACATACGAAAATATCAATGATACATTAAGAGATGTATTCAAAGATAAATCAATAAGCCAAAAAGATAAAAATAAACTTATTGATAAAGAAATGGATCGTATGAAAAGTTTGATAAACGGAATTATTGAATCAGCACCAGATTCAAAGACTGATTTGCAAATAGAAAAAAGAGATAATAAAAATAGGCGTAGAAAAATATTAGGTAAATAAGCCGCCTTAGTTTCTATTAAAAAAATCTATTAGTAGTATTCTTATAATTAATTTCCATTGAATCAGAACAAGAGGTATAACTATTATACCAAATTCTCAAAAGGAGATAATTTATGAAGAAAACGATGACTTTTGCAATGTTACACTTTACTGTCGCATTCACAGTCGCCTATTTATTAACTGGAAGTTTTTTAATTGGTGGATTGATGGCTTTAGTAGAACCAGCTATTAATACTGTAGCTTTCTATTTTCACGAATTAGTATGGAAAAAAATAGAAGCTAAAAAATTGACAGATAACTATATGAATAGTGTACCTGTCAAGCTGTCATAATTAAACTATAAACTCCTATACAATAGGAGTTTTTTTATGATTTAACAATTTCTAAATATACTTGATTATTGTTAGGAACATCATAGAATGAGCGTACAACATATTCCCCCGGCTCAACATCAATAATGATAGATTCTTTAACAATACTATCATAATCAACATCTTGTTCAATTGATAATTTCTTCATCAACTCTGCATCAATAGCACAGACGGCCCACAAATCAGTTACAATACGACCTAATTTAACTTCTGTATCAAGATAGTTTTTAATATAATTAGGATCATTGTCTTCATCATATTCAACATCATCATTGTCATCATAATTATCTTGGGGTGAATAAATTAAATCTTTTTTTACTGTAATTTTTTTTGATACACCATCCTGAAAAACAAATGGGGAACAATTATCCAGAGTTACATAGACCAAGCCAAGAGTATTCCAGAATTCTTGATTATAGTATCTACCGAGTTCACTACAAATGCTGTTATAATAACCAGATTTGTCAATAATGTATTTATCTAACAAATCTAAACTTGTTTCTCTGGAAAATAATTTTCTCAAATCATTAGCCATAACAAGCTTACCTGATGGAATGCTTATTTTGAATGAATATTCACCAAGACCATCTTTATGGGTACAAGGTTGATGACTTGCAAATTTAGAAACACGAGATTTACTATCCATAATATTCGTGAATTCACCATTATGATAATAAGATCGTGTATTAACACCACAAACTGAACAGTTATGTTCTACTGGAAAATAAGGAGAAGTAAGCGTATCTTTAAATAAATCCAAAATTTTATCACGAACAGAATGATCGGAGTCGTTTGAAAGCTCAGTTTTTTGTTCAAGAATAGGAATAAATAGATCATGAGTGATAATAAATTTGATTTGATCAAGATATCGTTCAGTAAGATATTCATATTCAAATGTGGCTTTGATTTCCTTTATAGTCTTTCCATCATACATTGAACGATTATGACCTTGAAGATTTACTTTTGTATTCAAAATGAGTTCTTCAAAATACAATTTAAAAATCTCTTCCTCTTGAACTTTTAATTTATAGTTTTTTTTAGCTGACTCATAATCCACATCAATCATAAGAGCAGATGCCTTCTCAAAGATTTCAACATAATTTAGATTTTGCATAGGTTAGCTCCATAAAAGAATGACCAATTATAGCATAAAATACTAAAACAGTAAACTAAAAAGACCCGAAGGTCTTTTAAGGTTTAAACTTTTTAGGTTTTGTCATGACAAGAGTGCTGCTTACAATCTTATTGAGAGAATTTAATAATTCATCATGAACATTTAACCATTTATGATGTTGTTTAGAAATGTCTTCCTTATTAACAAATTTCCTATCAGTACATTCAAAATTCGCAACAAATGGAAGCATTGTAAAATTGTCTACAGCATAAAATAACTGATAGCCAACTTTTGGATAACCAAGAGCTTCTGCTTTCGGGTTGTCACGATTATCAACCTGAATAGCTCCAATCAACTTCATACTTTTAATTTCAATACAACCTTCTTCCATACCTTCACGAATCATAGCAGATTCTGCTGTCTCTCCTTTTTCAATATGGCCACCAATGATATCAAGACCTCGTGGGTTAATAGTAAATAAAATTTCGTCATTTTTGACAGGGAAACAATGAACTGAACTTGGAATTGGGTTTTCTAATTTTAAATAATCTTCTGGAGTCAACATTTTCAAATAGACAACATTGTCACCATAGTAAGTTTTTTCTTCTTGCATAAGATCTCCTTTTTTTTAATTATAACACAAAAAACAAAAAAATAACACTGTTAAAGCATACTGAATAAACACTTAAAATAAGATAGATATTTTTTCAAAAACACATTGACAATAAAATTATAATATACTAATATTGTATTAATTCCTGACAACCACAAGTCTTTAAAAAGAGGCAAAAACAATTGATCAGGAGATTCAAAATGAAAAAGAATACCGTAATTCATGTAGCTTATATTTCAAATAAAGAACAACGCATAACTGTGTTTTCTAAAAACAAAAATGTACTCTTTCATTACCTTGGCGATATTCAAAAAGAAAATCCTTTTACTGCCGAGAAATATCAAATCTATAAAGATGAAATCGTTATTAAATCTAAATTAATGAATGATATTCATGCTGCTATTGAAAAATTTGACAAAAATGAACTTTTCATATTAAGAGAAGTTAGCTCAGAAAAAGAATTATTTACGTGGATAAAAATTAAAGGTGGGAGCTTCACATCTACCAATAGATGCGATCAATTTTTGGTTGAAAATAATCTTTTGAATGATTGGATAGATGGAAAAATAAAAATTGAAGTTTATCATTCATATGAAGAAAGATCAAAAGAATTTGGATATCGTTCAAAATTCAATAAAGAAATTCTCAATCTGACAAATAGTAAAATATGGGAGTTACATAAATTATTCAATGGTATAATTAATACTAAATATGGTGATTTTTCTAAATATAGTTATACAAAAGAATGCAGAATATCTAAAATTATAACTGATTCCAAAACATATGTATTAAATGATGATTGGGTTAAAAAGATAAGCAGTACAACACCAAGCATAAGATAAAAGACCTACTGGTCTTTTATTTTTGTTTTAAATATATTAAGTGTATTTTTATCTGGTATTGAAAAAACAACTTGTCCAGTGTATAAAAATTTATTGATAACTTCATTATAAATGTCAGCTACAATAGAAGGATCTAAACCAAACACGCCACATCCCCAAGCACCAACAATTAAAGATTCATAGTTTTCTTTTTCTGCAAAAGCAAATAAAGCACTAAGACGTTGTTTATACGTTTGATATATAACATCCAGTGTAATTACTGAATTATTATTTATCATTCCTTTTAAATTAGGAGCCGCAATACCAATGAGAGATACATTTTTTGGTGATATATTAATTCCATATTCGTCAAGTAACAAATAACCAGATTTAACATATAAAGCATATGATGAGTACATTAAATCAGAATGTTTGATTAAATAAAAAGGATTGTCTTTAACTTGAAAATACCATGTAGTTGTACGAGCAATATCTTCTTCTTGAGCAATAGAACCTCTCAATACACCACCGCCCGGATTTTTTGCAGAAGAAAATACTAATGCAATTGAATTTGTGTATGTATTAATTGCTTGTGTTGTGCCTGAATTAACAAAAGTAATATGACATTTTGAAGATTTAGATATTAAAGGAATTTCATCAAGATTTAAGATTTGACTATCTTGTAAAGGTAAATTTAATTGGCTGAAATGCAATTTCAGCCTTTCAAACTGTTTTATGTTTTTTTCTTTATTTTGACTCATTCAAAACAAGACCATTAGTTTCAATACCATATGAAGGAAGTTCTGCTAAACCAACAGTACCATCTTCAATCAAAGACACTAAACAATCCCAGTTTCGAATACCTTCATTTACTGTTTCATGAGAACGTACATATTCTTCTCGCTGAGAGCTAATCGCATTTAAGATCATTGCACCAATTTTTCTTTTGTTACTTTTTTCAAGATCCTTTTTCAAACGAGCTTCAATTTCATCAGCCTCAACGAAAAATTCTTGTTCAGCTTTAATCATTCGACTATGAACAGTAATAATTGCATCAATTAAATCAGCTTTCTTTGATGATTTAATAATTGCACTACGATAATCTTTGAAAAGGGACAAATAGCGATCAGCAAGCCATTTGATTTCATCTTTATTGTGTTTATTGTAATCAGGATAACGTGTTTTCAAATAAGAACTAAATTGTTCAAGATTTGAGATAATTGCTTTTTTACGTTCGATAACACTGTAAAAATAAACCAAACGTTCATCGGCTGTCTTCATAGAGTTAATCGTTTTAAAGAAATAATTATACATTTTACCCTCCATTTATTGGACAAATTATACCATATTTAAGCTAATACATCAAGAATTATTGACATATGATAGAAAAAAAATAAAATATATAAATCAAAGAGGTGGGGTTGCTATGAAAAAAATATTAGGATTACTTTTTTTATCTTTGTCAACATTAGCAAATGCCAGTGATGTAAGCATAGATAAATTAATGGGTGAAGTTAAGAAGAACTTTGGTAACGAACAATATGCATTAGAATTAGGTCAATATTTACATAACAAAAGCGATAAAGAAAAACTTATTGTTAAAGAAGCTCTTCGTCATACTTATATAACTAGCTCCATGAATAGAAATGCAGCAATGGACATGATGGTTAAATCTTCATTAATTGATTTAAAAGAAAAGAAAGAAATAGAAAATCAACTTAATACATATGAAAGCATTGTTTCAAAATTTAAAAATAATGTATCTGGTATTAAAAAAGATGAATCTTATACTGGTTATAGATGTGATGGTGTTGAATCAAGATTAACTGACATGAATGCCATTGTACCATTTAAGCGTAATATTAGAATAAGTGATGTAAGTGCATATCAAGATTTCATACAGTATTTCAATAGACAAGATATTGTAATAACACACGTACCATCAGCCAGTGCAGTTATTAATTATGTACGAACAAATACAAGAATTAAATTCATAAATATTGAAGAGAAAATAATTGCAAATAATGCAACTGCTGTTTCTATGTATTCAAGTGTTTCAAATAGTGAGAGAACATACCTTATGTTCCCATATAAATTAACAGTTGAAGACAACGATAGTTTATCTGATTTAACGGCTCGCCAATACGGTTATTACGCATTAAATTTGAGTCTTACAGGGAGATTAACCCCTGAAATATACAAAGCCTTCAATCGCATATATAACCGCAATGCGTCATTATGTTTATATGCAAATGAATAATTGATTTTAACAAAATATTTTGATATAATGCAGACTTTATTTTAGGAGAATAAAATGAGAAGTGATCAAGTGATTGGTTTGACAGCAAGAGCCAAAATGTACATAGAAAGCTTGAGAAAGTCTGATCGATTTATTCGAGAAGAAAAAGTAGAATTGACTAAGTTTGCATTTGATGACAAAAAAGTTGTTGGTGTAAAGATTTATCTAAAGTCAAAATACAGTGTTAACAAAGAAGAATATTTTGAGGAAATCATTCAAATGGAACCTTGGAGTTCAGGCCCAATGTATTTTACTTGTTTAAAACATGTTCTTGTGAAAGAAATGCACAATCAAATACTTGTGCTTGGAAACTGTTATGAATGGACTAAAGATCCAATGATAAAAGGAGAATTTGATTACAATTTAGGAGCCTACAATCTGTAGGCTTTTTTATTGTCTTATTTTCACAAATAAAAAAGGTAGCCTAAGCTACCTTTGTTTTTTCTGGTTACTGTTTATTTTTTCAAAACAGGAACATCTTTACCTGCTACTTGTGAGGTAGACTTTACTACTGTTTTTTTTGCTTTTGGCTTGAAACCTTTAGCAACAGGTTTACCAACAGGTTTTTTCTCTGCTTCAATTTTATCAAAGTCAGAACGGTCTTTCTTTTCAATAACTTCCATAATACGACGAAGCTTCCAAGCATTGACTTCCTTTACAGGCATTCCTTGAGTGTAAAAACGGAATGCACGAGACAGCATCCAACCTTCTTTGAAAAGCTCTAGGATATTACGAATAAATGAAATTTGTTTATTCATAACCAAATTGGCCAGTAAAACTTGGTTGATAGTGTGGTTCTCTGACTCTTTTACACCCCAAAGTAATTTATCCAATACACTTACTTGTGTAAATGAAGTCAAATAGCCTTCCTGAATCATTTTCTTACGAACTGATTTTACAGAATCACTGAGGCTTACATCCGCAGAAGCGATAAGGGTTGCTTTTTCTTGAGCGGTCAGTTGCTTTTGATCTTTCATTATATTTCTCCTAAAAAAATACTCTCATATTTCAATGAGAGTATTATACCAAAAGACCTATAATTATTCAAGCATTTTTATTTAAAACTATTTTTTCAATTTCACTAAATATATCACTAGAAATATTATCAATGGTTAATTGAGTCAATTCAGTCAACATAACACGCTTATCAGGAGACTTACCAACAAATAAACTGCCACCCATATACATAATAAAACTAAATAAATCACAAGGATTTTTAGCATGATGTAGTTCAGGTAATCGGACGAATTTTTTTTCTTTAGTTTGAGGATCAAATTCTATTTTAAATTTAATTATTTTTTCACCAAGAATTAATCTCGAACCTAATAAATCATGTATTTGATATTGAGAGGGGTTACAGATAAAGCCAGAAAGATGTTTAACAGTTAAATTGTGTTTTTTATCACAAGATTCCCCCTCATTCTCTAAAAAATAAGAATTAAATTGAATTTTTTTACCTTTATCTAAGGGGAATTCTTTTTTAGCCAGTCCTGATTCATTATAATAATCAACATATAATTGGGTATAAGCTTCTAAACGGGCTATCTCAGGATAAAGATTTAACATTTTGAAAAATGAATTTAAGGTAAAGTCTTTATCAAGGGTTACTTTTTCAGCTAACATAGTTAATACAACATTATTAGATACACATTTATTCTTAAAATGAATATATCCATTTTTGGTTATGGTAATCATTGCGGATTACCTCTACGGATATCATCAAAGATGTTATCAGTAATAACTTTTGCATCATTTTCAAGTTCTTGCTGATGTTCTTGTAATTCATGTTCGATTTCTTCAATTACCTGATTACGTTCTTCTGCAAAACCATGTAAGGAAACATTGTCAATAATAATACGGACAAAAGTAAGCAAATCAAAGAAAGCCTCGGGCTGATATTCCAGATAGGTGCTTGTAACAGCATTTTCTTCACTAATATTGTCAAATTGAGTGCATGAGTTAACATTTAAATGATAATCAATATATTCTTTCATGTACATTGAACTAATATCTTCTGTAAGAATATTATTGAATTCACCATAACTAAAGACTTCTAATTTATTATGACTGGTAAGCATATTAAGATGAACAGTATTTACGGGAGTCAAAACTGCAATTTTATTAATCTCTTGTTGCGGCACATCTAAAGAATTAAATTCTTCAATATATGATTGAGCTATTTGAAAGAATTGAGAAAGCGTTGGATACCTACTCAACATTGAAAAGAAAGATCTAAAAGTAAATCCTTCTTCGATTTGAAACCCTTCGAAAAGAGAGTTCTTTATATCATGATCCTCAAGATTAATAAATGAGGAATCAAAACTTGAAATACTTACAATTACACCTTTTTTTGTTAATACAAGCATATATACTCCTTAGTGCTTTTTGCCATCGCTATTTGGCGGGTTTACAATATTTCCAATCTGTTTAAAGATGTCATCAGTATTATCTTTTACTTCTTCTGGATCAATTTGACTTTCGTCTAAATCTAATCCCAAATTTTTAACAATGGAGTCTTTCATCTTAAAAATTTTATGTTTAAGTTCTTCAAATGCATCATCGCCAGAATTATCATTGTCAACCATTCTAACAAGATTAGTACCCACAACAGAAATGAAGTCAAATAAAGTGAAATTCTGAATATCAAATGGTAAATGACCTTTGAATGTTTTATCATCATTGACTTCAAATTCAACATCCATATCAGTCAATATCACAATCTTTGAATTGATAACATTTCGAATGGCAAGAACTTGTGGAGAAATATTAATAGAAACATTTTCTTGAAGTTTGGTCAAACCAAAGAGATTAAAGAACATTGCTGAGTTTTCTTTTGACTCTACTGCAACAATACTTGCACCAATTTGCATACAAAGGCTTTCAATGTCTACTTTTTGATAACTGTCATACTGCCTTGCACAAATACCTACTTCATCAAATTCTGGAATAATTGCTTGAAGGGATGGATAACGGTCAAACATTTTAATAAAGTCACGTACAGTGAATTTGTGATAAATTCCTTGAATACATTGTCTTAAGAAACTAAGAACTTCTTTGTCTTCAATTGTGTAGCGTTCGCCAGTTTGAGCGTCGGAAGCATGTAAAAAACCATATTTGTCAATTAAAATCATGTGTCACCCATAGTTAAAGTTAAAGAAATTATATACTTATGATTAAATAAAATCAAGAACTATTTCAAATTTTGGACATTTGGAACAGGTCAAAGTATTTTTCTTTGTTATTCTTATATTCATTGATTATTGCAAGACTATCTGAAATTCGCGGTATATGATCAGAATCTTTACCCGTCAAAATAACTCTGGCATGTGGAAAATTAAATAGGAAATCCAATTCATATACAGACTGAATGTCATCAAACAATGGATTACTTGCATAATCTTTATGATAAACTTTATAATTGATCGTTTCCATTGCAAATTCAGTAAGTATAATAGCTTCAAAATTGATATTGATCAATTCATTATCACGAAAACTCAAACGGAAGAAATCTTGCTTGTTTTCATCTAAGGTTGCTATAGATTTAATAAATGATTTCATCTTTTCATAATCAATAATATCAGGATACACTTTTTGCATGAATTCATTATCAACATTCAATTTATGTTCAAATTCTTTTTCACCATATTGAAAAGTTTTAAATATATAACTTTCAAGAGTAAAAGCATCAATGATGTTTGAATTTAAGCTGTTGTAATTAAGAGTCAATGGAGCAATAGCATTGGCTGGTTTAAAATAATACCCATTGAATATTTTTGGATTTTTTTTCACAACATCTTTTGCGGCATTTTGAAATAAAGTAAGATTTTCATTCATATCGAAAAGTCCTTTAATATTTGCATTATTATATCAAATAATAGACTATAATACAAGAAAAAAGAGGCCGAAGCCTCTTTCAATAAAATGATTCACCATACTTTAAAGCAAGAATTTCTTGATGAAAAATATCATCAATAATATCTTCTTTGAGTGTCTTATGTCCAAACTTACGCTGGCTCCGACACATTGAACAAGAACAAGAAGTGAACATACAAGTTTTAGAAAACTTACCAACTACAAGATTTTGAATGTAATTTTCACGATAACTGTAGTGATAGCTGATAACATTAAGACGTTTTTTAATGATACGCTCATTATTAGCCCTACGGATTGCACGTTTATTGTCTTTCATTTTTAATTCCTCCATATTTAACGTCTAAAGCCTTGACTCTAGACGTATTGTATGTAGAAACTTTTATAAATTTTAATCATTTAATCGCTCCAAATAATTCTTATTGTATAACACTTCAAGCTATTAAGCAATCAGTGTTACCATGCCATCATCACTTTGTTCTGGCATTTCGACATATTGTGAGAAGAACTGAATTTCATCACTTACTTTGTCAATTTCTTGAGCCAAGTATTCTGATTTATACAACAGTTCACCATTATACATTGAAACCCCATCGTCTTCTGGTTTAAGCTCAGTCATTTCCTTGGTCAAGTCAGCAAGGATAACTGTCAAATATTCCAATACATTCTTATTTTGGATCAGAATAGTTGGAGTATTGTGAAGCAAAGCAATCATTTTAGGTGTTTCTTTATAGTAGTTCAAGTGTGAAACCATACCTACAGATTCAAGAATTACATCACTGTATTTCTCAAAAGCCCGAGTAATGTATTCTCGCATTTCTGGAATTTCCATACGATATACGTTGTTATCACGAACAAGAGCAAGACAAAGCATCTTTTCATCAATTTTATCTTTGTACAGATTGAAAACGTCCAAAGAGGTTTCTTGACGGTGTTCATGGAAACTTACTTTCACAAATTCATCAACAATTTCTTGAGTAACATTTTTAAATTCAATCATTTTCAACAATTTTGACAAGAAACGGTCAAAGCTAAGGCCACGGAAAATAACTGAGAACATTGCTCTGCTAATTGCTGAGTCAAGCGTACCATTAGGCTTCAATAGAAGATCCTTACTTGTTACCAAAGCTTCCAAGAAACAAACTGGTTTATTCATTTCGATGCAATAACTGACAAGACTGTTATCAGCAAAAAGTACATCTTGATCAATATTGTTATCTGCGAGATAATCACGCATTGCATAGTCATCTTCTGAACGAATAATTTCTGCCAATTCATGACGAATGTTAATGTTCTTCATTTCTTCTTCGGTTGGCGGAACTTCAACAACTTCAAGTTCAGCAAACATATCTTTGAAATAGCAGCTTTCATCATCATAAGTAAAACCAATTTCAGTCATAAGTGTAAAGAACTCACGATAAGTAGTATTTGGTTTACTGTAGTGCATACCATCGTTACTAATAAGACCTTTATCAACAGTGAATGGGTTCAACAGAACATGGCTACCTTTTTTGAAAAGTTCTTCACCAGAAAAAACAACAATTGCAGGGAAAGGACAAATGCTATCAAGAGTAGGGTTCAGAAAATCTTCACGCTGAGCCTTCTCTTTGCGAGCAACTTCCACAAGTTCAGCAAATTTTTCTGCTGATTCATATTTTTCTTTGATTTCTTCGTTAGTATCGAGAGTGCCAGCCATTTCATTGGTTTCATAGGTTTCGATAATACCATCAATAGCAGCAATAACTTTACGATTATCTTCAAAGGTTTTCTCTACCATTTCTTTCAAGAATGCGAATTTAAAAAGGCTTGGAATAGCATTAAAACCACGATCCAAAAAGTCAACTTCGTTACGGTGGAGCAAATAGTAATTCTTAGCACTAGCCTGAGCGGCCTCAATCATGCCTTCTGGATACACCACACGTTTAATAGTTGTCATAAGTAATCTCTCCTAATTTTCACAAGATTATATCAAATTACGAAGCATAAGGCAACATTTTTTTAAAGACTTTACTCTTTACAAAATATTTTTATAAACGTGTTTTTTAACTTTATTGAACATTTTATGATCAAATAAATTATGGGTTAAAACAACAAGTATTTCAGAATCATTTAACGTGTCAAAATAGTTTTCACTTAAATATAATTCGTCTTCAATATCTCTGTCATAGATAACATCACATTTATATTTGACCTCATAAATGATTTCTTCAATAAGTTCTTTCACCTTGTCATTTTCAATAGTTAATCCATTTTTATAAATAAAATCATCATATTTATAACTATTGAATTCTTTCATTGTCTCAAGAAAAGTTTTAAGTAATGATTTGTCAGTTAACGAATCAATATTAGAATCAGTTGAGAAAGTTGATTTACCATCAGTACAAACATTACCATTTGAAATGTGATGCTTTAAAACAGCTACAATTAATGTTTTCATATTTTTATCCTGTGATGAATGCAAAAAAGTCACATAAGTGACTTTTAAATATATTAGGCATCCTATAGGCGTTGATAACCGCAGCTTAGGTTGTAGGCTCAACCGTACTTATATTAAACATCAATATAAATCACTAACTTACCTAAATTTGGAGCGGGATACGAGAATCGAACTCGTGTCATTAGCTTGGAAGGCTAAGGCCCGGCCACTAGACCAATCCCGCAAACTGTCTGAGTACAATCGGATTCGAACCGATAAAACAATAACTTTTTCATTTTCAATGACCCGGAATCATCTATCTTCTGTAACTAGTATTTATGAAGAAGGTAAAAAGTATCTTGAACGCAAAGCCTGCTGTACCCACAAATCTTAATCTGGTGCCGGAAGTCAGACTTGAACTGACGACCTACCGCTTACAAGGCGGTTGCTCTGCCAACTGAGCTATTCCGGCTTCGTTTCTATAAGACATATTCTAATACAGTCACATGTCTAAGTCAATCTTTTTTTAAGAATTTTTTTATCTTTTTTCTTTAAATATTGGCATTATGAATTTATTGATATAAACTATAAAAAAACACAATGAGGATTTTATGATTTATAAAAAAATATTAGGCTTTGCAATGTTGGCTTTAGCCAGCAATTTTGTAAGTGCAGCACCAACAAATACAGTATTGACAGAATATAAAGATTGTGAACAATTTTCACAAGCTGATTTGAATCAATGTACTGTCAATAATTACTTATTAAGTGAAAATAGACTGAGAGAAGTTGAAACAAATCTTGCCAATAAAATAAAAATATGGTCAGAAGATAACAAATATCAAAGCATAGCAACTAGAAAATTGACTGAATCAAAAAGAGATTTTATTGATTATAAAAAATCAAATTGTTCATTTGCTGCCGCTCTTGGTGGTGGTGCAATTGGTGCAGCTATCAATTTAAGAGAAGTTAAATGTCAGTTAGAAATGAATAAAAATAGAATTAATGAATTCAATGCTCATATAAAAGGCATCAACTAAAAATAAAAAAGGCAACTCAGGTTGCCTTATTTAATGACTTCAATGTATTTAACTGGAACACTATCAACCAGCCATACACCATTTTCAGTTTCAAAAAACTCAAAACCATCTTCGAGCATCTTGAGTGCATCAATTTTAAGCAATACAACTTTTCCGTAACGTTTACCTACATCAGTTGCTGTTGCTGTGTCTGGTGACAAATGTACATATTGTCGTGACATTTTTTTCAAACCTTCATTCAAAATAGCCTTGATAGTGCGTGTTGATGTTCCATGGAATAAAGTTCCAGTTGGTACAACTACTTTAAATGTCCTGTCAACTGATTTAGAACTATGACCTTGAAAAGCTCGAATCTTGTCACCACGTTCAGATAATTCAAAGCGTTTCTTGTCATTATCTCTAACAATTTCAACTAGTTCTGAGTAAGTAATGTTAAACCCATCAGTGTAAGAAGCATCTAAGAGTTCATCACATGAAACCCAGCCCTCCTTATCAATAGACACACCAGCATCAATAGCTCCATGTCTCAAGATGTAAGCAACAAATTTACATTTTTCGACTAACAACTGTTTCATAAAAAATCCTCTAAAATTTAATTTAGAGGATTATATCATAACACTAAAACAATTGCAATTAAGTATTGAATTGATGAGCTAAAACTTTCAAATTAGAGGCTCTTTGCTGTAATTCAGCAACAGTTTCATCTGTTTTAACAACAATATCCTTACTCAATATAGAACTATGACTCATGTCTTCTGATGCTCTTGCCAAATCTTGTGTAGCAACAGATTGTTCTTTTGTGGCTAAGTTGATTACTTGAATATTTTCCAATACAGTTTGCATATTATCAGTAATAGAATTAATTTCATGTAGCACCTGACCTGCTAAAGCAACTCCTGATGCAACGTTTGAATTAGTTTGGGTCATCTTACCAGTAGCTTTTTTAACTTCTGAACTAATATCTGTAATAGTATTGGATATGTTTAAGGTAGCTTCTGTAGTTTTAGCTGCAAGATTACGAACTTCTTCTGCTACAACCGCAAAACCTCGGCCATGTTCACCAGCCCTTGCAGCCTCAATAGATGCATTAAGTGCCAATAAATTAGTTTGGTCAGCAATACCTTTGATTACATTAATAATTTTTGCAATATCTTGAGATTTATGTTCAAGATTATTAATGACCTCTCCAAGTTCATTAGCCGAAACAGTGATGCCACCAATTTCATCAGAAAGTTTTTTGATAGATTGACTACTATTGTTAGTAAGTTCACCCACATTTTCTACTGACTTTTGTGTTTGTGTAGTGCTATCTGAAATATTAGCCATTGTTGCTGTAATTTCTTCAATTGTAGCGGCTGATGTAGTCGCTCGATCAGATTGTTTTTGTGAGTCATCTAACAAGTTACTCATCATTGTATTAATGTTAGTAAGACCATCACTTAAACTACCTGTATCATGCTTGATTTTATCTATCATATCTCTCAACATCGTAATGAATAAGTTGAAGTTGCGAGCCATCTTGCCAGTTTCATCTTCATATTTAACAGGAATCTGATAAGTCAAATCAGCATTGCCAGAACTTAATTGCTCAAATGTTCTAACCATATCAACAATAGGTCTTGAAATAAGTACACCAATGAACCATGAAACAATACCAGCCATTACAAGAGAGAAAACACCTACAATGGAAATGAATGTTAAAGTTTCATCTTTAATAGCTTGTACTTCTTCAAGCTTTTCATCAACAGCAATAATATATGATTTGCCACTTGAAGTTTTAACTGGTGTATACAATGTTCTGAATTGTCCTACTTTTGAATCATATTCTAAAAATTCAGCAACACCTGTTGATTGAACTCGTTTTAATGTACTGACAGTATTTGGTTCATCATAAGGTGTTAGTTTATATGTTACAGAATTGTCCTTTAATTCTTTATCATTCAAACTTGAAGTAACATAGAACACATTACCAGTATTATCTACAAACATTACATACATGTAAGCCAAACTAACACTATCATTAAATTCTGTAGTTTTAAGTGCAATATCACGAGCAACAATGTTTAAAGCTGGATCTTCACTTTTATTAATAACTGATTCAACATAATGATCATTTACAATGTTTGGTAAGTAATCTGCTGCCATTTTTAAACGAGTGTCAATTGTTTTTATTTGTTGTTCAACAGAATTATGATAATAACCATAACCAAAAGCACTAACAATAAAAAAAGATACAATCCAGAACGATAATTGTATCTTTGTATTAATTTTCAAATTGTAAAACCATCTCATAAGACATCCCCTAAAGTAGATAAATTGGAGATGCTATTTTGCCATATCTCTTTTAAAACGTCAACTTTATTTAGAGATTTTTAAGTTAAATGATATTGATGATTTTTCCTTTAATTCGGACAAATCCTTTTTATATTTGTCAGCTAAATTTCCTTTGAATATTTCACATTTAAACCTTTTTAAGCTATCTATGCTTTCTTTTTCCATATCATAATCTTGATAACTTACGCTCTCAAAATCCTTATTAAAGTTAATTAAATCATCAACTTTTTCAACAGACCAATTTTTGGAATTCAAACTTGTACCAGCACTAATAAGAACCATGTCACCTTTATCGAATGTGTGTTCAACACCACCATTTGAAAATGATATTTTTGACTCAGGTTCCATTAAAAAGTAAATTTTGTTATCTGAACAAATTTTATTAATTGTGAAATCGTTATCTTTTTTAACTTTTACATCTTCGAAAAAAGTATGATTAAGACGATCAAAATTATCTGGTTCAACAAGTAATGGTTTAGTTCTTGAGTAAACGTTTGATAAATCAGATAGCTCCAATAATTCTCTATAACTGCTTAATTTCATATATATTTTTATGGTTAACTTAATGAAATTATAACATAAATAATAATAAATAGTATCAAAAATTGAAAATTTTTAACATTTCAAATTCTTGTTTTGAATACTGAACCATTTTTTTATTAAAATTATCATTTAAAGATTTTATATTATCCATAGAATAATATTGTCCATCAATATAAATACCTTTATTATTTATCAAAATAATTATAGGAATATATTCCCAACTTTTAAAATTCAAGTTAACTGAAACAATACAGTAGTCAATCCTAAAAAAATTAGGAATACAAAAAAGAGAGTTACATCCAATAGATTCATTTATTTCACCAATAATACTTTTATCAAATATTTCTTTGTAAAAAGAAGTAACAGAAAACATTTTGGCCACCAACAGTAACATAAAAAATAAATAAATTACATTTAAAGCCATCTTCAAAAAAGCATTATTTACAAAATAATCGAATAAAGAAAATACAAGAACAAATAAAGGTATTAGTAAATAATAATTTACAACAGGTTCATTGATTGGTTTTTTTAAAAAACGTAAAAATGAATAATAGGAAATACATTTTAAAAAATTAAACAAAGTTAGAATCATCAAAGCCATTAAAAGAAAACTAAAGCTCAAGTTATAGACTCCAACAAATTTATCAAAAAAATTACCTTTTTCAAATAAATGATAAATAAAATAAGAACTCGACATATCAAAGTTATCACTATTTAAATAATTTGTTTTTTTGTTAAAATTAAGAATAACATGAGTGCTTAACATTTGAATGAAAACCAATTTTGGTATAACAGGCGATCTGTTAGAAAAGAAAAAATAAAGAAATTTTTTTAATCCATGAAATAAGTTTATTATTAAATTATAGCTGTTTTTAATATTTAATTGATAAATCATTCTGACTCCTACAGTACAATTTACTTAACATTATTAATTATTTTGATAAAATTTCAACAAAAAAAAGGCCGAAGCCTTTTTTTGATTTGTAAACAATATTAGTCTACTTGACCACCATTTAACTTCTTAATTCTATTTTCAATAGAAGGGTGAGTGGAAAAAATAGAATCACCTTTTTCAAAAATATAAGCTGCATTACGGTAGTATTCACCAGTTTTCATTGGTTTTGAGTCTTCTTCTTCATCTTCTGATTTCTCGTGTTTACCATGATTGCCAGAAATCTTCTGAAGAGCACTAATCATGGCTTGATTATCACCCGTTAATTGAACAGCAGCAGCATCAGCCATGTATTCTCTCTTTCTGGATAAATAGAAATAAAGAACCTGTGTGATTATTGGTAGAACCAAGTTCAAAACTATCAATGCTATTCTTGCTTTATTAGCTGCATCATTATTGCTCTTTGGTGTAAGTACATATGATATTTGTGCAAATATATTTGTAAATGTTAAGATAACATTAGCCAATATACCAACATACATTGTTAATTTAGAATCACCATGAATAATATGACCAATCTCATGAGCCATTACAGCTTGAATCTCATTACGATTTAATCCATTCATTAAACCAGTGGTAATACCCACAATAGAATTTTCTTTACCCCACCCAGCAGCAAAAGCATTCATCTCTGATGTATTCATTACAAATATTTTTGGTACATAACCCAAGTTTGCACTAATTGACATTTCTTCAACAATGTTGATAAGTTGTGATTCATTTGGACTAAGATTACCATCTCTTGTTAATTCACGATAATCAGACCCAGATAACATTATTTTATGTCCAAAGAAATGAATGAAAGCAATACCAACAATAGTACAAGCTAAAACAATTAATGTCACAAATGGAATTTTTTGGAAAGTCGCAAAAACCATCAAGTTTTGCATCAATCCCATACCCTTAACAGGACTTACTACAACATCAGCAAGTAATCCTACTAAGAACATAATAAAGACATAACTGGCTACAACCAGTTTTGTCCTTCTATTATTTTGAATTATAGCTTCTCTAAAATCCATGATAACTCCTTATTCGAATGAAACTCGTTTAGCTTCTTCTTTCTTCTCGTCTTCTTCGGACAAGCTCCAGTATTCAAACTCTTTGTTAACACTATTAAACATACCAACAATTAAAACAGTTGGGAAACTTTTCTTGGTTACATTGTAAGTCTCTACTGAGTTGTTATAGCCTTTCTTTGCAAATGAAAGTTTGTTTTCGGTTGAAACAATTTCTTCTTGCAATTGAAGCATATTAGTATTGGCTTTGAGTTCTGGATAATTTTCAACAACAAGATTTAAAGAACTTGACAATTGACCACTTTTAACAATTTTACTTAATTCATCTTGTGCTTGATGTGATTCTGCTTCATTACCAGATTGTACTTTATTTCTCAATTCAACAATCTTACTTAACACACCTTCTTCATGAGCCATATACTTCTTGACAGCAGAAATTAAGCTATCAAAAATCTTACCACGTCTATCTAACTGGACAGAAATTTCTTTCTTAGAGTTAGTAACAGCTTCAACAAGTCTAACCAATTTGTTATAAGTCATGATGAACCAAAGAACTAACAACGCAACTACAACAATTAAAAATATTTCCATACGACGCTCCTTATATGTTTTAAACAAATAATACATTATTTTTCAATAATTTCAATACATGAAACAAATAAAAATTATATATTGAATTCTCAATTTTTATTGATATTATTATATTATTTAAAGGATAATATAGATGTCAAAGCTAAGAGAAATAAAAATTGCATACAAAGAAAAGAAAATGAAAACAATAAATGATTGGTTAGCTTTCGAAATGTCTATTTCTGTTAAAAGTAATTATGACTATTATTTTGAAAAAGTAACAAATAAAGTTGGCGAAGAAAACCATTATTGGGTTTTTAAAACTTTCTATTTACTTTCAACAATTATTGAAGAGTTACAAAAAGAGAATATAACAAATATAACAAATAACGATATACTAAATTTAGATTTTTTAATACCAATAGCTAAAAATAATAATAAATTAGATAAATTAATCAAAGAGTTCTTTAATGTAAAAGATAATTTGCATTATAGCGAAAACACAATACAGATTAGCGTATTTTATCAAATGATTATGAAATATATAATATTATTTTATCAAGAAAAACTACACCAAAAATTAGAAGCAAATGGTTATGAATACATTATTATTTATAATAAAAAAGAAAATGTTTATGAAATATATTATTTAAATGAAACAATTAAAATCAAAACAAAAAGTGAATGTTTTAAAATATATAAATCAATACAAAAAGAAAAATTAATTGAAACAGGTTCATTAAAAATTGCTGAATTTTTGTCATATTAAACCAGAATCACTGGTTCATTTAAGATTGTCCAAATATGCAATTCCAAATTTATTTTCAATGACATGAATCAAAGATAGCTGCTCAACAGTATACCAATTTTTCTTTATTTCATGTTCACCTAACATTTTTTGAATATAGCTCAACATGTCTCTTTTATCATGAGCTTGCAAGAATTCATAAAATACACCAGATGCTTTAGGTCTGAACATCTTGATTATTTCCATTGCTCTTTCTTTTGAAATATTGGGAAGTTCTAAATAATCTAAAATTATTTTTCTTTTTATATCTTGCTCTTGTTTATATTGTCTATTGTTACCAACCATATTCACAAGTAAACGAGCTATACCATTGATATGGCTATTAGCAGCATTAAACATTTCTTCATTTTCATCAATGAAAGATATAACAGCATTATTAACTTGTTCATCTAAAATATAAGCATTAATTTCTGGAATATGTTCCCTAAACACATTTAATATTTGTTCATTGACACCAGTTCTTTGATTAGATATAAAATATTTCATTTCTTCAATGTATGGAGAAATATTTCTTTTTTTTAATTCATTTATATAAGATAAATAGTTTAGATCATTATAAGAATTAATATCATTGTCTAAACTTGGATTTAAGAGAATTTTTGCAAAGTAGTGTGATGCTTTAAAAGTAAAATTTAATTGTTCAAGCTTTTGAAAAATAGTGGGCCAATCATATGATTCAACATGCTTATGACTATACATGGAATCAATTAAAAGCAATTGAAGAAAATCTGCGTTATGACTTGTATTTAATGTAACTGTTCGCCAATCTTTAACTCGTGTTTTTATTTTTTTATCAAAAACATCTACTGAATTTTCTAAGAAAAGCTTAATGTCATTATTGAGTAAATGGTATCTCATTTTAAATCTCCAATAAAAAAACGACCGTTAAGTCGTTTTAGAAGTGCCTTTCGGCTGATTTGTTACTATTCTTGCCTTGCGGCTACCATGTTTCAATCTCGCATTCAGGGTAGCGAATCACCTATTTTTTAGCTTCGCACTTACGGTGGCGAAACACCCATTTTCAAGTTCGCACTTATTGGTAGCGTATCACCGAGTGTATCTGGTTGCAGGAGTGGGATTTGAACCCACGATCTTCAGGTTATGAGCCTAACGAGTTACCAGACTTCTCCATCCTGCGTCAACACTTATATAATATATGCAAAAGAAACCTTTGTCAATTATATTTTTAACATTTTTTCAATTTCGATTGAATCAATAAAAGATTTGGGTAATCCATTAGATAAAACATCATTTAAATCTATTTTATCTTCTTGAGAGCTAATATGGTTAAATAATGCAGCAACCATAACATTAATATAATCAAAACATGAGTATTCATCATTTTTTATTTTTAAAATTTCATTAAATTCGCAAAATACTTTATAACCTTCATCATCATAATTAAAAGATATATTGACATTTGATTTATTAGTTTTACCACGATGAAGAAGAATATATTCAACATATTTTAATTGACCATCTAAATCTAAGAAAACTTTTACATTAATATTGACTGAAAGTAGTTGCTTAATACCATCTAAATTAGTATTATCAAATTCCATATTAAAAGAATATTGACTACCATTATTAGAAACAAATGTTAATGTATTACCACTTTCATCTATAATTTTATGAGTATTTATAGTTCTGTTTTTTACTTCATCTAAAATATTGAAGCTATAAGCATTCAAACTTTTTTTATAGAAATCTTCCTGTTCTTCAGAAGTCCTTTTTTCAATAAAATATCTTCCTTTTAAATTCAATATATTTTTTACAACATTTGTAATTTCCATTAAATTTCCACCATTTTAATAATTTCTGCATATTGAGCAAGTGTTTCGTCATTAAGTTCTTTCGATATATCAATTGAATCTTTCAACATATCATAAGTTTTTTTATGGGTATGATAATTAATTAAAAATTCAAAACCTGATTTCTTGTCTTGAAGTTTAGCTAGAATATTAGATAATTTATTGTCTCCAATGTTAATAGAAATCAAATTAAAATCAGAATCAAAGTCAAAATAGCAACTAACTGCTGATGTATGCTCACTATAAATTGAATATTGCAAATTAATAATGAAGTTACCATCTTTATCCATAACAATACGAAACGCATCCATTCTTGAATTCACAATATTATAGAATACTTCTTCTTTAAATTGTTCCTTAAATGATTGAGCAAATTTTCTTAACCATTGAATTCTTTTAAACCGGCGTTCTTTTGCCAAGAGTTTATCATCTTGATATTCATCCAACAAGAGACGAATGTCAGAGCGGACTGATGTTTGACTAATTAAATGAAATACATTTTTTCCATCATATTGTTCAAGAGAAAATAATGAATCACGAGTAGGATTATTATCATTTTCAAAATGAATAATACCAAATGGATTATGAGCCTTTTCATGAACATATAAAGAATAAAACATACCCTCAACATCTTCATGTTTCATAATTACATCAAATAATTTTTTGGCAATATATTCTCTTGAAATCATGTTGAAAATCTCCAAATTTTTATGGATTATAGCATAAATGATGAATGCTGTAAATCAATACTGCACCATTTCATTGACATCAATATATTGCTGCATTTCATCTATAGTAAAATTTTCAATTTTTGAATGGGTGTCATTTAAAACTTCGCTTAATCCTTTACCATAAAGAACTAATGTAAAAAATAAAACAGCTATTTTAGCTTGTTCAATATCCAATTTTTTAAACTTTGAAAAAGCAGGGTGAGTGTAATACGCCTCTTTCAATTCAAGATCTTCGTTTAATATATAAACAACTCCTTGAAACGTCCTAACAACATGCCTAATACTATAAGCATTATTATTTTTTTCAATAAATACATCATAAAAAGCCGCTTTATTTTTATTAGAACTTAATATGTTATTTACTTTACTCATATGGTTTAAAAGAGCATCAGCGACACTCACAACTAAAGAGCAATTAGATGTTACATCTGGATTAGGTTGTAATGTAAAGTTACCTGAATAACGCAATACAACTTTTTTTGAATTACTGTATTTAAAATCAAACATTTTATATGTTTTATTATTTTCAACAGAATAAGAAATAAGACTCCCATCAGAATGAATATCGTAAGCACCTAAATAGCCTACTCTATAAGCTTGCTCTTTAGTTATCTTTGAATACTGTTGTTGTATATATTCATTTAAGTATGAAGTGTATTGACGTTTTTCCTCATCACTCATAATATTTTCATCAACTGGTTCCATACTGCTCTCCAAAAGATTAGATAATAATAAAATAATACATAATTGTCAACAAAAAAAAGACCTCATGGTCTTTTTTAGTTTACTTAATTTTAAGTTGGTTTAATTACATTTTTTTTTGATGTTTTTAAGTCATTCAAACAATATATTTTAGCATGATCAACAGCCTCTTTTATATAATTCAAATAATTATCATTTGCAAAATGTACAATTTGCTCATGAATATTACCTTTCTCACCAGTATCAATAATATCTACCCAGTTATCATATTTTTCACAAGATATTGTCAATTTAGGCTCATCAAAGTTCAATTCCGTTTTGAAAAGTTCTAAATTAGCTCCATTGAAAGAACGAATAACAGATTCAGCAATACATAAAGAAGCAAGCTCATTATCTATTTCATCATCATTATAATCAATATTGTCCACAATATAGTCTGTTGACATGATTCTCTGATAGTTATCAAATTCAAATGCTTTGATAGCATGAGATGTTGCTTCTATAATGTTATCAAAAAGAGCAACATTTTCATCATCAATCATATAGCAAGAAACTTCATTATCTTCCAAAACATCATGAATATAAGAAAATGCTGGAACACCAAAATATTTTCCATCAGCAGTAGGGCGGTCATAAATTTCAATCAATAAGAATTTATTGTCTTCTTGAGTTTTATTTCTTTCAAGTCCTTCAAGCAAAAATATACTTGATACATTAGGAACATCATCATAAGAAGATAAACCATCCAAATCAAAACTACCATTTTTGTTTTTTTGAACTAAAGTCGCTTTATATGGCAGACCATAATCATTTAATTCACTTAAATATTTATCAATAATCTTTTTATTATCCATAGTTAGAAACCCTGTTTGTATTTATATTTATTATACCATAAGAAAAATAATTATAAAGTTAATTTCAATTGATAATTTATTGTGATATAATAATACTAAAGACAATAGAAACTACTATGACACTGAAATTTGAAAATCCGGGTTATGTGTACATCCTTAGCAATGAATCATTGAAAGGATTGAAGATTGGTTACACTCAAAACTCACCATATGACCGCTCAGCAGATCTATTCACAACTGGTGTGCCATCTCCATTTGTTGTTGAGCACTTCTTTTTTGTTGAAAATGCTCCACTTTGTGAAGAACTTGTTCATACAAGGTTGAACAGATATAGAATAGATGATAGTAGAGAATTCTTCCGTGTTGACGTGCCAAGAGCAATGCGAGCAGTAGAACAAGCAATTGATGACTTGAGAGAAAGATTATGGTCAAAAACTGAATTAAATGTTTTCAAAGATAATAATAAAAAATTTGATAATAACAATAATGAACCAGTAGCCAAACAAGTACCACTTGTAAATCAATCTGATTATAAGAATCCTAAATTTAAAGAAATGATAAAAGTCATGAAAGAGACTTATGGTTTGATGACACAAGAAGATATTGCTAAAAAAATAGGTATTTCACCAGATGGTGCAGGCAAGATTATAAAAATGATGCAAGGTATTCAAGGCAGTCAAATATTGTACAGCAGAGAAGAAAATAGAGTTAAAAAATATTCTGTTGCATTGTCATTTAACGTTGAACAGTTGACTTTATTATCTGAAAGATTTCCATTACTTGATTTAATGGAACTTGAACCATTATTTAATAAACCAAAAAATAATTATAAGAATAAAAATGGCAATGGCTATAAACCAAGAGCTAAAGCTCCAGATGACAAAGGAAAAACAGTATCTGAATTTATTAAAGATAAAGTTGAAAATGACAAAAAACCATTTAACAAAGAACCTAACAATGCATCTGCGAATCATACACCTCCAGTACAAAGAAATATAGATAGTAAATTAAGAAATTCAAAACCAACATGAGTTGGTTTTTTATTCTTTATTTTTTAACTATATATGTTATACTAATGATAAGTAACAATATTTTAACACTATGAAAAATATTCCTAAACTTGAACCTAAAGAACAAAAAAATTTAAGTAATGATTCAAAACCAGATAAAACAGAAGCAGAGTTAGAAGCTGAACTTGAATCTTTAGTTTCACCAGAAATGATTTTTAATTTTGTTAGAATGCACTACATGCATGATGATGGCAATGATACACCACCAAGTGGTGCAGAATTAGAAGAATCATTTAGATCATATATATTTCAATTAGGTTATCGCGGTCCAAAAGTAGAATCATTTATCAAGAGAGCAATGACTTCAATTGATGACTATGATTATACTGATAAATTTGATAATATAGACCAAACTTTAGGATCAAGTTATGGTAAAAGAATTTTTGGCAGTGAAATTGATAATGATCTTTTATCTGATGTTGCCAATTTACATTTATATGAAGAAGAGCCTGATTTGGGAACCAAAAATACAATAAATAAAAAACCAGAACAAGAGCAATCGTTTAAAGACAAACATAAAAACAACCCGTTCTACATTGATCCATTTGCTCCCAATAAACCATATTAAAACCATCTCAGATGGTTTTTTATATTTTTAATTAAATCAACAACATTTTAATTAGTGATCTTTCTGATTCAACCAATTCATCTATAGGTTTAAGCATTTCTTCTGGAATATTTTCTGGATAAAAATATAATTTATAATAATCAAACAAAGATGTAGCAATTCCAGAAGAGTATAAATCCGTATTATTAAATTCAATAATTTCTTGTGAGTCACCACCATATTGAAGCTCAATCAATGAAATAACCTGATATTGTCTAATAACATTATCTTCTGTAATGTAAAAAACAACATCTACATTATAGGTTGTTTCTTCATCTTTATTAAAAATAGAATCATAATCTTTAATTTGTGAAATTACTTTGGATTCAAAACCATATCTATCATTTAAATAAGAATTAACACCAGAAAGCTTGAGCTTAATGCTTGTAATCTCAAAAGTCTTGTATGTGATATCGTCTATTGTCTTATAATCAATTTCAGCCCCTTCATACTCAATAAAAGAATCTAAACTTAATGAAATATTTGATTCTTTAATAAATGGTTCGATTGCTTTATAGATTGTAATCAAATCTGATATCATAAAAAAATCCTCATGTAAAATAACATTAGTCTATCACAAAAAAGAGAAAGCAACAACCAATTAAATTTGATCATTAAAATTCAAATGTTATAATTAAGAAAAAATATGGAGAAGGTCATGATTGATGAATTTGATCCCAATATTCGTGTAGAAGTTACACAAAATGCAAAAGAAAAAATAAATAACTTGTTATCCAATAGTGAATTTATCAGGCTTTATATAATAGGTGGTGGATGCTCAGGATTCCAATATATGTTTGATATCGTCAAAGAAAAAGATGAAGATGATATAAAAATACCTAACTCAAGATTATTGATTGATCCTTTAAGTTATCAATACATTGAAGGATCAGTTGTAGACTATACATCAGATATTATGGGTCAGAAATTTATTGTTAGCAATCCATTAGCCAAAACGACATGTGGATGTGGCCAATCATTTTCTTTTTGATATCTTTTTTTTGAGAAGAAATTTGGTGATTTCGACAATATTTTTTTCATAATTTTGTCCAATAATTTTAAATAACAATGTAACATGCAAAATAAAAGAATCAATTGATTAAATAATTAAAATATGGTAAAATTACATCATAAATATTAACATTTTGCCAAAAAATAATTGGAGTAAATATGGACATTATCAAAGAGTTAGGCATCTCAAAAACTGTATACTCACTATGCTATCCTGAAACTGAGAATTTACTTAAAAAAGTTTGGGAAAATTCCAATGAATTAGGACTTCATGGTATGTATGATAACACTTGGACTAAAAAACAAGATGAATATCATCATACCTTTGCAGAAAGCTTCAAAACATGGTCAAAGCCAAATCTTTCAGTCCAGTGGTCAGATTTCCCTGTCTTTTATCCAACCAATGGTGCTTCAGAAGCAATTCGTGAACAAATTGCTTACTTAAAAACTAAAGGTGACAAACCAATTTTCGTCTTTGAAGGTGAATATGAAGGTTATGAAGCTATTGCCTATGCAATGCAAATGAACGTAATTAAAATTGACAGAAATAATTATCAAGATCATAAACAAGACTTTGAAAAGGGTGGATACTTTTTTATTAGCCAACCAAGTTCTATTGATGGTTCTGTTTGGTCTGAATATGATAACTTCATGAAATTCATGAGTAATTATAATGTAGATGTTTATATTGATACCGTTTATATTGGATGCATTAGTAAACCATTTATAATTGATACAAATTATGAAAACATTAAAGGTTTATTCTTTAGTTTAAGTAAAGCCTTTGGTGTTTACTACCATAGAATTGGTGGAGTTTTCTTGAAAGAAACTAATCCATTACTATTTGGTAATATGTGGTTTAAAAACGTTTTTTCGATGTACTTTGGTGAACGTTTAATGAGTAATGGTCATCCTAATTTTTTTGCCAAAAATTATGCTGCTCAAAAACAGAATGCTATTGAAATTATTGAAAACAAATTAAAAGTAAAAGTAGATGATGCAGACGCATTACTGATTGTGAATATAAATAAAACAGATGATGATTTCGTTAAAAGCTTAATCAGAAATCAAAAGGCAGATAAAGTGAGAATCTGCATTACACCAACACTTGAGAAAATTATCAGGGGTTATAATGAAGAATAAACATTTTATATTCAAATCACAAATGGATGTGATATTAAAAAATAAATGGAAAACAGACTTCTTTAAAAATCTACATGATAAAGAGGGTTCTGTTGTTAATTTACTTATTAAAAAACTCAAAGAAAAGAATGTATATTTCTATGATTATACGGAAGATTATGAAAAACATCACATGATGTTATGGTTTTATCATGTAGGGAATAGAGAATACGATAACCCATACATTCATGATTTGTATTTATTCCATGAATATTATCATTTAATATCTTTCCCTGAAAAACAATTTTCAGATTTTACTGAATGGAAAGAAGCTATGTGGAAAAATGAGCTTGAAGCTTCATTAATGTCAGAAGTATACATTTATTATTTTGAGCCAGAATTAAGAAAATATACATTTGATAACACTATTTGGTTTGACGACATTATTTCCTTATTTAGCCATGAGAAAATTCATGTAACCGAAGACATATTAATGTTTAAGAACCATCCACCTATATTCAAAGCTATTCAACATCGTAGAGAAGCCATTAGAAATGGTGAGCCATTAATATTTGAAAGCGAAGAATGGATTGCTTCTTTTAATAACAAAGATGACTGGTTTAATGAATGGCGTAATGATTTTATTCAAGTTGAACAAATACGTTATGAATTTGAAAAGAATACTAAAATAAATGATTTCTATGCTTCAAGTAAATTAAACGAAGCGTTAGAAAGAACTGCTGAAAATAATGTACCATTTTATAAAGTAGCAATTGCAAGTTATAAAAAAATAGGAAAATAAATTTATCTTGTTGAATTCAAATTTAAAAAGTATGCTTCATTTAATTAAACATAGAATTAAAAATTTGATGAAATAAATGTTGACTAAAATATTATAGGTATTATAGAATAAGAAATTAAAATAAATTATAGGAGATTATAATTATGGGTTACTCTCTATCAGTAAATTTAAAAGATGATGCTCCTAGTGATTATCTTGAGTCAGTATTAAAAAATTCTGAATTTTTAAAAATGAATACTTCTATTACTGTATCACAAGATCCAGAAAATCATGGATACTCAGTACCTTATGAAAAAGGTCTTTATATCAGTTTCAGAAGCTTAGACTTACCAGAAAGTTATTTCATACATGGTGTTTTTAAACTGGCTGCTGTAATGTTTGGTATGACAACTGAAAATCCATATGACAAAATTCATTATCCATTTTATAATTATGATCGAGAAATCAGCTTAATTATACCAGAAAGTGAATATATTGAAAATAAATCATTGTATAAAGAATTCTCTACATATAAGGGGACAGTAGTAAGTTCTGATTATGTTGAAGATATATATGAAGAAGTTGAAGCAAAAGCTGATGCTGCAAGAGAAAAAGGGCTGGAATATGAAGATGACATGACAATGTATATCCAACATTATAGTTTCGATTACATAAAAAGTACACCAGAAGAAAAAGAATTTTCAATACAAAACTTATTGATTAATCTAATTACTAAAGAAAATAAGCTATTGAAAGAAATTTTCGATAATTTGAAAGAAATAGAAATTGAGTTACAAAAGAAAAAGACCTTATAAAAGGTCTTTTTAATTTAAACATGAAAATTAAGGCTTCATTTTATTTGATGACTTTTTTTTACTACGAAGATCCTTAGCTGCTTCAATAATATTAGGGTCTTTAGCACTTTCTTTAACTAAAACAAGTAAGTCATGCTTATTCAAATCACCTACTACTTTAGAATATTTGGTATCTAACTGATAAGTGCTGAAAATTTCTTCAATATGATTATTATCAGGAACAAACTCAAGATCTTGAATAGCTTTATAGGTTTCATAATATTTAGCAAATAATTCAGGAGCCGCATCATCTTCACTATCAACATTCGTAGCAAGACTTACGTCAACCATTAAAGAGTGGATTTCAATCTCTCTATCATCTTCATGAGAGAATACTTCATAAACTTCACCTTTTACAAATGGAAAGAATATAGAATTTTCAAGTTCTCTTACATTATTTAAGAAATCAATAGTAAGTCCAGCACTAGTAGCTGACTTAAGTAATGGGAAATATCCAACATCTTGTGCAAGTTCATCTGCAATCTGTTCACTTTCTTGAGCATTTCTTGTTTTGTCACGGCTTATTTTTTCAGCAATAGTCTGCTGTAATTTTGAAATCGGATTATAACTAACATCATTTTCTTCTTTAACAATAGATGAAACTTCGAATTTTAAAACTTCATCGGCACTGAATGAATAACAAGCTTTATTTTGGTCTTTGACAATAAAATGTTCTGTGTCATTAATACCGATCAACCTCATACCACTTAGTACAGTGACTTTACCGTTTAAGTTAACGGCAATTTTAACTTTTTCATATTCATGATATAGATGAAAGCATTCATCGATAAGATCTTGAACTTGGTTCTCTTTAATTGGCTTCATTAAAAAATCTCCTTAGTTTTTTAACATTATAGCATAATTATATATAAAAATGAAATAGTTATTGATAATTTAATTCAAAAATTAGACTATTTTTATGGTTATGATAAAATATAAATACAAACATATTCGATTTGAATGAACAGATTAAAAGACATAGAAGAACTATTCACATTGGCTAATCCAGTATCTAATAGAAGAGATGGTAAATATACATATAATCCTAATAATTACTTAAGATTAAATTTTGATACATTAGAAAATATATCATTTGAATTTATAAATAATGAAAATTTTATGATGCATATAAGCACACCTGATTATGGCTCAGATATAGAATCTAAAATTAAAAACTTATCTGTTGAAAATATAAATATGGAGTTTTTAGAACATTTAGGTGATATATTTGATTTGAAACATACTCAATCAAGAAGTGATTTGTACACAGATATAAAAAAAATGGAAGCTGTTACTGAACATATTAGAGAAACAATAAAAAAAGATGTTACAAATGATAATGTTCATTTAAAAAATATTGAAGAAAGTTTAGAACAACTAAGAGAAAGAAAGTTATTTTTTGAAAAACAACACATAGCTTACAAAAACATGATATCTAATTGTAAATTTCTTGAGAAAAATTATGCTTCATTTGAAGATGATGAATTAGAAGTTTATATCAAAAAATTGCAAAGAAACTGGAAAGAAAATGAAGAATATCTAACAGAAGATGGAGTATTCAATTTTAAATCAACTACATCAATTTTAAAAAATATTTATGACAATATCAGTTATAGTACAAAACAATATATAAAGTCAAAGAAAGAACAAGATATTGAATCAAGATATGCAAGTAAAGCAGATCAATTAATTGCTTATAATATCAGAGATAATAGTGTATCTAAATTTTTAGTGGAAAAGATTTTGGCTAATGATATTTGGTTTAAATTATCATTTGAAAAAAACTCGATTAATAAAGAAATATTTTTAATGAAAGACGAAAGTATAATTATACAAAAAAGAGATGGCTCATATAGTACAGTAGACAATCAAAAAGGTTTGAAAAAACTATTAGATGAGATTGTAAAAGACACTTTAAATAGCATTATTATTAACAAGCCTACAATCACTTCTCATCTCATGAAAATGTATAAAGAAGAAAGTGGAACTTTTGGAACATTTGAAATATTAAATAGCTTAGCAAACACAATAAAAAACAATGAGCAAATACTGAAAAATTTGAATATTAATTTCATGAAATTCAATGATAAAGGCATTGAAGAACTTGATGACTACTTAAACGATCAAATCACAACATATAAAGTTCAAAAATTTACTCACAAAATATTAAGTAACAAATATAAGTTTTTAATAGATGAAAATACTGAAAAATATATGAGAGAGTTATATAACATCAAGCTAACAGACAATCAATTACAAGATTACATAGGTAAAAAATTAGCAGCGTTGAAAGAACCTAAAGATTTAAACAAAATGCTTGAAAAACTATTTAACCAATTAAATGGATTTACACCTGAATTAACAATGGGTAAATTAAATGAATTAGGTATTACCCCTATTGTAAAAGAAGACGATTTAATTGTATTTGAGGTTAAAAAATATGCAGAATGCGTTAAAATGGGAAGTTCTTCTTGGTGCATACATCGAGATGAAAGTTTCTTTAAAAGATATACAAAAGATGATGCAAGACAATTTATCATGTATGACTTCACTAAAGACAGTAAAGATAAATTCTCATTGATTGGTTTTACAATGAAAAATAATGGTGATTTGTCAACTCAACATTTAAAAAATGACGATTATGTTGATTTCAAAAATTACGAAAATTTACAGAGTCTACATCATAAAGTAGCATTAGAACTAACACCTGTAGAACACATGAGTGAAAAAATTAAAACAATCTATGATGAAAAACAAAAAGAAGTCAAATCTAATAAACAAAAACTAGGAATGTCATGAAAAAAATAGATAAAGATATTGTAGTAAACATCATAAAAGATGTAAAAGAAGAATATAATGTCAAAAATAAGAATTTTGAAATTTTTGTTATTCAAAAAGTATTTGACATGCCAATTTTTAATGGAAAATACCAATTAACACCTAGAAGAACAGCATATCCATTCAGACCAATTGTACTGCAAGACCGTAATAATAAAAATATAGAAGCCTATTATAATACAGATATAAAAGATTTAGAAATTACTTATAATTCTAGAAGAAGACACAAATCTGGACACAAAATTTATAGTCAATTCGAAATTGATATAATAAGAGCTTATTCAAATTTATTAAATGAAAATAAAACATTTGAAGAATTTTCAAAGGCTCTGCCAGAATTTATACAAAACTATGGTGCATATAATCAAATAAAAGCAATTGAACATCTTGAACAAGAAAACCAAATATTTGAAAATTTAGCTCCAATCATAGCTTTAATAAGAGTAGAAACAGAGTTAAATAATAAAAAACAAGATAAAGATATAGATTTTGCCAACAATTGGTTGCAGGAATCTAATAAAGAATATGATATAGATCTCATAAATAATTTATTTACAGCAACATATGAAAATTCTCTCTATCCAAATAAATCTGTTAGACCTTCTGGTATTATGAGTCATAAAGATGAAAATCAAGATGGCATTGATGACATTGGTTTAGCTACATTAAGAGACATAGAAAATTATTATAACCCAAAAGATTCAAGTACCTTGGATAATATTAAAAAAGATTCATTCGTTAGTTCTGATTTTGTTAGAAATAAGACCTATACAGGTATAATAATAGACCCTAACTTAACACCAGCAGAGTCTGCAAAAAAAATATTTGCCATCAATTATGAAAATTATCGTTCAATATTGAAAGAAGATATTGAAAACATCGCATTGACTAAATCGTTAGAAGAAATTTGTGAAAACTTACCAATCCAAGAAGCATTAGATAGAATAATAAAAATATACCCAGAGATGGAAAGATTACCATCATCTGAATTACATTATGATGTTAGCATTGGGACTTTACCTAACAAATCAGACCAAGCTCTAAAAGATATGACTGAATTAATGAATGATATAAATAAAACTGGTTTAATTGATGATATTACTTATGCAGACATGCATAATCTATTTAGAGATCCTGACAATTTACTTGAAATAACAGCTAATGAAAAAAAGGTTACATTAACAATAAGTGATGAATCGGATGTATTGTTCAAATATATATTTTTAGAAAAAGACTATTATGGATTAAAAGTGTTATCTCCAAAAACGATATACATAAAAACAGGAACAACACAAGAAGGCTATCAATCATCATTAGATATGTTGGCAGAGTATGCTTATACAAATAATTGCCTCATTCATGCAAGAAGCACAGCAATATCAACTGATCATTTATTTGATGGCTTTAGTAATAGATTAGAAAGCAAATATAAAAATGAAATCTTATATATAGAAGACAGTGCTGATGCGGATGAGCATTTAAATATACTTATGGGTTTAAAGAAAGAATTAGGTGACAATATAAAACACAAAGATTTGATTGTTGTCTTAAATAAATTAAATAATATAGACATATACAGTAAAATGCCTAATGATATATATGAAGAAATACTTAATGAATTTAAATCAAAAACAAATAAACTTAAAAATAAATAAAAATGGACCTCAAAGGTCCATTATCTTTTTGAATGCCATAAATGTATATGCAGCATCATTACCACTATTATGTAAATGTTTATGTGGTAATTTCAAATAAACCAACATATCCATTAAAGAAACAGGTTTTATATGTGTTTTATCATAATCTTTGTAAAGATATTGAGTATCCACAACAGCATCAACAGTTTGAGCCAAAGAAATACCAGCTTTACTCAAATAGTGATTCTCAGAGTTTACAGAATGAGCTAAGAAAACATCAGTTTTAGAAAGATAGTATTTCATCTTCTCAACAAAGTGGTCATAAGAAATAATTTTAGTGCTACCAAAATGGAATTTTTTCTGTAATTCACCACCTACCTTCAATTTATAAAATTCTTCAATCAAATAATGTTCATAAACTTCCTTACCATCAGCATAATAAACCAAGCCAAACTCGGTTGGCTGGAATTCAGTTGCAGTATTAGTTTGAATTTCAATATCGAGACAGAAAACTCTAGGATTTTTTTGCTCTAAGTAAGATTTACAAGCGGCAACAGTTTGAATGCTGCTTTCACGAAGCAATTGATTCTCAGTAATTCTGGGTCGATCTTGTGTGCTATTCATGCTCACATTTTGAAAATAGCTAATAAGATCAACACCACCATTGAATTTAATAGTGTAGAATTCAGAAAGTTCTTTCAATGATTCATTTTTAACATCAAAATTCAATTTCTTCTTTTTCAATGCTTTTACAATTTTCATAAAATCATTTTTAAGAATACCAAAAGATTTGTTTACATAAAAACAAAAAGTATTCACGCCCAAAGAATCAATAACGTTGATTGGACTTAATTCTAATTTTAGTTTGTGATGATCCTCATGTGAATGAGCACCTGACAGAATTGCCATTCTAACACTTGAGAATGAGAAAGCTGAGAAATCCATAATATACCCACCATTAAATTTAGTATTAGTATATCATTAACCTCTGTATTTTGTCAATTAATACTATATTGTATTGATTTTTAGAGGTAACTCATGATTCAATGATATCAAAAAATATATCTTTTTTCGTCTGAAAAATATTGATTTAAAGATTTTATAATATAAAATGTAAAAAATTTAAAATAACAATCAAAATCAACCCAACAAGAGAAGGATATTATGCCGAGAAAAAATTATAAAAAGCTGTATAAATTATACACAAAAAGAGCAAGTGTATCGATGTTGATACTACTAACTGCTTGTACTAATTCTAATATAAATACTACGAATAACTCACAAAGTGTCATCAATTCGTCTAAAGATAATACATCTAAGGGAAATGATAAGCAAGAAAATAATCAAAATAATCAATATAATTTACCAACATTGGGAATTGAATCACAAAAAAAAGATGATAAAAAAGAAAATTATAAAGATTACTCATTAGATTTATCTGAACAAAAAATAGCTGACCCAAGAAACTCAAAAACAAGAGATGCTAATGATCTTGAAAACATGGGTTATGGATTGTTAAACTCAACGGCTTCTGATGAAATGCAAGATTGGTTTGCGTCAAAGAGAATAACATCTGAAATCTCAATATCAGCTAACGATGATGGAATGAGAAATTTCAGTTTTGATTTATTAAAACCAATTTTTGAAACTGATGATGATATTGTATTTACACAATTAGGTTTCAGACGTTCAAATAGATATACAGAGGATTATAGAAATACTATTAACTTAGGTCTTGGTTATAGACATATCTATGAAAAGTCTTTAATTGGTGTGAACACCTTTTATGATAGTGATATAACTGGCCATAATAATAGATTAGGTTTAGGTCTTGAAGCTTGGGCCGACTATATTAAATTATCTGCCAACTCTTATATTAGGTTGTCAGATTGGAAAAAATCTGTAGACATGGATGATTATATGGAACGTCCCGCTAATGGTTGGGACATAAGAACTGAAGCATATCTTCCTCAGTATCCACAATTAGGTGGTAAATTTGTTTACGAACAATATTATGGTGACAATGTTGGACTTTTTGGATCTTCAAACAGACAAAAAGACCCAAATGCTGCAACAATAGGTTTAAGTTATACCCCAATTCCATTGATTACATTATCAACTGATTATAGACAAGGTAAAGATCGTGAATCTGACACGACTTTAAAATTAGCACTCAACTTACAATTAGGAGTTTCGTTAAAGAAACAATTATCACCTGACGAAATAAGAAGCAGTCGTTTATTAAATAATATAAAATATAATTTGGTAAACAGAAATAATGAAATTGTAATGGACTATAGAAAAAATGAATTAGGCACCATTACATTACCATTAAATATCAATACTGGACCAAATGTAACATTATCGATACCAGTAACATTTACAGGTGGAGTTAGAAATGTAACATGGACAGGTACTGCTGCTCAGTATGCACTTCCTTATGGTGGTGGCCCAACTGCAAGTGTTCTTATTCCTGTATATAATGTTAATGGCGTGAACACTTATACACTTCAAGCAATAGGTACAGATGAATATGGACATTTAGTTAAATCTAACATTACACAAATAGTAGTGACAGCCAATCAATTAACTATGACCACCTCTCAACCAACAACTATTGCAAATGGTTCAGACTTTATTATCTTTACAGCGACATTGAAACAACACTCAGGTGCTGCTGTTGCAAATAGTGCTGTTGTTTGGAGTATACAAGGTAATGCAGATATCATAGAACAATCTAATCAAACAGATTCTAATGGTGTGGCAACATTGAAATTATCCAGTAAATCTGCAAACTTAGTAAAAGTAACAGTACGTGAGCCATCAGGACAAGAAATTAATTCTGATGTTACATTTACTGCTGATACAAGTTCTGCAAAAGTTACTGAATTAACTGTTGATCAAAACACAGTATTAGCAAATGGAGTATCATTTGTAACAGTAACAGCAACATTAAAAGATGCAAATGGAAATCCAGTGCCAGCTAATACACCTGTTACATGGTCTTCAACTGCTGGACAACTTAGTAATACATCAAGTGTAACAGATGCTAATGGTATAGCAACAATAACATTTAAGACAACAACATCAGGGGCAATTAATGTTACAGCAACAGCCGCTCAAGGAAATGCAACTGTAACAATTAATGCATTACCTGATTCTTCAACTGCTAAAATTGTAACTATTACACCAAGTGCAACCAATGTTGTTGCCAATAGTGGAAATAGTGTCATTACAGTAACAGTACATGACGTAAATGGAAACCCAGTGCCAGCTAATACTCCAGTAGGATGGACTACTAGCTTAGGTACATTGAGTGCTCCATTAACATATACTGATGCAAATGGTATAGCAACAGTTACGTTATCATCAACTACAATTGGTGTAGCTAATATTGTTGCAACTGCTGCACAAGGATCAATGAACACGAATGTAACATTTGGTATAGATTCAACAACATTAGCACCAATAAATCTTACAAACTCTTCGATTACTGCTATAGCTGACGATATTGATACTATATCTTTTGCAGTTGATGTTCAAGATATTTATGGTAATAAAGCTCCTGCAAACACAATTGTTAACTGGTCTACAAACTTAGGTACATTAGGATCATTAACAAGTATAACTGATGTAAATGGTAAAGCTTTTATGACATTAAAAAGTAATATAGCTGGTATAGCCAATGTTGTCGCATCAAGTGGTGTAGGCTCTGTAAGTACCAATATTACATTTACTTCTAATATTACATCACATGTTGTTAGTGTAATATCAACGCAGCCAGTCGTAGTTGCCAGCAATTCAACTTCAACAACATTAAGAGCAACAGTATTAGATATCAATAACCAACCAGTGGAAAATGCAACTGTGAATTGGACATCCAGTTTAGGATCGTTGTCTCAATCAACAAGCACAACTAATGCTGCTGGTATTGCTGAAATAACTTTAAGTAGTTTAACTGCTGGAACAGCGACTATTTCTGCAACTGCTGAAACAGGAACAGCACAAACAACAACGGTAGTATTTGAAGCTGACCCAACAACAGCAGAACTTGCAACAGTAAGCTCTAGCGTACAAAGTGCAGAAATATCAAGTGATCCTGCATCGGCTACACCCGTGGCACTATATGCAACAATAACAGACAGCAACGGAAATCGATTAGGTGCTGGAATAACAGTAAATTGGTCTACTAGCTCATTCAACTTCTTTAGCATGGATGATTTCTCACAATCAACAAGTAGCATAACTGACAGTAATGGCCAAGCTACAATCCCATTTTATATGTTTGCACCAGGACAACAAATAATCAATGTCGAATATAATGGAATAATTAAAAATATTACTGTCATTGGTAATGCACCAATAGTAACACCACAACCATTTGAAATAGAAACGACATTGAATGTTGGTGTATCAAACAGTATTGAAATACCACTTGATAAATCAATTTTACCAATTGGATATGATGTTAAGTTTAACTGTTCATCACTATGTCAAGATATAAATGGAAACGATATATTTGACCCATCTACAGTTCAAATAATAGGAGATAAATTAAAAATTCAATCAATTAATATGGGACAAACAGGCATTATAACATTTACTGTACAAATAAATGATGGACCTATAGTTTCATATAGTGTAGAAGTTTATCCACCTCCTGTATAACGTAACAAAAATAAAACCTCATTTCGATGGGGTTTTTTATTGATCAAAATATTTAACACCAACAAATAAAAAAAAAAGCTTTTAAACACCAGAAGCTTTTGATTTTGATTTTAAAAAATAGGAGAACAATAAAAATTGGTCAGGAGATGGATCGTAGAGTTTTGTTTCTTTCTGCCAAGAAAACACAAAAAGACTATCCCCGATGTGGGGTGCGATAAGAGCAAAAGCATAAAAGCAATGTGACTTTTGGAACAGCTTTTTAAATGCTTGCTCGAAGAGCGAAAGCATTCTAATAACGAGGGGCCAAATAGGTAAATTAGACTAAGGATCTATTGAAAAAAAGATCAAAAAAATGATATCTTCTTTATTGATATTTATACTTTTATAGTTTTAATATCATAGTAACAATAGCGGCACCTTATCAATAAGACGGTTTTTTGTAGATTATTAATTATACTGTACATTTTTTATCCAATATAACTTTGATGATATCTTTTTTTTGTAACAAGGCAATAAAAAAGCCTCCGAAGAGGCGTTTTATATTTTAATCAAGGTTTTCAATGTATTTATTACTATTACCTTGCACTGCTTTAATGCGGCGATTACGTTCACGCTCCCAATCATCTACTGGGTCTTGTTTAGCCCAAACTTCAAACATCTTGCGTTGAGTGTCGCTAATGCGAATGCCATAACGATCAGACATATAGAAATAAGTTCTTGCAACATCACCACGAACATTTGCTGGTGGTGTTACTGCTTTTGCCTTGAAATCAACTTTCATATCACAACGACCATATTTAAAATCGGTGTCAGAAAGCATTGCGTATCTGAAATTACTTCTATCAAGGTTTACTTCTCCAACTGCTGGAACAAGGTTAAAGAGATCAGTATATGCTTTCATGAAACTTGGGTCATTCTTTTCACAATAGTTACGCTTGTCTTTACGACTTTTGTTTTCGATCATACATTTATTCTGATAGCCAATTTGTGCGGCTGGAACAATATGCTCTGCTTCAATGCGTTCTGCACGATAACGGTTTGATTCTTTACGGACTTCATATCCACAACTGGCAAGATCTGGAACAAGCTTTTTACCTTGTCGCTTAATTTCACAACCACAATAGAATTCCTGATGAGATTCATTGGGTTTATAAATCTTTGTATAAAGAACTCGCTTTGCTTCACTGAAACTACCAATTTCATTTGCTTGAGCACCAGACATAGCAGCAATAGAAAGAGCAGTCGCCAGAATAATTCGTTTTAGCATAAATCAATCCTCTTGTTGATAAAGTAACATAGTATCATATATCATGATATTTGGCAACGATTTTTTTGTGTGATAGTGATTGATAAAATTCAAAATATATGTAATAATCAATGCGAAATATTAAACAGGAGAAACTGAATGAACGAATTAGAATTAAAATCCGCACTGGAAGAACATCATCATATCTATTATCCTTTGCCACTTATCAAAGAACTGATTAGTTTAGGTGGTACAACTCTTGAAAATACAACTACCATTATTAAAGAAAAGTTTTTAAAACAAGCTGCTCCATATATTTTGAACGATTATCAGTTAGTTGATAATTATGGTGGGGTCACATTTAAAGGTAATATTTTGATTATCGACCCTAATCAATCACTGTATTCAAATGGTGAATCAAAACGTTTTGACAATTATCATGGACTTGGAGCAATTGATGCACTATTCAAAGCAATTAAAACTGAACTTAACAAAGATATTGAAATTTGGCATTATGGGTCAAGTGCAGTAACAGGAATTGGACAAGGTGTAGATGAACCAGTATCATCTGAAGCCAAAGTTATGACTATTATTGGTATTTGTGAAAAAGGTAATCGTGAAAAAGTATATTGGGGTATTGGTGAAAGTTCTAATGCCTTACGTTCTGCTGTTGAATCATTACTAACATCAATCAATAGATATGAAACACAAAAATAAAAGCCTCATATGAGGCTTTTTTAATAGAATTCATTTGGATTAATTGGGAACTTAATGTCTGTAATTTTCCAAAACATTAGATTATATCTTGTAAATACAATTTCTTGTTCAACTTTATCTTTTTTCACAAATATTTTGAACTCATTAAATCCATCATAAGTGTAGATAACATCAATAGCTTGATCACCTAGTTTCTTGTTTTTCAATGCCACAAATAAGTCAGAAATACTTTCTTCATTAACTAATATATTTACTGCATATTTAATAGATTCTTCAATAGCTACTTTTTCTGCACGTTTTTCTGGTGCAATAGCTTCTGTATCTAAACCAAAAAATAATGCTATATTATATCTTTTTAAAATATTCTTCTTAATGGATTCTTTATCGGTGAAGTGAGCAATAATACCATGCTTGCTATCATCACCAGCAGCTTTGAATAATTGATTCAATGCCATATATGGAGAAGCATACAACAATAGAGATACTGCAAACATAAACGCAACAATTAAAGATAATTTTAAAATTTTAGAACTCACTATAGGATCTCCTGAATGTTTTAAAAGAATACCATTAACATCAATTTTGTCAAAGTTTTAATCTATTCTTCTTTTTAAGCTTATCAGTATCAAAAACAGGAATAACTCGTGCATCATCAGGAACGTGGTAAGTTTTACTCATGTGTTCTATAGTAGCATGTACCAATCTACCATCATTTCGATAGGCTACGTTACGTAAACACTGTTCTGGATTATTTTCAAAATAGATTTTATTAATTTGTACATCACCAAATTTTTTTTCTATAAAATTATGGAAAGCTGTCATTATAGAATCACGACAAAGACGACAATCTGCAATGACAAGATGTTCAGGGAAATCACTTGGTATATCTGAACTCTGCATTGGATCGTCTACTACTGTATATTTTTGATCTGAAAATTCTTTTTCCAATAAGTGAGATTTACCAGATCCCGGTAAACCAATAATAATTGTTATCTGTTTCATAATGTATTATCCATAGTTAATAATAGTATATCACAGCATACAAAAAAATTAAATCTCATGAATACGTTATCTTATTATTTCATAATTTAAAATTGCATTTTTTTCTATATGAGTTCTCTTTAAATAACCAGTATTCACATAGTAATAGTAGCTATCCTCTCCAACAACAAAGACTTTTCTTTTAATAGTAATTCTACCTTTGTCCAAATTATATTCTATTTGAGCTAAATCACCAACTTTCAACATTTTATTATTCAACCTTGTTATTATTAATTATATTATTAAAATTTAAAGTATGAGAATAAGCTATAACAACTTATTTATAAAGTTGTTATGCTATTATCATATTGTTATTATTAAGATACTTCTTGAGTTTCTTTAACATCTACAAACAACTCTTTAGCCACTGGAAGTTTTTCTTGGAAATCAGACAACTCACAAGGATTTAAATTGAAAGTAAATTCACCCATTGTAATATCATAAATATCTGCTGGGAATATATAGAATTGATCAGCTATCTTATTTTGAATGAATTTATTGAATGGTAACATTTTGAATGCTTTTTGTTCTACAAGCCTTCTATAAAATGGTTCATTGGTTGCTTTTATAAATTCTACCAAATTTTGGAATTCCAGTTTGTGTATTATATACACTCTGCGGTATATATGAGTGTTTTCACCTTTAATACTCAGTTGGGTATGGTCTAATGCACTATTTTGATAATTTTTTATATTGACATAACTCTCAACTAATTCACCATTTAACATGTCAGTTAAATTAGCCCAAACCATATATTGTTTATTTGCCAAAACAAAATCTAAATATTCTTCTATACTACCTACAACATGAGTAGAAATTTTTGCATTTTTATTATTATCTATATGACTGTATGTTATTAAAGCACTCATACTATTATCTCCTTGTCTACATTATTCATTTTATTCCTAAACTTTTAATAGTCAATAAAAAATAAAAAAAGAACTTGTTGAAAAGTTCTTTAAATAATGTAAAAAAGTACAGAATCCCTATCCCATACAAATGGGTTAAAAATAAATAATAAATTAAACTCTAATACTAATAATAGTACCTATTTTTTCATTAGCAAGATCTTCAACTTTAGAAACAGCCTGAACTTGCTCTGTGTATGTTTCATCCAAAAATAATTGCTCTGGTTGAGAGACATCACCTGATATTCTAAGATACTCTGCGATTGCTTTTTTTTCACTATTAGTTTGCTTATGTGAAAAACGATGTGTAAATCTTCTTGCAGAATCCAAAATATCGAACATAAAGTAAGCTCCTTTTTAATACAAAAATATCATAAATGCAATTAAAAGTCAACAAATATAAGGACTATTGAAATTTTTTAAAAGTATGATAATGTATGTGTAACTAATAATTATAGGTATACCATGTTAAAACCAATATTAATGACTACTGCACTTATATTCTCAATAAATACTTACGCAGGATGCAACAGAATGGATGTATCAGGTGAAGATTCTCTTGGAATACCGTATACAGCAACTGTGAAAGAATTAAGACAGATGAAAAAAGACTTGAATGCTTACAAAGAAGAAGTCAATTATAACTATTATTATACTCTCACTCATAATAGAATATATAAAAAGTCTTTCGCTATCACAACAGAAAACAAATTGAATGAACTCAGAGAGACTTATAAAAATAATCCTGATAAATTAGCTGAACTTAATCAAAAAGAAACTGCCTTTAATCAGAATTTAAACAATTCTTTGGTAAAAATAAACAAAAAAACAAAAGAATTAAAAGAACTTAAATTGAAAGAAATCGATAACAAAATAGAGGAAATAAACGCTATCATCGATCAAAAAGCAGGCTTCCCTAAATTTATTACGAATTAATAGAGATACTTTATATTAATCGTTTGTATAATTGATACTTGTTTTTTTTGATATTTATTATATAATTTCATATTAGTAAAATGTCCGAGGTATAATATGGATAAAAAGAGTATTGTTTTAGCTGAACTTGATAACCATTTGAGACATTTGTTCGAATACAGGTTTTTTAACAAGTTCTATAATGCTGTCGAAATAATATGCCGTTACACAATTGTTGTGACGGCTATATCCGTTATTGTAGGGGCTATATTATATTCAAATACACATGAGTATGATGAAATATCATTTTTAGACGTTGTAAAATTGATTTTTGGATTGTCTTTCTTAATAATATCAATGGTAATTATATTAAGGGAACTAACGATAATATTTTATTCGAAAGTCTATGGTGAAAACTTTAAACAATATGTTGCTGTAAGTGAAGAAGACATAAACAAAACAATAGCCCATATGAAATCACAAGGTTATAACGATGAAATGATTTCTGAATTCGAAATGGTTTTAAAGAAGTATAAGTATAAAGAAAATGGATTATATGTCATATTTACAGATGGTATAAATAAAAAAGTAATCAAAGAGTTAATGAAAATAGAACTGAATTATACAATGAATCGAAAAGTAAAAGAAAAGAAAATAACACAATAAAAAGACCTCACGGTCTTTTATTTTTTCCAGAAATAACCACCTACAGTCAGCAATTCATCATTATGATAGATATAAGGGATTTCTTCTCTTACCCATGTTGGAACTTTATATTCTTGAAACATCTTCTTCACATCTTTATGAATAGAACCTTGTTTAATTTTTTGACCTTTGCAACCATATTTAACAACCACATCATTTACTTTAAGTTGACTATTCCCTGAATCAAGAATTGATTGAATATCAAATGTTTTAACTTCTTTTTTTACAAAATGAAGAACACCATTAAATCGAGTAACAAAGTAATCTTTTTGCTCCCATTTCATCTTCGCATCTTCACTGGCTGGAATAATATCTTCAAAAATAGCTCGCATCATATTCTTTGATGCTTGCTTTTTAAGATTGAATGAAATCCATTTACGAACAGTTTCATTTTGCTCATAAGCATTCAGCATAAGAAGGTCTTCAATATTCAATTGATCAGTAGTAGTAACCATGCCAAGTTCTTCAACTTTAGTATCAATATAACCTTTAGCATTTTGAATATGTTCTACACTTTGAGCAATAGCTTCATTTGCCTTCTTCCAACGGGTCTGCATAAGTGGCATTACTTCGTTACGAATAAAGTTGCGATCATAAGTGCTATCATCATTGCTTTCATCTTCTACCCACTGAAGCTTGTTAGCAATTGCATAAGCCTTAATGTCATCTTTAGTTACATTAAGGAATGGGCGACCATGATAACCTTCACCAAAAGTTTTTACTGATGGCATAGCCGAAAGACCATCAACACCAGCACCACGCATAAGATTCAACATGAAAGTTTCTACCTGATCATTCATGTGATGGCCAGTCAGCAACATTGATGTATCACTCATCTTTGATTTAAAAGCACCATAACGAGCTACACGAGCTTTTTCTTCAAGATTAGTCTCACCATAAAGATTGAAGTGAGCAACGTTAAATTCGATGTTTAATGCCTTTGCAGTTGATTGACAAAATGTTTCCCATTCAAGAGCATTGTCTGAGATGCCATGATTAACATGAAATGCAATGATTTTATCTGGAGCGACTTTTGACATAGCATGCAGCAAGACTTGGCTATCTACGCCACCACTGTAAGCAATGACATATTTATCCATTGGGTTGTTTTTAACAAAATCTTGAACTGCATTGATAATCATAAAAGCTTCCTTGGTTAATTAATGAAGCTATTATAGCAAAATTACCACTAATAATCAACCATTTCTCCAACTTCCAAATAGAATTGATAGTTAGTTACAAACTCTTCTGCTTCTATACCCATTTGTTTTATTTTATATTCATTAAAAGTAATATATCTATATACTAACTTTTGAGTAAGGTTCAAAACATAATCAGGATATGTATTGTCTTCAGCAATATTTTTTAGAAAAAATATTCTATTATATGCATATTCATCATATCGATCTTTTAAAATAAGACCAACCTTTACACTATCAATCTTCCTTTCATACCAATATTTACTTGTAAAATTAACAGATACGTGAAAAATTGATGACAGACTTTCAATATCAATATCAGAAAAATCTTTAAAGTCATCACAATCAAAATTAATAAGTTTTAGAGGCACAATAAAATAAGCAGTATCAGCAATAATATACTGGGCTATATAATTTCCATTAAAAAGATTATTATCTGAAATGTAATCTAAAATGATATCTTTATTTTTTCTTAGATACCATTCATCAGCATCTGATGAATCATAATAACCTTCGAATGCATGCCATCCACGAGTATCAGCATAAATTTTTTGATCTTCTATAATAAGATTTTCTTCAATAACATCTTCATTATAAAAGTTAAGTGATAATTGTTTTCTAGCTGCTTTTTTTAGAAACTGGTGCATATATTATTCCTTAGAAAAATAAACACCAGTCGAAACTGGTGTTTTGTTTTATTCAACGTCAGTCTGGACTGTTCGTTGGTGACGACCTTTGCTTACTTTTTCCCTTACCTTCTTCAACTTGATAAGAGCCTTACTGGTAACCGAAGTTACAGCATGATACATATCTTCATGTGAAACGGAAATAACAATACTAGCCTTATGTGGAACTGCAAGTGCATATTCTACAATATATTTAAATTTGTCTTTCTTTAAGAAGACATCTACACGAGTAATTTTATCTTGTTGTTTTTCGATTTTTTCGAGATTCTGATTGATGTGTGAGCGGATTGAATCAGTTACATCAAAAGAAGTTGAATGGATTTGTTTAAGCATAAGTACCTCCATAATTATTGACCCAGAAGCAGCTAACTTCTGTATGGTCACTATAACAGCAAAATAAAAAAAAATCAACCAAAAAAAATAAAAGCACCAATTAGGTGCTATGATAATTAAGAGTTATTGCCTCTTTTTCTCTCTTCTTTCTGCTTCTTTTTTTCTTAGAATTCTTTCTTCTGTAGCAGGCGTATAAAATTGATGATCTTTATAATCTTGAATGATACCTGCTTTATCACAAGCCTTTTTGAATCTACGAAGGGCATACTCTATTTTTTCGTTTGGTTTAACAATGATTTTTGGCATATTAATTCCTTTTTTAGCGTCCATATATTATTATACCATAACAATAAAATAATATAAGTCAAATGACGAAATTGACGATAATTGATAAATATGTTATCATTGCAAAAATTTAGGAGAATCTTATGAAAGCCAATGATTTAAAGCATATTCTTGATAGAATGTCAGATCGTCAATTAGAAGAAAGCTCTGTTGAAGTTGTTGTTGTATCTCAAGGAAGCATGGGTGGAACGCCTGCTGTTGATGTTAAACATGTTGGTCTTGGAATTGACTGGGACAATAATAGAGTATTAATTTCACCTGACAAACCTTTAATTGCACTTACAGAAGAAGAACTTAAAGCTATCAAAAAAAGTGTTAGTCAAGCTCATTCTTATCATACATATCTTATTGTAAAACCTTTAATGAGTCAGGTTGATGAACTTAAAAAATTTATTAAATCTCTCGACCAGTCAACATTGACAGATGAACAAAGAACATTCATTGAAAATGTAGACAAAAGAAAAGCTTCTTAACGAAGCTTTTAGATACAAATCATTTCAAACAGAGATTCAGACTCTCTAATAGATTTTAGGCTATTAATCTCTAAACATTTAAATGCTTCTCTTATTTCATCTTCTTCCCCATTTAGATACATATAAATCAATTCTTTCATAATATCACTTTCGTCATAATCCAACGAAATATCAAATACTTTTTCCAAGAAGAATTCATTAAAGAATCTATTAAGTTCATCATTATAGAATTTCATATCATTATAGTCATACCAAAAATATTTCTTTTCTATAAGTAAACCATTCACAGAATAATTTAATAGAATTTTAGTAGGACCACCTTTAGTATCAGCGTGCTTGTAATAAATTAATACTGGTTTTTGTTTAAAATTATATGTTACTTGAGCAGGTAAATCATAAAGACTTGATTTTTTCTCATTATCATCTTTATTAAATTTTTTAGAAATAGTGTTTGTTCCATCATCATTTACAATAAATGTTAATGAATCATAAATATAATGGATGTTGAAATGAGTTCTAATCAGTGGGACAATCCCATATTTTTCAATATCTTCTTCGAGAAGTATTGTATAAGACTCAGCCATGAAATATTCGTAAATTGTTTTATTCATAAATCACCCTTGTTAATGTCATCATACTAAACAACGTACATAAATCAAGGCGTCTAACTATAAATCATCAATAATATTTGATTGTTTCAAATATGTTTCAATTTTCCCTAATATTTCTTCAAGTTGTTCGCCTTTCATATCATTTTTACATAACTCAATTACATCATCTTTGTGAACACCTAACAGTATAGATACATTGTTATCACTGTGAGAAAGATAATGTCTGAAATTCCACAATAACCCTTTTGAGTCCTCAAAATCATTAATATCTGAAAAACCATCAAGGTTTAATGTAAAAATTTCCTTTGTCTCAAGAATTTCTGTACATTTTTTAACCATTGTTAAGTCATTGTTTTTTGACATTCTAACACATTTTTTAACTAAAACAAATGATTTTATTGATATTAAAAGAAAAAAGCTCCAAATGGAGCTTTAATCAATTATTTAAAACTGGTAATTGGTTTTCGTTTGTGTTGAGTAATAGAATATTGCTTCACAATTTTATATTCAGTTTTCTCATCAATCGTTTTACCTTCCAAATATTTATCCAAGACATTATAGTCTAGATCCAATGCAGATTCATCTGTCTTTTGTGGTGCAAGTTCTTCGAGGTCTGCTGTTGCAACTTTTGCCCACAAAAATTCTGGAGCACCCAATTCTTTAGCAACAAGACGTACTTGAGTTTTGTTAAGGCCATTCAGAACAATGAGATCACATGCACCATCACCCCATTTAGTCCAGAAACCACATACACCCTCAGTGTTATGGTCTGTACCAATAACAGCCGCACCATACATAGCAGCTACTTGATACTGAGCAATCATACGTAAACGAGCTTTAATATTACCCTTGTTAAAGTCAGCCACTTCTTTACTTACAGCTTTACCTTCTTTTTCTTCAAATTCTGTAACACCTTGAATACTCATGAGAGTAGCTGCTTCACCAACGTTAACAGTTAACATTTTATCAGCATTAATGAATTTGACAGCCGCTTGAGCATCATCTTCATCAAGTTGAACACCTGCTGGCAATCGCATAGCTACAAATTTGACATCTACACCATCTGCACGAAGTTCTTCACAAGCAATCTGACACAAACGTCCAGCAGTAGAACTATCAACACCACCACTGATTCCAAGGACAAACCCTTTCAAGCCAGTAGATTTCAGAAATGACTTTAGATAATCAATTCGATCTCGAATAGCCTTCTTAACATCAAAAAATTCTGTTGGAACTACTCCAAATTCATCAAGACTTTCTGCTTTGAGTTTATTGTATTCTTCTGAGCCATATACTAATGATTTAGTCATTTTAATCTCCTTCAAATAATGATCTTTTTTATCTTTTCGTGTTTATTATATACACCTTAGTAACAAAAGTCAACTAAGTGGGGTAAAAATAATGTGTAGGATCTACACATTTAAATAATTTATTTTGAACGGTTGATACAATCTTCAACAATAGACCAGCACTCGTTTTCATTTAGAGGCTTACTAAACGGACAAACAACTTCTTCTCCACGCTTTTTAACAATCAAGGCATTTTCTGCAACTGTCGAACCACGATATAAACGAGTTATAGCAAAATCAGTTGATACTATATGAAATTCAGATGTCAAAATTGTATAGCTATCTCCTTTTAGAAATGTTTTATTTCCAAGAGAAGTTACAATTACATCCTGTACAATTGGGTTGATTATCTTTTCTTTCTTGCAACTTTCTTCAACCATATAATAATCACTTAGACCAGCTTTTATTTCAAATAATTCTTGTGTTAAAGACCCAGCAAGTATAGTTGAAATGAAGTCATATCTGTGATTATGAATTTCTTCTTCATGTATGATAGGAGTCAAATCAGGATGATAAAAATGCATTCTCAAATTATCATCTAATTTTAATTGAACGAATCCAAGCCCAAAGAAATGAATCATTTGTTTGTTTTTTTTCAAAAAATCAATATCAAGAATCATTAAATACTCCATTATGAATACTAAAATTATATCAAAATATAAAAAAATTAAAAGTAATTAAGAATTTTTAAAACTTCACTATCTCTAAAGGTTAACTCTTCTAATTCTTTAGTTAATATTTTTACTGCATAGTTTTTGAGCATGAATTTTAAAAACTGTTTATGATCTGTTTCATAAAAATTAATATCATTATCACCATACGGGTTATTGAACTTGTAAGTATATTTCATGAAGAAATTTTTAGTTTTTAAATCAAATTTAAAATGAGCTAAAACAATAAAAACAATTTTATCAATATAGGGATCGTCATTGTGCTCACTAATCACCAATTCATAATTGTAAATTTCACTTTTAGGATTGAAAGCCACTAAATCTTTCATAGAGGCTGGATAACAATTAATAGAAAGAGTTTTTCCAAAAAGATAACTGTATAAAAATGATAAATCATTAAATATTTGTTGAAATTCAAACACAATATCAAGTTTTAAATCAAAATAATTATGAAAATTCACAATATTAGAATGTGGAAATTCAAAGTTAAAAATAGCATTTTTTTCACTCTGATAACATACAATTTCTACATCTTTATTAAGGGATAAATAATATTCACCAGCACTATCAGCTACGTTTATAGCTTCCATATGGATGCCTGATTTCAATTTTTCATTTAATGATTCTATTAAACTTTGCATAATCATTCCATAACCATTTTCAGGACTAATTTATCTTGTTCTGTTGCATTTTCTAAATCTACCCCAATATGTTTAGTAATGTAGTTATGAATCAATTTTTTGTAGGTTTTTTCAAAAACAAATTCTTTCAAATTGCCATCTTCATACATATCAATTGACTGGTCATAATGATAGTAGTCTTTAAGTTCAAATAATTTTGTTTCAAAATTAAAAGTTAACAGTAATTGAACATTCATATAAAATGGATGATTACCAACTTGGAATAGATATCGTAATTCATTAAACTTATTACTATGATATTTTTTATAAATATCAAAAATATCTTTAAAACTTTCAAATACTGGAAAATCATGATTTTCATTAAATACAAAATTAAAAAATCTGTTTAATTTTAAAAAGTTATCATTGATTTGAGCAAGCATAGACTTTTCATCAATATTTTTAAAAACATTAGCAACATTGATAGCAGATTCCATTGTTTCAAATGCAATACTTACCAAATTTGATTCATTCAAAAATGCTACATAACCAAGATTATTGACAGAAAATTTTATAATAGATATAGATACAAAATCATCAAAAACGTAATAATTGCTATCTTTAAAATATTCTTTTAATATAATATGTAATGAGTCGTTTCTCATTTTGGCTTCTTTTATAGATGTCATTACTCAGACTCCTTCAAATATTTTAAAATATGATCTGTAATATAATAAGAATTGTACTCATCCCATTTCTTCACATGTTGTTCACAGAAATAAATCATGACTGAGTTGAAATCTTTAAATTCAATAAGATCTTTTATTGATGATACTTCTGATGGTGATCCATTATTGATATCAAACTTAATTTGGTAATAAAATCTGTTGGAAACATAAATTATATCACTTTCAATATCCATTAAGATATCAAACATTACAAGAATTTCTACATTATCAATTGGAGTTTGAATGCTTAATGAAAAGAAATAATGTTCTCCATCATAATTGTAGCTATCTATAATATCATTTAAACAGGATGGAATCTCTTCAATATTAGAATAATTAAAACCAATTTTAAAAACTCTACATGCTCTTTCATAAAGATTCTTAATTAAATTATTAGCAGAAGTAGGGTCAAAGTTAAAATTATCAGCTAATTGTTCAATACTCTGCTGAGAATAAAAATAAAGACTATAAACATTTGGGTTCAATTCAGATTGATTAACAGTGTAAAATTCATCATCTAATGTAAAATTCAAAAAACCAGATGGAGTATATTCATTATCTTGATTTAAGTATACACCTTTCTTCTTTGTCTTTAAAAGAAATTCTTCAACCAACCTTTTATCATATTCATGTAAGCTAGACATATTCACATATATCCAATAAAATAGAATCATGCAATGTGATTTCTGATAATGTTCTTTCTAATTTAGAAGCCACAAAATCATTTATGATAGAATTAATAACATCTAAATCAGAGCCGGTATATCTTTTATTATTAAATTTAGCAATAATCAAAATAGAATTTTTAATTTTACCATTTTTTTTGTTAAATGATAATTTAAATTTTGTTTGTACAATCAACTGTTTATCGCTCAAAGCAATATCAGAATTGTTAAAAGATAAATATGCTGTTTTTCTCATAATAAATGCTGTTAAGAACAAAAATCTATTTTTAATGATTTTAATATGTTCTTCAATGTAACTAATAATATTAAAATCTGAACCCATATGATGACTCAGTTTATTAGTATTTAATATTTCAGTTGCATCTGATAAAACAAAGTTATATCTCTCAGAATTTTTAATATTTTTAACAAGAACAAATAAAGTATTAGAATTATGAGATTCTGCTACCGTAATTTCAAATTTTTCTTTATCAAAAATTAAATTTTCTCTAGCAAATGATGTCTTATTGTCACTAGAATATTTTAAGTTACTCATTATAATGCCTATCCTATAAAATTTTTATAAGTATAGCAAAAATAAAGATATTTATCAATTTTTTTTTTCATTTATCAATTTCCATACATCTGAAATGTTAAGTATCTTGTTGTGAGCTTGATAAGATACATTCAAACTATTTTTCAAATTTATTGATGCTTCTCCACCATATAAATGAATACTACCAATGCTTCCATTCTGGCCATTCCAATGAGCAATTGGATAGTGCATCAAAATAATACGCCGTCCTAAAATAGAAATTTCTTTATAATTTGAAACACTGGCAATGTTTAATGCTTCATTTTGAGATAAATGATTAAATAATTTTTCGTCATCTGACGGTCCTAAAATAAAATGTTTAATCCCATTAAGTTCCTGAATAAGATCAGAATATGCTTGAATATTACCTTTAACAGTATTAGAAAAGTTACCTAAATAATAAATAACATCATCATATTGAATGGTTGAATTCCATTCTTCAATGAATACTGATTCCATTTCTTCAAAATTATTATATCCACGGCTTTTAGCAGCCTTCATGTCTCTGAATTTCAGATCACTGGTGATATAAAATTTATTTAAATTAAACATATTCAACTCCAAAAAGAAAGAATTATACCATGTGACAAATAATAACACAATGTTCTAAAAATATTAAAGTAACATTGAAAAATTAAAAAATATCTGTTATTATCAAATAAAATGGAGGCGATATGTCTAATGCTAAAATGTTGATAACGTTAATGAAAGAACGTTATGGTCAAGTAATGATAGAAGAAATATTATCTAAATGTAATTTTACAGAAGATGATCGTTCAAATGTTGCGATGATTTTTAAAAATGGAATACAAATATTAGATGACTTTGTGGTCGTAAGGAGAATTCACCTTGAAATGCTGAGATTGATAGATCCATCTATATCATCAGTATATTCTCATGATAACATAGACATTACAGAAGAAGCTTTAGATGATATATCCAGCGAAGTTGGAGCAATGAAAAAGATACTTAGAGATTATGAATAATCTCTATTTTTTATGTATTTTAATTTTTGATAGTTGTGACTTAGGCAAATAAATTGCAATATGATTAGATACTACTGCTTCTTTAATTGTCATTTTATTGTCAGGTCTGAAGACAAAGCCATTATCTAAATAACAAATTGCATCTATATCAATAATTGCTTCATTGAGATTTAAGTTTTCAAAATCTTTCTCACTTAAGTGGCTCAAGTAAAAAGATTTATCTTGTAGTGTTGGTTCATGTAAAAATACAAATATACCATCAAATTCAAAATTACTTTCTGGTTGTTTATAATGATTTTTGACAAGATGCCTCATGTAATCTGTAGTACAATCTCTTAGCATCTGCTCAAAAGGAGTGTTATATTCTTTAAACATATTGCTTTGATGTTGAGGTTCAAATCCATAATTTGAATATCTATAAATCTTATGCATACCTAAAATAACCAAATAATTGTTTTATACTATCATTATACAATATTTTTTTTAATAAAAAAGTTTTAATATCTTAATTTATTCTTTCTAATTAATTGAATCTTAGAAATTTGACTATCTGGTATGTATACTGTGTTATAGTTCATCTTTAAGGCATCATCAATAGTCATTCTATTTTTTTCTCTAAATACAAAGCCATCATCCAAATAGCAGATAGCTGATGGATCAATTTTTGCAACATTTAAATTAATGTCGTCTAAATTAGTCTTCAAATGATTTAAATAGAATTCTTTATCTTTAAGAGTAGGTTTATTTAGGAAAATAAAAATACCATCAAATTCAAAATTAGGATCTACCTCAACATAATTTGATTTAATGAGATTCTTCATATAGTCTGTTGTGCATTGTTTCAACATTTCTTCCAAACTAACCATTGAATCTTTCAACAAATGACCTTGATGTTGGGAATTAAATCCATGTTTTGAGTATCTATATATTAAATGCATAATTATTTATTAGAGATTAATACAAATATTATAAACCATAAAAAAAATAAAAGAAGAAAATTTCAGTAATTAAACATGTCAAAGACTATTAAATCATCATCAGATAATTGATCTAACCTTAAACTATTCTCATTTAATAAAGCTGCAAAAATTTCAGAATTAATCTTATCATACCTATATGATTTATTATTGGTATCTATTATATATTTATTATCTTTTGCCGTATATATGAAAATAATGTCGTAGTTGTTTTTTTCAAATTTGTAAGTGGCTTTATATAATTTCTTTTTGATATCATATTTATTCTCAAAAAAGATTTTCTGAAATGATTCTAAAGAGGCTTTGAGAGGATAAATATTTTCATTATCTTCTATATAAATATGTTCAAAAAGTGGTGAAATAGTAGAATTAGGAAAATAATTAATATAATCAAATTTAAAATCAAAATGAAAATGCATTTTATCATTTTTTATTCTGCTATATGAAGAATACTTTTCATAATCAAAGCACCACTGTCTCATATAATATGGGAGTGAAAATTTTTGATAATATTTGGAATGCATAAATAAGTCAGTAATGATATAATCATCATAAGAAGTAACTTTCAAATCAAAGATCGCTCTTTTATAACTAGTTTTTTTTATTTGAAACGTAAACGATTTATGAAATGTGTCTTCTTCAATATTTAATTCCATATTTTTAAAGATACCTTGAACCTTTTTTAATTCATATGGATAGCTTATCTCATTTTGAGCACACTCAAAAATAAACATATCAAAGAAATGTTGAATCTGCCATTGATGATGGATTTTTAATTGTTTGAAATCTTTACAATGCATTGAGATAAATACTTTAAAAAAATCTTGAGAACCAAAAAGCATAAGGACTCCAATTAAATATATGTCATGTTAATTAAAGAAATAAAATGTTCAAGATTATTTTTTATTTCTAATCTTGAAGGATAAGGATGATAATTCATGCGTTTTAATTTTTCTTCTATATAGATGCACTCTAAAATATTTTCTGGTAAATTATCTAAATCTCTATTAAACAGTTCATTACCAAGATATGAAATAACATTATAACTGATATGAAAATCATTTTTAATATCAAACTTAGCTAAAAGAGCCATAGAAAATTCAGGTATTGTAAGATAGACTTCAATATTTATATCATCAATTTTATAATATTCATCAAATATGAAAGTAATTTCACAATGAAACCTCTTTAAGTCTTGAATCATTTCATAACAGTGATCTGACGCTGAATTCAATTTCGCTATAGATTCTTTTAAAGAGTCATTCAATGGGTCTTTAAAAATAAATCCACAACTATTTGCATACTCTAAAACATCATTCAAATTTTTAAGACCATGATCATCTTCATCAGTAAACAACCTAAAAGATAATATATATACAGGTTTCATGTATGAAAAAGTAATATTGGATTTAGAGAGATGATCTGGTACAACATTTTCATTTATATTTTTTTTAGTAAAAATATCTACATTATCTAATAATTTTTGAAGTTTATCTTTTTCTCCAAAATTGTGGTGGATATTATTAAATATAGTCATCATTTTCCCTTAAAAAATCACTAATAGTTAAAGATGTTGAAAACCCAATTTCTTTATGGTCAATAGTAAATACATAATGCATAGTGACTAAAAATTTTATTTGCTCTCTGGTATATTGTTGCATTGAATATTTAGAGACAACAAGCTTTGAACCATCAGATATCATTCGTAATTCAGGCATTAATGCTTCAATTCTCTGTGTATATAGAAATCTATAACTATCATTTAAAGCCCATAAATCTGCTTTTAAATGAGAGATAAAGTCAATAAACGATTCCTTTAAATGATAAGTCAACATATCACCCTCAATATTCAATCATATGTAATAGATCTTTGAACTTAATGAGTTCTTCTAAAGTGTAGTCTATAGATAGATCATCAATCACAGTTACTAATTTAGGCTCTTGCAAGATAGAGAACACACAATCAGAGATATCTGATTCATCATGAATACTGTCTAAATCTTTTCTAATCTGATATTTAACATCTCCCAGAAGACTGATTGTTAAATTCATGATACTTGGTCGCTTATCTTTATCGGTAAATGTAAATTCAATCATATCTTTAAGGGAAACATCAGTCAGAGTAAAATCATTTTTGAAAACAATTGTAAAGTTTCCTTTGTGTAAATCATTATTGAAATCATAGATATTTGACAAGAGATCAATATTATTTTTAATCTTATTTTTTGCTTTTAATAAATTAGTCACTAAATTTGCTGGTAGAGTCGCAGCAGGTATTATTTTTGCCAAAAAATCATTGTCTGAAAGACTAAATAATTTATTTGTATTTACAGGAACAATAAGCTTATAAATTACTGTTAATGATTCACCTAAATCTCCAGATTTAGCTTCAGAGAAAAAATGACCATTGAGTGAATAATAATCATCATAACGATGAACCAATTCAAAATTGTCAAATTTTAACCCACTTGTTTTTTCAATACATTTTTGTTCAATCATAAAGTTACCATTTTATTTAAAGTTAAAAGTTCTTCAATTTCAACATCACTATAGGATTTTTTAAAATCAATAGAATCTAAAATAGAATCATCTATTCTAAGTAAAATAAAGGATGCATCACTAATATCATCGATATTACAGTTTATAACGTGTTTATTATCTTTCATTAAAGAAACATTAAAATTAATTATATCGTTTGGTTTGTACCAGTTAAAAATAAAATTACCCATATAAATATTCGGATTAGAAGAATTTACAAGGTTGTAACACACAGAAGCGTTGTGACATTCTTTACCTGATAACAAATATTCAGAAGTCACACTGTGAGCACTAATATAAATTTCGTCATTTAAAAAATCAATATGGCAATAAGATAAAAATCTATTCAAAATGCGATTCATAGCCAATGGAATTTTGATAGAAAGATCAATTAATTCACTATGAACATAAATACTTAAACCATTAGAGTGTCTAGTTGTTTTGATTGCATATGAATCATTAATGTCCTGATAAACTATTTTATAAGGCCAAATATCAAAACCATCATTTACTGCATTACTATTAAAAAAATTATAAAAAGACTCAAATGTACCAACTTTTTGCTCCATAACAAATGGATGTTGATTGGATTCCCACATATGAGTAATTATTTCATCTAACTTTTTTTGTTTCATGAGCAGCTAAATCTCCAAAGTTTGGCTTATTATAACATAAAAATAAAGAAAAATAAAGGAGATATATTCTTTAAATAGTTATCATATCGCTCAATTCTAATAGCATCTTTATCTCTTGTGATGACCGATAATTTTTAATATCGATATCATCCAATATATCAGAGCGAAGTGATGCAATAAGTAACAAGTCATTTTTTAAATCTGATAATTGCATTGAACCAAGCTTATAAAAACAGTTTTCTTTTATAAAATGATTAATAGTTATTTGATTACTGTAATTTTCAAAATCACTACAATTAAAATGAAAGACCAGTTCCTGTAGTGTAGGACAGAGTTTAATCTTCCAAGACAAAGAAAGTGATTGAATATCAGAACAATCATATGCATATTTAGTAATACATGTATAATCAATAATAAATTGACCATGCCATTCATTAGGAGGAATAAATTTATTGTATTTATTAAGCAAAGATTTCAATTTTTTTTCAACTAACAAAATAAATTTAGCAGCCTTTTCATTGTAACTATTGAAAAATGGTTCATAACTACTTATATTGAAATTATGTTTAAACTGATGAACTTCATAACCATACTCATAAAAACGAATAATACTATTATTACAAAATAAAAACTGAACCGCCCAATCTTCATACACTCTATTGTTTACGTAAAAATAATACATTTTTTTGTAAAAATTATCAAATGATGAACTATTTAAAAATTCTTCTTCATAGGTCTTATTGTCCCATGCATGTTTTACCATTTTGTTTAAAAATTTTTTTTCTTCGCAAATATTCATAACAAAATCCTCAAAAGAAAAAGAGTATATCATAAAAAAAGGAAATAAAAAAGGCTTGTTCTCACAAGCCTTATTTTAGTTTAGAAACGATAGTCATTTCGTTCATTATCAAAGAGTCCCGGTTTGTTTGCATATACACTTTTCAGGTATTCAACAAACTGTTCATCTTTGCACATACCTTTGCCCGGACTGTCAGAAATCTTAGCAACTGGCAGACCATTACAAAGAGTCATCTTCATAACAATGTTCAATGGAGTCAAACCAACATCGTTAGTAAGGTTAGTACCAATACCAAAACTGGTGTTGATGCGACCTTTGAAGTGTTGATACAGATCGACTGCTTTAGGGAAAGTCAGACCATCACTAAATACAAGTAGTTTATTACGTGGATCAATTTTCAACTTCTTGTAGTGGTCAATAAATGCTTCACCCCATTCGACTGGATCTCCAGAGTCATGACGTACACCATCAAACAGCTTAGCAAAGTAAAGGTCAAAATCTTTCAGGAATGCATCACGATTGATTACATCAGTCAGTGCAATACCCAAGTCACCACGATATTCTTGAACCCAAGCTTCAAGAGCACTCTTCTGACTATCAACCAGTTTGTTATCAAATGCTTGGAACGCTTGAAGATATTCGTGAGCCATAGTACCAATTGGAGTCAGGTCAAGTTCACGAGCAATATACAGGTTGCTAGTACCAAAGAGACGATTTGGAATTTCACGTTTACAGTGTTGAAGAACTTCCATTTGCCATTCTTTGCTAAAGCGACGGCGAGTACCAAAGTCAGTGAAAATAAAACCATCAACATTTCGTACATGTTCAATTTTTGCTTCAAGACGACGATGACCTTCTTCCATCATATTATAACGTTCACGCTGAGTATAATCTTTAGTCAAGTGGTCAAAGTACAATTCGTTTACAATAGACAAAACGTAGATTTCATACAGAATAGTCTGCCACCAAGGCCCACGGGTAGTAATTGAAAGACCACCATCAACTCTACGAACAGTAATCTGGCGTGAGTCAAAACGGAAAATACCCAAGAAGTCAATAAAATCACGTTTAAGGAAATGAAGACGACGACGGAGATAATCCAGTTCAGTTTGAGTAAATTGCAGTGTGCAAAGTGCATCAATTTGTTCTTGAACTTGACTGTAGATTACGCCAAGGTCAACATCTTTGTTACGGCAATGAAATTCATGCTCCACAATTGCAGAAGGAAAACGATGATGGGCTACTTGCATCATAGTCAGTTTATAAAGATCAGTATCGAGTAGTGAAGTGATAATTTGTTTGTTCATATTTACATCTCCAATTTCTTTTTAATTTAGTGTTTTCTTATTTCTTGGTTGACATAGTAGCAAAAACGAACTAAGATGTCAACATCAAATTTGAAAATAAATAAGGAGTTAGAAATGAAAGTTGCTGTATTTGGTTCTGCATTCAATCCACCTACATATAGTCACATGAAAATAATTGAAATGCTGACTGATGTTTTTGATAAGGTATTGGTGGTCCCTTGTTATTCACATAATTTTGGTAAAAAAATGATTGATTTTGATTATCGATTAGAAATGGCCGCTTTATTAATTAATCATCTTGGTGAAAAAGTAGAATTATCATCAATCGAAAAAGAATTATTTCAGAATGAAGTAAGCAGGACATACATTTTATTAAAAGCACTAAAAGAACGAAATCCAGATGATGATTTTATATTTGTATGTGGTGAAGATAATGCAAGTGAAGATAACTGGAAAAAGTTTTATAATTATGAACTGATAGATAAAGAGTTTGGTAAATATGTAACACCAGATTTAGGTGTAGTTAGAAGCACCCTTATCAGAAATAAACTTGCTAATGGCGAGAGTGCTGCTGGTTTAACAAAAGATGAAATATTAAAATATATAACTACTAATAACATTATTTTTTGATATAATATATAAAAACAACTCTGATTTGTGATGATTAGATATAATTTTATCAATACATTTAAAACTTTGGCTCAAGACTATACACGAAAAACAGGGATTGATTCAAGTGAATTTAGTAATAATGACTTTTCTACACTAAACAAACAACTCTTTGAAATAATAAATAAAAAATATTCAAAAGAGATTCCTTACAGCCATTTAATTCACTCTAAAGAATTACAACGAGACATTATCGTTTATATTCCAAATAAGGATTTGGGTGAAAGAAAATTCAAAAAAAATGGTTCAAATTACAACTTCACAACAGACTATATCAATTATGTATCATTGAAAGATATACCTATAGATAATTTTATTTTAGAAATTGATTCTGGGCGTATAGATGATCTAAGCCCACTGAAAAATAATAAACCAAATAAGGATAACTTTGAAATTATTGAAGGTACTTTAAATATTGAAAAGTATTATAATAACGAAAACAAAGATGAAGTATTATACAAAATGATTGATTTAGATGGATTAACTTATTTCAATAATAACAAATCTGGAATATATTTTGTAGATAGTAGCGATAATCAAATTAATGGTATTATAATGCTTGATAAAACAAATAAATTGTATACTTTAAATTATGTAAACATCAGCAATAATGCCAGAAATAAAGGATTGTCATTAAAAATGTATGAGAAAATGATGGATTATGTTGTCAAAAACAATGGAATACTATTAAGAAGTATTGCAAGCGATATGGGAGCCGCATTTATTGAAAACAAGATTACTAAAATGTTGAGAGATAAATATCCATACGAACCTATTTTAGATGAGAGAACTAAAGACTTACATGCTTACATTAAATTAGGAATGGAATCACAAAAAGAAATATCGAATGAAAACATTAAATTGTTAAAAGCAACTCTGAAAGATATCACCTACGAACGAATGAATATTAATCAAATAAATGTCCTTGGTGAATTTAATGCATATAGCATACCATTGAAGACCACCGAAAATGACAGAAGTAGAGTATTAAAATACTTAACAAATGACAACCAACCAACAACAAAAAAGAAGATAAAAAAAACAATATAACATTAAAATATTTATACTAATAATTATATAAAAAACACGCTAAATCACTGTTTTAAAGGGGGTGTTTTTGTCAAGCTTTTTTAGCATTTTGATCACAAAAAAAATATAAAAAAAAGAGGTATTTTTGCCCTAAAAGGCTTGATTTTAGAGGGTTTCGGTGTTATAATTTTTAAACAAAATGAAGAGAAGAAAACCCCAAATGAAAGACCAAATGAAGAATGTTATTGTAGTTGATTTCCCCAAATCCAAATGCATTTTCTACATTTGAAAACTGCTTAATAAGGTTAGTTTCCCCACTGAACTTGTTAAGGATTTCTCTCATATTGTAAGTAGTAAATTTAACCCAAATTAATAGGAGTGTATAAATAAAATGGCTAATCAAACAGCATTTGATTTTAAAGATGTAATTAGCTCCAAAGATGTAGAAAATGTTTTAAAATGTTTTAAAGTCGAAAGTGATTTTATTTCTGACCTTGATTTTAAAGTGTCAAGTTTAATAACTGAAGACGACATTGCAATGTTTGACTAATAGGTTATCCCCAACCTAATCTAAATTTCCTCCCGTTACAAAATATTCCCCAAATCCCAAATCCCAAATATGAAACGACCCTCGCAATGAGGGCTTTTTTTTAACAAAACTACACATTATAATACTAATAATTTGATTATTAATAGCTATTAATAATTCTTAACAAAGCGTTATCAGAAATAAATAAATTGTTAATTTTTTTATTTAATTTATTGGCAGCATAATTTTCTAAAAATTTAAACTTAAATGATTCAAAGCTTAACGATTCAACAATATTTATATCATTGACGTTAAAACGATATACTGTTAAAGGATTAAACTCATTTGTTTTTAAATTTATCTGAATATTTGTTGCAATTGAAAATGTATGTAATTTTTTATTTTCCAAATGTATACGGTTATATTTTGAAATTTTAAAATTATACAGATAATTATTTAATGAATAAAAACAATCTAAGCAAGATGTATACAATGATAATGAAAATATATCTTCGATTGAATTAATATTTCTATCAAATGAATCACCAAAACAAAAGGCATATAAGAAATCGAAACCGCATAAAGCATTATAATACTGACTAAACAAACTTTTAAACATGTCAGTTTGAAATATACGATCAAACTCCAAAATAGACTCTATATCATAAAACACTACTCTAACCATTTGTGATTTTTCATCAATCATAAAAAAATATTCATAGAAAATACCTTTTTTTTCAAATAAAATAGTTACTTGTTTTTCTAAAGAATAATCAACAATTCTATACTGTTTTGAAACACTATTTTTTAAGTAATTATCAAAATTTGTTAACATATATTAATAATCAATCATTTCAATCGTTTCAATATCTAACATGGTTAAATCTTTAATATGTAAAGAGTTTTCTTCAAGATAATTAATAACCTGTGTAGATATATTTTTATAATACTGAGAAGTGTATCGACTTTTTGTATAAGCATCAATACCTAACGAATATTTAATACCTAAGTATAAACTATGATTAATATAAGCTGAATAATCAATGTTTATAAGTTTCTTTGATTTATCATCATAATTATAATCTACTTTAAAATCCATTCCATCAATACAAATAAGCTCTTTTAATGGAAGGTTTTTATTGGCCAATTCAATATAGATATTGCAACCATATTCATTAGTATAACTATCATTATCAGTGAAGTCATAAAAAATATTGAATTGATAATCTTTTTTAGTTTCAGATTTATTGGGATAATATTGGTGCAAAGAGTTCAGAACAGGGTAATAAGATGGAAAAACTATATATCCACTGCCAAAATAAGACATATAAGCTTTTATATTTACAATAAAATAATTATCAAACTGAGTAACAGTCATATCAAGAAGTTTTTTTCCACGATACCAAGTGTAAGTGAAATTAAAAGTAAACTTTTTATGAAAGTCATCAAATGAAAAAGAAAAACTATATCGCTTAAATTTATTAAGAAATTCTTTATGTTGTTTTTTATCTGACAACATATAATTACGCTGATGCTTATCAGCAATCGGCTTATAAATAAATTTTTCAAAATGAGATAATGCAGTAGCTACATATTTATAATCTAATTTTAAAATGTCTTTACCAAATAACTCAATAAAGACTGAATGATGACTTTTAACCATGAAATGCCTCTTATGAACTACTCCGCACTGAAGGACGAAGTTTCTTGGTTTGAAACAAAATTTTCTCGCTGACGTTCATTTGCACGTTTTCTCTTTTCATCTTTCTTGGCTCATATTGGCCGTTCTTTAACTCATGAAAAGATAATCGAAGAACTTCTTCGAATGTTCTGTTTCTTATCTTGTTTCAAGCATTATTATAGACAAAGAGAAAGGAAAAAGCAAGTAAAAAATAAAACAAACCTATTATTTTAATACTCTATCATCTTAACTAAGTCAAAATGAGATTCATCTAAATCCAATATAGAAATATTAAGTTCGTTAATTAGTTCTATAATTTGGTTTGAAACATTAATAGAGTAATGTCCCATGGGTTTACCAAAAAATTGGGAATATATATTTTTAATATTATCATAGCTTATGTAAAAAAAGTAATTATCAAACTGTCCACTATAAAATATTGAAGATAAGTCTGAATCCACATAATGATATTTTTTATGAAGTGATAAACTATTAATCCGAATTTTTTCTGAAACAGGATAAATGGTATCAGCAATTTCAAAATAACAATCTAAATTTTCTACAGGAGCAGGAGCATACATATCTAAATTTGGAACAGATTCTTTCAAATTCATTGTAAAGCAATTAAAATTATCAGAAGTTATACTTTTTATTAACTTAGAAATAATCATCATATCAATATTATGTCTACAACATTTTTCAATAAAAAAATGTTTAGTCATAAAGATTTCTGAATAAATTACACCATCTTTAATCGTTGATGTTAGTTTAAATTGAATTTTTTTAAATAAAGTATAAGAAAAAGAAAAAATAAATTCATTAGTATCTATATTAGCTTGCTCATAACTTATACGTCTTAACTCTTTATTGAATAAAGTAGTTGATTGATTATCTGTCTTATCCTTATTAAAACACAACAATCTAAAATTATTATAAAAATAATTTTGGAATGTCATTTTAACAATTGCAGCATACTTATTTGGAATTTTATTTAAGATCTCTATTTGGTTAGTCTGTCTCAAATAATTATTAAATTGGTAATTCATTATTAAACCTCTAACATGAGTGCAACAGAAATATCATCAATAGTCAGATTATCGGCTGATTGACGGCTTGAATTAAGTAAATCACAGATAGCTAATGAAATGTTTTTATTTTGAGATGGATAAATTTGGGCAACAGCTTCATAAGTGTTACTATCAGAACCTTGATTGCTCAAAATATCAAAATAAAAATTTTCATATTTACATTTGTATCTGTAAAAAATAAATGAAAGATTTTTATCATATTTGAACTCTTTTTCAATGTTTAAACCTATATTTTGAATTAATGTGTAAACAATTTTTTCTTTATCTTTTAAATTAGTATAGATTTTTGAAAATTGAGTATCATTATCCATATATTTACCACTAAAAGAAACACGTTGATTAACTCTTTTAAAATTAATGCGTAATACTTTACACATCAGAAATGGTCTAATAAGTTGAAGATGAACATTCGCATTACCATAAACAGCTTCATAATAAAAATCAGACATAGATAATAAACCATCAAAAATGCCATCCTGATCAACGATTGCCATAAAATCAAAATCAATTTTATTATCTCGTCTTCTCACAAAATTAATCGTCAACACATTATCGTAAATGTGAAGATCTATCTTAAGCTTAAAAGACGTAGGTTTATTGATTTGTTGACTATAAGACAAAAGAAAATCATTAAAAAAAGTGTTTAATACAGCCAACTGAATTTGGCTGCAGTCCTCATATTTAAAATCAGGATAACGGCTTTTTAATTGATCATATACATCTTCATTGATAATTGTCATATGAAATAGTCTCTAAAATTTAAAGAATAATACCACAAAACAATGATAACATCAACCTAATTTTATTGGTGATTTTTTTTGACAAAATCCAAAAACAGTTTACAAACTTTATTTTGTTGCTTGCTCAAATAAACAATTTGAAAATCAGTCGGTTGCTCTTTAAAAATGTTTACTTTAATAAAATCATTTGATACATAAGCATTAGGAATATAGATAATGCTGGGTTTCTTTGACGCTAAATCAACAATAAATTCGATTGAATTTGAAACAACTTTATTGTCAGGTCTAAATATTTCACCATCAGCAGTTTCAAGATAAGTGTTTTTTTCCATAACAATGTAATCAAATTCCTTAAGTGATTCTGGTGTTATAGTAGCTGGTAAAAATTTCTTATGGATATAACTGGATAATACCTCAGTATCTATAATATGATAGAACATATTGCTGTCAGTCAATTTGCCAGCCCTAAATGCAAAATCGTATCCTTCTTGTATGAGATCTTGAAAATCATTAGAGAAATTAACATGAATATTAATGTTAGGATATTTAACTCTGAATTCACTAATGATAGTAGAAAGATAATTTCTTTTTTCAATTGGTGAAGTCATTCTTATATCACCTCTAATATCATTACAATTTCCAACTAACTCATTACCAATAGTTTCTAAATCTTCCAGTAAAGGTTTTGCTTTAGCATATAAAACAGAACCCTCCTGAGTTAATGATATTTGTCTGGTTGTCCTATGAAAAAGTTTTAATGATAAATCAGATTCAAGTTTTTGTAGTCTGCGACTAACTGTTGATACTGGCATTTCTAAAATCTTAGAAGCTTTTGTTAAATTTTTTGTTTCTGCAACTTTAAAGAACACAACAAGTGAATTTATATCCATGATTACCCTCATAAATGAAAAAATGATTTCCATTGTATCATTATTGTTCTACATAGCAAGAGTGATATAGTATAAAAAACATTGGAGAATGATATGAAAGAATTAATTTCAAAATTACTAACCACAAATGCTGGTTGGGGAATAACATTAGTAAGGGTTGTAACAGGTATAGTATTCATGATGCATGGTTCACAAAAATTATTTGGAGCCTTTGGTGGTGGAGGCATAGATGGAACAGCAGGTTACATGGCATCATTAGGATTAGAACCAGCAATATTAATGGCATTTCTGGCGGGGACAGGTGAGTTCTTTGGTGGTTTATTTTTAGTTCTTGGTTTATTAACAAGGTTTGCAGCGGTAGCAACAGCGATGGTAGCAGTAGTAGCCTTGTTAACTGTGCATATCAATAATGGGTTCTTTATGAGTAACAATGGATTTGAATTTATCTTAATATTACTTGTAAACTCATTGGCTTTAATCGTAGCTGGATCTGGTAAATTTGGCTTAGACAAAGAAATATACAATAACATTGGAAAATAAGGAGAAAAATATGAAATTAGATAATACAGCTTTAAATAGATTATTTTTAGAAAGTAAGACAATAACAAAATTCGAAGATAAAGAAGTAAGTAATGAATTGTTAAATCAGATTTATGATTTAGCAAAAATGGGGCCAACAGCATTTAATGCACAACCAGCAAGATTTGCATTTATTAAGTCTCAAGAAGCAAAACAAAAATTGAAACCATATTTAATGGAAGGTAACATAGAGAAAACAATGTCAGCTCCAGTAACCATTATTGTAGCAACAGACTACAAATTTTATGACTTACTACCAAAAGTATTCCCTATTGCTGATGTAAGAGGTTATTTCGAAGGAAATCAAGAAATGATAGACAGCACAGCTTTTAGGAATGGAACATTAACGGCTGGTTATCTAATAATGGCAATAAGAAGTTTAGGTTTGGACGTTGGACCAATGTCTGGATTTGACAATGCAGGTGTAGATAAAGAGTTCTTTAATGGAACAGATATTAAATCTAACTTCCTAATCAATATTGGATATGGTATAGATTCAGGATATGATAGATTACCTAGACTTGACTTTAAAGAAAGTGCAAAAATTTTATAATAAAAACAATCAAATTAAAGAGCATTTGAATGCTCTTTTTTTTGTAAAAAAATATTTCAAAAATAAAAAATTTGACTTCAATGGCCATAAAATATACTATAATACTAAAAACAATAATAAAAAATATATGAAAAAATTAACAATTATAAGCTTACTGATAGCCATATCAGGAGTTTCTTTAGCCAATGATTATCAAGTTAGATATTTTGTGGATAAAGACTACATTCAATTTAAAACCAAACCAACAACGCCAGTTGATCCCACTCCAGAACCAGCCCAACCAGAATGTTTATATGACTATCCAAACTCTTATTGGTTGGCAGGTAGAAACAATGCATACGATATATTACATGTATATTTCAAAGGTGAACAAATTCATAATGGAAAAGGATTTGGCCTAACATCAGTTGTTAAAGATGGAGTAACCTATACACGTAGTACATTTGCTGAACAACAAGGCGACTATTCAAGATACTACATATGCAAACAACCAAATTAATTTGTATTATAGTTATTATATTGTACCATGATAATAATAAACATATGGTATAAATATGAATAAATGTCTAATGATTTTAGTTACAAGATTATTTGGATTAATATTAGTTTTATCATCAATTATTAGTTTCAAATACCTATTTGATTATACATTAAATATTAAATTTTTAGAGATATTTGCTTTAAGATTTGATGTCTTGGCTAATACATTACATCATCATGGATATAGAGCAACTATATCATTAATCTATGGTTTGATTGGTATTGCAGGATTACTAATGTTGGCGGGTAGATTCACATCTAAACATGTTAAATCACATATATCACTAATGGCTTTTTATGTTATATGTTCAAGTATTGTATGGGTTAACTGTATATCTAACAGTTGTATAGAAACAAATGTAGCAAATATAAAACTTTCTTTTATAATTATATTTTTAGAATTTATAGTATTATTAGACTGGTCAAAAAGAAAATATCAAAAAGAGATAGAAGAAAAAGCCGCTTAATGCGGCCTTTTTTATTTTCTTTTTCTTTCATCAATAATGGTTTTCCCAATTTCTTGACCTAATGTAGAAAAGTCACCTGATGGTGATTGATAGACTCTCAATCCAAATAAGGTAATGACAGAATATAGATGGTCAAAAATATCAGCTTGAACCGGCTCAAAATCCATCAAGAACGTCTTTTTAGTGAAGCAGTATACTTCTATAGGGAGTCCTTCTGCTTTGTTCTCTAATTGCCTTACAACAAGCATTTGATCTTGAATAATTTCATGATGTTGACGAAGATAATATTCAACATATTTTCTGAAAGTACCTATATTAGTTAATTTTTTACCGTTAACAGCAAGAAGTTCATCATTTCCTAAATCTTTATTTTTCATTAAAAGATCATTTTCTTTTTCTTCAAGATATTGTCTAATAAGTTTAACTTTTTTAAGTCTTTCAATATCTTCACTAGTTAATTGTTTAATACTGTTAACATCAATATTGATAGCTCTTTTAATACGACGACCATTTTTGAACATAGTTGTCCAGTTCTTAAAGCTTTCAGTTAATAAACAATATGTAGGAATTACAGTTGTTGTATTATCCCAATTTTTTACACTGATAAGGTTTAAGTTAATTTCTTTTACTTCACCATCTACAGCATACTTTGGAACTTCAATCCAGTCACCAACTTTAACACTTTTATGTAAAGTTACTTGGAAAGAAGCAATAAAGCTTTGCAAAGTATCTTTGAAAATAAACATGATAATAGCAGACGCAGCACCTACAGCACTCAAAATATAAACTGGTGAACGATCTACAAAGTGAGCAATAATGACCATAATGGCAACTAAAAATAAAATCACTTTAAGTATTTGGAAAAATGGCTTTACTGGAATCTTTTCACTAACTTTATCATTTTCTTCATAATATGTAGACAATACATTAAATACAGAAAATATCAGCATGACACTTACAATTACTAATGTAGTAAAAATAGATTTTTCATAGATGTTGGCAACTACTTTATTTAAAAACAAACCTTTCATAGAATAAAGTACAGCAAATGGTATAACCAATGTCATATTTCTCAATATTTTACTTTTAGACAAATTGATAATAAAATCATTTTCTGATTTATTAATTGAAGCTTTGATAACTTTAATTAATGTATTCTTAATAATAAGATAAACACCTAACACTATGAACAATGCAACACAAGCCTCTAATGCTGATGCAAAAAAACTATCTGGGGCTATGCCCAGAAACTTTACAATTTCTTCACGGAAAAACATACTCTTGAAAACTCCTTATTTTTTTCTAGAATTATATTATCATTTCTATTTTTATCAAGTCAAAAAAAAAGCCCGAAGGCTTTTTTATATTTTTAATGTAGTCTTTAATCAGAATCCTTCTAAATCATCTTCTGGTATAGTAAATCCAAGTTTCTTATAAACATCCTTGGCTTTATCTAATTTTTCAGGTAAATCGCGTTTAACATGAACCAATACATCCAATACACAATTATTTTCCATGATTTTTGCTATATTATTAGCATCCATCTTTTGGCCATCAATAATATCAATTAATAATGGAAAAGATGCCACACTTCTATCCATACAGTCAACAGAATCATGAGCAAGGATTACTAGAGACATCTCTTCTGGATCTTTTATTTCTTTTTTTACTTTAGCAAAATTTGCTTCAATTTCTTTTTTTCTATGTTCATAAATTTTATCAACTTGTTTTTCGGCCTTAACACCAGAAATACCAGAGTTGTCTTCAATTGTAATAGAAATAGGTGCAGCAAAAATGTTGCTACTAAAGATAACTCCAACAGATATAAATAAAAATAACTTTGAAAATTTCATTTTTCGCTCCATATAAATATAGAAATAATAGGGCAAAAAAGGTAATCTGTCAATGAAGTATTAAATATTGTATATTTCTAAGATATGATGAGATTCTATATTGAAATCTTCTTTTTTGATTCCAATTTTTGGAAAGACATAAAAGTCATATAAAAAATTACTGACAAATTCTTTGAAGGTCTTTAAATCATTATAATCACTTTCGATAGAATGAACCTTTGAAATATTAGAACAATTACGCTTTTTTATGTTCATCTTAAATTTATTATCCATAAAATAGAATTCAAATATATGTTCACCAATGAGTTGATATAGATATAATACATTATCCACTGCTCCATCTTTCTTTAAACAAAAAATTAATTCATAACAAGATGATTGTATATTGTAATAGGCTTCTTGCTTCAAGAACATCAAAGTTTCAAAATCCAAGAATTTAGAGTACATATTTAAATAATGAGAGCGAATTGTTGAATTGACATAAAGGCTTTCAATTAAATGAAGATATGAGATAACAGAGTTAACGTTATCTATCAGTTTCAAATAATCAAATTTACCAATATTGATTAATGAAGAATATCCAAACTGAACAGGGTAATGTTCTGATGTAATATCTTTATATAGTCCTGTAAGAATTATTGGCTTTTTATTATCATCAAATACAAAATTACAAGAAAATTTATCATGGTAATAATCTGAAAGTTTAACATCTGAACGAGAGGCGTTTTCTAAAGCAATAACAAATTGAGTATCAATAAATTCCATATCCAAACTTATAATCTATATATAAGTCACTGTAACCTTTAAAAAAATTAAAGCAAATAAAAAAGCTTACCAGTAAAGGTAAGCCGCATCTCTAATAAACTTAAATTTTGGAAGATTGTCCAATTCATCACGATAAATTGCATTTCTAAGTGCTGATTTATCTTTGGCTTTTGCACCTCTTTTCAAAATCTTAGTAAAAGATTTAGGTACACCTTCTGATGATTTGCCATCTCTACGATAGTATGTTTCAAAGTTGTCTACTTTCTCTTGATCATTAAAATATGAACGAGTAAAGATATGATTCCTTTGATATTTTGCATAAGCGTTAAGACCACCATTTTTTGATCTATTTCTGACAGTTCTACTCATTTTGAATCTCCTTAATATCATAATCGCCAATGCATAATTATTCTCCTATTCGTTAATATGCAGATAGTGTACAAAAATTTAAAGTTTTAGTCAATTATATTTTAAACATTTTGATAAGCTCTATATCATCAGAAGACAATTCATCAATACTCTTCAATCCATCAAAAATATCCATATCAGCAGCTACTGGTAATATTAATTGATTGAATATAGCTTGTTTAAAATTTTCTAAATACATTTGTTTAGGCAATATAGATTGATTAACTATCAACTTTTTGATATTTTCTGAACGCTGATGGAAATCATTTTCTATATTACGTAGAGAGATATGATTGTCTTGATCTAAATCAATCTCAAAATGAATCTCTTTTTTATAGTGATCAATGGGAATGTAAAGTGAAGGATTAGTTATATATTTTGAAAAGTAATTGTAGTCATGTACAAAAAATTCTAAGACTAAGTAATCAGGTGAATCTCTGTAACAACTAAATTCATCAATGATTTTAGCAATATGTTCTTTGAAGTTTGAATCAAAATATCCAAACTTGATTTCATATTCTAAAAAGTATTCAATACATTGTCTAATTGTATTAAAATCATTTTGTTCTTTAAAATTATTTGATATCTGAATCTTCATAGATACCTCTCATATATAGTATATAATAAACTGAAAAATGTTCAATTAAAATATATTAACTCTTTACCATATTGATTATTAGTATTAAAATAGAATATATGGCAAACAAGGAGTTGTTATGGGCGAGATAATTGATTTCAATAAAAAAAGACTAGAAAAGATAACAAAAATCACAGCCGAAGAAATACTGAAAAAATATTGGAATAAAAGAGATATTCCAATAGACATATTAGATATTATTTCTAAATTTAAAGAATTCAAAATTGAACTTCAAGTGATTGATACATCATTTGAAAAAGGATACGAAAAGTTTTTTGCTTGTATCAGCCATGAAAAAAACAAATACATTATATATTACAAGAAGGATATGAAATCTGATAGTCTTAGAATGATAGCTACATATGCTTTAAGCTATATTTTACAAGGTATTATTGAACGTGATATAGATAAAATTGTTTACATAGACGAAAGAATGCTTAGAGAAGATAACCCAAAGAGAGAGCACGAAAAAATAGCATTAAAATTCGCCCAAGAAATCTTAATGCCATTAACAGCAGTCATAAAACTCATAGAAGTATTAAATGACCAAAAAGCTGAACCTAATGTGGGTAATATTGCAAGGTATATGGAAATTGCAAATATATATGTTGTTTCAAATAGATTGGTTGAACTGAAATACCTGAAGTAATTCAGGTATACATCATATCAATAACAATCTTATAATCTTCAATAAACGAAGTGAATTCATCAATATCATTAAAGTTCTCACTTAGTTCTAATGAAAGAACAATATTCATATCACGCATAATTTGTTTATAAGTGATAGAATGTAAATATTTAGTTAAATATTTTATACTATATTTTTTACAATCACTTCCTTCTTGTACATAGAAGCTGTCACCTTTAACACAAATAGGAGTCTTAGCCAATACAATAGACTTATGATCGTCAGAAAGCTTATGCATTGGAAAATCAAATACAGTTTCTTTAGATTTCCTATCATCATCCAAAGACATTCTAAACATAAAGCTTCTACTTGATACAATCTCTTTACGCTTAAAAAGCAAGAGATAAAACTCAGCAGCAACCTTAAAAAGCTTGTCCAGAGATCCTTCTTCAAATGTATTATTGAAAATCTGAGAATAGTAAGCACAGATATCAAAACCTTGAGAAATAGGGTTGTCTTTCAAGGCGACATTAAAAGATCCTGATAATGCATAGTTTTTAGTTTTAACAATAGACGGCTTATAGTAATCAAACTTCCATGACCCTATGGACCCTCTACCGGCTGGATCTGTTAAAACGATATATTCATAATCGTCCTTTTTTATCATGAAATCAACAACTTTTTCTTTAAAAGCCGCTCTGATAATATCTTCTTCATATTTTTTCATCACTCACCCACCCACTTAAATGAATCAATGTCATTAATTTTTTTATGTAGTAAATCTTTAGCTTTTTCTTTAATATCATCAATGTTAAATTTTAGATTTGAAATAAATTCAGAAAAACTCATTTCATTTATCTTGTAACCATCATCATCTTCCGAAAAAACTGTATTTTTAGCAACATCAATATAAATATATTCTTCAACGACATATGGTTTAATATTGTTTATGTATTCATAGTTTACAAAGTTCTCACCTTTTTTTAAACTTGGCTTATCAACTCTGAAATATACATCACGAATCACACTTGCTTTTAAATAAGTCAGTTGAGAAAAGTCGTCACTAACCCTTACAGTAAGATTCTTGATATAACGTGATTTTGATCCTAACAGATCATTTTTAAAAAGAAAACCAAACAATTGATAGAACTCATACTTTGAACGGTTAGTATCAAAAAGATAATCTAAGAATTCAATAATTTCATCATTAAGAACAAAATGTTTATAATAATCATATGAATATAACTTACTCATATCAGAAACATAAGTTATACTAGAAGTTCCTGATTCCGACATCACTTTAAGAGGATTGTCTGGATTAAAAAACGATAAAATATTTAATGGAGTAGATAGTAAAGCACTCAATCCTTCTTTTTCTTCTCGAATAACATTAACACAAAATTTATCATTTTCTTTGCGAATATTGTACAAAGATTGAAATTCTGGTTTAATAATTTTTTTTAAGTTTTTATAGTTATACATTTCAAAATCCTCAATAAGCAATCATTTCATTTAAAATTTCATATTCTTCAAAAAATTCCTTTGTAAAGATATAATCCATTTCAAACTCAATTGATTTTCTTGTAGCTAAATATTTTTTAACCATTTTCTTAAACAAGATAGCTATTCTATCATAATTACCATCATTTATCAAACAATATGCTTTGAAAGCATTTAACTCAAATTCTAACTTGATGCTTTCTTCAAAAGGTAAAAACACAATGTTAAAAGAATGAAAAAATTTAAAAGAAACAAATTCAGTAAAGACACCTTTAGAAAGTTTTATAGTTTTACTAACGTTTACTATCTTTGAAAAGGACTTATTGCCAATCATATCATCCATAAAGAATGTATTATTCCTTGAAACACGAAATGTAGAGTTAAGAACATTATTGACTGACATTAATGAATCTAAATTATTAACAAATTTTTTGTCAAAAGATGTTAAAACTTTAATTGACTTTAAAAAGTCTAACAAATTAAAGACACCATTTTTAAAAAAGGTATAATCAAAACGATTAATAGCAATCTTTTCTTCAACTTTTTCATAGTTGAAAATAATTAAGTTTCCATTACTTGTATAGCGTGCTAATAGCTCTTCATTTTTGTCATCAAAAATTAGAGCTTTGCCATACTCATAGTTCTTGGATGTAAATGAAGGATATATATTAAAACCACTATCACTGAAGATAGTATAAATAGGAGAGTAATCTTTCTCATAAAAAGTAAGACAAGAGCCATCCAGAGGATCAGATTCACAATCCTTACCAATGATATATATTTTTGACCTGTCTTCCATAACGCCTCCCAATAGAGACAATATTATATCAAATTTCAATCAAAAAAACAATAAAAAAACCCTCAAGAAGAGGGTTGAATGTTAAGTCTTTTATTTACAGGAGAGAAATATATAAACAATATGTAGAAAAACTAAAATTTAAGACTTATAATATTTATTATTGTGCTATTTTTTTTTGTGTCTAATCAATGTAACATATCTTTCTTAAATGGCAAGTTAAATTTCTAACATTTTTACAATATCCCGATGACTTGCTGTAAATTCCATTGGAGTGATTTCCATATGTTTATTAACGGTATCAACAAAAATAGCTTTATTCATAGAACGAATAAAAGTGTCAAAATTTCTTTTTTTAATTGCGAACTTTTTAGACTTATATTCAAAAGAAAAATATTCACCCTGATTATCTTTCACTATGATATTAAAATCTCTTTTAGGATAATCAATAGTGATAGACAACCTACCCATATTGACACTGAATGGGATATCATCAATAAGACTGGATCTTGCAACGAATTCTTTGAAGAATAATTTGTCATTCTCAATTGAATACAAATATTTTGAGTACAAATCAGAATCAGTAGTTAAATAATCCATAATAAGAATATTTTTAATAATCTCACGAACATAATACATTTTAGTAGAATATTCAGGCATAGATACTACCTGTTCATTTCCAATAAAAATATTCTCATATTGAATATCATAAGAAGAACTTGAAAGAAAATACAATAAAGTCTGACCTTTGCATTCAAGCATATGAATGTTACTTGAGTGATCAGTAGTTAATTTAAGTGGTAATCCTTGTCGAATATGTGTACGAATATAACGTGATACATGAGCACCATCTGTTGAAGAGTCAACAAAATTTGAATAGTCAACATTTGTGTTCAAAAAGTAACGTCGCATACGCTCTTGTTTTTCTTGATCAATATCCATCAAACTCTCCAATTCAATATTGTGACGATTATATCATAAAACCAATATTAAATAAAGAAAAAAAGATAAGATATTTGATTTTCTAAAAGTAAATGCTAAGATTAATTAATTCAAAAAATTGGAGAATTTTTATGGAAAAGATGAGAAAAATGGAATCAATAGGCATTCCTATTTTATTTATAATGACACTTATCTTAGGTTTTTCACTGGTGTTTTATCTTGGTAACGATAATCAAGCAAAGCCATTAGAGAATTATATAAAAGATAATCATTTATCAGTGAACTTTGACGAAAAGACTGATAAATTAGAAATAGTTAAAAAAAATATAAAATGGAATCAAATAAAAAATTTTACTTATATAAAACATATCAGAACTGCAAATGATTCAGTAAGCGTAGAAATATCTGATAATTTATTCAGTAAGGCTTATAATTATATGATGTTTGGTTATCCATTAAAAAATGAAATAGCATTCATTAAAGTAAGTATAAACAACATTGATAACATTAATGTAACCACCAATCAATACCTTCAAAAATATTATGATGAGTTCTATCCATATAATGTAGTATTATGTGGAACTAATAGTAATATGTTTTTGAAAGTAAAAACGACTGAGTGTGAGCCAAATTCAAGAGTAATAATTAATATAAACACCATTGCAAGAAGTCATGACACAACTATTGACTATTATCCAGAATGGGACGATTTAGCTGAACGATTCATGATTTATAACAAAGTAGGCATACAAAATAAATTAAGTGAATATTCAAAAGCAAACGAATTAGTTCAAACACAATATCTTTCACAATTAAATAAATTTAAGATAGATGGTATATATCCACCTAACATAGTAATTGTTGACGGCAAGTTTATGAAAACAACAAGAACTATCAAATCTGAACTTATGATTGTTAAAGAAAGAAATGAAGATTATATTGAATCAAATATCAGTAAAACAGCAGTGTATGTAAATTACAATAACCAGAATGATTTAATTGAAGATATTAATTATGTATTAAATGTATTTGATAAAAAACAACAAGCTGCATATATAGAGAAACAAAAAACAATAGTCAAAATAAAGGTCGAAGAAGCAAAACCAATTGACACTGAACCAAGAACAGAAGTTAAACCAGAGATAGAAGTAACAAAAGAAAATCAAAGCATATAAAAAACCGCCAGATGGCGGTTTCTTATTGTTCTTTAAATTTATAACTTACAAACATTAGGACAAGGCATGCCTTTGTTACTTGGGTCTAATTTCTTATTACCACATGCTAATTGATCATAAGCTTCACGGCAGTTAGATACAGTTCCACAAGTTTTGAATACCATGTTAGAGCAGAAAGGATCTTTGTTAACAGGAGTTAACACAGTTTTCTTAGCCGGTTGTTTTACAACTGGCTTTGCTTTAACAGGAGCAGGTGCTGGAGCAACTACTGGTTTTACTTGTTGTATAGTTTTTATACTAGTAATTGTTGAACTTGATTGTGGAGATGAAGAACACTGGCAAGTTTCAACAACTTTATATTTATCAATGTAAGAACCATTGTTTTGTTGTGGTGCTGGTTGTGGAGCAACTGGTGCAGTAGTAATTGGTTTTTGAACTGGAACTGTGCTTACAACTGGTTGATAAACAGGTGCTGGTTTAACTATAGGTGCTGGTGGAGTTACTGATTTTTGTTCCAATGGTTTAGGAGAAGCTGTTAACAATGTATTTTTCTTGATACGAAGTTCATCAGAATCAGCTCTTGGAGTTTTTAATCTGTACGTAATATCAGACATAACAGCTATATATTCTTTATTAACTTTGAAAGAAGCATTATGCCCCGGTCTACCAACAAGAATGAATTGAGATTGTCTGTCATCTGGCATTTTGAAAGTAATAGAGTCAGTGTAAACACATACACCAGCAGTTGAGCTACCACTTACACCACAATCTACAATAACTTTTTCATGTCTTGAGAATGGATAAACACGACCAGTAGTGTCTATTACTTGATAAAAACTTCTTGGTTCACTATCTCTATATTTCAAATCAAGGTTAACATAGGTATCACTATTTTCTATCCCCATATCATAAGTGAATTTATCAAATTTTTGTTTTGCTGTATAAACAGGCGTCTCTATTGGACCACTTACAAGAGCCTTATTTAGAGTGCTGTCATATTTATAAGCGACTTTATCATAAAGAGTGTCATAACTCTGATTTGTTGTAGAACATCCAACAACTGCTGCGATTGAAACCGCTAAAAGCATATGTTTAAACATTTAAATCTCCTTGGTTTTATCATTATTATATATTATTATGCCAAAGGATGAGTTCTTTTCAAGTCGAAACAGTTTAAATTTCAAGCATTTTGTAAAGAACTAGTTTTTCTGAAAATGATATATCTTGTCCAAAGACTTCCAAAAAATCATCAGTAGAAGGTTCACACAAAGCTAATAATATTATATTTTCTTTAAAATGTTGAAATGAGTGCTCATGAGAATTTTTAAAATAAACGAGTTTATTTTTCTTGAAAGATAAAATACCATAATAATGATGCTTAGTTGAATCCATTGTAATGTAAATATCGTCTTTCTTGTAATAGATGAAAACTGATAGTCCATCTATATCAAATAATTTATATGACTTATGTTTTTCTAAATCAAAATTTGTCGGTAATTTTGATTTTATATTAATATATTGAACAGTATCAAGTCTTGCTAGAATTGAATTAAAAAATTCACTTTTTCCATAGCCTATTGTTCCAATGCCGCTTATTGAATTTATTAAACTTATACAGAAGTCATCATCTCCCAAAAGAAAAGGATTAAAACCGTTTTTTAATTTTTGATTAAATGAAATAGAATACCTATTTAAAGTGTTGTACTTTCTTTCAATAATACGAATATTATAAGAATCTAACTCAGGATATTCTTGTTTAATATGATTAATATTCTTATTTAATAACTTTAATACACTTTTATTAATATAAGAATCTTTTATTTTTCTATACAGTTTTTTAATTTTAAACAGCATAATACCTCCTGAGCAAAGGTATTATATGTTATTTTTTATTTTAAAACAAGAATTAAATTTTAAACTTTTTAACTGATTTTTCTTCTAATGACACATTAGCTAACTTTATAATATTTAAGTTTTCTAAAAAATGTGATGACCTTTCTGAAATTTGTTCATCATTCTTGTAGTGAGCAGTAGAATAATTGCCCTTATCTAAAGTAATTCCAATCATTGAAGAATTATCAATATATCTTTTAGTAAAATCATATATGAAATATTGTTTTTCTCCATTCTTAACATAACCTTCAAAATAATGTGGCTCTCTTGTGATACACCAAGAAGAACTACCCAAGTGTTTACTCTTATCAAAGCTATCTATTTCAAGAATAATTTTATCATCTGTACTATGAATAATACTTGCACCACATTCTGTTGCCTTCTCTATAATAATGTGTGGTTCAAAACCATTATAAGCAGACAGGAATTTAGATAATGTCTTATTAAATTCTTCTGGTTTATGAAAAGCAGCTATTTTAACTCCAATAAATTTTTGTAATGTAGATTTTTCTATATTTAAATCATAAAGTTCTTTCATGAGTAAGTAAGTTGTCTCATCATATAAATGTTCATATTTCTTACTTGTGATACTATGAGCAAATTTTTTTACTTTATGATCTTGTACAATCCTATTCATCTCATCATCAACTTTTTCTGCTGTAAGGAAATGACTAAGTGTTTCATCTGATTTTTTATTGTTGTAACATTCAAAATAATCAAAATTATTTAGTCTTAGAACTGTTAAATTATTTTTAAATGTATCTATTGATGTAAAGAATGGTCTTATTGCAGCCGCCTCAATAGTTGTGCCAATTTTAAAGAATTCTTTTTTAAAAGTAGGATATTTTTTAAAAATTACACCTAATGCTTCATCAAGAATTTCATTTCTGACAGTAATAAAATCTTTTTTAGTATTGATTTGCTTAAAAGAACCATCAATCCTTTCAAATAATATAGAATGATCTTGGAAAACCATATATCGCTTATATATTAAATTATCCAATTCCTTTATATTTACTGGTTGGTGTTTTAAATCACCAGTAGTATTTAGAAATGTTAAAGCACTTTTTCTTTTAGTAATTACTTCATCATGATAGGCATCATTTAAATTATGTTTATATCCATTGGATCTTGCTTTAAGAAACAAATCTATACTGAGTTCATGTATTTCTTGCATTTTTTGAATACAATAATCTAAATCAATAATAGGTGTTTGACCTAATAAATTTAATTCATTAAATTTATCAATAATAGAAACCAATGGAGAAAAATAAGCATTTGAATCAATATTGGTATTTACAATAAGGGTATTGTTCCTATCCTTCATAAGTTGAGTTCTTTCATATATTTGTAAGTTCATTCGTATTTCTTCAAATGACTTGCTAGATTCATCAAATAATCGAATTTTATCTTTTAAGTCAGCAATTACTTTTTTTATCAATGGGTCTTTTTTAAAATTTTCTATTTTATCATCCAATAATTTGAATTCATTTTTGGAAAGTCCAATATACTTTCTCATTTTAACAGTATTTTCTTTAGCTTTTTCTGTGAAAGTAGTAATTCTTTCTTGCAAAATTACGGCTCTGTTTTTTGTGACAGAAAATGAGTGTCCAAACTTACCAAATGCATGAAAATCAATAGGTACTATTCTGTTTAATGCTATTTTTTCAATAGATTTAGTTTTCAAAACTTGATTTTGATTTATGATATCTTCTATCAAGTATTCGTAGCCTAATTTAAATTTGTCGCTATCCCTGAGTGGTGTTCTATTTTTATAATACTCTATAATGTCACTTGAAGTAATAAATTCTATGTTGTTCATAATTAAATTTTAAATTGTTTAATTGATTTTAATTTTTGTTGACTTTTCAATATAAGGTCAATATTATTCAACAGTTCTACATTATTTGTTGGAATAAGCGTATCATTTTTGAAATGTGCTGTTACATATGCTCCATTTTTTAGTGTAATGCCAACCAATGAATCGAGATCTATAGAATTTTTATTGAAATCGAATAAAAAATATTGTTTCTGGTCATCGGAAGTATAACTATCAAAATAACTTGCATCTCTTGATATACACCAAGATGAATTTCCTAATGTTTGACTTTGTGAAAAAGATTTTATTTGAAGAATTAGTTTATTATCAGAATCATAAATAATATCAGTTTTTTGTGCATGTGCTTTTTCAAGAATAGTAGTACGATCAAATCCATTAAAAGAATTTAAAAATAAAGCAAGACCAGTGTTAAACTCATCAGGGTTTTTATAAAGTGCTATTTTTCGACCAATATAATTTTGTAAGTCTAATTTTGTTATCTCTAAATCATACAATGCTTCCATATATCTGTATGTATCTTTATCATATAAGTGTTCATACTTTTTACTTGTAATACTATAAGCAAATTGTTTAACATTATGATTTTTTATTATTTTGTGCATAGTATCAGATACCCGTTCAAATGTAGTCATTATACGTTCAGGGTGATCTAAATGATCTTTATAAGTTTTTAGATAATCAAATTTATAGTGCTTAAGAATTTGTTGATTATTTTTAAACGTATCAATAGTATCAAAGAACCTTTCCAAGACAATATTTTTATCTAAACTACTACCAATCTCAGAGAATATTTTATGATAATATTGATGTCTTGAAAAATCAGTTAAAAAATATTCTTTTAATAAATCATTTTTTATATTTTTTAATGCATTAATAGAATCAATTTCACATAACATTCCATCTACTTTATTAATTAGTAAAGATCCATCTTCAAAAAATAGCAACGATTTATAAGTTTTACTATTTATCAAAATTTTATTTTGTGGATTAACACTTAATGACTCTTGATGATTAAGAAAACCTGAAATACTAGTCCTACTTTTAATAATTTGATCATGATAAGAATTGCCAACTGTATTAGTAAATCCTTTTTTACGCAACTCTTGAAAGATATCAAGTGATAATGCACCAATTACTTTTATTTTTTTATTATAACTATCTAAATTTACAAAATTGTAGTGTTTAAAAAAGTTCTCATTATCTAATAGTTTTAAATGTTTATGAATACTTTCAAAATGATGATTATTTAACAAGCTTTTATCTTTAAAATTATTGTTAATATTTAAGAGTTCTTCTGTATTATCACTGGCATACTCAATAAAATTTTTATAGTCTTCATGAAAATGGTTGACTATTTTTTTAATGTTAATTAGTTCTAATAACATCTCATCTCTTTTTGGATCATTTACTAAATTTTTTAAAATGTTATCCAAATCATCAAGTTTATTTTTTATATCGGAATCATCTGCAAAGGGACGCATAGAGTCAATTATATGCTTAGATGTTTCAGGGAAGTTTGTTAATTCATCTACTAATAAATTTATACGTTCATTAGTAAAAGAAAGAAAAGTTTTTAAAAATTTCATTTCAAATAAGCTATTTAAAACTTCTTTCTCTTCATAAATTTGTTTAAACTTATTAAAGACACCTTCTTGTTTCAAATTATTTTTATTTATTCTGTAGAGATGAGTAGAAAATGAATAATCAGCAGAACCATACTCTGAAAAATCATCTATATTCAATGAATCAGTTAAAAATTGTCTTATATTCATAAAAAAAATTAAGTTATCTTAATATATTTTATCATAAATTAAAATAAATACATTAGAACTCTTTGAAATTTTGGACATTTTTTATTTTTTCATCAACATTGTGTTTAATAGCATTTAATACTTTAAGACAATGTTCTTTCGCTTCATCAAGATTTAAAAATATTGCAAAATTATAATTAACAAGACATTTACTGCCATCAAATTTCTTCATTTGATTGATATTCAGATGGTGATTAATACCTGTATATGAAATATCATATTCAAATTCAAATGATGGAGTTCCATTAATTGGTGTTGTTTCCACTATAAAGATGTCTTTAACATAAGCTTGCTCTATTTTCATATAGCTAACAGGATCTTGTATCACTAAAAATATTTTCTGGTCTTTATCCAAAGTATAAAATGGAACCATGCTGTAATCATCAAAAATTTTGAAATCAAAATCAACAAGAGCTTTAAATTTAGATTCATCATGAAGCACAGAGTTAATGGCTTTAATTTTTGATTTCAACTCTAATGTTTCTACATCTTTTTTGAAGAAATTTTTAAATTTGAAAAAAATATTTTCTTTATTTACATCTATCTCATTATTCAACTCTTCTATTCTTGATGTAAGATAATTCTTAATATGTTTAACACAATCATCCTTGTTAAAATTTGTATCTAATGTATTTTCACCAAATATTTCTGGACCTTTAAATTGCTCTTTAAGTAGGTACTTAATAGGAATTCCAGCCAGCAAGGTATTTTCATCAAAAGAACGAGTTTCTTGCTGTATAGAATACATACGAGAGAATTTTTTTCTTAATATGTTAGTGTCAATCATCCTTGTTTGCATATTGTCCTATTATCATTTATTTATTGGTTATTTTAATATTGTGCTTTCTTTTAAAATTATGTCAATTTTTAAATGTGCTCCATAAGTGAAACAATAAAATCATCATAGGTACTACCCGGATTATATTGTAAAAATAAACCGAAGAAAACATCATCAATGTGTGATGATATTATTTTCAAATCTGAATTATAAAATATTTTTGATGGAATTTTTTTACAAATAATGTCACTATTGTTTGGACCTAACTCTGGTATATCAGAAATAATCCAAAAAGATGTACGAAGGTCCATAACAATAAAAGCTTTGCAGTCTCGTTGAATATCTCCATCAAATGGTACGTAAATTAATATTTTTGGAGCATAAATAAGTGGGCCATCAAATATACGTTCAGTTTTCAAAATATTATTGGTAATAAAATCTAAACTACCAGTAATTTTATTTACTTTATCTTTCGAAAATAATTGATTTAAGTTTTCTATTGAGACTAAAAATCCATCATTTAACACAACGTTAACATATGGTGTTTTTGAATAAAATTTAATATAATGATGATTCTTCATAAAATTTAATACATTTTTAGAGTTCTTCAATGCCTTAAAACTCTTCATGTCCATTTTTTCAAGACTATTCAACTGTCTAAAAATTTGTTTTGTTTTTAATTCAATCATATGCACTCCATTTGTCTTACCAAAAAATCATCTACAGTATGGCTAGGATTTTTTGTAAGATAGAGATTTAGAAAATAATTGTTCACATAATCATAAAAATCATTGATATTTTGCCTTAAAACATAATTAACTGGAAGATTGGTCTGAACATTAAGGTCTTCTATAGATATGACAGCTAACTCAGGTATGTTAGAGAAAAGATAGGGCTTACAATCCAAATCAAATAACATGGCCATTTTAATCTCATTTAAATCTCCACTAAAATTATAAGGAATATAAATTTTAATCAAATCTGGTATATATTCGATATCAGGATCATCAAGAACAAGTTCCATTTTTCTAAAATGTTCACAAAGATTTCTGGCGTCAGTATAAATTGGATCTGTCCAACGCAATTTAAATACAGATAAATCTGGATTATCAATAAGAATTCCATCTTTAAGTATATATGAAGAAAAGTAAAAGGTCTTGTAAGCTTTTAATAATTTTGTAGGAAAGATACCACCAACTTTAAATCTTAAACTGAATTGTTGGTTGCCATTCGGGATGCTTTCAAAACACGATATGTCACCACCAAAGATGGTAGATAAATGTTGTTGAATTTTTAAACTATTATCATCAACCATTGTAGGCTCCAAAATAAAATAATGTGAAGATCATAACACAAAAGTCAAGAAATTACAATTGGATATTGACAAAGCGAAATAGAAAGAAATAATAAGATTACAAAGGAGGTATAGTTATGACTGTTGCAAAAAAAATAAATAAATTCAAATTTACATCTCTTAACCACAATGATTCTGAAACAATTAAAAATGGCATTCATGACTTTTTAAGCACTATTTCTCAAGACCAAGATAAAATCGTTGAAATAATTGATGCTTTAGAAGATATATTGGAAGCTTGTTATGAGATAGAATCTACGAAAGAGAACCAAGTTGAATCTTTTCATGATTTAATAGAACTTGTTGATCCATTAATTTTGGCATCAATAAGTGAAGATGATTTTATCAGTAAAGCCAAAAGAATAGATCAAGTTGTAAATCATTACAATAGTGATCCACTATTAGTTTCTATATTGGAAGTCATGCACTCTAAAATATATGAAAATTATAATTATGCAAATTTTTTTGAAGAAATCTCTGAGTTGTTTGACGAAATAATGGATAATATCGTCTAATTTGACTTTAACACTGAAAAATCATAAAATATAGATATAAACCATTGTATTTTTATGATTTCAATTATTACTTCAATTATCGCAATAGCATTGGTTGCAGGCTTTCTGGTTGCAACCATGATGTATATTGATATGCCGTTTGGATTAGTCAACGAACATAAAAACAATGCAAAAATAAGTCAGCAATATATAGACTTTGGTGGAATACTCAATACAGCAGATAGCTTGGATAAAGAGATTAACAGTAATCAAGATATTATAGATTTTAATTCAGCAGCACCAGAATTAAGTGGGCACTATTATGAATACTTTAAAACCGCTAATGGAGACAGAGTATTCTATAATACACATATCAACGCCAAAGATTGTTTAAATTATGAGAAAAAAATGACAAATAATAAATCATTGACAATAGAAGATATCACAAAGCCTATAGAAATTGAAGATTATGTTTTGAACAATAAAAGAAATTATAGTTGTTATATAAATTCAACTGGTGGTCGATTTGTTGTATTTATTTATCCATTCTCTTATAAATAATAAGTCCTTTTGCAAGGACTTATTTAACAATGAAATTAGGTAAATAGCTTTCACTAATAAACGGTTTATTATCTTTACCACCATCATTATAATCCCAAGTGTTACTCAGAACCTGTACTCCCATAACATCAATTGTTTGACTTTCATGTATGTGACCATGGAACCAAAACTTTGGAAGAATATCAAATTCTTTAAGTTTATCAAAATTAACTTGGCCAAAATCAGACCAATAATCAGAGTTAATTTTGTAATGCTCAGGAATTGCTTTTACTGTTGGTGGATGATGAGTGACAACCACTTTAGTTTTATTAAAATCTTTTGCTTTCATCAATGATTCAAAAATAAATGCCTCATTATTTTTAAACATTTGACTTACTTGCCGTGGCCGCAAGTTAGAATAATTCTTGCCTTCTTGGAAAGTAATCTTTTTATAATCTCTTGAAACTTTAGCAACATCATGAGCGGTTAAATAATCGCCTTTGTTGATATCACTCCATAGAGTCGATCCAACAATATAATAATCTTCATTTTCAAAAATTTCATTTTCAAGAATATGTACATTACTGAGATAAGCTAAGTATTCCTTAACTTCAATAACACTTTTTGCATTAATAGTGCTTTTAAACCATTCATGATTACCGAAAATCCATAGAACAGCTTTATATTGAAGACTTAACTTTTCAAAAAAATAATTAAAATGTTTTAATTGTTTTAAAAGAAGAATATCACCAGCCAAAATCAATATAGTGTCTTTATCATGAATAGATGGTTTAAACATGTATTGAAGAAGGCTATCAAGCACGGGTTGACCTTTTGCCAAAACAGACTCCAAATAAAATTCAAGATGTAAATCACTCGCTAATTTCAACATTCTTATATCCTCTTAATTGCCACAATTTTAACATAAAACGATATTTTTATCAAGAAAATGTTAAATAATTTACTACATATGATAGATCATAATATTTTAATTGTAAAAACAACAAAATTTTGACGGTTAAGTTCTATAATATTGCATAAAATAGTACAAACCACTGTAAGAGTATACAGTGCTCATATCGATAAATGCCTAATATAATTAGATTTTTTTAATTTTTTTTCGATAGAGCGTCTTTTAATTATTAAATTCAATGATAGAATAAAAAAATATAAAGCACGATAATATAATTTAACAAATTTAATAAAGGATCAAAAATGGAAATGAACAAAAAGACCCTTCTTGGGGCAGAAGCAAAAAATATTCTTAGTGGTTTGATATCTTTCACTGAATCTAATATACCAACAATGGTGTCAGAATTGAAAACTATAACAGAACATGAATTTTGTTTAAATATTTCTGAAATTGTTAAAAATAATTTTTCTTTTTCCAAAAGTGAAGAGCCACAAGGCTTAGATAAAAAAGTTCATACTAAAAGTTCGATAAAAATTAACTAATATATCTTTTTCTATATATGAAAAGCCTTTAATAAAAGGCTTTTTATTTTTATAAGAAAAACATTAAAATATACCAAAAAGTTGAAATTTATTAAATTTAGGTTATACTAATATTGTTAGTGAATAATTTACGTTTGGGTGATAATTATGAATGTTAAGATAAGTGTTAGAGAGTTTGAAATATTGAGTATTGAGTTAAAATCAGCAGTTGGTTATCTTAGAAGTTGCAGAACAGATGTTAGAAATTCTGAATTGTTTGAATTCATAGATAAAGCAATCGCTATTGGAACTAACTATACTAAAGTTATGGAAGATTTTATTCAGATCGAAAAAAATGATAGTGATATTTCTCGTTATCAAGTTGTTATAAAAAACAACTGCGAAATGGCTAGAAATTACATAGCTGAAATAAATAGAGTAAAGAGAGTTGCACAAGCTTAATACAGCTTAAAATCTTAGCTTCTGAAACCAGAAGCTTTTATTATGTCTAAAATATACAGAGAATAACTTAAATAAGTTAACATATAAAAAGAAACCTCCATGACGGAGGTTTTATTTTTTAAGGTTTTAATTTATTTTTCTTTTTGAATGTTTCATTAAATTCATCTTGGACATATGCAGCAATATGCTCATTACTATAATTGTCTTTCATTGCAACTGAAAGAGTCAGCTTGTCATCTGCAATTAAAGAAGTCTGTCTATTTTCTGGTAATTTTTCTCCATGCTTATCCCATACATATTGAAAATCAGGTAAGTCATCTTTATTATTGATAATAACTGAGTCTTTGAGATCATAAATAGCATGGAAATACTTTTTATGCACATCCTTATTCAAAGATTCAAATTCACTATCTGGAATATGTCTTGTATAAAGATAAGAGAAGTCATCTTCTTTTTTGTTATAAAAATCAATTTCAGTTTCAACAGTATTAAATGTCAATGTATCAATAGTTTGATCATCTTTATTAATAAAATTAACCTCAACTTTATCATTTTTAAACTCAACAACAGGATAGTAACCAAATTTTTCAATTAAATAGTCTTTAACTTCTTGAGTTGCCAAAAAGCTTTTAAGATCTGCTGCTTTTTTTCTTTCTGCTGCTTCTTCTTTCATTCTAAGATCATAAGCTTCTTTTCTTTGCGTTTCAACTTCATTATATTTAACAGATGTTAATTTTTTAATATTAGAAAGAACTTCATCAAAACTTGTAGATTCTTTATTAATCGCTAATTTTGCATTTGAAAGAGTTCTATTGAGTTTATCTTGAATATCAGCATCGTCTTTAGAATCTTCTTTCAAATGAGAGAATTTTGTATATTTACTCATGGACTCAATAAAAACTTTATTATAATTCTTCATATGATCATTGATTAAGTTTTTAACATCTGATTCAAATTTGCTTTGAATTTCTGGTTGATTACTAAATGGTTTTGTAATTGGTTTTGCATTTAATGTACCACCAACTGTCATAACACCAGCAAGTTTAACTCTTTCAAACTCTTCTTCAACAGAATAATACTTCTTAGTAGATTCAAGAACCTCAGTGATTAATGGAGAATTAGCATCTAATAACATCACAGATGGATAATAATCTTTAAATTCATCATTTACAAGATAAAAATCTTGATTGTCAATTTTGATTTTTTGAGCCATTTGAATTCTACTTAATGTGCTTGGCTTACCTGAAACCACATCTTCTAAATCATATTTAAAAACAATTTTTGACTCAGTATAGAATAAATTAGAGTATTCATTTTTTAACATAAGATCTTTTATTTCATTGCTATTTAAATATTTCATTTTATTCCTAATTATTTATTGATATACACATTATACCATAATTTTCATCAAAAGAAAGAAAAAGAACCCGAAGGTTCTTATTCTATTTTTTCATTAAATCCTTAACTCTTTCATGAAGATAATCACGTTGAGCTAACTCTGCTGGGATTGGTTCACCTATTTCAACAGTTATCTTTCTAAACATTGTCCTTGGGTATCTTAATTTATGTTTTCGACTAAATATGCTGCCATAAATACCCTTTAAAGCTACTGGAATAACTGGTGATTTAGAAGTATTTACAATACGTTCAATACCTGCTTTAAATGGCTGTATTTCACCATCATATGTAATAAAGCCTTCTGGGAATATACATACAACTTCACCATTCTCAAGATATTCATTCAATTTATCAAAGCATTGAGACAATATCTCAGGAGACTCTTTCACACCAGCAATAGGTACGGCTCCCATTTGTCTAAACAACCAATTTAATACTGGTATATTAAATATCTTGTAATACATAACAAATCTGATAGGACGTTTAATAACACTTACCAATAATAAAGCATCAATAAAACTCACATGGTTAGCAACAATTACAATCTTTCCTTCTTTTGGTATATTTGCCAAACCATTTGTTTTTATTCTATACATGAATGTCAAAACAAACCATGTAATGAAACGCAAATAGAATTCTGGAATCTTTTTATAAATATAGAAAGCAACTATCCAGTTAGCCAATGATAATACCAAGAATAATTGAGCGATACTCAACCATTTTAATAGTACAACAGCCATGATAGCTGAAACAACCATAAACAATGAGTTAAAAATATTATTAGCAGCAATAATGCGAGACATGTGCTCTTTGACACTTCTTGTTTGTATTATTGCATAAAGTGGTACAGTATAGAAACCACCAAATAAACCAATAGCAAAAAGATAGATACATAGGAATATGCTTCTTGGGTCTTCGTTATAATCAGCTAAACTTAAAAGATTACCATCCTTCATAAGAGCCATTGAATCAAATGTTGTGAATTCATAAAAGAATAGAGCACCAAAGAATGTAATACCGAAAGAACCAAAAGCCACAAGCCCTACTTCAATATAATCTTTTGATATTCTCTCACAAAGCATAGACCCAAGGCCAATACCAATTGAGAAAACTACTAAGAATAAAGTAACAACATCTTCTGAATAACCCATTTCACTTTTAACAAGTTGTGGTAATTGAGTAAGATAAATAGCTCCTAAGAACCAGAACCATGAAACTGCAATCACAGACATCTTTACTGAAGGCACTTGTTGTTTGAATATTGATAAAACTTCTTTTGTAGCTGAATATAAATTGAAATTTATTTTCAATTGACTGTTCACAGATTCTGCTTTAGGGATAAATAGGCTTGATATAAAACCAAATACAGCAACAGCTAAAACAGCAATAGAAACTAAAAACTCACCATTATTTTCTGTGATAAGATACACTCCAAGCATCGTACCCAACAAGATAGCCAAAAATGTACCCATTTCAATAATACCATTACCAGCAATAATTTCTTTTTCATCTAAATGTTGTGGTAAAATACTGTATTTCAGTGGACCAAAGAATGCTGATTGAGTGCCCATTAAAAATAACATTGCAATCAAACCATTAACGGAATCAAAATAAAAACAGACACTCGCACATAGCATTATAATGATTTCACAAAACTTGTTCACTTTAATGACTAAAGACTTTTCATACTTTTCAGCAATCTGACCAGCAGTTGCTGAGAATAAGAAGAAAGGAAGAATAAATAAACCAGCAGCCAAGTTTACATAAAAGTTAGAATCTGTAACCAACTTGTATACAACCATCATAATTAAAGCATTTTTGAAAATATTATCATTAAAGGCACCTAAAAATTGGGTGACAAATAATGGTAGAAAACGTTTTTCTTTTAATAAAGATAAAGTATTACCTTGCATTTAATTCTCCTATTAATTAATACAATAATAACATTTTGTATATTTTAGATCAACATTATAACTTCATTATAAGAAAAAAGAGCCTTGTTAGGCTCATTTTAATTGATTTTTCAATTCAACTTTACTTTTTTGTTTAGCATATTCAGTTTGAGTGGCTTTTAATGCAACGTACTCATTTTCAAAATATTTGCCTACCAAACTAATACCTGTTTTCAAAAATAGATTTTTATCTTCTGCTGACATTTCGCTATTAGTCGCTACAAAGTCAAACATAGATTGAAAGTTCTTTTCAAAATCACCATGATCAACCATTAAAATCCTTTCATCATCTTTATACTTTTCTTTAAAATGCTCTTTAAAATCAGAACGACTTGTAAATTGAGAAAAAGGTAAAACTACTAAATAACCATTTTTATTTTGTTGTTCAAGATAATCTTCAAATATATCAAGATTTGATGAACTTAAAGATATTGTACTAATAAATGAAATTTTTGGTTCAAATTTGTTGCCATTTGCGGCAATGATTCTTTCTGATGTAACATAGTCCAATAATTCAATACCATTAGATACATACATGTGATCTGTTTCTTTTGGCTCTCTTACATATCTATTTGCACCCTGTAAATTATTTCTATTTGTAGTTATAAATTTACTTTTATGAACTAATGAACCATCTAAGTAATCTTTAAATTTGTTCTCTAAATAATTATTATTTTTATATGGAGAATTATCTTTATTAACATATTCTTGAGTCTCTTTGTAAGTGGTTCTAATTGAATGAGCCTTATCCATCAAGATCTCTGGAAATTCAAGTTCTATTTTTTCAAAAAGTGAATCTAAAAATACTTTATGTGTGTCTCTATAAAAATCCATTGTTGGCATTGACATAGAAAGCTCAATGTATTCTATCATAGTGGACTTAAAATTTGAAAAACAAACTTTATCATACAGACTTATTATTTTTTCATCTGTTGTTGTATTTTTATCAAATAAAATAGAAGCTATTGAATCTTTTTGAGATGGATGCTCCAATATTTGATAAATTTTATCTATATCAGGATTTGAAATAGAACCTTGATCCAATAATGAATGTAGAGTGCTATTATATTTTTCAGCAACAGCTTTTAAAAGTTTATATGTTTTTGCACTGACTGGAGTATAATCTTTATTATGAATGATATTTTGAAAATCATTGTACAAATTGTGATCTGAAATAAACTTATTATTAGTAAATGAGTTGTCAATATAAAGGCTACGAATTATATCAGACTCACCCGGCAATGTTTCAAGTTTTGAAGGAATGCCTTTTTCAATATTTTTTATTATTCTTGAAATATCTTTTAAACCATACACATAAAAATCAGAACTATCCAATACAAATCTATTCAGCAATTTAAAATCATCATCATTAAAAACAGCTATTAATTCTTTAACTGAGTTTGAATTGTTAAGCTTTTCCAATGTGGATTCACAAGCTGGAATATCGACTTCTTCTAAAACTAAATGATTTGCAAAAACTCGTGAAGACAAATTATCAGTAACAAGATTTTTATTAGTAACGCCAAAGTTTCTTTTAAAATAACTTAATCCATGTGGAATAGTCATAATCATATCAAATTTAGCATCATCTTTAAAATAAGGATAACTTTTTAATCTATCAACAAACATATGTTGAACATCATTATTATGTTTCATATCCACCCAATTTTTGGAAAGACTATCTTGTAAATACTTATTTATCATTATATCAACCTACCAATTTATTTGTGATTTTTGTTTTTTCATTGTCTGACTTAAACAATCTCTTCTCAAGCTCAGGATGCATTTTTTCAAATGTATGTCTCTGATTAATAAGAATGGCATCAGTTAAATCCATAACTTCTGATCTTTCTAAGCTGTCATCATCTTTCAAATGTGCATTTCTAAATGTACCATTAGCTTCAAGTGTAATACCAATCATACTATCAGTATCTCTTGTTGTTCTTGTAAAATCAAAAACAATATATTGCCTTTTACCATAACCAGTGTAATCTTCATAATAACTTTCATCACGAACAATGCACCAACTTGTAGTGCCTAACTCTTTCATTTGTTCATAATCCGTTGTTTCTACAATAAGTCTGTCATTGTCACTTGAAACAATAGTAGCTCCAACTTCATTTGCTTTATTAGTTAATGTTTCCATATCAAAACCATCTAATTTAGATAAAAATGATGTTAAATGTTTATTTAAATCGCTTGCTGTTTCAAATGCTGCTATTTTTTTACCTACAAATTTTTGAAGATTTTCTTTTGAAACTTTTTGCTCATATATATCTTTTAACAAATCCATTGTTTTATCATTGTATAAGTGTTTATATTTATTACTTACGATACTATATGCAAATTGAATAAAACGTTGCTCATCTGCTTTTCTTGAAAAACTATCATCAAAGCCTTCTACTGATTTGGTTAAACATTCTTTTAGAAATAATTCATATTTATCTTTCAATAAAGTTTTAACTAAATTTTCATTTTCAAGAAAACGATTTATAGTATTTAATATTTTATGAAAATCATCATTATCTTCTTCAAATTTTTGTTTAAATGCTTTCATAATTATAGGTTTCTTTCTTAAAACAAACTCAATAACAGACTGTTTTAATTCTTCAATCATATTTTTATTTTTAAAATGAGATATATTATACTGATAATCACCATTTTTCTCTCTAAAACAACAACTACCATCATTGAATAAAATAGCACCAGAAATAGTTTGACTAGAAGTAAACTCTATCTTATCAGCTATACTTTTTTCAATGATAACTTGCTGTAGCTGTGTAGGATTTTTTTGATTTCTAACAAAGACTTCTGCTTCTGGAACAATATCAGCATCCATCAGCTTATTAATAACATTATTTTTAACTTTCATGATATCAGCTATTTTTCCAAGATAATACGTGGAAGTAAAATACCCACGTATATCAGGAAAATCTAAATTATCAAGATCACTATTCTCTAATGTCTTTTTTATTGATTTTAAGTGTCTTGAGGAATAGATTTCGCCTAATTCTGATATTTTTGCATACTGTGAACATTGTAATGCTAATTTTTTCAAATCTCTTACCTGAGAGATTGCATTATTAACATTATCTCTTAAGTTATCTATATGAATTTTGTATTCTTTCTCTGAATCAAAGACATCTATATTATGTTTTTTAGCGAAACTAAAAATATCTTGCATAATAAAGTCAACTTGATCAACTAAATAATTGGTATTTAAATTAGAAGCATCCAAATAATCTATTTCATAAGCTTTAATCCTATAAAACATATCTTTTGTTGGTTCACCTTCCAATGCTTTTTTTATAACATACAAACTTTCAATAAAATTTAAACTTGTGAAATTTGGTTTGAAAAGATTTTTTAGATGAACATCAATAGAAGTCACAAATCCCATAGATGTTTCATAATTAGAATATTTTTTTGAATTACTAATGTCATTGAAATTATTTAGGCTATCAACAATATTTTGCATATTTTTTTTTAATGTTTTTAATATTATAGCATATATATAAAAAACAAAAAGACTCCGAAGAGTCTTTAAGCTAAGTATTTAGACATAATTTCATCTAAATCCATTAGTTTGTCAAGGTCGAATACAGTATCATATTCAACGCCTTCAACTGGCTCATAGTGAACAAGTTCTGCCCTTGCTTTCGCATGGAAATCAAACAGTTCAAACAATGTAGTCTTAATGTTAACCATATCCAAACCAGCTTTCATCGCATCCATTGTTACATTTTGGCTGTTATGATAGTTACCATAAATACCATCAGATTTAGTCACGAGATCAAGCCAGATAACTTCCATGTTCTCCAAATCAAACAACATTGGAGTACAAGATCTGCTTTCAGACGTAATATCAAACTTCTGACGTACAGTAGTTGCATCAAATTGACGACCATTAGGTTCTTGTCTCTCCATATAACCAGCAAAGCATTCCATGGTTGAGAATGGCTCACCAGTATATGAATAGATATTAACAGCAACATAACGTATACCAGTACGTTTAAACGCTTCTACATCAATATCAACAAACTCAACAGCACCATGACGACCATCACGGATATCACCAGAGTGAACTGAGCGACCATAGCTGCTCAAGTTGTAATAAGAAATTACACCTTTGTTCACCAACTTTTCATCAAACATAGCAATCGCTAAGTCAACGTCAACTGGTGCTTTCCAATAAGTAAATAATCTTACAAATGGAGTTGAATTATCCAACTTGATACGTGAACCACGAGGTAAGTTTATCAAGGATTTAGATGCACTTCTCTGAGAGAATGGCACAAGTACACTCTCCAACTCTTTTTTAATCAACACCTTACCCAAAGACTCTTGTTTTGAGAATCTTGATTTCAATTCTTTATCAATAATCTTAACAACCTTATTGATATGTGTAATAGAAATAACATCACGATCATCACCATCAATCAATTGAATCTTAGACATCTTACCTTTTGGGATGTATGCACGGAATTCACGTTTGTTGTCACGATTTTTAATATGCTTACGGATGTTCAAAAGCATAGCTGTTTGAACAGAACCTACAACACCTTCAAAACCTTTAACAACATCAGTTGGAACAGATGCAATACGTAACATATAATCCAAACGGCGAGCAAATTCACCTGCTCTTGTTGAAAGCAACTGAACAGCTTCAAGCATTTGAACTTTATTTTTTGACTCATAACGTGCAGCCATAAGTAAAGATTCAACTTTGCTATTGAATGTCTCAATTTCTTTTACATGGTTTCTGATTTTATCAAATGCAGCAAAAGCCACTGGATATTTTTTAGCATAACTACCTACATGAAGCACTTCACCAAGTTTAATCCAATTTTCACGATAACGAACCATATCAACTTCTGCGTTATTCACATTATTCAACAATGAAAGAACGAGTTTTCTTTCACGATTTTTCAATTTGAATTTAGTATTCGCTGCCAATGAAACATCACCACCAGACAATTGTACAGCCAAACGCAATACATCAGTAGCGGTTTTAAAGTATGCAGCCACATCGTTTTCACTGATGGAAGTATGATTCATCAACTGATGAACCAAGTAAACCATTGTTTCTTTCTGATCTACAGTAGTAGGCAAGTGCTCTTTGATAGCATCACCAAAATGAGCAATCAAAGTTTGGATAGCTTCTTTATCACTATCTGAAATAGATGTTTTTGCCATCAACAAGTTTTTAAATACATCAAATACAACTGATTCTTCAACCAATTTAATGATTTTGAACTGTTTCACTCCCTCAAGATCTTTATGAGAGTCATCATGATTCATCAATGAAAGATCTTGTTTTTCACAGATAGGACATGCAGAGTAATTATCAAGATTAAACATATGAGTACAAACCAAGTGTCCACATGCTAATACCTTGTATTCTTTTGGATTGATACCAAACAAGTTTTGGAAATAACCAAGAATCTTCTTGAACATGAGTTCATCAGTATCAGGAATACCATTAGGGAATGATTTGAAAAGAGGCACATAACGAACGTTTGCACCAACCATAACTTTCAACTCTTCCACCAAGAAAGAATGAAATGCTTTAATCTGATATTTATCAAAAGTTGATACAATATCCATCACTGGTTTGTCCAGAGTATAACCTAACTGAGCAATATCAGCCATCAACGCTAAAACCATATGACTATTGTAAGCCGTACCTTGATTAGCAACCAAAGCTACAGATTGTTTACGGTTTAACAACAATTTATTAGTGATAGTGTTCATGGTGTTTCTCCTATATTTAATTTGACAGAACATCATAGGTTACAGAAATTTTTGCATAATGTCAACATATTTTTCAAAAAAAACAAAAAAAAATTGAAATTTAACAAAAATGAAAAAATATGGTAAATTATTATTAGTACAATAGATTTTATATTATGAACCAAATTAAAAAAGATTTAATATTAGGAGTCCACACAAATCATCAGTTGACTTGTCCATATATCAATGCTTTGCAGTTTATAGAGAATAAAAGCTCTAAAACCTATGAAGTAGAATTATTTAATAGCCCTAAACACTTACTGATCAACACTGATGAATTATTGTCAGCAATGAAAGATCTTGATAAGTGGGCATATGAAATAATAGAATTATACAAAAAGCTACCAGAAGATATTCAACATAAAATTGAAGAAGAAGGTAAAACCCAAAACAGAATATCTCACATTTCTGAATATTTAGAAATACGTTGTGAAGATAAAATAAAAGAATACGAAACAAATGTTAATAAAGCAATAAACAGATGGGAAAATGATCATCAAGACTACACAGAAAGTATAGAGACAATTAAATCTCTTGAATATTCTGTACAAGAAAATGAATTTGTTATGAATCAGACAAAAAAAGCAGACGTAAAAATAATACTTGCAGAAGAAATAAAAGAAGACAAACTGACCATACAAAGTCTTAATGATTATACTGACACATTATTAGAAGATTTTGAAAATAATGTAAGAGAACAATTTGATAAATATACTTTTGAATTTTCTTATTATCTCGAAATGGTAAGAAGAAGAAACAATGAAATAAGAGAACAGGTTCATGAATTACGTGATGATATTATCGCTATAGCAAAACACAAGATGGGCTACTATCAACCTATTGAATACTTAAATCATAAATTTGGAGTCGTAGATAAATTAAGCAGTGAAAAATCTATTAATATAGGTATTATAAATAATGAAACTGATTATGGAAATATTGTTGACTTCAATAAAGATGGAAAATGGTATTTCTTAAAAATGGTTGCTTATTTAGAGTCTAAAAATGGAGTAACAGCAGAACAGAAAAAAATAATTACAGATGAAATGGAAAATAATAAAAATATGAAAGATCCTGAATATAGAAAAGGTAAGCTGTTTAAGTTATTACAAGAAAATGGATATAAGACGATAAGATATTATGATTCATTAAAAGACTATACAAACAATCCAGAAAGTCCAAAAATTAAATCTTATACTGAAACATTAAAAAGAAAGATGAAACCATAAAGAAAAGACACTCAAGTGTCTTTTTTATTTTTTTCTTTTGTTATTCTATAATGAAGGTTTTCAATGTGTTCCATAAATTTTGCTAAAATTTTAAAGTATCCCAAAGGAACTGTGTGATTATCCTTCTCAAATAAATAGAAATCTGAATAAGAAAACGAAAGGACATTTTCATAGTCATCTTCTGACTCTATTCTTAATCTTGGCAAATGTTCATATTCTTCAAAATACATCATTTTTAAAGCATATCGCAATTCATAAAATGTTTTACTTTTAATTTTCTTAACATTATATTCGAGTAGATCTAAAGTTTTTTTATCACTTTTAGGAGAAAAGTCCGCATTGCCAGATGAATTAACTAATGTAATAGTTTCTTTTGTGTAGACAATATCAAATAAAATTTTAAGAAATAAAATAATATCTTTGATTTCTTTATCTTGAAATAAACTAATATTTATAAATGCAGTATCGGGATACATTATTTCACCCTTTATTATAGAAATAACAGAATACATCATTTGACTGGCTTCAAAAATACCAATATTAAGTTGTTCATCTGATAAAGATTCAAAATCATAAGGGTAAAATATAGACAAGTCAGACTTGCCTATAATTTTTAAACTTAAATTTCCATGAACTTTCAATAACAACCTTAATGGACAAAATCCTTCTGTCATTTATACACCTTATTTTGATAATTTAATTCTAATCAAAGCTAAAAATATTAAAGACATAACAATATATAATTGAATGCTATTTAATAGTTTCTCTTGTAATGATACATAACTTACATGCAATTTTAAAACTTCATTGAAAGTGCCAATTTGTTCAACTTTAATAGTTCTTAAATCTTTCATTTTATAAAGCAATGTTTGATAAGCTGTTTGGAACTTTATTCTATTCAAGTCAGATGGAGTAGCAGAATATCTTTCTTGATAAGTTTTAGCATTTTCAATCAAAGCCTTATCAGTGCCAGTTGAAATACCGCCAGCTTCTGAATATATTTTAGCAAATTGTGTATTAGCACGTTCAACATAAGAGTTATCCTGATAACTGCAAAATGATAAGAAAGCAACAACTGATGCACTTAATAATATAACAGCTATTGCCCATTTTTTACATTTCTTGAAAATTGTAAAGTTAGTTAATACTGTCAAAATAACAATAAAAATGAGTGCAATTATAGATATTGAAAACATTTGGTCTGGAAGATAGCCTTGCATTATGTTAATGAAATTTGAATCATTAGTACCAGTAATTAAAGTATTGGCTTGTTTTTTTACTGAATACATTTCGAATGTATAAAAGAAAGCATAAAATAAAAAGAACATTTGAAACAGCCAAAATACTCCAAGTTTTAATTTGTTAAACATAATATCTCCATAAACAATTATAAATATACTACAATAAGCTCATAATATGTCAACAAATCAACAAATGTACATTTTTTCAAGAAATTGATGTTGTATTTCTATCTGTCATATGATAATATTATCACCTATTCACTAAAGAGATCATTTTTTACATGACACCTGATTATAAAATTTCCCGACAAAGCATTGTAAATATGATGTCTAGAGAATATAAGGCAGAGAAAGTGACGCCTCATTACAAAAGTGAGACTATTTTTTCTGGCTCTGAAAAATATATGTTCAAACTCATTGTTGCAAAGGATTTTAATACCTATCTAACAATCATTGATAATCTTGAAGACTACCAAGTACCTGTTATTAATGTGCATGGTGATGCTTTAGAAGTGAAAAATATTTTAGAAAAAAGCGATGTTAAAATCAAAGAAGTTTCACCTGATAGTATTAAATGGATGAATAACTTTATTTCGAAGGTGAATGAAATTGTGCTTCAAGAAAAATTTAAGTTATATGAAAAAGAAAATTATGGAAACAATTACAACCAAAAGATAAAATCAGCAAATACAGAATTTCATTTATCCATTAATGTGGTTTATTATATCAATGAAGATTTATCGTTAACGGAAAGATTAAATTGCCAGTTTTCTGCTATTGTATACAATGGTTATCTTGTTCAATATAAGGAAAGTATAAAGTTTAAATTACATGGTAATGATTTCATTGCCGGTAATTTCTTTAATACGATTGAAAATGTTGAACCAGATTTTCTTGAGAAAAAAATTAAAAAAATATTTCTGAATTATAATAAAGATATTATCAAGACTTATGATTTATGTGAAAACCAAAAAGAGATTTTGAAAAAAGATAACGAATTTGAAAATTTAAAAGAAGTTATTAAAATGATTAGATATTAATAGGAGAACCATCAAAATGAAAGTATTTAATGAAAAAGAACAAATTGTAATGCAAGAAATTGACACTGGCTTTGGTAACATGAAAGTCCATATCATACCAGCAGAAGAATTGAATGATGTGAAAGTACCAAAGTTTGCAGTTAAAGTCTTCAAAAAGCAATTAAAATCATTTAAAAACAAAATTAAGAAATATAAATAGGCAAATGATCTCTAACGCATAAGAGATCACAGCCACAAATCAGGAGATTTTTTATGCAACAGTACCCATCAATTGGTAAAGATATTATTCAAGATATAGACTACTATATATTTGATAAATTAGATGGTTCAAATATTAGAGTTGAGTTTTCATTAAAAAATGGATTTGATAAATTTGGGACAAGAAAGAAATTAATGTCAGACGATTCTGGTATTCTCAATGTCTCAAAAGATCTGATTCTGCAATATGAAAATATAACAGAAGAGATTTTCAAAAAAAATAAATGGCAGAGTGGTACACTCTTTTTTGAGTTCCATGGACCAAATTCATTTGCAGGCTTCCATGATGAAAATGATACATTTAAAGTTTCTTTAATTGATGCTCATATTGGTAAGATTGGTTATTTGCCACCACGAGAATACATTAAAACATTTGAAGATAAAATTGAGATGTCAGAGTTTTTAAAAATTGGTAAATTTAATAAAACTACCATTGCAGAAATACAAGAAGGTAAGTTTCCGGGGATGACTTTTGAAGGTGTAATAGGAAAAGCATTTATCAGAAATAAAATTGTACGATGCAAAGTCAAAAATAAAGATTGGATTTCCAAACTTAAAGACAAATGTGGTGATGATATTAAATTGTTTGAAACACTAAAATAAGAAAGCTCCTTCGGGAGCTTTTTTACATTTTCATTTTTTTAAATGGTTTTGAATTTTTAAACTTATCATCAATATTAGTTAAATACAAACGTTCAGCATCTTCAATATCATAAATATCATCTGCAGAACGAGCTTCCATTTTTTTCATATCCATTTCTTTATAAAACTTACGAGTGTCATCTGTAATAGATTTTAATTTATCAAAACCTTCACCCCAAGAATTATTAAAAAGATTAGGCATATTCTTACTCATGACATCTAACCATGCATCATCAATAACAGGAGAACGAGAAAAATTAGCAGTTTCAGCAATATGTCTCTTCAAATGCATTTTACCTAAATCAGTAAAATTAGAAACAATAAGAACTTTTTCTTGTTTTGCACATTCACTCAACAATTCATCAAATAAAGAAGTACCTAAACCTTGTCCTCTATAATTTGAAGCAACCATAATGGAAGTAATTCTTAAAAAATTGTTAGCATAATCTTTGTTTTTATGGTTAACAAAAGATTGTTTAATATTATTATTCTCATTGACGACTGCAACACCTGCAATCTCATGACCACTTTGAGCAACTACATAAAATGAATTATTTCTTTTCTCTGTTAATGGAACAAGATATCTCAAATCATAATTTGAATTTAAGAACTGAACAGCTTCATCAACAGTTAAGCTTGGTTGTATTAAAATATTTGTCATCACATATTCTTTAAAATCTTGTTCATTCATGACTTTATATTCAATATCTTTTTTCGTCTTTTTAATTAAGTCTTGTTTAATACTGTTCTCTTCAAATATAACAGAATATATTGGATTCAATTCAATTAAAGCTTTTTTCAAAGGTTCAATAGATGCATCTTCTCCTAAGAATACTTCATCATAATTTGTTGTTGTAATTGCATTGATACCTAAATCAATAGTTTGAGGGAAATATTGAATTGGAAGTTCTTCATTTTTAGGCATTCTTCTTCTTTGTTCACCTAATACAACTTTTGTGAAATCACTTAATGTAATCTCTTTCCCATCTACATCTATTTTTAATGTTTCTATATTCTTATTAGGAATAACCTTTAACACATATTCATTATTCTCATTAACACCAATTTTTTTATACTGATATAAATTATTGAAGTAATAAGAATCTAATATGGTGTATAAGACAGTAGATAATAACTCAGAATCAGTAGCATCAGGTTTTCTACCAAATACATTATCAAATGCTGTGTGTATATCTTTGACATAACCAGATACTAATATGTCGTCTTTTTTCATATTCTTTTACATACTCTTATTGTTTGCTTACATTTTAACATAAAAAAATAAAAAAGTAATACATGATGACATTTTTTTAAACATGTGTTATAATCAAATCATTTTAGGAGACTGTATAATGAATGATTTGAGTAATTTTTCAGAAAGTGAGTTGCAAAATGAATTAAGAAGAAGAAAAGATGCAAAAAAAATAAAAAATTTCAAAGTGTTACCATTTGATAAAGAAAGATACGAAAAATTTACAAAAGAAATGAAATCAATTATTGATAACCGTCTAAGCGAAAATTATCATGAAGACAATGATGATGAACATTATGCTTACGAAGCAGCAATGAAACTTGCTTTTGGTAACGATATTTTTGAAAGACTGTCTAAAATTAATTATTAAAGTAGTAAAACCTAATAAAAAGAATACGATTTGATATTTTTATAAGGATAATACTAATAAGGAGACTGTATGTTATATGAGTTATACAAAACAAATAAAATTGGAAAAGATTACTGTGTAGGCGATCTACATGGTAATTATGTTGCATTATATAAAATGTTAGACAATGTTGGGTTTGATTATTCAAAAGACCGACTATTCTGTGTGGGTGATTTGACTGACAGAGGCATTAATAGCCCTGATGTATTAGAATTACTTAAACAAGAATGGTTCTATACTGTACGTGGAAACCATGAAGAAATTATTATTAAACATGGACTAAAGACATATGATGAATGTTATCCAGATGGAAAAATAAATAAAGATGGTAATCAATGGTTTTTCAAAGAATCTAATGAAAAGAGAAAAGAAATAATTAAAAAATTTAAAGAGCTACCTTATGCCATTCAAGTTGGTGATGTGGGCCTTGTACATGCATATCCACTTGAAGACTGGAAAATGACGTTAAAATCAATCAAATATCAAAATGAAAAAGATTTAGGTAGCATTGTTTGGAATAGAACTGCAGCGAAAGCAGTTCAGAATGGAGAGAAAATTAAACCAATTACAGGAATTGATACAGTCATTGTAGGACACCACATATTTGAAACCCCTGAAAGACATGCCAACGTTATCTTTTTGGATACTGGTTATTTCTGTGGTGGTTCATTGTCACTTATTAATCTTGAAACTCTTGAAGTTGTTTCACGATACTTCAATAAAAGTAACGAAATATGGACATTATGATGAAAATTGATATAAAAATGAAATTAATTGATGGTGTTATGACATTAGTTTATGATAATGAAAATGTGTCTGATTATGTTAAAGAACGCATTGATTCTTTTTTTGAAAAAAAGATTAAAGACTGGATGGACACTGGCCTTTATGATTTATCAACATTTACATTTGAAGCTTCTGATGAAAAAATCAAATTTAGAAATAAATTAACCAGAATGTCTCATGGTTTAGAATTGCGTTTTAAAATTATTGATGGTGATGCTTCACTCTATACATCTTGGGATGGAAAAAGAGAAATGAAATGGGATTCAAAAGAACTTATTTCAGAATTTGAAGCTGATAATGGGCCACATGAAGTTCTAAGATTAGCAGGGTTTAACAGTCAAACCATCAGAATGAAAATAAGAACAATAACTAAATTTTATTAGGACTTTTTTAAAGTCCTTTTATATTAAATGATTCATCTTTTTCTAATTCTTTTATGCTTTTATCAACCGATTTGACAAATAAATCACTTTCCTCTTCTCTGGCTGTCAATGCCATATCATTATCAACATAAGAAATAGATAACTTATTTTCTTCTGGTTCACATGTTAAATAAATATCTGTACTGACTAAAGTATAAACAATAATGAATTTTTTATCAGAAACATCCTTACCTTTACTATTCTTATATTCAACAGTTTCAGCTAAATCAGTTTTAACTTTTTTGAATTCATACTTTCTATTCAAAAACTTATTCAAAATAACAACGTCTTGATTACAAGTCGTATATAAAGGTCCAGTACCAGTGATAGAATATATTTTATTAGTTTTTGGTGTTATAGAAATAGTATAATCTGTAAATAGTTTAAACTTTTGATCATCTGGTGGTGTAAATGGTATATCAACAAATACTTCTTTTGCATCATCGTAGTGATAGCGTAATTTTTGACCGAATGCCTTAGCTACATCATTATCTGCATAAGCAAAACCTGAACAAAGGAGTAATCCTATTGCTAAAATTTTTTTCATTATTAAATCCTCAATTAGTTTGATTGTACAAAATAAATACTCAATGTCAATTTTAAAAAAGATTGTTAAAACAGGTTAAAAGTGTTATAATACTTTCTCACTGGAGGATGCGATGCATAAATCAACCAAACAATTTGTTTTAGCCTTGAAAATATTACTGGGATGCACGGTTGCTGTTCCTATTTTAAATATTATTTTCTTTAGTTTTTCTTGGTCTAACTTTTTATGCAGCATAAGTATGATTTGCTCTATGTCTGTAAGTATTTTTTCACCGATGAAACATTATATGCAAAAAGAAATCAAGATGACTGGTTTGTTGATTACAGCCTGTTTAATGCCATTTTTGATCATGGGATCTATACTTTTTGCATATAGTAATCCAACTATGTTAAAAATTATGAATTTGTTTCCTATTTATACTATGTTTCCAATGCTTGCAATTGGTTATGCAACTATTCGTGTAGCATTCAAAATGCTTGAATCAAATGCTTCTTTTTTGAGTTCTCTAATTGAGTCAGAAAAAGACCAAGAAATAGTATTTAATTTTACCAATAATATATTTTATGAAAAATATGGTCAGATTAGAGTTGACGTAGGTGACTCTTTTGTACATGGAAGCGATTTTAAAATTGATAAATTGACTTCAAATTATGTAGATGCAGTATCAAGTTTCTTAGATATTCCTAAAAATAAATTAACTGTTGATGACTTTATTGTCTATGATATGAGTGAAATATGATTAATATAATTCATTATAATTTTAAAAAAAAACAACTAGAATTCAAAAATAAGGCTAAAGAAGATCTTAATAATGATGAACTAACATTATTAAATGAGCTTACAGATCTATTTAAATTAATTGCCTTTATCAACAAAAGAAGAGATACAGTCATTGTGAATGCTCTGAATCATATTTATATAGAAATGAAAGAGATAGAAAAAGATATGTATATTTCTATTAACTTCAACAGAGCACCTATCACAAGATATAAGTTCTATAAGTATCCAGAAACAGAAATACCTGAATGTATTACTGATATAGGGAAAGTTTACTATACAAAGACACCCAATGGTAAAATTAGTAAAAATTCATGTATATACAAAAAATTAACTCAATTTATCACAGCGTTATGTGGTATAAAATATCAAAATGAAACAGTAGATCAATTTATTATATTATCAGAAATGAACGAGGTTTAATATGTTATCGAAACAAAAAATGAAAGCAGTATCAGTCTTCCTATTTGGTAAAGAAATAAAGTTTAGAGCGATAGACGACAAATTTAATAAAAAATCTACATATATTGGATGTAATAATGGTGTTGCAGTTAATATAACAAATAATAAAGCTAAATTAATGATTGATATTGATGCTAAAAATAATGGTCAATTTATTAATACTATTGTCGAAAATATTAATATCTTACAAAATTATGAAAACAACAAAATCCAAGAACTGAATAGTAAAAAAAGATGGAAGGAACATAATGACATTCTAATAAAAAAGATCATGCTTGAATTTGATCTTAAACAAAACACACCAAAATTAGAATTATTAACTATTGAGAGTGAAGATAAAGTAGATTATTCAGTATCATATTATGCACAAGAAAGATATATGTCCAATTTATGTAAAGAAATTTATCTACCAATGGGTAAACCATTTGATATTGCTTATAAAAATAACCGTTTATATGTATATATGGTATCTTTAAAAGAAAAAGATATTGAAATAATAGGTAATGATTTCCTAATGAAAAACGACTTACAGAGTAAACTGGAAGTCGTTGATATGTTAGCTATCTGATTTAGAACTTATTATGGCTTTTCTTAAAGTTTTTAAGGAAAGCTTTAAGAGTATAGAAAGCATCATTACCACTGTTGTGTAATTGGCTGTAAGATATTTTGCTCTTTGTCAAAAGATTCTTTAAACTAATACGTTCATGTTCAGGGCGTTCAGTGCTTCCACTTAACAATAGTGAAGTGTCTATCATCTTTTTACTTTCAAACAATGCTGATAAACCGAGTTTTTCAACTACAATCATATCATTAGTGGCATCATGTAAAAGAATAAGGTCTGCTTGATTTGCAAACAAACTGATGAAATCAATAACACTTGATAACTTTTTTACTTCTGTTTTGCCAAAATTAAATGAGAAATAACGAGTGTTATCTGAAAACTCAGTCGGCATATATTCTTCAACAATAAAATGATAATTTTTCTGAATTTTATTATCAAAATAAGAAATACCAACATCCACAATATTCATATTCTTATCATATGAAAAATCAAAAGCAGTCATAGTTTTATCCATTTTAAGCTCTTTTATAAAGAAACTATCAAAAAAATGATTTCTATGATTATTCAATGTAAATATATATTGCAATTGTCCATCAAAGTATTCAGCATGCTGAACACTTGTCACAGTTTGATATGCCACAGACTCAACTTCCTTGAAAGGAATAGATGCCTCATGGTAATTACATCCAAAAGTGGCATTCAAATAACTGCACAATTTATTAAAATCAACTAATGAAATATAACAATCTTTATTTTCTGTTTCTAAATCTATGAAAAAGTGTTCAATCCCCACTTCTTTATAAAAACTTTTTATTGAAATAAAGTCTACTATGTCATTTCTTCTTGATACTGAAAAATTATTTGCAACCTTTTTTCTCATATCTTTTATGGAGTAGATTTTTTCCATATTTAAACTCCTTTTTAAAATGTTTTATATACATTTAATAATAAATATATCATACCTTTAAATGAGAATTAGTCAAGATGAAAAGTGTCAAAATAGAGGATTACAGAGGGGTGTAGATGATCTACGACAAGTTTTGACGCAAAAAAAGAGATTTTTCAATCTCCTTTTTTATAATATAATTTCTTGATAATAAACCTTACCAGTTTTTATAGGAAAATCTTTAAAGTCCACAATAGAATTAGACTCAATCCAGTCAGCGATACCAAAGATATCAAAGAAATTAAGTTGATTACTTGATAATAAGATGCTGATCTCTGTATCACTTACATCAAATAATTCAGGATCGTCTGCAAGCAGTTTATTTAAGTTTTCAACTAATTCTTCATTGAATGCTTCAATATCTTCAACAAAAATACGAACAAAATCAAACCGACCAGCGTTAACTAAAGTCTCTTTAATATACTCATACTTGCTAATCAAAATTGGATATTCCAACATCTCAGCAACGACTTCTTTTTCTTCAAGTATGTCTGACAATCCTTGAAATAAATAATCTGAATAGAATTTATCAAGATTTAAGCCTTTATCATGGAAAATAATAGAAGCTGAATCTCCATCATTTTCAAAAGTGCAACCCATAGGCTCATCTTTGACAGGAGCATGATCTGTAATTGCAAAAACAATAGGGATGTTTTTATCAGTAATAGCCAAACCTATTGATGGATATTCATGAGAATATCGTCTAACAGCCCCATCACTTGTCGTAAATTCAGTGTCGTAAGACAATATTTCAACTAATTTCATTTTATTTTTCCTCTACCTATTTTCTATAATATAGCATTTTTATAGCTTTACTGTCAATGAAAATATTATGATTACCATATTGATGTTTTTATATTCTTGATGTAAAATATTGTTGATTTTTAAGCTATGATTGTGTTGAAAATTGTAAACAAATTAAAAAAGAGGCATAAGCCTCTTAATTATGTTTAGGTTTTGAAACCTTTCGGTGTTGTTTAACATCAAATAAGTTTTCATGAGATTTATAAATCAAATATTGAATATCAGTATTGTTCATCTTTAATTGTGGAACAACCTTTCTAATAGCAGACTTTATCGCTCCCATAACGATGTTTTTAAGAGGGAACTGATTGAACCCATGTTCTTCTATTGCCTTAGCCATCATCTCTTCTCCCAATAAAGCTTTGTGCTTGTTGGTAGTCAAATCTAAGTTATAACGCTGGACATATTCACTTTTTATATTTTCCATTGATCCATTTTTATCATAATAATTGAAAACTTTCAGCATCGTATTCTCATATTTGTTTCCTAAAATTTCTCTCATAGACATATGCCCAAAGACTTCATGACATAATGTTTTCTCTAAATCTTTTTTGTCTACAATGTTAGGTAAAAATATATGAACAGAGTTTCTTTTTAAATCATACCACCCAGAACAAGTATCTAAATTTGGATTATTATTTAAAATTTCTTTTGGAACAGAACTCTCACTTGCATACAAATGTATTTTAGGCATTGCTTTGTAATGATTTTCAATATCATTAATGAGCTTCACAGCAGAAGCATGAGACACAACCTTATGTGATTGAAGTTTATCAGCAACTCTATGTAAAATATCAGGAGATGATAAAGAATATTCTCCATTGTTGCCAATAGCACTTTTTATAATATTAGAATTAAAGAATATATAGTGATTAGTACCATCAACATGTTTCATTCCTTCAAATATAGAAGCATCCATTTTTATAGCATCATAACCCATACGTCTGAACCCTTCTGCCAATATAGCCCTTATACCATGCATATTTTCTGGAAAAGGTGATTCAACTTCAATATAAGTATCTGTTAATAATTCAACCAATTTTTTGGAATTCAACAAAGTCGCTACAGTGATATCATGACCACTTTCCTGAGCAGTACATATAATAGAAGAAAATATTTCATTCAAATCATCAGATGCTTTATAATAATTATTTTCTTCAAATAGCTCTTTTAATGAATCACGAAGTTCATAAATTTCACCCGCTAAAGAAATTTCAAAAGTTATTTCATTATCTCTGGCAGCAAAGTATTTTGTTACATAATCTATAACTTGATCATAATCTTCATCTTCCATGTCAAAATTATTTGCAGCTTCATCTATGAAAGCAATCATTTTTTCTAAATTAATAGTTATTTTGGTGTCAAGTTCAGATGTCATACACTCAAGACTTATTTTAACTTCATGACCTATGCTAAAATCTGAAAGATATTCCACAAGTTCATCAAGATTGCTATAACTTATAGATTCTTCAAACACCTTTTCTTCAACATCTAACATTTTTCTTGGGGCTGCATATAAAGCAAACATAAAACCTTCGTTATCTATACTAAGTGCTCTGTCACTTAAAAAATCTAAAACATCATCGAAATCTTCACTATCAACATCTTCATCATTTAATAAAGCTTGGTAAACTTTATTAAATAGTATAATAAACTCATCATCTGTTTCCATTCCAATCAAGTCTGAAAACTTTCTTTCAACATAGGCAACAAAATCATTTTCCAGATATTCTTCAACATGCCCTTTTGCAAGGACTCTATCTGGTCCTGTAGCTGTAGCATAATTGTTGGAAGCATCTAATACGTTATCAGTTGTATAAAAACCTTGACCCCAATGACTATCTGGATTGGTTTTATTAATGTCAAATTGTGTAAATTCTGCTGTTGTACCTATGTATAATACTTTAGGTTCACCATCTTCATCACGAATACCATGCTCATCAAACCATTTAGCAAAGTTTTCAGCAGCTTCTTCTTTGCTTAAATTTTCAATATATTTTTTTAAATGATTCATCTTAATTTAATGATGTTATTATATTTATTATATCATTAAATTTTAAAATAAAAAAATTTTGGTTGATTTTTTTGTAGACAATTATATATATGGACATATATAAAAGAAAAATGACCTATTTTTTAGAATTAGATGAATTGAAGACTTCTAAAATAATCAATGCTGGCATTCAGTTTCATACCATCTTTGAAATGTTGTAAAATAATCAACAAGTCATTATCAGGTTCATTAATAATCATTTCAGGTATTTCAATAACACATTTAGTAGGAATTATTTCATCATCATTGCTTACATCATCAATGAATACAATATTATTAATTGTTGTTCCAAGTCGTTCTGCAATTTTGAATAAATCTTTCTTTTGATAAATTAAACGTTGTTTATCATAGCCAAAAGCAGGAACTTCAACTCGTATGGTATCTTCTCTATGAAAAAGTGGTTTATCACCATACCCAAGATGATTCACAATTTGTTCAGCATAATCTTTTGTCGCTCTTGTATAGAAAAATAATTCAAAATTGTCATCAATATATTTCAAGAAATCAAAAACACCATCACGAACATGAAGTGCATATTTGAAAGGATCGCAATTAAAATAAAGCTCAGCATTGTCAGGTCGATCATTAAGTGCATAATATCGCTCTGTAACAATAAGAGTTTCATCAATATCTAATCCTACATAAATTTTATTCACTTCATTTCCTCATTTATAGTTTCATAATTTCATTAATACTCAAATCACAACGTTGAATAGAAGTTGTCATAGTCTTAACAGCATGACCTGCCATTTTATCTGCAATTTCATTACCTTCGATACCAACATGACCATTGATATGGTTTATTTTAAGCCTATCAGAAATTTCACAATAGATCTCATAAATTTCTTCAACTAATTCTTTATTCTTTACAGGCTGTTTTGAAGATGTTCTCCAATTGTTCTTTTTCCAGTTTGATGCCCATTCAGTTACACATTTAATAGAGTATTCAGAGTCAGTATAGAAAATAATTTTACCAACACCACTATTTAAGAACATTTTTGCCATTCTTATGCCCTCAAGGAAAGCAGTCAATTCAGCAATGTTATTAGTGCCTTGCTCAATATATCGACCATAAAGAGAATACTGATACACTGCATCATGATAAATAGCTAATCCAATGCCAGCTTTACCCGGATTTGGTTTACAAGCACCATCAGAATAAATTGTTACGGCTCCAACATTGCTCTTTTTAACAGATAAATCTTTAGCCATTGGAGAAACTGAAATATTTGGAGCGACTTTTATTACTGATTTAATTTTGTTCAAAACATCAATTTTACCATTAAAATAGTGAACGAAATAAATGTAAGAATTATATTCAAAATAAAAAGAAGATTGTACTTCATGAGACATACTGTGTTTGAATTCAATTCCATCTTGTTCTAAAAACTCAATAGCTTTATCTAAATCAGCATGTGAAAGGTTAGTTGATATTGTCATAAATAGTGTTCTCCAAGGATGTACTATTCTACTATATCATAGAAGGTAAATCAAGAGACATTATATAATTTTATTCTTAATTAAAAGAGGAAATACATTTTTAAATCCTTCACTACAATGATTCAAGACCTCATCAAAAGGAACATACTTGAAATCATCTACTTCTGGCAATCTTGTTTGATAAAGTTGACTAAAAAATGTACTAGTGCATATAGCATCTTCAATTCGATAACTATCATCACCAATATATTTGAACAAATAGAGGTCTTTACGCTCAGTATAAATATAATGACCTAAATCCAGCAGATGTTCATGTAAACAAATAAAACCTGATTCTTCTCTTAATTCTCTTATGGCTGCTTCGATATGAGTCTCGTTTTGATTAAGACCACCTTTTGGAATGTCCCAAAATTTTTGATTGGTAACATGAGCCATAAAAAGTTCTTTAAATCCATTGGTATCCCGAACAATTAATGTACCACATGATAGCTTTTTCACTTTTATATCCTAAATTCCTTATTTATACTTCGAATTATACCATAGTCATTATAAAATATAAAGATCTTATTAATAGATTTTAAGCAAAAGATTGAATGAGTTTTCTCTTTTTCTCTGGTTGATTAAGTGATGTAATCATTTTGTGGAATACATTCATTGTCTGATACGCATCATTACCAGCATTATGTAAGAATCCATACTCAATATCAAAATGTTTTAACATGTGTGACAGCTTCTTAGTATTAGGATTGTTATCATCAAAGAAATTTTTGAAGACAAGTTGAGTATCATATATTTCTTTATCACTGATATCAATATCATGATTATCCAAGAACTTCATTTCAGCAGCATAGCTATGGAAAACAACAACATCGACATCTTTAAGAACATCTTTCAATAAATTTTCAATATCTTTTATTTTAATAGGATAACTATCACCAAATAAGAAGCTTGATTGAATATTCATCTTGCGTTCTGCCCTTTTGTTTTCTTCAACAATGAAGTGATTAGAAATCATTTTTCCTTGATCAAGAATTGTGTAACCAATCTCAGTTACATTACTGAATACGAAAGGTTCAGCTTTATCATTAGGATCAAATTCAAAGTCAATAGACATAATTCTTTTATTCAAAACAGAGTTTGTATCAACATTGCCTAGTCTATTTTGTATTTCTAAATTTTTTTCTTTTTTGATTTGTCTTTCATTTTCTTGCTCAGCAATTGCTTGTGAAACAATATCAAGACATTTAAACTTTTTAACCACTGATTTAAGGTCATCAGCTTTTGAAACTGGATGTGAGAATATTCTTGATTCTTCTATTTCATATGCCCTGCATTTATTGTAATCAAGATCAAGACCAGTTTTTATTTTGGTCATAAGATTAATTTTTGATAATTGTTCTTCATCAACAAAAAATGTAAATCTTGGTTCATCACTAATAATCATGTTGATATTGTCAATAGACAACTTATCAATTGCATAACGAACAGAATATGCTTCATAAATAAAGCTTGCTTGTTCACTTGCCTGCTCTATTTTTGAAAGTTGATTTAAAAGAGTGCCTTTCGCTTCTGATAGATTATACAATTTCATATACTTCGTCCTTAAATACATGATAGCATATAACAAAAATAAAAAAAGCCTCCGAAGAGGCTTATCTTTCAATAGATTTTATTTTATCCACTAATGATTTAAACGTACTATCAGATATTTCCAATCTTTGTAACCAATCTTTGAAATATTTGTCTAAAATGTCTTTCCTATGATGAGTTTCTGAATGATAGAGTAAGAAATCTTTATAATTTTGAACTTTATCACCAATCAACATATCATTAACATCTTTTAAAGGACTAAGATGAATTTCATCAATACTTGAAATAGTTCTTTTTGACAAATAAGCATTCGCAATATTACGATACTCCAGAGCTAAACCAACAAATTTAGAATCGAAGCAAGAATGAATGTAATTCCAGTTTTCTTTCAATGAGTCATCATCTTGAGTCAGTGGGTGCAGACAAAAAGCTCTCATTGCGGCTTCACTTGCTCCAGTTGCTTGCATAATATACAAACCTTCGTCAATATGATTCATCAAATAGCACTGGCTACGTTCAGCTTTTTTATCACCGTAGAAGTCTTGAACAGCTTTATATTCTGGAAATTCATTTACACTTCCAGCAATAACATAATCTTTATTTTTATACTTTAAATATTCTTCAATGTTACAATCAGCAACTGTTACAATAGGTTCATCACATTGAATATGTTTAGAAGCGTAGCCTTTATTACGATTATCTCTCAATACATAAAAAGACTTGTATACAACACCATCTTTAATGAAACTTGTTGAATAGCCACCATCAACAGGTACTAAAATCTTATCCCAAAAGAAACCATCAAACAAAAGCTGGCGTGCTCTTGTCTGATAATAAACAGTTACATCTTCAATATTGGTAGCATCATGCTCAAGACGTTTAATATCCATATTAAATACCAGCTTCTTTGAATACTTGATTCCAATCCCGTTCAAATTTAATAACTTGTCCACCACCAGTTGCAAAGTTGTGAGCATTAGCCCATTCTGGATGATCATCAATCAAGATATGACCTTTTTGACCAAGAGCACCTTTGTCTGGAGCAATAATGATGCGATCTTCAAACTCTGGAATATGATCTTCAATCCAGAAAATCTTTTCTGTGGCTGCATAAGGGTTCTTCTTTGGAATTTTAGTAAGAACGAAAACTTCATAACCAGCTTCAATAAAACGTAGAACAGCTTCTCTTGCTCCTTCCATGATAGGAAGATGACGATAAGCATCAATTTGAACTTTCAGTTCATTGAATGGAATATTACGATCTAGTGCTTCTTTTTCAAAGTCAGCTAAAACACCATCCATATCAAAATAAACACGTTTTGGGTTGCTATAATTTTTGACTCCCATATATTACTCCTTAATTTTCAATACCATAATAATACTATATTTTAGCTGTTTTGTCAAAGAATAAGTCTTAAGATGTTAAATGTTCATCATCTTAATAACATCAACATCGTCATCAGTTAAATCTTCTAAATGCTTATTATTAATACTGAGATATTCTTTAATTGACTTCAAAGATAGTTCAACATTATTGTGTTCAATAGCACCATAAAAGAACCTAAAATTGTTTTTGGCAAGGTGTATTGGCTCATTTGTTTTCAAATAAATATAGTCTGCATCTGTTTTTGAAAGCTCTCTGATAATAGGGTTAATCTCGTTAAAAGCCTTAATGCCTAAATTTTTCGTAGCATGACAAGCAAAGAAATTAATAACTAAAACACCACCAATAAACAACGAATAACCAGAAACAATAACGATTGTTTGAATCTCACTAACTGTTTTTGCGATTATTGGGAGTAATGAGAATAATGTAACTGGCAAGACAAACCAAATAAGAGGATTCATTCTGAATAGAATTTTTTTATCCCAAAAAGTAAGGCTTAATTTAAAAAATAAGAAAGATGCAATAATATTAGGGATAATAATGATCATTGGAACTTTAAAACATATTGCAACAATTACATTTATAATTGACAAAGTGAATATTTGAAAAATTGTATTTCGCTTACAGAGAGTATTATACATTACGTCACCTTTTATCATTGTTAATAGAAAGTATCTAAGTAGAGCGTTATAATACTATAATTCAATAAACAAGTCAAAGAAATTCAGGTGTTGTTCATATATTAATCATTTTAATTAAATTACAATATGCAGATATAAATAATATAAGAACACTCAAAAATAAAAAAACATTATAACTGACCACTTCAAAATAAATACTTTTAGATGTATTTGAAAAAAATATAATAATCTCTAATAAAATCGTAATAATAATTGGTAAAATCGAAAGCCTTAAATAAATTTTCATATTTTCATCATCTCAATAATTTCCAAATCTTCTTCTTTTAATTCATTTATATTTTTATCAGTCTCATTTAGATACTTAATAACTAATTTATAATCAATTTTTTTGTTGCCAATAATAAAAGAAGATTGAATAAAAGAATTGTTTTCTGGATAGTTTTGAAAAGTAAACCAATACAATTTAGTTTTTCTTTTAATTGTCTTTCTATAAAAATAAATTAAGTTTGAATTATCATGTAAATTAATAATCATTAAAAAAATTGTTAAAAAAAATAGAAAAGAATTAAAAAAAGTATCAACAAGAACTTTAAAATATAATTCATCAGAAACATGAATAGCAGTAGAAGTTGCATCGAAATGAGCAACAATTAATGCCAAAAAAAAGAATATGCGAGACATTTGTATAGATTTCTTTATTTCATATTGAATACCATATTGCAATATGATGAAATCAAGACATAAAGTAATGATTAAAGATAAAAATAATGGAACAATCAAAAAAAATGAAAAAGATAAATAAATAGATAAACTTAATAAAATAAACATGAAAAATGATCTAAAGAAAACAAATGGTCTACTTAAAAATTTTTTAAACATATTATAGCCTCAATAAATGTAACCATTCTAATATTTGGCACTGATAATGGGATTTGAACCCATACCTCCTGATTCGGACTCAGACGCTCTATCCAATTGAGCTATACCAGTATATGACGAAGGATATCAGATTAAAATTAAATAATCAACATCTCAATCAATTGAAAATCTTCATCTTTCATCTCTTTCCATTTTAAATTGTTATCATTCATATATTTTCGTACTATATCGATTCGATATCCCATTTGGTCCCATACAACATGGTTGATTTCAAATGTTAAATGATATTTCACAAATATAAATCGACTATGTACATCTGTAGTACAATATTCATATGGAACATTATCCACATCATAGATATTATTTACCAAATCTTTAAAACATTCTTTTCTACCTAGAGAAATAAAAACTAATAAATTAGCAGAAATACTCCAAGCACATACAAAAAACATAATAGAAGATATCATATTTTCTGGTTTATATAGTGATTCAATTTCAAAAATGTAAGTAACTACATAAACCAATATTGAAATTAATGAAATTGGAATTATTGCGGCCCAAAATAGATTATACTGATAAATCATACGCTCTTTAATAGATGAGTATAAAATAAAAAGAGAGACGGAAAGAGTTACTAAAACAGAACCCACAACAAGCATTAAGCCATGATATGAAAAAATAAACAACGAAATAGATAACAATATAACTGTTAATGTTGTTAAATCATATTTAATGTATTTTTTTACCATAGACAACCTCATTCAATTGCCAAATAATATCAAAAAGACTCAAAAAATGCAAATAAATTAAACATTGCATTGATGTGGTATTTATAATATAATAATGCCAAAATGAGGTCATAAAAATGAACGAAAGAAAAATTGTAACCTGCTGTCTCCTTTTCATGATTATTCTTGGATTTGCTGCTATCATACAGCTTACTATTTTTAGAAATGAGAAATCACTATTCGTAAATGAAAACTTTACTATTGTTGGAAGTTATAAAAACACGCTACCTAAATATTCTACAAAAAATGTTGTGAAACTGAGAAGAGATTCAAATAAGGACGAATTTGTCGTATATTTACAAGATGACTGTAAGCCTTATCCAGACAATAAAACTATAGATTTAACTGTAAGAGTTGACTCACAACAAATACTTTTCTGGAGAGTTAATTCATATTATTTACCATTTGGTACTATTTGTATGCCAAAAAGAAAATGACAGCTAATCAAATAGCTGTCATAACCAATACTTCTAATTCTTTCTCATTCATGTCAAATAGTTTTACACCAATTTCTCTCTGATAATCAATAATTTTATCAATATGAACAACAGTGTCATCTATTTGAAATGTCATATCAAAAATATTAAATACTAAACTTTTTTTGTTTGAATAGATCAAAAATTTTCTTAAAAAATGAATGCTTGGTTCATCTAATTTATATTTGGCTTTATCAATTCCATTTGACACTTCAAAAATATAGTATTTTTTTGAAAGAAAAGGTAATAAACATTTAGATAAATTATTCAAATCAAGATCAAGTGTTAAAAAACTTTTCCAATTAAGAACAGATACAGAATATGGCTGATTTGAACTTTTTGTAATCAAATGTGGAAATGTACATAATTTATAGAAAAACCATGTAAGTAAAGGAATAAATCCAGAATAGGCCACTATAATTAAACATACAAAAATTGAAAAATCTGTAATTATTGGAGATTCAATGTTATATTTGTTGTAACAAAGTATAGTAAAAGCAGAAAGAGAAGAAAACTTAAGATACAAATCAGCATTACTTATATAAGAATAAGATATAATTCGATCTTTCAGTCTATATAAAAAAAATAAGAATGGAATTAGGAGTAATACAAATAAAACAGCCACTGTTATTAAATCATCTATTTGATATCTGTTATAATTAATATAAATAGAACAAGCCATTATAAACGGATAATAAATAGAATTAAATAATCCTAAAGCACTCTTAGTTAAAAACATAACATATACTCCTTTAAGTCGTTGGATTGTATCATTTTCAAACATAAAATCAATCTTTTTTTTGTATATTTAACACTCAAAATATTAAGACCACCGGGCAGTAAAAATAATAATCAGTCGCATTAAACTTGAATTTTTGATTAAATATGCTATTGTTACTACAACCAACTAACAGGAGGCTTTATGAAAAATAAATTAATGATCATAGCAGCAATGTCAGTTATTCCATTCTTCGCAATGGCTCAATCAACAACTAATCCAACCACTACACCATCTAACGAGAACATCCAAAATCCAGCTAATGGCAATACTACTGATGGAATGAATAATGGTTCTGGTACATTAAATAATGAGATGCCAAAAACTAATAGACCAGATGTTGATCAACGTCAACACAATAACATGGATAAAATGCATAAATACGACGATACAAAAGATAAAATACATGATACAGACACCACAAAAGATGATAGTTAAAAATAAAGGCAGTTTCAAACTGCCTTAAATTTGCATCATTTTTAAAACATCTAATTCGTTATCATCCATATCAAACAAAAACTTTTTAAACTCTTGTTGAAGTGAATATATGCTTTCATGTGTGATCAACTTATCATCAATTATAAACATAAGTTTTGAATAGCTAACAGTCAAGAAACTATTGCCAGACAATACCATATATGATATGTTTTTGTAATCTATATTGTTTGTGTTTTCAACAATATAAAATTTTTTATTAGTATATCTTATAATCAAATTCATTAATAAAAAATAATCGAACCCCAAAAGGTTGTTTTCATCTGTATTAACATGTTTATTATTTGCTTTAACAAGCTGATTAGCTCTCTCAATAATAGACATTGTATTTTTAAAGAAATCATACAGAATGACCACTTGAGAGAAAATTGAAAAAAAGAATAAATATTCAAATAAATTTAATATAAAATCATTATCATAATCTATAGATATTAAAATATAATAAAAGAATACAATAATTAATGGAATTAATTTAAATACAATATCTCTTTTTAAAAAATAAGCATTTTTGATAATATTCAAGTATAATCCATTCATCCAAAGAATAACTGGAATTAATGAAAGTCCTCCTATTATAACAGATAAAATAATAAAAACTTTCAAGTTAATATCAAGACACAAAAATACAAAAAAATAAAATGTAACATAAAAGAAAGCGTTAACTGTAGAGATAGCTAAATATTTAAACATATTAAATACTCCACATTTTTATAGTTTCTAATTCTTGGTCATTCATTTCAAAAAGTTTTTTACTATATTCAGATTGGAAATGATTGATGTCTTTTTCATCAATAAGACAACCATCAATAACAAAACTTTCTTTTATATAATTAAATAATATTATTTTATTGTTTGAATATATCTTAAATTCAATATTACTTTCGTCTTTAGGTAACTTTTCACGAATAATATAATATTCATTATTGGTATAATTTTTAATATAATCCCGCAAAGCATCAAAATTAAAAAGAAAACCGCCGTAAGTAGAAAAGTCTTGTTTTTTGTTTTTGTGAATAACATCTAACTTATTTGCAAGATTTAATTTTTTATTAAACATGAAAAGGAAATAAAAAAATTTAACAAAAACACACAACAACAATACAGAACCAACTTTTTTAAGAGTCGATTCATCTACAATCATTTGTCCTTGATTTTTGTAATGAACAACAATAAAAATAAAGCTTACAGATAAAAGTAATAAACATTTTATTAGTCCATCAAATAATGATAAATGTGCATCAATGATCACCTTATTAGAAAAAGCAAAATACCATCTTAAAATAGGATATGAACATAATGTAACAACCAGTAAAATATTCAACAATGATATATAAGAACCATCAAAGCATTGAATAAGAATGACTCCCCAAAAAATTAAGTTAAAAAAAGCATTGAAGGTTGAAAGTGCTATATATCGTTTCATATCTAAATACTCCACATTGTAATAACGTCTAATTCATATTGGCTCATATCAAATAACTTCTTTTTATAGTCTTCTTGAAATTGTAAAACTGTATTTTTAGTAATAATATTATTATCCATAATAAAATTGTTTTCTTTACAATTGAAAGAATAAGTTTTATCTGATGAGCTAATATCAAAAATGCCATCTTTACTTTGTTTACAATCGTAAATGTAATAAGGTTTAGAGGTGAATAGTTCCAAAGTAGTATTTAATTCTTTCCAATCATAACCATATAAGTGAAAAGTATATACATTATCAACAACTTTATAAATTCCCGTAGTGGTTGTAAAAAAAATAAACATGAACATTTCAAAAGAAATAATTAACATAATATAGAAATTAGCAATAGAAACTATGAATTTTTGATGTTCGTATATAATAAAAGATAAAATCATTAAAAATATAGGACCAATCTTGTAAAAAACATCCTTCAAAGATAAATAAGAATGAAAAACACAATTATTTCTAAGATTAAAAATAAAACGAGCTATTGGAATTAATGTAAGACTAAGAAAACACATTGCAGTAATAATAAATTCAGTAGATTCTTTATAGGTTAAAACAATATTAAATAATAAAAATACTAAATAAAAAAATGAATTAAAAATTGAAATGGAAACTCTTTTTATCATGAACTACTCCCTTAAATTGACATCATAGAAATTACTTCTATATCACTATCATTTAAATCTTTTAGCTTTTTATTATTTTCTTTTAAATAAGAATAGATATCAAAATTACTCAATGAGATGCCTTGATATTTTGTATAATTTCTTCCAAATATAAAATTGTGCTTGTTAAGAAATTTATCCCCATTGAAACAAACAGACACATATTCGGCTTTTTCACCAGTCATGATTCTAATGTTTTCCATTTGCGTGTCCAATCCAACATAAGCTGTCTTAATAGCTGCAAGACAAGGTAATGCCAGTAAAAAACAAAACGTTGAAGGAATTATTAACATAGAACCAATGATTCGTTCATTATGATATTCTGGATTGTAATTATCACCGAAATAAATCATTAAGGCCGGAACAAATATAAGTATAAGCATAGGCGAGAGTATAAGTAACATCATAGGTCCTACTTTATAAACTATATGTTGAGCATAAGCTTTAAGCATTACATGTGCAGTAAAAACAAAAACACAAAGATTAGAAATGATAAGGAGCCTTGATTCAGAAATAAATGAAGCAAAGACTAGAGAAATTGAAGGAATAATAAAAATAAAAAAGATTATATTCTTTGTAAAAAAATCTTTATTCATAATTTGTCAATTCTCCATGTAGAACTCAGATTATACAGTATTTACAATGTTTTATCAATTATTTTATTTGAAATACTCTATAAAATATAAATAAAAAAAAGAGAACTTTGATAGTTCTCTTTATTTATTTGGTGGTCCTGCAAGGAATCGAACCTTGATCGATCCGTTATGAGCGGACAGCATTAGCCATTATGCTACAAGACCAAATATGGTGGACCGTGACGGGATTCGAACCCGTGACCTCTTGAATGCCATTCAAGCGTTCTCCAAACTGAACTACACGCCCGTAATAAGTCAATCGTAATTACCGCTATACGACCACGAAATCTTTTGAATTCCGCAGATTGGTGCTGACCCAATGTCTATTGACTTAACTTGTTAACAGAACTAGGACTTGAACCTAGCCAATCGCCGCTGAACCCGAGACAATCTATCCTTTCTGTGAGGCGATTCCAACGTTGTCTCTTTCTGTTATCTGGCATCCGTAACAGGACTCGAACCTGTATATTCCGCTTAGGAGGCAGACGCTCTGTCCTGTTGAGCTATACGGATATAAAATCATTTAAAATCAATAAATGAAAGTTCAAGTGCCGTGAGTTTTGATTTAATTGATGCAATTACATCATTTCTGATCAATGCTCTTTCTTTAGCTTTCTTTTTATCTGCTTCTCTTTTTTTAGAAGCTTTTTCTTTTCTTTTATCAATTTCTTGCTTTACTGACTCAATTGTATTTAAAACTTCTGTTTCAAAATCTTCATAAATAAACCTTGAAGGAAACTTGTTAAAATAAACATCAATTACTTTATTTCTATATTCAAGTTCATCAATATCGCTATAAAAACTTACAAATTCCTGATAGCCATTATAATTGAACTCACCAAAACCATCGCATTCAAATTTTTCCAAATCAACAGTATCAAATGTTGCCCATCTATATTTCAAAGCTAACAATTCAGCTATTTTATCAAAAACATATATAGACCTTGAAACAATACGTTCAAGAATATCATTGCTTTCTTTTATAGTTCTAAAATCTGCTTTTGCATTAATATATTCATCTTTAGTTAAAGGTGCAACATAAGCAATAGACATATTTTAAATCCTATAATTGAAAAAGATTGATGGATAAGTCGCACGATTTTGTTAGCTACTCCCTCAAGGGGTCTGGTTCCAAAATTGTTGAAAAATCAACACCGCTTATACTGAGCAGTGTAGTCACTCAGCCGTCCGCACTTAGGTCTTACTACACAGATTATCTAAGCAATCGTCTTACGCCATCTTTATTTGGTGGGCCTTGTAGGACTTGAACCTACGACCTATCGATTATGAGTCGAACGCTCTAACCAACTGAGCTAAAGGCCCTTCATGTATCTAAAATATGGTGGGACTTGTAAGACTTGAACTTACGACCTACCGATTATGAGTCGGTTGCTCTAACCATCTGAGCTAAAATCCCATAAAGACTGAACATCCCCGCAACACGATTTCAATCACTTCCAACCTATAACGTTGGACCTCCGAATTGGCATCCCCAGTAGGACTCGAACCTACAACCTGTAGCTTAGAAGGCCACCGCTCTTCCAGTTGAGCTATGAGGACATTGTAACTATATAACTGGTGGACCAACAGGGAATCGAACCCTGAACTCCTGCGTGCAAGGCAGGGATTTTCCCGATTAAACTATCAGCCCATAAATCTGTTTTAGTGCGTGAGTTACACGACCTCTGGGTATCGCCCAGTATTCTACTTTAAACTACAACTAAACAGTAACTTTTATATCTGGTGGATACAGATGGGATTTGAACCCATGACATCCTGCGTGCAAAGCAGGCGTTCTCCCAACTGAACTACTGACCCATTAATTTGGTGGAGCCTGTAAGTTTCGACCTTACAACTTCGATTAAATCGCAATTTTACGATAGTTAAACTAAAGCCCCATAATTTGGCGTCTACGGTAGGATTCGAACCTACGACCATCCGCTTAGAAGGCGGATGCTCTATCCAACTGAGCTACGCAGACATTTTAATAACAAATTGGTGGACCTACAGAGAATCGAACTCTGAACTTCTGCGTGCAAGGCAGATATTTTCCCAATTAAACTATAAGCCCATTTAATTATCTGGTGGAGCAAGTGGGATTCGAACCCACGACCTCTTGAATGCCATTCAAGTATTCTGCCAACTGAACTATTACCCCATAATTTGGTGGAGCTATGTAGACTCGAACTACATTCTCTACTCGGCAAGAGTAGTGTTTTGCCACTTAAACTAAAAGCCCCTTAAAACTGGTGGAGACAAAGAGAATCGAACTCTTCACAGTCTGCGTGCAAGGCAAACTCGCCGGCCCATGGAACATGTGCCCCCATAACTTGTTTCTATATAGTGAGTTTTTTATTTACTTCCTTACTCTCTATGTTGTACATATTACCAAGCGAAAAACACTTTGTCAACTACTTTTTTAAATTATTTTTAAAATATTTTACTTTAAAATCAATGAATTGCAATACATATGGTTGAACAGTATCCTACCATTTTCGGGCATAAAAAAACCTTTGAGATTTTACCCTCAAAGGCTTTCAACATTCGTTCGCCAGAGGGTTTAGCATGTGCTAATCCCTCTCAATGAGATTAGCTCACTAAGATATCGCTCTGGCTCTTATAATTAATTGAATGTTCATAAAATAAATTCCTATCTAATGTATGAGTATTATAAAAGGTTTTAATTTAAAAGTCAATCTAATGTAAAAAAATAAAAAAGAGCTATCAGGCTCTTTTTATAATTATTTAAAACTTAATATGATTGAACCAACGTTTTGATTATCCGTACAGGAGCTTTTATTAAATGCTTCTGACAAAGGATTAACACCATTAACATCCATTTTTGAAAATTCAGTGTATAATGGGCTGTCTTTATCAGCAAGTGAAATACAGAATGGTGTAAAATAGCCAACATAAAGAAGAGAATCAGGTTCACCTTTTTTAATAACAGACACAGTGCTATCTTTTTCTTTAGATATTGTTGTATAAATAATTCCGGGTATTTTTTTCTTCATATTAATACATTCTGATGTATTATTTTGTTCACACTTGCCATCTTGAATCATTTTTTTTATTTCAATGAGATTTGAAGATATAAAATCAACATTTGCATTTTTATAATATCGGTTACCAGTAAAGAATATAGCTGTCATAATAATAACTAAAGCAGTTAATATTAAAAGTAACTTATTAGTTAAAAAATGACCTGTTTTATCAACAATATCTTTAACGACATATCTTCTGAAAAAATTATATCCTGTACAAATAATCACAAAAGCAAAAGCAATAAATTGCATAGTTCTAAAAGCTTCAAAAAAGCTAATATAATTATCTCTTTGTCCATTTAGCAAAGCATTAAATGTGTAATTTTCAATAAAGATTGGTAAAAATGCTAGTGAAATTATTAATATTGGAACAATAGACACAATACCAGTCACTATTTTCCTATCATGCTGTAAAACAAAAGAACTCAATTTACTCATTTCTGATTCTCCTTTAGGTGAATAAATCCTATCTAAATGATATCATAAGAATAATGTAGATCAATTAAAAAACACTTAAAATAAAAAAATGTTTAAATTAAATCTTTTTTGAAAGCTAAATATTAAGTATAAACATTGGAGTAACCTTGAATTCGGCTTTGAGCTTACAATTTGAAACATTGCGAACACATTCCATCTTATTTAAACGATTATTATTGTCATCAATTAATGTATAAGATTGAGTCCCCAACATATTTGTGTTCACTTGACTCTGTAATAACGTGTACAATTTAACCATCAAAGATTTATCTGTTGAATAAGTTTGTTTGGGTAAAGTAAAAATAAATGAAACAGAAGTGATTCTACCAAACTTTTCTTTTATTACAGGATCAACCTTAAATCCATAAGGAACTTTTGATTTCCAAAGATCGCAAGGTAATAATAAAATGTTTTCACCGTTCTTTGGTTGCCAGCCATGTTCTTTATCACCGCATTCTTGATCACTCGAAATAAAACTTTGTTTAATTGCTGTTCCAAAATTAGGTGCTGATAGTTGTTCTTTCAATTTATTTTCATCGAGGACATCAATAGTAACTCTTTTATCTACTGCTGATAATAAAGCAACAATATTTTGAGCAAACAATTCTTGTAATTCTTTTTCTTTGGCTTCTGAAAGATATTGCATAAATCCAAGTGATACAATACATAAAACAGTGATAGACAGCAATGCTTCAATTAATGATAATCCTGAGTTTTTAATCATAACAATAAAGGAATTAGTATTTTAATGTTAGCAGGTATTTGAAAAAAATCAATGTTACAAGAAAAGACCAGAAGGTCTTTAATTATTTGAATATACCAGCGTCTTTCCAGACTTGATAACGCTTCTCTATTTCTTTGGAATAGGAATTATCTTTTTTATTACACATAGCATAGGCATTTTCACCACTATCTAATACTGGAACCTGATAATCCCAAGTTCTATCTTCACAATCAATAGTAGATCCCAATAAGTAAAGTCTTCTCATGTCTGGCTGATCGTAACCAAAATAAGGACGGCATTCAAATGTTAAAGATTGTTTTTCATGTTGAACCGTAAATAAGTTTGTTCTTGGACTATATTTAGTAAATGCAGTACATGGAGAGGTTTCTGCTCTGTAATCATATTCATTAAAAAGACGGCGAGTACCATCAGCGTTAAAATCAGCCTGAACATACATCGTTCTAAGATATATCTTTGTTTCGTTAGTTGACCATTTCAAACTACCTAATGTTGGTTCTTTCTCTACATGACTTGCAAAATGATTTTGCACTGTTGAACAGCCAGATGCTAATACTGCAAAGCATAATGCTGAAATAGTTTTTAGTTTTAAGGACATTATAATTCTCCGGTTTTATAATAAATATTAACTTTTACTCATTATAAGTCAATAGAGGTACATTTCCAAGGTGCTTAATTCATTTTCTGTCAAATTGACTATATTTGTATGTGGATAAAATGTTTCCAACGTAGACTCTAAGGTTTGTTGACTGCATTTTCTTTCATCATTAATGAAAACATTACCCGGATATACTTTGAAATTAGCAAATTCAAAATAAAAATTATCATAGCCAAAATCATATACAAAGTTCAAATTTTTATAAACAGTATTCCTATAATTTCTATTAAAAATATCTTTTTTGAAATACTCATTACTTTTTCTCTTATTTATAATCTTGTAGATTAAGTTCACAACAGGAATATTGTTTCTAAAAAATATAAAAAACAAATCAATAAAGAATATTGCATAAGCCAAATGATTCAAAGATAATCTAATATACTTATCAAATTCAAAATAACGAGAAAGGCTGCTGAAGATAATGGTGACAAAAATAGTTGTTAAAAATATAAGAGAGCTATATTTATTTCCTTTTATAATATAAATAGGTTTAGAAACTCCCATTACATAACTGGAACTGTTCATGTAGTGATAAAATGGAATAAAAAATATAGGTACAATTAAACTGACAAAAATTGAACCATTAATAAGAGTTGTAATGAAAATAATAAAAAGTTTAAAAAAATAAAAATCGTTCCCCATTAACTGAGAAACGATTCTTTTTGATGAATGAATAAAGTTATTCACCATTTTTTATTTTTACTTCAACCAGACCAGCATTTGTATCCATACCAACAATAGGAAGAACACTGTTCACTGAATGAATAATCTTTTCAGATGGAACGCCTTTGCTGAGTAAATAGTTTGTTAAAACCCTTGCTCTTGCTTCAACAACATTGAAATTAGGATCTTTATATTCACCTGCTGATTGATAAACAGAAACTGTGAATGTACTAAACTCTTGATCCAATAGATTAATAGCGATTTTGTTTAAAGTATTGTAGGCATAAATAGTTGGTTGAATAGAGTTACCACCATAACCAAATACATCTACAGTTGGTATATAGATGTAAAGGTCATTACCATTTTTTACAATAGAAGCTGTGCTTTCTGCTAAATCTTTTCTAAACTCATCTTCTTGTTTTTTCAAGTAGACTGGATCTTTCACTTTACTATTGTTATCAACAACTGGAACAGACTCCACAATAACAGGCTGAGCATCTGTTTGTGTCGTATTAACAACGGGTGTATTAATAGTTTCAACAAAAGATCCTTCCGAGAAGCCATCAGTTGTTTTGTATACAGTGTTACAACCACTGCATACAATCATTGCAATTAGTAATGAGAGTTTAGTTTTCACGATTATTGCCCCTGTGCGTTAATTATCTGTATTTCAACACGACGGTTAGCTTGTTTACCAGATTCAGTTGAGTTATCGGCAATTGGTTGTCTTGGGCCATAGCCAACAGCTTGAATTCTGGTTGGGCTTATACCTTGTGCAATCAAATAATTGGCAACGGATGAAGCTCGTTGTTCTGAGAGATATTGGTTCTTTTCAAAACTACCAGTATTATCTGTGTGACCAACTACTACAATAGTGCTTTTATTGTATTCTTTCAATGTTGTTGCAATAGAGTTAAGGGTTGGGTAGAAACCAGAAGATAGATTTGCATTTGCTGAATCAAATGTAATGTTACCCGGCATTATAAGATGTAGGTTCTCACCTTCACGTTGTACTTGAACACCAGTACCTTGAAGCTGCTCTCTCAATTTCTTTTCTTGAACATCAGTGTAATAACCATAACCTGCACCGGCTGCACCACCAACGGCTGCACCAATCAATGCACCTTTTTTACCACCTGCTAAAGCACCAACGGCTGCACCACCAAGAGCACCAAAACCACCATATTTTGCAGATTTTGCTGCTTGGCTTTCACCAGTGTAAGGATTTTGTGTACAACCTGTAACTAAAAGTGCTGCTGCGAGTGCTGATATAATAAATGTCTTTTTCATAGTTGCTCCTATATTGTTAATTATTTTGTAACTCATTTTCAATGTCTATTTCTACTCTTCTATTTTTGCGTCTATTTTCTTCCGTTTCGTTATCATATAACGGTTGTTTGGAAGCAACACCAAAATAAGTAATGTTTGTTTCTTTGATACCTTTTTTCACAAAATAGTCTTTAATAGCAAAAGCCTTATCTGACGTTTTGTTTATATTATCAAAATAATTCCCTTGATTGTCCGAATGGACTATAATTCTAACTTTACTGAGATCACTTAACAAAGCAGTGCTCGCAATATTATTGAGCTTCCTTTCAAAATCTTTTTTTATGATACTCGAATTTTGTTCAAATACAAGATCATCTTGAATTGTTAACAGCACACTTGAACTGTTGCGATCAACACTTAAACCATCAGAAGCTAATTCCTGATGAAATTTATTATAAATGTAGCTTGAAAACATTTCTGGTTTTATTTGCCCTGCTGATATATATGATTCATTATTCATTACAATATCATTAGAAACACAACCTTGAATCAAAACAGCCACTCCCAAAATTAAAATCTTTTTAAACATATTACCTCCATTAACAGACTTTACCACCATGTTTATGTGGTCTATTTACATTATAAGCATGTTTGATAGATAGTAATTTTTCTATATCCCACTGCTTTAAATAAAATATTCTTGCTATTTTAACAATAGTATCAGATAAATGCAAGAAAATTGTTCCTTCATCTTTACCGTCTAAATAGGACTTTCCAGCCTGAGCAATAGAAATGCTGACAGACAGTTGATATTCTAAATCATCATGAACATTTTCTAATTCCTGATAACATTTAATATTATTCAAATCAGATACTGCATGCATCAAATCTTTCAATGTTTCAATCTTATTGTATTCAACAAAAAAACGCTGGTTAATTAGGCTTGCTAAATCAATTTCACAATAGCCAGAGTAATCAAATATTCTTATTAAGACATCAATTAACTCTATTGATTGTCCTTCTGGCTTATCACCCACCATATAGAAATCATCTTTAGCTGATCTAAACTCTTCTGTTGCCTCTGATACTTCACTTAGCATCAACTGAAAACGCTCTGTTGCTTTTGTTGCTCTTTCATAGAACCCTTTATTAACAGCATTCTGATATGCCTGTGAAACACATGCTTGAATTTTCATTGTAAATCCTCTTTTTATTCAAAATAATGTACAACCTGTTCATTATTTGTCAAATTTGAAGACTACTGTTTGACTATGATTATTTTTTATTATATAATAGTTAATCAAAATATAGGTATTGAAATGAGCAAATTATTCATTAAATCACTGACAGTTAGCCCTGATTGGGAGGATGAAGAAGTTAATTATACTATGCATTCTGTTTTGAAGAATGAAAAGGATAATTTTCAAGATGGTATTATTGCAACTAATTCTTATAAAAGTAAACTGTTTGGCAAAGCCTATGTTGTAGAATTCAACAAAAAAAAACATGAAGAATTTGAAAATCATATAGTTGAAATTAATAATACAAATCAGAAGATACATGATGCAAGATTCTTTTATATTAAGTTACTTGAACAATTAAAAATAATTGATAAAGAGTATTGTGAAGATTTACTGGCTATTGATTTAACTGTTCCTGTATTTTCAATTTTTATGGGAAATAAAAATCATTCACTACTTTGTAAAAATGAATATGTTTTTTTTGAAGACATAGGTAAAATTTTGCATGGATTAAAAATTGAGTTTAATGTATATACTTATAAATTTTTCATTACTATTTTTGATTATGATGGATTAGAAGTCATACAATTACTAAATAATGCAAAATATTTAGGTAAAATGGATAACATAGAAGAAATTCTTAAAAAATTGATGACAGATAAACTTGCACAGAAATACACAAAAGAGCTTGGATATAAAGTAACAGAAGAAGACATTGAAGAAAGAGTTGATGATTTCAATGCACTAATTGAAATGCGGAGAATATGAATGTATACAATAAATTTTGAAAAATACGCCAGCAAAGATGAGTTTTTTAATGTAAGCAGTAGGCCAAAGCCAGGGTCAGAGTTGGAAGCTTTTTTTGAATACTCAAAATCTTTATTTTTAAAGTCATTTGATTATGCAGAAGATAAACTAACATTACAAAGAAATATGAATATTTATGCTGATGAAAGACATATTATAATTAATTCTTATTATCAAAAGAAAATGTCCTTACTTGAATTAGGTAAATTGGCAGCAGCAGGCGATCCAGCGGCTCACAAACGTGGTGAAATTTTCAATTTTAGCATGAGATTTTCAAAAAATTACAGTAAATTTCCAACATCTAAAATATATGGATTTAAAGAAAATTTAGAACAAGCTCCCAATATTTTACTGTCAAAAGAGAAATTTAAGGAAAGTTACAAATCGGATTTAATTCCAGAATATAACTATTCAATCGACATAACTGGTAATGGCTCTGAATCTTTACACAAAAAGTACAACATTGTGTATGAAGAAAAAATAAACCCAATTGCAAATTTCTGTATAGATGAAATAATAAATATCTTTTCAAAGTATGGTGAAGTAACAGAAAGAAAACGTAAGAATAAATATCTTGATGGAGAAAATAATACAATTCGTTCATTCTTTATAAAAAATACAATTTGCTTTAATTTTGAGATACACCAAACAAAAGAATACCGAATAAATAAAGCTGGTAATATTTCACCCTGTTTAAAAATTACATGTAAATTAGATCAATCAGAACTAACATCCAAACAGATACGAAAAAAAGATGGAACTTTTGAATCTAAAGAATATTACATTCCGTATATGGGTAAAAATTGTAAACATTTTTCAGTTGAAGTACGTGAATTTGATTTCTTAAAAACACCAAACTATTATGCTATTTCAATGACACCACATGGTTATTTAAGATTGAAGAAAACATATTCAAAAGATTTTTTCAAAAAAATTATATTCCATTATCAATTTAAAAAATATTTTGAAAAGTATGAAGTAGAGATGAACTTTGAAGAATTAGAAGAAGATCCACAAGTATTTTTTGATCTTGTTTCTATGCTTCAATTTTGATTGACAAAAATGAAATAATATGATTAAATAAGTAAATTATTAGGAGATTTCACCATGTAAAACAAATATACACGCTAACATAATGACGAACGCATTAAAAGACAACCGTCCAACATCAGATAGCTATCTGTGTAAACGTCTGTCCAAAACTAAAACGCCAGTTAATATGTTGGTTAATATTTGTTTATGGAGAAATTTATGTATAAAAGTTTTAAGAAGTCCCTCTGCAATTCCTCATTAAAAGAATTTAATAAAAAATTCTACAAAAAATATGGTTTCGAAATATATCATGAAGATTTTTATGGTTGCGGGCCATTTTGTGATTGTCATGATTATTATGATGATGATCATTTGTCTGATGATTGGTATAATAATGAATTTGATTATGTTATGTCTCGTACACATATGTTTTATGAGAACGTAGATGTATTGTCAAAGTTTTTCAAACCTGAATTTCTTGAAAGATTAAAAAACGATAAAAGTATTGAATTTAATGTTGTTGAAGCATTTTTTGACATTGAAATCGATGATCTTATAGAAGGTTATAATTCAGAATATTTAAATAGTTTCTTTGATGAAAAAAATAAATATGGTTTAAAAATAAAAGCCAATATCAGATATAAAGATTATGATTTCACGCAAGTGTCAGTTGTAAATATTTGCATAAAAAATCCATTCGAAGAATCATCAAGATATAGATCTTATTATGATTTCAATATTTTTCAAGGTAAGCATACTTATCTTAGAGAGCATAGTCTTGATTTTATATTAAGAAGAATGATTAAGAAAAATACCTATAGAAGAAAGAAACAATATTTGAGTCTCATAACAGAAGAAGAACCATGTCCAATCTGGTGTGAGACAAACGAAGAATGTTTGATGTATTATTTGTTGACAGAGAGTGGTTTAGATGAAAAGGTTTTTGAATCTTTTGAAATTAAAGAGTTGGTAAAAGAAAAAGAGATTATGGAAGTGTTTATGATGTACTTAAATTAAGAAACAGGCTTCGGCCTGTTTTTTAATTTTGTAATATAGGAATCATTATTTTTTGTTTATCATTAAGCTCATTGTTAAGGACACCTAAAAGAACAGAATGTTTATCACCCTTTTTACTTTTCAAAGCATTATTATAATTAATTTGTCTTTCAACTATATCAGAAAGATTGAAAATTTCTTTTTTATTACCATTTTTGATAAATTTGTCAGATTTCTTAATCAGTTTTTTTGTGGCTCTAATATTTCTTAAATTCTCAAAATCAATTCTCTTATCTACTTGATGAAGTATAAAAGCAATAGCCAATATAATGGCAACAATACTTAAAAAATAGATGATACCAGAGAAATCATAATTAATAGTTTCATGTTTTTCAATAATAGGTTTATTTTCTTGAATTGTTTGTGTGTTTTTAACAGGAATTTCATTGATTTTACCAACATGATATTCTTTGATGGTTTTCATTTCAGCAGTTTTTTCTGTTTTTTGCGAATATGGGTTTTGGCTTTTCTGATTATCAGTAGGCGTATACATTAATGCTGTCATACTCAAAAAACATACCATAGCTATAGACATAATAGCAATAATTAAAGGGAACATATTGACTCCTAATAAAATAAATAAGTCTTTATAAAATTTATCATTAATATTAAGAAAATCAATAATATTATAATTATTTTTAATGTTTTGCAATGTCTTCAATAAGATTGGTTTCAAGAATTAAAAGACTATTTTTTAATTGAATATTTGCTGCTTTTAAATGAACGGACTCTACATTTTGAAAATGTTCAATTAAAAGCTCATTTAATATAACCTGTCTGTGCATTTCATTCGTTAAATCAAATGTATTATTATCCAGATTAATTTTTTTGCAATCCTCAATATAGTCTTTAGTTTTTCCCATAGCAATTTTTAAATCCCTATTCTTGTAAAAATATGATTTTATCTTATTCAAAATAGAAAAATTATCTACAGCTACATATAAATAAACAAAAATACAAAACATTACAATGAAAAAAAATATACTAATTTTTGAAAATAAAATAAAATCATTTTTCCAACTATCCATAATTTCAAAAATAGGCATTATAAGATTACCTTCATTTCATTTACACAATTATCATCAATAGCACTCAGTGCATTTTTTAATTTTTGATTATTTACTACCAAATCAATAGTTGAAAGTTTATCAACATTTTCAATAAGTAAATCATTTATAGTAATCTGGTCATGCATTTTTTGTGATAAAGTTAAATTATTTGTAAGGTTAGACTCTTTAGAAATTAACGTTAATAATTGGCTTGTATTTTTTAATTCAAGTTTAATTCTTTTATTGGGTCTACTGAAAATAAATTTAAGTATTCTTTTGGTATAATGTATACCTAAACTAAATAAAAAGAAACCTACAACAGAAGCAATTATATAAGTAAAAACTGGATTATAATCATATGCATAAAAAGCAAATGGAGCAGTAAACAAAGTTATAACAATAATATGAGATAAAAAGAGCGTCTTTTTTGATTCAGTGGAAATTTTATTTTCTTGTTGTAGTGTTTTTTTTGGAACTTTAATTTTTTCTATAGAAGAATTAACAGAAACAGGATGATCATCAGAATGTTTATCACAGTCGTCGTAATAGTAATCAGAATAATCATTAAATTCTGCATTCATATCTTCACAAGCGAAAGAAAAAGAAATATCATTATCACAATATTCATTATCGTAATCAAAGTTTAAAGATTTCTGATTTTTATGGTTTTTATATGATTTGGACTTTTTATAGTAATAAAAACGATCATGACTAAATTTATTATTATGATTTTGATACCTAAAAAGTTTGGACATAGCACATCACCTTTAAAATGATTCTATAATAACAAAATGCTAAAAATCTGTCAATCAAAAAAATAATTTAAAAAATAAAAAAAGCTTGCATTATTTTTTTAAATCGTGTAGAATTGTAATCGTGAACACAAAATAGGAGGATTCACCATGTTGTAGATTGATAAAGAAAATAACGTTAAGCAAATCACTAAAGAAGAAATTCTGTCACAATACACTCAAAATGTCCCTTCGGACAAAGAAAACCATCATTACATTTACGCAATTATTAGGGCTGACCTTGATATGCCAGCAGGTAAAATGTCTGCACAAGCAGGACATGCATTTACTGATGCATTAGCTGTGTCTCAAGAATCTCATCCTGAAAAATATGCGAAATATCGTAATAGACAATCTGGTGGTTCTAAAGTCACTCTTAAAGCCAAAAATGAAAATCAACTCATTAAAGCTTTCAATGAAGCATTAATGGCTGGATTGCCATGTTCAATCATTGTCGATCAAGACCATATTATGCCTCCACACTTTACTGGCGAACCTATTATCACTGCTCTTGGAATTGGTCCTTGTACCAAGGAAGAAGCTCGTCAAATTACTAAGAAATTCCAATGTGTTTAAGGAGAATAATATGATTAATGATTATGATAAAAAAGTAAAATTAATAAATGAACTATCAAAATCGATAGGAGATCATGGCTTCAATAGATTGATGTTATTAATCAAATCAGAAGATGATTGGGATGGGCAGAATGCTGCCCAAATGAAATATTCATCATTAGAAGCAATGGCTGATTTCCTGAAAGATAAATCTATACCACATGCTGTTGGTTATTTTCTAGATTATGAAGGTAATGTAGTTATAAATTGGATACTTGATGGCTCAACTGTTGATGTGTCATTTGAAGATAAAGGTATTTCTTTATATATGGATGGTTTAGATGATGGGATATATCTAACAAAATCTATAATTAAAGAACTAAATCTATATAATCCAAAAGAGGCAATTGCACCGTATTTAAATAAACTTGAACTGGTTTCAAGAATGCAAGACTACATAACAGATAAAGCATTCAAGTCATTATTGAATACAGCAACAGTTAAAGATGGTTGGGGTGAACATGATGATGAAAAAGCAATATCAATTGAATCATTGGAGTCTTTAATAATGCTTTTCCAAGAATTTGAAAAAGAAGAAGTCTTAGACCTATATTTTTACCCAATATCAGATGGTAGCTTTGAAGCATTCTGGAAAGTAGATGGGGTTTCTCATGAAATTGCATTTACAAAACATGGAATAGAATTTTATATCTATCCATTTGATGATTTTATAATTGTAGATCGTGCAAGTTTTTCAAAATATAACAAATTAAGTGATTTTTTAAAAGGAGAAAAAAACATGAAAAAAATGATAGCAAGTTTCAAAAACCACATAGTAACAAACAAACCGTACAAAAATGAATATGGTCATAAAGTTAAAGCAGTAACTCTTGAAGATCATGTGCTGTATGCATTATTGAGAAAGAAAGCTGATTATAGGAAGTGTGCTGATAAACCTGAGAAAGCTGTTAAGCATGCAAAAAACTTTGTAGATGTTTTGAATTCTTTCCAAAAAGTTGGAGAGCAATATAGGTCTAAACATCCACATAATCTTTACTTTAAAGAGCGTTTAGGAGTTGACCTAACACCTGAATTTGTGGTAGAATTAACCTCGTTGATTGAGGAACAAATTAACAAATTTAACTAATATTTTATCTAATAGGAGATATAACCATGATGTAGATTGATAAAGAAAAAATGACCTTTAAAGAACTTGTTAAAGCAATGAAATCCTGTGAACAGACTCAAGGATTGAATGTACTTCAACATGGTCTATCTGTTAATCAATACTTTCAAGATTTGAAAGCTCATATTATTGATGGTACTCCATTAAAATTTGAATGGAAATTGCCTGGCTGGATTTATAACAAAGACATTTGGAATAATTTAGCAAGCGATAAAGACATCAATACCTACCAAATCTATCATGACTGTGGTAAACCATTCTGTTTAACTATAGATGAAGAAGGAAAACGACATTTTCCAGATCATGCAAAAGTATCAGGACAAATTTGGAGACAAATTGGTGGTTCTGAAATTCAAGCAAGTCTTATGGAACATGACATGGATATCCATCTATTAAAAATGGAAGATTTTGAAGAATTTAGAAAATTACCATTTGCTGAAACATTGTTAATTACTGGGCTTTGTGAGATTCACAGTAACGCGGCTATGTTTGGTGGTATTGACTCTACAAGCTTTAAAATCAAATGGAAAAAAATTAATAAAATTGGAAAGCGTTTTGAAACACAAGAAGCCTCTTAATGAGGCTTCATTTTTTCAATAGCATCAATCAATTTATTAACATTTGACTTATATAATCCGGCTGAAGAGAAATTATTGACCTCAATAATTTTACATCCATCATCTGTAATAGCAATGTCTAACGTAAATGCTTTACTTGGTTGCCAATCTTTCAAACATTCCTTTGCAAATGACAAGACCTTTTCATCAATAAATTCAGCGATAATAACTTGATTTCTCATTTTATACAAACTACCAGTCACAACCATGCCATCAACAACAAATAATCTATATTCAGAGTCAATATTCTTCTTTTTTGATATAATGATTTCTTCATTTTTAGTGTTTTCATTTAAAATTTTAGCTTCAATAGACATAATCAAATCATCTTTTCTAAATAAACCACCTGTAAATAATTTGTTATCTTTTAGAGGGCGAGCAAAAACAACATCCCAATCAGATGGAATATCAATATTATTCAATTTATTGATGATAGAATCATTATTAAGCATTTTATCACCCCAACCGTCAATCCATTTAGAATATGTGAAGTTCTCGTTACTAAAAGAACCCGGAGTAATATTTTTATGTGACATCATTCTGACAAATCGATAAGAACCAACACCAATAATATCATTACGATTCGCTAAATCAATAATTTTATCTGTACCTGTTAAATAGAACTCATCTTTTCCTTTATGTATGTCCAAGAGTTTATGCTCAATTCTTTTTTCAAGCAATAAATCCTTCAAGGTTTCAATACCAATCTCATAATTCATATTATTTTGTATAATCCACATAAACGACTTCCTTAATTATAGATACTAAAAAAGACTATATAATAGTCTCTTTTTTCTTAATTAACAAGTTAATTTACATTTTTTTAACTTCTTTATAATTGGAATCATCTTTTCTCTTTAAGTAATAAGGTAAATCAACAATACTCACAGATGAAATAGGGATAGGAATTAAGTCAAAATAATCTCCTTCAAATGAATATTGAAAATCAGCATATTTAGTTTGCAGGTACTCTTGAAGTGATTCTTTTGTTGTAAATATTTGACCGTTTAATGGTACTTTATTATTAACAATATTTTCGATGACTTTATCATAGTCATATTTATAAGAACCACTTGGTTTATCTATTTTAACAGATTCTCCTATTTTGAAACTGGTATAGTTGGGATAACCATATTCAAAAGGGATGCCATTAGGAGCTATTTCAGCGACTTCATCACGAGTAGATGTCTTAGTATGACCATCAAGAAAGAATATTGAATTACCAGCTTGACCAGACCAAACACCATTTTTAGGTATTTTATCATTTAATAATTTTACACTGTGGTTAGAAATATAATCAACTATAAATTTAATATTACTTGTTTTAACAGGATCTTTATAATTACCCATACTTAAGTTATTTAAAATATACCCACGATCCTCTGGATATTTATAAACATAGTCCATAATTCTAATTAATGTATCTGGATATTCTTGTTTAAAGTAATCTTTCAAATAATGAAGTTCTCTATCTAATTCAGCCCTGTCAGTAATATTGTGATGGCGATATTTAGGATAATCATTTTTAGATTGTCCAATAGGTAACTCAATGATGAAAGGTGATTGATATTTAGGGCCAGTGTAATCAGCAGCATAAACGAATGAAACAAAACAAACTGGTATTAAGAATATCTTTTTTAACATAATTTTATATATTGTTTATTATTTTTTACCTTTTTTTTTGAATATTGTCAAAGAAAAGAATTGATAAATACATTGTAAAATGATAAAATCGGTAAAATTTTAGAGGACATATCATGACGGTTGATTATATTGAAGAAATGAATAACGTTTTGAAGACAAAACAAGCAGAAACACATGATTTAAAATGTGAACTGTTTGGATTTGAATCAAAACTTTTAAAATTCGATCAAGAATTAAAAAATCAGTCATTAATGAAAAAAATGTTCTCTGGTAAAAAAACAGAAGAACGCAATCAAATAATTGAAATCATTCAAGCCTTGACTGCTCGACTAAATGATTCAAAAGTTAAAGAAGACGATGTAAAAAAAGAAATCATAGATTATGTAAGAAAGCATGTAAGAGAAAGTAAACCTAAATATGATATTAAATTAGATGATCTTGAAACAGAACGTAATGAAGTAAAAGAAATTTTTACACAAGTGAATACGATGAATTCAACTGTTGTAGAAATCTTTGATACATTAAACAACCTTACACAATCATTTAACAGCTATACAGAATTAGCAAATAGAAGAGGCGTTACTTCGTCTGGACAAGCCGCTGTATTTGCTGAATTAATTGTTAAATATGATAAAACATATAGGAATCTTGTTCATTTAAAACATATCATGCCAATTACCAAGACTTTGATAGAAAGTAAAAATGTTGATATTGATTTGACTTATTTAGATTTGTCAATAAAAGCAATGAATGATAGTGAACATGAAAATATAAAAAGACCTAATTCTATGAATGATTTCAATAATGCAACCAAAAAAATCAATTCTATTGTTGGAGTTACAAACACAATCTATATGTTAATTAATAAAGAAGCTAAAAGATTACATGCAATTATAAATGATATTGATAAAAACATTAAAGCTCTTAATGATGAATTAGATGTCGAAGTAAAAGTAATACTAAGAACAAAACAAATAGAAATTTAAAGAGAGCTTAGTGCTCTCTTTTTTGTTTTTGCTCTTTTATAAGATTCGATTGTTCAATGAGCGATGGTAGTAATTCACGTAATCCTTCAGATGAAGTTTTTGTGATTTGCTCATAATTGATTCTATATTTTGGCTCAACAGGTTTAGGATCAATGATAAACATTTTACGTGTACCAAAACCTTCTGCTATAAGTGATGCAGCAGGTTCAACTTCCAAACTTGTGCCAGTAACAATAAAAATATCAGATTCTCGTATATGTCTTCTTGAATCATAATAAGTTTCAGAATTAAGAGTTTCACCAAATAAAACAATATCAGGTCTTAATTGTGAATTCGTTACACTACATCTATCGCCAACATTAATATCAGTTAATTGATCATACAGTATACGATTAGTTGCTATTGGGCGTGAGCGAAGTATTTCTCCATGAAGATGATAAACATTACCCGAACCGGCTCTTTCATGAAGATTGTCTACGTTTTGTGTCACAACAACTACATTAAAATACTTTTCTAATTCTTTTATAATATGATGAGCTTCATTTGGGTTTGCATTTAAAACTTCTTTTCGTCTATCATTATAAAAATTGAGCACTGTTTCTAAATTGTGTTTGATAGCATAAGCAGTTGCAACTTCACTAATACTGAAATTATTCCACAAACCACCATCTCTAAAAGTCTGCAATCCACTTTCAACAGATATACCAGCCCCTGTAAAAATAGTTATCTTTGGAATGTATTCAGAATCTTTAAAAGTATCAGCATATTTTTTCTGTGCTTTGAATATTTTCGTTATATTTACCATATATATTTCTCCTATGCGGATGATAACAAATCTGAATAACCAAGTCAAATAAGAATATTTTGTTACACTCTATTATTTTTAAAGCCTTCTGGTATAATAGTTGTGTATATTGGAGCATTATAATGAATATTAGAACAACTATAATAAGTATTCTACTTTTTACACTTACGGGGTGTTCTAGTTACATGACAAGAGATAATGGTATTACTACGCTCAGTTGTAATACTGGATATGTTAAACATTTGAAATATGATGAAAATGAAGTCAGCAAATTTAAGAAGAAAAGACATAAAACAGCTTTTTTAACTGGTGATATTGAAGATATTGGCAAATGTGACACTTATCCTTGTGTGACATGTAAACTGTTTATGTGTAAAAAGACTGAATATAAATCTGTTAAATACTACGACAAGAAAGACGGTGTAATTTTTGAAGCAAAAAGTAGTCAAGTAAGTAAAGATAATTTGAATTATGTAAAACATTTTTCAAAAACAAAAATAACAGGAAAGATCAAAGCTGATTACATCTGGAACGTATACTCTAAAGATGGCTTAGAATATGAACAAGTTTACAATAAAAAAAACGGATATTTGGTTTATGAAATGATTACTCCAGAAAAGTTAGAAACAGAAACATATGTTAATGAATGTGATGTCAATGCGTACAGTATTTTTAACGAATTTTATATGCAATGGTGATTTTAAAGCATAAACTGAAATATATTTGTTTAATATACTTGACATAATTTTGCTCCAGAATTATAATAGAGTTAAATTTAGAAACTTTAAGGAGTTAAAAATGAAAACCGAAGCCAAAGAAAGAAGCATTGTTTCTGACTTTATTATTCGTGTTATTGAGGCATTCTTCCCATCAGCATACAATGGGTATAATGGAACCGAAAACAAAAAAATAAATCAATAATATGCTCAAATGCATAAATAAAGACACTTCGAGTGTCTTTATTTTTTTGATAAAACTTTTTTTTATGGTACTATAGTAATAGACACACATAAAATCAAATTGTATGAATTTTGGAAAGTTTGAGAAGGACATCAAAGATATATTTGAAGTGAAAGTTGGCCCGTTAGAAGATTTAAGTTATGATGATAAAATAAAATATAGCTTTGAACTAAACTATGCCCTTAAAAAAATAGTAAATTCTTATTATTTTGAAAAAACATTCGATGTAAATTTCATAAAAACCAGAATAGATGGTGCAGCAGCATACTCAATAAAAGCCCCTGATAGAAAATCTCGAACTTATGAGATTACAGGATTCTTTTCAGATGAATTGCAAAATAATTTTGCAAAAAACAATATCAATGCTGATGCTGAAAAATTAACAGAATTGTCAGTTGATATACTGGATGAATTAAGACTAAAAGACGACTTTTATAATGTATTATTTGAGACTAATACAATTAAACAATCCTTATATCTTAAAGTAAAGCATTCAGTAGATTTTGAGATTTTGCAAATTGATGAGAATACCAACATTCTTAAAGAGCTTGCAAGATTGAATAAAATGAACAATGGAGAAAACTTTGATGATTTCAATGAAAAAGATTTTACAGAAATCATGAAGCAAAATGGGTTTAAACATTTTAATTTAAGTAATATAGAAAATCAAAAATTTTTAGTAGTTGCCAAAAATCAAAATGAAATTTGTGGAATTGCAGCAATAAGTGAATCTCCAATTTCTGGACTAAATCATTTATCTTATATTGAAGTTGCGAATGCATTTAATGGGCAAGAACTTGGGAAAAGATTATTTACTGAAGTAGAAAGAACACTCAACGTAAATAATAAGATATTGGAAATGAGTCCATATGCAGAAATTGGACTAAAACACATTGCTCCATTAATAGCCCCAGTAATTGAACTATCTGATACAATAATTGATTCAAAGTCTGCTCAATTAATGCAACCTTTATTTAAATCTCTAAATAAACATGACTTAACTGACACTGAAAGACAAGAAATTATTGTAGAAATGTATCAGCAAGTTAAAAACAAAGACTTGATTGTTGAAAATCTTAATTATACTAATATCAATGATTATGTTGCAATCAGTGTTAACAGAGTGCAAAATAATTTTGACAATATAGGCATTGAAGTTATGCCAGAAATAAAACAAGAAAGTAAAATTAAAAAAATGTTCAACAATTTGTTCCGTTGACTAAATGATAAAAAGTTATATAATCTAACACAAAAAGGTGATTATATGAGTAATAAACTTATTATTGAAGAAGAAATAAAAGAATTCTCATCTGATGATGAGATTTTTTACGATTATATGTTAACAAGAAAGAAAGATCTGATTGAATTAGATGAATCAGAAAGAACTTCAATGAATAAAATACAAGGGTGCATGAGTATTGTACATATTGAAATGGAATCAACATCAGAAGGAAGAAAATTGAAAGCTTATTCTGATTCAAGTATAATAAGTGGTATTCTTGGTATTATAGGATTAGCTATAAAAGATGATAAAAACCCAATAATTGAAAATTATAGACTAATTCTTGAACCATTAAAAAAAGCATTAAGCCAAAATAGAAGATTAGGCTTCGAAAATATGTTGTTAGTTATATTTAAAAACAAATAAAAAAGTGTTGAATTTCATTTTTAGATAGTGTAATATAGTCAATAGATAGAGGGTATTTCCATATATCTACTAAGAGTTTTTAACGAGGATTTTATGAAAAGAGTTGATGTACGTGATATTGATCTTGAACATCTTGATGAAGTAGCTGATGATGAGTTTTTTACGAAAAAAGAACGAGTCGTTAAGCAAGACAGATTTGAAGAAGAATTAAGAAAAGATAGCCACAAAAAAAAGTCAAGCCTTAGAAAAAATAGACCAGAATAAAACTCTAAATTTTTTAAGCACGAATGCACCTGACAAGGGGCATTTTCTAATTTAAGGAGATACAAAATGACTACTGCTGTATACGCTCTCTCTGGCGACCCTATCACTCTGGGTCATATTGACATTATTAATCGGGCAGCTAGTGCTTTTGACAATCTCATTGTTGCTCTTGGTGTGAATCCCAAGAAAACTTATCTTCTGAGCAGTGATGAACGCCTTGAAGTGGCCAAACAATCACTCTCTCATCTGTCAAACGTTAAAGTGATGTTCTTTAATGGTCTTCTTGTAGATTTTGCTTTTGAAAATGATGCTACTGTTATTGTTCGTGGGATTCGAAATGCTTCTGATGCTGTCGAAGAACAAGCTCTCGATCAAATTAATAGCTCTCAAATGAATATTGAAACATTCTTTATGTTCTCTCGATCAAAACTGGCTCATGTAAGCTCAAGTAACGTTAAAGCCATCCAAGCAGAAAATGGATTGATTGATGAATATGTACCACTGCCAGTGAAAAAAGTGCTGGAAAAGAAAATTTCCAACCAACTTATTTATGGGATTACTGGTGTAATGGGTTCTGGTAAATCTTATGTAGCAGAAGAACTTGCTAAATATTCAGAATCAAAAAATCAAGAGTCAGAAGATAACCCAGTAGTATTCAATATTGAACTGGATAAACTTGCTCATGTTGTTTATACTTCTGATAAACCAAAATATCAACAAATTCGTGAACAGATTCGTGAACACTTTGGTACTCTTGATCGTGCTAAGATTGCTGAAATTGCATTCTCTGGTGACAACTCCAAAGAGCATGTTGATTTCCTAAATAAAATTTTTGAACAACCTGTCATGGTTCTTCTGAGAAAAGAACTTCGTGGTAAAAAAGGTATTGTGCTGATTAACTCTGCACTTCTTGTTGAAAGCAACATGCTTAATCTTTGCAACAATCATGTAATAGTTGTTGATGCTGAAGAAAGTGTCCGTCATGAACGATTGAAAGAGTTTAGAAAAATCGATCCTGTAAAAGCTGAAAATCGTATTAAACATATGAAAAGTAATAGTGCAAAACAAACAGCTATTAAACAAGCAATTTCTAAAAATCATTTTGGTAAAATTGTGAAGTTTGATAATACTCAAAGTACGCATAATGATATTGCTAATCTTTATGAACAATTGAAAAACGAATTTAACGGAAAATAAAAAAACTACCTTCGGGTAGTTTTTTAATTATGGCTTGATCTTCTTATTGTTGATGATTTTTTCATTAATTATATTCAAAATATTTTTATTTAAATCAGTGTGTTTCAGAACATCATTAAAATAGTCTTTGAAATTTATGTAATCTTCATTTTGAAAGTAAACAATTTGAGAAAGCATTACGGCGGCTTCTTCTTTGGACATTCTAATAAAATCTATAGAATCGTCATCAAAATTATCAGTAATGCAACCAGAATAACGATTGACAGTGTTTTGAATTAAATCTATGCCATGAGCATCCAAAGCATAAGTATCATTTAGAAATACAAAACTATGTACAATTGTTCCAGATGGCTCAGTTATTACAAGTCCAATGTCAAGTGAATATTGGGCAGCAATAATTTCAGACATCAAATGACAGTCACCATAACCATAATTAATAATAAAACCTTCAATATCGTCTTTAAAATTATCTTCAAATGTTACATCTTTTAATAAATACATACATAAACAATTTTGTTATTTCTAATATTATAACATAGAAACAAAAAATATATTGATGTTTCAATTAATTTATGATATAATTATGGCATGAAAAATAATATAATAGAAATACCTCAAAAAACATTTATTATCACTGATTTAGAAGCTACATGTGATAATAATCCAAACTTTCCAAAATCACTTTCTGAACCCATTGAAATTGGTGCAGTAGCTGTAAATGAAAATCTGGAAATTGTTGCTGAATTCCAGACATTTATAAAACCTACGAAGACAGAGCTATTATCAGATTTCTGCAAAGAACTAACACACATAAAACAAAGTGATGTGGATAATGCACCCAAATTTAAAACTGCGTACAATCAATTTGAAAAGTGGTTTTTAACATTTGAAAATCCTATCTTCTGCTCTTGGGGTGGATATGATTATAGATGCTTAAAAAGAGAATGTGAACAACATAATTTAAGATTTCACTTCAGTAGTGGTGTCAATCTTAAGAACCTTTTTTACAAGAAACAAAAACTTGTAAAAGAAGTGGGATTAGGAAAAGCAATGAACATTGCAAAAATGAAATTCATTGGAACACCACATCGTGGTATAGATGATGCAAAAAATATTGCAAGACTTCTTGAATACTCATACTATGACAAAAACATAAATAAAAAATAATTTGCTATTATTTCTTTTTTTATATTAAATATGGTATCATTTTTAAATAAACATTGGAGCCAACATGAACGAAATTCAAAAAATAGAAAGTCAAATAGACCAATCTGTTAACTTAATATATCCAGCTTTAAACATTGGACAATATGAAGCTCGTTATGTACGTAGAGAAGATGAATATTTCATTATTTATGTATCATCACAGTCAGGTTGTGATCAGGCATGCCGTATGTGCCACTTGACAGCTACAGGTCAAAATAAGTTAGAAAACGCAACATTAGATGATTTCTTTAAACAAGCAAACCTTGTATATTCACATTATGATAAACAGCCAAACAAAGCTAAATTAGTACATTATAATTTCATGGCTCGTGGAGAAGCATTAAACAATCCAGTTGTCTTGAATCAAAATGATGAACTTTTGGGTGGATTTGAAAGAATGGCTCATAGTCGTGGATTAGAAGCTAAACATTTAATTTCTACAATAATGCCAGAATCAATGGGTAACAGAACACTGGTAAATATCTTCCCAAGAACAAATCCTGAGATTTACTATTCTCTTTACAGCACTAATGATAAATTCAGAAAGAAATGGTTGGCCAGAGCACTCCCCTATGAAAGAAGCCTTGAAATGTTGAAACAATGGCAAGAGTATAGTGGTAAGACACCAAAGATTCATTTTGCATTTATCAAAGGTGAAAACGATTCAGAAGAAGACATGTACAACATGGCAGAAGCTATTAAAAAACATGATCTGAAAGTAAATCTGAATATTGTACGCTATAATCCATATTCTGATAAATATGGGACAGAATCTGATGAATGTGTGATTCATCGCAATACAGAGATTCTTGTAGAGTTGCTAAAACCAGAACAGTATAGAATTGTACCGAAGGTTGGTTTTGATGTAAAAGCTTCTTGTGGAATGTTTGTTGGTAAGACAAAAATGTAAATAAAATATTGAAAAATCACTGTTAGATGAGTGGTATACCTGTAATATTGACAAAATTAAGATAGTATGTTAATATTAAGTCAATTGAACAATAGAGGTATATGTTATGAACACATCAATTAAAGATATTGGAGGAAAAGTTTTAGATAAGGATGACCAAATCTTATACGCAACCACACATGGTACATTACAGGTGGGTAGAGTATTAGAAATTACTGATGAAGGTTTTATCAAAGTAATTGGTAAAGGTAATAGACGAGAGCTAACTATTAAAACTCCTGATCAGCAAACTTACCTTAAAGCAAAAGGTTATTACATAAGACTGAAAAAAAGAAGTGCTTAACAATATTTTCTGACCCGACATGTTCGGGTCTTTTTTATAGTTTGACAATAATGACTCTCAAGTTACAATTTATAAAAACTGGAGGAATATATGAGTGAGATATTAGACATCGTTGGAAAAGAATTAGCTGTAAAAAATGAAGCAATATTTTTTGCATCTAATAAAGTTATGAAAGGAACCATTGTTGCTTTTAACAAAAGTGGTTTTGTAAAACTTAAAGATAGTTTGACTGGTGAAGAATTTGTATCTAAATCTCCAAGTACAGAAATCTATGGTGTGCCAGAAGATATTGATTTAAATGAAGCCTTTGGTGTTGATACACCTGTTAAACCGTTAAAGAAAAAACATACTACCAGAGATTTCGATAGAGAACTATCAAAAGTTAAAGATGTTATGGGCAATGGTGTTATTTATGGTGACAAAATAATATTAGTACATGACAATGAAGTTTGTATAGGTAGAACTTTTGATGTTGTTGAAAACACTTCAAAAATAACTGTCAATTTAAATAAAAACAAACAAGATGTAGTCATTGAAGCAGATGGAACGAATATATATTTGTTAAAACCAGATTATTACATCAAAGATAAATCAGCTTACGAATAAATAAAAGAAGCCACCAAGTGGCTTTTTTTATACCTAAAATATGTTATAATTATTAATATGTTAAAAAAATATTATACAGGTGTGGGTTCAAGAGAAACGCCAGAAAAATATCTAAAAATGATGACTGAATTAGCTTATTATTTAGATAGAACAGGTTGGACTCTTAGAAGTGGTGGATCTTGGGGTGCTGATGAAGCATTTCAAAAAGGCGTGTCATCTGACTTTTCAAATATATTCCTACCAAAACCTAATTGGAGAAAAGAAGATGGTATTCAAGGTGTTTGTATATCTGATAAGGATTTAATCAGAGATGCAATGTACACAATAACAAAATATAATGTTCATGAAGACTGGGACCATTTATTAAATAGTCGTGGTGATGGAGCATTAATGACAGTAAAATTGCATACCAGAAATGTATTCCAAGTATTAGGTGATAATTTAAAAAATCCATCAAAATTCTTTGTATGCTATACTCGTGATGGTGCGACAACAGTAGAGGAAACTACCAAAGATACTGGTGGTACAAGAACTGCTTTGAGATTAGCTGCTATTTTCAATGTCCCTATTTTTAACCTTGCCAAAATGGAACATGAACTAAGAATCCGAAATTGGATAGAAGAAATGAAAGAGCAAGAACTAGCTAAAAGTAGCAAAATAGAAATCGTTCAAACAAACAATTTCCAAAAAAAAATAAGAATTTAATTTGACTGCTATATTGATTTTGGCTTTTTATTGGTATACGATGAACGAACCAATAAAATTTTTGTAACATGTTTTTTAAAAAGAATATTTTATGGTCATCATTGTTATTATTAACTATAAATGCCCATGCCTCCAATTCAGAATCATCAATATACAATGACATTGACGCTGGTTCTGTTTCTAAAATAAATGATGTAAAAACACCTAAAGCTTCTGATGGTAACCAATATAGCGTATTGAATAAATCTTTTTATATCGATATGAAATCTAAAGTTGGAATGCCGAATCTCAAATTAGAATACACAAATAACGCTTACTCAACACGCTTCAGTAATTTGCCTAATAACTATATGAACAATGATTCAAATTTAGTCGATATGGACTTACAATATGGAGATGTAGTGAGCTATTATACATTGTTTTCACCTTATACATCATTTGGAATGAATGTTGGTGCTGGTTTAAGACAATATATAGGTGATTTTGAATATAGAACAGATAATGTAATAGAAAAAGAGAGTTTGAATTCAACAATTCCATTATCATATATTGATATGTTCTATGAAGTAAGTGAAAATTCAGCTTACATTGGTATATATAACAAAGAGTCTCAATTAAACAAAGATAAAATAAAAGAAGCTGGTGTATATTACAAGAAAAGAATTTCAGGAATAGACAATTTAAATTTCACAGCAAGTTATTCATTATCTAATATATCATTTTCAAAAGCATATAATGCCCATGACTATTCAGGTGCTGAAACATCTGGTTTAAATCTCCAAATGAAATTTACTTACTAAAAAAAATAAACCTCGAAAGGTTTATTTTGTTTTAAGGTCTGCTTCCAGCGAATTATATAAGTCTTCTTCCGCTTTAATCTCCGCATCTTTTTTAGCTTTTTCAGCAGCTTTAGCTGCTTCTTCTGCTGCTATTCTCATCTCTTCAATTTTCTTTCTATCAACAACTACAATTGGTTGAACAAATGGAAGAACTCTGCCCATTACAACTTCAATATAATGATTTTCATCAATACCAATTTTTTCTTTAGCTCCACGCTCAAACTTTATCCAGAACTCTTTAGTATTATTTGTAGTCTTAATAACAGGTCTTTTTAACTTTTCAATGGTTCCATCTGATGTCGTAATTTCTTGAGATGTATATGAAGAAATTGATTTATTCTTATAATCAACTCTTAATTTTACTCTATTGTTCTTTTTATCAAATTCAACAAATTGAACAATGAAATTATAACCATATTCAACAGTTTCTATATTTGGTTTTACAGTTAATTTACCATCTTTAACTGTTTTCTTAAGATCATATAACATATCTTTTTCTTGAACCATATTATTTAATGCAGCAACACGGCCTTTTTCAATATCAGTATAGAATTCTACAATTTCTTTTTCATTTTTGTAAGTGTCACTTACAGGGAACCCAAATGACATTGCCATCTCATCAGAAGTAAGCGTCTTCTTAATAATGCTGTCTTTAATACGTTTGACTTCAACAACAAAATGATTACCAGAGACAGGAACAACTATAGTAGGTTGAGTTTCTGATTGTTTAACTTCGGAAGAAACATTACCAGTATCAACAGATTTGGTATCAGCAACAGGTTTTGTAGCTGGTGTAGTTTTATTTTCAACTGTCTTAGTGGATTTGGTGTCTTTTATTGTTTCTTTCTTTGTTTCTTTTTTCTCTACTTTCTTAGGTTCTTCTTTTTTTGTGTCTTTTGATTCTACAGCAGTTGATTCACCTAATATTGCATCAATGTCGGCCATATCGCCATCTGAAATATTTGCTTGAGCATTCAATGACAGTCCAGTCATTATAGCTACAGCCAGAATAGTTTTTCTCATAGTTTCTCCCAAAAACTTTAAAATATCTATTATTAGTTTAATTTATTAGCTTCAAATGTCAATTTACAATCTGCGTTTAAAAGATAAAATTGATTTTTTTATTTTAAAAATATACAATAAAATTTTATGGAGTTTAACAGAACATATTTTGGTAAAAACAATAAAATTGTATTAAAAGATAATAAATACCAACTCAGATTGTATGAAGCCGATGCAAAAAATCTAAGACTTGCAACTGCTTTAGAATTTGATACATAAATGCAGTATCTATAAGAAACAAAGTATTATGTTTATACGAAAAATGAGGATATAAAAATGGAAATAGAAATTTATTTTAAAACAGAAGAATATAGAAAAATATTAAGTGATTTATTTGGGTTTGAAATCAGAAGAATTAATAATATACCAGATGAATATTTAGAAACGTATAAAGAATATTTATCCGAGAATATCGTCTTAGATGATGAAACAGAATGGCAAATGATAGAACGTTCACATTTTTTCTATGAAATAGATGATGAATATTTTGGTGTTTTTAAAAGAAAAAATGGTCAAGAATATATCGTAAAATATCGTGATGAATGTGAGTTGTTTTTTTCTGGAGATACATTATTCAACTGGTTATATACAGAAAAGCCATCTTTAATTAGAAGAAGACAAAATGAATGGGAAAAATTTAAAAAAATTTGTAAAGATAAATATAACATAGACACATCAAAATTATGGAAAGGTATTCAAGAATAAAAAAAGCACTCAGAAGAGTGCTTTAAATTATTGACATATCGTTTAATCCTCAAACATTCTGCGACCACGAGAAAGAGATTCGCCCATGTCTCTTTCAAAGTTGCAATCAAGTTCTCGTACATCATCGTCATCACGACGTTTTTTAACTTGTACATATTCGCCATCAGTCATTTTATTAGCAAGGCGAACGTTTTCAATATATTTAGCAATCCTTTTAACACCAGCTAAGTCTGCTTTAGTAAGTGTCACACTTGTATCATCGAATTCATCTTTTTCTTCCTTGAACAATTCGGAGTAATCTCGTTCAATCTTCTTTAATTGTTTTTGGGTTGGCCCACGTTCAGCCTTTACTACTTCAAATTCATTTGATTCTGAGGCTTCTTCAACGATGTCAATAATTTCATTACTCATATGTTTACTCCTAATTTCATCTAAGTGACGCCATTCTATCACAATCCAACATTCTTAGCAATACTTTAATATTAAAATTTTTAGTATTTATTTTCTTTTTCAAATACGGTTCTATAATAGCATAGCAATGCATATATATACTAATATTTTTCAAAAAAAAATGCATATATATAGAAGAAAAAAATGAGTAAAAAATAATCAAACAACAAAATGCTTAATATTCAGAATATTAGAATAAATAAGGTTGAATATTTCATAAAAAGAGATTGAAAAAAAGATTGACATTGTGGCACATCCTAACATATAATAGCCGAAAGAATTCAAAAAAAAGGAGATTCTATGAGCAAACCAAAAATGTCTGAAAGTCTTGTAAAGATTTTTACTAATACAAAGGAACTTATTTTTAAAGAAAACCACGGCCTTCTGTCTCCTGAATATCTACTATTGAAAATGATTGATTACAGTGATGATTTCAAAAATATTCTATCTCAAAATAACATCAATGTTGATCTTCTTAGTAAAAAACTGACTGCTATTACTAAAAATTATCTTCCTCGTCAAGCTCATACTGCATTGCATGAATCTGAAAAAATGAAGATGATTATGCAACGTACCATCTTGAAAGTTCTCAACCAGTATGTTGAAGAATTCGATGAAATTGATTTACTGCTCACTATCTTTGAAACTGCTGATGTACCAGCACTCGAAGCATTGGAATCTGTAAACTTGAAAGTAAATGATGTTGTTGAATACATGAATCAACGTAACAACAATAAAACAGTAAAAGAAGAAGAACGTGTTGGTAGTGCAACTAACGTTAACCAATTGATTCGTTCATTTGTAACTGACCTTACTGAAAAAGCTGAAAAAGGTCAACTAGAACCTATGATTGGTCGTATGGAAGAAGTTGATCGTATGGAAGTGATTCTTGCTCGCCGCAAGAAAAATAACCCAATCATTGTAGGTGATGCTGGTGTTGGTAAGACTGCAATTGTTGAAGGTCTTGCTCAAAAGATTGCTTCTGGTCAAGTACCTGATGCACTTAAAGGTTTCCGTCTGCTATCTCTTGATGTAAACGGTATGGTTGCTGGCACTAAATATCGTGGTGACCTTGAAGATCGTCTTAAAAAGATCATTGAAGCTGTTTCTAATAACAAAACTATTTTGTTCATTGACGAAATTCACAGTATCATTGGTTCTGGTAAAGCAGAAGGTGGTTCAGATATTGGTAACACACTTAAACCTTACTTGTCATCAGGCAAAGTACGTTGCATTGGTGCTACTACAACTGAGGAATATCGTCAGATTTTTGAAAAGAACTCTGCTCTTTCCCGTCGCTTCAACAAAATCGATGTGGATGAATTGTCACCAGAAGCAACCTTGCATGTATTGAAACAAATTCGTGGTGTTTATGAAAAAGATCATGGTGTAACTTATACTGATGCTTCATTGCAAAGTATCGTAAACTTAGCAAATCGCTTCTTGCATACTAAAAAGTTCCCTGACAAGGCTATTGATATTCTTGATGAATCTGGTGCGTTTGTAAACCTTAAACTCAAAAATAAAGTTGTTGATGTAAATATTATTGAGGATATCGTTTCAAGAGCTGCTAAACAGCCCGTAAAAGAAGAAACTGGTCAAACCAGTGAACAACTTAAAAACCTTGAGAGCAACATCAAAAATGTTATCTTTGGTCAAGATGCTGCTGTTGAGAAGATTGTAGATGCAATTGTATTGAACAAAAGTGGTTTTGGTGCTGCTGATAAACCAATTGGCACTTACCTGTTCATCGGTCCAACTGGTGTTGGTAAAACTGAATTGGCTAAGCAATTGGCTAAAGAAATGAATATGGCTCTCCTTCGCTTCGACATGAGCGAATATAGAGAAAGTCACACTATTTCCAAGTTGATTGGTGCTCCAGCAGGTTATGTGGGTCATGGTAAAGGTGGTCTGTTGACTGAACAAGTAAACAAAAACCCTTACTCTGTTGTGTTGCTTGACGAATTTGAGAAAGCTCACCCTGACGTATTCAATGCCTTCTTGCAAGTATTTGACTACGGGTTCATGACTGACTCAGAAGGTCGTAAAATTGATTTCCGTAACACTGTTGTAATTATGACTTCTAACGTGGGTATTAAATTGTCTAACCAAGAGAAATCTGGTATTGGCTTTATGAAAACTCCAGTAGAAAACAAAAGTCTTGTTAACTGGGATACTGTGAACAGCACGTTTGCTCCAGAGTTCCGTAACCGTCTTGATGGTTTGGTTGAATTCAAATCAATTGACAAAGACATGATTAACAATATTGTTCAAAAGAATCTTGCTCCAATTTACGCTGAATTGAGTAAAAAAGGCTTGACTCTTGAAATGGAAACTGCAGTATTGGATCAACTTGCTGAGAAGGGTTATGAACCAGCGATGGGTGCTCGTCCAGTAGCTCGTGTTGTAAGAGAGTTGATTGCTCTACCATTGGCTAAGCTTGTAACGTTCACTGATATACCAGCAGGAACAAACTTGAAAGCCGTTTGGAAGAACGAAGAAATCTCTTTCGAGATTGGGATTGCTAACAAAAAAGCACCAACTACTCGTAGAAAGAGAACTGCTGTAGAAAGTTAATAAAGAGCCGAAAGGCTCTTTTTTTTATTTAATTCTTTTTAAATATTTAGTATATAATACTTTGCTATCTTCAAATACATAATTGAAGTCATCTTGATTAAAATGACAATTGACTACTTTATTAAAGTCGTCTTTGACCATATGTGTCAGCAAAAATGAAGTAAGAGTATTGACATTAGTTGATATATTACTTAAAAATCTTTTCCTTAAACATTCTTTTAAACTGAAAGGAATATTGCATTTAAATTTTTTATAGAATTTCATGCTACGTTTTTCATGATTGAAGTAATTGTTAATATCAAAACTAATAGAATCAACATAAGGATCTAAATATTTATCACAATGATGAAGATCATCAGGCATAATCATTAATGGATTATCAGATAATGGAGATAACGCTTTCACAAGCAATTCTACATAGGTAACTAAATCAAGATCAGGAATAGCCTTTAAGTAGTTCAAATTGTCTTCTGATAACTGGTATACCCCTAATAGATAGTTAATGGTGTAATGACAATCAAGAAAAGCTTTATTAGTGTAATAGCTATTGTAACTATAAGAATAAGCTCGAAACATGATCAAGCTCTTTAAAAAATGTTTAAATTCTATTAAATTAAAATCTTCATCCTTTAATACCTTAATAAGAGAAACAATATCAGCAACTCTTTCATGAAACAAATCAGTTTCATTGCGTAGACTTTCTAAAGTAGAGTGTGCTAATTCATGGTAAAGAATTGTTTTAAATGTTAAGTATTCATTTTTAAAGAATACATATCCATTATTTATATCTTTATCATTGATAAAAATATTAAAAAGTTTTGAAGCATCTTTTTTATATAGATTGGCTACATAAAAACTTGAATAAGATCTTTTATTAGATTTTGATATCGATGTAAGTATAACAGGAACAGTAAAACCACTAAATGGATTATTAATAATAAATTTAATTTGAGATTTATTTGATTTTTTCTTATTAACAAATATATCAAATAGATTTGTTATAGTATTGTCATATTTTGTCATGGATAGAAAATCTTTTATGGCAATATCAAAGCTGAATTTATCTAAATTTGAAATACGTATATAAGCATCATTTGATTTCTGAAATGCAGTATCCCAAAAGAAAATTCTTATATCAATCCACAATTTATTCAATCTATTCATAATCGGTTCCTCAGTAAACAAATAATATCATTATATATTGATTATTCAACTCAAATTGACATTTTTTAAGCCTTTGGTATGATTGTTGAATCGTAGAGGAAATTAAGAAAATGAATGAGATAATTAAAGAAGTAAATACGGATAATATTGAATACATAAATGAACAAAAACTCATAAATAAAGAATTAATAAAACAATCAACCAATCTATTGAATACAGAAGATGATGATTCATCTAAAGGTATGCCATCAGTAATGGAAGTCATAGGTGTTTTTTTTATAATTTTCTTTATTATTACATTATCTATTTTCTTTTTTACACAAGCAAAAGAAACAGTAAATCTTAATAATGCAATTCAAGATAACACGAAATTATATACTGAATTAGTTCAAATAAAAGATGAAAATAAAGCAACAACGACACAAGAACTAATTAATTTAAATCAGTACACTCATACATTATCAAATAGTAATTTCAAAAGTGTTTGGGGTGGAGAAATTATACCAAGTATAGATAAAGATGGAACAATTACTATTAATTATGATAATGTGCCAGTTGAATATTGTGAACAATTCATTTATAAACAAAAGTTACTTGGATGGAACTCAGTTAGTATTGCTAGCAATAAAGGCCAAATGAAATCAATTGATTATAAAAATGAATCAGAAGTATCAAGAGAATGTTCTAAAAATAAGACTCCTATACAAATATCATTTAAAGGAGCATAAAAAATGATTGATATTATTAAGGAAACCAGTTCAGAAAATATTGAGTATATAAATAAAGAACCAATAGCATCATCAAATAGCCTATTGAAGACTGAAAATGATAACTCATCCGAAGGAGTTTCATCATTAGTATTAATACCATTTACTTATTTAATATTTATAGTTATTATTATATTTTCAATGCTTTCATTTGACCAAATAAAACAAATAAAACAAACACAAAATACTGAGTATGCAATTAAAAAGAATGCTTCATTATATAATGAACTAATCGAAATAAAATTTAATAATGAAAGATTAGATAATGCTCATATTTTATCAAATAGCAATTTAAAAAGTGTTTGGGGTGGAAAAATTGAGCCAATAATAGATAAATTGGGATTTATTAGTATCAGCTATAGTAAAGTACCAGTTGAATACTGCAAAGACTTCATTTATAAACAGAAGAATATAGGATGGAGTTCAATTAGTATTTCTGATAAAAAAGATAAAATAAATGTAGTAAATTATAAAAATGAGTCAGAACTATCAAAAGAATGTTCTAAATATAATGATAATATCAATATTATATTTAAAGGAGAATAATGAATGACTGATAAAGTTAAAGAAGTTAATGAGAATAATATTGAATACATCAAAGATCAATCATATACCAATAATATAATTCTAAAGAATAAAAACAAAGTAAACTCTGAATATTACAATCTGCAAATTAATGATAAATCAGAAATATCCGCTCCTGCTTTTTTGGTAATATTTTCCGTTGGAATTGTATGTGCTATTTTCCTTTATATTATGTCTGAAAAATCAAATTTTATCCAAAATACTAATTATGAAATTAATAATACTTATAAACTATATAAAAAATTAGAAGCAATAAAAGTACATAACAAAAATGAGACATCCTATAAAGAAATTACTATATTAAATAAAAATAATAAAAATATTTGGGGTGGAAAGATTGAATCCAATATTGACAAATCTGGAAATATTAAAATTATTTATGAAAATGTTCAATCAAATTATTGTGAACCATTTATTAATAGACAAAAAGTATTAGATTGGACATCAATAAGTATTTCAGATAATAAGGATAAATCCAATATAGTAAATTATAAAGACAAGGTAGAACTATTAAAAGCATGTAGTGCGTCTAATGGTCCTGTATATATTACATTTAAAGGAAAATAAAAAAGAACTTGTTAAACAAGTTCTTTATCTACCAACGTTTTTACTTTACCCATATCAGCCTTACCATGCAATCTCTTTTTAAGAATCGGCATAACATCACCAACTACAACTACAGATTTATTAGATTTAACTTCTTGGATTACTTCTTTAACCATATTCAATACTTCTTCTTCTGATGCTTGAACTGGTAAATATTGTTGCAAATAAGCAACTTCTACTGTTTCTTTATCCACTAATTCTTTAATATGAGAGAATTCAGAAATAGCTTTTTGTCTTTGATTGATCATCATTTTAATGACAGTGATAATATCAGTATCTGTCGCCTCTTTCCTATTATCTACTTCAAACTGTTTAATTGCTGAAAGAATATAACCAACTAATGTTTTTGATACATTATCTTTCTCTTTTAAAGCCTTGATACGAGCCTTTGTTAAATCATCTTTAATTGACATTTCAACCTCCTTTAAGTTAGTTGTTAATTATATACATTTTTCTTAAATTTGTAAAGTTTTTTTAATAGAGTATAATAATATCAAAACCAAGAGGTCTTTCATGAACAAAATATACTTAGGTATGGGATGTTTTTGGAGTGCTCAACACATCTTTCAAAAACATATGCCAGAAAAAAATATAAAAGTTGGTTATATTGAAGGTGTTGAAGTGGTTGAAATCCCCTATCATTCTTCTGAATTAGATAAAATCTTGAAAGCATTCTATGAGAATCATTCTTTCAATATTAGAGAAGTTCCCAATAAATATAAGAGTGTCATTTATTTTACTGATAAAGCTGACTATAATTATTTAAAGCTAACATTTAATTATTACAACATGCAAATAAAAAAATCAGGTAACAGAGGCTATCATAATACAGAGATAAAACCAATGACTGAATTTGTCTTAGCTGATGAATATAATCAGAACTATCTTTTAAAAAATCCAAATGTAAATTGTGTATTAGGTTTTAATGGCGTAGAATATTGATATTATAAGCAATAACTATTAATTAATCATTATCAATTTTCTTTAAAGATCATTGATGTCATCTACAGCCATTATCAGATCATATTTAAGGAATCTTATGATAAAAAAATTGAAGTCGGACAATCCTTCAATGAATTTTTCTACACAATAATAAATAAAAAATAACCTCAGAAGAGGTTGTTTTTTTATTTTTAAATTGTTAATATGCTCTATTAAAAAACACAGTTGGATTAATTTAAAAATGTGATATTATATCTTATATAAATAAAGGATCTTAAAATGAAAAAGAAAAGTGATGTAACAGAAAAGGAAATAGTTAATTTTGTTGCAAGATACATGCATGATGCTGGCTGCACAACTAAAATAGTTGAAGACAAAAAAGCCAAAATGAAACGTGGGGAAGGTAAGCACAGGTTTAATAGGAATAGAATTGATTATTAATTATTCTCATAATTATTAATCCATACACTTTCTTTTTTATTAAATGCTTTATAATGAGTACATTTTTCATGAGATATGTATCTTTTTAAAATAATTAAGTCATCATTCTCTTCCATAATTGACCAACCAAAAAGAATTAAAGCAACTAATTTTTCATAATTAATTGGATCAATTTTAATATATTCAAATTCATTATAAATTTTTATTTTCATATTATTATATTCATTAAAAGACATAGGTTTTTCATCTGTTCTTTTTATAAATGCTATAATAGGAATTAATAATAAAATTATTGTTATAGGAACACTAAAATAAAGTGGTGTAAGTGACATTTCAACATTTGAAATTTTTGCATCATGATACATAAATGCATATCTTAAGTTAAACATCATAAACAATGAAGTGAATAGAAACCAAAGTATAGGACCAATAGATACCATATTATTAAATAAAGTTTTAAATCATTATATAGGCAGGTATAATGATGTCAAATCAATGGTATAAAATTAAATCTTTAATATAAACGTTCTTTTTCTATTTCTAATAAAGTTTTTTTACGAAGAATATTCCATCTATAACCAGTATCTTTACCACTTTTACTCACTACACGATGACAAGGAATAATGACAGCTATACTATTTTTTCCACAAGCAGTTGCAACTGCACGAACTGAATCTGGTTTATGTATTTTTGCAGCTAATTCCGTATAAGTTAAAGTTTGACCACTTGGTATTTTCATAATTTCTTTCCAAACTGATTTTTGTAAATCAGACCCATGCATTTCTACATTGAATTTTTTTTGAGTTGTTGGATTTTTGACATATGCAAATATCTCTCGTATATGATCATTAATAATACCTTCGGTTAAATGAACTTTAGGATATTCTGATTTCAGATTATAAATATTATCTTCTTTTGAGTTATCCAAACTTATGAAAACAATATTTTCTTTTTCATTTAAGGCAATAAGTATATTACCAAGATTCAAACTGTCTTCTAAATAATAAGTTATCTCTTTCATGATTGCTCTCAAAATTAGTTGAATTTATAATAACATTAAATCAAAAAAAATCAATATAAAAAAGACACCTCATGGTGTCTTAAATGTCTTCATATAAAATTTCTTTAAATCCTTTAGAAGTAATTTCAAAAAATTTGGCTGCATAACAAGTTGAATTGTGATTAAAACAATGCATTTCATGATAATATTCAACCACAATGTCTTCCGTGTCCGAATAAGAAAACATTGGTTTACCAGCATAATTATGCCCCTTCATTAAATAAAATCCTAATTCATTTTTTCTTTCTAACAATGATTCTTTAACTTTCCATCTTTTAAATTTTGTATGCCTTTTATGATAGAGCTTACCATCAATCATTAATTCATCTTTAAACAATTCATTTTTAAAATAATAAACGTTTTTATTCTTACAATATTTTTTAAATAAGTTTGAGCCAAATAATAAACCTTCATATTTATCAGATGGAATCATTTTAGAAAGATTAACAAGACGTTCAGATGTCTCGTCATCAATCCCAAGAACAGTAAAATCTTTAATTGAAGGATTATTGGTTGCACCAAAATAGATACCATAGCTTTCCTCTGATTTAGAACATATATCAAGAATGAAATTGCCATAATCAGTGTACAGAAAAGCTTTTTTTATAAGTGATGAAGATTTAAGAATACTTTCTAATTCATTAACGAAAATATCTTGTTCATTTTTTGTATCAATTACAGATACTTGTGGTGCTTCTTGATCAAGTAAAGCTAACATCTCAAATGTATTCTTTACACCAAAAGATTTTGCCATAAGATCCTGTGATTGTGTTAAATTAACATCCAAACCAGAAGCTTTTAATGCTTTTTGAAGTCTTTTTGCATTTCTTTTAAAATTTTCAACAGTAATAATAATACCAGACATAAAATTCTCCTTAAAATAGAATAATAATTTGACAAATAGGAGGCAACTCATTTTAAGAAAAATTAAGTTGATTGAATTGTAATTTGTTGATATCGGGTCAATTTTGCCATCTAAGCCTATTTAGCGTGCTTTCAACCAAGCATTTAAGACTATAACAAATAAAAAAAAACTTGTCAAATGCTCATTTTTTTACTATAATAATGAAACTTTCTAAAACTCAAAACAAAAGGTTTTTTAATGATTAATACAAATTTTTTAAGGTTTATTGCTGAAATCAATCCATATAAAATTATTCAAAAACAAGTATCATTTATATCTGCATTCTATAAAGATGGAATTCCTGATGAATGGGAGAAAACTTTAATTAAAATATTTGAGATAACCTATATTTTTCATGACTTCATAACTATTTCTGTAACATTAGGAAATGATGGGCCAGTTTTTTTAAAATATAACGTAAACAGATACACTGATGAATTTAAAGAACTCCATATTAAAACATTCGTCAAATCAATATATAATATATTACCTAATTTAGAGGTAAAAGAGTTCAATTATCAACATGTAGATAATGTTTTTGAATTAATAATAAATAATCAGTACAAAATAGTTTTAAGTAAGAATAAAAATAATGATGAAATTACTATACACAGTATTCACAATAAAAAAACAAAAACAACAAATCACTTTAATATAGTATTAAATTACCAAGAATTTAAAAATTTCTTAAACGAATCAGAAGAAACATTTGAAATGAATCGAGATTTGTTTGATATGTGGTCAATGTAGATAATAAATATCAGAAAATAATTATTGTTAAATTAAAAAATATTTGGTAGAATCTGAAAAATTTGCATATTAAATGGAGTCAAAATGGAAAATCCAATAACAAAGAGAGTTAAAAACCATCAATATTTTGGAGAGTTAGCAATTGAAAATTTCCTTAATAAACATAATGTAGAGTTCAAAATAACCAATGGTGTACGTGACGGAAAATACTATTCAATTTTTGATAAGTCATCTAATAGTTATGCTTTTTTTTTAGATATTTCAAAAAATGGTTATATAGAATATTCTAATAGTGAAAACTCAAAAGAACTTTATAATCTATTTGTCAAAGAACATTCTTGTGAAATAACTAAAGAAGTTTATGATGAATATCAAAAAATCAAAAAAATTATGAATAAATATACAAAAAAATTAAATAGTGGTATTAGAATGTATCATAAAGGTTATACAGCAATTTATTCTAAAAAAGCTAAAAAATTAATAGTATATCCAGATATAGTTTTCCAACGCATTGCTGCCATTTACTATTTAGCTGGGGATTTAAAAAAGACCCATGAATTAGGGCATTTAAGTGGTATACTTCATGATGAAGCTTATTCTCTAATGGATAATATTTTAGATAAACCATTAAATCAATATACAGAAGATGAATTAACATTAATGGACATGATTGACATTTAACAATATCTGGAGATTAATATGTTGAAATTTTTAACTAAAATAAAAAACAAGGCAACCCCACCATTATATTTTAATCCAAGCATGAGTTTTAATATCATGTCAGGAAAAATGTTAGTGCTAACAAATCCAGAAATAGAAATGGGTGATCAAGATACTTTTTTGAAAGAAGAAAACGATGCCATTTTAAGAAGCAAAGAAAGAATTGAAAATGTGAAAGCTAAATTTTGGATATCAAAAGGTGCCGCAAGAATTCAACTGGAAGACTTAGGGACTGCTATATTTAAAGTAGGTGATAAAGTTATATTCAAAGATAGTTCAATATACAACATTGAAACATCACAAAAAGAAATAAACTATAGCTCAATGGAAATTATGATTGGTGAAATTGATTCAAAGAGTTCTGCCGTTTATGTAATGGATCTTGGAATGTTTTATCAAGCAACACAACAATATCATAAGAACAAAGGTAAATCATTAGAAGATATCTTAAATAATTTAAACCAAAAATATTACATTATTAATGTAGCTAGTGGATACTATGAATTTGAAGTTTTAAATAAAGAAAGAAAAAGTGTTCGTGATTATTATGGGTTATTAAAAATGAGTTATTCAAATAAATAAAAAAGGCAACCTAAGTTGCCTTTATTTTTTTAGATAGTTGAAAGATCAGGTTCAACCCAGTTGACACATTTTAAGAATTTATTTGCTCTATAATCTTTACCACCAACGTTTTGATCTATTGAGGAATAAACAACTTGATATGGTGAGCCATCAGCTTGTTTCAATGGTGATGGACCATCATGTACCACTACACCTTTATCTCTATAGAATTTTAAGGTCTGATTGACTTCTGTCTCATTTGAACAAAGCTTACTCATATTACTCTCAGTAATCTTATGAATCAATACAGTTCTGTCTACTGAATATAAAGAACACAATGTTGCAAGATAAATATCTAATTCTTGAACAGCTTGCATAATAGCTTTGTAATTTCTTTTATCATTTATAGTTTTTATCAATTCATTTATGATAGCTTTAATGTCATCATAAACATTCTCATAGAAAACATCTTTGTCATAACCAATTAAAACGTCTTTCAATTCTGGGCTTGACTCTTTTTCAAGGTATTTATAACCAAGGAAATGTGGAACACCATAAAGGAAAACAATTAAGTCACCAATTGCATCAACCATTCCTATACGACCTTCTTTTTGTTTTTCTGGACCTTCTTTAAGCAATTTAAAACCGTCATCTCTTAATTCATCCAATTCATCATAAAGATTTAAACTCTGATTATAGAGCTTGTCATAATTTGTGATGACTCCATTTTCCATACAAGAACCAAAAAGATTGCCGAATGCTGTGTTTGTATCTGATATATTTTTATACGCTGTATTCATTATAACTCCTTAAATTTTAACGATAAAAATAAACTACCATTAAAAAAGTAAAAGTCAAAAAAAAACTTAGAAATGTTGATTTTACAAGATTAGGTGTTACTATTAAAAAACAATAAAAATGGAGATGTATATATTATGAATAAATTAGGTGAATTTAACAGACTACTTTGCCAAGAGGAAATTGATGCTGAATTATCAAAATTAGGTAAACGTTTAGATGGAAAATTTAGAAAAACGTACATGAAGATGGCTTTAACAGCAAGTGATCTATCTTACTGTGCAAGATTAAAAGTTGGCTCTTTAATTGTGACTCAATTTAATGAAATGCTTACTGGATATAATGGAACACCATCAGGATTCCCAAACACCTGTGAACTTCCTAATCAAGATGTTACAAACCCTATTACACTACATGGTGAGGCAAATGGTATGTCAAAAGCTGAACAAAGTACATTAAGCATCCGAAATGCATCTTTGTTTGTTACTCATATACCTTGTATAGAATGTGCAAAAAGAATCATTCAAAGCGGAATGAAAAGAGTTTTCTATATACATGATTACCGATTAACAGATGGATTAGAATTGTTGACAGATTTACGGTCAGAAATTCAGGTTATTAAATTAGATGCTGAGACTTTTGATATTGTAAATATACATGGCTATTATAAACCAATATTAACTGTGGAAGATGAATTTGTCTATAATACACTTCTTCGTAAAATTGAAACGTTAGAAAATAAAATACAAAGTATGAAATCTTGTAATTGCAAAAATTGTCAATAAAAAAAGCCTCTGATGAGGCTTTAATTTTAATAAGAATATCTGTTATTCTTTAACAACTCTATGTTCTTTCATAACACGCTTAGGCATTTTTGGTTTCTTAATAGACTTATTAACTGTTTTAAATTGTAATGTCATTGGAGTTTTTACAGATTCCATTACATTAACTTCGAATGAATAACCTAATTTAGTCAAATATTCAATCAATGAATCCACTGAGAATTTTTCAATTTTCTTGTTTACTAAATCACTAACTCGTGGTTGTTTGATAGCCAGAAGCTCTTGTACTTGACGTTGTTTGAATTTATTGCTTTCAATAATTTCTCCAACAATAGTAATCAAACGAGTTTTAATACTGTCAATATATTCTTTTTGATTAACAGGATACCCTTCAATAACATAACCAATTTTATTTAAATAATCTAACAGGGAGTCTATAGAGAATTTTTCTACCTTACCATTTACCAGATCACTTACCCTTGGCTGTTTAATGTCAAGAATAACTTCAACTTCTCTTTGTTTCAATTTCTTTTGGTTAATTAGTCTAGCAATAGTTTTTGACAGCTTATTTTTAATCTCATCAAAATTTACTTCAACACTGCTAGAAGTAATTTGTTCTTTCATTTTAATCTCCTTGTTAATATTTCACGTATTATATATCTGATAGTATAATCTGTCAACAACAATATTTTAAAACGAAAATATAAATGTAATAAAAATCATATATTTAGGACTAATGTCTCATATTGAGAAAGATATAATGTCAAGAATCAAAATACAACGATGTGACCTATATTTCATTTTGATAAAAATATTAAAATCTGCTTGCATTTAAAAAAACATAGAGCTATAATGACAGTCCCCCAAATAATAATAATTATAAAATCCACTGCACTAGTCCTGTAAGTTATCCCCCCCAAATCGACTTACAGGATTTTTTTTGTCTGTAAGAAAAGTATGTTTGAAAGATAATAACAATAAAAAAGAGCCTCTCGGCTCCTTTTATACTTTAGGTTTATTTTTCTTTGGTAAAACAGATAACTCCTGTACCAATTCTTTATTGTTAACCATAAATTCATCTCTTAAATCAATAATGCTACGCTTCCTTTGCTCTGATGGCAATACTTTGATGTAATTCAAAAATTCAACTGCTAATTTTTTATCAACATCATTAATTAAGAAGTGATTATTAACTAAATTAACAGTATCAAATTTATCACCTTTAAGTTCAGAACGTTCCATCTTCTCAACAAAGCCACGCATAGTTTTCCAGAAGCTGTAATATGGAAGTTTAATCTTAATCATATTCAATGCATCATCTTCACACACAAAACCTTCAAATTGTCTCTTAGTAGTGAAAGCACTTTCATTAGAAACTGAATTAAAGAATTTTTCAAAATTTTCTGGAGATTCAAAATGAGCAAATCTTTTTTTCACTTTAAGATCTTTAAATCCTTCTGCAAACTTTGTTAATTCTTCATAATTCAATTGTGAGAACTTGAATTCTCTCTTAACAATACCAATCAATACCAAGTGTGGTGTATCATATTTCACAATATGAGGATCATTTACTGGATCATTCACTTCAAACAGATAATTAACATTATGCTTGTTAGCAAAAATCTTCATATGTTCTAATTCAGATTTAGTAAACTGAGCTTTGGCAATATCTTTCAAATAAGTAGAAAATTCTCCACCAATATCTGATTTAGAAGCAAAGATGAGGCTATCATTCTTTGAATCATAACCAACAATACCTAAGAAACCATTCTCTTTTTCATAAAGATTGATTTTTCCTTTAAAATTACTTTTTACAACTTCCATTTTCGCAGAAGGAATTCCTCGTTCATTAACATTAAAGAACTTTTCAAAACCACGAGCTACAATTTCACCTGACTCAGTATTAATAAACAAACCACGAGCATGAATTAAAAGCTCATTTTCAAAACGTTTATCAAAAAAAGCTTCTTTCTTGAAATTGAAAGCTGAAATATGTGGTAAGTCTTCAAATGTTTTTTCACGAATAAGTTCATTTGCTCTCAAATCTTTAACAATCTCAAGATTTTCTTTACTGTAGTTTACTTTATTTTCTAAAAAATCACTCAAATTGTTAACATCTGCTTTTGTTATAAACATATTTTTTTCTTTTTCAATCTTCTCAACAGCAGTTTTATTAAATACTTTATTAGTAATATAAATACCATTAAAACCGTTTTTATCCAATCTAAGAATTGGCAAGCTACCACCATATTCAACATCAGCCTCAAGAGCAAAGCTTTTTGGGTGAGTCTCAAAACCATGTTTATATTGGTTTCTATGGCCATGAACTTGATACCAGTTATTATCTTGGTTTAGTTCATTAAATGTTTTATCAACATCATAACTGTAAGAACCATAACCTCTCATATATTCAATAGTAGTCAAAAGTCTTGGATGTTTAGGTACATTAGCAAGACCAGCATGAGTTGCCATAATATTTTTATCTCTATAATGAATAAAGCTGTAAAGATGAAGCTTATTATAAAGCTCACGCATATCTTCTTTATTAATACCAGCTTTTAACAACTGTGGTAATGTATTATAAGTAAATTCACTTGGTGGAGTCAAAATATCATTACTGTAGTTATACAAGTGTAATTCATGGTTCCCAGCTAAAAAAACAAAGTTCTCATAATCAATATATTTCTGAACGAAACGGAAACATTTATCATTCTGAATACCACGATCAAGATAGTCGCCAACTAAAATATAGACTTCATCCTTGCTATAAGTGTTTTGTTCAAAGAACTGTTTCAATGGATAGAATGAACCTTGAAGATCACCAATCCAGTTAATTTTCTTATAATGACTAAGATCCAAAAGTAAAGATTCTGGAGTTGCTTTTACATAAGCAAGAGCTTGTTCTGGTGTAATAATTTTAGATGGATCATCAAATTTTGAATTAACAAACAAATCATAGTTACGATCAAGGGCTTCTTTAGGAAGTCTTTTATACGTTTCACGTTGTTCATTTCTTTTATAATAGAATTCTTTATCCATCAATGGGAAACGAACAATTCTGTAGTCATAATGATATTGTTTCATAATGTCTAAATAAGTATCAATTGATTTTTGATCTTGGTTTAAGTTATCAATGAAAATAGCTCCGCCATTACTCAACCTTACTTTAAATGCTTCAATAAATTTAGCAAAAACAAAATCCTCTCTATTATTAGAAAGAACAAGATTACCAAACATATCAGTAGCAGCACCAGCGTAGACATGACGAATCGCATCCAAAGACAATGTATGTGGGTCTAATTCGTTCTCATGAATAAATGTTGATTTACCTGTTCCTGGCATTGCTGAAAGAAAATACACAATTCTCATCTATTTTTATCCTGTAGTGTGTTTATATGCTTATTGTACCACATAAGTTCCAGATTTTGAAATATTTTTTTATTGACTTGCAAGGTATTTTTTGATAAAATTTCAAAAAAAAGGAGAGTATATGTCAAGTCAACCTTCATTGCAGTCATTCATTGAGAACTTACATAATATGGAGCATGCATTTGATGTTAGTTGCAAAGCTTTAAATTTTGAAGATTCAAAAGCATTTGGTCAATTTAATATGTTAATTGCAGAAGGCATGGAATATTCAGCAGCCAATGTGGTTGTTCAAAGATTATTTATTTATCATATTGAAAGAAGTTTGCTTGATCATGTAGAGAAAACTAAAAGAACTGCAAATGCTTCAACTTACTATAATCACATTAATGATTATTTAGATAACCGCTCTGGCCCTTATCGTGATTTGGTATTGTTTGAAATTGAATGCCTTATTAAAGACTCCAAGTTTTCTGTAGAATCAATTGAAAAAGAAGTTATTATTGAAACAACTTCAATTGGTCTTAATATCCTAAAAACAATTATGGTAAATGATTGGGGCATCAACTTCGATTTAAGAAAAATAAAACAATCAGATGTTGAAGATTATTTAATGAATTATATTGGCCTTGATCGTAAAATGGCCCTAAAATTCTGTTTAGCTACAATGTGCCGTGGCTTCGAACAAGGAGATGCAGATGTTTCAGCATTTATCCCTGAAAAATATATGGCTTGTTTTGATGATTTCTATAATTATGTATTAGATGAACATCTTGCAAATGACCAACGTTTAGTATTAGCATTCGCAATGGTTGTATTTATGTATATGTTCAGAATTTAATTATGGTTTAAGTGTTTTAGGTTTAGGACAAAGAGCTTTAAATTCAGATGCCACTTTATTATAGAGTGGCTTATATTTTTCATGCAAACTATCCCAATTATTTTGTGTAATAAGATAGCTTTTAGAAATATCATCATATAAATCATTAACTGATGTTGGATTAATTTTAGAATCCACTACAATTTGTTTTGCAAAATCTAATATTCTAAATGAATGCCATAGAGATTTAAGTGATGTTGAAACGTTGAAATCTTCATCTACTATTAATTTTTTCTTAGCTTTAACATAGCTGTTAGAACTTTTTTGAGAACAGCTTTCTCTTAATTTTTCTTTGTTTAAGACAAATGAATCAAATTCTTTTTGTATCTCAGGAGAAACAAAGGCTGTTTCATGCTTGATATATAAACATTCTAAAACAGAAATTTCATGTTCTTTCAGTCTTTGAATGAATTCATCTTTACTGTAGTTACTAATTTCAAACTGGATACCATTTTCTTCAAATGTTTCTTGGAAATAAGGTTTATCTGATACAACTATAAAATCAAAATCATCTGGTTTTTTATTGCCATATACTGCTGAACCATATGGGAAAATAGCTAATGCATTGTATTTATTTTTTAAAGTGTTTATCATGAAGTGCCTCGTTGTTATTATTATAATACCATAAAACGGAAATAAAAAAAGAGAGCCTTTCGACTCTCTTATCATTCCTTTGTACAACTTCCTTTATTGTTTTACAACTTCCGTTTACATAAATTAGAATATTATCCATCAAGCATCTAATTCTTCTTCCTTCCAGCGTAACAGTCCATTATTATTTGTAATCCTTCACAACATCATCCTGATAATTTGTTCCCGATTCCTTTATTGTTTTGCAGTCCATTACATCTTGCCAGCTTGTGTTAGAAATCATTTCTTACACTATTATTGTTCTTGTCCCTGCTGACAATTACATATTAACAGTATTTTTTTTGATGTCAATAAAAATTATAGCATTTCGCATGATTTTTTATTGGCGTCAATGCTGTAACGCCATATTTTTTATAATTTTGTTATCATTTTTTATATATTTTTTTAAAGTAAATATATGTTCTATAAGGTTTTTTTATAAAAAATAAAAATAATAACATTGAACCAAAAAAAATATTGTTTTTTGCACTGTTTTATCTCTTAAATCATGTTTTTTGCAAGATGGCCATTTACCATCAAACAGAAATATTGCTAAAAAGCTTGTAAGAGGAAGCTTACATCAATATTATTTTTCATATATCAAAATTCGTGCCAACTTTTTAGTTCGTAAAAAATAACAGACAAAGTGAACGCTAAATGCAGTTTTATCCAATGTGTTACAGTAATTTAACAGTCATAATAAAATAGTGACAAAAAAATGATAATTTTCATTATTATCTTCCTTTTCAAATAAATTATGATATTACTTTATAGATGATATAAAATAAATTGGAGAAAATATTATGAAATTTTTAGAAAAACTTAATCAATTATCAGAAGGGTTATTAGACCTTAAAGAAAAATTTGAAAAAATTGACAAAGATTCTTTAATGAAAGATGATCGTGAAGAACTTGAAAAAATAGAAGATTTGCTTAGATTCTACATCAATACAACCCTTGAATTAGCTATTGATCAAAACCAAGAAATTATTTTGGAAAATAAAGATATGGTAAAAAGAATAGTGAAAGATATAGAAAACTTCATAAAAGAAGTGAAAGAAAATATAAACGAAGATTTTGTAGGATAATCTTTTATTTATTTAGTTTTATAGTATAATAATTATATAACAACAGGAATAAAATTTATGTCAAAGATAATTGAAAACCAATATGGTCTTCTAATTACCTTGAGTGCAAAAATAATTTTTGACGCCAAGATAAAGGAAGATAAGTGGCTTGAGGTAACTAACTATGTCAAAGATTTTGTAGGTTCAAACGTCAAAAAAGAGACATATGCCTTAAAATTGATAAAAGAACAAATTACTGAAGTTGACCCAAACTGTATAAAAAATTTTAAAAATGATTTCACTTATAAACCAGAGTGTAAAAAATGTTATTTCAAATTGATTGATTGGATTGTCCAGATTAGTCTTAAAAGAAAACGATTAGCACGTTCGGTTAATAAAAAGACTGTGGCTAAGCATATAATTCTTGAAGAACTTATGGAAGCTAATAAGTATTTTGATAAAAAAATAGTAGATTCTATTTTGGTTGAGAAAATCATTGATGTAAGTTTACAAAGTTATATAAAATAATTGATTTAACACTAATAATAGTATAGAATAAAGCCTCCAATGGAGGTTTTTTATGCTTGCAAAAATGCTTGATGATTTCAAAAAATTCGAAAATGAACAAACATTAGAATATGAAAAGTCAAAAGAAATACAAAAAAATTATTCATTAATCTTAGAACAAGCAAAAGCTGAATTTGCTAAGATTGGTTTCTTCAAAAGACTCTTTGCAAGTGGAGATAAAAGAGATGAAATAAAAAATCTTTCTGACTTTATTACCAAAGAAAAAGAAAAAGCCAGACAAACCGTAACATCTATTGCTAACAGAAAGCTCAATTTATATGAGGAAACAGTAAATCAATTCATTAATGAAAATGAGTCATCTGTTAAAGAATTAAAAACTATTAATGATAGAATTAGTTACATTAGCAAAATTTATAATACATTTGCAAAAACTGTTAAAGCTGGGGATTTTGCCATCTCAGAAATTAAAGATGCAATATCAGCAGTAGATTCAGCACAGTCAACTGAGACACTTGATTTATTTACTAATAACAAAGCAATATCATTAATGTCAAGTATGAGTAATAGCAGTGCAAGAGATGAAAGTGCTTCGGCTGCTCATGCTGTTAAAAAATTCAAGAAAGAACTTGAATATACAAAAGTTGTAATTGGTGAAATGGAGTTAGACACATCATGGGGTACATTTGATTTTGTTGTTGATATGATGTCTGATGGTGGATTCTTAGATACTTTTGGCAGCTTTATGGCATTAAGTGCATTAAATGATGCAGAAGAGAATCTTAAAGAAGCTAAAAGAGAAGTATCAAAAGTATTAGATGGTGTCAAAAAAGAATTCTCTGAAATTACAAAACAAAAAGATCATGAAGATAATGTTAAGTCAGAATTCTTAAAAAATTACAGAATTAAAGCTAAAATGTATTTAAAAGAAAATGGAATTGATATCTAATCAATTCCATTCTATTCTATTTAAAATATTCCATTTCTAAAACATCTTTTATATTATTAGCATTGTGCCAAAAATAAATAATGTTACTAAGGCTTAAATCATTTGTGAATAATGATTGATACAAATCACCATCCAAATCAATAAATGTATAAGCGTCATGCAATGCTATTTCAAAGCTCTCCAATTTACTATCTCTGAAAACAATATCATTTAACTTTACATTATGTTTATCTTTGATAGATAATTTTTCAACATTATAGTTTGAAAAAGGAAGATACTTGTATGCAATCAGTGAATGCTTATCCATAACATAGTAGGCTTCATATGTTTTTAAATCTAAATCAGTAGTCAAATGAAAAAACTCTTTTGTAGGAATGTCTAAATCATAATAGTATTCAGATCTATAAGTAAACTGTAAATCATTCCTATATTCACTTTTCTTTTTAGTCATCAGTTCTAAAGTTGATTGCTCATTTTTCAAAATAATCTTAGAGTAAACATAAGCACTATCAGTACGACCATAATAGGGAGTAAACAAAGTAAGAAATAATATCTTATCTTCATATTGTAAATAATAACTTCCATGAAAAGGTACAAAACCATGAGTAGTCAAAGCTTCAAGATAATTGTGTACTGAAAAAATAACACACGTTCCGGGTTCCATTAAGTATGGAATAATATTAATATCTGGTGTATATTTTATTATCTTTGTTTTTGCTGGCTTAAATTTATCTTCTATCACTTAAATATGCTCCATACAAGGATTGACTATTATAACATAAAAAAAAATAATAATAAACACTAAAAAAGACAGACACATTTATTTCTAATAACATTTAATTATTAAAATATGTTCTTTATTGGAAAATGTTTTGTATTAACATATTGTTTTGACTTTATATAATTGATATAATTTTTAATATAACAAGAGGATAAATATCATGACATCCAGAAATAAAAATCTTGTAGAAAGAAAAACCAGAATAGATCTGATTGTAATATCTGTACTAGCACTAACTTTTGTAATTGGTATTGGTTACTGGGCTTACACAGATCAATCTAATAATAAATCTTTATCCAATACATTAGAGCAACAATTCAAATCTTTGCAAGATAAGAATAAATAAGTTGACATTTGATAAGGAAGCACTTATTATACAGAAGGCTTCCTTTAACCAGTAATGGATCTCATAAGCCTGCCGCTTCCAAATTGGCGAACAAAGGATTTGTAACACCTAAAAACATTGACTAATTGCCTGAAAGCAATGGAAGCACTTGATGGATATCAATTAGGAGATCATCATGTACTACGAAATAAACAAAAAGAACATCAAACAATCTGCAAAAAATCTTTCTGAACAACTCCAAAAAGATGGATATTTAGTGCCTAAAAATAAAGTATTGGAACTATTGTCAAAAGTATTCTTCTATAAAAATTGGAATACACTTGAAGGAATTGCTGCCAGTCCTGAAAAAGTCGATTCTATAAAAAAAGTAAAACGATATCTAATAGAAATAGAAACAAATTGTCCAAAAGATAAAATGTTTAAACTATTAGAAACAGCTTTTAAAAATGGCAACTGTCAATTCAATGTTGAAGATTATCAATCCAATGAGAAAGTGCATTTACTGACATTAGATCTTACAAAAAACAATGATAACGTCATTACTGCTATATTCATGCTGAAAAAAGAAATGAAAAAAAATGGATATAAAGTAGAACGAGCAGAAATGGCAAGAATTTTTATGGAAAAAGAAGATATGTCAGCACTTTTCAAAGATTAACGAATAAGAGGTTGTTCCAGACAAAAAAAGAGCCTTTGAAAAGGCTCTTAATAATTGATGTAATTAAATCAGTTCATACTGTTTCAATTCTTGTTTTATATAGCAATATAGTATAGGTGCAGCTATTAGACCAATAACACCAAAGACTGATTCCATCAATAACATTGCTATCAATAATTCAAATGCTTTAGCCTCTATTCTGCTGCCAATAATCTTAGCATTCAAGAAATATTCAAATTTGTGAATGAATATCAAATAACCTAATGCACTTAATCCAACGTATGGTGACACTGACAATCCAATTACCAGAACAATAACGTTAACTATTATATTACCAATAATAGGAATAAGACCAATAACGAATGTTAATGTCACAATGGTTTTAGCAAATGGGAAGTCAACACCAAATAATGGCATAGCAACAAATAGGAATATACTGGTCATAACAGCATTAAATCCAGCAATACCAGCTTGTGCTACCATAACATGTTTAAATGACATTACTAAATTGTTAGTTTTTTCTCTTATAGATAAAAGAAGTGGTTTTTCTGTTTTCAAGAAATCACTTGCGGCTATCATAATACCAATAATCATGCCTAAAATCATAGTAATAAGGGTATGAGTAGCCCCACGACTAAAATCTCTCAACAATGCAATATTTTCATGAGTGAACTCAATCAAGTTCTGTTTCAACTTTTGAATATCTTGTGGGAAAAATTCTGATATATTTGGTGGCAAATCTTTTATTGTTTTATCCAACACAGCAGTTGTTTCATTCACAATAGTTTCTGGATTGCTAACAGTTTTGTAAAGCCAAGATATGGAATACATTGATAGTAAAGTCAGAACACCAATAATAAGTAATGAAATAAATATGGTGGCTATAAATCGTGATTTGTTACCTAAATTCAAATAATTCGATATGAATGTTTCAGCCCCTCTCATCATCAAGAATGTAATCATACCAGCTATCAAGGCAGGTAATAATCCAATTTTCATAACGAATATAAAAGAAACAAGAACAGTACATATAACAAATATGTCTATCTTTTGTCTTAATTGCATTTTTATAAATCTCCTGTTTTAATTAATTATAAATTTTTGCTGATAAAAAATCAATTAGATATTTAAAAAAATTGACTTAACATTGTCTTAAAGTATTATGATGATAGGAGAGAAGGATTTCGATATGAGAGAAGATATAAGATTAATAAACTATCAAATAGAAGTACATACAGTAAATCGCGTATATATAACCAGTGTCTATGAAAAAAAAGGGTTCATAAAAAGATTTAACGACATGGATTATGATAGATACTTCTGGTATATGTTTGATATAAAAAAGAAAATACTTAGCCAAGAAAAAGAAGTACCTATATTTGTAGCCAATAAAGAAATATTTATAAATCCAAAACACATTGAGTTTATGGAAGTATACAAGAACGTCAATGAAAACAAAACGGCTAAAGAAGGTGTGTATTTATTAGATGATTTCCCATACAAAACCTTCTATCAATCTGAAAAAGGTTACTTATCAAGACTTTTAGATATTGATTGATTTTAAAAATAGTGTAATATTAAGCTAATTTAGGAGAAATCAATATGCCAGAATTACCAGAAGTTCAATGCGTTGTTAATTCATTAGCCAGCGTAAAAGGCAAAAAAGTAAAAAATGTAAACATATTCAATCATAAACTCAGAGAACCTGTTCAAGAAAATCTAAGTCTACTCTTAAAAGATAAAACTATTGTAGATGTAATTAGAAGAGGTAAGTTTATTATTTTCAAATTAGACAATGGAGATATTGTTTCACATTTGGGAATGACAGGAAAGTTTTTAATCCATTCTGATGTAAACGAAGAAAAACATGCTAGAGTTCAAATAGAGTTTACTGATGGTACTGATCTAATTTATTCTGATATAAGAAAATTTGGATTCTTAACATATGAAAAAACTGCAATTGCTAATAAATACATTAAAAATTTAGGTGTAGAGCCATTAACTGAAAATTTCACTGGTGATTTTCTTTACAACATTACTCGTAGTTTAAAAAAGAATGTAAAGCAATTCTTATTGGATCAATCATATATTGTTGGTTTAGGTAATATTTATGTGATAGAACTCATGTATATATGCAAAATTAATCCAATGAATACAGTTAATCAGTTAACTCGTGGAGAATGTGAACAGTTAGTTGATGAAATTAAGATAATTTTAGAGAAATCCATTAAAGCAGGCGGATCTTCAATATCAGATTACAGAGATGCATTTGATAAAGAAGGTAGCTTCCAAGATAATTTCTTCGTTTATGGAAAAGACACTGACCCACTTGGTCATAAGGTTGAACGTATTAAGCAAAATGGTCGTGGTACATACTACTGTCCTATCTGTCAAAAATAGATAAATTTATGGTTTATTATTTTGTATTATTTTGATATAATGCATATCTATCAAGAGACTATTAAATGAACAAATCATTATTTGAAAACTTAACAGAACAAAAAAATATGAAAACCCTTATTGAAGATAAGGGTTTTACTTTTGTTGATAAATTAGAAAATAACTATGATGTTGTATATTCATATGAAAAGACACAGTTTCCATTTTCAGATGGGATCTACGAATATGCCTATATCAAATTTCCATCTGCTATAGAAGCTTTTGAATTTGTTTTTGAAAATTATACCAAATCACAAATTAATATTATTGTATCTTCCTTGAGATATTTGAATAAAATTTTTTCAATTAAAGTTACAAAAGATGTTGACGAAAATAATTTTGTATTAAAAGTACGCCAGAATTCTGGGGGAGTACACATTGATCTGGGATATTTCACAATTCAGACATATATTCAAAATAAGTATTCAATATTTTTTGGTGAATATAATGTAAATAAAAGAACTCTATTGAAAGAATTAGCATACGAAAAAATCTATGAGACTATTCTTTTTGAGTATAAAAAGAAATTAAATGAAATCTTTAAAGAGCCTTCACTAAATGATTATAGCTCTAAACATTTTAAAGCTTTAGAAAATGTTATGACTTCACATGATCTTTTCGCATTGAGAACTGAAAGAATTTTTAAAAAAGAAAGAGATTATATTTTTGCAAGAAAATTATTCAATTTTAAAAATATTGAAGTCGTCGAAACAATTTCAATGTCTTATCAATTGAAATCTAAAGTCAATCATGAAAATATACTTTATGTGGCTGGTGATGAAAGAATAAAAAAGAATGTCGCTAATACAGTAAAACATGGAAGTACAATGGTTGGGTTCAAACCAAGAAACATTGATTATTTAGATGCACTTTTAGATGGTAATATGACTAAAGAGAACATTGAAATCATCAAGAAGTCTCTCAAGTTAATTATTACAATAGAAAAAGCTTTTGGGCAATACAAAGATGATGCGATTGTCTTTGAACGTTACAATAATGATAAAGTTGCAATGCATAACTTATCAACATTTGATAAAATAGTTTCTATACATTATGGAAGATCAAATATTTTATTTGGAACTAAAATTAGTGCAAATATGTATGGATTTGATTATAGCTCAAAAGAGTCATTGAGTTATTCAGAAATCTATGAATCAATAAAGAAAGGTGCGGATAATGAAATTGCTAAATTTTTAGATATACCAGTTGAAAACGTTACCGAAAATGAGTATCATTTAGTAGAAATGATGCATTATTAAATCAATTGACTTTATTATTGAAAATTGATAAAATGTAAAAATACAAACAGAGGAATGAAACTATGTTCACTATAATTCGATTATCACTCCTACTCTTAAGCTCACTATTACTTAGCTTGGGCTAGTATATCTATTTGTCTGCATTTTGGACGGGTAGATGTCCAGATGCAGAGTTGATCGAATTAACTTCATTCTACAACTATCGCGTCTGGACCCCAAAAGGGTCTTTTTTTATGGGCGATAGCCTAGGATAGACTACGACTTTAAATAATGCAAGTTATTGATTTTAAAGGAAAATATTTAAAAATAATTTAAAAAAGTAGTTGACAAAATGTTTTTCACTTGGTAATATGTACAACATGAAGAGTTAAGAAACAAATTAAAAAGATAGAATCAATAAAGCGGTAAATCAAAAGTTTTAAGTTATAATGTGTCAAAAGCACAAATTGATTTTATCATATGCGGATGTGGCGAAATTTGGTAAACGCGACCGTCTCAAAAACGGTTCTTTATAAGATTGTGAGTTCGAGTCTCACCATCCGCACCAAATAAAAAATGGGTTGCTCTGGTCACTGACTGGAACCTTTAAAACATACTAACTATGAATACTAGTATTATTAAAGGCAAACCCCTGACAAAAGTGATGAAATGGTAGCCATGACACCGAGCGAAGGTGTGCCCAATAAGGCGTGAGGGTTCAAGTCCCTTCTTTTGTCAAGTTTAAGAATGCGTTAGTGGTGGAATGGTATACACGTTGGTCTAAGAAGCCAATGCCGCAAGGATTGAGAGTTCAAGTCTCTCCTAACGCACCAAATTAAGATATGCCCTGATGTTGGAATAGGTAGACATAACGGTCTAAGAAGCCGTGGCCGAAAGGCATGCGAGTTCGAGTCTCGCTTAGGGCACCAAATATAAAAGCCTCTCTGGCGGAATTGGTAGACGCGGCGGATTCAAAATCCGCTTCCGAAAGGAGTGTGGGTTCGAGTCCCACGGGAGGCACCAAATTGTTACAAATTATGCCCAAATGGTGAAATTGGTAGTACACAGGAGACTTAAAATCTCCCGGCGAAAGTCGTGTCGGTTCGAGTCCGACTTTGGGCACCAGATTATTACAAACAGCCCGTAGTTACTAGGGTGTTGATAGGAGCTAAAGAAATGCTGCTTGATAAGTGTTTAAATGTACACCTCTTGCGGGAGAAAGGTCAAGGTGCGGGCGTTGATTATCAACTTGTAATAAAAATATGCGGAAGTGACGAAATGGTAGACGTGCTGGTCTTAGAAGCCAGTGTCGAAAGACGTGTGGGTTCGAGTCCCACCTTCCGCACCAGATTGCTTAAATGATGGAATGGTAGACATAGGGTGATAGCCCTGTCATTTACAGGTTCGAATCCTGTTATTAGCAGAAATGTTAATATGGCGGAACGGTAGACGCGATGGACATTGAGTCCATGACTTGTAGGTTCGAGTCCTACTTTAAGCAACATATTATGCGTTAGTGGTGGAATGGTATACACGCTGGTCTAAGAAGCCAGTGCCGAAAGGATTGTGAGTTCGACTCTCACCTAACGCACCAGATTAAAAAAAATGTGTTTATCCCCGGATGGTGGAATTGGTAGACACAGGAGACTTAAAATCTCCCGGCGAAAGCCGTGTCGGTTCGAGTCCGACTCCGGGGACCAGTTTTAAAAATTCAATATCGAAGGTTCGAATCCTTCTCTCGTGTAATAACGGGGTGGTGAAGTGGTAGACACGTTTGCTGAAATGCATTCTAAAATATTGGATTACTTTTTTAAGCCCGAGTGGTGAAATGGTAGACGCGGGGGACTTAAAATCCCTTTCCTTAATCGGAGTGCCGGTTCGAGTCCGGCTTCGGGCACCAAATGTATACTAAAATTTGTTGACTTATTTTAATATTTGATTTAAAATATCGGCAAATTGAGGTAAATAAAATGAATAAAAAATCTAAAGGACAAGTAGTTTTTGTCAATCTGTATGATAACCGTTATTGGAATGTATTTCTTGATGGTGAATTATTTCATGAAATACATAAGGAAGACTTCACAACATATGTCTTCAGAGAATCAAACAGAAAAGCATTGGCTAAAGCATCATCACTTGATGAAAAAGATCTTCGTTATTCTTATATAGATCTTGAAAATGGCATTAATGAAGATGAATACAATTCAAATGATTATCAAGAATTTCAAGTAGTTTTAAGTGCTTGCAATTTCTATAATATTGATTATGTATTTAAAGATGTAAACTACGAATACATTGAAACTAAATACTAATAATTGGTAGAATGTAGTAATAAATTAATGCGGAAGTGATGGAATGGTAGACATAGCAGTCTCAGAAGCTGCTGCTGTAATGGCGTGAGAGTTCAAGTCTCTTCTTCCGTACCAAAAAAACAAAGATCCAACGGAAACGTTGGATTTTTTTTGATTACAATTTCATTAAGTCTATAATAAAAGTACCCGAAGGTACTTTTTATTATTTATTAATATGATTTTGGAAATCAATATTAAATGCAAAACCTAAATTTAACATTTCATGATGTATTTTATCATGACTCCAGTTAGTTTCAAAAAAATAACTATTACCATGAACATTATAAATATTCCATTCTTTTGGGAAGAACGTTCCTAATATATCACAATCTTGATCATATTCACACTTATAATGCTCCCAAATTTTTACAGGAGTGGTCAATATAACCGTCCCACCCTCAACTTTATCTCTCTTAAATATAGCAAATAAAAAATCAGACGAATTTGTATAGCTAGATTGATCAAAGTAATCAAAGTTATTGGTTGATGAATATTCAGTGTGCTCAGTAGAAGGTTCTTTGAGTTCAACATCACGATGAATGAATTCATCAAATTTTTTGTCATATATAAAGCCTTGTTTAATCATAATACTGTGAATTTCTTCATTTGAAAGATCTGTTTCCATCATCCATGTTCCACATTCATTTACATCGTCAATAATCCATTCTTTTGGGACGAATTTAGCTGGTGTGTAATCTGGTTGATCATACATGCAATTTTGCATATTCCAATACTTAATTGGAGTGATCAAAATAGTTTTAAATCCACGCATACCATAATCTTCTTCGCCTCGCCAAACAGTAAATACATAATCTGCTGCAGTTTTTAATTTTTTTTGTTTGCTTTCTTTTTCTGGTGGCTCATCTTTGTTGATATAATCGTCAAATTCTTGATCAAAAGTGAACCCAATTTTTATTAACTCTTTTTTAATTTTCGCATTGGTTAATTCTGTTTCGAATACCCATGTACCAGATTCATTCACATCTTCAATTAGCCAATCTTTTGGGAAAAATTCTGCTGGTGTTTCATCAGGAGTACATGACTGTGCTTTGTGCTCTTTCCAGTGGCTTAATTTATTAATATAGATTACTGTTTCATCTTCACTTTGAATATCATAATCAAATCCTCGCCAAATAGAGAATACATAATCAGAAGCTTTCAATCCATTAGAGGCTACCTTTTCAAAACCATCTTTGAAAGCATTACGATCTTCTTGAGTTACATGATAATTAAGAGGGTTTGCATTTTTTCTTTCTAAAGATTCATTTTCTTGAACCAGAGATAATACACCATCGTTTTCTACAATACCAACCATCTTATCGCCATTATATTGAAATACTCTCACATCTTGGTTTGCAGAGTTTTTGTATTTTGTTACACGTTTCCAACCACTTGCTTTAGTATCAGGAAAAAGCTTAATTAAATAGTTCTTACAATCTGCTGTACTCATTTATTATCCTCCAATAAGGTTATATATTGTACAATAAAATAGACAAATTATCAACTTATTTTTATATATTGCATTTCTCAAAAATATAACCTAACGATAAAGTAGAGTAAATACCAGATGAATCTTGGTTATTAGCGTCTTTAATAGATTTAATGATTTCATTTTTGACGTTACTTGGACATTTTTTCAGATTACTTTGCATTATAGATCCCCATTCATATGTATTTTTAGAACTGATACTTACATTGTCAAAACAAAAATATCAATTTTTCTGTACTTTTTCCTAAATTATTTATAGGAAGAAAAATAAAACACTATAATAACATTTATCGATAAAAATAGCAATTATTTTTAAGTATATATGTATTTTGCTTAAAAATTAAGTTTTTTATATTGCTTTCTATTGACTTTATTATTTTTAGATCTACTCTATTTTTAACTTATTAAAATGGAGTTTCTTATGAACGAAAAGGTAATAGAGGTGACTATCACTTCAAAAGATGTTCACATGAACAATGATCACAAAATAGATTCAACAATGACTATCACTCAACAAGACAAACAATCTACTACACCTGTCTTTAGCCCAAATGGTTCTTATTTTCACCTAATAAGAACAGAAACAAAAACTAAATATCAAGATACATCTTATTATGATAACTACACTGTAACCAAAATTGAGGCTATTGATAAAGATGACAAAAAATATACTCTAAGAATCCTGAGAGAAGACTTTTTACCTATGGTTGGTGATACGTTGAAAGTCTGCATCAATGAACACAATATTATTATTGGTTACATACCTTATACAAATGCAGCACCCATTTCAATGATTAAACAACATAAATTTGATTCACTTGATTTTTATAGATGGTCGTTTATTATCCATGCGTTTCCAATTACGGCTCCATTTTATGCATTAGCTGGATTAAAGCCCGTTAAAAGATTCTCTGACGGAGCATATAAAAATAGTTACTTCTTTGCTTTATTTGCCTTATTGATTGTCGCAATACAAGTCTATTCTTCATATAACCTATATCAATATGGTGGTGATGCGTTCTTAAAATCTATTATCGGATACGTTATATCAGGCGTTATCTATATCTCAGCCATGCTGTTGTTTGATGTCCGAGAATTTGCGAGTAAATCATTATACATATCAAAGATAAAACAAATGTTGAAATAAATAAGGAGTTTTTATGTTTAAAATTTATAAATGCGAAGTGAGAGATAAGAAAAAACATCTTATCAAAGACGAAGAAACTAAATATGTTAGAGAATTAAATTCACATGAATCAAATAATTATTATCAAATTAAGAAAAAAGTAGGCGGTAAAGTTGCAGGTGACTATCATCTTTATTACTATGACTTAAAAGACATGGAAACAGGAAAGCTTTTCTCTATGAAAACAGAACATGATATAGAAATTGATGATAAACCTTTGTATGTAGGTGCGGAGGTTGATGATATTGTTGCTTTCTCTAAAAATAAAATGACCAATGATGGTAATAACTACACTATGATCGAAACAAAATCATCTGGATTTAAACTCTCTGATATTTTTTATGGAATTGTGTTATTTGTTCTCTTGTTAGTGCCTTTAATATCGGTTGGTATCAACTGGTACTTCATTAAAAGTGGAACTGACTTAATAAAGACAGATTACAAAGAATATCCAGCACTCATTATAAAAGGTATTTTATCTTGTATTGCTGCTTATCAAGTTTACATTTATGTGATTGCTATGATATCTGGTTCGCATAATTTCTTTAACTTCATACAAGCTAAAACGTTCTCAACAGGAATGTTGTCAATTCTTGTGATATTATTAAGCGTCGGCTATTTCAAATTAACCAGACAAAAAAATCTAGAACAATTTAAAACGTTAAAATAAAAAAAGAGCTTAAGCTCTTTTTTTTATAATGAAAATCATTTTGTTCTGCAAATAACTTTTTATATTTCCATTCTCATAATTTTTATCTTTTTCACCATGCCTTTAGAAAATGGGAACCCCTAGATTCATCAGGTGAGTATCAGATTGGGAATATTTTTCAATAGTCTGACATCCACTTGAAATTAAAATAGGTAATATGAGTATTAATTTTTTCATCAAACAATAAATAGTTAATTAAAATAATTTTACACTTTTAACATCATTAATCAATATACAGTCATAGACAATAGATCTAGAGATTGCATAAATGACTCATTGCTCATTTTTACATTCATATCAACAGACTGACATAATCCATGATTTAATCTTGTAACAACTAAATATTTTAAAATAAAATCAATATCAGAACGTTCAAACTTCCTACATTTAAACATTTCTTCTCTTGAATATATTGCTTTATATTCTTTAAAATAATGTCTATCAACAATATAATTAGTATTGCTTTCAATATCAAAGAATATAACAGTATCTCCAATATGAAATGTGTTGACGTAAGTCATTGTCAAATCATCTTTAATAAAAGCATGAATCAATTGTTTAAAATCAAAATTCATAAATTCATCACTTCCATTTTTAATTAAAGCTGATGAATAGCTATTCACATATTCTGGAGAAACATGAAACAAACTATTAAATTTGTCATCATTTGAATAAGAATAAAATGCTTTACTCATAGAAATATCTTGGAATGGTTTAAAATATTCCTTAAAAATAATATTAGAATTAAAAGCTTCAATGATTTCCCCAAGATAAGCATTATCAAACTTAGTCAGAGAACTAATATCAAATAGTTTAAACACAATGGATTCATCTAAGTTTGAAATAATTCGATAAATGAAATGACGCATTTCATACATAGCAAATCTAATGTACCCATCAGGATCAGATGAAATATTTTCAATTGAAAACTCATATCGTGTATTATTGGTTTTTTGAATTTCAACTATCAATGAACATTCTGGTAGCTTACTCAAAATATAGGAAACCATATTTTTAACTTGATACGCAGTAATCTGCTCGAAACCAGTTTCCCGATTCAATGTGATTGTTGAAATATCTTTTGTCATTTGTAAGCCTCTATATTTTTGATGTGTAATTATACCATTAATCTCCCTTAAAAGCAATATATCAAAAAAAATGTAAAATTTTATATAATTATGAATACAAATATTTTTTTTTATGATATAATGATTAAGTTGAACAATGATTAAGACAATGGCATATAATAACAATAAACCTAAAATAAGAGCATACATGGCTGGTCCTGATGTATTCTTTCCAAACGCAATTGAAAATGCTGCAGTAGTAAGAGAATTATGTGAAAAATATGATATTGAAGCATTAATTCCTCTTGATAATGAAGTACAACACACTAATGATAAAGTACAGATCTCTACAGATATTTTTGAAAAGAACGTCAGATTGCTTGAGAGTGCTGATATTGTAATAGCAAACTTATCACCATTTAGAGGCCCATCTGCTGATGTCGGAACTGTTTGGGAAATAGGATTTGGTTATGCTCAGAAAAAACCAATCTTTGCATTTACAAATGATACTAGAGAATATAAACATAGAGTAACTGCTGATGGTATGGCAATTGAAGATTTTGGAAACATTGATAATACAATGATAGATAAAAGTATAGTTAAAATATTTGACTCATTAGAAAATACCTTAAAGTCAGAAGCATTAAGTAAAACTTTATTTTTATTGCAAAGACAAAAGATGGATGAATTTGTAGAAAAAGAAATTTTAACACCTAATGTACCTAAAAATCGTGCAAAGGTTAAAATGTAATATTGCTATTGTATAATTCTTTGTTAAAATGGAGGTTTCAAGGGGAAACTTCCATGACTATCAATAGATCATATACAGTAAAAGAAATTTGTGAAAAACCGTTTAATGAAGAAAACATATCTGAATTCAAGAAAAAAATAAAAGATTTCAGATATAAGCAAGATAAGTTGGGTGTACAATTATTATTCAGCTTTCCAATCATACTAATAGCGTCAATTTATTTATTCTATAAGATTATGGGTGAAAGCCTTGCAAACCACAATAGTGGAGATCAATTTGTAATTTGGGCTGGTGCTGGTATTGCTATAACTGCAGCAATAGCTGCTGTCTTATTATCTATATATTTTTTAAGAATATATTTCAAACTACCACTTAAAATAATATTAGACAGAAATCAAAGAAGTGAACATTTAATGGATATCACATCTGAATCATTTGAAATTGCTAATGACTTTAACGTAGGTATGGTAAACAATAAGCTTGCCCAAGATATGTATGCAAAAATACAGCAACAAAACAGAAAGGTTTATGTTTTTGAATACCAAATTATGCTCTATTTAAATGAAAAGATGCAAAAATTATAAAAGACACTTAGGTGTCTTTTTTTATACATCCATCATATCTAAAATTTCCATATATTTCTTGTGAGATGAAGCAATTTCTTCTATAGAGTAATCATATAATCTCAAATCATTGAATTTCCTTTTTAACACCCTTGAGATAAGTCTAAGATCACTACTATCAAGAACAACATCAGGTATACTGGTATATGCTTTAATTAAATCATATTCTCTATTTTTACATATAAAGTTAAAATCAATCCGGTAAACATTAGGTTTAAGTTTAAAATTAAGTTTAAGAAAACTTGAATGTAACTTTGCTGAAAGATTATTATCAGAATCTACAATTAACATTCTTTCAGAAGATTGTATTACACCAGCATTTTCAAAACTAAAATTGAGCAGTTTAGTATTGATAGATAAATCGGTATCAAATAAATCTGAATGCAATTTTAATGAAAAAAAAGATTCAGAACCATAAGTTCCATGACCTTCAAGAAAACAAGAATATGATTTTTCAGTAATGCCCATACTTTTAAAGACAGGCATAGAAAATTGTAAGCTATTATCATCTTTGTCTAATACACATCTAAAAACAGCAATATTAAAAATATTTAAATTGAGTAGTAGATCATTTTTAAAATAACCTGATTGATAAATCTTACTGCAAATATCTTTTAATGCTAATTCATCTTGTTCTAAAGGATTGAGTGAAGAATGCATATAAATTAACTCCAAAGAAAGCATTATTATACTACAACTACAAAATTCTATCAATTAATTTTTTCTATTGATGATATTTACATTTAAAATTGATAATGAATTGATTTTATAAGGGCATAAGGTATAATTTAACTATTAATTTTTGATAGGAGATATTGATGGAACATAGACAATTGATAGTTTTAGGATCTGGGCCTGCTGGTTATACGGCTGCTATATATGCTGCAAGAGCTAACCTTAAACCACTTATTATCACTGGATTACAAGTTGGTGGTCAATTGACAACAACAACTGAGGTTGAAAACTGGCCGGGTGGTCATCATACATTACAAGGTAACGAACTTGTTGAAAATATGAAAGACCATGCAGAAAGAATGGGTGCTGAAATAAAATACGACTATATAAATAGAGTTGATTTAAACCAAAGACCGTTTGTTCTTTATGGTGACAACGGAACCTTTACATGTGATGCATTAATTATTTGTACTGGTGCCTATGCTAAATATCTTGGATTAGAAAGTGAAGAAAGATTTAAAGGTCAAGGTGTATCAGCCTGTGCTACTTGTGATGGTTTCTTCTATAAAGGTCAAGAGGTTGCTGTAATTGGTGGTGGTAATACTGCAGTTGAAGAAGCTCTTTATTTATCTAATATTGCTAAGAAAGTGACAATAATACATAGAAAAGAAGCGTTCAGAGCAGAAAAAATATTGCAAGATCGTTTATTTGCAAAAGTTCAAGAAGGTAAAATAGAAGTTATCTGGAACCATCAAGTTAAAGAAATTCATGGAGATGATTCAATGGGAGTAAACTCAGTTGAATTAATATCTAATGATGGACATATTCAAAGAATACCAGTAACTGGAGTATTCGTAGCTATTGGACATGCACCAAATACACAACTGTTTGATGGTCAATTAGACATGGAAAATGGTTATATAAAAACACAAGGTGGCAATAAAGGTAATTTAACTGCAACTAGTGTTGCTGGTGTATTTGCGGCTGGTGATGTCATGGATAGTATCTATAGACAAGCAATCACTTCATCAGGAACAGGTTGTATGGCTGCACTGGATGTTGAAAAATACTTATCACATTAAAAATAAAGCCTCCGATGAGGCTTTTTTAATAGGTTAAAATTTCTGAAAGTTCCACAAATTTATCAATATGTTCACTGTCCAAATACTCAGAAAAATCAACTCCTTCATAAGCAGGAACCTTCATTTTCTTTAATTTTAAAGATATTGTTTTATCAGTTTTATAATTATACATAAAACCCAAATCTCTCGATGTAGGTACAAATTTATGATAATCTTCTAATATACGCCTTACAATATCGTAAGAGTTACATCTTCCTTGACTAGTTGGAACCGTCATTACAACAATACCATCTGGATGATATGTATATGATGGATTTTCTGACTCTCTATAACTGTCTATAAATTTTATTGTTTGTAATGTAATTAAACTGTTTTTCAACGTAAAATTAATCTCTAAATCACCACTGATAACAGGATCAGGATAACGTTTTTTATCAATAAATAACTTTAATATTGTTATATAGTTATCCATAATGTTTAGTAATCTACTTTTTTCATTAAGCAGAAGATTTTGATCTATTTGATTTCTAATATAATCAAGTCTACCATTAATAATAAGTGTACATAAGAATGTAGAATTATCTTTTTCAATCACTTTCAAATGAATGTCATTATGGATTCCAAAACAAATATCATAATCAGATAAGGGTGTCTTTTCACTTAATGATGCCAAATAAAACTTGTCTTTCAAATTAAATTGAATATCAGTTTTATAAAAATTGAAAATTTTCAATAATTCTTGTAATAAAATATCTGAATTAATTTTATTCATTAATACTTTACCAAAGAGATGAAATCTAATGCTTCTTGAATATTATCTTCATAAAGATATTCATGAAAATTAACATTATTATCAAATTTGTCATTTAAAGAGTCCAACTTAGAAGAATGAATATTATTATCAATACGAGATAAAACTAATCCTTGTGTTGGAAGATTGATAGAAGAAGCAGTATAACAATCATCTATAAAGAATAAACCTTTATAAAAATAGTGAGTCCTGTGATTTATATAAGATTTAATAGATTTTATAAAGTTGCCAGAAATATATTCATATGTTTTGATGTGATCAAGACACCAATCATGATTAACTAAAGTAAATTGAACATCAATACTTCCAACTATATGTGCCCCTTTACTATAATTGTCATTATAATTATCTTCATCACCTTGTAGAATAATTTTATAATAATTTTCAATAGCTTTTAAATAATTTGATTTTTCCTCAAAATTAAGGATGTTTTCGAACTGTGCCAACATGTAATTGGCATCCCCTGAAATAGTAATTTGAAATTTTCGAAAAGCATTTTTAGTTTTCAAAACAGTAACTGTTACACTATTTTCTTTGTCAAAGTCTTTAATCATATTAATAACTGAACTATATTGAATATCTGATTTAGACATATAATAATTCTTTGTTTCATAATAATTTTTACGATGTTTTCTGGAATAAGCATTATGTCTCTTATCAATATATTTTTTAGACCATTTAAGATCTTTATGATCAATCATACTAAAATTCAACAAATCAATATTAAGAAAATTATTGAGCACATCTACATTTAATTTGTGATTTTTCATATTGCATCCTTATAAATTTGTTTTGCATTGTTGCTGAAATAACTTAAAGCTTCATTAGCATTTAATTCTATAAATTTTTTACCATAAAGAACTAACTCTTTTTTAAATTCATCATGAAACCAATTTCGATCTACTTCATTTTCAAAATAACGATAAGTTTCATCAACCCAAGGGATAGATGGTGATAAAAGAACATAGAAACCATCTTTTTGTTTATTGATAATATTATCAAAAAACTCTATTCCATCATTTCCAAAAAACTTTCGATACCAAATTTTAGATGAGATAGCATCAGTATCATGGAAACAGAAAATGTTACTTTCTTTTCGTACAGTATTTTGCAAGGCTAACTGACCACGAACAATGTTGTACATGTCATTAGGTGAAATATCGCTACCTTTTTCCGCAATATAATCAATTGCATATTCAGGGACGTTAATTGTTTTATATTCCTGAGCTAGTTTCTTTGCTAAAGTAGTTTTGCCAGTGGATTCACCACCAACAATAAAAATATCTTTAGTTAAATAATCATTAGTAACATTAGGAATGAATTTTTTTACATTGAGAAAATCTTCTTGATTTCCATCAAGATAAGCATCAATAGCATTACGAATAATAGTTGCAGAAATAGGATAAATGGTTCTTGCTTTATCAACCATGATATATTCACAACCAATGACTTCGCCTAATTTTTTAATATAATCCATAGATCCAATAATATAATCGGGTTTATAGCCTACGTTTCTGACAATATAGTCTCGCCAAGCCTCCCAAAAAACAGGAGATTCTTCTGGTTCCTGAAAAGTAACTTCATCAATGCCTTTAACGATAACATCAGGAAAACGTGCAGAAACAATATCTACACGATCTTTCAGATTCATTGTGTCTACATGCAAAGGAAGGTTATCGACAAGAACAGTAATTTCATCTACAAAATTTTTGGCAAATTCAATTAAATAAACATGCCCCTCATGAAGAGGCATAAACTTACCAATAACAACACCAGTAGTAGTCATAAAAATCTCCTATAATCACTGGATTATATAGGAATTTAAAAAATTAAACAACTTTATTTTCAAAATAAAATACATAATTTCTTATAATATCATCAATATTAAAATCATAAGGAATATAATTTTGAATATTGCTTACCACAAAATAATCAATATATGTCATTTCAAAAAGATTAACGCTTGGATATTTAAAGCCATTTAACATATTAAGCAAAATAGATAAATAGTTATTGTGATTGTTAAACCACTTTTCACTTTCTACCAAATCTTTATTAAAAGATAACACAATATCATTATAGTAAACTTTTTTATTTGCTGAAACATTATAGATATGATGGTATTCATTAGAATCAAAAGACACATCAGCAATTATCTTTGCGGCCCAATTTATAGGAGTGAAATCAAAAGATAAACCAATGGAATCCGTTGGAAGAGTTGATGATTTCAAAGACTCATCAATGAATTGATATAAAAAGGAATTTTTATCATCTGAACTCAATTGTTCTGGAAGTAATAATCCTAATCTAAACTGCTGTATATGATTATGTTTATTATAATAACTCATCATATAGTCACTTAACCATTTTGTTTGAGCATATCCATTATACAACTCTTCACTATCAATCATCAAAGTATCTTCATCAATAATTGAATTATTAAGATGACTACCAGAGACATGAACAGATAAAGTAGACGAATAATAAATTTTTTTAAGTATTCCATCAAAAGAGAATTGAATTATATTTGCTGATGACTTTACATTATCATTAAATAACTGATCAAAAGTTCCTATATTATTAACATTAGCTGCATTATGATAGATATGAGATACATTGTCTTTTATCATCTCATAATCTTTCTTGGAAAGCCCAATAAGATCATCTGAAAGACTTGTTATAGGTAATATTACTATATTGTCTTGAAGTGTATTTTTTTTCATAAACTTAGAAATAGCATCTTCATAACTAACAGCACGAATTAAACAATATATTGTTTTATAAGCGTCTTTAATTTGATGTAATATTGCACTACCAAGATGGCCAGTAACACCTGTCATTAAAGCTACATTTGTATCATGAAAATCAAGGTCTTGTGAAATTTTAATCAGACTCCAATCAATTGAGTTTACCAATTCATATTTAGTAATTGGTTTCACATGAACATAACTTATAATATCTTCAATAGTGTTTTTATCCATTAAATAATCAAATGAAATATTCATGCCAATATTTTGAAGTTCTTTTTGTAACAAGATGAACTTCATTGAGTCTGCCCCATTATCTCTAAATGAAATATCTTCTACTATCTCATGTCCTAATATAGAAGTAAAAATAGATGAAATTAACTTGAATAAATTATCATTGGTTAAATGTTTACTGTCATTTTTCCCATTAGCTGTTTTTGGAATGGATGTATGTAGAAAATAATGTGGGATCATATATTGTGGTAACATTTTAGAAATGAAATTTACAATATCTTTTTTATCAACATCACCTTCATAATAAGCATGTATTTTATTATCTTTATAAACGACAGAGACATTACTAACGGCTTCAATCGCATTGATAGCTTGTTCTATCTCTTCTAAACATATTAATTGACCATTATGTTTTATTTGTCTATCAATACGACCTATAAACTCAATACCCATATCGGTTTTAATAACTTTATCGCCTGTTTTATACCAAACAGAACCATTAATTTCAATGAATCGTTCTTGAGTCAATTTAGGATTAGTATAACCACGAGCTAATTGAACTCCAGAAATATAAAGTTCTCCCGCTATATTGCTAACTTCTAATTGATTTTCATCTAAAATAATATAGTGAACACCATCTAATGCTTGTCCAATTAATGGCCTTGACCAATTATTGTCACAAATAGAATAGCTTGTGCAAATGGTAGCCTCTGTTGGCCCATAAACATTAATGACTTTCATACATGCAGAATATTTTCTAACTGTTTCTGGATCTGCAACTTCACCACCAATAACAATTGATTTTAATGATGGCACATCAATTGGATTAATGAGTTTAATAAATGACGGAGGAATATCCACATAAGTAATTAAATAATCATTAATAAATTCTATAAAAGATGAAACTTCATATTTAACACGCTCATCAATAAAAAATGTAGATGCTGATAATAATGAACAGTAAATATCTGAAAGTGAAGCATCAAAATTCATTGAAAGAAACCAATAAATATTTGAATAGTCCAACTCAAATATTTCAATTTGCTGTGAAATAACATTATCTATACCTTTAAAGTTAACTTCAACACCTTTTGGAACACCTGTAGTACCAGAAGTATAAATTGTATACATAAGGTTATTGTCATCATAATTAATGATCAAATCATCATTTGATTGAGTTAAGACATGAACGTTCAACGATTCAATAACTGCGTTATCTTTAAATCGATTTACTGTTAAAATATCTTTAATACCTGAATCGTTAATTATAAAATTTAGTCTCTCAATTGGTAGTGAAGGATCTAATGGAACAAAAGAACAATCTGACAAAGTTAAAGCATAGACAGCCGCCACAAAATCTGCTGATTTATCTATGAAAATACCAATTTTTTTATTTTTAATGTTTAAAGTTTGAAAACCTTTTGCATAAGATAAAAGATCTTCAAAAGTATAAGATTTTTGATAAAAGAGATCTGTTACAGCTACTGTATTCTTGTTGTTTTCTGATATAGTTGTTAATTTACTTTTAAAATTCATTATTTTTTTCCTAATTATAATCTAAAATATAAAAGCTCCCATAGGAGCATTTAATTAATCATTGTTCCTTTTACAATAATTTTTATCTAAGTAATAAATACTGAAAATCATCATAATTACTGGGTCAAATGAATTGGCATTAAGTTTACCATTTTTTAATTCAGTAATCATATTAAGAATTTTACTTTGGTCAAAGTATTCACTATTAAATATTGTAGAAGAATGAACAATATCCATAAGATGTTCGTAAACATATTTACTGTTTGTCCAATTGAAAAGTGGTGGAGCAACAAAAGGATGTTTTTGTTTGTTATAGATAGTATCACTAATATAGGGCTTCATAGCTTCTTTTAAAATATGTTTTTCATTACCCATATATATTTTTTGTTCAAGTGGAATAGTTCTTACAAAATCAAAAAACTCTCTATCTAAAAATGGCACTCTTCCTTCAATTGTATTTGCCATCTCTAATTTATCACCCAAAGCATTGAGAATATAATTACTTAAACAAATTTTTGTCCACAAAAATGTAGAATTATTGATTTTAGGAGTCTCTTTGGACATTTCATAAAGTCTAATCATATAACTTGCTGGGTCAGAATTGATATAATGATCCAAGAATTCTTTTTTCAATGTATAATTCTTCAATTTATAGCCCATAGAATATTTAGCTTTCAAAAATGTAGGTACATAACCCAATGTCTTTTCTATTTTTGAAACATCTAACATATCAGTGTCTGGAATTTGCATTCCACTTAAATACTTGTTTTTCTCAACATGTTTTTCATAGTCAATATCCATTTTCAAATGTGGATAACCAAAGAGTATTTCATCAGAACCTTCACCACTTAATGAAACTTTACAACCATCATTGGCCATGTGCTTGAAGAGTAAATATTTAGATGAAACATGCATATTGATAGAAACTTGTTCTGAATGGAATATTGCCTTTTCAAGATTATCAAGAAGAATCTTTTCATTTACTTCAATAGGGTTAAATTTAGCATTATACATATTAGCCATTTCTTTAGCCGCATTCAATTCATCAAAGTCAGCACCATTTTTAAAACTAATAGTATAAGCATTAAGATCTTTTGTAAATTCAGAAGATAATGCCAATACAGAAGCTGAATCTATACCACCACTTAAAGCAATACCTGTTTTTTTTGTAGTTTTTATTCTGCGAGATACACTTTTTTTCAATTTTTCTAAAAGAATAATTTTGTTCTCTTCTATAGAATTGTAATTCTCTTCAAATGACATTTTAAAATAGTTTATTTCTGAGAATGTTCTTTTTTTAACATCAATAACTAAAACTGTTCCCGGTTGAATTTGCTTAACTTCATCAAACAAAGTATTGTAGGTGTCATGATATTGCATTGTAAATACACTATTTAATGAATTCATATCAAAATTTAAAGAATGCAATGCAAGGTACGCTTTTATTTCTGATGAAACATAAACATTTTCATTGTTTCTATACATATAGAGAGGTTTTATACCAAAAGAATCTCTACCTAAAAAGACACGACCTTTAATACTGTCATAAAGAAAGAATGCATATTCACCATTTAAACGCCCCTTTTCCAAATAATCGAATAACAGACCACGCTCATATAACTGAATAATCATTTCAGAATCGGATTGAGTTTTAAAATCCATATTGAGTTCTTTTTTAATATCTTCGTAATCATAGAACTCACCATTAACTGCTGCAAAAATAGTGTTTACGGTGTTTGAAACTGGTTGCTTAGTCTTTTCACCAGTAATACTTAAAAGATTGTGACCAATAGAAACATTGTTATCCAAGAAATAACCTGTTTCATCTCTACCACGATGACTAATACAATTTAAACCTTTTTTTACAAAATAATTATTAACTTGACCATCAAAAGAAATTTGTCCTATTATTCCACACATATATTGTTATCCTTAAAATTTGAAAAATATTTTTTTGTCGCCTGTTTCACTTGCTGTAAATGCTTTTTTCCAATCATCAAGTATATAGCTATCACCCAACAAGTGGTTAAAGTCCATATAATGATTTTTAGCATATTCAACAGCAAAAGCAAAGTCATGATAATATAAAGATTCAATTAAAATTTCTTTTCTGACATAATCATAGAAATTAACAGGAATATGATTTGGAAAACGACTTTTTAAAATTAATACACCATTTTTCTTTATAATTTTAGACATAATATCAAAAGTGTGAGTTGTTGCTAACGTCTCAATTACATAATCAAAAGAATTAGGTTCAAGAACAGTTAAGCTATCAATAAGAACTACATTGTAACCATTTTTTATCATGATTTCATAAGTTAATTTGCCAATCCTATTCTCACCATAAACTGCACCAACCATTTGTTTATTAATCAATCTGCTTTTTAATGGAGCTAATGATGCTGCTATAGGTTCAATATAAGCTGAAACTCTCATATTATTAAAATTGCCCATAGAGTATACTTGAGAAGAAGGAATACTTACAAACTCTGCAAAACATCCATGATGCTCAACACCAATCATAGTTAAGTCATCATAAATTGGGTTAACAGTTACAATGTCACCTTCTTTAAATTTATTACTTTTTGATTGAGCAACATATCCAGAGAACTCATGACCTAAAACAACAGTTTCTGCTGTAATAATTTTGTTCTGAGAAGCGTAGATATCTGTACGGCAAATACCTGCCGTATCAACTTTAATTAATACATCATGTTGATGATTTAGACTATAATCAGTAACTTCTGTGGTTTCTATATTTTTTAATAATGCTTTCATATTTATATTCACTTAATTGATATTTGCTATTATATCATATATAAATAAAATAAGAAAGTGTTTTAAATCATCATCATCTCAAATAATTCAAATTTTTCTTTATATCCCATATTCTTAACATCAACGCCATTTGCTATAAAATAAGCATTATATTGATTCTCAATGTCATTAAATAAGTCATTAAGCTTATGATTTTCAAACATTAAAAAATAAGATGAGCTTACATAATTTTTTTTGTCAAAACAAATAGGTGTCGTACTATCATTAAAAACAAAAGTTGTAGTAATTAAAGGTTTATTTATTATTAAATGTTTTACAAAACTTATTTCTTTGGAATATTGCTTTGACAAAAAAAAGTAAAAATTATTAATATAAAAAAGAGCTTTTTCCCCTAAATCATTAAAATTTTTATCATAAAATTTAATACATTTATTATTTTTTTTATCATATTGAATGGAAACACAAACAACAATTTCATTATTAAGCTGTTTAAGATAGGCATTTGCAATATCGCCACTGCCATTTGTCAAAGAATCATGATAAATACAAAGTCTAACATGATCAAAATATACATCACGTTTAACTTTATAACTATCAAATTTTAAATTTAATTCTTTTTCTATCAAGTTAACAAAAAAAGAATCATTCAATTGATTTATGTTAATCATTCAATTCCTTAAATGCTGGGTATTTTTTTGTAAAAATAAGTTCATAGAAATCATTGTCATTTGGAACACGCTCAATGTATTCAGGAAGTAATATTTTATCGCCTTTTAATAATTCTTCTTGAACAATATCTTCTGCATCCATAGTAAGACCTGTTAACTCATGAATTGCCAATTCAGACTTATCCTTGCCTGTTTTCAAAAGAAGTTCAATATACAATTCATTTCTTCTTAAACTCTTGAAAATAATCTCAAGACGTTTTAATTCAGAATAGAGGAATGGAACAATATCTTCTGCGTCAATATTAAAAAAATCTACGTCAACAGAGATACCATTCATAACTTCTTTTGACATTGAACTCTTTTTAAATAAAGATGACCAAACTTTATCCCTAAATCTGTATTCAGTTCTGGTTAAATCATCTGTACAATACGTTTCATATGAAAAATCTTCAAGAATTTTTAGTTCTTCATTAATTACATTGAAGTCATCAACTATTTCTTGGTCAAAAGCCATAATATAGACAGTGTGTTTTTTCTGACTTTTAAAATAAATATGATTGTTTGCATAATTATAATCTCTACCTTCTAAATCATAACGTGTAAACAATTTATAAGTATTTTTAACTGCTTCAAAAATGGTATCTTCATTTTTAACATAATGAGTATAAAGTGTTTTAACAGGCTCTGATTTAATATAAAAAATTTCTTTAGAGAGAATATCAAAAATATTATCATTTGCAATATTTTTTTCTAATTTAGGATTTGAATAAACTGAGGATAATTTCGAGACTGTTTGAGCCATCTTTTTACACGCATGTTTTCGCAATAGCTCTGTAAAAATTACACGCAACTGTGCATTAACTTTATCAACCTTAGCTGAATTAGAAGTTTTTAATATAAACCCTTTAGAAATATTGAATCCCATATCTGATACCTTTATAAATTTGATAGCAATTATACTAAATTATAGACAAAAAATCAATTCAAATTACTGGATAACTCAATTTCATATTTAATAAACTATCCATAATCAAACTTTTCGTAAACCCTGCTTCAATAGCTTTTTGTGTATACGTTAAATGTACGCCATTGTTAATGTCTTCACTAAATCTATCATGAACATAAGAGCCAATTTTAACGGCACTAATCTCATTTTCTTCAAATTCACGCCAATAAATCTGTTTCATAGTTTTCTTATAAAATCTAATTAACAGTTCATGATCATCAGGAATCATTTCAAACAATTTATCATTTTCTTTCGATTCTTTTTTCAAATTTATTTTTGATGGACTAATAACAAATTGATTCATTTCTAATTCTGGTTTGTACTTGAAAATATGATCCCAGTTTTTTCCTCTCAAGTTCCATTCTCTTGTTGAAATATTATCTGGCTGATCAGTAGAGGTCCAATAATTATATGAATTTAAACCATCAATAATACTGAGATCAGTGTTATATGATAAAAGATAGTCTGAGATGCCTTGACCACCAGAAATAATGTAGTATGTAGAATTTTTATGAGATTTAAAGAATACCGAAGCTTTATAATTGAGAACAAAATTTAAATTATGGTTTGAGCATAATTCTATCATTGATAAATGTTGCATAAAGAAACTACTTATAGATAACCTTTCTGAAAAAAATTTCTTTACAAGCATAGATTCTTGATGGTCTAAATCATAAGCATGTTCAAAATAATACCAAAAATCTAAATTTGGTCGAGTCAAAGACTCTAATTTATAATCAATTAAAGACTCTACGCATAATTTATAAATATTATTTTGTGTTAAATCAGTGATAATTTTTTTTATTTCTTCATTAACATGTTGAACCTTATTTAAATTAGCAGAATTTAATCTATAGCCACTAAATATTGTCGTAGACATAATCAAACTCCTTATTTATTAATATCTGAAAAGTTAAATACTTCAGTAAAAAGATCTTGAGTAATCATATCTTTTTGCAATCTATATTCTTTAGCTATATCCGCCATTTCTAACAGATGACCTGAATTTAACCCTTCTTCTATATGTTCTTTAGCATACTTATTTGCTTTAGCCATACTTCTAGATTCACCAGATGCAATTTGTCTTTCTAGTTCTTCTGCTACAAAATCGTTATATTTAATTTCTTTGTACATTAATTTAAGAAGGTTAAAATCATTAGGTACTAATTCATATATGCTACTGAATTCTTGCATTTCAAGAACATTTGGCAATACATACACAGTGTTCATATCTTGAGATGGATAATACTTAACAATATTATCCCAATTCTCAATTCGTTTGTTCCAATCAGCAGAAGTAATGTGAGAAGGACGGTCAGTATTATTCCAATATTCATACAATTTGAAATCTCTACCAGCAACTGAACGGTATTTTGATTTAAAATATGATTTTACAGCAGAAACACCAAGCATGATATAATAAGTATGACCTTCATAAAACTTAAAGCCAAAACCTGTTCGTTTATTAAGATGTAAATCTAAATTCATTTCAGATGCTAATTCAATCATGCGAATATAATTATGATAAAATGTACGATGACTATGTTCATCTACAAGCATATTTTTAAATCGTGTAAATTCTCGGCTATTACCCAAAATACTAGCATGTTCTAAATATTGCCAAAATGTAATATCTTTATTTTTTTCTTCTGCTTGATATAAACGGAAATGAATCATTTCATTAACAATATTATTTTTTACAATATTATAAACTTCATCTTTCATGAATTGTTTAATTTTATCATTAATGATTTGAATGTTTTCACCATTAACGTCATTAATTCTATAAGCATCGGCAATAACTGTAGACATAGTTTTCTCCATTAAAATATGCTTAATGGTATCAAAAATTAATTATATAGTCAATAAAAAAAGCTCCGAAGAGCTTTTATTTTGCGTTTTTAACACTAATGGCCAAATCAAGCATTCTATTAGAGAATCCCCATTCATTGTCATACCAAGCAAAAACTTTAATCATTTTATCTTGAACAAAAGTTTGAGTGGAATCAAAAACACTTGATTGACTGTTATGGTTGAAATCTACAGACACCAAAGGCTCTTCATTATAACCAAGAACACCATTAAATATTTTATTAGCTACTGCTGTTTTAAACACGGCATTCAGTTCTTCTTTGGTTGTTGACTTAGAAATATTACAAGTAAAATCTACCAAAGATACATTTGGAGTAGGCACACGCACAGCCAAACCATTAATCTTGCCCTGTAACTCTGGAATAATTAACCCAATTGCTTTGGCAGCACCTGTTTTAGATGGAATCATAGATAATGTTGCCGCTCTTGCTCTATACAGATCACTGTGATCAGTATCAATTAAACGTTGGTCACCAGTATATGAATGGATAGTCGTCATGAACCCACTTTCAATTCCAAACTCACTATGAATCAGTGCAGCAACAGGTGCCAAGCAATTTGTTGTACAGGATGCATTGGAAATAACTATATCATCTTTTGTGAGAGATTTTTCATTTACCCCCCATACTATAGTCTTATCTGCTCCATCACAAGGGGCTGAAATTATCACTTTTTTAGCACCAGCTTGAATATGAGCTAAAGCTGTTTCTTTTTTAGTGTATTTACCAGTACAATCAAAAACAATATCAATATCCAATTCTTTCCAAGGGAGTTGTGCAGCATCTTTGATTGAATAATATTTTATTTTGTGATTATTGATGCAAATATTGCCATCATTAATTTTTAGATTTCTATCGAAAGCTTTATGTACACTATCATATTTAAGTAAATGAGTTGCATGTTCAATAGAAGATAAATCATTTATGGCCACGATTTGTATAGAACTTTTATAATGTGGAGCTTCATAGAATGCTCTTAATATATTTCTACCAATCCTTCCAAAACCATTAATAGCTATTTTAACCATATATTTCTCCTTTTAGCTTATTAGATTATAAATAAATAAACAAAAAAGTCAAAGGAAATCAATCCATTTAAATTGTTGACAAAAATGGTCGAAAACATTAGAATTAAACGTTTAAAATAGGAGTAATCAATGTTTATAGAATCTGAATTGAAAAAATCATTGCTGAAAAAAGACATATCTTTGAGATTTGATGACAATACAGATATTATAAAATTATTCAGTAAAAATAATGTCTATATTACAAGATATGGAAAAAGAGAAAAATTCTTACAGAGTAATTCGCAACAATACAGACTAAGAGATGGCGTTAATGATGTTGTCTTTAAAATAGAATCCTACCCATATCTTCATATAGCTGCTAAAACATTTTCATATAAAAATGGAAAATATGAAGAAAGCTTTATTTACAATACAGATTTGAAATTAAAAAGATACTTCAAAACTATGAAGCCTAAATATTTTGGATTAGATATACATCGACTAAAACCTGTATTAATAGATTTTGAAAATGATATAACTTATGTATATTTTAGGAAAAATAGCAGTATAAAAGACGAAAGGATAATAACTACATATGATAGATTGAAAGATTTGGGTATAGCTCTTGATGATATAACAAATATAAAGTTATCTTCAGAAGAAATGGAAATATTAAAAATGATTACAATTTAAAAAAAATCTGACTAATGGCCAATTGCCGTCTAATCTAAAATATTATATAATTATTATTAATACTACAATAAAAATAAGGAAAGTTATGTTAAAATGTATATTTAAAGTAGTAGCCGTAGTTGCTATGGCTAGTGTACTTTGTGCCTGCAATGGGGTAGTAAAAATGGATTCATCAGAAGACGCTATAGGATACAAACCAATATATTCGACATTTCCTCTGCCATATGTTTTTATTGCTTCTTCTATTCAATGGAATGAAGATTATGCAGTATCTGCTGCTCATACCCCATTTTTAAAAGATGTTGTTTATCGTTGCAGCACTGGATGCGATTTAGTTTTCATAAAAAGAAAAGCCTCTGGAAGAATACCAGAATGGCGGTATTCCACACTTAATGAAAAAATTAAATCATATGGAACAACACCTATGTATATGACAGTCTCATCAGAGGGAAATTTATTAAAAACAAGATTTATTCAAAATGTCAGTAATGGCAAAAAATCAGGAAGAGAATTTTATAAACTTGCTAATATGGCATTGATTAAAGGAATGTCGGGTGGTCCAGTTTATGGCCTTGATGGAAAAGTAATTGGTATATCATTAGGTTTTGTTAATAAATCCATGATGACTGCAAGTGAATTAGATCAAGCTCCAGATATTAAAAATACTGAACATCCATCTTATATTCTACAAACAGAGATTGTTGAACGAGAATGGAAAAGATTTCAATATCAAGAAAATCAAAAAATAAAAAAGAGCTGATGCTCTTTTTTTATTAAATTGTATAGTGTTTATGAAAAGAAAAATAGTGTAGTAGACATATGTACAAGTATTAAACAAAAATGTAATATAATATGAAAAGATGTTCACATTAAAGTAAAAATGTGTTATTGTATAATAAATAAAGAATAAAAAGGAAATTGAATTATGTGGGAAATTATGGCTCTTATAGCAGCTTCTATCTGTGTAGTTGGTATCTCTGGATTGTTCGCATTAGTTGAGTCATCAATTATCATCATGGATGATATCAAGATGCATATTTTCATGAATAGACCAGATGTTTCTGATAAAGTAAAGAAACGTATTACAAAAATCATGAATAAAAAAGACTGGCATATTACTGCAATGGTTGTTGCAATTACATTCAGTAGTATTTCTGGTAGCTCAATATTAGCTGCATTATCTACAAAGTATATTCCACCAGAATATCTATTATGGTTTACTTTTGGTTTGACTTATTGCATGTTGGTATTTGCAAGAACATTGCCAAAAATTGTAGCTAACTATAGATATGAAAGAATCCTTATCAAATTTGCGTGGGTTGCAAGATGGTCTTACTTCTTGAACTATCCATTTGTTCTTCTTACTTATATGTGGGTGAAGTTGTTCAAATTGGAATCAAAAAGACAAATGAGCTTGAACGAGCTTAAGATGATTATCAAACATTATAGAAAGAATGGCATTATTGATAAAGCTGAACAAAAAATGCTTGAAAAGATTTTCGTAATCAAGCAAGAGAAAGTTCATGAAGTAGTTGAAAAAATAGATCCAGTCATTATGAACTATGACAGCTTTATTGAAGATTATAGAATAGCTTTTGAGAATACCAATAACAAAAGGTTCTTTGTGAAGAAAGATAATGAAATGGTTGGTATTGTATTCTATAGAGATGTTGCCGCTGAATTTGTTAAAGGGACTACAGTTGAGATTCCAGTATCAGAATTCTGTCGCCCAGCTATTATATTAGAAGCCGATGATAACTTGATGGATGTCATTGTTGAACTGAAAGAACATAATACTGTGTTAGGTATTGTTGTTGATAATGAAACAGGTTCACCAATAGGAACAATTACGCTAAAACAAATATACAGTTATATTTTAAGTAATGAAGAAAACTAAACCAGCTAATGCTGGTTTTTTTATATTTCAATCATGTTAAAGATTTCAATGAAATTTTGATAATTGTCTGATTGTGCATAAGGAGAATTAGCAATTGATTTTAAATCGACACAAGATATAAAGGCTTCTCCCAAGTCTAAGGAAAATTTAAGTTTTGATTTCTTAGTTAAGATAAAAGGAATACTATAATCTGCTTGTAGAGATATTATTTGAGAATTTAACTTTTGTTTTTGATTTTCAATCTCAAAATAATATACAGATTGTTGACTCATATACAATTCATTCTTATATTCATAATCAATTTTGTTAATACAGATAATATAATCATTTGTTTTGTTATTTTTGTAAAGAATATACATTTGCAAATCTTCTGAAATATATAATGCTCTACTCACATACTGTCTTATCTGTTCACGATGACCATAACCTTTACCCGTTAACTGTCCTTTTTTAAATTTATAAGCTGCTATTGGAATTGCAGATGCACCAAAAAATTCATGTTCAAGCATATATTCCTTTTTTTCATCATACAATAATAAATGCAATGAATCTTTTTTAAGATTCTTATATTTCATAAAGTAGTGAGTATTATTTCCATCTCTAATTGCAAACATACTTGAAGTCTCACTATCCCTGAATTGATAGTTATCAGGACTCTTAATGCCTATTGCATACGTACTTATACGTAATTTATCATTAGCATTAAATGATGATGATTTTAATATATTTTCAATATTCATATTGACTCCAATTTTAATTTATAAAATGTAGCATTATTTTATTTGATTTTCAATATAATTTAACATATAATATAGAAAAATTTTAGGAGATGATAATGGGTACAAGACATCTTGTTTGTGTGAAGTTAGATAACGAATACAAAGTCGCTCAATTTGGGAGTATGGGGGGCTATCCTGACGGAGCAGGTGTCAGATGTATAAAGGCTATAAAAGATATCATTAAAAATCTTGAAGATTTTAAACAAAGAGTAAAAATGGTTGAATTAGTAGAATTTGAAGAAGACAATCAAATAGACGATGTAACGATGGTATTACCAGCAGCAAAAATTCTTGAATTAATTAATACTACAGATGAGAAATTTAAATTATACAACAATATTGATTATACTGGAAGTTCGTCTTGTGATTGGGTTTATGTGTTAGATTTAGATGCAAACAAATTTCATGTTTACGAAGGTCATAACAGAGATAAATCAAAAGAAGCACCAGAGTTTGCAAAATATGTAGATAAACGTTCAAAAAATCGTGCTGTTAAAAAAATTGAATCATATGATATATTCAATTTACCAGAAGAAAAAGATTTTATTTATTTTTATAGAGAGAAAGAAATTAAGGAGGCAAAAGATAGAGGCGAATTTTAATAAACATAAAAAATTAAAGAGCCGTGAGGCTCTTTTTATTGTGATTTTAATTCTTTTAATTCAATATCTCTTTGAGATTCCATAATATAAACAAGGTTTTCTTCAAATGGAATACCAATATAGTTATTATTTTGATTTTTAATTATTTGATAAGGACAACTACTTTCAACATTATAATAACTGTTAAAAGATGTTTCTCTATCAAGCAGCTTTGAAAGAATATCTTCAATAATAGGATCATCTTCTGGAATGTCTAAAAATATTTTTGAAAGTCTATTTCCCTCTAAATAGACAACTAAATCAGGATCTTTAACAGAATTTTCTTCTTGTTTTGTTAAAAACTCAACTTTATCAGGCAGGATAAATGCAATTTGAGTAGCTAAAGAATTAACATAAAGATCTAACGGAGCCATTCTAATTATTGAATTAAGAATAGACTTCATTTCTATGTTTTTTTCTTCTGGCAAAAACTCGATGTCAGGTTTATTGCTATACCCCATTCTATATTTAGAAGTTGCACAATAAAAAGAATCAAATTTGTTAACAAGAGATGATATAGCTGGCATATAGAAATCTTCATCATTCATATTCTTAATTATATTTTTATAAACCATATAAAAATCACGCCAAAAAATAGGGATTAATAAAATTTCTTTGATAAGATCATTAATCGTAATATTTTTAAATTTAACATCTATATAGGTTTCTTCATGATTTTCTGAGGTGGGCATCATTTTTATACGAAGTATTTGATATGTATCAATATTTTTTAATTCTACTGTTTCTGGTAATACATGAATGTTTTCTTTAAAATATATATTTCCATTATTAATTTCAGTAATTAAAGATGGTTGGTTCTTTTTCCAATAATTATTCAATGTATCATCTGCTTTTGATGGTAATGGGTGATGATGACTAAAAGACTTGCTTGATAACAAAAAAGCAGTCGTAGAAATAGTCGGACGATTTAGATGGCTATTGAAATAATTTTGAAAATTAGTAATCCATTCTCTCAAATGAACGGTATAAGGAGCATCGGTCAATAAATTAGCCTTGAATAAATCAATAAATGTCTGCCACTGATTAATTGATTCAGTAATGCTTTCTTTTATATCAGGTATAAAACCATCCCATCGAGTGTACAATTCTATATAATCATCATATTCTTGTATTCTGGTGGTTGCTCGTGTTCCCATTTTATTTTAACTCCAATTCTCTTTGTGATTCAAAAACTTTTACAATAGACTCTTCATAAGGTATCATTACGTAGCCATTATCATAGTTCAAGCTAAAATCAGTGGATGCTGAACACTTATTATATTGAGTGTATTCAAGTTCTCTTTTAAACCATTCTTCTTCAATTTCTTTTTGCAATTCTGATGACATGTATGTCCCAATTGTTGTTAATCTTTTATCAACCAAGTCAATCATGAAACTTGGGGTGTATTCAGCATTCATTTCGGCTGTTGTAAGAGGTTCAACTTTACCCGGAAACCGCAACATCAAATGAGTTAAAAATGCTGATGAATACATATCAAAAGGAATTAGAGCAATCAACTCTTCAATCAAATCATCTTTATACTCATTCAACCTTTCTGGCGTCAATTCTTGTTCTTGGTATCGACCATAAGCACTATAATCTTTAGATGGTATGTAAAACATATTCAATTTACGAGCGAGTTTGTAAATACAATCAGAAATAAAATTATTTTCTTTTTTAGATGGACGATGGTTGATAATTTTTATGAAAGAATACAAATCCCGCCAGAACAAAGGCATTAAAAAAATCTCTTTCAAAAATAGATCCTTATCAATTCCCTTTAATTTAAAATCAAGTATCCCACTATTTGTTGTATGAATACTGACGATACAGTATTCAGAACTAACAGGTTTACTTGAATACAATGGTTCATGATCTGAACTATTTTCTTTACAAATGATATTATTATCACTGATATTTGCAATAAGATCAGGCATATCCACACCATAGTGATCCTCGTGTGGTTTTAAAATATGATGATGATTAAAAGAACGTCCAGAATACAGCATTGCTGTACTTTCTAATGTAGGATTCTTACGATGATTATCAACTACATCTTCTAAATCATCAAGCCAAGATAGAAGTCCAGTAGTACCTTTATAATCATTTTGAATAGCCAACCTTAACCGATCTATAGAACATTTCCAATCATCAGCTAAATTAACTAAATGTTCTGACATAATTTCAAAAACTCCATCCCATCGAGTATGAAATGAAATATAATCATAATCTTTGCAAATACGAGTAACTGCTGAGGTGCCCATATGAATATCTCCAATTTGGGCAATATTATATTAAATATAGGCTTTAAAGTCAAGATAAGTAATTGTTGTAATACTCAATGACAGCTAAGTTTTTTGATTTAACTTCAAACATAATATCAAAATTTTCTAAAAATTGTTTAGCATATAAATTTGACCAATCGTTCCACATATAATCACTGTGTGCATATAAATCTTTCTTATTTACTACTTTGAGTAATTCTGGAATTTTTAATTTATCTGTTTTATTGAATCCTAAATCTTGCAAGAATTCTTTTGATTGAGAATAATGCATTGTAGGTCTTACTCCACGCCAACTGTCTATTACTTTTTTAATGCGATCATCATTAATGTCAATATAATCATTTTCATTAATCCAGCAATGATGTATATCCAAAACAACAGGGGCTAAATCAGCAGTTTCCAAAACAGAATTCAACCCATATTTTTTCTCTTCATTTTCAAACGTAATGATATTTTTAGCTGTTGTACTTAATTTGTTGAACATAGCTCTAATCCCTTCTGGGCCTGATGCACCTGAAATATGTACATTACACTTAAAATCTTGAAAACTAACTCCATAGCCCATCATACGAGCCATATCAGCATGATATTCAAACTCTTCAATGCTCTTTTTAACAATATCATCAGAATGAGAAGCCAATACACAAAATTGCCCCGGATGAAATGACAAACGAATATTATTAGTTCGAGCAAAGTGACCAATAATAGAAAATTTAGATTCCATCAAATCTTTAAATTCAGAGAGTGTATAAAGAAATTTCCATTTTGGATGGCTATATAAAGGCAATATATCACTACTGATACGATACATATGTAATGCAGAATCAAGCGTAGTAACATAGCGAAGAGAGTTTTGTATTGAATTTAAATTATGTTCAACAACTTCATAAAGTCGTTCAGTTGCTACATCTAAATGAACACTACTCATCCACTTAGCTGTCACTGTTCTGGTATTGAATGTGCGTTCAATATTTTCTATTTCTTTTTTAGACAAACTTCTATCATTATGCATGTATTTACAAGCAAAACCTAATCTAAACATATAATGCCCTCTTGATGAAGACATTATATATTATAGATAGCGAATTTCAAACAATACTCATTAGCGATTATTCATTGCTTCTGAAAAGCTTTTATGACTTGCCAATGTCAAAATAGAGAGCTTAATCTCTTTCAAGCATGGATAGGCACATTTATAATCATCACCTTTCTCTATAAACTTTGGCATTAGCTCATAGGTATAATTAGAAACACCACAATCTAAAGACTGTTCGATAAGCTGAACAATAAAGTCAATGTTTTGTTGTTCAAACGCCATATATTTTTCATCATCTTCATCAAGAGTTTTGAAGTTTTCAAGAAATTTTTTATGACGATGATCAATCATATCACAGTAAGCATTATATTCATCTAAATTACGCCAACTTGATGGTTTGGGCTTTGAATTGGATGACGGCAGAATACTCATAGTAATCTCTAGATTTGGTGTAAAACCAACATTATGTGTACAATAGATACCATTTTCATCAAAGATCTTATCAAGTTTATTATAAATGCCTTGAATATAACCAGAAACCTTACTGAAATTCATATCTTCGCTTTCTTGAGATACTTCAAGCTCTCTAATACGAGAATTTAGCTTTCTGATAGTATCAACTTCATTGAAACGAACCCCTAAGTCAATTAAAGCTGATTTCATGCTGCTATGATTACTCTTCATCATATCAAGAGTTTGCTCATCAAAGTTACGCCCACTTAGAAGAGACAAAAATAGAGAATTCATCTCAAGGTATTTCTTAATTGCATTTTCTTTAAACTCGTGTTCATTCATGGTTAGATTCCTTATTTAGTTCTTCATTGTAAGTCTTTTGAATATTAATTCGCATAGTATCTTGTTTGTTAACAGTACATTTATAACGGAATCTATTTTTTTGGAATGCATTAAAGTGATCATAATCAATGCCTTCTAACAAATACTCATTTTTAAATGTGACTGATAATTGATTGTCTGTTATACTTAATTGATCAATATCAACTTGAAAAACCCTTCTAAGACTATGACTGGATAAAATGTTATTATGATCATTATTACGAAGATAATCAAAAAAATCTTGTCGATATTTTTCAATAATAGATTCAACTTGAGGATCAGTAATCATAATGTTAAGGCCAATTTCAACAGCATGCAAATATTGCGAACTTATATTATAATTCTTGATAAAAAGACTACGAGACTGTGCAACATCTTGTAAACCATACTTTAATAAAATCTGATTTCCATAAAGTTTTGAGTTATCAGGGTAATTGAAGTAGTCAACAATTTTTTTAATATTACTTGGGCTTGAAATAAAATACTCATCCCTGATTTTATCTAATGTATTATAAAACGGCATCAAGAATCCAAATATTTTTTCATCTTCAAAATATTCTATGTCCATTAGAGATGGCATTTTATGTAAGAGATTGATGTGCATTAAATGCTCCTTTAAAGTAGAGCAATTATATAATAAAATAAGAAAAGAGTCAACAATGTTATTGAAGACAAAAATAAAGCCTCTTGAGAGGCTTTAAATTGAAATCATTTCACCAAGCATAATGTCATCATCAGAAATTACAACTTCTTCTGCAAAGTCTCGACCTTGAGCAATAATAACTTCTTCCACAATTAAAAGTAATTTAAGAAATCCTTTTTCAATAAAACGTTTGTTATGTTTATTCATAAGAACATAGAAACCTTCATCTGCATCTTTAATACCTTTTTGCAAATCTTTACTTTTGAGTGATGATACAGAAACTCTATTTTGAAGATTCTTATGTTTGATTACAAACAGATAATCTGGATTTTTCTCAACAATTTTTTCTTTTACACGAATTACAAGTTGCTTATAAAATGTACGACGATTGATTTCCATTTGTTTCTTAGTTACTTTTTTTGGCTTTTTAGCTACAGTTTCTGAGGTCATTTTTCTCTCCTTTCTTGATAATATTATACCAAAAAAGTTAGAAAAAGTCAATTAAATTATGACTTTAAAACCTCTCTAATATGTTGATTTTAAAGCATTTTTTTATTATTGTCAACTATTTTAAAAATATTTATGAAGCCCCTGAATGATTACCATTATCAACATAATAGACACCAACCAAATGCTTACATTTTTACACATAGATTTCAATGCTTCTTGATTCATGATTTTTTCTAATTCTTCTTGTAGATTTTGTGAAACTAATTTCACATTATTTTCAAACTCATTAGAAAATTTAGAACTTAAAGTGGGTTCAGCAATGTGGACTAAAGAATATAAACCAATTTCGCCAGAAACTTCGTATGTCTGGTCTTTTTCATTTTCAATATAGCTCAAATTTTGAACAAAATTGCAAGATGAATTCTTCAATAACTCTGAAAACTCAAATTCGGCTTCTTCTTTATTTAAGCAATCAGATATTTTAAATGGTTTTATGAATTCTATTTCATAGTCTTCATGATCTTGAGAATTGATAATTTCTTTGAAAGGAAGCGTCTTATAAACAGAAAGCTCACTGACAGACACCGCAACATCGTCATGAAGCTCAAGAGAAAGGTATCGACCTTTTTCAAACATTGATGGTAGTTTAACTTTTTTTATAGATTTGTGTCTAATTGTTTCAATAGAATGAAATCCATCTTCAAATCCAATAACTTTCCCTGTGATTGTCATGATATTTTACCTTGTTTTTTGGAATTATAACAAGGTAATAAACAGTTTCAATAACAAGTTATCGTTTTTTTCCTTGCAAGCCACCTGTATGGCATAAAATAAGGGTTTTATCATGAAACATTTCTTTTTCTACCATATCAAAAAATGCATAAAACATTTTTCCACTGTAGACAGGTTCAATTTCGAAACCATATCTGTTTTGAAAATCTTCAATAAAACTATTTAATACCTCATTTGATTTTGCATAACCACCAAAATGATAATCACTCACAATATCAAACTGAGACTTATCAGAAAATGATGTTAAAGTATTAACAATATCTGGTTCAGTTCCTTTCAAAACATTGACAGCATAAACCAATTCATTGCTTAAAAGGTTAGCATTAATGCCCGAAACAGTGCCTGCTGAGCCACAAGGCACAAAGATGCCGTCAAAAGTAACTTCATCTCTAATCTCATCTAACATATCTTTAAAGCCATCAATAGCAAATAGAGTTGTACCACCTTCTGGAACAACATAAGCATTATTATCTTTCATCAATTGATTAATATAGTCATCATTATAACGTTTCTTGTATTCATCACGAGAAACAAAACGAAGTTCCATCCCATTCTCTTGTGCAAAAATCAAAGTTGAGTTTAATGGTTTACTGGCAAGTTCCTCACCCCGAATAATACCAATCGATTTGATACCTAATTCTTTACAAGCATAAGAGAATGCATGAATATGATTAGAATAAGCACCACCAAATGTAACAGCAGTATCAAAACCCAATGATTTAATATGCTTTAAAAGATAATGGCATTTACGCCATTTATTACCAGAAATAAAAGGATGAATGAGATCATCTCGTTTTACATAAACATTAAGATTGTATTTTTGAAAGAGTGGGTGTTGGATTTTTTGAAGTGGACTCATACGACTATCGCCTTTAAATTTAAAAAGCAATTATATCATAATTCATCGTCTTCATCAATAAGATAAAAGGTTTCACTCTTTAAAGTTCTCAATAATTCTGTCCAATCTTTCATCTCTTCTGGTAGTGTTTTAGAATCATTTTCAAATAAAAATTCCATATTTCTAATATAGTTATTTGATTTTATTTTAGTTGTTAATTCAGACACAATCATTAAAACGTCATTCAATCTATTAGAATTGTAATGTAACTGCTCATTGTATATATCCTGTAAAATACTGTCTATGTCAAAAATAAGCATGTATTTAACACTTTCTTCATCAATTTTAGTATATTCGAATATACAATTCTTTTTTAATGAAACAGTCATTCTTTTTCTAAAGTTATGTAATCTTGTAAAATAAAAATCGTAGTCTTTCAGTTCTGGGATTTTTTTATCCAAAATTTCTTTAGGGTCGTCCATCCATTCTTCTAATGTAGAATGAAGTAGACTTTCAGCCTGTTCCTTAAAATAACGGTAAGGAATAATTTTGCGGCTAACAGATGATAGTGAAATTACAAATTTATTAGTCATGGAATTATCCTAATTTAGTGATAATATGTTATCTAAAAATGTGGGTTTGTCAATGATCAGGAGTAATAGATTTGACTTTTTATTATTTTAAAAGTATTATACAGCAAACTATTGGAGGTAATATGTATAAAAGAATTCTTACTAGTGTGATTGCTGGTCTTTGTGTTATGACGGCTGTTGCAGATGAAAAAGTACCACAAAAAAACGAAAAAGAACTTGTAGTAGAAGCTGAAAATAAAGTTGACCTTACTTATGAAGATTTAAAGTTAGGCGATGTAAAACATTTAAAACTTATTGCTGACTATGGAAAACTTACACCAAGAAATAAAAATGAAGAAAAACCAAATGATGTATTATATACTACATTTAAAGACTATTATGATATCTTACTAAAAAGTGGACAACTATCAGAGAAAGACAGAATTGCATTTGCTAAATTAGATTTAGATATTAAAGTAATTGAAATGAAAAACCAAATGTATAGAGAAAATAAACGTGCCCTGTTCATTGATACGACAAAAGAAGAAATAAACACAGAATGCTTTAACAGAGTTTATTATAACTTCAAAACATGTTTCGATTATGGGTTCGGAAAAGTATATTCTATACAAAATACAGAAGAAAGAGACAGTCCTAAACAAGCTGAAAATGAAGCAGATAAAATTATAGAAGAACTTAAATCAAGGGGCTTCAAGAAAGATAGTGGTTTCTATGTTAAAGGAGATCTAAAATATGAATTGAAAACCAATGGAACAACATTGGAAACATTCATGACTAAAACATCTCTTGAAAATGATAAAAAGTTACGTTTGAAAGAATTAAAAGAATTGAGATACAAAAAAACAATTCAAGATCATTTAAAATATTTAGAACAATAATATAAAAGCCACTGATGTGGCTTTTTTATATTTTTAATTTACTTTTATTTTCTTTCTTTAAATCAAATAAATCATTAAATGAAATTTCTTTTTTATTAAGATAGCTATTTCTTCTAAATGCGACTTGTATATTAGTTACAATTGCATCTTTTGCTTTAAATTCATAAACACATAATTTCATATTATTCTTTTTAAAGTTTTCAATTTCTTTCAAAGAGAACCAATTTTCAATTTGAGTTTTATTAGTGAATCCAAAGATATATTTTTCTTTATAATTCCTTCTCATCAATCCTTTACCTTCTGTGTCAATAAATAGAGTTGATATTTCTCTATCGGCAGTAGGTTCTTTTCTTTGAGAGTAATTAAAAATTTGATATACATCTTCATCCATTAAAGTTTTTCCATCGATATCACTCTTGTAAGGTCCACGACCATCTTCCATCTCAAAACGATAAGCTTTAATGACATCATTATTCTTTGGAATGATAAACTCATTGTCAGTTAAATAATCATATAATGCATGATAACTAAATTCTTTAAGGTAATCATCACTCCCATATTTATGTGATATTTGCATATTTAGTTTAACAGCATGATAAAGGTCTTCTTCTTTATCAGAATCTAAAACACCAAATTGCTCTTCAACAAAACTTTTAACTTTTTCAAATAAATCATTTATTTCATAGTCATCTTGATATGCTGGTGGAACAGAAAATGCCAAATTGGTATGATGAAAACCATATTGTAAGAAGTAGTCTAATGAATTATTACCTTCATCTTTCAAATAACAGTGCTGAATAAAATCTTTTCTTGTCTCAAAAAACTGTTGTTTATCCTTGATGATATCCTTATAAGTTATCATTAATTCTTCTTTAAAGGCTTTGACTAATAACGCAGGTTTATCAGAATCAAATAGTTCTTCTTGCTGAATCATAGGGTTCTTTAAAATAACTTTTTTGTAAAAAGAATTAAATATTTTATCAGAATATTCATAAAGTTTATTCTGAGCAACAAAACCATAAAGATCATAAAACATATCTTTTTCAACTTTAGTGTAATATATTCTTTTATCTTTATTGTCTTTACGTAATGAATCCATTAAATTATATTTTTGAACACAATCATGAAGTAAAAAGAAGTCTTTTTGTAAATTCCCATTTTCTATAATACTATTGATTACTGCTAAATAGTTATTTTTATTACGAATAGAAGCTTTTAAAGAAATGTCACGAACTTCACTTGCAAGATCATGCATGATTACAGAGCCACCAGAATACTTGTTATCATGTTTCACATAAATCCATGAAACATCATTATGTCCTATATCTGTATTTGCCGTCATATAAGAAGGACTAATATATTTAAAGCTAAGCTCATTTGCTATAAACGACGTTTTTTTATAAAACTCTTTTTCTTTACCATTAAATTCTGGATAAGGGTTTATTATCGTATCTTTGATTTTATCATAATGATCTGAAAAATTAACATCATGCATAATTTCTATTTGTTGTTCTTGACCTAACTTTTCATGAAGTAAACTTTTAAGTGATTTAGAAGCTACATTATATTGATATGATTTGGCATAATCAGATAAGAAAAAATCAGCTTTTAGTTGATTGTCAGAATCAGTTAAAAAAGAGTCTACAATATGACAGGAATCAAAATATTTTCTACGTCTAGTAAATTTACTTTCATTTGGGTCATAAATTAGTTCACCCACTTTTTCTGCTAACAGATTAAGTGGTTCAAAAAGCTCCAGACCATACTTTTCTTCAAGCTCTTGAACGCCATCACTATCAATATAAAGGTTATCTAAAATATTATCATCAGGATTGTATTTCATTACATAATGATCAACATCTTTTAATTTAGCCAGAGAATAATTACCTTCAGTATACTCTTTAAAAAAACCACTGTTCAAAAAATCAACTGTAATTCTTTGTGCTGAGTTATAATCTTCTGTAGTAAGTATACCTGTCTGTTTGTATTTAAATGAAAGTAAATCTAAAAATAAAAAATCATGCTGACTTTTAAACATATTAAGTATGGACATGGTAGATATAATGTTAATATACTTATTATATCATTTTCTTATACTATTTGAAGATCAGTTTTTTATCAATTGTATAATTTGATTTTCATTGAAATTGCTACGCTTAAAATTGGAATTACTCGCAACAAGTACCTGAATAAATGTATTATTTAACTGTTCTTTTATAAAATCTAAACGAACAGATGAAACATTGTCATCTAAATCTATAATTATGTTTGTTTTCATAGGGTTTTTACTGTCCCAAGTTTCAAGTTTTTTAATAACCTTATCAACGGACAAATAAGTATCATTGCCATCAAAAGCCATGTTGCTGATATAATAATTAATACAAACAGGATAGCGATGGAAGATTTCCTTGAACTCTCTATGCTCATATTTAACAGGTATACGTGTATTAATTTGTGGATTTAATCTAACTCTCATCTTTCTACTTAGTTGTTCGATTTGCATAAAATAATTAAACCAATCAATATTATTCTTAGAAGATAGTGGATCAACATTGCCTGAAATAACTACTGTATAGAATGAATCTTGTCCAATCAATATAAATTCTTCAAGCTTTAATAAAAAGTCTGAAATATTATCATAATCATCATAATTTATTTCAATAATAGATCTATTCATAAAAAATTCTCCTTTTTAATAGTGTAATAGATATTCTTTTAATATCAACAAAAAAAGACCAGGTGGTCTTTTTCTTTATATCTAATTGTTAAATTATGGCTTCATAGATTTATAAGATATTTGTGATGCATCTATATCCAATTTTTTCATATTTTCTGTTGCATTAGTAAACTCAGAAACAGCATTCTTATCAATTCTTACACTGTTAATAATTTCTCCTTGTAGAGCATTCATTGCTTTTAGACTTCTTTCTTGATATTGTGCAAAGACTGATAAATCAACATCAGACAAACTATCAGTCACTTCAATAGTAGGAAGTGTATTATTACCATACTGTGCTTTCATGTTATAAAACCTATTATTATTCTTTAATACTTATTATAGCATAATTAAAAAATAAACAAAATTACTCTAATAATCTTTATAAAAATCGAGACTGTAGTATAATATATAAAAACATATACAAAAAAACATGTCACCATTAGTAAAATTTGAAGAAGATATTATTCGAGCTTATCAATTAGTTAATGGAAACTTTAATTCCATTAACGATAGTTTGTTCTACCAGTTAAATAAAGAATTAACACCTTTCCTTAAAGATTTACTTAACTCTTATTATTTTGAAGACGATTTTAAAGCTGAAATTAAAATTAAAAATGATGACTATGTTATAAATTATCATGAAATAGAAAACTGTAAACCATTTTTAGACCTTGATTACCTTAAATATGATGACAAACCAAATGTTGATTACCATATTGAAGTAGATGAAGAAAAATTAATAGAAGCTTTGAAGAAAATAGATCCAATCTACGAATTAATTTATGAAGATTCACCTGTTAAACAAAAATTAAACTTAGTGAATAAAAAAGAATTAGAATTTAAAACTATTTATGTAAATCATGAGAATATAAGAGAAGTATTTGCTGAACTACACAGTATCGGTTTATATGAAAAGAATTGGAATAAACATCAATCATATCAAGTGATAAGGAATTTGCAAGAAAATTTATCCGAATTAAACAAATTAGATTTCATCAATTTGGAATTTAATGTTAATAGAACATTCATAATAGCTCACAATAAACATCAGATAGCTGGAGTTTCATGTATCGCTAATTATAGTATGTTTGATACAATGGATGACAAAAAATATTTTGCAAGAAAAAATATGGCCTATTCAAGTTATGTAGCTGTTGCATCTCAATTTAGAGGCAATGGATTAGCAGTCGAACTAATGAAAAAAACTTTTGATTATGCAAAAGAAAATAATAAAATAATGATTCGTTCAAAATCAACCTTTGATGGCAAATCATTTTTAGAAGAAAATGTTGATAAATTAATGTTGAAGATAAAAGATACAGCTATTGTAAATTCAAGAGACGAACATTGGTTGAATGGATTTTCAAATTTAATAAGGTCAATAAAATCAGATGAAGAATATAATCTTTTCTATGAAAAATTAAAACCTGTTTTATTGAACATATCTACATTATCAATAGAAAATGAAAAACAATGTGAAATGTTAGGAAGTGATTATGAACAAAGATCAAAAATAACAGAAGATTGTAGCAAAGTTATAGAGAGTATAATAAAAAACTTCCATGAAGAATTTGAAATGGATAAATTGTCTATGAAATCAGTCAAAAATAAAATAAAAGTTAAATAGATTTAAAGTGGTTTATAATGTTTTTTGCTGATAAATAATGTTGGTGCATGATTTGAATTTTAGCTTTATCTTTTTCATGAACAATATCATCAAACTTATTGTTGAGATAATTTTTTAACAAAATAATGTAGTTATCATTAATAAATATAATATCATCTAAAGCTTTCGCACCTTTATTTTGAAGAATGAATTGTGATTTGATCTCTTTTAAATCATGAGCAGTAGTATTTAATCTAATCAACAGTTCATGAACTTTATTCATATATTCAAAATTATTATTTGTCATCATCGTCATCATATTCCTCTACATCATCATATGGATTTTTTTTACTTACAATATCAAAGCTAACACCATTTACTCGTTCGTCAAATCTGTTCCAATCTTCATTGCTACAGCCTTGCAAAAATAATAGTACAAAAAAACAAAGATATTTAAACATGAGAATGATAGATAGTTAATGTATATATTGTATTATATTTCAAAAAAAACTCAAATTTTATACATAGAGATCATTTCATATAAACTATCATCCATTTCATCAATACTAAAAGATTTACCATACATATCTTTTAATAATGGCAGAATAAAATGAAACTTCATAAACTTATCAACATGATTAACTATATCTTCTAATTTATCACTTTTACAAGAGAAAAAAGAATATGGAACCTCACATGTTTCAGTTTTAATCCAACCAAGTTCTAAATATCCCTTCAGTCTGGAATATCTAAAGGTGAAATTTTTTACTGAATGAGTGTTTAATTTAATAGAAACCTTCATAGATTCATAAGCTCGACTACCAGTAGGACAACTATCTACTATAGATATACTTGCTGCAATATCATTAAATCTATTGGTGGTTTTCATAGAAAAACTATCAAATGTGAAGGTATCTGAAATATCTTTACCTTGATAAAGATATAAATATTTCAAAATAACCTTAACTATTCTATAATAATCTTGATAAGGATCTTTATTACATATATCCATGATAGACTCCAATTGATAGACTATTATACCATAATATTAAAAATTATTCAAACTTAAACATTTGCATAACTTCAAATGTTTCATCATTCACATCTTCAAAATTAAACGAACCATATAGGTCCAGCATAGGCTTATAATAGTAACTTGATTTAAAAATAATATCTTTCAAAAATTCATGAATATCCTCTTCTGTCTCAAGATATACACATGCACCCTTTGTTCTTTTATCATTTACTCTTACATAATAATTATAATCTTTATCATTAGGGATAACATATAATTTAAGAACATGTTTGCTACGAGTAGGTAAACGAATTGAAAATCCCAATTTCAATTCTTTTTTATTGGTTACAAATAATTGAATTCCATTATCCAAAGACATAGAATAAGTATTATTTTTCTTCCAATTGAAATCATTTTGTACTCTATAATAATTAGAAGATAAATAATCCATAAGATCATTAAATGTTATAAAATGTGGTACACTATCTAAATTAAGCTTCAATTTAGCCATGTTAATGAAATAAGTATTAATAATTCTAAATAAAAATTTCAAATCTGGTAATATAAAAGGTCTTTTTCTAAAGTATTCAAATTTTTCTCTGTAGATATTAAAACAATCTTTTTCTGAGTCAAAAGACTTTATCAATGTTCCATGCTTATCATAAATATCAAAATGTTCAATATCAGAAAAATTACCCAAATAACCAAGAGTAGAATTATATCGCTGGTCGTTGCTTTTTAAATATTTTAATTTATTAGCCTGAATATTCCAGTCATGAAACCCTTCAATATCTTTAATTTTAAATGATTTTAAACTATCACCCTTTAACATAAATTATCCTCAATTTAACATAAGGATATCAATAAAAATAAAAATCTCAATAGTGTATTGTCTGTTTATTTCTAATATGCTAATATAAAAGAAAATAATGAGGCTCATTATGGATTTTTTTGACAAAGAACTATTTGAAAAAGATCTACGCTCAATAGCTTTATGGCTAAATGTTGAGAGTATAGAGCATATAGACATAACATTGTCTAAAATGAGCCTATCCAATTTTGCAAATCAAATTACAGAAATGGAAAAATCCTACCCAGAATTCCCCAAAGAAAAAGAAAGAACTCAACGTATCTATAATAAATTGAAAAAAGGCGAAGCTCCACTTCCAATCTTTATACAGAATGGTGATGAAAACAATTTCATTATGGAAGGTCGTCATAGAATTGTTGCGTTCAAATGGCTTGGTCTTGAAGAAGTCATTGTTGCTAAAGTTCAAGAAAAAACATTAGAACTAAAAGTTAAATTAAAACCTTTTTAATTGAATTAATTTGAATTAAATGTTATAATCACTAAAATTTATGAGGCTGATTATGGAAGAATGTTTTAATATCCCCTTGGACATGAATAATGAAAATGCTATTCTTTTTATTGTCACAATGTGTAGATATATTGGGCTTAGAGTCAAAGATGCAGATATTGAATTAATGCCAAAAAATGACGATTTTTTATATTACAAAATTAATGGTATAAATAGTGGAAATGTACACATTAGTCATATTGAAAAACATAAATCATTAGTATGGAATATAAACATTTATGATGCAAATGGTCAAAATGACTTTTTCAAACGTATTACTTGCTCTTATTATGCTACTGTTATTAGTGATGTAAGAGAGATCCATGAATCATGGGTTTTGAGTCCTAAGAAAAATGGAACTAGGAAACAAATTATTTTCTCAAAAATTAATGATAAAGTTGTGAAAGCAGAAGCCAAAACATTATCATATTACACCACTAACGCAAATAAAAATGTTGGTGCCATTATTGTTACACCCAGTGAAGATGAAGATATTGACCTTATTAAAACAAGCCCTGAAAAGCTTACTAATCTTAAATATATCTCAAATTTATTAAAGTTAAGCTATTATTCTTATACTGCTACTAATGTATATAAAGAAATTTTTGGAAGCATAGAAGTTTTGAATACATTAAATAAATATGAAAAAGAAATAGATAACTACTTATTAATATTTGAAAGCTACGAAATATAAGGAACCATAAATTATGGCTATTATTCTTAAAAAATTAAACCATATTAAAATGGCTCAAGATAAATTAATGAAATTAATATCTATTGCTCAAGAAAAAATTGAAACATCAGAAAATGGTGAAATTAGTGTTCACAATCAAAATAATTCAAATTATTTGTTAAGACAGAATTCTAAAGATTATGCAACAATAACTGTCATAAAATCGGGTAATAAAATAATAGGATACATGATTAAACATGATAGTTATGGAACATCAAAAATAGCATGCCCTCATCAGTATACAATTAATGTTGATCATAACTTTAAAATAACGTCTGAAAGCTGGCATACACTGATATTTGGACCTTTTACTGAGTTTTCTTTTTCATTAAGTATTAATTACAGATTATCAAAGAATGAACTTCACTTTTCAGTAGATCAATACAATGATGAAAAAATAGATAAAATAAAAAATAACTATTTTTCAACTGATAGATTAGACTTATTATTGTTAAAGGATTTTCAAAAAAAGATATTTTTAAGTTATGTCTCATTTAAAAATCCAAAGTTGGTTGAAGAGGTTTTTAACACTGATGATTTTGAAAAAGCATTAAAACATGAATTATTTGATGAAAACATAGATGTATTAAGAATGTATCAATTTTAAAAATTAAAATTTGCATTCTATTTTTAGTATTTATTACTATTCATGGTATAATAATAAAAAATATACTGAAAGAAAGATATGTCAAATATAAATAAAATTAAAGAATTGCATAATAACTTTAAAGAAAATATAGAAACATCAGAAACATTTGAGCACACTAAAGGACTATTACAAGATTTTGGTAATTACTTAAACAAGCACAAACAAATGTTTTATGTGCTACTTGGTGCTACAGCCATGAACATAGCAGCACAAGCTGCTGAACCAATTATTAAACAATACCAAGCATCAGAATTTTCTCAAATATACAAAAGCGATGCATCTGAATTAACTTTGGAAGATTCATTAATGAATTTTAAAAAAGAAGTTGATATGGGAAATAATGTCACAAATAGTGCTTTTGCTCAACATCAGAATGCTCAAATAATGAATGAAGATCTTGTAAAAGATATCATGAATATGAAAGTTGGTGAAACGATATTTGTAAAAAACCCATTCTGGACTAATAGTGTTATTGAATTAAAAATAGATAATGAAGTTGAAAGTATGATGTATGCCTCAAATTATGAAGCCCATAAGCATCAAATTAATGAATTCAATTCTTCTATGATAGTTGACTATACAAATCCAGTAATAAAGTTCAATCCTGATAACATGAAAGAATATTTGGACAACTTTGCTAATGCACAAACTGAACAACAAAAAGTTGATTATACGAAGTTTGTTTTATATCATGAAGCCGCACATGCAACCAGAAGGCAATCTGAACATTTGGATGCCAAAGCATATGAAAACATCACTGTACTAAAGAAAGAAATACAATCAGATGTTTCAGCTATGATGCTATTAGGACACGAATCTAGAGATTTAAAAAATTTCAATGAAAACATTGATATGATTATAAAAACTAGATTAACTGTTTTAGAATATGATTCAGATCATAATACAACGTATGCAATGATAGAATTAAAGAACGCAGTTAATAACAATCCAGAATTGCTGAATATGAAGCCATCAAACATTACTGAATTTGCATACTTATTCAGTGAGAAGATTTCTCAAGCTAATTTCAATAATGAACCAGTTGTTAAAGACTTGTTAAGTTCTATTCCAAAAGATAAGGAGTCCTTATTGAATGAAGCCAAGGAAGGTAAAAATATGGAATATATGAATTATTATGCTGGTAAAATATATAATAAAGGTATATATGCATTTAATTTAAAACGATTCTTGCAACCGGGCTTTGAACATAGAACAGATAAAATATTTGAGAACATTGAATCTACAATAAACAAAGACATACGACATGATGATTTTGTAGCTTTTACATTTATAAAAAACAAAAAAGAATTTGATTCAACACCAATGACTGCTGATCAATTTTTAACTAAAATGCAAAATGATTTAACTAAAAAAGCAGAGAATGATCCAGTAATTACAAAAGATATGGTATCAATGTTAAAAGCAAAGATAAAAATGGATGAAATGGATTATAACGTTGCAGATATACAAAACTTAGTAAATCAAGTCAATAGCCATAAAAAGATATCAAAAAATAACATAAAATTTGAAATATAAAAATAAAAGACCTCGAAAGGTCTTTTTAATTTTGTAATTGTTGCACATATGTAAGAATACCATTTTTAATAACTAAATCTTCAAATATATAATTATCTCTTGATCCTTTTCTAACATAAGGTTTATTATTAGTGTAATAATCATCCATAGAATGAAACACATATTCAATAAAATCGTATCCGTCACTGTCAAAAAATGTAATTCTAATATTTGATTCATTATAGCTATAATGTTTAAATAAACTTGATGATTTTAATACTTCATCTTTAAAATCTTCAAAGATTTTATCCAATATATTCGAATCTTTTGTTTTTATTGTCATTTTTAATTTAGCTAAAAAAAGAAATCTTTCAATATTAATCTCTTTTTCAAGACCAGTAATAATAGTATCTAATTTTTCAATTGAACCATTCCAACCATCTATTGATAATTGATCTTTTAATTTTTCAATATATTTCTTATCCATATTATTTTCCTCAAATAATTATAGAATAGTGTAAAGAAACACTAAGTCAATTAGTATTTCTTTATTATGCTTTAAAAGTTAAAATAGGACTAAATTTTGCAATTACAGAAACTGTTTTTTCATCAACTTGTGACTGAATAACTGGTCCTATTTCTTTATAAGCTGCTGGTGCTTCTTCAATCATACGTTCTTCTTTCAAAGTAATACATTCTACTTTATCAAGCCCCAGTATGCTTTTGTCTTTACGAGCTTTAAAAGAAATCTCATTACGTGAGATACTTCTACCAGCACCATGACTTGCAGAACTTAACCAGCTTTCATTACCAAGGCCACTTAATAAGTAGCTATCATGTCCCATACTACCCGGAATTAACAAGTCTTGTCCTGCATAAGCTGGTGTTGCACCTTTTCTATGTACATTACCAATTGCTTCTTTCAAAACAATATTGTGTGGAACATCTACAACTAATGGACAATCTAAATCCCCAAATACTTCTTTAGTACGTTGACGAACTAATTCAGCAATCAATGCTCTATTCAATGTAGCATAATGTGCAGCACTGTGCATCGCCATCAAATATTCATCAGCTAATTCGCCTAATACTGGAAATATTTTACTGTCTGGATGTTTATGCCCTACTGGCCATTGTTGTTTTGCTTTATCCGCCCATCTTGAGCCAACATAGAAACCAACATCACGAGAACCAGTATGAATCATTACAACTAACTGCCCAACTTTAAGACCATATTCATAAGCTTTTTGTCTGTCAGTGATTTCAGTAATCACCTGAAGTTCACAAAAATGATTACCACCACCAAGAGTTCCCATTGAAGGATCTCTTAATAAATCTCGACTCATATTCTGTAATGCTTCTGGTGCATAATTAGAATTACCTTTTTCAAACGCTGATGTGTGCAGTCTGGATAATTCATTTTCAATTTGAAGATAATCTATTTTATCGAAAATACCTTCTTTTTTAGACTTATTCATCACTTCAAAAAAATCGCCAACACCATTATCAAACAATGCTTTCATTGCATGAGGTGTAACTGGAATATTTCTTGTACCTTCTAATAAATCACCTTTAAGTTTCTTTACCCATACATCTTTATTAGCCATGAACTTATCATAGGTTAAGTCTAGTTTATGCAATCGCATTCCACAGTTTATATCAGTGCCAATAGCTTGTGGAATAACCATGTCATGGGATGTTACAACAACACTACCTACTGGAATGGTGCTGCCAGTATGGAAATCTGGAGTTGCACATGAGCATTTAACATGCCCGCCATCAGGATGTTGTATTCTTGCAAAATCCATTAGCTGATGAATTGCTTTTTCTTCAATAGCAAAGTTTTCAGGCAATAGTATTTTACTTTCGAGATTAGCATCATTAACTGATTTAATACTCAAAACATTATTATTTTCTCTATCAATATTCAAACCACTTTTCAGTAGTTTTTGTTGAATTCTTTTAAATGGTATTTTTTTCATGATTCTGGCCTACTTTTATTTAGATAAATTTGTTGCTCGGAAGAAATCCGATAATTTTATCTTTCCGAATCAGCAGCCAGCCATAAGGAAGGAATGAACATATAATAACATCTGCCGGAGCAGATGTCAATTAGTATTTAATGTAAAGTAGTTGAATGAGAAATATAGCCATCGTCTAAATAATCGATAATATAAACATCATTAGATTCATTAAATTGTGATGCATCCATTAATAAATCCTCCATAAATTTATAAATTTTTCTTACATTAAGAATTTTTTCATGAGCAAATGCATTAGCAATAGATTTTAAACCAATTTCATTGATTTCAACTAAATCAAAGATCGAATCTTTTTTCAATTGTGAATAAATACTTTTAATAATAGCTGGTAATTCTTCTTCTCTAGGAGATTTAATAGTAAAAACTCTAAATCTATTTATTATACCTTTATCAATGTTCTCTAATGAATTTGCAGTAGCAATATAGTTGACATAACTAAAATCAAAAGACACAGAGAAAAAGTTTTCATAAAAGTCTTCAGCACTTCGTTGTTCTAATAAATCATATAATGGAGCCATTATTCTTCCATTAGCATTTCCTGTCACTACTTTATCCATTTCCTCCAAAACAATAATAGGATTATAGCATTTGTTTCTTATCACTGTTTTAGAAACAAAACCCGGCTGACCAGTGTTCCAAAGAGAAGTTGAACCAGCAATTTCTGATGGTGTGGTCATATTCCCAATATTAACTGCATTCATATAAATATTAAAAATATTATTTATCTCATCTATGAAAGCACTTTTACCTATTCCATTTTTCCCAAGTATTAAAATAGGTTTAAAGTTTAATACTCCATTCTTTCTAATATTCATTTTTAAACAAATTTCTAAATAATCAATTATTTCATAAAAATGAGGATAATTTATTTTAAGTTCCTTTACCTTATCTAATAGAGAGCAGTCAACAGTTAATGGTTTAAGATAACTAAGTATATGCAAATATGATTCATTTCTATAAGTTGCTTGTTCTGATGGATAACGATTATTATTTAAAATTTTCTTATAATTTCTATGAATTTCTTTATTTTTAAAAAAACTATTAATATATTTCTCAACTTCCTTGTCATTGTATATATCACTAAGAGCCTCTTTTAAATAGTATTTTTCTTCCAATAAAATATGTTCTTCATAAGGTAACGGATACAAACATTGTTGTTTAATAGACCTTAAATTGGGTGTTGATACTTGCGTTAAATTTTTTGAAACTGTTTTTTCACTTATAATATCATTTACTATTTCATTCAAATAATTGTCATCACTCAATTGTCCATCTATTGAACCATCTTCAAAAAGGAATTCAGCAGTATTAAAAATAGATTTTTTAAATTCTTCTAATATACTAATGAATGCCAATAAATCTGCTGCAATTACAGGTTCAAAAGATTGTATGAAAGAAAGTTTGTTAATGTCTAATAAAGTAATTTCTTCAATAATATAATTATTTAAAGACACTTCATCAGTCTTTTTACTAATAAAATTTAAATAATAACGTTCTATGTCATAAAGAAAATTAGACAAATCTTTGAAGTTGAAATGATTGTCAATAAAGAAATCTTTATTAATGTTTGCAATATTATCACGCAATGATAGCTTGTCAGAAAAGAGCACTACTTCTTCAAGAAATTTTATATAACTTTTAACAACAATAGAAGCCATATTATTTTGTTCATTAGGTAACATACTTAGACAATAATAAGAAATAAGATGTGTACTGTCAGATTCATTATTTTGTTCAATATATTTTGACATATGAGGCGATTTAAGGAGTTGAAAATAAACAGATAATATTTCATTGTATGAGTTAAAATCTTGTCTATTAATAATGTTTCTGACTTTTGGAATAATTAATTTGTTTTCGTATAGAGATCCTATTAAATAAAAAATATTGACTAATTTTTCAATATATGAATCTTTATCAATATCAGAGAACCCAAAATATGTGAAAGTGTGATTATTTAAATCGCCTAATTCTAAAGCTAAATCTGTTGGTATAGGAATAGGGAAACTAAAAGATCTTTTATTATTTTGGATATCTTTAATTTCAATAAGTCTAAAAACACCAGTATCATTTGAGTTTTCTAAAATAAGTCTTAATGGACATATATTAATATTGGATTCTGTTTCCATGAAGCTCTCCTTAATTATCTATCAAGAATACTATTTAAAAGAAAATAGTCAATAAATAATCAAGAAGGAAACATTCAAGAATAGTGAGTAAATATAAATAATTGTGGTTTTATTTCATCTACTGATAAACTGAATTTTTCGCTTAATTCTTTAACAAGAGCTTTGTCTTCAAAAAGAGACTTATCAATAGCAGTCATTGATATGCCTTCGAATTCATTTGTCTTTTTTATAAGCCTACCAATGATTGCATATTTATTTGACATTCCATCAAAAACAACAACTATATCACCATTTCTATTTTTTCTATGACAATAATCACTGTGTACATCATAATTCTCTTCAATGTTATACTTTTCTTGATAATCTTTTCCATTTAAGCTTACACCATATATGATATAATGTGTTTCTTTAACTGACATATCTATCTCCTATTTTAAATATTCAACATTGGTAAGACTTTCGAGTCTTGAATTCTTAATTCATCAATCATTATGTTAAGCTTTTTAGCTCCATAAATTTCCAAAAATCTTAATTTAAATGATTGCCAATGCTCTGTCAATATTCTTTTTTCACCTGCAGCTGTATAATTATAATACTGTGGTCTTTTAACTATCTGTCCATTATCATGTTCAATATAAATATGGTATTTAACTTTAAAATAATTTAAATCCGAAAGTTCAGTTTGATAGTTCAAATCTGTTATATGATCATTAAAATTAACATTTTGCATTTTCATTAGCTCAGAAAAACAAAATGAATTTTGAGATGTACCACCTAAGCAAAAGGCTTTAAGGAATTTAAGATCTTCCATTATACTAATAAAATCTTCTTTTATATCTACAATAACTTTAGTTTTGAATATGAATGATAATTGATTTAAAGACATCAGATCTTTAGGAATTAAATTTGAACGTGTTAAATTAGCTGATCCATTTAAAATATAATAAGTTAAAACTTGATTTTTATGAATTATTTTAATATCAATATTTCCACTACCATTAATACTTTGATTAATGTGTTCAATATGATAACGATTATCAATTAAACTACGAACGAGTTCTTTATCTATCATTTTATATACCTATTAAAAGTAGATAATGATATCTTAAATCCAACAAAAAATCAATATAATTGTATAAAAAACATTGACAAAAAAGAGGTGAAGCATTAATATTGTCAAATCTAAAAAAGGTAAATCATATGCAAAATATATTTGATTCAGTTTTTCAAAATGGTGGTTTTGGTGCAATGAAAGTTGCTCCACCTACACATAAAAAAACACCTAAAGCTATACAAAACCTTATCATCTTTCATCATGGAAACACATCTGATGAAGAATTTGATGATATTTCACATCAATGTCAAACAATGTCTGCTGAATCATATGAATATTCCAGATTAAGCTTGTTCTTTGCAGTCGAACATATGCTTGATGAACTTCATGAGTTAAAAAATGGATATATGCAATTCATGCAGTATAAGAGCACCAGTGATATATTCACAGGTCTTTTCAGTAATATGGAACAATATTTTGAAGAACTCAAAGAAATCAAATTAAAAACATTCAATAAAGAAATAGTTGAATCTGAAATTGAAGCTATTACTACTTATACAGAAGGTGTTTTATTCCTTAAAAAGTTTGCAGAAAAAGATGAATCACTAAATCCACTTATCGAGAAATATACAGCCTATCAACAAACATTATTAGAAACAACTAAGATTTCTCAGAAGGCTTTAAAAATAATGAATCCTGATTATAAATTGGTGAGTGCTAAAGAAATTGAGAAAGCTGCTCAAGAAGAAATGAATTTTTCAATGAAATTTGAATATAGCAAGCTCAATTATGAAGTATTGAAAGGAATAATGATTGCTGTAGGTGATAAAAAAACTTACTGGTACGCTATTCAAGATGATAAAAAATGGAAAGAATTGTATTCAGATGGTAGACAAGCTCTTATGGAACATGAATTAACTAAATTAAGAGAAGAATTACCTGTTATTTTCAAACAATATAAAACATTACATCACCTTTCATTTACAAATATGTTTAAAACCATTGTATTATCTGTGCAGTATTATGGAGAATCAATGAGTTCAAGAAATGAACATAGACCAAAAAATGAATTTGAATATAAAATGGAACAAGAGCGTAGAGATCAAGCAATAAAAGAAATGGATGACACTTATTCTATATACAAAAAAACGTTGCCAGAGGTACAGACTCCAGAAGTGACTCTTGAGAACCTTGATTTTGCAAGTAAATTGATTGCAAAGACAATGAATACTCAAGTATTACTTGATAGTGTTTGTAATATAAATGTCAATGAACATTATTTGACTCTGGAAAAACACAATGAATACAACATTGTAAAGAAAACAGATGCAGATGTAGCTATTATATTTTATGAAAATGGAAGTCATATTTATGGATGTTTAATTGATGTAGAAGATTTAAACAACAACAATATCAAAACTATAGAAATGGCTTCAAAAGAAGGGCGTGGGAATTCGTTTATCAGTATGTCTCACTTCTTGAAAGATATCAAAAGCTTATTTGTTCAAGAGTATTATTTTGGAAAACAAGAAAAACCATTAAGTCTAATAGACAAACGTTAAAATAAAAAGCCTGTTTGAGAGCAGGCTTTTTTATTAAATTTAAATATTGATTATAGTTATCGAAAAAAGCATATCAATTAAAAATAATCGTTGACATAATGATTTTTAATATGTTATTATGAATAAAAATAGGAATACAAAAATGACTACTTACTTCATCACTGATAATAATGATAACAATATGGCCTCAATGAGTGTCAGGTTATCATTCGTGTAAGTAAAAGTCGATGATAATAGAAGACACTCAAATGAGTGTCTTTTTTTATGCACCAAATTTATTAAAAACAATAGGAGAAATACAATGAGAACCTTAGTAACAGAATTAAAATCAAAAGTTGGCGAGAAAGTTTCTTTATATTTAACACTCGAAGTGTTACGTGACCAGAAACATTTACAATTTATATTAGGACATGACAAAACTGGAACTATTCAGCTAGTGATTCAAAAATCAAAAGTAGCTGGAACTGAGGAAATAAGTCAACTACTTATTGGTTCTACTTTTATTGTTCATGGACAAGTTGTTGAAGCTACCCAAAGTAAGACTTTTGGATTAGAAATACAAGTTGATTCATTAGAGATTATGTCTAAAGCACAACCTTGGCCAATTACAGAAGAATCATCAATTGACTTACGTTTTGACTACAGAGTAGTAGACTTGAAATCTAAAAAATCTCAACTGATGTTGAAAATTAGAAGTGCATTTGAATATGCTTGTCGTGAATTCTTAACTAAAAAAGGAATGACTGAAATTCATACTCCTAAGCTTATGGGGACAGCTTCTGAATCTGGCTCACAAGTTTTTAAAGTGCAATATTTCGATGGATATGCCTATCTTGCACAATCTCCACAATTCTTTAAAGAGGCTGCTGTTGCAAGTGGTTTGGAAGGGGTATTTGAAATTGGCCCAGTATTTAGAGCAGAAGCTTCACATTCTACCAGACATTTAACTGAATTCACTGGTCTTGACGTTGAATTTGCTTGGTGTTTCGAAGTACAAGAAGTCATGAAGATGGAAGAAGAAATGTTTGTATATGCTTTATCACAATTGGAACCATTTAAAGAGCAAGTTAAAGAAGTATATGGATTAGAGTTATTAACTAGACCATCAGTTCAATATATGACACTGGATGAAGCAAAAGAAATATTGAAAGAAAAAGGATTGAAATTAAGTAAAGAACAAGATTTACCAGACGAAGGTGAAAGAATGTTGTACGAGATTTTAGGTGTAGACTTAATATTTGTCTCAGACTATCCAATTGCTAAAAGACCATTCTATCATATGTGGGATAGAGAGAAAGGAACTACTAAATCCTTTGACTTGATATTTAAAGGTATTGAGATTACTTCTGGTGCAATTAGAGAACATAGATTAGATGTAGTCTCACAACAGACATTGGAGAAAGGAGTCAGTCTAGAATCTGTATCTCATTATTTAGACAACTTTAAATATGGTTGTGCTCCACATGGTGGGTTTGGATTAGGAATTGAACGTGTTATTACTAAATTACTTGGACTATCATCTGTAAAAGAAGCTTCATTCATGCCCCGCGATCCAGACAGATTAGTTCCATAATAAATAAAAAGCCATTTTGAATGGCTTTTATATTACATTTTATTTTTAAATCTACTTTTGGTTACAACTTTATTATCTACTGTTGGATAAGACTCTTTGATAATAGACATGCATCTTTCTAAATGTTTATCATCAAGTTCTATATATTCGCAATCACTATAATGAGCAGTCTTGAATTTCTTTTCGTTCATGGTTATTCCAATTAAGGCAGATCTATCATCATCTTTTTTAGTAAGATCATAAGCAAAATATTGATTTTGGTCATCTCTTTTATAAAAATGAAAATAATCTTCAACTTTGGAAATGGCCCAATAGTTACTTCCTAATTCTTTACTTTGCTCAAAGTTATCTATTTTCAAAATAACAAGATCATCTTTATCAGAAATAATATTAACACCTAAATCATTTACTTTTTTCAACAAGTCATCATGTTTCATTATAGACTTCTCATATTGTTTTTATAAATTATAACATACAAAAAAAAAGACACCAACTGGTGTCTTATTTTGAGACTAAAGCCAACATTGAAACTTCTTGTGGAGTTAAATCTAAATTATATACAAATTTTTGAAAATTTACGAATTCTGATTTTGTAACCAATTTATCTTTAAATATTTCATCTAATTTTGCTCGCATTTCTTTGTTGGTAACTGACGTGTAAAATAATTTTAGATTCATGGCTTGTTCAGAACTAATGCTTAAGTAATTGTTAATATTATTTTTATATAGTCTAAGTGCTTTTAAATCTCTATTTCCCTTATCAACCAAGAAATTTTTATACATAGCTGTCTCAACTATACCGGAATAACTATTGATTAATTTATCATCTATCTTAGTATAAGCATTATCAATCGCACCCATTTTTATTTCATTTGTTTGAGTAGCGAATACTAATAGTGGCAACATAACAAGAGAAAAAACAATAACTTTAATTTTTTTAGAGCAAAAAGATGTAGTCAATAAAAAATTACTACAAAAATTTATAATAATACCAAAAACAATCATAAAAACAGCACCAAAACTAACACCAAATGCAAGATGGCCCAAACCAGTATAAAAAACAAATAAAGACATCATTACAAATATTATACTAGATGGAACTGTGAAATATAAATCGCCTGTGTCCACAAAAATTCTTTTTTCTGACATTATTAGATCTCCTTTAAAATTATCAATAGATTAGCATTCGAGAAATAAAAATCAATAATTAAAGGAAAAACATCTAATAAATTACAATAATAATATAAAATATATGATATTGAATAGAAGATTTAAGATAGTGTGATATAATGATATTATAAAATAAAAACGAGAACAAAATGAAAGAATTCCAGAAAGCGTTAACTGTATTAGATTCATTTATCAAAAATAAAGCTATCCCAACTCGACAACTTGTTCCTTTGTTAGAAAGTGTGAAAAAGAAAATTAATGAAGACAACGAAGAACTGAACATAGATGATCAATATTTGAGTAGAATTCGTCATATGACAGAAAATTATACAATTCAAATGGAATATGCTAAAGTAGCACACCAAGAGAAAACAATATTAATGAATACAACAGTGTCATGTAGCTGGATAAACACATACTTAAATTCAATGCATGATCACATATATAAGATACAAGATAAAATAAACAAGAAACTTGAAGAGTATGAGGCTATTGCTAAAGAATATAACGTAAATATTAATAATGAACTTGATAAAATAAAAAATCAGATTAGTGAATATGAACAATCTGAAACATATAAGACATTTGACTCTATACATACTAAAAAAGTAACTGTTTTATATGAATTAATTAACTACTTAAATGTTTTAGACAGAAATAGTTGGGATCTTGCGAGAAAAGATGAAATACCAATGAACACTTTTATTGGTCAGAATTATCCAACAGATTTTAGAAAATCACCAGAATTATCAGAATTGGTGACTATTCTTGATAAAGTAAAAGAAGAGTTTAAAGAGTTTTATCTGGAGTCTAAATTAATTGTTGATGATACTTCTTTAATGAAGCTTATTAATGAAACTGATGACAGTTTTAAAAATATGTATTCAAAATTAAGAAATGCTGGTTATAACTCTTGTATGGCCAATGTTTACGAAGCAGCTCAAAATGATAAATCAGTAATAGGTTTTTTAAAAAACAAAGATGAAAATGTAACCATTACATCTGAAACAGAATTGCCAGAATGGTCAAGATTATCGAAAATAGTATTATTTAAAGATCATTCATTATTGATTAAAAATAAAGAGAATGAAATGAAAGAAATCGTGTCAATGAGAGACGCAATTATAATTAGAGAATCACTAATTAACGATTACATTCAAAACAAATTCAGTAGAAAGCCAACTATTGGTCATATATTTAAAAAAATGAATACTGAAATGTATGTTGATGAAATTAGTAGCTTAGAGAGAGTTACTGATAACTATTTAAAAAATGAAGGCATATTGAAATTATATAACTTTGATATAGCTAAAGCATTTAAAGAAGCCTGTAAAGATCAAAAATATAGCTACCGTGCTTATGAACATTTTGATGACAGCATGGCTAAAATAGTTCATCACCATCAAGTAAAGAAATTTATTCATGCTATTGCCAGTAATAAATATAGTCATTTGTACAATGATGAAACCTACAAATTAGCCAGTGAGATATATGATTTAAATTTACCAGATAATTCATTACAAGATTATATAGGTAAAAAATTAGCAGCTTTTAAAACACCTGAACAATTTAATGAAGCTTTAGGTTTATTCTTGGAATCATTAAATAGTTTCACAATGGCAGCTACAATTAATAAAGCAAACACCTATGGCGTAGATATCATTTCAGAGTATGATAATAAACTTATTTTGAAGATAAATAACTTTGAACAATCTAAAATAATGGGAAGTTCAGCATGGTGTATATCAAGAACAGAATCTTACTTCCATAGTTATGCTGATGATAGAGAACAATATTTCATATATGATTTTGACAAAGACACTACTGATTCAACATCGTTAGTCGGAGTGACACTTGAAACAAGTGGCGAATATAGTGTTGCTTGTTATAAAGATGATACTGAGTGTGAAGAAGATGACCCTATCGTATCTTATGTACAAGAAGAAGTTTATGAATACAAAGCAAAGATAGAAGCAACAAATAAAAGTAAACTAAAAATATAAAAGCCCATCTGGGCTTTTTTAATAGGCTGAAAGTAATGCGTAACAATTATGTCGAAGAATTTGGTCAGTACATTCTAAAAATAGTGTATTATTTTCAAGAATAATAGAAATCTCGTTATTGCTTATTGAAAAAATTACTTGCTTATCATTATCAACTCTAATCGAATTTTCGCCATACAATGAAGTAAAATGATCTTTTAACAAATGAAATGATTTATTCAATTGTATCTTAGTTTCTTCCAAATCAAGCTGTGGAAAACTTAAATAAGAATAAATTTGAAATACTTTTTTGTTTAATGGATCAATGTTAACGACAACAGATTTAAAATTTGAAAATAAATCTTTTCCTTCAACACCACTGACATGACTTAATTTAAATCGTTGAGGCTCAGTTTTATCATGAAATGATGATCCTAATTCTATATTGAGGATACCTTTGATTTCCTTAATGGTACTTTGCATGTTATATCTCCTTATTAATTAGTGACCTAACATATTATATAGAAAAAGAACGTAAAATCAACCTTTAAAGGAAAATGATGAGTTAACATTCATCATTAGCTTTTCTATATCTCTCAAACATTCTCATAAAATATCTTTCAAGAAATGGCTTTAAATCAACTTGTTCTATTTTATAAAATGTTTTAAATAATGACTCATTTAATTCTTTGTCCATAAAACAATGATCTTTAAATCCACCAAAATTAAAAATACTAACTCTGAAAGTATCGTCAGACCTTCCTTCATTCAATTTATTATAATGCTCAGCAAAAATGTTGTGTACAAATTGTCTAAACTCGCTATGCTGATCATCCAAAAGATTAAATGTTGTATATTCTGGAATATCATAATCAACAAGATTATGTTTAAAACTTAATCTGTAAAACTCATAAATATCAAGTACCAGTTTATTTTTTTCATACAATGATTCATAACCCTGATAAACTTTCAGATCAGCAATATCATAACCTTTCATCAACTCTTCATGTTGTTCCATAAAATGAGTTTGACATAACATTTCATCTTTTATATTAAAATAATTCACATGTTCTTTACCACATACCACACAGCTATGTGTTGGAGGAAATATATTTGAAGTAGACAAATTGCAATGAACACAAACACCATGTTCACTATTTTTCTTTTGTTGATATTCATGTTTGGGACAAGACAATATTTTTTGATATTTATTAAATGCAACAAGTTCAGCATCAGCAATGGTTGCCCCTTCACCACGAATAAATGTAGATGGATTTTTAGGGAATGCTTCAAAAAAAGCAGTGGTATAGTTACCACCTTTACCAATTACAATACCTTTATCACTACACTGAAGATAAGTTGATTCTGGCCAGTCTTGTAAGCAGTCATAATCACCACCCCAAGTCTTATGTGCTTTATTATTCATATATTAATCTCCGATTCTCATAATTATAACAAAATAAAGATATTTATTCAACATTTTTATAATTAAAATGGTGATTAATAAACAATTTATAATTAGAAATACTTGTTTTCAAATTAGGATGCATAATAGAAATTATATTTTCTGAATTTTCATTAAGACGCCCATACCATTTATCAATTGTAGGTAATACCAACTTTAAAGTATCCTCTACAAGATCACCTGAAAGATCTTTGCGAATTTTATTATACATTAAAACAGCATTGAAGAATCCAATAGCATAACTGTGAAAATATCCAAATGCCCCTTGGTTCCAATGTACATCCTGCAAGAATCCTTCCCAATCATTTTTAGGAGTAAGACCAGTATATTCAGTCATCATCTTATTCCAAACATCAGAAATATCTTTTGCTGTAATTTGATCCGTAAATAGCATTTCTTCAATCTTCATACGGATATAAATATGAATGATATAATGAATTTTATCACTACCTAATCGGAATAAATTCTTTTTATCATTAGAGATATCAAAATCAATACCACTTAAAGATATTTCATTAAAAATAGATGAACTTTCATGGAGAGAAAGAGAAATGGAATCACCTAATTGACCAACTGTAGTGTATTTATTCAACAATCTATTTTGATATAAAGCATGACCAACTTCATGGGTAATAGAAGCGGCAGTGTCTTGTATATTCTTTTTGTTTCTAGCAATATGAATTCTTGAGTTATCTTTATCCAATGCAGTCATGAATGAACCATTATTGTAACCAATATGATAACTAATATCTTCAAAACTATCCATGTAATCTGTTAAACCTTTCATAGTGAATGTAAGTCTACGATTACTAATATTAGTTGGCTTATTGGCTAAAAATTCTTTTGAAACTTCCGCCATTTCACTCACTAAGCCAATAATTTGATCTGGACTACCAAGATTCTTGTCATTAAAAAAGAAAATTTCTTTTGGTTGCCAATTTTTTTCTTTCATCTTTAGTTTTACAATATTGACCATTTCATCAAATAATGAAAAGTATTCATCATCAGGAGATTGTTTAGTTTTTTTCAGTTCTTTATATTTTACATAAAGTTTTTGTTGTGCTTGGATAGCTTTTTGTTCAAGCTCATCTGAGAAAAGCCCATCTTTTTTATAAGTAGAAACAACATGCTCTGGATTAGCTTCAATAAAAGTTTTCAAAGAAGATAAAAAGTCAAGTTTTGTTAGTTCTTCTGCTTTATAACCATCTGGAGTAGGATTGACACCAACATCCCAACCAACAATATTACTAATAACTGCTTTATTATATAGATCTTGAAACTTCATAACTACTCCTTAAATTATTTTAACAAGTATACAGTAACAAAAATTAGCGGTCAATATTCTTTTCATCGGAATAATTCGGTTGACTTTTTCTTAAAAATATGTATAATTAAAGGAAATATCGGAGCTTATCATGAAAACAGAACAGACAATTATTGATGAAATAATTTCTATCGAGACAATCGTTTTCGATGATGAGTCATACCTTGAAGAAAGTGATAAATCAAGAATAGAAACTCTTTATGAAGTCTTAGGTCGTGAATTAAATGACAATGAAAAATCAGTCGTCTATAGTAGAAGACTTGATTTCATGGATGAGTGTATAGGAACCAAATCAGAAGATCTCCTTAACAAAAAAATGTATTACGAACATTGATACTTAACTGATTTACCTCGTTTAAGTTATTACATATGTTTAAACATTATTTGCATTCATAAGGAGAATTACCATGCAAACTTTTAAATCCATTCGTGGTTTCAATGATGTATTGCCATCAAAAATTACTAAATACCAATTTGTTGAAAAAACAATTCAATCAATACTCAATAATGCTGACTACAAAGAAATAAGAACTCCTATTGTAGAGTTTGAAGATTTATTCAAAAGATCAGTTGGTTCAGAGTCAGACATCGTATCAAAAGAAATGTATACGATTAAACGTGATGAAGAAACTGCATATACACTTAGGCCAGAAGGCACAGTAGGTGTTGCAAGAGCATTACTTGAAGGTAACTTAACTGATGTTCAACAAAAACTTTGGTATAATGGTTATATGTTCAGAGCAGAAAACCCACAAAAAGGTAGATACAGACAATTCCAACAAATTGGTGTTGAAGTTTACGGAATAGCTGGTATTAATGCTGATATAGAATTATTAAATTTATCATATTCTATCTTTGAGAAGTTTAATTTATTGAAATCAGTTTCATTAGAAATAAATAATATAGGTTCAATGGATGATAGAAGAAAATATGCAAACAGTATTATTAACTACATGAAACCATATTATAATCAACTCAGTGAAAACTTTATTAAAAAATTTGAAAGAAATCCTTTAAGAATACTTGATAATAAAGATGAAAAAATAAAACTGATGATTAAAGATGCTCCATCTATTAGTGATTATATTAATGAAAGCTCTAAAAACAATTTTGAAAAACTAAAGTATGCTTTAGATTCATTAGGTATTGAGTATAAAATTAATGAAAAACTAATACGTGGTTTAGATTATTACAATGATTTAGTATTTGAATGGACTTCAAACCTCTCAGAATCTCAAGGTACAGTTTGTGCTGGAGGACGTTATGATACACTCATGGAACAATTAAATGGTCCGAAAACACCTGCTGTTGGTTTTGCTATTGGTGTAGAGAGATTAATTTTATTGTTAGAAGAAACTGAAAGTTACAAAGATACAGAAAATAATCGTATTGTAATTTGTGTCATTGATAAAGATAATTATATTTTTGGATTGAAAATTCAAAAAGATTTGATGAATAGTCTTAATCAATCTGTTGGTATAGTTACAGAACAAACATCTTTAAAATCACAAATGAAAAAAGCAGATAAAATGAATGCTCGCTATGTGTTAATTTTTGGTAGCAATGAAATAGACGAAAATAAAGTATCAGTTAAGGATATGTTGTATGGTACACAAGAAACAATGAATATTGAAATGTTTATAAATACCTTAAAATAAAAAAGAGGCCGCTTGGCCTCTTCATTATTGTGGTGTAAATGTTGGTTTGGATTTTTTGGCTAATTGTTGCTTTTTAAATTCATCAAATTGAATCTTATCTATTGCACTATTATCAAAACCATCATTAAGTAAATCTGGCTTTTTAGACAAGTCAAATTTAAGAGAATAACCATTTTCTTGGATGACCTCTTTGAACGCCTTATCAGCAAATTTCACTTCTGGAACCATAGTATTAAGTTGATTATTATAAATCTGACCATTTGAAGCAATATTTGCAATTTCATAACCAGTAAAATCATTCTTATCATGGAACATAACACCCATACCATGTGGCTTTTTATCAGGATCTTCCATAAAAGCTTTTATAGCATCTTTCGGATTATCATATTTTTGATCTTTATAAGAGTAATGACGATCAAAATCTTCTGTTCTTAACAGTGCTTCATTTAATCTGTCATAATCTATTTTCATATCTTTAACAACTGGATTAGTAATTACGCCATCAACTTCTGTATACCAAGTAACACCTTTGTTATATCCAGCCATTTCAAAACCAGCATTTTCATACTTGTCATGCCAAGTCAATGTTGAGTTTTTATTAGCCATGAAATGATCAAGAGCATCCCTAGCATTATCAAATTTCTGTTTTACAGGAATACCATCAACCATAGAAGTAACACCATAATGTGGTTTAAATTCTTCTTTCACAGGTTGAATTTCAACTGCTGGTTTGAAATCTTCAAATCCTTCGTTAACTGAAACTGATTTATTCTCAACTTTAACCTCAACTTTTGGAGGAATATCGTCAAAACCTTCATTAACAGTAACGGTATTTTCTTTAACAGGTTGTGGTCTATTTTCAGGTAAATCAAATTTGAGAGAATACCCATTTTCAGCAATAACTTCATCAAATGCTTTTTTGGCAAATTTAACCTCTGGTACTGCATCGCTAATACCATTATAGTAAATATTACCATTTGCATTAATATTAGCAATATTGTAACCACCAAAATCACTCTTATCATGGAACATTACACCCATTCCATGCGGCCTTTTGTTGGGATCTTCCATAAATGCTTTTATCGCATCTTTTGCATTATCAAATTTCTCATTTTTATAGGAATAATGACGATCAAAGTCTTCTCTTCTCAATAAGATTTCATCCAATCTATCATAATATCTTTTAGCACTTTTAACAACTGGATTTGTAATTACACCATCAACTTCTGTATACCAAGTAACACCTTTATTATATCCAGCCATTTCAAAACCAGCATTTTCATATTTGTCATGCCAAGTCAATGTTGAGTTTTTATTAGCCATGAAATGATCAAGAGCATCTCTTTCATCTTCAAATTTCTGTTTGACTGGAACACCATCCACAATGGTAGTAACTCCAAAATGTGGTTTGAATTCTTCTTTCACTGGTTCTTTTACAACAGGAGTATCAATTTTATTTTCTACTGGTTTTGATTCTAATACTGGCTTATCATCAAATCCTTCATTAACTTGAACAATAGCTTCTTGCTTAACTGCTGGTTTATCTAAGTCAAATTTAAGAGAATATCCATTTTCAGCAATGACTTCATCAAATGCTTTTTTGGCAAATTTAACCTCTGGTACTGCATCACTAATACCATTATAGTAGATTTGACCATTTTCAGCAATATTCGCAATATTGTAACCACCAAAATCACTCTTATCATGGAACATAACCCCAAGACCATGTGGTCTTTTGTTCGGATCTTCCATAAATGCTTTTATCGCATCTTTTGCATTATCAAATTTCTCATTTTTATAAGAATAATGACGATCAAAGTCTTCTCTTCTCAATAAAATTTCATCCAATCTATCGTAATATTTTTTCGTTTGAGCAACAGCAGGGTTTGTTATCACACCATCAACACTTGTATACCAAGAAACGCCATTATTATAACCAGCGATTTCAAATCCAGCAGAATCATATTTATTGTGATATGACATTTTTGAATTTTTGTTTGCCATAAAATGGTCTAATGCATCAGTATTATTATCAAACTTCATTTGTACAGGCAAACCATCGACTTCAACGGTTACAGCATAGTAAGGAAGAACTTCATTTTTATTCACTTTATCAAATGAAACATTATTTCTTCTCATAAAGTTCTTAATAGATTCAGCAACTTCATGGAATGCATGTCTAACCTCATGAGCAGTATATTCATCTGCTGTTTTTAAAAATTCATTATTGGTCCAAACTTTCTGATCGTTATTAACACCCATGATGTTAACTTCTTCACCATCTTGTCTGAATCTTACAGAATCATTAATATTTTTATCTTTATCAAATAAGAAATCTTTAATCGCTTGAAACGCATCAGGGTATTTTCTATTTTTATATACATAATCAATAGCCATAATTTTAACCATAGATGTTATCTAACAACATTGTAACATAAAAAAGAATAAATACTAGCAATTAAAAAGCCTATAAAACAAATAGTTGAATAAAATTTATTATATTATCTCTAATATAAAATATTCAAATTTATATTTTTTCTTTTAAATATTGTATTTTGATTGAATTTTCTTGAACAAAAACATTAATATGATATAATTTTTTAATAATTACGATTTAGAGAGGATTCAATGAAAAAAAATAATACTGGCCCATTATTCAAATATATTGGAGGTAAAAGTTGGTTAAAAGATGAACTGAATAATTCTATTGAAAAAGTATTAAAATACAATCCAAATATAGATACTTACATTGAGCCTTTTGCTGGTGGTTTAGGGGCTTTTTTAGGCGTATCAGAAACACTGCTTAAAAATAATATAAAGAAAGTTATTTTAAACGATGTCAATATGAAACTTATACAATTTTACAAAAATGTAAATGAAAACTCAGAAAAACTAATTCAAACATATATGGAAGTAGAAAATGAATATGCCAAAACAATACCAGAAATATTTTTCACATATGACAAGAAAAAAGAGAAAGATTTAATAAAAGAGTCGCTTAAAGATGCCTATAACTATTACAATAGTGTAAGAACATCCTTTAATAATGAAAATGATTCAATAAAGAACTCTGCTTATTTATTGTTTTTACAAACACATTGTTTTAACGGAATTTATCGTGAAAATTCAAAAGGTGGCTATAATACTCCATTTAATTGGGATGCCAGAGTCATAAGTGAAGACAAAATTCGTGAAAAAATAAATAACGTTTTAAATGTATTCAACAAGTTTGAAATAGAATTCTTAACAGGATCTTATTGTCAAATAGATTATTCATTGAATGCTTTATACTATTTAGACCCTCCATATATAAATGAAGATAACATTATTGAAAATGCATATCATAAAGATGGATTTGGCATCATTCAGCAAGAAGATTTAATTAACAAAATAAAAGACACCATTTTTATTTACAGCAATCATGAAAATGATAAATTGATGGCCATATTTGAATCAAAGAATATGAATATTGAAGTACAATTAATTCCTCGTAAAAATATTATAAGTGCTTCCAATGAAAGCAGAAAAAAAGATAAAATAGAAATATTGGTGACAAACAAAGATTTTATTCAATAGTTAAATGGTATTAATTTGATGTAAGACAGTTATTTGGTCAAAGAACTCTTTTTCCATTGTCATAGCTGTCCATGTATCAATAATATTAACTTCTTCTGGTTTATTAACATGATTGAAAACATCGTATAAGTTTTCAAAAATTTGTTCACAAAGTTGATGATAATCTCTTTCTGGATTCTCCCATCTTGGGAAAACCAATATTGTAGGATCTTGATTAAATTTTTTATACTCAAAAACAATTTGGAAGTTAACTGCACAATGTCTCATGATAGGACATGTCTGAATATGGTAAATCATTAAATATCTATTTTTTGATACATCAATATAAGATTCAAAATCAATTAGTTTTGGTACATATTTTTTATAACACGGCTCTAAATAATCAAGATTATTAAAATTAGGCTCAGGATCAGAAACAATACCCATTTTAAATAGTGTATTTGTATAAAAAGCAAAGAATTCTTTAATTAATTTTGTTTTAATACCAAAATTTTCAAGAAAACATAAATAATCTTCGTTCTCATTAAATATGGGAACTATTTTAAAGGTGGGGACAAATTGAATAGAAGTTTGTCTTTTTGAATTAAATATATCTTCTAATTTATCTTTAAACATATAAACTTCCTTAAATTACTATATAATTGAAAAAGACCCGAAGGTCTTATTCCAATGTAAATACATCTTCTGTTTTGATATAATCAGTATAGAATGAATAACCAGCCTCAGTTAACACATAGTTACCTTTTTCGTTAACATAGAAAATACCACGTTCTTTTAATAAAAGTACAGCTTCTTGCAAATTCTTGATTTCAGCTAATTTAAGAATATTCATATATTCACTTTCGTTGATAGCTTCAATTTCATCTTTGCTGACACCATATACATCATTAGAAAGGTACATAGGGTCATAACCCTTGTCATGGTTCAAATACTGATACAGAATAACGAGTGTAGTCACAATTTTAGTGCGAAGTCCATCTGTATTGCTTTCATTTGTTGTTGCAATATAATAAAAATCTTTTCCTACTTTTAAGTCATAGCCAATCTTTTTATAGAATTCTTCATATACGCTTTCGTTTTCTGCAATTTCAACATAAAAAGGATTTAGATTCTTAATTCCTTCTTTAAACATACTGCGGTTAATAATCTTACCACCAGTAAGTTGTTTGAAAATATCTGTTGATAAGCGATTATCCATTCTATCTATGGATGTATTATGCATGTACTTCATCTCCTATAATCTTTCTATAATAAACTAATTGTTCACCACCATAATTAATGAATCTCTTTTGTTTGAAATCCATCTTATATTGCAATTCATCTTCCATACTATAGACCAACAATACAGAATAAAAGAGCTTGTAGTTATCCATTTGTTCTTTGAGTAAATTGTGACATATTATAAAGATATCATCATCTTCTGTCAATTCTTGAGACATAATATTTCTCTTTGCCTCACTTAATACACCATTGCCATAAGATACAAATTCTTCTGCTTTTAATAGTTCTTGTTCATGCTCAGTAAGTTCTCTGAAATAAGTCTGAATCTTATCTCTTTTGCCTTCTTTCTCATTAATTTCTTCATGCATTTTATCCCAAGCAATGTTAATACCTTCCAGTGAAGATTCATAATCAATCGTTTGGTTAAATGATTCTCTACTTTTCAAATCTGGTAAGAAATTAATCTTGTCTAACAAGTCTGTGCTTTTTAGATAACGATTAGCTTTCTTTCCATGTGCAACATCATTTGATTTCTCTTTCAAGAATAAATATAATTTCTCAATATTTGCATGAATTCTAATGTCTTCAACACTTTTAACAACATAACGGGCTAATAAAGTAGACATGCTTAATGAACGTGATAGATAACTTTTAGAGAAGTTAAGCAAGAATGCAGTAATCTCTTTAGATTGAGTTAAATACCCTTCTTTACTCAACTTATCACGTATCTTACGAGCATAACCAGTAATACCCACACCACTGTTTCTAATATCAATAATGCTGTCACTTAACAAAAATGTTTTCAATGGTTCGACAAAATAAGTATTGACCTTATAAATCTCTTTAGAAAGTTCATAATTGCTAAGATATTCTTGTTCTGATTTCTTTTCAACAATACTGATTAATTTATTTACTTTTGATTCAAGAACTCGAACGTGTTTATCAAGTTCTTGACGAATATCAGTAAATTCATCCATCAACATATCTATGAATTGTTCAGTAGCATAAGTATCATTCATATTCAGTTTTTCGAGTTCTTCTCTAAACGTTTTCATTGTGTTAGTGAACTTTTTCAGACTATGATTATTCAACTTATAATAGCGGTCTTCACTTAAATAACTAAACAAATCGTAAAATGTTTGGTTAAATGTGAAAGTATCACTGTCATTGTTCACAACAATCATATTTTGTTTTTCAAGATTTTTTATTGAGAATACATCAACAAGACGGGATTTGCCAAAATCTGTCTCATCTAAGTTATTCAAATAGTCTCTTAATACTTTACCTAATTGCATTTCATCAAACTTGTTATCTTTTGTACCATTGCTAACAGCAAATAAGTTAAAGACAACAACTCTATGCTTAATGATTTCTTCAAATGTAGATTCTCTATTTAAATTCAACATATTAAGCTTCCTTATATTCACCAAATGCTTCTTCTTGGCTTTCAATCTCTTTGATGTAAAGATTTTCTGGCAAGAAATGCACAACTGGTCTTTGAGCATCAAATATTTCATGTCTAACATTAGAAGAAAGATAAATTACAATCTCATAATTGTTATCAACACTTATGGTTGGTGTTGGTGTTGCACAGAACATTACCAATTCCTTTTCTGACAAGAACTTAGTTAATGTACTCAAGTTATTATTGTCAATATTTGACACTTCATCAATAATAATTGGCAAGTAATAATTGAAAATCAAATTAGCCCTATCGCCTTTAACCAGTTCACTTTTCAATTGTGAAAGTAATACAGAGTTCGCCATAATGTTTGTACCATTACTTTGAGCTTTGGTTTCTATACCTTCTTCTGTGTGATACTGAACAACAAAGTTGTCCAAGATCTTATCAAGGGTTATTTTATCTTTAATACCAGTCTTGTCTAAGAACTGACGCAATTTCAAGAAGAATCTGGAAATACTTTCTTCTGTAGCATTATGATTGTCAATATCTTTATAAGTAGTATGGAAGTCATCAAATCTCATACTGAAATTCACTTTCAATGAAATACATTTAAAGTTTGATACAGCGGTACTCTCCAATTTCTTGTTAAAATCATTAATACAATCCAATACATGCTTTCTATATTCTTGAATAATTTCTGCCGCTCTATGAGCTTCCGTGAAACCTGCAAGCATAGATGTTTCAATACTCTTTCTCTTTTCATCAAGGTTGTCATAAATGTAACTTAATTGGTCAGTTACAAAACCAATCATAACCTTACCACTAACATCAGTTGCTACTAACTGGTTATCAATATCTTCTATGATGCCTTTAGATACAAACAAATGTAAATCTTTAAACAATTCTTTTTTAGCTTTATCAGATTCTTCCAATTCTTTACAGAAATTATCAACCAATTCTTTAGATAATTGAGTAATACTTACTTTACGCTCAACGTCATCATCCATCTCAAAACGCATACCCAAGCGATCTGCACTCATTTTAACTTTCTGGTAAAGGTTCTTATGTTCAGTTTCTTCTTTTTGCAATTGCTCAAGAGCACTCTTCTTGCTAACATAAAGCCCATTATTGTGTTGAGCAGTAGCACCAGTAGTTTCTTTTTTGGTGGATGCTTCTTTTTCAAGATCAGTATAAGCGACAATTTGGTCATTCAAAATGTTTATTTCTTCTTCATATGAAGCATATTGAGAAATGACTTTCAAATTCTCTTTCATCTTGGAAAGATCTAAAAGAAGTTTATCTTTGTTTTTACCAATTTCGCCATCTAAAAGAAGTCTTTTTGCTTCAATGAGTTCATTTAATTCAATGAGTTCTTTTTCTTTTGCAAGTAAATCTTCTTTTTGAATTTCAATATCTAAGTCATCCACAGATTTATGAAGCTTTCTATTGAATAAGATATAATAACCACTTGGCTCATTAAATTGAATAAGTTCAGTTAATGAAGATATAATTTCTTTTTCTCTTGAACTCAGATTGTATTCAGACTCTGATTCAGCAGCCCAAATACTACGCAATAGTCTCTTTTCAGACTCACCAACTTGATTGTAAACAATACGTGGATCAGAATTCGTTTCAATTGTGGCCTTTAATGAGAGAATGGATCTATTACAATCATTTATTTTCTTATTTAATTTTGAAATGTCTGCAAGAATCTTATTTTTATCATCAATAATTAACAAATCATTATTAATCTGATTAATAATATTTTCAAAATAGAACATTTGCTCTGCTTTAGATTTTTCTTGCAATTGATATTTGATAACAGTATCAGTATAAGCTTTAAACTTAGCCTTTTTATCTATCAATTGAGTTTTCAGCAAATCAATTTGGTTGTGATATTTATTATATTCATTGACTGCTTCATTCCATGTTGTTCTGGATGAATCACGAGCTTGTTCCAATGCTTGGCATTCTTGGTTGATTTTATCAATATCAATAGCAAATTGCTTAATAAATCTATTGTTAATAGTATAAATATCAGCGTAATCATTACCTAATTTTGGGCCAAGAGCTTTTAATGTTTGAACATTGAGTTCACAACGTTTAAAGACTGAAACATGATTACTAATCATTACGTTATAATCAAGTTCTTTTTTATACTCTAATTGTTTGTCACATAATTTATGGAAATCAACATCAATAATGTCATTTTCATTTTTAAGATTACCTTCGACATAACGAATCAAAATATCTTTTAAGTCATCATCAGTCAGGGTATCAATATTGAATGCCAATTTAATCAAATTACGAATGTTCTCACATTTTGCATTACCAGCTTTAATAGGAACAATAGCATATCTACCATTATTTTCATTGGTAATGTCATTTGAATAAATAAGGTCAATAATTGTATCTCTATCTTCTACAAAACGATAGTGTGGAGTTGTTTTGAGATAATTTTTAAAATCAATACTTTGAACTTTTTTAATTTCATTTCTTTCATTATCCCAAAGCTCATTTCTAATATCATCATAGGAAGCTTTAGTAAAGATACGAGAATATGCGTACTCACCTTTGCCCCTGAACAAAATTTGAACAAAGCGGCCAAAAGCGTTTTCAAATTCAGCGACAATGAAAGAGTTTGCACTTGGGAAATAGTATTCATAGGTTTCATGTTTAGTATATTTTGGGTTGACATGAAACTTGTGATGCAATTTATGCATATTAATTTCTGGTAACAAGAAGAATTGAAGGCCATTCAAGAAAGAAGTCTTACCAGCATTATTGTTACCAAACAAGATGGTGTTCTTATCAAGATGAGTTTCAAAGAATGTGTATCGACCAGAATTATAATAAATTATTCTACAAGGTTTGTAGTTTTTTGTTTGATTCATCCATTTGCTATTATCGTACATTGTTAAAATCCTCTACTAAATATAATTCTTGCTCAATTGTTTTTTTATAAATGTTAATTTTGTTTAAAATATCATGTAATTTTTCATTATTACTAAATCGTTGATTCAACATCAGTATTTCTTCATTTCGTAATGTCCTTCGTGATATAGCAAATACATCATCTATATTGTCTGGATAGATAAACTTGCAATTTTTATGATTATTTTCTAATCCCTCAAACATTTCAAAGCCAGCTTTATCAATATCAAACAAACAAAGAACTTCATCAAATTTATTGAAAAAATCACTGAAATATTTGTTGTTTATAGAATCCCCTGAACCAAAAATAAATGAATATTCATTAATATTCAGTGAAGAGTGTCTAAAATTATTTTTTAAATTACCAAAATTTTCTATGTTTTCAATTATAATTATTTTTTTTCTTAGTGCGAAAGGATTTGTATTGGTAATGAAATTTTCTTTAAAGAATAAAGTAGAAACATTGGATTCCAAATGTTCTTTATATAAGAGATAGCTATAACTACATTTAATATGATGGCTATTACCAAACTGGGCTGCACCAATCCGATCAACTTTATCTGCATTCACATAAAAATTAGATTTTAAATGAGTGTAATCTTCAATATTTTTAGGAGTCAGATAATAGTAAGGTTTTTTGCTCATTTTTGCCTGAAACATTGATGATATATCAACATTTTTTGCTAAAAACTTTTTAATAAAAGAGTCAAAATTAACAGGTTTACCATTGTCTATATTGTCAAAAAAATTGTTCAAACCATTATCCTCTAATCAAAGCATAATTATAACAAATATACTTTGAATTTCAAGGATATTATAATAATTTTAATCAAAAGATATTTAAACCATATTGTTCTCTAATCATGTTTAGAACATATTTGTCATGTGAAATATTTTCTATTTCTTTTTTACCTGTTTCTGATTTAATAAATTCATTATAAATTTTTTGATCGTTTAGTAATATAGAATATAAACTTTGACTAATTCCAAGTATACCATAATATAAATCTTCACGTTTACGTAAAACATTAGAGTCTGCATATTTAGGTAGCTCTTGTTCCTTAAATTTTGTAATTTGAGAAAAAGTGCTAGCTAAGTTAGCTTTCAAACTCTTACAATCATTAATAGTCTTTGAAGTCATATTTTCAATAAATAAATAGTCATCAATTTCTATGAGATTGTAAATCTTATTTAAACGCCCAACAGACATAAGCAAATCATTATAACCTGACTCGAAATCAGGAGTTCCTGCGTGATATGAGCCATGTTTATCTAAATAATGACCTTTATATATTTTATTTTTAATATCTTCAAGAATATTATTAACAGAATGAACCATAGAAATAACGGTTGTAATGTTATTAAGAACTCTATTAACGTTTTCAATTGAAGCATCTTTTACTACATTTAAATCATTTTTAACCAAAAGTTTACCCACACTAAGCATTTCATTTCTAACAACTTTTATTGATTCATTTTTTCTATAACGTGTTACTTTTAAATCGCTCAAAGTGGTATTTAATTCTTTCAGTAATTTTTTACGACCACTAAAAATTCTAGTCAGCAAAGACAATTTATAATACTCAGTTTTTTCTTTGAGAATTAAAAGTTCATAGTCAATAATACTTTGATCTAATTTTGAAATCTTATCTTGTTCTGAATTCAACAAATCTACATAATATTTAATTTTATCTTCCATATCTACCTCTGTTAGAATACATTCAATGAATATTGTTCACGAATCATTCCGAGAACATCTGATTTCCGTGAAGCATTATTAGCTTTTATTGCATCTAAATGTAATTCATATCTAGACTCATAAGATTTATACTCTTGTTCTGCCATGCTAGCCAAGTTTTTAAATAAAGAGTCAGCAAGGTGAATGACATCCAATTTATCTCTCATAAAAGATGCTTCTGGATCGCTACATGATTTTGAATATGCCGCTCTCATTTGCAAAATATCTTTCTCTAATGTATCTAAATTAGCTGATATATTCTTATAATTCTGTTGAAAATCTGAGGGATGTTGTTCAGACGATACATGACCTGACAGTTCAACTAAACGACTGACTTCTTTTGCTTTACCAATTGCACCCATAAATAGAGAATAAGCAAAAATAAAATATTGACCAGAAGAACTATATGCTTGATGCTTATAAAGTCTAAATGCTTCATTTCTGTTACTATAAACTGATTGAATATCTTGTGATGCAGAAACTAATGTGCGGTGAATCGCAGCAATGTTTTGGCAAATCTTATAGTAAAAATTAGCTAATTCATTAATAGTTTCCATTTCTTTAGAATTATCTTCCAAATTCAATAACCCAACAGAAAGCATTTCTGTTCTCTGAGCTTCAATCTCCTGTTTTTTATCATCAATACTTTTTTGGATAAGCTTGATGCTATTTTCAAGATCAACAATTAATTTCTTACTACCAGAAAATAGCCTTTGGAAAAGTGGCATATGAGCCAACAATGTCTTTTCATTCATAATCATAGTTTCATAGCTGATGATTTTACTTTTTTCTTCATCGACTTCTGATTGTAGCTTATTAAGCAAATCCACATAGTATTTAATTTTTTTATCCATAGAATTGACCTCAAATTTGCATAATAATAGCAGAAATATATAAGTTAATCAAGATATAAAACTCACTGAATACTTAATTAATTCTGTTATAGTGTACAAGCATACACCAATCAAACCACCAATAACAGTACCATTGATTCTAATATATTGTAGGTCATCACCAACTTTCTCTTCAATGAGTTTAGACATTTGTTCAGTGTCAAGATTCTCTAAGTATTGAATAAAATAATTATCAATTAAAGCAGCATTCTCAGCAATAAATTCTGGAACCTTTCCTTCAACCTGACGCTTAACCCAACGTTTGATTGCTTTGTTATGAGTTATTTCATGAATAGAAGACTTAACTGTCTGTTCAATTTTCTCTTTAATAAATGAATCATTAGATGCAAGATCATTAAGTAACCAACGTTTAATGTCATAGAAAGTCTTTTCTACATGATATTCAAGTGGTATTGCTCCAATAATATTGGCTTTCAATTCTATTAATGCAGTTCTTACTTTAGGCTCACTTTTTAACTTTTCAATAATGTCTTCAAAGAAATTATCTACTCTCTTAATAACCTTTTGCTCAGGGTCATTTTCCATGTGAGTAATAAAGTCTGATAAGTATTTATGCAGTTTAGGTTCACCAATAAAAATACTTTTCAAAATGCCAGTAAATGTATTCTTGCCTTCTTCATCCTTTTTAAGCAATGTTTTAATTTCTTCGTTAACCATATGCTCATTGTCTGGATTAGATAACCAAATGTTTAACTGGATTAGGATTTCTTTGAAAGCAGCACGATGATAATTTCGGTTATCCATCATTTCCAGAAATTTAATAGCCAATGCATTAACATCAATAGAGTCAATTTTGTTTTTAATAAATGGATAAACTAATTGCTCAACATCTTTATATTCAATTCCTCGAACATATTGAGCCAACAAAATGTTTATTTTATTAATAATGGCTTGTTCATTAGACTGTAAAAGAATACAAGCTTTTTCATGCACATCAATTTTACTAAGATTTTCCTTCACATACTTTTCAGACAAGAAATTCTCACGAATAAAATGAGAAAGATTCTTGCCAATCTTCGTCTTGCTATTAGGAATAATTGCAGTATGTGGTATTTTTAATCCAAGAGGGTGTTTAAATAGAGCAGTTACAGCAAACCAGTCAGCAATACCACCAACAATGGCAGCTTCTGCAAAAGCTTTAAAATAGCCAATCCAAGGATAGCTTTCGATAAAGACAGATGTAATCACATAGAGTAATCCAGCAAAAAGCAAACACTGGTTTGCAATAAGTCTATTATTTTTCATAAAGCTACAACTCCTTATATTTTTGAAGAAATATACTAAATAATGCAAAAAATGTCAAATAAAAATAAACAATCGTCAATTGAAAAATTATAAAAAAGTGATACTGTGTAAAAAAATATCACTAAATAAAATGACAGATGAAATCAACCTCAATGTATTATCAAACAAAAATCTTGGAATCCCAAGTGAACATCTGTTTCGATTAAAAAAGTTGTCAAATTCAACCTTTGAATACATTTCAAAAGATGTCATTAATCCATTAATAAACTTTGAAAGTATAAAAAAATTCTTACAATTGATTATAAATAACGATTTTAAGAAAAGTTATCTCATTATCAAATATAATGATAATGAATGTGAAACATATTTTGAATCTGAGAAGATAGAAACAAATTTTACATTAGATGAAATAAACAACATTAAAAAATACATTCAAGAACATATTGAAAATGGGCCTGAATTTTACGAACAAAGTGTATTAAATGGTTATATAATTCCTTTTAAATTCATCCATAGTTCAAATAATGGTTTCAATATACTGCGTATTACAACTAACTTTCTTTCAAAAAGCTCACGAGATTATTTGAAAATAAAACCCGCTGATGATGGTGTTGTCTTAGAGTTTGAAATGTCTATCTTCTTCCGTGATGGATTATATTATATATTTGAGGATTACACAGGAATTTCTGTATTTAATGAACTAATTGCTCAACTAAATTATCAAATGCAAATAATTAAATTTGTGGCACCAGCACAATATAGAGTATTACAACGTTCTTTAAACTTTAAACTAAGAGTAAACTTAATAATGACTCATGAACATGAATTATCTGAAATCAAATATAAACTTGTTACATTCAAAACAGATCTTTTTGGAGTTGGTGAATTAATAGAACTTTTTGATAATTATGATTTCAATTATAATGATGGAATACTGACCAGTCCATTCTTTGAAAAGGCTTTTATTTTTTTATCAAGGAAATATAATGTCAATTTTAAATATGACACTAAAGAAGATTTAGATCAGTCTTTAACTTTATTAGAGATGATTGAGATTTAAAAGTTTTCGTTCAGCTAATTTAAAGTATTCGTTAGATAATTCTGTTCCAAAATAGCGTCTATTTAGCTTCATGGATGCAATTAATGTGCTTCCACTTCCAAAACAAGGATCATAGATATGATCATTAACTTTAGTATATGTTTCTATAATGTGTTCTAAAAGCTTAGCTGGTTTTTCTGTTGGGTGTTCTTTACTTCTACCTACGGAAAAATTCCAAATTGGAACACCAAGAATAGTTTGATTACGTTCAGCAATAACACAACATTCAACACCAGACAACCAAAGGTATTGACCATTCATAGGACTAGGGTTTGATTTTTCCCAAATAGCCATATTTACGAACAAACTGTTTGAAACAAAATGATTATATATCTCAGAAACTTGTTCACTTGAACAAAATATGAATATTTTATCTTTACTTATTCTAATGCTTTCATCTAAAAAAATTTTCAAATCGAAATTTAAGATGTCAGCCTCACCTTTATCGAGATTTCTGATGCCATAATTTTTTCTATTGATGACTGAATAAGGTATGTCAGTAATGATGTGGTTAAAAAAGTTATCTGGTATGTTAGACATAACTGTTATGCAGTTATCATTGATTATAGAGTTAATATATCGCTTCATATTACTCCAATAATCGTTTAAGTTTAACTACAGTCCTCTTTATCAATGGATTATCTGTATATACAATATCATTAGCATTACTGGAAGCCTTAATAAGAATGTCCATATATTTGTCATTTCTAATAACGGTATTTTTACAGTTTTGATTATAAACAGCAATTCGTTTTTTCTTTTTCCCATAGACATAGTATTTTACAAGTTGGTCTAATACAATAACCAAAAGTCTTGTTGTAAATTTGTTGTCTATCAAAGTTGAGCGAACTTCACTTAAAGTTTCAGGAGTAACTTGAATATAAATACTACCAATATTCTTGTCAAGAAAACCATTTAATTTGTCGTTTCCTGCATCCTCAAGGATAACTAATTCTATTTTTCTGTCCATATTATAGAGTTTCATGGTATTTAAAAGCATTATAATACTACTTTTATAAAATGGAAGTCCCAATATATATTTCAATTGACATAAGACAAAATATCATATAGAATTCATCACAAAAATGAGGATTAAATAATGAATAATACAGTAAATGAACACGATTATAAAAGTGGTGAAGGAAATAAAGCTTTGTCTCCAGCGGCTTTAGCAATTATAGGTCTTTTATCAATTGTTGCACTTGGAACAGCAATGTTTGGCATGAGTAATTTAAGCTATGAAAAATATTGTAATGAACCACAAGCTCAGTGTTCTAAAAATCATCCAGCAGGTTTAGATACTTTTTCTAATATCTATAAAACACTATCAAAATAAAGGCACCAAGCCTTTATTTTAATCTACATTTACCATACGGTGGAACTATCCAGCTATCTATGGGTTCAAATAGATAAGTGCTTTCTTTATTAAGCTCACATACTACATGAATATCAGGTAAAATATCGGGTATTTTATAACCATTACCTGTATTTACTCTTTCATATTGAGATAAAGCCTCTGAGTTATTTCTTGTATTTGTTTTGTTATATTGCCAAATCTTATATTCATTATCATTATAATTCACAAATATATCCTGATTTATCCGTGGATCTGTCATGAAATAAAATGGCATTATCCCTTTCAAGTTTCTACCAAAAGAAAAATAACCATTACTATCAGTAGTCGTTGTTTCATCTACAGTTTTGTTATCATGCGACCAATTGTAACGTTTAATAACAGTAGCACCAGATAATGGTTTGCCATCCATTAATATTTGTCCATCCATGGAAGAGAATAGAACTCTATTGTTCTCATCAGCCCATGATACATTACTTAAACCTAAAAAAACTAAAGTTGCTGCAAGAATTTTGTTCATTTTAATAAAAATTGTTTATCTAACATATAATCTACCAAAAAGAGTCTTTGTCAAACGGTTGACAAAAAATCTCACAAAAGTATCATGATATTAGATTAACTATTAGAGTCAGAAATGAAAAAAATAATATTAATGTTAGCAACAATCGTAACAACAGCGGTAATGGCAGGATGCTCTCATTCACCAATAGAACAAAAAGAATATAAAGCTAGACTTGATTACTGTAAAAAAGTAGACATGGTAGTACAGATCGAAAAAAATGAAAAAGGTCGTCCACTTGTTGTAGAATGTATTGATGAACATGGTTCAACATTTGAGTCTAAGTTAAATTAAAAAAGGCGGTTTATACCGCCTTATTATATTGTTTAAAACTACACATATTGTAGAGATCTTATATTATTTTGCAATAAGTTACTATTAGACATCAATTTAAACTGATAACTTTTTAAGCCTCTCTTTTAATTCTTCATCATCAAATTCATAATTCATAACATCAAAAAGAAGACGCTGTGAAAAATCAATAAGAATATCTTTAGGAACATTAACTTTATTATTTCTAATACTGTTATAAGTCAATGAATAATCACCAGCATCATCAAATTGTTCAAAAAGATCTAATGTTTCTTCACTAAGTTCAATATCAGAGGCAATAGACGAAAACTCAGAAACCAATTGTGGGAATACAATTTCATGAGCCAACAAGTCTCCAGCATGAGCACCAGCCTGAACAATCAATAAATCTTTTTTATAAACAACATCTAAAATATCTAAAGGACTTTCACGTTCAGTATAAACAGCCAACATTGAATATTCATCATCAAATTCCCAAATAGCATAAGTAAATCCATGATCCATCACATATTCTTCTGAAATTGTGGGTATTGTTTTTTTTACATGATCTTCAATAGACCCAACTGCTGAAAGAACATTTTCTTTCAATCCAAAAATGAAATATACGCTTAAATAATTGCTACCCAAAAATGGCCATCCATCATGACCTTGAGGCAAATAATAACTAAAAGGACCAATCTCACCTTCTTCTATATCAATGGCATCACCTACAATAACTGGTTTGTCAAATGAGAATCCTAGCGTTTTAACATAACAAGGAAGCAATTTAAGATATTGACTTTCACCTTCTAACTTACCACCAATCAAACGACAATTTTTACCATCTTTATCTTGCAATGCAGTGACAGAACTAATATTTAATTGCATAGGAATCCTCCAAATTTTCGCAATCATACAAAATCTATTATTTTTTGTCAATAGAGTTGACTGCTAACAAATGTTTATGTATACTTCTTCGACTTTAAAAGAGGACATAAAATGACGAAAACAATAGGAGCTATTTTTGTATCATTTCTATGCATTTTAATGTCATTTAGTGCTTTTGCCGAAAGCCCTGCTGATATTAAGATTGAATTGATTCAAAATTTAAGCAAAGATGGTGTAATTGATGGATCAAAACAAAATGAAATTATTGAGAAGTATGTCACGAAAGAAGACTACACCGAATTGCAACAAAATGTAACCACTGATCAAGAATCTGTAGTCTGGAAGTATTTAACTCTTTCAAACTTCATAAAAGTTACTGGTGTTATTCTATTACTTGTAGCATTTGCTGGATTTATTAGGAAAATAATCTTGTCATTGTGGATTGTGATTATGGCTATTCCAATTATAGTTTACCAACTATCATTGTTTGCTGTATCTCTATTCATGACGTTTAGGCCCGAAGCTATTTGGGAAAGCCAAGCACAATACATTGCATTAATGTCATCAGTGACAAACATTGTAATGATTGGTTGGATGCTTGATTCATACCCTAAAATTAAAGTGATGTTGAAAAAGCTATTCAATCTTGGAATCAATCCAGTGATTATTGCTTCATTCTACATGACTATTTATTTGAGTATTTATGCATTTGCTTACAATTCGAAGATCTTTGGCTCAATTGCATTTGTTTCACTCTTTGGATTTGTAGTATTTAGTGCATTTGAAATTTTCAAATCAAGATTGAGTGATAAAAAGAAAGTAAAAAATGAAAATCCAGTAATGCTAGCAATCTCTTGTGCTACATTGATCACATTCATTATTGCTTATGCTTTCAGCAAAGATACTCAGTTTGTTACAAATTACTTAGTACCTTATAAATTTGCATTAGATTATATCATTACTGTAGCTGTTTGTATTTTACTTGGATACATGACTTCTCCAATGATCCAATATGAAAAATATGATCATAGTATTGTAGATAAGTATAAAGGTCTTTATGTAGTAACATTATTAGCTCTTACAGTATTCTCACTGTTTGCTTATGTCATGCTTGATTCAAAACTGCTGTGTTCTTTTATGTTGTTAACATTGTATGTGTCTGCGTTCTTGCATATTGGTTATCATACATTCAAAAGAAGCTATATCCTATGTGCAGCCCTTCTTGGAGCTTGCTTATATGGTACAGCATTGTTATTAGAACACTTTGGTCAATATCTTGTGTTCATCCAATAAAAGCCTCTCATGAGGCTTTTTGTTTATTTCAAAATATTCATTATAATTTTCATATTTTTTCGAAAAAGTTAACAGATTTTTGATAAATATTTTACATATATATAAATAAAAAAATATTATTTAATGTCGAATATAAGAGGTTTATCTTGATTTTTCGACACGAACTAATACAATAGTAATATAAAGAACATAAAAAAATAAAATGAAAAAATCATTATTAGCATTAGCAATATGTTCGACTTTGTTATCAGTGTCATCTATTGCAGAATTTAAAGTAAAAGTATTCCTTGAACCTCATGCACTCAATGTAGCACCACCCAATAAAATTACAGGTGACGTTAATATCAGTCCTGCTACCATAAATAGAGGGGAAAGTTCCATGATGTCATGGGACTACGATTTTGTTAGATCACTTGATGTTTCTGGTGGACAAGATTACTCAACATCACAAAAAGCTGGTTCTATATCATTAAGCCCATTGAGAACTACTGACTATACAGTAGATGTTGATAATGGAAATGCAAAAACTACAAAAGATTTAAGACTAACAGTTATACAACCTGACCCAACTATTACTTTCACTTCTGATAAATACAAAATAGGTGAAGGCCAAACTGCACGTTTAACATGGAATGTTGGAAACTCAGAAAAAGCAACAATTGATCAGGGCATTGGTTCAATTGTATTCAATTCACATTTAGATGTCACTCCAGCAGATGACACTACATATACATTGCATGCAACTGGATATTATGCAGAGAAAGAAGATTCTAAATCAATAACAATTGATGTGATTAAAAACTCATTGATTAATGCATTTACTGTTAATAAAAATAAATTTACAATAGGTGAATCAGCTATATTTAACTGGAATGTAAATGACAGTGAAGCTTTAGTTCTTAATCCGTATGGAAATGTAGACAAATCAGCAACTACTCAAACAGTACCTTTAAATACATTAGGTGATTTTGATTATACATTGACTACTACAAGTTTTAATGGTTCTACAAAATCATCAACACTTTCAGTTAGTGTATATGGTGAACCTACATTATCTTCGTATACTGTTAACGATCTTAAAACAGTAAACGTTGAAACAGGCGATGACCTTGTATTCAAATGGAATCAAACAAATGGTAATGAAATCAAGTTAGACAATACAATAGTAACAGGAAATACAAGTACATTGAAAGCTCCTGCTGCAAGTAAAAATTACACTTTGCAAGTTGTAAATGGTGCTGGTAAATCTGTTCAAGATACAGTAAATGTGAACATTGTCTTACCTGTTGCAGTCACTTCATTTACAGCACCAAGTGCAGTCTTTGTAAATTATCCATTTGCATTGAACTGGAATGGTACTGGTGTTGAAAAATACGAATTGTCAGGAACAACAGGTTCAGGAGCTTCATCAAGTGAAGATTTAGCTAAAGCAACTACAAAATCAGCAACACCAACAACTGCTGGTTCTTATACTTACACATTGAAAGCAAGTAATTTGGCTGGAAAATCTGATACCAAGACTACAAATGTTTCAGTTGAAGCCGATCCAACTTTCACAGGCTTTACAGTCAATGGACAAACAACAATAACTGTATCTCCATCAGCCGCTTTAAAATTTGCCGCTGTAGGTAATAGTTCAGGTTCTATATTACAAGGTAGAGACTCGACTAATTCAACAGATACAAGTTTACCTAACACAGCAAATTCAAGTGCTGGCTCAACTGTTTATTATGCAATTGTACAAAAGACATTGAATGGCGTTAAACGTACAAGTGCCTCAAGATCTGTTGTTGTTAATGTTGTTAATGCACCATCAATTACAACATTCACATCAGCTACTAACGTTTTTGCTAATACTGCATTTTTGATGGCTTGGAATGGAACAAACGTTACCAACTATAAAATAAAATCGAATAGTGCGAATTCTGGTATTCCAACATCAGATGTTGATTTAGGAACATCTTCAACAACAAACATTACCCCAACAGCAGCAGGTACTTACACTTACACATTAACTGCTACTAATGCTGCTGGTGTAACTACTACAGCCACTAGATCTGTTGTAGTAGAAGCTGATCCAACATTTACAGGTTACACTGTTAATGATGCTACATCTATTGAAGTAAGACCATCAACAGTATTAAATTATGCTGTTACGGGTAATAGTGCTGGATCTACATTAGTTGGAAGAAATGCTACAAACACAGCCAATGCATCAAATGCAAATAATGCACCAACGACTGCTGGTAAATATACTTATTATGGTGCTGTATATAAAACATTAAGCGGAGTCACAAGATACAGTGATGTTAAATCTGTAGAAGTAAATGTGCTCAATCCACCATCAGTTGATACATTAACTGGGCCAACAAATGTCTTTATTAATGCTCCATTTACACTTAATTGGACAGGAACTGATGCTGTAAGTTATAGCATAACATCAGGTAATACAGGATCAGGATTACCATTAGGTGGCACTAATCTTGGAAACGTAAATACTTATACAGTGACTCCATCTTACAGTGGTACATATAACTATATTATTACTGCAACTAACAAACTTGGACAACAAGATTCTAAAACGTTATCTATTACTGTTGAAAACGCTCCAACATTGTCAACATTCACAGTTAATGGAAGCACTAACATAACAGTTTCACCTTCTACCGCATTGAATTATGCAGTAACTGGAAATACTACTGGTTCATCATTAGTAGGTAGAAATTCTGGTAATACGTCTCTTGTAACCAATCCAACAACAGCACCAACGACATCTGGTACTTATACTTATTACGGTGCAGTTGGTAAAACTTTAAACAATGTTACTAGATATAGTACAAACTATCCTGTAACTGTTAAAGTAGTGGAAGCTCCAACAATAGGTACAATAACAGCACCAACATCAGTATTTAGTGGTTCAGCATTTAATATGTCTTGGTCTGGTGCCAACGTTTCTAATTACAAAATTAAATCAAATAGTGCGAACTCAGGTATTGCAACAAGTGATGTTGATTTAAGTACAGCAACATCAAGATCAATAACACCAACTGCTGCTGGTACTTATACATATACTATTACAGGTGTTAACGAAGTTGGTGTAACAACTACTGCAACTAAATCAGTAACCGTAGAAGCTGATCCAACATTTACTGGATTCACTGTAAATGGCAGTACAGCTATAAATGTAGCACCATCTGCCAGTTTAGCTTATGGAATGTCTGGAAATAGCACAGGTTCTACACTGGTTGGTAGAAATGCTGGAAATACTGCTGATGCTTCTTTACCATCAACTGCGAGTTCGGCTGCTGGTTCAACAACATATTATGCATCAGTAAGTAAAACGTTAAACGGTGTTACAAGATACAGTGCTGTCAGATCTGTAGTAGTAACTGTAGTTGCAGCTCCAACAGTGACTACAGTAACTGCTCCATCACCAATCAATGTGAATAGTGCATTTACATTAAGCTGGACTGGTACTGGTGCATCAAGTTACACAGTAAGTGCAAATACTTATAGTGGTTCTGGTCTTACTGCTGCTACTAACGTAGGTACTGCTACATCAAGAGCAATAACACCAACTGCTGCTGGCACATTCACATATACTATAACAGCAACTAACTCTGTTGGCATCACAGCTACAAAAGCTGCTGCTGTTAAAGTTGAAAACTGGATTGCAACTACTCCAACGTACACCACTTGGGCGAACAGTGGTGCAGTATATAGTTGTACAGCTTGGAATCCTGCTACATCAACAGTAAACTCAGGATCTTCATTTACACAAAACAGAACTTGCTCTCAAAATCAAACAAGATCAAGACAAGAAAGACAAATTGAGACTGCAACAGGTACTGTTAGAAATAATGGTGCTGCTGTAACAGAAACTCAGACTATTAGCGTAAGTCAAAACCAAGCAGCTACTGGTACTAAACCAACAGCAGTATGTGCTGGTGATGCTAATAACTATTGGTCACAACTTGGTGGTACTGGTTGGAGTGCCACTTATGTTACACTTGTATTTGGTGGAACAAGTGTTGTTTACGAAGAATATCCAAGTAATCAAACAGTGCCATCAAGTCTTAGTAATGGTGTGAATACATTTACAAGAGGTTCCGTATTCTCTACATCTGGATTTGACACAAGATATACTATCTGCCGTCAATAATAAAACCTGTAAATAAAAAAAGACCTGAGAAGGTCTTTTTTATTTGTTTTTAACTAAGCTAATTGTGAAGGATTAATTTTGACACAATAAGCACTTGGTCGATGAATCAAAACGCCTTTAGCATCATACTGATTAGGAACAAAAGAGGTGTGAACACCACTATCACCATGGAATTGCATTTCTACACAATGTCGTGGTCCAAAATAAGTACCATGATAAACAACATCTCCCGATTCACCATCAGTTACTTTCTTCTGAATAAATACTTTTGAACCTTTTGGAAATAGGAAAGAATAACCTTCCATATCTACATGACGACTTACAAGCTCAACAGTATCTGGTTTCTTTTTCATTTCGTATACTCCTTAATAAGTGAGTTTATTATATCATAATATTTATTAAAATGGAATATATTTTTAAAAATTTAAGAATCAATAATCAACATGAAATCATATCAAGAACACTTGAAAAAGCATCAATATTTTCAAATGTAACCCCATTAACATCAACATCTTTTAATTGATCATTCATATTCATTAGGCTAATTTTTAAAATCATTTCTAGCGAGAATTTTAAGCTATCTTCAAAATTTTTTTTAATTTCAAAAGAGTTAATAAGATCAGAATTATTATCTATATCAAAAACAGATAATCTATTATTTTTATCATTAAAGCAAAAATATTTGAAAATACCATTTTTGTAAGCTATTTGAATAAAGAAGTTTTTATTAACAAGAGACTTAAATAAATTAACAGATAAAAAAGAAGAATAAGACAAAATAGATTTCAAAGCTTTTGACTCATTTTCAATAAAATTATTATCAATATACATTCTTTCATCATTGCTGAAATAATATCCAAAGAAATCATGAAGATCAATATGCTTATTAATCAAAGTGAGTGTCATTTCGCTACTATTGCAAATATTTTTTATATAAGTCCTTGACCTCGAATCAGAGTGGACACGAATTTTTGATGCCTTAAAGCCATCATATTTAATTAATGATTCTATTTCTTTATCAGTCATATGTAATGAAAAATGCGTTTTAAAATGATTCTCAACATGAAATGGATGGTCAGTATCAAATATTTCTTTAAAGATAAATTCATTATCAAAATAGAACTTAAAAATAGTTTCATTTGGTTTTTTTGTATCATCATTAACTAAAACCAAGGTACGTCTACCAAACTTGATATAATAATCACCAGAGTCAAATCCAGAATGAATAATAAATTCAGCATTCTTATGTGTGACTTTTTTGATTTGTGATAATGGTTCTTCTATTAAACAATCCATTTAAGACCTCAAGCCAAATAAAATAATTAAAAAATATAAACTAAAACACTATAAAAGTCAATAAAATTGATGTAAGTGTCATGCAATCTTTATTTTTGTAAAATATATGTTATGATATAGTTCTAAAGTATGAGGTGTATCATGAATGGTGTTGATATTGCAAAAATGATATTTGTAAACAACTCCGACCTAAAGGACGAAGATTTTCTTTTTTTAGAAGCCTTTATTAGTGTGTAAACACTCTAATCTTATCTTCTTTGGGCAGTTTACTATGCCTCTACTGACTTCTTTAAAATATTGATCTCTCCATATCTCAAAATCGCCTATACTTTTTAACCATTTTATCAATATATTTCCTGCTCCATTTACATCTGCATTTAGCAATAAGCCTAATGAGGATTTGAACAATCCTCTTTTAGTTCTTTTTCCTAAATAACTCTTATGTTTTTTGACTTCTTCTAAATCTAAAAAACTTGTCTTTGACGTATAAGATTCTTCATGTTTAGCAAAAAGTAACCCTTTGATTTTAGCCTTATATTCAAGCATGTTTTTAAATTTGAAAAATGGAACAGAAACAAAACTTTGATTATTAACCAATCCAATATTAATGGATTGTTTTTGTTCTTTATTTTCACCAACTAATATTGTGTTGATATTGTTTTTAAAACAATAATCAACAATATAATTGGTTGAATGATGGAAATAATCATTAATTTTATTAATTCTATTGCGAGATAGTTTATTTTTCTTTTTAATTATTGCACTAACATCTTGGTTATTGTTTCTACCAAGATCTATTTTACTTGATAATTTAGCAATTTTCTTGTTGTACCATTGGTTTAGGGATTTTAGATGACGCCCATCAAGCAATATGGACGAACCATTGGTGGAATTAAGACATGCCGCTAAATTATTCAAGCCAAGATCAATGGAAAGATAACGACCGTTATCTTCCATTGTTTTTTCTTCTTCAACTTCATATACAACTTCTAACTTAAATTCTTCTCCATTACTTTTAGGTAATATACGTATTTCATTGATTTTTGTTATATGTTTTGGAATAGACAATTCAAGTTTATGAAGTAAGTTTGGATAAGCTTTTTTAAAGTTCTTTGAACAATTAATAACAACTCTATTAACGGTATCTTTTTCAAGGTCTGTTTTATTTTGAATAAAACGGACACTACGACCTTGAATAACAATATTAGAATAGGTTGGAGTATTACTCTTTCGATTCTTTTTATATCGTGGTAAATTTATACTGTTGGTAGTGTTTGCTTTCTTTTTAGCTTTCAAACCACCTAAGAAAGCCTTCATGTCTGAATAGGCTACTCTTCTAATCTGTTGAGAACAATCATTCAGTAACAATGAAAAGTTCTCATTGTGTTTAGTAGCATGATATAGTTCAGTGTCAGAAGGCATTTTTGTTTTATTAATGAAAGCTTGACGTAAAGGATATAAGCAAACATTATACATTTGAGAAGCATGGATAGAGAGCATTTTGACTAGTTCTTTTTCATCGGAAGAAAAAGATTTACACCACATTGAAATGGTGCGTAAATTTTTCTTACTTGATTTTGATTCTTTAGGCATAAAACTCCAAAAGTCAACGAGAGAAAAGTTGACGAAAATATTGGATTTATTATATGATAGAAAAATTAAAAGTCAACAATAGTAAGTTGACAAAAAAGGAACCCTATTCCTACCCAACCTGAAGGATGGGGTTTCCAAGGGTTATGTAGAGGACGCCGGATGAATCAATCATTAATTATTAGTTATGCTTAATTTACTAGTATCGTTATATTTTTCCACCAAGAGCTTTATATAATGTGATTTTTGCTAATACTAAATTATAATTATGTTGTATAACATTCATTTTTGCTTGACGTTCATTCTCTTCTGCTGTCAACCAATCAGTAATATCAACACTACCATTTTCATATTTCAATCTATTAATTTTACTTATCTCTTTTGTCAATTCAAAAGATTTATTAATATCTGTTGTTTTATCAAATAATTTTGAATAATTATTAATAGCATTAGACACCTCATGAGCGGCTGTTAACAATGTATTATGAAATGCTAATTCTCTTGACTCTAATTCATTTTGTGAAATTGCCAAGTTCCATTTTTTTTCATTAATATTTAAGAATGGATAAGTTATGTTAGCTGCAATACTACCAACTGGGTTTTGTAACAAATTGCTTAATTCATTACTAGAATAACCTAAATTAGATGTTAATTTAAATGTTGGTAAATAAGATTTTCTTGTTGCTTCTACATCATGATATGATGAAATGTATCTACTGTAAGCAGCATTGACATCAGGTCTATTTTCTATCAAACCAAAATTAGCTTCATCTGGTATTTTTTTGAATTCAAGTTCTTCTAATGAAGTCGTAGAAAACTCAAGTGTACTATCTGGTGTCAAGCCTTGTAATTTTAAAAACAAATTAATATTTTCATCAGACTGAATATACAAATCTTTTAATTTAGATTCAGTCTCAACAACAGTTCGCTGAGCTTCTAATACATCAAGATAAGATGTTTTACCTGCTTTATATCGAGTTTCTGCTATTTTTAAGATCTCTTTATAATAATCTACTGAACTTTCTGTGTAAATTATGCTATCTGAAAGATATCCCATTTTAAAATAGCTTTCTTCTAAAGATGCAATTGTTGAGATAATAACTGTTTCTCTATCTTCTTCGCTTGCTCTAAATTCTTCTAGTTTAGATATTCTTTCATCTTTCAATCTATTCCACAAATCAACTTCATAACTCATCGATATTCCAGTTGAATATTGAGTATTACTGGATACTCCAGAGTCAAAGTTTCTATCTTTTGTTGCTGAGTTTGAAGCACTAAATGATGGATTTCTATTCGTATCAGTTAATCTTGATTGATAAAGACTACTAATCATAGTTAATGTCGCAGAATTAACATCATAGTTATTTCTTAGTGCATTATTAACAAATATATTTAACTCATCACGATCATAATTACTCACTAAATTATATTGATAATTGTAATCAATGAGAGCAACAAAACTGTCAGTTGAACGAATGCTTTCTATTTCTTTTTCTGGAATGTGAGAACACCCAGAAGCAATGATAATACTTAAAACTAATAAACTTTTTTTGAACTTCATAATTACTCCCTTGAAAGTGCAATAATTGGATCGAGATTGGATGCATTCCTTGCTGGTATGAAGCCGAATATTAATCCTATCATGGTTGAACATATAAACGCCGCAATAATAGACTGATAAGAATAGACCATTGCAAAATCAGTGCTGAAATGGTTAAATGCTTGACTTAACATTATAGATAATAACACTCCAATAAGTCCACCTAATAAACATACAATAATAGCTTCGATTAGGAACTGTTGCAATATATCTGACTTTCTTGCCCCAATCGCCATTCTTATACCGATTTCACGAGTTCTTTCAGTCACTGAAACCAACATAATATTCATTACACCAATACCCCCTACAATAAGGGATATAACGGCAATAGATGAAATAAGAATAGTCATTGTTGCTGTAGTTTTTTCTATTGTTGCTTTAATGCTATCAGTATTAACAGTAAAGAAATCTTTAACACCATGCTGAGCAGTCAGAACATCTATTATGCCTGCTTCTGCTGCTGATGTTGATACATTATTTCCTATTTTTACAGTTATACTATCAATAAATTTGGAACCAGATAACCTTGTCATGGCTGTAGTGTAAGGAACTAATATAGTCAAGTTTTCACTGTTTCCAAATGAGCTTTCTTTGTCTTTAACAACACCAATAATTCTTAATGGTACTTTATTGACAATAATAACTTCTCCAATTGGGTCATATTTCTTTTCAAATAATTTATCCCAAGTGTTTTCATCAATTACTGCATCTTGAGACATTCTGCTAACGGAATCAGAATTGAACTCATTTCCTAATCGCATTTCAATATCTTTTACTCTGAAATAATCATCACTAACACCTTTTACTTGAACTGAAAGGTCTTTGTTTTCAAATGTCATAGTACCAGAAGCACTGGAGTTAGGTGAAACAGCTTCAATATAAGATAAACTACTCAATACATTAGCATCTTGCACTGTCAACGTCTTAATTCTATCAGATCTTCTATCACCAAATCCTTTACCCGGCATAATATCAATAGTATTTGTACCCATTGAATTGATGTTTTCTAAAATTTTCTCTGTAGATCCTTTACCTAATGCAACAACTGAAACAACAGATGCAATACCAATTATAATACCTAACATCGTTAAGAAGGATCGTAATCTGTTAGCCAAAATAGAAGTAATTGACATTTTAAAAGATTCTAATAACTGATCTTTTTTAATAGTGAACGCAGATGCTTTTCTATCACCTTTATGATTGACTATATTTTTAGAAACATAAGGATTTTTCCTAACATCAGAAAGTATTTTTCCGTCTTTAATCTCAATAATTCTATCAGTGTGTGCAGCAATGTCTTTATCATGAGTAACAATGATAACCGTATGTCCTTGTTTATTTAAATCTTTCAAAATTGACATTACTTGTTCACCACTGTGACTATCTAATGCCCCAGTAGGTTCGTCGGCTAATATAACTTGACCACCATTCATTAATGCTCTTGCAATACTCACACGTTGTTGTTGACCACCAGAAAGCTGATTAGGTTTATTGTATACTTTATCGTGTAGTCCTAAATTTGTTAATATCTCTTTTGCAATTTCAAATCGTTCATGTTTGGGAATACCTGAATAAATGGCTGGGATTTCTGTATTACCTACCGCATTTAATGAAGATAACAAATGATAACGTTGAAATATGAAACCAAAATAGTTTCTTCTTAATCGAGCTAATTCATCATCATTCAAGGTTTTAACTGATTCACCATTTAAGATGTAATCACCAGTAGTTGGTTTGTCCAAACAACCTAAAATGTTCATCAATGTAGATTTACCAGAGCCAGAAGCACCAATAATTGCAACCATTTCACCTGCTTTAATCTCAATATTAACATTATCTAAAACTCGTAATGTATTCTCACCAGATTGATACTCTTTATTGAGATTCTTAATAGAGATTATACTTTCACTCATCTTGGTCCACCCATTCTTCTTGGTATAACAGACTCAAGTTCACGAGATTCAGTCATGACAATGTTGTCATCCTGAGTAACACCTGATTTTATTTCTGCTCTTATGTTGTTATTTATACCAACTTCAACATTTTGTCTGTGAACTAAACCTTTATTATCTAAAATGTTAACAAAATAAGATTGTCCATCTTTTCTCAATGCAGATGATGGAATAGATAATACATCTTTTGCAGAGTCTAAAATCATAGTCACTTGGGCAGTCATTGAAATTCTAAGTTCAGAATCTGGATTATCAACATCAAATGAACCATAATAATAAATCGCTGTATCAGTTGATGAACTTGAACTACTGCTATTAGATGTGCTATCACTCAATGTTTTTGGTCCCGGATCAATGATGCCAAGTTTAGAATGATATTTTTTATTAGGTGAACCTAAAACAGTGAAATAAACAGGTATACCTGATTTTACTTTTATAACATCGCCTTCTGATATTTCTGACTTGACAGTCATCTTATCCAATTGAGCAATTTCAACAATGGTAGGTGTTGTTTGATTAGAGTTCACAGTTTGACCAACTTCTACAGGTACTGAAACAATAATACCATCCATAGGTGCTGATATTTTGGTATACCCTAAATCAAGTTTAGCTGTGTCTACAGCAATGATGGCTTGTTTTAATTGTGTTTGAACTTGTGTCAAATCTGCTTCAGCTAATGAAAGATCAACTTCTGCTGTTTCTAAATCTTCTTTTGATACTGCGTTTGATTTAAATAAGTTTAGTTGTCTATTGTAATAAGATTTAGCCCTTTTCAATGATATTTCTTTTGATCTCAACTGAGCTTTATAGTTATCCAAAGAAGCTTCTGCTTCTTTTAATTTGTTTTCTTGAGTCAATGAGTCAATTTCAGCAATCAAATCACCAGCTTTAACATATTGACCTAACTCTGCATTTAATACTTTAATTTGGCCAGATACTTGAGCACCAACTTGAACTTGCTTTGATGCACTAATTGTACCTGTAGATAACACTGTATTTTCAATATCTTGTTTTTCTGCTTTAACTGTAATATATGCTGGGACTTCTGGTTGAGAGTTATAATAGTAAGCACCTACGGATGCTGCAATAATAGCCAATCCGACTAAAGTTTTTTTGAAATGTTTCATGATAATCCATATATTTTTTTATCATAGTATCAAAATGTGTTCTTATTACAATCAAAATGATACTACTTTACTCCTTATTTACATAATATTGTTATAATTTTAACAATTCATCATCTCAAAAATTTCAAATAATTCTGGTGTCATCTTCTCTTTTTTATTTATTTCAAGACCTAAATCATTTGCTTTTTTGTAAAATACTTCTGATGGTCTAATAAGTAATTCTTTTTTAACCAGTTCTATAAAGTGTGAAAAAATAGAATTAACTTTGTTTTCATCATATTCATATTCTTTAACTGAGCCAAACCAAGAAGAATATGAACTTTGATGTGAAAATTTATCATTGTCAAACATATAAAATTGCATAGAACTTGAAAAAAATTTTGAAAGATTTATAGCAAACCCAACAAAATTACCTGTTTTATAATCAAATAGTGCATAAAATTTTGAATATTCACAATAGGTTAAATATTCACTAATCTTTTTAGCAATACTTGATTCTTCATCAAACAGATACCTAAGTTTGTTACATAAAGAATTAAAAGTCATGTCTTTTAATAAGTATTTTTCATCATTAATAATAATTAATCCATCAAATTTAGCCCCATTATCATTAGATTCAATTCTAACACCATTTTCTGGATGTCCAAATATGATGTCTTCAAATTTTAACATTGGAACTACTTCTTGATCTTCTTTTTCATTAAATAATGTAGAATATCTGCCAAAAATTTTTAATAATGTTTCAATTAATAACATGATTTCTTGTTTTGATTTACATTTTAGAAATGCATTATGTCTAAGACAAGAAACAAAATTGGAATCATCTTCACCATATTTCAAAAGAAACACATCATGATAGTAGACATATACAACATAAGAAGGCTTTCCTTTTCTGTATGAAAAACTTTGAGAACTTGTGATTTTAAATGAAATCCCATTTTTACTGACAACATAAAAACCGGAATCATAACCACCATAAACAATAGTGTCATCAATTAGTCCAGTATAGTAATGTTTAGAAAAAAATATTTTCCAAAAATATTTGAAATATTTTGAGAAAAGTAAAAAGTGATGCTTGTGCATTATTAAATATCCTATACAAAATGTTGACTAATTATACCAAAGAAAAGATAAAATTTCAATATTTTAATGTAGGATATTAATCCTTTAAACAAAGCTATTTTTAACAAATAAAGCTTAACCATAACTTAATTTTAAAAACCAAAAACTTGATTTTTTGATTTTTTTATGTATTATATACCTAAACAATCGGAGGTAAGTCTATGAAAAAAATAGTATTAGCTTTAGCAGCAATTATGACAACTGGTGTAGCATTTGCTGATGTAAGTCCAGATGAAGCTGTGAAATTAAGAGAAAGTGGGACTATCAAAGATTTCAAAGTATTAAACGAAACTGCAATTAAACAATATCCGGGTACAAAAGTAGAATCAAGTGAACTTGATCTAGAAAACGGTGTATACGTTTATGAAGTTGATCTTGTAGACGAAAAAGGCACCGATTACACTGTGCATTTGAATGCAGCCAGTGGGGAAGTCATAAAGAAAGAAGTTGATTAAGTTCACTTTAATAAAAAAGGCCCTTGAGGGTCTTTTTTTTGTTTATAATAATGAACAGTTTATGTAGTTTAAAATTGACAGCATTGAGCATTATGATATAATAAAATGAATTAATAACAATAAATTATAAAAGATAATGAAAAAAATAAATATAATAAATTTTCCAGTAATATTACTTTGCTTTAGTTTTAGCTATGCTTCATATGAAGTAAAGATTCCTTTAAAAGATAGTCTTGGTGATAACTTCTTATCAAAAAAAATAGACAACAACAATAACACGATACCTGAATCTAATGATGAAGATTGGACTATACTAAGTACAAACTATTCTGAGTGGATTAATGTAGGGGATGTTTATGATATGGATGAAGATTTTCCTGATGTCAGAGAAGAATGTACATGGTATGGTAATCCAGCAATGACTGAGAAAGGTGTTGAATTTGAAATGTTCAGATATTGTTATCAAGACCAAGAAAGAACAGCAACAGTTGAAGAACAAAATACTGTAACCAATGAAACTAGAAATAGAGTTTTAGCTGAAAAAGAAAAACAAACTATTGATACTGAAGAAACGAAATCTGCTGTTGGTACAAGAGTAGATTTTGAAGAATTTAATTTTGTACCGAATAAGGCAACTAATGATAATTTAGTAATTGTTGGTAGTTATAGAATGGATGGATATTATACTGGTACTCCATTTGTTACAAAGAACAATATTAACATATATCTACATTTCATTCATAATACAACCGACAATACATATAAAATAGGTATGTTTTTAAAAGACGATGGCAATGCACCTTCCGATACAGATTATACAGGATCATTTATCTATGCATCACAATATGCCAATGATATAGCTAGAATAAATTATGTAGATGCTCAAGGTAAAGTTGCAAATGTTTATTATGGAACATCAAGAACACAAGGTTATCGTGGAAACTATGCACTATTCAATGCAAATATACCAAAAGCAGATTTTGATATGTTCTACAATAATCCTTCTATGATTTCAACAATAAGAATTCATTTAAAAAGTATGAATGCTTATTGATTTAGATAACCTATAATAATATTCATAAAAAAGGCTTTAAGAGCCTTTTTTTTGTTGTAAGTATAGTTTAAATATGTTAAAATACGTCATTCATTAAAATAGCGGATAAATAAAATGACACAAGAAACTAAAAGCCTCTGGTTAAAAAATATTTGTTTATATAGTTTTTTACTACACACTATTTTAACCTTAATTTCACTTAAATTATTAGGTAATAATCATGAAAATATTTTTATGATTTTATTAACCATATTTTTTTCTCTTGAAGCTTTCAAAAACTTACTTAACAGCATCATTTCTATCAGAAATAGGTGGATGCCTTATTATAAAGAATTTCCATTATTTAAATTAGTAAGATGGACACTCGTAACTATTGGGCTGATTGCAATTATGAATAACCAACATCAGTTGAATGATGTTTTTAAATGGCTGGCTGTGTTAATATCTATAATTATTGGTTTCTTTTCTTTCGATGCAATTAGAGAAATTATAGAAAAATTCAAACTTTTAAAAAATTCAATTAAAATAAAAGAAATTCAAAATGAATTCAGAGATATTGTATCATCAAATACACTTCTTATTGGCAAAACATTTGATAACATAAATGGTTATGTTGATCATAAAATACATATGTATTCTGTTGATAAAGAAGATTTTTACGATGATGTATATACAGGAACAACATTTGGTAGCAGAAATAGCTTGAATGTTGTGAATTATAAAGGGAAAATTTACAAATTAGATGATATAAAATCTTATTTGAAAGAACAAAACATTTTGTTCAGAAATATGAAAGAAGAAGATTGGAATATTATTGACATGATGAGTATTCACTAAAATGACTAAAGAATCTAAAGCATTACTATTTAAAAATGTTATGCTATATGACCTCATAATACATATAGCAATGGTTTCTTTCCTTGTCTATTTAATGAAACTTGATTTATCAGAATTTTACAAATACACAAACATATTTTTACCAGCAATTTTGATTACCTATTCAATTAGACTAATTGAAAGAGTTCATAATGCTATTATATCTTACAGACAAAGGTTATTAAGAAATAAAATTGATGGTGAAAAATTCAATTTAATCTGGAGAACAATTGGCTTTTTGTTTGTATCTTTTTGTGCTTACTTCAGCAACAAAGCGGCTCCAGACGCTGCTGCAGTGTTTATGTTGTTTGCTGCTGGCCCTGTTATTTTTTGTCTTATTCAATTAAAAAGTATTGTTAAAAAAATAAAAAATGAATATAAATATTATTTCAATGAAACAATTAATAAAGAGCCATTTGCTCATTTGTTATCTAAAAATAGATTGCAAATACGATCAAGTAAAGAAAATGTATATGATATTTATATTGATAATAATGTAAAAATAAAAAGTGATTTTGTTAGAGTTAGACCAAGCTTTACAATGCTTGGTCAAACTATTACAAGTGTAAACAGTCAGAGTAAAATGGTTTACGAACTTTACTTTAAAAATAAAAAATATAATGTTTTATCAGTTATTAAATATCTTGAAGAGAGTAATGGAGTATTTGAAAGCTTAACTGATGATGATATGCTTATAATAGAAATGCTATCAATTGAATAAGGAGCAATAGATGTCTGATACACTTTTTTTAGATGGCCACGCACAAAAAGGTTTTATTCGTGCAAAATTAGAAATAATGACAGCTATTATATTGGTTGTCTCAAGTGTCTTACTTTATCATCATGGATCATTTTTTTGGCTTTTTGATTATTTAGGAACTTTAAACAGCAAACTATTTGGTGAAATTCATTATCCACAATTAGAGAATATAGCTAATATCATTTATGAAATTACATTTTTTGCTATGTTAAGTGCTTTTTGGGTGTTAGCTATTGATACATTACCAAAACTATATGTTAACTTTAATTATGGCCAAGATTTGATTCCAATTAAAAAAACTTCCATTCAATTGTTAATTATTTTGCCTATAACCATAATCTTTTGTAATCTAATCACAACAGCATTTATATTAATATTTTATTATATTTTTGTGAGAATAAAAATGAAACAAAAAGCCTTGTAGAAGGCTTTTTTGACGAAATGTAATTGATTAATTCCATCTATTTTTTATAATAAAAAAAATGGATGTAGGAATATGATATGGACTTAATCAATAAACTTAAATATATCACTAAATATTTTTTTAATATATTTATCTCTACAATAATAATTTTATCTGTATTTATCGTAATTTCCATACCAAGCTTTATTAATAATGGAGCTTTCTCAAAATCTTATGAAACAAAATATGTTATGACTGATGGTGACAAAATAATTGTCTTTCAAGGAATGAATCATATTGGATTAACATCATTTTATAAAGAAGTTGGAGAAGAAATGACAGCCTATAGAAATGATGGATATAAGATTTTTCTTGAAGGTCTAAAACATAATGGAATCAAACCATTGAAAAAAAGCGATTCTGAATATCTATCTAAATTAAATTTTTATAATCTAATGGCAGAAAAATATCGAGAAAATAATAAAAAATATTTTAATGATAAATATACCCAACAAATGTATATTCTTAATCAATACTACGCTTATGACGATGAATATGCTGATATGACCGAACAAGAATATAATAACATTATTGGAAATACAACTGTAATTCATGAAGCAAACACAACTATAGATGCTCACTATAATAAAAAAGTTGAAGCTTTAAAAACAGTTACTGATCATACAGTATCATATAATAAAATCCTTCAAGATGACAAACTTTATATTATTTCAAAAAATATAAATAACACTTATTTTATGAAAAAGATAATGAATGGATTTGTCAGTTTAGAATATTGGTATGATAACACATTTACAAAAGATAAAAATTTATTTTATGATATTGTCATGGTTAAAAGAAATAAGATAATAGTTGATTCTTTATTAAAGAGTGAGTCAAAAAAAATATATATAAACTATGGTTCTGCACATTTTGATGGTGTATTTAAACTATTAAAAGAAGAAAACCCCAACTGGAAAATTGTTGAGGTTTCTAAAAAGCTATCATTCAACGTAGAATGATTAATCTGGTCGTCTTTCGATTGTAATAATATAATCATCACCTGAGTCATTCTTATCTTCTACTTTAACCCACAGTTTTTCGGCAATGCCAATATACTCAACAATCAAATGTAAATGGCGAACCATTTCATTATAAACAACAATCTCACCATTAGTTTCAGTCATGATAATTAAATCAGAATTTAAATGCTTTAAGAAACTTGGTTCATATTCTTCATTATCCCAATCATATTTCTTATCGAGTTTTTGTTCAATTTCCTTACCATAATCATTTCTTTCACCATAAACAACATAACCATCAGAGGTAAAATCAATAGCGTACATTGTTGCTGATGCATAGCAAGCTACAATTAATTTGTTGTCATACAAGTAAGTATAAAAATCAAGGTCACAATAACCTTTAATTCTTTGTTTAATTTTAGATGAATTAATATCCTTTTTAATTCTTTTCTTATCAATCACAAACTGATGTAATTTAGGAATAAATGCAGCTAATTCAGAAGCATATTCATTCATCTCTTCATCATCTTCCTGACTAACAAAGTCTTTATATACTGCTAAAATATCGCTTTGTTTAACCTTGAAAAAATCAGCAAGTCTTTCAGCATATGCAAAAGCATAGTGACCTTGAAGTTGTGCATAAATACCTTCATTACTTTGTGCTCTATGTAAAGCCGCAATATAATTATCAGCACACTCAAGTTGACTAATTCTTGTTTTGGATTCTTTTTTAATTTTTACAATATGTTCATGCTTATCTAATTTGAGAACTTCAAACTCATCATATGATTTTACTTTATCTTTATTTTTTTCAAACATTTCGAGAATAAAATCTCTCATTACATAATTAAAAAAATCTAAAGTATTACCACAGATAAAAGCTGGAATATTTTCTATACGCATATGGTTCTCCTTTAATGGCCAATATAATAACAAATTTTGTATTACAAATCAAGTTCATTGATTTATTTACAATCTTTTGATAGAATATTTAATTGAAAGGAGATATTAAATGATATCAGAAGACAGAGATTTATTTTTTAAAAATGATAGTATATATACATTAATCATAGAGTCATTCTTTCTATGGTTCTTAATGTTTCAGATGAACCATCTGAATGATGGATTTTATTACAAAGTATTTTTAACAGCTTTATCTATTAGAGTTGTCTACGGTATATTCAGCGTTGTAAGTTCCATAATAAATAGAACTTATTATACCTACAGAACTTCAAAAATTAAAGTTTATATATTCTCTATTATGTCTATTACATTTTATACAATAGCATTCCAATTCATAGGAATGGATATAAATTTTAATGATAACTGGTTAGGGCTTGTCAATGAAATTGTAATTGATTCTTTCAAATATTTATTCCTTGGACTATATTTCTTGTATGCAATTTTAAGAGGTGGGTTCAGAATGATTGAAAATGCGAAAAGTATAATCGTTCCAATTGAGATGTCTGAAATGCTTAAAAAATATTTCTCAAGAAAAGCTCTATATGAATTATCGACTATATATGAAAACAATTATTCATTAAATGTTAAGAATAAGACAATAAAGTATGTGCCTTTGAATAAGGAAATATCTTTCGAGACTGCTAAAAACTATATGGACAAAAATAAGAAAACTATTTCAATGCTGGATATACAAGATTTTGTTAATATGTCAGAAATAGAATAATAAAAAGACCTTACGGTCTTTTTTTATTTACATCTTTTTAAATATTTTTTCCAAATATCTATTCTTGATTGTGGATCAATTTCTTTCATTATTTTATTACCATATTCATCTCTAAAAAACCTTTGAATAATAAAACTTGGACTTCTATTAATTTGATTTTCAACAAATTGAATTAGAGTATGTTCACCAACATTTAAATTATATTCAGCTAGTTTATTAAAAATGCGTTCATCAAGGGGTTCATCGAATCCATAACCTTGATATAAGCCAACTTCAATAGCTAGTGAAATTGCATCTTGTTTATAACTATCAATGAAATTGCAGGCAATATCAACAAACTCAGAACATTGAATTGCTGGATAATGTCTCAATACTAAAAATAAAATCATCTCTCCATATTGATAATCACTTAATTTACTCTTTAAAGACATAACATCGTTCTTAAAGTTATTACTATCAATAGTTTCTATAACACCATTATTATTTGTTTTAAGAATTAATAATGCATTTATAAGTGCAAACTGATCATTATTTCTCTTTTTACTAAAATCCATATTGGCTTCTTTCAAAATAATATCAAGATATTTTAATTGCTGTTGTTTGTTTATGTATCCTTGATAAATTTCATTCAGAACATTCTTTTTATTGCTATCATAATTTGCGAAATTAGGGATTCTTTTTAGGATCTCTCTGAAACATTCAACCTTATCATTTTTAAAAGCAGTATAGAGAATAGTTGTATTCTTAACAATATAATCAACTGGTATTTTATTAGTATCAAGTAATGTCGCTAAAGTTATTGAATCATCTTTTTTTATAGCCTTTAAAACTTCTGATTCCAAAACTAAATCTTTTACAACAACATCTATTTTAGGGACTAATTTATAAACACTGTATGTATCTTTCAAAGAACAGTGTTTTGATTCATAAATAAATCCACGTTTCAAAAGGTCATCCATAATTTGAGAAGCAGTCAATGCTTCATTGTTGTCATCAAACCAAGGAACAAATTCACATTCACAAGCTTCTGATAAATAATCTGGTAAGAATTCTCCAACTAAATCATCAATATGGCCTGTAAAATTTCCATAACTTGGATATATTGAAATTGAAACTTCATCATCAATACCACCAGTTAATTTCAAATTAGGATCTGAAACATTATTAAAGAAAAATACAACTGAATTCGGTATAGTTTCATACCCATTGAGATCAGAACTTGGTACATAATCAAGATAATCATCTACATATTTCTTCACCATTTTAAAACCTTTTTTAACTAAGGATGGCTCAAAAGATTTATAGTAAAGGACAGGTCTATTATCGTCGTTAGAATTAGATGAAACATTTAATTCAACATTATTTCCAAGCTTTAAAGATCCATTATGTTCAATTAATGTAATATTTAATCCAGTGGTATGCTCAAAATCTCGACACCACTCACCTTGTTCATTTTTATATTTTTTAATTCGTTTCCAAGATTTGATAGCCAAATCAGGATATGATTGTTGTAATAAATTTTTACAATCTTCTGTAGTTATTTTTGACATAATAGCTCCTATTAATATTTAATCATATCAAGTAAATCAATATAATTGTTATCTAACTCTTCTGTACTATTATATAGTTCAAGATCTCTTAATTGCTGCAAGGTTTCAATATTTGGTGTATCAAAGATAACTTCCTTATAAAGACTTTCAAAAATTTTCTGATCAATATTTTTAGTATTTTCATATTGAAAAACAAAGTAGTCTATTTTATCTGTTGAACCAATTGTTTTATTAATTCTTGAAACTGTCAAAGATTTCTCTTTTTCATTAAATACAATTTCTAAGTCATATTTCATGCCTTTACTATTAATGTAAAAAATATTTGAATCACTGGTTTGATAAAATTCAAGTGCTTTCAGATCAAAGTATTTCATGATATTGGCATTAAGATTTTTACACCATGAAGGTTTATTAATCGCATTTAGTAATTCTTTTACCCATTGGTTTTTTATCTTTTTAAATCTAACCAAACAAACTTGCCTATCTTTTTTTAATTCTAATTTAATATCAAAAGAAACTTCATCTTTATTTGTATATTTAGCAATAGCCATAATATAATAATTAGTGTTTAAAATAGAACTAAAAATAGATGTTTCATTAGAGTCCAGATTAAAAAATGGATGATTTAACATTGTAGAAATAGTGTCTTCAATAATAAATTTAACATCATCATTAAATTTGTTTGAATTTTCTTTGAAATCACGAAGCATATAGATTGGTATAGCTAATCGATGAGTGTTAATCTCATCACCATTTTCATCATAAATCTCAATAAGGAAACTTTGGTGATCAAAAAGACTAAGCACTGCATAAGAACGTTTTGAGCAAAAGAGATAATAAAGATTAGATTTTGAACTATCAAAATAAATTTCCATTGCAATGCTTTTACATTTCAACTCAAGGTTTTGTGTAAGTTCCTTGATTGAATCATAGGTTAAGGACATAAGTCACCTCTAAAAAATTATTGTGATTTTATCATAAAAAAACCATCATTTCAAGCAAAATTTAAAGGTGACTTACCCTGTGTATTGTAGTATTATTGTGTCTCTTAATTTGGAGAAAAAAATGAATTTTTCAATCAAACGACTAAAACTATCATTCTGGATAGTAACTCTATTATCTTCTGCCTATGCTATTATGATTTTTCATGAACTTATGCCATTATTTAACTATTCTGGTATAATGGGAAATATATATATACCTTTTGAAAATCAAAAATCAAGAATTCTGACAATTCTTTTAGCTGGCCTTTTAATTATACCTTTCGTGTTTATAACTGATGATTTACTGCATAAATTATCGTTTGTAGGAATCATTACTGTTTTGACATTGGTCCAAATACCATTTGTAGATAGTAATGCAGTAAGATTAAATGCAATGAACACCCGTTACAATGATATTATTAAAAAAGAACCAACTTATGCCAATACAGAAAATAGTAAAAAACTTCTTGCTGCTATGAACTACTCCGCCCTGAAGGACGAAGTTTCTTGGTTTGAAACCAAGTTTTCTCGCTGACGTTCATTGTCAACTTCAAATAAAGCTGTCAGCTTCATTCGCACGGTTTCTCTTTTCATCTTTCTTGGCACGTATTGGCCATTCTTTAACTCATGAAAAGCTAATCGAAGAACTTCTTCGAATATTCTGTTTCTTATATTCTTGCAAGCATTATTATCTGCATCATCTACATGACCACATGCATTACAAGTAAAACTTCTTCCTTTTCTAACTGTATGTTCCACACATTTACAGTTAGAACAAGTTTTAGAAGTATAACTTGGTGTGGTCAGATGAACTCTGATGCCTTTGTTATTGGCTTGCTCTTTAAACCAATCTTTGATACTTGAAAGTCTCAATAATCTAATTAACTTTGAATATTTCACATTCAAAGTTTCATCTTTAATAAAAGAAGCTTTACATTTAGACAAATTTAAATCTTCAAGTACAATATCGGTAATGCCATTTTTAATTAAATCTTTTAATGTCGAAGATATTAAAGATTTAAAGTGAAATTCAACACCTAATAATAGTTTATTGAATTTATTTTGTTCTATTCTTGATAATTGTTTGAATCCTTTGTTCTCAAAGGATTTTAATTTTTCTACAATTGTTTCTATATAACTTCTATCATAATCTTTAAGTTCTTCACGATCATGAAAAGCAATTGTACAAAAATTAGAAGCAACATTTAAATCAATACCACAAATTTGTTTTTTATTTATAATACTATCTTTTTCTAATGGTTTAAAATATTCTTTATCATCTTCATAAGTCAAACCAATATCAAGATGATTTTTGCTATTCAAACGGACAGTATGAATAGCATTAAGATTGAAATTGTTTATATCTTGGTGATATTTAGAATTGAAAGCTAAAGGAACATATTCATGTTCCTTACCAATTCTAAAATTATACCAATATTTATACTCATTTGATTCATCAATATAAATATGAGAATGTTTAGTTTGACCAATTTGTGGTATTTTCATGTAAGAGCCAGTTGAATATACAATTGGCTCTTTCATATATGACAATATTCTTTGTTTTTTATTTATAAGTAATTGTCTAACTCTATTCCAATAAGGTTTTTTTCTTAATGCTTCAATGCTGTTATTGAAGTCAATAACAGATTGAAGTTTGAGCGGATCTTTAACTTCTAAAGATCTTAATGAAGAATCAATGCTTGATTCTTCAATGAACATCAACCAATTCATTATTTTAGTTAAAGAAGAATTTCTTGAAATAAAGGTGGTGTCTTTGACATCTCCTTTTTTATGTAAAATTTGACCATCTTTTGAAGTTACATTGCGTTTATAGTAAGTAATTTTAAATTCTTTTTGGAGAATAAACTTATTGTTTGAAATAAGTTTATCCATCCAATTAGAATAGAAGTCCATAGATTGATGAAATATTTTTTGAATTTCCCAAGAATAGAGATTAGGGGTTTTAAATTGATTAAAACGAGAAGCCAGAACTTTTTTAGAATCTTCATTACAAAGCATTTCTTTGTGATTGAAGATATAGTATGAAATATTGTTTTTGAAGTTTTTAACAAAATCAAAATGTTGGATCAGGGTATTTTTCTTCTTACGATTGAGAATCGAAGAAGAAGAAATACGTTTAGTTTTGATATTTTTTTTATCAGAAGATCCAAAAGCCATAAGATTCCTTAAAATATATGCTTGCAAATTATAGATCAAGATAAATGAAAAAGCAAGCAAAAAATGTAAGAAATCGAAAAAAGAAATAAAATTTTCATCCTCCACCTGAAGGAAGAGGTTTTAAATTTTACAATTTGAATTCAATAGGATAAAAATACCCACATACAATAGCTAGCATAAAAAATAAAGAGACAATAAGCACCTGTATTTTCATTGATATAACCATTTGTTTTCTCCTGAATAATGATCTATTTTGATAATAGATCATGTGATATTACACTATTAAAAAAAGTATAAGTCAAGAGTTTGAAAATAATGATTATTCAACATTATTCCACCATTCATCTACTTTAATGTCTGGCTCATCAATATCAATAACTTCACCAATTTTCCCCATAAGCAAACTAAAGTCTTGCTCACTGCTATCAGCCACTAAAAGTTTAAAAGGTTCCTTCCAATCATGTTTAGCTAATGAAAATCTACCAATATGTGCTGGAATTAATATTTTAGCATTTAAATCAGAAGCTGCTTGTACAGTTTGTTCTGGCCTCATATGAATATTAGCCCACTTTTCATTATATTGACCAGAATCAAGAGCAACGAAATCAAATGAACCATATCGATTACCAATATCTTTGAAATGTTTTCCATATCCACTGTCACCACCAAAGTATAATTTCTTTTCGGTTCCTTGAATAACATAGCTACCCCAAAGATTTTTAAAACGAGTAAATTTTCTGGATGAATAGTGTCTTGCTGGAGTAAAAGTTATATTAAAAGAGTCATCAATTGATTGTATGCCTTCATACCAATCAAGATCAATAACACGTTCACTGATATAGCCCCAACTGACAATAGTGTCACCCAAACCCAATGGAACAACAACACTTTTCACTTTATCCTTGAGTTCTTTAAATGTTTTATAATCAAGATGATCATAGTGATCATGAGTAATTAAGATGTAATCAATATCAGGCATATCATCGGCTCTATATACATCTGTACCTTTAAATACTGAATTACCAATTGGCAATGGTGATGCATTACTGTTCAATATAGGATCTATCAGAATCCTACGACCATCTAATTGAACATAATAAGAAGAATGACCAAGCCATACAATGACATTTTTGTTAATGTCAATGTTTTTTAAATCTGTTTTGATAACAGGTATATCAGAATGTGGAACAAGATTATCAGCTTTAGGCTTGACCAAGTTGTCCCAAAAGAGTTCAATTGAACTTTTATCAGTGGTTAAAGTTTCTGTTGGTTCTATATTATGAAAGAAACCATCTTTGTAATTGAGAGATTGTTTCATTTTGCCCAATCTTGCTCCACTTGGCTCAACGCCAAAAGTAGGATGAAGATTGTAATAGGCAACGCCTGATAAAACCACAATTCCGACACCAACAGCAACAATAGAAATTTTTTTTAACATATCCTTAACATAACAGTTTTAAACCATTATACATTATTTACAAAAAAATCAAAAGATTATTGATTTTGTTTGCATGCATGACTTGGATTTTCTTTAAGGCATTCGGTGTTATCTTGTGAAGTTGAAAACTCAAAATCAAAAATAGAACATCCTGAAAGTGCTAACATTGAAGCAATACAAAAAGCAAAACTAATCTTTTTCATAATAAAGCCCTCTTATTTTATATTTCCATCCTACATTATGGATATAAAAAATTCAATAGATTTTAAAAAATAACATTAAATATTGACTTATTTTGATGATAGCGTATAATTTTATCACTATTTTAGAGGTGAACTTATGGCTACCAGATCAACAATTATGATGCAAGATAAAGATGGAACATTCAAAGGAATATATTGTCATTTTGATGGTTACTTATCAAATGTTGGAAAACTACTCCTTGAACACTATCAAGATGAAAATAAAGTGAGAGCATTAATCGACCTTGGAGCTATATCATCACTTGAAAGAGAGGTTTTTATACCAGAAGATGTTAATCATTCTTATGAATCGCCAGCAGATGGAATAACAATTGCATACCATAGAGATCGTGGTGAAGAAATAGAGTATACTCGTTGTGTTGTTGGTAATACAATAAATGAAGTGAAAGATCGTATCTCAAACTTTTACAATTATCTTTACATTGATGGAATTTGGCATGTTAACAGTGATGTCTTAGATGAAATTGATGAAGTTAGTCAGTATGAATTTGAAAATGTAACTTATATACGATTGAAAGCAGCAATTGAAAAAAACAATGATAATTAAAAGGAGAGCATTATGAATATAGCATCAAAAAATATAAACAATTTATTATAGACCGCTCTAATAATGATGAAAAGGCTCTAAGTAAATATATCAATATACAGAATAGATTAATTAATGATAATTTAATTTCAATAAACGATGAAATATATACCACTATAACAATTCTTAGTAAAATGGAATTTAAAGATAAAACATTTAAAAATAAGATTGATGAAATTAATAGCGACTCTTATATTTCTGTAAAAGAATATAATGATTTAAAAATAGAGTTCCAAAAATCAAAAGTTAATGAAGTAGTGGCCTCTTTATTAAGATAAGAATTAGATTGTAAAAAAAAATGCCCAGGGGGCTTTTTTTATTCTAAAAAAAACATCTCAATTAAAGTAATTTCATCTTTGGTTAAATCAACACGCTTCTCTAAAAGCTCTCCAACAGACAACCCATTTAAATGTGTTAAAATTTTAACAAGATCCGACATGTAATAATCTTGTTCATTTATTGACCAATAAAAATAATCATATGTAATACTATCAATTTCTTTAGACTGACTAATACCACCAGCAATAATACTATCGTCAACTTTGAAAAAATGATAATAACGTGTTAATCCAGTTGAATAATCAACATGTTCTAACTCTATCGAATGTACATATTCAACCATCTTTTGACCCTCATGTTGAAGTGAGATTTTAACATATATTAATTGAGTGAGCAATAATTAAAATTGATACATTGATATAACTTCAAAATCATTTTCCGTCATTTTTTTAGGATCTAAACCTAATGCAATAATCTTTTTTTCAACTTCGTCCCTATTATTGTATTCAAAATAATCCATTGAATACTTTGATAACATATCCGATACATCATGTTCTGAATTAGTTTGAACTTCTTTTCGTATAGAACTGTCAGATTTAAAGATATATGAACAACGACCATGAAAATACTCCATATAGCCAGCATATACAGTGGAAAAATCAGAAATAAGGAACCAATCTTTCGGATCAAGAATGCTTTGTGACACATAATATGGAGTTCTAACTAATGAATGTTTGTTCTTCATATGTTTATCAATAAAATCTACTCCACCATTTTTGTAAAATTTTCGCAGTCTATTTTTAATAATCTGATATGATTCCATCTGAGAGTAATCTTTAGACTCATTCAGATGACAACGGAATACTTGAGTTTTCTTTTCACTATTGATACTTAAACACAAAGAAGTCTTAATAAACCCCCAAAAAACAGGAATATCACTTTGTCCAATTTTTTTTAATTCTTTTTTCTTAGCATATGAGAAAGGACAATGATTAATCATGTTAACTACATATTGACTAAATTCATCTAAACAATCAGTATTATCATCATTCGAAACTTTTGAATAGACCTTTTCAAGATGTACAAAATCTTTTTTAGGTATTTTCATAATAAATTCCATAAGTTTAGTTTGAAAGAAATAACCATAAAAGAATTTTACATTAAATTGTTGTTGTTCAGGTTGATATTTGACACTTAAAAATAAACAACTTTTATTAGGAATAAAAGCTATAAATGTGGATTTTTTACTATCATAATAAAGATTTTTATTTTTGTAGTTGATATCAAAATTTTCAATAAAGTTATTTTTCTTGAAAAAATAATCATCAGATTGTGTAACAAATCCTAGATGTTTAAAATATAGATCGTGGCTCATAACAAACCCTCTTAAAAGTTGAAATATTCTATCATAAATCCAATAATTTAACAATATTTAAATATTATTAATTGATAAAAATAGGAAAATATGATATTATTCGAAAAATAAAATTTGGAGTCATATAAAATGGATGGGAATAAATTATTAACAAGAGAACAGTTTAAAATAGAGTGTTTCAATCGAGATAACAACAAATGTGTATTTTGTGAAAAAGATGCTGTAGATCCGCATCATATACTTGATAGAAAATTGTTTAAAGATGGTGGATACTATTTGAATAATGCAGCATCTGTTTGTGAAGAACACCATCTTGAATGTGAGTATACAAAAATTACTTTAGACGATGTTTATAAAGCCGCTGGTATAAACACACCTAAATTGCCAGAAGGTTTTTCTGACAAAAAAGTATATGATAAATGGGGAAATGAGATTATAAATGAATATAAAAGAATTCCCGGTCCATTATTTAATGACACTGCTGTTCAGAAAATATTTAAGAGTCTTGGAACTATATGGATGTTTTATTGATTCAGATTTTGATTTTAAACAACGTTATTTAAAAATCTTTAAAAAATAAATTAAAACTTGAAAAAAATAATATGTATTGTATAATTTTTCAATTATTTAGGAGATTCTTATGGGTTACAGTATCACTATTCCATTAAAAAAGAAAGTAGACAGAAAACAATACATTAGTCTATTAGATGAAACACCATATCATCAACTTAATACATATCTAAGGGTTGGTGAAGACTATGAAGATTTTAGTTATGTTGTGAAATGTAAAAATGCTATTTATTGTGATTTCAAAGCACTCAATGAAGCCGAAAAATACTATCTATTATTTTTTGCCAGTCAATTGGCAATAAAACATGGATTAAAAAAAACATGTAAAAAAAATAATAAGATGTATCCATACTTTTACTATGATCATGAAGTAACTTATGTTATTCCAAAAGAAGATGAAAAAGACTTTGATCCGACTGCGTATGAAAAATTCAGAATTCATGTAAACGATAAAATTGAAGATATTAATATTCATGCTCACTTAAAAAATAAAAAATTTGATATGTCAGAAAAAGAGTTCAATGAATTCTTTGGTGATAATAATTTATTAAAAGAAAATTGTAAAAAACTATTTGAGCTTTTAGACGCTATATAAATATTAAATAGGAGTTAAAACAAGATGAAATTTGTGTATCCAGTAATACATTACAAAGATGACATAACAACTGTTGAACAAGCTGGAATTGCTTATAAGGCCGGTGCTGATGGTGTGTTTTTAATTTCTCATGTGGGTAATGATATGAACCTTATACCATTAGCAATAGAAATAAAAGAAAAATATGACTTTAAAGTTGGTATAAACTTTTTAAGTAACCCAGTGATGTTTGCTGCCGAAGTTGCAAGCCAAGCTGCTCTTGATATGGTGTGGGCTGACTATTGTGGAGTTTCATCACTTGGACTTGATGATATTGGTGAAGAACTAAAAGAGTTTGCAATAAATAATCCAACTGTACGAGTTTATGCTTCTGTAGCATTCAAATATCAAAAAGTAGATCCTAATCCACCATTAGCTGCAAAAAATGCTCTTGAAGCAGGATTTGTACCAGTAACAAGCGGCCCATCAACTGGATATGCTCCTAATATTGAAAAAATTAAAAGCATGTCTGAAAATATAACTTGTCTTGCTATAGCGAGTGGTATGACAGTAGAAAATATTGATTTATTTAAACCTTACCTAACACATGTATTAGTCTCAACAGGTGTTTCGGTTGATGAATATCATTTTGATCCAGAGAGATTGAAAATATTCATAGAAAAGTTCAAGCAAGAAGATTAAATTCAAATAATGCCATATAAGAGATCATTTATATCTAGTCTCTGAATATGGCACTTATGTATAGCTGTTGTTAGCCCATCTTGCCAATGTGGTATATTATCCTTATGCTTATTAGTCACTCTAAGAAAGGTAGCCAAATGTTCAACATTTATGTCATCAAATTTATTTAAAAGAATTGAGAGATCTAAACTTTTGTATCCGTAAATATCAACATGCTGGACAATTAAGTCAACAGTCTCTGTTAATGACTCAATATCAGTTTCCGAAAATCTATTAAATATATGTTTTGTCCAATGTTCCATTATTCAACCACCTAAGTTAAGAATAAATTATACCAAGATATCAATTGATGGTCAATATGGTTAAATAAATAGAAATAGCATTCATAAATGATTGATTTTAATTGACAAAATAACAAAAAAAGAGTATTATAACGTAGCTTTAATTTATATATAGGAAAATTTATGATTGATGAAAATAAGACCGTAGAAGAATATACAGATTATAAAAACGAGATGTTATTGCAAACAAATAGTTTCATTAAAATCAGACAATGGATTAAAGAGAACTTAGAAGATTTAAACAAAGAAAATTGGAGTACATTCATACAGTCAATGGCTTATCTTCATCCACAAGCCTATGGCCCCTATATTCAAAAGAAATTAATTGAAGATCTTAATTTAACAAAGATCAAATCAAGTGATGATAAAGGTGATTTCCTTGACCAATTTGGTGACCATTATGAATTAAAGGTTTCACTTATTACAGATTGCTTCCAGAAAATTAACCTTGTGCAAATCCGCCCATGGCAAAAAACCAATTACTATTTCATAGCTTTTGTTTTAAATGAAAAAGGCGTTCACGCTTATTGTTTCAAGTTATCCCATCAGGAAATGAAAAATGAAATTGAATTAACCAATATGGGGGCTGCACATGGAACAAAAAATGCTATAATAGAAAATAAGAACATTGAATTGAGAATTAGTATTCCAATTGACGTAAATAATGATATATTTTGTAGATGGTTTGAAAATTATCGCTCTGGTTTGTTTGATAACAAAGTTGATGTCATATCGCCCAAGAGTTTAGACGATGTTAAAAAGATGTATGAATAATAGAATTTGAGGATAAAAATGGGTAAGAAATGTGACTTAGACAAGTTTTATACAAATCCAGAGATAGCAAGAAAGATGTTGCAATATGTTGATCTTGATTCTTATGATTTAATTATAGAGCCAAGTGCTGGTAATGGCTCTTTTTATAACGAAATAAAATCTTATAATAGTATAGGGTTAGATTTATTGCCTGAAAGTGATGGTATTATTGAGCAAGACTGGTTTCAATACACTATACCTAATGAATATCAAGATGTATTGATTTTAGGGAACCCTCCATTTGGTGAAAGAAATAATCTTTCTAAAGAGTTTATAAAACATGCTATCTCATTTGATAATGTGAAGACAATTGCTTTTGTATTGCCAAATGTGTATAAAAAACATACAAACCAAAAGATTTTCCCAGCAAATTGGAGATTGGCAAGAGAAATAAAACTACCAGAAAACAGTTTTTTATTAAATAACGAGCCATATAATGTACCATGTTCATTTTTTGTATGGACTAAATTAGCTGGTGTACAAAATCTTCGTTTTAATGAAGAACTTTATAAATCACATCCTGATTTTGATTTTACTGATGAAAACGATTTTGATTTCTTTGTAATGGGAGCAAGCCCTAAAGTAATCAAAAATAAAGGTGAGATTTCTTCAACGAATAGAGGTTATTATATAAAAGCCAACATCAATCCTGAGAAGTTAAGAAGACATATTATATCTATTGATTGGACTTCATTTGGAAATAGTAGTGCAAATGGTGGAGTATCATGGTTCTCTAAGCCGGAATTCATTAAGATATATGATGAGAATAAGCCAGTATAGATAAAAGACCATCGAGTGGTCTTTTTTATTTTAAGGCTTTAGTTTTGAAGATTTATTATTTCCAATCCATCTAACATCATTTTTTGTAATTATTCTGTTGATATGTGTTCCAATAAATACATCATTATTTAAATTTGTCATAAGTTTGAACGCTTCTTCTTCATCAAGTATATGTGACTTTTTCACATTTCCTTTAAAATTGCTTTTAAGAGAGGCCATAGTGATTTCATCTTTTATATCTTCTAATACAGATAAATTATCAGCGTATATTTTGACATCAAAATTACCACGTTCCTTACTTCCATTAGTATAGTAAGTATTGGATACATGAACATCTTTTCTATCTAAAATCTTATTAACAATTTCAACTTTATCTAATGTTAATCCTAATATGTTAATATCCAACACTTTAGTAAGATAACCAGTATTTTCTGGTACTTCATCAAATGCCTTTTGTAAATGATTCAATTGTTGCTTAATTCCATAATCTAAATCTTCTAATTTTGAATCAATATTTTTTGAATTAAGTTTGTCGTAAGCATTAGTAAGTAATTTATCTACAGTATCTGAGTCTTTTGCATCAATTAGGCCAGCTTTGGCCATATCAGATAACCAAACAACAATTGTGTCTTTAACATCAGTAAACGGTTCTTCATATGATAAATTATGAATACTGCTTAATTTTTGAGTCTCTTCATAATAAGCATTTCTTTCTAAACATGCTTGTTGATATTTTTTGAAAAAACCAACCATATTATTTCTATTATAAGTTGTATTTGTTACAGGAGTTGAATAAACTTTCATAAATAACCAATTGTTTTTATATATTTTACATTATTTTTAGATAAAACACAATTAGATAGAATTTAATGATTTGATAAAAGTATGTTATAATGATAAAAAATAAATTAAAAAAAATATGAGATTTTGGACTGGAGATACAATTAAAGAATTACAAAGTAATCAAATATTTGTTTATGATTCTAATCCTCAAGGAAGTCATAATAAAGACATGGGTTATCAAGCAAGAAAGTTTGGTGCATTATATGGCATAGGTAGAGGTCTTCAAGGTAACACATATGGTCTTGTAACAAAAAACTTAAAAGCTAACTATACTGAAAAGTCTACTGGCATAAAATATCTTCTTGAAGGTGCTAAGAGCGTATCTGTAAAACAAATACAATCAAACATAGATGAACTTTACGAATGTGCTAATAATAATCCTGATAAATATTTCATAGTTGGATATAAAAATGAACTATGGCCAGAAGGGGACTCTAAAAAACAATCTAATGGTTATACTGGTGAGGAAATGTTTAACTTATTTACCAATGGCAAAACAGTCCCAAGTAATATTATCCTTCATGAAACATTTAAATCACTATATAAAAATTCATTAGATCAAAAACAAGAAATAGAAAATAGCCAGAAATATATTGTATTTGCAAAGTCTGGTTCAACATTCAGTTTATGGCACCCCGCAAAAATAGAGTATAAAGATATGACCTTTAGTAGTGCTGGTCAATTTCTTTTGTATAGTAAAGCAAAATTATTTGGTGATGAAAGAACAGCACAAAAAATCATGAATATGAATAAAGAAGATATAATGGCAGATTTTATAAAAGGCACTTTAACATCTGAAAATATAATGACAAATAAGTTGAAGGCTAAAATATGGGAAAGTAATCAACAAGAAATAAAAGAATTAGCAACAGGTATCGTAAGTTATAATGATCAAGTCTGGAAAGATAAAATAAAATCAATACTTGGAGTGGCTATAAGAGAGAAATATAACCAAAATAATCATCTACGAGAACATTTAATATCAATAAAAAATAAAAAGATCATATATGCAACACCAACAGATAGGTTGTTAGGTGCTGGAGTCAATAAATCAGAGGTTTTAAAATCTAAAACAGATAACTGGCCGGGTGATAATTTATTAGGAAATATGTTGAATGATTTAAAAGATAGTTATAAATTAAAAAAATTAAATAAACCAAAATTATAATACAAAAAAAGTAAACAATACTAAGTAGAAAGTTAAAAGAATTTTATTGTTTAAAAAGTTTTTTTTTATGATATAATTAATATATAACTTAATATTCAAAATATATATGCACTTTAAAGAAAACGAAGTCGTAAAAAATAAATTAATAGATATAATGGATCATGCAAGTCAAACCCAACGTCGCCCTCTTACTCAAGAAAGAATGTTAGAATTCGATAGAGACTTCAGTGACTTTGTATTTAATGATTGGCATGTCTCTAATATGAAAAGAGATTTAGAAAAAATTGCTGAAAACTATAATTTATTCAAAAAAGCTGAAAGCTATAAGGATAATTATCAACAATCAAGAGATATGTTAAATTTCATCAAATCATTTCATCAACATGATGACATTAGTGGTATAGTGGATGAATATTCTGTTAATGGAAATTTTTCTGTCTATACAGAATGGTTGGAATTTGCCAAAAAACATGGTTATAAATCACAACATGCCCCAGAAGACTTTTTGCGAGATTTAAAGGATTCTTCTGATGAACTTAATAATGCACATTATATAATTAAAAATTTGTCTGAATCTTTAACATTAATAACTGGCTCAAAAAAGAATCATAAGTATGTAATGGCTCTTATTGAAGAATTTAAATCAGAATATGAAAATACTATTAAAGATCAACTAAGCTATATGAGAACAATAAATCAGAACTCAAGGAAATTTGTTGATACATTAGAACTTATGAAGTTTGATATTTACAATATGAAAAATACTTTGATGAGTCAATTCCCTGATATGTTTGAACCGATTGCTAAACGTTTTTGTGAATTTAAAGAGAATGATGACAATAGCGTATCAAATTTTCTAAAAGTTAAAGAATTTGATGACAAAATAAAAACAAGAATAGAATTTAAAGGTCAAAATACTTCTGCTATCATTCTATTCAAAGATGGATCAATGGCGATTAAAATCAATGAAGATTATATCAATATGATTGATTATAAAGAGTTTCGTAATGTAAAGCAGGATCTATTAGATTCATCAATTGGATATTTATCTCGTAAAAAGCCTAAAATAGCTGAATTTTTCAAAGCTTATATAGAAGACTCTAGTATAGATGATATTATTGATGTATTAGATACTTATCAACAATATAGTGATGTCATAACCAGAGCTAATGTTGATGTCTTAAAGCTAAAGGGTAAGTCACTTGAAGTAGTGGACGATACATTTAATAAAATAATTCTTGATCATAATGTTAATAATTATACAAAAAGTATATTAAGTAAAAAATATGCTGAACTATTAACGCCTGAGACTTCAAAAGTATTTAAAACACTATACGAAAATAATGTAACAAAACAAGATTTACAAGAATATGTCGGAAGAAAGCTTGCTGCAATAAAAACCCCAGAAGAATTTTTAGCCTATATGATAAAAGTAAAAGAACACTTTACAGGATTCTCAGATGAAGCATTATCTGCAAAACTAAAGGGTTTGGATATAAAGCCTACTTATGCTAAAGATGGCATTGTTATTTTTAATGTTAAAAACTTTGAAGAGTCTAATAAACTTGGTTCTGTATCTTGGTGTATTTCACGTAATAAATCATATTTCAATGATTATACAAATAATGGCAGTAGACAATATTTTATGTATGATTTCAACAAAAGTGAAGAGGATAGAGAGTCAATGATTGGTTTCACTATTTACAAAGATGGTAGTATACGTGCCAGCCACTGGAAAAATGATGACAATTTTAGATTTGGCTCTCAATATCCAGAGTTACACTTAGAAGTATTAAAAGAAGACTTAAAAGAATTTAATCTTAATGAAAAATATAAAAAAGAGCTACAAGAAAAACATCAAATAGAATTTGAAGTTGAAAAACACACAGTTAAAAAAACAGGGCCAAAAATATGAATATTAACGATTTAGTAAAAGAAATGAGAGAGTTCACACAAAAGGCAGGATTTACTGATACAAGAGAAATCAATGATATTATTACTTTGTCTCTCTTAAAGATATTAAAAGGCCCTGCATTTGGAGATGAGTTTAGTAATTTAGAGTTAGAAATATACGATGATGATAATGGTTCATATAGACTATATACTGATAGTGAAATTGGTAAGCATACAATTGTTAAAACAAATGATGATGTTATACCAGCAGATAGAGATGATTATTCTTATAGAAATCAATTTACCCGTGCAAAGTCAGATGAAACTAAAATTAAAGAAGATGAATATTTAAGAATATTAAAAAAATCTAATAATTTTAAAGAATTTTACAGTGAGATGTGTAAAAGTGAACATTTTGAAGATAACCACAGATTGTTTATCTATAGTTCCACTATAGATAGAACTCTTTTAGACGCATCACAACTTTACAAAGATGTAAAAGAAGATAACGTATCAAATTTTTATTTGTCAACAGCACCATTTGCATCTATAAAAAGCACCGGGTCATCTTCTAAATTAGCAACATTCATAGGAAAGAATATTGAAGATAAATTAGATGCATTAAAATATGATTCGTTGTTATTTGAATCCTTATTAGATGTTGATGGTGTAAAATATACATCATTTGAGCAATTTGAAGATGCTTATCGTAATGGAAGATTGGCAAGTAATCTATTTATGAGCAAGATATTACTAAGTGATGATCAAGCTGAATGTTTAAATGCTTTATTTGAAGGTGAATGGTTTAATAAACAAAAAGAATTAGGATTGAAATCTTTAAAAAGAGTTGGGTTAGAACAAACAATAACAGAGATATATGCCGAATATCCAGTCATAAATGATATTATAGATCATATATATAATAAACATCCAGAGTTTAATTTACCTATAAATGATCTTGTTGAAATAAAAGTATTACATGAAAAGTTTGATACAACAAAAGAAGAGATGGCAAATAATACCAGAGTATTTGCTGATGACTACAATAATTTTAAATTACATACCACAATTGATAATAAAAGATTCGATAACTTAAAATATACAAGATTATATTTGAAAACACCATTAAAAGTATTAGTAGATATTGGTGGAGAAAATCATCATTCTGACACAAGTGCCCTTAGTATTCTTTATCTTGATCAGATAAAAAAACATGAGTCTGTAAGCCAAGAAAATGAAGACTATGCAATTAATAAGTTCTTAGAGTTTTGTTCAAAAAATGAAATTATTTGTAGTTATACAACTGATACAATGAAAAGCAGAAACTTTATAGATATACTAACACAACATAAAGGAAAAGTGCTGAGTTATAGTCAAGATGATGATGAAGTAGGACCAATAAGAGGTTATCAAATCATGTTAGACATGGGCCTTAATTATAAACAAATGTTAAATCTTGAAAAAAATATTCATGAAATAGATGATTCTTGGAAAGATGAAGAAATACAAGACTTCTTTAATGCAAAAATAAAAGAAACAAACAAATTGAAAATTTAAGTAAAAGAAAAAAGCCCTCGGGCTTTTTTTATATATTGAAATCTTTCTTGATTCTTTTATATCCATCCAATTCTTTTTGAACTTCTTCTTTATTATTCTTATTACGTGTTAATGATCTAATATTATCTAAGTCTTTCAAAGAGAAGTCTTCGGATTTACCAAGTAAAGTTGTAAGTTTTTCATTAAGTCTTTCAACTAATTTACTTTTACGATCTAAATCTCTTTCTACACCATGTGCCTTAGAATTTTCAACTAATTTAGCAATACCTTTATAAGCCAAACCAGCAATACTTACACCACCAGTACCCAAAAATGCAACACCAAATGTAGTTACTCCACCAATTGCAGCACCTGTTAATAAAGCTGGTGCAACTGACAATGATATTGCAAGTGCTCCAACAGTACCAGCCATAGCCAATGCCCCAGTAACGAACACTCCTGTTCCTATATTCTGGTGGACTCTTGCTTTTTTACCAGCGTCATATCCTTGTAAATAAGAAGAATCCATATGTTGGTTAAACTCTGTTATGGTTTTTACTATTTGATCTTCTATACTATCTGCTATTTTTTTCTTAAATAATCTCATTATAATACTCTTTTGTTTTTTTTATTATAACATAAATTTTTATAGTTACAAAATTATAGACAATTACTATATAAGGAGTACCTTTTAATAAATTGACATTTTTGCAAAAAAAAGACTATAATTAAACACATTTTATTTTATTGGAGAGATATATGGAAACAAAAGATTGCAAATTCAGAAATAAAACTTAGTGTAATACATGAAATGATTAGTGAATTTATTGATACAAGTGTTGTATTTGATTTGGAAAATGTTGAGCTAACATTAATTGAAAAAAATAATATTTGTTGTTTAATGCTGGAAGCTGGTGGAGATTGGGAATATCCTATTACGGCATACTTCTATTGGTCTGAAAGAGAAAAATCAATAAAAGGTTTCTTCCCAGTTGGTGAAGGTAATTCATATAACTTGGCTACTGGTACTGCCTATGGCTCAGAAGACGTTGATGACGATGAATTACAAGAAAGGTATGAAAAAGAAATGGACAACCTTAATGAGAAAATGATAAGTCGCATTGGGTTTGATCAATTGCTAAATCATATTAGAAGAGACTACGATAAAATATAAAAGAAAGTTTATGTTGATATTGGTTGATTTGTAATTCAGCCATTGTTCAACAAATTTAATTGAAAATTAAATATTACTATGTTATATTTATGCCCTTTTAGGAGAACATTAATGGTAAAGGCAAACGAACTTAAATCATCACACTTAGAACAAATTAAAAATTATTTAAAAGAATATGTAGGGACAGGAAATGATGTTTTTTTTAAGCATGATGAAGCAGACGGTTTTTCAGCGTATAGATTAACAAATGATGCTTTTTATACAATGGGATATGGTTATTTTGAATCTTTGAATGGACCTAAATTAAACTATTCTTTTGTTAATAATTCTGATAATAAAGTATATTCCATTGACGATTTTTATAAACATCTAGATTATTCTTTAGCTTGTATGCTTTTGAACAGCATAAAAGATTAAAAAAAATTTGTTATTGTTGACTTTTACTAATTTTAAAATAATATTTACTAATGATAATACGATGTAAATTTAAGGTTAGATAAAAAAGGCACTGAAAATAATAAAGGATAATAAAAAATCATGAATAAAATGAGTTCAAATTTAAAAACAAATATTATATATGTTATAATGGCTTGTATATTATTATTTACTTTTGTACAAATAAATGGCTGTCGTTCTGAAAAAGATAAAGAAAATAAATCATTTGTAATTGAAAATTTGATAACTGCTCAAGAAAAAATAGGTCTAAGTCAATTATTAAATATATCTGGTTATCATTTAACTAATAATGGCATGTATGTGAATAAGTTTGAAGATAAGGTTTATAATTTCATTTATAAAACAAGAAAGAATAAACCAACTAATCCTAAATATTTCTTTTGTGATAATAATGAATTTATAAAATTAACCGATTTATTTGAGAGAAATATCAACAATAACCAAACAATCAAAGATCTAGGATTCAATATAATTCGACAAAATAGAGAAAATTGTTTTAAAAAATAACGAATGAATGTTTGAATGCTAACAAATAAAAAAGAAGCCTTCAAGGCTTCATTTTATTTCTATTTTTTAATTCAACGGTATAACTGTTACATAAATCAGTTAAAACATTCCCTAAAAGATTTAAACCCGGCCATTTGTCTTCTGGCATTTTAGCAGCTTTGTATTGATCCAAACCAATGCCCCATATTTTATCATAAGGTGAAGCTTCTACCATCTTAGTTCCAGCATGTTGTATTAACTCTTTTTTATACTCTGGATTCTGGTCATATTTTTCACGAGATGCTACAGAAACAATTGGAACACGTTTAACTTTCCAGACATCTTCCACATAATTTTTAACTTCTCGGCCTAAATCTTTAATAGCCTTCTGATATTTGTCCCATTCTTTAAGCATATCCTTATTGTTGCAAATATCTTTATTAGTAATTTCACCATCTAAGAATTTTTTAATTAATGGAGTATTGTTATAATCCATTATTTTTTGTGCAACATCATCAGAGCCAAAAAGTTTAGCTTTACTATACATCATAAATTGCTCTGCTGATGAGAAAGTAATGTTTTTATATACAAATTTAGAAGGATGCCACTGACTAAATGTTGACTGTGATTTCCAAAAATATGTGTATTTAACTTCATCAACTGACTTATTTTCTTGTACTGGCATATTGGATGTATTTCCCAATAAATTTTTATATAATGGCTTGAAAGAATCATGCATGATGATATTTGCTGGCACAGTTTTATTTTCTGCAAATAATTTGAATATTTCTTCACCAGTATAACCATTTAAACTTTTTTTAGGAGAACCATTTGGCCATGTTTCGTTCTTGTATACAACAACGAATAATTTATCAGAATTTTGATTAGCACACTCATACAATTCATCTATATTTTTAGAAATTTGTTCTTTTGAAACACTAGCATAACCATCTTTTGCATAAGTAATACCAGTAGATTTTTCGACAAAGCCAGCTTCCAAATTCTTAGTTATGAGTGCATAAGTCTGTCCTTGAAGTCCACGACCTATTCCATATTTTGCCCCAAATGACATAGCAGCTTTTGCAGCACCAGCACCATGTCGTCCCTGTGGATTGCTTCCAAATACAAAGATTTGATTTTCTTTAAGTTCTTTTATTGTTTCACCAGTCCAAAAACGCATAATAATATCCCATGTTATTAACAATATTATATCATATTAAAATTATAATTCTATAAATTTTTTTATTAAAAATAATCACATAGAATTATTGATTTCATATATTAACTCTACATAGCTTACATTTGATAAATAATACTTTATAACAGTTTCAATATCTATTGCTATACACTTAATCAAAAAAAGATCAGATGTTTTTGATTTATGAAGGGCGAAATATTCAGGGTTTCTATTTTCTTTATTATTTTTTGGAAATATAAAATAATTATGTATATGATAATTTTTATAAAATGTCTTTAATATACTTTTATAGTTTTCTTGTTTACTAATGCTTTCTGTATATGGTGAACTTTTTGATTGTCTATCGTCATAGAAATTATAAAATTTTGAGTCTAATATAGATATGTTATTTTTTTCTATTATTATATGATCTGTTTTAAATTTAGAGCCATTACATATTAAACTTCCGTCTATGTTATAATAGCTACCATTAAAATTTTCCATTATGGCATTATCTACTTTAATTTTTAAATTTTCTGGTATTATTGAGTTTACCATGAACTCCCATATATGTTCAAATTTTTCATGATAAGGTGTTTTACAATCTTCGTCAAAAAAATTTGAAAAACTTGCATTAAGAAAAATGTTTTTTAATGCAATAATTATTGATTTTCCTCTATCCCTAAAATTATTATCTTCGAAATTATTAATAATATTTTTAATTTTACCGGACGTGAAATTAAGATTGTTATTAAAAATTTCCTTATTTTTAAATACATTAAGAGAATTATTTAAAGCATATTTGTATAAAATGTAAAATTCATTGTTAAAGTCTTTTTCTTTTTGCTTAGATATAAATGAATTGAAAATAACAATATTATCTTGAATAAAAACATCTTTATCTTCTATTGTTCTCGACCAATTTATTCTTTTATTTCCTTTTTTATATGAACTATTATATAGATTGAAATCACCATATTCTACATAATCATTTATTAATTGTACCATTCCATTAAACATGTTTAGTGATGCTTCAATTTTTTGATTATATTTTAGAAAAAGATCTTTTTCTTTTGAACGAATGTATGAAGACAAAATGTCAAAACACATTTTTAATAGTTTTATTTGATATAACGGATCATCATTTGTCGGATATAATTGTTTAGGAACTAAAAACAAAAAAGATCCTTTTTCATCAAAATCTAAACCAAAATAACGGTCATCAGATATTTTAAAAACCTTTTTAAAATTTATCATATTGTAAAAAGCTCATCAATAAAATCTTGCGTGTTTTTATTGTAAATTGTAGTAAACTCTACTGTTTTAAATATTGCTAATCTATCATGATGAAAGACATCAAAAAATAAATAATGTAGTAGTTTGTTTTTTAAGTCTTCTTCTTTTATCACATTATTAATAGGTTTAATAAACCACTGACCTATACATTTATTTTCAGATTCAAGTTTTTCTGTTATTAACTTATTTATTTTTTTTATAAAGTTTAGCCAATTGTAATTTGTACCTTCTATCTCAATGCCAATTAATTTTTCGTCTTCATAATTAATTGGAATATATTTTAAATTCCAACGACGTTTAAAGGCTGAATCCATAAAAAATAAAGACTGATCAGATGTATTCATTGTAGCTATTATTAGAAAATTTTTAGGTAACTTTAATTCAAAATGATTTTCTATTTGATTATCTTTCAAATATTTTGATAGCTCTGTTGATGTAGTAACTGGATATTTTGACTCTCCTTTTTCATCACGATCTAATAGTTGAAATATATTGCCAAAAATTGAAGATGAATTACCTCTGTTAATCTCTTCAATTATAAGTACAACTTGCTCATTTGGTTTTTTATAAGCTTCAACATAAGATTTCATAAAGTCACCGGGGATAAATTTATATACGATTATTGGTTCCTTATCATTACTGATTGGATTGTTTAATTCATCATATAAAGTATTTTTTGAATTTTTATCTATTGTATACATTACTGGTTTATATTGTCCGATGAAATCAAAATATGAGTATTCTTCATGAAACATACATCTAAAAGACTTTTTAAAATTTTTGGCTTCGATCATATAACTTTTACCAGTGCCAGTTGGTCCATAAAATATTGTATTATACATAATTGAATTATCCTTTTCATTGTTTATTTCTTCTATTAATTTAATATTGCTTATTTGGTTTGAATTTTTTAATGTAATAAACAAATCTTTTTTATCTACAAGAATTTTTTCAAATTCAACTAATACAACATTAAGTAATTGTCTAGCTCTTTCTCTTGACACCCCCATTGATGTTCCAATTTCACTCTGATTTTTATTGAAAATATCTTTTAAAAAAAATAAATTTTTATTTTGATTTATGTTATAAGTTATCTCTATTGCTTCCTGAAATAGTTCTTTAATTATGTCAATATTTTCATTATATAGAAATTTAATATTTAATACTGTAGTGATTTTTTCTTTAATTATTTTTTGAGATTTATTTAGTGAAAAATTATAATTTTTGAAAAATGATATTGTTTTTAATTTAAAAGGATCTATAATTAATCCTGATAGATATTTTTGCTGTTCTTTTTTTATAAAATTAAACATTCTCTTATCTTTAAAATATTCAACTTTGTAATAATTGTAAAAATTATCAAAATCAATTATATCATCATACATATTATTTATATCTAAATTTTCATCATTTTCTTCTATATCTTCATCACCATCATCATCTTCATCATTTTTATTTTTTCTTAATATTTCTAAGTTTTCTAAATTTTTTTCATTTGTAATAAATTCATTTAAATTTTCATAATCAATCATCTCATTAAAAATAAGATGCTCATAATCAATAGCTTTTAATTTATCTATTTTATCTTGAATTAATCCACCTGAAATTCCGTTCATACTATGTTTCCAGCGTCTTTTAATGTCTCTAACCCATTCTTTAAATTTTTCATTTTTAGAGTATCTGGTAGGTATTTTATGTTTTAAAAAAAGTTCTAAATGTTCAAAATAAATTTCCCAAAGGTCAACAATATCTCTTTGAATATTAAAAGAAGTAAGAAGATTCTCAATTTTTTCTCGTTTTGTTATGTCAGGTTGATTTGTAGAAAATTGTACATTTATCCAACTTCTTAAATTAACTCCATTTACTTTTTGTCCTGTATCTGGAAGTTTTCTAAATTCTTTTAAATAACTTTCTAATTCATTATAATTATTAGTCCATTCTTTTCTATTTCTTGATATTAATTTCACATTAAATTCATTAGAAAAATTGATTATCTTTTCTATTTTAGTTCTATCTTTTGTTCTTTGATTTTTTTGTGCTTGAACCCAATTATATAATGAGAATTCTAACCCAACATTTTTTCTATGAGGCATTCTATCTTCTTTTATGATAAATTTTTTAAATATTTCAAATTTTTCATCCCATGTTAAATCTTCTTGCCACTTGTAATCGTCCATTTTAAATACCTTTATAATATTAAGATTCTATAAAAAAAATAAAAAAAATCAAGCATCATCCAAGTTAATTTTATAAAAATTTTATATTTTTCAATATCTTTGTCGTAAATTTTATTTTAGTTAAAAGAGAAGAATTATTCAGATTTTATTTTTGATTGTGTACAAATAGTTTTTATTTTTTTTGCGTTTAGGAAATAGTCTGGATGATATTCTATGTTTTATATTAAATATGCATAGTCATTAAACATTTTATCAATATCATTTTTTTTATTTTTTAAACTTTCAACAATAAAGATATGATGATAGTAATCAAATAAAACTGCATATTTCTTATTCTCATTTTCTATTGTTTGGTATAACTCTGCTGTTTCTTGACTGAATGGTTTCCCTTTTAGCGGAACCCAACCTGCTTTTTTATAAATTATTATCTTATTTTCGTTTGAAGTGTATTCAAGTTTTTCAAAATTGTTAAATTCTTCTTTTTTGATTAACGTGTATTCAAAACCATTAATATTTAGTGCATCTAAATCAACTTTTTCTCTGAAATATAAATTTAAAGATAGATACATCAAAGTTATAATTATTAGAAAAAACAATGATACAAAAAAAAGAACTACAACATTATGTAAATTTTTATTCATATTTTTATCCTTTAAATAGTCTATTTTTTATTTTGTCATATTATTACAAAAATTTAAAGATCTAAATTGGAACAAAATTATTATACAGGTTAGAGAAAATTACTTTCAAAAAAAATATTGGGATTTATTTTAATTTTTTGATTAAATTTAAGACATTTTGACTTATTATCGTTAAATGTTATTATAATGGTATAATAACTAATTTACTCAAAATGAATATAAAGATGCTTATGTTGGAAAACTCTATTACTGGAAACCGTAAAATTTCGTTTTGCGGATAATTTGTACTCACTTCATGATAGTCCACTAATTAATTCAGCCTTAAATAATGGTGATTTCTTAAAAAATAACTCTGAACGTTTTATTTATACTATATTAAAAGAAGTGAAAGATACAATACCTAATGCTGAGTTAAGTAATGAAGGCTTGTCTTTTTTAAATCATTATAACATAAAAGAGGTTGATTTTGATGCTTTGTCTAATGATGAAATAACAAAGCAAGTCTTTGATCAAGAATATAATTTAAGCATTGAACATCTAACTCAAAAAACTGATACATTTTTAATACATGGGTTTTCTAACTTCAGACCTGTTGATAATAGTCCAACAATAGAAAAATTAAGTCTAAAAAATAGAGTTGATATTATAAGATCTTATAACCCTGATTTATCTTGCTCGACTTTTAATAACGGAATAAGACATGATTCCAGTGATTTTGGAAATGCCATGGTAGGAGTTATTATATCATCTGGTATTATAAATAGTGCATCTACTACTGATGATGGCAGTTATGTTGATGCTAAAGGTAAAAGAAAATCCTTTGGTATGGCTGAACAAGATCAAATTGAAATAGAAACTATTATGAAATCAAGGCATGATATTGGTGTCTATAATGAAATTGTCATATCAGATCCAGAGATAGCTGGTGTTTATTTAAAATTGGATGCACCAAGACAAGAAAGAGATGGTATTGAGGTTGATTTTAAAAGCCATTTTAAACCAGACAAATTATCAAAAATTCATAACACTCTAAATAGTTGCATTCATCAAAATTATGATAAACCTTTACCAATGTTAGCGATTATAAATGGTGAAGTCAGAGAAATGAATATTAACATTAATGAAATTAATACTTATCTGCCGAGTTATAATGGACAAAAGGTAGATGATGTTCATGATTATGACAGTGTAGTTTTAAGAGAATATGAGTCTAAAATGGAACTTTGGAACAAAATGAGTGATTCTGATTTTTTTGATAAAATCATAACATTAGGAAAACCTTTAACCCAAAAAGAATTAAGTATTATGGGCAGAGAGAATAAACTTAATGAAGAAGAACAATTAAAAATAGTACAAAAAAATCAAAAAATTGTTAAAAACAACTTATCAGAAAATAGAATTAATGAGTTGACTAGTATAATAGAAGAAAAACAACAACCAACAGATACTGAATATATAAATAAGCCTCCTAAAATGCAGAAAACTTACAATAATAAAAAAATAGTCTATTAATTATATTCAAAATTTGACTTAAATCACTGGATAGTGTAGTATTCTTTGAATTTAAAGGAGTCTTCATCATGTATTACATTATTGGTGGCATATGTTTAATAGCTTTATTGTACATTGCAATTGTATTATTTACACAACATGCAATTAAAGGTGGTAGTGTCTTTCTCAAGCAGTTTAAAAATACAAAACATTTTAACTACGATTTTAATGATTTAAAACATAGAAGTAAATCTATTTATAATAGACAAAATTTAAATGTTGTATTTGACGACAACTCTCAAATACATATTTTTGGTAGCATTGAAGATAAAACAATCATTCCAATGGTGTCAGCAATAACTAATATAGATGAAAACGATATTAAAGCTGGCAGTATGCACAAAAGAATAGAATTAAACGAATTTGTAAAAAATTTCGAAGTTCAATCTATCAAAAATATAAAAATATACAACAAAAATAACGAATTGGTTGATTACTATGTATCAAAAATATTATTGAGAGATGGCAATAAACAAGCTATATCAATATCCTTAAAAAATGAAGATTGGAGCAACATCAAAAATATAAGTTTTGACAGCACCATAGAGATAGATGCCAGCCTTACCTATAGTTATTGTGGTTATTAACAAAAAGCCATTAATGGCTTTCAAGGTTTGTCTCCCAAAGAAATTTTATTAGTTATTTCAACTATTCTCCATTTGCTGTCATGAGACTTAAATATTTCAAAAAATTCAATAAAATGTGCATTTCCATCACAAAAAAATATGCCTATAGTTTTTTTAAAACAAGTAGTATTATTAATTTATTGTGATATTATAGTAATATAAACAAATAGGATCATGCTATGAAATTCATCAAACTTGAAAAATATGAAGAAACTGGAAAGAAAATACTTTCAGAGATGTTTGAATATTTAGATTCAGTAAAAAACGTAGACCCAAAAGAAATATACAATGGTCAGAATCCACAAAACTTAAAGCATAAAGTTAAAACAGATATGTTAACTGCTTACCAAGAAGCAGGAGTTCAGAAAATATTTGACAAACATGACATTATGGTTGATAAAGGATTACTTAATATTATAGTTTCATTAGCTAGCAGTAATGCTGGACTTAGAGGTTTAACAGAGACTTATCTTGTTCAAGCATTGAATGTAAATAACGAATATTATAAGTACCAAGAAAGCTTTGAAGTAATGATATCTCCATTAGATCACAAGAGACATTTATCAGCTAATACCTTCAAAAAAGAAGTCATAGAACTCTTGAAGAAACATCATGAAACAGTAGAAAGTACAGAGAAAAACAAAACTCCAACAATAGTGGCTATGAAGAAATCAATTCTTGTTGATAATTATGAGACAACTTGCCACAGATTAGAATCAAAGTTTCTTGAGTATGGAATGAAAATAAATTATGAAGAAACTAAATTTTTAATAAAACAAGGTAAACAACTCGATAAATTACCAATGACAACAACTGTGATTATTGACGACATGCTAAATAAAAAGATAAATTATCAGTGTCAAAAAGATCTTGAAATATATGAGAAAAAAGAAAATCCTAAAATTAAAGATGTTGAAGCTTATCATGATACTAAAAATCCAAATAAGTCAATTAATGCTAAATTCACCGCATAATTGATATTACAAATAAAAAAGCTCTCAAGAGCTTTTTTTATTGCAATAAAAATGTATATTATTAAAAAAAGGAGAAGAAATGTTATTAAGTTTATATCATAAATCAATGAAACATTGTTTTTTAACTGGTATCTTATTGAGTCTTTTACTAACATCTGTTATTATATTACTTTCTTATTTTTACAACACTCTGTACATTCAATTCATCATATATCATTTATTCTTCATATATTTTTTAGACAAATCTCATCAGAATGTCAAATCTCAAGTTGATGATCCGTTTACCACTATATTGCTCACAGCTTTTATTTCAAATTTAATAATGGCTTATCCTATTTTAAAATATTTCTTCTAATACTTGTTGAAAATTACACTTTAATTTGGTAAAATAATAAATCAATTTTAAGGAGTTAATATGATATTATTTAACCAAGAACTAGGCGAAAAAGATTGCGAATTCAATATTGATAGCAATACAAAAACATTCTTAGTTTCATTTTTCGGATTCTATCCACACAATCTACATGAAGATTTGATGAGTTTCCTAAAAGAACTTGGCATGAATCATCTGTCAGATTATTCAAAAAATGAGTTTAAACTAAACAAAGATTCATTATTAGAAGCATATAACGTATGTGATAGAAGAACTTTTGATTTGGCGATTATTGTTCCAACAGTATTTTCAAGCAAAAATGAAGCATTAGACTGGTTTAATGACAAATTAAAAAACACACAACACATAAGACCAAAAGATATATGTGAGATTGATATATTGGATGGTGACAAATTAATCACATGGCTTGATAAAAGAATTGTACATTTACAAAAAGTTGAACAATTTGAATTAATTCTAGAAGATGAACTCGAACAACTCAAAAATAATCTTTTACAGAAATATTGTACAGATAAAGATTATTCAAGATTAATTCAGGATAAATTTAATAGATTAAACTAATTTATATAGAGAACGTAAATTGAAATAATTACAATAAAAGATCCTAGCGATCTTTTAAAATGTAGGAGAAAAAATGAACATAATAAGAGTAGACAGCCAGAAAGAAAAAATGTTAACTGCAAAATTCAAAGAAGATACCTTATCAATGACTTCTATAGCTCCCGGTGATTACAAGAGTATTGAAGATTTGTTAACACACAATGAATATGACTTCATGTCACATCAGGATGTGAAGAAACAGATTGAAAATAAATTTGGTAAATCAAACAACTCTGTTGATGGCAAATCTAGACGTGCAACATTATATGCTTTTGAATTCAAACATGAAATAATATGCTGCACAATTGAGAGTGGTGGTGTAGGTACTAAATGGTATTGGGTAGATTCTTGTGAAGATGGTTCTCGCTATAATAAACCATATTTATTACCATCAGATAAAAAAGTAGTCTCTTTTTGGCCTGATTTTTGTAAGACATTAAAAGATACGATAAAATAAAAAGCCCTTGATGGGCTTTTTTTACAAGCTTTGAATAATTTTAGATTTAACAACATCTTTATAAAAATATTCAATTAAATCATTTGAAATAGGTTGATTACTCTCAGTGATATACCAAGTTGTATTCCATGGTGTACCAACACCATGCATAGCTTTAGAAAGATCTACTGCTGAGTGCTTATTGTAAATATCAATCACTAAATCAATAGTCTGCTTTTCATCAGCAGTCAACAAGTTGAAATCTGCATCAATCAATTTATCTACTGGTTGTGACCTATATTTTCTAACATTCCTGTATAAATGTTTAATAGATGGTCCATGTTCCCATGCCATAATATTTTCTTCTAATAAAGGTTTTCCATGCTGTCCAAGCATATATCCATGAGCTATATAGACTAATTTCATCAACTTCATAGGGGTGACAGATGGCCGAGATGTAGTTTTTACTTTATCCAGAACATATTGAGCAACCAATAAAGTTTTATTCTTATTTTTATGTGCTGGAACCAATTTAGATAAAATTGTACTAAGAGTATCTTTAAACATAATAACCTCTTTTAAAATTGATTAATTATACAAAAAAATTAAACAACAGTCAACAAATGAATTATATCTTTTAAATTTTAATTTTTTATAGTATATTATAAAAAAATAGAAAATAATCATGCTAGATGAAAATCGAAAAATCGAAATACTAAATGAATTTGAACTAAATAAAGATTTTAGTAATTTACTTGATATCTATGATAACATAAATGGTCATAAATTATTAAAACACTATACAGCTATAACATCACTATATGAAAATAGGTCTTGGAAAGATGTTAAAATAGAAATAAAAACAATAATCTTGAATTATAGAATGTCATATATTGACAAAGTTCTTATAATGATAAAAACAGATAAATCTAATTATCTTTATATACTTCGTGACAAAACAATTTTTAAATGGATAGAAAAAAATCATCCAGTTTTCATAAATGATGAAACTAAAAATGATGAATTAATTAAATCGTTATTAGATATAGGAATCTCGGATGAAGGTTTTGAAATTATAGAAATGTTATTTTCTGATGTTGTTATTAATGTATACAGAAATTATTAAATTATCCCATTAAACTTTCTTAAAAAATAAAAAGTGTTATAATATTAAAAACAATAAAATTTCATTCGATGAATCAAGAATTTAATAAAATAGCTTCTAATTATGAATCGGCTAGTCGATATAGCAACTGTTTAACTTTTTCAAAACAAATGCCATATCGAGATCAAAGTGCGGCCATAATGAGAACAATCAATAGTCCACATAATGGTTTAATATCATCATTAGCAAAAGTTAAGCAAATGCTTATATCAGAAAGCTATAAATTATTAAACAATTCAATAATTGACAATCAAGATGCAACAGATTCTGCAAATAGAGTCCATAATGAATTAAATGTCATCAGAAGATTAAAAGAAAACTTTACACAATGGAGTGTATTTGCTGATAAGGCTGGTATTGACTATTCAAGAAATTTATCTCGTATTGAAGAGCTTGAAAGAATGAATGATGTGCTAATCTTACCATATAAAAGAACCATAAATTTTATAGAAGAAGTTAGATTGTTGGCTCCATATTTGGTAAAAAGTAAGAATACACCAAACCATGAAACCTATACAGATATGTTAGCTGAATTAAAAAATGATTATCGTGATATTTTAACAGATATATCGTTTGTAGATTATTTCAAAACAATAAAAAATGACATAGTAAATTATATAGATGAGTTCAAACAAATTTTAGACTCTTTAGTAGATCAGATACAAGAAGCAAATCCAGAAATACTATCAACAATTAGTTCACAATATGTTCAAGACATTAATAAGGTTAATAGTGGTGTGTCTGAATTTTTAATTAGCAAGAGTTTTGATGATAAGATTAAAGCTATTATAGAATTAGAAGATAACCAAAAAATACAAGCTTATGTTGTATTTGATGACGAAAGTATTGCTGTAAAAAGACGTGGTGAGTTTGTAACAATCAATAAAAAAGAAGATTTGGAACAGTCATTTAAAGATTTAAAACACAGCATTATAACGTCTAAATTAAAAAAGCGTCCAAATATTGCAAAATTTTTCATCCAATTAACTGAAGATAATCCATATTTTGATAAATGTATATTAGCTATGGATACTTTTATTAATAACGAACAAATTTTAAAAAATATGAAGATGGATTTTAATCAATTCAAACATCGTTCTTTTGAAGTAATTGATGACTATATGAATGATTTAATTAATCAACATAAGTTAAAACAATATGCAAATAGTATAATCAGTAATAAATACAAACATTTATTAAGTGATGATGCCTTAGAGTCATTTAAAGTTCTAAAAGAATTAAATATATCTGAACAAAAATTACAGCAATTCGTAGGTAAAAAGCTTGCATCTATAGCAACACCAGAAGAATTTGAAACGTATTTAGAAAAAGTAATTGATCAATTTAGTGGATTTAGCCATAGCTCTATCTCATCAAGATTGGAAGATAAAAACATCAAACCAGTATACGATGAAGATAATGTATTAGTCTTCCAAGTAAAAACTTATGCTGATTCTAAAGATCTTGGTAGCGTAAGTTGGTGTATAGTGCGAAATGAAAGTTATTTTGACAGCTATACAATTGATAATCAAAAACAATATTTCTTATATGATTTTAATAAAAATGAAAGAGAAAATACATCAATGATTGGATTTACATTGACAGAAGACGGTGAATTTCATACACAACATTTAAAAAATGATGACTACTTTAAAGTAAATCAAAGACTGCAAGATATCGCAAACAGAATAATTTACGAAAATAAAGATGAATTTGTGTTAAGTGAAATCAAATTAAAACAATTGAATGAAGAATTTGAAAATAGCAACAATCAAAAGTTGAACAAACATAAACAGGGTTTATAAAATGAATTTAAAAGATTTTAGTAATATAATTAGAGACGAAATAGAAAAATTAGCTCCTGAAGACAGAGTAGATCCTAATGGTAATTTCAATTTTTATATGAATGTTAAATGTTTAGCAGTAAAAACATTATTGGAGACGCCAATTATGAAGGCTGCATACCCTAATGTAAATCTCTATCATAACCAAGGACAAAATGAATTTGGTTTAGAATATGTAGCCTTTAAAAATACTAGATTTTTTTTAATTAACCAAGATGGTGCTTCAACATTTAAAGAAAAGTCAAAACCGACAACTTTTTATGAGTCTACACCTATTATCAGTAATCAAGATAAAGATCTCGCAACTAAAATAAAAAATCTTACAAAACCAAACAGCAAGTATAAAGATTTTTTTGATAATATAACAATTGAAGATATTAATAGTATAAGTTCATCATGCGAAAAAAGACAAGTAGAATTTTTAAATATAATAAAGGCAATAAAAATAAATGATCCAACATTAAGAAGACAGTTAACCTCAGATGTCATCAAATTGGCTGAAAAATGTTCAACACGAGATACCAAAAGTAATAATACATATACAACTAATCTAATATTTGATGTTTCTAAAGATGGTCTTGGTGATGAATATGATATACCAACAAAATTAAGAAACTTTTTAAATTTTGAAGGAATCGAGACAACTAATTCTGATTTTGATAATTTGGATGAAGATACTCAAGGTTTATTTTATGCTAAAATGGTCAAAGAAAATTTAAATAAGAATAGTGTAAGTTATTTACTTGTAAATGATCATAAAAATTTCATTAATAATGTTATGGATAAACTAATATTTGAAGAAATGAAAAGAGCTTTAAACTTCAAGATGAAATTAGTAAGCAATGATATGTCAGTTGAGCAAATATGTGAGCAATATCCTGTTATAAATAAAATTATGGAGGAAGCTTTAAGACAAGATCCAATGTTATATGCTACTCCTGAAAGCCAATTTAAACATTTAGTAGAGTATGATAAAGAAAAATTTAATACAGAAATAGGATCTAATTATTTAGATTATATACCACACATTGTTAATGACTATGAAAAAGTAAGAGCAATATTTGAAGATGGTATGGCTGGATTCTATAGTAAGTCATATTATATCATAACTGACAATTTTGATGGTGAAGTTATTCGTTTTACGGGAACCGATGGAGCTAAATTAAATTACCAGTTCTCTGGAACAGTTACAGAAAGTGATAATCCACATAAAGTTTTAAAAGTAGACAATTTCTTTGTTAATAAAGCAAGTGATGAAATATTAAAAAAAGGAATGGAAAATATTTTGGAACTTTGTAAAAAGAATAATTATCTATTGGTTTTTGATTATAGAGCAATGGAAAAAGGGTTAAAATATGAACAGTCAGAAATACTTGCTAAAATAGTTGCACAATATGAGAAAGAAGTATATACATTCTTAACTCCAAGTGATAACAAAAAGTTGGAAATAATTCAAAAAATTAATTTACCATTATCTGAAATCATAAAAGAAGATAAAAAGATAAATGATTTACTTTATTCAAATAAAAGTGTTAATGAAATAATCAAAATATTAAATGACGAAGAAAACAAAAATAAACATAAAATATAAAAGAGCACAAAGCTCTTTTTTATATTTCATATTGTAACAAAAAATCTCTTATATGAGCTTCAACACGTTGACTAAATACAAGATCTGGACTGTTGTAAACCAAACTACTTGCTAAATTATATAGGGTATGAGGCATATAGAACTTCTTAGGATGCTTAAAATCTAAATCACTCATAAACCAATTTTTGTTCAAAGATATTAATTTGAATTCATTATAAATAGTCAATGTGTTTTTAACTGTTTCATTAACTGACAATAAACTGACATCTTTAATAAATTGAATTTCAGAATCAAACTGTTTAAATTTAGAACATGATTCTTTAAAGTAATTCAAATCATCTTCAAATAAACTTTTATCAAAACTATTATTTAAAATTAATCCTTCAAAATATTCAAGATCATCTTCAACGACTCTTAGATAAAAAAATTTCATATTCTTTCTAAAAAAATAGTTCCATTGTAAAACCAATTTAAATGGATCTGTTTCATCAAAAAATGTATTGGATTTATATTTTAAACATGGCATAGCAAAAACTTCTGGTAGAATTTTATTGTATTCTTCCATAATAAATCTTAGAACACTAACATAATTTTTAAGTGCTATTTCTTTAGTTACCATTTGAGTCACCTTGTTTACAAATTTACTATAATATAGTATAATGTAGAAAACAAATATGTATATTATGGCTTATAAATTAACAGGTTTAACAGATATTGCAATAGGTGCATGGGAATATCATAAGGCAAGAAAGGCGTTAAATGAAGGTAATATATCCGAAGAAACCGCATTATCAAGAAAAAGATACAATAGAACAAAAATAGGCATAGGTGCATTAAAGTTGGCTATAATGGGAGCCATGACACAAGAAGTTGTTATGCCGATTTTAAAGAATCATGCTTTTTCAGGAACTGATATAGGGTTATTGTCTGCTTTCGCTGCTGGATATGCTATATTAGGTGTTTCCATAGGTTATTCATCCATCCTTAATGATGAAGCTTCCAATTACAAATACAGCCAATCAGCATTAGAAAGTAAGTTTAAATTCAAAATGGCTCAAACTAATAATTATGAGCTAGATGTGGGTGAGTCATATCAACTCTTCATGTTTGGTAATAAAATAGCTACTGGTAATCCAGTCGATTCGTTCTTGTTTAAAATGAAAAGCAAAGTGTTTGAATGGCAATCACATTTGAAAATCGAACAAGATCCAGAATACCATGCAATAAAAAGTAATATTCACAAATTCTTGAATAAAGTTGGTATATCTAATTTCATTAATAACATTGCTTCACAAGCTGAAATGAAAAAAGAAGCTTATAATATAATTAAAATACATGCTGATCCTAATTCTAAAGTAAATGAAGAATTCAGAAAATACATGGAAAATAAGAAAACTGACATCTCTTCTAATGAAGACGATGTAAAAAGCAAGCTTAAAGAAATAAATCAGGAAGCCATTCTAAAAACATATCAAAAATTGTTAGTACAAAACATACAAGTATTCTTTGCACAAGTAATGAATGATTATAACAAAGGTATTGTACATAAAGATTTGATTGAAGACTTTGTAAAATTGAATGAAGATAATACTAAAAAGAAAGGCAATGTTGTTTTATTCAAGGAGTATGAGAAAATTTCTAAATTAGCCACCAAAATGCTTAATGGTGATAATATGGATAAACAATTCAAATCACCAGTTGATACACTTCGTTATTTAGAAAGCAAAAACATTACAAAAGATGGAAAAATAAAAATTATAGATTTCAATAATACATTCTATCTTGAAAAGAAAGCTATCTTAAATGAGAAAAATGGTGTATTAAAAAATGACAAAAATATTTATGATGATAAAAAAGCAATGAGTAACATTTTCCAGTCAGACTTAGATCTTTCTAAAATCGTAAATATAAAAAAACCAAAACCAACATTACCTATTACAAGCAACAAATTAAAAATAGATTAAAAGGCCAGTGAATGGCCTTTTTTATATACTTTTATAATATAATATGACATAATAAACTCATTTCTGGAGGATTTATTATGCACGTTTGCTCTATCACTGGTATTCCATTTTACGATAGTCGTGAAGCTATTATCATTCCTGTTTTAATTAAACAAACTTACTCTGATTACACAAAATTTTTAATGGGAAATGAAAACATTATGCCCTTGCCTATTGCTGTATCTGGTAGCTTTTCTGATGATGAATTTTTTATTAAAGATAAAGTTCGTGGCAAAGTAATGATGCAAATGTTGTCAAGTATTATAGGCTACAAATTATCATGGTCTGATTTTGAAGGTCTTAGGGGTTTTTAACTGTACATAATTTCCTTGATCAAATCTGATCATTATATCAAAATGTAGTTATCTAACTACATTTTTTTATTATGATTAAATCTCTTTCTATTGGTCAATCTGCTTCTTTTCTTAGTGTTTCTTTCGTTACTCTTCGTCGTTGGGATCGTCTTGGTAAATTAAACTCTTTTCGTACTTTTGGCAATCATCGAAGATTTTTCTTCGATGACTTGCTTAAACTTCATAATTCTAACAAATTACATGTTGATTATGCTAGAGTTTCTTCTCATGATCAAAAAAAAGACTTAGAAACCCAAATAAAATGTTTAGATAAATATATTCAAAATGACAATAAAATTATTATTTCGGATCTTGGCAGTGGTTTAAACTTTAACAAAAAAGGCTTAATTCATCTTATTTCTTTAATTATCTCTCGTAAAATTCACACTCTCTATCTTACTCACAAAGAACGTTTGTTAAGATTTGGTTCGGAATTAATCTTTAAATTATGCTCAACATTTGGCACAAATGTTGTCATAATTAACAGTTCCGAATCTAAATCTTTTGAAGTGACTTTAGCAGAAGATGTTATTGAGCTTATGACTGTCTTTTCGGCTAAATTGTATGGTAAACGCTCTCATCATAATAAAAAATCAATAAATACTTGACTTTTAATAGTTTTTTGTTTATTATTATGGCATTATTGAGTAATTATTATGAGCAAAAAAGAAAAGAAAAATTTAAAAACATTTTTTATCCATGAAACTAACTTGGATGTTGCTCGTTATTTTAAAAAGGCCATTCTTACTCACAAACATCTTGAAAATATTCTTAATATTATTATCAAAAAAGAAGTTGATAAAATATTTTCTTTTCCAAAAGAAAAACGTGATTTTTCGTTCTATAATTTATTAGTTAATCCAATGATCATGAAAGCGGTTATTTCTAATACTTCTGGTGCTGTCAGCACCAAAAGTAATATTGCTTTTGTTAATAAGGCATTAATCAATGATCCACTTTTATCTGATTTAAAACAGTTGGGCACTGTTTTAAATGATAAAAACGTTTCTTGTATCATTTCTAGACTTAAAAAAGATTGGTCTAACTCTCTTAAGTCTCTTAAAAAATATCATGCCAATCCATCTGCTTTTAGTGGCAAACCATCCACTCCAAAACCAAAAAAACTTGCGAAAGTTTTTAATTACTCTGTTCCATTGGAAGTGAGTAAATTTTCAATGAAACACATTGAAAATGACCAAGTTGGTGTAACTATTTATAAAAGATCAAAGAAAATATTCTTACGAAATAACGATTACATTAGAAACAAGAAGATTAATGGGCTTACTGTTTCTTTATCTCATGGTCATATTTATTATGATTTCAATTATCATGTTGATAAATCATCCAGAAATCAATCTAATGACCACTCATTATCCAGTAAGCCAGTTAAACAATCTGGTTTAGATATTGGTGTTTTAAACTTGTTTGCTTTATTTGTTAATGATTTCACTACTCAATCATTAATATATAATAATGCAAAGCTTATTCGTTATAATTCTGTCTTCAATAAACATCTTGCTAAATTGAATGAACGAATTGCTTTGCATGTATCTGAATATAAAGAAATCAAAAAAGACAAGCAAACAATAAAAGTTCCAGTCAAGTACAATGATTTTGGTAGACATCTTATTAAACAAAGAAGTCATATGTGGAATCAACGAAATCTATTCATGGAAAGCGAAATGCAAAAGATTTCAACTAATGTTTTGACTTACTTGAAAAGTAAAGATGTCACTCATTTAGTTATTTCTAAAAATTTGCAATTTACTAAAACAGATGGATCTATTAAACAAAGAAAAGCAACAAGTCAAAAGTTTTACCAAATTCCATTTGGTAAACTCTTGAACTTGATTGAAAATAAATCTTTTGATTTTGGTATTCAAGTTATTAATAGGGATGAAGCATATACTTCTAAAATAAGTTGTATATCTTCAAATGTTTGTTCTATACAAGAACAATCAAAAGTAAGAGACATAACATCTAATGAACTAAATGGTGTTCGGGGTGTTAAAAAAGGAAAGTTAGGTAGAGGTGAATTTAAAGATACTTCTATCAATAAAGTAATAAATTCGGATCTCAATGGAGCAGCAAACCATATCAAGTTAGGGTTTCCAGAAACTGATCTCAGTGTATACAGAAACCATTTATGGAAAGTTTGCAATCCAAAGATGATAAAAAGTAGCAACGAGTTTGATTTGTTAATCAAATCAAATAGTAAAGCTGCATAGTGGGCTTTGATATAAGTTGCTACGCAACTCATACAAAACGCCACGAACGTTTCGCTAATGATCAGATTTGATCATATTTTTAGAAACGGCGAAGAAAAAGAAGTTGATTTTGAAAACAAAAAATACATTACTGGTTTCTTTGCCTCTCACAAAAGTGTATATGAATCTATTATGAGAGATTTCAAATGCCGTCCATACTTTTCTAATAAAGAAGTCAATTTTAATGAATTCCGTATAGATTTAGAAAAAGATTTATGTGAATTAAAGAATAAATTCCCAGAATCTAAAATGAGTGTAAGAGATTCAATGGGTGCAAAATGGAGTGGATATATTGTGCCAGAAGACTTTAAAGAAGATTACATCAAATATTTTGCAGAGATTCAATTTATTCAAAGATTCTTATCTTCAATTGGTCATCAATGGACATTAAGTGGTCTTGCACCTTATAAAGAAGATGCTGAGTTAGCTCTTAAAATATTTAAAGATAATTTAAAAAGTCTTTGAATAAAAAAAGCCCTTTGAGGGCTTTTTTCACATCCGACTTAATACACTTGTCAACAATGGAACATCAGTCGCCATACAATCTGAGTAAAAGCTATTTACTCTAAATCCTTTTTTGGAATCAAAGACAAGAAACTCACTTTCATCGTCAAAATGCTTAAGATAATACTCTGGAGATTTAGGGTAAGTTATACCAGTCATCTCTACTGAGAATATATAATAAGTGTATGGGTCACCTACTGATTTCATCAAATCTTTATAAGTAGAGAAATACTGCATCTCATAATTAAAATCTCTATTAATATTAGCACATGTCCACACCTTAAACCGATCTTCCTTTTTGTCATAAATATAAGAAAAGATGGTGTTTTGTGACTCTTGTACAACCATAAGATATGATGCATCTATGTAGTAATAAGCATGATTATCTAAATCATTAAACTCAAAAGGATTGCTTGCATCATGTTTTTTATCTTGAAGCATTTCAATCCAATTAAGAAAATAAGTGTACATTTGACCTTTAAATCTATCAGAATGCTTTTCAAATTTAACAGAAATTAAATGATCAATATATTCTTGTTCTTCAACAGTAAAAAGTGGTTTAAGTTTTTTAAGTAGATATAATGCTTCATCATCAATATAATGACTAATCGCTTGGAACCTTCTGCTTGCAATAATTGAATGATAAAATGTATTATGCTTTTCTGGGTTAACTGTTAGAAAATCTTTAATATCAAACTTTTCGCTGATAGACTGCAAATCAGCTTTGAATGTATCAAAATCCTGAGAAATAGGACGTTCTAAAGAACTGAGATCTTTAATTTCATCTTCTCTATAATGAGCTAATGTAATCGTTTTTTCCTGAATGTATTCACGTAATTCATAATGTTGTCCATCAACAGTAAATTCAATTATTTTTTCTTTAACTTGATTTTTATTTGATTCATAAATATCTGTTAACATTTTCTCTTGATCTTCATGTGAAAGCTTTCTAAATTCTTCCATGTCAATTTTAAGACCAAAATTTGCATTTGAATCAACTTTATTAATAACGGTAATAAATGATTCAGCTTCCGGTGTAAATAATACATCTGATAATTTATAGAGAATATCTTCGCTTGTCACTGGTTCACTTACATATTCAGTCATAATACCATCCTTTATAAAATAATAGGTGATATTGTACCATTTAAAGCGGTAAAAAGCTACTATTATTATTGATACATATTTTTTTGGATGTTATAATTATATTTTGAGGAAAAGGTATGCCAACAAAAACTCTTGACATCTTAATGGACGGGCTAAAATTAAAAGATTTTTTTTTAGAAAAAGGTCTTATTGAAGTTAGCTTAAAAGATATTAATGAAATCCCAAATGCATTTAGTATGAAAATATCTGATGATGCAAGTGGTTTTGAGTACAGCACTACAGCAAATGATGCTATTCTATTGTCTTGTATATTTAATAAGTATTCTGATAACCAAATAAATGAAATAGTTTCATTATTAAGTCTTTATGAAAATCTATTTTTTACAAAAGAAAGATATTTAACAAAAATAGACACATATCAGAATAATTTAAGAATTGATAATGGCTGGTTATTAATTTATGCATCGGTAAAAAATAATAGTAAACGAATTCATATTGATTTCAATAAATACAGTACATTCTTTCAAAATATAAGTCTTAAAGAAAATAATTTTGAAGAATCAATTCGCTCATTGAAAAATATGTTTAAAAAAGCTGTTAATGCTTACTATAATCAAAATAATGTAGAAGTTAATATAAAGAATATAAAAAGAATAATAAATGAAAGTTGCCAAGATTATGATTACAGAATTAATAGTAAAGGTCTTTATAATATCAATTACTTTAATTTAACAAAAGACAACATAATAAAATCATTTATCAATTATAAGATAATTAATCAAAATTATGAAAATAAATGTGTTGAATTTCTAAACAAAAATAAACTATTAATAAGTAAAAGCAAAAATGAAGACGACCTGAGTGATAATCTTCATAACACTAAATTTGGATTAAAATATATATTTAAAAGGACTAACTATAAAATACCAGAAATAATGCTTAAAAGTGTATTTAAAGAAGACGATATTTCTTATATTATAAGTATAATATCGCTATTATCTTTTATAAATGAAATAAATAATGATTACTCAAAAAATGAAACAATAAATATGCTTGTAGATAAGTTTTCATATGATTCCAAAAATGCAACATGTTCACATAATACAATAATATTCAATCAAATAGGAAATTTCAGATTTAATATTGGAAGGACTATTGAAATTTACTATTTCAATGATTCATCATATTCAAGAAAAAGTAATGGTTCTATTGTGATAGCAGACATAAGATATCAATCTTCATTTAAGGTTGTTTATGATAAGCTATTAAAAGATTTTATTAAAAAGATTTCAATTTCTCAAGAATTAAAACCCAAAAATTTGAAGTTTAATAATATATTACTAGAACATATGCAAAATTATTAGGAAATAAATTCTTGAAAATATCATATATTTTATAATAAATATAATAGGTCTATAATAAAAGATCTCATATTGTTATAGTAATAAGATAAATATTTAATTATAACAAATATGAAAAGACGTAACCTATAGCAGTTCACTGAGAAGTGGGCTTTTTTTTATTAACCATAAAAAACTCGTAATTTACTCATCAACTTTGTTTTTTCATCAATTTCTCCTACTCCCGGCCCTAAAGAGCTTGTTCTAGCAGAAACAAGTTTTTTTAATAAAATTTTTATATTCATAAAACTCTCCTATTAATAATTTGAATAGCTTGTGCAATAATTTTGTCATCATCATAAAAGACAATGCTATAAATTTCAAAAATTTATTATTTATCTAAAAAACCCAAATAATTAAGACTATTAAGGAGCCTTTTTTATTAATTTAGATATTTATCAAAAAAATTTTTTATACTTATATATGTTGTAGAATCACTATCTAAAAAATCATAAAACCAATATTCAAATAAAGTTTTTACTTCTTTTGTATAATTATTAGCTATATTTTTGAAGAAATCATCATTATTTTCATTAAGTAGTCCCCACCATACTGCCTGATATCCGTAATTATCAAAATCATCTTGAGTTCTATTTTTAATGTCATTAATAAGTAAATTTGAAGCTTTTACTGATTCAATTTGTTCAAGTGCAGCAACCGCCTCACATCCAGCTTCTAATTCTTCAACAGAATCAAAATAAATAGAAATATCCAGTATTTTTTCAAAATTCTGTACAGGATCTTTGTAAAGTTCCTTCAAATATCTTTTTTTGTATTTCATTAATAATATTATTTCAAATATGTAAAAAGTTTTTTAATGCTTACATAAGTAAGATCATCTGGCTCTAATACATCATGTAACCAGTAATTTAATAAATATTGAACATCTTTATTCATATTTTTAGAAATACTCTCATAAACTTCAATACTATCAGTGTTTAGTAACCCCCACCATACAGCTTGATAACCAAAGTTGTTGTAATCATCAAATGTTCTATTTTTTAAATCATTGATTAGTAAATTTGATAATGTAACCAATTCAATTTCTTCCATAGCAGATATTGCTTGACCACTAAAATCAAATTCACCAATAGAATCTAAATATATTGAAACATCCATTATTTCCTTGAAATTTTTTATTGGATCTTTATATAGTTCTTTCAAGTATCTTTTTTTGTATTTCATTATGGCACCTTTTTATTATTTTAATTTATACATAAATATCGTCATAAAGTCAACAAAAATCACAAAATTTTGAATAAAATTGAGCAGAATAAGTTATCAGTATATTTAAAGCTAACTAATAATATGTTAAACTATAAGAAACAATGAGAAAACAATATGGAAGATAGAGATTTAATTGGCTATAAAGTAATGAGAACTGAAAATGGACAAATTATATCTGGAGCAGATAATCGTCAGTCTTTTAAGTTAGAACTCAACCATGAAATAAGTATGCCCGGAAATGGTATCTATATTGGTGTAGATAGAGATTATGTAATGGATTACTATTCAGGATTAGCCGAAGAAGAAGTTTTGCTAACTCTAAGATTTAATACAGACGACATTATAACTGGTGATTTGAATGACAAAGAACCTGAACTCTCTGTTAAAAAAGTGACTATCCTGAATTATGAACATATACTTGATGGGGAACTTCTTAAACCAACAATTAAAACAAAAAAACTTAAACCATAACAAAAGCTCTTTGAAGAGCTTTTTTAAATTGAAATTTAATAAAAAGAACATATAATAAAAGAATTATTTAACAAATGGAGATTTTATGAAATTTGGAACAATGATTTATTATGGTCATGATTTTTGTGCATTAAAAAGTGATGGTGAAGTCTATAGGATAGTGGGAACAACAGAAGATTTACCAGAAGGTATTGGCTCTGAATCTGCTGTTGAATTTGAATTGTCTGGAAATAGAGCAATAAATTTAAAGCCAGTATTCTTTGGTCCTGACATAAAAGCAGTATTACGTGGAGTTAAAAAAATAGAACAATTTGAAAGCAATTCTTTTGGTCCTTATATTGATGATTGCGAAGGTGCTATAAGACACTTGTATATAGGAACATTAAACTTACCTTTTAATTCAGATAAATCATATATAGAACAAACATTAAAAGAAATTGGAGCTATGTCTTATGCTCACAAATCTGCCCATCATAAAACAAAACAAGTAAAATTTACTATTAATAATAAATCTTACGAATTTGAAAATGATTTAATACATATTGCATTATCTTATCCAATCACTCGTTTAAAAAATCAAATAGAAGTAGATAAAGCTGAAGCTGAACTTTCTCAATATTATAACGAAATTGACAAAAAATATAGAGAAATAGAAGCTAAAAACAATAAAATTATAAATATACAGCAATTAATTTACAGTGGGGGTTATTTATCAAGACTTTACTACAGTAATAAATTTAAAGATAAATCATATGATTATTTAAAGATGAAAATGGCTTGAAATGCCATTTTTTTATTGTTAATCAATTAATATTATGATATAATCACCTAAACAATTTGAGGTGTTTATGTCTAAGAAAATTTTAAAAGAAATCTCTGAACGATATTTTGAAGAGCTTCTTGGTCTGCAACCAACTAGTTATGTTATCAATAAAGATTCTTCTGGAATGATTGGTAAAGCCCATTTTGATGACATTAAAATGTCATTCTATCCTGAATATATAGACGAAAATAACTATTCAATTATTGTTTATTTGGGTCTTGATTCTATTGATAAAATAACAAAAAGAAATCATGCCTTAAAAGATAAGATTTTCAATAAATATGATCATGAATTTTATACAACAGTATGCTCTGAAAACGCACAAACCTATACGTTAAAGAAGTCTTCATCCTACAGATTTAAAATGACAGTAATTAATGGAGTTAAGGAAGAAACAAGAAAAGCAACCTATTACATCTATACAAACGTGAGTACAGATTCTATTTTTCTGAGTTCATTTATTATTGACTGTGATGAAATGATTACTTATAAAGACAATTTCGTAATGCAATTCCATTGGTATAGAAAAGCTTACGGTCCAAAAGTAACTCAAAGAATTATGAAAAAAAGAGATATTAAACTAACTTCTAAAAATCTTAAAAGGATGGAAGCTATTGCTTATAGAAACTATATCTATACATTAGATTACTATGATAAAAAAATAAGAGAACACTTACCAGAAATGGAAGAAATCTATAAAATGGATGTAGAACAACTTAAATATACTATTAATTCTGCAAACGCAATATCGGAAATGGTTGCTTATTAAATTAAGCAACTCAAATTTAAATTATGTTAATATAAACAAATGTGATAAGATATTTATAGTAACTAAATTATTAATATGAAAATCTATTCATTAACAAAAATAAAAAAATCCTTTTCAAAACAGAACCCTGAAATAGACCAAAATGTCTATAACAACATTCAAGTCCACCAAACCTATTTGATAATATGGGTTTTTAACTGTACCTCATTTCCTTGATTAAATCTGATCATTGTATCAAAATGTAGTTGTCTAACTACATTTTTTATTATGATTAAATCTCTTTCCATTGGTCAATCTACTTTATTTCTTGGTGTTTCTGTTTTTGCTCTTCGTCGTTGGGAACGACTTGGTAAATTAAATTCTTTTCGAGCTTTTGGTAATCATCGAAGGTTCATCTTCGATGATTTACTTAAACTTCATAATTCTAACAAATTACATGTTGGTTATGTTAGAGTTTCTTCTCATGACCAAAAAAAAGATTTAGACACTCAAATTAAATTTCTTGATCATTTTATTAAAAATGACAATAAAATTGTCATTTCTGATCTTGGCAGTGGCTTAAACTTTAATAAAAAAGGGTTAATTCATCTTATTTCTTTAATTATTTCTCGTAAAATTCACACTCTCTATCTTACTCACAAAGAACGTTTGTTAAGATTTGGTTCGGAATTAATCTTTAAATTATGTTCAACATTTGGCACAAATGTTGTCATAATTAACACTTCCGAATCTAAATCTTTTGAAGTAGCTTTAGCAGAAGATATTCTTGAACTTATGACTGTCTTTTCTGCTAAATTATATGGTAAATGTTCTCATCAAAATAAAAAACGTATAAATACTTGACTTTTTATTTTAATTTTTTATAATTGTTCGATATTTATAGGATTTTTTAATGATTAAAACTCATAAAATTGAATTAAAACCCAACAAGTCCCAACTTGTTTATTTAAAGCAATCGGCTGGTACAGCCCGATTTGCTTATAATTGGGCTTTAAATCAATGGAACAATGATTATGAGTTATATAAATCTACTCCTTTCTCTTGTGGAATATCACCACGCTCTGTTAAATATGAAATGGAATTAAGAAAACGTCTTAATTCCATAAAGAAAGAAAAATTTCCTTGGATGTATGATGTTTCTAAATATGCACCACAACAAGCTATTAAAAATTTAGGAAAGGCTTTCCTAAATTTCTTTGAAGGTAGAGCTAAATTCCCTCAATTTAAATCTAAATATCATCATAACTCTTTTGAAATTGGTAATGACCAAGTTCAAATTGATGGTAAGTATTTAACTCTTCCTAAAATATCTCCAATTAAGATGAAGGAGAAACTTCGTTTTGATGGTGTTATTAAAACAGCAGTTATTTCTAGAACTGCTAATAAATGGTTTATATCTGTTTCTCTTGAAACAGAACATAAATCCATTGTCACTAGCAAAAACCACGCTATTGGTATAGATCTTGGTATTAAATCATTCGTTACTTTATTTGATGGTTCAAAGTGCTGGGAATCTCCAGCACTTAAACCCTATCGTAATTTACAAAATAAAATAAAAGTTCTTTCTAAAAACTTATCTAAAAAAGAACTTAAATCTAATAATCGTTATAAAGCAAGAATGAAGCTTGCAAAGCTTCACTCTCGCATAACTAATATTAGAAGAGATTATTTACATAAACTAACATATGATTTAACTAATAAATACTCTATTATTGGAATTGAAGATTTAAATGTCAAAGGAATGGTCAAGAATAGAAATCTTGCGAAGTCTATTCTTGATGCTTCATTCTTTGAATTTAAAAGACAGTTACTTTATAAATCTGCACTTTATGGTTCAACAGTTGTAATCGCAGATAGATTTTATCCATCAACAAAGACTTGTTCAAATTGCGATTACAAGATGAAAGAATTAAAATTAAGTGTTAGAGCTTGGACATGTCCAAGCTGCAACACTAAACATGATAGAGATGAAAATGCAGCTAAGAATTTATACAAAAATACTGTTAGTTCAACAGTGAAAGCTTGTGGAGAGATCTGTCCCTGACTGTGGTTTGTACAACACTTTTAAACAGGCTTGATGAAGCAAGAAATTAACAATGATCAGGTTTGATCATTGTTTTTAGAACGGATAGCAACTGAACTTTATGTATTAACTAAAAATGGAATTGTATTGCCAGAAAAAACAGAATTGTTAGATACCTATAAAATGTTTTTGAAAATGGATGAAAATAAAGTTTTGAATTCATATAGGTTAAAGGATATTATGAGAACATGTGAATTAGACTCACAAAATGTACATAATGCGGGCAACGATTCTGCTTATACATTATTAACCTTCATGAATATGAATCAAATGCCCAATGTAATCATGAATAGAATACAACAATTGGCAGATATATACAATGATTTTAAAGTAAATAAAAAAGAAAAATTAATCGTTAAATTCAAGTAATTTAAATTCGTTAAAGATAAAGATTTTAAAGATATAAAAGATTTAGATAGTTATATGAAAAAAAATGTTCTTGCATACCACCATGAACCAAATATGCAAACTATATCTCTAATACCAAGGATATTACATGAAAGTATAAAACATCAAGGTGGTGCTTCAATTTTAAGAGGTGTTAAATGATTGAACAATATTTTAGATTAGAAATAAAAAAGATAAATGATTCATTTTTATTTAAATTAATAAGTGACATAAAACTAATAAGTACAAAGAATATAAAAAAAACAGTGATAGCTGAAGATGATTTTAGTAATAAGATTTATATAAAAAATAATAAAGTTTATGCTTATATACATGACATAATTAAATCAGACATATTACTTTACGAAAATATAGAAGAATTCATAAATAATACCAAGTTTTATACATATGAAGAATATGAAAATAAAATAATGAGTAGTGAAACATCAGAAATAATACATGATAGAGATGTTTATATATCAATGAATATCGCAGGAAAATATTTAAAGAAGAGTAGAATAGATGAGCGATTTAAAGAAAATGGCTATTACAATATTACAAAAGCTTTAAATTTAAAGTCTATAACTCAAGAAGAATTTGAATATCTAAAAACATTGTAACTAAAATGAAAAAAGAATATTTTATAATTGATATAAAAGAAATAAACAATTCATATGCATTCAAAATGTTAGAAAATGAAGAAGATCATGGAATCGTTAAAAACGTAATAGCAGAAGACGATTTTGGAAATAAACTATTCATAAAAAATAAAAAAGTATATGCGTATATACACGATCATATTAAAGAAAAAATCAAACTGTATGATAGTTATCAATCATTTAAAGAAGAAACTAAATTTCACACACGAAATGAATTGGAAAAAATACAACAGCAAAGGATAGAAAAATATAGAAAAGAAAATGCTGAATTTGAAATAGATATATTAGTTGATATTAAAACAGCTTCTGTCTATTTAGGTAAATCAAAATTTGATAGAAAATATATAGAACGATTTAAATATAACATCAGCAAAGCATTTTCTGATAAAGTTATTACCGAAGATGACTTTAACTATCTTAAAAATAAGTAAAGCCCATACGGGCTTTTTTTATTAATAGTTCAATAACCGGGCGGCATTCGATTAAACAAATCATTATCAATCTCAGTAATAACTTGACCTACAAATTTATTGTCATGAATTAAAGTAAATACTGGATTCAAAGCTTTTGATGGTCCAGCTTCACCAATTATTTTATTGTTATCATAAATATCTTTCATTAACATTTTAAAATCAAAATCATCTGACCTTGTATACCATTGATAAGAAGAATTAGATATTAATATTGTTTTACATAACGGTACAATAGCTTTTTCATAAACTTGATCGTCAAAAATGAAAAATATATTCAAACTATTAAGCTTTTTAATATAATAAATAGCACGCTCTGATGGTATATAATTATAGTTAAATTTTTCTACTAAAATATAGTAAGGTATCTTTCTATTTCTAAACTTATTGCTATAAAACTGCTCAGATAATTCTCTTAAAAGATCTTCAAATCTTCTTGATCCTTTCTCTGCTATCATATCTCTTGGTAAATCGATGTCTTGTACACAATTCTTTAATAAAATTTTATTATTATTAATTGCACAAGAAACAGATTTTAAACTAGATTTTTCATTAAAAATAAATAAATCATCTTGTTTGTTTAATATGTTACTAATCAAATTGACATACGGCTTCATATAATTCTTTTGTCCAGTGTTAATAACTCCGAAACCTCTATTGTTCATCAATAATTGAAATAATATAGAACAAATCATGGCTCCCTTACCACTGCCCGGTACACCCAGAACCGAAATATTAGAATATAAATGTTCATTTTTAGCAAAGAATGCAGTATTATCAATATGTCTTCCAAAAATAAAAGGATTGGCCTCATTAACAGATTCTTTAATGAATGGAAAATAATTAACTAATTCACTTTCAATATCTTTTTTGAAGAATACTACAACAGGATTAGTTATCAGTCTTAATTTTAAATTCAGTTCATGTTCTATTTTTTCAACACAATATCCATCAAAAATCATTTTTGTTAATACGCCTTCATCATATGGGTAGTCTTCTAAAATAGATTTAATGTAAAAGTGGATACCTCTTGTTTTTAAATTAGTTTTAAGAGATTCAAAATTCGAATAATAACGATCATAGTCATCACTATCATCATTTGCATTCAAAATTCTAATCATCTTATAAATTTCATTCATATCCAATGTTTTATAATAATCAACTACCAATTGTATACTTGGTTTTAAATTACGATTACTATTTTCAATGATGTCAGTCTTTACAATATCATTAAATTCTTTATAAACAAAAGGCAAATAATATATATAACTTCTTAAATCAATAAATGAACTGCCCAAATACCCTTTTCTTTGTTCATCAATCACTCTATTAATAAAATAAAAATTATCAACAAAATAGCCTTTTTTAGTTAAAGAATCTTTCATAGTTTCTTTTAAAGATATTAATTTTAATGAATCAATTTTAGTTAGCGGAATGACATGATTGAAATCACGTTTGTGTGACAACATTGCATTGGTGAGATAGTGTTCATAATTATTGTAACTTGTGTAACCTAATTCTTTAGCCAAGTCGTCTAATACAACTGTATATCTAAATTTAGGGTTATTTTTTTGAATAGCTTTTGCAGTTCTTTTCACAGACTCAGGGTCGATGAAATATAGATCTTTTATTTTCATGATGTATTCTCCGATATCACTTTATCAATTATTTTGTTTGGTAGATTGCGTTGGCTTCCCAATTAGTGATTAGGTAGGCATATCTACAAAATGCCTTATTTACTATTAATTTATACAAAAATTTTATAAAGTCAAAAATATCAAAAAAAATATTACTAAAATATTGGAACTTATAGTCTTTTTAGTTGAACATTTAAATAAACAGAGATATACTAATATTAAAAAAATAATAAAACGAATATGAAACTTTACAAAACATTATTGTCATTAACACTCTTGACTGGTATGCAAATAACCAGTTCTTATGCATCATACACTGTAATTTATCCGCTTGATGACATTAACTTCAAGAATAAAGAGACTCCTGTAGAAACATGGAGTGCAAGTGAAGATATAATCAGTGACTGGGTATATGGTCCTAAAACCTGTACCAATTGGTCACCTGCGACTAATACAAAACCAGTAGGTGTAAGTTTTGAACAAACTGCAAATGACTGTAATGTAGATAAAACTAGAACTGTTCAACATACTGAAATATCAAATCTTGGAAATAAAAGAAATATAGGAGATTTGATTACAGAATCAGAAAGTGAAACCAACCAGTCTGATACAAGAACTGCGACTGGTATACGTTTTACACATACACTTCAAATAGCTCACTATTTTGGCTGGGGAACAACACACTATTATGGATATTTTGCACCAGTAGGCTCATATAATTCATTTGAACGTTACGATCCTACAAGTTTGACTCCTGCGACTATTAATGGTCAACAGATAGAATATTTAGCTGACCAAGATGGTTTCACAATATTTAGAACAATAAATGGTATAGGTCTTGATGTCTTAATAAATTACAATATTACTGTAAATGGGAAAACTTGTTCTTTCCATTATAATGATGAAACACTTCCTGTAACAAGCAGAATATTAGTCGCTAACTGTTTTTCTTTAAGAGAACTAAGTGGCCAAACTGTTCAAGTCGATATATCTCCAAAATAAAAAGATAACTATAGAAAATTGAAATCACACAGAAACCCATAAATGAAATAAATGGGTTTTCTTTTGCAAGACGTTAAACATATCTACAAAATGCATAACTATCAAGTCATGATGTATAAATAAAAAGCTAATAAATAAATGATAATTAATTGAAATATTTTTTCTATAGTGTAATTTATTCATTTAAAAGAGGTGTTGAATGTTAAACATATTTAAAAATTTTAAAACAAACAGAAGTGCTAAAAAAATTACAAAAAAATTTGTTGATCATCTAAATAGAATTAGTGACTTTGATCGTATATCAGCACATATTGAGAAACAAAATGAGATGTCCTTTAAATCAATTGCTTATCAAAATCTAGTAAGAGATAAATTTGATATAATGTTAGATGCTACGAATGAATATGAGATTCAAAACAAATTTTTAATATTTGGAGACAGTTCAATCAACGATAACAACAGAATTGTAACTGTTAAATTTTCAAGAACAGAAGATGAAAATTTAAATAGAAATGCAATTTTGGTTGGTTGTGTTGTCAATGATGAAAAAATTTGGTTTCCAAATCAATTTTGTCATGAGATATTTCGACACTTCGAACCAGATGGATACGTATATTCTGAAAATAATAAACGCACTGCAAAATATGATAATGTTTCATACACGATCTATGACTCCATCAAAGATGAATATTATTATTTCATCAGCATTGGTTTACATCATGAAAATAACAGTTTAAAAATGTATGATAACGGTCAATCTATTCCACATGAAAGAAATCCATATTTGAATATTAAGATACCTATAAAAAATAAACCTTTTTCAAATGAGGCAATAGCTTATATAATATTAAACAAGAAAATATTAAAAAGCAAAATTTTTGAATTAAACGATAATCAAGATTTCACAAAATTGGTTAATAGAATGCTATTTCCATATAACTTATCATCAGAAATTAAAAAAGATCTTAATGTAGTAGATATTGGTCTTGAAAAAATATCTGATAATTTCGATGAACTTTATGAAGTCTATGAAATGATGAAAATATAATTAGTACCACAAATGAATGTTGTTAATAGAATAACCAGAATGTTTTAACAAATCTAATATATGCATTTCAACTAAATGATATTTTTTATTTAATACTGTCACAATTTGTTTTTCTTTATACATTTCAGATTTCATTAAAGTCCATAGTGATGCTAACATTTGACATGAATAAGTAATTTTAGTGTCTTTAATTTTTTTTAAAGGAATTTTGTAATTAGCTGTTTGTAAGAACTCAACATATTTATCTTCTTTTTTAAAGTATTCTAATTTTAAATTGTTCTTAGCTATATTAGAATAAATACGTTCAACATCATTATAGAAAACTTTTTCAAAATAAATATAGTCAGGTTTCAATCCAAGTAACTCATAATAATTTGAAATAAACATAATCAATTCTTTTTTTTCTGACTCATTTAAATCATAATTCTTGTCATCTAACAAGACAACAGTTTCAAATTTTTCATAGGGTAGATTTTTCATGTATTCCAAAGCTAAATTAATGCTTTTCTTTATTTCATCTTCTGGTAATTTTTTATTTAAGATGTCTTCATAATATATATGTCCGTATTCTATTATCATATTAAACACCCAAATAGTTATTGATATACATTAAATATTTTTTTATAAATTCATTGTTATCATTATAGCATAAATTTTTTAATAATGGAGTATACTGTACAGAACTAAAAGACTGATTAAGCTCTAATATTTCTTTGGTAAATTGAACATGATATTCAGGTAATATATTTGCTCTTGTAGTTAAGTTAACTAATGGAAACATATAAGGAACTCTAATATTAGTCTTGCCAAATAACGAAACAACTAACCCTCCATTGTTTGAACCTAATAAGAAGTCTCTTGCATCAATAATATCATAAAGTGATTCACCTTTTTTCAATATTGACGATACCAAACAATCTGTATCAGTAATATTAACATCATGTAAGGATAAAAGTTTAGTTATCTCCTTCATGGTGTAACCGGAAACAGAGTCATCGTCAATAAGTTTGTAATCACCTTTTGGAATCTTACTTATTTGTAAATTCAAATCTTCTTTCAATGAACACATACCTTGTGCTTTATTCTGATAACCGCTTAATTGAAAGACTCTTGAAACATCTAATGAGTATTCACCTTTAACATATTTATCCATAGAAATACAATTTGAAACATCATATGAAAGATCCTTAGAATCAAATAACTTTATCTCTACTTTTTTATTTAAATATTTAGCTACGATTGATTTAAGTTGCTCAGCAAAATCTAATGGTACATCATCGGTACGAATTAGATATATTAGGTGGTCTTCTTGACTGTCATCTCTATCTGGTTTATAAGCTTTTCTTACTTCTGTAGATGAATAACCTGAATAAATAGATTTATTCTTAATGAAGTGTATATTAGGAAATGAGTTCAAATCAGCAGCTACTTTCGTATAATCATAAGTTGATCTTTCAACGCAAATAGATTGATAGTCATCATTATCAACAAACGAATAAGAAAAAGAAGCATTATCAGATCCAAAAACATAAAAAATTTTAATATTTTTATTAGTATGATAGTTGAAATAACATTTAATGCGTTGCAAAACAGTAGAAAAATTAATAGGGCAACTTACGAGTTCTCCTTCAAATCTATCAACTGTTATCCAATCAATATCCTTTATCTTATCATATACAATTTGAGTTCTGTTACCAACATGTAATTTAGCTAAGCCACCATTCTTATAAGATACATATCCATCATGTGAAAGCGATATAACTCCTTGAATGACTTTATGTCCAAGATTCTCTACATATTTTTTAGCAACTGTCATTGCTTCAATATGTCCTTCATGTAAAGGCGAAAAAGAACCAGTTGTAACAATTACAGCTAAAGAATCAGATTCTGGAATATCCCGAATAGGTAATGACAATAACTTATAATCATTAATTGCTTCCTGATCAATTTGAGTTCTTTGTTCATCCAAGAATCCACTTTTATATAAAAGTTCCTGATAATAAATTTCATTTTGATATCTATTTTTAAAATTTTTATATAGACAATCATTATCAATATTAAACAAAATCATTTTTCAATCCTTTTAAATAACACATCGGTTCTCAAAATAACTTTATTAGAATCCACTGTTTCACTGTCATGAAGAATGTTATGAGGAAATAAAAGAGCACTACCAGCTTTAGGTGATACGGCAAAAAGAATCTCTTCTGTTTTTGCTTTTCTATCCCAATCACTATAATCATTAATTCTATGTTCACGAATGAATCTTGTTTTACCATCAAGACTACTTGTCAAGTATATAACCAAAGACATTAATGTTAATACATTATCATTTTTTTTATAAGGAAAATCATAATGTGGAACTAAAAAGCCATCTTGTGTATAATCAATGAATCTAAATGCTGGATTAAGCCCAACAGGCTTAAATAAATCATGGGAGTTTTCATAAGCAGATGTCATCAATGATAATTTATGTTGTATCCTTTTAAACAAGATTTCAGCAATAGATTCTGAATAAAATGTTGACCTATATGAATGAACTTTATCACCCTTAACATAATTTTTAGCAATTCCATCAATACCTACAGGAATAGTTGAATTATCTTTTTGTAATTTAAGTAATAGTTCAATTTCATCTTGAGATATAATATTTTCAATCTCATAGATATTTTTTTTAAAACCATTGCCAACTAAATTAACTTCTGTTAGTTTGTCAAAAAGATGTTCATCAGATGAAATAATATCAAAATAACCAATAAAAATTTCTTTTTTATTCATTTTATTCCTGCCAAACTGAATATTTCCACCCACATTCTATTTTAGTATCTATAACATCTAAATGAACGGCTGGAGAATTACCTAAATACTTATGTTTATTATATCCATGCATATTTTTTACGTTTTGTTCAAGTTTATTAAATATATCAATTTCACCATTTAGAATAAGAGATTCTTTAAATTTTTCTTTTTCAAATAAAGAAAGATTCAAATAATATCTGTAAAATTCAACGAAATCATAAGGAAATCCAAAAACTTCTTCATCTACACGAGCATCATACATGTCACCAGTAGGAACTACATCTAATAATACTTCTGGAACTCCTAAATATTCTGATACAGCATAAACTTCTGATTTATGTATATCTGATATTAATTGAATATCAACTAATCCATCTGAGGCTTTTCCAAAGTAGCCAATATATTGACCTTCATCAGCATTTGTTGTACCCACAATTACAGCTTTCTGGTTATTTTGTGTGAATAAGGTCGCATAATAATAAAGTGAAGTTGTTCTTAAATATGGAACAAGTTGACCTTCCGACCAGTTGTCTGATTGGATATCTAACGTTTCTTGAATAGAGTTACTTAAAGATTGTGTATGAGCAGAAATATCCAATTCAATCATTTTAACATCAAAAAAAGAACAAAGTTCAGATGCTCTATCGAATGCTGATAATTGACCCGTTACACCTTTGGATTCATAAGCTGGAATGAAAATAGGGATAACTTTTTTTAATGGGCTATTTTTTACTTTTGATGCTTTATTTAACAATGCTAATACAAGTGCAGAGTCAATACCACCAGACACCGCCACAATAGCTGTGCTAAGATTATATTTAGCAAAATATTTATTGAGAATAGAAATTTTATCTTCAACATACTCTGTAACAGAAAAATGTCTATATTTTCTATAATTGTCTAATTCTAATTGTATAGCAGGAGGCAGTTCTTCAATTCTATGCTTGTTGTAAATTTTCATCAAATCACCTTATTTGTATTTTGCAATTAACTATAGCAAATGAATTTTTCTATGTAAAGAAAATTTTTAATTTTTGTCATTATAACATTATAATAATTAATAAACAAATAAAGAGCCGAAGCTCTTATAGGTTCCAAGTATTTTTAACTTTAAATTTTCCAAGCAATAAACTTTCAATATGTTTTCTAATTTTTCTTGGATTAGTTTCCATAGCACTTTTGAAATTGTTTGCTATTTGTTGAAGTTCTATATCAGTCAATTCAATGCCATCATAAATTTTATTATTGCTAACAATTTTATTGTAAATACTTTTTATGATAGGGCTTAGCATATCTTGATTTGGATTTTTAACTGTAAATATAATAAATCTTTCTTTAATCCCTTTTGGAACAGTAGACAAATCATTGACTAAAGCAATTATACTGAGATGTTTTAAATCAAAATAAGTAGCAAAATAGTTCTCAAAGAATGCAGATCTTCCTTGTTTCTCTAATAAATCATAAAAAGGTGCATACAGATTACCACCAGTTCGATGTTCATTCTTATCGAATTCATCTAATATAATTAATGGGTTACTGATATTATTTTTCAAGATGACATTTGAGATAAATCCCGGTGTAGCTCCTTCATAAGCATTAGCTAAGCCAGTAATCTCAAATGTGCTATGAAGACTGGCAAAATTTATTAAATTCCCATAAAAACCAAATATGTTATTCAAACTATTAATAAAAGCGTTCTTCCCAATACCATAATCTCCTAAAATCATAATTGGAGATAAACTAAAACATTCATCATTTTTAAATCTAAACGTTAACTCTAAAGCAACATGATCTATGACTTCTTTAAAATGTGGATAGCTATTCACCAAATTTTTAACATCTTTTATGAATTCTTCTTTTACTTTTAATTCTGGTATTTTAAAATACAATGGATAGTATGCCTGATTAATCAAAACTTTTGGGGATGATGGCAATTCTTTTAAAATATAATTAGCTGTTGAATCTTTTAAATTCTTATCAATAGACCTTTGGAATAGTGCTTCAACTCTAACAACTTTATCATACCTTTCGACTATTTTTGTATTGATTATATGTATGAATTTATCAAGAATAATTGATGTTTCTGGACTTATCTCATCACCATTAGTAGCTTCAAACAAATAAGATGTATCGCCTAATTTCTCATGTTTAACTTTTAATTTAAGAAGATTATATATTTTCAAGTCTTCATTAAATAGACCTCTGAATATTTTGCAAAGAGTCCTAAGTTTTTCACTTCCTAATACTTCTTGTCTATATTTATGAAAAATGTAGAATTTATTAGTTTCAAAACTCATACAAAAATAATTTGGAGTATCATTTCCATATTCATTATCAACATAATAATCATTAACGATTTTTTCAAATGGTTTTAAATATTCATTTTGAAGTATCTGACTATTTTCCATATAAATCTTGTTAGAAAAATTCTGACGTGTTGTATCAGCACCTATGATTTCATTAAAGAAATGATCCAAATAATGATTATAAAAACTGTCTTGAGAATAGAGTTCATGTAATTTTCCATCATATAAATCATTCTTCCAAACTGTAGCAAAAACAATTTCTATTTCTTTTTTTAGATGAATATAATCCATTAATTTTACTTTTTTTGTAGGGGTAATTCTTTTCTTTGTAATATAGCTAATAGTAATTATAAATAGAATACGTGAAAGATTAATGAGGTCAGTATGTGTTGATAAGTCAGCATTAATAAAATCTTCTTTAAAATAAATAGTTTGTGGAGTCCTAAATGTAATATCATTATCTAATGCATTAATGAAATCTATAAAATCTCGTTCTATTGCATCCATTTTATATTTTTTTTGTTTACGTTCTTGAGTCATAATAATCATCCTTTTACTATAAAATAACAAAGAAATTAAAAAAAAGAAGCTATTTTTTTAATTTAATATTTTTGAACATTTTTTTGAAATTTTTATTCTTTGATAAATAAGAATAAACAGAATAAATAAGATATATTAAAAGAAATCCATATACCCAAACTGGAACATCCATTCCAGTAACTGATAAGAACATTGCAAAGAATAAAACAAAACTGTGAAAAGCTATGCTAAACCAAGTAGCATTCTGTTTAAAAAAATTGAACATAATAAATAAATAAGTTAATCATTATTAAAGGTAACAATTTTTTAATAAATATCAATATAAAGAATAGATTTCTATCAATAACTTAATGAAATATTTGACTAAAAACGTCAAAGTGATATCTTATTCATAAGGTGAAATTTAATGAATAAACAGAAAATATTTGAAAAATACTTGAAATGCGAATTAAATGATTATGAATTCATTAATGCGTTAGATAATCTACAAGAAAAAGATAGAAAAGCAGATGGAGTTGTGTACACGCCAGAATATATTGTAAAAAAAATTATTGAATTATCTAATCCAAAAATAAATGAATCAATAATAGAGCCATCTTGCGGTCATGGAGCATTCATTTTTGAACTTATTCATTACATCTCAAAGAAAGAAAATCTATCTGGTATAGAGCTTAAATTATGGTTCATAGATAAAGTAAAAGGTATTGATATATCTCAAACAACAGTCAATGAATTAAAGGAAATGCTGGTTTTCTTTTTTGATAAACATTATCAAGTTAACTCCACGCCAGAAGATTTTATTAACATCATATGTGGAGATTCACTGTATATACCATTATCTGAATGCGATTTAGCAATAGGAAATCCACCTTATGTCAGAGCACGAAATCTTGAAGAGTCATATTTAAAAAGAATAAAGAAAGATTTCAAATATTGCGAGAAAGGAAATATTGACATCTATTATGCTTTCATTGAAAGATATCAGCAGTTAGCTAAAAGATTATGTTTTATTACACCTAATAGTTTCCTAACAAATATTTCTGGTAAGAATTTAGCTTATGGAATTTTAGCAGATATATCTTTATTGATAGATTTCAAAGATAAAATAATATTTACAGGGATTAGAGCTTACACTTGTATTTTAGAACTCAATAAAGATAAAAGATCACACCAAATGTTATATTCAAATGATTTAGACACTAAATTTAAATCAGTAGACCCATCAATATTGCTGACAAATTTTAGAGAATCAAAAAAAGAGCTTACAATCATTGCTGAAATAGCTACATTAGCTAATTCTTTATATACCGTTAAAAAACGAGATGATAATTATTATGTACTACATGAAAATAAAGAATATCCTATTGAAAAAGCTGCAATAAGACCATTTCTAAAAATTACAAAAGTTAAAAACAATATTGTTAACATAGAAGACTTTATTATTTTCCCTTATAATAAAGATTTCAAAATCATACCAGAACAAGAATATATGGATAAGTTTCCATTAACTTATCAGTACCTTTGTGCAATAAGAAACAGACTGGATATAAGAGACAAAGGAAAAGTAGATAAATATGAATCTTGGTATGCATATGGAAGAAAACAAGGTTTTTACAAAGGTCAATTTAAAAAAGTCATTTCAATACCAAAAATTGTTGGTGAATCATGTTTGCCACAACTTGTTGATGTAAGCAATATCAGCAGTGAATATAATGACATTCTAATAACATCTGGTTTTTTAATACCTTATGATGAAACTAATGCATCAGATTTAGATAAATTATTGACTCAAGAGTTTTTAAATTATGTAAGAACTTATGGAAAAGTTTGGCCCGGAAAAACAGAGCCATATTATGCAGTATCAGCTAAAAACATTAAACAGTTCTTATCTTGAAGTTATATGTTATAATAATAAAAATGACTTGAAAAAGAATGAAAAGAGAAAGATTTATTGAATTGTTTAATGATTCAAACACAGAATTAAATATTGATATAGAACAAGGTGTCGATGCTAATAACTATATTAAATTATATTTGTTGTCTGAAAAATTCAGTCATGTATGGGACAAGATAGGATTGCCAGAATATAGGTTATTTGGTTTCAAAATGCAGCATGCCAAAAAGAACGAAAATATATATACCATAAATTTAAACGAACTCTATGACCATATTGCTAATGAACATCTATTACTTGGACAAGACGTAACTCTATACAGAATAGAAAGTGCAGACAATCTGGGTATATATAATGCTGGTGGCAAATACCTATTCAGTGAAAATAGCAACAACAATAGACTTGATCCTTTCTATGATGATAAATTGAATACTATATTTAATTCTATTAATGATTATAATATCAACCAATATAAGAATGAATGGAATTTTGCATTTTTGAAATTAGAAGACTTAGCAAAATGGATTCATGATAGCGAGACATATCAAAATATAAAAAATGATTATAGAAAATTCAACATAAAAGAAATAAAAGTACCAGAAAATATGGTAATTATTGGACACGATCAAGTAATTTATAAAAAATCCAATATACGTTCTATAAAAAAATTAGATTTCAATACGATTGAAAACAATTTCATAACTCAAAACTTAAAACAAAAAAAAACTACATTATAATAATATTGATTTTGCCTTTTTTTAAAGTATATTATTTATATTTTAAAGGAGAAGAATTTTGTGAAAATGGAAACAAAAGATCTATTGAAAATTGTCTTTAGTTGCGGACTAAACATTTTTTTTGTAGTGTTAATATTGACTGGACTATACTATCTTAGTTTGTATGCTTATGAGAATAAAACTATATATTTCAATATTTTTGATGATATAAAACAAACAATTAGCCCAGTTCTAATTTATTTGTATGAAAATAGTTTAAAAGTCTTTCTTATTTGGCTTGCATTCCTTGTTTGGCCTGTCTGCATAACAGAAAAATTTGATGAACAAAAATATCTACATACTGCTGTGAAAGTACGTTCTTTAATTTCATATATTCTAAATATTGGAACAATAATATATATAACAATGACAATTACTGGAATATTTATTATAAATTATGAAGCATCTGGTTTTAAAATAGCTTTACTCGTAATGTTAACTTTATTGACATTAATATTCTCATTATCAACAAAGGATGAGATTAAAGAAATGAAAAAAACTATTAATAAAAAAAATGACACACAAAATTATGAACAATTAGAACTTTTTGACAATATAAATAATGGAGATAAAAAATGAATAATGAAGAATCAATAGATTTTAAAGGAATATTACTATCTTGTTTTAAAAGCGTATCAAAACTTTTTATTATTCTAGCTATATTATGGGGTATAGGTTTAGCTATATATAGTAATACAGAGATAATTAACAATATTTTCTGGAATATAAATAATATTGTCCTGCTACCTATAAAATATACACTGCAAAACATTATATATTACATTATAGCTGTTTCTATATTCGTTATGATATGGTTGTCATGTGCTGGAAATAAACTCTCTGATAAAGATTTAAAAAATAATCTATTTGTTTCAAAATATATAACACTTTCATCTTTTATTTTACTGATAGCCTTGTCACTGCTATATGACAAAACATACAGTGAGGCTGGTGAGTTTTTTGTAGGTACTTTAATATTTTTCAATGCTATAGGTGCTTTCTGTTCATTTATGACATGGAATTCACTTAAAAGCAAATCAAGAAGATCAAAAAGAAGAGAAGAAAATAGAGGACAAATTAAAGAAAACAAATCTAAAGAAGAACCACAGCAGTTAAAATTATTTGATTGACATTAATAGTTGTTTTTACTATAATAGTTGCAAAATAAACATCTCTTAGGGGGTGTTTTTCAATTCTAAGAGATCTTTAAAATGAAAAAAATTGAAAATAATCCACTTACAGATGATGTTATTAATATCTTTAAACAAACTATACTTAAAGATTCAAATAAACATGCTAATTTTGTACTTGCAAAGAAATCAAAAAATAATTTAAACAACATTATTTATATGCCAAATGAAAACTTAATCAAAAATAATGACTATCAAATATTCACGTTTGATGGCGAGCGTTTGGTATACAGTAAAAAAATATTTGATCAAAAATCAAATGACAATTTAGAATATATGCCTGAAAATAAACACTTTAAAAATACATATCAAAAAGTATTAGCCCTAATGAATGTATTTTATAAACATGTAGAAATCATTCATGTAGTTGATGGTAAATTTAGTCGATATATTGGTAAACATCCATTTACAAAATTAAATAACACCTATCTTCCAACTTTTGAAGTACAAGAAGAAGTAATCAGAATTACTGGATCAAAACCATACAAACAAGAATTAATTCAGCCATATAGTGCTGTTAATTACAAGAGTACAGAACAACACAGCTACGTAGAAGATTTATTTAAAAACGTCTCTGAATTTATCAAAGATCAAAGCCAAGATATTAAAATTTCAAGTTATCAACCATTAGATGAATTGAAAAAGAATTTAGATATAATTGAAATGCTACTTATATAAGGAGAGTAAAATGTTTGATTTTTTTAAAAAGAAAAAAAATGAACCTGCACAAATAGATCCTAAAAACTGTAAACATCCAAAATGGACAGAAGAATCACCCGATAATGGTTGGCGTTCAAGTTGTGTTATATGTGGTACGAAAGCGGCTGGTAGTTGTCAAGGATAAAACAAAGGGACTGACAGTCCCTTTTTTATTGAATATAAAATAAGTATTCTAATATTATATTGGTTTAGTCACCAATATAATCACCAAGATGCAAAGTCCCATCTTTCATTTCAAGAATAAGATAAGCAATTTGACCATCTGCTGAATCAAGATCAAAACCACGAATACATTTAATATCATCATAATTAACTTGTCCAGCAGGTTCTGCATAACGATTGAATAATTGACCATCGATATATACATAATTACTATGTTCATCAAAATCTTTAGTGGTTTTAAAAATTCTTTTCCAATTTTTTTCGATTAATGCATCAGTAAGAAATTGATATTCTGGATCATTTGAAACATTATCTTGTGGTGATAGTCTATATCTGGAACGCTCAAGATTAGGATTGTTTTTTTGAAACTGAACAATGAACTTCTTACAATCAGCCGTAGTAATATTTGTCATTTAATAGTCTCCAATAAAGGCTCAATTATAGAAGAATATCTGTAATTAGTCAATATTTTAAAATGCGTATTGAATAAATAGACTTTACTTAAAACATTATAATGTTAAACTAAACATAATAAAAATAAAAAAATAGATTATGAATTTAAAAAAATTTTCACTATTACTAGGCTTGGGTCTATTATTCAATATAAGTCATGCTGAATATAAAGTCATTATTGGTTTACAAGATATAAACTTCACAAAATGGGAGCCTACATCTCCAATTACAGGAGAATGGAGCAATATTGATGAACCATATGATTGTACGAATTGGAGTCCATCAACTGACACCATTAATCAAGAAACAAGTTTTGTTCAAAATGCAAATGATTGTAAACAAAATCAACAAAGAGAAATACAAATCAGACTTGTTAACAACAAAACTGGCGAATTTAAAACAATAGAAACACAAATTGAAAGTAGAGTATTATCAGAACAAATTAATAGTAGAACAGCTACTGGAACAAAAATAGCAGAAGATTGCAGATTTGTTAAGAATACAGCTAATGGTAGTGGATCAGGAAACTATTATGTAATGGAAACAGGTGGAACAACTACTGCATATTGGAATGGTCAAAAAATGGGACAGATAAACTATAGATCTCCAAAATATGTTTTTGTAAATGGACAATACAAATATTACAGTAAACAATTGATGGTAACCGATTCATATTACTATCACAATATTTGTAAATCACCTATTTAATATTCATACTTCGCCTTTTAAGCGAAGTTTATCTATTATGACTTATGTAGTAGATTAAATTTAATAGCAATATTTTTATTGCCTAATAAAATTGATTGAGTTTCACCATCTTTAAAAGTCAAGGATTTAACAACACCTACTTGAGAATATGAACCTTCAGTAAATGTGCAAAGATCATTGAGTTTTAATGTGTTTTTACTATTGATGGTTTTTTCATTATAACTAAACATTACTTTTACTTCTTCATTTTTATAATCGTAAACAAATAATGAACCATTGACTTTTGAAATTACATCAGAATAAACAGGTTCTACAATAGCCATTGTTCCAAATTCATGTTTAACTTCACATTTCGGATGCTTTGTTTGATTGTCATCTATAACTTCGATCTCAAAAGGAGTAGGAGAATCTAAAGGAAGACTTATCTGAATTTTTTCAGTCTTTCCATCACTTATTTCAAAATTAAAAAGTTGAGGGGTAGTATCAGCAAATGAAGTAGAACATAGGGATAAAAGGCAAGCAATCAAAATACGTTTCATATAAAATATCTCCTGTAATATAAGTAAATATTTTACAATAGAGATAATTTTATTCAAGCTGAATTTATCTTATTTTAAGCAATTATGTTCAGCCGCATAGGCGTCCCATTGAGACATATCTATTTGAGTGAATGCATAATATAACTCGTCTTGACAACTCACTTTATATGTATTGATAAGTTTATTAATAGTATCACGTAAAGGAACACTATATAATTCTTCCATATACCATGCGGCATTACCCAGTATATCCAAATTATAACCTTGATTATGTAGACCAATTAAAGCATTTAAACTGGAATAGTCTGTATCGGTTACAAAATCAGCAATTAGTCCAAATCTGTAGCCATAATCCTGTAATGTTTTATATTCATTTAAGTTAAATCCACCGTGATAAACTTCCAGTAATTGACCATAAGGAACTGCTAAATCAGCATTAGGATTAGTTACGATTGCTTTTGCTACAGCCGCATAAGCTCCAAATACAGAGTAATCATTTCCATCATCAGGGACATTTCCAGAACCACCATCACCATTACCATTACCTGATCCACCTGTTTTAAATATGATAGAATTATCTGGAAGATTACCACCAACGGAATCTTCTAAACCAACTATCATTCTATAGTCTGCTTGTATTGAACATGATACCAGCGAGAGTAAAACAATTAAAAGACATGTTTTTTTGTTCATTTTTTTATACCTTTACTGTTATACTGATCTCATATTATCACTCGCCTAAACGTTGTCAAATCGAGGTACAGAGGGAAAAAAGTATAAATATCATACAACTATAAACAAAGATATTTAAATAAAAACAATAAAATGATATATAACTAAAGGACTAATTAATTAACTATTTATTAACAACTGTATTATTTTATTTCTAATATGCTACAATGATTAAACAAACTTTTTATATTAAAATGTTAGAACAAAATGACTTGGAAAATTTAGAAAAACTATTCAGATTAAGGGCTTCTGGTATTGAAGATTTTAAATATAACGAAGTTTTTAACGGAAGGTCTTATTATGGGTTTGAAACAAAATATTATGAGTTCAATAATCTTTATAATAAATATGAGTCAAGAAAGTATACTGTAAATCATGTGTTGGAAATGCTCAACAATCTTAATTCAAATAAGATTTATGACAATATTGATAAGATGAAACCAATAATATCAAATAGAAATTCATTGAAAGATGCCATTAATTATATAGATGATTTAGGATTACCAAATGTTTCCTATATAAAAAGTAACCTTGATGGTTGGAAAAATATTGCCACTAAACTTGGATTCGACATTACTGATCAGGTCTTATCTGCTGAAGCTATTATTAAAGATATAGAAATTGCTACAGAATTAACTTTAAACCCATTAATAGAAAAATTAAAAAATGTCCATCAAGATATACTGAATGTTTCAATGGCTATTAATACATCTGATAATGTATTATCTGGCAATATTAAAGATATAAAAGAAGGTTATGAAAAATCACTTTATGTTAATTATTGTTTTAAATTAATACAAAATTTGAAATCATTAGAAAATTATTATGACGAAAAAAATCTTCTTGAAACATTGATGAATGAATCAAAAGTATTTGAAAATATTAAAAAATATAACAAAATTAGAAAGAATATCCAAAATATAATTATCGTAAATAATAAAGATATTCATTATTCATATGCTGACAAATTTTTAAAATCATTAAATAACAATGATGTGAAGAATTTTTTAATCCAATATAAAGCAGATAATGAAAATGACAACTACCAACCAGAATGCTTGTTGAAAGAGATTGAAATTAAAGAATCATACTCTAAAATTGGCAAGGTACTTATTTTTGATGATTTAAGTTTCGCTGTTCAACATAAAGAAGGCAACTGGAAAATATTTGATGATATAAATGAAAGAAAAACTATACTTCAAAACATTGTGCTTAATGACTTAGGCTATAAACTAAGAAAAAGTCCAACTATAGCTAAAATGTTTATTAAAAAACTTAAAGACAATTTTGAATACAACGTTGAAAAAGCATACGTAGCAGCAGATACTTATTTAAATCATGAAAAATTGTTAAAATCGAGAGATTTTAATTTAATTGAGTCAATTAATGAATTTGATTTTGAAGACTTAGATGATACGATGAATGCTTACATAAAAAAACATAAAATAGAACAATATGCTTGGAGCATAACAAGTAATAAATACAGACATCTTTATGATGATATGACATATAAAACATTTGAATTATTACATGATTTGAAAATACCAGAAAGTGACTTACAATCTTATTTAGGAAAAAAAATGGCTGCTTTCAAGAATCCAAAAGATTTCAATAATGCTTTAAAGAAATTTTATAATTCATTTAATGGATTTGAAATGGATACAATGTTAGAAAAAGCAAAAAAATTAGGAGCCACTGTATTATCAAGTAAAGATGATGTATTGTTATTGAAAATACATAACTTTCAGCAGAGTAAAGAATTAGGTAGTTCATCTTGGTGTATATCAAGAGACGATGTTCACTTTAAGAGCTACAGTGAAGATGCCTATCAGTATTTTTTGTTAGATTTTAAAAAAGATCCTGTTGATAAGGAAGCTATGATTGGAGTTACCTTAAATAAAAATGGAACATACAGTGCCTCTCATTATAAAGATGATAGTAGATTCTTTGAAAACGATACATTTAAAGTATTACAAATAGAAATCATAAAAAGTGATATTAAAAGTTTTAACCATTTACACGCTGACTTAGAAAAAGAAGTTAGCAAGAAAGATAAGAAAACAAAACGACTATGGTGGTGATCTATGTTTTATATAATGTTATTTTTAAATTTGATATTAGCAACAGTTGTTTCATTTGTAACAGTTAAATTCTTTCATAAACCTGTCAAAAATATATTGCAAAGAATTATAAAAGACCCAATAAGTGAAACGTGGTCTAAGTACATGCAATTTGCTGGTATGGTCGTAGGTATTTCATCTGGTATTAGAATATATGAAATGGAGAAATATATTACACCATTATATCAGAGCAAAGACAAGATAATTGTTGAACTTACAACTGAAAGATTTTCTCTTGAAGCTTTCAGAACATTAATTGAAACATTACAAGGTTTAGCATGGATGTTATTTGTATTCTTTTTGATAGCATTATTAGCCTATGTATTTGTTAAAATATCAGAAATGAAATATGAAAAGAATAAAACAGACCTTTGATATTAAATACTCTCAACGTTGTTGAGAGTGTTTTTTTATGTTAGAATATTAATATAAAAATGGAAAAAGGAAATTAATGAAACTTTATAATATCTCTAAATTGAAACCAAGTTTTATGCAAGTAAATCCACAAATAGAATCAATGGAATTACAAAAGTTTTTTGGACCACAATCTATTTTTAATTCATTGGATATAAAAAAGGTTTATATACAGTCACAATTAAAATCAAGTAAATCAAGCAAACAAATAGGTTCCTACATTGATGAAGAAGACTTAGAAAAGATTTGTTTACTTGCAAAATTAAAATTAAATGGAAACTTTGATACAAAAATACTGAAAGGTTTTGAAATAACAGAAGATTATGATTTAAAAAAAGTCAACGATTATGATTCATATAAAGAAGTTATTGCAGAATATTATCGAGATCCTGTACGCATTGAAAAACATAGACTTCAAAAAGAAAAAGAAAATGAGAACAAAATTCATAACCAGTCTTTTGCAGTAAATGCTGATAATTGTGATATTGATGTAACCAATAAAAAAGTAGTTGCAATTGATTTTGAATATGATGGAAATAGACTTTCATATAATGGATATAGTATGAAATTTTGTTCAGAATGTGGAATTAGTATTTTAGAAAACAATGAAATAAAGAATTATCATTATTATATAACAGATGGATCTCACAAAACGGGGATTGCTCGTCATCTTGTAGATAAATTTGAATTTGGAACAACACAATATGTAACAAGTGAAGAATTAATCTCTATTTTGAATAAAGTATTTCATGATGCTGATTATTTCCTTGCACACGGTATGGAAACAGAATATACAATTGTAACAAAAAATAATATAGATTTACATAAAGGAAACATGGAATTGTTAGACACATACAGAATGTTTTCTAAATTAGATGAAGATAAGGTACTTAAATCATATCGTTTAAAAGATATCATGCGTACTTGCAATATGAATACTGAAAATGTCCATAATGCTGGAAATGATGCCGCATATACCTTAATGACTTTTATGCAAATGAACTATAATAAAGAAAAAGTTATAAGTGAAATAAAAAAATTAGCAGTTCATTATGATGAAACAAAATTAAGCAGAAGGTCTAACCTTATTAAGAATTTTTAATTAAAAAATACCTCTTGATAATGCCGCTAAACATTATAATATATAATTAATAAACAATAATTGGTATTTGAATGAGCATTGTTGCACTTAGTCTTCTTCTTCTTGTATATTTTTTAGTTATGATATTCACTGTTGTTCTATATATTTTGCCAGTAATTATAGCCTATAAAAGAAAGCATAATAATTTTATGGGAATATTACTTTTAACTACATTTGCAGCATGGACAATTGTATTCTGGGTAATTGCCCTTATATGGTCACTATCATCAAATACTACTAATACTTTAACATCTCAATTAAATGAGTTGGAAGATTTGAAAAATAAAGGGATTATCAATCAAGCAGAATATAATTCTAAAAAAAGAGCATTGTTAGGGCAGTAAGCTCAATAAAAAGAAAAGATCCATCAATTGGATCTTTTTTTATTTAATGTAACATAAAAAATAAATAGAAACATATGGAGAGCTATATGGAACGTGCAAACAATAACAAAGAATTTATAGAAATGTTGAAAGAATTCAAAAAGACTCCTAATAATTACAAAGTTAAACACCCAAATCTTGTTATGTATGCAATGACAATTAATGCATTTATCATTATTTTTGGAGCTTCTTTTTCAATTATACACCAAAACAGTTTAATATTTTCTTCCAGTTTAATAGTAGGGGCTTTAATATACTTAATGTCAATTATTAAAACAAGATCAGCTAATAGACATTTATTACCAACTTTATATATGCAATACAAAGGTGATATACAAGAGATAATAAAATTGTTTCCAGAGTTAGATGAAAAAAAGAAATCATCTATCATTAGAAAATATGAAAAAAAGAAGATAATCTATGGAACCATTGTTTCAGATTTAAATAAATAAATTAAAAAAGAGGATAATCATGATTAGTTTTTTTAAAAACATAAAACTTGTGAGAAGTTTTGAGTTTATATTTACAAGTATGGTCTTGTACTTGTTATTCAATCTATTGAAGTTTAAATATACTGGTTTATTTATTGTAGATGGATCTGAAAGCGAATTCTATAAATTAATGGTGTCAGCCAGTATACCAGTTATATTATTAGTGATTTTGTCAATTTATTTGCTAATAAGAAGACACTATATAAAAAAATATCCAGAAATAAAGACTATTCATACAAAAGAACCCAAAGCATTAGAAGTCACTGTCTATACAATGATTGCTATTTGTATTGTAATGTTATTCTTGTTCAGAGATGCTGGAAATCAATTATTATTTGATTTATTTTTTGTAAAACGTCTTGTAACAGATTGGAGGTTTTATGCGGCTGATGTAATTGTTTTATTCGGTCTTGTGATGTTCAAAAAATTCCCAATATTAATGGTAATTAAAAACATAATATATACAAAAGTATTTTTTATTTGGTTCTTATATATAGTAAATATCTCTGTTATTAATGTTCAATCTGATATATTTGGTGATCTATCACTTGCCTGTACTGAAAACACCAGAAAAGTATCAAACATTTTGATTATACAAAAGAATGTTTGTGATGAATCACTGAAACATGTATCTGATGTTAATGAACAGACTACTTTAATTGAATTATTGAAATCACTTACTGATAAAACAATTAATCAAAAAAATAAAGCAGCCATATTAGATAAGTATTATAAAATCAATATATATTACTCTAAAAAAAGTTGGTTGGAATTAGAAAAACCTGAAATCTATAAAACAGCATACATGTTGAAATTTTTAAATAGAACAATGGATAACATTCACATTGAACGAGAAATAATACAATCTATAAATGATGATGATTTTGAAAAAATGAATGAATTCAAAAAAAGATATGGAAAAATATCATTGGCTGCAAAAATCATCTAATCATATACTTTTAAATAAACTGCTTAGGCAGTTTTTTTGTTGACTTAAATAATGAATGTGATAGTTTTAGAAAAGTTCTTGGAGGATTAATAATGAACGAAAAGAAAAACGAAATATTTCTAAAGACATATAATCAGTTAAAAAACTCAGAAAACAGATTTAAAATAAGATATTTTAACATGTTGATTATTGTTGGTTACATATGTATGGGATCAATTTTATTTTTAACACTATCAAAACCACCTTATAACACACAATTGTTATATATAGTATCAGGATTATTATTTTTAAGTCCAATTGTATTTTTGACTTTAAATTTAAAAGTTCTAAAATTTGGATCAATGATCTACAAAGGGGACATCAAAAACATATTTCCAGATTTAAACTTGCCACAAATAATAAAAAACGAACATAAGCTAACAGACTCACTAATTCAACATAAAGGTTATCATGGCAATTTGATTATGGAAATTCAAAGTCAAATTGATAAAAAAATATAGATTAAAGACCTTCGGGTCTTTTTTAAGAATAAATAATATAAATATTGAGATAGTTATATTTATGTTGATTTTATTACAAATAAAGTTATAATATTAACACAACATTAATAATTATAATAATAAATATGAAGAAAAAAATTATAGCTTCTGTTATTGCTGCAACAGCAATATCTGTATACTCATTCGCAGATTATAAAGTTAAAGTTTTCTTAGAACCTAACTTTATAAATGTAAACATACCTGATGAAATAAATGGTGACTCAAATATAAATCCATCAACAATAAATAGAGGTGAATCTTCTATGTTGTCATGGTCTTATGATTTAGTATCCACAGTAGATATATCAGGTGATACTACTTTTTCTACTAACGATAGAGAAGGTAGCATTCCATTAAGCCCATTAAAAACATCAAATTATCAAGTTACAGTTGATAATGGAAAAGTACAATATACAAAAGATCTTAAACTGACAGTAATACAACCTGACCCAACTTTAACTTTTACCAGTGATAAATTGAAAATAGGTGAAGGGCAATCAGCTAAATTGTCATGGAACACAACAAATACCGAAAGTGCTGTTTTAAATAACGGAATAGGTTCAGTTGGATTAAATGCATCCACTGATGTATATCCTGTGAATGATACCACTTATACATTGAAAGCAATTGGTTACAACCAAGAAAAGGAAACCAGTAAATCGATTACTATTGATGTTATCAAAAATTCATTAATAAATTCATTTACAGTTGATAAAAATAAGTTTACAGTTGGTGAATCAGCCATATTTAATTGGAATGTTAATGATAGTGAAGCATTAGTATTATCTCCATATGGCAACTTAAATAAGGATTCTAATTCTCAAGTTGTTCCATTAAATAGTGTTGGTGAATTTGATTATACATTAACAACTACAAGTTTTAACAATAGTCAAACATCATCCACATTGAAACTAAATGTATATGGTGAGCCTGCTATCTCTTCATATACTGTGAATGATCAAAAAACAGTAAATGTGGAATCTGGAGATGACTTAGTATTTAAATGGCAACAAGCAAATGCTGATAGTATTACATTAGATAATACTATTGTAAATGGAACATCAACAACATTAAAAGCTCCTTCTACAACTAAAAATTATATATTAGAAGTACAAAATGGTGCTGGTAAAAAAGTTCAAGATACTGTAGCTGTTAACATTATCGCACCTGTTGCAATTAATAGCATTACAGCCCCTACCCCAGTATTTGCAAACACACCTTTTACAATGAACTGGACTGGTTCAAGTGTAGAAAAATATGAGCTATCTGGAACTACAGGTTCAGGAGTTGGTACATCAGAAAACTTAGATAAAAATGTTACAAAAATTATAACTCCAACTACTGCTGGTTCTTATGTTTATACATTAAAAGCAACAAGTCTTGCTGACAAATCAATCGAACAAACTAAATCAGTAGTAGTAGAATCAGACCCTTCATTTACTGGATTCACTGTAAATGGACAGAGTGCTATAAGCGTTTCACCATCTGCTTCATTAACATTCGCTGCTGTTGGTCAATCATCTGGTGCAATACTACAAGGTAGAAATTCAGGGAATACAGCTAATGTGGATCTTCCAGCTACAGCACCCGTATCTGCTGGAAGTTATACTTATTATGGATCTGTCACGAAGACATTGAACAGTATATCAAGGTACAGTGCTAATCGCTCAGTAACAGTAACTGTTGTCTCTGCTCCAACTATAACTAATGTAACTGCTCCAAGTAATGTATTTGCAAATGCAGGATTTACACTTAACTGGTCAGGTACTGATGTAACTAATTATAAAATCAAGTCAAATAATGCAAACTCTGGTGTATCTTTGACAGATGTTGATTTAGGATCATCTGTAACAATGAATATTACACCAATTTCTGCTGGCACATATACGTACACTATAACTGGTACTAATGCTGCTGGTGTTACGACTACATCGACAAAATCAGTTGTTGTGGAAGCTGATCCTTCATTTACTGGATATACTGTAAATGGAGCTTCAAGTATAACTGTTGCACCATCAACAGCTTTGACATATGCTTCAACTGGTAACAGTTCTGGATCTTCAACTGTAGGCAGAAATAGTACAAATACATCAGATGTAACAAACCCAGCAACAGCATCATCAACGGCTGGAACTTACACCTATTATGGTGCATCAAGCAAAACATTAAACTCAGTAACAAGATACAGTGCAGTTAGATCAGTAACCGTTACAGTAGTAAATGCACCATCAATTAGCTCAGTAACTGCTCCTACTAATGTTTTCGCTAACACCGGTTTTACAATGTCTTGGACTGGATCAAATGTAACAAATTACAAAATAAAATCTAATAATGCAGCTTCTGGCATAGCAGTTTCTGACGTTGATTTAGGAACAGCAACATCAAGTGTTATCACACCAACTAGTGCTGGTAGTTACACCTATACAATTACAGCAACTAATGCTGCTGGCGTTACAACAACGTCAACTAAAACAGTTACTGTCGAAACTGACCCAACATTTACTGGATTTACAGTTAACGGTTCATCTAGTGTTACTGTAGCTCCATCCGTTGCTCTTAGTTATGATATTACAGGCAATAGTACAGGATCTTCATTAATTGGTAGAAACAGTGGAAATACAGCAGATGCAACGAATCCAACAACATCTCCTGCAAGTGCTGGTTCTTACATGTACTATGGTGCAGTAAGCAAAACATTGAATTCTGTGACAAGATATAGTGCTGTTCGTTCTGTAGCAGTAACTGTTGTAAATAACCCAACTGTAGGCACTATAACGGCTCCTACCAATGTATTTGCTAACACGGCATTTACAATGAGTTGGTCAGGATCTAACATAACTTCATATAGCATTAAATCAAATAATGCAAGTTCTGGTATAGCAACTACTGATGTAAATTTAAATACAGTAACAAGCACAACAATTACACCAACTGCTGCCGGGACATATACTTATACTATAACAGGAACAAACGCTGCTGGTGTTACAGTAACTAATACAAAATCAGTTATTGTGGAAGCTGACCCAACATTTACTGGTTTTACTGTAAATAGTGCCACAAATGTAAGTGTTGCTCCATCAGCTACATTAACATTTGTGGGAACAGGATACAGTTCAGGTGCTTCATTAGATGGACGTAACAGTGCAAATACTGCAAGTGCAACATTACCAACTGCTGCAAGTGCAAGTGCTGGTACAACTACTTATTATGCATCTGCTACTAAAACATTAAATGGTATTACAAGAGTCAGTGCTGTAAGATCTGTAGCAGTTACTGTTGTAGCCAGTCCATCAATAAGTGCAGTAAATGCTCCAACAAATGTATTTACAAATGCTGCATTCACAATGTCTTGGACTGCAAGTGGAGCAACAAACTATAAGATACGTGCAAATAATGCAACATCTGGTATTGCGACAACAGATGTTGATTTAGGAACTACAGCAAGCAGAGCTATAACACCAACTGCTGCTGGTACATATACTTATACAATTACAGCTACTAACTCAATTGGAACGACCACAACGACCACCAAATCAGTAATAGTAGAGGCTGATCCTTCATTTACTGGATTTACTGTAAATACTGCTGCAAGTGTAAGTGTATCACCGTCTGCAGCTTTAACCTTTGCAGGTAATGGTTATAGTTCTGGTGCTACATTAGCAGGTAGAAATAGTGCAAACTCAGCCGCTGCAACATTACCAACTGCTGCAAGTGCTAGTGCTGGTACTACCACTTATTATGCTGCTGCAACTAAAACCTTAAATGGAGTTGCACGTTTTAGTCCTGTTCGTAGTGTATCAGTAACTGTTGTTGCAAATCCAGTTATAAATACACATACCGCTCCAACATCGGCATCTGCAAACGTAGCATTCTCTATGTCTTGGGCAGCTACTGGAGCAACAAGTTATAAGTTGAGATCTAATAACGCAAGTTCTGGTATAGCGACTACTGATGTTGCATTAGGCACAGCTACTTCAAGATCTATTACACCAACTGCTGCTGGAACATATACTTATGTATTGACAGCGACTAACTCTTTAGGTGTTACAACTACATCATCAAAATCTGTAACTGTATCAGGTGCTGAATGTAGAGCCGCAACTTCTACAAACCAATGGAGTTATTATGAGTCTGGAGACGAATCTGGTTCATATTATTCATTAACTGTATTGTGGGATGGAGCATATGTATGGCAAGCTGACACACCAATACCAGAAGGATCATTTACTAGAAATGGATACAAATATTCTATATGGAAAGCATCTACTGTTAACACAGCATATGGACCAATATATGGAGTATGTAGACAATAAAAAAAGCCCTTCGGGGCTTTTTTTTATAATCTGAATTTTATTGCATTTTATAATTAGATACCTTCAATTTCATATAATACTTTATAATCTTTAAGTAAACTCAATGCTTCTAAAATATCATTATCTAAGTCTAACACTTCATTTGTAATAGTCTTATAAATGTCTTTAATAAGATTTTGATCATATTCATTAAGATTAGCTTTAATAGTGTTGTAGTTATTCAGAACATGCATAATTAATAATAAATATCCATAGCTTTTATGTGGCAAACTAATGTTTTTTTGTATTTGCAATAAACGTGCATTCATGTATGAACCATCAGTGGTTGGCATTGAATGTACTCTAAATTGTAATTTTCCATATACTGGTACTATAACAGCAACAGAGTAATCATAACTACGATTTAATCCATTCATTAATTCTTTAAAAAAAAGATTACTTTTAGTATTAGAATCACTTGTTATATATTCTATATGGTTATTAAATACTTTAAAATCACAAGAATATACTAAAGATTGAACACTTCTGACTTGGAAGTACGACCTATCTGTTTTTGAGTAATTGAAGGTAAAATCAGAACACTGATATTTACTAATTAATAATGTAAGTAATAGCTCAAAAGAGCCAGTTGAAGGGTTTAGATTTGAAAAGATTTTTAATATGTTTTCATAATTATGTGGCATAAAAAACACCTATAAAAAAAGACCAAACGGTCTTTGAATTTGGAGGACACTAAAGGATTCGAACCTTCATATTGCCGCTTTGCAGGCGGTAGCCTAGCCGTTCAGCCAAGTGTCCATAATGAAATTTTACACAATATATTTGGAGCGGAATACGAGGATCGAACTCGTCTCTTTAGCTTGGAAGGCTAAGGCCCAACCACTAGACCAATTCCGCATAAAATTCTTATAAATATTGGAGTCGGTGGCCGGATTCGAACCGACGCGGGACTTTCGTCCAACGGATTTGCAATCCGCAGCAATCAACCACTCTACCACACCGACATAACTTTTAATTTGGAGCGGATAGCGAGATTCGAACTCGCCTCAGTGGCTTGGCAAGCCACGGCACAACCACTATACCATATCCGCATTTAAAATTAAAACTTGGAGCGTATGAAGAGATTCGAACTCTCAACTTTTGGGTGGAAGCCAAACATGTTACCATTAAACACCACACACGCATTAAATCTAATTTGGAGGCGGCACCCTGAATCGAACAGGGATTGGCGGATTTGCAATCCGCTGCATAGGCCATTCTGCCATGCCGCCATTGTTATAATTTGGAGCGGGTAACGAGGATCGAACTCGTATCTAAAGCTTGGCAAGCTTTCATAATAACCATTATACTATACCCGCATAACTTGGAGTCGGACTACAGATTCGAACTGCTGATGGCTGTGTTTGGAATCCCCAAATACCTATAAAAGAATTACTTCTAATATAAATCACAACTCTTATTGATTCATACCGTAACCAAACGGACTTTCCGACATAATTTGGAGCGGGCAACGAGAATCGAACTCGTATCCGAAGCTTGGCAAGCTCCCATAATAACCGTTATACTATGCCCGCATAAACTTGGCGAGATATAGACAGGAGCTTTCGCCTGTGTCTATACTCTTTAATTGTCATAACCGCATGATAAATCAGAGGATGTTATGACTCCTAAAACTTGGAGCAGGCTATGAGAATCGAACTCATATCTTAGTCAAGGAGACTAATGACCGACCATTAGCCCAAACCTGCATCTTTTTATTTATTTTTTGCCTTTCTATGTTTCACATTCTATCAACTTCAAATCACTTTGTCAACTACTTTTTTATTTTATTTTTAATTATTTTTCCAATAAAAACAACAACTTATATTATTTTAGGTTGAATGATGACCTACCATAAATAGGCATAAAAAAACCTTGAAACCGAAGCCCCAAGGTTGATGTTCAACTATCAGGGCTTTAACTTCACCCTGAATAAACTTATCAGTCAGGCAGAAGTTAGCTTACGACCACAGCCGCATCCACATCCGCCACAAATAATAAATTTATATTTCATAGTTAGAACTCCTATTTATTTAAAAATAATAACAAAATCACATTGAAATGTCAAGATTTAGCTCTGATTTTAATAAATCAAGATAATTATCAACTTTAGGTTTTAAAATTTCAAAGGATAATACTTTAGATCCATTATTCAATTGCTTAAATAACTGAGCAAAATTTTCAAAATAATCAATATTAAATAATGTATCACCATATTCTTCTGCTAACTTTAAAGATAACTTGCTCAATTTGTACTTTCCATCATCTACATTAAGAAACGAATATCTTACTAATGATTCAATAATAGGGTGTCTTGATGCTACTGATCCTAAATTATGACTTGCAAATCTCCTTAATAATTCATATATTGAAACAGAGTTGTCTTTATCAAATTGATAGTGCAGAACCAATGCCCAAATCATATTCCTTGTCAATTTCATCTTAAACTTTTTAAACATTAAATTATTAAAATGATAATCAATATAATCTTTTAAAAGATAGGCATTACGAGAACTATTTATTGCATAGTTTTTAAATAAATCTCCAGTACATAATTGACGATTTGTAAATTCAGAACTTAACTTATCAAGACCTAATTTTATAAACATGCATGTAAAAGGAAGATTATCTCCAATCTTAATAATATCATTAAATACTAAATCAAAAGATCGTACACTTGAATAATCGTTTTCCAAAACAAAACATATTTCATTAAATTCAGACAAAAAAAGTTCTTTATCCTTTCTTTTTTCTGAGTGTATAGGACTTAATCCTAAATAAGTTTTATTACCATTCTTAAGAAGATAGTTACTACAAAGTCCAGTCATATCCTTTTTTACTTTATAATTAGGCTTACCTTTATAAATATAATTACTATAATCAAATTCATACATAAAACTACTATTAAAAGAGCTACAAAAAGAAATTTTCGTAGCTTTATGAATACTTTCAGCCAATGCTGGCTTATCGCAAATAATTAACATTAAAAACTTCTCCTTGATTTTATTGAAAGTAAATCATACACGATTTCCTTCAATCGTTCAATAGATGATATATTTTCAGAATAAGCACTAATCATAATGTCAGCGTTCAGTTTTAATCCTGTTGCTTCATATAATGTATAGAAATCTACAAAACTCTTTCCAATTTGAACAAATTCTTCATCTTGAGCAAAATGGTTAAAATTTTTCAATGGATTTTCATAATTTATCAACATACCTTCCTGATATAATTCAATAACATAATCAGAGATATCTGATGGATGTGAATAATTATTCCTATATAATGCATTCATTAAATAATAAACAGGTGTATGCTCAAGTCTTGAAACGGCTTCTTTAACTTGTAAAATGATTAAAAGTTTTGAAAAATTAACAGACAAGTTAAACCTGTTTAACATTTCCTTATTGAAAAAATAATCAAAATACATTTTTTTAACTTTGGTAGCAAATTCAGGATTATATCGAATATATTTCTCAAATATAATTCTTTCTTGTGGCCAACAAATAGAAACTGGTAAATTTTTTAAATCATACTCTTTATTATTAAGGAATATCTTATAAAAACCAAGATCAAGACCATCATAACCATTTTTATTAATCAATATAATTTCATTAAAATTTAGTAAAAAATTATAAAATTCAGCTACGTTACCAAAAGACATAGGAGTCTTAGTAAAATCAGTACCATTATAAACATGTACAAACTCAATTTGAAAATGAGTTGTGTAAGTAGCATTTTTGGACTCAAAAAAAGGAGTTTGATTAAATGTTGGATTCATAAAACAATCACCAACAAAGAATTTACCTTTCGTTTTAAGATTAATTGGCTTTCCATAATCATCATTAGTGTCCATTATAAACAGAGTGCTCATATTATTTCCTCAAATATCCAACATTTCCATTAATTCAAGATCTTTAGATTCTAAAGAAAAAATAGAATTTTGATTGATTTCTTTAAGTAATATTTCAATTTTATCAGGCATTAACCATTGATTATTAATATTCATGAAATATGTTTCTGTATTATCCAACTGAATATAGACATCACTATCCTTATAATTAATTTCAAAGGGGTGACAACCTTTTGAAATAAAAAATTTTATATTATGAATATTTTTAAATGAATTAGGAGTGATTAAGTTTAAAATCTGTTTCAAATCAGACCATTTTGCTAACAATTTGAAAAACATCTTAAAATTACTAAACATAAGTATTCCACCACAAAACATAAACCCCCAAAATAGATAAGGATGAATTTTTGTAGCTTCAACAGTAGAGAACAATAAATAGAATGCAGGGATAAAAAGACTTCCAGATAAAGCTTTAACATCTATTTTCTTAGTAATAGCAAAAAAAGTAATAATTGAATGAATCACGAAAGATGGAAATATCATTACAATAATAAACCATTGTTCCCTCATAATAGAAAAAGAAATAGCCAATATCATAAAGAACATATGTTGATAAGCATTGTTCATTGAAGTTTTTTTATTCATCGCTTAAATTCCCAAAATAGAGTCAGATTATAGCAAACTCAATGCAAATAAGTCAATAACATTAAAGTGCTACCATAAATATTTAAAAAATCCTGATATTTGACTTTTTTGTTAAACGTTATATTATATTCAAATACTAAAAAAAGGAGGCTGATATGCTTAATAAATTCATACTACTGTCAGCAACAGCTTTGGCGTTGACTGGTTGTGCTGTTGGCGGAAAAAAAGATAACCATGAATCTTCAAATAATGTAAAGTCATTAGAATTTTCAGTAATAAAATTATATGCGGCTACAAATTTCGATAGTGCAGAAGTATTAGATAACATAAATAAAGAATTGAAATCAGGAAAAACCCCTGATGAAGTATTAAAAGTTTATGGAACATACTTTACTGATGTTAAACTTGATTTTAACCTTGTTGAAAAGAAAAATATTGATTTTATTACAACAAATACCACTTCATATGTTGATAAACTAACTGATAAAGGTGATATTATTCCGGGTTATTACAATACAGGTTTAAAAGGTAATTTCTATATTGAAAGTATAGATAACGGTAGATATGTATTCAAATATAATATCAAAAACTCAATCTTGAAACGAATGGAAACATCACCTAAAAACAAAATTGTAACAAATCCTTTAACTACGGTAAGAGAATTTGAACAATCAGTTGTAGTCGATGGTGACATGAATACTGCTACTGGTATTACAAACCCTGAACCAAAACAATATGAGTTATATATATTTAAAGTCTCAAAGGAGAAATGATGAAACACCAGCTAAAAATAATAACAGCTATATCTATATTAATGATAAATGGCATTTCTTATTCAAAAGAATTGCCTATTATACCAACAGATCAAGAGGCTAAAACATTTGAAGATGTTAAATATATTACTACAAAAATAACTGATAGAATGCTCGATGATTCAACGAAACCAGAAGAAGTTCCAATATCAATAAATCAAGATTCCAAGATAATTGCAGAATCAGCTATTCAAATGGTTGAAAAGAAAACTTCAAACATTTTTCCAATAAATCTCAGTTATCAAGTGTTTGATGTTGTAATGAAAGAAGGTGAGAAGAGAGATGTATATACTATCAAAGATGAAATCGAAAAAAAATTACGTGATAATAAAAATGCATATGAAATTTTTGAACAATATGGTACAATCAAGAATTACAAATTTACAACAAATACAACACTGTCTAATAGTAGTATTTTAAGTATAAATGTAGAAAATATACCATATGTCAGCGAGACAAGAAAACCTGAAAATAATAGTAGACAGAATGATAAAAAGATTTATAATTCCAATTCAAGTGATCAAATGAAGAATGCAAGAAATACTGAACGTCTTGAATTCAATCTTTATCCGATAGATAGAGATTCAGTTAGGTTAAAAGTTAGAATGGAAGAAATAGATTTAAAATCAATTAAAATGTTTGATTCTGGTGATGGAACTAAGATCTCTTCCCCAGTTTATACAGAAAACTATGCATTACAAGATTTCAAATTGACTCGTGGTGTAAATATAATTGTTAATATGTCTACTGTATTATCAAAAAAATCTACAACCAAAAATGAAGAAACAATGATAACAAGATTTAATGTTGTAAAATTTGATTGATCCCATTAAAGGCTACTATAAGAGGTTTGTAAAAAGATGTATAAAATATTATTAAGTTTCATTTTTCTAATATTAGTTGGTTGTGCAAGTAGTCCTAACAATATGAAAGATAAAAAAATAAATGATGATAGAACATCAGTACATGTTAAAGTTTATGAAATAAATGATCCACAATTCAATAATTTAAAATCTGGATTAAAAGACCAATTCATTGAAAATGTAACGTCTCATATAACAGATGTAAAGATTGAAACGGCTTTGAGTAAATTAAAGTATGTAATCAAATATTCATATGACTTCAAACTTGAAGAAAGAAAGCAAATATCAGTAGGTGATGAAACTGTTAATGATAGCAGAAAAAACACTGGAATGATGATTGTGGCTGAGAAAAATAAAGAACTTATAGTTTTTAATGTTTTTAATAGAACATCTGTAGGAAATGCCTATGCTAATTCTCTATCAGAAATAACAATGAACTTGTTGCCTGATATAGAAAATAAAATAGCTTATAGAATTGCTGAAAACGAAATTTTATATATTACAATTGATAAATAAAAAGAACTGCTTGCAGTTCTTTTTTTTATCTATAATTATTTATTTTTTAATGAATTCTTTTGGACTTTATCAAATTCATTTTTAAATGCATCAATAAAATCTTTATCATTATCAAATTTTTTACAAACTAACGGAGCAATAGCTCTATCAAAATTTTTACTTAAAGTTTTAGAATCGTAATTACAATTTTCAAATATCTTATTAGCATTCTCTTGTGAAGAATCAACCACAAAAACATTTGGATAGTTTTTTTGTGCTTCTGCAAAATTGTCATAAGTCACTAAAAACTGATTTTTTAAATCAATAGTCTCAGAAGTATTAATAAACAGAACTAAATTATTATCATTACAATACTTAAACATTTGTTGATAAGCCATATCAGCATATACATCAGATTTTGCTTGCATTAAATATAGTTGTAAGTCTAAATAGTTTAGACCGTTAACCGTTGTTTTAAGCTCGCCCATGATTACAGATTTTACAACAGAGTCTACTTCTCCAATGAAATATTTCTTATTTGCAACATATTCTTCTGTATCAGTGTGATGAGCAACTGTATGCATATTACGATTATATGTAGAAAGCATTGAGTTTTGTTGAGTATAATTAATATTGTCTTCAAACATTGAATCATCAATTAGCTTTGACTTGTTTAAAAGTGAAAACATATCATAATGTCCTTGATCCAATAAATCTTTACCTGTAAGCATTTTTTGCTGATAACTATTAATTTCATTATTTAAAAAATAATTTGGATATTTAGATTCCATTAAAGAAATGAAATCATTGACATGTTGATTATCTAATCTTTGTTCTAATGTTTTTGAATGTTTAAGCATTTTTAATCTAAACTCAAGTTCTTCCTTTAGAACTGGTAAAATATGATTATTAAATATATCATCAAATATTTCTTTATGCCTATTTGGATTAACTTTATTTTCTTCAACATTTTTTCTAATAGTGTTCATCAAGCCATCACCAAGACCTAAGTCTTTAATTAAATCATTTTTTTCAAAAACAACCTCTTTTGAATAAAATAATGTATCAAGACCATTACGTTCAGTATAAATAGCTGGGGTCATACGAGTTCCATTGTAATATTTTGACAATGCATGTGTAAGCACCTTAGTATCAGATAAAGAATAACCATTTAATTTAGAATAATTATCTAATATCATTCCAACATATGAGATAAGTTCATGTCCATCAGAATTAACTGATTTCTGTTCCAAAAGTGTTTTGTTAACATTTAAAAGTGTAATATCATATATAGCTTGACAATCTTTTGAAATAAATGTGAGATCTGTTTCTAAGAAGTCTTTGAATGAAGACATTTTTAATATATCTTCATAAACAGAAATTAGAATATCTTTCTGACAATTTGTTTTCAGTTGTTCAAATTCACTTTGTTTATTCTGAACAACCTGTGAATCTTTAGTAGCCCAAGAGATAGTTAGCTGTTCAGTTATGGGTGTTATTACATTATTTTTTCGGACATAATCTGTCATATTTTCTGATTTTTTCTTGATATATAATCCTTTAACAGTATGATAGTCATCACCTAACACTGTTGTGATAGCACCATTTTGCTCAGTAGCTAAATAAACTTTAAAATTATCAGATAAAGAAGTTTTATTAATTAATTGATAAAGAACAATATTTAAGAATGCTGTGTTATCTAATAAATCATTCTTCACTGCATATTTTTCTAATTCATCCCATATTTTTTGTACTTTCATATTTTATTACCATTTTTTAAAAGTTTATTCTTTTTCTCTATAATTTCTTCAGAAATTCCTATTTCTTTAATATTTTGTTCTGATAAATCATATTGATCAATTTGTGCTGTAATTAATTTTTTTCTTATATTCTTCAAATGATCATTTACACTCATAAAATCATCATTTTTTAAATGTTGTGTTTTAAAATCACCATTTTTATATAACGTTATACCAATCATTGAATCATTATCTTCTTTGGCCTTACTATAATCAAAAATAAAATATTGATGAGTAGTATCAGTTTTATAACTATCAAAATAATGTTGACTACGAGCAATACACCAAGAAGGACTGCCAATTTCTTTAGATTGTTCAAATGTATCTATTTCAAATACATATAAATTATCTTCACTAATAATTGGTTTTAATCCATATTTATCCAATGAAGGCTGTAAGGCATCAATATTAAATCCACTAAACTGATTGGCTAATTTATTAATGTAAGCTTTAAAATCTTCTTGAGTTTCAAATGAAGCTAATTTTTTACCAACATAAGATTGTAAATGAGATTCTGTAATCCCTGAATCATGTAATTCTTTAAAATATTTAAAACAATCATCACTATATAAATGCTTATACTTATTGCTTAAAACACTATAAGCATATTTTTTAATCTTATAATCACGAATTACAGCATTCATTTTGTCATCAATTGCTTCTGAATCCTTATTTTTCATTGAATTATAATCGAAATTAGCATTTTTCAATATCTGCTCATTTTCTAAAAATGTATTAATTGGAGCAAATATAAAATCGACGTTAGGACATTCTTCTTCATATACATTTAAAAAGAACTGTTTCATTTGTGGTTTTTTTCTTAATGTATAATCAATACCTGATTCAACTAAAAGACGATGAACAAAATCAATTTCTGCAACGTTAACTAATCTATAATCTTCATTTCTTGCTTTAACGACTATGGATTTATCTTTAAAATGCAACATCTCTTCAATAACTTGATTTTTTGTAAATTTAATCTGCATTTCAATTTTGTCATCAAAACTTTTTGATTTCAAAAAATCTATAACATCGTTATCATTATTTTCTCTTTTACTTAGAATGAATTCATCACCATATGTTGCAATAGAAGCTGGGTTATGATATCTCAAATAATCTTTCATATCTTGTATTACTTTTTGATATTTTTCAAAAATAATGTCAACAATTTGGTCTTCTTTAACAGCAACCATCTTATGAACCATTGGAATACTTAATAAATCTTTATTGTTTTCATATAAATCATCCAATTCTTGTTTAAAAATTGAAGCCACTTCTGGATCTGTTTTATGTCGAATATAAAATTCTTCAGCAATTTTATATTTTTTCATGAATGGCCCCATCCTAATAAAAGGATCAAGAATATCTTTTAATTCTTCTTTAAGTTCATTTTTTCTGATTTCAAATTCAGAGGAATCTAAATTTGATTGAACAAAAAAATTGTTCCACTGATTAAATGCATTGTCTATATATTCTATAAAGTTAGAATAATTAAATTTTACACCTTCATTAGTTTCCCCTAATGATCCAACTGTACTTTCAAACTCATTCTTTGCAAACTTATTGATAACAACCATGTTGAAGAGCATAAAGTTTTCAGATGCCTTGTTTAGACTGTACCTATATTCAGGAATAAGATCTGCTGGATCAGGGTATGGCAATTGAAGAATTCGATTTAATTTGTATAAATCAAGATTATGTGGAATAGAGTTTTTCTCTTTTTCAAATTTTTTTAATAGTTCTTGATAATTCATTGTATGGGTATAATGTTTTAATTACATTATACCATACAATATATAGAAATAAATTAGATATTGTTTTTATTTTGTGGAATACCAGCATGTTTGAACTCAAGTTCTTTAAGTTTAGACTCGGATTTCGACTTGATATCAGCAGTTGTAATTTTGGTTGCTCCTAAATCTTCGAAATATTTATCATAAGCAAGTATATCATTATAACTTATATCTCTACCCATTAACAATTGTAATTTTGTATTATCAATTGGTGCAATATATGTGGGAATTAAATCGTTATATTTGTCTTTTAATTCTAAAACGACATTCATATAATCTCCCAAATATCTTTGTGTTAAGTTTCTCTCAAAGACAATAGGTGTTTGTTCAGAAATACATCTGATATAAAGTCCTTCTAAATATTCTCTAAATACATGTTCATTAGTATTATTATTAAGCAATAATGAATCTATATAATAAGCATCATTTTCCATAGTTAATGGAGACTTTCTTGCTATTGTAATATAATGACTGGAAATTCCATCAAACCCATAATCAACTATAAAATTTTTATGTGAATTAGATTGATCAAATGATGTATAGTCTTTTGGTAAATATACTCTTTCAATACCATTTGCAAACTGGACAGTGACCAATCTATCAATATTGGTATAAAAACCAGAACGATCCAGAAGCTCAGCTAAATTTATACTATTCTTATCTTTGCCATAATAGTCTACAAATAGCTCTGGATAAATTTTATCATTAATAATCATCTCAGGTGTAATGCTTCTATGCTCTATATTATCAATTGGATTAGATTTTAAATTTGGATATAAACTCAAAGCCGTATCTTGAATTTTTAAAAGAATTGGGTTATTTTCAATGATTTCTTCAACGGATTGTTCTTTTAATATCATTTTTAACTGTAAAAGTGTTGATTTTTTAAAATCATCAAACATAATTGAATTAGCCATATCGACTATTGGATTATCTGAATGTATAAGTGATTTTAAAATTGTACCTTCAAAGGCTTCTGTTTTACTTATCATGTTAATATAAGCTAACTTACTCTTGTCAGGTAAAGTATGGAATTCTGCATTATTAATATCTGGTCCTTCACAACTGATAAGAGTTGTATAATGATCAACAAGTACAGATGTCTCTGCACTATTATCAATAACTTCCATAATTATCTTTTTTATGTCATTATTTCTATAAGATGTTTGAAGATAATTACTACCTAAACAATCTACCAATTGACTTATGGTACTTCTTTTACTGTCATAATCACTCAAAGATTCACTTTCATTGTATGCTTTTGCAAATCGTAGGTAATCTTTATTCTTATGATTCAATCTACTCAACACAGAATAGATAGTAACATCTTTTATATTATCGGATAATTCACTAAAGTTGTTAGATTTTTCTATTGTTTCTTTAATTTTAAGAATGTTATCTTTATCCTCTGCATTCAAATAACGCCTAAATCCAGAAAGTATATTAGACTTACTTTCATAGAATTCACCTTTATCAACAACATACTTGTTGTCTCTACCTATAAAGACATCATCATCTGTTTTCATGACAAGTATTGGAGATTTATATCTTTGCCCCTTGAGTAAAACAGTCTCTGGCATTATTTTAGAGACAAGTGGAAGTTTGCTATATTGGTATGCTGCCATCATAAGTAATGTATCATTAATTTCAACATTATTTTCTTCACAAACTTTTTTAGCAAGATTCACATAATCATGTACATTTAAATTTTTCATATATTATTTGCCTTTAAATTATTTTTATTTATTTTTTCACCAAATTTTTCTTCAAGTTGCTTCAATAGATCAGAAGATAGACCAGTATATGCTGATTTATTGTTATAAATAACATTATTAACAATGTTTTTGAAAGATTCTGGCATATTGTAATAATCATCGTCATCTTTGAGATGTTTTGCTCGTAGTTCACCAGTTTGATAAGTTGTAAATCCAATCATAGAAAGACTATCTTTTTCTGATTTAGAAAAATCATACATGAAATATTGTATACTATTTTCTGATGTATAATCATTAAAGTAACTGTTTTCACGAGCGATACACCAAGCTGGACTACCTAATGCTTTAGACTGTTCAAATGTATTAACCTGAAATACTACTACTTCATCTTTATGATATATAGGTTTTAAATCAAATGTGGAAAGTTTATCTAATAATATATCCTCAGAAAAACCACTGAAATGTTCAACAACTTTATCTAAATAACGACTGAATTGTTCACTATCTTGCATGGCAGCTATTTTTTTACCAACAAAGGATTGTAAAGACTTTTCAGAAACCCCACTATCTTTAAGTATCTTGAATGAATCTAATACATTATCGTTTAATAAATGCTTGTATTTATTGCTAAGTATACTGTTTGCATATTGATTTAGTTTATATTTGTTGACCATACTGTTCATATGGTCATCAACACCCTCAAAACTTAATTCTTTAAATAAGTTAAAATCAAATTTCATATTTTTTAATATTTGTTCATTATCCAAAACAGTCTTTATAGTAGCCATGCCGATTGAAAAATTAAAAGGACTTTCAATATCATCTCTATACTTTTGCAAAAATACTTTAGCGATGTTAGGTCTTTTTCTCAAGGAGTACATAATAATACTTTCTTCAAGCTCCAATCCAATGGTTTTCAAATTATCCATAGATTGTATAGCCGAATACTCTCCATTTTTCTTGTATGCAATACTTGTGTCATCAAAAAGATAAAAACTTTGTATTTTTTGAGAATCTGTCAACTTTATTTTATGTGTTATATTAGTACCAATTTCTTTTTCAACAAGAAAATCACTAATATCTTTACCTGTCATTTTAGAAGAGTTTAATGCAAACAATTCAGCTTCTGTTAATGCTAGCGTAGGAACCAATGTCGCCGCTATTTGCCTTTGTGAGTCCATAAGATTATTAAATTCTGTAATCAATCCAATGTGATCTTGTTTAACATCACAATGTTCATAATAGTTTGATAGTTCAAACACATCATTATATTCGAGTTTCAATTCTTCCAATGCATTAATATAAAATTCTTTATCATCTTCATTCTCAAGAGAAAATTGTAATTGATTTTCAATATCAACATATTCTTGTATAAAACTTTTTGCCCTTGTTAAAAAGATTGATTTAGAATTAGCATTGTTTTTTAATAAATTGACTGTATTTTCGAATTCATTTGTATCAATATTGTTTTCTTTGCATATGTGATTCAACTGTGCAGATACCAAATCCATGTGGTTTGAAACAATACGCTCAACTTTTGATCGTTTAATACTATTCGCTGCTTCTTGAATACTTGTGCTATATGTTAATAAGTAGACTTCTCTAGCATATAAAGAATCTAATGATTTGATGGCTTCTACTGTTAAATCAACCTCTTTGCTAAGATCTTTTAAAATTCTATCAGCATCCATCTTATAGGGTAATGATTTGGCTTTTTCAAAAGAATAACCATCGTGATATCTAAAACTAACTTCTTCTGATAAGGCATCATATAATTCTTTCATTTAAATAATTAAAGTTTAATAGTTAAATTGTACCATATAAAAAAATATTTTAAATCCATGACTATTCATTTAATGACAATAAAATGTTATAATAGATATTAGAATAATAAACATTAAAAAGAATATGAGTTTATCAATCACAAAAATTAAAGAATTAAATAAAGATTTTAAAGACAATTTATCAGAAGTTTCCATTAAAGTGTTACCTAAAACAAAAGAATTGTTTGAAGATTTTAGAAACCTTTTCAATTTAAAGACATTAGCTGTCATTGGTTTAGCAACTATTGCCTCAACAGCAAATGCTGATAATCTACCATTAACATCAATAGAAGCTACATTCCAAGAATCTGTAAAAATACAGAATATTCACTATAACCCTAATTTACCAACTTATTATGAAAATAAAAATGACAATTTAGAGAATGTAACTTACAAAAATGAATTCTGGCAAGGCAATATTGTTACACTGGTGAAAACAGACACAGTAGATGATTCGATATATGACAAAAAATATGCTAATCAAATAGAATCAATTGATACTTTGAGAGATGAACCATATTATGTAAGCAGAATTGGAATAGATGATACTCAAGAATATGTTAATAAAATATATGCGAAAAATACAGATGATTATAGACATTATTTTAGAAATTCACTAAGTAACAGATCTGAATTTAAACAGATGTTCGCTCCTTCTTCTAAAGAGTATTTAGATGATTACATAACATATCATGAAATGGCTCACGCAAGTTATGAACAACAAATATCAAGAGTTAATAAAAATCATGATTTAAAAATTGATAATATGCTAAAAGCAGAATCACATTCTGATATTTCTAGCCTATTTATGGTTGCTAATAAACATAAATTAAATTATGCAGAGTTTAAAGATTTTGCGTTAGATCTAATGAAAGTAAGAAGTGCATATGCTACTGGAGTAGGTGATTATATTCATAATTCCTCTATTGTCATAGCTGAACTTATTCATACTTTAGATAAAAATCCTAATATATATGAAAATATGACAAATGAAAAGATATCAGCGTTTTCAGCTTATTTTGTAACAAATGTGTTTGATCAAGATCCTAAAAATTTTATTAAAAACATAAAAAAATTTGATGTACCAGTCGATATTGTAGATTTTATTGATAAATATGAAGAATTAAGAGAGCATTTAATCCAATTACATAAGGATGATCGTAAAGTTGTAGGTTCAACAATTAACATGAAAAATCTCGAATATATTTCTGGTATGATTGAAGATGTTTACTTTTCAAGAAATCCAAAAGCATTTGAAGAATATGTAGAAGCTATTAGTAACCAAAAAACTATGCTGGCAATAAAGTTGAAAGAAAATATGTATACACATATTAGACTCATGTCTGATAAAGAACTTCAAATATTTGCTGTAGAATCAAATAAAAAAGTTAAAACAATGACATTTGATGCTTATTCAGGATATTTATCACAAATTGTAAAACCTGAAAATATACATAAAGCACATACAACAACTGCATTAGGACAACAGTTTGCTCAAAATAAAGAAGAAGTTAATGAAATACTAAAATCAAGTAATATAAATAAAAATAAAATTTAATCCCTTGAAAAAGGGATTTTTGTTTATATACAATTTTTTTGCTTTTTATCTGCTTTATATGAAGCATATATATTTTTGGCTTCTGTATGATTAGTTATTTTTTGTATCTCATAATTTATGGGATCATAAACTTTAGTATTTATTAAAATAATATTGGAATAATTTTGTGATTTATCTTTTAAATAAGAAGCATAACTAAAATCAAATCCTTGTATATTTCTTTCATATTCATTAATATTTAGAATAGCTTTATTCTTATCGGCTATCTCTAAACATTTGTCTAAAACATTTTTAATAATTTCTGGATTAAGTATCTCATTAAACATAGGATTAGTAATTTCATAATAATTTAAACCACCATCTGTTTTAGTATGCTTAAGAAATAAAAAGTAATCAGTATAGAAAGTATTTTCTCCTATAAACCTGACACTATTAATATCTGCATTTGATTCTTCATTTAAAATAGATTCAGTCCCCTCAAAATATTTAATACTTGGTATATCACTATTATATACAATGGCATGATGAATATCTTCTTGAGTATAGGTCTTTCCACCAAATTTTATATCGATATCATCAATTATATATTCGTTAATACCCATACTTCTATCTACAAAATATTCTGGAAATTTTAGATGTAAATACTCTTCAATATCATTAAATAGGGGAGATTTCATTACTATTTCTTCTGTATTTGATAATGCTAAAGTTCCTAATTTTAATTCTTGTTCATAATAGAATAAATCAAAAATAGGACCTATTTGTTCATAAAGATGTTCTTCAAAATCATTAAAATTTTTGAAATTCGTATTGATATATATCGGTTCAAGTTGCCATTTATATGTTAAATTTTTCAGTCTATTCGCAATGTTATTCTGAATCATGGTAGTATCAGTATTAACTTCTCTGGCAAACTTAATATCGGCAACTAAATTAAATAATTCATTGTCCGTAAATTTAGAAAAAAATAAAGCATTGTTCTCTGATACATTATTTAAAGTTAATGCTATTAGTGATTTAAAATCAGTAGCGGTACTCAGTAAATCATTTAGATTTTTAATATTACTTATTTCACTTTCACTGAAAATCAACTTCACTTTTTCCATTGAATTTTTATGAACTCTATTTCTAAGACCACCAAATTGTATAATAGTTGAATCATTATTTACATATTTAGCTAACAGTAAAGTATTTTCACGAAGAACTGCCAATGACAAAGGATGTTCATTATTATCAGTAATAACAAATCTTGAATTTATATTTGAACTATATAATGGAGCATTTAAAATAGCTTTGAAAACTAAAGGTTCAACTTGGGCAATATCAATATCATATTTATTTGCAAAATAATCAATTACATCTAAAATATCTTGGTTTTTTGCTTTTCTCATAAATTTACCTTTAATTTATTCTTTTTAATTTCATTATTTCCAAATTTTGATTCTAATATTTTCTTTTTTTCATCATCAAGATAATGTCGTTCTTGATTAATATACAAGGTTTTTTGAATAATATTTGATATATCTTCTTCTTCTGTATAGATCTCATCATCATTTTTGAAATGTGCTGCTTTTAATGAACCATCTTCTCTTAATGTAAATCCGATGACACTTTCTATATCATTAACATCCTTATTAAAATTATATGATATATACTGTCTTTCGCCATTGCCTGTATAATCTGAATAATAATGCTCTTCACGTACTATACACCATGCTGATGGTCCAAATTGTGTACATTTTTTATATGTGTCAACTTCAAAAGTCAGAACTCCATTTTCATCTAAAAGAGGTTGAATTTTGTAAAGGTTTAACTTATCTAATATTGATTCCAAATCAAATCCATTCATAGATGATACTGTTTTTTTCAACATCACTATAAAATCTTCTTCTGTATGTATCGCTGCTAATTTTTTACCAATATAGTTTTGTAAATCTTTTGTAGTAAAATCTTCATTATAGAGAGTTTCAAAATAAGGAAAAGTATTTTCATTTAATAAATCCATATACTTCCCACTTAAAATACTTTTTGCAAATTTTTCTATTTTATGTTTTTGTACAATTGCATTAATAGAATCATCCAGAGATTCAAATGATTTCTTTTTGAAAGAATTGATATCAAAATTATGAGATTTTAAAATAACTTCATTATCCTTATATGATATCATTGCTGATATACAACTGTTATAATCTTTATCTTCAATAAATTTATTTTTAAAGAACTTATTTAATGTCGGCTTTTTTCTTAATGTGTAATCTATTCCATCTAAGAAAGCAACATCTCTTAAAGCAGTTAATTGATGAATATCCTTAACAGTTGAATATTCACCTTGATTGTTTTTAATTAGAATACTTTTATCTTTAAAAATGTGTAATGTTTCTATTTTTTGAGATCTACTAAATTCAATAGTCCTTTCAATCTCAATATCATTATTAAGATTCATTAAAAATTGCTGTAATTTATTTTCATTATCTAAATCTGTCAATAAAAATTTATCTGCCATTGAATTGAATTCTTCTGGGTACTGTTTTTCAATAAGTTCTTTACTTGTCTCAATAAAATACTCATAATCTTTATTGTATTCTTCAAATAAGTCAATAATCAATTTTGATTTGTTTAAAGGATAATCATTCTTCAATAAGTTGAATTTTTTACTAAGGAAGTCTAATTCAAGTGGAGAATTTCTTGATAAAACTAATTGGCTGCTAATCATTTTTAATTTTGTTTTGAATATGGAGTCATAATCAATGGCTGATATTATTTTTTCACTGTCTTGTAACATCTTATTACGAAGTATAACTAGATTATCACGTTCTACATCTGTAATATCTTTTGAATCCAAAAGGTTTATCCAAATTTCTGTATGTCTCTTTTGTTTATTAAAAGAAAATTTTAGATCATGTAATTTTGATTCAATTTCTTGATTTTCAATTATTTTAGTTAAATTAATGTCACTGTGAATATCAATGGATGAAATATCAAAATTCATAAATCTATCTGCTACATAATCTAAACTAAGCAAAATGGCATTTATTGTATTTTGCAAGTGGCCAGAAGGAATTGTTGTACTGTCAATCTTTGAAAAACCTCTTTCTGTGAAAAATTTATGAAAAGATGTGTAGTCATAAGAAGATTTAGAAAACTCTCTATGAATATTATATAATTGTTTTAGTCCTTCTTTTATAGTCATTTTTTAAATCAATATTTATACTTATATTGTATTATAAAATGCTTTTATTTACAACCGAACATCAAAAATATGTTGACCTAATATAAAAGTGTGGGATATTTAGAAATAGGAATTTAATATTACATAAAAGAAAAATGGAAGTCATTAATGAATACAGTACATGGAGAGAAACAGCATTTTGTAACATTAGAATGGTTTAGATTTATATTATCATTATATATAGTCATATTTCATACATTCAATTATACAGACGCACCTAAGTTTATTAGGGAAATAGTAGACACTGGTTTTTTCGCTACCAGTAGTTTTTTTATTCTTTCTGGATTTATTTTGGCCCATGTCTATTTAAGGAATAAAGGGACTGAAAATGTAATGCTCAGAGAGAAAAGCAGTCATTTTCTTATAAAGAGATTCGCAAACTTATGGCCTATTCACATTATATCAATGGTCATATTCATATTAATGATAATGTCATTGCCATTTTTCAATATAAGTCCCGGTGATGCAAACAGTAGTATTCGTTATGTTATGTTTGACGCAACTGATGGGACACCTTATGAAGAACTTAAACATTATATGTCTAATACTGAATTATGGATTGCTATCATAACCAATATATTCATGATAAACTCTTGGAATCCATATTATATGGTATTCAACTTTCCAACGTGGTCAATCTCTACTTTATTTTTCTTCTATATGTTATTTCCATTCATAGCAGTCAAAATAAATAAATTAAAAAGACCTTATTTCTTTTTGTTTCTATTAAATGCAGCAGCATTAGTCCCAGTATCATTGCTATTAGTTTACACCAATATGGGTTATCCAGAAGCTGGCTTCTTACATAGAAACCCAATTATACGATTGCCTGAATTTATAGGTGGTATATTACTTTGCCATATCTATCACAAAAATAGAATAGAAAATAATTTACCAGATTTCAAAAGAATGTGTGTATTGATTACTATATTAGTTGTTGGATTAGGTGTAGCTAAATTGTTTATCTACATGATGGCAAATCATTGGGATAGTTGGTATATTGCGTATCATCTTTTACACAATGGTTTAATATTGTCATTAGAGATGTTGTTCATTTATGTGGTGATTAACTTACCAGATATAACATCTGAGAAGTGGGTCGCAATTTCAGAAAAATTAGGAAGTTCGTCATTACCACTCTTCGCTCTTCATATGCCAATCTTTTATATCTTCATTAGAATGCAGAAATTATTTGAAGGTGATCCAGCCCTCTGTTTGTCTAGTTTTGAAGCTTGTGTAAAGGCTGTTAGTAAAGAACCAAGTTATGTCTATTATGGAATTTATTTAATTGTAACAATTTATTTATGTATATTGTTTCAAAAAAATGTTGTAATTCCGATCAGAAAGGCTATAATTAAAAATATTATCAAACAATGATATCACTTTGATATCGCTGTTAATAGCATTTACAGTCATGAAATGTAGTATTTAATATTGACTATAAAGTTATTTGGAATAATATGACTAGAGAAAGAATTTATGAAAACAGAAAATACTATGCATAATAATTTGATGGGAAATTATATTGCAGTATTGAAAGAAGTTGTTTTAATCATAAATGGAAATTTGAAACTTGTCACGGACGCTCCTTCAATCAATATTGGCAAATATTATTTGTCAGAAGCAAACTTATTAAGAGTGGGCACTAAAGGTGGTCCAGAAGATAAAATATTATATCTTACAAAAGTTCATGAAGTTAAGAAACATATTAATTTTTTAAACAAACTCGGTGCTGATCTATTAAAAGATGTGATTGCTTATTCCAATAAGTATAAATTAGATGAAGTCATGTTTTTTGAAGATATTAATGAGATAGTTACATTATCAAAATTAAATATGTTAGCCATTTCAGAAAGTATAGCTCATCCTAAAAATGAAATCGCAGAAATGACACTCAAAGAAGTCATTGATGAATGCGAAGGGATCATTCATACCTATTACAAGACTCTTACTATAATAAGAAGAAATCTTGACTCAGAAGATTATAACTTCGGCATATTCTTCAAAAATAATCTATATAAAAATATCAAAAGAATTAATTATCATATCAATATTGAAACGATAGCTGATATAAATACATTAATTAGAAAAAATAAACTGTTAAAACTTGAAAGATAAAAAATATTATTGACTTAATCTCACCCTATATTACTATGTAGACAAAAGGAGATATCTATCAATGTTAAATGAGAAATATACACAGTTTGCAATAACATATTTTGCAATTTCAAGTTTTATCTTGCTACTTGCATTTCTTGGAGTGTTTGACCCATCAGGATTTATTAATTTATCTAATGATGGTTATCTAATAAAAATTGATGATTTAAAATCTGTTAATAATTATGCACTAGATTCATTTCTAAGCATTGTTTATATTTCAATGATATTCTTTAATGTTGTTGTGTTATTATCATATAAAACAAAACATGAATTTGCTATTAAAGTTTTTAAAGCAATAAAAATACAATTATTCATTTACCTTGCAATAATAATTGTAGGTTTATTATTGGCATTTACTGATCTATCTTCTTCTGCCTTTTCAAGTGTTACAAGTGTATTTGAACGTCCAGTTGAAGGCAATATTGTTGGTTTTTCAACAATTGTAATAATTGTGCTTAGTTCATTATATGTAATGAGAAGAAATTTAAATGATGTAAAGAATACATTCCTTATTGCTGCTTTCAGTAGTGTAGTAGCCTTATTTATAGGTGTATATACTGCATTGTTAAATGTGAATATTTCAAATAAATTTGTAGAGATACAAATACCATTTGCAAAACTTGGAACACCACTGGAAAAGTTTAAAATAGTTGGTCTTGGTGTAGAGAAATATAATGATGGTGTAGTAACACTACAAAGAGCAAGTGATAATTTTTCAAATTATCAAAACTTATTGATTAGTCTTTATAGCAATAAAGAGAATATTAAATTAGAACAAGCTGTCTATGCTTTTGATGAATTCTACAAGAAATATAAAGTACAAGCTATACCAGAAAAACCAAAAGGACTAAAACTAAGAATGACACTTGAAAATGAACTATATCAAAGAAATAAAAATAATGATTTAAAACTAATAGAAGCTTTCAAATCAGGTGGTCTAGACAATATGCAGTTAGTTTATAATCAAATAAAATTGGATAAGAAAAATAAACAAAACTCATTTAACTTCTTCTTTGAAGACGAAACAATAAAAAGCCACTAAGTGGCTTTTTTACATTTTAAGTTTAGTTTTATTTTTTAACTCTCGTTTAAAACCATTATTAAATGTTAGCTCTGGCTTATATGGCCCAATAAATGAACGGGTAACCTCTTTATCTTGATAGCCAGCATAGATGTAAGATCCCACTTCACCAAAATTATTTCTCAAATAATTCCAGATAGCTTTAGCATCTGCTGTTTGTGTGGTTGATTGATAAAAATTCAATCCATTCATAGTGCAAAATTCTACAGCTTTTCTATACAACTCGATAGCAACACCTTTACGTTGAAAATTTTCATCTACTTTAATCATGTCTGGCTCTGGTTTGTTATAATGATACCTCATAAAATCATAATAACTCTTTTTGTCTAAATCCAACTTAACTTTAAGATAATCTAACTTATCTTCAAAAGTACCAGTAATACGAATGTATTCCTCAATATCTGATTCTTTAATATCACTAATTCTTTCAATCCCTGTCCTACCTATAGCATTGTGTCTGTAATAAAGATGGTAATAATAAAGATTATCAAAATTTTCCTTTTTCTTCTGTTCATCCACATAAGCCAATCTTAAAAAACCAATTGATTTTTTTTCTCCTTCAACCATATGATATGCATGGATTGTGTGATATATCCATTTTTCTTTTTCTTTTATCTTATGTCTAACTGAATCGAGTTCAATATCAAGTTCAATTTCAATTCCTGCTTTAGTCAAAACTTTTTCTGGTAAAGGTGTTTTCATCTTAAAATAATTAATTATTACTGATTTAATTATAACACAAATATTTCATGAATGAAAAAATGATACTCATAATCATAATTTATCAATCTTTTAATTATATTTTTATTTTTGTATTAAAATAATGCTTGTAATGATTAGAGTAGACTGATATAATACGGCCACTTTTAAGGAGAAACAAAAAATGTTAGCACTTGCTAAACAAGAAAAATCTATTATCTTTGTACTGATGTTTGCTATTTTGGCTTATTTTATGGAACATATGCTATTTTCACTTGGTCAACAAGCCTCATTAATTGTTACCATTGTGTTTGTAGTAGCAATTGTTATTGCTTCTATTCGAATCGCACACCATGCTGAGGTGTTAGCTCATAAAGTGGGTGAGCCGTATGGCACCATGATCCTCACATTATGTGCGGTTGCTGTTGAAGTAGTAATCTTAGGCATCATGATGTATAACAGTTCTTCACCTACACTGGTGAGAGATACTATTTACTCTGCTGTTATGCTTGATATGAATGGTATCCTTGGTATTGCCGCATTTATTGGTGGTATGAAGCATGGTGTTCAATCATACAATGATGACTCTGGTAAATCTTATATTGCAATGATTGCAGTAGCTATTGGTATCGCAATGATTGTTCCAGAATTTATTGCCGCTGATAAATGGAAAGCTTACTCTATCTTCTGTATTATTACGATGGTTGTGTTCTATGGGCTATTCTTGAAACTTCAAACAGGTAAGCATAACTACTTCTTTAACCATGTTTATGCTGATAGTGGAAAGTCAAAAGAAGAATCAAAAAGTGATGAAGGCAGCACTAAACAATCTGCAAGTATTATGATCTTTGGTATTGTTTTGGTTGGTTTCTTAGCTGAGATTATGTCCAAGACACTTGAGAATGGTATTGAAGGTACATCAATTCCTTTACTCTTTGCAGGTTTGTTGGTTGCGGCTATTTCTGCAAGCCCTGAAATTTTGACTGCTGTAAAAGCTGCTATTAAGAACCGTATGCAGCCTGTAATTAACATTGCATTAGGTGCTACATTGTCTACGGTTGTATTGACTGTACCTATCATGGAATTGTTTGCTCTTATCAATGACAAACCAATTGATATGGCTCTCACTCCAGTACAAACATCAATGGTTCTGATTACATTGTTAGTTTCCATGATGAACCTGCATGATGGTGAAAGTAACGCAATTGAAGGTACGACTCACTTTGCATTGTTTGCTGCATTCATTATGCTTGCTTTTATTGGATACTAATGAATAAAAAGAAAACAGGAGCTTAGGCTTCTGTTTTTCTAATTACTAAATTTAGGAGCTATAATGAAAAAAATCTTTAAATATTTTTATACATTTCAGTTTTTATCATTTTTACTTATGATGTTTTGTTCTTTTTTGTTTTTTGTTTATGAATATAAAAGTCGTACTGAAATTTTTGCTATTTTAGGTCTATTATCATTATATATAATTCCATCATTTTTAAATATATTATTTTCTATCAAACACAGATTTTTAAATGTTTTTGAAGGTGATAATATATTAACAAAATTCATGATGTTTATAATTTATTTATCTCTTTTATTTTTAAGTTTTTATTTCATTTTTAATTTATTATTAGAAGAAAAAGTTTATTTAATAAATTTAATGTTACTTACTTTGTTCAGTTTTTTTAATATTTTTATCACATTTTTAACTATTCAAAAATTAGAAATAAACTTTGCTGACAAAAAATGTCAAAATTTTAGATTTGTAAAATTTAATTTCAAAAGTAACGTCCTATTTGATATAATAAGATTTCAGACATCTGAAAACATCGAATATTGTAACGGGTATATCATTATAAACAAAAAAATAATAACTAAAGAAGATCTTATTGAAATAGAAAATAGTGTAGGTAAAAGGATTGAACAGTTCAATGAAGATGAAAAACTAATTGTAGATATGTACGCTATTAAATGAACTACTCCGCCATGAAGGAAGATGTTTTAAATTTTATGATTTGAACCCAATATGCTAAAATTAATGTACTAAAGATAAATTTTATTATAATGCAACTAAACATTTAGAAACAAAAATTGTAGATTATATAAAAAACACCCCAATTCAAAAGATAAGATATTTTCATTTATTGATGATTATGCTAAAAAGAATAGTACACGATAGTATGAGACATGAAGGTGGTGCATCTGGCCTTAGAGAAATTAATCCATGATAAAAAAAATTTTTGAAATAAATTTTAAAAACGAATCAATCGATTTTTCATCTGAGTTTTATTTATCAGATAAAATTGAAAATTTTGTAATTGCTGAAGATCTATCAGGAAATAAAATTGTATCTAAAAAGTCTTGTGTATACCTATACATCCATGATGCACCAGAACAATATGAATATATTAAAATATTTGAAAGCTTGAAAGAATTTTATTCAAATATAGAGTTTTATGACGAAATTGAACAAAATAGAAGACATAAAAAAATAATTGAAAATAATAACATTGATGAAAATGACATAACACAAGAAAAAATGGTACTTATTAGCACATTTATTAGTAAACTTGGAAGCAAGAGATTAAATAAAAAATACAAGGAAGGTTCTTATTATAATATCTCAAAAGCATTTGTAGATGGAGAAATTACACCAGAAGAATTTGAAATATTTAGGTTTCTACCAGAATAATAGGTGCATTAATAATGCAATTGATAGATTACATTTATTTTTTTACAATAAACTATAAAATAACCTCAATTATTTGACTTTTAAAGCTTTTATGATAGTATTTAAAAAAAGTTAATGAGGATTTTATGAGCGAATTAAGTAAGGAAAGTATACTATCATGTAAATGTGAAAAAGAGATACAAAGACAACTTAAAAATTACTTAGAAAGAACGTCTAGTATTAAGATGATTGAAGAAGAATTTCAACAAATACCTACGTTGGATTCTACAAAATTTATTATTACTGAAACATTTACCTATAATGGTATTAAAGTAATTGGCTTGAAAGAAAAAGTTGAACAATTAAATACTCATATTTTTGCTAAGTATCCACATTTAAATAAAGATACAATTGTTAAAATGATTGTTGCTGATTTCGAAAGCTTACATAATATTTCTGATAACACGATTATAAAAGACGCAATATTTAACTATAAAAGTATACATACATCTATTGAACTTATTGACAAAAACGGTAAGCCAGTAATTGAAAATTACAAATTAATATCATTTGAAGATAATCGTCAGAATGATATAGTCATTATCAAAGAAAAAAGAATTGACATTTCTGGATTTAAACAGCTTCCTGACTTTGCCATTTATCTAAATGGTATCCCTTTACTAACAATCGAAGTAAAAACTCTTAAATCAGGTCTTGATCAAGCTTTCAAAGATTATAAAGAAAAGAAATCTTATCAAAAATTCTTGGGATGTATAGGAACTGATGGTATTAAGGCATTTATTACCACTGCTCCACAATCGTTCTCTTATTTTTATTGGGACACATATGGCGACAATGTTAACCCATTATATACTACTCCATTAGAAAACATATTAAACGAATTAGTTCTTAACAAAGATAATGTAATGTTTTATTTTAAATTTTGTGTATTTGAAGAAAAATCATTAAGTGGTTCATATCTCATTAACCATAGAGTTCAGCAATATTATACATTGAAAAAATTCGATACATTAATGAGATATACTGTCAATAACGAACAAGATGGATTTAAAAAAGTTGTAAAGCATGTTCAGCGATCTGGAAAAAGTATAACTATTAAAAGTATTATAAATCTTATAGCAATCAAATATCCAAATCAATTTAAAAAGATTTATATAAATGTACCAGACACCGTTATTTCTGGTGGCATATCGAGGACTTTTGGTGATATGGTTATACCGGGAACTGGAAAGCAAATAACCTTGATTAAAGATAGAAATGACTATATTAAATCAGTTAAAGAACATAACAATGATTTAAAAGTATATTTAATGAATATTCAAAAAATACCAAATATATCTTCCAAAGTTTCTTATGATAAAAAAGATGTTCTAATAGTTATTGATGAGGTTCATACTCATCAACAAGGTAAGTTAGCTCAAACACGATACAAAAACTTCCCTAAAGCTTCCATTATGACTTTCACGGCTACCCCAAGAATGAAAGAAAGCAATGATGTTATAAGAAACGTGACAAATGAAATATTCTCAGATGATAACACTTATCTGGATGAGTTTAATGCAAGCGATGCATTAAATTTGGGGATTGTTTTACCTATAGTTTATGAAAAAACTAATTTTCAACAATATTGGGATCAAAACAAAAACAAAAAATATGATGACAAAGTTTTAGATGTCATCAGTCAAGTAATCAAAGAAGATAGTCGAATAACAACAATGATTTCACAAGAGTTAGATGATTACGAAATATTGTTATCTAATGAAAACTTAACTGATATTGAATTTGATCGCAAAATGCAAGAACAAGAAAATTATTTGAGAGATAGAGAACATGCAAAAATACATAAAAAAGTTTTAGAAGAAGAAGTTAATAATGTCAAAAAATCTCTTATTCCAATTAAATTAGATTTTATTGTAGAAGATATAAATAATAAGAGAAATAGCACATTTACTGATAATATTAGTAATCTTGTCTTTTTTCCAACTAAATCATTCTGGTGTGTTGACTCAATAGAAATGGCTATAGATATAATGTTAAAAATTAGAGAATTGGCCGAAGATTCAAAACATCCAACAACTTACAAAGGAATTCGTTTCGGTACTGATTTTTCAAAAAGAACAGAAGAAAATAGAGCATTTGTATCATTGGAAGAACTAAACGGACAATTACTATACGGCGAAAAAATAATTGCAGATTTTGAGTCAGAAAAAGAACATTGCGTTGATGTTCTTATTATTGTAGGCAAATATTTAATGGGATATGATGAGAAAAAACTTGTTTCTCTCTATTTGGATACAATCATTGCAGAGCCAGCAAGATTATTTCAATTAATTACACGTCCTTGCACGTCAAGAAAAGATAAGCTAAAAGGTTTTGTGGTTGATTTAACAATGGATGAAAAAAATTATGATACATTTATACAAGCTTTATCTTGGTATGACAATGAAAAAGATATCAATACATTTATTTTGACAGAAGATATTATTAAAGAGGAAAAGTCCAATATCAATCGTTGCATTGAAAATATTTCTAAAATATTGGATATAGATCTCAATAATATCACTTCAGAAGGGGTTGTTTTTGATAAATTAACAAAACTTAACCAATCTCAACAAATGACTTATTTTGATATGTTTAGAGGCATTAATCAATCATTTAAAATATTAGTATCTCCAAGCTATTATTTTGAATCATTAGACATATTCTATCATTTACTCCATGTTAATAAAATGTATTATGATGGGTTGGGGCGTCCAGAAATTATATATGATAAAAATTTAATTAAACAAATTATTGAAGAAACATTTATTCATTTAAAAATAAAAGATATTGGTGATATTGTAACTTATAAGCTTATTGGTAAAACATTAAGAAACCAAGATCAAGATAGAATTACTGAACTTGAATACAGTAATAAATTCCATAAAGCAAGATTGTTTTCTCAAAGAAACGAACCGCCTATGCTTGGAAGAACATTTTATGATTGGTTAGAAGAAAAGCTACAAGATATTGCTATATCAAATATGAAAAGTAAGGAAACTCAAGATAAAATTGATGAAATTGGAATACGAATACAAGAAGAACAATCTAAAATTAATGAAGTTGTCAAAAATGAATTTAATTCTGACTACTATCATTATTATGTGAATGCTATTATGTTAGAGCATTGTGCTTCATCTATATTTATGGAATCATCAAAATTAGAAAGTAAAGTTCCTAATTATGAAGATAATAAAAAAATATATGATGATATTATATTAATCATTTCAAAATTTTTCACCGAAGAGATTATGACTAGAATGAGAATGAACCTACCAAGTGAAGCATATTTAGATGATTATATTAGAGGAATATTATCTGTTGAAACAGGTATTACTAAAGATTGGGGGAATCAGGTTCGTAGCAATACACAATTTGATAAAAAATTTATAGCTGCTATCTATAAGTATGTATTTAACACTACATCTGTAGATGGCATAAATATGTTAGATCTTGTTTTAAAAAAATGTATCTATAGTATTTTTAAACATTATAAATCTGACGAATTATCAGGTGAAGGATTTAAGTTATGACATCAATTTTAAAAGAAGACTCTATTTCTATTGATTTAAGTAAACCATTTTCACTTAAAAAATTCGTGAATATAAATGATTTAATAAATAAGTTGAATACAAATTCATCTTTAATAATTAATCAGACAAGAATAAACAAAGTAAATGGGTTGTTTTATGTCAAATCTTTTAAAAACATAGACAATATATTAAATACTTTTTTAAAGTTAAATTTAGAAGTTAATTCATTACTGGTATATATCGAAAATCTAATGCTGGATAAGGAAATGATTATTAAAAAACCAATAGATGTATTAACATTTGCTTATATTGATTTACTTTTTAATTATTACTTATTAAAATCAACAGAAAATTTAGATACAAATAATATATATTTAACTAATATATCGAAAATCATTGATAAAAAAACAACTATAAAAACTAAAAAAGAAAAGAGTTCAGGAAATTCTTGGATTCAGAGCACATTGATGGAAACAGCATTAGGAAATATTGAGTGGGTAAGAGATGGAAGACATCCATATATTAGTCATAAAGCCAACAAATATTTAAATGAGATCAATGCAAAATTAGTTGAGATACCAAAAGATTATGAATTAAATAAATTAGAGCATTCACTTCAAGAAATCGCTTCGATATTGAATGAATTTAAAGTTGAAAAAAGAGAATTCATTATAAGATTTAGAAAAATTAAGAAATTAAAGAAAACTGGTTTGTTTATTGTATCAGCTAATACCATAATACTTGATCCACGAGCGACTGATTCATTTAAGCATGAATTAGGTCACTATGTTTTTGAGAATAAAATACCAGTCGAAGTGGGTGGTAATATTTTGAAATTTAATGATTTTAAATTTATTGTAGAAAATAATCGTAATGCTTATTCTTCTTTGTTGAATAAGCATAAAATTGAAGATTACAAGGAAAATTCAGAAATATTTGCCTATGCTTTTGAAAGTTTATAGTCTTATTTTTTAATTATAATCAATGAACCATTTCTTAAAAGTAAAAAATTTTTTGTTATAATATCACAACTACCTTTTGAATTTATATTAATATTATGAGTTATTTTTAAACTTGTTATTTTATTTTTTTCATTATATGTTATCCATTTTTTTGGAATACATAAATTAATGAAATTATTCATGTCTTGTATATTATTTATAGTTGTTTCTATTTTTATATCTGTTCTATAACTATTACCATTATTCATTTTTCGGATAAACAATATTATTTTATAATTAAATCCATTTTTATCTAACAATTTAATTTTTTTCATGTATACTCCTTAATTTATTTTTAAATCGAGAATATTAATTCTCGATTATATAATCACCAGATAACAATTTATCTGATAACCATTCAAAGCGTTGTTCTTCTAATTGTAGAAGTTTTTCAACTTTTTCTTTTTCATCATTTAACTTATCGAGATAATCAACTATCTCTTGTATATCTTTATCATTACTTGGTATGGTTATTTCAATATTTTTGAAATCTTTTTTAGATAAGTGTTTTAACCCACCACCTTGAAAGCATTGCTCAATTTTATTAATATTTGCATTATAGAAATAATACAAATATTTAGTATACTTTGATGTAATACACCATACGTCAGTTGAATAAGATAGCTTACCATTATAATAATTTACAGATGCAGTTCCACCAGTAGATAACAATAAAACACTATCATCTATTAAATATTCATTACTGAACAATGTTTGTTTTTTACTACAATTAAAAAATGGATATAAGCCTTCTTTCAATGATTTTCCTGCCATAACCTTACTCTTTTTATGTTCATTAATAATGGTTTCAAACTTGTTAATATTCATAGAAACTGAGTCATTTAATTTAATATGCCCACTTGTTAATTTGTAAGCATAATATTGGTTTCTTATTTCTATTTTTTCAAGAAGTTTTTTTATTTTTTTTATTTTATTTTCTTCATTTATTAAAATATGGCTTATCTTAACTTGTTCAGATAAACTTTGTAAAGAAATTTCAAAAGACTCGAAATCTCCTTTTTTAACATGCACTAAACCACCAGCACCATGTGCCAACTTTTCGATCTTATTTGTATTGTATTTTAGTTGAAAATACAACCAGTGATTATCAACATTTTCTTTTGGGACTATTTTAAATATGTGTTGATTTAATAAAGCAGTTTCTCCGTTCCATTTAAAAGCACCAAACGAAGTACCTATTGAACCAGACCAAGAGAATACAATGTCTTCGTCGTCTATTAAAACTTTCTTTTCAATATTCCCATTATAGAAATTAAATACATCCGAACCATTTAAATTTTGAATTCTGACAATTTTTAACCCATTTTCAGACCATTCAGTTGGTTTAAATGCTGATCCATTTATTGCTTCACATAGATCTTTAATTTTAACTTTCATATTATTATTTGATTTAGTTAATTTCATTATTTTCTCCATTAAAAATTATCTTTATTGATTAAGTGCATCAAATCATTTAATAAATTTGATATTTCGTTGTTAATTTCTTCAATATCAATATTTTTTTCAATAGAGTTTTGGTAAATATATTTTGAAAGATTCAGACTATAATTTTCTTTTTCTATATCTTCTTTCGAAATCACTTTAGAAAACTCAGGTTCTTCTATTTTTTCAATATAATTTTTTATTGTTCTTTCTTTTTTCCATTTATTAAATTTTCCATCTTTTTTAAAATCACTCGAAGCATCAATCATGAAAAATTTATGTTTATCTTCATCTTTTTTGTTCTTATTTATGACCCAAAGACAAACTGGTATACCAGTTGTTAAAAACATTTTATCTGGCAGTGAAACTATCCCTTCTAGCCAATCATTTTCTATAATTCTTTGACGGATAGATTGTGTGGAATCTTTAAATAAAGTCCCAAGCGGTAATACAACCAGAGCTTTACCTGTATCACTTAATAGATTTAAAATTGAAAGTAAAAAGGCATACTCCCCTTCGCTTTTATTAGGTACTCCTAATGACCAACGATCTTCTTTTGTAGAATTTGCTTTTGCGTATTCCATGCCATAATCTTTTAGTCCATACGGAGGGTTTGCATAAATATAATCAAGTTTTCCCTCATAATCACCAATGAATCCATTTTTCCATTGTGTAATCGTATTACCTAAGAAGCTCTTATGGTTTTCATAACCGTGGAACAATAAGTTCATTTCGCCTAGACCAAGTGACCATTCACTTTTTTCTTGTGTTACGAATTCTATGTTTGAATTAATGAATTTTTTCTTCTTTGCATTATCACCTTCAATAGTTTTTTCTATTTCTTTTGCTGCGTATACCATAAATGTGCAAGCACCAGATGTAATGTCCCCTATTTTAATTGATTTTCCATCTTGAATTTCAGGTGGCATTAGTTCCACACATGCTTTTACTAAGTCTGATGGAGTATGGAATTCACCACCTTTCTTACCTTCACCTTCTGCAAATCTACCCATCAAATCCATATAAGAATCAGCAAAAACATCTTCTTCTGCATGTTTCAAATCTAACTTATATTTATCAAGTTCATTAATGATTTCTGTTAAAGCATGGTCTGGTAAGTATTTCTTACAAACAGATGTGAAATCTGTGCTTTTAAAATAACGATTTGTTTTATCATTAGATAGTGATTCAATTACTTGGAACAAGAACTCTACTTTATCAACAGCATTTGTTTTGATAATACAACGGTTTTCTCCAAGATTATATTCAATTTCGTTACGGTCTGGATTTTCTGGATAAGTCACGATATCTGACCATTCAATATCATACCACTCAAGTTTATCCAAATATACTGCATAGGCCGGATGACGAACCATTTTTACAGGCAATACTGCGGTAAGATTATTTTCTTCCATTTCGTATTCAAATGATGTATAGATTTCATCTTTTTTAAATTCTTCTCGCATATCAAGAAAACGTTTCAGTGAAATGAGTGGTAATGCAAGTAGTTTATATTGAGATGCTTCTGTATTACCTTTGTCACGGATAGTATCAGCAACAAACCAGTTTATTTTCTGAATATCAGCATAGTTTAATGTGGGAAAAATCTTATTAGTCATTAAAAACTCCATTAGTTAATCTCTTCGATTTTATAAGAATAAGGCAAATTTGTCAACCAAAATTGGTTATTTAATTATATCATTTTCATAAATTTTATTGGCTTCATTCTTTTTGTCAAAGGATAAGTTGCCTTATTGTTAACTTTTGTTATAATGTCACTATAATATAACAATAAATAACAGATATGAACAAAAAAATAATTGCAACTGCAATTGCTGCTGCATTCATTTCATCGGCTACCATTGCTGAATTTAAAGTAAAAGTATTTTTAGAAGAAAATACAATGAAGTTTGAGATACCAAACACAATAAAAGGTGATTCTGTCCTTAGTCCTTCTACAATTAATAGAGGTGAAACCTCTATGCTAACATGGTCATATGATTATGTATCAAACCTTGATGTAACTGGTGATACTGAATATTCATCCACAAACAATGCTGGAAGTATTACATTGTCACCTCTAAAAACTTCAAATTATACTGTTAATGTAGATAATGGCAAAGTTAAAACATCTAAGTCATTAAAACTTACTGTCATTCAACCTACACCACTTATTACATTCAATAGTGATAAAGTTAAAATTGGTGAGGGTCAATCTGTTAAATTATCTTGGGATGTTTCAAATGCTGAAGACGCCGTGTTAAACAATAATATAGGATCTGTTAGTTTAAATTCCAGTATAGATGTAACACCAGTAGATGATACAACATATACCTTAAAAGCCATCGGTTATAATAAAGAAAACGAAGTCAATAAGTCTATCGCTATTGATGTTGTAAAAAATTCGAATATTAATTCATTTACTGTCAATAAAAATAAATTCACTGTGGGTGAATCGGCAATGTTTAACTGGTCTGTTAATGACAGTGAAAATCTAGTTTTATCACCTTATGGAACTGTTAACAAAACAGCGACATCACAAGTTATCCCATTGAATAGCCTTGGTGATTTTGATTATACATTAACTACTACAAGTTTTAATAACAGTCAAAAATCATCTACATTGAAAGTGTCTGTCTATGGTGAACCAACTATTTCATCTTATACAGTAAATGATTTAAGATCTGTTAATGTAGAAGCAGGTGATAATCTTGTCTTTAAATGGAATCAGTCAAACGCGGATACTATCAAACTTGATAATACTGTTGTTACAGGCATTACCACCACTCTTACGGCTCCTACAACTACTAAAAATTATGTGTTAGCCATTCAAAACCCTGCTGGTAAAACAGTTCAAGACACTGTTACTGTCAATGTTGTTGCTCCTGTAGCTATAAATACCTTCACAACACCAACAGCCGTTTTTGCAAATGCTCCTTTTGTTATGAATTGGACTGGTTCAAGTGTAGAGAAATATGAATTATCTGGTACAACTGGTTCTGGAATAAGCTCTACTGAAAATATTGGAAAATCAGTAACTAAAACAGTTATACCAACAACAGTAGGTACACATAGTTACACACTAAAAGCAACTAACTTAGCGAATAAATATACTGAACAAACTAAAAATGTTGTTGTTGAAGCCGATCCTACCTTTACAGGATTCACCGTTAATGGCCAAACAACTATTAATGTCGCCCCATCGGCTCCATTAAACTTCTTAGCTGTCGGTCAAAGCACAGGTTCGGTTCTACAAGGTCGTAATGCTACAAACACTAGTGATTTTACATTACCAACAACAGCAAGTACAACAGCAGGATCAACTGTTTATACTGGAGTTGTTCAAAAGACATTAAATTCAGTTAAAAGAGCAAGTGCTGTAAGAACAGTTACTGTTAATGTAATAAATGCTCCAACTATTTCTGCGATTACAGGTCCAACTAATGTATTTGCAAACAGTCCAATCACTATTAGTTGGTCTGGTTCAAATGTTTCTTCATATAAAATCAAATCTAACAATGCCAATTCTGGCATTGCAACGACTGATGTTGATTTAGGAACTGCAACAAGTAGAGCAATTACACCAACAGTTGCTGGAACTTATACCTACACAGTAACCGCTACTAACGCTGCGGGTGTATCAACCAGTTCATCTACAACAATTGTAGTAGAAGCTGATCCTATCTTTACAGGGTTTACTGTGAATGGAAGTGCCAATGCAAACCTTGCTCCATCAACTGCATTAACATTTGCAGGTAGTGGATTCAGTTCAGGAGCTACATTAGTTGGTCGAGACAGTGCTGGAACAAATAACAACACATTACCAACTACCGCTTCATCTAGTGTTGGCTCAACGACTTATTATGCGGCTGCAACTAAAACCTTAAATGGCGTTGCAAGATACAGTGCAGTACGTTCAGTTATTGTCAATGTTGTAGCACCACCAACAATAAGCTCAGTAACGGCACCAAGTAACGTATTTGCTAATACAGCATTTAGTATGACATGGGCCGCAAGCGGAGCAACTAACTATAAGATCAAATCAAACAATGCAGCTTCTGGCATTGCAACAACTGATGTTGATTTAAGCACTGCCACAAGCCGTTCAATAACACCAACAGCGGCTGGAACATACATTTATACTATCACCGCTACAAACTCTATTGGTGTAACTACAACGTCAACTAAATCCGTGATCGTTGAAGCTGATCCAACATTTACTGGTTTCACAGTAAATGGCACTACGTCTGTCAGCGTATCACCATCTGCTCCATTAACTTATGCAATTAGTGGAAACAGTTCAGGCTCTACATTAGTAGCACGTAATAGTGCTAATACTTCTAATGTGACAAACCCTACAACTGCACCAGCAGCGGCTGGAACGTCTACTTATTATGCTGCTGTAACTAAAACATTAAATAGTGTTACAAGATACAGTGCTGTAAAATCCGTTGATGTAACAGTTGTTGCAGGACCAGCAATAAGTGCTGTAACTGCTCCAACAAACGTATTTATAAGTTCAGCATTTACGATGTCATGGACTGCAAGTGGAGCAACAAACTATAAGATAAAATCAAATAATGCAGCTTCTGGCATTGCAACTACTGATGTTGATTTAGGGACTGCAATGAGCAGAGCAATTACACCAACAGCAGCAGGAACATACATTTATACCATCACAGCTACAAACTCTATTGGTGTAACTACAACATCAACTAAATCTGTTGTTGTTGAAGCAGACCCAACATTTACTGGATTCACTGTAAATGGTAGTTCAAGTATCAATATTGCTCCATCTAGTACATTATCTTTTGTAGGTAGTGGATACAGTTCAGGTGCTACATTAGTTGGGCGTAATAGTGGAAATACAGCTAACGAAACTCTTCCTACCAATGCATCATCAGCGGCTGGAACGTCTACTTATTATGCTGCTGCAAATAAAACATTAAATGGTGTTACAAGATACAGTGCTGTAAAATCTGTTGCTGTAACAGTTGTTGCTGGTCCTGCAATTAGTGCTGTAACCGCCCCGACTAATGTGTTTACTAACGCTGCTTTCACGATGTCATGGACAGCAACAGGAGCAACTAACTATAAAATCAAATCAAATAATGCAGCTTCTGGCATTGCAACAACTGATGTTGATTTAAGCACTGCCACAAGCCGTTCAATAACACCAACAGCGGCTGGAACTTACACTTACACGATTACAGCTACTAACTCTATCGGAGTAACTACAATTTCTACTAAATCTGTTGTTGTTGAAGCAGACCCATCATTTACTGGGTTTACTGTAAATGGTACTACATCTGTCAGTGTATCACCGTCTGCTACATTAACTTATGCAATTAGTGGAAACAGCTCAGGCTCTACATTAGTAGCACGTAATAGTGCTAATACTGCTAATGCGACAAACCCTACAACTGCACCAGCAGCGGTTGGAACAACTACTTATTATGGTGCTGTAACTAAAACCTTAAACAGTGTTACAAGATACAGTGCTGTAAAATCAGTTACTGTAACAGTTGTTGCAGGACCAGCAATAAGTGCTGTAACTGCCCCAACTAATGTGTTTGCTAACGCTGCTTTCACGATATCATGGACAGCAACAGGGGCAACTAATTATAAGATAAAAGCCAACAATGCTACATCTGGTATAGCCACTACTGATGTTGCGTTAGGAACTGCAACAAGCAGAGCGATTACACCAACAGCGGCTGGCACGTTTACTTATACCATTACAGCCACTAACTCTCTTGGTAAAACAATCACATCAACAAAATCAGTGATAGTAGAAGCTGACCCTACATTTACTGGGTTTACAGTGAATGGAGCAGCTAGTGCGAGTGTCGCTCCATCGGCAGCAATTGCTTTTGCAGGTAGTGGATACAGTTCAAATGCAACATTAGTTGGACGTAACAGTGCAAATACAGCAAATGCAACATTACCAACGACAGCAAGTGCATCAGCAGGAACATATACTTATTACGCTGCGGCTACAAAAACATTGAATGGTGTTGTAAGATATAGTGGGTTGAGAAGTGTTGTAGTCACAGTAACATCTCCTTGTAGAAATGACTCTAAGAATATTTGGCAAGTTGTTGTCCCTCCACAAACAGGTGGTACAGCATTCTACAGCGTATACTGGGATGGCGTTCAAAGATACTCTGTACAGACCTCCAGCATAACAATTACAAGTGTAAAAGGTAGTGATGGAGCCACTTATTATAGGAATGCCACAGGAGTTGGATCGTTTGATGTATGTAGACAATAAAATAAAAAGCCCTTCGTGGCTTTTATTTATTGTTTTAATTTTAGTAATATGATTTTTTAGATATTGATTCTACGACATATATAAGTATAAAAAAATTGTTAAATATATAAATTAATAAAAAAGGCTCACAAAGAGCCTTAATTATTTTGTATTTTTAGATAAATAATAAACTTTTAAAATTTCTAGCATTTGTTGTTTTGCTTCTTTTGTAATTTCTATTTCGTTATAATATTTTCTTCCATTAAATCTAACAAAAGAATTTTTTGACTTAATGATATTCTTTATCATTGCAATTTCAGGTTCTCCTAAAGTAAGCAGTGATGTTTCTGATATACCACCAGACTTAACTTCTCTATCAAATTTTAATGTATCAAAATTATATAGTTTTCCATCAACTGAGACAGTCATGCCTTCAATAAATAACCAATTACTTGCACTATAATTAACATCACCAACTAAACTTAATTTATTTCCGATGTAGACGACTCGTGGTGAAAATGGGTAATCACTGTAGTTATTAGAGTGAATGTATATTTTATTGTCTAATTTATCAATATATAGATTTAAATCTCTTAACATATCAATCACTTTCGGATTTTTTATATAATTTTTGTATACAAATCTATAATTATCTACCTGATAATCATTGTATATAACACCTTTGTCAGTTACATACGCTAAATTCTTTTCATCTTCTTTCTTACTCATATCTTTATATTGGCTGAATGTAGCTAATTATTTGTAATTATTAATTTATAAAAAAAAGCCCTGATGGGCTTTTATTTTAAAGTGGTGTTCTACATATGCTTGTACCTTCACTGGTGTATCTATATCCACCAACATCAACAGTAGTTATAATTCCACCCATTTGACTATACACAACAGTACCAGCCCAAGTAATGCGAGTTCCTATTTGTGATGGTTGTGGGCCTATTTGACCATGGAACCATGCATAAGAGGCATTCTTAACCTGACATACTTTAGGTGTGACAGTTGTTACAACAACAGATCTAACAGCACTATATCTTACAACACCATTTAAAGTTCTTGTTGCTGCTGCATAATATGTTGTAGATCCAACAGCAGCATTTGATGAAGTTGGTAATGTAGCATTTGCTGAGTTAGCACTATTACGACCAATTAAAGTTGCTCCATTACTAAATCCACTACCTACAAAAGCAATTGCTGTTGATGGAGCAATACTCAAGTTAGTTGAACCATTAACTGTGAAACCAGTAAATGTTGGATTTGCTTCCACAATAACAGATTTAGAAGATGTCACAGTTTTTCCAAGTGAGTTAGTTGCAGTAATTGTGTAAGTAAATGTTCCTGCTCCTGTTGGGGTTATTGCTCTACTTGTGGCAGTACCTAAAGCGACATCAGTTGTTGCAATACCAGATGCTGCATTGTTAGAACGTATCTTATAGCTAGTTACCCCAGTTCCAACCCATGACATATTAAACGCGGCACTTGTGAAGACATTAGTTGGTGCCGTAACCGAAGATATTGCTGGATTTGCAACAACAGTTACTACTGCTGAACGTACAGCACTATAACGTACTACTCCATTCAATGTTCTTGTAGCCGCTGCATAATAAGTTGTTGAACCTGCTGCTGCATTTGAACTTGTTGGTAATGTTGCATTTGCTGAATTAGCACTATTACGCCCAATTAAAGTTGCTCCATTGCTAAATCCACCACCTACAAATGAAATCGCTGTTGATGGTGAAATGCTTAAATTCGCACTACCATTTGCTGTAAATGCTGTAAATGTTGGGTCTTCTTCAACAACAACAGATTTAGTAGTTGTAACTGTTTTCCCAACAGAGTTAGTAGCTGTAATTGTATATGTATATGTTCCTGCTGCTGTTGGGGTTATTGCTCTACTTGTAACAGTTCCAAGATCTATATCAGTTGTAGCTATTCCTGATGTAGCATTATTAGAACGTATCTTATAGTTTGAAGCCCCACTTGCAGTCCAAGACATTGTAAATGCTGCACTTGTAAATACATTCGATGGAGATGTGACAGCACTTATTACAGGGGCTGCGACAACTGACACAGCTACCGTTCTCACAGCACTGTATCTTGTAACACCATTTAATGTTTTAGTTGCAGCACCATAATAAGTAGTGCTTCCAGCCCCAGAATTAGAAGTTGTTGGAAGTGTTGCATTAGTTGTATTGGTATTATTACGTCCTACCAAAGTAGCACCACTACTAAAACCACTTCCTACAAATGAAATTGCTGTTGATGGAGAAATGCTCAAGCTTGTACTTCCATTTACAGTAAACCCAGTAAATGTCGGATCTGATTCAACAACAACATTTTTTGTTATTACAAATGGAACGCCAATAGAGTTTGTTCCTGTAACAGTATAAGTGTAAGTTCCAGCAACTGTTGGTGTAATAGTTCTACTAGCAGTAGTACCCAAATCTATATCAGAAGTCGCTATGCCAGAAGCCGCATTATTAGAGCGTATCTTATAGTTTGTAATATTTGTGCCAGCCCATGAGATTGTAAATGCCGCGTTAGCAAATACAGTAGATGGTGCTGTAATACTACTTATATTTGGAGAACTAATAACATTAACAGTCACAGCACGATTAGCACTGTACCTTGACACACTATTTAATGTCTTTGTAACAGATCCATAATAAGTATAACTTCCAGCAGATACTGGTGCTGTAGATGGAAGAGCTGCATTAGCTGTATTCCCTGAATTTCTGCCTTGTAAGGTTGAGCCAGAAGATTGACCAACAGCAGCAAAGGTCAATGCAGAAGATGGTGAAACACTTATAGTATTTTGGCCATTTACTGTGAATCCAGTGAATGAAGGATCTTCTTCTACTACTACTGTCTTGGTCTGCTCAACTGACTTATTAGCTAAATTGGTTGCTTTCAATTTATATGTATAAGAACCAGCAGTAGTTGGCGTTATAGTTTTTGTAACTGCTTTAGCTAAGTTTTCTGAACTACCTACACCAGAACCAGTTGTACCAGATAATTCATATTTCTCTACACTTGAACCAGTCCAGTTCATTGTAAAAGGAGCATTTGCAAAAACGGCTGTTGGTGTTGTGAAGGTATTTATAGCTACAGGAGCAACAACATTGACAGCAACAGTATCTTGAACTTTCTTACCAGCACCATTTTCTATTTCTAATACATAATTTTTAGTTGTAGATGGTGCTTTTAATGTAGTAGATGAACCAGATATGACTACATTGTCTAATTTGATAGTATTTGCATTATTTTCAGACCACTTAAAAATCAAATCATCACCAGACTCAACATTAATTGTTTTTAAATCATTTACAGTATAGGAGTTTATAACTGGAACTCCATAAACATTTAATGCTAGAGTAGATGATTTAGTAGAGCCATTAAAACTGGTTGTAGTTAATGTATAATCGAAATTTCCAACATTATTTAATGGAACTGATTGAGATGTAGTTGTCTTACTTAAAGATCCATATGGAGAAAGAACTAATGCTTCACTATCATTAACATTCCAATTAAATATTGCGGATTCACCTACAGTGAATTTATTTTTATTTACAGTAAATGTATTTATATTTGAATTTTTAACAACATCAATATTTAATGATTTACTTATTTCTTTTTCTTTGTTATAGCCAATAGCTTTCAGAGTATAGGTAGTGTCATCAGAAGGATAAACTAATATTGAAGAATTTAAATTGACCGTACCTATGCCATTGTTCAAAATAGCATCTTCTGTATTTGTCATGGCCCATGATAATTGTACAGATTGCCCTTCACCTATTTTCAACTTATCACTGGTAAACGTTAAAGTCGGATCTGGCTGTATCACTGTTAATCTAAGATTTTTTGTAGATTGTACTTTTCCATTATCAACTATGACTTGATAATTAGATGTTTTTAATGGGCTTAAAGGAATACTTCCAGACATTGCGGTTGAATTAAAATTAGTTTCACCTAATATATTTAATTCTGAAATGTAATCATAGTCCCATGATAAGATTGAAGTTTCACCTCTATTAATTGTAGAAGGACTAAGGACAGAATCACCTTTTATTGTGTTTGGTATCTCAAACTTCATTGTATTTCCTTCTAAAAATACTTTTACTTTAAATTCCGCAAATGTAGCGGATGATATTGACATTGCTGCAATAATTGAGAAAAGAGCTTTATTTTTCATGTCTTTGTTTTTGTTATATATGTACAATATAACAAAAATTAATGTATAAATCAAACTGTATTGGTCAATATTTTATTGTAAATATAATGAAATATTACTTTTTATTGAAAAAATAAAAAAATTTATTAATATTTTTATACTATGTCACCAAAAGAGAATTTTGTGACATTAATAATTTTTTTTATCATTTGTTAATATAAAATCTATTTTATTATTTTGTAAAAGAAGACACCATAAACATTAATGCATCACCGACTACTAAAAATTCATTGACTGATAATCCAATATACTGTAAAATTGCAAATCTAATTAAGAGGTATATATGAAAGAATTTGAAATGGCTGAAAAGTATTATAATCTTGCAGATGATGAGTCTAACCATCTATGGACTGCTCAATTACAGTTTTTAAAATTATTGACTGACAGAGAAGATTTATATATCACTATAAATAGTCCAGATGAAGTTGGTACATTTGCAAATGATAATAAACAATACCTACTATCATTTATTTACAACGAATTTAAAAAAGAAAATATGGTAAATGATAATCTGGATAGGCTTATATTTGCAGTTGTCATTCGCCAGTTTACTGAAGAATTAACAAATCGTAATATTCCAAAGAAAAGAGTAGCGATGTGTTGCTTAAAACAAAACGGTGTATACCCAATCAAAGCAAAAGATGCTTTACTTGCAGCGACTACTGACTTCCAGACAGGAAATAAAATAGCAAAAGAAGATGATGTTGAATACATCGATTTTAAAGAAATGTTACAATACCTAAATATTCCAATTGAATAAATAGAAGGATTTTAAATGAGTAAATTCAATTATGTGAATATAAGAGAAATGTTTATAACAAGTGATATGGCTATGTCATCTTACATTGCTTTATTGATAACAACATATTACATTCATTCTTCTTATTATATATACAATTTAATCATGGCTGGAGTAGTTATTTTATCTAATGGGTATAATCATTATTTAAATATAAAGAAAAAGTTTGTAATAAAAGATAAAAAATATATATCAGTTTGTATTATGTCAGGTGCGGTACTAACGCACATAATAACTATACAGCCAAATATTTTTACTGCTCTCCCGTTTTATATTGCACTATTAATAGCAAGTGTAAAAATGGGAATTGATATAAAGAAAGCAATAAAAACCAATCATTTGAGATTCACTGGTATCTCAAAAGACAAAGAATATTTATTATTAGACCTTTATACTGTCACCAGTGCATATGATGATACATATCATTATTCTACAAACAATAATTATTACTACAAATATGGTATGTTATTTAAGACAAAGAAAGATTTAATTAAAAGGATAAATGGAATTGATTTAAATATTGTCATAGAAAATACTGAATCAAAGGATTTAAACAAAATAAATAATGACGACCTATTAATTGCAGAAATGGTTAAAATATGAAAAAAAAATTATTAGAATTTGTATGGAATAATACCAATATATATCCAGTGATAAACTTAGCATTGATAATGCCAGCATTTTTTTATATGCCAAAAATTGTTCACATTATGTTTCCTATATATATGTGCATATTTAGCTTAGGTGTGTACAGAACAATTAAAAGCATATACAGAAAAAAGATTGAAAATAGATTAAATAAATTTTTCAGAAATTCAATTTTAGTTTCAACAATAACAATTTATGGAGCTATTTTTATTAGTGAAGAAGCTGTATTCTGTACTACATTCATGAATTATATATTAACGTTTATGATTGTTATGTTGCCTATGATCTTAATAGAATATGAAAAACATAACTTTCATTCAACTGCAAAAAAAATAGAAGATGATAAAGACATTGATCTTTTAAATTCAATCTTAAAAGAAAGCTTTGAACTAATGACAAATCATTATTCTAAATATGAAAATTTATTATATATACCAAAATTTGATAGTTATTTAAAATTAATAAATAAAGATAAAATATTTGCAACAACAATGAATTCAGAAATGTTTAAAAGAAATGGATTTAATTTCATGAATGACAATGATGAAAAATCTTTTATTGCTATTGTTATTAATAAAAATGATAAAAAAAATTACAGTATTAAATCAATAAGTGAATATATGAGAGAAAATGAATTGAATTATGCAGAGCTAACAGTAAAAGATTTTGAACTTTTAGAAATGTATAATTATTAGATTTTAAGTCTGTTCTTTATGACAGGCTTAACACCTTCTAGTGCAATTTTATCACATAATTCCAAAGTATAACGTGCATCATTTCCACTATTATGTAATTGACTTGTTGTATGCTCAATTTGATAGTGTTTTAACATATCTTGTAATCCAATATTACGACCTTGAATTACTTGAGCGTCAAATATTTTGAATGTTTCAAATTGATTACTTTTGAATCCATGTTTATTGAGTAAATATAAATCTTGAACACCATCATGGAAAACAAGATAAGCAGCATCAGCAATATGGGTTTCTAATGTTTCTTTTATTGCCGCAATCTCAATAATATTAGTTTTACCATATTTAAATCTTTTTTGTTTTTTATCATTTTCTTTTTCATAAAGTTCTTTTATCAAGTAGTGATAAGAATTTATAATACCATTATCTCTCACAGTAACACCAATCTCAGTAATCAATTCTTTTTTATTTGAAAACTCTATATCAATAGAAACTGATTTCTTATCTAAAAAATCATTTGGTATCTCTAATAATTTCTTTTCTTTGTATTCTAACTTGATATTGGTATACCCTCTATCTCTATCAGCACCATCTTTCAATTGCTTGCCAACAGCTATGGTAACATCGTTAAAAGACTTGCATTCATAACGAATCATGTTTGGCAATAGAAATTCATTTGCAACACCTACTCTTTTGATGGGCATTTGTCTTTTTATTTTCATAAAAGCTAATAAGTTGATTTTTTCAAGAGCATCGTGATTAATATAGATATCAGTGCCATTTTCAGGAATAAAAAATTCATTGACTCCTAATTTATTAAAAATATTCTGGGGTGCGTAAAAGTCTGTTACAAATTTTAAATCTTCTGGCTTTTTAATCATGTTCATATAGGACTTACGAATTTTGTTTACTGAATAGTACATAGTTATTTTTTAATATTTTAATACATTCTAACATTTTTTCAGTTTTTATAAATATCCATTTTTAATTTTAATTTTTTTATGCTAAAATAAATATAGACAAAGGAGAAGAACATGGGAATATTTAGAAGTTATGAAGAGGACGCAATCAAAACTTTGTTGAAGGCTCCTTACGTAGATCTTGATGCTAAAGATGCAGCAAGATTGTATAAATTTGCAGAAGAGTTTCAAAAACAAAAAGCTGGTGAACATGTTCATAACATAGACAATGAATATGAACTTAAACGTTATATCACTGGTTTCGCTGCTGAAATAGCTTTAGAGAAATTCTTAGGTATAAAGATATTGGATACCACATTTGGAAAATCAGAAAATTATCATCATGCCGATCTTAAACAAGCTGGTATAAACATTGGCATTAAGTGCTCTCTTTTTGGTAACTATCCAGTAGTGTTTAATTCACCAAATAATGCTGAGATTATTACTGTACTTAAAGATACCAGAGTCTATATATGTGGTGTAGCAACAATAAAAGCAATGAAAGAATTTTCTGATGAAAACCTAATCCTGAATGCAAAATTCAAAGCTCGTGGTGTAAAATCAGGATTCTATGGATTTGACCAATTAATTCCATTTAAAAATTTAGATGAATTAAAAAATATTTATAAAAACTTACCTAAAAAATCACAAAGACAAACGTACAGATAACAAAAAAGCCCATCGAGGGCTTTTTTTTATCCTATTGAAATCAAATTATAAAATTTAAAACATCTTCCTTCAGGGCGGAGTAGTTCATACATCAATTATTTAAATATGGTACATTTCATAAGTAATATAGTCATCAGGGATAAGATCAAATATCTCCTTATTCATAAAATGAGCAACTTTTTCCATCATTTCTTCTGAATAAACTGTATCGTTACAAGACAAGATCAACTTGCCACCAGATAGTCTCGAATATTTCATTAATGGAATTTTATAGTTAAAAAATACAGCATCATTATCAATTGATTCAATGTTCCAAAACTTAAAATTAGACCCCAAAATACCTCTTAAAACATCTGATTCTAAGATCTTATGCTTGGTAGCAACTATTGAATATAATCTCATAATGTAATACATCGTAACAGCAAAAGAAAGCAGATGTAAAATAAAATCATAAACCAAATTATGATTACTGAAACTATAAGCAATGACAACTAAAAGAGAAACATACGGTTTGCAATTTTCTCCACCAATTCTAATTTCTTCGCACATTCTTTCAATGCTTCCAAGCATTGGCATCATAATACCAGCCATATAAGCACTAAACATCATTACCCGTAAAGTGTTATTTTCATAAGCATGAATACCAAATGCAATAGATAATGAAGCTGCCAAGAAAAAAGTAATAATCACAAAAGTATTGCTGAACAAAAGATTTTTAAGAAAATGCTTCATCTATTCTCTCCTAAATAATTGGATTAATTATAGCATAATAATACTTAAATAACAATGTATTTTTAAAATTATAGTGCTTGAGTTTTTCTTAAGATTCTGTTATTATCACTGCGTTAAAGGAGCTACTATGAATTTTATACTACTTAAAAAATTTATTTTAAAAAATAATCTATTACTAACATTGATTATTTCTGTCATGATTATTAGTAACAATCTCATAATAGATAATTATAAAAATAATGTATTAACAAATATACTATTTTTTATTATACCATTTGCTATTTTTATCTACTCCTTAAAATTAAAAGTCATTATTAACAAATTTCCAATAATGCAATATTTAACTATTGCAATTTTAATTACTATTTTTACCTATGAAAAATTATATAATCCAAGTGCAGGAACTGATTTTTTTAAATTATTATTAGCTTCTATAAACTCTTTATCCTGTATTCTGGTTATTCATGATTTAAAAAATATGTCACATGTTACCAAAGATTTTGGATATTCTTACAGCTATAATATAGAAGAACTAACCAAAATTTATAAAAGCATTTTATACACATTTGTAGAAAACGAAAACTATCTTTCATATTACGATAAAAACATAAATACATTATTTACAAAAAATGCTGAGTTTGAGTTATTTATAAATTATTGTAAGCAACATGAAATAGATTTTTTAAATATGACAAAAGAAGACTTTTCTGTGTACAAGATGATGACAATTTAAGGATTTAATAATGAAAATATTCAGATTTTTAGTAGCAACAGCTATCGTAGCAATTGGTTGGTATCTCTCATATACTGTATATGCTATTGCACTTATTCAGCCTTATACTAACTCTGACATGATTGGTGCTGCATTTATATTTTCTTTAATTGCCTATGCATTCGGCATAGTTTTAATGGATTTAGATTTTGATGAATCATTTTATGTAAAATTTAACATGACAACAATATTGTTGCTTGGTGGAACATTAATATTCTTTGTTTTCTTTACAATGAATAAAGAGTATTATGAAAAAGATATAGCTAATGCTTCATTTGGTAAGATTATTGATAAAATAGGTCTGAATAGAGAAATGTCTAAAAACATTTATCTCAATGATGAACAAAAAAAGTTGTTTGAAAGTTATCACAATAGAAATTTTGATGATCTTAAAAACTATGTTGAGATACCAAAAAGTTTAGAAAAAATCAGTGATGAAAAGCTTGCTCAATTAATTGTTAACGTCAAATCTTTCGATAATAAAACTGTAACTGATACCTTTGTTAAATTCATGGAAGATAATATTATTTCAGACGAAGAATATAATGAAATTAATAAATTAATTATACAAGAAACAGTTAAACGTTTAGAAAAACAAAAAGAAAGCCAACATTAGTTGGCTTTTTATTATAATTAAAAGTTTATTTTAACAAATTTAAATTAAGATAATATTCTTTTAAAAATTCAGACCTACTTTGACCGGGCTTACTGTTGTTGTCATTTATATCATATAAAAAATTATCAGAATCAGGAACATCAAAAGAGTTAACTATTGAATTCCAAAAAGAGTCCAAGAGAAAATGTTTTTCTTTCCTAAAATACCTTCCTGAAATTGATGACTTACCAATAAACCTTTTATATTCATAAACAGTTCCGGCCTCTTGTTTTTCCAAAACAGGTTTATCAAGCCAAATTTCAGCTAAATCAATACCGCGTGACTGTATAGATGATGCACAAGGCTTCGTTAAATACAAATTGAAATTACCAGAAGTCTCAGATTGAGTTAATACAGCACTTACAGAGCCAATCCAACGATGATATCGTTCATTTAATTGTTCATGAAAATTTTCGTCTATACTATTTAAGGCAAGCTTTTTTAATTCATCTTTAACATTACAATTAGGAAAATCTTTTAATTTACCAACATAGCCATACTGAGAATCCCAGCCTCTAATACATAAAGTACCTTCAAATACACAAATAAATGGTTTTTCAAATGTTGGTCGTTTAACCCATATAGAACAATCATCTATTAATTCATCTAAAGTATTAAATGTTTCATTGATTTTCACTCTTCCATATTTATCATGAGTAGGCTTGGTAATGTAAAAATTCATCAATCCTTTTATATTGGTATTTTCGATATCTGTCTTATTCATATTTCAAGCCTCTTAAAAACTTGATTATAACTAAAACATACATACAAATCAAGCTTTACTAAAGATAAAAAATTTGATATAATAGCGTCATTAAATAAGGAGCACAAAATGTCTACTGAAAAAACTCCATACCTTGTATGTGGCTGGACTGGGAGCAGGGAAGAAATTGAAAATTTAATTGCACCAATTGTTGATGGTGAACAAGATATTGAATCTGCATTAACAACTTTAGAAAACTTTGGTAAACCTGCTATCAAAAATAGCAATTATACTGAACATTTTGAATATACATTTGGTCAAGATAATGATGAATCTGGTCTAACTTATTTTGGTATGGCTTATAAATATGCCTATGATATTCCACTGGATAAAATGATTAATATCCTGAAAGAAATGGAAGGTATTATGGGAATGTTTTCTGAACATTTCAAAATTGAACGACCAACTTTCCATAATGTAATTTCTTGGTATTAAAAAAGGAGTCAGCATGTACTTAAAAAATTATGAAGCCGTTAATGAAGCTATCGAATCTATTGATGCTGATAATTACAGAGACTTTTTACTTTTGGCAGTAGATGCTGGCCCAATCCAAAAAATGTTTATTCAACGCCTAACTAGAGAGATAAATGGAAAAGTCATTGATTTCTTATCTATTAGAGATGTAATCATTAAAAATGATGAACGTGGAAAACACATTTTCAGCAATATATTAAGTAAACTTGAAGATAAACACATTCCTATCATGGTTGATGATATTATCAATGATAAACTTGATCAACATCTTATGAACAATGGATATATTTCTTATAATCATATAAAAAATGGGACTAAAACTCGTTCCCGTTATAAGCTTGGAAAGTTCAATTTTAATGGACGTTCATGATTAGAATAAAATACTTCTGAAACAAATACTCCCAAACATGTAATGAATTGAACAAACCCTTGATATTCAGTCATGACTAATAAAGAGACAGCAAGAGAGATAGAATATGCTAACACAAAGAAATCAGCAATCCAGAATATAAATTTATCTTTTCCGAAATAATGAATAATCTTGTTACGAGCCAGTATACTAACAATATAACTGGATACTGCAAAAAATTCATAATGAAATGTATTAAAAACCATTAACCAACAAATAAACATTGATATTAAAAATACTAGTGATACGTTTATCCCTTTATTCAAAATGTCCATATAAATACTCCTTTAAATAAATAGTATTTTATATTTTAATAATTTCAATAAATAAAAGACAAACGGTTTAGTATTTTATACACTCTATATCACGGTCTTTATAAAAATAAGAACCAGATTTTGAACCATAGCCAGCAATAAGATAGTTAGAATGTCTCTGAATTCTTTTCAATAAAACGCTTGCAATTCCTTTTCTTCTATAACTTGGTTTTATCCAAGTATTTACAATTGAAAAATACTGTTTTTTTGATTTAACTGGATGTAAGTCTAAAGTGATACAACCTACGGGTTTATCATTGTGATAAGCTATAATAATTGCAACAAGTGCATTTTGACAATTAAGCACTCTATTTCTAATGCCCTGAGCACCGGGAGTATAAAGTCTATCTTTAATAACAATATCTGCTCCATCCTTTAGTTTTGATTTTTTAAATAATCGATATTCAATAATCATTTGACGCCTCCTAACAAGCCCTATAAGTATACAAATAAAAATCATCTTTTACAAATATTTTTTTAGAATGATTTGACCTAAGACATATTCTTTTTATTGTTGATTAAATTGACTCTATACGTTATAATAAAGCGTCTGGAGAACTTATTATGACTAATGAAGAAAAAGAAATTCATGCTTTAAAAACACTCTTTGAAAGATATTTAAATATTGTTAATAAAAACAAATTGATATTTGAAGGCTTAGCATTGCCAGAAAGGTGTAGTTATACATCAATATCTAATCTGTTAAATGAAGCTATCAATAATACTGAAAAATATCCTTTTGATAAAATGCATAGATGGTTAGGGTTTACTCAAGGTGTACTTTCAGTAATGGGATTAATCGATGTAGATGAAGAAAGAGAATTCACTAGACCTTATCTGCATTCATATCATGATAACAAACCGAAGACATTTGGATAAATGTCTTCAAATAGCAATAATATCTAAAATTGTTAATATGTCTTCTCGTGAAAGTAATTCATGAATATCGCCTTCAATGTCAAAATCTTTCAATAATTTTGATACCATACGTTCTAAAACAAAATTATAGTCACGGTTTGTACGACCATCAGGCATAGAAATGTTTCCACTAACATAAAGCTCAAAAAGAGAATTAATAATATTACCAGAAGAATCCATCTCAATATGCATATCAATATTTGGATTATAAAAGAAACTATCTGGATATAACTTATACATTACTGCTAAAATCTTATTTTGTTTTTCTAAAAAGTCATTAATAATTGAACCCACTTTAAGTTGATGTTCTTCCACCACAAGTTGTTTGTCTTCTACAAACAAATTAAGTTTACAAAATAGACAAGAATCCTTAACATCAGTTGCTGAATAATAATCAGCTTCAAAAATAGGCAAGTCCATTTTTGGAGTTTCTTCAACAATCTTCAAAGTTTCACAATATTCTTTTTTATTGTCAGTTTTTACTTTAGAAAATCTTTGTGGATCTAGACCTAAATAATCAAACAGTTTATTTTGTATTGCTAAATCAAATGCCATTATAATTGCTCCATTTCAAAAACAGTCAAACAATCTTCAATAATATCAAACAGACCATTCATATCATCTTTATAAATATTCAAGTCAATGTTTTCAGATAACACTACAGGATGTAATTCATATGAATAATGATAGATCTTATTTCTAAACGTTTCACACCACGATGGAAATTCTAACTTAGCGACCTTTTTTTGCAATTCAGCAAAAGATTCCATATCAGAAAGTTCCCAATCACGATGATCAGAATGCTTATTAACATCCATAAAGAATCTAATTTTTTCAAATTTTTGTATGTCAGTATCAAGATAATTGACTTCCATTGCAAAAACTAAATTGTTAAAATCTGAAATTTCATTAAATTGACTAACAAAATCATAAATAGGGTTATTGCCAACAATAACATCATCGTAAGAAAAATAAACGACTATCAATGTTGCATGACAAAAGAACCCTGACTCAAAAGATGATTTAACTGATTTTTCCTTTTTATCAAAAAATGATGGATTAAAAAACTTCCCAAGGTAGGAAGTTTTAAATTTTTCATTACAGTTTTGACTAACCATGTAAGTCAAAGGATCAATATAATTACGATCAATAGCTTCCCAATCAAGATCTTCTTTTTCCTCAATTGGTTCTAAAAACAAGTTTTGATCAATTCTTATATTACATTTCATGTTGAAACTCTCTAATATTTTAATGTTGGCAATTATATCATCTTTTACCTAAATATTCAACTTATTTTTCATTGTTGAACATGTGTGGAATAAATAGTATTTGCAAAATCATAACTATCACTCAAGAAATTTAAATAATAGCGTTCTTTAATATCTTCAACTTCCATAAATATAGGATAAATAAACATTACTCCGTTAATTCCAAGATTAGTAAAGAACTTTCTTTCACTCAACTTTTCTGAAACTATTTTTAGCTTATCATTATTAGTTGACTTAGATAGATCATGGTTGCAAATCATAATAAAGAATACAAACATAATAGGCATTACAATCAAATCTTTTATTTTAAAGTATCGCATATATGTTTTATCAGTATCAATATCTATTTTAATGAAATTGGCTATAAATATTATAGAATTTGAAATAAAATAACAGAACCAGAATAAGAATGTGAAACTAATAAACACCAATAGAATATAAGGATAAATCATAGTTTTAAAAGCTGTCTCATAATCAATACTGGATTCTATTCGATTTATATTCGCAATAATAGCAGGCTTTAAATAATGCTCAGCTAGTTCTTTATTATTTAAATTAATTGGAATAAATTCTGATATTGATGGCATATATAAGCTGCCTAATGCTCTTTGCACAATAGATTGATATTTGTAATCTTTCAACATATCATCAAAAACAGGCTTGTTTACTTTCACTTTCAGTCTTTCATAGTGATACTTTTTAGCTCGCTCTTTAAAAGATGAATCATTCATTATATCGTTAAAACTAATTTCATAACCAGCCTGCTTTTTAAACTTTGATACGACATTTTTTCTGAAAGATTCTGTTTTCATATAATCGTTATTATTAAGTTGTGCAGATAAATAACCTTGATTATTCATAACTAGTACAACACCTTGTTTACCTACTACCATATTTTCAAGATAAAGGTTTGCAGCCATTTTTCTAAAATGGGTATCACTTGGATCTACATAGTCAGCTTTTTTATTAGCATCCATATAACCAGATTTTGTTTGATACAATAAAGAAGTTCCTTTAGATATTCCAAGTTTCACACCTTCTTCTAATAATTGTGTGGCCAATGTTTTATCTCGTTCAACCAACCAATATGTATATGGTTTACCATAGTCTTTAAAGAAATATCTTTCATAATTCTTTTTAGCATTGCTAATACAATGTTTGGAACAAGTTCCACCATTTGGATTTTTACCTTTTATATTGTAAAGGATTTTCACTAAACGTTCTTTATCTTTTGCTAAAAATACTGTTGCAAAATCGTTACTGGCTTTATTTAATTTATTAGGAACTGCATTTGCATTCATTTTTTCAATATCTTTTATGTCTTTCAATGTTTGAAGATCTTTAGTGATAAAAGAATTTATTGAATTCATTTTATTTACTTGTGCATTATAAAGTTTTTGTTGTTCTTCAAAATCTCTTTTTGCTGTTTTGTAAGCTATAGAGTATTCACTATAGACATCATCAGTATAACGTTTTAATTCTTTCTCTAATTTGACTTCGTGACGTTGTTCAATTTTTGATTCATAAGATTTAAGCAAATTATCATCAGTAAGAACAAGAATGCTGAGTATATTCCAGAATGAAGATTCTTTAAAGTTATCTTTTAAGTTGTAACCTATGTTTTGCACATCATTTTTATCTTTAGCTTTTATTTCAATTTGTTCTATTTTAACAATATCATCCAGTAAATCTTTTTTAAATTGATATACATTTTTATACTTTTCTTTTTCATTAATTGTAGAACTATAATAATGAGCAGTAGCATAAACGTTTGCAATGTTACTTGTTTTATCTTCATAAATATTACTATCAATAAGACTTGATGAAATAATGTTCAATATAATATATAAAACAATACTTGCCCCGAAAGATAAGCCTATAGAAGTGTAAGGTGATAATTCTACACTAAATCTATCATTAAGTTCATCAATAAGAATATAAAAGAAAATACCAGAACATAAAAACATCAAAAGCAAATTAAATAATGAGATGTCTTTATTATTGTTAGCTTCATTTAATAAATTTAAGCCAAGGCTTGTAGTTAATACAAATGTTGATAAAAAAGTTAAAGAAGTCTTAATCAACTTCTTTCTTGTAACATATAGATACATCTTATTCTCCTAATCTAAAAATTAAAGGTGCTGTATGTTTATATTCGATTTTTTCTTTTTTGATTGATTTAACTTGGTAGTTGTCTGTTGCATAATTTTGAATAACAACACCACTTCTTGTATCATTTGCTGAGTTATAATCATAAATTGTGTATTGGTTTTGATTATAATTCTTTTCAATTGGAGTATAGAAATAAGGATTATTAGAACATCCTGTGATTAATAAAAATAGAAAAGCCAATATAATTCTTATATCCATATTATGATTAATTGGTTAGTAATAGATCATAATACTATTTTGATATCTTATGTCAACATAAGGTTCTATACTAGAAGTTATATAACTTCTTTATTTATGAAATTAATTTTAATTTAAAAAACTTGAAAAAATGCATTTTAATGATAGAGTATAACGAATTAATTAACTACAGAGGTGTATAGAATGAGAAAAAAATTACTTTTAGGTGCTGCATTAATAGGTATGTTCACATTGAATGCAAATGCTGCTGATACTATCGATTTTTCTAAATTATCTCAACAAGATAAAGAAGAAATAGGAAAGATAGCTAGTCAATATATGATAGATAATCCAGAAGTTTTAATAGGAATGTCAAATGCATTACGCAAAAAACAAGAAATTGCCCAACAAGAGAAAATGAAAGAATCCGTTAGAATTGCCATTTCTAAACATGATACTTTATTAAATGACAAAGACACACCATTTATAGGGCCTGCTGATTCAAAACTTGCAGTTATTGAATTCTTTGACTATAACTGTGTATTCTGTTCAAAAGTAGCTCCTGAATTAAAAGAAGTTATGAAAAACAATCCCGATGTTAAGTTTGTATTCAAAGAGATGCCAATCTTCAAAGAACGATTCCCTACTTCAAAACTTGCTGCTCAACTAGGCAATAAAGTATTTAAAGAAAAAGGAAGTGCCGCCTATTTAAAATATCATGACAGTGTTTATGCAACTAAACATTTTGAAGGTAACTTGACTGTTGCTGATGTAGAACAAGCAGCAAAAGGTGTAGGCGTTGACCCAAAAGTAAAAGCTGACGAATTCATGGATAAAGTTGATAATAATATGCAATTGGCTCAATCTTTAAATATCAATGGAACGCCATCCTTTATCTTTATGCCAACAGCAAATCAAACAGAAGATAATACTCTTGTTATGATGCAAGCTGCAAGTAAAGAAGAATTACAATCAATTATTGACCAAATGCGTGCAAAAGTTGGTAAAAAATAAAAGCTCTTAATGAGCTTTTGTATTATGCTGCCACATGTATTTCAAGAACATATTCTTTTATACTATTTAAAAATGTGAATCTCCATTCCTCAAGAGATTCACTATCTAACCTTGAATAAGGATAGAGGGCACCATTCCAATCATAAAAGTGAGGTCTTTTTTTAAGGTGGGCATCTTTTTCACCAATAATGAAAAGATTTGAATTTTCGAATACATAAACAATAAAGTTATCATATAGACCAGCTTCCTGCATAGCTGCCTCAATTGTTCTGAAAAAATAAACATATCTACCATTTACCTTAACCAATTGACTTGACATATAGTTATCCTTTATCCTTTTGCCCTATATTTTTATTATAACACATCTCAATATACAAAAAAAGCGTTATTTAAGAAAAAAGAGCCTCATGGCTCTTAATTAACTTTCTTAATCATTATTGATCGATCTTCTTCATAAACATTAATGCTAATCTTATCTGAATATTGACTATCAATGACTTTTAAGATTTCAATTGTACTCAACTTCATCTTATCAAACTTTATACGATAGTTGCTTACTTCATCTACATCATATATTTGATAGTTATAGGCACTTTGTTCTTTGATTTGTTTCATAACATCAATCAATCTCATTTCATCTGCATATACTTTAAATTCAACATCCATCCCTATTGGAATATAATATTTTTGTGGATTTAACACTTGATCTCTTGTTGGTCCGACAGGTGTTGGAGTTTCTGGTTGCTCTGTTGCACACCCAAACAATGATAAAAGAGCTATAACAGTAATAATTTTTTTCATTTTATTAGTTTCTCGAATGTTTTTTAATACATATAACATTTAATAATCAATATTTAAAGATCTCTTATATTAAAATAATCAAATAATCGTTGACTCACAAGCTCATTTTATGTAAAATTAGCCAAATTTAAGAGGCATAAAAATGTTTAAAAATTTCAATTTATTTCAAAATGCAAAAAATGGTTCGACAGGAATCCTATTATTTATTTTGCAAATTGCTATTGTATTAGTTATATTCTATACTCCAATGGCTTTAAAGTTTAACGGTAATGCCCCTTTATACATAACACTAATGTATAGTTTATTTGTAATTGGCCTTTACTTTATGTTAATGATTGTAGATTCTCGATCTTTAGGACAAATAGCTTTAAAAAATATATGTCTTATGTCTTGCATTGGGCTAATACTTATTCCAAAATCAACATCAATAATTGAATTAATCTTTTTGATGTTAGCTATTATTACAGTCAACTTTGGATTATATTTTAAAAACAATCAAGATTTAAAAAAAATAAAAGACGAAAATCATAAGGAACATTATATTGAAGTTAAATGGGCAAAATCAAAAGCTTACAGTCAAAATGCATTACTATATTATTTAGTATTTATGGGAGCAGTACATTATTTAACATCACAGATACGACCAGAACTTGTATGGCTAACTTATTCTTCTTTAGCTTTCATTTTAATTGTTATAGCTTTATCTTTTATAAAAAAATTTACCCCAATATCAAATTTGAGAGTATTTCTTTTTTATGTTTCGACTTATGCTGTTTGTTCTGTGACAGAAAACTCAGATAAAATCAGTATTGAAATAATTTTGCCATTTATAATCGCTATTGTTATCCTTGGTAGTATATTTGAGGCTTTTCCAACTATACTCTATGCACTTAAAAAAGACACTTTCTGGAAAGTTTATGGTGTAGCCAGCAAAGCATTTTCAGATGTAACCGGAAGAGATAATAATGACGAACTTAATGATTTTTTTGATGACATTAATAAAAATAATGCCAATATGTGGTTTGATACTATACAACATCGAATAGTAATAATGTCTTATAAATCTTATATTTTTATAGAAAAACATCATTACAATGGTAAAGAAAAAATAATTGAAGTGTTCAATGAAAACAATTTAAACTTCAATAAAGATGCCTTAAAACAATTAACAAAACTATCAGGTAAAAAAATTGAATATTTTACAGATAAAGAAGATAAAATAGCTAAACAATATAGTATCAAACAAATTACTGATTACCTTTCATTAAATGATATTGATTATGCAGGATTAAATAATGAAGACTTCATTGTAATTGATATGATGACTATATAATTGCGTATATAGTCTAATATGTTACAATATTATATAATAATAGGAGTTATAATATGGTAGTAGATGCTTACAGATTAGCAGATGGAAAAAAGTTAACTGCTTTGGTATGGATAGAAAATACTGATGTTTATCTAAAAAGAGATGGCTTTGAAGAAAAAGTCGTATTCAAAAATGCAAATGAAACATTATTTAAAGTTTGGTTAAAAACCTATGAAGAAGCTAATCATTTAAATAATATTGGAAAAATTTCAATCCCAAAAGAAGACATAAACGATTTCTTTAAAAACGTAAATGACCCTAAGCCAAAAAGAAAGCAAAAAATAAATTAATTAAGACCTTTCTTTTTAGTTTTTTTACTGTATTATTAGTGAAAAAATAGGAGTTACATATGGAAATAATAATTGAAAATAAGAAATCATTCTTAATTCAGTCAGCAGTTATTACATTAATTAGTTATGCTTTAGGATTTTGGACAAAAATAGGAAGTGAAGTCTCGTATTTATCCGTTATATACGCTTTCTTAATATTTCTTTGCTGTTTTTATTATAAATTTAAAGAACCATCTACACATCCAATTGTTTCATGGGTGATTAATGGGATGTTTGCATTTTTATTAGGTGCAGCAACAACTGATATATATGAACCAGATTTACTACTAGTACCAACAATCTGTTTATTAATATATGGTTTATTGTTTAAATTTGGAAAGTTCATAAGCTACAAATTTAGACTGTTTCATCCAGAACATGAGATGGCATATACATATTATCAAATAGTATTCCCAGTATTAACAGTAGTAGGCATCATTCTTTTAGGGTTGACTGCGATATTCATGTTGCAAACAAATAGTGTATATACAGTGTTCTCACAAATTATGTTTTCTATTAATTTAGTTGTAATGTCTTTAATGTTCACATTAAGCTTGTTGACCATTACATTAAACCAAACCAAGAAATCAGTCTACACATCAGCTTATGTCTGTATATTCTCACTGTATGGACTATTATTGTCACATCATTATCTAATAAATTAAAGAGCCGAACGGCTCTTTTACATTTCCTTTAATATGTCTTCGAAAAATTTCAATTCAAACAACCAATAGTAATCATCATCAGATAATAATGAATATTCAAAACTAACTTTTAATCTAAAATCAGCATTTACTTCATCAAAAATTGGATCATAAAGTTTTTTTATCAATATTTCTTTAAATTTATTTGCTCTGGTTAATTGATCTTCATAAGGCAATTTACTTGTTTCCATAACTTTATCGTATCCATAAATAGAAACAAGATAATATGAAAATAAAGTTTGAAATTTTTCACTTAATACATCTTCAAAAAACTCTTCTGAATTCAATGGTAGCATATTTGAGTAACAATTTTTTCTAAATAAACGACACCTTGACTTTTCAATAATACGCATAGATAAAAGAATCATATCATCAGTTGTCAAATTAAAAAAATATTCCATACTTTTACTGCATACAAGCCCAAGCAATATTAATAAAGATGGCTCTGTTAAATGTTTAAATTCACTATCCACATAATAAATTTTCGCAATTTTTTCAATGTATTTGTCTTTATTTATAACACTTCTAAATTTCAAAATCATTTGGATAAGATCTTTAGCTTTCTGTTGCTCCATCGAATAATGTTTAATCAAATATAAAATAGCTAAAATATCAGCATCATTTTCAGCCATACAATAAGTTTCAGCTAATATTGGAAATCCTTCTGAATAATCTTTAAACAACATATAGTTTTGATAATCTGTATCATGAGCCATTTCATGCAATATTATAAAATGTTTAAATAAATGATAATCTGGAGAATCTTCTGCAATGTTAATGATGTCAGCAGCTATCTTGAAGTTTTCTTCACTATAATCAATAAATGAAATATTAGAAAAATCAGAATGAAGGTGTTTATCTCTCATCCTACAACATTGAATAGGTTTAAATCTTTCTTTTTTACTGTCAAGCAAAACTATAATTCTTTTACTAAATGGATTTCGATAGTAAGTTGATTGAATAGAACCAATAAACTCAGGAATTTCAAATTTTGAATGATCATCAAAATGATAAAGAGAGCGTAGTTCAGAGATAAATACATTTTCAAATTCAAACTTATTTGAATTTTGCAAATCAATTAATCGTTTCATTTTTATATTACGATCAATTTTATTTAATTTTTTATTATTGTTAAAATCAACTAAATGACTAAACATTTTTCGTGAAAAGCCAAAATCACGCAAGGAGACTTTGAAATAGTCTTTAAACTTTGAATATGGATGCTTGAAATAGTGTTGATAAGTTTCTTTCATGCGTTCACCTTTTTCGCATTATTATACTAAAAATACTATGATAAGTCAATGTTCTTGACTTCATTTTGTAAGCCTGTTAAACTCTACGAAATTTAAAAGGATTATATTATGGGTCTAAAAGTAGAAGAAAAAACTCTCAAATCAATTTCAAGTGTTATAACCAATGCTTGTTGTGATCATTGTAAAGCTGAAATTGGTCAACTTTATCTAATTGGTGAGCAATCTGCTGGAACTCCTTTAATTGATATAGTCAATAACTCATTTTTAGGTGGTGTATTAATTAATTATACATTTGGATATGGAACTGATCTAGATTGTAGCTCAATGTCGTTAACTTTGTGTGACAACTGCTTGGCAGATGTTACAAAAAATTATGGTGGACTAATAAAATAATGCCTTATTCGAAACTTCTAGCAGATTATGAAAAATTAGATAAACTATCAGATATTTTTCTGGGTTTTATTGTCAATAATAAAAGTTATCAAGCAAACTACTTTAACTACTTAATGTTAAAATATAGATATACAGAAGTTCATTTTAGTTCAAATGATTCTAAAAAAATAGAAGTCAGAATAAAACCAAATACTAATGAACGTTATATTAATTTATGTAACATATATATTTTTGAAAATGATCATGTTTTTAAATTCGAAAAATTTTCTATAAAAAACGATGTATTAGGTAATATTCTAATTAAACATATTAACACTTACAAAAATAAAAAAAAGCACACTCACGATGATCTTGAAATTATCAATTTACCAATATATGGAGAAACTAGACTTAGATCTGCTTCTTTTAGAAATGGTGATGGATTTGACATCATTATTCGCTATCTAACACTTTTCTCAGGTGTTCATACAAAAAACTATTCCTTCATTATAAAACATCTACTTACAGATAGAGAGTATATAAAAAGTTTATCTGAATATGAATTAAATACCATTAACTCAATATATTATATGCTTACTGAAGACAAGATAAACTTTAATAACAAAGATTTTTCAAATTACATATTATTAATTGAAATGTTAGAAACTTAATACTTCTATATTTTGATATAATTGCAATTTATGCTATAATATAAAAAAACACAAAAAATCAAATAATGTCTATAAAAAACGATGTTTTTAAATGGTCTAAAAAAATTGTAGAAAAACAAGGTTTAGAAATAGAACCAGAAGAATTAGCTTCAATGGCTCTATACAATATTTATAATCAACCTTATTTCCAAGATAAAAACGCATTTTTAAAATTACATAAGAATTTATTTGATGAAATTTCTCTTGGTGTTTATGGATTAAATAAGGTAGTAGACACTAGCAGTATGACAAATCATTTAAATGTCCAATTTTTCAATTCACGCTCTAAAGACTATCAAGACAATTATGTAGTTAAAGATAAGATTTTAAAAACAGAACAAGAAATGAAAGATTTATCTGTCTTGTTAGCAATATTAAAACAATCAGATTTATTTACTGATTTAATTAAAAATATAGAAGATTATGAATCAACAAATGACACATTGTTTTTGAGTAAAATAATTATAAGTCTAAATGAAAACACTTATGAAGATGGCTCTCTTTTGGGAACTTTAGACTATTTTATAGACTATAAAGAAAAGAATACTGAAAAAGAATTTGATTTAGAATTCAAAACAAAAAAAGACTTACATAGAAAAAGCAGAGTCTCCCGCATAGATGATAGATTATTTACCTATTACAATATAAAAGAGTTAATGAAAGGCAATAAATCTATATCTGATATTGATGGCAATTCATTAGAACAATTAACTGGTTTGAAACACATGAAATTGTCAGATCTTGATAACTTTAAGAAAAAACATCCTGAAATGTATGAAAAATCTCTATATAGAATATTTATTGAAAACAAAGACCCAGAACAAAGAATGATATATATGTATGAAAAAAATTTTTTTCAAGACGATAAGAAAGAATTAATTAAGAAAATTCATAATGAACTTGAAAAAGAAAGCGTTGATTATTTGTTGAGCCAATATAAGAAGGAACTTGATTTAATACTTAAAGAAACAATAAAAAAATATCCAGAAATTGGTTATGAAAATATACATGAAGGCAAAAAAGATATAGTATTTAAAGAATACGAAAATAGCAGTGAATATTATGTAATGAAAGATAACTATATCAAAGATAGTAAACTTGAAATATTTCAACAAGAAAGTGGCATAGAGCGTCATTTTGAAGTTATTAAAGGTTTAAACATTTATGGTAAAAAATATTTTTATAAAAACAAATTTGCTGTTATGAAAAATGATCTTGAAGAATTTGCTGTAATTGAATCATTTGAAAAAGATTCATTTACAAGAGAATATAATTCATTAAATATGAAGTCATTATATATATGTAATTTACAAGACATAGGACGTGGTGTAAATCAGGAAGATTTAGTTAAATTATACAGTGAATTGATTAAAACAATAAAGAAAGATACTTTCATTGTTTCTTATGATCTTTATGATAGACGAAACCTAAAAGAAAATAATTTTGATATAATAAATTACAACATAATTCAGAGATTAAAAACAGAATTTCCTGATTTAATTTTTTATAATGATGGTATGAAAATAGATAAAGATAATTATGCAATGGCAGAAATAAAAAAAGATATGCTCATACATGCTGATGAGGCAGGACTTAACCGTGAAGAATTAATTAAACTTGATAAAAAAATTGAAGAATTTATAAAGTCAGATAAGCTTAATGATATTGAAAATCTATCCTATGGCAAAGAAAGAGATGCTGCTATAGAAAAATTATATAAAGAGTTTATTAAAGCAATTGAAGTCAAAAATAAAAACAAGGTGAAAATATGAGTACATTTCAAGAGGCAGCTAAAGTATTAAAATTATTTTCATCTGGTGAAGATTTTGCTGATTTAGACTTTTTCAATAACTCTAAATATCCAAGCTTTAAAGAGTTCAAAGAAAAAATAAATTATAATATACAAAGTTTAATCGATTATAATATAAATGATGTATTTAATGATTCATTATCAATACGTGAAATACCTGACATTGAAATAGTATTTATAGGTAAAAAACAATACAGTGATATTGATATTTACAAATCAATTTTTGCTAATCACGTAGTAACAATTAATGAGTTTATTAAGAATAATAAAGAATTAGAAATCAAAACTAGAAAAGTTCGTGAGAATAAAACGGAAATAACAAAAATAAAAAAAGTTATAACTGAACTTAATGAAACAAAAATTACTGAAAAAGATTCTGTAATGTTTAAAAATAAAATAGCTAAAAGATTAAAAATTCTTAATGACAAAATTAAAATTTATAAAAAAGAAAATAACGCAATTGGAAAAGAAATTCAAGAATTTTTAAAGGATATTGAAAAAGTTACATCTACTTTAAACGATATTGAATCTTTATTTAATATAATTGATTTAAATAGTGATGAAAAGTTTAAAAGAAACCAGTCAATAAAATTCACAAAGCAATTGAATGATAATAGCATTATAAGTGATATAAAAAATTTTTTATTAAAGAAAGATATTGATGAAAATATATTATTTAAAATTTCTCTTTCAAAAGGACAAAAATTTGAAGAAGTTATTATTTTTAAAGATTCAAGTATTGCATATAAAAAAGATGAAGAAATAAAGTCATTACCAATATCAAGCACTGAGTATCGTAAAATAGCTAAAGAAATATCTGAAGAAATTGTAAAATATAAGCTTAGAAAAAAGGGATTTTATCAGAATTTATTTATAGAAAAATTAAGAGATGAAAACTATAATATTAATCAATGTGTAACAGCAATTGATTCTCTGTTAACTTATGAACAAATATTAAAAAATTATAAATTTGATATAGTAGATATGCTCAAGAAAAAATCACTTGAATATTTTGATGATGAAATTCATAAAGTAAAAAAGAAACATGAAGTTAATTCATTGGCATCATCAATTATAAGTTCTAAGTATAAAAGTTTATATACAGATAAAATATATTCTCAAATAGAAGAACTATACGATATGAAGGTTACCAAAACTGAACTACAAGATAACATTGGTAAAAAAATGGCTGGCTTTACTAACACTAAAGCATTGAGCAATGCGTTAGCTAAATATATCAATAGCTTAAATGATTTTAATATGAATGCAATATTAGATAAAGTTGGAAGATATAATACAGAAATTGTAATTAAAAATGACAATTTGTTAACAGTAAAAATAAATGATTTTGAAAGCTGTAATAAATTAGGAACAGATTCTTGGTGTATATCTCGTTCAGAAACACATTTTGATAGTTATGTTGGTGAAAAAAATTTCCAATTCTTTATTTATGATTTTGAAAAAGAATCAAATTCAAAAGAATCCATGTTAGGGATAACATTGAAAAGTGATGGAACATATTCTGCTGCTCATTACAAAAATGATGATGAATTACGTGAGTCATCTAAACTTTTTAACAAAATGCACATGGAAATATTAATGAATAATAAAACCATGTTCAATATGAATGATAGTTTAAAAAATAAACTTGAAGATTATGAAAGAGAAAACTATTCAGCAAAAAGGAAAATTAAAAATGCCATGTGATGGCATTTTTTTATAGTCTAATTTTAATGTTTTTGTTAAACATATAAGTGACAATTAAATCATCACTATGGGTGTTTCGTGAAATAGTTTTTGTAGTTAATTCAAAATCAATATCAGTTTTCAAGGTTATTAAAAACTTATTAAATAAAATAGATTCAAAATTATTATCAAAATGCTCTCTGATAGGATTGTAATATCTTTCTTGAATGCCTAAGTCTTTTGCAGTATATTTATGAAGGTTCTCTTTAATGTTTTCAATTGAATTAAATGTGTTTACTAATTTAATAGCACTAGTATCACCACATATGCCTTTAACATTATCAACTTTATCACCCAACAATGAAAGGTAGTCAACAACTTTCAAATGGTCAACTTTAAAATGATCTAAAATATTGTGAGGTTTTACTAACATTTTACTTCTCAAACTATATACACTAATTTTGTCATCTAAAATTTGAAAAATATCCTTATCACCAGTATAAATAATAATATCAGAAAAATGAGGACTTTTTGATGCTCTGACAGCAATCGTTCCAACAACATCATCACCTTCAAAACCAGCTTTAGTAATAACAGGATAACCAGTACATTCTAAGTATTCACGAATAAAAGGTTCTTGAATCTTGAACTCTGGATCTTTTGGTGGTCTGTTCGCTTTATATTCAGGATAAGCCTCATGTCTAAATGTTGGGCCTTCTGGATCAAATACAAAAACTGTATAATCTGGTTTATGCTCTTGAATTGCAGTGTTAATGTAATAATGAAAACCTCTCAACATATAATTTGGCGTACCATCTGTCATGTATGAAGCTGATTTTTTATAACCATGAAACACATGATGCATAATGGCGTTTGTATCAAAAATAAGAAGTTTTTTCATCAATTAATATCCCTTGTATTTATTAAATTATACCATAATTACAAAAAAAATGAAAGTTTTTTCTTTTATTTAAATATTGAGTATGTTAAAATGCTCTATAAATGAGGACTCAAATATGTTAAAAATTATCTATCCACCTGACTACTTTAATACTAAGAAAGTCGATGATATGTTTGAAAAAGAAGCTGATGCTTTTAAAGACGCTGGTTTTGATGTTCATGTCTGGAATTTAAGATCTATACCAAGTGGAGAATATCTCTATCGTGGATGGATGTTAAGTGAAAAAGAATATGCTGAACTTGATTATTTTATGACAGAGCATAATGCAAAATTATTAACTTCACCTGAAGATTATTTAAATGCTCATTATTTAAAAAATTGGTACGAAAAATTAGATGGTTTAACACCAAAAACAATTTTTGCAACAGTAGAAAACATTAATACAGTATTAGATGAATCCAATTGGACTAAATTCTTTGTAAAAGATTATGTAAAATCATTAACTACCACTAATGGTTCAATTGCAAATTCTAAACAAGAAGTATTAGAAATCATTAACGAATTGAATAGAAAAAGAGGCATTACTGGTGGTATCTCTCTTAGAGAAGTCCATGAATTTGTACCTGATTCAGAAATACGCTATTTCTGTATAAATGGAACAATTTTAAGCCCTGCTGGTGCCGTTCCTGATATTGTTAATGCTGTCAAAGAAAAAGTTAGACTACCTTTTTATAGCATTGATGTAATTCAAGATGTAAATGGAAAAGAATGGATTGTTGAAATTGGAGACGGGCAAGTGTCTGACTTAAAACTTCCATGGAAACCAATTGATTTTGTAAACGCAATTAAAGAGTCTCAAAAGAAAAAAATAAAATACAAGCCTTGAAAGGCTTGTTTTAGTTAATATTCAACATAGACTTTGATAAACGTGGTTCAGCTAAACCAGTAGCAAATATCCATGTTTTATCTTTCCATTTCCTAATACCATAACTACCAAGCTCTATACCAGTAACAGTTTCTATATCGTAAACTAAAGTGTCAGTTTGAATAATATTAGTAGGAACGTATTTACTAAAAAATAAATCGGCTAAATTAATGATATGGTTAAGACGTTTTTCAGAAGTATCATTTGAATCAAACAATTCGACTTTTAAAAAATATTGCTGATGCGTTTCATCTACGATGTCGCCCCTATAACAAGGTGTACATGTAACATAAGATCCTCGTTTTATTTTATCTTGATCAAATAAATAAATAAAAGATTGTTCTGCACTGCCTACTAAATATCTATCTTCACCAATGGGATCGAAATCAATACCTGAAAATGTTATTTCTCGATATTTTTTTGGAGTATCCCAAGGAACTTCTATATATGAAAAACCTTTTTCTTTATAATAACTAATTGCAGCGGCAATCTTCATATAATCTACAGGATGATTTTGTGAATAAGCATTAAAAGAATCTACTGATTTACCTCCTTCCATTTTCAAAAGCCCTCCTTGTTACATCTTTCATTACAACAAGATCATTTAGAGTCGTATCAGGGTGATATTTTTCCAAATAGAGTTCAACGGCACCTATTAAATCAGCAAGCTCAACAAGTTCCATGATTTTGACACCTTGTTGTTGTGCATCTTTAAGCTCATCTAATTCTTCTTGTATTTTTGAAATTTCACCAATGACGCCTTTATCTATTTTGTGGATATGGTAACCATGTTTGCTCATATATTTCTCCATTGTACTATATTATTTTTTAATATTTACAAATTTATTCAATACTTAATTAGAAATAATATCATAAAATAACCATGAATAATAGCATGAAATTAAAAAATAAACAACACCTAAATTATTTACTAAAATTTTACAAGCTTCACAAAAAGTATATAACTTAAATAATTATCTATAAAATCAGATAAATGTATCAAAATTTTAACGCTAATAAAATTGATTTTTACTTATTTTATGGTATCTTAAATTCTAACAAGTAGGGTGATTTCGTGAAAAAAATTAAAGGATTAACGTTAATGGAAACAATGATAGCAGTGTCATTGTTAGCAATATTAGTGTTAGGAACTGCAACGGTATTCTTCCAAAGAGCCGAAAATATGAGAGCGAAACAAATGGGTAACGACATGGCTCTTGTAATGAATGCTATTGATAAAAAAATGCAAATGGATGCTTACTCAACTAAAAGCTGGTCATCTGAACAATGGTTAAATACAAATGAATTCTTGGAAAAACTTATTGGTGAAGAATTAAGAACAAGAGATTCAGCCTGTGGTAAGACAAATGGCTGGGATGCTGAAAACTCAGCCAACCCATTAGCCCTTATACCTTGTGAAAGACTGTCTGGTGACAAACTTCCTTTTGATTTACAAGCCAAAGCAAACTTCTCTAAAGAAAGCTCAACAAACGGTGACTTCAATATATCACTTTTCAATATAGACTACTATTTTAAAGATAAAGCAAGCTATGATAAAAATTTTGGTGCTTTAGTAAAAGCAAAGAAAGCTCTTGATAAATTTGAATCAGCCAAAAACTTTACTGTGCATAGTTACAACTGGATAAACAGAGATAATAACCAAATTATAACTTATGAAAATTGTTTAAATATAAATGAAAAATGTGGATTGAGAACACAATTAGAAATTTATGCTGGAATTTCCACTGATAAAGTTCGTATTGATGGTAAAAACGATTTGATGGGTGAAATTGACTTTGACAATGGTGACACCAAATGTTCCAAATGGGAATATCAAGGTGGTTCTTGGGTATCTACTCCTATCAAATGCACTGTTAAAGGTGGCTTTGATAGTGACATAGATGAAGTTGAAGCATTCATTAACAATACAACAATTTCAGAAAGAGTGTCATTAAGTAAAGAATGTACTGTAGAAAATTATCAAACAAGTGCTCAAGCTGAAGATGGCAGCACTAAAAATTGGTTGAACACTGCTGACATTAAAACAATGCCTTGTGGATTAACAAAAGAAGGCACTCTAATTACAACAGCTATCAATACAGTAAATGCTGATATTGCTATTTCTAAAGACACTATAGTTTCTGATGCTATTATAAATGAAGCAAAATCAAAAGAAGACGTTAATGTTTATGGCAATGCAATTATAAAAACATTGAATGTTGAAAAATCAGTTAAAGGAAATGATGTAAGTGCAACAAATGAATATAAAACAAATATACTCGATGTCAAAAATAGTGGTGTATCATCAAAATATACAACTTCATTAATTGCAGCATTTGCAAACACAAATGCAATAAGTACAGCCGTTTCACAATTTCAATTAGTGGGAATATATAACTCTTTCCTTGGCAGCACAAAAGTAGCAGGTAAAACATTAATAAACACAAGATCTGCTGCTTTCGTAAATGATGCAAGCGATCCAACAGTATATTCAAGATCTACAGGGACTGTAGCAGGTAATGTAACAGTAAATGATACAGCTACTAAAAGAGGAAAATTTTATTCTGGTTATACACCAGAATCAGGTGACGAAGGGGTTGCTGACCAAAATTGGAACACCTTGAACATTAATAAAATTGATGATACAACTTCAACAAGTGTTCCTAAGATCACTGGATCAACAAAGTCAGAATCTGTTATAAGAACAGAAATGGCAAAACCTGCTGCAACTGATTTAGAAGTTGCTTTGTACCGTGATGAAAAAACATTCTATTCAAACACAGGTAGTAAACTTAAAGCAGGTAAACTTGGCTCTGATGGCGTTCGTTTCACAGGCTCTACTCCTGCAACATCGACAATGCCAAGTGGTTACTCCATTGATGCTGAGTCAATTTTCTCACGAAGTACAACTACATTGAAAGGTTCTAACCCAATAGTAAGAGTACAAAGACAAGGGGCTGATAAATTTGTTGTACAGAATGGTGTGATGACTATTAATGGTGACAACCTTGGTGATGGTAATACTACAGCAGATTTACTTATAACTTGGCCGGGAGCCGTTGAAGGAGCGTATCCTGAATCTGGATTCAGAAACAAATTATATAGAAACTCTATTCCAAGTATTATTAATGGTACAGCACGTTTCTTTGGTGATGTGACTCAATGGAAACCTTTACACATGAATTCAAAGTATCAAGGCTATGATGTTTGTGATAGGCCAAACGGTGTGGCTACTGCTTGTTTATCAACTGCTTGGTATGATTTAAACTCCACCCAAACGATTCTTCAAAGAGTACAAGCTGAATATGATAAATTAGCAGCTAAACTTCCACCACAGAAAGGTGATAAAGGAGACACTGGTGAACAAGGTTTCAAAGGTGACACTGGTCCTGACGGTTTGAAAGGTGCAACAGGTGTTCGTGGACCTGCTGGTCCAATGCAATATTTAAAGGTTAATAATTAAAGGATTATTATGAAAAGTACACTTAAAGATAATAAAAATATAAAAATTAAAGGTTTCACTTTAATAGAAGTCCTTTTAGTTGTTATGTTGGCTATGGGCTTCATGTTGATATTCTTCAATATGGATATGAACGTAGATAAAGAACAAAACTCCAGAAAAGTTGGTACGCAACTCAACATGTTGGCAACAGCAATTGATAAAAGATTAGCTGTTGAAGGTAAATTATTTTCTGATTGGAAAAATGGCACTGAATGGGTTGGTGAAGCTAACTTCCAAAAATTTTTAAAACAGGAACTTGTAGGTAAAAATAATACTACATGTGGAGATCCTACCTATGGATGGAATCCAACTCTAAACTTAAATGGATTAGATCCTACTTCTGACGAAGGAAAAACTGTTGTTTATCTACATAACAATGCATTAAATGGTAAACTGGTTCCTTGTACGTTATGGCAAGTAACACCATACAACGTACAGCCTACAGTAAAATTATTTGAGACAACTGATGATAAATTGAAAAATGTATTGTTTAGTTTCAAATTCAAAGATGCTGATGCTTGGAAAAAAGGATTTGCTGATTTTAATAAATCTTATAATTTTGCAAAAGAACAAAAGAATACTACTTTATTAACTCAAAAAGAATTCTATTATACAAACCAATCAGGTGCAAAGATTAATTTAAAAAATTGTCTAAACTTGAAAGAAAATTGTTCATTAAATATGAATGTAATTGTAGGTAGCTCTTCAACTGATGACAAAAAATTTAAAGTTGACTCATCAAACAGTTTTGAAACAAACTTAGGTTTCGCTAAATCAGTTAAATACAACGAACAAATTAATTGTAATATATGGACATTAGATACATCAGTATATCCATCTGTTTGGAAATCACGAGAAACTGCTTGTGGGGTTACAGGTGGTACAGATGGTGACAAAGAAATTGCATTAATTGGTGATAACATTGACGCTAAAAATGTTAAAATAACTGGTAGATGTTATGATTATAAAGATTTAAATACTGCTGCAACTAGTCCATTATCAGAGTGTGGTCTAATCGATAATAATACTTATGTAGAATTAAATAACAATAATATACAAGCGGAAAATATTGCTTCAAAAGAATTGAAAGTAAAAAATTCTTATAATCATGAAATAAACGTAAAAAATGGAATGACTGTAACAAATGTAGCAGATATTGTTGGTTTATCACTATCAGAACAAACAAGTGGTTCAAATTATACATCAAAATATGAAAATTGTGTAATAGGTGTAGTAACAGCATCCTGTCCAGAAAATTTCCCATTATTAAAAGCAACTGAAACAGCTTCATTGACATCACCATACAGAATCACACCTGCTGGCACCGCTTTTGAAGGTAAAAATATAACTGTACCAAAAGTAACTGTAGACTACGATTCAAATATTAATAGCAAGACAACTGCTGAAAGAGGTATTGTTACAAATAAACTTGAAAGTAATAACACTACAACAGCACAACAAATGTTTGTTGCAAAAGAAGCATCTTTAACAGCAAGTAATTTTACACAAACTAACGTGACTACAAATATTATAAATACTGATAAAGCGGCAATGAACAGTATAACATCTAATAATAAAGTTATTATTTCAGGTAATATTACAGCTAATGATGTTAATGTATCTAACTCATTTGAAACTGAACAATTAAACTTTAGAACAGCTTTTAACTCTGATAAACTATTGAAATTTTCTAAAAGTGTCAGCTTTGATAATTTAGGTAATAAGTATATTATCACTAACAATGCTATATCTGGATGGGGTGCTGAAGGTTACAAGTCAAACTCTGGTATTTATGCTCATAAGTTTTATCTTAATGGGAACATAGTCGTAAATTCCACAGATGCTGCAAGTGGAGCGACAGTAGCTAATACTGATAATGGTATGTTATCTAATTATGTTGGATACAGAAAAGGTATGACATTAATTCATCTATTCCCAGATACTCGTGGCATGTTCTACATGAACGATGTAGGTAAATTGATGGTTTCTGCTTATTATGATTTAGGTGCAACTAGATCTGGATTAAGAATTGGCGGGAGCACTGGTGGTCGTGGATTCTTTTGGGGTTTAACAAATAGTGAATTAGGTACTGCATTTGGAGATCAACCAATTTACACAAACCTTGATAGTAGTATTTATGGGTATACTGCTGGTCAAAATATTAAATCATTAGTTGGTGGTTATAAAACTATTATGAATAATCTAACAGTTTATAACAACAGACCTGCAAACTTATATGCTGGTGCCTATTACCATGCTGGACTTCCAAGAAAAATGGACTCAGCAGGAAACTTATCATCAGAAGAAACACCTGTAAATTATATTGAAAATGGTATTGGTGTTTATTGGGAAACTGCTGATGGTATTTACTTGCGTCATTTAGTAACTAGTGTAAAATATTATTTAGATAGAATTTCATATATTTATGGTAACTATGTTGTATTAAATAAATCAGGAACTATAAAAGGATCAAAAGGGTTACGTGGTGCTAGAGGTGACACAGGTATTGCTGGCATACGTGGTGAAACAGGCTCTGACGGTATACCGGGACCAGTAGGATTAAGAGGTGGAGAATGAGTACATTAAAAAAGGGAAATAAAAACAAAATATTAGGTTTGACATTAGGTGAAACACTTGTAGTAGTAGCTATTGGTTTATTGATATCTTTATCAGTGTATTTTTTCATTAATAACTTTAGAGAAAAATTACAAAACCAAGAGATCGCTTCCAATCTAATACAAATAACAACAGCAATGGATACAAGATATTCTATTGATGGGTATTCTGCAAATAATTTTAACAGAACATCATGGACATCTACTGCAGATGTCAATAACTTTTTGAATTCATTCAATGGGAAAAATAGTTCTTGTAGCTCAACAGATGGCTGGGTTCCAAATACAAGTGATACAGCTTTGAAAGATAAATATATCAAAGAGAAATTCATTCCTTGTAATATTTATAAAGAACAACCTCCATTAGATAGTAAAATGGAAGCAAAACTTGTTGTTAATGCCGTCAACAATCAAATATTAGTAAGCTATGTTGCTTTTTATTATGATAATGATACTAAAATGCAGGCTAATTTTTCACGCTGGAGAAATATAATTAGTGAATCTTATAATAGAGATACATTAAATAATGCATCGAAACATCTTTATGCTTTTATGGACAGATCAACGAATGAATTTATAACAGATTCTGAATGTCTTGAAGCAAAGAAAGATTGTGCTCTGGCAGTCGGTGTAGTCTCTGACGAAGCTTCAAGTTTAATTCATTTAAGTACCATAGGTGAAAATAAACAAGTAGGTAAAATAAGTTTTAGTAAAGGTATTTTGAATCCACAAGTATGTCAAAAATGGGCTTATAATGGTTCTTCTTGGGATATGACAAAAACTGTTTGTGGGATTGAAAATAATAATGAACAGATTGGATTTAAATTAGGTGATATAAATTCTAATTTTGTAATGCTTGATAAGACATGTTCATTAAGAGAAACTGATGCTGATAAATATGTTAATGTAACAGATGTGTCTGGCGTTAAAATACCTGTCAATGTAGGCAATATACCTTGTGGTATCAGTTCAAGCATATCAGGTTCACAATTTGTTGTTACATCTATTGTTGATGATTTAAAAACTAATAAATTGTTTGTGAAAGAATTATCTACACAAAACTTTAATGCTGATAGTTTATCTGTTGCAAATCTTACAGCAACAGAAAAATTAAAAGTGTATGGCTCAACAACTATTACTGACAACTTACAAGTAAGAAGTGCTTTAGATGGAACAAGTGTTCTTACAAAAACATTAACAGCTTTTGATATGAAAGGAAATAACCCATTTGATATTTCTTCTTTAACCATAACTGAAAACTTAGTTGATAAATATTTAGTAACTGCAAATACTGCTAATGCTAATGCTATTAATTCAACATTTATGAACGCTACTGATGTAAATTCAAATATCTTTGTATCCAAAGGTGATTTTGCAATTGGTGGAAATATTATTACAAGTGATTTGAAAGAAACGGGTGTACTTTCTGCTGATACAATTAATTTTGTTAATCCAACATTAATTTCTGCATCCGGTTCTATGGGTGGTTCTGCTGAACTTGATGGTGAAACTTTACCATCTGGTGTAACTGCTGGTATTGCAGCTAAAAGCGTAACAGCCGAAAACTATTTTTTACAACTATATTCCCCAGATTCATATGATTATATGTTAGATGTAAAAAATGGTACAGAGACAACATTCGGTGTAACTACTCGTGGTGGTGTTTATCTTAAAAATGGTTTAATAATGACTTATCCGGGTTATGAAAGCAATAGAGGAATGGATAGATATTCTATTGATTCTAGTGGTAACCTGACTATGAGAGTCAACTATTTTGAGCAAAGTGGTTGCTGTGCTGATGCACCAAGTCAATTTTATGGATTAGTTGGTATTACTGGCAATTTCATAATTAACAGTAACCCAAGATTTGTTGATGTTGAAGATTTAGCGACTAATACAAACTCATTTGCCATCGACTCTAACTTTGTTCTTCCTAGACCGGGTTACACTTTAGCTGATCAAAAGAAAAACACATTGGTAATGAACAACTTCAGATTAAATAGTTATGCTTACTATATTTCCCAATTTGAAGCAAAATATAATACTCTTAACAATGCTATTACAACGGCAGGACTAAGAGGTGATACTGGTGATAAAGGTATAATGGGTGTGCAAGGTGATCAAGGTAAAAAAGGCGAACAAGGGAATACTGGGGCACAAGGCCCAACTGGTCCTCTTTACAATGCGAACACTGCTATTTGGCTTCCAAAAGAAGTAACATGTGGAAGTGCTGATAGCGTTATCAATACTAAATATGGTTCATCCAATAATTTAGGTGCATGGACATATGATGATGTCATTGAAGGTGTTTGTGGTGCAAGCAATGTTGGTAAAGTTAAATATTTCAAAAGAGAAACTGCAATTGATAACGTTTGTTCAGCATCTCAAAAAGAATATGATGTATATGAATGTAAAGAAGCAAAGTATAGAAAAGAACCTTATGCATATAACTATACTGTAAAAGGCAATTTCTGTTTAGGCGACTCTACTGATAACTCAGATCCATCAAAAGGTATTACAGATACTAGCAAGAATACTATTTGCTATACTGATTTAAATAAAAATCATGCAACTGCTGGCAGAGCATATTCTGGTTTCTTAACATTCTATTATGCTAATGGTACTGATGCACTTCTTGGTACAAAAAATAAAGAAACATCATTAAAATCAAAAATCGGTGAAAATAAATGGTCATTAGTTAGTAGTTGTGGCGGTAGTTCAAGAAAAGAAGAAGACTTGTTAGGTCTTGAAATGCAAGAATACATAGAAGATAATTTATCCAAAATAACAGAAAACAACTTAGGTACAGCATGCTCTACTAATGGTGAAATAAGATACAGAGAAATTACTTCAAATTCTACATACTATGGTAACCCTACTGAGTTCTCAAAATATAAAGAAGATAAATTCACAAATGTTTCCAAATATTTAAAGAATAATGCTTCTACTTGTGGAAGAACTCAAATGTATGAAATCAGCAAATGTGAAAAATCTTATACTGATTTAACAAAACTTGATTATACGACTCATCCTAAAGGCTTCCCAATGCCTAAGAAAGATGATGCACCAGTAGATACTGGATTAACAGGTAAATATGTTTGGTTGAAAGGCAGTCAAGTATGTCTTGATGGAGCAGTATCTGATTCTTATCCGGGTGTAACAGATTGGTATTCAACTGACAGATTATATACTGCATGCTCTGTTGAAGACTCATATCGTTCAGAATCATTAGGTGTTTGTGGTACTAATAGTGATAAATTCAGCTATCAAATGTACCGTTGCAGAGATGAGTATTATATGCCAGCTACTCAAGATTTGTCTTACAAAGTAACAGATATTAAATGTCTAAACAGCGATGGATTGGCAGTAGACTCAACAACTCAGATGCCATTACCAGTAGAGAAGATAACTGACTACTATCCTGACATAAAGATTGTGTCTTCAAGTGCTGCTTCTGCTGGAAAAGCTTGTACTGTTGAAAGAGAAGAAGTTGCTGTTGAAACTAAAAACTCAACACAATGTTCTCAAAACTATGTTAACTATACGGTTTATCAATGTAGATAATATAAAAGACCTAAATAAAATAAGCACCTGATGGTGCTTATTTTTTTCTATTACCTTGTTTGATTTTATCAATAAACTCTGGGTCTTTCTTTTGCAGCCATTTTACATAATTACGAATAGAATCAACTTCTAACAGTTTTTCTGGAGTATTATAGACTTTACTCAGTTCAGATTCTGTAAATTGAGCATGAATAAATCGATGGCAGGTTTTATGAAGATATTGCTTTTCTTTACCACCTTTACATTTAGGGATGAAATGATGTTCATCTACACTTGGACCTTGAATCATTGGTCGATTACAAATAGGACAGTCACCTAAAACGACTTTATCTTTTTGTTTCATAATTATCACCTTTTAAAAATATCTTTAATCATATCATATTTATAAAAGATAAACAACAAAAAAATAGCCTAAGCTATTTTAATGATCTAAAGAAGCATATAGAGAACATAACGAATTTGCCAATTCATCTACAGCACACTGGTCAGGAAACGTAAATCTTTTATTATGCATACACACAATAATTGAATTGTCTTCAATTGTACTTGAGAACATATTGCTTACGTTTTCGTAAATGTTTTGTGAGATTTGAGACATGAATAAATCTTCTATGGCTGTCTCAAGAGACTTTAAGGAGAGAAATAGTAAATTTTGATCTTGAAAGTTTAATGATATGATACTTGTTTTGGGTTTTTCAGTTAAAGTCCAACTTCGCGTGTCGTCCGACATATATTTTTCCTTTGTTAATTGCTACTAATATATAGTATCATACGCTATAAAAAATATCAAACACTATTTGAATAAACGCTTATTTTAAAATATAATAAACATATAACAACAGAGATCAAAATGAAATATAGCGGTCCAAATAGGCTTAATGAATATGAAGATCTATCAAAAATAAAAAGTATTTATTACCTTTATCTGAGTGGTTTATTCACTTTCTACATTTCTACACTTATTGGTTATTGTATGGCTTTTGGTGAAAGAAAAAACAGAAATAACTCAATTATAATGGATAGCCATTATGAGTACATAGTAAAAATATTAAATATGAATATATTATTTAATATGCTTTTATTGTTAACATGTCTTGCGTATGTGTTTTATAACATCAGTATGTTAGATTTTATGAATATGGAAATAGAATTACTGGTCGAAAAAGTATCTGTATTAGTATCAACATTTAGTATATTCTCTATTATTATTACAGTAATATTCTATGTACAGATACTAAAAGGATTAAAAAAGGCAAACGGCCAACAACAAATATAAAAAGCCAACATAAGTTGGCATCTTTTATTCGAACACTTTAAACTGGTTATAGATCTCTTTCTTCTTTTGTTCAATTTGACTAAATAAATCACCAGAGTTTATTTTGTAATGAGATAGATCTTTTTCCAAGATTTTATCATTTATTTTAATAAATCGCATAGTGCTTAAAAATACTACATGTTCTTTCATTGTATCCATCTTGGTGGATATTAAGAAAACAGTATTTTCAAGTTTATCTAACAACTCATATTTATTATAGAGAAAGTCTTTCTTTTCCTCTTTTGTTTTAAGGTGCTCAACTGTTGTCACACTGTCTAAAGCTTGTGTTTTTGTAGATTCAAATGTTTTATAATGATTATCTAATTCTTTTTCCAAAGAGTATGCTTTTTCTAAAACTTTTTTTGATTTCTTTTTTAATAAAATATAGTAAACAAACCCAGCAGGGAACAAAAGCAGGACAAAAAAGAATAAAATGATTAATAAAATTGGGTCCATCGTTAAGCTCCTTGATTTTTTTCAAAATTGGAATGAAATTTTTCAATAATATCAACCTTGATATTTTCTAAATCAGCAAGGTTCTTTGAAAAACTATCAGTCATATTTTGTAATGCTCTATAACAATTATATGAAATGTTTCTTAAATCTGGATTGTTATGTGTAAGATAAGCCCTGCTTTGAGCTTGGTCTTCTATTACTTTTTCTTTAAATAATTTTAATTGTTCAATCTTTTGCAAAATTGAAAAATAACAAATATAGATATCATTTGTGACATTACTTTCTAAATTCAAATTGCTTAAATCTAAAATGGCATGATATTCAGCTTTTATGTTTGGTAATTCTTGTGGATTGAACATATTAACCCCTTTATAAATTAAGAGCATTTTATCAAAAAAATACTCTTAAATCAAGTGTTTTTAAAAATTACTTTAATACTATGTTGGATTATATACAGAATTAAGTTCTGGTTGAGCAGCTTTAATACTATTGATAATGCCATTAAACATGTACTTTTTATCTTCCAAAATGACTTGTAATTTCATTAATTCTTGTTTTTTTGGACCTTCATAAAATTTTGTCATTTCATTAAGCTTTACAATAAATAAGTCAATTTTATCTATTTCAGATGATAAAGCGATGAAATCATTAGGCAGTCCAGCAATTCGAGTGACAAATTTATAAGCTTTTCTAAATTTGTAAATTTTGATTAGTCTACTAATAATAAAGAATAAGCTAATAATTCCAAGAATTGTACCTATTATGCTACCTAAGATATACAAGAATGGTTTATAATCAATAGGCTTACTTTCTACAACAGGTTTAGGTTTTTTAGATGTTTCTTGAGCAATAACCTTTTCAACAATAGGTTTTGGTTTTGTCTCTAGACTTTTAACAGCATTATCAACAATTTTTTCACCAACAGTATTACCAAGATCTGTAGCAGTAAATATTACATTGGGTGCAATATAAATAAAGAAAGCAAAGAAAATTGTTACTGCACCTGACCCAACATCACCTCTGATAAATCTAAAAATAGCTATTATTACAGTCATTGTAGCCACTACGGCTGACATTGTTGTTAACACTTGTGCCATCGAGGCTACAGATGATTCTATATCACTTAATCCATTCATTATTATACCTCATAAATACTTCTTATAAAGTATAATAAAAAAAGGTTAAGTCAAGACTTAACCTCATTTATTTTCCTAATTTTGTCAATATATTTTGACAAGTTTTCAATATGCAGGTCTTTCAAAGATTCAATGCTCGCATTATTTTTAATCAATGGCAGCATTTGAAGAATAATGTTATCGAACTCAACAATCAGATTATTATTCAGGCCACGCATCACCTTCAATTGAGCCAGTGATTGCTGATGATAAAGCTTACTCTTTTTAAGGTTCAATATCTTATTTTTTAACAAATTAATATTGGACTTTTTATTGTTTTGAATCTCGTTTTCATAAACATCACTTGTATTGACAGGTTTAAAATTTGCAACAGTAGTTTCAGCATGTTTAATCACTTTATCAAAATCTTTAAAAACTTCTTCATATTTTTTTGAATTGATTTCAATAGAAGTAACATTTTTCATTAATCTATCTTTTGTATAATGAGCAATGAAATTATATTTTGCAAAATCTTCATCACTAAAATAACCCCTTTTAGATTGCAACTCAGTAATAATGCCTGAAGTTGTCTCAAGGATTGGATTTTGTGACAACATATACATATAGTTTGCAAGCTCACCAATATTTTTTAAAACATCATTACCATATTGAGTTACAGATACACTGTTATCCAAATCAATAGGTGTCAATTGTACTTTCTCAAAAACACCATTAACTGCGTCTTTTAATCTTGAAGCATAGCTACGCTCAGCAGATTCTGTGGCCATACGTTTACCTTCTGCAACTTTCAGCTTTTTATTAGAGCTAAACAGACTCATAAAAAATCCAAGAATAGATAAAGCAATAACACCAAAGAAACATACAACAAATGCAATCAATATAAATCTCATTCTTTAATCTCCATTAAGCTGAAACAGCAAGTTTCTTGTCTTTGTCTTCTTTAAGACTTAACAAATTATTTTTAATACGCTTCATCTGATCCATAGATACATTGATAGAAGATTTATTTTTTAACACTGGAATAACTATAAATATGATCTCATTCATTTGTTCATAAATTTTTTCACTTACACTGTGAATGACACTGATTTGCAATAAGCTTTGTGAATGATAGAGCTTATTCGTTCTCAATTTAACCATTTTATCTTTGAATCTTTCAACATTCTTTCTTTTTTCTTCCAATAGATGCTTTTCCAAAGGGTCATCAATACTTAATACTAATGTTTTTTCCATTTCATTAATGTATCTATGGGCAGCTTCTACATACATATCATATTCTCTGAAAAAATCTAATCCGATATTTTTCTTTTCATTTAGCGTAACAATATATTTATAGACTTCATCACGATAATAATGAGTCAAAAGATTAATTTCTTTAATAGACAACATACTAAAGTTCTTGTCATCCATTTTAGTAAGCATGTCAAGAATTTCATTTAGTTTATTAGTTGCATTATCAATTAACTGAGATTGCAATGTCACAACCCCATCACTAAAAAGGTTCGCTGTTTGCATGAACAGTTCTTTAGCATAGTCATTGATGAAAAAGAAATCCAATTGACAACTACTTTCAATTTGATTAATTTTAAGTTCCTCTTCAGCAGTAAATGTTAAAACTACATCCTTACTCACTGCTAAATCAGATTTAAGTCTATCTGGGCCAAAGCTCCCGTGGTTCAATGTAATAATGTCAAATAGTTTTCTAAAAATTCCTGACATGAAAAAATCCTCTTCGTTGGAAAGGATTTTATCATTGTTGACGAATAAATGCAATATTATAATTGATTTTTTCTTTTGTTTTTTTGATCTGCCTTGAGTATTTTGTCAATTTCTTCATCTACATCAATTCCTTCTTTTCCTTTTAACATCTCATTTAAAGTTGTACGAATGATTTCAACAGGAATATTGCTATTTTTTAAAGAATTCGCTACTGCCTCTGCATTGATAATAGTTTCTTGCTTTAATTTGTAATTACTAATCACTTGTTTCAAGATATGAAGCTTATCTAAAGTGCCAGAAATTAACTCGTCTTGTATTAAGACATGTTTATCTTCAATGTTAGACAAGAATTTTTCAAGATTCATTTTTGGTGTAGTATTAAAACTGTTCAATGTATTCAGATAAGCTTGTTCAGGAGTCATTTTTTTATCTTCAATACCTTCTATAATTTGACCAATTACGTTCTTCTCAAACAAAGACACGTTGTGAAGTACATCCATACTCTCAAATCCTTTACTTGCACCATTATCATTTTTGTATAATTTAATGAGGCTCGCTAAATTTTCATTCTGAATAAAGGTATTAATAAGAACACCACCAATATCTCTTAATTTTTCATTGATTTTCAATAAGTCTACACAATGCTGTCTTTGATTAGTAGATGTATTAAATCTAAATTTTAGTTTCTCCAAGAATTTTATAGATGCTGTTGGTGTTAACTCAATACCATCGAAACCATCCATTGACTTACCTGCATAGGCCAATATATTAGCTCCTGCTCTTATCTCTTCATCAGAAAAGTTTGGACTGTAATCAAATTTCTTATTACGCTTACTGCTCACTTCACCAAAGAAATAGACATCGACTTTAAAATCAGGATTGCTATTTAAAACATCAAATAACTTATCGACAGCTTGTTCATCAAGTTTGAAAGAGCACATGTTCTTTTTTAATAACTCAATTAATTCTTCATCTTTATTAGAATAAGTATCAATAATAGATGTTTGTCCAATATCTTTATATGATTTTATAATAGACGCTGGCAATTCACCTTGTGCAATGAGGTTTTTAATGACTAAATTAGGTCTTTTGTTATGGCTTTTAATATTCTTACCAGACAAATTATCATCATAGATTGGCAGATTTCTCAAAGACTCTGTTCTGAAATTTGTTTCTTCATCTAATTTATTTCTTAAAACTTCAATAACTGTCGCATTACTTGTTTCCTTTGGCAATGTTTCAAGTTTTGATATTAGATTATTACATAGATAGAATAGTGATATTGGTTGAGTAAATACGTTATTTTTCTCAATTTTAGTGTTCTTACTTTTCGTTGCTAAACAAATAGAAAAAGTCTTAGTTTCAGGACTATACATAAAATGGTCATATTCACTACCAGTACGTCTATTATAGTAAATGTTATTATAATGAGTGGTAAAAGGATTGCCAGCCAATGATGTCTTGTTGATTTCGTTAGCAATATGTTTAATGAAATTAATATTATGTCTTTGTCTAAATGCAGTTACATTAACAAAGTTGTCATCATTAGGTCTTGTTTGATCAATTATTTCCTGAATTTTTTCTTTCGGCCATTTGGTTGTTTCAATAAATGTATTGAAGACACCTATACTTTCTTTCATATCACATGATTTGTTGATTGCCATAAATTCATTGATATTTTCATGCAATGCTTTATCTGGTTTTATTTCTGATTCACTGTAAACCGGAGAATATAACTTGTTTATATCAAGACCATTTTTATAAGCTTGTCTTATGTGAAAAGATAAACGGTCAATAATATCATCAGAAATTTTAGATTGTTCATTAACTATTTCCATTATAGCAGAAAGAGCTTTTTCTTTATCTACAGAAATATCTTTCATAACACCTAAGTTCACACAGAAATCAATTAAAGCTTCTCTGTATTCGTCCAATGTGAAATCAATACCAGAATTTTGTTTTAATTCAGTAAGTTTTGTATTAAGATAGTCTCTAAGTTCAATAAAATTTGTCTCATCAAGATTTTTTTGTGATAATAATTTTTCAACAAAGAAATCCTTAACAAAGAGTTCTATCTGTTTATTCAGTAATATTGTGTTAATGCTCATTAATAAAATCCATTCTTCTTCTTTTATAGTGTATCACAAATATCAAATAATTAAAGCAACAAATCTGAAATGATCCTTTACTTAAAAAAAATGATTGCTAATATAAAAGAATAAAATCATTAGAGATTAAGATGAATAGTGAAAAAGATTTAAAAGGTATTGTCAAATGGTTTTCGAAATCTGCCAATTACGGATTTATTACCACACAAGAGAATATAGATTACTATTTTAATGGTGAAGATCTTAGAGGGCTTGAATTAGAGAGGCTGGATGAAGTAATATTCACTCCCACAAACTCAACTAAAAAATTCAAAGCAAAAAATATCAGATTAGAAAAAAAACATGACAACACAAGTGATACAATCATTTGTAATCAATGTAAAGAACATATGCATCCAGAATTAAGAACATTTGAAGTCACTAATAAATATTTGAAATTTATTAAATCAGTGGAAAAAAGATATGAATGCCCTTATTGCAGTCATGTTATTGGTAGATATGAAGAAAGAAATGGCAGTACACATTTAATTGCTTGTATTGTTATATCAATTATCTCATTAGCAATGATTTATACTATGTACAAAACTATTAAAGTATAAAAGCGTCTTAGGACGCTTTATTTTTATTTATAACCAACGCTTCTAATATTTCATTTCTATTACTTTCTTTAGGGCCAACATGATAAGTATGTGCTTTCATTTTAATTTCAAAATTAGACCACAAACTTTCAAAATATGGATTCTTTCTATAATCATTTCCATACCAAGTTGATAAGATAAAAGATCCCTTTTGAGCACATAACCCAGTATATAAATCTTCTTCCTCTTCCCCTTCCCAACCATTAAAGTAATCTGAATGACGTAATACATAAGGAGCATCTAAATAATAAATCACATTTGGATTGTCTTTATGTTCGTTTAATACATCTCTAAAATCAGCTACACGAAATATCCAATTATTATTTAATATTTTTTTCTCCAACCAAGCTACCTGATTTGTGATTTTTGTTACATATGCTGTTGAAAATCTAGCTGGTTTCTTGCAGAATGGTACATTGAATTCACCTTTCTTGTTAAACCTCATCATGCCATTAAAGCAAGAACGAGTAATAAATAAGAAGTCTAAAGGATTTCCTTCTTTATTAAATCTTGATCTAACTTCATAATAATAGTCACCACCTTTACTTAACAACAATTCACCTTCTCTTGTTAAATACTCTTTAACAATTTTACTGGTAATTGTTTGACTCTTAATGGCATTATAAAAATTAATCAAGTGTGGATTAATATCAGCAAAAACAGCATTAGTAGGAGCAATGTTGAAACCTACAGCACCTGTGCCAACAAATGGTTCAATATAAAGAAAATCTTCATTCTCTTTCATATCATCAATTGTTTCTTTAATCCATTCAACCAATTTTGTCTTCTTCCCTTGAGATTTAATTGGCGTTACACTTACTTTAAAACTTGAACTCATATTATTTTCCTATACTAATTTATAAAATCTAACATTTAATAAAGATAAATCAAACTTCAATGTTTTAACTACCTAATCAACTATTAAATCATCGTTAATTAAAATATAATATCATGTTTTTTTGAAAAATCTAACTTGTATGTTACGATGAATAAACACATATGGAGAATACAGATGGTTAAAAAAATACATTTAATTCATCATGTCTCGATGAATAAAGATAAGCCATTGTTGGCTATCAAAGAACCTTTAGACAATTTGAAGAATAAATACCCATTTGGAATAAAACTAATATCAGAATCAAGTGAATTATTGCATAATTTTAATTTACCAAGATATACTGAATGTTTTTTCTTGAAAGGTAATCTATATTTAGTAAGTGAACATATACAGACAGAAATAAAAAATCTGACAGAAGCTGTTTATTTTCTCATGCCGGGAGTTTTAAAAGAAAGTGATATAGATTCTGTATTTAATATCATCAAAGAAAAACACGGTGCTGATTATTTTAAATTATTAAAATATGAAGATAAAAAAGAAATAAAAAATTTTATTGTTGCTGATTTTTTATTTAAAAAGAAAATTAATTTTAAAAAAGCTGATTCAAATTTTGATTATATGAGATTAAAAAGCAGACGTATTATTTCAAAATTAAGACCTGTAATCATGAAAGATGATGATTTGATTGCTTATTTATTGAATAAATCATTTTAAACAAAAAAGAGAGCCTAAGCTCTCTTTTATTCTGCTAACATATTAGCTCTTTCAGTTTCAATGCTTTCAATGTGTTTTCTAATATAACGCATATACATTAAAGCTTTGTCTTTTGCCAAAAAGATACCATCACCTGCATCTGCAACGGGAACGGGGAATTCGAACCCACATTCTGTGACATATATGAGTTCACCTTTTCTATATTTTACAAAAGTTACTTGTTTGTCTTTTACCATTGCTTTTACATCGTAGTTCATGATATATTCTCCTTATGATTGAACTTGGTTGGAGCGGTGGGATTTGAACCCACGAAAGGATTTACCTGTCGGATTAAAAGTCCGATGCCATTAACCACTAGGCGACGCTCCATCTTAATTTGGTGGGTCAGGTGAGACTCGAACTCACAACCTCGGGATTAAGAGTCCCTTGCTCTGCCATTAAGCTACTAACCCATATTTATTTAGTTGGTGGGTGAAATGGGAATCGAACCCACAGCCTTCCGATTAAGAGTCGGTTACTCTACCAGATTGAGTTATTCACCCTTTAAATTGGTGGGTCGGGTGAGACTCGAACTCACAACCTTGGGATTAAAAGTCCCCTGCTCTACCATTGAGCTACCGACCCATATTGCTTTCAAATTTGGTGGGACAAGTGAGAGTCGAACTCACAACCTTCGGATTAAAAGTCCGCTGCTCTGCCTAATTGAGCTATTATCCCATTAACATTTAATAACTGGTGGGAGCATAGGGACTCGAACCCTAAACAACTCGGTTAAAAGCCGAGTGCTCTACCATTGAGCTATACTCCCTTAATATTTGGTAGTCAGACTGTGATTCGAACACAGTTCTCTCGATTATCAGTCGAGGATTTTAACCAACATAAATTATCCGACTATACAATTTGGTGGAACCTCTGGGACTTGAACCCAAAACCTCTCGCTTAAAAGGCGATTGCTCTAACCATTGAGCTAAGATTCCATACATTACTAATTTGGTGGGGCAGGTGGGAATCGAACCCACAACCTTCGGATTAAAAGTCCGCTGCTCTGCCTAATTGAGCTACTACCCCTTTAAATTTGGTGGGTCAAGTGAGACTCGAACTCACAACCTCGGGATTAAAAGTCCCTTGCTCTACCATTGAGCTATCAACCCATATTTTTTTCACAACAAAAAACCCAAGATTTTTCAACCTTGGGTTCTCATAAGATAACTTATATAAGACCACAAGGTAACATTATCTATTAATGTTACCTAATGATCACATTAATAGAATTTACTGTTTCTTCTCTTTACGTTTAAGTTTAATTGATTTCATTTTTGTATCTCCTATTTAAAAGTTTCTTGCTTTGTATGGTTCACATTGTAGCAGGGTAAAAACATATTGTCAACTACTTTTTTAATTTATTTTAAAATATTTTTCTTTAAAATCAACAACTTACATTATTTTAGATTGAACAATATCCTGTCTTTTACAGACATAAAAAAACCCCTAGATTGTAAGCCTCTAGGGGTTCATTACGATTACCAAGAGGCCAAGCACAAAAAGCCGACCTCAAATTGAGAGTCAGCTATGTCTGTTTCTTCTTGATAATCATAATTGTCTGCATTTTTTTAATCCTCGTTTCTTAAATTATAACAGCTTGTCTCAAAAAAAGCAACATTTAAAATTTTATTCTACTTATAATGTGTTACAATAAAGAAATAAACTAAATGATTTGATATGAGTATTCTTAGTAAATTAAAAGAAAATTTGCTGCAAAATTTAGAGAATGCAGCTAAAGACCTCAGTGAAGACGCACTTGATAGTATAATAAAATTGAAAGAATTAGGCGTTAGACCATTTTTAAAATCTATCATAACCTCTCAAAGCTTTAATGAATTAAGTTTATTGCCTTATGTGTTGGCATTAAAATCAGATGATCATGAGGTTAAAACAAAAATAAAACAGCACAATACAAAAATCTATAATGAATGTACCACCATAAAGAATGATATTATCTATTATGAAGTTATGAAAAAGTATTTTGTTAACCCTAAAATAAATGAACATCAACATTCATATGTCACTGTAAACTCTTTAAATGATTTTTTAACATATGATCACACAACAAAAGATAATTTCAATATTATTGGTTTTTTAGATAGCAAATATATAAATCCATATACAAACACTGTATTCAAGATTCATAATGACTACGAATCAAGTAATATATTACATGAAAAAAATATTAATGATAGAAAAGTAAAAGCTGATATAAAAATAAATATTTTTTCTCAATATCAAGAAAGAAATAGAGATACAAGTCATTATTATGGTCTTGAAAAAGATTTTCAACAAAAAGATCTTAATAAATTTGACATCGAATTCACAATCTTTCATGAATTAGCTCATGCAGTAATTCCAAAAATTTGGGTTGATGATCAAGGTAGTGAATGTATTTCTGATATTTGTGGTATTCTTCGTGTAATTAAAAATAACAGCTTTACTCAAGATCAAGCATTAAGCTTTATAAATAGAAAATTAAATTGGAGATCAGGCCAGCCACCCTTAGAGCACTTATCAAAAGATTTTACTACACCTGAATTCAAAAAAGATAAAAAAACTAGAATACATTCTACACAATTTGCATTACTTATATTGAAAACGTTTATTAAAGAGGATTATCAATATTTAAAAGAATTAAATATAAATGAAGAATATATTATAGCGTCTAGAGCAACATTAATGGCAACATCGCCAAGTAATATTGATGTTTTTCTTGAAAGAAATATGTTCAAGCAGGACTTTTACAAAGAATTAAGTGTAGAAAACTTTTTAAAAGGGCCTAATCTATCAAAACATTTAGAATCTATTGCTGATTTTAGAAATACAACAGTCGATGTATTAAAAGATAATATAATGAAAAACATCAGTAATAATCCAGCCAATTTATTTGATCTTATGATGTCTCATTATGCTTTTGATGATCAATACTCATTAAAAGATGAAAAATCTTACTCTCTCTTCTCCACTGATTTATTAAAAATGAATTTAGATGAAATTAGACAAGAAAGAGTAGATGTCAATCTTGATCATAAGTTCTCAATGAAATCGTTAAAAAATTTTATAAAAAATAATAATATTAAAACTAGATCTCTTTGGTAAAATCAAGACATCTTTTTTAATGATTTGTAAACTCTTTTTAACTGATTTGAATCTTTTCTATTGTATTTTGTATTTAAAGAATTTTTAAGATGATTAAATCTAAATTCTCTACGCTCCACTTTTAATAATGATTCTCTGATTTCATAACTTAATAGTTCGTTTTCACAATTTTTTAATTCTTTTAACAAATTATTTTTTACTTGATGTAAAAGATTTTCTGTTTTATCTAAATGTAATAATATTTTTGACATAGCTTTTCTCCTTTTAATTGCTATAATAACCTATATTTTTAAAAAATCAAACAAGCGTTTGAAATTAGATTTATTTTTTTTATATGATATAATATTTATAAAAACAGGATCATTTTGAAAATGAGTAAATTCAAAGAAGAAGCTATAGAAATAATAAAAAATTTACAAACTGAAAATATAAAGTTTCTAAACTTGGTTGATAGAATTGGAGCAGATAAAGTAATAGAATATTCTAGTCAAATAATGACAAGAGAAAAAATTGAAATAACATTATCAAATATAGAAGAGTCTAATTATGAAGAACAAAGTTATGACAACTCCGATATTATTCAAGCTATCATAGAATTTGAAAACCCATTTTTAAAGGAGTCAGGATTTAAACAATTCTATGACAGGGCAATCGCAAAAGATAAGAAATCCGCTACATTTGAGAACGTTTATGTAAAAGACCCTATAGATGGAGAAGATTTTGTAAACACTGGCATATATAAAAATATTTTTTCTGGTTTAAAAATTAAAATAGAAAATGGTGATGACAACTATTTGAAACCTCATGACTTATTAGACAGACTAAGAAAAAGAGGAATAGAAAAAGTAGTTTTAGCAGATACTCCTTTTTTCTTTGAAGATAATGAACTATTACAATTTTATAATGAAAAAGAAGTAAAAAAAATAAACAAACAGTTTACTCTATATCATGAGTTAGCACATGCAACTGGTGTTCAGATATTTTCAATGCCAAAATCGCTTCAGCCTAAGAGTAGTATATTGAATGAAACACATTCAGATTTATGTAGTATTATTAAAGTTATTAAAGAAAATGATATGAATGTAGAACAAAGTTTAGCATTATTTGAAACTATTTTAATTGCTAGAAGTCGTTCTAATGCTATGGGATATAATATGTTTGATATAGCAGGTGAAAAATATATCCCACATATGACCCACGTAGGACTACTATTACTCAGAGATTTAATCAAAAATGATTTAGAGTATTTAAAAAAAATAGAAGATGACGAAATATCTAAGTTCTCATGGTTAGTTACAGAACAAGCCCACCAAGAAAGTTACATTAAAATGCTAGCTGAAGAACATGTTGTATATAGTAGAGATCCAGAAGTTGTGGCTGATTTACTTAGAGAAGAAATTAAAAATCCTAAATCATTATTGGGAATTATAGTTAACAAACAAATAGATAAAGATCCTAAAAAAGATTGGATTAAGATTGCATCTGAAAAAATGACCAGTGATGACAACATTGCTCTTGATATATCATTTAGATTTTTGAGGATTATAGACAAAAATAAATTAAAAACAATGCCATTCCCATTCAGCAGTATAATTAGGAACACTGTAAAAGAAGACTTTGAATTCTTTAAAAAAGAATTTAAAGAAAATAAAATGCAATTATCAAAAATATTTGACTCTAATGAATTAGTAGAAAAATATATGAAATTTAAGCATCGTTTAACCTAGCAAGCTCTGTTTCAAGCTGTTCCTTCATTTCCATCAAAGTTAAGACCACTTTCTTTTCATTATCAAAGTGAGTCTTATCTTTCATTTCCATTAGAATAATCTCATACAATTTTAAAATACCAGATATTTCTTTAATATCTTCTGTAAAACAATCATCTGTAAAATCTAACAATTTAGTATATAAATTAACAATTGACTGTTTATTAATATCTATAAGCTGTTGTATCTCATGAATCATAATTTACCTCTTAATTTTATTTTTTATATTTTGTAATAATGATCTATTATTTGGTGTATCTTTTTCAATTTCATAAATACTTTTAATAATTCTATCTGATAGCTTTGTTGATATTTCATTATTAGATGTGAAGTCTAATGTAAATCTTTTAACATAATCACTTTTAGATTGCAATGTATGTAAGTATTCATTGTCAGGAATAATACCTACACGCCAAAGATCTAACCTATCTGAATCTAAACATAGTCCTACTTCTAAGCTATCATGATGTTTCTGATAATTATGCACTTTACAGGCTTCATAAATAATCTCTTTTTGCTCAGGTTTCATATGAATTATTTTATCAAACTCTCTAAAAAATTCAGCACCTCTCAATCCATGCTCTGGATCTTCACCATCATTAAATCTTTTTGAATCATGAAATATACTAAAAAATGCAGCGACTTCTTTGTCTTCTGCATTCAATTCGGACAAATAATGTCCATAATAAAAAACTCTTGACCAATGTGGTGTTCCATGAATATATGATTGCTTAATATAAAAATCATCAACAATCTGCTTTAAAACACTTTTTGGCACTATTTCAAAAAACTCATCAATGGCCTTATCTTCATTAAATTCAAAAACGTCCTTATCATTCTTCATTTTAATTTATATAATTTAGTATATCCTCAATTGTATCATCAATATTATAATTTTCAAATGGTTCCACCTCATCTTTTAGATTGTTTTCGTTGAACCTTGTTTGATAAATATCCCAGTTTTCAATTTTTACTTTATCCTCTGGTTTATTTCTTTTTATGATTCTTTCTTTCAATTCTTCTGGTGGAACTTTTATATGAATAAAGTACACATCATATTCTCTTAATTTGCTTTCTTCAAGTAAGCTGTCAAAAAAGGTTGATCCATTTTGTATTTCTTGTGTAAATGGAGCAACCATTACAAAAGATAAATTTAAATCCACTTGAGATTTCATGATGTTCATCACTGTTTTATATTCAAGACATCTTACATTATCTTTATAGTCTTTACTGTCTTTATCATGAGTATTCCCATAAATAGATGACATAATGAAAAATGTAAAATCATCACATATAATATCCTTATCAAAGAATGCAATATCAAAATATTCTGCAAAATACTTACCAACAGTAGTTTTACCAGTGCCGGGTTGACCAGATACTATAATCATTTGTTTTTTCATAAGATACTCCTTCTTTTCCTATATTATTGATTAATTAGAAAAAATATCAATATCACTGATTGAACAAATCCACCTCTCTTGAAAAAAGTTTTTTTTAAGTTATTATTTTATACAATTTGAGGACAAGTGATGAAAAGTAAATTATTTAATCAATTCTATATTAATTCACATACACTATTATTGCCAATAGTACAAAAGAGCTATTTCTATAATCATCTTGTAGAACGATTAAATATATTTACAACTCCAGCTAAAAGAGAAATATTGATAAAACAAAAACTGTATTACATATTTAACAACTTTGATTTGGGAAATATACCAATTGTATTAGATGAAAAATTGAAAACTCCCAAATATACAAAAAATGGTGTTGCAATGTTTCCATTAAAGAATGAGGCCATTAACTTTTTTGATGCTGTATACTTAATTACTGAAATCATGTTAATTGATTTAGCAAATAAAAAGAAAAAATACGATGACTTGTTTGCTAGCATGTATATAAAAAATATAGAAAGAGTGTTTAAAGTAGATTACCAAGAATATGATAAAATATTTCCAGAAATGAGACTAAATGTCTTTGATATTATTTATAATGATTTTATTAATAGAGAAGCATGGAATATCTTATACAAAAAATTTAAAATAAATATTAACGATATGGAGTACAAATCTATTGATCTTGGTGAACAATATAAATTTGAATTTAAAAATTTTGAAATATTAGTAAACGTTCTACTAAACAAAAGAATAAAGATTTTTTTAATCGACAACGAAAGATAAATCTTCTGTAAGTTTAATGAATTCTTCAATAAACCTAATTTGTTTCATAATATCATCTTTATATGGAAGCAAATTATGACTTGCAGCTAATTCTTTAGTCGTTACAATAAGATTGCAGTAGTGTAAAGCAATAGATAAGAGTTCTTGAATATTACCATTTAAATCGCTTTCTTTTCTTTTTAATTCTTGCAAATTCTCTACTACTGAAACCAATGAATCTGCCATCTTATCTAATTTATCTACAATGTGCATTATGCAATGTCCTATTAATGCTTAAGTTTAAATCTTTTCTTTGTGCCTTCATCAGAAGGCTTACCTTGTTCTAAAATTTCTTGAATTGCCATTAAATCTTTTGGATTAGTATCAATACCTACATCATTATCCAATAAACGATTCTTTAAGTTGAAAACAATATTAGAATCATTATTCAATTGATGGCCAAATGAACGATAAAACTTAGAATTCATAAGAGCTTCTTGGCTCAATTCAAAACCATGTTTAATTTTATCAAGAGTATTTCCACCCAGCTTGTTAATACCTAAACTCTCTTTAAGGTGAGCAATAAAAGGTTGGTCCTTTGATAATTCAGGAGAGAACCTTTGAAAGAACTCAGAAGTTAACAATGCGTCTTTACTATTGTCAAAATCTTTTTTGATTTTATTTAACGCTTCGCTTGGAGTCATATTCTTACTGTAAGTGTTTTTTTCTAATATAACATAAATAATTATATTTTCAATTTCTACAATTGCTATCAAATGATAATTTTGATATAATAAAACTAATAAAACATAACATTAGGTGATTATAAATGGAAAAAGTATATGTTCCTTATATCATATATAAAGAAAATTCTGGCTTTTTTAACGAGACAAAGTTACAGGCAGAATTAAATATAGATGAGCTTTTAAAGAATGATGGCATTGTTACATCCTTTTACGATGAAAAAGTAAAAGTTGAATGTTTAAATGGAGTATTATCAGAGAATGGAAACCATATATTAATAAAAGATGGTAAAGCTGTTGAAATGACACAAGATGAAATTGTAAAAAAAATTACTGATTTATTCACTAAATTGTCCTATGAGGCTATTAATGCTAAATACATGGATTATAAAAGAGATGATAAAGACGTTTCCAATGCTGAAAATATTGCAGTTATGCTTTCTAACTTCGGTTATAAAGTCGATTTAAATGAAAAAAGAACATTTAATGAAGAAAATTATTTAAACTTAGCAAAAGAATTAAGTTTATATACTTCAATTTATTTACCACTTGCAAATAAAGAAACCATGCATTATATACATGAAATCAAAAAAACAACAATGGCATTAAACACAACATTGGCAGTAAATGATGTACTAAAATTTAATGCTGACGATGCTCCAGCCAGACAATTTTCAATCAATAGCTATGAAGATTCTGAAGGTAATAATGTATATTCATTCAACTATTCTTCATTAGATTTGATAGAAGCAAGAAATTTTAGATCTTTATCTATTTTAAATGCATCAAAAAACAAAAATAATACACCTAAAATATAAGCCACACAAGTGGCTTAGTCATTCTTTTTTTAAGTAATCCTTCCAGTAGCTAATTTCTTCATCTGAAAGTATTTTTTGTTCTACCATATATTCAAACAAAGTATTAACATATTCAGGACTGCCATCACCTTGTATAATATCCCAACCTTTAGGTATAAGATCTATACAATTTTCAAAATTAGATCTCAATTCTGGAATGATTTCCCAATCCATACCATCATATGAACTATTAGTTTCTGCAATAACATCTTTTCCTAAAATTAAATTCATAAAATTAACAAAATCACCATCATGATGAATAATATTATCATTAACTTTTATTGTCCAATCGTTTTTTAAAGCATGATTAATCAAATAAAAATCAGTATAAAATTTAGATGGCTCTTCAAAAATTTTGTATGTATTTAAAACTACTATTTCATTCTCATCATTATATCCTTCTAAAATCTCTTCTTGCTCATAAAGAGATTTACCAAATTTTTTCGATGAATGAATTAATTTTGTAAGATATGGAATTAATGATATACATAGAAGACTTAAAAAACCACTGTAACTATTATTGCTATATACTTTTTTCTCTTTCATATCAAAAAACAATACACCATAAGCATAAGGTGAAAAATAAGTTTTTTTACTATAATAATCATCATGTTCTGCTTTGTTAGCAGGTTCTCCATGATAATATTTAGACATGATTTCCGATTTAAATTTAGTTTCATCCAAAAATAATGGAATCTCAAAATTTTCAAGCTGGCTTGTATGAATACGAAATGCTTTCTTTTCATTATTACTAAATCTGACTAAAACGTTAACTGACCCACCCATAATAAAATCTCCTTTTGGAAAAATTTTATACAAAATAATGAAATAGTCAACAAAAAAAGCCACAGGAGTGGCTTTGTATTTTGGTGGTTCCTGAAAGAATTGAACTTTCATCTCATGTAAGTCAGACATGCATTCTGCCATTGAACTAAGGAACCAATTTGGCGACCGTTACGGGACTCGAACCCGTGATCTCTTGCGTGACAGGCAAGTATTCTAACCAACTGAACTAAACGGCCTTTATATTTGGTTGGAAAGGTGAGACTTGAACTCACAACCGATCCCCTATCAAGAGATTGCTCTACCAATTGAGCTACTTTCCAATTATATGGCGGAACTGACGGGACTCGAACCCGCGACATCTTGCGTGACAGGCAAGCACTCTAACCATCTGAGTTACAGCTCCATATATGTTATAATTGCAAAAAGAATTGAACTTTTACCATCTCGCTTATCCAACGAGTGCTCTACCATTGAGCTATACAACTATAATCTGGTGGTTATGGTCAGAGTCGAACTGACATCTTCATCCTTATGAGGGACGCTCTCTACCTATTGAGATACATAACCATATTGTAAACTGGTGGTAGTGATAGGATTTGAACCTATGACCTTTCCCTTATCAGGGGAACGCTCTAACCATCTGAGCTACACAACCATTAAATCTTTAAAATTGGCGGATCTAACGGGATTCGAACCCGCGACTCTACATTGACAGTGTAGCATTTTAACCATCTGAAACTATAGATCCTTATAATTTGGTGCCTATGGGTTGAATTGAACAACCGACCACTCGCTTATCAGGCGAGGATTCTACCATTGAATTACATAGGCATAACTGGCGACCGTTACGGGACTCGAACCCGTGACCTCTTGCGTGACAAGCAAGCGTTCTAACCACTGAACTAAACAGCCTTAAATTTTGGTGGTGGTGACAGGACTTGAACCTGTGATCTTTCCCTTATCAGGGGAACGCTTTATCCAACTAAGCTACACAACCATTACATCTTTAAAATTGGCGGGACTGACGGGCATCGAACCCGCGACCTCTACATTGACAGTGTAGCGTTCTAACCATCTGAACTACAGCCCCAATATTTGGTGGTTCTTGAAAGAATCGAACTTTCGTATCCTGCTTGTAAGGCAGGTGTTCTACCATTAAACTAAAGAACCTTATTTTTAATCTGGTGGTTGAGAAGGGATTTGAACCCTTGACCTGTTCATTATGAGTGAACCGCTCTGACCGTCTGAGCTACACAACCATTTATTTGGCGATTTTGAACGGACTTGAACCGTCATCTTCTTCCGTGACAGGGAAGTGCTCTACCATTAAGCTACAAAACCATATTCTAATCTGGTGGTAGTGGAAGGATTCGAACCTTCGACCTTTCCCTTATCAGGGGAACGCTCTAACCATCTGAGCTACACAACCATAATTTGTCTTCTATATAAAGAGTTATTTTTTATTTCTTTATCAACTCTTCATGTTGTACATATTACCAAGTGAAAAACATTTTGTCAACTAATTTTTTAAATTATTTTAAAATATTTTACTTTAAAATCAACAACTTACATTATTTATAGTCGAACTTAACCCTGCCACATTCGGACATAAAAAAACCCTTGAAGGTTCGCCTCAAGGGTTTAATTTGTTTCCCTGTGAGGCCATTTTTAAGTTGACCTCACATTTTCGTATGCGTGATCAACTCTGGATATCAATAATATCCATCATATCAATCACGATCACTACGAATGAGAATGTGTTCATTTTATATTTTCCTCAAAAAATTTAAATATATTCCTAATTATAACAGTTCTTTATATGAAAAGCAATATTTTATTTTAAAATATGCAATTAATGTTGACTTTAAGGAGAAAAATGATAATTTATCTTAAAAAGGATAAACAGATGAAAAAAATAATATCAAGAGCTATTTTATGTTTACTACCAATATATCTATCTCAAGTTTATGCTAATAATGATAAAGAAATAAGATTTCCTGATAGATTTGAAAATTTATTAACAGCACCATCCAAAAGAGAAACCATTGAAATCCCAATTCCAAAATCATATTATGAATCAACTTTAAAACAAAATACTGCATTTAAAGAGGCGATAATTAAAGAGGAAACAAATGAATCAGTTGTAAATGTAACTCTTAAAACTAAGTATTTGAATAGACTTCTTACAATACCTGACTATTATAAAAGGTATGAATATCAATATTACTTTTTAGACGGCTACCTAACGTCAATAGCTATATACATAAAATATCAATCAGATGGTTCAGCAGAAGAAAAGAAGTTAATAGAAGATAAATTCGTTGAGTTTTTAAGTAAAAAAGGATTCTTTAAAAGTTTAAGCATAATGGATAACTTAAACAGATTCAGAGTTTATAGAAAAGAAAATATGATAGTAAAAATAAACAATTATGAAAATCAATTCTTAATAGTTATATCAAATAAAGATTTGGACGAAAATAAGAAAAAAATTGAAGAAGAAGTGGCACAAAAGAAATTGCAACAAACAAATAATATTATAAATGAAATATTAGAATAATTAAGGATAAAAAATGAAAATCACACTAAAGAAAATCTATTACGCTTTTATATTAACAATATTTGCTTTTAATGCACAAGCCGCAGAAGTCAGTTTTTCTGACATTTTAACATGTTTAGAAACAAAAGACTGTTTGCCACACACTAAAAGCCCATTAAAAGGACTGACAATTAATGAATATAAAGAAAACAATCAAATATACCGATTTGTAACTGACAATGACCGTCTACTTAAAGCCGAAATTTTTATGCCAGTCGCTACAATGTCTTCAATGAATGTTATGAAAGACAAGATATCTAAATATTTCAAAGACCACAATTATATTGAAAAGAATGTATTTTTTAATAATGACTATGATGTTATTTTTGAAAAAGGCTATTTACAAGTGAAATTAAAGCTATCGTTAAGTGAAGAAAATCAAAAATATTTAATCATAATATTTGAAGATACAAAAGATGAAGGTATAGTAACCAGCAACAAAGCTGAGAGCTATGACACTATAAATGAAATCATCCAATAAGCACATCTCCTGATGTGCTTTTTTATTAAGCTAAGATGTGGTACAATAATATTTAAGAGGAATAAATATGATACTACATAAAGAATACAAAAATGTTTTAGAATTAGCTATTGATTCTGACATCATTGAACAAAATAAAAGAACAGAAGAAAATATTAAAGTAATAGGTCATCCTATAAGTACCGTTGTTGATCTTAGAAACAACCTTGTTCCTACTATTGGTTTAAGAAAAACATTTCCTAAAAGTGCTGCTGCTGAAATAGCATGGTTCTTGTCTGGGACTCAAGATCCTGCATTTATACAAAAATATGCCCCTTTTTGGGATAAGTTTGTCGAAAAAGAAAATGGTAAAGATGTCATTAAATCATCATATGGATATAGATGGAGAAATCATTTTGGAAGAGATCAAATTGGTGATGCTATTGCTGCATTAAAAGAAGATCCGACAAATAGAAGAGTCTATATAAGTGCTTGGGATGCCAAAGAAGATGGCTTACTCACAAAAGATCAGTTAAATGTCCCATGTCCAGTCGGATTCAATTTAACTATTATTAATGGAAAACTAAATTCAACAATTACACTGCGATCCTCAGATATATTTGTAGGCTTACCATATGATGTAATGGGACATGCTTATTTAATGGATGCAATTGCTACTTCATTAAATGTAGATCTTGGATTTATGGGAGTCTCTTTAAATCATGCTCATTTGTATGAAGCTCACTGGGATCATACATTAGAAGCATTAAAACAACCATTCATCGTGCCAAAATTAAAACTTCCGGGTAAATCTGTAGAAGAAATCACTAGCAATCCTGATAAATATGTCTTAGATATTATTGAAGACTGTAAAAATTATCAATGGCCAACATTTAATCCTAAGCCACACGTTGTTTCTATAAAAGAAGATAACCAAGATGTTATAGAGTTCTTAAAAAAGAAAAATGATAATACAAGTGAAAATACACCAAGAAAACAAAAAATTAAAATATAGGATATTAAAATGGAATATAAAGGCAAATATACAGAAGCAGAACGTTCAATAATTGTAGATTATTTACTTAGTCTAGAAGATGCCAAATATCTTGATTATTTAATTGGTGATCTTACTTATGGATATGGTCAATTAACCAAAGATAACAAGAAAAAATTTCAAAAAATGTTTTTAATGGTATTGCCTGATTATATAATAGGTGAAATATATGCATTTGGTTGGTATGAAGATGGAGTTAGAGTTACTTTTTATGACTTCTTCAATGAAGATGGTGTCGAAGATGAGTTTGAAAAATTAATCAATACAATTCAAGAAATAGAATATTAAATTAAAGAGAATATTATGGAATATACAGGCGAAAATAGTATTGAGATTAGAGAACAAATGATTAAAATAATATTAAATAGTAAAACTTTCATGATGAATGAAAAGTTATCATATTTAGATCATTTCTTGCAAGAAACAACTAATGGTTATAAAGAATTAACGTTAGATAACCAAAATAAATTTAAAGATGAATTTTTAAGAGTCATTGATGATTTCATTATTGGTCAAATATATGGATTTGGCTGGAATCAAGAATCTGTCAAATATTTCTTTTATGATTTTGTAAATGAAGAAATAGATGAGATAGAAGCAATGATTGATTTATTTAGAAAGTAATATTGAATAACAAATTTTAATAGTATATAATTTAAATCCAAATGAGGAATTATTATGTATAATGGTGGATATTCAGTAAAAGCAAGAGAAAAAATGATTTCAATCATAAAAGAAAATGATGACTTAGATAGCCTGCATGATGTAATTGGAGGCTTTTTTGATTCCTTTTATGATAAAAGTGAAGAAGAACAAGAAAATATATGCAATCAAATATTGATAAACATACCAGATCATATAATGGGTAGTATATATTCTTGGGGTATCTCAGATACAGAAGTCAGAGACAGTATTTATACATTCATAGAAGAAAATGAACCAAAAGTTAGAAAATTAACTGGGTTGATTTAAAGCTTGTCGTTAAATACCAATTATACAGCAAAATATTAAAATAGTATTTACTTTTTAAATAGATTGCTGTATAATAGAGAAATATTTAGGAGAAATACAAATGAACATTCAAATGATTATGCGAGAACGAGAAGAACGTCTATCATAGCACAATGGCTTTGAGGGGCTATTGTGCCTCTCAAAGAATCAACTGTTCATACAGAAGACCTTTGAGATAATACCTCAAAGGTCTTTTTTTTATACCTACTAGGTAGGGTATAGTTCAACCTAAAATAATATAAGCTATTGATTTAAAAGGAAAATATTTAAAAAAAAATTAAAAAAGTAGTTGACAAAGGTGTTTTAAGTTGCTACAATGTGAAACATAGAAAGTTGAGAAGTAAATAAAAAATGAAATACGGATGTATCTGTGCGGTCTACGAAGCCGTGAACAGTAACTGGATTAAAATGTAGGTTCGATCCCTATCATCCGTGCCAAATTAATAATATATGTTCCGTTAGCTCAATTGGATAGAGTATCTGGCTACGAACCAGAAGGTTAGGGGTTCGACTCCCTTACGGAACGCCAAATTGTAATATCAAACTAATTTAATGAGGATTCAAAAATGAAAAACGTATTTAATAACAAAGAACGAGAGTGTGAAGAACGATAGATTGTGATCTTTTTTGTTTAGGAGATCACAAGTAAAAACTGTGATCTCCAATATGCGGATATTTACTTATCAAGCCTTTGGAGAGAAACCAAAGGCTTTTTTGTTGTTAAAATTTTATGTCCATGTCGTATAACGGTTAATACGCCAGACTTTCAATCTGGTAATGAGGGTTCGATTCCCTTCATGGATACCAAATATGTCCTATTCCTCTAACTGGCTTAGGAGCCTTGACTTTCAATCAAGAGAATATCGGTTCGAATCCGATATAGGACGCCAAATTATGTGAGAGTACCTGCAATAGCACTCGAAGCTAAACGCAGTAACTGGATGAAAATGTAGGTTCAAATCCTACCTCTTACGTCAGATTTTTATATGTCCCTATCGTCTAGCGGCTTAGGACATCGCCCTTTCAAGGCGGTAACACGGGTTCGAATCCCGTTAGGGATGCCAAATTAGTTTCAAATGTAGTAAATTATGTTCTTGTCTTCCAGCGGTTAGGAATCTGGACTTTCAATCCAGCAACGCGGGTTCGAATCCCGTCAAGAACGCCAAATTTAAGATTTATATTCCTATCGTCTAACGGTCAGGACACTAGACTCTCAATCTAGTAATACGGGTTCAAATCCCGTTAGGAATACCAAATATGTAACAATGATCTTGTCTTCTAGCGGATAGGAACGGTGGGTGTTTTAATCCCCGAAACATGGGTTCGAATCCCATCGAGATCACCAATTTAATGTCCTATTCCTCTAATCGGCTTAGGAGTTCTGACTTTCAATCAGAAGAATATCGGTTCGAATCCGATATAGGACGCCAAATTATGTAAGGATATCTGCCCGCACGATCTTAGCGGATAGCAGTAACTGGATGAAAATGTAGGTTCAACTCCTGCTCCTTACACCAAATATGTTCCTATCGTCTAGAGGCCAAGCTCTTTTATAGAACATAATTTTAATGAAAACAACAATAATGAATGTAAGTTCTTAGGTAATAATATAAAAATAAATAAATATAACAAAAATAATGATAGAGTTTATATTTTAACAAATGAAAAAGACGATAAAGTAAATGAAATCTATAAAATTACTAATGTTAGTTATAATTATGATAGCAAAATAATAAAATTTAATGCAATTACTAATAATAAATATATTTACGACACAATTTGTTATAAAAATATCAAAGATCCAAAGAAAGACAGAGACGAATAATATTCAAGGATAAAAAATACTAATTAAAAAAGTCTTAGAAAGACTTTTTAGTTTTTATCTCTAAATAACATCAATGGCTCAATCAGTAGATAATATTTTGAATCTGCTGGATCTACTGAAACATCTCTTACGTTACTAAATGAATCTGTAATGCATACCATATAAAAATCGTCGGCATCTATATCTGGTTTTGTTGTCTTAAAGAATGAATTATCTTCAAATAAGAATTCCCTAATAATTCCATAAGTAAATTGCTCTTCAAGATGAAAATAAACATCTTCAAAGTAATTTTTTCCGCTTTTAGTTCTTACTTTTAAAGATTTAGGTGTCATGTTATTTAATAATCTCAAAACAGGTTTTTTTTCATTAATAATATTTCCTGCATTATTTCTAGTCCTAGCACATATTTCTGATAATCTTATTTTGTAAATAAGTAAATGAGTATTATATAAATTATCATCTAATATTACAGAAGTTATTTCTTTTGGAGTTAGCATTTTATTATAAGAATTCCCTTTTTCTGATGATATTTCAAAATTTAGAATTCCAATACTGGCACCTATTTTAGCACCAATATTTGAATTGTTTGTTGTTGATAATAGCATGTTTTTCTTTGTCAAATCTTTGTAGCTTTCCTGTAATTTATTTGTGTTAAAATAAACTATGTTTAAAAAGGGTATATCTTCTAATATTTTTTTAAAGCTATCTACTGTCATTTCTTTCTTTAATGATTTTGTATTAATTTTTTTCATGATTTTCTCTATTTTTATTAAATTGGTAAATTATTAAGACCTTGTACAACAATACTATATAAAGATTCTCTAGATGTTAATATGTAACTAATAACTTTTTCTATAACATTCTCAAGTGTTTTATCAACTACAATATCTTTTATTTTTCCTTCTTTTTTAGTGCCATTACAGATAAAATTTTGAAATGAATGCTCTAAGAAGTTATCATCAAGAAAATCAGCTCCTTTACTAGTAAGTCGGGGTTTAGCAACGCCAAGATTATTGTCAACAGGGTGCGTGGAATCAACCAACCCTAAATCTTTTAATTCTAAAAAAGAAATATAGAATAAATCTTTTTTATTTTTTACATCTTTAAATATTTCATATTTATCAAATGTAAAACGACTCATTGGACGTAAATTAGAACCATCAACATAATCTCTATTGTATAATTCTAGTAAAATAGTTATTTTTGCATTGTTTATTTGTTCTCTGCTATTCATATGCCACCTCATTGTTTTCAAATACACTTTCACTGCGTATATAATAATTTTAGCATATTCAAAATAGCAAATTCAAGTTTTTATATAATATATTTAATATGCATTAAATGCATATTTATATTGCTTGTTTTTATTATGTTATTTAATGTTTATTGCTAAATTATTTAATATCACCTTATATAAGAGTTCGATTCTCGTACAGAGTACCAAATTTATGCTGGCATAATTTCGGTGTCTTCGAAACGCTATGCGAATAATGGATGAAAATGTAGGTTCGAATTCTACTGTCAGCACCAGAATAATGCTCCAATCGTCTATCGGTTAGGATATTTGGTTCTCAGCCAAATGAGGTGGGTTCGACTCCCACTTGGAGTACCAAATTAAGGTTATGAATATTAGGACAGCAGACTATGAAACTCTTGGGATTAACCAAGCTGCTATAAGTTAATCAGAAGATTAGCTTACTTTCGTTGACGTTTTCTAACAAGAATTGCCTAATTGGTATAGGTCTTATATTCTCTACACGTCCATTCGTTTTACTACGGCGTAGTAGAACAAGAGGTCGTTTCATTCCTCTTCTTTTTTCTAGTTGACACTTTTCGAGATTTTGCTCGTGCAAACGTTTTCTCGACTATCATATTGATGCCAATTTCTTTAATATTATCTGCAGCATTAACATCTGCATGAACTTCCTCATTACAATCCAAACAAATTAAAGTATCTTGTTTAGGTCTTAATGTGTTTTTACCTTTACATTTAAAATGTATTTGACTAGTATACATTGGTGGCACTTTTACCAGTGCTTTGTCTTGATGGTTCAATTTATATAAAGTAAGTTTATAAAGAGTACCTAATGCCACATTAAACATCAATTTATTCAGACCAGACTTTGATCTTACACCATTCTTGACATACACTCCATCTTCTATTTTTGGTTTAGGCTTCTTAGTCATGTTCATTAACTTTAAATCTTCAACCACTAATATCTTAGGAGTAATATTAGCAATATGTTTAGATGTATGATGTAAAAAGTTATTTCGAATGTTGGCTATCTTTCTACTTAACTTAGCAATCTGATTTTGGTTTCTTTTTTGTCTATTCGACTCACATTTTTGAGTAACATTCTTATTCTTTGTTTTCTGTCTAGCTAGGTAACGTTTCTTTCTATTAATCTTTTCATCAATAGCTTTCATTCTCTCTTGTTCTTTCTGAGAATAATAGAACATATCACCATTATTTGAACAGGCCGATATCTTAATACCACCATCAACACCCAACGTTAATGGTTCTAACTCTTCTTTTGATAGATATGAATAATCATCCAGTATAGATTCATTAGATCTAATATAAGTATTAGTTTCGTAACCAAAGCTTAATGCAAACTTAGTTCCTTTTCTACTGATTATTAATTGATTGCTTATATTTATATGTGGAACAACAATACTAAATAGAATATCTTTCTGCTGGATGCTATTTTTATGGAATACAATAATTATAGATTCTTTATCGTTTCTTTTTTTGACACTAAATAATTCTTTTGTTATTATACACTTACGTCGATCAGATTTATTCTTTTTTCGTGGAAATGCTCGAATACCTTTCTTAAATGCTCTCAAATCATCAAATACATTACTAGCCGCATTTCTTAATAACTGAGATGGAACATCATTAAGAAAATTAAAGTTCTCATTTGATTTAATTTGAGAATATGCTTGATTTTCATTATTAATATTTATTTTGAATTCATTTATCTTCTGATTTCTTATGACATTAGAATGGCCAATCCACTGAGCGAAAATTTTAGCTTGCTCCAAGTTTAGTTTATTCGTAATGTTTATAGAACAACCCAGTATAGACAAAGTGTTTCTCCAAAATATAGCTGTAATCATAGTATAAATAAAATTAAAGTCAAGTATTTAAAATAATAAAATAATTTCGATTTCTTACTATTTTTATACATAAATATCTAAATATAATTAATGTCTTTGTGAACAACCACAATTTAAACATTTGTCATTTAAAACATATGACTCAGGCAAAAGATATTGCTTACAATTATGACAATGTTTTTTATCTACCACATCTTCTTGACGGCCACAAATAATACATTTGCAACTAAATCCACCTTTATTAATAGGATAAAAAGATTTGAAAAATCCATCATAGTTAAAATTATTATTAACATTAGCGGCTATTGAATATAAAGTAGTAGAATTTTTATCAGAAAGAATAGATTGTCGATCTTCCTTATATGCACGATAATAATCTTCACAATATGGACAATAAAAAGAATTATCACTTTTCTTAAAATCACTATAAAGTAAAAAGAACACTTTAAGATCAGCAGGATTCAAGCAGTTAAAAATAAGCTCACTAATTCTCATTATTGAATATCTAATATAAGCAGTAAACATTTTTTTATTAATGGAAATATCTGAACAAAAAGGAGAATCTTTTTTATTCGTCGGAAAAGCTCTATGTGGTTTGCTATTTTTTACACTTAACGAATAAAAAGGTCTACTTATAGGATTGTTTATAGGATGAAAATGTTGTTTTAACATATCTTTGTATATAAATTTAATAAGGTTCTTTTTGTTAAATATATCAAATATTGCTAAATAACTAATCAATAAATCATTATAGTTAATGGAATTAGAAGAATGAGAATGCATAAACACATTTCTTGTATTTCTATTATTTTTATAAAACTCTATAAAATTAAAATTATATTTACTAATAAAAAAATCACTTCCATATAAATTAACCGATAAACTAAAAAGTTTTTCAGAATCAATGGTAAAGCAATTTGTAAAATCTTTTTCTTGTTTTGATAATTTATTAAATTCATCTAAAATAGATATAGATGTTTCTAAATTTTTATAAAATATTGCAGTTGCCTTTTCTAAATTAATTTTAGTATCTTTTTCAACTGTTTCACGAATTAATAAATATGGTGAAACTTTACATAAAAGATATTTTAAATAAAGTTCACAACATTGCTGAAGATTTGAGTTGCATATAGAAAGCTTTTGTTCATATCTAAAATTTAAATTATTCTGATTAAATTTTAAATCAAATAGCTGATAAAGTCCGACCATTAGAAGTTCGTCTGCCTTTTGTTTATAATCACTGTAATTTGGCATATTTGTATATATCATTTATCCTCACCTTGCTTTTAATTATTGCTTAAACACATAATATATTCTATTTTTCTTAATAAAGTAACAATTACTTTCACTGTAAATTAAAAAATTTATGGAGTCAATATTACTATTTTTATTTTTCATAATTCATGCAAATGTAGTTCTTGTATTTGACTTAACCTATAATACAAATTACCATATACCAAAATATGTTAATATACAATTAAAGGAATAAGGAATATTTTATAAAAATGAAAACAAAAAAAACATATGGTATAAAAATTAGCAGAGATGATAAAACATTAATAAGTTTCGATTTTGCTCACAACAAGAGCCAACCAAGCAATCATCTAAAATTTAACTTAAACTTAAAAGCAAAAGATAACAATCACTTATTTTCATTTTATGGAGAAAACGGATCTGGAAAGAGCACTATTTGTGATAAAATTACAAGCGTGTATAATAAAGAAAAGAATCACCGTTTTCAATCTTTTTATAAAACTGAAACATTACTTTATAAAAATGAAATAAACAATTGCAAAGTAATAAATATAAAAGATGAATTATCTCTAAAATTTGATTATATTTGCTCTATATTTAATACAGAAAAAAAATTCATTAAGTATTCTGACTTTTTTAGAAAAAATAATATCGATAAAATACTGGATTTAAACAATAAAAATCCAGATTTATACAAAAGTTCATCTATTTTTGATATAATAGACAAAACTAGAAATATTGAAAGATACAAGAAAAAAAGGACTTATGAAATAAAAAAATATAATAAAATAATAAAATTAACAAACATTTTTTTCGAAAATAAAAAATTTAGTAAAGATAAATCATATGAGTTTGATATGGAACATAACATATATTTTTATTATAAAAAAGACGAAACTTTTTTATTTCACATAATTGATATTTTAGAACATTATGGCAATGAAAATAAAATATCTATTGAAAACATAATAAACAATTATGAAAAATTTAAGGAATCTATTTTTTTATTCGATAAAACAGAGGTTACCGAAGTTTTATCAGATGAAAAAATTGGAAGATTTATTTTAGATTACTTAAAATACAGTTATAATAAATCAAAAAATATAATTAAAGATTATAAAAATAAAATAAGAAAAAATAATAAAATAATTGAATTTATAAACGAACATCTAAGAAAAGATTTCTTATTAATATCGGATAACTTTATACAAGATATGGAAATAACAAATAGATATAATACTTTTCTAAATATGAATTGTGGATCAATTTATTTAAAAAAGAAAGATCATCATTTTGCAAATAGATATACTGTAGAAGAAATTATAGATAACTCTAGTGAAGGACAAGTTAAATTGATTAAATTATTATTTATTTTATCCAAGATAGGCATTGAAGCAGATAACAAAACAATTATTATAGCAGATGACATTTTTGATTCATTTGATAATAAAAATACTATTAATGTAATGAAAATTTTAAATAAAGTGTTATCAATAAGAAGACCTATCCTAATTTTTTTCACACATGAATTTGAAATATTTGGATCGTTCAATAAAATTTTCAAAATTAACGACGTATCATCTTTTTTTATATCAAGAGATAAAGAAACATTAAAAATTAGCAATTTAAATGTTAAAGAAACAACATTAGAGGAATATGTTACAAATAAATTAAAAGCTGAAATTCCAATACAAATAAAAATAATGTATTTTTTAGTGTTATCAGTATATGGGAGAAATTTAATTGAAAGAACATTAGGTCAAAAAAATATTTATTATGAACTACTCACAAGTTTAATACATTTAAAATTAAATTCTTTAGATACGATTTCAACTCTTGAGAGAATAGCAGATCTAAATTTTTTCAATTCATTTACAGTTAAAGACATTGAGGATATAAAAGAATATTCAAAAAAATTCAAAAATTATTTTATGATGATTAAAAGTATCTTCAGATTCACACAAGAAAATAAAATACCTACAATAGAACTAAATATATTTTTATCTTTATATGCTAGATTATACATAGAATTTATTATATTAAACGATTTAAAAAAGAAAGGTGTAAATATAAATAATTTACTATTAAATATAAAAGCATATCAAACAGGTTATTTATTAAATGAATACAAAAAAAATGAAGGAGATATTGTTCAAATAAACATATTAAATGATTATTTAACAAAATTTATACATATAAATCAAGGATTATCATATTTAATGAATATTGATAGTGGAATACTCATAAAATTGATTAAAAATATAAAATGTAAAAACTCATACAAAAAATAGCTTAATTAACAATATTGAAATGTATCAGTTTACCATTATAATGAAAGCTTCTATTGTGGACTTAGAATAAAGATGACAAATTCATATAAGCCCCCTAATAGATCGCCAGATTAATTAGGTTTGAAAGTCTTTTTCTTTTTTTTATCTAAAAAATTAAATACAGAATTTTTAACATCTTCTGAAAGTTTATTAACATCAATATTTTTAAAACTTACGCCATTAAAATTTGCTTTATCATTATTGAATTCTAATCTACCTTCTTTAAATTCTCTTACTTGAACTGGTTCTTTTTCCATTGCTACAAAATTCAAATGTTGACAAGAGTTAGTTTTCTTATCAAATTGTATCCAGAAATAAACTTGTGCTGGTGGTGTACCTTCTGGCATATTAAGCAATTTAGTTTCAACAAGTACAGAATTATCATTTTCAAACGCAAATAAATATTTATTAGTCATAATCTTTCCTTAAATAGTAATATATATTATACATGATTTTGGTTAAAATACAAATAAAAAAGCTTCCGAGGAAGCTTTAATAAACTATTTCCAATTCATTTTTTAAGGATACATCTTTTATTGTATGATTTGAGAAATACTTACTCTCCATTTCTTTTGAAACAAATATTTTAAAGAAATTAAAAACTTTTGAATCTCTATAAAAACTTTCTTCAAGACCTAATTCAATGTAAGCTATAACACCACTGCTATCACCAAATGTTGCAGTTACTCTTCCATTGATGTGACCATAAACCCAAATGTCTTCAATATGTAGACTTTTAAGGTGTTCATATACTTCTTTAATCTTTTTATGATGATTTTTAATTATGTATTTATATTTTTTAATGTTTTCTTCAATCTCATAATTTTTAGGAACCTGTTTAACCACATACTGAACGTTATCATATGGAATAGCATACATGTTTTTTGTTAGATAACACTCACCTTTCATTGGTAGCAATGTCTTTTTAAAGATTTTATAATGTTCATTTAACTCATTTATTAATAATCCATCATCAACAAAATAACCTACTTGATACAGTAAAAACATTACTTCATTGATTTTCAACTTGTATTTGTCAACCTTACCCTTGAAGTAAGCATTAACAAGAGAAATATCTTTTTTTGTTAAATTTTTAATATTGTTTTTATAAAATAAGACTTCTTCATCTGATATAGCTTTTCTTAATTTATGTTCATACATAAAGCTTTCTTCTGATCGAATATATTCAAACTCATGATCTACTTGTTTAAAAGGCTTCTTCTCTTTGTGCAATACAGAAGCTGTAGAAACTTCAAAGAAACGAATATCGACAACATCAAGTGTTTGTTTTCTATCTTTAATAATTGAATAATGATTTGAAAAAGAATATGAATTGTCATTAAACACATGTGACTCACCAGCAGCGATATAAATATCTTTAAGATTTTTTGCAAAATGGGTAGCTCGTTCAAATATTTCGGCTACAACATGCACTGGTGGTTTTTCATCAAAATAAAAAATAATACTTCGGTATTGTTCAAAATCTGCATACATGTGAGTTGTAGGCAACTCTACATAAGGACGTTTAAAAATAGCTGACCAATGAAATTTTGGAATCTCATCATAACGAGTCGTCTTTTTAACCAAATGGTCATTAAACCATTTTCTATTTTTAACTTGACCTTTAATTAAACTCATAAAATTATGGCCGCTGTATGAATCTACAGTCTGACCAATAATATATGCTGACATTTCACGATGAAAATTACCTGATGATTGAGTGGTATCGATAACCACTCCATAATGCGTATCACTCATTTCGTCACCCTATGATTGAAAGTATTGAGTATACAAAAAGCACACAATAATGTCAATTTTTATTTTATTTCAACAAAATAACCTTCTTTATCATGCAAAACATGATATTCATCCATCTTTGTAATATCGACATAAACTTTAATTGAACTGAATTTTCCATTCGTTTGAATATCAGTAGTTTTTAATTCTGTACAGAATAATAAAAAATTTTGTTCATCTTTAATATCTGTGTAAATTTTTATACTTTTTGCTTCTTCTGAATAAACTGTCGTACCTTTTATATAAACATCACGATCAGAAAAATATTTAAATTTCTTATTGAATTTTTTTTCTAATTGCTTAATCCCTGTTACATTTAATTGAACTATTTTTTTAGTCATAAAAGAATCTCCAAATAAGTAAAACTATTATCCATCATTTAAAAAATAAAAGCAATAAAAAAAGTCCCGAAGGACTTTTTATTTTATTGTTTACATACTGCAAAATTACCCATACCACCTGTAGTTCTATAATATGTTGACCCATCACTAGCTTTAACACTCATAAGGTTTGCATTAGCACTTGTTCCAACATATCTTTGAGTTCCATCCCAATAGATACTATTACCAGCAATACCACCAGACATAGGAACTGTTTGCCAGAAGTTCTTGCCATCATTTCTACATGCGGATAATGTACCTACAGCAGTTTGACTTTCTCCAACACTAATAGTTTGAGATTCTGTTACAGCAGTTCCATTATTTCTAATTGCTCCAGTTGCAGCTTCTACTTGTCTATCTTGTCTTGATCTTGTTTGATTTTGAGAACAAGTTCTTGTTTGAGGAAATGAAGTACCAGCATTTACAGTAGACACATCTGGTGTCCATGCAGAACAGTTATAAGTTGCTCCACTATTCGCCCATGCTGTATAAGTTGATGAAGTAGCACTCCAGCTTTCAACTTTAACACTTGCAGATCTACTTGCATTGATACCAGCAGCATTGCCGCCTGTAACAGTATAGGTATACGTACCAGCGACTGTAGGTGTTATTGCTCTTGATGTAGCAGTACCTACGTTAGTTGCAGAAGAAAGTCCTGAACCACTATAGGTATTAGCACTTACTGTATAACTTGTTACACCAGTACCAGACCAACTTAAAGTAAATGCACTGCCTAAGTTAATAGGTGTAGCTGCACTTATTGCATCCACAGTTGGGTTAGCCACTACTGTAATGTTTACACCTCTTACAGCACTGTAACGAGCAACACCATTCAATGTCTTAGTAACAGCAGCATAGAATGTGTAACTACCAACACCCGGAGCAATTGCTGTATTATTAACATCTGTTGTGTTTGCTGCATTTCGAGCAACATAACTTGAACCTGCACTATTACCAGCGATTGCATATGTCAATGATGCTGATGGAGCTACAGTAATAGCTGTTGAACCATTAATAGTAAAACTTGTAAATGTTGGGTCAGCTTCAACCACAACGTTTACAGTTTGAGACGATGTAATACCAGCTTCGTTCACACCAGTTATAGTATAAGTATATGTACCTGCTGATGTTGGCGTTACTGTTCTAGATGTTGCAGTACCTAAATCAATATCACTTGTTGATATACCTGAACTTGCACTATTAGCCTTTATCTTATAACTGCTAATATTAGCTCCTGTCCATGACAAGGTAAATCCAGCATTAGCAAATACAGTAGTAGGAGCAGTGATTGTTCCTACTGTTGGATTATTTACAACTTTTACAGATACAGAACGAGCAGAACTTGTTCTATTAACACCATTCAATGTTTTAACAACAGATCCATAATAGGTATACGTGCCAGCAGTCGCAGATGAAGACGCTGGGTTTGTTACTGTACCATTATTACTTGAGTTTCTACCTTCAAAAGTAGACCCTGCACTATTTCCAGTATATGCATAAGTTAATGCAACTGATGGTGCAACAATAATGCTGGTTGAGCCATTAACTGTAAACGTATCAAATGTTGGATCAGCTTCAACAACAATTGTTTTACTTGAAGTTGTTGATACTCCAGCAGCATTTGTCGCTGTTATAGTGTAAATATAAGTACCAGAGTTTGTTGGTGTTATATTAGTATTAACAGAAGTCCCTAAGTCAATATCAGAAGTCGAAACACCAGCCGCTGCACTATTAGCTTTTATTTTATAATTAGTGACATTTGTTCCATTCCATGACATAGCAAATGTAGTGTTAGCAAAAACATTAGTAGGAGCAGTTACTGTTCCAATTGTTGGATCGTTTACAACGGTCACATTGACAGATTGAACAGCACTGTTTCTTGTTACAGAATTCAATGATTTAGCAACTGCACCATAGTAAGTATAACTGCCAGCAGTTGTTGGTGCTGTAGCTGGGTTTGTCACATTATTTGTATTTGAACTATCTCTACCAACAAGAGTAGCACCACTGCTTGCCCCAACTGCTGCATAAACAAGACTAGCATTTGGAGACACCGTTACAGACTGCTGTCCATTAACGGACATTGATGTAAATGTTGGATTATTTTCAACAGAAACATTCTTAGTTGTTTCAACACTTTTGTTAGCAAGATTTTTTGCAGACAATTTATAAGTGAAATTCCCAACACTTGTTGGAGTTAATGTTTTTGTTAAGGTAGTTCCTAAGTTTTCACTAGTAATGCCGGAACCATTTGAACTTGATAATGTATATTCAGTGACACCAGTACCTGTCCAATTTAATACAATAGGACTGTTATTGAATACGGCTGTTGGCCCTGTAAATGTTAAAATTTTGGCAACATCTACAACTGTAACCTTTACATTATCAATGATGCTTTTACTTGCACCATTAATGACAGACAATAAATAATCTTTTGTTTCTGTTGCTTTTAAAACAGTAGATGAACCTGAAACTACTTGATTTTCTAATTTTACAGTTTGTCCGTTTGATTGATTCCATGCAAAGTTTAAATCATCACCAATTTCCACATTGACAGATTTTTCACCATTAACTGTGTAACTGTTGATAATAGGCTCTCCATACACATCAATTGTAAGAGTAGATGATTTTTTAGAACCATTGAAACTAGTAGTATTTAATGTGTAATCAAAATTACCAATAGTTGATAGTAGTACATTTGTGTTGGTCTTAGATGAATCTATTTCACCGATTGGATCTAATGTTAATCCTTCACTGTCATTTACATTCCAACTAAAAATAGCTGATTCACCCACTGTAAATTTATTATTGTTAACTGTAAATGAGTTAATTAATGAATTTTTAACAACATCAATTGTTAATGATTTATTATCTTTTTTCTCACCATAATAACCAACAGCATTTAAAGTATATGTGGTATCATTAACTGGACTTACTGAAAGTGAATCTGTTGAATTTACAGCACCTATATTGCTTATAGAAACTGAATCAACATTTGTTACATTCCAATTTAAAGTCGCTGATTGTCCTTCACCTATTTTATAAGTATTAGAATTAAAAGTAATCACAGGATCAGGTTGCTCAACTTCCAATGTCAATGTTTTATTTTTTGTTGCCTTACCATTATCAACAAATACATTATATTGAGTTGTTCTCAAAGGATTAAGTGAAAAAGATCCTGATTTATTACTTGTCTCATAATCAAGTCCACCACTAACAGAAAGCTCAGTTAAAAAATCATAACTCCACTCTAATGAAGATGACTCACCTCTGTTTATTTTTGATGGAGAAAGATTAATATCACCAGTAATTGAATCTGGAGCTTCTATATTAACTGACGGATCTAAGAAGACTTTAACTCTGTAATCTGCTGAAGACAGAGAAATCATTGCAATAGATATTGCAACGGCTAATTTGTTTTTCATATCTGTATATAATTATTATTTTTAATTTAATTATACAGATTAAATATACTTTTTCAATAAATTTGACATGTTTAATGCTGTTTTTAAGGAGCTAGCCAAGTAATTGACATAATTATTAATTACTATAATACAAGATTTCATTGTAGTTATAATCTAATTAAGATATTTAAATCTAACTGAAATTAATTACAGCCAAATTTAAATCAACTGTAATATTGAGGTATATTTTTTTTCAAATATTTATAAAGCACAGGATATTGAATTAACTCATTGCTATTAACATTGAGAAATTCTTTAATATCTTCTTCTTTTTGAGAAAAAAGAACTCTTGTAACCTTTGATGTAATAGGAAGGTTAATACCCGGATACTCTCTATTCATAACGACACTAATTTCTTGTGCCATTTTAGTAAAACTTTTCATTTTAAATCACCCAAATCAAATAAAATTAAACAAAAATTACCTCACCAATACTCCTTTTGAATATTAAAATGTCACCATTATCTTCCATTTTTGACTCTAACTTTAGAAAAATAATAAAACTATCTTTAACATATTTGAACTCTATATTTAATATGGTACAGATTTCCCCAGTTTTTTTATCTTTAACTTTGTTGTTAATAACTGACATATACTCTCCTTGCCATTCAATGATAAATAAAAAAAACACTAAAGTCAATAGACAAAAAAATAAAGAGCCAGAAGGCTCTTTATTTTATTCAAATATTAATCAAAATAACTTCATTTGACTCTTATTATCTTGTTTTATTGGTTTATTTTCAGGTTTTTCAACAGGCTCATTCACAACAACAGTTGAATTAACTGTATCTTCATCAATTTTCTTTTTCAAAGTATCAATAACAGTAGGGTGTTCGACTTTTTGAGCCGCTTTAAGAGCTTGTTCAGCTTCTTGTTTTATTTGCAACTCTTTAAGATACTCAGATATAATTGCTTTTCTCTTTTCTCTGTAGTTTTCATCACTTTTTTTATTGATGCCAAGTAAAGGCTTGAATTTAGAAACGTCCAAATTATCAACTTTATCCACCATATCTAAACCAAGATTACCAAAAGCGGCTCTTAAGTTTGCACCTAAATAATGTGAACCATAATGTGTAGACATAAGTAATTGTACAGTTTTTCCGTCTGCATTTTCGTTCTCAACAGCATAAGGTTTAGTAGAAACCATACTTCTGTAAGACCTATCAGATAATGTTTGTAATTGCAAATCTTGTAAAATAAAGTCTTTAACATATTGTGAATCTTTATCTTTCAGAATAAAATCTATTACTTTGTAAATACCATTGTTTTTATAATCACTTATTATCTGTGGAATATGAATTTCAAATTTATCAACTCTACCTGGGATGTCATTATAGACATTTTTGAATGTTTCAGTAAATAACATACTATAAGTTAACAAATCACTTTTATCCAATCTTGTATAAATATCTTCAAATGTAAGGTTTTGCATAATTGACTGTAAACTTTTACTATGTAAGCTTCTAAACTCCATCATTCTAAAATCATTAAGATAACGACAATTGTTTAATGTATTATAAGCGGATTTTACTTTTTCAATTTCATCTTCATTTTTTGCTAATGTCATCATAATTGCAATAGAAGCATGATTATATGCAGATGGTGTTCTTCCAAATGTATACATATTTTTAATTAAGGAAACCTGAATATCTGGATTCCCTGTATTGGCTACCCAACTATAAATAGTTTTAGCAGTAGTCGATTGTTTTGAAAATATATCATTATCCATAGTTTTTTTATGTCTTGCAATCATATGAATATTTTCTGCAATAGATGCAAATAGATCATCAAATGGTATAATATTATGTTTTAAATTGTAATCCAATGCTTTCTCAACTGATACTGGGTCCAATTTAACAAATGGGCTATCTTTAAATTCATTGACTCTTTTTTTCGCTTTCTTCGTCACTTTTTCTTCATATTCAATATGTTTGCTATAAATAGGTTTTATATCATCATTGTTAACACCAAAATATGCTTTGAAGTATTCTTTGATTTCTAATAAATCTTCTGGCTTCATACTTGAGAAGTTAAAATAAATGTTTTCTCTTCTCAAATACTCACTAATTGGTTTAGCAATATTTAAAAATTCAGAATTATATTCTTTTTCATTTTCTGATACTCTTTGAATAAATGTAGACATTGGTTCTTGACCATTATAATTATTTTTATTCAAAATATAAGCAACTTCACCTAAACGAGCAATAATCTCATCAGAACTGAGGTAATAGCTCAATTTATATTTAACTTCTAAGTCATTTATATCAATACGTTTTTTAACTTTATTAACAAGCTCTTCTCTTAATACGTGATTATATAAATCTGGGTTAGATATATCGGCTGTATGTGTTAACTCATGAATCAATGCTGATGGGTTTGAAATATCTACAGCAGCAATATGTTGTCTTGGTAAATACATACCATTAGCATTATAATTACCTAACTTTCTACATTTCAAACAAAATTGATTTGGAATATTTAATTTAAGATCTTTGGTTTTTAATAAGATGTCTAATACAGCATTCAAGTTAGTATCAGCATCTAATTCTATTGAACTAATATAGTTATTATCTTTTATGAATTCATATAACTTTTTAACATCACCCATATTCTTTTTATGGAATGATGCAAGTTGTTCAACATTATCTTTAGTAATATAAGTTGAGTTTTTTACAATACTATCAATCATAGAACGAGTAAATGTAATTTCGTTGTCAATTAAGTTTCTGTTATCAAGACCCAATGTATTACGATACTCTGAGAATTCACCAGCAATGTCTCTTATCTTATTGAGAATATTGTCATATTTTTCTCTGTAAGCAACACTTGCCAAATATTCAACAGCATCTTCTTCTGTTTCAATAGTATATTCATCAAATTTGTAAATTTTATCACAGTTTTTGACAAAATCTCTGAATTCTTTATAATTGATGCCTAATACATTTTGGATTACATCATTTCTAATTTGATCTTTTTCAACATCTTGCTTCAAATTAAGAGTCACAGATGGAAGCTTAATTGAAAATCTTTTTTCATCATATTTATCTTCAAAAATTGAACGAAGATCTTTAACACTGTTATCAAGTTGTTCAACAATATGATCACCACGAACAGTAGATAAAAGTTGATGTGACTTTTCAATCAAGTCAACAGTTTTATCAAAATCTTTCTGGAATGCTTCTAGAGCATCTTTTGGAGATGTTGTTTCATCAATCATGTATATATTGTCTAAAAGCATTGATTGTTCTGATTGAGCTAAGTATGTTGCAAGTTTTAAAACCTTGTTACTGTGTTTTGAAATAGCAATAAGTGTATTGTTGGTTAAAGCTTTCATTAAAACCTCTTTGTTTTGTGTATAATAATATTATAGCAAACTTTTAAATAAATGCTATAATGATAATAACACATAATTAAATGAGATAAGAATGGAAAAATATTATGGCAAAGTGGTAAAAGTCATAGATGGAGATACTTTCAAAGTAAAAAATAGAAGTGGAGATATACACACTATTAGGTTATTGGGAGTAGATACTCCAGAAAAAAAACAAGAACATGGTGCTTTAGCTACTGAATTCATGAAGAATTTAATTGAAAACAAAACAGTATTTGTTGTGCCTGTCACACTTGGCCGTTATGGAAGAATTGTAGCTCATGTAAAACTTGATGATGTTGCAATTGCTGAAACCATGTTAAAAGCGGGTATGTGTTTTGCTTCTGGTAATAACCACAAATATGCAAATTTATTTTATAGCTTGGAGCAAAAAGCAAGAATAAATAATACTGGCATTTGGAAAACTGTTAATCAAAACCCATATGAATTCAGAAGAAATAATAAATTCAGGAAAATTCGTAACAACCCATTATACAAACAGTATCCAAAAGAAATAACTGATAGACCTGATGTTAAGTTGACACGTCCAAAGAAAAGTTTATTGAATCATTTAATGGACTTTATTGATAAGTTTAACAAAGATGAAGATTATTTAAATTATAAAAAAGAAGTAGAAATGATAAAAGCAAGACAACGTGGAGAAACAGTCAATACTGATGATGATAAAAAAGAAGTGTATTCAATAGACGGTCTAATGGCTAATATAAAGAAAAAAATGAAACCATAAAAATAAAAAAGCCAACATCAGTTGGCTTATTTGTTTAATTCATTATCAATATAGATAAGTAAATATTCATTTTTTAAACCCGGATACATATTTTTATATTTTTGAATAATAGAAGAAGCACGTATACTTTCAGGATTGTTAGAAGTATTTGTTGCCATATTAAAGAATGAGTTTGCTTTATCTATGTCTTGCTCTCCCTTAAATCCATACAAAAAATTATAACCAACAGTCTTATAATAAGCTGACCTAAATTGATTGTCTATTTTATCATCCATATATTTATATGAAGACATACACCAATTTAACAAATTAGTTTTTTCCATACTTTTTCTTGCAAGACTTGGATCTGTGAATAATTCTTTTCTGTAAAATATAAGATCATCTTTATATTTATTAAATACAATACAAGATGCAAAATTACCCATTTTTTCACCAATGTCAATTGCTTTTTTTACAGTTTCATAATGTCCTGTGAAATTAGATTCATTCAAATTATTCAAAGTGCTTTTCATAGATATATGTACACTGTAATGATTCTGCTCAGTTAAATCTTCATAATTTTTAACGTTTTTAATAATATAAGCCACTGGTGCTGCCAATATAAGTGCCGCAATAATAATAAAATCAATTCTAATTTTTTTCATAATTAAATAGTGTAATTGTATTTAATTAGAGTAGCATTATTTTTTTAAAGTGCAAAAAAACAAGCTCAAGGCTTGTTTTTGTTTTTTTGTGCAGGTTTGACAGGATCACTATTTAAATTTAAGTTATTTAAGTTACTGTTTTGAGCCAATTGTATTTTTCTTAATTCAAATACAGTATTCATATCTTCTTTTGAGACTTCACTGAGATTGTTTTCAACCATATATTTAGATAAAGCATCTTTTAAAACCATACCAGACATACGCATAACAATATCATTATTAAAAGTTATTGGTGTCACATGATGTTTTTTGTTGGCTCCTTGTTGTACAGAACTTCTCCAAATATTCCAACTTTCTGATGCTATACCTAAATATTTTATTGATTCCTCTGACCCAATATTACGCTCTTTAGTAACTTTCATAAAATCTTCTGCTAATTGACGATACTGATTTTGTCTTAAACTCAATGTATCACCTTTAATAGAAGATTGTTCTTCTGGCGTCAATGAATCTATTAGATCATTGGCAGTAGATTTATAGACTTCATCATAGAATTTTTTAGAATCTTCCATCGTTATTTTAATTGGTTTCTTTTCATTAGACATAATTAAAACGCTCCAAGTTTTTATATATATTGTAACATGTTTTAACAATTATAAAAGTATGTTATACTGATATTAGACAAATATACTTTTTTAATTATGGACAGAGAATTAACAGAAGTCGAGAAGAGACTTTTAGAAACAAAAGCTCGTAAAACAATAGATAAAATACAAAGACTCTTAAAAGAACAAGATAACCGAGAGTATCGTAGAGAATATATATTAGAAAAAGTTGAAAATTACATTGGTAGATTTGAAATAAACGTTTCTGATAAAGAATTAGAATATTATAGAAAAATGAGAACGTATATGCATGAGCATAATGGTTTAATACCTAAAGAATTAGAGAATAAAAGAGATCAATTAGAACACACAGCGACAACGATTCATGTTGATTTCAAAACAAAGCAAAGAATAAAGCCACAAGGCTTTATTTTAATTTGATTTCTTAGTTAATTTTTTTAACATATTATTTAAATCTTCTTTGCTCTTTTCTTTTTCATCAATAATTTCAAAATCCAATTTAATATCATCTTTATGTAAATATTTACTCATGTAATGATTGATGTTCTTAGTGCTTAACCCAGCATCTAATAAGTCATCTATATTTCTGATGAGTTCATTTGTATTATTTTTTTTATTGTAACTAAAAACATATTTAGAAATAGATTTAAACAATGTGATATGTGGTTGAATGCCTTGTTCATTATATTTCTTTGCTGTAACAAATAACGATATCTTGTCATAGAACCCAAAATCATCTTCTGGAAATTGATGACCTTTGAACGCTTCACTTCTTTTTGGTGACCATAACTCATTATACGTAGTTAAATCAATCGGTTTATTTTTATGGGCTAAAATAAATTGTTCCCAACCTTTAGGTCTAAGAAGATTAATGTAGTTATTATTTTTTGATAACTCTGCTACTAATTGTTCTGAAAAATCTATGTTGTTAATATGCAACAAGTCCTCATACCTTGCTGTCATGTTATCAAATATGTTTTGAATGTGTTTATTACTAATTCCATCTAACAGATTATTCTGAAAATAAGTTAAAGCTTCTAAGTCTAATCCATATTGTGAACGTTCAGAAGAATACTCAATAAATTTCTTCAAAATTATAGGGAATGTTTTATGTGTTGAATCTTTTTCTATTATTAAACTTGTATTTTTCCAATCATTTATTAAAAAATTATATAAATCATTATAAATATTATCTACTGACATTTAAAATCTTACCATTTACTTTTATTATAATTATATTACATAAAGCCATTATATTTCAATGGCTTATACTTTAGGTTTTAATCGTCTTGTAATCTTTTCTCCAAGTCTATAGTTAATATTATCTTGAAGTCCAGCAATTTGTTCACTTAATTCTTTTAAATCTTGTTCAACAGACAATTCTTCGACTAATGCTCGTTTTTTCTCTGGTGAGATTTTTTCTAATATATCTAAATCTTCTGTCATTTTAGTATTCATGATTTTCATTCTTTCAACAAAATGTCTAAGCTGAGCATTATAATCATCTTTAAGCAAATCATGAGAAGCAAAATAACCTTGTTTAAATAAATTCTTTTTAACCTTTTGACTCAAGTTAAATTCAGTTGTATCAATTTTAAGGACGTTAATAACGCCAATTCTTGTTAAATCAAAGAAATCCAACGGTTTATTGTTGTCAAGTTTGTTACCATGTATCTGAGTTATGACATCACTAAAATAATTTGATATATGAATAATAGCTCTCTTCAATAAATTATTCTGACTGATAACAGATCGTCTATCAGGATTCAAAACTTTACCTGCATCTTCTGTTCTTGTATAGTTCTCAGATGGAGCCAAACAAAGTCCAATAGTTTTTCTTTTGTCCAATCCTAATGTAGTATCAAAGAAGTGCATTGGGAAGTTAGCTCTCACTCCACCATCAACATATTTTTTACCTTTATATTCATAAGATGAGAATGCACCCGGTAAGTTCATACTAATTCTAACGGCTGTTTTAATAGGCATTTCAGAATAAGTAGGATCTGGATTACCAGCATAAACGTCAATTTGTCTATAATTGTCTTTATCAAAAGTTTTAAGAGGATTAGCACTTACTTTTTCACAAATACAAATTGCTAAATCTTTAAATGCAAATCTTGGATTATCTTTCATCACTTCACGTAATTTATCATATTCTTTGAAAGTAATATTTCTTATTCTATCTGGGAATGACAAACCTGTTGATACAGATTCAAGAATTTCTTTATCAATGTAATTAATTCTATTTTCAATAAGATCCCCAAAGAATTCTTCAATAATATCTTCACCTCTTTTTAATCTGACAAATTCTACTAACAAATCACCATAACGATAACTTTGTTTATCTGTCATGCTTTCTAACAACTCTTTAACAAATTCTTTATCTTTTTCTGAATTTAAGGATGAAGTATATGCTTTGATTGCATCTTTTTTAGCTTCTACTATAATTTGTTTCAAATAATCATCTAGTGGTAAGTATTTAAGTGTACTTTTAATGTTTGGTTCATTAAGCATAACCTCTTCATAATAGTGCTCTATTAACTGATGTTCTTCTTTCTTGCTTGTAATGTTTGAATCTTTTTCATATGGAATACCAACTTTTTCAAAGAAACCCGGATTCTTAATCAAATAATCCAAGAATTTTGAATCAAATTGAGATTTGAACTCTCTTAAATAAGCAGACTGATGCATCATATTAGTCATCAAAGTATCTTTTAAAATTGGTTTATTAATATTACTTTGATACATAAAACGGGTAAAATCGTATTTTAATACAATTTCTTCAACTTTCTTTGGTGTGTATCCTAATGCAAAAGGCAATGCTGTAATTGCACCAGCAGATGTACCAGATACTCTTTTTATATCAATGCCGAGTTCTACTAATCTTCTTAATGCACCCGGATAAGCCATACCCTTAGCACCACCACCAGCGAAAGCAATGTTTTCAATATTTTCAGGTTTAACTCTGTAGACTTCTGCGTTAACTAAGACTTTGAAAAGTTTCATATCTTCATCAGAATATGGAAGTTCATTTTTTATAAAATCAGCAATTTCTGGCATACCTATTCCTTTTAGATAAGTATAAGCTGATTCACTTTGCATTGAATCCATTGCAAACAGAGCTTGCCTAACATTATCATGATCGCCAATAAGTGTTTTCATCTTTTTTGCAAGATCTAATGAGTGTTTATAGGTTGTATATGCACTCATAGTTTGTTTGATTTCCTTATGGGCGTTCTTAATTCTATTTGTTGTTAAAACTCTGTCAACAATAATCATTCTATATTCCATTATTTAAGTAATATCATTATAACATATTTTTTAATTTCAACAAACAAAAAACTTTAATATAATCCAAGATAATTTGAAAAATAAAAAATAAAGTGTAAAATATTCCGAATATAAAGGAGTAGTAAATGAAAATAATATACAAAGAAAAAGTCATAGAAGTTGACCCAAAAAAAACAATTTTAGAAAATCTTGAAAAAGCTGAAGCAAAACCTTACTCGATGTGTAGAGAAGGATATTGTGCCACATGTAAAATGACGTTAATTGAAGGAAATGTTGAATATCTTGATGATCCAATTGCTATTTTAGATGATAATGAATTTTTACCTTGTATATGCAAGGCTACAAGCGATATAAAGATAGATTATTAAGGTTTTTTTCTTTGTTTCTGATTTGACTTTTTATAAGTCTAGGCTATAATTTTTATAACAAAGTAAAGAAGCGTTCTGGACTTTTGTTTTTGTTAATATATAATCATTTAGAGTTTAATTAATTAGAGGGGTAATCAAAATGGTAAATAAAGTAATATTATTAGGTAATGTTGGTAAAGATGCTGAAAAAATCAGTGATAAAGTGACTCGATTCTCTGTTGCAACCACTGAAAGCTGGAAAGATAAAGATGGTAACTATCAAAACAAAACTGAATGGCACAGAGTAGTTGTTTATGGAAACCTAGCTCCAATAATGGCAGATCGCTGTAAAAAGGGTAAAGAAGTTTATGTTGAAGGTAAACTTGTAACTAATGAATGGGAAAAAAACGGCGAAAAGAGATATACCACAGAAGTAATTGTTGACATAAATGGCCGTATTGATGTGTTAGGCAAAAGAGAAGGCTCAAATAATAGTTCAGAAACAAGATCAGAATCTTCTCAATCAAGAAATGAACAGCCTGCTCATGTAAAAGAGGAACCTGTTACTCCAGTTAAATCTGCTGGACCAGATCGCTCACCTGAACCTACACCAGATGTTTATCCAGACAGCGATGACGACATTCCGTTCTAGGACTAAATAAAAAACAACCATCAGGTTGTTTTTTTATACTTTAAAATAGGCAATAAAAAAAAGACCATCTGGTCTTTTTTTATTAACTTAGATCTTTGGTCTTGCAGATCTTTTAACTGCTGGTGCATCAACTTCTTCTTTTTCATCTTCACCAATTTCAATTTCACCACTTTCAAGCTTATCGATAAACAACAATTCTTCTGCAATTTCTTTTTCGTCAACAGTCTTTGCCAATTTCTTCTTGCTATCAACCATGTTCTTCAATTTTTCTAAGAATTCCATGTTAGCAAATTGATCGCCAAGATCATTAACCCTTTGTACTTGAGTTACAAAAGTAGGGAACTGCTCTTTCATTGTTTTCAAGTTCAAACTGCCATCTTCTGGAATTGGAGTAACAATTACCATTGGGCTATGAATTGAAAGAGATACGAATCTATTTTCAACAGCAAGGTTTGTAGTAAATTCTTGTTCTGTCATTTTAACTTGACCAGCAATTTCAACAAGTGCAGGAGCTTCTGCTTCTGTTTTACCCTTTAAGAAAGCTTGAACACTGTTGTTTTCAACAACAACTGCTTCTTTAACTTCTTCAACAGGTTTAACTACTTCTGCAACAACAGGAGCGACAACAACTGGCTCTACAACTACAGGTGATGATGCTACTGGAGTAACAGCTACAGTTTCAGGTACGCTTGTTTCTTTAACAGATGAACCTTCACCAAACAAATCAAGTTGATTGATGTTTTCATTTTTATTTTTCTTTGCCATTTTAATATCCATTTCGGTTGTTATATTACTATTATACCATATAAAAAAATAAAAAAAAATAGTTAATAAAAAAAAGCCCTCGAAGGGGCTTAGTTTTAAGGAAAATTATTGATTGTTCGTCTTATCAATAATTTCAATTTTTCGTTCAATTGGAATAGAAGTGCTAATCCTTTCTGATACTTCGGTTATATCCTTTTCTGGCATTTCAAAAATCCCCTTCATAATAGAATCAACCAACTCTGAATCAATAGTTTCATATTCCATCAAGGCGTCATGCATAAGGTGAAGTTTATCTATATTGCTCTCAACAATATCTTTTGCTTCTTTATAACATTCATCCAACAATGTTTTCACAGATTCTTGAATATCATTGATAATCTTATCGTTAATCAATATTTCACGACCTTCATATTGACGTTCATGTTTACCATAATAAATAGCACCCATTTCACTCATACCCCATTTAGTAACATAGTTATAAGCATATTCAGTAGCACGTTCAATATCATTAGATGCACCAGTAGTAACCTTATCTGATCCAAATACAAGTTCTTCTGCAATACGACCACCATAAAGTGAAGAAATCAAAGAACGAATCTCGCCTCTATCAAGACTTACACGGTCTTTTTCTGGTTGATACACTGTTACACCAAGAGCACGACCACGCGGAATAATACTTACTTTATGCACTGGGTCATGTAGCTTTTCTTTATGCTTCAACCAACCAATAATAGCATGACCAGCTTCGTGATAAGCAGTTAAACTCTTATCTTTTTCATCCATTTGAATACCTTGTTGTTTTACACCCATAAGAATTTTATCAATTGCTTCACTGAAATGTGAATCTTGAACAGATGTATCACCTCTACGGCCAGCAATAAGAGCAGCTTCGTTACACAAGTTAGCCAAATCAGCACCAGAGAAACCTACAGTTGATTTTGCAATCATTTCTAACTTAACAGAAGCATCAACTGTAATCTTCTTAGCATGAATGCGAAGTATTTTTTCTCTTGAAATCACATCTGGTAGATTAACATGAACAGTACGGTCAAATCGACCCGGACGGGTTAATGCAGCATCAAGGATATCAGCACGGTTAGTTGCACCCATAATAATAATTGGAGCAGAACTTGAGATTACACCATCCATTTCTACCAACAATTGGTTCAAAGTTTGTTCTCTTTCATCATTACCACTCATATTGTTATTACGGCTTTTACCAAGTGCATCAATTTCGTCAATAAAGATAATGCATGGAGCATTGGCTTTTGCTTCTTCAAACATGCTACGAATACGGCCAGCACCCAAACCTGAGAACACTTCAACGAAGTCAGAACCTGCAGCAGTATAAAATGGAACATTAGCCTCACCTGCAACAGCTTTAGCAAGCAATGTTTTACCAGTACCCGGTGGACCGACCATTAAAACACCTTTAGGTATAGTACCACCCAATTTTTGATACTTATCTGGATTAGCTAAAAAGTCTACTATTTCTTTTACTTCTATAATAGTTTCTTCGTTACCTGCCACATCAGCAAATTTAACATTACTTTGAATCATAACAGCCTTGTGCTTGAACATTTTCAACAAGCCACCTTGACCATTTTTAGAACTACGCATCATCCATACTAGAAGTCCAGCAATAATGAGGACTGGAATCAAACTTAAAATAAGACTGCCAACAAGTGAACCTTCTTCCTTATCAGTAAATTTAATTTCAACACCTTGGCTTCTTACTACATCCATAGTATTTGAAACAATAGAATCTCTGTTTGGCAAGTTAGTTGAATAAATAATGTTCTTATTATTCTTCGGTGATGCCATCATTTTCATTTGAGTATTGAGTTTTTCAATAACTGTAATTTCTTGGAAATCGTTTGAACCAATTTTGTTCAAGAATTCAGTATAAGTAATTTCTTTGTATTCTTTTTTATCTGTATAAAAATTCCACACCCCAGCAAGAAAGTTTACTGACGCAAAAATAATCAACGCCAGTAGGAAAAATCTGATTAATAAGTTTTTATTCATAAACACTCCCAATTAAAATTTGTAGCAACATTATACATAAATAATCAAATAAAGCAATATTTATTTTTAATAGGTTCAATAAGTTTAATCAATTAAAAAGCCACTTCAAAGTGGCTTTATATTACATACGAAGATGTTCTCCTTTAGTATAATGATAGAACGCCATAAAGATATGACCTATAATAATAGCAAAAAAAGTCCATCCTAATAATCCATGATAAGTGCCAGCCAAATCCATCATCCATTGTATTTTTCTTTCAGAATCACCCGCTAATAATTCAATGCCTAAGAATTCAAAAGGTCTACCTGAACCATATTGTCTAAGGAAAGCAATAAAGGGTATAGTAACCATTAATAAATACATTCCTAAGTGAACAAATGAAACCAATTTGTTATCACTTTTTGGGCGTGCATTCAAAGTATTCAATGTCCATAGAATCCTTAAAATTCCCAATAATAAAACAACAAAACCAACTTGCTTATGAGTAGACCAAATAGAATCAACTAACGGCTTTAATTCTTGAACCATTTTATTATCATAAACTTTAACACAATCAGTTGTATTGTTTACACACACATTATTATAAGGAAGATCTTCTATTTTATTAATAAAAAATTTTGCACCTGCTGTAATCATCATCCAAATCAAAAACACAGCCATCAACCAATGTAATATCTTAGTTGTCATATTAAATTTATTATGCAGCATGAAAATTTTCTCCTTATTAGTTGACTTGATAATATCACATATGTCTTTTTAGTCAACGAAATTTGACCTTTTTATATATATTGTTATGCTTTATATTACTTAACCAAAGAGTATAGAATGTTTAATCTCTTAGATCATTCAAAAATTTTTAATAAAGAAATAAAGATAATAAAAATAAAAAATCTTGATGAAAAATTCTATAATGAATTTGACTATATCAAAGATATTGATGATATGGTAAAAAAACAAATACATAAAAAAAGATTTTATCAAAAGTTATGTGATAAAAAATATGAAATTTATAAGACTGGTTTAAATAACTGCAAAAGAATAGAAATCATGAATACAATTAAAGATTCTAAAATGTATAAATTGATCGATCATATCAATTTACAAAAAAAAGCAGATTTTTTTGATATAGATATCATTATTCAAGAACAAAGTTTCTTATTATATGCAATAGAAAATGAATATATAGAAAAACGTAAAATAGAAAATATAAGAGAATATTTAATTGATATTGACTTCAATAAGAACTATCCAGAATATGATATTTTAATAAAACAACAAAATAAATACAAAAACAAGATAGATGATATATTAGAACTAACATCTAAAAATGAATAATATTAAGAAATAAAAAAACCCTACATTGTAGGGTTTATTTTATTTTCATGTCCGATAGGTCTTTGCGGCTTTGCTCTCTATCTAACTAAGTCAACGTCTTCGCTTTGCTCGGTTAACTTTAAATCAAGTCATTATAGTCTTTGTTTGCCAAACTCGTATAACGACGCTACAAAGTGATTACTCAACTTTAATTTCTTTGTAATGATAATATTAGCACGATAGTATACACTTGTCAAGTGATGAGGGTGATTTTTTTTGTAGAGTGAATTTCTTCACTCTATTTTAAATATAAAATACGTAATAGTTAAACGTATTTCTCAACTTTGCGAGTTGTCCTTTTAAATAACTCGTATATCATCATTGTAGCAATTGCAGACGGAGATGTCAAACCTCCAATGATTTTTCGAGCATCGTCAACATCTAACATAACATTAACATAAGTATCACCATCTTTCCATCCAATAGATTGACCATCTGCTTCCATTTCTTCAATCAGAGTTCTTGTTTTATCAACGGTAATTTCTGCTTGAAATGATTGAATCAATTCTTCTTCCGTAATGATATCAGCAACATCTTCAATTGTTTGTTCTGTCTTAACTATATCACAATGAACATTGTCTTTGTTGTCAAATTCATCTAAGTCAAATTCTTCACGCTCAAAACGACTATTTGCGGAATCCTCATAGAAATCTTCATCCCATTCATCATCTTCTGGATATTCTTCTGCTTCTACAACAATAGCTCCACCAACGTCAAATCCTTTGGCAGCGGGAAGACTAACAAAATTCAATTGAGTTGCCATCCCCAAAATTCTTTTACCTATAGCAAGTTCATTTGCATTTTCAGAATCATTATCCAAAGTAACTTCTAATTTTTTCGTTTCTTGGTTTATTTTAAAATTTACTGTAACAGTCATTCTTTTTCCCCTTCATCGTTAACAAGATATATGTCTTCCAATTGATTATTTTTAATACCCAAACATGCACTGAATATAAAACATTTATCATCTTGTTTTATTCCAAAGTCTTCTATGTCAGCATTTGAAAAATCATGGAGCATTTTATCAGATATGACAACAGCACCTGTATTATTGCCAATATAAACTTTTGCATTTTTAAGCTCTACTTCATCTTCTGGTAGATAACAATGAGCTACAGAATATACAGCACCATCAAAAGATTCTGGCTCTATTTCTAATGTTTTCTTGTTTAAAATGTCATAAGCCTGATCAACTTGTAAATCAGGTGAAAAGCCATCATTTAAAAATGAAATCAATGTTCTATTTCTTGTGAAGAAAAAGTGGGAGACTTTTTCTTCTTTTTCAACTTTGAAGCATACCACACCATTATGGAGTGATTCATTGAGTTCATCTATCATCAATAATTGTTTAATCATTATTCGCCCCCTTTTTTTGCTTTGCCAAAGAATACACGGCGGTGATCAGATTCTTGAGAAATTTTAGCGTTACCTGAAATTTCATTCTTTTGCATATCAAAAGTCATTTTATTCAAGAATTTTTGGATACGTTCATTTGATGAATCAGTACCAGCAGTATGTGAACATGCTTCTGTTAAAATATTGAACAAGTCAAACTGAGTAATATCAGAAGCAGCAGCACGGCCACCTTGACCTTTAAACACAACATCTGAGTAAATACCTTTCAATCTTGACTCTACATCAGTCATTTTTATCAACTCTGAAAGTTGTTGTGAACTCTCTACAGCTTTTAATTGACTTCTATCAAATAGCATTCCACGAGCTTCAAGAACGTTAGCTACAGAAGCATGTGTATCACTCATTTTAATAAATCGATCTTGTAATAAAGTAGATACATTAGGCTGGATTTGCAATGAAACGATTTCTAAGTGACGTTCCCAATCGTTAATAATTGGAACTTTTTTAGTCACTAATGGCGAAATACCAACCATACCATTAGAACAAATAAGTCTTTCAACCTCAATAGTAGTAGAAATATTAGCTTCAAATGGATTCCATTTGTATACTATTCTGTTTTTAAAGTTACCACCTTCACCAAGTGAGGCAATGTCAAAATAAAACGGCTCACTTAATCCACCCAAAAAGATACCACGTTCTTCACGGAATTGATTGAATACTTGACCAATTGGACGACGACCAAATCTGTTATTCTCACTTTGAATATTGCAGCCAATTTTTTCAGAAAGTTTCTGAATTGCATACTCGCTGTGCATAAAGCCTTTATAAGCAGAATTTCGATAATCAATCAATGTACCTTCATCAGTAAAGATATAAGTACCACCATTCATTAATTTTGAAAACACACTTAAATCCATTTCAGTAATCATTCGAGATTCACGGGTTTTATGATTAAAGGTGTGGAAATATTTATCATCTACAATAATTTTAACAATGAAGTTATTTTTCTGATCTACTTCTAATTTAACATCTACTTTTGCATTCTCTATCACGATTAATTCGGTCATTTTAGTCTCCCATAAAAAATATTATTTATTGTATCATTTCAATGTTTAAAGTCAAACCATTTCAGCCGGTTTTTCGTCTTTTTTATTAGGGTTTGATAGTCTCACTTTGAAGTGCTTGATATCTCCCATATTTTTACCGTCCAAGAACAAGTTGCCTGTTTGTTTCTGAGAAACAAAACCTTTAGTAAGTGTAAATTTAAACAATGAAACCAAGTCTCTGTACACATTTAAATTGTCTTCTGAATAACAATAACGCATTATGTAAGCTAATCCATCCCATACAGGAATATCAACTGGATACGTTGAACGTGAACTCAATGAAATATCACTTTTTAAATTAATGATATTAGTTTCTAAAATAATTTTAGGAACATTTAAGAAATCAGTGTCTTCAAATGAATAATGTTCACCAATAACTTTAGTTGCTTTCAATACAAAGTTTAAATTTAAAATAGTAGGGTTTTTTACATCTTCTATATTTTTAAGATTTTTAAAGAAAGATGCTTGGTCATTTTCAGGACTTGAGAATCTTGAAGTTCTTTTTGGTATAGTAGTTGCTGTTTTATTGTTTGCAAATACTGGTGAATATACCACAATACTAAAATCTTGTGGATCTATATCTGCGTTTGGATTATAAGCAAGTACATGACCACTTTTTAAAAGAATTGTGGCATCATTATCTTTTTTGATTTCTTCTTCTATCTTAGCTTTTTCTTCTGGTTTAACTTCTTTTTTGTCCATATCACTCAACAATTTAGAAGTTGATTTTTTTATACCCATTTTAGATAATGAAATATAACGAACAGGTTGTATCCAGAATGCATTAGTACCTTTAAATGTTTCTCTTTGTCCTAACTTATCCATTAAAAAAATAGATTCACCATCAATAAAAATGTCTTCTTGAACTTTTAACATTTCTTTTACATGGGCAAACGCACCTTCGTTCACTGACTTCCAAGTTTCTTCTGGTTCATAGCCACTAAGATAACTACGACGATATACGTCAATAGATAATACTTTGCCATCATAATAAGTGATGCAAGCTTTTTTACCAACAGTTTCATCAAAATGTAAGATTGAATTTGTTTTCAGATATAAAGAAAAAACTCTATAATGGATAGGAATTTGAACAGAACCATCTTTTAGCCTTTTATAACTAACACTATCTGATTCATAACGGTTACGCTCATTATCTACAATAACTTCCACAAAATTTTTAAAGATTTTTCTAATGTAAACATATTCAAAAGTTAGTTTCTCTGGATTAAATTTTATCATGCAACTCTCCATAAAAGGTGGATAATTTTATATAAAATTTAACCTTAAGTCAATATTTATTTATCTTTTTTATGTTTTGTTTCTAATATCCACTGACTAAAATCTTTACAGTTATCTTCATCTACACAATTACTGAGTGTAACATATTCTGCATATAAACAACGATTTTTTACACCTTCTTGAATAGAGTCTTGCTTCATTTTGTAATCACAGTATCCTCTGACCAATGTGTCCTCCAACAAAGCAGCATAAACCTGTTTTATTTCCAGTAGTTTATCATCTGATGTGCTTTCATCACAATCTTTACTAATAGTTTCATTTTTATTATTAAGTTCTATTAGACAAGTTTTATCAAAAACTTTTAAAAGAACACTCTTATTGCCATTATCTAATTTTTTAATATCAGTAACATAAATAAAATCTTCTGAAAAAGCTTTTTTAGCCATGTCTACAGTAGAATCGGTTGCCATTGAATTAAATGAAATTATTATAGTACCAAATAATGTAAGAATTTTTTTAATCATAATGTAACTCCTATGTGATAGAAACATAGTATCACTTTTTTTGAGAATACAAAAAAGGCAACCGAAGTTGCCTTTAATTAAACTGGTTCTAATTCAAATCCTTCATTAAAACCATCTTCTAATTGTTGAAGGTATTCAAAATCATAAATATCTTCTTCTTTGTTTTCTTCCAAAATACTTTCTTGCCAACTACCATCACGTTTAAAGATCAATCGATGATAAATAACAACTGGGAAAATATCTTTTGCCAAAATATTTGCATAAATTGGGTTTACGAACTCCCAAACAGTACAAGAACTATCAGGACGAATGGATCTGCCAATATATTGTTCTTTTTCCCCTTTACTATTAAACTGGCGAGCCAACAATACATCTGTACAATTTTTAATATCAATACCTTCACCAAGTTTTTTACAATTGATTAAGAATTTAAATTCTCCATTTGCAAATCGGTCAAGTATATCATCCATTTCCTTATCTTCCCTTAACCAATGAGAAGAAAGTCCTTTTTTCTCACAATATTCTTTAAACTTTTCACATTCTTTATTGGTTTTGAAATAAACAATAGTGTTGCCCATTTGTTGATGATACAAATCAACAACCTGCATACAAATATCAAGTTTATTACTACCACTGGTATCAATAATACTGTTAATACTTGGTGTCGCAATAAATTTACGACGAATGGCTTCTTCTTTAGTAATAGGGAATATATAACGCTCAAATTTAAGTAATAAGCCATCACCACGATCAGGAGTTGCAGTAAAGCCAAATACTGGCGTGTCTTTTACATGGTCAAGTAATTGTTGAATACTAAACATTGCTTCATGATGGGCTTCGTCAATAAATAGCATATCCCAACCATTATCGATAATATCTTGTGGAATATCTTTATAGGCACTATGAGCATGCAAAATTACATCCTTACATTCAGCAAACTCTTTTTTCGCTTGTCTAAGAAGTCTATTTGAGTCAGCAATGAATACTACTGTAATTTTTTCTTTATGATCAATCTTAAGTGATCGTCTAATATCCATATCTAATGCAGTCAATTTAGATAGTAGAGTTTTACCAGTACCTGTAGGCTGAATATAAAGAAGTCTTCTAAAACCACTTTCAAGATAACCTTTAGCAGCCCTAATAGCATTGGTTTGATAATAACGTGGCTCTTTATCAACAGGCTGAGCTAAATTAAGTTTTGCTGGTTTTGTATCTGAATAATTAATAAAAAAGTTTTGTATACTTTGTTTTTCTTTTGAAATTAGAGAGGATAACTTTGTTTGTTCTGCAATCATTGAGCACTCCTTGAAAATTTGACGGAGTATAACAAGTGAATCTTAATTTTGCAACTATTTCATTTTAAAAAAATCAATAATGTAAGCAATATCGGCCTCATTAATTGACCATCTGTCTTTTTTTCTCTTTAAACACATAAAAGCAATATAATCATTTATATTTTTACCATATAGATACCAATTTGCATCAAAATAACCATTATCATCATATAGGATATCAGCAGGAAGCCCATTCAAACGGCTCACCATCCCATATGCTGTCCAGATTTTATGAACGATTTTATTGTCTTTCAAAATAATAACAGTAGGCTCATCATCACTCGTTTCTTTTCTTTTATATATTTTTTCTAAAATTTGTTTTGATTTAGAAGACTTTTCATTTTCACATTGATATCCCCATGCAATTAATGATTTTTCATCAACCAAACTGACATTATTTTTAGATAAATCTTCTATTTTTTTTGCTTTCATAAAAACCTCATATAGATATGATAACAATTTTCTCAATGTTTTCAATCACTTCAATTTTGTTATAAATATCAACTAAAAATATCTATCAAAAAATCATAAAACCCTTGACTTTATTGACCCATCTCAATATAATACGACCTACAACAACAAGAAAACATTCCCCAAATCCCAAATAAAAACCCACCCCGAAAGGGGCTTTTTTTTGCCCATAAAAAAAGTAACCGTAGTTACTTCTTATTTTAATACTAAATTTTAAATTTTACTTTTGGTTTATTAAATATACTTAAAAATTCTTCATTTTTTTCAAATTCTAATAGATAAAGAGATAAATTTTTTCTTGCAATATCTTCCATTGGTTTGAATTCATTTGTTGTAAAAATGCGGTCATGCGATAAGGTGTCAGCAATAAAAGCCTTAGTTCCAGCAACAACCGCTTCTTTTCCATAGAAAGCATATTCTTTAGCTGCTTCTATACGTGAGACAACAAACTCTTTATAGTCAGCAATAGCTAATGATGACATGTCTATATCAAGAACTAATGCTGATTCTTTATGCGTCGGAATATGTTTTGCTGTGTCATTTATTATAATACTAACCAAATCTAAATTAACATTTTTTTCATCACCATTTTTTGTAATCATATCAATTGCAAAAATAGCACTTTTCGATTCATTGTCTTTTTTTGTAGGGTCATAAATAATATCATGAAAAAGCCAAGCTATTTTTTGTTCAGACGATCCAGTTTTCAAAAGATTGAAAAGATTTAGGCCATACTCAATATGGCCCCAATTATGAAATTTTCTATGGTCTTCATCGTAAAATTTTTTTACTAATGAAATGTATTTATCAATCATAAACACCTCTAGGATTAAGATATGCTAAGTTTGTTTTTTCTAAGAAGAACTGGAGAGTGTTCTCTTACTATCTCTTCCATTTTTTTCTTAACTTCATCTATATGCTCTATTGGAGAAATCTCAAGCCCGCGTCTTTTAAGTTCTAACACTTTTTCTGGTTGGTTTTCTTTAGCAGCCATTTCTAAACGCTTATAAACGGCAGGTAAAAATCCTTTATCAACCAAATGGTCAATACCAAAAACATTCTTGGTTTTTTCTGCTAAAAACAGCGTAACACCATCTGAAGACTTATTAAGGTCTTGTAAAAACTCAGTGTATTGCATAGGCACCTCCTGATATGTTTTTTTTCAATTATACTCTAAACTTCAATAAAATCAATATTGTCTGATTATTTTTTATACAAATTATTTAATAGTTGACTTTTGTCAAAAATCCAAATAAAATAGGGGCATTATTAGGAGTTTGTAAAATATGAAAGCTGAATACATTAAACTGTTAGAAGAAATTAAAGAAAACATTCAAAAAACAATTAAAAGTCATGTAGGTACTGTAGAAGGTATTGTGGGTTCAAGGATTGGTTTTGTAAAACTGCAAGATAAACAAAGCTTTGTTATCTCTCCACATGAAATGGATAAAGTATTGCCGGGGGACAAAGTAAGAATTCAAGTCAAAAAAGAAAATGATAATGAAATCGTTACAGTTGAAGAACTCATTGAATCAGTGTTAACAACATTCACAGGTATTTTTACTGAAGATGAAACAGGTTCTTATGTGATTCCAGACGTATATGGTCTTAATAAAAAAATCCGTATTCCTAAGTCTTACACTTTAAAAGCTAAAGAAGGTGATTTCATTCAAGTTGAGATTATTGACCATCCATTTAAAAACAAAAAACCAAAAGCAAAAGTAATTAACTTAATTGGCTCTGCTGATGAAGATGGAATTGAAATCAAATATACCTCATTCAGAAACAATCTGAAAGAAGAATTCAGTAAAGAATCTATGGATGAAGTAAAAATATTTGATCAATCATTTATTGATGAAAAAGCAAAAGAGAGAAAAGATCTTCGTCATTTAAATTTTGTAACCATTGATAGTGAGTCTACAACAGACATTGATGATGCCATTTATGTAGACTATAGTGAAAATCAATGGAAACTATATGTTGCTATTGCAGATGCTACAGAATTTGTAATTGAAGGATCTAAACTTGATCTAGAAGCTAAATCTCGTACTTCAAGTGTTTATTTCTTGGGTAAAAACATTCCAATGATTCCACCTGAATTATCATCTGATCTCTGTTCATTACAAGCAGGAAAAGACCGTTTGTCTATTGTTTGTGAAATGGACTTTAATGAAAATGGTGATTTAGTAAAATATTACTTCTATGAAGCTGTAATTAATTCAAAAGCAAAATTAAGCTATAACGAAGTTGAAGATTATGTTCAAGGTGATAATAGCTTTGTCGATAAACATGGCGATTTATCTACTGTAATTAAAAATCTTTATATCTTGCATACTTTGTTAAAGAAAAACAGAGAAATAAATAACCTCTTACAAGAGTATGGGGATGATTTCCGTTGCATTTTGGATTCTCATAAAAAAATCAAAGACATTCAAAAAGTAGAAATTAAAACTTCTCAAAGAATGATTGAAGAATGTATGGTTATTGCAAACATTGCTGCTGCAAACTTTTTAACAAACAATTATGAAGAAGGTATTTATCGTGTACATGATGGATTAAAAGACAATAAAGTTCTTGAAGTTAAAGAGCTTTTAGCTAACTATAATCCAGATTTTGATGCATCATTACTGTTTTCTCTTGATGGCTTCAAAAAATTGATGGAGTTGTTAAGCAAAGATGAAAAAGGTTTCCGTATCAAGAAAATCATCATGAATAATATGAAGAAAAGCCATTTTAACAAAAAACAATTAGGTCACTTCTGCATGGGTTTTGAAGAATATACTTACTTTACATCACCAATCAGAAGATATGTAGACATTATTGTTCATCGTCTTATTAAGGCTGTTCTACATAAAGGAAAATATAATAATTTCTTTGATGTAGATGAAGTAAACAAAAATATTTCTAACATTTCAAGAAGTACAAAAGAAGTAGAAGATTGGTTGAAATCACAATATATAGAAACACATTCAAAAAATAAGAAATTTAAAGCTACTGTAATGTCCATTGAAGACTCTGCAATTAAATTAAAACTTGTTGAAAATGGAATAGATGGAACTTACTTGCTTACCAAAGCAATTCGTTCAACAGAAGGTTTTAAGTTTGATAAAAAAGAACAAAAATTAATGTTGCAAGATAAAGAAATCAATATTTTGCAAACAGTAGAAGTTGAATATGACAAGTTTGACTTCATAAACAAACGACTACTGTTTAAAAACATTAAAGCTTAAAGAATGGTATATAAATAACCTGACCAGCTTTGATCTGGTCTTGGTTGACCAAATCTTTATTCAATTTTTTAATAGTATTAATTCTAAACTCTATTTCTGTATATTTTGCAGTATAGTTTACTGGAAATGTCTTATTAACTATTCCAGATAGTGATTCGCCCGGAAAAACAGTATGCTTCATTAATTTAATTTTCTTGCCATTTTTTAAATTAAACTCAACAATTTCATCTTTAATTGAGTCATCCGCTAATAACTTAGTCCCAATATCAATTTCCTCTGATTTACTTGTAATTTCATCAGTAGATTTAACTATTTTTGTAGTTAGCGTATCAATTTTTTTGCTGGTGTTAGCTAATTGTTCTTTACTAACAGCTATTTCTTTTTTTTGCTCATCAATTGTTTTAGTTGGCACATTGTTTTCAAGCTTATCAACTTTAATTTCATTCTTCACAATTACTTTTTCTTTAACATCTAAAGCTGTTCCGTTAACTGGTGCTGTTAGTTTATCTTCAATTTTGTTATTTTCTTTTACTGGATTTTCAACTACAACAGTTACAAATGGTTTATCACTTTCTTTTTTATTGATAACAAGTATTTTTTCATTTTCTTTCTTACTTATTTCTGGCTTTACTACTGATTTTTGTGCTGCAATAATTTTTTCTTTTTCTTTTTCTTTTTCTTTTTCTTTTTCTTTATTTATATTTGCAATTTCCTTTTCTTTCGCTATCTTCTCTTCGTTTAGTTTAATTTCAGAATCTCTTTTAGCTTTTTCAGCAGCTAACGCAGCTATTCTTGATTCTTCTTCTAATGCTCTTTTTGTTTTTTCTATTTCAGCGGAAACAGGATCTTTTTTATGATCAAACAGTTTTTTATCTAAAGGCTTTCCAATTGTAGTTATTTGTTTTTTATTATCATCTGTCTTTTTTACATCAATCTTTTTGTTTTCTTTTATTATTGATTTATCATCTGCTTCTTTAAGTTGAGTTTTCAATTCTTCAATTTCTTTATTAAATGCTGTAATCTTAACTTCGTTCTCTTTAAAAGCCTGTTCGTACTCAGATTTTAAAGTAATCAATTCATTTTGATACTTTTTCCATTTTTCAATATCAGCTTTCAAAAGAACTATTTTTTCTTGCAAGTTTTTTTCTTTTTCTTCTTTCGTTAATAATTGAATAACTTCGTTATAAACTGGTTGTTTATCTATTTTTTCTGAATCTACGACTTTAAAATCCAAGTCTGCTGCTAACGCACTAAAGCTAATTATACTTAGCAAACTAAATGTAAAAATCTTATTTTTCACATGACACTCCTTTTATTAATATTATTTTTAATATATATCATCAAAGGGAAAAGAAGTAAATGATTAAATAGTTTTTTTTTGACACATTGAAGATTTATTTTTTTTATAATATAATGGTTTAAAATTAACGGAGTTTTCTGTGGATGAGATAAATGATACAGTCAAAAGAACTGGGATTGTTAAATGGTTTTCACAAGAAAAAGGTTACGGATATATCACAGATAAAAATAATATTGACTTATATTTTGGTGTCAAAGATGTTATCGGTGCTGATTTACCAGAATATGGCGACAGAGTAGAATACGTAGAATATATGGGTAGAGAAAATGTTCTTGCTGCTCAAGAAATAATAATAATTGAAAAAAAGAACCCTATATTCAAAAAAGTAAGATGCGAAAGTTGTCAAGTCGATGTAAGGCCGAAACCTTGGCATTTTGGTGGAACTGATTATACAAACCTTAAAACTGCATACCTGTGCCCTTCTTGTGGTGGTAGATTATATGAAACTGGTGGTGGATTTAACCGAATAGCCAGAACATTACTTATATTAATCGCAATAGCCATTTTTTCAATTACATATCTGGTGTTTTAATAACACCATTTTTCTTTATGTATAAAAGGTTGAATTTTACAAATAATAGTGATATAATCCAATAATTATTAGGAGATTATCGAATGGCACTAACTTTTTTATTTCATGACTACGAAACCTTTGGTGCTGATCCAAAGCGTGATAGACCTGCACAATTTGCGGCTATAAGAACTGATGAAAACTTTAATGAAATCGGTGAGCCAATGATGATCTACACTAGAATGCAAGAAGATACATTGCCCTCACCAACTGCTTGTATGATTACAAAAATCACACCAAGTGAAGTAAATGAAAAAGGCATTTCTGAATATGACTTTATTAAAATGATTAACAAAGAAATGAGCGTGCCAAGTACATGTAGCCTTGGCTATAACACAATTCAGTTTGATGATGAAGTGACTCGTAATACTTTATATCGTAATATGATGGACCCTTATGAAAGAGAATATAAAAGTGGTTGTTCTCGTTGGGACATGATTGATGTGATTCGTCTAGCTGTGGCATTAAAACCCGGTATTATTAAGTTAGGTGAGAGAGACGGTAAAGTAAGTTACAAACTTGAAGATCTCAGTAAAGAAAACGGCATTCTTCATGAAGCGGCTCATGATGCATTATCAGACGTAAGAGCAACAATTGGTATTGCAAAGCTTATCAGAGAAAGAGCACCTGAGTTATTTGATAAACTCTTAGCTCAAAGAAACAAAAAAGAATTATCAAAAGAACTTCTTTGTGGAAAACCTATCTTGCAAGCCAGTGCATTGTTTGGTTCTGATACTAAATATGTAGATTTTATTTTACCAATTACTACTGATCCGATCAATAAAAACAAAGAATACTGCATACGTTTAAGCAGACCAGTTGAAGAATTACAACAAATTCTTGATGAAGATGCAGAAGAAGTTAAAAAAAGATTATACTCTTCTAAAGCCGATCTTGAATTGAGAGACGAAACAAGACCTGCATTACATGCTGTAACAGTCAACAAGTGCCCAGCATTGGTAAGTTCAGACTTCATTATCTCTATGTATCCTGATAATGATAGCAGAAATAAAATGTATGAAGACATTGGGTTAAAATTACCAGAAGTTATTAAAGCCTATAAATTTGTTAAAGAAAACAAAGAAGCTTTTGCCAAAAAGATTCTTGAAATTTATCATGATGAAGAGTTTTTAGAAAAATATAAACTAGAACAAGACAAATTAGACTATGACATTCAAATTTATAACGGTTTTGCTTCTGAAAAAGATAGAAAGAAAATGTTTTTCTTCCATAAAGACCTTGAGAAAGGTATGATAAAAGGACATATCAATGGTGGCTACGATGATAGCAAAAGATATAATGAAATTGTTTACCGTTTAGTTGCAAGAAGTTTTCCTGATTTATTTGATAAATTACCCGCTGTTGATAAAGAGAAATGGCATAATCATTGTAAAGAGCGTCTTTTTAACAAAAAAGGCGATAGTGTGACATATTCATTTGATGAATTCTTTGCTGAAATTGAAGAGCTTAGAATGAATGAAAAATATCAAGATCGTTCTTATCAAGATGTGTTACATGAACTAGAAGTTTATGGAAATGATTTAAAACGAAAATTTAGCTAACAAAAAAATCACCTTCTGGTGATTTTTTGTTATGTCAGTTCTACAATTTCTTTTTTTACAATAATAGGTTCAAATGCATTCAATACTCTACCATCTAAAATATATTGATTAATTTCATAAGCCGTTTTAAAACCTTCAAAGGGTTTGAATTTATCATATAAATTTAGTAATTCTAAATATTCTTTTACAGTTAGAGACTCTGGATTTACTGTATACATATGATTTATGTTATGATTGATCATATCTTTTATAAACTTTCGTAGCTCTTCATAATTGGGTATATGGCACTCTTCTTTAACTTCATTATCTTCATCTAATAATAAAATTACAAAGTTTGATTCAAAGTTATAAGGTTCTATTGTTGTTTTATATTCAACATCATATTTATTCAAATCATATTTTTTCATAAAATCTTTCGGACTATCAACAAGTATAGATGAAATATCTATTTTTGACTCATTGTATGGATTCAAATTATAAAGATTAACCAACTCTGTTACTTCAAAATCATTTGGTTTAATATTAAGAATAGTCTTATAGTTATTCAATTTATAACAACGAACAAGAAAGTCATTTAAATCATCTTTATCATGTAAAACATAACTTTTTGAAATAGATTTAAAGTATACATGTTTTATTGAAACCACATATTTTTTTTTAAAAAAATTAAGCATATTGTTTTCCTATATCTCAATATATGTTACAATAAATAAATTAGATATCAAATAAGGATTATTATGGATAAGGCTGGTAGAAAAGCATTAGTAAAACATTATGCAGGTTCAATTGCATATGGTACAAACACCCCAACATCTGATACTGATTTTAGAGGTATATTTGTAGGTAACAGAGCAGAATTAACTACACCTTTTGAAAAAATAAGTGAATGGATTGATCCATCAGAAGAAGACACTAAATTATTTGAATTAAATTTTTTCTGTGAGTTAGCTTGTAGTAATAACCCTAATATCTTAGAAAGTTTATATGTTGATAAAAGTGATATAGTAGTGTCAACACCTGAATATGAATATTTAAGAAGCAATAAAGATATGTTTTTAACTAAAAAAATTGCATTTACAACAAGTTCTTATGCTATACAAGAATTAAATAAAATGAAAAGTCATAATAAATTTATTAACAAAGATCCAGTAACATTACCAAGGCAAACTGACTTTTTAAGCTTGATTCATAATTTCGCAGATGAAAAAATAATGCAATCTGGATTGAATTTTACAGAACGTTTTGCTGAAGGTTATAAAATGGTCCATTATGGTTCAGATATATTTGGTGTTGTTCCATCAAAGAACGGTAAAGCTTTCAATTTTGAATATAACATTAATAGACAAAAGCCAGAGAGAGGTGACCAACCAATAATGTTTTTAAAATTTCAAAAAGAAGCATATGAGCAAGCTAAAGTAAAATATAAATCATATATATCTTGGAAAGAAAATAGAAAAAATACAGTAAGAAACCTTATTCAAGAAAAGTTTGGCTATGATACTAAGAATGCCATGCATCTTGTAAGATTAATGAGAATTGGTTTTGAATGCATAACAGAAGGCGAATATATTGTAAAAAGACCAGATGCACAGGAACTTTTACATATAAGAGAAGGTGGTTGGAGTTATGATAAGTTAAAAGATTATGCATCAATGATGGATGAAAAAATTAAAAATGAGGTTGAAAAATCAAAATTACCTGACGAACCAGATTATGAAAAAATCAAACAAGTCATTATTGATATACAAGATAGTTGTTGGCATATAAAACCATTACCTACGCAAAAAATTAAACCAAAAAAAATAGCTCCCTAAGAGCTATTTTTAATTAACTAATAAAACAAGCTGGATTTGAACCAACATCGCAAGTCAACAGACTTGTGTTTTTCCGATTATAACTATTGTTTCATTATTTGGCGGGCATGTGCAGAATCGAACTGCAATCTCTTGGTTCAAAGCCAAGCGTCCTAACCTTTGGACGACACACCTATTAAAGTGGTCAGCGTGATGGGACTCGAACCCATAACCTCTCCGTTCCAAACAGAGCCATCTTCCAATTGATATTACACACTGTTGTTTTTATAAATCTGGTCGGAGTAGCAGGATTCGAACCTGCGATTTCTTGCTCCCAAAGCAAGCGGCATAACCAGACTAACCTATACTCCGATATTAAATTGGCAGGGGGTGATGGAATCGAACCATCATCTATTGCTTCAAAGGCAATCGTCCTAGCCGTTGTACGAACCCCCAATCTAAACTGGTCTAGCTGGTGGGACTCGAACCCACAACCTCTCCGTTCCAAACAGAGCCATCTTCCAATTGATATTACAGCTAGTTTATTTGGTCAGTGTGGTGGGACTCGAACCCACGACCTCTCCGTTCCGAACAGAGCCATCTACCACTGATATTACACACTGTTATTTAAATCTGGTCGGAGTGGCAGGATTCGAACCTGCGACATCTTGCTCCCAAAGCAAGCGGTATAAGCCGGACTAACCTACACTCCGATATTTTAAACTGGTCTAGCTGGCGGGACTCGAACCCGCAACCTCTCCGTTCCAAACAGAGCCATCTTCCAATTGATATTACAACTAGTTTATTTGGCAGGCTAACTAGGATTCGAACCCAGAACGCAAGGATTTGGAGTCCTGCATGTTGCCGTTACACTATTAGCCTATATAATCTGGTCAGTGTGGTGAGATTCGAACTCACGGCCTCTCCGTTCCTAACAGAGCCATCTACCGCTGATATTACACACTGTTTATTACTAAATTTGGCGGAGGGTGATGGAATCGAACCATCGTCTTTTGCTTCAAAGGCAAACGTCCTACCATTGTACGAACCCTCTATATAACTTGGTCAGTGTGGTGGGACTCGAACCCACAGCCTCTCCGTTCCAAACAGAGCCATCTTCCAATTGATATTACACACTGTTAACTAATTTGGCAGGTTAGCTAGGACTCGAACCCAGAACGCACGGCTTTGGAGGCCGGCATGTTGCCAATTACACCACTAACCTATATTTTATTACTATTTGGCTTAGCTCCGTGGACTCGAACCACAATTACCTGATTCAAAGTCAGGTGTCCTACCATTAGACGAGAGCTAAATTAAACTAAATCTGGCAGAGGTATGTGGATTCGAACCACAGTTTCTTGGGTCAGAGCCAAGCGTACTAAACCACTATACGATACCTCTATCTATTATATAAGGAGTTGTTTTTTATTTCTTTATCAACTCTTCATGTTGTACATATTACCAAGTGAAAAACATTTTGTCAACTACTTTTTTAAATTATTTTTAAATATTTTCCTTTTAAATCAATAACTTACATTATTTTAGGTTGAACTCTACCCTGCCATATTATGACATAAAAAAACCCCTGAAGTTTCCTTCAAGGGTTTGTCTGAGACTTGTTCCCTTGAAGACCAGAAACGATTTCCGGTCTTCAAGATTAAATCTTATTTACCAGAAATCAGGCAATAGGCTGCCATCCCCATTGTGGTTGGGGTTGCTGAACTGGTTGCTGGTTGTAAGATCTATAAGTATTCATTTTTTATGTCTCCTTTCGCTATATTATAAACAATATTCAAAAAAATAGCAAGTATTAAATAGTTATCACCTTTAATCTATCAATGTTATTTTCAAAATTCAAATCTAAAAATTAGCCCAAAAGATTGCGAGCATCAAAAGAAAAAATTTTATAATCTTCCAAAATATAATTTATCTATACATAAGGAAAACAAAATAAATTGATAAAAAACAATATTGCATACTAAATATAGTATTCACTAAAAAACAAGAAACACAATAGGTAGATGATGGCCATTTGCTTGACATAATATCCTTTATTTTAACGCTTTAATAAGCCCTTATTCTACAAAGGAGAGGTGGAAGTCAATAGCAAAACACTACCGTTCGTCGGATTTTAGTGATTACTATATATAGTGTTTGAAGTATGATACAGGCACTAGACCCTTATAAAACGGGGCTTGTAGAGGTTTTTGTCATTTTAATTGTTTCTAAATCAATGTTTTGCTTGACTTTTTGAAAAAAGTAATTATTGACAATATAAAAAAATACATTTATTATTGTAATCAATTAAGAACATTGGGGAATGTTTTTAAGAAGTTTTAAAAAATGTTGTAAGTTTAAATTTAATTTTTAATTTGGGTTAGTTGTAAAATTTGGGATTTGGGGAAATCATTATGAAAAAATCAATTTACGCCATAGCTGCGTCTATGGCACTCTTGTTAAGTGGTTGCAGCTTGTATACGGCTCCGTGGGAAGAGCCAGCATATCAAAAGGCACCAGTAGTTAAAGAAGCAAAAGTATATCAAGTAAACCAACCAATTGTCAACACTGTTAAAGCTGCTCCTGTATTAGATAGCAGTACGAATGTTAACAAAAAAGTTGTGAATAAACAAGTTAAACAAGCTTCATTAGTAAAAGAAAAAGTTATAAATGTACCAGTTCCTAAAAAGAACGAAGTACCAAAAGTTACAGAGACAATCAATATTGTCGAAAAACCAGTGGAAAAAAGCGTTATGCTAATTCCTATCGAATAAGGAGAGTAAAATGTTTTATGTGTTGTTAGTGATAAACTTAGTATACGTTCTTGCTGAATTTTTATTCAACTTTGTATTACTAAACACTACAAGTTCTCAAGTTAGTCTTGACGCAATCCATTCAGTTGAATTATTAGGTCGCTCTTTAGCGGCCTTTGGTTTTACATTCATCTTCTGGAAACTAATAGACTCTAAAAACTTTGCAGTGGCTAAAAAGATAGTCTTAATCACTCTTGTTAGTGTAATAGCCTATCCTGCTTTTTATTTTGGCCAAGAACGTTTAGTCAATCACTTGGCTGAAAGCTCAAGCTTGGAAACAAGAGAAAAACTTCATGATATCTTCCTTTTAAAACAAGGTTTGATTGGTGGTGGTTTGCAATTAGATTCTGTACCATATAATGAAGCTATCAAGGACTTACCAGAATCAAAAACATTTATTACTAACATTCCATTGTTTATGTTAGGAAATGATGTTGTATTGAATTACATAAAAAAAGAAAGAGCAAATGTTGCTGCTCATGTATTTAAAACAGAGGTATTGAACAATCCATCAAAATACGTTGATGTATATAACAATGCTTTCTACAAAGTACATCAACAGTATTTAGATTATAATCATTTCTTTCAAATGAGAGACTTGGATATTAGAAAAGCTAAAGAAAGAGTTGTACCGGGATATAACCAAATGGAAAAAGATCTTAGATATTACTATAAAAGAGATCCTGCTGGTAAAAGATCTGGTCGCTCTTTTGAATCCTACGTTAACTTGCCTAAAGTAAAAGATAAGGTTAAAAATGAAATTTGGAAAAAATACAATGTAAGATTAACAAATGATTTTAACCCAGCTACATTAGAAGGTATGCAAAGAGGTTTTGCTGTAAGTGTATACAATCAATATGCTGAAGCTAAAAAGAAGACTGAAAGAGAAACTGGGCTTGTATTGCCAGAATACTTAACGATGGCACAATTCAAAAACCATCCACAAGTGTTGGCTAAACTAAAAAAAGAGATGGGAGAATACTATATTGATGGCTTATATGCTCAATGGCAAAATCGTTCAGAAGATGACACTAACATTCTTGTGAAAAATAATGCTATTGAAATTGGTAGAGCAGCTTCTTCATCATTCTTGAAACAAGATTTAACTTCACAAGAAGTGACATCTATTGTTAAGGCTATGATAGTTCCACCAATTGCATTAATTCTTTCATTATCATTTGGTTTCATCAACATATTTATCTTGATTAAATCTATTAGCAATAAAGTAATGGTTGGTAGAGTTAAGCATGCAAAAAGATATTCAAATATAATTGTTGTTTCATTGATAGCATTAATGTTCATATTGCCAGCTTCATTAAGCAACAAATATACTGAATCTGCGGCATATGAAAAAGTATATAGTAAAATGGAAAGTTACAATGCTGGAATGGCTGTATCTGTTGACTGGATTATGAAACTTGAGCCTTTTGTATATGGTTTTGGTTCACAATTTATAGACAGAAATAAAAAATAATAATAAAAATAAACCCCAAGCCCAAAACCCGTAGGCTCCTAAATAGGAGCCATTTTTTTATGGTTTCATTTTACTTCTTGGTTTCTTTGACAGTAATACTGCTTCATAAGCATTAACTTCATAAGTACCACTATCCATTCTATAAAGATTTACTAATACTTTATTAGGATGATTATCTACAATAAGATTAATCTTCTCAGTCACTCCACGATCAACATGTGGAACTGGAAATTCACTTTCAGCTTTAATACCTTTTGCTTCCAAAGCATCTAAAATTTTACCAATAGGATTTGTTTGATGATATTCTTTATTGAAGTCTTTAAGTACATCTGTAATTGTTTTTGAAATATCCATAATAGCCTCTTTGTTTTTTATTATTATAACATGAACGATTATAAATAAAATAGTCCACTATTGACTTAAAATAAGCTCCATATAAGATTAAATACATTGCGAGGATAACATGCTAACTACTAAAGATTTAATTTTATTTGAAAATACAGTAAAAAAATTTAAACTATTGAGAATAGAAATAATCAATCAACAGAACATTATTCAAAATATATTTGATGATGAACAATATAAGGTATTTTTAAAACAAAATCTCTTGAATAATTTATATCTTGCAAACCTATATATTAACATATTATGCACTTACAAAATAGTTAAAGAAAATATAAATAAGCCTGTAATAATCAATTTAATGACTATATCTAAGTTTATACAAGAAGTCTCTACTTTAACAATAGATGAGAATTGTTGTTAAAATCCTTGATTAATTGATAAAAAATGGTTTAATTTTCTTGTTTAAAGGAGTTAAACTATGTTACTTAAAAATAAAACTTTTCAAATTGCCCTTGTTTTATTCATAGAAGGGTTTGTTAGCTTAGCCTATCAAATGCTTTATATTAAACAAATGGCACCATTCGTTGGTAATAGTGTTGAAGTTGTTAGCTGGATTATTGGAGTATTCTTGATAGCATTGGCTATTGGTTATAAAGTCGGTGGAAACAAAACCCCAGATATTGAAGATAAACTCATTAAGAACTTCATTATAGCAGCTACAGTTGCAGGTTTTTGCTTATCATTCCTATTTTTAGAATCCTATTTTATGGCGTTATCAAAATTTGTAACTGCCTACACATTAATGATAATATATTGCATACTAATAGTATTTCCAGTTACCTATTTTTTAGGTCAAACCATTCCCTTGATGACCAACAAACTTAAAGGTGATACAGTATCTGAAATTAGTGGAAATGTCTTATTCCTAAGCACTATTGGTTCATTCTTAGGTGCAATAATTACAACAAATGTAATTTTAAAATATTTAGGTGTTTCATACACTATAGTTATTGCGTCAAGTCTATTATTCATATTAGCTCTCATGCTAAGTCAAAAGAAAATTTGGATAACACTATTATCTGTTGCTATTATCTTTTCACTTTACAAATTAAATATTGCATTTGAAAAAAGTAATTATGTAGCTACTAATCAATATGCTTCATATGAAGTATTACGTTATCCACAAAATAATTCTAAAGTATTTAAAAGCAATGGTTCAAACAGTTCTATTCTTATAAATGGACAAAAATATGGCTACATAAAGTTATTAGACGATGTTTTATTTAAAAAAATGAAATTAGAGAATAAAGATATTTTAGTGATTGGTGCTGGTGGCTTTGTTTTGTCTAAAGGTGTGAATAATAACTTTACCTATGTTGATATTGATCCTGCAATTAAAGATATTGCTGAACGTTTCTTCCTTCATGAAAACATCAATGGTAATTTTATAGCAGAAGATGGTCGATCCTATATTAATAAAACCAATAAAATATATGATGTCATTGTTCTTGATGCTTTCTTATCAAGAAACTCAATACCAGAACATCTATCCACTATTCAATATATTGAAAATATAAAAACTAAACTTCAAAAAAATGGAATATTTGTTGTAAACGTTATTGGAAGAAGAGACTTTACTGACCAATATACACAAAACATACATAAAACCATTAATACAGTCTTTCCTTACTGTTTTATACAAAGTTCAGCTTATGAAAATGAAGATACTAATATTCAGTATATTTGTATGAATTCAGAAGATATAGGGAAAATCTATACAGATGATAGAAATAATTCTAATTCAGATTTTAATAAAAACATTGATTGAATTTGAAATTATTTTTTTAAATGGTAAAATTAGATTACAAAATTTTATAGGAGATTTTATGAAAGCAATAATAATTGGAACTACAACCTGCCCATATTGTGTTAATGCAAAAAGCTTAGCAACTGAACGAGGTATACCTTTTGAATATTTAACAATTGTTAAAGATGAAAAAGAAGTTGGTGGTAATAATATTAGTATGGATAAAGCTTTTGAGCTTGTAGGAAAACCTTTTAGAACAGTACCACAAATATTGGTAGATGACCAACATATTGGTGGTTTTGATGACTTTAGTAAGTTTTTAAGAAATAAAGACGTAGATACTAAAGACTTCTCTGATATGGACCTCTAATATCAAATAAAATAAGATCACTTCGGTGGTCTTTTTTTTGATTAAAATTCAAACTGATGTATAATAATTATATAAATAACTTATTAAATTTACATGAGTGTATCATTCTTAAAAAAATTTGAAGAAGACTTACTAAGGGCTTATCAAGAAACTCATTCTAAAATAGAAGATAGAAATGAAAAAACAATGAAATATATAAACAATGCATTAACACCATTGCTAAATGAAATTTTGCAATCTTATTATTTCGAAAATAGCCTACTACCAGAAATTATTGAAAATGATTATCCAGCAGATTTGCTTGCTATCAAAATACATGGATATTTGAAGTCTGTTCCGTTTTCATTTATACAAGATAGTTATTCTAATAGATCTCCTGTAACGGAAGATCATTTAATCACATCTATTGATAAGTCTAAAATATTTGAAAAACTAAAAGAAATTGATTCACATTATGAAACTTTGTTAGAAACAGATGTTTTGAAAAGAAAAATTCACCTATTAAAAAAACATGAAATAGAATTTACTGTTATAAAAACAGACAATACCAACGCATATGAAGTATTTGGAAATTTAAATAAATACTTAAACTATGAGCCAAATTTTAAAAGTCATCCACACTTAGAGTTAGAAGCAAAGGACATGTTGTTTTCTGATAGTCTTAAATTATTTGATAAAATGGAATATTTCAATATTGAATATAAAACAGAAAGAATATTCATTGTAGCCCACAATCACAATCAGATTGCTGGTATATCACTTTTAAAACCATACACTGACCTCAATGATACAGCCAAAAAAAATGACCAATATTTTATGAAAGATAAAATGCTCTATGCTGCTTGTTTTATGATAGGTGATCAATTTAGGAAGAAAGGACTCTCAATAAAATTAATGAAAGAAACTTTTAAGTATGCAAAAGAACATCAAAGTATATTAATAAGAAGCTATCCATCTAAAATGGGTAGAGACTATCTTTATTGGAACGTTAATGAATTAGGAAATAAATCACCAGATGTATTTATTATTAACCATAGTAATGAGAATTATTTTAAAGACTTAAAATTAGCTATTAAAACAGTAAAAAATCAAGAGGAATATAATCGATTTTATGAAAAGTACAAAGATGTATTTTATCAAACAAACAAAATAAGTAATCATTATGAATTTTTAAGAAATCTAATTCCTGATGAATATGAAGAATCTTACAAGTTGTCTAATCAAGAAAGAAACGAAATAAATGATTTTATGAGAAAAAGTCATAATGAATACACTGTTTCTACAATAAAGAATAGGAGATTAAAAAATGTTTGAAAAAATGAAAAGTGATATTTGGGACGCTTATATTGAAGCAAACAATATCAATATTAAAAAGAAATTTAATTCTTCTGAAATAACTCATGACATGAATGCAATTTTATTTAAATGTTTAACCTCTTATTATTTTGAAAACAAATTTGATGTAAAGTTTGTAAAAGTAGAAGCAGAAAAAAAAGATTATTACTTTATAATTGCTGCTCCTACAAAAAATGATGAAGACTTGATTAAATACAAAGTCCAAGACGAAAAAGAGAAAAATAGAATATTGGAATATTATTCTAATAATGAAAAAAATAAGATTTCAAATTTTAGAAAAATTTCAATAATTAAAAATCTTGAAAACAACATGGTTTTACTTAATTATGAAGAACTAACAGATTTATTTAAAGTAATTCCTACTGATTTATATCAAAAAGATGAAGATATTTTTAAATATATGTATGATGGATATTTTGAAGGTAATCGTAAAGGTTTTCCTGACTACTATCCTTATGATAATAAAAAACAAGAAGTTGATATTGTTATAAATGAAAAAATTCAAAGAGCTATCAATTTACTTATAGAAAAACCAGAGTTCAATATCTTATTGGAAAATGATCCTATAAAAAAAGTGTTAAACTTAAAAAATAAGCATAATTTTGAGTTTAAAACAATAAATATAGATTATTCTAAACAAGAATTGTGTAATTATTTAAAATTTGAAAACTATTCTTATATCAATAACGCAATGAAAAATATTTATGGAATGAAATATGAGTCACAATCAAAAAATGAAGATTACAAATTAATAATTGCTCACAATGATTTTGAAATTGCAGGAAATCTTGCTATAGCTGATGGTTCTAAATACCATAAGTTCAAATCAGGAATGTGTGCTTATGTTTCACATATAGAAGTAGCAGATTCATTCTATGGTAATGGTCTAGGTGTTAAACTAATGGAAAAAGCTATTCAATATGCTGAAGAAAATAAGTTAATATTGATGAGGACATCTCCTAGCGAATTAGGTAAGCAATATATTAAAGATAAAATTACTGATATAGGTATTAAAAAAGATATAGCATTAGTTTCTTCCAATGAAAGTAATATAATTTCAAAGTTATTAATGAAAATACAAGATCAATCACAAGATCAAATTTTAGAGACAGTTAAAAAAACACTAACATATATTAGAAAAAATTTAAATGAAAAAGATCTTGAATATGGAATACAAGATAATGATATAATTAAAATGTTTGCAAAATCAAGTAATACCAGTAGTAATAAATTAAAGTTATGATAGAATGAAAAAAAAGTGAAGAGGATCTATGGATTTTTCTAAAATAACAAAAGACATAACAAATGAGTATGTTGAATTAACAGGTAAAACAGATTTAAGTCAATCTGACATGAATGTTATTAACTCAACTTTGTTTGATTATTTGAAGTCATACTATTTCAAAGATTTATATTTCGCCGTACATATGAGAACTACAGAAGATGGCTATAAAGTTCCTTGCTTGTTAAAAAACAGCAATTTATCTAATACTATAGTTGATATAGATGGTGAATCAATAAATATCAAAAACATCTCTGATTTCAATAAATTAGATCGAGCCGACCTCACTTATTTTGACATACAAAAAGCTGAACGCAATATAGGTCTTGGCCCTAAAATAAATATAGAAGAGATTTCTACAAAAGGATTAATGTTATCTACTAACGATGATTCATCTTTAAAATCTGACATTATTACTAATTTAAAAAATAAAGATGCTTTTTATGAAATAGTATTTGAAAAAAATCCAATAAAACAAATGCTCAATTTAAAAAATAGATTAGATATCACTATAAGTAAAATTGACTGTGAAGGTTTAAATCAAAGAGAAATACATGCAAGATTAACAGAATTCAATCATACCACAGATAAAAACACTGTTCGTTTATTGACTGATAACTATGCCTTAAAATATTTAAGCACTATTAAGCATGCAAAAAGTATTTATATTGCCCACAATAATCATGAAATTGCAGGTATTCTATTAACTGACATCAATTATCACTTAAAAAGTGTTGGTGTCCAAGATTATAAAAAATTTGATTATGTAGAAGCTATCTCTGTAGGTAAATCATTTACTGGTTTGGGCATTGGTTCTAAATTATATGAACAATTAGTAACTGATATGAATTTAACAAATGGTGTTATAATTATGTCAAGGTTTACAGAAAATGGTAGTAACTATTTAGCTAATAAATTTGATGAAATAAATAAAAGAAATCCTAATGCTCTTGTCATACAAGATGATGAAAAAGAAGGTTATGCATATGCATTGATAGAAACACTGTTTAAGAACACAAGCTCTAACTTCTATCATAGAAATAAACAAACAGAATTACCACAAGTAGAACGATCTTTTGAAGATAGTTTGCAATTATTAAAGAATAATATCAGTTTGATGAAAGTTATGAACCAAAGAGATATTGAAGCTACAATCAATACACTTATGGATAGTTCAATTGCAAAACAAAAACAAACATTAAAAATTAAGCCACAATAAGTGGCTTAATAATTTGTTTTCTGATTTTTCTTCATAACTCGTTCAATTTCACGATTACTTTCTCTTTCTTTTATGTCTTGACGCTTATCATATTCTTTCTTGCCTTTTACAACAGCAATCTGTACTTTTAAACGTTGTCCTTTCATATAGCATTTTTTTGGAACAACAGTATAACCCTTTTCAGTAATCATACCTTTTATTTTAAAAATCTCTTTTTTATTCAATAATAACTTTCGTGTACGAATTGGATCAAAGTGTTCAATCCCTACAACAGTAGACATAACTGGAATATTAGCGTTAACCAACCAAGCTTCACCAGCAGCATCAATATGAACAAAACTTTGATTAATATCCATACCGCGAGATCGGATACATTTAATTTCAGCACCAGACAACATAATGCCTGCTTCAAATTCATCCTGAATAAAATAATTTCCTATTTTTTTATTTACAATATTCATATTCTTAGACCTTATAATAAGTTAAAACAAATGATTCGTAAGAAAAATCTAAATTTTTTCTCACAAAAATATACATAATGAAACCTGCTACAGCACCACCTAAATGTGCATACCAAGCTACCATTGGAATGAAGTTGATTATACCACAGAAAAATAATTGAATCAATAAAAATTTCTTGAGTTTAGCAATATCAAATTCATTTTTATATTTATTCATAATATCAAACACATACATCGTCAAAAAGGTTAAAACTCCAAACAAGATTCCTGATGCTCCAATAGTAACAGATTTATCTGGTGCAAATGCAAGGGAGGCAAAACTTGACATAAGCCCTGAAACTATAACGAGCACAACTAATGTCTTCATATTTGAGAAATAGAAACGGTTAAAGAGATACATTGCTGCTGTAAGATTCATAAATATGTGTAAAAAATGAAAATGCATAAAGTTAGCCAATATAAAACCAGTCCATGTAAAATGTTCTTTACTAAAAACAAAATCATAAATGCTTAATGATGGAATAATCTCAAAATTAATAGCCAAAGTAACAAGAATAGGTAAGATTAGACAAAACCCAACAAAGATATTTCGAAATGTTTGAATACCTTTACTTTGTTCTATTTGTTTAGCAAATCGAATTCTATTCATATCTAAAACATCTTGATAGTTTTTTTCTTTTTTATTCGCCATAAAGTTTTCAATGAAATTACTCATGTAAGTCTCCTTAAAGTAGTCAGGATTATATCATACATTTTTTGTATTTTCAATATTTTAGTGTATAATGAAATAAAACAAAAAATAAATTGTCAAAATGAATTTGCAAAAAATGAAATCTGGAAAAGATACCTATGTTAGCAATGATCTTCTCGATCAAGGTGAAGGAATTAATGGTTTCTCAAATGTAGCTGCAATCACAAAAGAATATAACTCTACTGTCAGAAGAGTTAATCAATCAAACTTAGTGTTTCATGAAAAGAAAGAAGAATTTGAATTAGTACAATATAGTGAAACTAACAATCCAACTGTAATTATTGAAGAAGATATGTTTGGAAAAGAAAAAGTCTGGCTAAAATTATCAGAAACATCCAATCATTTTTTAGACAAAATTGAAAAAGATAATGTAATTGATAAAAAATTGAAAGACAAAATTTTAGAACAAGCTATCATTCGTTATATCGATGAGCAAAAATTAAAGATATACCTATCAATTGACTTATCAGATGATCAAAAACCTTTAATTGAAAAAAATGAAAAAAAGATAATTAAAATAGTTAAAGATTTCATAGAGAATAATAAAGTAGACTTTCATACTGATGCTGGTGTTTGCCATTTATATGTCAATAACTCTATGAAAGAACAATTATTAAATAATGTAAGAAACGGATTAACAAAGACATTAGCAACACAGTCTTTCTTATTAAAAATAACAGATGATGAAAAAGATCAACCAAAAAATAAAAACAAATCAAAAAATAAGATATAAGTTGAAATTTGAGAAATAATAAAAGAGTGTTAATATCAGTATATTAACATTTTTTTTATTTAATGGACGAAATTTTATTTAATGAAGACTTGAAATCATTTCTTATCTATTTTAAAGAACAACATTCAAAAAAAAATAGAATAAAATATAAATACAAGATCAATAACAAGAATGCATCATACTCCGTATCAGACGCTTATAATAAGTATATTATAGAGACGCCATCTTCAAGTTACTATCAAGAATACAATCATGGTCATTTAATAGATAATATCGAAAAACCCATAAAAATGTATATCGAAAAAAATTATGAGATATTCTATCCTTTAATACGCTCTATATCATTCAAATATGTAATTGAAATGAACAAGAAATTTGAAATAACATCAAAATATTATAAGGTATGTTTTTTTTCTAAAATGAAAACCTTTGTGATCAGAATACATAACAATGAAATGGCATCATTCTTTACAAACCAAGACCAGTTTTTCAATAGTTATGACACCAAGCACATTATCATGAAAAATTTATATAATGTAGACTTAGACAATGACTTTATATTCGATATAAAAGGGATAGAAGTGTTAAAAATGATGATTATTTAATTGATATTTTTTACATATTTGTTATTCTGTAAAAAAATGGAGGTTATATGAGCAACCATCTTTATGAAATTTTAAGATCAATCAAGAAAGATTTCTTTGAAAAATTTCCAATTCAATTTTTTTCCAATTGTATACTGTGTGACGATTTTACCATAGGGGTTGATAACAGTAGAGGATTTAAATGCTCGTATAATAATGAAGACTTTGAACAAACTTTAAAAAAAGATCTTTATCGTTTTAAATATAATTTAGAAATTATCAGAAAAAATTATATACATCTATACAACAAAGATGAAATTTTTGGTAGTGAGTTATTTAAGTACAAATCTTTTTTCAGAAAAGATGAAGATAGAATAAAAAAAATAATTAATATTTTAACATCTATTGCTATAGAAGATATACAAATACATTCTATTTGGTTTACTAAGAATACAGACGAATTTCAAATAAATATATACACTGGTGGACTATTAGAAAAACATATAAGAGTGATTCCTTTTAATCGTATAATGACGATAAAGATAAATAAGAATTCAATTTTACTTGAAAATGATAATGACACCAGTGGATTCTTATTTAAAAAAGAATTTTATATTAGAAATTGCTATACAATTGAAGGTATTCATGATACAATAAGTGCTTTAAGAAAAGCTGATTTAAAAGATATTGACGACTATATAGAATTAATAAAAATGGAGATCTATTAATGGAAATCGATGTAAAAGACCTCATTGTGATAGATTGTGAAGCAAGTAGCTTGCATAAACATGATAGCTATCCTATAGAAATTGGTGTTGCAATGGCCAAAGATAGTTTTGACTGTCTGATTAAGCCAGTTGCAATCTGGCATGATTGGGACAAGAAATCAGAGGAAATACATGGTATTTCTCAAGCTACCTTATTAAACGAAGGACTGGACATTATTACTGTTGTTGAAATGCTTAACAGTAAACTAAATGGTAAAACTTTAATTTCTGATAATGAAGCTTATGAAAACATGTGGATTAATAGATTATATAAAGCTGCGGGGTATATTCCAAGTTTCCGTATTATAAGCATGTATAGTTTAGATTTTGACTTTGATAAATTCAAAGAAAAAAGAGATGAGTTAGTGGCTTATATACCATTACATCGTGCTTTAAATGATGCTTACATTATAAGAGAATCTATTCTTTATGCTATTTCTTAATTTTATTTTTGTGATAAAATATTATTAATGAATAGCGGAGAATTAAATGGCTTACGTTAAGAAAAAACCATTAAGCAATGAAGATAAAAATGATTTAATAAATAAATATAAAGAAGAAGTAGACAAATTTACATTGAGTGTTGCTGATAAAATATTAGATATTGTAACAAGTGACGAAATAAGTGGTAATATGCCAATGTGGGAACACCCAGTATTCAATAAATTCTATATGAATCCTGAAACAAAAACAAAATTCAATATGGAAAACTCTATAATCTTATATTTTGTTATTAAAGAACATGGATATAAACACCCATTATTTATCACAGCAAAACAAGGTTTTGACAATGGAATGTCAATGGAAAAAGGCACTACTGGTCATTATATAGTTCAAAGATTCGGTATGAAGATGCATCCATTGTCAGAAGTAGATGAAAGTGGAAAACCTAAAAAAGATGCTAATGGAAAACCAATATACAAAAGAAATGAAGAAGGTGAGATACAGTACCTTTACAAACGTTGTGAAAAATTAGTAAAGATGTTCAACATTGATCAGTTTACAGGCCCTATACCAGATAAATGGTTAAAATACATGCAAGGTAATACTGAAACATTAAGTAATGAAGAAGATTTACAAAAACTTAAAAATGTTGTTTTCAAAAGCATAGAGCCAAAAGTAGTAAGACATTTGAGTAAAGATAACTTCTACATACCTAATAGTGATTTTATATATTTATCAGAAGAACACATGTTCAGAAATACCTTATCTGAATTGTCTACTACTTTCCATGAATGGAGCCATTCTACTGGTCATAAATCAAGATTAAATAGACAAAGCTTATATGATTACTCTACTGATAAATCTATTCGTGGCTACGAAGAGTTAGTTGCAAACTTTTCAGCAAGAAGATTGTGTAACTTTTATAATATGGAAAGTAGTGAGTTAACTGAGTCTTTCAATAACAACCATGACACATATGATGCTGGTTGGGCTGCACATGCTTTCAAAGGTGGTGCTGAACAAATATTTAAAGCGGCTGTAGATGCTGATAGAGCATTTAACAGAATAAGAATGGCAATAGAACCAAATTTAAAATTGGATGCATCATTAAAAAATTTCTTGTTAAACAAAATAGAATCAGATGAAGTTGAAGATGAAAAACCTAAAGAAGAAACAAAAACTACCAAAAAATTTAGCCAAAAAAGGAGTATATAATGAGTAAAAAAATTAAAGAACCAATGGGTGAAGAAGAACTTAAAGAAAACTTAGATGTTTTTGAAGACGAAGATCTTCTTGAAGCTTTAGGTGGAAAAGACTCTATAATACCACTTGAAGACATACCATCAGATCAACTTATAGATTAATAGACTGGCCACGAGAGTGGCCTTTTTATTGACATATTTTAGTAGAGATATATACTTATCTAATAAACTTCAATTTATAATATGTTAAAAAATATAATAGTTTCATTATCAATAATTACAACATCTTTATTCATTGCTAATGTTAAAGCAGAGACAATAAAATCATTACCACTGAATGGTAAATATATTGATTCTGTAAAATCAAAAAATGATGTATATGATGAAATTATTACTGATTATATTAAAGATTTTGAAAAAAGATACAATAAAGCCATGTCAGCTATTAATCAAGCAGAGTTGGCTAAAGAAAATGCTCTTAAGCATACCAATGTAAAGGTTCAACAAATAAAAGATGAATACAAAAGTAATCCTTCTGCTGTAAGTAGAGATACCGATCAAAAAGTAAAAGAAATTATAAACTCTTCTAAAAACAATGATGAAATGCTTTCGAAACTTAACTATGTTAGAAATGTGCAATACAAAACTGACATGGATGATATTAAAGTTGTTCTTGAAGAAAACCAATATCCTATAAAAAAAGCTATATCAGCAAACCTTGATAAACAAAAAAGTATAATAAATGAAAACTTTTCAAATGAAGAATCTGTTTTTGTAAACATCTTCAAAAATAAAATGAAAGAATTTACAGTAACAAAAGAAGAAAAAGAATTCTTAGAAAAGTCAATAAAAGAAACAACATTGACGATAAAAAATACAAAATTGACAGTGGATGATAGTGTTATAAACACTGTAAATGAAGCTATTAATAAGGATATAAGTAATTATACACTCTATGACAAAGCAGTGTTGTCAGACTTCTCTAATAAGCTAAATACATTTGATAAAAAACTATTTGATACAAGATGGAAATATTCTCGTTCAAAGTCAACTTATCCAGAAAAGAAATATTAACACTTATATGAACTCCTAAATTTTATGGTATAATAATATTAATAACAGATTATTATATCATGAAAATAAAAATCCCAGCAGAGAACTATGAATCTCTATCAAGAAAAATAGTCGCACTAAATAATAAAGCACAAAAACTTGGCCTTGATGAAATTACACTTGATATTCATTATGGAATAGGCATTGCCAAACCAAGCCCTAAAGAGCCTGGAAAATTCATAGAAACTGAATACTTACAAGTAGAAGTGAACGGAGAGCCACCAGTATTATCTGGTTGGAAATTTGTTGGTATAATAGAACCAACAGAATTAGGCAATTTATTGTTAGAAATAAAAAATGATATACCAATTCCTGAAAGATATAGACATACTGATTTATGTGATTGCGAGCATTGTGGTATATCCAGAGATAGAAATACTGCGTTTGTCGTTATGAATGAAGAAACTAAAGAATTTAAACAAGTAGGTAGAGTCTGTTTAAAGAGTTATACTAATGACACAGATCCTAAAAACATCGCTTTATATGAATCATTTTTTAAACTCAAAGAATTTGAAGCACCAATGAATGGACCTCGTTCTTGCCCTATGTATTCTCCTGATCATTTGGTTGCATTTTATTTAAAGGGTGAAGAGTTATACCCTGAAAATAAAAATCAATTGTTAATGTTAGCCACTAACAATTTTTATCATGTATATGAATCAAAAGATTATTATGAACAACTTCTTGAAATGAGAAGAAATATTAGTATGAACTTGAATGATGAAGCTTATGAAAAAGCTGCTAAATTTAAAGAATCAATATTAGCTTTAGATGATACAAATAATAATAAAATATGGAACTATAAAGTTGTTTTACAAGAAAAATATACATCTAATCCACAATTAGTCATAGAGTCAATAAGATTTAAGTCAGCACACGATAGAAATCTTACATTAGAAGCCGAAAGGTTAGCTGAACAGCTTGCAAGAATGAAAGCAAGAGAAGAAGCTTTGGAGCAAAAGAAATCTAGAGTAAATGTTGGTGTTGTTGGTGAAAAAAGTACATTCCATGTTTCTCTTGAACATGCTGCACCGGGTGTGAATCAATTTGGTGGTTCATATATAAGATATGTATTTAGAGATAAAGATGGCAATAATTTAACATGTTTCCATGGTGGTCAAAGTATATTCCCATCAGATGAAAAAGAAAAATTTGATAGTAAAGAACAAATGTTCTACCTTCAAGGTAAAGTCAAAAAACATGAAACTTATAATGATGAAGCACAAACCATGCTGACTCATATTAAATATTTAGGTACAGAAGAACCAAAAGTAGAAGTAAAACAAAAACGTACAAAAAAAACTACAATATAAAAAGAAAACCACTTAGGTGGTTTTTCTTTTATTCAATAATAAGTTTTCAAACTTTCTAAATCTTTAAAAATATGCTTACGCTCAGATATATCTTTGTAGATATCCATGACTTTTGAAGAATCTAATCGTTGAACCAGAACAATAAACAAAGCAGCAACAAAATTCTCATCATCAATTGGATAATCACTTATATCATTTACAAAGCTTTTAACTAATTGATCATATCCAACGTTATGTACTAATGCATATCTTATTCCCTTTTGTCCAGCATCATTTCGTAGATGTGGTTTATCTATATAGGTTTCTTCTAACTCACCAAAGTATATCTTTCTACATCTGAATTTACGTTCTGGATTTTTCTTGAAAAATTCTCTGTCATCAATAACCCATTCAGCACGATTATTATTCAATACAGATATCATATGATCAGTTGGAGCATCTAAAACTGGTTCATTTCTGATAAGTAATGCTGCGTATATAGCAATATTGCTAATTAAATTTTCTTCTATTAGAATTTTTTTGTTGTTACGTAGCTTATCATCAACTTTGTTAAGCATTTGAACACATTTACCACATATAAGATAGTAAAATACACCATGCTCATTAGTGAATGAAGCCATCATATTATTATTGTTTACTCTTTTAGAACAACATGGACAAAGACCGCCATCTTCTTCTAAGTTTGCTTTAATTTCTTCTGTGTTTAACTCAGGAATACTATCTACTAATTTATACATTATCTTCACCCCATATCTTATTTGTACCAGCACCACAAGAAATGATACTTTTCATTGACTTATCTATTTTACTTGATTCTTTCAATACTTTGGATTTCTCAACATGAATAATAAAACCAGTCGTTGGATTTGGTCCTGTTGGTATGAATACCACATAATATTCATTTTCATTTAAAGTATAGCTATCAGTTACAAAACCTGTCTCCAATACATTATTAGATAATCTATCAATAAGAACAGCTTTACTAAATGATTTTCTTTCTTTTACAAATTGTTCCAAAATATCATTAATCAAAGCATAACCCGGAAACTTTTTCAAAATTTTTTCAAATAATGAATAAACATAGTTACCCAATCTTGTACGAACAATAATACCTAAAGAGAAACAAATGCCAATAAAGCTCAACAATGAAAGAAAATGACAAAAACGAATATCGAATTTAAAAATGTCTTGATAAATATTACTTAATGGAAGAAATATTCCAATTAAAAATTCACCAATCCATACAACAAAAAACGCAAATAAAATAATAGGCAGTATTACAAAAAATCCGCCTAAAATAGTTGTTTTAAAAAAATCTTTTATACTATTTATCATCTAAGAACAACCTTCATCTTTATCCATCCATCGTCTTCTTTAAAATGTTTGTCATCCATAGGGAATATTAAAGTTAAATCTTCTATAATGTTTTTTATATTAGGAACTTTATCTTTATTCCTAAGTTTAGCCATTACTTCAATAATAGTGAATTTTTCAGGAACATAACGAATTTGTTCATATCCATTATAATTAAAATAGGCAACTTCTAATATGTCTTGCTTTCTAATCGCTTTTTGACTGCTCATAATAGTATCCTTAATGTTTAAATTTATTCTTTAATATCTTATGACAAAAATTGATAAAATCAACTTTTGATATCCATCATTTCTTCTTTTTTATACAGTATTCTTAAAAAACCATAAATTGAAAATATCAATGCAACAATTTGACAAACAGCTAATGGGTAATTGTGGTAATATAAAAAATGAGTTACAAAGAGAATATTTATACCAGTATTTAAATAAAAGAACTTCAATTGGGTAATTTTATTTTGAGTAAACATGAAAAATGCCATTGGTAAAGAGAATACACAAACCCAGCCAATACTTTGAAATAACCAATCGTTATTAGGTAAATAGCTCAATGCTGCAACAACAAAAATAAGAGTCCCTATAGTATAAAATATTTTCTCATTAATCCATTTCAAATGTAATACAATACCACCTACAGCAAGACAACTTGATATGAAATAGAAGACATTAGCAGCAACGCCCTGATAATTACTGATCATAAGGCTACTTGTAAAAAAACAACTTGAAGATATAACAATAGATGCTGAAAAAAGTTTACTTTCTTGTTTCAATAGTCCCAAAGATAACAGACAAAAAGAAAGCAGTCCAAAAAAAGTACCAATCCATCCAATATACTGCATCTGTCTATCCTTTTTTAATTATTATTTTTTGCTATAATATAATAATAACATTAAATAATAATATTAAAAGAGATTTTAAACATGGAATTGATTACAGAAAACTTCAAATATATATTGATATTAATAGTATTTGCAGCAATAATAATTGGTTTTTTACTTACAAAAAAAAGACATCATTATAAAATTAAACAAGGTGAAAGGATTTTGCTTAAAGTAAGAAGTTTTAATGGTGATAATATAGAAGACAGAATTATCAATTATCTAAGAAAAATTAATCCATTTACATTTGAAGAAATGTTGTTAAGCCTATTTGAAGAAAATGGTTGTAAAATAAAAAGGAATAAAAAGTACACAGGTGATGGCGGAATTGATGGAAAATTTAAATATAATGGAAAATGGTATTATATACAGGCCAAAAGATACTCAAATCATATAAAAAATACAGATGTTCAAAAATTTGCAGAACTCTGTCATCATAATAAAGTACGTGGATTATTTATCCATACAGGTAAAGCTGGTAAAATGTCATACAAAGCATTAGATGGAAATAAAGATGTTCTGATAATAAATCCACCTGAACTTGTTAACTTTATATTGACAGGGAAATTAGTTATAAATAAAGATTAAGAGATTGATATCTCTTAATCTATACAATATAAGCTTCAATAATCATTTGATAACTTTCTCTGTCAGAAAGATAGTCATCAATTGTACAAATTTCCGTCATATCAACTGTTCTACTAAAATGATTATATTCTGAAGTATATAAAGCTTTAAGCAATGAACTACCATCTACACTATCATCTTTTAAAAAGAATTTAACTTTCTCACCATCAATAACAATATGATGTTCAAAGATATTATTAAAATAGCTATACTTCTTATCAAGTAATTTGTAATTAACTTTTAATTTAATTTTATCTTTTCCATATTTATAAATTGATATATCAGCTTGTAAGCCAGATGTAATAAAAGTGCCAGCAAATAAACTACTTACAACATCTTTAATGGCTTTTCCTTGAAATTTAATAATTGGATAATCTTCCAATTTAGCAATATCAATGTTAATTCTTTTTGCTTTGTTTGATGGACTCTTTCTTAAAATAGGTACGGATACAAATCCCATATAATATTCCTTTTTTTATGTCTTAATTATACTTTAAATATAAATAAAATCAAGGAATAGAAAGAAAAAAAAGACCAGTAAAGGTCTTTTTATATTTGGTGCTTATTATCAGAATCGAACTGATGTTTATGGATTACGAAACCATCGTTTTACCACTAAACTAAACAAGCAAAAATTTTTTATAACACACAAAAAGTGTCTGCTCATTGCGAGGGTACGTCACTTTACCAGACTCGCTGAACCGATGATCATCGGAAGTGTGCGGCAATATGAGTATCATATTCGTATAACCCGCAAATATGGCTGGCGTAGTAGGACTCGAACCTACGACCCGGTGATTAACAGTCACCTGCTCTACCAACTGAGCTATACGCCAATAAATATGGTGGAAAAAGATGGATTCGAACCACCGTCACTATCTGAAATTATAGTGTTCACTTGTGAACAATCAATAACCAGATTTAAGTTACCCCTATGTACGGGGCTGCTTTGACCTTCTAAGCTACTTTTCCATATCTGGTGCCATCTGTGAGACTCGAACCCACGACCTCTTCTTTACCAAAGAAGTGCTCTACCACTAAGCTAAGACGGCGTATTTATTTGGCTGATGAGGTAGGACTCGAACCTACGATGGGATTTCTCCTGACGATTAACAGTCGCCCGCCTGCTACCAACTCGGCTACTCACCAATTAAAGATCCCGATTTACGTGGAATCACTTCGATCCGTTTCCGACGCGGATATAGGAATTCGTTACATTAATAAACTGGCTGGTGAGGTAGGGATCGAACCTACGACCGGATGATTAACAGTCATCTGCTCTGCCGCTGAGCTACACACCAATAAAATCTTATATACTATTACAATCTGGTGCTCATTGACAGAATCGAACTGTCATCTATGGGTTACAAAGCCATTGTTCTACCATTAAACTAAACGAGCATATAAATTTGGTAGTAAGGACAGGTATCGAAGCCTGTAACTCCAGCCTCATGGCGGCCAGTGAGTTGCCATTACTCCACCTTACAATTTGGCTCCGAGACTAGGATTCGAACCTAGAGTGTTCTTTCGAACGACCGATTAACAGTCGGCTCCCTTACCATTCGGGTCATCTCGAAATTAATCTAAATTTGGTAGCGGTAGCTGGATTCGAACCAGCGATTTCCAGCTTATGAGGCTAGTGAGATGACCACTTCTCTATACCGCGTCAGTCTATTTCTTATTTGGCTCCGGTGGTAGGGTTCGAACCTACGACGCGATGATTAACAGTCACCTGCTCTACCTACTGAGCTACACCGGAATTATTTTTTAATTTGCTTTCCTACTCTCTATGTTTCACATTCTATCAATTTAAAACACCTTTGTCAACAACTTTTTAATTTATTTTTAAATATTTTTCCTTAAAATCAACAACTTACATTATTTATGGTTGAACTCAACCCTGCCACAATATGACATAAAAAAACCTCTGATGTGTGACCGCCAGAGGTTTATTGTTCATAAACTTGGGGGTCATAACCAACCCCCTGAGAGAATTGGTTAACAGGTATTATTATTATTATTATTTGTGGTTGTATTTGTTGTAGGCACAAGAACACCTTCCAAAGTATCCACTTCGGAAATCAATGTTGTGATTGCAAGCATTAATGTGTTCATTGAATTTAAAATCTCCTATTTATCTACTCATTATAAACGAAAGCCTTGAATAAATCAAGGCTTATTGTTTTCATTGTTTACTTTTTTACCTTTATTGAATTTCTTCAAGAACTCATTCAATGTCCCAAAAAGTTCAATAAGTGCAGCTTCTTTTTCAGGGTTAGGTATAAAGTTTTTAAGATCTTCTTGAACTTTGGAAATATGTTTTAAAACTACTGCTAGTTTAGCAGTATCAAAATTTTCTTCTTTGGTCACAAGTTCTCTATTTTCTTTCAGTGCTTCATTCATAAGTATCAATTGGTTTGCAATCTTACTCATACCATCAAGATCAGAACCACCACTTAATTTGTTTCTCATAAAATCTTTCTTGATTTCAGCAAAACGAACTTCATCATCAGAAGACATGAATCCTAAAATTTCTTTAAGTTTCAATAAGTTTTCTTCTGTACCACGAGTCAAGGTTTGTGCCTCACCAAGATAGTGATCCATAATCATAGTTTCAATTTCTTTATCGTTCATAGCTGATACAACTTTTTCAGCCATTTTGTTCATATTACGATAAGAACCTTGAAGCTTGAATGGAGGCTCAACACGATATTCATCTGCTGTTCCTGCTGATGCAATATATTGTTGGTTAACTCTCAATACTACTTTTTGAACCATTAGCATTTTCTTAATAACTTCTACAATTTCTAAAGCTTCTGCTTGAGAATAGTTATAATCAAATTCATTAAGAGGATTGTTTGCACCTTTAGCATTCTCAATAAACTTATACAAGTCATTCAAATTTCTGTTAGCCAATGGTGCTAACACAGTGTTTGAAGTTAATGAGTTCTCAATGTAGCTTAATTCAAATACATCTTGCTGCCCACTTAACATATCACCCAAGTTATAAATGTCAGCACGGTTAGCCAACATATCAGGGATTTTGAAGACTTCGCCTGATTCAGTATACGGGTTACCCGCCATCACAACAGAGAATTTCTTACCTTTGAAATCATAAGTTTTTGGTTGACCGTTCCAAACACCATCTACTTTACGGCTACCATCACAAAGTGAAATAAATTTCTGCAAGAACTCTGGATTTGTATGCTGTATATCATCAAGATACAACATTACGTTATTACCCATTTCAAATGCAAGGTTGATTTTCTCAATTTCTTTACGAGAAGTAGCATCCCCTGCTTCTGCTGGATCAAGACTCGTTATGCTATGACCAAGTGATGGGCAGTTAATTTTCATGAATACCAATCCAAGCTTTTGAGCAACATATTCTACAAGAGTAGTTTTACCATATCCCGGTGGAGAAATGAGTAACAAAAGACCCATTAAGTCTGTACGTTTCTTTTCACCTATTGTACCCATTTGTTTTGCCAAGTTATCACCAATAAGATGAAGGTAAGACTCGGAAATCAATTTATTCCTAACAAATGAAGATAGAGGTTTTGCTTTGAAATCGTCAATTCTATATTTATTCTTGGAATCAGAAACAATACTAAATTTCAAATTGTTAACTTTTTCATAAGCTGGCATTACTACTTCTTTATGATAAGCAGCACGTTTTAACAAATCATCTAATTCAATTGTCATGTTCCCATTGTCGATTTTCATATGTTGACCAATCAACCCTGTAATAGTGAATACAGTGTTTACGTCAGCACCAACAGATTTAATTGTCTTGGAATTTGATAAAATACCATAATAAGCAATTTCTTCTGCAAGTAATGTATACTCCTTACTTTCACTTTTTTCACCATATGATTTAACAATTTCAGCAAAATCAAATGACTCTTGTAGAAGATCAGAAGAAGTTGAGTTAACCATACCAATGAAATAGTTAATAATTTCACTTAATCCTGTTTTCATTTGGTCAAACAGAATTCTTGCTTGACTTGGATACATGAAAGCACCTTTTTCTTTACTCTCAAGAATAACTAAAGCCGCTTCACGAACATAACTATTGTAAGAATCATCAAATAATTCAGAAATCAAATTAATTGTAGAATCAATTGATTTTTCGTATTTAATATCATTACCAACTTTATTTTTTACTTGCTTACCAAAAGTATATTCTTTATATACTGAATTAAATGCATCTTCTTTCAATCTTGAAACAGCAATAGCAGCCATAATTCTGGCAGTTTTATTATATTTCAATAATTCAGCTTTTGTATAAGTATCTACCAATGATTCAAGAATAATGCTTGCATCTTGATCATGAACGCCTTTAATATAGCCTTCTTTGTAAAGAGAAGATGAAAAATCGCTAACCAAAGCACTTAATTTTTTAGACTCAATAGCTTTAGAAATGGTATCAAAAGTAACATCACCAGTACCTTTAATGGCTTCTTGTAAAATACTGAAAGCCAAATATTCAGCACGATAAATTGATTTACTTTCAGAAAGCACATCATGCTCAAAGAATTCTTTCAATGCTTCAAGTTCAATGTTGTTGATTTCTTCATAAAAGTTAGTTGATGTAATATGAAGATAGTTTTTGCCATCTTTATTAATCATACTGAGATCAACAGGAGTCTTGTTAACGCTGAAACGGTGTTTACCCATTTTCATTACGTTACCACCATCTTCAAAGATATCCTGACTATCTCTGAGTTGTCTCAATGACTGATCTTTGATACGCTTAAATTTGCTGAATAATTCATCAGCCTTGGTGTTGTCACCTAAACCTTTAATGTTTTCAACAAATTGGATATATTTCAAAACAAGCGAATCAGCAGCAAAATAGCTGTTCAATTCTTCAAGCTTATGAATTTTTCCTACTTTGTTATTAATGCTATTCAAAGTCAATTCAGCAGCTTGAACAATGCCTGAGATACGTTTTTGTTTTTCATTCAACAATTGTTGTTTATGATTTTCAAAAATATCTTTAATTTCTTCACGTTTTTGGTAAATAGTCGTAATATACTCTTCAAAATCCGCAAACTTGGTTTCCATTGCTTCGATTTGGTTAAGTACACGAGTTTTTTGGTCCTCACATTTTTCAGGAGTATCTGAAATAGTCAAGGCACTTGAAACAGTTTGTGAAAGCAAATTAATTTGTGAAGTGAATTCAAGCTTAGCCTCTTTAGACATTAAGCCTTTCTTAACGTTTTTAATCTTAGCTTTAATTTGGTTAAGCTTTGCAAAAACGTTTGAAATACTATCAAGAATGCCAGCAACAACAGTAGCATCTTTAAAAGAAATCTCGTTGATTTCATCATTCACAATGTTAATTTGGTTAATCAATTCTTCTAATGAGGCTTCTGGTTTCTCAAGCTCAACCAATTTTTTAACTTCACCAATAATACGCTCAACAGAATTTGCTTCATTATGATAGTATTCAAATGAAGTTTTATCTTGAAGCAACTTAATCAACTTTTCACTCACAGCAGTACGTGAGGCATTAATGTCAGTTTCCATTTCATTAACAGCATCAACATCCATGTAACGTTGAGTTTTTATAGTAATAAGATGACCTAATTGAGCCTTTAATTTACCAAGCATCTGAATATATTTAGATACTTCTTTGTCTGAAAGTAATTTTGCAGAAGAAATTAAAGTACGGTTATTTTCTCTGGTTTTTTCAAGAGTTTCTTTTGCTTGTTTCTGAATAGATACTACTTTTTCAAATTCATTAACAACAAGAATAGAAGTATCATGAAGTGATTTAATAGATTCTTTAATCCCAAATGCTTCACTCTGACCAATCCAGTGATAATCGTCCATAAACTTAGTAGAAAACTTAATAATGCTTTCATACAAGCTCATAGTAACTTCTTGTTTACCAACAAGATTCAAGATAGTGTAAACATCAGATACACAACGAACAAGTTCAGCGTTACCAATCTTAGTATAGAAGTTATGAGATTGCTCTTTACGCAATTTAGCATACTCAATATCTGACAAGAAACTGGTTTGCCATAGTTGAACAGGATGCACTTTACTTGCTTCAGTATGAGCCTTGATAGCATAAAGAGAACCATTATCCATTACACAATAACCATTCGTAAAGATTGGGTTAGAAATGGCTTTAGTCAAAACACTATATGGATAAAGTACATATGAATTATTTTCTGGCTCGAAGAAAACATACAAGTAATCTTCACCGTTTTGTGATTTCAAATGAGTTAAGTAGTTATATTTTGTCTCAATATCAAAAATTTTGTGTTCACCACTTTTCAAGTAGTAACCATCAGAGAAAATGAATCCATGACCTTCTGGAAGTTGTACACAAGATGTGCCAATACCGTCACAACGAATTACTTTCTGAGTAATAGTGTTGTAAATGAAATAACGGAAATTATTCTCTTGGAAAGGTTTAATTTTAAAAACAATGCTTTCACCAGAGTCAATGTATTGAATATCAGCATCTTCTAAGTTTTGGTGAGCATTCTCTACTGGCTCTTGATAAATACCTTGACCACTGTTAGTATTATTTTCAATTTTAATAGTCAAATCACCGCCAACAGTTTCAACGAAAACTTTATCTAAAATAGAAATATGAGGATATTTACCTGCAACAAAATTAGAACGATCAGTTTTCACCCAACCATTAAATTTGTTTTTCGTTTTTTCAATAATTTCAGTAGTTGAGCCAATACCAGCATATTGATAGTTTTGAGAACGATCTTTTGACCACTTAAATACTTTCAAGTCTTCAACAGTTTTACCAATACGGAATACAATATAAAGATTTTCTTTTTCATTAATAAACTGATGAAGCCTAGCATCTTTATAATAGCTGAAAAGCGTTTTAAATTCACGTTTAAAGTCTTCATTATCAATCAAACTGCCAGTTAATGAGATATGCTCAGTTACACAAGCATCACCTTGATTTTCAATTTTTACAAGAGCAAATACATCTTCAATTGTTGCTGTAGTTTTCATACCTAAATGTACATTGTAACCAACAAGCACATTACCATTCACTTCACAGATATCAACAGGAATACTGTTATTTTCTGTATGAAGATTGAATGTATTTAAAAGCTGCTGCTTTAATCCGCCAAATTGCTCAGTACGAGCATTGTTAAGCTGATTAGTTTGATCTTGAAGGGTTTTAGAAATATCGACAAGTCTTTTCTTAATGACTTCATATGAACCTCCTTGTTCTACTGCTTTCTCAATTAAATTTTCTTGGCTCATGTATTGCTCCTTAACAAAATAATCGTAATTCTATCATTTATATAAAAAAAAGTCAACAAAAAACCCACCGAAGTGGGCCTTTTGTTTTACTTTTTATAACTTACTGTTTAACACTTTTCAAAATTTGTTCAATGAAACTTTCACCTTGTGGGGTTTTTTTCAAAAGTCCAACCAAACCTTGAGCAAGAGCTAAATCACCTACTGCACCAGTTGACACTTCTGACTTTTGCAATACATCTTTAAGATCTTGCATCAAGTCACGCTCACCTTCTACATAGTTACCGAACAAGCCTTTCAATACATCACTTGATTGATAACGTGCGTCAAGAGCTTCTGATGATACGATGCTTTTACGAATGTTATCAAACATATCACCACCACCAATCATCTTAATCTGTGCGTTACCAAGGGCTGCTGCCATAACTTCTGCGTTGCTCTTAGCAATATCTTTGCTCGCTTCAACAGTTGCAATCTGTACAGCTTTGTTTCTTTCAATTTCCAATTTATCCAATTCATGTTGACGAACTTCTGGTTGAATAGAAGCCATCGCTTTGTAAGATGCTTCGGAACTTTGAGCTTCTGCAAGACCCATTTCTCTTACACGAGTTGCTTCTGCTTTACCCATTTTTTCAACTGCTTCTGCATCTTTGCTCTTAACTTCAACTTCTGCCAAACCAATAAGCTTAACTTGTTCAGATTCTGCTGCTGCTTCCAGCTTCTTCACTTCTGCAAGTTTTTCACGAACATCAGCGTCAGCCAAGCCAGCAGATGCTTTTTCTACACGGTTAGCAGTTGCAAGTCTTTCTTTAGCTTCTGCATCTTTTGATGCAATAACCAATTTGTTATCAGCAATCAATGTATCTTTTTGTACGTTGTTTTTAGTTGCAGTCAATTCAGTTTCTGAACGAGTTACTGCTTTAACAGCCTCAGCCTGAGCTTCTGCTTGTGAACGAGTAACAACTTCCAACTTATCACGCTCAACAGAACTTTTAACACGAATGTCTTTAGTTTGTTCTTCTTCTACTGCAATCTCACGCTCAGTTTTAGTTCTTTCTGCAATAATTGAAGCATTGTCACGTTTTGCAGTTTCAACAATTTTGTCTTTTTCCAAAGATTTCTCAGCAACTTCACGTTCAGTAAGAACAGTTTCAACTTTCTTAGCACGTTCTACTTGCTCACGTTGGATTTCAACAACTTTTTCGTTTGCAATTTGAACCACATTAACTTCACGATCTTTGTTCTCTTCACTGATACTGATTTGTTGGTCAGTTTCAATACGAACTTTTTCAGTTTCAAGACGGGCAGCTTCACCAGCAATCTCAATATTTTTCTTTTCTTCAATTTTGATTTTTGCAATTTCACGTTCAGTCTTTTCTGTTTCTTCGGTCAAGCTTTTATTAAGTTGTAAGCGGGCAGTTTCACCTTCAACAGAACGTTTCTTAGTTTCAGTTTTCTCATTTTCACGAATTTGAGTGGTTTCAATATTTTTATCAGCAGTAATTTCTGTAATCTTACGAATACCCTCAGCATCAAGAATGTTATTTGGATTGTGAGCCTCAAGTGGACTTTGTTCAATCTTATCAATAACTACGTCATGCAGTTTGAAACCTTCCAAGTCATTCACTAAAAGTTGTTTTACAGCATCTCTGAACTCAACACGGCTTTCAAGCAATTGAACGAAGTCAAATTTTTTGATTGCAGTTTTCAATGCTTCTGAGAACTTTGGTGTGAAATATGCTGTTAAAGCCTTGGTATCACTTGCTACTGCACAAGTCAATTTGCTTGCTGCAAGAAGAATGTCTTCTGGATCAGGGTTAATACCAATGTAAAACATTACACTAATATCTGCACGGATATTATCTTTGCAAGGAAGTCCTTCGCTTTCTTCACCACGACCATCTTTGCTATATTCACGTTTAATAGGTATGCTATGTTGTTGTAGTGAAATTCTTTCGTAATCATTCAACAATGGAACCACAAATGCACCACCAATTACTGCTTCCTTACCTTTAGAACCATAGCGTGTAATAACTAAAGCTTCTGCTGTATTCTGAATTCTTTTATACAATCTTGACAAGAAGCCAAGGACCAAAAGAACTGTTAGAACAATACCACCAATTGTTAAACCTAATGCTAAACTCATATGTCTTTCTCCTTTCTATAATTTGTTCAGTAGTATATATATTTTTTTAAAAAAATCAATCTTTTTTTGCTAATTTTACAATATAATTTTTAGTATCTTTTTCAAAGCCACAAATAACTATATGATCATTCATGTGTAGAACTAAACCATCTTCCGTTCTTGCATCGAGCAAACTTTCACCATGTTCAGTTCTAACCCTAATTTCCCCATATGTATTATCTATAGTTTTACTGTTTACAATTCCTTCTCTACCCAAGAAATCTACAGTGTATTTTGTCATTTCAAAAGCTTTTTCTATAGGTTGAGATAAAAACTTAGCCACATGTAATGATATATAAAATATAAATATTAAAGCAACTGCTGAAACAATGTAATAAGCTATATTACCTATTAAACCAAATACATCTAAAAATGATTTTAAATAACTTAAAGCAATACTATCAACAACAAGTGTAATAATTGTCATTGGAAAGAAAGTTAACGTTAATCCAACAAAAAGTGGAATTTTAGATAACCCGGCTGATACCAACATATTATCAACACTATCCACACCTACATGAGTGTCAGTATCTATATGAAGTCCACCAGTAATCATTGAAATAAATAAAACACTGGCACATACGATAAAAGCTACACATGGAACAATAGTTGGAAAGTTAAATAAAACATCTAAAGAACTTAAAATTTCACCCATATTTTTCTCCTATAAATTTATTTGAAACAAGGTAGACTTAAAGTCCACCTTGATTTTTTGCGTCAAGGAGAGCAGTTTTGATTTCATTTTCCAATGCAGTCAAATCTTTTTCAGCTTCCTTACGTTTTTTACTGGCTTCCTTGTGAGTGTTCAATGACTTCTGAATGGTATCAACAGTCAACTTGTTCACTTCTTTCAAGCTGTCAATGTCCAAGATTCCACGCCCATATTCAATTGCCAGTTGATCAACAACACTATTAAGTTTCTTAGCATTATCAACATACTGTTTATTGGTATAGTCTTTAACAGTTTTGTTCAATTTAATAGCTTTTTCAGTGTTGACAAGACTGATAGCCATAACAAACTGGTTCTTCCACAATGGAATAGTATTAGTAATAATGTCGTTAATATCTTCAACACTCATTTTGTCAGCTTCTTGAGCAAGACGAATATGCACACCAGCATTGATAGACGCAATACGACTAATCTTCAAGTTATGGAGACGCTTTTCAAAACGGTCTACAGCTTTAAATAAGTCAGAATGATTTTGAGCATCAAGTGGATCTTGAGTGCGAGCAGCAATCTCTTTAAATTCATTCACTTTTTTATGCAATTCAACCAATTCTTCTTCACCCGCCATGATATACAATTCAAGGTTTCGAATGAAATTGAGGTTTTGCAGATAGAAATCATCAAACATTTTAATATCTTGAAGCAAAGTAACTTCTTGGCTACGCATAGTATTCATCAGTTCACCAACTCGATCTTGTACAGTGTTAAAGTCACCAACGAAGCTCTTAATTCCTTTTTTCATCCAATAGCTGATAATTGGAAGATTTGCAAAGAAACCATCACTCTTTTTAATACTATCAAAGTCAATACGTTGCATTTCATCAAGCATACTGTTAAGTGGCTTACCTGCTTCACCAACGTCTTTCATCTTAACGTTTTGAAGTACACTATCAGTAAATTGAGAAAGTTGTAATTGTGCTTCTGCACCATACTTAATGGTAGCACCAGTATCATTGATATTAATATTTTGACGAATAGTAGAAATTAATGCTACTTCTTGCTCATTTGGTTCACGAAGTTTTACAGGCTTGTCTTGCTGAACTCCAACGATTCCATTGTTTAAAGCGATTTGAGTCTGGTTAATAGTTGTTTGGGTCATTCACTTATCTCCTATTTAGTGAAAGAATTATAATCCAAACTTTATAAAAAATCAAGGGTTTTTTCAATATTTTAACGTCAATCCCAAGCTAAGCACTAAATCTTGGTTTGAGTCTTGATTGACATCCTCATAATCACTATATGTGCGATAGATTTTTTGGCAATTACTCGTTATTTTAAGGTTGTCTTTAAACTGAATTTGTAATCCACTTGAGAAAACTTGTTGTCCATTATTCCATTGATCCATTTCTTGAACGAATTCTGCAAATGGAGTGATATGTTGAACACCAGAATAAGAAAGGTTTGTTCTGAAGCTATTGATAACTTTTTCATCATAATAGTAATTCTTCTTGATTACTTCATTAGAATGTTTGAAATCTCCCATGTAATAATTAAATTCCACAGATGAAATTTGTCCTTTACTATGGTCTGAATAATTGAAATTTTTTTTATTGACACTTGGTTCAATAATAGAATGACCAAACCTTAATTTATAATAATCATGTTTGAATACAATGTTACTACCAATAACATTATCATAATAACTGTCTTCATCTCTGGTCGTTTTAAAACGCCCCATGATATTACTAACATATAAATCACCATCATCCAGTGATTTTTTATATCTTAAATTAACGCCATCATAATTATTTATCTTGTCATCTATTGTTATCTTCTTGATATCTTCACCAAGTTTTTGATAGTCAACATTGTCAATTAATGGAAGTTTTCCAACACGAACATTCCAGTTACTGCTAACTTTACGATCAACATAAGCACTATCTATAGCTCCCTTATATCTCTGATCATAGTTTTTTACACTGCTTTTACTAACAACTTTAGTTTTCTCATCATAGTAATAATTGAAGTTACTACCAAAATCTGTTCCTACTTGGCCATAAGTATTAAAATCAAATAAATCGTTGGCTATACTTATTGCTTGGGCTTGTTGAAAGCCCAATAAACTTATAGCACAAAAAACGATTTTATTTAATTTCAACATTTAACCCTTTTCAACACATTGATTTTTAAGATAATATTTTTAACAAAATGATTAAATCAGGATTACATTATTTTCAATAAAAGTCAATGTTTTTTTGATATAGTTGAATTTTAAACATTGAAGGTTAGAATACAATATATAAACATGAGAAAAATACATGAAAAAACTCCTAACAGCGATTTTAATATCCAGCATTTCTTTATTATCAGCTTGTCAAAGCATAAAAATACATGAAGATAAACCAGTAGTTGCAGAAATATACCTTGTACATTCAAAATTGAAAGCTTATGAAACATTCCCTGATAATGCAAGTCGTGATTGGCCGTCCGATTATTCCATAGAACAAGTTTTAGAAACTTTTCCAGAAGGTGCTGAACCTCATATTGTCCATCATACTAAGTTATCAACTAATTGGGGTAAATTTAGCTCAATTGATGAAGTAAACTTTTTAGATGCTACTAAGTGGGACATAAGCAATAAAGAATGGATTCCAAAAGTAAAAGAAAAATTAGTGACATCAAGCTTCAAATTCCAAATGACACCTAGACATTATGAGGATGGTAGTTTGTTTGCTGAAATGATGTATACCATGGAATTTTTGAGGGGCATTGAAAAAGTAGAAGATAAAGACATCTATTACCCACGTACTGATTTAATAAAAACGGCAAAAGCAATTCAGTTCATTCCAAATAAGTTTTATGTATTTGAAGCTAATGCTTTAGAAAATAAAAGTAGTTTAATTGTACTATACAAATTAAAAAATGAATAATTTCAAAAAATCCATATTATTTGGTATATTATTAAATTGTATAACACCAGTTCAAGCTGGTGTTACCTATAACCAAAAATATTATGATTTTCGTGTAGGTGAAAATGATATAACCATGGGATATAGTTGGTTAAATTTAGAAAATAAACCTAATGTTATCAGATTTTCAATAGATAAAATAGATGTTGCTAAATCCTACATTGATTTTAAAAGACCAAATGACAATGTAGCTTTGTCATTTATATACAATAAATTACAGAACGATATTGCAGCCATCAATGAAAGTCAAAGCACATATAAAATAAAATTAACCAGACAAGATGGAGCAAGAGAATTTAGCTTTATTATAGTCGGAGAAGTTGATGACCTTTTAGTAGAAAGATTAAAAGACACATTAGATAAAAGACAAGAAAAATATTTAAAAGATTATTTTTACGAGTATTATTACATATGGAATGAAAACGATAAATTAATATCAATTGATTATGCCAGAATAACAGAAGCTTATATCAGTAAAATGACAAATGTAGCAAAAGCCTTCCAAGCTAAAAATAATCCCAATATGTATGATACAAGAAGTGTTGTAAATGATATAATAGAATTCTATCAAAGCATACCTTATGATACACTATTAGAAGATCGTGGAGCAGGATTCAGCACACCACTCAGGCTATTACATGAGAATAAAGGAGACTGTGATACAAAATTGGTAGCAATAGCTGCTACATTGAAAGCACTTTATCCAAATATGCAAATTATTGCAATAGTATTACCAAAACATGTATTAATAGGTATGAAAATCCCATATACAAGAGAAGATTTGAAAATGATGCATAAAGGAGAACCTTACGTTTTAGCTGAAACAGCAGGTCCGGGCTTGCTACCTCTTGGAGAAATAGCCGAAGAGTCTGCGGCTATTATGAGACTTGGAATGCATTCAGTAATCGAACTTTAAGGCTTGAGAAGACTTCTTATTTTTTTTAACTCATCTGATGCTATTTGTTTGGATTTTGGATCTTTAGTATCAATTATAATTTCAGGCTCTTTCACTTCAAAATCGAGTTTTTCTTGTATATTTTTACCATCAACCACATCTTTTAGATTAGTAAGAAATTCTCTCACTTTATTCTGGTTCTTATTACTTTTTAGTCCACTTGCCATATCATGTAAGATATTAGCATCTTTTTTCTTAGCCATAAAAAAATCATGTTATTTTTACTAATTATAACATGACATTTTAATATTTAAATAAATGAATCAGTCTTTTTTTAAATTATTAACAAGTCCAAAACATTCATCCTTTAAAGAATCAGCAATTTGACCTTTAATAATATCATGTTGGTCTTCACTTACACCATTAAAGTTAGCTAATATTTTCATTGTTTTATCTTGTTCTGTTGGGTTCAAACTTTCCCAATAGCCACTCTCAACCAAAGTTTTGATACGTTCTTCTTCTGGAATAGTTTTTAGTATGTCTAAGACTTCAATCATTTGACCAGATTTTAATATACATTCTTTAAATAATTCTTCAGCATTCTTTTTAACCATTACATCAGCTTCTGAACTTGTAAAGTTATGATTGTGATCACTTGGATAATCAACAGGTACATTATTAACAGGTTCAGGAATAGGTACAGCAGTTGGCATTTGTATTGGCATTGGCTGATTAGTATGTGGGTTTGCTTGCTGGCCTCTTAAATAATCAAGTGCAGAATTATTTGCAAATGAATACATAAATGAACTTGAGATCATAGCTAGCAATAATATTTTTTTCATAATAATCTCTATGTTTTTATACATAATAATATTTTTAAATAATGAATGCAAGAAAAAAGAGACAGTCGTCTCTTATTTTTTCTTAGTCATCTTTTTGGCTGGGTTTTTTATCTTCTGTATATCTGCATCATATTTTTTAATTTTTTCTCTTTCAGCCTTAATCATATTCTCGTCAGAAGGGGAAGAAAATTTAAATGGTGCAATTTGAGCTTTAGAATTTTGTTCCAACATTCTTTTTTTATCATTATCATATTTAGTTTGAGCTATTTTCTTTTTGTTTTCTATATTTTTTTCTAAATTTTTAAGTTTATTTTGACTTTGCGTCTTACGGCCTTCTATAACTTTAACAGCCTTATCAATACGTTTGTTTTCTTTTTCTATGATATCAGAACGTTCTTCTTGTAAATCAGTAATCTTATCTTGTAATTTCTGAGTTCTATTACTTGAACTGTTACTGGAAGAATTATAACTACTATTATTATTGTTCCTTCTCTTATTTTTTTTGTCTATTTTTTCTTGTATTCTTTTTATATCATCGTCTATTTTTTCAAGTTTCTTTTCAACATTGTCACTGTATGCAAATGAATGCAAAGAAAAAGCACATCCTAAGATAGATATAAAGAATATTGTTGCTAACTTCATTTTTTTCATAAGGCTCCCTACTACTTGTTAGTGTTATTTTAGTACAAATTTATTTTTTTTCAAATTAAAATTCAACTTCTTTCATTATGTGAGCTTTAAACAAGTAATCGATAAATTCCTGCTTACCCAATAATGCTTTTAATTTTTTTGATACTCTTGGTGTTAAAATCTGATCCATAAATCCAACTGAGTTATCATGAAAAGACATGATAACAAAATGTTTTTGTCTATTTTCTTTAAATTCAAATACAAAACTATTTCCTTTATATGTTTTATTTATTAAAGTTATAAATTCATCCCAATATTGCAAATTAGAATAAACTTTCTTGGTGTCACCATTCAGAACATAATTTTTTATCACATCTAAAACAGGCTTAACACTTACTGGAGTTAGTGTCATTTTTTTATTATCTTCATCTACATAAACAAATGGAACTTGTACTGATTTTATTGATGTTCCACCTTCATAGTTTTTATATAAATTTTCAATACCATTTTCAAAATACATGATTGTTTCATTCATGTAATCTTCTAATGTTTCATACATATCTTCATTAAGATGAGAGATATTCATGGATTTCCTAATCATAAATATTTTATCAAACTTATCCAAAAGTTCTTCATCATTTAAAATAGTATATATATCTTGTGGTTTAACAAATGTTCTGTTTTTATATACTAAATTAGTTAAAAATTTAATTTGCTTCAAATTTAAATTATGTGTAATTTTCAAACCATACTTTTGTAATATTGTGAAATATTTTTTAGGAGTTTTCATATAAAGAAAATCATTATAATTCTTAAACTGCAACGGAGCCAATTCATCATGTGAAACATTTAAATCCATAGCAATATTATTTAAAATCGAATCATAATTATTCAGCATAACATTAAAGACTGCTCTTTTTTTATCAGCAAACACCATTGATAAAAAATTATGCTCTTTTTTAAATTTTAAAAAGTTATCTCTTATTTTCTTATTTGACTTCAAGTAATTGTTATAAATCAAAGTTTCTTTAAAATGCAAATGATAAGAATACAACTCCTTAAATAAAGATTTATCAACATTTGAAAACATCTTGTTTTTTATATATGAAGAGAAATATTTAATTTCATTTTTAAACAGTCTATTGTACTTATAATAGATATGAGTTGAAACTTTAATTGCTTCATTTCCAAAATCACGCTCAATATCAGAAAAGTAACTTTTAATTAGCTTTTCAATCGTTTCATTCATAACATAAGGAGAAAGACCAGTTGGTCTAGATTTTGAAAGTATTTCATTTATAGTGTTTTTTAAATATTCATGTTTTACTGTCGAACTATTAGCATAGTCAATATTTAATGGTTGTCTGAAATGATACATATTAAAACAACCATCCATGTCTACCAAAAACATTAAAGTCACTTTTTCTGAATTAAACCCATAAACTTTTTTATATTTGCCAACATTTTCAAATTCAAATGAAAATACTGGTTTAAGAATTTTATTCAACTTTGCTTCAAGATTGATTATATCTTCTGATAATTCTTTTTTCTTTAAATATTCAACAATGGAATTAGATAGTTTTCTATTCTCAATAATCAGATCTTCGTTATCTTTAATGAATGGTATAAACATCCTAAAACAACCTCCTAAAAAAAGCCTATTTTTGCAAAATAAGCTCCCATATTCTATTGGATAAGAGAATTTTTGTCAAGCACTAAACTCATCTCTTACCATTTGACAACTTTTATGGATATTAGAAAACTGTTTGACTAAAAACTCTTTAGTAAATTTCTTTTCAGCATTGATAACAAGCTCTTGTTCAAGTTCTTTTAAAAAAACTACATAACCAATATGGATTTCAATAAGTTCACGTAATGTTTCTTTATCATTTTTATCAATTTCTTGAGTATGCCTTGTATTTAATATTTCCAAAACATTCGCAAGTTCTAAAAGTAATTTTTTTATTTTTTCGTTAATATTCATTACCACTCCATTTATTTAATTTATCATATTTTTTAAGCAAAAATCTCTTTTTTAAACCTTCCATACGATTTATGTATAAGACACCATTTAAATGATCAATTTCATGTTGAATACATTTTGCTAATAATCCAGTACATTTTAAAGAAAACCTTTGTCCATACTCATCGTTGTAATGAACTTCAATATCTCTTGGACGATTAACACCACCTGAAACATTTGGAATTGATAAGCAACCTTCAACTAAAGGTGTCATTTCATTGCTTTTATAAACAATATTAGGGTTTATTAAAGTCATTTTAGTATTTTCTACTGATAATACAATGATGTTTTTATGAATATTAACTTGTGGTGCAGCCAATCCTATGCCATTATTAATTTTCATTGTGTGATACATCCTTTTCACAGTTTCAATAAGTTCTTTACTTTTAAATTCTTCAATTTTGACATCTTCAGACTTTTTAAAAAGTCTATTGTCAGGATATTTTAATATAGTGTATGATTCCATTAAAACCTCAGTCATTAAATCGAATATTATCATAATAAGCTCGTTTTTCAATAGTTACTTGACTTACGCCAGTAAGATATGATAATATACACACATAATTTAAAAGTTGGAGAATACATAAATGACTACTTACCAATCTGCAAAATACAATGATAATCGCCCAAATGTTGGCGTTACTGTTGTGCCTTTTATCTACGAAGATAATATTTTAAAAACTCTAGTATACAAAAGAGCCTCAAATGCAGAAGTATTTGCTGATCAATATTCATTACCAAATGCTATCTTTGACATTAAGAAATTTGAAAATGCAGAAAAGACTGCTGAATTTGCTATGTCAGAAAAAATTAATTTGAAACTAAAACACATTGAACAAATTCATACCTTCTCAGGACTGTACATTGATCCTGATAGAATCAACACAGTTAATATTTGCTATCTTTCAATCTGCAATAAAGAAGACATTACAACTCTTGGTGATTCTAAATATAATTATTCTTGGATTTCTGTTGAAAAATTGTTAGATATGAATCTTGCTTTCAATCATAATGAAGTATTAGAACTTGCTTATAAACGTTTAAAGTCAAAAGCTGAATATACTGCATTAACTGCTCATATGCTAGGAGAATCATTCACAATATCTGAGTTTAGAAATCTAATTGAACTATTAATTGAAGAAGAATTAGATAACTCACGATTCCGTGATAGATTAAAAAAATCTGATGTTTTGATTCCGCTTCCTGATCAATTTAAACTTGGGTCAAACAGACCTGCACAATTGTATAAGCTTAATGAAGATTATACTGATTATTTTTATCCAAAAAGTTTGACTAAACCAAAAGCAAAAAACAAAGCCTCATAAGAGGCTTTTATTTTATATTATCAATTTCAATCAATATTGGATTTTTATTTATTTTTGATTTTGTAATAGTTTCAGCATCAATTTCAAAAAATATTTCAAGGATTGTTTTACCAGTAAATCCATAATATTTGTCATATTCATATAAAAGATCCTCTTTTCTTGAAGATATTGCTACATGATTCAAATCAGAAAAAAGATCGCTTAATTTACCTGAATAAATTAAGGATTCAAAATAGCTTCTATTCTTATTTTTTGTTAAATATCCAATCAAATAGCATCCCAAACAATAGATAACTGTATATTTCATTATATTACCACAGGTATAAATAGAACTTTCTATTGATTGTTCACTATAAATTGAAGACATAGATACTAAAAAAATAAAAGTAATAAATAATTCAAAAAATAAAAGAATTAAACCAAGATTGCCTATAAAAAAGAAAGATTTATAATTTGTATCAGTATACAAGTTGGGATTATTTTTTAGATTATTAAACTCTTCAACAAATTGACGGTTTTGAAATTTGTAGTTCATTTTAATTTCCTTTTTTATTATTTTATATTTTTTTTACTTGAAAATCAATATAAATTATGAATACAAAAATAAAAAATTGAAATAATATTATAATATACTTGACTTAATAGCATTTTCGAATTAAGATATATTCCAACAAGGCAATAATGTCTTTTTTAACGAGATACTTAATTGCAAAAATCAACAAAGGAGAATCATCATGAAAAAAATAGAACTACTTGGTATAGACCCTCAATATGACTTCTGTGATGTTCCAGAAAAATTTAAAGCGAGAACAGTAGATGTTGAAACAGGAAAAGAAATCGTAATCAATCCAGCATTACCAGTAAATGGTGCTTGGGAAGATTCACTTAGACTGGCTTCATTTATAAAAAAAGCTGGACATTTAATTTCTCAAATCACTATTACTCTTGATACACACCAACAATACGATATTGCACATCCATTATTTTGGAAAGACCGCAATGGACAACATCCAAATCCGTTCACTGTAATTTCAAGTGCTTCAATTATAAGTGGCGACTGGACTCCAGTAGATTTAAATAAAAGAGATTACACTATTGAATACACCAAAGCATTAGAAAATGGCGGATTATATCAACTATTCATATGGCCTGCCCACTGTTTAATTGGCACTGTTGGTCACAATGTGATTGCACCAATCATGACTGAATTGATGAGTTGGGAAAATAAATATGTTGGTCGTGTTAATTATGTAACAAAAGGACACAACCCATACACTGAGCACTATGGTGGTTTCGAAGCTGAATATCCATTACATAATGATAACACAACACAAATGAATACCAGATTAATTGAAAGATTTGAAAAAGCTGATCTTATTCTGTTAACTGGTCAAGCATTAAGCCACTGTGTGGCCAGCACAGTAAGACAATTAGCTAACAACTTTGGTGAATCCAATATTCATAAATTAGTTTTACTTGTAGACACAACATCACCAGTAGCTGGTTTTGAATCAAATGCTTCTGACTTTATTAAAGAAATGTCTGCTCGTGGAATGAAAGTTGTAAAAACAACAGATATACAAGTAACTAAAAAAGAATTGATTATTTAAGGAGAAAACTTATGACTAACTTAATTAGAATTGAAACTGATGAAAGCAATTTTCACTTTTCTGGTGAAGCTATCAATAAACTTGGGGCGAGTGAATACACTTTGGTTAATATTGTAGTAGACATGAGTGGTAGCGTATCATCTTACCGCTCCGAATTAACTGAATGTATCAAGACTATCGTAAGTTCTTGCAAATATAGCCAAAGGGCAGAAAATCTAATGATTAGATTAACAACTTTTAATAACGGCATCTATGAAGAACATGGTTTTAGTCTACTAAACTCATTAGATGTTAATTCTTATCAAAACACAATAAATCCTACAGGTGCAACAGCTTTGTATGACGCCACCGCAAATGGAATTGAAGCTATAAAAAAATATGGTGCTGAATTATACGACCAAGATTTTGATGTAAATGGAATTGTCTTTATTGTGACAGATGGTGACGATAACAACTCTTCTGCAAACGCAAATGATATTAAAAACTTGATTGCCAAAGTTACACAAGAAGAAAAATTAGAATCATTGAGAACCATTCTTATTGGTGTAAATACTCAATATGGTGACTTACAAAGAAAGCTCGAAGGGTATAAAAAGAATGCTTTATTAGACCAATATGTTGACATTAAAGATGCTGATAAAAATAACTTAGCAAAACTTGCTAATTTTATATCAAAATCAATTAGTGCTCAAAGTCTTGCTCTTGGTACTGGTGGCCCATCTGTTGCATTAACATTCTGAGGTCTAATTATGGAAACAAATTCTTTTTATCAAATAGGTAGAGATCATAAAGTCTGTGAAGATTATGCTATATGTGGAATGGAACCATTCCCATATACCATTCTCTCAGATGGCTGCTCAACTGGCAAACACACTGATGTAGGCTCAAGAATTTTAGTTTCCATGACTAAAAAGAATATTGCATTGTTTAATCCAGATAATTATATTGATTTTTTAAGAACTGTAATATTTCAAGCAAAAACTATTGCTAAAATAATGGACGTTGAAAAAGAATGTTTATTAGCAACATTAATCTTATCTGTATATATAGATAATAAAGTTTATGTACTTATGATAGGCGATGGTTGTTTTATCTACAAACAAGATAACGAAATAAAGTTTATTAAACATGAATATTTAAATAATTATCCTTATTATCCAATTTACATTAATGCTGATATTGACTATTCGAACAAAGGATTAGTTATCAGTAAAAATGAAATCATTGAACAAGAAAATTTTAATCATATTGAATTGTATACATTTGAAAATATAGATTGGCTACTAACATCTTCTGATGGAATATTTTCATTTACTAACGGTGATCGTTTAACTGATTTTGATAAATTGAAAAAAGAAGTTTCTGACATTAAGTCATTTACTGGCGAATTCATAGAAAGAAAAATGAAAAGAATTACAAAAAATTACCTGAAAGAAGGCTTTTACAACAGTGATGACTGGTCTATGACTGGTTTATTCTTAGGAGAATGATATGAGAGTATTTGTCAAAAATCTAAATAAAGAAGTCGAATTACCAGATACCTGTATATCTGGTGGTGAAGGCGATGTTTATATAAAAGATAATTATGCTTTTAAAATATATCATGATGAAAATAAAGCTATAACAGAACAAAAATTTCAAGAATTAAATAAGTTAACAAAAGATAATATAATAAAACCAGAAAGCCTTTTACTCAATAACAAAGGTAAAATAATTGGCTATATGATGAAAGCTATTCCTAAATGTGTTTCCTTATCAAGATTAGTAACAAATGATTTTAGAACACAATACAATATAACTAATGATCAAATCTTGAATATTATACAACAATTAAGAGAAACATTTGAATTTATTCATCAAAAAAATTGTTTAGTAGTTGATGGAAATGAAATGAACTATTTGGTAAGTGAAGATTTCTCAACAGTATATTTTATTGATGTTGACAGCTATCAAACAGAAACAAGTTCAGCTAATGCTTATAGTGTATCAACATTAGATCCCTTGATAACTAAATCAAAAAAATTTACAACATCAAGTGATTGGTTTATATTTTCGATTATTGCATGTACTCTATTAGTTGGGATTCATCCATTCAAAGGAGCCTATAAAGGGTTAAGCTTAAATATAAAAAAAGGTGATGTCACATCAAGAATGGAAAATAAGAAATCAATATTCAATAAAAGTGTCTCAGTAAACTCTGCTGTAAGAGATTTCTCAATCATTCCTAATCATTATAAAGAATGGTTTATCAATTTATTTGAATTTGGAGCAAGATCTGCTGCACCTAAAAACGTATATGATACAAAAAGTTCTTATGACACTATAATAAAAAATGTAATTTTCAATGACAGAATAAAATCAACTCTAATTTTTGAAATGAAAGACAAAATAAATGATTTTTATTTATCAGATAAATACTCATTTATCAAACTTAACAAAGACTTTTATGACATAAAAAATAAAAAAGGTTATAAAGTTAAATCTGTTTATACGTTATTATTTGAAAACAATAATAAAATGTATCTTGTTAAAGTCGATAAAACGATATCACTATTAGATATAACAGATGGCAGTATTATTTATACAGACATTATGGCTGATTCTATTTTAGTGATAAATAATAGATTATATGGTGTATTCAACAATAAATTAAATGAACTTCAGTTATTCTCAAATAAGGTGTTCATAAAAAATTCTTGGGATATAATTACAAAAAATATTGAAGTCTTTGACAATTTGATAATACAAAAAATATCTAACAAAAATGTTGCATATATTCCATTTGATGAATCTTGTTGCTCCATTAATATCATAAAAGAATTAAATGATAAAAAAGTTGTGAATGCATCTATAAAAAATAAAATGATGGAAGCTATTTATTATGATAATGGTATATATAAAAGACTTCTAATAAAATTTAATGCATCTTATAAAGAATATAAAGTTTTATTAGATGAAGAAACAGAACAAATTAATATTAACTCAACTTGCTTGAATAATGGTGTTTATATTAGTATCATGAATGACGAAGAATTAGCAATTACCGCAAATACATATGATAAAGATACTATTAATATTGTTAAAGATAAAAATATAAATATTAATAGTAAATTAAAATCATACAAAAATGATGTCTATCTTATTAATGAAAATAAACTTGAATTGATATCAATCAAATGATATCAATTATTTATTATTAACAGTAGGTGCTGCGAAGTTACCTTTAATGGTAAATCCAACACTCATAAGTGAATTTAGTTTATCTCCAACAATCTTGTCAACGACCCATATACCAGCCGCTGCTGCTGGGCCTCCAGCAATTAAAGCTATAGCTGGTAATTTTTGTGATATAGGTAGATCTACTTGTATTCTATTGTTGAACATTTCTTTTTCAAAATCTATACTACCTGACAATGCAGCATTAAAACTTTTACTTTTCATGTTAATAGGTTTCTTCTTATCAATTTCATAAGTACCATTAATGAATTCACCACCACCAATCAAACTATCATACTGTATACCTGACTTCATGATGTCAAAATCAAGTCTGAATAATTGGTTTAATGTGTTAACTTCAAATATTCTGAAAATGTTCAAGACTTTCTGCCCAGCACTTGCAGCATTTATGCGTCCATCAATTAATTCAAAATCAATTTTTCCATTTAAACTTTTCATGGATGGAACTAAACCAGACCAAGACAAATTACCCTTTACAACACCTGATTTACTGGTCATTGTATTAGAATATCCATAATGAGATAATATATCTCCAATATCTTTAAATTCTATTAATTTATTGTCATTGATACTAACAAGATTTGTTTCCAACCCATTATTATCTTTTTTTATATTGAATATAAATGTAGGCGACAATCCATTAATAGCTCCTTGAATATTATCAATGACATAACCATTATCAACATGTCTGCCATTAAATGCAAGTTCACCTGAATAGCTTTTAATTTTTATATCTCTAACTACCATATTCATGTTTGGTATATCTCTTAAAGTAATTGTATTATTAACTACATTCTCTTCTTTTCCTTCATTAATGATATAATAGAATTTATCAAAACGTCCATTCAACGTATTGGTACTTAAATTATATTCGACTAGACCTTTAAAATCTGCATCATCAATATCAATAAATAAAGAGTTACTTTTATTTTTTAAAGTAATATTATCAAATGTTTTGCCAAGATATGTAATGTTTTTACCATTTAAGTCTAAAGTATAGACAAAATCTTTTGTTGATTTTGTGTCTTTTTTATTAGAATTGTTAAAATTAAGAGTATCAATAAATTGTAATACAGTATTAACATCTTGTTCAGTAACATTACCTTGTAATAATAGATTCTCTTGAATAGGTATAAATTTTTTATCAGAAGTATTTAAATAAATTTGTGTATTCTGATTTTTTTTGAAATCAACAAAAACTTGAAGTCCATTACCTGAGACTTCTACATATTCTGCTTTATCTGAAAAAGTATTGTCTATTTTAAGCTGATAAGGAGTTGAACTATCTTTGTTAAGAATAGGAAGATTACTAATTTTTACACCAACTAAATCTGTTGATAAAGATAATAAATCAGCCGATTTCGAGCGACTATAATAGACACCTTTAACATAACTTCCACCTGTTAACACATTTGATGCAAAAAATGGAGTGTATTTATCAATAAGACTCTTGTCAGCATAAGCTTCAAAATTATAACGAACATCATTCATCCCATTGTTTGAAATTGAGAACTTACAATCTTTTCCATTAATCACACAAGTCATATTATCTGTAATTAATCCTTTATCTTTGGAATAGGTAATGTTACCTTTAAAATTAGAAAATTTTAATTTCTCTTTTAACAGATTAACAGTGTTGTCTGGTAAATTAACAATAACTTCATAATCCCATATATCTTTAATTTTAGACACATTTGCTTCAATTCTAACTTTTCCTTCTACATTGAAAATTTTGTTGTATTGAGCAAAATCCAGATATTGTTTACCATCAAAAGAAATGATTGTGTTTTCTATATCTTTCATATCACCACGAATAACAGTTCGACTTTTTTCAAGTTTTTTATCTATATATTGATAAATATTAAGACCATTATATTTCATTAGAACATAACTATGAACATCTTTATAAATAAGACTAAGGTTATTAAATACATAAGATTTCTCAGGTGTGTTATACGTCAGACTAAAATCATTAAACTTTAATTCATCTATATTAACTGTCTTCAATATAGACCAATCAAAAGAATTATGATTTTCAACACCTATTTGTTCTGGTTGATTATAATTTACTTTTACATTGTCCACATAAATATTTTTAAACTGTATTTTCTTTTCAAATAAAAATGCTATCAAATCAAATTTAACGTCAATAGATTTAGCTTCTAATGTGTTACCTTTCTTGTCAGACATAACAACATTTTCAATTTTTACGCCCGGAAGAAGGTTCTTCCAAGTTTCATCAATATTGGAATATTTAAGATTAACATCCAACCTTTCTTTTACTTGACTAACAATAATGCTTTCATTATTTTTTAAAATAGAATAATATTTATAGCCACCTAATATATAGGCAGCTACAATAGTTGTAATAAAAATTAATAGCCAGAAAATAACTCGTGTAATGTTTTTTGTTAACGAAATAAGCATTAGTAAGCCTCGTATAATTTATATAAAAAATTTAACGCATTATAGTGCTTTTATCAATAATAATCAAGTTATTTTTTTATATTTATATTCTTTTTACTAATAAGACTTCTTAATAAACCAAACACACCTTTATTCCAAATTTTAGAATTTCCTATTATATAAAAAGAATTTTTTGCTCTTGTCGTAGCAACATTTAATATATTAGGTTCTTCACATACCCATACAATTGCTCCCGGTTTGGAGATATTACCACCCAAAAGTAAGAACACTGTATCTGCTTCTTTTCCTTGAAATGCATGAATAGTACCTATAGCCCTATTTAACCAAACAATAATGTCAGAATCTGAAACTCCTGCTGGTGCCCAAATCTTTTTATTCTTGTTAAGAATTTTAAATGTTTCATGAGCTACACTTCTGAATGGTGAAATAATATAAACACTTGGTAATTTATTTTTAAATGCATCTGCACTGCATATTTTTTGTAACATCATCATTAATAGTTCAGCCTCTTTCTTAACAAAATGGCTTTCTTTACTTGGTTCACTTTCAATATCAAACCAAGTGCTTGGACCTATTATTTTCTCAATATCACCAACTTTATGTGCAGAATCTTTTCCATAAATCATTCTATTATCATAAGCAATTCTATTAGCTATTTTAAACATAGGGTTTTGACATCTTCTGTGTACTCTCAGTGGTGCTCCTACCCATATCTTATGTTCACCTATGCCAAAAAATGTACCAAATTTATTATTTCTGTCAGCTATTTGTTGAGCAGAAAACTTACAACTGTTCCATGCTTTAGATATATAATTCTTTTCTAAGAGCACTTCTGAAAGTTTATCTTCTACTTGTATTACTGGTTCTACTTGTAATGGATCACCAACAAATATAGCTTTTCTAGCTCTGAACAAACCACCAACTGGTGACTGTGGTGTTGCTTGTCCTGCTTCATCAATAAGCAACCATCCAATACTTTCTTTATCCATTGTCTGGAATATTTTACCAAGCGAATGAAATGTTGTGGAAACAACTGGAACAATTAAAAATAACGTTTTTAAAATAGCTTGTGAATAAATATCTTTCTCTTGGAAGTCACCTTCTAATACTTCTCTCAAAGAACGTAAATTACTATGTATCTTTTCACTATTTTGAACAACAAATGCCTTATGTAAATCTAATGAAGCAATAAACATCTCAATTCTTGCCTCTTGGAATTTCTTATTAATCCAAGGTGAAAGTTTTTGAATAATATTATCATCACCTTCCCAGAACTTATCATTTGGAATAGAAGCTGAAACTTTTGCACCATGTTGTTTAACAACTTCTTGTATTTTCAACATCATTTCTTTATGTTCTAAATAAGCGTTATAAAGTTCTTTGGTATGTTTTTCATGTTCTTTGAAATCAAGAGATTTATCACTTAATTCATGTTTGACATCAATTAATTTTTCTTTCAAAGATTCTATTTCTTCATCGAGATCGATTAAATCTACATTACCAGTTGATATTTTATTGATCAATCCACCTTTTACTGCTTTTTCTTTTTTACGTTGAGCTTTTTCTACTTCAAGTTGAACTCTGTCTAATTCTAATTTCTTAGCTATTAATTCTTCTTTAAGTTTTTTATGTTTCTCAACATAATTAGCATATTCTTGCTTAATCTCTTTGTGTAATTTAATGTTCTCTTTATAATTATGAAGACATTCATAGAGTCCAGCTAATTGAGCTTTGTAATATTCAACTTTGTCTCTTTTCATCTTGAAATTAAGACAAGCTTCTTTCCAACTCATCACTTTTTCGTCAAAATATCTTGGGTTTTTCAAGAACTCAAAAATAGATCTTGATGTCTTACCTTCATCATCATCATAATTGTTAAACAAGAATTGGTTTAAGAAATTATAATTGTTTTTCTTGTTACCCAATGTTGCAGAAATCATACCCCAGCTATCTACCCCATTAACACTGGTAGCAATTTCAGAGAAATATTTCATTGAAGCATGGTATTTGCTATCAATTTCATTCATTAATGGTAATTCATTCGTAATATTTTGAACTGCACCATTATTGGCAGATGCAACAACTATTTCAAATCCTTCTAGAATAGGATGTAGCCCATATATAGGTTTTTCACCCTGAACACTAAACTTATATGTAATATTACCTATATTTCTGATTGCATCTTCTGGATTATCTCTGAATTCATAAATTGCACATGCTCTAAGATATATAATATTGGCAATAACATCTTTCAATAGTGTTGTTTTACCTGTGCCCGGTGGGCCATTAACACTAAATATCCCATTGCTGTGAGTTAAATCTTCGAAAATTCTATTGACAGCAAATTGTTGAGATAATACAAGTGAATTACCACCAGTAATCGGCCATGCAGCATTAGGGAATAAAGCAGGATTGAAGTTTTCAGCAACTGTTTTTTTATCACTGATAACATCTATTCTTTCATTATTTATATCTAACTGCTCATAATTATTATTCAGATAGTACATTAAAGCACTATTATTATCTTTAAATTCAACTTCTTTTGCAATATTGATTAAATCATCAGCAATAAGACTATTACTGATTTCAGAATCAAATGAAAGTCTTCTATTTTCTTTAATAGATAAAGATTCAGTATAAGCTAACATCTCAGCCTTACCGCTTTGATAATAAGAGGTAAGCAAATCCCAGTTTAATTCCATTAGTATTTGGTTTAATAAATCTTTCAAATTATTCTTACTAACGCTTTTTTTGTTTTTCATAACCATAAAAGACCATTGGGCATGAATATCAAGTATCTTTTGTCTGAAAGCTTTACTAATATTTCTATCATGAGTTTTAGCGTATGCTATAGATGTAAGGTATTCAGGGATAAGTTCAGAGCCTTTTACTGGCATTCCATTTGAATCCAACATGAATGAAATAACGCAAGTTTTATGTGTATTTTTTAATTCATTTAGGTCTTTACTGTCATTAGAGAATTCTTCGATAACTAATTCAGTTCCGAATATGCCAAGGTAAACGCGATGAATCCAGTCATCAGGAGATGATAACTTTTTCTTTAATGGAGTTTGCCATAATAAATCGTCGCCCGCGTCTTTGAAGAAAATAATTTGATTCCAACGACTATCATTTTTTGTAGTTGCATTATTTATTTTTATTAAAGGTGGTGCGGACAATTCTATGTCTATCCAATAGTTTAATATGTCAAGTGGCTTGTCATTTATTAAATCCATATTTGATTTTCTGTTGTCCATTAAGTCCATTGTAGCATTGTTTTTTCGTTTTTAAAGTATAAAAATGTATTTATTTAAAATAAAATATAATGTAATTGATATTTTTTTTTGAATAAAGGAAAATAGTATTTTAATAATATTAATTTGTATGTTTTTTCTTCTCAAAAAAGGCTTTGACATTTTATTTTTTGTTTAATAGAATATTTTTTAATGAAAGGAGATTTTTATATGTCTTTAGAGGCAGAACAATTTGAACATACTTCAACTCAACATGAAATAAATTGGCCAACTGAATTTGAACGGGAACTTGATTTAGAAGATGATAATCCATTTAAAGATATTGAAGAAGAAGTAATGATAAAAAAGACCATCTTGATTGATGGTCTTTATAATTTCAGTAAATCATTATCAATGATAGACACAAAAAATCTAAAAATTACAGCATTTCCAATTTTAAAAGTCACGGAATCTACAAAATTATTCGATTTTGAATACCATTTTCATAATCTATCAACAGCGGAAGAACAACTCGTTTTCTACAAGAAATTAAGAAATATGATATTAAGAGACTATTTGTATTATCAATCTCACAATAAAATACTTAAAAAGTTTAATTTAAATGCAACAAAAACAAAAATAATAATTGGTGAAAGTTATGATTTAATGTTTCCAAATTGGAAAAGACAAAATAGTTACTATGTGCCAGCTTGCTATTATTGTGATAATATATATTTATTCTTAAGAAAAAATAAATTAGAAAACTTAGGTAGAAAATATCTAAGAGAATCAATTTCACACGAAATGGGTCATTTAATAAGGGATCGTTTTTTAAGATGTTATAATTTTAAAACTAAAACAAATAATAAACATTACATGTTATCGACTATCCAACAAAAAGATTGGTTAATAACTACTAAAGTTTTAAAAAAACTAAACCACCCAAATCATAAAGAATATTTTGCTCATGTTGCTCCACACGAAAGAAATAAAAATACATTTACATTAAAAAAAGAAGAATGTTTAGACAACTGGAAATCAAATGAACTATTTGCTGAAAGTTTTGCAATTTATTATAGATTATGTAAAGCAACCAAACCCATCAAAAGGCTACATAACTTCAGATACTTACACGAATTATACCCGAACACATTTAATATGATTGTAAGCTATTGTAAAAAAAATGGGGTAAATAAATATAAAAAATATAAAATAAAACCAATGGAAAAATTTTTAAAACTTAAAAACAATTAAACATTAATTTATAAACCAATTGAATAAAAATGAAAAAAAAGTATAATATTAAAATATGAATATCTAATTGAATTCAAAATAAATTAATATTAAGGTTATAACAATGAAAAAAGAAATACATAGAGTTTTTGACGAAAAATTAGGTAAGTGGGCCGTTAAACGCTCAGATCACCCTAGCTATTTGAACGTTTACACACATGTTGAACATGCTGACAATTTCGGAGTTTGGTTTTCTGAATTTGACAATGCTAACTTTATAAAATTCGATAAAAATGGTAAAAAATTATTGTAATAAAGGATATAAAATAAACCCCAAAAAAAAGACCTTCAAAGGTCTTTTTATTTAAATTGGTGCATAAGGCTGGAATCGAACCAGCGACACACGGATTTTCAGTCCGTTGCTACTACCTACTGAGCTACTTATGCAAATTTGGTACAGGAACTCAGATTCGAACTGAGGATCTTCGCCGTGTAAGGACGACGCTTTAACCAACTAAGCTATTCCTGCATCATTTGGTGCCCTCGGTAGGATTTGAACCTACGACGCTATGCTCTTCAGGCATACGCTCTACCAACTGAGCTACAAAGGCTTATATTTAATTTGGTGGTAAATAGTGGTATCGAACCACTCTCTGAAGCTTTTCAGGCTTCCGCTAATCCATCTCAGCTAATTAACCATATTCATCTGGTACTGGTTGTAGGAATCGAACCTACGGTCCCTTCCGTGTAAAAGAAGTGCTTTACCATTAAGCTAAACCAGCATTATTTGGTGCGTAAGGTTGGAATTGAACCAACGACACATAGATTTTCAGTCTATTGCTACTACCAACTGAGCTACTTACGCATATTCTATTTGGCGTGTCCGACAGGAATCGAACCTGTGACGCGAGGGTACTTCCCGCCTCCGCTCTACCTACTGAGCTACAAGACACATATTATTTGGTGCATAAGAACGGAATCGAACCGCTGACACAGAGATTTTCAGTCTCCTGCTCTACCGTCTGAGCTACTTATGCATTTATTTGGTGCCCTTGATAGGAGTCGAACCTATGACGCGATGCTTTTCAGGCATCCGCTCTACCAACTGAGCTACAAGGACTTATTTTTAATTTATTTCTTACTCTTCATGTTGTACATATTACCAAGTGAAAAACATTTTGTCAACTAATTTTTTAAATTATTTTTAAATATTTTGCCTTAAAATCAACAACTTACATTATTTTAAGTTAAACGATACCCTGCCAAGCACAGGCATAAAAAAACCCCTCGCGGATAGCCTTCGAGGGGTCTTGTGTTTTTCCCGAACGAAGGCTATCAGTCCCTAGCCTCCGTCAGAATGGCTAGGAACTACCTAAAGAAAAACACCACAAAAAATACATTGTTTAATTTACACATAATACATGCTCCTATTTTCCATAATTTTAACACACATTAGTATTTAAAGTCAACAGTACCATTTAGTTTTTTGACATTTACATAAAAAATGATACTATTACTTCAAAACATAGGAGGAAATTATGTCATTTAAAAAACATTCTACAAAATTTTTAAAAAATGTTGTTGAAGGTACTCAAAAAACACTTGATTACATTAACGTAAGCAAGATTGCTGAAAATGTTGAAAGCGTTAAGATCAAGGCTGGTAATAAACTTGAAGAATATAAAATAAAGCTTGAAGAAAATCTGAAAAATTTTGAAGAGCCTGTTTCTGAAGTTAAAGTAGAACCAGTTGATATTAATACTAAAAAAGAATCATTAGTAACAGAATTAAATATATCAGCTCATACTCTTAAAATACTGCATGACCACAATATTATGACAGTAAATGAGTTAAAAGCACTAAGAGATGAAGATTTACTTGACATCAAAGGGCTTGGTCAGAAAACTTTAGAAGAAATAAAAGCAGCTTTAGCTGAATTTAAATAAGGAGTTTAGACTCCTTTAACTAATAATATTTAACAAAATCAATTCAACAACTTGACTTTTTGTCTTTTTATATTATGATCATAAGTGAAAAGATGTCTACGGAGTCTTTTCTAAATAAAATAACTTGCTAAATATAGGAGATTATTATGAATAACGCAAATGAAAAAATTTTTAAAGATCTAGTTAAAACATTTATTGGTATAGATTCATTCTTTGAACCATTAAATCGTGTCATGGGGTTCCCTAAATACGAAATATTGAAAAACACAGAAACGGGGCTTACTCAAGTAAGAATACTCCTTGCTGGATATAAAAAAGATGAAATAGAGATCTTGACAGAAGGTAGAGTATTAACTGTACAACACCTTAAAGAAGATTCTCAGCCCGATCCAAAAATCCAATATGTAACTGATCAAGTAATTGCTAAAAGATCATTCTCTCTCAAATTAACCATTGCTGATAACTTCAAAGTTACAGGTGCAAAATTTGAAGATGGTATATTATCAATTGATTTCGAAAAAGAAGAAGTCAAAACAGAGAAAAACAAGATCGATATAAAATAAAAAAAGCCCTTCGGGGCTTTTTTATTTACATAAATAAATTGATTTATAATTTTCATAAGATAGTATTTCATAATGGAGATTATATTTTATGGAAAATAAAGAAATTTTAGATACTGGTTTAGTTTGTTCTTTTTATATGTTGCAATACCTTGATATCGAATTTAATCATCAATCTATCATTCATAATTACAAAAAAGAAGATTTATTTACTCAAAACGAAATTGTTTTAGTATTAAAGCATCTTGGTTTAAAATCAAAAACATTAAAACTTAAAAATAAAGTGGACTTGCTTGAGAGCCATTTCCCAGTGATAGCTAAAAAACATGATGGAACATTTATCTTTATTGTGCAATACAATAAAAAAGAAGATAAGTTTTTATATCAAGACCCAATTACCCAAAAACCATTATTAGTAGAAAGTAAAGATCTCTTAAATGATATAGATACTCAAATAGTGCTTGCAACAAAAAGAGAAAATAAAATATTCAATGCTGACTTTAAGTTTGGTTTATCTTGGTTTATAAAGGCATTTGTGAAATACAAGAAAGTTCTTTTAGAAGTCATGATGGTTTCATTCTTTATACAAATTTTATCTCTATTAAGTCCAATATTTTTCCAAGTAACAATTGATAAAGTTTTAGTGCATAATTCTTTAACAACCTTACAAGTTTTAGTTATTGGTCTTGTTGTTGTATCTGTCTTTGAAGTTGTCTTATCATTTTTAAGGACTTATTTATTAAACCATACAACAAATAAAATAGATGTAACATTGGGTTCAAAACTTTTTGGTCACTTAATGAGTCTACCATTAAGCTATTTTCATTCAAGAAAAGTAGGACAAATATCTACACGGGTTAGAGAATTAGACACAATCAGATCATTTGTAACCAGTTCAGCACTTACATTAACTATAGATTTATTATTTACTGTAGTCTTCTTTGTTGTAATGTGGTTTTATAGTAAAACATTAACATTCATTGTTTTAGCTTCTATTCCTTTTTATATATTGATAGCATTTGCAATAACCCCAATATTACAGAATAAATTAAATGATAAATTTTTGAAAGGTGCAGAAAACCAAGCTTTTCTTGTTGAGTCAATAAGTGGTGCTGAAACTGTTAAAAGCTTATCCTTAGAACCAAAAATGAAAGATCATTGGAATAATCAAGTATCTGAATATGTGCTTGCAGGTTTCAAGGTAAACAATTTAGGTAACTTATATTCACAACTCACCAGTTTAATTAACAAGGTAGTTTTAATACTTATACTATTCTATGGAGCACAGTTTGTAATAAATGGCGACATGACTATTGGTATGTTAATTGCCTTCAATATGCTTGCAAGCCGTGTCAGTGGGCCAATATTGCATATTGCACAGTTATGGAATGATTTCCAACAAGCCAACATATCCATAAAAAGACTATCAGATATATTAAACACAAAACCAGAAAAAGGTAATGGTGGAGCAAGTTTAAACAATAAAATTAAAGGAACAATTACTTTAGATAATTTAACTTTCAGATATAGACCAGATTCAAAAAATATTCTTGAAACTATTAATCTTGAAATTAATTCTGGTGAAATAATTGGTATTGTGGGTAAATCTGGTTCAGGAAAATCAACACTAACCAAGTTAATTCAAAAACTATATCAACCAGCAGATGGTCGTGTTTTAATTGATGGCATTGACATATCAACCGTAGACCCAGCTTGGTTAAGAAGACAAATAGGTGTTGTTTTACAAGATAATTTCTTATTCAATAGAAGTGTACGTGAGAATATTGCAATAGCCAATAAAAGTATACCATTTGATTTTGTAATCAATGCAGCTAAACTTGCTGGTGCTCATGAATTCATATCTGAATTACCAGAAGGGTATGATACAATTATTGAAGAACATGGAGCTAATTTATCTGGTGGTCAAAAACAACGAATTGCTATAGCTAGAGCTTTAATTACCAATCCTAAAATAATGATATTTGATGAAGCAACATCCGCTTTAGACTATGAATCAGAATCTATTATACAGAAAAATATGAGTCAAATATGTAAAGATAGAACAGTTATAATAATTGCACATAGACTAACAGCCGTTAGAAATGCAGATAGAATTATTGTTTTAGACAAAGGAAAGGTTGTCGAAATGGGTAACCCAGATGATTTATTGAAAAAAGAAGATGGATTCTTCAAAAAGTTAAATGACCATCAAGCTAAAGGACTATAAAGTGAAAGAAAAATATAAAAAACTAAAAAATAATATAAAAGAATTTTTAGATAAAAATATCAATAAAGATTTAAATCAATTCAAACCAGCAATTGTTGAAATTCAAGATGAACCTGCGTCACCTACTGGAAGAATTGTTGCTTGGTCGATATGTTCTTTGATATTAATAGCTATTGTTTGGAGTTCTTTGGCTGAGATTGATATTATTGCTACTGCTCAAGGAAAAATAGTTCCTGTTGGCAATACTAAAATAGTACAATCACATATTGATGGAACGATTAATAAAATTTATGTAAAAGATGGTGATTTTGTTAAAAAGGACGATTTGCTATTAGATATTAATAGTGATGTCTATATTGCTGAGAAATCTGCCTTGGAGAAATCTCTTTTCGCAGAAAATATCAAATACAATCGTTCAAAAGCTATGATTAACTATTTAGCAAATAAAGAAAATAAAGAACTTGAAACGATTCCCAATGCCTATTTATCTACAGAAATGCAAATAATGTTATTTGAACAAGAATATAGAGATTTAGAGAGTAATTTAGCTATGCTTGAAGATTCTTTAACACAAAAGAAACATGAATTAGAGAATGTTAAAATAAATATTTCAAATTATAAGAAAACAGTAGCTTTAACAGAAATCAGATCAAAGAAAATCCAAGGATTACTTGAACAGAAAATTTCCAGTGAAATGGAGTTTATGGAATTTGAAGAAAAAAGAATTAAAGAAATCAATGATCTTGAAAGCTTAAAAAGTAAAGAAAAACAACTAATAGCTAACATAAAAGAATTAAATGAGAAGATTACATATGCAAAAATAGAAAACAAAAAGAAACATTTGGTAACCATTGAAGAGTCCTTAAATAATATAAACAGAATTAAAGAGGACATAAACAAAAATGAAGTAATGATTCGCTATTCAAGAATTTATTCACCAGTTAATGGTTATATACAAGAAATGAAATTCCATACAGTAGGTGGTGTATTAGAGCAAGCCCAAGAAATATTGAAAATAGTTGAAGATAAATCTGATATAGAAGTAGAAGCTTTGATTTCAAGTCGTGATATTGGTTTCATTGAAAATGGAATGGATGTTGCTATTAAAGTAGACACTTTCTTATTTACTAAATATGGATTAGTTCATGGTAAAATAACTAATATTTCTGGTGATGCTATTACTGATGAGAAGTTAGGATTAGTTTATAAAACAAAAATAAAATTAAATGAAAAATTCATAAAAGTTGATAATAAAAAAGTTCAACTATCATATGGAATGAGTGTTACATCTGAAATAAAGACATCTAAAAGAACTGTTCTTGAATTCTTCTTATCTCCTATAACAAAAGCACTAAATGAGAGTGTTAAAGAAAGATAATTAAGGTAGAACTTTATTTTTAACAAAGAGTTGTATTGTAAATAGTGAATGATATAACTATTATAATACAACTTTTTTATTAATTATGAAAAATTACCTTAACGCTTTATTAGCAGAAATTGCATATCAAGATATCGATAATGTAAACGATATATCTTCAATAAACATAACTGAAAAACAATTTGTCATAGATCATTTTGAAATCATTGAACCTGTGTTACCTGATGGGTTATGGGTTGCAATTAGAGATCAAGGATTTAATGCTATGACTTTTAAAGTTACAAATGACATCATAGTAAATGGAACAATTATTTATAAAACTGGTGAGCATATTGTCGCTTACCGTGGAACAGAAGGAAATAACTGGGATCTATTCAACGATCTAATTCAATCAGATATGGAATTAAGTGGATTAACTGAAATTTTACGTGGCCCAAATATTGTTCCATATACAGTATACCAATTATTAAAATATACAGTAATAAATTGGTTTAATATAAATGAAGGTACTCCACCAATTTTATTTAACAGTAGTGGTACAGACGATCTTGCTGCAACATATCTTAATAAAATAAGAGAATTAGTTGGCAATGATCAAAATATATCATTAACTGGACATTCTCTGGGTGGATATTTAGCAGCTATAACTGCAATGCAAAGTGGTGCCAATATAAAAGAAACAAATACATTCAATGGTGCTGGGGTAAGTTGGTATAAAAATTATCTAGATAAAATAATAATTGCAATAAATAATGAAATGCATTCTTCATATGCTGATAACTTAGAAGGTGAAGAAAAAATTAAATATTTAGAAAAATTAAACGCAACTCTTAACAGCATTCCACAATATAACACAAATAACATAAATTCCATTTACTCTTCAACAGGACCAGAAGTTGTAAGTAATGATATATTGCTATATCATCCTGAAAATAGATATGAAGTTGTATCATTAGATGGTAGTCCTTTAAGTTTACATGGAATAACTGGATTAAAAGATGCCTTAAAATTATATGAAGTAATGAATTATATGATGGGTGGAAGTAATAATAATTATACAGAAATCAGCGATATTATAAGAGTCAATAAAGTATTATATTCAAATATTGCAAATGAACAAATAGCAACCCAACAACAATTAAATAATTTTATTAATATTGAAAGTGGAAATGTATTAACTGTTGAAGGCTTTTTTGAACTTCTTGGCCTTGATATGGATGGTTCATTCCAATTAAATGGCTTAAATTTAAAAAGTTATCATAATTTATCAGATCCAAAACATAATAAATCATCATTATATTCTATATTAAACCTAATTCCATTTGCGATATATGGAACAGAAATAGAATCATTTAATGATCAAAAATACGATTTCAATTCATACAGTGATAAATTTATTTCTGAACGTATCTCATTATATGGAAAAGTGAATAACTTATCAACAATTAAAAAGGTTATTTACAGTATAAATAGCCAACATCTTGTTTCCGCTTCTCAATATAAATTAATAATTTCTGATGCTGGCCTTTCAACAAATAAACAATTAATTATTGATGCTGCAAACAAAACTATATATGCAAACGATTTGTCATTATTTGATTTCGAATCAAGCAATATGCAAGCGATTGATGACATACTAGATGGATTACTTGATGTAAAAACAAATTACTTCATGGGGTCAGCGACCTATATCAACATAAAAACAAAAACTATAAACATATTTGATACTTTCAATTCTGACGAAATTGTAATTTATGGTTCAGACACCAGTATATATCTGACTAAAGGCAATGATAAGATTACTGTACATCATGCATTTGGTGCAAGATTAACAGAAATTCAAATTGAGGATGGTGGAGTAGGTGATACTATCACATTCCTTGGTGGTTTAGCTGATGAAACTATTATAGGTACTAAATATAATGATATCTTAAAGGGAGATGCTGGTGACGATATATTAATTAGTGGACTTGGTAATGATAGCATCTATGGTGGTGATGGTAATGATACTATTAATAACCAAGCAAGTTTACTAAGTTATAATGAAAATGGTTTTGGTGATACTATTAATGGAGGATCTGGAACAAACACCTTATATGGAACTGGTAATAGTGATACTTATATTTATGGTGGTGGTGAAGATACGATCATTGAAAAAGATTTCAGTATAGGCACAGGTTTTATTGATGTATTGAAACTTGGATACTCTGCAACAAATGGTCTTTCCTTCTGGAGAAATTCTTTTGAACTTGTTATACAATTAGGTGGTTTAAATAAGATATTTGTAGTTGATTATTTCTATCATTATGAATATTTAGAAGAAATTCATTACTATGACAACTTCAATAATAATGTAATATTAACAACAAATGATATTCTCAGTCGAATATCTTATGAAGATCCAAATACTATGTATGGAACAGCAGATAATGATATCATAACTGGAAATGCCAGCAATAATAATATATATGGAGGCACAGGTGAAGATACAATTAAAGCGGGTGCTGGTAATGACTTCATCTTTGGTGGAGAAGGCAATGACAAATTATATGGTGAAGCTGGCAATGACATTATTTATGGAGATGATGGTGACGACTATATAGATGGTGGCACAGGAAATGACACACTATATGGTGGTGATGGTAATGATACAATATATAGTGGTAGCAGCACAAATTCTGGCCAAGTTGCTGTCGGTGATAGTATTTGGGGTGGCAAAGGAGACGATAAAATATATGGAGCTGCTGGCAATGATAACTATCATTACAATTTTGGTGATGGAAATGATGTTGTCACAGAAATTGATGCACTTAATTGGAATATCGATATATTATATTTGCATAATATATCACCTGATACAGTTAAAATATACAGAGAAATAAATAATATAAATGATCTCATTATCGAAATAGAAAACAGTGGAAAAATAATATTTAAAAACTATTACATAAATACATCAACCTTAAACTATTTAGATGAAATAATATTTGATAACGGAACTAAATATGATTCTAGTACAATTAAAGAAATGGCTTCAAATTTGTATGGAACAAATAATTCAGATTCAATAACTTTAAATAGTTCACTATCATCTATGCTACTTGCACAAGATGGAAATGATACAATAACTGTAACAACTAATAATCATTCTGTATTTGCTGGCAAAGGTGATGACACTATAAAGTTAACAAATACTTCTGGTAAAAATTTTATCTTTGGTGAAGAAGGTAATGATACAATAAATCTTGGTACAGGTGAAGATCATATTTTCTATAATTATGACCATAAAACAATGGAAAAAATAAATGGTGGATTTGATACAATTAATACAAATGTTGACTCTACTAATTTACAAGATTATTTATATATTAATTATAATTTCAATAATGTCATCCTTTATTTAGGTGATAAAGGACGTTCTTTGTATATAAGAGATAATAACAACGTATTATTAAAACTTGCAAATTACGTTTACAATAAAAATTATTTAAATTCTATAGATGTATTTAACTTCAACCAAACACAATATTCTAATATAAATATAAAAGATGAATTTACACAAATTAAACAAGCAGAAAGTGATGGCATATTCTATGACACAGTATGGGATGATAAAATAACAGGAACAGAATTTAATGACACTATTAATTCTAGCTATGGTGCTGACTATATAGAATCTGGATTAGGTGAGGATACTATAACAATTTATGGAGAGAATACCATTGTAAAATCAGGTGCTGACAAAGATACTATAAAGTCTTATAGTATTGGAGCAAAGATTGAAGGTGAAGAAGGAGACGATACAATAAACTATGCTCGCTCTGGAATATTTGATGGTGGTGATGGTGACGATACCATTAAACAAGTTGCTTACTATACATCTGGAGTAATGGACACATCTATTATTACAACTATCATTGGCGGTAAAGGCGATGATAAAATTTATGCCACATATGGATCAAACAATATAATATATAATAATAATGATGGAAAAGACATAATACATGCAGTATCTGACTCATATAACAATATCTCTACATTAACTATCAATGGTTATTCATTATCTGGTGTTAAATTTAAACTAGAAAATGCTGCAACAAATTTAAAAATATATTTTGATGAAAAAAACTCAATTTTATTATCATCATATATAAGTAAATTGAATATAACATATCTTGATAAATTTATATTCAATAACATTGAATATTCAAATGAAGATATTAAAAACATTTTTACCAAAATAGATAAAGCAGAAGAAGCTAATGGTATATTTTATGATACACCATGGGATGATGAAATCACAGGAACAGAAGTGGATGATACTATTGAATCAAGATATGGATCTGATATTATTAAATCTGGGGCGGGTGAGGACAAAATCACATCAAGAGGAAATAATACAGTCATAAAATCTGGTGATGATAAAGATACTATCACTTCTTACGGAATAGATTCACTTATTGAAGCTGAGGATGGTGACGATAAAATATATTATGGCCGATCTGGAACATTTAATGGTGGTAATGGTGATGATCTAATCCAACAAATTTATTATAATACAAATGGTGCTATGGATCAAAATATCGTTACAACTATTATTGGTGGTAGTGGTGATGACAAAATTTATGCAAGATATGGTTCAAATAATATAATCTACAATTCAAATGATGGAAAAGATACTATTTATACCTATAATGACTCTTATTCAAGCAAAAACACATTAACAATTAATGGCTATACTTTTAATAAAGACATATTATTTTTAGAAAATGCAGGCACAAGTTTAAAGTTAAAATTTGATAAAGATAATTACATTTTATTATCATCTTACATATCATTGTCCAACATTGATTACATAGATAAATTTGTATTTAATAATGTAGAATATAGTAACCAAGAAATCAAAGAATTGTTTACAAAAATTGATAAAGCAGAAGAATCTAGTAACATATATTATGATACCGTATTTGATGATATAATTACTGGATCTGATAATGAAGATACTATAGAATCACGTACAGGTAAAGATATAATAAAAGCTGGTAATGGTAATGACATCATTACATCAAAAGGCACTAATTCAGATATAGATGGTGGCAATGGTGATGATAAAATATACTCTTATGGTGTAGACTCTATTGTGAATGGTGGTAGTGGTGATGATAAAATATATTATGGCCGATCTGGAACATTTAATGGTGGTGATGGAAGTGATACATTTACACAAATTAATTACTTAACAAATGGTGCTATTGATCAAAATATTATCACAACTATTATTGCTGGTAATGGCAATGATCAAATCTATGCAAGATATGGTTCAAATAATATAATTTATAATTCAAATGATGGAAAAGATACTATTTACACCTATAATGACTCTTATTCAAGCACAAGTAAATTAATAATTAATGGATATGCCTTAAATAAAGATATATTATTTTTAGAAAACGCAGGTACAAGTCTAAAGTTTAAATTTGATGATGACAATTATATTCTGTTATCATCTTACATATCATTATCCAACATTGATTACATAGATAAATTTATATTTAATAATGTAGAATATAGTAACCAAGAAATCAAAGAATTATTTACCAAAATTGATAAGGCAGAAGAGTCAAGCAATATATATTATGATACAGTATTCAATGATGTAATCACAGGATCTGATAATGCAGACATTATAGAATCACGCACAGGTTCAGATATTATAAATGCAGGAAATGGTGGTGATAAAATAACAACAAGGGGTGCCCAATCATTTATAAATGCAGGAAATGACAATGATGAAATTTTATCATATGGCGTAAACTCAATTGTCAATGGTGATAATGGTGATGATAAAATAAATTATGGTAGATCAGGAACATATAATGGTGGTGATGGAAATGATACATTTACACAAATTAATTACTTAACAAATGGTGCTATGGATCAAAATATTGTTACAACTATTATTGGTGGTAGTGGTGACGACAAAATTTATGCAAGATATGGTTCAAATAATATAATCTATAATTCAAATGATGGTAAAGATATTATTTATACTTATAGCGACTCTTATTCAAGCAAAAGCACATTAACAATTAATGGCTATACTTTTAATAAAGACATATTATTTTTAGAAAATGCAGGTACAAGTTTAAAGTTTAAATTTGATGATGATAACTATATTTCATTATTATCTTATATATCATTATCTAACATTGAATATATAGATAAGTTTGTATTTAATAATGTAGAATACAGCAATCAAGACATAAAAGATTTATTTACTAAGATTAACAAAGCCGAATCATCAAGCAATATATATTATGATACAGTATTCAATGATGTAATCACAGGATCTGATAATGCAGATATTATAGAATCACGTACAGGTTCAGATATTATAAATGCAGGAAATGGTGGTGATAAAATAACAACAAGGGGTGCCCAATCATTTATAAATGCAGGAAATGACAATGATGAAATTTTATCATATGGCGTAAACTCAATTGTTAATGGTGATAATGGTGATGATAAAATAAATTATGGTAGATCAGGAACATATAATGGTGGTGATGGAAATGATACATTTACACAAATTAATTACTTAACAAATGGTGCTATGGATCAAAATATCGTTACAACTATTATTGGTGGTAGTGGTGATGACAAAATTTATGCAAGATATGGTTCAAATAATATAATCTACAATTCAAATGATGGAAAAGATACTATTTATACCTATAATGACTCTTATTCAAGCAAAAGCACATTAACAATTAATGGCTATACTTTTAATAAAGACATATTATTTTTAGAAAATGCAGGTACAAGTCTAAAGTTTAAATTTGATGATGATAACTATATTTCATTATTATCTTATATATCATTATCTAACATTGAATATATAGATAAGTTTGTATTTAATAATGTAGAATATAGTAACCAAGAAATCAAAGAATTATTTACCAAAATTGATAAGGCAGAAGAGTCAAGTAAAATATATTATGATACAGTATTCAATGATGTAATCACAGGATCTGATAATGCAGACATTATAGAATCACGCACAGGTTCAGATATTATAAATGCAGGAAATGGTGGTGATAAAATAACAACAAGGGGTGCCCAATCATTTATAAATGCAGGAAATGACAATGATGAAATTTTATC